>Ga0209258_100004_pt1 | contig 1376422 bp, 1190 predicted proteins | sample Araplaol_mTSA_r2_FD_184281 | JGI IMG/M metagenome (GOLD analysis project Ga0209258, IMG submission 184281) | Arabidopsis root microbial communities from North Carolina, USA - plate scrape CL_Col_mTSA_r2 (SPAdes) (version 2) | ecosystem: Host-associated > Plants > Roots > Endosphere | place...
ACCACCGAAACGATCCGCACCGACCTTCGTCAGCGCCGCCGTCAGCGTCGTCTTGCCGTGGTCCACGTGACCGATCGTGCCCACGTTCACGTGCGGCTTGGTGCGTTCGAATTTACCCTTTGCCATGAGCGCTACATCCCAATGGAGTCTGAGTGATAAGGAAATCTAACCGGGCTATCAGGCGATACCGCTTGCAGCCAGCAATGCGTGGTGCTCATGACTGGAATCGAACCAGCGACCTCTTCCTTACCAAGGAAGTGCTCTACCGACTGAGCTACATGAGCACGAAAAAACTTGAATGACGAGATCAATGGAGCGGGAGACGGGAATCGAACCCGCACCATCAGCTTGGAAGGCTGAGGTTCTACCATTGAACTACTCCCGCCCTATGCGGAACTCGCCTATCGAATCGCATCAACGCAGGCAAGCGCTTTTGCGATCTGCCTTCCAGCCCATTGCGGCTACCCGCAAAATCGACTGGTGGAGGGAGGTGGATTCGAACCACCGAAGGCGTAAGCCAGCAGATTTACAGTCTGCCCCCGTTGGCCGCTTGGGTATCCCTCCAACAAAGAACGGCTATTGTGTGGATCGGGGCCTGATGTGTCAACACCTCGAGGAGCGAAACGGCCGGTTTTTCGAGATTTTCCCGCGCGCAAAAAAGCCACGCGCAGCTTCGTTCGACATGATCGCCGGACTTGTTCAGTCGCTGCCTGCGGCACGCGTGTCCACGAACTGCGCCATGCTCTTGGAAAGTTCCAGCAAATGCCTTGCCTGCTCCTGCAAGCGGCGCTCATTGTCATCGCGTGGCGTCCATGCCGGCACTGCGGTCGGCTTGCCGTCCGGCTTGTCCAACGCCACGAACACCATCACGCAACTGGTGGCCAGACGCTCTTCGCCGCTGCGCAGATCGCGCGCCAACACATCCACCGCCATCTGCATGCTGGATGTGCCGGTGTAGATCAACTTGGCCCGCACGCTGACCACGTCACCGATCAGGATTGGCTTGACGAACTGGATGCCGCTGACCGCCGCGGTCACGCAATACGCACCACTCCAGCCGACGGCACAGGCATATCCGGCCTGATCGATCCATTTCATCACCATGCCGCCGTGTACCTTGCCACCGAAGTTGACGTCAGTGGGTTGTGCAAGGAAGCGGAAAGTGACTTCGTGCTGCTGGCCTGACATGAAAACTCCAACGGATACCTCGATCGAAGGCCGCATTATGCCCGCTTGGCGCGCCGCACCGGCACTCGCAACGTCATCGGCGTGGTGAGCACGCCCGCGGGCGATAGCCTTTCGGCGCCATCGGCGCGAAAGCCGAGATGCAGATAGACCGGCAGCGCACAGCGCGTGGCATTGAGCGTGAAACGCCGCGTGCCGGCACGCCGGACGGCATCCCGCAGGGCACGTTGCCACAACCGCCGTGCAATACCCCGCCCCTGATAACGCGTACTCACGTAAAAATGGATGAGGTGACTGTCGTCGCGCATTGCGGCAACACCCACCAACACGTCGCCGAAATAGGCCAGATGAAAACGTTGGCCTTCGCACATTTTCTGCCGAAGCACCTTGGCCGCAAGGCGCGAAAGCAATTCACGCCCAGCCTTGCGCGGCTGATCAGGTACCACCCAGCGCCGCACGACACGACGGCTCAGCACACCGATAGCACGAGCATCGTCTGGCCGGGCAAGGCGTATGCGAAGTACGTCATGAGGCATGCGCATTCACTCCATGCATGACGCAAATGCTCGCATGAAAAAGCCCCGCTTGTGCGGGGCTCAAATGCTTAGACGTTGAACAGGAAGTGCAGCACGTCGCCATCCTTGACGACATAATCCTTGCCTTCCTTGCGCAAGCGCCCTGCCGCCGCCGCACCGGCTTCCCCCTTGTATTGGATGAAGTCGTCGTAGCCCACCGTTTCGGCGCGAATGAAACCGCGCTCGAAGTCGGTGTGGATCACGCCAGCGGCCTGCGGCGCGGTGAAGCCGCGCTTGATGGTCCAGGCGCGCACTTCCTTCACGCCGGCAGTGAAGTAGGTCTGCAGGTTGAGCAGCTTGTAACCAGCGCGGATCACGCGATTGAGGCCCGGTTCTTCCAGGCGGAGATCCTTGAGGAATTCATCGCGATCGGCATCGTCGAGCTGCGCGAGCTCTTCCTCGATGGCGGCGCAGACCGGCACCACTTCCGCACCTTCGGCCTCGGCACGAGCACGCACGACGTCGAGGTGCGGATTGTTCTCGAAGCCGTCTTCGCGCACGTTGGCGATGTACATCAGGGGCTTCAAGGTAAGCAGGAACAGGTCGCGTACCAGCACCTTTTCCTCATCGTCCAGGCCCAAGCTGCGCGCAGTCTTGCCTTCGTTGAGGCCTGCAGCGAGCTTTTGCAGCACCGGCTTCTTGGCCAGCGCCTCCTTGTCATTGGCCTTGGCGGCGCGCTCGGCGCGATTGAGGGCCTTTTCCACGGAATCGAGATCGGCCAGCGCCAGTTCGGTATCGATGGTTTCGATGTCGGCGATCGGGTCGACCTTGCCGGCCACGTGCACGATGTCGCTGTGCTCGAAACAGCGCACCACGTGCGCGATCGCATCCACTTCGCGAATGTGGGCCAGGAACTTGTTGCCAAGCCCCTCGCCCTTCGACGCGCCCGCCACCAGGCCGGCGATGTCGACGAATTCCACGGCGGTGGGGATCACCTTCTGCGGATTGACGATGTCCGACAGCGCCTGCAGGCGCGCATCGGGTACCGGGACCACGCCGACGTTCGGCTCGATCGTGCAGAACGGGAAGTTGGCCGCAGCAATGCCCGCCTTGGTCAGCGCATTGAACAAGGTGGATTTGCCGACGTTAGGTAGGCCGACGATGCCGCATTTGATGCCCATGGGTTTCTTGATCCGCGGAAGTAAAAAACGAAATAGTAAACAGTGGTTGGTCGCTCAAGGCTGCGCAGGCGTGTGCAACTGCTGCATCGCTTTGTCGAACTGCCCATCGACCGCCAACGGCAGCACGTTCAGCGCGCGCGCGACACCGTCAAGCAGGGCGTCTTCATCCTTGACCGAAGGGCGGCCCAACACCCACGGGGTGACCTGGTCCTTATGGCCTGGATGGCCAATGCCCAAGCGCAGGCGATGGAATTTGCCATGACCCAGGTGCGCCATGATGTCGCGCAAACCGTTCTGGCCGCCGTGGCCGCCATCGAACTTCAGGCGTACCGTGCCAGCGGGCAGATCCAGGTCATCGTGCGCGACCAGGCATTCCTCCGGCTCGATCTTGTAGTAGCGCAGCGCCGCTGCCACCGCGAGGCCGCTCTTGTTCATGAACGTGGCAGGCTTGAGCACCCACACCGGCTCGCCGCCAATGCGCAGCTTGCAGGTTTCACCGTGCAGCTTGCCGTCAAAACCGAAGCGCTCGTTCTGGCCCGATACCAGGGCGTCAACAAACCAGAACCCGGCGTTGTGCCGGGTTCGGAGGTATTCGGTACCGGGGTTGCCCAGTCCGACGATGAGTCGTAGGCCTGCCATGGGTCAGGTATTTGACTTGACCGCGAGATGACCACCGTCCCTCTCCTCGGCGGGAGAGGGACAGGGGATCCAGCGGATTACTTCTTGGGTTCCTTGGAAGCTTCGGCGGCCGGCTGGCCTTCGGCACCTTCGGCCGGAGCTTCGTCGACTTCTTCCTGCACGGTCACGGCGGTGACCACGGCCACGTCGTGATCGGCGCCCTGGTGCAGTTCCGGGATTTCCACGTTCGCGGGCAGCTTCAGCTGCGACAAGTGAATGATGTCGCCGGGCTTGAGGTCGACCAGGTCGAGTTCGATGAACTCCGGCAGATCCTTCGGCAAGCACGAAATTTGCACTTCGTTGAGGTTGTGCGAGATGACCACACCGGCGGTCTTGCCTGCCGGGGATTTTTCCTGGTTCAGGAAGTGGATCGGCACATTCACGCGAATCGCTTCGTTCTCGTTGATGCGCAGGAAGTCCATGTGCAGCATCTGCTGCTTGAACGGATGCTTCTGCCAGTCGCGCACCAGCACCTTCTGCACTTTGCCGTCGATGTTCAGATCCAGCACCGAGGAGAAGAACCACTCGTGCTTGGCGGCGAGCAGGATGGTGTTGTGCTCGATCTGGATGCTTTCTGCGGGTTGACCCGCACCGTAAACCACTGCGGGCACGAAGGACGCGCGACGCAGGCGGCGGCTCGCACCTTTCCCCTCGTCGTTGCGGGCCTGTGCCGCGATTTCATGAGTCTTGGCCATGTTGGTATTGCCTTGAAGTAGAAGACCGCCTCACGGCGACCGGACTGACTCTCCCGCGACCAGAAGAGCCGGAATGCCCGCGGATGCGGGCGGAAAAGCGTGCAAGTATACAGAAAGTCGAGCGCCATGACCCCTTCTTCCTCCCGAAAGAGGGCTAGAGTGAGGGGCGAATCTCGCGGCAGGAGCCATTAGAAACGGGGCGCCTCTGAAGCTTGGGGCAAGCCTTGCCCCTTACCTCGGCCCTCTCCCGGAGGGGAGAGGAGGAAAAGCCGTCAGTCGATGTAGAGCGAACTGACCGATTCGCCGAAGGCGATACGCCGGATCGTCTCGGCCAGCAGCTCGGCCACCGAAAGCTGGCGGATCTTGGCGCAGTTCCTGGCTTCCTCGCGCAGCGGCAAGGTGTTGGTGACCACCAGCTGGTCGAGCTGGGAACCTTCGATATTGCGGATCGCCGCGCCGGACAGCACCGGGTGCACGCAGTAGGCCACCACCTTGCGGGCGCCGCGATCCTTCAGGGCCGCAGCGGCCGCGCACAGGGTGCCGGCGGTGTCGACGATGTCGTCCACCATCACGCAGGTCTTGCCTTCCACATCGCCGATGATGTTCATCACCGTGGCCACGTTGGCCTTGGGGCGGCGCTTGTCGATGATGGCCAGGTCGGCGTCATCCAGGCGCTTGGCGATGGCGCGTGCGCGCACCACGCCGCCGACGTCCGGGCTGACCACGATCAGGTCGTCCATGCTGTGGCTGCGCCAGATGTCCGCCAGCAGGATCGGCGAGGCGTAGACATTGTCCACCGGCACATCGAAGAAACCCTGGATCTGGTCGGCATGCAGGTCGACCGTCAGCACGCGGTCCACGCCGGCGGTGCCGACCAGACGGGCGACCAGCTTGGCGGTGATCGGCACGCGCGCCGAGCGCGGGCGGCGGTCCTGGCGTGCATAGCCGAAGTAAGGAATGACCGCGGTGACGCTGGCGGCGGACGCGCGCTTGAGCGCATCGACCAGGGTCAGGAGTTCGAACAGGTTCTCCGCACTCGGCGCGCCGGTAGGCTGCAGCACGAACACTTCCTGGCGGCGAACGTTCTCTTCGATCTCGATCTGCACTTCGCCATCGCTGAACTTGCCGATCAAGGCCTTGCCCAGCGGGATGCCGAGGCGATGAGCGATGTCCTCGGCCAGGGCACGGTGCGCATTGCCGGTGAACAGCATCGGGCTGGACGTATCCACGATTGTTTCCTCGAAACCAGGCATTGAATCAGCTCAGCTGGAAAGGTGCGCTCCGCCCCACCCAGCTACCCCTTCGGCACATGCCCGAATGGAGCTTGAAAACCATCGAACACGCAAGTGCCCGATGCAACGGCAATCCATCCTTCGGACTGCACGAACAGGGGCTCGTTCGAGCCCCTGTGACAAATGGCTGGGGCGGTAGGATTCGAACCTACGCATGCGGGAATCAAAATCCCGTGCCTTAACCAGCTTGGCGACGCCCCAATGATTCGTTGGTAATTTGCCCCGGGCTCGGTCCGCGCCGCTCGCTGTGGCAAGCAGTGGCCGCCGGGAAACAAAGAAGGAAAATTGTGGCGGGGAGCGCCATGCGTGTCAATTCAAATTGCTGACCGCGTCGGTAGGCTCACGACGAAAGCGTGCGCGACATGAATACCCGCAACGCTTCGGGAAACCCGTTTTCGCGATCGCGCTCGCGTGCATAGGCGAAGGCCGGATCGCTCTTGTCGACCACGGTGAAGCCATGCCGGGCGTAGAACGGCGCGTTCCAGGGCACGTCGGGCAGCGTGCCCAGATCGACGCGCCGATAGCCCTTCTCGCTCGCCCAGTTGCAGGCATGCTCCAGCAGCGCCGAGCCGATGCCTTGCCGATGAAACGCCGGCAGCACGTCGATTTCGGCGATGCTCACGACATCGCTGTGCAATTCCACGTCGAGCCAGATGAAGCCGACCGCTTCGCCGCTCTCATCATCCACGGCCACCCATACGAAACCGCGGCGGATTTCCTCCTCCAGCAGATCCTTGGGAATCGACAGGCGCGAGTAGAAGCGCCATGCCGCATGATCGCGAAACAATTCCACGGCAGCGCGTTCGATGTCGCAGATGGCGTCGATGTGGGCGGCGGTGGCGCGCTTGATGTGGAAGGACACGGTGAAATTCCTGATCTTGAACAGCTATGTTTCCTCGCCGGAATGACGGTGAGGCATAAAAAAAAAGGATCGAAACCATTGCAGACGACGCTATCGCAAACGTGAAAGCGAGAACCTCACTGCATCGTCCACGACTCGATCGCCAGTTTGACCTTGTACGGCGGCTTCTCGGCAAACACTTTCGCCGGCAGCGGCGGCTGGCGCGTCGTATCCCATAGCGGATACGTCACCGTCCATCCGTCCTGCTGCAGCATCGAGGGCAAGCGGTCGTTGCCGAAGCTCACATCCGCTTCGGCGCCTTGCGCGCGCAAACCCAGCACCCATGCGCGCAATTCATCCAGCGGAACTTCCCAATGCAATGCACGGCGCATCAGCGCCTCCGCATCCGGCCCGCGTTGCGGACCGCCGTCGGCGCCATCCAGCTCTGCACCGTCCGGGCTGCCCGTCAGGCGGTAGCTCTTGCCGGTGATGGGCGTGCGGAAAACAAATTCATAGTGGTCGCCGTCCTGCGTCCAGGTAAACCCACCAAACCCAGAATCCTTTCCATTGGACAAGCCGAGCTTGCCCTGCAAGATCCAATGGTTGGCGTTCGCCAACTGCTGCTCGCGCGCTGCCTGTTGCGCCAGCGCGGCGGCGTCGCCCTTGTTGCGCACAAGTTGCGTCGGCGCGCACGCAGCCAGCAGCAGCGGTGCGAGCGCCGCGAAAACGCGAAGAAGTTTTTTCATGGTTGCAGGCGCTTCAAGGTCTGTTGCAGGGTGGTGTTACGCGGATCCACGCGTCGCACTTGGTCGAACACTTGCTGGGCCTGGTCACGCTGCCCTTGCTTCCACAGCACCTCGCCAAGGTGCACGCCGACGTCGGCATCCTTGCCGGATTGCCACGCGCTGCGCAGCACTTCGGCGGCCTGGTCCAGATGGCCTAGACGGTATTGCAGCCAGCCCCAGGAATCGGCGATCGAAGGATCGTTCGGTTTCGCCGCACGCGCGGCGGCAATCAGTTGCTCTGCTTCGGCCAGGTCGCGCCCGGAATCGGCCAGCGTGAAGCCCAGCGCGTTGCTGGCGTCGATGTCGCCGGGCTTGATCTGCAGCAGACGGCGAAAATCGGCCACGGCCGGATCGATTTTCCCGATCTCCGCATAGGCCAGTCCGCGCCCGTACAAGAGGTCTGCGTCGTCCGGCGCCACCTGCAGCGCGTGGCTGAAGGAATCGATCGCCTCGCCATAACGCTTCTCGCGCAGATACAGGTCGGCATCCACTTCATAAGCGCGCCGCAATTGCGCCGGCTGATCGAGATAGTCGGTCTGCATCTCGGCCAGTTGCTGGTGCGCTTCCGCGCTGCGACCCAGATCCTGCAGCAGGATCGCACTGCGCAGGTCGGCGTCGAAGGCGTGCTCGTCCTCGTCCGGCACCTGGTCGTACCACTTCAGCGCATCGTCCTTGCGGCCCAATACTTCGGCCAACTGGCCCAGCAAATACGCGCTGGAGCCGCGCACATCTTCCGGCGCCTGCGACAGTTGGTTATAGACCTGCTGCAGGGTCTTGTTGTCTTTGGCATTGGCTGCCAAGGCGGCGCGCAACGCATAGGTTTGCGCGTTTTGCGGGCCTTTTTCCAACAAATGCGCCGCCTGCGCGTACTGACCGCTCTGGCCCAGCAAGGAGGCATACGTCAGGCGCAGGCCGATGTTGTTCGGGTCCTTCACCTGCGCCTGGCGCAGCAGGCTGAGACCGCCGCTGCGATCGCCATTGTTGAGCTTCAGCTGCGCGGCCCAGGCGTAGGTTTCGGCCGTGCCGAACCGTTTCAGGGCACCGTCGGCAATCTGCTGGGCGTACCCGTGGCGATTCAATTGCTCGCCGAGCTCGCTCATCGCCAGCCACGCCTTGGGGTCCCCCGGAAGGTGATCCGGCGTGGCCAGGGATTCCAGCAAATTGCCGGCAAGCGCCGGGTCGCGGCTACCGATCAGCACGCGGCCGAACATGCGCCAGGCATCCTTGTCGCCGCTGGTGATCAAGGTCGACAGTTGGCGGCGGGCCTCATCGGCCTGCCCCTGCTCCACCGCGAGCTGGGCGCGGGCCTGGGCCAGTTGCGCCGGCGTGGCGCCGAGCGCCTGCCAGCGATCAATGGCGCGCCGCGCGGCATCGTGATCGTGGATGGCAATGGCCAGCGCCGCGGCCTTGCCGGCCACTTCCGGGTCGCTGGAGATCATCATCGCCTTGTCGTACGACTGCGATGCCGCCTTGAGATCGGCGCTGGACAACGCCAATTCACCCGCCAGCAGTTGGGCCATCAAGTCGTGGTCCAGGTCCGGCGTGGCGACGACGACCTTCGCCAGTGGCTGGGCCGACGCGGACGATGGCGCGCTTGTCCGATGAGGCACCGCTGCGCACCCAGTCAGGACAAGCACGATCCATCCACCCGCTACCCATCGCCGCACTTGCTTGAACTCGACCGCTCCGCTCAGCACACTATTCCTCCAACGAATCGCTCGGTTCCGACTGGAACCGGATATATGTCTAGTCTACGCCGGCCAACGCCTGCCGCCCCCACTCGCATCACGTCATGAAACTGATCGCCCTCGGGCTCAACCATCTCACCGCGCCGGTCAGCCTGCGCGAACAGGTGGCGTTCGACGAAGATGCAACCCGCGCAGCCTTGCGCGAACTTGCGCACGAGCCTGGCGTCGACGAAGCGCTGATCCTTTCCACCTGCAACCGTACCGAACTTTACGTGAGCGTCACGGCAGGTGCGGAAAACGTGCCGCAGGAATGGCTTGGCCGGCATCACCATCTGACTCCCGGCAAGCTTGACGAGTTCCTGTATCGCCATGATGACGAAGCAGCCGTAAGGCACATGTTTCGCGTCGCCACCGGCCTCGATTCGATGGTGCTGGGCGAACCGCAAATTCTTGGCCAGGTGAAAGATGCCTACCAGCAAGCGCGTGAAGCGCACGCGCTGAAGACCTCGATGGATCGCCTGCTGCAGCACACCTTCGCGGTCGCCAAGCGTGTGCGCACCGATACGCGCATCGGCGCGCACACCGTGTCGGTGGCGTTCACGGCCGTACGGCTGGCCGAACGCGTCTTCACCGATTTGCGCCAGGCGTGCGTACTGCTGATTGGCGCCGGCGACACCATCGAACTGGCGGTGCGCCATCTGGCGGAAAAACAAGTGCGCCGGCTGATCGTGGCCAATCGCACGCTGGAGAATGCGCAGGACCTGGCCGGTCGCTACGGCGGCTACGCCATTTCGCTGCATGATCTGCCGCAGCATCTGGCGGAGGCCGACATCGTCATCGCGTCCACCGCCGCGCGGGAGCCCGTGCTGACGCGCCCGATGGTGGAACGAGCCATCGCCGCACGCCGCCGTAAACCGATGTTCATGGTCGACATCGCCGTGCCGCGCGATATCGATCCGGCGGTCGGCGAGCTGGGAGACGTCTATCTCTACGGCATCGACGATCTGCGCCAGGTGATCGACGACAACCGCCGTTCGCGTGAGAACGCCGCGCGCGAAGCCGACGCCATCATCGACCTGCAAGTCGAGCGTTACATGGCCTGGCGCCGCGCACTGACCGTCCGCAACCCGGCCATGGACCTGCGCCTGCACGCCGAAAGCTATCGCGACCAGGTGCTCGAAAAAGCACGCGCGATGCTCGCGCGCGGCAAATCGCCGGACGAAGCGTTGGCATTCCTGGCCAATACCTTGACCAACAAGCTGCTGCATCACCCCAGCGCGCGGCTGCGCGAAGCCACGCTCACCGGCGACCACGATCTGCTGCATGCCGCCGGTCGCCTGTACGGCCTGGACGAAAGCGAAAAAGCAGGCACCGGCGACGACGAGTAGCGAGAGCGGCTGGCTGCCGCGCTACGCACGTTTTCCGCCGCCTCCTCTTTCCGCCATCGCCCTTTTTCATGACGCCATCCATCCGCAGCAAACTCGAAGCCACCGTCGAACGCCACGAAGAACTCGCCCTGCTGCTCAGCCAGCCGGATGTGCTGGCCGACACCACGCGTTTTCGCGATCTGTCGCGCGAATTCGCGCAGTTGCAGCCGGTCGCCGACGCCATGCGCGAGCTGGCCAACACGGAGCGCGAACTCGTCGATGCGCACGCCATGCTGGACGATCCCGAACTGCGCGACATGGCCGCCGAAGACATCGTCCGCCTGCAGGCACGCACGACCGAACTGGACAGCGAGCTGCAATTGCTGTTGATTCCAAAGGACCCGCGCGACGAAGCCAACCTGTTCCTCGAAGTGCGCGCCGGCTCCGGTGGCGACGAGGCGGCCATCTTCGCCGGCGACCTGTTCCGCATGTATACGCGCTACGCCGAACGTCAGCGCTGGCAGGTGGAAGTGTTGAGCGAACACCCGGGCGAGCATGGCGGCTACAAGGAAATCATCGCGCGCATCGAAGGCAAGGGCGCGTACTCGCGGCTGAAATTCGAATCGGGCGTGCATTGCGTGAAGCGCGTGCCGGTGACCGAATCGCAGGGGCGCGTGCATACCTCCACCGCCACCGTCGCGGTGTTGCCCGAAATGGATGAGATCGACGACATCGCGATCTCCCCCGCGGACCTCAAGATCGACACCTTTCGCGCCTCCGGCGCCGGCGGCCAGCACGTCAACAAGACCGATTCGGCGATCCGCATCACGCACTTGCCCAGCGGCATCGTGGTGGAATGCCAGGACGAACGCAGCCAGCACAAGAACCGCGCCCGCGCGATGAGCCTGCTGAAGGCGCGCCTACTCGACGAGGCGCAGTCCAAGCAAACCGCCGAGCAGGCGCAATCGCGTCGCCTGCAGGTAGGCACCGGCGACCGCAGTCAGCGCATTCGCACCTATCGCTACAAGGACAACCTGATCACCGACCATCGCATCGGCCTGGATCTGCACAATCTTCCGGATGTCATGCAGGGCCAGTTGGAGGAGCTGTGCGGCGCGCTGACGCGAGAACACCAGGCGGATGAACTGAAGTCGCTAGCGGGGCATTGAGTAGCGGCCGTGGCAAGGTAATCTAGGCTCGTTGCAGGGGGATTTCGCGCTACCCAGTTCGTTGTTCCGGCTTCAGGCCGGAGTGACGGCTATGCCGCGCGTTCGTTGTTGTTTGCCAGGCTCGCTTTACCATGACCGACGTTCCAGCCACCGATATCGCTTCCACGCTGCAAAAACTCGGCGAGCTGCTGCAGCGCGGCGCCGACGAGGAAGCGGTGCAAATCGCGACGAAGGCACGGCGGCAATTTCCGGTGTCGGCCGAGCTGATCCGGCTACATGGCGTGGCGCTGCTGCGCCTGGGACGTCGGCGCGAAGCCCAGGTGGCGCTGAATCGCGCCGCCGAACTGGCGCCCGACAACGTCGAGTTGCAATGCAATCTGGCCAGCCTCGCGATGGCCGATGGCCGCACCGGTGCCGCCATCGAGCGTCTGCAGAAGGCGCTGGCAAGAACGCCCGGACATCCCGCCTTGCTACAGGCGCTGGGCACGGCCTACATGTCCACGGGCCAGCACATGCAGGGGCGGGATGCGTTCGCCCAGGCATTGAAAAACATGCCGCAGCATCCGGCCATTCGCCTCCATCTTGCCGCGGCGGAAATGGAACTGGGCCATCTGGCGGAAGCTGAGACACTGGTGCGCCAGGTGCTGCAGCAGGCGCCGGATGCCGATGTCGCACACGCCATGCTTGGGCACCTGCTGCACATGCAGCGCCGCCCCCAGGAAGCGGCCGCTTCGCTGCTGCGCGCCGGCAAACTGGCGCCGACCAACGTGCAGCACTTGTTCCAGGCCGCATTGATGCTAGATGAAGCCGGCGACCTTGCCGGCGCGCACGATGCGTTTGCCGATGCGCTGACTCGTGCGCCCGGTTCAGTGCCGGTCACCGCGCAGTTGTTGTTCGCCCGTCGTCGCCTGTACCGCTGGAAGAACATCGATGCGCTGAGCGAACGCGTGATCCGCGCCGTGTCCGAAGGCGAAGCCGGTATTCATCCGTTCGCCTTTCTCTGCGAAGACACCGACGCCGCACTGCAACTGCAATGCGCGAAAACCTACGCCGCGCTGATCGAAAACCAGGTATCCGCCTTCCGCCAGCAACTCAACCTGCGCCACGCGGTGCCGCTGCCGGATACGCCCATCCGGATCGGCATGCTGGCGGAAGGTTTCCACGAAACGGCCGTCAGCCATCATCTTGTCGCCCTGATCGAAGCGCTCGGCGATAGCGATCTGGACGTCCATCTGTTCGCCACCACGCCCGACGACGGTAGCGCAATACGGCGACGTCTCGCGGCCGCCGCCACCATGCACGACGCTTCGGCATTGAACCGTGCACAGGTCGCCAGCTTGATCCATGGCGCCGGCATCGAGGTGCTGTTCGATCTCAACGGATATCGCAGCCATGGCAATGCGGAGCTGATGTCCCTGCGTTCGGCGCCCGTCCAGATTGGCTGGCTCGGCTACACCGGCAGTTCCGGCGCGCCGTGGATGGACTATCTGCTGACCGACAAGATCGTGCTTCCCCTTGAACTGCGCGAGCACGTCAGCGAAAAGGTGATCCGTCTTCCGCGCTGCCAACAGCCGAACGATCCGGACCGCGTCCAAGCCAATCCGCCTTCGCGCGCCGAATGCGGATTGCCGGAAAAAGGCGTCGTGTTCGCTTGCCTGCAGGAAGCCCAGGCGGTCACGCCGGACATGTTCGCGCGCTGCATGCTGATCCTGCAGCAGGTGCCCGGCAGCGTGCTGTGGCTGCTCACCGGCCCGGCCAATGCGGATGAACGCCTGCGGCGCGCGGCAAGTACGCTCGACATCGCGCCCGAACGCATCGTCTTCATGCCACGCATGCCGTATGCGGACTACCTGGCGCGCTATGCACACGTCGATCTCTATCTCGACACCTTGCCGGTCAACTCACGCGCGACGGCGTCGGATGCATTGTGGGCGGGATGTCCGGTACTCACGCGCACCGGCGAAACCATGGCCTCGCGCACCGTCACCAGTTTGCTGCATCACCTTGGCCTGCCCGAGTTGATCATGGGCGACAACACGTCGTTCATCGGCATGGCGACCGAATTGGGAAATCACCCGGAAGCGTTGGCGACCTTGCGGCGCCACTTGCAACAGCAGCGCACGGCAAGTCCGTTGTTCGACATAAAAGGGTTTGCGGCGGATTTTCGCCGTGCCGTGCGGACGGTCAGCGCCCGGTATCGGATCGGGCGGCCGCCGCGCGACGTGGATCTGTAGTTCGCGAGCAGATCCTAAAAAACAAAAAATCCGCGTTGCACTTCACCATCGTGCTGACGGCGAATCACTTCATCCACACACGCCGCCGGCGGCCCCTTGCGCAACCACTGCTCCAGTTCCCGCAGCGCCTCATCGCTTCCCGTGGCAACCACTTCCACGCTGCCATCGGACAAATTACGCGCATGGCCATGCAGACCAAGCCGCACGGCTTCGTTACGTGCACTGGCGCGGAAAAACACGCCTTGCACTTTGCCGCTTACGAGGAAACGAGCACTGCTCATGCGATCACTTGCCGATGGCTGCGCTCAATGCGGCAGGCGTGATCGGTCCCATGAAGTGCTTGGCTACCTTGCCGTCCGGCCCGATCAGATAGGTCGTAGGCAGGCCACGCGGCTCGTCAAAATCAGTGAGCGGCTTGTCCATGGTGACCTGGGCCACCGGGAAGCTCACCGGATGCTTGTCCAAAAACGCACGAATATCGGCGGGATCGGTATCGTCATAGGCAATGCCGATGGCGCGGATGTCCGGGTGCGACGTTACGAACTGCGAGATCTCCGGCAGTTCCTTGATGCACGGTACGCACCAGGTCGCCCAGAAGTTCACGATCACCCAATGCCCTCGTTGCGCAGCCAGGTCGTAAGGCTTGCCATCCAGCGTCGTCACCTTGAGTGAAGGCTGCGTCGGCATGGCGGCGTAGACCGGCGCGGCCAACAGGCAGGCCGCCAGCAACAAGCTTGAAGCGAACAACTTCATGTTTCCGATTCCTGCGTATGTGAAACCTGGCGCGAAGGCGCCGGCGAAGTACGGACAGGATAGACCTTGTCCAAGCGGGTACCCAGCGTCGCGTCGAGCGAATGCGCCAGGCGAGTGAGCGCGGACATCAGCTCCGGCGGCAGTTCGATGCCGGCGGCGGCGGCCTGTTCGTCCGGATTCAATGGCAATCGATAGCCGCTGTGCTGATAGACGTGCAAGAGATCCGTGCTGTCCAGGCTGCGCACCAGCGACCAGCCGCCGGTCTCGCCGCGATGGATCAATCCACCACGCGCCAGGTCATCGAAATAGGCAGCGATCGCTTCGCTGCGCAGGCAAGGTTCCGCGGCGCGAATGGAAAGCGGGTCCACGCAGCGCCCCGCGCGCTGCGCATCCACGAAGTGGCGCAGCACCACCAGCAAACCGAGGAATTCCGAACCTGCCGGCATCGCATCGCACGGCTTCTGGTATTCGAACGCAGACAGCGATGCCGAGAGCGACGCGCACAGAATCACGATCACCCACGACAGGTAGATCCACAACAGCAACAACGGAATGATCGCCAGCGCGCCATAGATCTGCTGATAGTTGTGCGCACTTTGCACGTAATGCGTGAAACCCCAGCGCGCAAATTCGAACAGGACCGCACCCAGCGCGGCGCCGATGGCCGTGTGCTTCCTGTTGACGCGTCGGTTGGGAACGGTGGTGTACATCAACCACAACGTGAGGAACGTCACCACGAACGGCAGCGCCTTCAGCAATTCCTGCGCCACGCCAAGCTGTGCGCCGGCACTGCGCAGCATCGGCACCGCCGCCACGTACGAAGTAACCGCGATACCGCCGACCACCAGAATCGGACCCAGCGTGAGCGCCGCCCAATACAGCAACAGGCGCGGCCCCCATGGCCGGTGATTGCGTACCTTCCAGATGCGGTTGAGACGATCTTCGATGCTGATCATCATCGACACCGCGCTGAACAGCATCACCAGCACGCTGATGCCGGTGAGCTTGCTTGCGTTGGAGGCGAAGTCGAGCAACGTCTTCTGCACCGTTTCTCCCGCCGCCGGGACGAAATTGCTGAAGACAAAGTTGATCAGCGTGTCGCGCGCTTCCTCAAACATCGGAAACGCCGCGAACATGGCCAGCACCGCCACGGTAAGCGGCACCAGCGACACCAGCGTGGTGTAGGAAAGCGCACCGGCCGTCTCGAAACACTTGTCGTCGAGAAAGCGCCGCCAGAGAAAGCGGCCCAGGCTCATCGTGCGGTCACGATCGAAAGGCAAGTTCATACGTCAACATCCATGATCTCGCCCGTACACTACCCCATCCTGTCCGGACGACCCAAATTGATGAGCGACATCCTGATCCTGTACTACAGCCGCACCGGCCGCACCGCACAAATGGCGCGACTGATCGCCCGTGGCGTGGAGGAAATCCCCGGCATGCGGGCACGTCTGCGCCAGGTTCCCCCGGTGGCGCCGGTGACGGAAGTGGCGCAACCGCCGGAACCGGAGGAAGGCGCGCCCTACGTGAGCAAGCAGGATCTGCACGAATGCGTCGGCCTGGCGTTGGGCAGTCCGACGCGCTTTGGCAACATGGCCGCGCCGCTGAAGTATTTTCTGGACAGCACCGGTGCCGAATGGGCCAGCGGCACGCTGGTCGGCAAGCCGGCCGCATTGTTTACCGTCACCAGCACCATGCATGGCGGGCAGGAATCCACACTGCTCAGCATGGCGCTACCCCTGCTCCACCACGGCATGCTGTTGCTGGGCATTCCTTATACCGAGCCGGCGCTGAGCCACACGCAGAGCGGCGGCACGCCCTATGGCGCCAGTCACGTGGCCGGCAGCAAGGGCGAGAACGCCATCACCGAACACGAACGCGAACTGGCGCGCGCGCTTGGCCGGCGCCTGGCGGATACCGCCCGCAAGCTGGCGGCTGGCGCGTGACGCTGCGATCGGGGGTGATCAATCGTATCGGCGTGGCGGCCTGGATCGCGCAGATCCTGCTGCAGTGCGCGTGGTACGCCTGGCTGTTCCCCCCACAGTGCATGCCAATGTGGCTGGCCTTGGGCATAGCGCTGATTCCACTGCTGCTGCCGTTGCTGGCGATCGGCAACGTGCGCCGCGCCTTGCTATGGATCGGCATGCTCAGCCTGTTCTATTTCTGCCACGGCGTGGCCGAAAGCTGGAGCTCGGCGCAGGAACGCGTGCCCGCCATGCTGGAAATTTTGTTCGCCCTGGTCGTGATCGGTGCGCTGGGGACCGGAGCGAAGGCCCGGCGTGGTAGCTTGAACTGAGGCGCAAGCGAACCCCAACGCGGTGATGTTCGGCTGTGCCATCCAACGCCAAGGCTCGTCGAGGTGAGTGCCATGGGATTCCTGCAAGACGCCCCGCAACTCGCGCATCCGTATCGCAGCGATCGCCTGCTGACTGCACTGCTCGATCGTGTGCTTCCCAAAGAGCGGCGCGCCGCACTGGATGCCGATCTCGTTGCGCTGGGCGACTACGCACTGATGGCGTTCGAGCGCAGCAACCGCAGCACGCGCCGCAAACCAGTATTGACGCAATGGGATGCGTGGGGCCGCCGGGTCGATCGCATCGAGTTGACCGCGGCGTGGCTCGAAGGTCCGGCACTCACCACGCGTCATGCGATTCTCGCGTCCGGACACGAAGCGCACGAACACGCACGGCTGGAAGAATTCGCGCGCGCCTACGTCTATCACGTGGCCAGCGAGTTCTACACCTGCCCCTTGGCGATGACCGATGGTGCCGCCACTGCGCTCAAAGCATCTGGCAACAAATCGCTGATCGACCGCGCGCTACCGCATTTTCTCAGCCGCGATGCCTATGATTTCTGGCTGTCCGGGCAGTGGATGACGGAAAACACCGGCGGCTCCGACGTCGGCAATACCGAAACCGTGGCCCGGCAGGATGCCGACGGCCAATGGCGTTTGTACGGACGCAAATGGTTCAGCTCCGCAGTGGTCGGCGAAGCTGCATTGGCGCTGGCGCGTCCGGAAGGAGCCGCCAATGGCCCCGCCTCGCTTGCACTGTTCTACGTGGAAACGATGGACGGCCAGGCGCGCAAGCCGGAGCTGATCATCGACCGATTGAAAGACAAGCTCGGCACGCATGAACTACCCACCGCGGAAATTCATCTCGACGGCCTGCCTGCATGGCCGCTGGGCGAACTTGCGCACGGCGTGCGCCAGGTCGCGCCGATGCTCAACATCACGCGCACGTGGAACGCGATCGGCGCGCTCGCCAGCATGGCGCGCGGCATCAGCCTGGCACGCGATTACGCATCGCGGCGCCATGCATTTGGACGTCCATTGCGCGAACAACCTTTGCACGCGCAGACGCTCGCCGACATGCAGGTCGAATTCGAAGGCGCGTTCGCGCTGACGTTCGAAGTAGCGCATCTGCTCGGACGCGTCGAGCAAGGCGCCGCCACGCCGCATGAAGCCGTTGCGCTGCGCCTGCTCACGCCGCTGGTGAAACTCTGGACCGGCAAGATGGCGGTGAACCTGTGTTCGGAAGCGCTGGAATGTTTCGGCGGCGCCGGCTACATCGAAGACACCGGCCTGCCCCAGTTGCTGCGCGACGCGCAGGTGTATGCGATCTGGGAAGGCACCACCAATGTGTTGTCGCTGGACAGCCTGCGCGCGCTGGCCGGTCACGACAGCTTCCCCGCCTTGCGCAGGCTTATCGGCGAATGGCTGGTCAAGGCGCACAGCACGCAGGCCTCGTTCACCGTGCAGGCCGCGCTGGATGCCACCGCCTTGCACCTTGACGCAAAGAAGATCGACCGCGCGGAACTCGAAGCTGGCGCCCGTGGTATTGCCCTCACCCTAGCGCGATGCGCCGCCGCCGCGCTGCTGGCCCGCCAGGCGGCGTGGTCATCGCCGCGCGACCAGCGCCCGGCCGCCGCGCTGCGCCGCTTCCTGGGCCATGGCCTGCTTCGCCTGTCCGACATCAACGAAGAAGACAGCCGACTGCTGCTGGAATGAGCAGGCTGCGGTTAAGGCAACACTGAATAAGTATCGCCGTCGTCACCAGCCCTGTCTGTTCGCAGGCCACAGGGCCGTTGGCGAAGGCAGACTGGCTGTCTGTCGAGACGACGGACCGAAGGCATGCGGACAGACAGGGCTGGCCCCAACCGATTGAATTGAAAATGATGGGGTGATGCCTGGAAGGCCCGCAGGCTGCGCCGCGCGGCTTGGCAAGACAGCCAGTCTTCCCTGCGCCACGCAACACACCCTGCGAGCCTTCCAGGCATCATGACGACGGTGATACTTATTCAGTGTTGCCTTAAAATGCCAACCCCCTCCTGGACGCCCTCGATCATGCAGCATCTGACCATCGTCACCACCGGCGGCACCATCGACAAGATCTACTTCGACGACAAGTCGGACTACAAGATCGGCGCGCCACAGATCGGCGACATCCTCAGCCAGCTCGGCGTGGCGTTCCATTTCGACGTGATTCCGATCCTGCGCAAGGACAGCCTGCACATCACGCAGGAAGACCGCACACTGATCCGCTCCACTATCGAAGCGCAGCCGAGCCGCCACGTACTGGTGACGCACGGCACCGACACCATGGTGGAAACGGCACAGGAACTGGCTTCGCTCAAGGGCAAGGTGATTGTGCTCACTGGCGCGCTCAATCCGGCCCGTTTCCAGGGCTCGGACGCGGTGTTCAACGTCGGCTGCGCGGTGGCTGCGGTGCAGACGCTGCCGGACGGCGTTTATATCGCGATGAATGGCCGCGTGTGGGATCCGGCCAAGGTGCGCAAGAATCGCGAGGCGAACCGGTTCGAAGAAGTGCGCAATTGATTTGGGTCGGGGTGCAAACCCCAACCCATGGCGTCAAAGCATTCCGGTCTCGAGCTTCGCCACTTCCGACATCATCGAGTGATTCCACGGCGGATCGAACACCAGGTCGACATCCGCCTCCTTGATCGTGGGAATCAATTCCAGCTTGGTGCGCGCATCGTCGATCAGCACGTCGCCCATGCCGCAACCCGGCGCGGTCAGCGTCATCTTGACGTACACCTTGCGCTCCTCGGCGGCGACGGTTTCCAGGCTCACGTCGTAGACCAGGCCCAGTTCGACCACGTTGATCGGGATCTCCGGATCGAACACTGTGCGCAATTGCTGCCACACCAACGCTTCCACGTCTGAATCGGTGGCGTTGTCCGGAAGTTGGAGCGGCGGCGGCGGTTCCTTGCCCAGCGCATCGGCGTCATTGCCGGCGATGCGGAACAGGTTGCCTTCCACGTACACGGTGAAGCTGCCGCCGAGCGCCTGCGTGATGTAGCCCACCTGGCCGGCCGGCAGCACGACGTTTTCGCCCTGGGGCACCATGACCGCATAGCAATCGCGTTCCAGGGTGAAAGGCTCGCTGCTAAGACTGAAACCGCTCATGCCGTCTCTAAGAAATCGTGTTCTGAAAAATCAGGGGGCAGCCGGTCGAGGACTGTCAGGCCTTCCATTATGCCGGCCGCCGGTAGGGGATGTCCTGCACAATCAGGTTGATTCGGCCAATCTCAAGGGGCGGCTGCGTGGAAGCTGGCCCAATCCCGTTAAGATGCGCGCTTTGCCGCATGCAGGACAGCGCGTGATCGTTTCCCCAGCCTACCGTAGTGAGCGTCCATGACCGCGCGCCAGATCGTCGGCGAATGCTTCGCGCTGTGCTGCGCGGTGATGCTGGGCCTGGCGGCCGGCGCCGTCTGGTTGTTGCCCAGCGTGTTCTTCCATCGCCCGCTGCCCTGGCTGGCGGTACCGGCGGGTTGGCTGCTGGGGATCGCGATGCGGCAATGGGTGCATGGCAGGAAATGGAACGCGGCGCTGCTGGCGTCGCTCGCCACGGCTGTGGCGAGTGCGTATCTGCGCGTACTGATAGCCGCCGTCAACCTTGCCGCCATGATGGGTTATGGCCTGGTCCATGCGATGCGCACGGCGGGTTCGTCGATGCTGCTGGATTTCGCTCGCTTCGGCACCGGCAAGCTGGATATCGCCTGGGCGGTAGCCGGCATGATCGTGGCGGCGGTGACGGCGCTGCGCACGCCGACCGCCACGCCGCGTAAAGCGCGCTAAGTTGCTCTGATTCGTTCGGCGCAGCTGGGGCCGGTTCTGTCTGCGCGAAATAGATCAGAGCATCCTCAGGCGTCCAGCGTTTTCAGTTCCGATACCAGCTGGCCGGCCGCGGCCTGGCCGTCGCCGTAGAGCATGCGCGCGTTGTCGGCGTAGAACAGCGCGTTCTCGATGCCGGCAAAGCCGGTGCCCTTGCCGCGTTTCACCACGATCACTTGCTTGGCCTGGGCCACGTCGAGAATCGGCATGCCATAGATCGGCGACGCCGGATCCGTCTTGGCGACCGGATTGACCACGTCGTTGGCGCCGATCACCAGCGCTACGTCGGTAACGGGAAATTCCGGATTGATGTCTTCCATGTCCACGATCAGGTCGTACGGCACGCCCGCCTCGGCCAGTAGCACGTTCATATGGCCGGGCATGCGGCCCGCCACCGGATGGATGGCGAACTTCACTTTCACCCCGCGCGCGATCAACTGCTGCGCGAATTCCCACACTTTGTGCTGCGCCTGCGCCACCGCCATGCCGTAGCCCGGCACGATCACCACGCGTTCGGCATACGCCATCATCACCGACGCATCCGCGGCCTCGATCGGTTTCTGGCTGCCGCCGATGGCTTGCGCCACGCCGCCTGAAGCCGCACCGAAACTGCCGAACAGCACATTGCCGATCGAGCGATTCATCGCCTTGGCCATCAACTGCGTCAGCAGCGTACCGGCCGCGCCCACCACCATGCCGGCGATGATCATCGCCTCGTTCTGCAGCACATAGCCTTCGAACGCCACCGCCAAACCGGTAAACGCGTTGTAGAGCGAGATCACCACCGGCATGTCGGCGCCGCCGATCGGCAGCGTCATCAACACACCGAAGAGCAAGGCCAGTACGAAGAACGCGCACACCAGCGCAAGGGTGAGATGCCCTGTCGCGAGCCAGACGCCGATCCCCACCGCCGCTGCCAGCACCAGCAGATTCACCACCTGCTGGCCCGGAAAAACGAAACGCCGATCCAGCCAGCCCTGCAGCTTGGCGAACGCGATCAGCGAACCGGAAAAACTCACCGAGCCGATCAGCGCGCCCAGCACGCCCAGGGCCAGCGCCACCGGACTGAGCGGCGCCACGGCGACTGCCCCGTGCAAGGCAGACCAGCTTTCCGGCATCAGCGGAAAGGTGTTCGGCGCATCGATGATCGCGCTCTGCGCATGCCCCACCAGTTCCGAAGCGCCGATCGCCGCCGCCGCGCCACCGCCCATGCCGTTGTACAGCGCCACCATCTGCGGCATGGCGGTCATCGCCACCCGCCGGCCGGACCACCATGCCGCGGCCACGCCGATCAGCACGGCGGCGATGATCAACCCGCGATGCTGCATGTCCGGCAGCAGCAGCGTGGCCACCACCGCCAGCAACATGCCGAAGCCCGCCCACACGATGCCGCCGCGCGCGGTGCGCGGTGAGCTCATGCGTTTCAGACCAAGGATAAAAAGAAGGGCGGCGATGAAATAGCAGGCGTCGATCAAGCTCTGCGGCCAGGCCATCACTTGGCCTCCCCGCTGGGCTTGCCCGGCTTGCTGGACTTAAACATCTCCAGCATCCGTTCAGTCACTACGTAACCGCCGGCGGCGTTGCCGGCACCCAACAGTACGCCGATGAAACCGATCGCCATCTCGAACGGCGTGCGGGCATGGCCTAGCGCGATCATGGCCCCAACCAGCACAATGCCGTGGATGAAATTGGAGCCGGACATCAACGGCGTGTGCAGGATCACCGGCACCCGCGCGATGATTTCGTACCCCGTAAACGCGGCCAGCATGAAGATGTAGAGCGCCAGGAACCCGTCCAGCATGTCCTTTCCCCGCCAATCGGTCACATTCACCGCATCATACGGTGGCCGGGTTGCTGCAATCCATGTATTGCGGACCGCGGGAGCCCGCCAGGGCTGTCACGGCGCGGTAACGTCAACCCGCGCGGGCGCCGCGCGTTGATGTCGAGAGTCGAATAGATGGAGCCCCAGGATGCTCGCCCCGACGATCCGGAGACCGGCGCCATGAACAGCGTCTCAGCCGTTTTCGAGGCGGAACTTCTTGCGCCGCAAGGCCATGCCGTACCTGCGACCCTGGATGCGTTCCTGGCCAGCATGGAACGTCGGGCCTTCCGCATGGCCGAGTTGCACCTGGGCAACCGCGAGGATGCGTTGGACGCGGTGCAGGACGCCATGCTGCGCCTGGTCAAGCATTACCGCAGCAAGCCGGCGGAGGAATGGACGCCGCTGTTCTGGGGCATCCTGCGCCGGCGCATCGTGGATCTGCAGCGTCGCCGCAAGGTGCGCTCGATCGTGGTGGGCTGGCTGGGCGGCGGGCGTGACGACGACGGCGATGAACTACCGGTGTGGGAACCGGCCGATACCGGCCCGGATCCATTGGAAAAGCTTCATGGCGAGCAGTCCTACGCGGACGTGGCGGCAGCCGTACGGCAGCTTCCGCAACGCCAGCGCGAAGCCTTCACCCTGCGGGTGCTGGAAGGGCTGGATGTGGCAGAAACGGCACACGCCATGGGCTGTTCGGAAGGCAGTGTGAAAACTCATCTCTCGCGAGCCATGCATCATCTGCGAGAGCATCTGGAGGCGTGGCGATGAATTCGTCCGACAAACAATTCGAACAGCGCGTCCGCGCGCTTTACCAGGAGGCGACCCAAAGCATCGATCCGGTCACCGCCGGCCGGCTGCGCGCGGCGCGCCGTACTGCGCTGGAAGGCGCCGCACATAGCACATCGCATCATCGTGCTCGCGTGTTGTTGCCGGTGGGCGCCCTGGCTGCCGTGACCTTGGCCGCATTGATGATCTGGCAGCCTTCACCCCGTCCGCAGCAGGACGGAAAACCGCAGGGTGTTGCCGTCGCCGAGCAGGAGAATGAATATCTGCCGCCCGGTGCCGATAAAGCCGACCCCGGCCTTTATCAGAACCTCGACTTTTATAGCTGGCTCGCCGCCAACGACGGCAGCCAGGCGAAACGTTGATCCATGCTGCTACGAACGGTACGCCTGCCAGCACTGTTGGCCCTCCTGCTCGGTCTGATGATCGCGGTGCCATCGCATGCGCAAAACACGCATCCATGGAACACGCTCAGCCCGTCCCAGCAGTACCTGCTGGCGCCGCTGCAATCGCAGTGGGACACGCTGCCGCAGGCTCGCCAGGAGCACATGCTGCAACGTACCCAGGAGTGGATGAAGCTACCGCCCGAAAAGCAGCAGGAAATTCGCGAGCGCATCGATCGCTGGCAAAAAATGACGCCCGAGCAGCGCGAGCAGGCACGCCAGAACCAGCATTTGTACGACACCCTGCCGCAGCAAAAGCAACAAGAGCTGCACGAAGCCTTCAAGCGCTATCAGCAACTGCCGCCCGATCAGCGCGATGAGTTGCGGCGACGCTGGCTGCAGCAGTCACCTGAAGAAAAGCGGCAATGGCTGGAACATATAGGGCCGCATTCCACCCTACCTTCGGGGCATGCTTTCGGCATGCCCCGCGGGCGTCATTGATCCCGTCCACGGCCATCACGCATTGACCAAGGCCTCGCCGCTGCGCGCGACGCAACTTTTGGCCACCAACTCATCGTCGAAATCCGGCTGCAGTGCGCCATCGCGCACCAGCAGCTCGATGAAGTTGTAGAGGTTGCGCGCATACATCTCCGATGCATGCAACGGCGCCCCAGCAGCGAGGTTGAGCGGACCGAGGATGGTCACGCCACCGTGCTCAACACGCTCGCCCGGGTGCGTCAGTTCGCAATTGCCGCCGCTTTCGGCGGCAAGGTCCACGATGAGCGCGCCGGGCTTCATACCCTCGACCATCGCGGTAGTGAGAATCTTCGGTGCCGCGCGTCCCGGCACCGCCGCGGTCGTCACGACCGCATCGAACACTTTCAGATGATCGGCCAATGCCTGCTGCTGCGCCGCGCGCTCTTCGGCCGTGAGTTCACGTGCATAACCGCCGCTGCCCGCCGCGCTTACGCCCAACTCCAGGAATTTCGCGCCCAGCGATTCCACCTGCTCGCGCGTTTCCGGACGCACGTCGTAGCCTTCGATCTGCGCACCGAGGCGCCGCGCCGTGGCAATTGCCTGCAAACCGGCCACGCCGGCGCCAATCACCAATACGCGCGATGGGCGGATGGTGCCGGCCGCGGTGGTCAGCATGGGAAAGAACTTGGGCGCGCTTTCGGCCGCGATCAGCATGGCGCGATAACCGGCCACTGCTGCTTGCGAACTCAATACATCCATGGCCTGCGCACGCGTGGTACGCGGCAGCAGTTCCAGGGCGAATGCAGTGAGTTTCTTCTGCGCCAGCGCCGCGATACGCGAGGCCGCGCCGTGCGGCCGCAACTGGCCCAGCACGATGGCGCCTTCGCGCAAGCGGGCCAATGCTGCATCGTCGGGCGGTAGCACGCAGGCCAACAGATCGGCCTGCGCCAGCACGTCCGCCACACCGGCAAATTCGACCTCCGCATACGCCGCATCCGGAAAGCCGGCAGCCGTACCGGCATCGTGTTCGAGCAGCACGCGCAGCCCCTTGCCGCACAGTTTCTTCGCCACTTCCGGCGTGATCGCCACGCGCCGCTCGCCGGCGGCGGTTTCACGCAATGCGGACACGGTGATCGACATCGGCCATCTCCTGCGGGTGAGTTTTGCCCTTGCCATCGTAGCCGATGCGCGGGTTAGACTGGCCAGCCCGCATCGGGACAACGAGGAAACCTGAGTGTCCGAGCAGACTGTCGGCAGCACGCTGTTGGATCTTGCCCGCCACGCGCGCGAGTTGGCGTATGCGCCCTATTCCCGTTTTCAGGTCGGCGCCGCGTTGCAGACCAAAGACGGTCGCGTATTTCCCGGCTGCAATGTGGAGAACGCCGCCTATGGCCTATGCAATTGCGCCGAGCGCACGGCCTTGTTCAGCGCCATCGCCGCAGGCTGCAAGCCTGGCGATTTCAGCGCGATTGCCGTGATCGCCGACACACCTGAACCGGTCACGCCGTGTGGTTCGTGTCGCCAGGTGCTGGTCGAACTGTGCGCCGGCGACATGCCGGTGCTGCTGGCCAACGTGGCGGGCGCCACGCGGCAGACAACGGTAGAGGCGTTGTTGCCGGACGGATTCCGGCTAGTCACGTCGCGCTGAGTCGGCCGCATCCAATAGCGATTGCAGTGCTTTATCGAAAGTTTGCGGATCGTCCACGAATACCGCATGACGGGTATCGGGCACCACGACGAAGCGCGCGCCACGAATGGCCGCGGCCATGTCCTTTTGCGCATCGAGCAGCGGCGATTCGCCGGCAGCAATGACCAGTGCGGGACGATCGATTTTCTGCAATGCCGGCCGGCGATCGGCACCGAAGATATCCGCCGTCAGCATGGCGGCGCCGACTGCGGGAGGCGTGCGCCGAGCCTGGGCGATCGTCGTGTCGATATCCGCCGGCGGATGCTTGAAGATGGAACGCACCATGCCGGCGCTGTAGTCGGCCGGATTCGCCGCATAGCGCGACAATCCCGAGAGAATCGCCTTGCTGAATGCCTTGCGGATGTCCAGTTCATTCGTGCCCGCAGAAACCGGGGAATCGACGAATACCACGCCGGCCAGCGCAGCGGTACCAAATTGCTGCACATAAGCGGCAACATCCTGCGCACCTTGCGACCATCCCACCAACACGCAGCGTTCGATGTGCAATGAAACCAGCAATGCGTGCACATCTTGCGCGCGACGCTCCGGCGTATTGCCGGTGAGCATGATCGACGATCCACCTTGCGAGCGCGAATCCACCGCAATCACGCGCCGATGCTGCGAAAAATGCGTCAATTGCTCGCGCCACAGCGACGCCGTCAACGTCCACCCGGGAATCAGCACCAAGGCCGGCGCCGCTCGATCCTGCCCCGCCTGCAGGTAATGAATGCGTGCGCCATCGTCGGTCGTGAAGTAGCCATCGCTGATCGACGTTGCGGTTTCGCCGGCGTGCGCGCTCGAAAGCCATGCGAGCAGAAAGATGGCAACCACCCTTTTCAGCGGCTTCATAAGCGTGCACTCCTTGGGAAGTGCGCGGATCGTAGGCCCTCGGCGCGCCTGCGTCTGCGTGACTGAAAGGCATCGTGACCGGGCGCAGACCGTTGTAGGATAAGTGTTTCCCCAGGCACGCCTCCCCATGCTCGACGCGCTTTCCCTGCTGCAGCAACGCCATTCCGCGCCCTCGCGCCAGCTCGGCGAACCCGCGCCCGATGCCGCCACGTTGCGCAAACTGTTGGAAGCCGCCATTCGGGTGCCCGATCACGGCAAGCTGGTCCCTTTTCGCCTGATCGAATTGCGCGACGGCGCTAAACTGAAATTCGGCGCGCTGTTGGCCGAGTGTGCGATTCGCCGCGATCCGGAACTACCCGAATCCAAGCGTGAAAAAGAACGGTTGCGCTACACCTTTGCGCCGCTGGTGATCACCGTCATCGCCCGCATCGATCACGATGCAGGCATTCCGGAGATCGAACAGAAGTTGTGCGCCGGCAATGTGGCCTACAACATTCTGCTCGGTGCTTATGCGCTGGGCTTCGGTGCACAGTGGCTTACCGGCTGGGCCGCCTACGATGCGGAAGTCGCCAGCGTGCTTGGCCTTGCCGCGCACGAGTGCGTGATCGGCTTCGTGCACATTGGCACGCCGCAAACGGAAATCCCCGATCGCGATCGCCCTGCGCTCGCCGAACTGCTCACCGAATGGAAAGGCTGACCGCATGTCCCACCTGCCTACCGCGCACCTGATCGACGGCAGCCTGTACGTGTTTCGCGCATGGCATTCGATGCCGGACGAGTTTCACGACGTGGACGGCCATCCGGTCAACGCGGTGCATGGCTACACGCGTTTCTTGTGTGAACTGCTGGAACGCGAAGATCCTTCGCATCTAGCCGTGGCGTTCGACGCTTCGCTCACCACGTCGTTTCGCAATGCGATCTACCCGGCCTACAAGGCCAACCGCGAACTGCCGCCACCGGATCTGGAACGGCAATTCGTGCTGTGCCGCGCGGTAACCGAAGCACTTGGCATCCGTGTAATGATCGATCACAGCTTCGAAGCGGACGACCTGATCGGCAGCAGCTTGTGGAGTTTGCGCGCGCATGGTTTTCGCAGCGTGATCGTGTCGGCCGACAAGGATTTCGGCCAGTTGCTGGGCGAGCACGACGAGCAATGGGATTACGCGCGCAATCTGCGCTGGGGACCGGCCGGCGTGTTCGAACGGCTTGGCGTGCATCCGGTTCAAGTGGCGGATTTTCTCGCGCTATGCGGCGATGCGGTCGACAACATTCCAGGCGTACCCGGTATCGGCGCAAAAACCGCGGCCGCGCTGCTCGCGCATTTCGGCAGCCTGGATGAATTGCTCGATCGCGTGGATGAAGTCGCCTTCCTGCGCATACGTGGCGCGGCAAGCTGTGCCGCAAAATTGCGCGAACATGCCGATGCGGCCAGGCTCTATCGACGGCTCACCCGCATTGCACTGGATGCCCCCATCGAAAGCGGCATCGAGCTGCTGATCCGCCAGCGCAGCGCAGGCACGCTGGAAGCGTTGTGCGAACAACTTCGCTTCGGTCCATTGACGCGCAATCGGCTGCGCGCACTCACCAGCCTCTGACACTGACTTGCATGAACGATATCAACAAGCCTGAAGACGCCAGCGCACCTTTGGAAACGCTCTACCAGGGCCGTTGGCTGCGCTTGCGCCGCCGCGGGCGTTGGGAATTTGCCGAGCGCAACAATCCGGGCGGCGCGGTCATCATTCTTGCGGTAACGCCAGAAGACAAGGTGCTGTTCGTGGAGCAGTACCGCGTGGCCGTGCAGCAGTTCACCATCGAAATGCCGGCTGGCCTGGTTGGCGATCTTGCCGATCAGGAACACGAAGGCGCGCTTATCGCCGCCCAGCGCGAACTGGAAGAAGAAACCGGCTACCGCTGCAGCCACGTCACGTTCGTGCACGAAGGGCCGTCGTCGTCCGGCATGAGCAACGAGATCATCGCCTTCGTGCGCGCGCATGATCTGGTGAAAGTGGGCAATGGCGGCGGCGACGTGACCGAAAACATCGTCGTGCATGAAGTGTCGCGGCGCGAAGCGGGCGCGTGGCTGGTGGCGCGTGCGAAAGACGGCTACTCGATCGATCCGAAGCTGTTCGCGGGGCTATGGTTTCTCGAGCATGCCGAGGCATTCGGCGGACCCTCCTCCTCCCCTGCCGGTCATAGCCAGCTGCACGGTTCGTAACAACTTCTTTTACTTCACGGTAAAACGCGAACAGACGCAGCGAGAAGTTGTGCAAATACCTATGCGTGCCGGCAGGGGAGGAAGCCACGATTCAAAAAACAGTGAGATCACCTAGCCGAGGGTGCCGTCGGCCATTCGAGACATCGCGGGCGCGCCTTCATCCTGCTCGGACAAGCGCAAGGCCTGCAGATTTCGCTTCAGCACCAGCGCCCAGCATTTGAGATCCTGCACGGCCAACGCCGCTTCCTGCTGCAGCAAGCTGCTGACGTCGTATTCCGCATCCGGCGCCGCGCTGGGCTGAGAAACGCCCTGATGCGTGTTTCCCATGAATGCCGTCATCTCGGCGCCCTGGATCACGGAATCGATGATGTGCAGCATCTGCAAACCCGCCTGCTCCATCACGATCATGCTTTGGCGAACGCGATCCACGCAGTCGGTAACGACCGTGTCGATATGTTTGCAGGTGGCCGCACCGCGCTGGGCGTTCTTGAGAACCTGGTTCGCCAGCGGGGAAAAATGCTGTGCCTGCTGATCGGCGGTGGGCGGCGGAACCAGTTTGGATGCCGTGTTTTCCACTTCGTCGATCAACCGTACGACATCGTGCGACAGCTCGCTGAAAACGCGCGCGTTGTCGATCAATTCGTGGGCGATGCTCCGACCTCGGCCTAGCGGGGCGCCAGCCGGACCGGCTGATTTGTCGCCCCTGATGCAGGTGTATTTTCTTGCCGCACCCGGCTCCTCGTGCGAGGTCATGCCATGGGTTTGAAAAGCGGCATTCCTGCAGCGGTGGCTCGGTTCGCTTCCCTCTTCGGCCATGCGAGTGCGCTTGAGCGACACCCTCCACTTCCTCACCAGCTTGAAACCTTTTGCGTTGCGCATATGGAGCGCCCTCGCTATGCATTTTCGATGACAGGTGCTTAGGGTCCAAGCCGCCTGGATGGGCTTGGAAGTTTCCGTGCACTCAGTGAGTGCCCCTTTCATCTCCACGCGATGCCGTTTCCGCTCCTTCCGGGATCGCCGCTATATATTCATTAGCGAAATGCGTGTTCAAATATGTTTTAGTCCAATGCGCGCTCCGACGCAAGCGGTTTTTGGCCGGTTTTTTTAAAAAAAATGACACCCGGCTGCGCGTTGCATGCAACCGCATGTATTTCCGCGAAAAATGGGTGATGAGCTCGGCGGCTGCCGTAAACAGGCCAGGCTGAACATCGAAAAGAAAGCGTTACGCGCTGTTCCGCAACGCCCGCATGCGCCAGACCGCCACGCCCACACCTGCCACGGCAAGACCCAGCCATTGCGCTGCCACGGCGTTGTCGTGACCCAGCCACAGCACCGCATCGACTGCCCCGATCACCAATGCGGCAATGGCCGGCGCAAGCATCGGATCGATGCGCCGATAATGCCAGCGCACCAGCAAGCCCGCACCAAGCGTGGCCAACAGTATTGCCAGTACGCGGCGCAGCCATGGCACGTCAGGCGGCAGCGGCGAATCCGGAAAAATCCCCGAGAGCGGCATGTCACCGGATTGCACGGCGAAACCTATGCCATCCGTCGCGTCGCTGGCGGGCACGAGTTTGTTGCCCTCCACCTTTGCCACGATGGTGACGGTCTGCACCGGCACCGCTTCCCAGGTTACGCGCAGATCACCCAGTTGCGGATGCGTCGGCACCGCACTGGTCACCAGACCATTGTTGTAGAGGCTGAAACTCGCGGCGAGATTGCTCGGCAGATTGCGCAAATTGGGCGTGACCGGCTCGCTGCCAGTCAGCGCATGCACCAGTTCCGGCGCAAGCACGAAGTTATTCAAGCGCACCAGGCCGGCGTCGAATTGCTCACCTTGCAGCAGAAATTTGTCCGGATTGGTGTGGCCTTCCGGATGCTCGAAATGGCTGGAATCGATGGGATGGTCCTGCCAGTCCATTTCGTACGTGGGCGCGCCACCGTAGCGAAGCTCGCGCCATTGGAACATCTGGACGTGGCGAATCAGCACCGGCTGATCGGTCTGTTGATTGAACTGCTTGTCGAGCGGCGCCTCCACCACTTGCAACTGACCGACGACGCGAACCATGAAACCCTGCTCGCTGGCATCGGGCGTACCGTTGGTGCCCAGATCAAGCACGTCGCCACCATGGCGCTTCATCTGTTCGGTGTAATCGAGCTGGCTCTTCTCCACGACCGCGCCAACGCCTACGCCAATCAGCAGCAGCACAGCGCCCAGCGCGGGCAAAAGCAGTTCACGGATGGAGAGTGGTGGCTTGCGCTCGCCGCTCATCGAGCCTCCGAGTGGATAGGTAACGGATCAGACGATGCCGCGCAGTTCGGGCTGCTCGTCAGTCGTACCATAACGCCCACGCTCGTCGCGTGTCACGCGCGCCATCGCGCAGGCATGATCATGGGTGAAAAACAGCCGCACGTTGCGCGCGAGCTTGTCGTCCAGGAAGCGGCGCTTTTCGTCGATCAACGCTTCCGGAAAGCGGTCGTAACCCATGGTGATGGGCAGATGCACCCAGGAACGGCCGGGGATCAGGTCCGCACAGAACACCACGCCGGCCACTTCGGACAACATGAGGCCGGGCGTATGGCCGTCCGAATAATGGAAGCGCACGACCTGTCCGAGCGTCTGCGAATGGTCGCCCGCCACCAGTTCCAGCCGCCCACTGTCCTGCAACAACTGCTGCAGCTCGGGAACGAACGAGGCGCGATCGCGCGGATGCGGTTTCAAGGCGCGTTGCCAGTGCTGGGCGCCGACAAGAAATTGCGCGTGCGGGAACAACAGTCGCGCGGGCTTGCCTTCTTCCCATGGCGCGAGCAGCCCACCGGCATGATCGAAATGCAGATGCGAGAGCACCACCACATCGATGTCTTCGTGCGAAAGGCCCACCTCGGCGAGCGACTGCAACAGCACGTGCTCGCTCTCCACCACGCCATAGCGTTCGCGCAGCGACGGTTCGAAGAACGCACCGATGCCGGTTTCGAACAGCACGTTGCGGCCTTCCAGATCTTTCGCCAGCATGCAGCGGCAAGCGAGTGGAATGCGGTTGAATGCGTCCGGCTCGATCCAACGCGACCACATCGCTTTGGGCGCATTGCCGAACATGGCGCCGCCATCGAGTTTCTGGGTGTTGCCGTTGAGGGACCACAATTGCATGACGATTTTTTCCGGAACGCTTGCGCTTGCCTGCGCGTACTTCGCGCGGTTCATTTAACCGGATTCCGGCGTTCGCCGGAATGATGGGCGCGTGATGGGGAGAAAAGCCGGCGCTCGATTACTGCACCTTGCCCAAGCCGTCATCCCTGCGCGGATCGCTCGCCGCATCCAGCTTGTTGGTGCGGCGATCCCAGATCACCACATTCATGAAGCCCCACGGCTCGCGCTCCTTCAGCGTGTGGCCCATCTCGGTCAGCGCGCTGCCGGTGGCGGCATCGAACGCACCCGGCTCCACCATGACGACGTCAGGCATGTATTGATGATGGAAGCGCTTGTGCGCCACCACTTGATGCGCATCGCCACCATCGATGAAGGCGAGGATGCCTTCCAGCACCTGGGTGATGATGGTGGAACCGCCAGGCGAACCGATCACCGCCGTGCGGTCCGGCCCGATCACGATGCTCGGCGACATCGAAGACAGCATGCGCTTGCCCGGCTCCGGCGCGTTCGCTTTGCTACCGAGCAAGCCATATACGTTCGGCTTGTTCGGCACCAGCGCGAAGTCGTCCATTTCATCGTTGAGCAGCACGCCGGTGCCCTTGGCGACAAAGGTGGAACCGAGTACGTAATTCACGGTGGCGGTGATCGCCACCATGTTGCCGTCCGCATCGATGATCGAGAAATGCGTGGTGTGCTGTCCCGGATCCTGGCCGCCCGAGGGGGCCAGCATCGATGAAGGCGTGGCCTTGTCCGGCAGGATCGTCTGGCGCAAGCCGTCGGCGTAATACGGCGACAGCAACATGGCCAGCGGCATCTTCACAAAATCCGGATCGCCCAGGTAATCGTTGTGATCGCGGAATGCGCGACGCATCGCTTCGATCACCAGATGCACGCGATGCGCCTGGTCGAGCTTGCTCACATCGAAGCCGGAAAGGATGTTGAGGATTTCGGCAATCGCCACACCGCCCGATGACGGCGGCGGCGCAGTGATGATCTTGTAGCCGCGATAGTCGACGCTGAGCGGCGCGCGCTCTTTTACGCGATAAGCGGCCAGATCCTTCAATGTCCAATTGCCGCCGGCTTCGCGCACCGCGTTGACCAGCTTCTGCGCGGTTTCGCCGCTGTAGAAACCGGCTTCGCCATATTTGGCGAGCAGCTCGAGCGTGTGCGCCTGGTCCGGATCGCGCCAGATTTCGCCGGCTGCCGGCTGCTTGCCGCCCGGCAGGAATTTCTCGGTGGAAGCAGGCCAGCGTTGGAGATTCTTTTGTTCTTCCCTGATGGAACCGAGCAGGCGATCGTCCGGCTTGAAGCCGTCGCGTGCGGTGCGGATCGCCGGCGCCAATGATGCGGTCAGCGGCAGCTTGCCGTAATGCTTGGCCAGCCAGGCCAAGCCCGCCGGCTCGCCGGGAATGCCGGCCGACAGCGGGCCTTTCAACGCGGTATCGCGATTGGGTGTGCCGTCGGGGTTGAGATAATCCTTGGCGTTGACCGCCGCCGGCGCCGTTTCGCGCGCATCGATGAACACGCTGCGCTTCTCGCCGGCCAGATACATGGTGGCCATGAAGCCGCCGCCGATGCCCGAGCTTTCCGGCTCCACCACCGACAAGGTGGACGCCACCGCAACCGCCGCATCGAAGGCGTTGCCGCCCTTGGCCAAGACTTCCAGGCCCGCTTGCGTTGCCAGCGTGTTCGCGCTGGCGATGCCGGCGTGGCCGGGACGTTGTGCGAGCTGCGCGGGTGGCGTGGAGATTTGCGGTTTATCGGCCGCGAACGCGCCGCTAGTACCGAACAGGAAACCTATCAAGAGCACATGCCAACGCAACGCAAGCTTCATCCCTTGGTCTCCATCAGATGTTTGTATTTGTCTTCGAGCTGTTCGCGCGTTTCGGCGTGCTCGGAATCGATGATGATGCATTCCACCGGGCACACCACCACGCACTGCGGCTCATCGTGATGGCCGACGCACTCGGTGCACAGGGCCGGATCGATGATGTAGTACTCCTCGCCGAGCGAAATCGCCTTGTTCGGGCAGACGGGTTCGCAGACGTCGCAGTTGACGCAGGTATCGAGGATCTTGAGGGACATGCCCGGCTAGTCTACATGGGGCGGCAAGGAGTTGTGCGAAGCAGCAACGGCCGTAGTTTTGGGGTGCAAACCCTTACGTTTGCGACGATGGCAGGGCTGGGATTGGCACCCGACCTGCGGAACGATCGCGAGTGCCCTATCCACCCGCTCCCCTCCCCGCTATGGGAAAGGGAGCAGGCTGCGGCGATTACATCTGCACGTAGCGGACGGTCGCGTCGGTGGGCTTGAGCACGTCGTTCACGCGCTGCTCGTCGGCCTTGTCGCCGATCACCACGATGATCACGCCCTTGAGCGAACCGGGCTTGGCGTCCTTGAACGCGGTGGTGACCAGGTCGGCGGTCTTGCCCGAATCCGGGCCGCCGAAGGCCAGCAGGTTACCCGGCAGCACGCCGCGGGCCACGATGTCCTGCACATTGCTGAGCTGGCGGTCGCGCGAGTCCTTGGCGTCGTCGCTTTCGCCGGCCGGGATCATGTAGGCATACGGCTGCGGCGCCGACATGCCCTGCATGTTCTTCTGCATGATCTGGCCCAGGTAGGCGTTCCAGGCCTTGCCGTCGTTCGGATCGGTGGGCTTGGTCACCTGCGCCTGTTGCTGCGTCTGCTGCTGGCCGTCCTGTCCCTCGTTATTGCACGCGGACAGGGCAAGGCAGCCGGTCAACGCCAGGGCGGAGGCGATGAGAGTGAGTTTACGCATAGTTATCCCCTTCGGTTTCGGGTTGCTTTTTTTGCCAGCGCTGCCGCATGGCTTGTTGGACCGCGGGATGCACGAAACCGGTGATGTCACCACCAAGTCGGCCGATTTCGCGCACCAGCGAGGAAGAAATGAAGCTGTACTGCTCGGCCGGCGTCAAGAATAGCGTCTCGGCCTGCGGAATGAGATGGCGGTTCATGCTTGCCAGCTGGAATTCGTATTCGAAGTCCGACACGGCGCGCAAGCCGCGGATGATCACGCCGGCGCCCATCTCGCTGACCAGCTGCGCCAGCAGGCAATCGAAGCCGCGTACTTCCACGTTGGGCAGGTCGGCCAGCGCCAAGCGCGCCAGCGTGATGCGTTCCTGCAAGGAAAACCCGGGGCCTTTGCCCTTGTTCGGGCTGTCGGCCACTGCCACCACGATGCGCTCGAACAAGGGCGCAGCGCGCGCCACGAGATCCGCATGGCCGTTGGTGATCGGGTCGAAAGTGCCTGGATAGACGGCGAGGCGTTTATTGACCGGCGGCTGATTCACGAAGGCGGAAGAGCGGGCTGGGAAAGCATTAGCTTAACGGAACTGATCCAGTCTGCGAGCCTTCTGAAGGTCATGTCGCTTGGCCAGAATGGCTCAGGACATCTCTCAGGAGCGCCGATAGAGCGCGTAGCGCACCTCGCCCGCGTGGCCTTCGCGGTGCGGCAGCCAGTTCGAGGGCAACGCAAGCGCAAGGCCGCGTGGCGATTCCACGTAGATTTGTGCCGCACCCGCCAGCCAGCCGCCCTGTTCCAGTTGCTGCGCCAGCGGCGTCCAAAGCTGCAAGACGAACGGCGGATCGAGAAACACCAGCCCGAACGGACGTGGTGCGGCTTGCAGAAAGCGGGCTGCCTCCGTCGTTGCCACGTCGCCACCCTCCGCCTTGAGGCGGGTGAGATTGCTGCGCAGGGCATCTGCCGCCGCGCGTTCCGGCTCCACGAACTGCACTGCAGCCGCGCCGCGCGACAAGGCCTCGATGCCGAGCGCGCCGGTGCCCGCGCACAGATCCAGCGCCCGCACGCCGGCGATGGTCGGCGCAAGCCAGTTGAACAGAGTTTCGCGCACGCGCTCCGACGTGGGCCGCAAGCCGGGAAGATCCGGCACGTTCAAGCGCGAATTGCGCAGATCGCCGCCAATGATACGAATTCGCCCAGGCATGGCCTTCATACGCCAGCGCCCTCAGCGGACGGTACGGGTGGGGGTGTTAGCATGTTCGGCATTGTCTCCGAAGCAACAACTTCATGCTCAAGTTCTGGAAAAAGAAGCCCACTGACCAGGGCACCGGCGAAAGCGAGGAAGCAACGATTCAGGTGCCTGCCGAGGCGAGCGCACCGGAACCCGCACCACCCGCCCCACCTCCTGCGCCGGAAACCACCGTGCCTGTCGAACCCGCCGCCGAGGCTGCGCCCTCCAAGCGCAGTTGGCGCGAACGCCTTTCAGGCAGCACCTTCGCGCGCGGGCTTACCACCCTGTTCGCCCGCAACCCCAAGCTGGACGACAGCTTGCTGGACGATCTGGAAACCACCCTGATCACCGCCGACGTCGGCATCGAAGCGGCCACTTCGCTGGTGGAAAACTTGCGCCGCCGCATGCACAAGCGCGAGTTCGCCGACGCCGCCGCGCTACTGAAGGCGCTGCGCAAGGAACTGATCACACTGCTCCAGCCGGTGCAGAAATCGCTCGACATCAACGGCCGCAAGCCGTTCGTGGTGCTTACCGTCGGCATCAATGGCGTCGGCAAGACCACCACCATCGGCAAGCTGGCGCGTCGCTGGCGCGATGAACACAAGCAGGTGCTGCTCGCCGCCGGCGACACCTTCCGCGCCGCCGCGGTGGAGCAACTGAAGACCTGGGGCGAACGCAACCAGGTGCCGGTAATTTCGCAAGGCCAGGATGCCGATGCCGCCAGCGTGATCTTCGACGCGCTGCAAGCGGCGCGCTCGCGCAACGCCGATGTATTGATCGCCGACACCGCCGGCCGCCTGCATACGCAGGGCGGCCTGATGGACGAACTGGGCAAGATCGCGCGCGTGCTCAAGAAGCTCGATGCCGACGCGCCGCACGAGGTGCTGATGGTGATCGACGGCACCACCGGCCAGAACGCAGTGAACCAGGTGCGCCAGTTCCGCCAGATCGTCGGCGTGACCGGCCTGGTGGTGACCAAGCTCGACGGCACCGCCAAGGGCGGCGTGATCTTCGCGCTGGCGCGCGAATTCGGCCTGCCGGTCCGCTTCGTGGGCCTGGGCGAAACCGCTACGGATCTGCGCGTGTTCGATGCAGAAGCCTACGTCGACGGCCTGCTTCCGGCCGACTTTGCACGGGCCTAGGATGCTCCGATCCATTCCGCGCCCGCTGCGACTGCTGTTGATCACTTTGGCTAGTTTGGCCGGCGGCGTCGTGCTGGTCGTGGTGGTGGCGCTTTATCTGCTGCTGCAGCCCGACCGCTTCACGGCGATGTTGAAAGAACAGGCCAACCAGGCGGGCCTGCGGCTGACGCTGTCGAGCCCGGCCAGCCCCACGCTGTTTCCGCGCCCTGCCCTGCAACTGGAAGGCATCACGCTCGTTGCGAGCGATGCAGGCGCCAACGCCATGCCGATTTTGCTTGCCGCCAACGGACGACTGGTATTGCCGTGGCGCACGGTGTTCGGCCGGCAGGTGGTGATCTCGCGCATGCAGATCAATTCGCCGCGCGTGGATCTGGATGCGCTGCAATCCTGGTTGATCCATCTGCCGCCGCAATCGACCGCCGTGCCGGGAGAAATCCCACGTATCGCCACCGGCGTGCGCATCCGCAACGGCAGCGTGGTGCAGAACAACAGCGAGTGGCTGAGCAACGTATCGCTGGATACCGGGCGACTCGCGCCAGGACTGGCCTTTTGGGTAAAGCTCTCGGCCAAGGAAACTGACGGCACGCCGCTGCAATGGCAATTTTCCAGCGTGCCCAGCATGGCCGACGGCGCGTTGCGGCTGGACGCCATCAGCATCGACGTTTCCGACCGCAGCGCCACTTCCTTGCATTTGAGCGGCCATGCGCGCTGGATGGGTGCAGCCAATGCATCGATGCAACTGCAAGGTAAATTTCATCTGGCCAATGAAGGCGATTACGCCGCCGCGGTCACGCTCACGCCCGCCGCGCAGGACAAACCGTTGCTGCTGCATCTGACGTTGCTCGGCACGGACAATCACATCGATCTGGATCTACCGCCGCTCGCACTGGCGCAATGGTGGAATCAACTGGCCAATCCGCAAACGCCAAAGCTATCCGCGCCGCCCGGCAACGGACAGATCGACATGGCCAGACTCGACGTCGGCAAGATCCACATCGAAGGCCTGAGCGTGCAGACCGGCGATGCCGTGCCTGCATCCAGCGAAAGCACGGCACCTGCCGCCAAACCCGCTACGTCAAAACTCCAGTGACCTCTTTCGCTTCCGCCCTGCTCGACTGGTTCGATCACCACGGCCGCCACGACCTGCCGTGGAAACAGCCGCGCGACGCCTATCGCGTGTGGCTGTCCGAAATCATGCTGCAGCAGACGCAGGTGGCCACGGTCATTCCCTATTTCCAGCGCTTCGTGGCGCAATTGCCCACATTGCGCGACCTTGCCGCGGCCGATGAAGACACCGTGCTCGCATTGTGGTCGGGTCTTGGCTACTACCGCCGCGCACGCTTTCTGCATCGCGCCGCGCAGGTGTGCGTGGCGCAGCACAACGGCGAAATGCCGCGCGAATTCGATGCACTTGCGGCGCTGCCCGGCATCGGCCGCTCCACCGCGGGTGCGATCCTGGCGCAGGCTTACGGGCTGCGCTTCCCCATCCTCGATGGCAATGTGAAACGTGTGCTGACGCGTTACCACGGCATCGCTGGCTACCCGGGCGAACGCGAAGTCGAAAAACAATTGTGGCTGCATGCCGATGCGCACACGCCGGCCGAACGCGCGGCCGATTACACGCAAGCCATCATGGATCTGGGCGCAACGCTATGCGTGCGCACACGCCCTTTGTGCGCAATGTGCCCGGTGCAGAGCGAGTGCGTCGCACATCGCGACCATCTCACCGCGCAACTGCCCACCGCCAAGCCCGGCAAGAAAATTCCCACGCGCAGCACGATCATGCTGATCCTGCGCGACGGCGAAGGCCGCCTGCTGCTGCAGCGGCGCGGCCCGCAGGGAGTGTGGTCGGGCTTATGGAGCCTGCCGGAAGCCGAGCAAACCGATGACGCATGGCGCGAAGCGCAACGGCATGCGCGCATCGACGACGCACAGCCGCTCACGCCGTTCGTACACGTCTTCAGCCACTACCGCCTGCAGATCCAGCCGCTGCTGTTCGATAACGCGGCGCCCGCGCACGCGATCGCTGATAATGCCGACTTGCGCTGGTGCGCCATCGCCGACCTGCCCGCGCTGGGCCTGCCCGCGCCGGTGCGTTCGCTGCTGATGGCCCTGCCCGAACCCACTGCGTCCTAAACGAAACAAGAGATAGCCCGATGAGCCGTACCGTTCACTGCGCCAAGCTCGGCACCGACGCCGAAGGCATGGATTTCGCCCCCTGGCCCGGCCCGCTGGGCCAACGCATTTTCGCGGAAATCTCCAAGCCCGCATGGCAGCAATGGCTGGCCCACCAGACCATGCTGATCAACGAATACCGCCTCAACCCGCTCGATCCGAAGGCGCGGCAATTCCTCGGCGGCGAAATGGAGAAATTCCTGTTCGGCGGCGAGGCGAAAACGCCCGAAGGCTACAAGCCACCCGAGGCCGAGTCTTGACGTCGCTCGCACCATCCGATTTAATGAGCGGCTCCACGCAGCACCGATAGCCCATGCGGCTGTCCACCCTGGCCGGGTAGCTCAGTTGGTAGAGCAGGGGATTGAAAATCCCCGTGTCGGCGGTTCGATTCCGTCCCCGGCCACCATTGCATTCAACGAAAAAGCCCGCTCGATGAGTGGGCTTTTTCGTTGTGGCGCAGATGTATAGCTACCGCCGCCTGTGCAATAAATCCGAAGCACTATGCTGCACCCGTGCCCTCCACTGACAAAACCTTCCTCGACGATCCGTTATTGATGGCGTCGATGCGTTGCCCGCCAAAAGATGCTGCATGAGTCGCGAGTGGCATTTGTTGTTGAGATGTATGGAGTGACCTCAGAGACTGAGATTGCTCTATCGGCCAGCCTCTGGATTAGTGATAGGAAAAGATGGGAGAAAAATCTGCGCACTGGCTCGGCTACTTGGCAACATGTGAGGTTCAAATGGCGCGGGAAGTCAGGCAACCAATGCGGACGCACTGCTCAGTGCAGCCTGACAACCTTCTGACCAGTCCCGATGAATTTCGTTTTCTCGGGCATAGCTCAGGTAATCAGCAAAGCGCCCTAGCTTGTAAGGAACTAAATGCCTCGAATTATCCACGCGCCGCCCAGACCCTACCCGGCAAGCTTCCCCGTCGGACCTAATCAAAGTGGCGGGGAGCTGCGCCGAACAAACATTCCGACTCGTTTCGTTAACTTTTCTTCACGTCGGCATCACACTTTTCCCGGTTAAAAGGACTATGCCAAGGAGGGCATCAGGGGAACCTGACCTCCAGAACCTTGGCCTCTATCTTTCACTGCTCCGAAGGGACGCGGTGCGAGACGGGTATCAGTAACGAAACAGGGGAATAAGGATGTCAACTGTAAGAAAGGCACAAAAGCGTGTTTATCTTCTGCGTGCGCGCTTCACTAAAAACGCCCCCGCGGGAACCACGCTGCAAGCGATCCTGAAAAAGGCCATTGGGCAGCTTCCGAAAATCGACCAAAAGCCTGATCTCAATGCCACGGTGTGTGCTTCCGCAACCCATGGGCAGTTGCGCATTAATCAACACGAGCCCAACGGATCTCACACGGAATTAAAAGTCGTAGCCTTAGCTCCCGGCGAAAATGCCACCACCGTTCCGATTAAACTCCAACCCAATGAAAGTCCGGAAGGGGCTGCAATTGCCCCTGCTGAGAATGCATTTAAGGGTGGCGACTTCTTCGTCCTCCTGCATGGCAACAACTTGCTGTGCGTCGGCGATCATCTTCGCCTTGGAGCAGTGGAAAGCTACCTTCGGGAGTTTCTCAATCACGTGCTTCCGTCACAACCTGAGGCTGCTGCGTTCGAAATTCTTCCGGTAGCGCGAAAAGACAAGCTGAAAATGCTTGCTACGGAGGGCATCAAAGAGATCGAGCTTAATAGCAGCTTGTATGCTGCGACCTTGGATGAAGTCAAAAAGAAAAAGGGACTGATCGGACCATTCCGACAAGCCATCGACGGCATTTATGAAAGTGCTCAAGCTGTTTTCAAGAAGGACCAAACCGAGGCACTCAACGAACACTTGGCTGAGGTTCAATTGAAGCTAACAATTAGCGTAAAGGGCGGCTTACGTGGCTCAGAGATTTCCCGAGATGCCGTGGAAGTCTTGGGGAACACTTTAATCTCAAACGGTGCGCCAGCAGAAGATCACGATATCTCTCCAGTTTTGATTACCAATCGGCGGAACCGTGTGAGCGTAACGGAGGCCTCAGTGAGCGAAAACTTTTCAATCAATCGACGCGATCGAGAAAATTCATTGAATGATGTGGAAGTGTGGGCCTCCCTAAGGTCCTACTACGGCACTCTTCAAAAAGACGGAGCGCTTGTCGAATGATTGCGTGGGGGCGCCTGTTGTATGGAGCCGGCGCCCTGGCCGTGTCCGTGCTTTGTGGCATCTATGGGGCGAGTTGGCTCAAAGATGATAAGGACGCATTGACAAATATCCTAACGTTCTTCGCTGTTCTTGCAGGATTTCTGGTGGCTGTCATTGCTCTTATAGCCGACGACCGAGGGTTGAGGGGAAGTAGTTGGCGCGCGAAGCACTACAACGCAAAGGACATTCGATATCGACTTCTACGGCACCGGATGCTTTTCTCCCTTTATCTGTTGGCGTGCTTTTTGGCTTTTTTGGCTTCGCTCAAATTGCCCTTGTCCGAGCAACATTGGACCTGGCTGTATGGCGCGACGTTGAGCGTCACAGTTTTTTCGTTTTTACTGTCATTTTCGCTGCCTCACAATTTGTCCATTGAATATCTCAGACGCGTCGATGCCGCCATCGAAGATGCAAAGAAATCTAGTCATTCTGATGAGAATGGCTAGGTTGCATCCTCTGGCAAGCGAGACGGGATGCGAGTGCATGACCTCGTGACCTTAGCACCGCTGACCTCGATTGAAGCGCCAAAGCCAAGCGTTGCCCCTAGAACCCGACGCTGTATCGGATTCTTTCTCTGGCAACATCGGCGCAATCGCTTCAAGCAATCCGCGCTCTTACTTGGCACCAAGCGCCTGAAATCGTCTGAATTGATCTCGACCAACGCCTTTACATCCCGGCCTAAGTGTAGGGCTTCCATGGTGATAAGCATCGCTTCGTCGGGCTGATCACTAACCGTCAGCTCCTCCATGCAAACCATCAAAAGTGGCGGCCGGGTAACAAGTCAAGTGGACCTTAACATGCCAAAGAATCCAGGGCTTGGCGGGGCTGTGGAGGCGGTTTGCAGGGCGTGGCTTGGTTGGATGCTTTAAGCGTTGCGGCGTGTCGGGACAACACTTAGACGCGCTCTGATGCTCACGTTTCCCCATCCTTTGTTGATTTAAAGACGCTTGATGACTGGCCCCCGGTGATAACGCTCAAGCTTGCTGATCGACGCATCCAAATCCATTTTCGGGTATGACCTCCTCGCATAACCGAAAAACAAAGGGAGCTGTCGATGTTTCGTTCCTGCCGCATCCGTACTCGTACCCGCACTCAGCATCTGCCGCGCATCGGTCTGATGCTCATGCTCTGCTCTGCAGCGGTCACAACCGTCGCCGATGAAACACCGAAACCGACCGCACCCGTCGATTGGGTCAACACCTTCATCGGCACGGGCGGCGATGGCGCGGAGTATGGCGGCACGATGCCGTTCGTGGCCACGCCGTTCGGCATGACGAACTGGACGGCGCAGACGCGGCAGAATCGCATCAGCGTGAGCTCCTACGAATATGACGACACTTACATCCAGGGCTTTATCGGTACGCATCAGCCGGCGATCTGGATGGGCGACTATGGCTACGTCACGCTGATGCCGGAGATGGGCGCGGCCAACTACGCGCCCGAAGCGCGCCGGCTCGCCTTTACGCATAAGGACGAGGTCAGTACGCCGTATTACTACGCGGTGAAGATGGGGCCTGATCCGGCGCACACGATCCTGGCCGAGATGACGGCGACCGATCATGCGGGATATCTGCGTTTTACCTATCCGCGCGAGGCGAAGGCGAACATGCTGATCGAGGCGACGCGTCCGGGCATCGAGGGTTTCGTAAGCATCGATGCCGACCGCAACGAGATCGTCGGCTATAACCCGGATCGCATGGATGCACATCTTGGCCCGCTGACGTTGAAGAATTTCAAAGGCTATTTCGTGGTGCGCTTCAAGCAACGGTTCGCCGCGGCGAAGGTCTACGAAGGCGTGCTCACCTGGCCGAACAAGAAAGAAGTAACAGGCGACAACGTAGGCGCGCTCGTTAGCTTCGACACTCGCAACAACGACGTGGTGGATGCGCAAGTAGGCACCTCATTCATCAGCATCGAACAGGCGCGCGCCAATCTCGATGCTGAAATGCCAGGCTGGAATTTCGAGGGCATTCGCGATGCCTTGAAGGCCACGTGGAACCAGAAGCTGAGCATCGCTTCGATCGAAGGCGCGACCGAAGATCAGCGGCGCATCTTCTATACCGGCCTGTATCACGCCCTGCTCTACCCCAAGCTGTTCTCCGAGCACGGGCGCTACTACAGCGCGTTCGACGACAAGGTGCATGACGGCACTTCGTACACCGCATATTCGATCTGGGATACGTTCCGCGCCGAAAACAGTCTGCTGACGATTTTTGCGCCAGAGCGTATCGACGGCATGGTGCAGGCGCTGCTGCAGGATTACCGAGAAGGCGGCTGGATGCCGAAATGGCCTAATCCCTCCTACACCAACATCATGATCGGCACGCATGCCGATTCGCTGGTGGCCGAAGCCATCAACAAGGGCTTCAAGGGCTTCGATTATGAGCTCGCCTATCAGGCCGTCCACAAGGATGCGACGGTGCCACCCGATGGCGATACCACGCGCCGCTGGTTCGATCGTGAGCCACGTACGCCTTATGAAGCTCGCGCGGGATTGTCCTATGCGAAGACGCTGGGTTACATCCCGGCTGACAAAATTTCGGAGTCGGCTTCCAGCACGCAAGAGGAAGCCTATGACGATTACGCCGTTGCCCAGGTCGCCAAAGCGGTGGGCAAGAACGACGCTTACGACTTCTTCATGAAGCGCTCCGTCGATTACCGCAAGCTGTTCAATCCAGCTCGCGGTTTCATGCAGGCAAAGAACATGGACGGCACCTGGGCGTCTCCCGACGAAGGCTGGACCGAAGGCGACCAGTGGGTGTATCTGTTCGCCGCCTTGCACGATGTGCCGGGCGTGGTGAAGCTGCTGGGCGGGCCGCAGGCTGCAGCGGCCAAGCTCGACGCGCATTTCAACGGCGGCCACAATCGCCACGACAACGAACCCAGCCACCATTACGGCTATCTGTACGACTTCGCCGGCCAGCCTTGGAAAACGCAGGCGCGCGTGCGCGAAATCGCGCACTATGCTTATTCGAACACACCCAACGGGGTGCTTGGCAATGAAGATTGCGGACAGATGTCGGCGTGGTACATCTTCACGGCCATGGGCTTTTATCCACTCAATCCGGCATCGGCCGAGTATGTCATCGGCAGTCCGCTATTTACCCGCGTCAGCTTGAATCTTCCCAATGGCAAGCGCTTCGAGATCACCGCGCTGGCGAACTCCGAGCGCAACGTCTACATCCAATCGGTGACGCTCAACGGCAAGCCGCTGGACAAGCCGGTGATCACCTATGCGCAAATCGAAGCGGGCGGCAGCTTGCATTTCGACATGGGGCCCAAACCTTCGACCTGGGCTGCCGATTGGCATCCACAGGCGCTGCCATAAGCACGCGCCGAATACGCTGCAAAGACGCCATCACCTTCAAGGATATACCGTCATGACGCTACCCACTCGAACACTCGGCAGCCAGGGGCTGAAAGTCTCCGCCATCGGCCTGGGCTGCATGGGCATGAGCCAGTTCTATGGTCCTGCGGATGAGGGCGAATCCATCGCCACGCTGCACCGGGCGATCGAACTGGGATGCAGCTTTCTCGACACGGCGGAAGTGTATGGGCCGTTCGCCAATGAAGAACTGCTGGGGCGCGCGCTCGCGGGCAAGCGCGACAAAGTGGTGCTGGCGACCAAGTTCGGTTTCGAGATCGAAGGCAACCAGCGCAACGGATTGGATAGCCGGCCTGAGCACATCCGCGCGGCGGTCGACGGCTCGCTCAAACGGCTGCGCACGGATCACATCGATCTGCTGTATCAGCATCGCGTCGATCCCAACGTACCGATCGAAGATGTGGCGGGCACGGTCGGCGAACTGGTGCAACAGGGCAAGGTGCGTTACTTCGGTTTATCCGAAGCGGGGACAAGCACGATCCGCCGCGCTCACGCCGTCCATCCGGTTTCGGCGCTTCAAAGCGAGTATTCGCTGTGGGAACGCAATCTGGAACAGGACATCATTCCTTTGCTCGATGAGTTGAGCATCGGGCTGGTGGCGTTCTCTCCGCTCGGCCGTGGCTTTCTCACCGGCGCCGTCAAGCGCGCGGAGGACTATCCAGAAGAAGATTACCGCCGCAACGATCCGCGTTATCAAGGCGAGAATTACGACGCCAACGTGCAGGCCGCGCAAGTCGTACGCGACGTCGCCAACGATCTGCATGCCAAGCCCGGACAGATCGCGCTCGCCTGGCTGCTGCACAAGGGCGGGCACATCGTGCCGATTCCCGGCACCAAGCGGCGAAGCTATCTGGAAGAAAATATTGCCGCGGCCGCTATCGCCCTCAATACAGACCATGTCCGCGCATTGGATGCAGCGTTGGCGCCTGGCAAAACAGCAGGGCCGCGTTATGCCGAAAAAATGATGTCGCTGGTTGATCGTTGAGCGGGCGGCTCGATGAACAGCATGAACGGAATGCCACTCAACTAATCTTTTCTTCACTGCGGGTTGATCGCGGGCGACCAAGACTCCTGTCGTCACCGACAACGGAGGGCAAGTCCGTGAAGAAAATTGCTTCTTTGACCATCGCGGCGGCGCTGGGGTGTTGCATGGGCGTAGCCATGGCGCAGGAGCACCCAGCGCTGACCGAACAGCAAATCGTTACGCAGATCACGCAGCAGGGCTATACGGACGTCCACGACGTCGACTTCAGGGATGGCGTGTGGACCGCACGTGCGCGCAGCGGCGACGGCGCTCATGTGAAACTGCGCGTGGATCCAACCACCGGCATGGCTTATCCAGACAAGCAGGTATCGCGCATCAACGAAAAGGATATCCGCGCCATGCTTTCCTCGCAGGGCTACACGCACGTGCATGATGTGGATTTCGATCACGGCGTATGGACGGCCAAAGCCAGGAACAGCGCGGGAACGCGTGTCTCGTTGCAGATCGATGCAGATTCGGGCCGCATCATCGGCACGAACTGAGCTTCGGTCTCATCTGCGCGAGCAGTGAACGCTTTCTGACACCGAAGGCGAGATGCGTGGGCGACGACCACGCATCGCGTCTTCACAACGACGTCGTAAGGTTCGTCACCCAATCGGGCAGCACGCCGATCACGGCCGCTTCCAGGCTGCGATCGGCCCCGGTCACGATCATCACGCCCACCAGCACTATCAGCGCGCCGAGCACGCGTCGGCCGCGCGTACCCGCCGACATCATCCGGCCGCGCCAACGCGCCAACACGTTCTGCGCAAGTAGCGCCATCACCAGCAAAACGCTGGCGATGCCCAGCGCAAACGCTCCCATCACGATAGCCACCTGGCCCAGATTCTTGCCTTGCGCGGCGAGCACGGTGGCCGCGCCCAGCGTCGGTCCCACGCAAGGGCTCCATACCAGGCCAAGCAACACACCGATGCCGGCCTGCCCGGCCAGCCCGAACCGTTCCAGCCGCGCCTGGCGTTCGCCCGCCCAATTGGCGAGCGGTGCGGCGGCGTGTTCGAACAAAAGCTGCAACTTTGGAACGACGAGCACCACGCCCACGATCAGCAACAGCACGGCGCTCCATACGCGAATCGTTTCCGTGCTCAAACCGATCGACGCGCCGAGCGTGGCAATAAGGAAACCCGTGAGCGTGAACGACGCCACCAGCCCCAAGGCCAACGCCAGAGGTCCCCAACGATGGCGCTGCGCCGCGCTGCCCAGCACGATGGGAATCAATGGGATCACGCATGGCGAAAGTATGGTTAGCGCTCCGGCTGCGTAGGCGACCACGGGACTGAGTGCGCCACTCATGGCCGCACTCCAGACGCATGCCATGCAATTGAACGGATGAGCATGTTGAACTCCTCGAGTATTCATCTTCCCTTCGTCACGCCCACGCGCGAAGTTACAGCTGTAACCGCGCGCGATGCGCAACGAATAGCAAGAGGACCCCATCGGAAAGGACTTTGCCCATGTCTTCGCTTCGCAAGCTCACTGCCCTTGTGCTGCTCAGCCTTGCCTTCGCCGTACCGGCGATGGCGCAACCCATCCAGCCTTTCAGCACGGCAGCGTTGAAGGCCGCCCAGGCGAAGGGACAAGCCGTACTGGTAGATGCCTATGCAAGCTGGTGCCCGACCTGCCGCAAGCAGGAGCCCACGATCAATGCGCTGAGCAAGGATCCTGCGTTCGAAAAGCTGCTGATCCTGCGGCTCGACTACGACACGCAGAATGCCGAAAAGCGCCAACTGGGCATTGTCCAGCAAAGCACCTTGATCGCCTTCGACGGCGGCAAGGAAACCGGCCGGCTCGTCGGCGTGACCGATGCAGAGCAGATCAAGGCACTGGCCAAGTCGGCCTTGCATTGATTTTTTTTCAAGCCATCGTCCGTGCGGTCGGTGGCTTCCGCTGTGTAAAGACGACTTATGGGTGAGCCGGGCATGCATGGGTAAACCGCCGACATGCCGCCGTCATGAATGCATCACACATCGCCATCGTAGTGACGCATGGAAATAATCGTCGCGTCATCCGCACGCGCGATGCTGTCGCCATCGGATTCGGAGTTTCTCCCGATGGTGTCGCAGTACGTTTTTCCTTCCAGCCGGGGTTTGTTGTCGCCGGTACCACTGCCAGGACCATAAACCGGATCGCTACCGCCATCGCCGCCGCCATTGCCCGGACCGCCGATGGAGCCATCGCCAATACCCTGCTCGATCGTGCCGATACGGCCGTCCAATCCATCGAGCTGGCTCTGGAAGTTCTGCTGCATGTCGTACAACTGACCGCCGTTCACCGCCTGCATGCTGCCCGAGGCGACCAAGCCATCGGCCACGCCGGTCAGCACACGCGCGCCTTCGGTACCCGTGAAATCGACCGTGCCGCCATCGGTGTCTTTGCCGATGGTGATATGGCCCGTAGCGTCATCGCGCGACACCAGACCATCGCCACCGCCGGCGTCCGCCAACTCGTCCACGCGGTCATTGGTGGCTTTCAGTCCTTGATCCAGCGCACCCAGCGCCGCACCCACCGAGCGGTGATCCTCGCCCTGAATGCTATAGGTGGGCGACACGAAATTTCCGTTCCCATCGAAGCCCGCCTCACCACCAAGCGCACCTGCTACATCCTTCAACTGCTTCACATTGACGGCATCGAAATCGGCGATGCCGCCATCCATATTCACAATGCGGCGCCGCTGCGTATCGCTGCCGACAGCCACCGTATAGTCTTCAAAGGCTTTCGAATTCGCGCCCAAGGCTACCGACTCCTTGCCCCCTGCCCAGGCGTACTGTCCGATGGCCACGCCTGCGTAGGCGTCGGAGGACCACCCATCACCGTAGCTCGCGGCCACTTTGGCGCCAAAACCGATCGCCACGCCAAATTCGCTGGCGCCGGAACCGGAATCACCCAGCACCTGCGCCTCCGAACCGATCGCGACTCCACCCAGGGCGGTGACCTTGCTGTTGTAGCCGATGGCAGCGGTCGCCCATCCTTCGGCTTGCGCGTCCGCGCCAAATGCCAACGCGTACCCGTAATCGTCGGTCGCCTTGGCACCCGCACCGATCGCCATGGAATAGACGCCCGATGCTTCGGCATCCAGACCGTCACTGTCGGCGAAACCGATGTACGGATGAAGGTCGTTCCTTGCGCTGCGCGCGGCAGCGGAGGCGGTCGCGACGACGTCTTGCGCCGTCGCGCCGCAAAGGAGCGACGCATTGCCAGAAGTGTTCGTCGCGCTATTGGCGACGCATGCCGATTCAAGATGGTTGGAAGTGGCATACACACTGCCGGCCATGCCCATGATCAACAGCGCCGCCAGCGGGCGAAGCATCGTGCGGGTGTGCTTGCGAGAGATGGTGTTCATGTCTGTTACCCCGTAGACGTTCGTCGAGAAGAAAGAAGAGAAGGTGTTTCAGCCGGCCGTTGGGTGGCCGTCCTGCCATTCACTTAGCTCCTGCGGAGGCACCTTTTCCGCCGACCCTCGCCGCATGCGCCCTTTTTTGGGCGCGAGCTCCCCCTGTCCGGCAACCGCCAGATCGAAGGCATGTGCGACGTTGGCGCGTCATCCCCGACGCTGGATCCCGCCCATCAGGAGCGGTATCTGCGCTGCGCCACAATGCAAAGACTACTGACCGGCCTCGCTCTTGGGCCTAGTACTTGTCCGAATTTCTGGGGATGTGCGTTTTTAGCGGGCCTGCCGCCAAAGATTTCCTGGCTAGCGCCATGTCTCGGCTGGTGGATATTCGCTCCCTCTCCAGCCGATCGCTCCATATATCGTCACCCCGGCGAAAGCCGGGGCTCAGCGACTTCAAAGCGAAAGACACTGGGTCCCGGCTTTCGCCGGGATGACGAAGTTTCCGGCAAGGTTCTACAAATGCTGCCTAGCTGAGATTCGACGCTGGTCAGGATGCAGGAGAGAGTTGGAATCCCGCACGGATAAGACATCGTGCAAGATTTTGCTGGCGGAGCTGTACGCGCCAGCTTTTCATTCCTGCGCGTTGATCACTTCCAGAAAATCGCGACCGTAGCGTTTGAGCTTCGCCTCGCCTACGCCGCTGATCGACGCGAGTTCTTCTTCATCCGCTGGCATCGTACGCAGCATGGCCAACAAGGTGGCGTCGTGGAAGATCACGTACGCCGGTACGCCGTGCTGCTTGGCCAGACGCGAACGCAGCGAACGCAACGCATCCCACATGGGTTGCTCGTAAGCTTCGATCCCCAGGCTTGCGCCGGTGATCAATTGACTGTCGCGGCGACGCGATGCGCGGCGCGCGGGGCGCGTTTCCTCGCGCATGTGCACTTCCTGCTTGCCGGTCAGCACATCGCGGCTGCTGGCGGTGAGGCGCAAGGTTCCGTAGCCTTCCGCATCCGTTGCCAACAAGCCGGCGGCGAGCAATTGGCGGAATACGGAACGCCATTGCTTCTCATCCATGTCGGCGCCGATGCCGAAGGTGCTGAGGCGGTCGTGTCCGAGCTGGTTCATGCGCTCGTTGTCGATGCCACGCAGGATGTCGATGACGTGTCCCGCGCCGAAGCGCTGGCCGCTGCGATACACCGCCGATAGGGCTTTCTGCGCGGAAACGGTCGCATTCCAGGTCTTGGGCGGCTGCAGACAGTTGTCGCAGTTGCCGCAGGGGCCAGGGAACGTTTCGCCGAACGCAGTCAGCAACATCTCGCGCCGGCACTGCGTGGCTTCCGCATAGCTCAGCAGCGAATCCAGTTTCGAACGTTCGACGCGCTTGCGTTCATCGCCCGATTCGGACTGCGCGATCATCTGGCTCATCGTGACCACGTCGGACAAGCCGTAGATCATCCATGCTTCGGCCGGCAGACCGTCGCGACCTGCGCGCCCCGTTTCCTGGTAATAGCCTTCCATGCTGCGCGGCAGGTCCAGGTGCGCGACGAAGCGCACGTCGGGCTTGTCGATGCCCATGCCGAACGCGACCGTCGCCACCATCACGACGCCGTCTTCGCGCAGAAACCGCTGCTGATTCGCCATACGCGTCGCCGCATCCAGGCCGGCGTGATACGGCAGCGCCTCGATGCCCGCTTCACTCAGCCATTGAGCGGTTTCGTCCACCTTGCGGCGGCTCAGGCAGTAGACGATGCCGGCATCGCCACGATGCCCATCGAGAAATCCCATCAACTGGCTGCGCGGATTGTGGCGCTGGGTAACCGTGTAGCGAATGTTCGGACGATCGAAACTGGAAACGAATTGGCGTGCCTCCTGCAGCACCAGGCGCTCGACGATTTCCTCACGCGTGCGCGGGTCGGCGGTGGCCGTGAGCGCGATGCGCGGTACGTTCGGAAAGCGCTGATGCAGGATCGTCAGTTCGCGGTATTCCGGCCGGAAATCGTGGCCCCATTGCGATACGCAGTGCGCCTCGTCGATCGCGAACAGCGCCACTTCGGTGCGATCGAGCAATTCCAGAAAGCGCCCGGTGAGCAGACGCTCGGGCGCCACGTACAGCAGATTCAGTTCGCCGGCCGATAGCTTGCGCTCCACTTCGCGCTGCGCCTGTGCATCGAGGCTGGAATTGAGATAGGCCGCCGCCACGCCTGCTTCGCGCAATGCGTCCACCTGGTCGTGCATCAAGGCGATCAGGGGCGACACGACGATGCCGGTACCTTGCCGCAGCAGCGCGGGAATCTGATAGCACAGCGACTTGCCGCCGCCGGTAGGCATCAGCACCAGCGCATCGCCGCCCTCGGCCATGTGCTCGACGATGGCCTGCTGGTGACCGCGGAAGTGGGCGTAACCGAAGACGGTTTGAAGGATGTGAAGAGGCGTGGCCGACATGCTTGTTTTTTTCTCCCTCTCCATCGTGGAGAGGGTTGGAGTAAGGGAGAATCTGGCGGCAAGCTTATTTCGTTCGCGCGAAGCATTCGAGCAATGATTCGCGTAAGCCATTTCCCGTGCGGTGCGGCCGAAGCTTTTTGAAGATCAAGGCAGTCCCCACAGCTCGCGGTCCACATCGGCATCGAGTCCAAAACGCGCCAGCGGCACGCGGCCGTTCTTCACTTCGACGCCTTCGGCGCGCAGCAGCCGGCATTGCTCGCGAAAACCGCGGCTGCCAAGTGGCATGGCGATCTGGCCGCTGGAGCGCAGCACGCGAAACCACGGCAGCTTCATGCCGTCGGGCACTTCGCCCAGCAGGCGGCCGACCAGGCGTGCGCGCCCCGGCAATCCCGCCCGCGCTGCGATGGCGCCGTAGCTGGCGACGCGTCCGGGCGGAATGGCTGCGATGGCCTCGTAGACTTTCAGGTACTCCTTTTTCATCATCGCGTGCACCGTAACGAAGCTCGTGGCAGAGTAGCAGCGGTCCGCCTTCGATTCGGAAAGCCGCATGCACCACTTCGAAGCCGTGCGTTCCCTGATCAGCAGCCTGCATACCTTGCGGCGGAACGATCCGTACGTGATCAGTTTCGACATGAGCCTGCCGCACGGCCGTCATCAAGGCATGTACCTGGCCGAGCTGGAAGACGAGAACGGCCGGCGCTATCTACGCATCTCCACACCCATCGGCCCGCTGTCGGGCGCCGATCCCAAGCGCTGCCTGCGTTTCAACTGGGAGCAGCGCGTGGGCTTTCTGGCGGTGACGGACCTGGATGGTTCGCCCTACCTGCATCTGTGCGAGAACCGGCCGTACGAGCTGGTCAATGGGCAGGAGCTGATGCGGCTGATCACGGAGCTGGGTTCGCTGGGCGATCAACTGGAACAGATGATCGTCGAGGGCGGAGACAGCTTCTAGGGCCTGTTCACCCGAACTGCCGCGCCACGTACACGAAGCCGTACGCGAGCAGCGCCGTCACCGGCAAGGTGAGAATCCACGCCCATACCATGCGTTCCACCACCGACCAGCGGATGGCGTTGAAACGCTTGGCCGCGCCCACGCCCATGATCGAGGACGACACCACGTGCGTGGTCGATACCGGCAGCCCAAACATCGAGGCGGCCAGAATCACCAGCGAGGCGCCGCCTTCGGCCGCGAAACCGTTGATGGGGTGCAGCTTCACCATCTTGTGGCCGAGCGTCTTGATGATGCGCCAGCCGCCGCCGGCGGTACCGCCGGCCATGGTCAGCGCACACACGGCCGCTACCCAGTGCGGCACGGCGAAACCGCCCGCAGTAGACGCGTGAATGCGCAGGAACGACAGCCAATCCGGTAGTTGATCGAATTGGCCGGCGCCGGTGGCACTGGCCAGCGCCAGCGCGATGATGCCCATGCTCTTCTGCGCATCGTTCATGCCGTGCGCCAGTCCCATCGCGCTGGCGGAAAGGATCTGCACCTTGCCGAAGAAACCGTTCACGAACGGCGTACGCCCCAGCTGGCGCAACACGCCCTTGCGGCTCGCGAACCAGGCCAGCAGGCCGTACAGGGCGCCCATCAGCGCGAAGCCGAGCACGAAGCCCATCACCGGCGACACCACCATCGGCATCACCACCTTCGGCAACACACCCTTGCCTTCCCACCAGTGCACGCCACCCTGCGCCCAGATCACCGCCGCGAAACGCCCGCCGGACTCGGCGATCGCCGCACCGACCAGCGCGCCCACCAGTGCATGGCTGGAACTGGAAGGTAGGCCCAGCCACCAGGTGAGCAGGTTCCAGACGATCGCCGCCAGCAGCGCGCAGATCAGCAGTTCCGGGCCAGCCTGCACCACGCCGGTATTGACGATGCCGGCCGCGATGGTAGCCGCGACCGCCGTGCCCCACATGGCGCCGATCAGGTTGGTCACCGCCGCCAGCAATACGGCCTGGCCGGGCGACAGCACCTTGGTGGCCACGACCGTCGCGATGGAATTGGCGGTGTCGTGAAAGCCGTTGATGTAAGTGAAAACCAGCGCGATCAACACGACCGCTGCGACGAGGCCCAGGCTCATGCGTGTGCTCCCGGTCCGTCAGGAGTTTTTCAAGACGATGGAATAGACGATGTTGCCGACATCGCGGCACTTGTCGATGGCCTTCTCGATCAACTCGAACAGATCCTTCGCCAGCATCGCGCGCATCGCGTCATTGCCTTCCAGATAGAGCGTGCGGTACGGCGCGAGCAGCATGCGGTCGCCTTCCGATTCCAGCGTCTGCAGGCGATCCTGCAGTTTCTTCACCGGATCGATACGCAGGCCGCGGCGCAGTTCGCCGATCATCTCCGCCACCACATCGGTGGCGCGCGTCAGCACCAGGGCGCGTTGGGCGAAGTCCACGCCCTGCAGGCGGCCGGAGACGATCTCGTAGCGCTCGGCGAATTTCTCCACGCTCTTGGGAATCTTGTAGAGCGCTGAATTGAGCGCCTCGATGTCCTCGCGATCGAGCGCGGTGACGAAGGTGTTCACGAGTTCCTCACTGATCTGTCCGGCCAGCGTCTTCTCACGCGAACGGGCCGCGGCGAAGGCGGCCATCACCGGCGCGTGGTCCGCCTGGCTGACCAGTTCGTGCAGGGCCTTCGCGCTTTCGCGGGCGGCCTCGGCGCTCTGTTCCAGCAGGCCGTAGAACTTGTCGCCTTTGCCGAAAATCGTCTGGAGAGAAAACATGCAGGGGCGCCCTGGAAGAGAGAGAGGGTAAATATTTCGCAAATGTTACAGGACGGCCCAGCCGCACCGCATCATCCGGACCTTCGAGGCATTGCCGGACAGCGGGCGAAGAAGGCGCTTGCCTGCGTTTGCCCTGCCCGATCCGCCACGCAACTGCCATCGCCTGCCTCGGCAACGTCATTGGCGGCTGCTAACGCAGGCCGCCGTGCCTTACACTTCTGGCATGCCCGCACCCGATGCCCTGTCGCGATGCTGACCACAATCGCGCTCGTCCTGCTCCTCGCCCTCTTCAACGGTTTCTTTGCGCTGTCAGAAATGGCGCTGGTCGCCTCGCGCAAGAGTCGTCTCAAGCAGATGGCCCGCACCAGCCGTCGCGCCCAGATCGCACTCAGGCACGCCGAGGCGCCGGAACATTTCCTGTCCACCGTGCAGGTGGGCATCACCCTGGTGATGCTGATCACCGGTGCCGTGGCCGGCGACGCAATCGGCACCCAGATCGGCGACATGCTGCATGACGGCAGCATCGCCTGGCTGGCGCCGTACACGCGCGTGATCGGCATCGTGCTGGGTTTCGTGGTGATCTCGTTCATCCAGATCGTAGTGGGCGAACTGGTGCCCAAGCGCCTGGCGCTGTCCGCACCGGAAAAGGTGTCGAGCGTCGTGGCGATGCCCATGCTGGTGCTTTCGCGCGCCACCACACCGTTCGTGTGGATGCTTAACCGCTCCAGCAGCGTGCTGCTGAAACTGCTGCGCGTGAAACATCGCAGCGACAGCGCCGCTACCGAAGAAGAAATCCGCCTGCTGGTGGCCGAGAGCGCCGAACAGGGCGTGCTCGACGCCGACGAGCAGGCCATGGTCAATCGCGTGCTGCGCCTGGGCGACCGCACGGTGGACAGCGTGATGACGCCGCGCATGCGCATCGCCTGGCTGGACATCAATGCGCCGCTGGACGAAAACCTGGAAGTCCTGCGGCATACCTCGTATTCGCGTTATCCCGTCTACCGCGGTGACGAAAGCGACGTGGTCGGCGTGATGGAAGTGAAGAACCTGCTCGGCGGCATCACCCTGGGCAAGCCTGAACTGTTCCGCACGCTGGCCAAGCCGCTGTACGTACCCGCCACCGCGCGCGCGCTGGACCTGCTGGAAGAATTCCGCGACGCCGAAACACCCATGGCGCTAGTTGTGGATGAATACGGCGACATCGATGGCGTGGTGACGCTCAACGATCTGCTCGCCGCGGTGGTCGGCGCCAGCCAGCTCGGCCACGGCGGTGGTGGCGAAGAAAACTCGCCGATCACGCAGCGCGAGGACGGCAGTTGGCTGATCGACGGCGCCATTTCCACCGATGACCTGCGTGAGCTATTGCACCTTGATCACCTGCCCGGCGAAGACGAACACGATTTCCGCACCGCCGCGGGGATGGTGATGGCTGCGCTGGGGCATATTCCGGTCACCGGCGAAGTGTTCGCCTGGCGCGGTATTCGTTTCGAAGTGGTGGATCTGGATGGCGCGCGTATCGACAAACTGCTGGTGACGCCTGCGCCCCGGATCGAACTGGGCGACGACGAGCAGTGAACCGTTGACAGTCGGAATGCCCATATCCGTCATTCCGGCTTCCGCCGAAATGACGGGCTTCGTTACTTCTTCTCGCCGGCCAGCTTCGCCATGCGCTGCGCATCGGCCAAGATCCCATGCAACATGCGCAACTCGCGCTCATCCATCTGAGCGCGCTGAAACAGCTTGCGCAACCGCAGCATGATCATGATCGGCGAGCGGCCTTTGTGGAAATCGATATCGTCCAGCGTCTGCGCCAGGTGCTCGTAGAAGCGTTCCATCTGCGCCGCATCGGCGGGCGGCTCGTCATGCAACGGCGGAGGTGCAGGAACGTTCTCGCCCAGCGAGGCCACGCGTAGTTCGTACGCCATCACCTGCACGGCCTGCGCGAGATTGAGCGAACTGAAATCGTCCACGCTGGGAATGCGCACCATCGCATGGCAGCGCGCGAGTTCTTCGTTCTCCAGACCGGTGCGCTCGTTGCCGAACACCAGGGCCACCTGCTCGCCGCGCGCGGCGGCGGCGAGCGCTTGCGCGGCGGCTTCGCGCGGCGTCAGCTCCGGCAGGTTCACGCCGCGGCGCCGTGCGGAAAGACCCAGGGCCAGGCTTGTTCCGGCCAGCGCATCCACCAACCCCGCATGCACGCCAGCCCCTTCCAGCACGTCGTCCGCACCGGCCGCCATGGCCGACGCCTCGCGATCCGGAAAACGGTGCGGCGCGACCAGGTCCATGCGGGTGTAGGCCATGGTGCGCATCGCCCGCGCCGCACTGCCGATATTTCCCGGATGGGAAGTGCGAACCAGGACGAAGCGGATACGGCTGGGGAAATCGGCAGCAGTCATGCGGAGGGACATCAGGCGCTTTCGGGCTGGCAAGGATAGTCGAGGAGCACACGTCGATGGCGGGTCCAGCCCGTTCCCGCTCGCCCGTCCGCAACCGCTCTGCTATGATTGCCGGTCGCTAACCCGTTCTTTTGCCAAGTCAAAGCCATGACCAGACCCGCCGTCAACGTCGCGGTACGCGCCGCGCGCTCCGCCGGTAACGTGATCCTGCGTTACATGAACCGCATCGACGGCCTCAACGTCGTTGAGAAGCAACGCATGGACTTTGCATCCGAAGTCGACCGCCTGGCCGAGGCCGAGATCGTCAAGGAACTGCGCCGCGCCTATCCCACCCACGCCATTCTCGCCGAAGAAGGCGGTGCGATCGGCAAGAGCCCGCAAGTATGGGTGATCGATCCGCTGGACGGCACGCACAACTACCTGCGCGGCATTCCGCATTTCAGCGTATCCATTGCGCTGCTCGACAAGGGCGAACCGGTGTACGCGGTGGTGTTCGATCCACTGCGCGATGAGCTGTTCACTGCCAGCAAGGGTGACGGCGCGTATCTCAACGATCGCCGCATTCGCGTCGGCAAGCGCGAAAACCTGACCGGCGCGATGATCGGCACCGGCTTTCCCTATCGCCAGCGCGCCCATCTCGAATCGCAACTGGCGATGACGCGCTCGCTGCTCGCGCAAGCCGAGGACATCCGCCGCTCCGGCTCCGCCGCGCTCGATCTCGCCTATACCGCCGCCGGCCGCTATGACGGCTTCTTCGAAATCGGTCTCAAACCGTGGGACATGGCCGCCGGCGTGCTGCTGGTCCGCGAAGCGGGCGGTCAGTACTGCGATTTTGCCGGCCGTGAAGGCATACCGGAAAGCGGCAACCTCGTGGCCGGCAACCTGCACGTGGTGAAGGCGATGGTGGAAGCGATCGGCGCGCAAGCCACGCCCGCGTTGCTGCGAGCCTAGCACTCAAACCTACGCGCTCACACCGTAATTTCGATCCGGTTCCCATCCGGATCCAGCACGACGCTTTCGTAATACCCGTCACCAGTGCGCCGCGGACCGTCGAGCAGCGCATAGCCGTCGCTCTTCAAGCGCTGCGTCAGCGCATCGACGTCGCGCTCCGAGCCCACGGACATCGCGAAATGCGTCAATCCCATGCGCTGCGCGCCGGCCGGTAGCGGCACAGGCGACAGCGTGGTCGTGCGCATCACTTCCAGACGCGCCCCGCTGGAGAACGTGAGAAAGCACGATTCGAAACCCTTCGCGGCATTGACGTAGCGATCGCCCGCGGTAGCGCCGAAATACGTCACATAGAACTGCACGCAACGCTCCATGTCGTCCGTCCACAGCGCAAGATGTTCAATTCGCATGCATTGATTCCAGATAGTGCACGGTGCCAGGCATCAATCGAGCTCCTCATGCTGCGGCAGTTCATCGGTGATCGTGAACCACGGCGCTTTCGAACCGACGAAGATGTGCGAGGTCGGCCGGATGGTGGGTTCGTCCGTTAACGTTCCCAAGGTGACGTGGAAGTACTGTCCCTCGCGTACCAGGGAATACATCAGCGAGCCGCACTGCTTGCAACGCGCATCATGCCCGCCTTCGTCGCCAAAGGTCATCAGGTTTTCTTGGCCTTGCACGACGCGCAGCCTGTCCCGCTCGATACCGCCGAAGGACTTGAAGGCAGAGCCGGTCGCCTTGCGGCATCGCGAGCAATGGCAATTGAGCGCGTATTCAAACGCGTCCTCCACCTCATACCGAACGGCGCCGCACAGGCACTCGCCTGAAAGCATTCGATGGGACATGCCTGCCTCTGTGTTCATTGAAGATTTGATGGATTGAACGCGATGCATTCGATGTGCATGCGGTTATTCCGGCAAATGACACACAGCTTCGATGTTGTGGCCATCCGGATCGAGCACGAACGCGCCGTAATAATCCTGATGATAATGCGGACGAAGACCTGGCGCGCCATTGTCACGCCCACCGGCCGCCATGGCCGCATGATAAAACGCATCGACCAGCGCGCGGCTGTTCACGCGAAAGGCGACGTGGATCGACGGCCGACTGGGCATGCTTTTGACGATCCAGAAATCCGGCTTGGACGGTTCACCGAACCCTGCAACATCGCCATGCCGGATCGCCGAAGCGGGAAATTCCATCAACAACGCATAGCCGATCGGCGCAAGCGCCTTGCTGTAGAACGCCTTACTCTTCTCAAAGTCACTGACGGGAACGTTGAGGTGATCGATCATGGAGCCTCCGGTCGCGTGCCTTATCGCTGAAACTCCGTTGGCCGCTCGAGCTGATAGATCGCATCCTGGATGTCATCCAGTTTCTTGGACAGGATCGCCTGCGCATCGTACAAGCCACGATTGTAGAAATACGCGCCGATTTCCTTCGCAAAAAAATCGAGTAGGAATTCCGCATCGAAACTGCCGATCTGTTGCTGCAATTCTTCGGAGAAATACAGCTTGATCTTGCGGACGATCACTTCCTTTTCCGCTTGCGAGAAGTTGATGTCGATCGCACTCATCGCAGTCCTCAATGAAGAGCAGAAACGGAACGGCGGTGCATCTCTGTGCCGCTGGCAACTGGTCAAAACCCTACGGTCAAAACCCAACCAGGTACCGTTATTCGCGCAAAATACTACATTGATCGCGCGGTAACGCAAAAGATGCTTTTCTCCTTCCCGATAACCGCGAACGCATCATCGGTTATCCGTTGACAGTAGCTCTATATCGCAAGCAACGACGCCTTACCTACATGACTCGGCGCGCGGAGAGCCTGTTGGGAGACTCTTCATCGCCGTTCCTCAGACGACTTCGATAGGAGTTCGCATCATGCGCACGACTTCATTAAAAGCGTTGCTCGGTGTTTTGCTCCTCATGCTTTGCACGGTTGGCGCTCGACCGGTTTCAGCACAAACGTTCCAGATCGGAAGTTGCGCCGGCACGGACGCCTTTACGTTCACGCCCGGCATCATGACCACACCGACCGCGCAAACCTTCCATTTCCAGGCCATTTTCACGGGATGCGTCTACGTAACGAATTTACTCAGCGCGCCAGTCCCCGCCTATGCAACCTGGGATTCGTCCATCGATAACGGTGGTTGCCTGAGCCTGAACACCAATCCACAGCCCGGCACAGGCACGCTCACCTGGGACGACAAATCAACCAGCACTTTCAGGCTTGCCCTTGCACCCGCCAGCATCGGCATCGCCGGCCTCTCACCGACGGCGGCGTTCTTCCATCTTGAAAGCGGGACTGGCGCTGGCGGTTACTTTGTCGCCAATACCGAGTTGCTGCCTAGTGTTGCCGCCCTTGGCTGTTCAAACACACATCCGCTTTACATCATGACCGGCGTCAACCTGCCCATTTACGTCGCTTTGCCCGCGAGCCTGCTTTAGAACCGACAAACAGCGAGCCCCGTGCTCCGGGCTCGCTGTAACTTCCGAACGGGATGGAAATTCAGCCCGGCTCGTTCGAGTTGCGCAAGAGCCCGCGCAGGAACGGAATCGTGATACGCCGTTGCGCCGCCAATGACGCTTGATCAAGACGATCGAGCAGATCGAGCAGCGCACCCAGGTCGCGTACATAGCGGGCGAACAGCCAGTCGAGCACGCCATCGTCCAATTCGATGCCGCGCAGCGCCGCCTGCTGCTTGAGCACTTCGCGGCGCTCGCCGTCTTCCAGCGGCTTGAGCGTGAACTGCGTACATGCGCCAAGGCGGGAGCGCAGGTCCGGCAAGCTCAGGTTGAGCTGGGCTGGCACCGCTTGCGCGGTGAAGATGAGTGCGGTGCCTTCGGCGCGGGTGCGATTGTAGAAATCGAACAGGGCGTGCTCGGCGTCGCGCTCGCCGGCTATCGTGTCGATGTCATCGAGCGCGATGAGTTGGCTGCCGACCATGCCACGCAGCGCCGTGAAGTGCTCGTGCAGCGTCTTCAAGGGCAGGTATTGCACGGTGCGCCCGGCTTCGTGCGCAGCATGGCAGGCGGCCATCAACAAATGGCTTTTGCCGCTGCCGCCGGCGCCGCTCAAATACACCCACGGTGCGCCGGGTTGTACGGCCAGTGCTTGCACGGCAGCCAACGCCGCGGCATTGGCGCCGGCATGAAAATGCTCGAAGCGCTGGCGGCGAGGCCAGCGCAGGCCCAGCGGAAGTTGCGTCGTCATGATTCGTCGTGGTTGCCGACGTGCACCGAAGCGTCGCCGCTGCTCACTGTCACGTCCACTTCGGCAATGACGCTGTCGGGCTCGCCCATTTCGGTATACAGATCGCTTTGCCGATAACGCTGTGCGAGATAGCGCAGCAGCACCAGGATCACCGACGCCGCAGGCAAGGCCAGCAGCACGCCGAGAAAGCCAAACAGATAGCCACCCGCCAGCACGGCGAAGATCACCGCAACCGGGTGCAGGCCGATTTTCTCGCCGACCAGCCGCGGCACCAGCACATAACCTTCAAGCAACTGCCCGACCACGAACACGCCCACCACTATCAGCAGATGCGCCCAGTCGCCGTGCTGTACCAGCGATGCAATGATCGCCGCGGCGAAGCCCGTGATGAAGCCGAGATACGGCACGAAGCTGAGCAAACCGGCAACCATGCCGATCAGCGGGCCTACCGTAATGCCGACCAGCGTCAGCGCCACACCGTAATAGATCGCCAGCGCCAGCATCACCAGCAATTGCCCGCGCACGAATGCGCCGAGCACGACATCGGACTCATGCGCCAGGTGGGCAGCCGTCGGCTCGATCGAGCGCGGCAGCATGCGATCGATCCATGCCACCAGGCGATCCCAATCGCGCAGCAGGTAGAACCACACCACCGGAATCAGCACCACGTTGGTAAGCCACGCGACCACGCCAAGCCCGGAGCGGGAAAGCGTACCGAGCACGGAGCCGATGGAGCCGATGTGCTCCTTGATCTGTTCGACCAGACGATCGGTATCGAATGCCTTGGGGTCCAGATGCAGCCTGGTCTGCAACCACGGCACCGCCTTGTCCCTTGCCCATTCCACGTACGTGGGGAAGTTCTGCACCAGGTTTTCGATCTGCCGCGCGATCAGCGGCACCAGCAACAGCAGTACTGCGCAGATCACCAGGATCAGCACCACGAACACGATGCTCACCGCCAGCGTGCGCCCAAGCCCCAACCGTTCCAGCCGATCGGCCAGCGGATCGCTGAGATAGGCCAGCATGGCGGCGATCGCGAACGGCATCAACACCGGCGCAAGCAACCAGATCAGCAAGCCGATGGCTACGATGATCGCCAGCATTTGCCAGCGGCGGGACGTCTCTTGGCTTATGGACACGAAAGGCTCGTTCTCGAGGTATGCCGATCCATTCTACCTGCAGGGATGCGCCGCATAGGCTGGATATCATCCCAGCCGGCGCACGCTCCACGCGCGACGGGACCAGTACCACACGTAATGCGCGCCGCTTGCCAGGCACAACACCGCCACCAGCCAGCCGAGCGCAGACGAACGCAGCGCAGGCCAGCGCGCCAATGCCAGTAATACCGTCAGCAGATAGATGATCTGCGCCAGCGTGCAGGCTTTCGACAGCAGGCTTGGTTGCGGCTCGATCGGCCCGATCAGCACGCGCCAGCCCAACGCACCGGCGGCGATGACCGCGTCGCGGCCACACACGATGAAAGCCAGCCACAGCGGCACCTCTTGCCGCCAGGCAAGGATCACGAAACAGCTGATCAGCAGCATTTTGTCGGCGATCGCATCGAGCATGCCGCCAAGCCGGCTCTGCCAGTGATAGTGGCGCGCGAGAAAACCGTCCAATCCATCCGACACGCCCGCCACCGCCACCAGGCTCAATGCGGCCGGCCATTCCTCATGCCACAGCAGCCAGCAGATCGGCGCCACCAGCAGCACTCGCAGCATGGAAATGGCATTGGGCAGATGCCGCCAGGGAGAGCGCGACGCAGAAGGCACCGCCGCGGCCATGCTCTCAATGCAGCCAGCGCAGGCTGGCGTCCGCACCATCGTGAGAGCCGCCTTCCATCACGCGGCCGCCGGCCGAGAGATTGGTGACCAGATTATCCAGCGGCATGCCGGCTTTCACCGCCAGCAGCACACCATCGTCCTGCGCACCGATCGTATAAATGTTGCGCACGGAAGGATCAGCGCGCAGCGTCGCCAGCAAGTTGGCGTAATCCATCGCCGAGTGCAGGCCGCTCACCCACAGCTTGCCATTGACGTCGCTGGTGGCGATTACGTTGAACGCCTGGCCGAGGCGATCGGCGGCGCCTTTGCCCGCATCGGCGAAAAGGGCGTCCGGATTGTCGCCCTGGGCATTCCAGTGTTGCGACTGGCCGCCGCTGATCAGCGTCCAGTCGGCGCTGTTTCCATGCATGTCGCCGATCAGCACCAGGCCAGTGTGGTAGATCCGGCTGATCGCGGACAACGCCGCAGGATCGGCGGCGGCCAGCTTGCCCAGGTCAGGGAGCTGGGCCGGATCGGCATAGCTCACCTGATAGCCACGCTTGCCGACCGCACCGGTGAGCGTGCCCAGTTCATCCTTGTTGAGCAGATGGCCGTCGCCGCCCTTCACGATCAGCAGCAGCGGCGGTTTGACGCCCGCAGTGGTGGCGCCCAGCTGCGTGACCAGCCGCTGCACCGCGCCCTGGTCGAAGGTGACCGTCAGCGTGAACGTGGGCGGATTGCCGCCGTCGCCCTGATATTGGAACTGCTTCACGATGCCGGCGGCATTCTGCATGGCCTCGGGATAACCGTTCTTGCTGGTCAGGTCCTGGCCGCCGGAGACACGCACCAGCACCTGCCCAAGGGCGGCCTGGAACGCCTGGTTGCGCTGGTTCGCGCTGGTATCGGGCACTGGCACCACCACGGTGTAAGGCGACGGCGAGGTGGTCTGCGCCTGCACCGCCGGGACGAGCCCCATGACGAAGCCAAGCAACAGGAGGGCGATCGGCAGGCGTGGCAGACGCATGAGCTTTGGGGCCATATTCAGGGATGGGGATCGGACGAAAGTCTGCCCAATCCCACCCTTAACGTCTATCATTGGACGTTTCTTCGACGTCAGGTTGGCCATGTCCGACGCCCTTACCTACCGCGCCGCAGGCGTGGATATCGATGCCGGCAATGCCGTGGTCGAACGCATCAAACCGCTGGTGAAGCGCACCTTCCGCCCGGAGGTGATGGGCGGGCTCGGCGGTTTCGGCGGCCTGTTCAATCTTGGCACGCGCTACAAGGAGCCGGTGCTGGTTTCGGGTACCGACGGCGTGGGTACCAAGCTCAAGCTGGCGCAGCAGTTGAACCGTCACGACACCATCGGCATCGACCTAGTGGGCATGTGCGTGAACGACGTGCTGGTGCAGGGCGCCGAACCGCTGTTCTTCCTCGACTACTTCGCCACCGGCAAGCTTGACGTGGACACCACCGTCGCGGTGGTCGGCGGCATCGCCAAGGGTTGCGAGCTGGCCGGTTGCGCGCTGATCGGCGGCGAAACGGCCGAAATGCCGGATATGTATCCGCCGGGCGAATACGACCTGGCCGGCTTTACCGTGGGCGCGGTGGAAAAGGATGCGCTGCTCAGTGGCGACAGCGTCGTTGCCGGCGATGTGATCCTCGCGGTCGCTTCGTCCGGTCCGCATTCGAACGGCTATTCGCTGATCCGCAAGATCGTCGAGCGCGCCGGCAGTCCGATGGATCTCGACCTGGGCGGCGTGAAGCTGGCCGATGCGCTGATGGCGCCGACCACGATCTACGTGAAACCCATGCTGGAGCTTTTGAAGTCGGCGCCCGTGCATGGCATGGCGCACATCACCGGCGGCGGGCTGAAGGAAAACATCATTCGCGTCGTGCCGAACGGCCTCGGCCTGCAGCTCGACGCCAACGCCATCGTGCTGCCGTCGGTATTCGACTGGCTGATGCGCGAAGGCAAGGTCGCACGCGAAGAAATGTGGCGCACGTTCAATTGCGGCGTGGGCTTCACCGTGCTGCTGCCGCGCGACGCCGTGAGCGCAGCGTCGGCCTTGCTGGACAAGCATGGGTTGAAGAGCTGGGTGATTGGCGAAGTGGTGAAGGCGCAAGGCGACGAGCGCGTGCATATCGGCTGATGCCGTCCTGCCCCCTCTCCCCGCCGGGGAGAGGGGGCGCGAAAAGCGAAAACCCATGCCAGCACCTCTCCGCATTGCAGTGTTAGCCTCCGGCCGCGGCAGCAATTTCGCCGCGTTGCTGGCCGCGCGCGAGCGCAAAGAGTTGCCGGCAGAATTTGTATTGGTCGCCAGCGACAAGGCCGATGCTCCGGTGTTGCAGCTTGCGCAAAGCGCAGGCATACCGACGACCGTACTCGACCCGCGCGAATACACCGATCGCCGCGCCTATGATTTCACCCTGTTCGACCGCATCGGTGCCAGCAAGCCCGATCTGCTCGTGCTCGCCGGTTTCATGCGCATCATCGACGGCGAGGCGCTGACACCCTGGGCTGGGCGGATGATCAACATCCACCCTTCGCTGCTGCCAAAATACCGCGGCCTGCACACGCACCGCCGCGCGTTGAAAGCCGGCGACGTCGAACATGGTGCCAGCGTGCATTACGTCACGGCCGAACTCGACGGTGGCCCGGTGATTGCGCAAGCCATGCTGTCGATCGAAACGGATGATGATGAGAACACCCTGGCTGCGCGGCTGCTTCCGCTCGAGCATCAATTGCTGCCCGCCGTGGTCGCATTGATCGCCGCCGGCAGGCTGACGCTCAGCGAGCAAGGCGTCACGCTAGATGATGAACCCCTTCGCAAACCCTTGCGCTGGCAGGACGGCGAACTGATCCGCTGATTACGCGTTCAGGATTGGCGCGTAAACTCCAGGTCCATGCGCACACTCAAATCAACCTGCTCCCTTCTCGCCGGCCTCGTGCTGGCCGTTTCCACCAGCGCCGTCTTCGCCGCACAGCCGACGCCGTTCACCGCTACCTACCAGGTTTCGCGCCAGGGCGAAGCGATGGGCGAAGCGACGATCACGCTGAAGTCGCTTGGCAACGGTGAATACGAATACAGCAACCAGATTCACGGCACGTCCGGCCTGGCAGCCATGCTGGGTGCGAACTCCAGTGATATCACGCGCTTTCGCTGGAACAACAATGCGCCTGAGACCGAAACCTACAACTCCAAAGTGATCGCGCTGAAAACCAAGCAGCGCATCATGCAGGTGAATTGGAATACCAAGCAGGTGAACGTGCAGGATGGCAAAGGCGCCACAAATTATGCCGCGGTACCAGGCCTGGTCGACCGCAATACGCTGCTGTTGGCGATAGGCCTTGCGCTGCGCGGCGGCAACCAGAACGTAACGCTGCCAGTGGGCGTGAGGCAGCAAGTAGAGCAGCAACAGTACAAGGTGCAGAGCACCGAAAATGTACAAGTCCCTGCAGGCAACTTTCAGGCCCAACGCGTCACTCGCACTGATTCAGACAAGCATTTCGATGCGTGGTACGTGCCGAAGCAGTATCCGCTACCGGTGAAGGTGGCGCAGAGTGAAGGTGGCGATTTGACCTTGCAGTTGGTGCATTACAGCTCGCCGTAAACCACACCATCACCGTAGACCATATGGCCATCATTCCCGCGAAGGCGAGAATGACGGCCATTAGGCTGTCCATTGTGGATTACGTCGGCAAGCGACGAATTCTTGCACCCAACGTGCTGAGCTTCTCTTCGATGTTCTCGTAACCGCGATCGATGTGATACACGCGATCGACCGTGGTGTCCCCTTGCGCAACCAGCCCCGCCAACACCAGGCAGGCCGAGGCGCGCAGATCGGTGGCCATGATCGGTGCGCCGCTCATCTTGTCCACGCCGCGGATGATCGCGGTGTTGCCTTCCAGGCGGATGTCCGCGCCCAGGCGCTGCAGCTCGTGCGCGTGCATGAAGCGGTTTTCGAACACGGTTTCGGTGATCACGCCCACGCCTTCGGCCACACAGTTGAGCGCGGTGAACTGCGCCTGCATGTCGGTGGGAAACGCCGGATACGGCGCCGTGGTGATGTTCACCGCCTTCGGACGGCGGCCTTGCATGTCCAACTCGATCCAGTCCGGACCGGTGCTGACGTGTGCGCCGGCTTCTTCGAGCTTCACCAGGACCGCATCCAGCGTATTGGCGCGCGCGTTGCGGGCACGCACCTTGCCGCCGGTCATCGCCGCGCCGACCAGGAAGGTGCCGGTTTCGATGCGATCGGGCAGCACTTCGTAGTGCCCGCCATGCAGGCGTTCCACACCGTGGATCACCAGCGTGGAGGTGCCGGCGCCCTCGATCTGCGCACCGAGCGCATTGAGGCAGTTGGCGAGATCCACCACTTCCGGTTCCTGCGCAGCGTTTTCGATGACGCTGGTACCGTAGGCCAACACCGCCGCCATCATCACGTTCTCGGTGCCGGTGACGGTGACCATGTCCATCATGATGCGCGTGCCCTTCAAGCGCTTGGCGCGGGCCTTGATGTAGCCGTTCTCCACGTCGATGTCCGCGCCCAATGCTTGCAGGCCGCGAATGTGCTGATCCACCGGGCGCGAACCGATCTGGCAACCGCCCGGCAGCGACACTTCCGCCTGGCCGAAGCGCGCCACCAGCGGCCCGAGCACCAAGATCGAGGCGCGCATGGTTTTCACCAGTTCGTATGGTGCGAAATAGCGGTCGGCGGAGCGCGGGTCCACCTGGATCTTCATGCGATCGTCCAGCACCAGCTGCACGCCCATCTGGCCGAGCAGTTCCATGGTGGTGGTGACGTCGTGCAGGTGCGGCACGTTGCTGATGGTGACCGGTTCGTCGGCCAGCAGGCAGGAGGCGAGGATCGGCAGCACGGCGTTCTTGGCGCCGGAAATACCCACTTCACCACGTAGCGGCTCACCGCCGCTGATCAGGATTTTGGCCATCGGGAATCCTTGAGAAAAAACGGAAAGGGCTGCGGCTGCATCAACGGCGCGCGGCGGCTTCTTCCGGTGTGAGCGTCTTGAGTGCGAGCGCGTGGATCGCGCCTCCCATGAGGTCGCCCAAGGTGGCGTACACCAGACGATGGCGCGCCAAGGGCAGCTTGCCGGCAAACTGCGCGGCCACCACTTCCGCCTCGAAATGCACCCCATCGTCCCCCTGCACGCTCGCCTTTGCGCCGGGCAGGCCCGTTTCGATCATTGCCTGGATGCTGGCTGCGTCCATCGATTTTCCAATTGCTAAAGAGCCTGATTACGGTCTTGGCGTAGCCCGCGTTGTCACGGCGCGTTCGCCAGGTGGTAGTGCATGGCGCAGCGCTTGACCGGCGGTCAAATCAAGCCGCGCGCTGCCGCATGGCGGACGCACCATGGCAACCCTTCGGGCCGGAGCTGTTTGCCCGCCGGGCGGCGTCCTCACTCAGTTGTGTATCGACATACACGCCTTCGTTCCTCCTTGCCCGTCAGGCAAACAGATCCGGCGCGGGCCACGCCAAGACCGTAATCAGGCTCTAATACTGAACGCCGGCCGCCAGCTGGTACAGGGCGAGCCATGGGCGGCAGGCATCAAGATAGAATGCGAATATGCCATGTTAATGGAAATCCGCTGTCGCAGAAACGACACGAGCGTTTCGCCCCCTGCCCAGCACGCCTCACAGGACGCCTGACGACGCATGAACGCACCCATCACCAAAGCCAAATCCACCCGTGTGGATGCCGCCGCCATCGTGCGCAGCGCGCGCACGGTCGTCGCCACCGAAGCGGCCGCCATCCGGGCGCTGGAGCCGCGCATCGACCAGACGTTCGTCGATGCCTGCCGACTGATCATGGCGTGCAGCGGACGTGTGGTGGTCACCGGCATGGGCAAGTCCGGCCACGTGGGACGCAAGATCGCCGCCACTCTGGCCTCCACCGGCACGCCGGCGTTCTTCGTGCATCCGGGCGAAGCCAGCCATGGCGACCTGGGCATGATCCTGCCGCAAGACCTGGTGCTGGCCTTATCCAATTCCGGCGAAACGGACGAGATCCTGTTCATCCTGCCGGTGATCAAGCGCCAGGGTATCCCGCTGATCGCCCTGACCGGCAACCCCAACTCCTCCCTCGCCGGCCAGGCCGACGTGCATCTGGACGTGGGGATTTCCGCCGAAGCCTGCCCGCTGGGCCTGGCCCCGACCGCCAGCACGACTGCCGCGCTGGTGATGGGCGACGCGCTGGCCATCGCGCTGCTGGAAGCGCGCGGGTTTACCTCCGAGGACTTCGCGCGTTCCCATCCGGCGGGCAGCCTGGGGCGCCGTCTGTTGCTGCATATCAGCGACGTGATGCACACCGGTCCGGGCGTCCCGATGATTCACCCCGATGCGTCGCTGACCGAAGCCCTGATGGAAATGACCCGCAAGCACCTAGGCATGACCGCCGTGGTCGATTCCGACCAGCGCCTGCTTGGCGTATTCACCGACGGTGACTTGCGTCGTGCGCTGGACGACGACGGCGTGGACTTGCGCAATGCCCGCGTCAGCGAGCTGATGACGCGCGGCCCCAAGGTGATCGGGGCCGACAAGCTGGCCATCGAAGCGGCGCAACTGATGGAGAAGTATCAGATTCACGCCCTGCTGGTGGTCGATCACACGCAACGCGTGGTCGGCGCCTTGAACATTCACGACTTGCTGCGCGCACGCGTGGTCTGAAGCATCGGAACCGCTGCATGGACTATCTTTCCAACCTGCCTGCCGACGTACTCGCACGTGCCGCCAAGATTCGCCTGGCCGCGTTCGATGTGGACGGCACGCTTACCGATGGCCACCTGTGGTACAGCGAAAGCGGCCACGAAACCAAGGTGTTCCACGTGCATGACGGTCTCGGCCTCAAGCGCCTGCAGGCGCATGGCATCCAGGTGGCCATCGTCAGCGCGCGCATCAGCCATCCGGTTGCCTTGCGTGCGGAAGAGTTGAACATCGCGCACGTCTATCAAGGCCAGAACGACAAGCGCGAATGCCTGCGCCAGATCCTGGAAGCCTTGAACCTGCAACCGGAACAGGTCGCCTTCGTCGGCGATGATCTACCGGATCTTCCCGCGATGAGCCTTGCCGGACTGGCGGTGGCGGTAAACAACGCACATCCCTGGGTGGTAGCGCGTGCGCACTGGCAAACCCGCCTGGGCGGCGGCATGGGCGCGGTGCGTGAAGCGTGCGATCTGATCCTGCATGCGCAAGGCAAGAGCGCGGCGGAACAGGAGCACTGGCGGTGAGCGTTCGCCAATACCTGCGCGACAATCGCCTCAACGTCGCCATCGTGCTGCTCGCCATCGCCGCGCCGGCCAGCTGGATGCTGCGCAGCTGGGTGGTGGGCGCGCCGCCGACCAACGAATTCATCGGTCCGCCCGTGGCCGACTACGTGCTCTACAACTCGCAAGTGTGGAGCTACGACGTCGATGGGCAGCTCAACTTCACCATGACCGCACCGCGCATGGATCGCCGCGGCGGCGACGATTCGCTCTACATCAACAAGCCCGTGTTCGAGATCACCGCGAAAAAGCCGGGCGTGCCGAACTGGCAGGGCAACGCGCCATACGGCTGGGTCAACAAGAGCGGCACCGAGATGCGGCTGGACGGCGACGTCTACATGTACCGGCCTGCCTACGCGCAAGGTCCCATGGCAACATTGCACACCTCGAATGTCACGGGTTGGCCGAAGGAAAACCGCATGGAAACGGCGGCACCGGCCACCCTGACACAGGGACAAAGCGTAATGAACGGCGTTGGCATGCGTGCCAGCCTCAACGACAACCATTTGGAGCTGCTCCATGACGTGCACGGCATCCTGTATCCGCGCCAGAAGAATGCTACGACTCAGCCTGCTGGCCGCGGGGCTACTGCTTCTGCAACCGGCGCTCGCAAAGCAGGATGACCGCAACCAGCCCATCCACGTCGTGCATGCCGACAGCTTCGACGGCTACAACCAGCCCAACACGATCAGCACCTTCAAAGGCAGCGTGCTGATCACCCAGGGCACGATGAAGCTGACCGGCGACGTCGCCAAGATCTACACCGGCAAGCAAGACACCTCGGTCGATCACATCCTCGTGACCGGCACGCCGCAAAAACGCCCGCACATCGAGCAGATCGACGACAACGGCAATCTGATGGCCGGCGATGCGGATCAGCTTTATTACGACAACGTCAACGGCGTGGCGATCCTCACCGGCAACGCCTACGTGCATCAGCAGAACAAGGGCGATGCGCGCGGCGCCAAGCTCACCTACAACACGCAGACCGGCTACATGGTCGGCGAAAGCGGCGGCGCGGGTCCGGTCACCATGACCTTCCTGCCCAAGCAAAAACCGGTGCCGCCGCCGAAGCGTGGCGCGCCGGCCGCTGCGCCCGCACCCGCCAAGTCGGCGCCGTCATCCAACGCGCCGGCGTCCGCCAGCAGCGCATCGAAGGAATAACCGCTACATGCTTTCCGCAGAAGGCCTGCAAAAAAGTTTCCGCGCGCGCCAAGTCGTGCGCGATTTCGCGTTCTCGATCCGCCAGGGCGAAGTGGTTGGCCTGCTCGGCCCCAACGGCGCCGGCAAAACCACCTGCTTCTACATGATCGTGGGCTTGATCGAGGCCGACGCCGGAGCGATCAAGCTCGACAAACAGGACATCACCGGCCTGCCCATGCACGCGCGCGCCAAACTCGGCATTGGCTACCTGCCGCAGGAAGCGTCGGTGTTTCGCCGCCTGAGCGTGGCCGACAACATCATGGCCGTGCTGGAATTGCGCACCGGCCTCGACCAGCGCAAGCGCGATGCCGAGCTGGAAAGCCTGTTGGACGAGCTGAAAATCGCGCACATCGCCGGGCAAAAAGGCATCAGCCTGTCCGGTGGCGAGCGCCGACGCGTGGAAATCGCCCGCGCGCTCGCCGCACAGCCGCGATACATGCTGCTGGACGAACCGTTTGCCGGCGTGGACCCGATTTCGGTCGGCGAGATCCAGCGCATCGTGCGGCACTTGAAGGAACGCGGCATCGGCGTGCTGATCACCGACCACAACGTGCGCGAGACGCTGGGCATCTGCGATCGCGCCTACATCATGAACGAGGGCGAGGTGCTCTCGCGCGGTACGCCGGCGCATATCCTGGCCGACGAGCGGGTGCGCGAAGTCTACCTGGGTCGGGAATTCCGTCTCTGATTAAGTACGTTGTAATACTCCAACTTTTTGACCCGCACAAGCCGAAGTTGCGCCGTTTCACATTCGTATGACGGCGCCACCATTCCCGCCTTCGCGACTATTGGCCGGCGTTCGTATGAAGGGTTAGGATGGACTCGGCTAAACCCGTTTGGCAGGCATGAAACCAGGGCTTCAGTTCCGACTCAATCAACAGCTGGCTCTTACGCCGCAGTTGCAACAGGCCATACGCCTTTTGCAGCTGTCGCAACTGGAGCTGGCTGCCGAGTTGCGCCAGCTCGCCGAGAGCAATCCGCTGCTCGAATTCGCCGAAGACGCATCGCTGGAGCAGGACGAAGCCGAAGCCGACGGGGAATACGACAACGAATTCGAATCGTTGAACTCGTCCAGCAGCAGCTCCACGTCCGCCAGCGACACCAACGACGAAGCGCCTGAGTGGACCGAGCCGGAAATCAGCTCCGACGAGCCGATCGATTTTTCCGCCAGCAGCGGCAACGGCAACGGCAGCTCGAGCAATCGCGACGAAGACGGCATGGAACCGCAGAACGCGGCGCCCGAATCGTTGCAGGAACATCTGCTGTGGCAGCTCAATCTCACACCGATGGAGCCGCGTGCCAAGGCGATCGCCACGGTATTGATCGACGCGCTCACTACCGACGGCTACCTGGGTGAAGGCATCGACGCGGTGCTCGCCGCACTGCCGCCGCACCTGAAGGCCACCGTCGAAGAAGTCGAAGCGGTACGGCGCCAATTGCAGCGGTTCGATCCCGCCGGCGTGGCGAGCATCGACCTTCCCGACTGCCTGCGCGCACAGCTTGAACAGTTCGATCCAGGCACGCCGCATCGCGAGCTTGCCTTGCGGATCGTGCAGCACGAACTGGAACTGTTGGCGCGCAACGACATGGCCAAGCTGGCTCGCCGCCTGCACGCCACCGAGGAAGAAGTCGCCGCTGCGGCCTTTCTTATCCGCAGCCTGGATCCGCGCCCCGGTGCGGCGATGGACACCACGCCAGTGGAATACGTCGCGCCCGATGTCTACGCGCGCAAGGACGGTACGCGCTGGCGTGTGCTGATCAATCCGGACAGCCAACCCAAGCTCAGCCTCAACCAGCACTACTGCAGCCTGATCGCGCAGGCGCGCGGCGACGACGCCAGCTGGATGCGCGGCCAACTGCAGGAGGCGCGCTGGTTGATTAAAAGTTTGGAGTCGCGTGCCGAAACACTGTTGAAGGTGGCCGAAGCGATCGTGCGCCGCCAGAGCGCTTTCCTGGACTACGGTCCGGAAGCGATGCAGCCGCTGGTACTGCGCGAAGTGGCCGAGGAAGTAGGTATGCACGAATCGACGATTTCACGTGTAACTACCCGCAAATACATCCACACGCCGCGCGGTACGTACGAGCTGAAGTATTTCTTCTCCAGTGGCGTTTCCACCGAAGACGGTGGCAGTGCGTCCGCCACCGCCATCCAGGCCATGCTGCGCAAGCTGGTCGATCACGAAGATCCGCGAAAACCGCTCTCCGACCAGGCGCTCGCCGAGGAGCTGCACAACAAGGGCATTCAGGTAGCGCGCCGCACGGTGGCCAAATACCGGGAGATCCTGCGCATTCCAAGCTCAAGCGAGCGACAGCGCAGCAGCTAAATCATGCGACCCGGTCACACACCGGGAACTTGCACGGCGGTAGAACAATCCCATATTGCAAATAAGGTCTAGCTTCACGATGCAACGATCGCTTGATATCGATCCGCGCATCGATCAACGCCGCCATTGGCGGCAGCTCTAGAAGGAGGCGTACCATGCAATTCCAACTCAGTGGCCAACGGATCGAAGTGACCCAGGCTTTGCGCAGCCGCGCCGAAGCCAAACTTGACCGATTGACCCGCCTCGATGACCGCATAGTCAGTCTGAATGTGGTGCTTTCGGTGGACAAGCTGCAGCAGCGCGCCGAAGGAACCCTCAAGGTCGCGGGCAATACGCTGCACGCCGAAGCCACCGAGAACGACATGTACGCCTCGATCGACATCCTGTTCGACAAGCTCGTCGACCAGCTTCGTCGTTATCGCGAAAAGCTGTGCGACAAGCATCAGCGTGAAGTAAGAGAAATCCGCCAATACGGTTGATTCCACCGCTTTTGCACCCTCTCCCCTTCGGGGAGAGGGTTGGCGTGAGGGGCCAAGGCTCGCCCCAAAATCGCATTGAAACCCCGCTTCAATACAACCCCCGTAAGATTCCCACCTCTCCCTTGCCTCCCCGGAAGGGAGAGGGGAAAAGCACGCCCGCTACGAAACGGAAGTGGGAAGCGCAAAAACTGGCACAATGTCCCCTGCCGCCGCCTCCCGTCCAGGCAGCCACGCGGCGCAAAGGGAACTTCCTTGGACCGCCTCACCGCACGACAACTCTTCGATGATATCCACGAGCGCATGGCCTTGCGCTGGGTGGCCGGCATGCGCGGCGAGACGCGCGTGCTCGACTACGGCTCCACGCCGGCCCGCCGCCCATCGCTGGTGGGCTATCTCAACGTCATCTACCCGAACAAGATCCAGATCGTCGGCACCGAGGAACTGAGCTACCTCGACAGCCTCGATTCGCGCCAGCGCTGGGAAGTGATCCACAAGTCCGCGGCAACGCATCCGGTCGCCTTCATCGTGACCAAGGATCAGGCGATCCCCGCCGACCTGCGCGAAGTGGCCGAAGAAACCGACACGCCGCTGTGGATCAGCGCCAAGCGCGGCCACGAACTGCTTACCTGGATGCAATACCACCTGGCGCGCACCATGGCGCCGCGCCTCACCTTGCACGGCGTGCTGCTGGAAGTGTTCTCAATCGGCGTCCTGATCACCGGCGAGGCCGGATCCGGCAAAAGCGAGCTGGCGCTGGAACTGATCAGCCGTGGTCATCGCCTGGTGGCCGACGATGCGCCCGAATTCACCCTGATCGCGCCGGACGTGATCGATGGCGCGTGTCCGGAGCTGCTGCAGGATCTGCTCGAAGTGCGCGGCCTGGGCGTGCTCAACGTGCGCGAGATGTTCGGCCACACCTCGGTGAAACAATCGAAGTACCTGCGCCTGATCATCAATCTCAAACCATTGCGCGACGGCGACAACGTCGATGCGATCACACGCCTCACTGGCGATGTCGGCCATCGTGAAATCTTCGACGTGCAGGTGCCGATGATCACCCTGCCCGTCGCGCCCGGCCGCAACCTGGCAGTACTGGTGGAAGCGGCGGTCCGTAGCCATATGTTGAAGAGCAAGGGCATCGATCCGGCGCAAAGCTTCATGGACCGCCAAGCCCACCAGATGCGCCGGCTACCTCCTTGGTGAACGCATGAGTCAATACGAAGGACTGATTCCCAACGACGACCCGAACGCCATTCACCTGGTGGTGCTCACCGGCATGTCCGGCGGCGGCAAGACGGTCGCCTTGCGTGCGCTGGAAGATCTGGACTTCTACTGCGTCGACAATCTGCCCAGCGTGCTGCTGCCGGAACTGGTGGACGCGGCGACACGCGGCGACAGCCGGCGCCGGCGCATCGCCGTCGGCGTGGACGTGCGCAGTCGTGCCGAGGATTTCCAGCACATGCCGCAGGTGTTGTCGGCGCTGGCCGCCACCGTGCAGGTGCATCTGATCTTTCTCGATTGCAACGACGCGGTGCTGATGAAGCGTTTCTCCGAAACGCGCCGCCGGCATCCGTTGGCCGTGCGCGGCAGGTCGCTGGCCGATGCGATCGCCGAGGAACGCCGGCTGCTGCGCCCGCTGATGGCAATCGCCGAACGCGTGATCGATTCCAGCGATTTGAACGTGCACCAGTTGCGCCGCCTGATCGCCACCGGTTACGCGCAAACCACCGCCGGTCTCACGTTGATGTTCCAGTCCTTCGCGTTTCGTCGCGGGCTGCCGCTGGATTCGGATTTCGTGTTCGACGCGCGCTGCCTGCCCAATCCGCATTGGGAACCCACGCTGCGCCCGCTGTCCGGCAAGGACGCGGCCGTGCGCGATTTTCTCGAGAACCAACCGATCGTGGGCGAATACGTCGCCGATACCGTGCGCTGGCTGGATGCCTGGCTGCCGCGCTTCGAAGCCGACGATCGCAGCTACGTAACCATTTCCATCGGCTGCACCGGCGGTCGCCACCGCTCCGTGTACCTGGTCGAGAAACTCGCCGCGCACTATCGCACCACGCGCGAAGGCGTTCTCACTTTTCATCGCGAACTTGAGTGATGTTTATGTTGTCTTTGACAAACTCGAACGAAGCTGCCGTGTCATGACCGTCGGCGTGCTTCTGATGACCCACGAGTCGGTCGGCCAGGCGCTGGTGAAAGCGGCACGTCACGTGCTGCCGAAACTGCCGCTGCGGGTCGCCACCGTGGAAGTGCCCGCGCGAGCCGATCCGGATGTGATGCGCACGCTGACCGCCAAGCATGCGCGCGAACTGGATCAAGGCGAAGGCGTGCTGGTGCTGGCCGATCTGTATGGCGCGACGCCCTGCAACATCGGGCTATCGCTGAGTGCCGTTGGAGTAAAGCTACGCTGTGTTTCTGGACTGAACCTGCCCATGCTGCTGCGCGTACTGAACTACGCCGACAAGCCGCTGGACGAACTTGCGGAAATCGCGGCCAGCGGCGGTCGCGGAGGAATCTTCATCGATCATGCTTGAAAAAGAAATCGTCGTCTCCAACAAACTGGGCTTGCATGCCCGCGCATCGGCGAAACTGGTGCAACTCGTGCAAAGTTTCAAATCCACCGTGTGGCTGATCAGCAAAGGACGCGAAGTGAATGCGCAAAGCATCATGGGCGTCATGATGTTGGCCGCAGGCATCGGCACGTCGCTGACCGTTCGTGCGGATGGGCCGGACGAATCGGCCGCGCTCACCGCGGTGATCGATCTGTTCGACCGCAAATTCGATGAAGGGGCGTAGGCTGTGCAAGGAAGAGTGAATCGTCAATCGAGAATCGCAAGTGCAGCCTGCCGTGCTGAACGGATCGCTGCGACCACGATTCTCGATTCACGACTCACGATTGACGCTGTCTCCAAAGGGGACAGCCCATGAGGCAAATCCTCGCCGGCACCATGGCCTCGCGCGGCATGACGCTCGGTCGCGCCCGCCTCGTGCAACCCAGCCGTTACTCGGTCGACACACGTCCGCTCACCGAGGAAGAAGTCCCTTCCGAACTCGAACACCTGCATATCGCACTGGATACGGCGCGACAGGAACTGCACGAGTTGCGCGGCAAGCTGCACGGTGCGCTGGCGCGCGAAGTCAACGAATTCATCGACGCGCACAGCCTGTTGCTGGATGACGCCGAACTGCTGCGCGGCCTGGACGAAATGATCACCATCGGCCGCTATCGCGCCGGTGCCGCGCTGAAGAAACAGCGCGACCGCCTGGCCGGCGTGTTCGCCGCGATGGACGATCCCTACTTGCGCAGTCGCATGGAAGACGTCGACCAGGTGATCAGCCGAGTCATCTCCGCGCTGCAGCGCCAGACTAGCGTGGAAGAGCGCAAGCTCGCCGCACGCGTCGGCGAAATACTGGTGGCCGACACCATCGCGCCGGCCGACATGGCGCATCTGGCCGGCAACGGCCTGCTCGGCGTCATCACCAGTTCCGGCAGTCCGTATTCGCACAGCGCGATTCTCGCGCGCAGCCTCAACTTGCCGATGCTGGTGGGTACGCGCGATGCGCTGTCCACCATCCATGACGATGACCTGATCCTGCTCGATACCGAACACGGCGAAGCGGTGGTTCACCCTACCGCGCAGGATCTTGCCCGCTACCGCGCCTGGCAGCGCGAAGCCATCCAGGAAGGTCGCAGGCTGGCCAGCCTGGCGAACGCACCCACGCTCACGCGCGACGGCATGCACGTTCGCTTGTTGGCAAACGCCGAATCGCCGAGCGACGTCGCCCTCGCCCGCGCACGCGGCGCCGATGGCGTTGGCCTGTACCGCACGGAATTCCTGTTCCTGCGCCACAAGGGCTTGCCGTCGGAAGACGAACAGTTCAACGCGTATCGCGACGTGGTGCTCGGCATGGGCGGCGCACCGGTCACCATCCGCACGCTCGACCTCGGCGCCGACAAGGCCGATGCCGCCGGATTGGTGATCCGCGGCGAGGAAAATCCCGCGCTGGGCGTGCGCGGCGTGCGCCTTTCGCTGCGCCATCCAGCGGTGTTCACCACGCAGATCCGCGCCATCCTGCGCGCCGCCTGCTACGGCCCGGTGCGCGTGCTGGTGCCGATGGTCACACAGCCTGATGAACTCATCGCCGTACGCACACTGTTCAAGCTGGCGCGGCAGGAACTCAAGCGCGAAAACATCGACCTACCGGAAAAACTTCCGCTGGGCGCGATGATCGAAGTGCCCGCCGCGGCCATCAATGTGCGCGCGCTGCTCGAGCATTCCGACTTCCTCGCCATCGGCACCAACGACCTTGCGCAATACGTGCTCGCTGCCGACCGCGGCAACGATGCGCTGGAGAACATCTACAACCCGCTGCAGCCCGCCCTGCTGCGGCTGATCTCGCACGTCATTTCCGCCGGACGCCGCGCCGGCAAGCCGGTAAGCCTGTGCGGCGAGATCGGTGGCGACGTGAACTTCACCGCCTTGCTGCTTGCGCTAGGCCTCAATGAATTCAGCATGCATCCCAGCCGCATCCTGCACGTGCGCGACCGTCTCGCTGCGCTCGACCACGCCAGGTTGCGCAGCTTCGCACCACGCCTGATCCGCGCCTGCACGCACGAAGAAGCCGAAGCCCTGCTGCAAGCCATCACCGGCCATCTCTGCAGTTGACACTGGCCGGGTGCAAACCCGACATTCTTGTCATCCACGCATTGCGACGTTGGGATTCACATCCTGATATATCCCCACGTTTTCGCCCGCCATTCCTGGCAAAATCGAAATTTACGCAGAATCTTTTCAGAGCGAATCGTCATTCCGGCGAAGGCCGGAATGACGTCCCGATTCTTTGATCGCTAAACGTAGTTAGCTGCTTTTTTAGGCATTCAAGTGCAAAACGTGGGGATAGATCAGGACTCACGTCCCAAGCTACGAACACACGCCCGGCGATTCCTGCTGCATTGCGAATCTGCTTAGAAGTTCGTACGCCTCTTAAATAAAAAAATCGTACTTATCCCAATTCGGATTACTTGCATATCGTCGCTTTCCCGCGCTCGATTCAATGGCTCATGTCGAACAGACGAAGCCGTCTCTTGCGGATTGCTCAAGACGAACGAAGCGCGTACCCGAATTTTTGGACGCATTTTTCAGCATCTTTCGCCAAAGCCTTTCGCGATACCGAACCAGCATTCGTCCTGATCTGTTCGACACCGGGCCACGCGGTGTCACCTCGACCCCGGCCATTCGCGATGCCGATGACGGCATCCCCATCGACCAGAGTTACGAGGGCTTTTAGTATGAATACGATCTACAAGCTTGTCTGGAATCCGAACACTCGCTCTTTCGTGGCAGCATCGGAATTAGCCAAGGGACGCACGAAAAAAGCGTCGTCCGTTGCGCGCATCGCAGCAGCAGTGACGTTAGGTTTGAGCTTTGGTGCTCATGCCTCCACGACGCAGGATGCGAATGTGCCGGGTTCGTCATGCACCACAGCCAGTGGTCAAGCTGGCACGACGGATGCCGCCGGCGTGTGCACGGTCAGTAGCCGTGGCATGAGCACCGAATCCATCGGCACGATGGCTGCTGGCGACTATGCTGCTGGCGGCGGTAGTGCAACAGGTGGCGATGGTGTCGCCATCGGCAGCGTTGCCAACACCACCGGACAGGCGGCCACTGCCATTGGCTCCAATACGAAAGCCTCCGGCAACGGAGCCATTGCCATCGGTGGCTCGACCAGCACCGGTCTGGGCGCGCAGGCCCTTCAGCATGAATCGATCGCATTTGGCGAAGCGAGTGTGTCGAATGCGCAGGGCAGCATTGCTATCGGCACAACCACCAGTGTGACGGGAACAAATTCCGTGGCACTGGGTGCCAATGCCAACGCAACGGCCAGCAACTCGGTCGCGTTGGGCTCCACCTCCGTGGCCAATCGCGCATCGACGGTGTCTGTCGGTAGCGCTACCAGCCTGCGTCAGATCGTTAACGTCGGTGCCGGTACACAAGCGAATGATGCGGTGAACGTAAGCCAGCTCTCCCCAGTCGTTTCCGCCCTGGGCGGCGGCGCATCGATCAACACCACCACGGGCGCTGTCACCGGCCCTACGTACACGCTCGCCAACGGCGGCACGACGAATACAGTAGGCGGCGCGCTGGCCGGCCTGGATGGCGCGCTTACCACGGCCAACAGCAACATTTCCCAGAACGCCACCGACATCACTAGCCTGACGGCGCAGATCAACAGCGGCTCCGTGGGCCTGGTGCAGCAAGCTTCTTCCGGCGCGGCGCTTACGGTCGGCGCGAACACTGACGGCAGCTCGGTGAATTTCACCGGCACCGCGGGCGCACGCACGTTGACGGGCGTCGCGAATGGCGCGATATCGGCCACCAGCCGGGACGCGGTGAACGGCTCGCAGCTCCATAGCGTGTCCAATACGTTGGTGACCGCGCTCGGTGGCGGTGCAGCGCTGAACCCGGACGGCTCCATCTTCCTGCCTTCGTACCAGGTAGGTGGCACGACCGTAACGTCAGTCAGCGATGCGATCCACAACATCGACGGCCGCGTTACGCAGAACAGCAGCGATATCTCCGACCTTGCCGATCAGATCGACAGCGGCACCGTTGGCCTGGTCAAGCAGAGCACCGCGGGCGCGAACCTGACAGTCGGCGCGGGTACCGATGGTGCGGCGGTGGATTTCACCGGCACGGCCGGTGCGCGCACGCTGACGGGTGTGGCAGCCGGCTCCGTCTCGGCCACCAGCAGCGATGCGGTGAACGGTTCGCAGCTTCGTGGTGTGTCTGACAGCGTGGCCTCCGCCATCGGCGGCGGTGCCACCGTGAATGCGGATGGCTCCGTTTCCATGCCCTCCTACTCGGTGGGCGGCACCACGGTACATAGCGTGGGCGATGCCATCACCAACGTCGACCATCGCGTTACGCAGAACAGCAGCGACATCACCAACCTGACGGATCAGGTGAGTAACGGCTCGGTAGGTCTGGTGCAGCAGGCTGCGCCGGGTGCCAACCTGACCGTGGGCGCAGCAACGGGTGGTGCGTTGGTGGATTTCACCGGTACCGACGGCATGCGCCGACTGACCGGTGTGGCGAACGGCATTGGCGATGACGACGCCGTGACGATGTCGCAGTTGAAGGCGGCCGGTTTGTACGATCCGTCGGGTGATCCGATGACGGTGATCTCCTACGACGACCATTCGCTTGCTTCGGCCACGCTTGGCGGCACGAACGGTACGGTCATCAACAACCTCGCCCCGGGCCTGATCGCGGCCGGCAGCATGCAAGCGGTGAACGGCAGTCAGTTCTTCGACATGCAGCAGACGTTCCAGAGCAAGTTCGACTCGCTCAACAATCAGGTGGGCGACTTGAACGACCGCGTGGGCACGATCGAACAGGGCATCGCTGACGGCACGATCGGCGGCCCGGGCAACGGCGGTGGCGATCCGGTGTACGGCCCCGGCAGCGGCTCCGGCGACAACAGCCTGGTGGTCGGTGACAACGCCGATGCTTCCGGCTCCGACAGCGTCGCAGTCGGCAACGGCAGCGAAGCCTCCGGCGACAAGAGCACCGCGACGGGCACGGGCGCAGTGGCCTCGGGCAACAACAGCACTGCGACCGGCGCGGGTGCGGTGGCATCCGGCAGCGGCAGCACGGCGGTCGGTGCGGGCGCCACGGCGTCGGGCGAAAACGCCACGGCATTGGGTTCCAACGCCAATGCCTCGGGCAACAACTCGGTGGCGCTGGGTGCTGGCTCGGTGGCCGATCGCGACAACACCGTGTCAGTGGGCTCGGAAGGCAACGAACGGCAGATCACCAACGTCGCAGCCGGCACGCAGCGTACCGACGCGGCCAACTGGGGCCAGGTGCAGGATGCAGTCAATGGCGTGCAGGACTGGGCCAACCAGAAGTTCCATCAGGTCGACAAGCGCATCAATCGCATGGGCGCGATGAGCGCAGCCTACGGGCAGATGGCGTTCAGCGCGCAGGGCCTGGAAACCAAGCACCGCCTGGGCGTCGGCGTGGGCACGCAAGGTGGCCAGTCCGCGATCGCGGTGGGTTATTCCCGCCAGCTCAAGCCGAACATGAACCTCTCTTTCGGCGGCTCGGCCTCGGCGGGCGATGTGTCGATGGGCGCGGGCTTGTCGGTCGGCTGGTGATCCCAAGCCAAGCTCGCGCAAGCAAGGAAGAAGAACACTTCAGGGAAGAAGACGCCGGCACGCAATGTGCCGGCTTTTTTTTGCGCCCGCCCTATAGCGATTGCAGGAATGCCTCCAACGCGGCACCGCGATATTTTTCGCGATGCAGAAGCATCGACAGCTTGCGCTGAAGATCGAGGAACGGCGTTTTCAGCGCCACTAATCTGCCCGTTGCCAGCGCGTCGGTGACAGCCACTTGCGGCAGGCAGGCGATCCCTAAGCCAGCGGCGACGGCCTGCTTGATCGCTTCGATCTGATCCAGCTCCATCACGGTTTCGCCGGGTGGCAGTTGCGCCAGGGCGCGCTCGGTGGTGACGCGGGTGGCGGAGCCCGGCTCGCGCACAATCCAGCGCGCGCCGGCGAAGTGTTCGGGCTTGAGGCTGCGCTTCGTTGCCAGCGGATGATCCGGCGGCGCGCATACCAGCAGCAGGTCATCGCGCCAGGGGCGCACTTCCAACAGTGGATGCGTGACCGGGCCTTCCACGCAGCCGACCTCCAGGCTGTGATCGAGCACCCCTGCGGCGATGTCGTCGGTGTTGGCCACGCGCAGGCGGATGGCCACGTGCGGATGCGCCCGCACGAATTCACCCAGCAATTCACCCACGCGGTAATTACCGACCGTGTTGCTGGTGCCGATGCGCAACTCGCCGGCCAGCGCCACCGTCTTGCCGCTGGCGCGGCGACCGAATTCGGCATGGCGTTCCAGCAGCTCCTGCGCCAACGGCAGCAATTCGCGTCCGCGCGCGTTGAGCCGTAGCCGGCCCCGCTCTCGGTCGAACACGGGGGCATCGAGTTGCCGCTCCATTTCCGCCAAGGCCATGCTGGCCGCCGGCTGGGTGAGGTGTAGTTGCTCGGCTGCAGCGCGCACGCTGCCGTGCAAGGCGATCTGCACGAATACATCGAGCTGACGGAGGCTGACGTTGAGCATAAGACAATTTTATAGCACTGATTAGATATTTCAAATTTTCCTAATACATGACGAAATGGAAAATAGGCGCACTTCCAAGGATGTCGCGCCATGAACGCCATAAGCCTTCCCTCCGCATCCCCCACCCTGCATCTGCGCGCCTCGGGCCTGCTGCTGGCCTTGGCGATCGCGCTGCTGGCTTGGTGCCTGGGACGCCTGGTGCCGCTGATCGGCGGGCCGGTGTTCGGCATCGTCATCGGTATTGGCGTGCGCAACCTGCTCGCGCCCGGCGAGGCTTTCAATCCCGGGATCCAGTTCGCCAGCAAGCAGATCCTGCAGTGGTCGATCATCGCGCTGGGCTTTGGCCTGAGCCTGACCCAGGTGGCGCAAACGGGCCTGCAATCGCTGGCCGTTACGCTGGTGACGATCACGGTGGCGTTCGGCACGGCGCTGCTGCTTGGCCGCGTGCTGAAAGTGCACGACAAGCTCAAGGTACTGATCGGCGTGGGCACGGCGATCTGCGGCGGCTCGGCGATCGCCGCGGTGACGCCGATCATCAAGCCGGACGATCACGACACCGCATTCGCCATCTCCACCATCTTCCTGTTCAACATCGTCGCGGTGCTGCTGTTTCCGCTGCTGGGGCATGCGCTACACCTTTCCGATCTGGGTTTCGGACTGTGGGCCGGCACGGCGATCAACGATACGTCTTCGGTGGTGGCCGCCGGTTACAGCTACAGCACGACGGCGGGCGATTACGCGACGATCGTGAAGCTGACGCGCGCGACGCTAATCATTCCGATCTGCCTGATATTGGCCATCGCCGTGGCGATGCGTGAAAAACGCGCGGCCAGGCATGCGGGCGTCACCAGCGACTTCAGCCTGCGCCGCATCTTTCCCTGGTTCATTCTGTGGTTCCTGGTGGCCTCCGCGGTGCGCACGGCGGGCCTGGTACCCAGCGCGATCCAGCCGGCGATTCACCTGGCGGCGGAGTTCATGATCATCGTGGCGCTCACTGCGATCGGCTTGTCGGCGAATCTTCGCAAGATGGCCTCGACCGGCGTGCGACCGATCCTGCTCGGGCTGGGTGTGTGGGCCGCGGTGTCGGTGAGCAGCCTGCTGGTGCAGGTGGCGATCGGCCAGCTTTAAACGCCCCGTAGGCTGTGCCTCAGCCCAACCTGCTGAAGTTCGAGGGGTCTGTTAGCGTCCCTGCTCTGCCAGCGTCAACGCTACCTTGTCGCGCAAATAGACCGGCAACGCGTGCTCCGGCGCTACTGCGCGACCCGCCTTGAATTCGCGCACCGCCAAGGTTGCCACGTGCCGCGCCTGCGGATAACACGCGCCATCGGCCGAACGCGGCTCCATGCCTAAGCGGCTGCGCAATGCATCGTGATACGTCGCCCAGCCGGAACCGACCACGTGCCAGGTCTCTGCCTGTGGCAGCAGCAGCGATTCGGCTGCGCACACACGCTCTTCATCCAGCGCGATCAAACCGCCTTCGTTGTCGCGCCGATAACTGGCCGCGTAGATTTCGCCCATGCGTGCGTCGATCACCGCGAGAATCGCGGCGTCATCCTCCGGTGCCTCCAGCGCCAAGGCAGCCAGCGAAGAAACGGTGACCACCGGCCGATCCAGCGCCATCGCCATGCCTTGCGCCAGCGATATCGCCAACCGCACGCCGGTGAACGCGCCAGGCCCGCGACCCACGGCAATGGCATCCAACGCATGCTTGCCGATGCCCGCTTCGGCCAGCAGCTCGTCCGCCAGCGGCAGCACACGCTCGGCGTGGCGGCGTGGCGCCAGCTCCGTGCGCGCGATCAGGGTTTCGCCGTGCACCAGGGCGACGGAACAGGCTTCGGTGGCGGTTTCGAGGGCGAGCAGGTTCATCGCACCATTCTCGCATCCCACGCACTGCCCCGCATTTCACTGGGCATTGCTTGCTACCAGGTCTGTTCGCACTATTGGCTTGGCCCGCGCCGGGATCTGTTTGCGCGCCAGACAAGGAAGAGAGCGACGACGCGGCCTGCCGGCGCAGAGGGAGAAAAACCCGCACCCGCCCTTTACAATGGCCGTTTCTGTGCGTCTACCCACGCGCCACCGTCCGGCGCGCCAATGCGAGTCCCCGATGGAAAAGAGTTTCGAGCCCCGCCCGATCGAGTCGAAGTGGTACGCCCGCTGGGAGCAGGGCGGCCAATTCAAAATGGGCACGTCCCAGCCATCCGGACAAGGCGACCCGTACTGCATCCTGCTGCCACCGCCGAACGTCACCGGCACGCTGCACATGGGCCATGCGTTCCAGCAGACCGTGATGGACATGCTGATCCGCTACCAGCGCATGCGCGGCATGAACACGCTTTGGCAGGTTGGCACCGACCACGCCGGCATCGCTACGCAGAAGATCGTGGAGAACCAGCTCGCGGCGGAGAGCAAGACCCGCCATGACCTCGGCCGCGAACCTTTCGTGGAACGCGTATGGCAGTGGAAGGAGGAATCCGGCTCCACCATCACCAACCAGATGCGCCGCCTGGGCGTGGCCGCCGACTGGTCGCGCGAACGCTTCACCATGGACGAAGGCTTGTCCGCCGCGGTGCGCAAGGTGTTCGTGGAGTGGTATCGCGCCGGCCTGATCTACCGCGGCAATCGCCTGGTGAACTGGGATCCGGTGCTGGGTACGGCGGTGTCCGATCTTGAAGTGAACAACGTCGAGCGTGATGGGCACATGTGGTCGATCCGCTATCCGGTCACCGATAGCGATGAAAGCGTCGTCGTCGCCACCACGCGTCCGGAAACCATGCTGGGCGACGTCGCTGTCGCCGTGCATCCGGAGGACGAACGCTATCAACATCTGATCGGCAAGACGCTTACGCTGCCGCTGAGCGACCGACAGATTCCGGTGATCGCCGACGATTATGTCGATCGCGAATTCGGCACCGGCTGCGTGAAGATCACGCCTGCACACGACTTCAACGACTACGTAATAGGTCGTCGGCACCGGCTCCCAATGATCAGCATCTTCACGCTCGACGCAAAGATTTTAGATCGGGCCTACGAGGAAATTCCCACGACATCTACGATTGTTGAGCCTGGCCAACAAGTTCCAACTTCTGTCACCAATCCAGATATCACAATCGAACTTCCCGCTGTTTATCGAGGTCTGGACCGCTTCGAGGCACGTAAGCGCATCGTCGCGGATCTCGAAAATCAAGGCTTTCTGGTAGAAGTAAAACCACACAAGCTTCAAGTGCCAGTGAGCCAGCGTTCTGATGCGATAGTCGAGCCAATGCTCACGGATCAGTGGTTTCTTGATCTCACCTCCAATTCACAGATGGACGGGCGCCCAGGCGGACGCAAGACGATCACCGAACCCGCGCTCAACGCCGTGCGCTCGGGCGAGATCAAGTTCGTGCCGGAAAACTGGAGCACCACGTACACGCAGTGGCTGGAAAACATCCAGGACTGGTGCATCAGCCGACAGCTCTGGTGGGGTCATCGCATTCCGGCGTGGTACGACGAAGCCGGCAACATCTTCGTCGGCGAGAGCGAAGCCGACGCGCGTACGCATGCTTCGATCGAACCGGTCGGTGCGCTGAAACAAGATGACGACGTGCTCGACACCTGGTTCAGTTCCGCGCTGTGGCCGTTCTCCACGCTCGGCTGGCCCGCCAACGGACCGGTGAAGAACGAGCGCGGCGAAGTGGTCGCCAACTGGGAACACGACAAAATCTTCCTGCCCAGCGCGGTGCTGGTCACCGGCTTTGACATCATTTTCTTCTGGGTGGCGCGCATGGTGATGGCCACCCTGTATTTCACCGGCAAAGTGCCGTTCCGCGAGGTGTACATCAACGCGATCGTGCGCGATGCGGAAGGCCAGAAGATGTCCAAATCCAAGGGCAACACGCTGGACCCGCTGGACCTGATCGACGGCATCGAACTGGAGCCGCTGGTGGAGAAATCCACCAAATCGCTGCTGATTCCGCAGGTGCGCGAGAAAGTGGAAAAGCGCATCCGCAAGGATTACCCGCACGGCATTCCCGCCATCGGCACCGATGCATTGCGTTTCACCTTCGCGGCGCTGGCCAGCTACAGCCGCACCATCAATTTCGACATCAAGCGCGCGGAAGGCTACAAGGCGTTCTGCAACAAGTTGTGGAATGCGGCGCGCTTTGTGCTGATGAATCTGCCGGAAGGTGAACTGCCCGCGCCGGCAGGCGCACCGGTGACGGAAGCCGAGCGCTGGATTCTCACTCGCCTGAAGCAGACGCTGACGGAAGTCGAACAGCACTTCGTTACCTATCGTTTCGACCTTTTGGCGCAGGCGTTGTACGAGTTCGTATGGAACGAGTATTGCGACTGGTTCCTGGAACTGTCCAAGCCTGCACTGAACAGCGACGATGCGTCTGCTGCGGCCTCCACGCGCCACACTCTGCTGGTGGTGCTGGAAACGGTGCTGCGCGCCTTGCATCCGGTCATCCCGTTCATCACCGAGGAAATCTGGCAATCGGTGGCGCCAAAGCTGGGCATCCAGGCCGAAAGCATCCTGGTGCGCGCGTGGCCGAACGCCAACGACATTCCCGTTGACGAAGCCGCCACCGCCGAAATCGAGTGGTTCAAGAACGTGCTCAGCGGCATCCGCCGCATTCGTGCGGAGATGAACATCACGCCCGGCAAGGTCATTCCGCTGTTGCTGGCCGATGGCGATGCGAGCGATCGCGCGCGCGCGGCCAAGTTCGCCGCGCAGATCAGCTTCCTCGCACGCGTGGATGCACCGCAGTGGATCGCCCCTGGCGCGGACGAACCTGCTGCGGCGGCTGCCGTAGTCGGCTCGCTGCGTGTATTGATTCCGCTGGCCGGCCTGATCGATCTGGGCGCGGAGAAAGCACGCCTGGCCAAGGAAATCGCCAAGATCGAAGGCGAAATCAAGAAGTGCGAGAACAAACTGGGCAACGCCAACTTCGTGGCCAACGCGCCGGCAGAGGTGGTAGCACAGGAACGTCAGCGCATTGCCGATTGGAATACGCAACTGGGCGCATTGCGCGAACAGATGCGCAAGCTCGGTTGATCCACCTTGCGAAAATCTCCCTACCGGGATTTTGGGTGCGCAGATCATGCGTGTATGACGACGCGTGCTTATCCCAGTGGGAACTCCAGCGCCATCACGATCGCGTCCTCGCGCCCGTTGTGCGCCGGGTAATATCGCGGACGGCGCCCGATCTCATGGAACCCCAGCGATACATACAGCGCCTGCGCATTCGGATTGGACGGCCGCACTTCCAGGAACACGCGCTCAGCGCCATTCCATCGCGCAATGTCCAGCAAGCGCTTCATGAGATGCCGCCCGAAACCTTGCCCGCGCTGGTCGGGCGCAATGCACACATTCAGCACATGCGCCTCGCCCGCGCCCACGGACAAAATACCGTAGCCGATGACGCGGCCTTCCAGGCATAGCACCCACGACGGATGTCCGGCCTTCAGGCAATCGCCGAAGATGCCCATGCTCCAGGGGAAATCATAGGAAGCCTGCTCCAGTTCGCTCACGCGCAGCAGGTCGTCGCGCCGCATTGCGCGCATCTCCAGGGAGGGGCGCGCGACTGCAACCATCAGGTCGCCAATGCTCGACGCAAAGTGCGCAGGGCTTGCCATAGCCGCCGCTTGGAACTGGATTGCCGCAGGATCTCCGCAGGCGTATCCGCCAACACGATATGCGCGTCGCGCATCACCTGGGCCGGCAGCGCGCGTCCAAGCGCATGCGCCTGGGCCTGGCCGAACACCAGATAGGCCGGCGCATGCGGTATCTGCATGCTTTCGTCGTCCCGCGCTTCGATGCGCGGCGCGCGCGCCAACAATGGGCCAAAGGCCGACAAGGCGCGCCCTAGCAAATCCAGTTCCCGCACCGCGCAGCCAGGCGGCAGCAGCACCACTACGCCCGCACTGGCGGACGGCTCCGGCGGCAACACCTGTGCGACGGGTGACGCCGCAGCGGATTCCCGCTTGCGCCAGGCCACCACGCCAAGCGCGCGCAACACGCGCGCCCGATGAGCCTGACTGGCGACCACTGCGTTCATGCCGCTCCGCGACGTGGGCGCTTGCGATGGGTGGCCAGGCCCCACAACGTCACTACCGGCCCGGACAAGAGATAAAGCGAAAACACCGCCAGCAGCACGCGCGGCGGATCGACGAAGAACGGCACCAGGATCAGCACCGCGATCAGGATCCACAGAAACGGCACCTTGTCCGCCATCGGCAGGGACTTGAAGCTGTAGTAGCGGAAACGGCTCACCATCAGCAAACCGACGATCACCGCCACGAACGGCATGACCACGTCCAGTTCCGCACCGGAAAAGCCCCAGTTGTCCATGCTCCACACGAACGACATGCACACCGCCGCCGACGCGGGGCTGGGCAGACCCTGGAAGTAGCGCTTGTCCGCAACGCCCACCTGGGTGTTGAAGCGGGCCAGGCGCAGCGCGGCGCACACGGCGTAGATGAAAGCCGCAGCCCAGCCGATCTTGCCCGGCAACGGCCCGAACTCGCGCAGGCTGGAGAGCGACCAGTTGTACATCACCAGCGACGGCGCCAGGCCAAAGCTCACCAGGTCGGACAACGAGTCGTACTGCACCCCGAACTCGCTCTGCGTATGCGTCAGGCGCGCCACGCGGCCGTCGATGCCATCCAGCAGGGCCGCCACGAACACGGCGATGGCGGCATCCGTGAAATGCCCACCGATGCTGACGACGATCGCGTAGAAACCGGCGAACATGGCGCCGGTGGTGAACAGGTTCGGCAGGAGGTAAATACCGGGATGCCGCGGCACCCGTGCTGGTGTCGTCTCGCTCATGAAACCATCCGTGCTGGGACGGCGGGCAGTTTAGCAGGGTGGCGGTATATGACTGGGGCTGGGAGGAAATCGTGCAAGCGAACCGCGGCAAGCTTGCGATTTTCCAATCCCGACTCACCCAAACGTGCAACCCCGCACGTTCCCGCCACCTCGCCCGCATTCTCTGCTTGAGTCCCAACCGCCGCGGTTGTTAACTAGGCGTGTTCTCACCTTTTCCGTTGCGGAGTCATCCATGCGTCGACTGTCCATTGCCCTGGCGCTGTTGCTCGTCGCGCCCCTGGCCTGCGCCCAGGTCTATAAATGGACCGACGCCCACGGCACCATCCATTACTCCGAATCGCCCCCGCCGACCGGCACCAAGTACAGCCAGGTCAGCGTGAACACCGGTACCTCCGCTCCGGCCGGCTCGGAAAACACCCCCGCTGCTGCACCAAACAGCAACGCTTCCTCGCCAAACACCAACGCGGCGCCGCAGGCCCCGGTGGAAGACACGCCGGAAAACCGCGCCAAGCTCTGTTCCTCGCTGAAGGCGAACATCGGCACCTTGCAAGGCGGCGGCCCGGTGGTGATGAACAACGGCGGGCAGCAGCAATTGCTCAATGCGGACCAACGCAAGCAGCAGCTCGATGCCAGTCAATCGCAGTACAGCCAGTATTGCTCGAATTAATAAGACGCTTTTCCTTTCATGGCTGTCATTCTCGCGAAAGCGGGAATCCATGTTGGCTCGCCGTACAACAGCAAGATGGATTCCCGCTTTCGCGGGAATGACGACCCGTAGCTGGCTATAATCGGTCCTTTACCCGATAGCCGACCCATCTCATGCGCCTTAGCCAATTCCACCTGGCCACCGTCAAGGAAGTCCCTGCCGATGCCGAGATCGCCAGCCACCAGCTGATGATCCGCGCCGGCATGATCCGCAAGCTCGCCTCCGGCCTTTACACCTGGTCGCCGCTGGGCCTGCGCGTGCTGCGCAAGGTGGAACAGGTCGTGCGCGAGGAAATGAATCGCGCCGGCGCGATCGAAATGCTGATGCCTTCGGTGCAGCCGCGCGAGCTGTGGGAGGAAACCGGCCGCTGGGAAAAATTCGGCGGCCAGCTCCTGAAGATCAAGGATCGCAAGGAGCAGGAATTCTGCTACGGCCCCACGCATGAAGAAGTCGTCACCGATTTCGCACGCAACGAGCTGAAGAGCTACAAGCAACTGCCGGTCAATTTCTACCAGATCCAGACCAAGTTCCGCGACGAAATCCGCCCGCGCTTCGGCGTGATGCGCGCGCGCGAATTCCTGATGAAGGATGCCTACTCCTTCCACCTCACGCAGGAATCGCTGGGCGAAACCTATGACGTGATGTACCAGGCGTACACGCGCATCTTCACGCGCCTGGGGCTTAAGTTCCGCGCCGTGCAGGCGGACACCGGCGCCATCGGCGGCAACGCCAGTCATGAATTCCAGGTACTGGCCAATTCCGGCGAAGATTTGCTCGCGTTCTCCGACGGTTCCGATTACGCCGCCAATCTCGAGAAAGCCGAAGCCGTCGCACCCGCGGTCAACCGCCCTGCCCCCTCGGCGCAACTACAGCGCGTGGACACCCCTCGCGTGCGCACCGTGGAAGACGTCACCAAGCACTTCGGCATCGGCGCGGATCACATCGTCAAGACCGTGCTGGTGCGTGGCAAGCAAGGCCTGGTCGCGCTGTGCTTGCGCGGCGATCACGAAATCAACGAAGTGAAGGCCGGCAAGCTGCCCGAACTGCCGGGTGAATCCGTGCTGGCGTCCGACGAAGAAATCCTCGCCGCCGTCGGCGTGCGGCCCGGCTTCATCGGCCCGGCCGGGCTGCCCGAGACCATTCCGGTGATCGTCGACCGCAGCGCCGCGGTGCTGGCCGATTTCATCTGCGGCGGCAACGCCAACGACACGCACTACACCGGCGCCAACTGGGAGCGCGACGCGCGCGTCACGCGCGTGGAAGATCTCCGCCAGGTAGTGGCGGGCGATCCTTCGCCAGACGGTCGCGGCACCCTGCAGATCGCGCGCGGCATCGAAGTGGGCCACGTGTTCCAGCTCGGCAGCAAATACGCCGAAGCGCTGAACGCCACGGTGCTCGACGACCAGGGCAAGAAGCAGGTGATGCTGATGGGCTGCTACGGCATCGGCGTCAGCCGCATCGTCGCCGCCGCGATCGAACAGCGTCACGACGACGCCGGCATCATCTGGCCCGAACCGATGGCGCCGTGGCGCGTGGCTGTATGCGTGATCAATCCCAAAAACTCGCCGGATGTCGAAGCGGCTGCCGAATCGCTTTACAACGAGCTAACCGCACGCGGCATCGAAACGCTGTGGGACGATCGCGGCCTGCGCCCCGGCGCGATGTTCGCCGATATGGAACTGATCGGCATTCCGCATCGCGTGGTGGTGAGCGAACGCGGCCTGGCGGGCGGCACACTGGAATATCGCGCCCGCTCCGCTGCCGAAAGCAGTGCCATTACGCGCGACGAGCTATTTGAAATACTCGCCTGAGGCGATGGCATGAAACAGAAAAAAAGCCGCTTTACGCGGCTTTTTTTCATACGTCATTACCCGGTAGAAAATCCTCGCTTTTCACGTTTATTGCTTTGCAATTTCGGGTTTCATGCGAGAGAATTAAAATCCGTCCGGGCATTAACTCATAATCCATAGCCTGGCATTGTCCAACTCATTTTCTTTTACCGGAGCCCACCTAATGGCCATTGATATCAAGAGCCTCAGCCAAAGCCAGCTCAATGACCTGATCCAGAAGGCGCAAATGCGCCAGCAAGAACTGGAGAAAGAAAAAGTCACCCGTGTGCGCGAAAAGGTACACGCCCTGCTGAAGGCCGAAGGCATCAGCTTTGAAGAAGTGTTCGGCGCCGGCGCCAGCGTGCGCGGCAGCAAGCGCCGTGGCGGGGGCACCGGCTCGGTGGCCCCGAAATACCGCAACCCCGCCGATCCGGAACAGACCTGGTCCGGCCGTGGCAAGCGCCCGCGCTGGTTCAACGATGCGTTGAAAGCGGGCAAGAAAGAAAAGGATCTGGCGATCTAACCGCCAACGTCCCATCCGCGAAGGCGCACTGCTGTTAAAAAAGCCGCATTCTTTACGGCCGTCATTCCCGCGAAAGCGGGAATCCATTAAGTGAAGTACCAGAGCAAGATGGACTCCCGCTTTCGCGGGAATGACGGCTGTTACTGGCTATAGCGACCGCCTCGGCGCAATCAGCAACTCGCCGAACATCAATCCCGCCACCAGCGAAATCAGGACCGTCACCAGCAACACGGTGGAATCGAAGCCCAGCGACGCATTGCGGTCCAGCAGATAAGACACGCTGCGAAATCCCACACTGCCCGGTACCAGCAGCAAAATGCCTGGCTCGCGCACCACGGCGCCGGGACGCCCCGCATAGCGCGCATACACATTGGCCAGCGCGCTCAGGAGCAAACCGCCCAGGAAGATGCCGAACGGCGCGCCGGACAGATTGATCGAAATCGCTCCGCCCAAGCGCGTCGCCACATAGCCCACGATCACCGCCAGTATCACCATCGGCCAATCGCGCCAGGCCGCGCGGAACAACATGGCGAAGGCGATCGCCGCCACCAGCAGGGCCGGGTAATCCACCCATGGCGGCAACGCCGGCAACGTGAAGTCGCGGGGCTCGATGCCCAGTACCGCGCAAATCTGCGTTGCGGCCACGGTGCCGAACGTCAGCTTGAGCAAGGTCGACATCGCCCCGCCCATGCGTGCCATGCCGGCCACCAGATGCTGGCTGGAAATCTCGCGCACCGCCGTCGTCAGCGACATGCCGGGCATCAGCACGATCAACCCTGCCAGCACCACCGATTTGATCGCCAGCGGCGCCACGAACGCGCTGAACACGATCGTGACCATCGTCGCCACCATCGCGCAGATCGCGTCGCTGGCCACCTGCAGGCGCGGGCGCGTGCCGGCCAGGATGGTGATCGTGCCGATCAGCAATCCCACCAGCGCCGCCACGCACAAATCCACCCAGGAGCTATGCAGGAACAGCGCATCGATAGCCGCCGCGGACAAGCCATAACTCACGACCACGCCCGCCTGCTGCCATGGCGTATCCGGCAACTCCAGCGCGCGCAGCAATCGAAAACCTTCACGCAAATCCAGCTCGCCAGCGATCACGCGATCGGCAATCTCGTCGGCGCGACAAAGCTTGTCCAGGTTCACGTCGCCCGGCAGCAGGCGAATCACCTGCGTGACCTGCGCCAGCCGTCCCTCCTCGCCATGCGCAAGATCGGCAAAGGAGATGATGATCGCCGTCGGGCTTGACCATACGTCCGCACTCAGGCCGATACGTTGTGCGGAACCGGCGATCGCCATTTCCAGACGCGGCGACGAGGCACCGTATTTGTGCAGGCGGGTAGCCAGCTCCACCAGGAAGGCAATGCGGGTATTGATCGCCGTGGTGGCGAAGGATGGCAACGGCGAGCGGAGAGCGGATGCGGGCATGGCGCCATTCTTACCGGAAGCGCGTCGCTTGGGTATGTCGTGATATGCCTTTGCCGTTGCCTTGGATCACGACCTTGCCGGCATGGCTCCCTCCCCTGTGCGCGCCTGATTAGCGTCGAATCTCAGCTGGGCCGCATTTGTAGAACCTTGCCGAAAGCTTCGTCATCCCGGCGAAAGCCGGACGTAGCGCGAAGCGCGGAGAACGTCCGAAGGACGGCCCCGAAGGGGTGAGCGAAGTGAATCATCCAGTGTCGTTCGCTTAAGGCAACGCTGAGACTCGACGGTGCAGGCAGGGATCGGCGTGGGGTTGCCCGAGCTTGTTGCATTGTTGGAATGCGTCGCGAGGTTGCTTCACCCCGCCCATTCCCTCTTTACACGTGGGAAGGGAACGGTTTCGAGCGCATGGACAACAACTTATCCAGGCCGCACCTTCAACGTCGTGCCTTCTACCGCGACCACTTCCACCGTGCTTCCTTCCGGCAGATCCGGCCCGCTGACCAGCCATTGCCCATCGCCCACGCGTGCCTTGCCGCGTCCGTTGACGATCGCCTCGATCAGCACGTAGCGGCCGCCGATCAACTGCTCCGCACGTCGGTTGAGCCGGCCATCGCCCTGCTCGTCTTTTTGCAGCGCCGGCCGCAACGCATACCAGTAAACCGCACACGACACGAACGCCAGCACCACGAACACGATCGCCTGCGCCACCAGCGACAGCTCAGGCATCACCAGCACCAGCAGGCCTGTCGCGGCCGCGCCAATGCCGATCCACAGCATGAAATAGCCGGGCATGATCACTTCGATCGCGATCAGCACCAGCGCAACGATCCACCATAAGTAATGCGCCGCTACGCTCATGGACATGCTCCTCTTACGCGTTCGGCCCGCGCGATGGTGCAGCAACCCGAGCCGGTTGTTGGCTCAGCGCTTCCTTGGCCAACTCGGCAATACCTGCCAGCGAGCCGATCACACCCGTGGTTTCCACCGGCATCAGCAACATCTTCTGGTTCGGCGAATGGGCCATTTCCTTCAGCGCCTCCACGTATTTGTTGGCGACGAAGTAATTGAGCGCATTGACGTTGCCGTTGGCGATCGCCTCGGATACAAGTTTGGTAGCTTGCGCCTCGGCTTCGGCCAGGCGGATGCGCGCCTCGGCTTCGCGGAAAGCGGCCTCCTTCTTGCCTTCGGCGGCAAGAATCGCCGACTGTTTCTCGCCATCGGCCTTCAACACCGCGGCCTGGCGAAAACCTTCGGCTTCGAGAATATTGGCGCGCTTCTCGCGCTCGGCCTTCATCTGCCGCGCCATGGAATCGACCAGGTCGCGCGGCGGGGCGATGTCCTTGATCTCGATGCGGTTGACCTTCACGCCCCACGGGTGCGTGGCTTCGTCCACCACCTTGAGCAGCTTCGCGTTGATCGCGTCGCGCTGGCTCAGCGATTCGTCCAGGTCCATCGAACCGAGCACGGTGCGGATGTTGGTCATCACCAGCGCCAGCGCGGCCTGTTCCAGATTCGACACTTCATACGCGGCCTTGGCCGCATCCAGTACTTGATAAAACACCACGCCATCGACGCGCACCACGGCGTTGTCCTTGGTGATGACGTCCTGGCTCGGCACATCCAGCACCTGTTCCATCATGTTGATCTTGCGACCGATCTCGTAGATGAAAGGAATCAGGAAATGCAGCCCCGGCGTAAGCGTGCGCGTATAGCGACCAAAGCGCTCGACGGTCCATTCGTAACCCTGCGGAACGATACGCACCAGCTTGGCGATCACGATGATCGCAACGACGACCACCACCAATGCAAAGATTTGTCCCATGACATGTCCTCCTAGTTGACTTCAAGGGAGTATAGGGCAGTCGCAAGAACTCGCCGCGCGCAGTTCGCATGTAGGGGCGAAACCCCACTCCCGGCATCTCTACATACGTCGCAACGCTGGGGTTTGCACCCCAAGCTGCATTACGCCGCGTTCGTCGACTGCGGCAAGATAAGCGTGACGCGCAAGCCGCCATCCTCGCGATTGGCCAGCGCAATGCGCCCGCCATGCGCTTCGCTGATCTCGCGCGCCAATGCCAGGCCAAGACCCGTGCCGGAGCGTTTGGTGGAATAGAACGGCAACAGCGCCTGTGCCAGCACTGCCTCGCTCATGCCGGGGCCGCGGTCGGCCACTTCGATGCGCAGTTCGTGCCCGATCAGTGTCAACGCCAGGGTGACACCTTCCGGCGCGCTGCCCGATTCGTGCGCGTTCTTGACCAGGTTGATCAGCACCTGTTCGATCTGCACCGGATCGAACCAGCCCGCCTGGGTGGGTGCATGGCCCTGCAGCTGAAAACGGCAATGCAGCGCCAGCGCGTCCAGGAACGGTTTCCACTCCACCGCCACTATCCGCGGTGCCGGAAGCTTGGCGAAGCGCGCATAGCCGTCGATGAAACCGTGCAAGTGGCGCGCACGTTCGCCGATGGTGGCGAACACGCCTGGCAGGCGCTGCACGTCGCCGCGCCGCGCCAACTCCGCGCCGGAATGCGCGAGCGAGGAAATCGGCGCCAGCGAGTTGTTCAATTCATGGCTGACCACGCGGATCACCCGCTTCCACGCCGCCACTTCCTGGCGCGACAGTTCGCGTGTCATGCGGCGGAACAATTGCAGCCGATGCGGCCGGCCCTGCAAACGGAACGCACGCTGCGACAGATGGAAGGTTTCCTCGCTGCCATCCATTTCCACGCTGAAAAGCGCATCTTCCGTACCTTCCGTCGCCTTGCGCAGTGCTTCGGGTGCATCGGCGATCAGTGTTGCGAAATGCAGGCCATTGAGGCTGCGTCCCTCGTTGAACAGATGCCGCGCGGCGATATTGGCGTAGGCAACGCGGTCGCTGCCGTCGGTCAGTACCAGCGCCACCGGCGTGTTCTGCACCACGGTGTCCAGCAACAGTTCGCGCTGGGCGAGGTTCTGCCGCTGCTCACGCAGCGTTTGTCCCAACTCGTTGTGCACGCGAACGAGGTCGCCCAACTCATCACCCCGATTGAGAGCGATGGAAATGCTGAAATCGCCATCGCGGTAACTTGCTACCGCACCTTCCAACGCACGCAGCAGGCGCTTCACAGGTTCCATCACGATATGCGCGAACCACCACGACAGCGGCACCAGAACGATGGCGCAGATGAGAATGGCCGTCGTGCGCCCAGGCTGTGCAACTTGCATCCCCAAGTCGTTATGCAGCCACTTCAATATCTGCGGCAGCGGCCACTGCGTAACGCCGACATAGACCAGGGCGCCCATCAACGCGGCCAGGGCCAGCCAGACGGCCAGGCGAGCTTCCAGCGATCTCAGGCGCATGCGGCGATCCTGGCGTGACGGGTACGTGGAAGCATGGGCGGTCTCCGCGTGAAGTGCGGCTGTTCTACACGTTGCTGCCTGGATGCGCCACTGCCGGAATGCAGCCTGCTTGTGCTCCCTCCCCTGCTTGCAGGGGAGGGAGCAGAGCCGCGGCATTGAGGACTCCGCTCAGAGGACTCTGCTCACGCCTGCGTCATCAAGCCGTACCGCTCCATGCGCCGATACAACGCCTGCCGCGACAAACCGAGCGACTGCGCCGCGCGGCTGACCACGCCATCGGCCTTGTGCAACGCCGCCTCCACCACTTCGCGGCTGGGCTCGTCGAGGTTGCGCACTACCGCCATGCCGGCTGCGCTTTGCGGCAAATTGAGCAGCTCTGGCGTAATGGGATTGCTGCCTGCCAGCAAAGCCGCACGCTCGATCGCATTCTTCAGCTCGCGCACGTTGCCCGGCCACGTATAGGTCAATAGCGCTTCGCGCGCGGCATCGCTGAGTTCCGCGCGTCCGGCCAGGAAATGCTCGGCGAGCGGCAGGATGTCGTCGATGCGTTCGGACAACGGCGGCAGGTTCACGTCGATCACGTTGAGGCGGTAATACAGGTCTTCACGGAACGTGCCCGCGCGAATCATCGCCTTGAGATCGGCATTGGTCGCGCTCAGCACGCGCACTTTCACCTTGCGCGTGCGACCGGAGCCCAGGCGCTCGAACTGCCCGGTTTCCAGCACGCGCAGCAGCTTCATCTGGCCCGGCAACGGCAGGTTGCCGATTTCGTCCAGAAACAGCGTGCCGCCATCGGCCAGCTCGAAGCGGCCTTCGCGCGCCTTGTTGGCGCCGGTATACGCGCCAGCCTCGGCACCGAACAATTCCGCTTCGATCAGCTCGCCCGGCAAGGCGCCGCAATTGACCGCCACGAACGGCCCGCTGCGCACCGAGGAATTGGCATGCACGATCGCCGCAATGCGTTCCTTGCCCGAGCCGTTGGGCCCGGTGATCAACACCGGCACGTCCGAGCGCGCCACCTGGCAGGCCAGGTCGATCGTGCGCGCCATCGCTTCGGAGGCAAACACCAGGCTGTCGAGGTCGTACCGGCGCTGCAGGTCGTCGCGGCGCTTGCGGCGTTCCATTCGCGTGCGGGTCACCTCCCGCGTGGATTCGGACAGCTCCAGCAGGTTCTCCACCGTCGTCAACAGCTTGGCATCGTCCCACGGCTTGGCGAGGTAATCGGCAGCACCGGCCTTCACCAGCTCCACCGCGGTTTCCAGGTGGGTCCACGCCGTCAGCAAAATGACAGGCAAGTCCGCATACCGCTGGCGGATCGTGCGGAACAATTCCACGCCCTCTTCGCCAGAGGTGGTGTCGGCCGTGAAATTCATGTCCTGGATCACCACATCCGCGGATTGGCGCGCCAGCGTGGCCAGCCCATCCTCGGGCGTCAGCGCCACCAGGGGACGGATATCGTGCAGCGAAAGCAACAGCGACAGCGCCTCGCCCACGGCCGGGTTGTCATCGATGATCAGTACGGTACGCATTCGTCGTCTACACATGCAGGCATGGATGCTGCTCCAGGCGGGAAGGTTGCCATGACGATCGGCCTACGTATATCAAACTGACGAAACCGCCTGCCAGCACTCACTGCGCGGGCGGCAACCGGAACGATGCCAAGTGCTTGCGCAGCTTGTCGTATTGGCCGAGCGGCAGCTGCAGGAGCCGCGGTGATTTCGCCGGATCCAGCCATTGGATCAACTGCTCGACATCCTCCTTCGGCATCGCCGTGCACCCAACCGTGCCCTCCCCGGCCGCGCGCCAGACATGCATGAAAATGCACGAGCCACCGGCCGGATGGACCGGGTTGACGTTGTGGTTGACGGCGACGCCCCAGTGGTAGAGCTCGTCATCGCGCAGCATGTGCTCCGAACTGTTCCAGTCCGGCGCGCTGATGTCCTGCCTATCGACGATGCGGTTGTAGTAGCGCGACTTCGCATCGTCCACGCATTCGACCGATGAAGTCAGATGCAGATAGGGCAAACGTGAACCGGCCAATGCCTGCGGCTCGTAGCCGAATGCCGTTCCCAGCGCGAACACACCCGCCGGCGCTTTGCCATCCCCTTCCTGCTTGATCGGATCGTTGGCGCTTGCGCCCAGGCGCTCGTTGGCGACCAAACCGCTGCCCCACGCCAGCCCTGTCTTGCCGACCACGATCGGGAACGGCTGCCCGACCGCTTTCCACGCAGCGTGTGGATTGCTGCGCTCGAACCGTTGCAGCGTGCCGCTTACGCTGGCCCAGTCGGCGGTGGTGACGACCACGATCTGGCGTGCGTTATCGAGTGCGTCATGTGCACGTGCCGGAAGGGAAAGAAACAATCCGGTTGCGAAGATGGCCAGCAGGTAAAAGCGAAGCAGTGCGCGCATGAGCTTTTGGGCCTGAAGAAAGAGTTGAATACTAACCCCTGGTCCGAAAATCGGTCATACCGAGCGCGTGGCCACCACCGGCGGCACTGCGGCAGCGCGCAAAGCGGGTCCCAGCACGGCGAGCTGGCCAAGCAACCACAGCGCAATGGCGCTTGCCGCCAGATAAGCGACCGGCAAATGGGTGACCTCGTAAGCCTTCATCAATATCAGGTTCAAGACATAGGCCAGCAATACGCCAAATACGATGCCCATCGTCACAATGAGAAAATTTTCGGTCTGAAAGTAACGAAGAATGTCACCACGTGTCGCACCAATGGCACGGCGAATACCGATCTGTTTACGGCGCTGCTGCACCCAGAAGCTGGCCAGGCCAACAATGCCCAGTGCTGTCACCAGCATCAGCGCAGCAATCACACCTAGCAATATGTCCACCATGGCACGATCGTTACGGAAGTAGCGTTCCCGCAGATCGCTCACCAATCCGCTTCCGTCATGATCGACAACAACTTCCGGCGCAATTTTCGGGATCGCCAGCATCACGTCGCGAAAAACATGCGGCAGCTCGCGTGGATCTGCCTGAATCACGTAGGTGCCACCCAGATCGTTGCCAGGTATAGCGGGGACGAAGGCCGAAAAATCGCGACTGGCCACCGAGCGACTTTCCGGATCCGGAACGGTGAGATGGTCGACCACGCCAATCACTCGGAAGTGAAAATCGATGCACCAGAAATCCTTGCCCAACGGATCTTCTCCTGGCCATACGGCATCGGCCAGCGAACGCGTGATCAATACCAACGAATCCCTGGGCACGAATCCGTTTATTATCGGCCGGGAATCATCCTGTGTCGGCATGCGGCCAGCTACCAGATGCAGGTTCAACGCGCGTAGGCTCGCGAGGTCGCCGACGTACGTATTGATTTCATGGTTATAACGCTGGCGCGCGGGATCGATGGTGATGCCGTTTATGTTGCTGTTGCTACTAAACGGCATGGTATTGAGGACACCGGCCGCCTTCACACCGGGCATGGCAGAAATTCCCGCAACGATGCGCGCGTTCAGATCACTCACGTGATCGCGGCCGTACCCGTCCAAAGACAGATAGGCCAGGGAGTTTTCATCCACACCGCTCACAATACGCATGGCTTGTATGCGATTGGCGATCAAGAAGCAGGCGTTGCACAACACCGCACACGCCAGCGCGATCTCCAGGGCAATCAGGAACGTCGCTATGCGATGGCGACGCAGCGCAGCCAGGATGGGTCGAATCTGCATCATGCGAACCTCAGAGCGTCTTCAGTTGCAATGCGGGAGCGATGTGGCTCGCGCGCAGCGCTGGCAATGTGCCCGCGACCGCACTCACCAACACGGCAAGCAGGAACGTCAAGCCGAACATGGAAATGTCCAAATGCGCGAGATCTGCATACGCCACGGGCTGCCGGCGAACCAGGCCTAGGCCAAGCAACGTAAGCAACCAACCGCCTGCGCCACCGAGTACACCGATCACGCCTGCCTCAATCAGACACTGCATGAAAATCTGCCGGCGCGAAGCACCCAGCGCTCGGCGTATCCCTATTTCGCCGCTACGGCGCAAAAACTTCACCAACAGCAGCCCGACGGTGTTGCACAGGCAAATCACCAGGAAAGAAAGCGCCAGCCATGTCTGCAAGCGCACGTCGCTGGGCACCACCTGGTTGAATTCCAACCAGTCCATCAAATCGCGCAATCGCGTGTTGCCCGCATAACCGATGCGACCCAATGCCTTCTGCTGTGCGGCGTAATTGGCAAGGAACGATCTGTACGACGCCACCTTGGCCGTTGAGTCGAGCTCCACCCACAGGCCGATCCACTCGCAACCCGCGCCAACCAGATGCCCTGGCACCTTGGGGGCGTCCCAGCAATTGAACTGTTGGAAATGGCCGTCGTTGACATCCAGCCCGGTGTAGAACGGCGTAAAGGCTTCTTCAGGCTTCGAATAGTAGTCGGCTGTCTGCCCCTGACTGAAACGACCTCCAGCCACATCATAGAATTGCGGTGTCGGACGCCACGGCTTTAGTACGCCCACGATACGAACGTCGGCATCGCGCAATCGCAACGTTCGGCCCACACTGTTGGCGCCCCCATAAAGCTTGTCGTTGAGGTCCGAAGAAATCACCACAACGCGGCTTCGACGCGCGTCATCATCATTGGTCCACGGCCCGCCATACTGAAACGGCACGTCAAACATGGTGAAAAAATCCACCGTGGTGGACATCAACATGCCCATGGACGGCGGCTGCTTGATGTCGGGTGCCAACAACTTTACCGGGCTTTCCGCCACCAACGCCTGGCGATCTGCTTTGTGTGCGCTCCACAAATCGATAGCAGACTGGTAGTCCAGCTTATCCGGCGGCTCCTGATGATGGCTAGGCGCACCTGTCGGGTTCGGATCAAGCAGCGCATAGAAAAGGACATCGCTCTTGTCGGGCAACGGATTGCCCGATAGCAGATGCATCACTGTCAACGTCGTCATGCTCGCGCCGATGCCCACTGCGATGGCGAGCACCATCAACCCGGTCAGCACCTTGTTGTGCTTCAAGCTGCGCAGCGCCAGGTCCAGGTAATAGCCGAACATGCTTGCCTCCCTTTCTATACAGACCGCGTCGCCACCACCGGCGGTACCGCCGCCGCACGCAAAGCCGGCCCCAGCACCGCGGCCTGCCCCAACGCCCACAACAACATCGCGCCCACCGGAAAATAGATCGCCGGCAAACGCGGTAACTCGTAGTGCACGATCAGGAACAGATTGATGCCATACGCCAGCACCATGCCGAGCACGATGCCCATCGTCGTGAGCAGGAAATTCTCGGTCTGGAAGTAGTGCAGGATATTGCTGCGCGTGGCACCCAACGCGCGCCGCACGCCAATGCTGCGGTTGCGCTGCGAAACCCAGAAACTGGCAAGGCCGACGATCCCCAGCGCGGTAACAACCAGCAACGCCAGACAGACGCCGACGAGGATGCCCGCCATGGCGCGATCATTGCGGAAATAGTCATGGCGCATCTCGTCCCACGTGCCTTTGTCCAGCACGATGCGGTTGGGGTCTAGCGCCCTGATCTTGGCTAACGCAGCCGTCAGCACCCGTTCCCGATCCCCAGGCGCACAACGCAATACGTAGTACGAACCCGACGACATCGACAGGCGCACAGGATGGATCAGGCTGTACTCGGCGCCCTGTTCAAAATTGTTCGGGCGAACCAGTTTCTTTACGACACCTATCACGGTCAGGGGAAAGTTCTGCCCTATGTAAAACTGTCTGCCAAGCGGGTTCTGTCCGGGCCAAAACCGTTCGGCCATCGCGTGCGTGATAAGGACCGAGGACGGTATCTTCTTCAAATCGCCGGTCTGCAGCGCGCGCATTATCTCGTCCAGATCCCGGTACTCCTCGGCGCTGAAATCACGTCCTGCCTCAAGCTGCACACCCAATGTCGACAAAAAGTTCTCGCCGAAATATTGCGTGGCGCTGATCGTCTCCATCCGTTGTTCCGGATCGAGCCGAAGGCCGGAGTTAGAAGAAGATCCACTCAGCGGCAGATGATTGACGATCATCGCCGATTTGACGCCTGGCACTTCCTTCAATGCAGCCAGATCGGCTGCCGTGCGCGCCATGGAATCGGGACGCGGCCCAATAAATGCCAATTGCAGGTAGACCAGTTCATGCTCGGCGATGCCGCTGGCAATGGACATGCGTTCCATACGCTGGCTGATCAGGAAAATGGCGTTGCATACGATCGCGCATGTAAGTGCGATTTCCACGATCAGCAGGCAGACCGTGAATTTGTGGCGACTTAGCGCGGAGAGAATAGGTTTGATGCCCATGTCAGTTCGCCTTCAACTGCAGCGCCGGTGCGATCCGGCATGCCCGCCACGCCGGCAGGAAGCCGGCTAGCAAACTCGCGCAGATCGCAAGTGCAAACGTCGCCAGCAACATGCGTGCGTCCATATGAGCAAGCCGGGCGTAATCCGCCGGCTGCCGACGCACCAGCCACAAACCAAGCGAGGCCAGCAGCAGGCCGAGCGTGCCACCGGCAAGCCCCACCACGCCTGATTCCACCAGCAACTGCCCAAACAACGCTTGCTGCGAAGCACCCAGCGCGCGGCGCACGCCAAGCTCACCGGCACGTCGCATGAATTTGGCCAGCATCAAGCCCACGGTGTTGACCAGGCACACCACCAGAAATCCAAGCGCCAGCCATACCTGCAAACGCGTATCGCTGGGCACCACGTGCTGGTAGTCCAGCCACTGCATCACGTTGCGCAGGCGAACGTTGGGCGTGCGCAGGAATCGCCCCGCCGCATGCTGTTCCTGTGAGTAATGCACAAGGAATTCCTTATAGGCCGCTGCTTGCTGCGCACTGTCGAGCTGCACCCAGAACTGCATCCACACACACGGAGCCTGCTGGAGATGGCTGTCATCGCCGCCACCGTTGCCCCAGCAATCCGTTTCGCCATCGTGCTCCATGTGTACATCGCGTGAGGTCGACAAGGGCACGAATATGTCCTCGTTGTCCGCGTATCGCCCCATGTAGATCTGATAGAAATGCGGCTGCGGATGCCAGTCGCCGAGCACACCGATGATGCGGAAGGCGGTTTCCTGCAATCGCAGCTCCTTGCCCACGCTGTTCTGTCCACCGAACAGCTTGTCGTTCAACTTCGCGCTGATCACCACCACGCGCGCCTTGGCGTCGTCCTCCGACTCACCCCACGCATTGCCGTATTGCATGGGCACATCGAACATCGGGAAGAAATCGGCCGTCGTATACAGCGCCACCGCATGAAACGGATCGATGCTCGACTGCGCCGGCTGCAGCGGCACCATGCCGCTGGTCATCAAGGCTTGCCGTGTGGCGCGCTTGGCCTTCAGCAGGTACTGGCCATCCGTCCATGTCACCTGATCCGGCGGCTCGACATTCGGCCCGTAATCGGCCATGTCGCGCGGATCGATCTGCGGGTAATACAGCGAGCCGCTGCGTCCGGGCAGCGGATCGCCGGAAAGCACGTGCAGCACCGTCAGCGTGGTCATGCTGGCGCCGATGCCCATGGCGATGGCGAGCACCATCAGTGCCGTCAACGCGCGATGTCGCTTCAGGCTGTGCAACGCCAGGCCAAAGTAGTAGGACAACATGATGCCTCCCCGTGCTTGTCCGCAATCCCTATGCCGACCGCGTCGCCACCACCGGCGGCACATTCGAAGCACGCCGCGCGGGCACGAACACCGCGATCTGTCCCAGGATCACCACCATCGCCAACCCGACCAGCACGTAATAGGCCGGCATGCTTTGCATCTCGAACTTGCTCATCAGCACCCGGTTCAACGCAACAGCCAATGCAATGCCGACCACTGCGCCACCACCCGCAATCATCAGGTTCTCGAGCTGGAAGTAATGCAGGATGTCGATCTTGCGTGCGCCCAATGCGCGACGCACGCCGATCTGCCGATGCCGCTGACCGACCCAGAAGCTGGTGAGGCCCACGATGCCCCCTGCCGTTACCGCGAGCAGGATCAGGCACACCGCGCCCATCAGCGCCGCCATGCCGATGTCCGAGCGGTAGGCTTCCGCACGAATGTCCTTGAATGACTTGACGCTGTCGTCATCGAGCACGCGCATGGGATTGGCTGCGTAGAGCGCGGCCGGTACTTCCCGCATCGCCGCCTCCAGCCGCCCGGGCTTGGCGCGTACCGCATAGCGCGAGAAATTGCCGTTCAAGCGGATCGGCGCGATGGTGGAATTCCACACGAACGTACTCGCCCAGGTGCTCACCGAAGGCACCTGCAGCCGCTCCACTTCGCCCACGATGGTGGTCGGTTTGCTATCGCCGTTGAGATAGACCGCTTTGCCGACTGCATTGCCGCCAGGGAACAGTTTGTCGGCGAGCGCCTTGGTCACGATCACGATATCCGGCTGGGAGTTGTCGCGAAACGCCTTGTTCACCACGTCCGCCGCGGTGAAATCGCGCCCTGCAACAAGATGCAAACCAAAGGTTTTCAATAGTTGCTCGTCACCGAAGTAGTACGTGGTGCGCGCATTGCCCGCGCGCAGGTCGGCGCCCGGCTTCAGCGCCACCGCACCATTCCAGCTCGATTGCAGCAATGGCACCGAATTGGTCGGGGTAACCGATTCGACATCGGGTAGCGCGCGCAATGTCGCAAGATCTTCCCGCAGCATCACATCGAGCTTCTGGGTGCTCGCCGCATCGTCGCCACTGGGCGCGCCTACCCATTGTTGCGTGACCAGGAACAGGTTGTTTTCGTTGAGGCCAGTCGGGCGGCGCACATTCTCGATGCGCGCGTAGATGATGAAGATCGCGTTGCAGACAATAGCCAGCGTCAAGGCGATTTGCAGCGCGATCAGCACCACGCCTGCCTTGTGTTTGCGCAATGCCGCGATCATGGGATGCAAGGTCATGGCAGCGTCTCCTCAATTCGTTTTCAGCTGCAGCGCAGGCTGCACGCGCGAGGCGCGGAAGGTGGGATAAAGCCCGGCCAACATCGTGGCGACCACCGCCACCAGCAGGGTGAGCGCCAACAGGCCCAGATCGACGTGTGCCAAGGAGGCGATTTCCTTGGGCAATACCCAATTCACGCCCCATATGCCCACCCAGATAAGCAGCAGGCCGATCACGCCGCCGGTCAGGCCGACCATGCCGGCTTCGATCAGAAACTGCATATAGATGGCCATGCGCGGCGCCCCCAACGCGCGGCGCACACCGATTTCGGAGCTGCGCCGCAAGAATTTCGCCAACAGCAGACCAGCCGTATTCACCAGACAGGCCACCAGCAGGCCCAGTGCCACCACCAGCGATATCTTGGTATCGCTGGGCACCACGTGCTGGGCATCCAGCCATGCAGGCAGATCGCGCAAGCGATTGTTCAAGGGCCAGTTGAACCGCCCGGCCGCTTTCTGGTCGCGGAAATAGCTATCCAGGTATTCCTTGTAGGTAGACACGGCGGCGCTATCGTCCAGTTCCACCATGTAGGAAATCCATACGCAGGACGACTGCTGCAGCCCGACGAAACCCGAGCCTTTAGGTATCTCCGAACAATTGGTGTTGCCGTCGTTGGGCATGCCCACGTCGATGGCTCGGGTAAAGGGCAGGAACACGTCTTCCTCGTCGGTGGTGAATCCTCCCGTATTCACCACGTCGAAAAACGTCGGCTTGGGATTCCAGTTATCCAGCACACCTACAACACGGTAATCCTTGCCATCGATATCGATCGTCTTGCCAACGCTGTTGGCGCCGGCGAACAGTTTCTGGTTGATCTTGCTGTTGATCACCACCACCGCGGCACGCTGCGCATCGCTGTCGGCGCCCCAGGCACTGCCAAACTTGAACGGCACGTCGAGCATGGTGAAAAACTCGCTGTAGACCGCGTGGCCGCCGACATTGATCGGATGCATATGCGCGTCGGGTGGCACGATCGAAGGCGATACGCGATACATCGCCGACTGGTACTTGCCGCGGCGTTCGCGCATCAACGCCACCGCATCGGTGTAATCCATGGCGTTCGGTGGATCGTTGTTGCTGGTGGCATCCAGATGGCCTTTTGGCCCCCAGATGTCGATCTGCGGCACGAACAGCCGCGACGACTTCCATGGAATCGGATCGCCCGATACCGCCCGAAATACCGAATAACTGGTCATGGACGCCGCCACACCGAAGGCGACGATCAGGATCATCAGCGCGGTGAGGCCCGGGCTTCGCTTCAGGCTTCTTAATGCCAGATCAAGGTAATAGCCCAACATGTCACGACTCCCCGTTTAGTGTTTTCATATGGCCTGCGCTTCCTTTCATACCGACCGCGTCGCTTCCACCGGCGGTACGCGCGACGCACGCAGCGCCGGTGCAAATACCGCCCCTTGTCCAAGCAATAGAAGCATCGCCACCCCCGTCAATACGTAACCGGGCGCCAATCTTCCGATCTCGAATTGCTTCATCAGCCAGAGATTCAGGCCGATCGCCAGCACGCCGCCGAGCACGACGCCAGCAATACCGATCAACAGATTTTCGGTAAGGAAATAACTGAGGATGTCGTGCCGCGTTGCACCGAGCGCACGTCGCACGCCGATCTGCTTGCGCCGTTGGCCTACCCAGAAGCTGGCAAGCCCCACGATGCCCGCCGCCGTGATCGCTAACAGGATCGTGCTTATGACGCCCATCAGAATGGCTATGCCGCGATCGCTCTCATAGGCGGCGGCGCGCACCTGCGCGAACGTTTGCACACCGTCCTTAGGACGAATCACACGCAAGTGGTGAGCGGCATAGAGCGTCGCGCGTACGCGCGCCGCCACGTCCGCAAGCTGTTCCGGCCGCGCACGCACTACGTAGTGCGTGGTATCCACCCGTTGCCGGAACGGCAGCAGCGTGGAGCAATCGGCCCATTGCGCCATGCTGCTATCCACCCACGGAATCTGCAGGCGGTCCACTATGCCGATAATGATGCTCGGCTTGTCGCTGATGTAGGCCGTTTTGCCCAGCGCCGAACCATCCGGATAAAGCCGATGCGCCAGCTCGCGGGTGACGATGATCACATCCGGGGCAATCTTGTCGTGATCGCCAAGGTCATTTATTTCATTGGTGGTGAAATTCCGGCCTTCGACCAGCTTCAGGCCCAGCGTGGCGAGTGTATTCTCGTTCGCGAAATAGACGGCCGTCACCGAAACGTAATTACGTTTGTCCGGACTATGGCCGATGCCGTTGGCGAGACCGGTATTTGAGAACGGATACGTGTTGGTGGCATACACGTTCGTTACGCCGGGCACCTTGCGCAAGGTGTCGAGATCCGCCGCCATCAGCGAACCTATCTGGGCTGGAGCCGGCTTGCCCGCCCATTCGTTGCGCACGACCAGCAGGTTCGATTCGTCCACTCCGCTGGGCTTGCTCATGCGAGCCAGCCGCTGATGAATGATGAACATCGCGTTGCAAACGATCGCCAGCGTGAGGGCGATCTGCATGGCGATCAATAGCGTACCGGCCTTGTGGTGGCGAAGCGTAGCGAGGATGGGGCGTATCTGCATCGTCATCGCCTTCAATTCGACTTGAGCTGCCACGCGGGCTGTACCCGCGACGCGCGCCAGGTGGGATAGAACGCCGCCGCAAGCGTCGACAACAGCGCGCACGCCAGCGTCAGCCCGATCAGGCCGACATTGACGTGAGCAAGCCTGGCGATGTCCGGCTCGAACACCAGGCCGACGCCCAGCGCGCCCAGCCCGGTAAAAACCACACCCACCACGCCGCCGCCCACTCCCACCATGGCGGCTTCGGCGAGAAACTGCGTCCAGATTTCTCTGCGCGATGCACCCAGTGCGCGGCGCACACCGATTTCCCCCGCACGGCGCATGAACTTCGCGAGCATCAAGCCGACCGTGTTGACTAGGCATACCAGCAGGAAGCCTAGCGACAGCCACAGCGAAATGCGTGTCTCGGTCGGCACGACCTTTTCGTAATCGAGCCACTCGACGAGATTGCGTAACGGGACGTTTGGCTTCCAATGAAAGCGTCCGAGGCGATTCTGCTCCGCTGCATAATTCGTGAGGTAATCGCGATAAGCCGCTTCGTCGTTCGCATCCGGCAGCTCCGCCCAATAGGACACCCACGCGCAATCGGAATGGATGAAGCCATCGAAGCCCGGCTTGCGTCCGGCACTGCCATAGCAGTTGGTATTGCCGTTGGTGTTCATCTGCAGATCGATCGCCCGCATGAACGGCAGGAAGATATCCGGCGGATCGTTGAAGCCGTTGGAATTGTTCACATCGTAAAAGCGCGGCCGCGGATTCCAGCCATCGACAACGCCCACGATCTCGTAATCGTGGTCGTCCAACCGGATGGTTCTCCCCACGCTGTCGGAGCCTTGGAATAATTGCTGATTGAGCTGGCTGCTGATCACGACCACGGACGAGTGCATATCATCCTGGCTCATGTCCCACGCGCCGCCATACAGAAACGGCACATTGAACATCGAAAAGAAATCAGCGTAGGCCGCGTAACCATTCACCGCAAACGGCTCGGTACGCTCGCTCTGCGGAACGAGCGTGAGATTGACCGGATAGATAGCCGTCTGCCGCTTGGCTTTCTTGTCTCGCAGCAACGCCATCGCGTCGGTGTAGGTTAGCGCATCGGGCATATCGGCTCCCTGCGCGCGGCTCTGCGGCCCCCATATATCGATCTGCGGCGCGAACAGGCGTGCGGATTTTTCCGGCAATGGATTAGCAGACACCGCGCGGAACACCGCGTAGGTGGTCATCGACGATGCCACGCCGATGCCGATGGTCAACACCATCAGCATCGTGAGGATCGGGTTGCGCCGCAAGCTGCGCATACCCAGGCGGAGATAGTAGGCAAGCATGCCGATTACCTCCTCCCCTTGCATGTCGACGAATGCATGCTCATACCGGCCGCGTCGCCTCCACTGGCGGCACGCGCGAAGCACGCAGGGCGGGTGGAAATACGGCGCCCTGCCCCAGCAGCAGCAACATGACGACGCCGCCCAATACGTAAGTCACCGGCAGAACATGCAAGGTGAAGCGAGTTACCAGCCACAGATTGAGCCCGAATGTCAGCAGCACGCCTATGCCCACACCGCCGAGGCTGATCAGCAGGTTTTCGGTCATGAAATAGCGCAGGATGTCGCCGTGCGTGGCACCGAGCGCGCGCCGCACACCGATCTGCTTGCGGCGCTGCCCCACCCAGAAGCTGGTGAGCCCAACGATGCCTGCTGCAGTGATGGCCAACAGCACCGCGCAGATGATGCTCATCAGAATGGCCATGCCACGGTCACGTTCGAAGGCTTGATGGCGCACCTGGGCATAGCTGAGCACGCCGTCCTTGGACTCGATCATGCGCATGCGGTTTTCCGCGTACAGCGCTTTCGGCGCTGCGCGCATTGCAGCTTCGAGCTGGCCGGGCTTGACGCGCACGATGTAATACGTGCCCCAAGGCTCGGCGAGACGAATCGGCACCACCATCGATTCGCCCGCATAGGTCGCGCTCCATGTACTGACGTCCGCCCGGTGCAGTACATCCACGATGCCGATAATGGTGATGGGATCACTGGTCATGGCATAGAAACTCTTGCCGAGCGCGTCGCCCTTGGGAAAAAGCTTGTCGGCCATCGCCTTGCTGACGATCGCGACCGACGAAGTCACCTTCTCGCGCATGCCCTGATTCTTTATCTCGTCCGGACGGAAGTCGCGTCCCGCGATCAGCTTCGCGCCTAGCGTGCTCAGGAAGCTCGCGTCGCCCGTGAAAAACGAGGCGTCGGTCATGGCAACGCGCTGATCCGGGTTCAAAGTAATGAAGTTGTCCCAGGCGCCACCACCCTCGATCGGATACTGGTTGCTGGCGGTCACGTCCTGCACGCCAGGCACCTGGCGCAGCGTCGCGACGTCTTCCTGAATTCTTCCAACCACCTGCTGCGTTGAGTATTGCTCGCCCCACAGATTGCGGATCACGAACAGGTTGGCTTCATCGACCCCGCTAGGTTCGTCCATGTGCGACAGGCGCTGGTGGATGATGAATAACGCGTTGCAGACGATCGCAAGCGTCAGCGCGATCTGCAGCGCGATCAGGATCGTGCCGGCCTTGTGGCGGCGCAGAGCGGCGAGTATGGGTTGAATATGCATCAGGGATGCCTCAGTTCGACTTCAGTTGCCAAGCCGGCTGCACCTGCGCTGCCCGCCATGCGGGATAGAACGCCGCCGCGACGGTCGCGACGATCGCCGCAACAAGGGTCAGCCCAACCAGTGAAAGATCTACATGCGCTAGTCGCGCGATTTCGGGCGCGAACAGCAAACCCACCCCCGACATGCCTACCACGGTCAACAGCAGGCCTAGCGCGCCTCCGGCCAGGCCGATCGCGGCCGCCTCCACCAGATATTGCGCGTAGATTTCATGGCGGGTCGCGCCAAGTGCCCGGCGCACGCCGATTTCACCGGCGCGACGCATGAACTTGGCCAGCAGCAGCCCAACCGTGTTGACCAGGCAGATGAAGAAGAAGCACACCGCCACCACCAGCGAAATGCGACTCTCAGGCGGCACCACTTCGCGATATTCCAGCCAGTCGGTCACGTCGCGCAAGCGTACGTTCGGCTTCCAGCCGTAGCGCCCCGCGCGTTGCTGTTCAACCGAATAACTTTCCAGAAAGCGAAGATAGCGTGCGGCGTCACTGGCCGTGTCCAGCTCCACCCATGGCATCAGCCATACGCAATTGCTTTGCAGATATTCATCCCAGCCGTTGTAGCTGATCGTTCCGCGGCAGCTGTTTCTGCCGGCGTTGTCGGTGTGCAGGTCCAGCGCGCGGTTGAGCAAGAGGTAGAAATCGGGCTGATTGTCGAAACCGTCCTCTGCCCATACGTCGTAGAAGCGCGGCGAGGGATCCCAGTGCCTGGCCACACCGACGACACGATAGTCGTGGCCGGACAGCGTAATGTTTTTCCCTACGCTGTTGGCGCCGCCAAACACACGCTGGTTGAACTCCGCGGTCAGCACGATATCCGCGGCGCGGTTGTTATCTTCAGCAGCATTCCAGCCATTGCCGTACAGGAAAGGCACGTCGAACATTGGAAAGAAGTCGGACGTGACCGCAAAGCCCTGAGCGGACACCGGCACGCTGTTGGCGTCGTGCGGCACGGTAGACAACATCACCTTGTAGATCAGCGCCATGCGCGAAGCTTGATGTGCCCTCATCAACGCCATGGCATCGACATAGTTGAAGGCACCAGGGGGCTCGCCTTTCTCGTTCTGGCCCGGTCCCCAGCTGTCGATCTGCGGCACGAACAATTGCGAGGATTTTTCCGGAATGGGGTTGCCGGATACGGCGCGGAATACCGAATAGGTGATCATCGACGCCGCTACGCCAAAACCGATCGCCATCACCATCAACGCGGTGAGCATGGGGTTGCGCCGGAGACTGCGCAGGCCGAGTTGGATGTAGTAACCGAACATGCAAAATCCTGGCGAAGCCGTTTGTTTTGCCGTCATTCCCGCTTTCGCAGGAATGACAGCTCCAGGGGAACCGTCGTTGCAAAAAGCGCGCTATCCCCGCACCTGCCCTGCCGCTGCCACATACGCCGTGTGAAACCGCGGGTCCTCCGCCAGATCCACCACTTGACCATCGATGATGTGCACGTTGCGCTGCGCACGCGCGGCCAGTTCCGGATCGTGCGTGACCATCACAATGGTGGCGCCTTCGCGGTGGATTTCTTCCAGCAGTTCCAGCACGCCGCGCGCCATCTGCGTATCCAGGTTGCCGGTGGGTTCGTCGGCGAGCAGCAGGCGTGGGCTGCCAGCGAGTGCGCGGGCAATGGCGACGCGCTGTTGCTGACCGCCGGAGAGTTCCGCCGGATAATGCTTGGCGCGCGAGGCGAGGCCGACGCGTTCCAGCGCGCCCATGATGCGCTCCTTGCGCTCCGGTGCTTTCATGCCGCGATAGCGCAGCGGTACTTCCACGTTGTCGAACACGTTGAGATCGGGAATCAGGTTGAACGCCTGGAAGATGAAGCCGATCTTTTCGTTGCGGATCTTCGAGCGTGCGTTGTCGTCGAGGTGGCTCACTTCGACTCCGTCGAGGTGGTATTCGCCGCCGGTGAAGGTTTCCAGCAAGCCTGCAATGGTGAGGAAGGTGGTCTTGCCCGAACCGGATGGCCCGGTGACGGCGACGAACTCGCCTTCCTTCACGTCGATGTTGAAATCGCGAAGCGCATAGGTTTCCACCACTTCGGTGCGATAAACCTTGGACAGATGCGTCATCTTCAGCATGGGTTTCTTCCTTTGGTTGGTTGATAGCCGTCAGCGGCTGATTACGACGCGCTGTGCGCCTTTGAAGTTGTCGGTACCGGAGATCACGATGTTGTCGCCTTCCTTCAGGCCTTCGAGGATCTCCACCTTGTCGATGCTGCTTTCGCCCGCGCGGATCGGCGTCTTGGTGGCGATGCCGTCGCGCACGACGTAGGCGTAGCTGCCGCCGGATTCATCCACGAAGGAGCCGCGCTGCACGGTGAGCACGTTATCGCGATGGTCGAGCAGGATGCGCACGGAGAGGCGCTGGTTCTGGCGCAACTGCTTGGGTGTGCCGCCTTCGAAGCGCACGCGGGCTGCCACTTCGCCGTTCACCACTTCAGGCGAGATGGCGCTTACCAGGCCTTTCCAGTTGTTGCCGTTACCGCTGATTTCGCCGCCCATGCCCACGGCAAGGTCACGCGCGAAGCTTTCCGGCACTTTCACTTCCACTTCCAGCGCGGACAAGTCGATCACGCTGAGCAGTTGTGCATCTTTCGCCACCGTGGCGCGTTCGGCGATGAACAGTTGGCCTACCTGGCCGTCCACCGGCGAACGTACGTTGAGGTTGTCCACCTGGCGCTGCAGATCCTGCACCATCAACACTTGGCGGTCGTGCGCGAGCTTCTTGGCCTTGATGTCGAACGTGCCGGTGTCGTTGCCGAGGTTGAGATCCGCTTGCGCGTGGGACAGGGCGATCTTGGACTTGGTCAGCGTGTCCTGCCATTTGTCCACGTCCATCTGCGGCACGCCACCGAGTTTGTACGCTTTTTCGTAGCGGTCGAAATCGCGCTCGGAGCTTTGTTCGTCGATCTTGGCGTTGTCGTAGGCCTTCTGCAGCTCCGACTGCTTCTTGCGCGCATCGATCTGCGCGCGCAGGTAATCCACCTGCATCGCGTCGGCATTGGATTGTTCCTGCGCCAGCTTGTTGATCAGCTCGGGGCTGTCGATCACCGCCAGCACCTGGCCTTTTTTCACCGTATCGCCCGCATGCACTTTCAGCGTGACGGCGCCGCCATAGGTGGCATACATCGTGGGGCTGACCGCGGCGACCACCTGCCCTTCCGCTGCGATATCGCGAATGAAGGGGCCGCGCTGCACGGTGGCGAACGCCAGTCGCGAGGCACTCACCGACGAGTCGGCGGAAAACAAACGCGTGACGCCAGGCAACAGGAAGGCCAGAACGAGCACGACGGCTGCCGCGCCGCCGATCCACAAGAGTTTTTTCTTGGGGCTGGGCTTGACCTGGATCAGGCGGTCCTGGGCGGAAGTGTCACGAATCATGATGCAGTCCTTGGCCGCGGACAGTGCGGCCCCTGATCATGGAGTGCAATCCGTGTGCCAGCGCCTGGACTGTGAATTAGATTCGTCTAATCAGTCACTTGCATGCCCATTGGGCATGCCGGGCGTTGTCCGCGGACACTCGCCGGACAGCGGACAGACGGTGCCGCTACGACTGCAGCAGGGCGGATTCCGCGTGGGCGATGCGCGCGGCAATGCGATCGCCCAAGGGCGACAACGCGGCGCGCGTGTCCCGTTCCAACAGCAACATGCCGGCGATGGCGCGAAGACGGAAGTTCACCACGCTTGCGTGATCGAGACGCAGAGGTTGCTTATCGACTGAAGATGGGGCGCCGGATTCGGGCCTGCAGGATGCCGTGAGCGCATCCCAGGCGAGGTAATCCGTATCGGGCAGCAGATGCCAGCGCGCACGCGCACGGCCCAGGTGATCGATGCATTCGCACCATTCGCGCGGGCCGTCATCAGTCACCACGCTGACGGCCACCAGCCAACGCGCATCCAGTAAGGGCGCAAACGCAGGCTGCGCGACCAATAATCCGGGCGTCGATATGTCCCGCATCACGCCGCTCGGTGTTGCGTGAAGATAGAGCACGCTGCCCAAGCCAGGCAGCGCACTGATCAACGTATGCGGCGTGATGCGTCGAACGCGCCGCGACGCATGCATCCGCGGCGCGCGGCGGCAAAGCAGAGGGGAACGGGCGGCAAGCCAGCCGAACATGGCGATCTCCTGGATGGTTAGAAGACCCGGCTGGCGTGAAGATGCTGGCGGAGTGGTTTGAACGAAGCGGCGTGACGCGCCGATTACTTGGTGAGGATCAGCTTGCCATTGCGGGTAACCCGCAGGTGGTATTCGCTGCCCATGTGCTGGATGACCAGCTCGCGTTCGCCAGCCAGCAAGCGATGGCTGGAAACCCGGCGAACCGGGGTCGCAGGTGCATCGCGGCCGGGGTCATCCAGATTCGTCGCCCTCGGCGGCGGCGACAGGCGGGAAAGCGTGAGTAGCGTGCCGGTGTTGGACATGACCTTAAGCTCCATCGTCAAGGGACGTATGGATGATAATGATTCTCATTTGTGAGTCAAGCTGATATAGCCCATTTCCAAGGCACCTAGTCCGCGCACGCTTCATCGAGTTAAACCGACAGCACGATCCCCGCTGGCGACATAACCTACTTGCCAGATTAACCAAGTAGGTTATCGTATGGAAAAAGGCACGCCGCACTGCAAGTTGCATGTGGTGAAGGCCTTGATAGAAGTGGGCAAAGTCAGAGCCACCGCCAGCGCTTATCGCGACGCGCGAACGCTGGGCATTTATGACTTGTCCGGGATGTGCAAGGTGGTGCTGGCACTTACTCCGAACGACTTCTACAAGAGCATGACCACACACGCGGACCACCGGATCTGGCAAGACGTGTATCACTCCAGAACAGGCGGCCGCGAGGTGTATCTGAAACTCACCGTCGTCGATGACGTGTTGATCGTTTCTTTCAAGGAGTTGGGAGCATGAAATGTCCAAGCTGCGGGGCTGCGGGAATGGCGCGTGACACTCGCGACCTGCCCTACATCTACAAGGGTGAATCCACCCTCATTCCCGCCATCACAGGCGATTTCTGCGCCGCGTGTGGCGAGATTCTTCTCGATCAAGAACACGGCGACCGCTATAGCGAATTGATCGGGCAATTCCAGCGACAGGTCAACGCCGCTTATGTCGATCCTTCGTTCATCGCTAAAGTGCGCAGGAAACTTGATCTAGACCAGCGCGAAGCCGCCGAACTTTTTGGGGGCGGCGTCAATGCGTTTTCACGCTATGAAAATGGCAAAACCAGACCGCCGCTGGCCTTGGTCAAGCTGCTAAAGCTACTTGATCGCCATCCTGAGCTGCTGAGCGAAATCAGGGCTGCTTGAGCAGCGCCGTGACGGAACGCAATCAGGCCAATGCCTGCTCGATCCTTTCCTTCAACGCCATATCGAACCGCGGCAACAACTCCAGCGTATCGAGGTTGTGCTCCAACTGTTCCTTCCTGCTTGCGCCAAGCAACACGGTCGACACGTTCGGATTGGCAAGGCACCACGCAATGGCAAGCTGTGCCGGCGTGGCGCCGACTTCCGCGGCAATGGCAGGCAGTCGTTTCACTTTTTCGACGCGTTCGCCGCCCTCGCCCAGCACCATGTCGCGCAGCCATTCGTAGCCGGGTTGCGTGAGGCGCGAGCCTTCCGGAATACCCTGATTGTATTTGCCGCTCAGCAGGCCCGAAGCCAGCGGCGACCAGATCGTGGTGCCCATGCCGTAGCTGGCATACAGCGGCGCATATTCCTGTTCCACGCGTTCGCGATGCAGCAGGTTGTATTGCGGCTGTTCGACCACGGGCGCATACATATGCATCGCTTGCGCAACGCGATGGGCTTCATGGATGGCTGCGGCGGGCCATTCGCTGGTGCCCCAGTACAGCACCTTGCCTTGGCGGACCAGCGTATCCATCGCCGCCACCGTTTCCTCGATCGGCGTTTCCGGATCGGGGCGATGACACAAGTACAAATCCAGATGCCCCACGCGCAGGCGTTCCAGCGCTTGATTGCAGGCCTCGATCACGTGCTTGCGCGACAAGCCGCGTTGCGTGGGACGCGGTTTTTCCGCCGCGCCGAAATACACCTTGCTCGATACGCAATAACTGTCGCGCGCAAAGCGCAGATCCGCCAGCACGTCGCCCATCAGGCGCTCGGCTTCGCCGTGGTTGTAGGTTTCGGCGTTATCGAAAAAGTTGACGCCGCGATCCCAGGCCAGCGCCATGATCTCGCGTGCTTCGGAACGGCCGATCTGGCGGCCGAAAGTGACCCATGCGCCGAAGGACAGCGCGGACAGTTGCAAGCCGGTGCGACCAAGACGACGGTATTGCATGGGAATCTCCTGATTCGTACCCGCAGATTTTGCCGTCATTTCCGCGAAAGCGACGGCCTCATGGCGATCTCAATGCGTAGTGAAGTCCACGACGGTGCTCTCTACGGTGCGCTGCTCATTATGCGTGCGCAACGTCACGGCCACGTTGTACTTTTCGAGATAAGCCAGCGTCACCTTGTCGGTTTCGATGCCGTTGGTATCGATGACGCGGCAATCCAGTTCCGTCGCCTGGCCATCGATCGCCGCGTTGAGCTGCGATGCGCTGTAGCGTTTGCCGCTGTCGCACAGGAACTGGCCCGGGTCCTGAAAAGTTTGCCCGCCCGTGGCGCCGTAGAGATAGACGAAGGCGAAGTGTCCGCTGGTGCCGATGTCCAGGCGCAATACCTTGCGCGCCTCCTGCACCGGCGGAAGGCTGGTCGCACGCGTGGATATGGCCTGGGTGAGGAACGAAAAATAACCGCGATAGGTGAGATCCAGCCGCGTGGCAATCGTGTTGCCATTGCTGTCCTGCACGGCCGCCACGCGGCGCACCAGCCCATGCCCGGCATTTTCCAGCGACATGGCGGTGGTGTAGTGGGACGGCTGCTGCGTCTGATCCGACGAGGTCACCACATCGCGCGTATGCAAGGTGATCTTTACAAAGGGCACCGGTGCAAGATTCGCGCGCGTGATCGCTTCTTTCACGTCGGGATTGAGTGCATCGAAACTGAAATGCTGCGCGAGATAGGTCGAGCTGGCATCGCCGCCCGGCGCTGCATCCTGCGCGTGCGCAGCACGTGCGACCACGAGCAACGCCATCGCTGCCGACGCCGCCAGCCTTTTCGTCCATGCCATGCTCATGGCTGCCTACCTCGATGCGTTTGAGAGAGCCTTACGATAACAAGGACGATTGATCTTCCGTAAGTCGCCGGGCATGCATCATGCCCAGATCAGCACCAGCTTCAGCACGACCGCTGCGAAGACGCCGGCGATCACGTCGTCCGTCATCACGCCCAGGCCGCCTTTCAGATGCCGGTCGACATAACGGATCGGCCACGGTTTCCAGACATCGAACAGACGAAACAAGGCGAAGCCGAGCGCGATCGTCCACCATGGCGCAACGAGCGCAGGCAGCAAGGCGATCCATTGGCCGATGAATTCGTCCCACACCAGGCTGCGGTGATCGTCTACGCCCAGCGCACGTCCTGCGATGTCGCACACCCATACGCCCACGGCAAAACCGATCACGATCACCACGAGGTTGAGCGGCAACGAGTGCTGGCGCAGCAACAACCATGGCAAAAGGGCGGCGAGCGAACCGAACGTACCTTGTGCCACCGGTGCGAGCCCGGAACCGAACCCGCACGCCAGCCAGCCGGCCGGCGTGGCAAGCAGCGCGCGGCGTTGTTCGCGGGTAAGTTTTTTACGGTCGCTCATGCGCGGAAATGATCCCATCCTTGATGAGCCGATTCGAGCCATTGGCCATTCGCGTCACGAACTTTGACGCCCTCGCCTTCCACGATGCGGCCGACGCGCGTGGCGCCGCAACCGAGCCTGGCAAGATCTGCCTGCACCGAGGCGACGCGTTGCGGCGGTACGGTGAAACACAGTTCGTAGTCGTCGCCGCCACTCAACGCAAAGCCGCGCGAACTGACGTCGTCAAACAGATCCAGCAAGGCGGACGAGCGCGGTAGCAACGCTGCTTCGATTTCGGCACCTACGCCGCTGGTCGCGCAAATATGTCCGAGGTCGGCAAGCAGTCCATCGGAAACGTCGATGCAGGCGCTCGCGCGTTCGCGCAACGCCAGACCGGCAGCGACGCGTGGCGTGGGGCGATTCAATCGCTCGATCAGATAGTTCGATTGCGCATCGCCACGGCGGCGTTGTTGCAGCAACTGCAGACCGCTTGCCGCATCGCCCAGCGTGCCGGTGACCAGCACTGCATCGCCCACTTGCGCGCCGGCGCGCGTCAGCGCTTTACCTGGTGGAACGAAGCCATGCACGGCCACGCTGATGGTGAGCGCGCCGCGGGTGGTATCGCCGCCCACCAAGGCGAGCCGATAGGTTTGCGCCAACTGGGCGAAGCCATCGGCGAAACCGTCGATGAGAGCTTCGTCTGCGCGGGGCAGCGTCAACGCCAGTAGCGCCCAGGCGGGCGTGGCCCCCATCGCGGCAAGGTCGGAGAGATTCACCGCCAACGCCTTCCAGCCGATGTCGGCGGCCGGCGTATCGCGCGGGAAATGCACGCCTTCGACCATGGTGTCGATCGCCACCGCCAGTTCCTGGCCGGATGGCACGGCCAGCAAGGCAGCGTCGTCGCCGATGCCGAGGCGCACGTCGTCGCGGCTTTGCGCGGTGCGCTGGCGGATGCGGTCGATGAGGGAGAATTCCATGGGATCCGTTTGCTCCCTACGCGATGCCTGATCTTGCGCTGACGTCATTCCCCAACCGACGACTTACGGTTGCTTCTCGGTCACCCGCAACTGCGTCGCCAGCTTGTCCAGTACGCCATTGACGTAGCTATGCCCATGATCCGCCCCGAAGCGCTTGGTCACCTCGATCGCCTCGTTGATGATCACGCGGTACGGCACGTCCGGGCGATATTTCAATTCATAGGCGGCCAGGCGCAGCGCAGCGCGTTCCACCGGATCGATCTGCTCCACGTCGCGATCGATATAGGGCTTGAGCGCTTCGTCCAACGCCTGCACGTTCGCTTCCACGCCGCGCAGCAGATCTTCGAAGTACTCCAAATCGGCCACTTCCATATCCTGCTCGTGGCGGAATTGCTCGATCACCGATGTCATCTTGCTGCCGCTCATCTGCCAGGCGTAGAGCGCCTGCAGCGCGCGGCGGCGGGCGCGCGAGCGCGCAGCCAGATCGATGCCTTCGGGACGGTGATTCATTACAGCTTTCCGTACAGATTGACCATTTCCAGCGCAGCGATGGCGGCATCCGCGCCCTTGTTGCCGGCCTTGGTGCCGGAGCGCTCGATGGCCTGTTCGATGGTGTCGGTGGTGAGCACGCCGAAGGATACCGGCACGCCCGAGCCGAGCGCGGCCTGGGTCAGCGCCTTGGCGCATTCGCCGGCCACGAAGTCGAAATGCGGCGTAGAGCCCCGGATCACCGCGCCCAGCGCGATCACTGCCGCGTAGTTGCCCGAATGCGCCAGCTTGTGCGCCACCACGCCGATTTCCCACGCGCCCGGCACGCGGACCAGGTCGATGGCCTCGTCGCTTACGCCGTGGCGCACCAGCGCATCGCGCGCGCCGGCCACCAGCGGCTCGACCACAAAGCCGTTGAAACGACCGGCGACAATGACAAAACGGCCCTTGGGCGTGGCGAAATCGCCTTCGATGATCTTCATGCTGCTTAGGATTCCTGTGCTGGGCGGCCTGCCCATGGCGAGCGGGCCATTTTACGGGTTTTGGCGCGTGCGGGTCAGGCGGCCGGCCGGGGAAACCACCGTAAGTGCCGCTCAGGCCATGGAAGGTTCGTGGCCGCGGCGCAGATGCGGGTAGCCATGGAAATCCAGGCTGGCCCGCTGTCCCACCACACGCAGCCGCGCCGGCACGCCGAACGGCAGGGTGAACTTGTCCGCATCGTGGCCGAACGGCATGCCGGACAGCACCGGGATGCCCGCCATGCGGCGAATCTGCTCGAAAGCGTCGGCCAGGTCGTAGCCGTTGTCGTAGGCGGCCGGCCGGCATTGCGTGAAGTCGGCCAGGATCAGGGCCCGCTGCCGTCCCAGCACGCCCGACAGATGCAATTGATAGAGCAGGCGTTCGATGCGAAACGGCGGCTCGCCGATATCCTCCACGAACAGGATGCCGCCCTCGATGCGGGGGAAATAAGGCGTCTGCAGCAGGCTGCACAGCATGGCGAGATTGCCGCCCCAGAGCAGTCCTTCCACTGCCAGCTCCGTCACCTCGCCGCAATCCCAGCTGGCATTGCCGTGCGGCGCGCTGAGCGTGCGCCAGAAATGCCGCCACGTCAGCGGACTCAATCGTTGCGCGCCGAAGTCCGGTCCCAGCATCGGTCCGCCGAACGTCACGATGCCGCTCTTCGCATACAGCGCCATCTGCACGGCCGTGAAATCGCTGTGCCCGACCAGCGCGATCGGCTGACCGCCGAGGCGTTCGCGCAAGGCCTCGTAATGTAGGTGTTCCAGCAGGCGCGTGGCGCCGTAGCCGCCGCGAATGGAAAGCGCGATATCCGGCAAGGTGTCGAGCGTGGCGAGCCCATTGATATCGGCGGTGCGTTGCGCATCGCTGCCGGCGTAGCGCAGTTCGGTGCGATCGATCACTTCCGTGCCTTCCACCAGGCAGCCCGCGTCGCGTAGCCGTTCAATGCCGCGCGTCATGGCGTCGCGATCGTGCGGATAGCCGGAAGGGGCGATCAGGCGGACGTGGCAGGAGGGCGTGCTGGGCATGCGAGGCTCGTTTCGTCAGTCCGTTGGCAAGGAGAGCACTCTATCGCAATCGAACCGTTGCGCTGGAGGAATCGCCATGACGCCACGGCGGCGAGATGATGAACTCGACTCCTCATCGTCATTCCGGTGAAGGCCGGAATGACGATGAGGCAATCTGAAAATTCATGCGCTGTGCGAAACGCTCAGGTGATTTATCAGCGCACGAGCGTAGGTTTGCACCCCAACCTACCTCAGGGCGCCACGGTTGCCGCCGCCACCGTCGCCTCGCCCTTCAACGCCAGATCCCGCGACGAATGCCCCACCTGGATCGGATAACTGCCCGCCGCAATCTTCCACTGATGTCCCGGCACATCGAACGTCGCCAGCAGGCGCGGATCGATCGTGACGGAAACCGTGCGGCTCTGGCCAGGTTGCAGCGATACCTTTTCGAAGCCCGCGAGTCGGCGCGGCGCTTCGCCACTGTCGCCTGGCAGGCTTACGTATACCTGCGGCGTATCCATGCCTGCACGTTGACCGGCGTTGCTGACCTTGAAGCTGACCGTCACGCGTTTGCCCTGCGTGCCCACATGCAGATCGCTGTAGTCGAAATGGCTGTACGAAAGACCGAAGCCGAACGGGAACAGCGGCTGCAGGTTTTTCTTGTCGAACCACTTGTAGCCGACCGCGGCGCCTTCGATGTTGTAGTCGACATCCAGCGCGTTGGTGATCTGTGGACGCGGCAGTTGCTGCTCGTCCTGCGGGAACGTCACCGGCAGGCGACCGGACGGATTGATCTTGCCGGCGAGCACGCCGGCGATGGCCTCGCCACCACGCGCGCCCGGATACCAGGCTTCCACCACCGCGTTGACTTTCGACAGCCACGGCATCTTCACCGGGCCGCCGTTTTCCAGCACCACCACGGTGTGCGCGTTGGCGGCTGCCACGGCATCGATCAAGTCATCCTGCTTGTCCGACAGCGACAGGTTCGGCTGGTCGATGCCTTCGCAAGTCCACTGCGTGGCGAATACGAGCGCAACATCGGAGGACTTTGCCAAGGCCGCGGCCTTGGCCGGATCACTGCCGTCGTCGTAGGTGATCTTCGCGTTTGGCAGCAGCTTCTGCAGTGCCTTCATCGGCGACGAGGGATCGTAGACCTTCCACTGCCATTCCGGCCCTTTCACGGCGGGAATCGCGGGACCGCCGATCGGCCATACCTCCGCCGAACCACCGCCTGAGAGCACGCCGACATCGGCATGGCCGCCGATGATCGCTACGGTTTTTACGTCTGATTTCAGCGGCAACTGGTCCTGTTCGTTCCTCAGCAGCACGATCGCCTGCTCGGCTGCACGCTGTGCGACCAACGCATCGCCCTCCACATCGAGCGGCTTGTTCACCGGCGGATGCTCGAACAAGCCCACCGCGTACATGGAACGCAAAATGCGATGCACCATGTCTTCCAGGCGGCTGCGCGGAATCTCGCCCTTGTCGATCGCCTGCAGCAGCGGCGCGCCGAAGCTGCTGGACGTTTGTCCCAGGCTGAAGGTTGTCACCGGATCGATGCCGGACACCTGATCGGTACCCGCCATCGCATCCATCACGCCATGGTCGGCGCCCCAGTCCGTCATCACCCAGCCGGGATATTTCCAATCGCCCTTCAAGATGTCGTTGAGCAGGTGCTTGTTGGAGCAATCCCACACGCCGTTGACCTTGTTGTAGCCGCACATCACCGAGCCGGGATGGCCGTCTTCGATCGCCAATTCGAAGGCGAGCAGATCGGATTCGCGCATCGCGCGCTCATCGATGTTGGCGCTGACGGTAAGGCGATTGGTTTCCTGATCGTTCAACGCGTAATGCTTGATGGTGGAGATCACGTGCTGCGACTGGATGCCGCGAATCTCGCCACCATCGATGCGCGCAGCAAGCAGCGGGTCTTCACCGAGGTATTCGAACGTGCGTCCATCGCGTGGTTCGCGCGTGAGATTGATGCCGCCGGCCAACAATACGTTGATGCCCTGTGCGTGCGCCTCGCCCGCGATCATGCGCCCGCCTTCGTAGGCGATCTGCGGATTCCAGGTGGCCGCGATGGCAAGCGTCGAAGGCAGCGGCGTGGTATTGCCCGCTTCGCCGCGCACGTGCGCCGGCTGTTTGCCCGGCCCCTGGTCGATCGGATAGTTGTGCACGCCGATGCCGGCATCGTTCTGCTGTTGCGCAGGAATGCCCAGCTTCGGCAACGCCGGCACGTAACCCGCCGCGCCGATCCCGCCCGGCTGCTGTTGCAGGGTCATCATGTCGTTGTAGCTCTGCACCATGTGATGCATGTCCTGCAGCGACATGCGCTTGAGCATGCTCGACGCGCGCTGATCCGGCGAGGCGGCGGGTTGATCCGCCAAGGCCGGCGACAGGCAGGCCAGCGACAGTGCGGTGAACAAGGCGGTGCGAGCAAAGGCGGCGGTGCGCGGCAAGTAGGCGAGCTTCATCCTGATCCCTTCGAGCTGGTGTGAACCGGGCGAAGGATGCCACGAAGCGGGCCGTGTGGCAGTGATGAATATGGTCAGCCGTGCTTATGATCCTTGGGACCGGCTCACTTTGATCAGCATCGCCCCTCGGGCACGCGATTACTGCTCCCTCCCTTGCAGGCGGGGGAAGGAGCAGATCGCGGCGAATTCGGACTGCTGGAACGTGGATTTACTCGGCGTATTCGACCACTTCCAGCCCGAAGCCCGCCAAGCCCACCAGCTTGCGCGGCGTGCCCAGCACGCGCAGGCGGCGCACGCCAAGATCGGCCAGGATCTGCGCACCCAGGCCATGTTGGCGCCATTCCTGGTGCTGGTCGTTGGGCGCCTGCGGGGTGGTTTGCCGGCTGAGGCGGCGCAACAAAGCCTCGGCCGTATCTTCGCCGGACAGCACCAGCAACACGCCACGGTTTTCGTCGGCGATACGGCGCAACGCGGCAGTGACGGTAAGACCAAGATCCTCGCGCTGCAGATGCAACACATCGGACAAGGTGTTGCGCACGTGCACGCGGCTCAACACCGGTTCGCCGTCGTCCACGACGCCGCGCATCAGCGCGAAATGCAAACCGTGGCGGATGGCGTCGCGGTAGGCCACCAGGCGAAACGGGCCGAATTCGGTTTGCACGTCTTCCTCATGCACGCGCTGTACGGTCTTTTCTGTTTCGAGGCGATAACGGATCAGGTCGGCAATCGAGCCGATTTTCAAGCCGTGCTTTTTCGCGAAGATTTCCAGCTCGGGACGACGCGCCATCGAGCCGTCTTCGTGCAGCACTTCAATCAGCACCGCGGCTGGCTCCAGGCCAGCGAGCGCGGCGAGATCGCAGCCGGCTTCGGTATGGCCTGCGCGTGTCAGCACACCGCCGGGCTGCGCGGTGAGCGGGAAAACATGGCCGGGTTGCGCCAGATCCTGCGGCTTTGCATCCAGCTTCACCGCCACCTGGATGGTGCGCGCACGATCATGCGCGGAAATGCCGGTGGTAACGCCTTCGGCCGCTTCGATCGATACGGTGAAGTTGGTGTGGTACGGCGAGGTGTTGTCGCTCACCATCGGTCGCAGGCCAAGCTGGCGCGTGCGCTGTTCGGTGAGCGTGAGGCACAGCAGGCCGCGCGCCTCGCGCACCATGAAGTTGACGTCTTCGGGCCGAACCATTTGCGCGGCCATGATCAGATCGCCCTCGTTCTCGCGGTCTTCGTCATCGACGATCACGACCATGCGGCCGGCGCGGATGTCTTCGAGGATCTCGGGGATGGTGTTGAATGCCATGTTTGTTTCCTTGGGTTATTTCCTGCCCAGCCGGTGCTCCCGTCCGGCCGTCATTCACCGCGAAAGCGGGAACGACGGCCCGATACGACGTGGCATCACCCGGCTATGCGGTAATCACGCGAAGCCGTGCTGCTTGAGAAACGCCTCATCGATGCGCGAGCCTTCGCCGCCGATCAACCGCTCCACGTAACGCGCCACCACGTCCACTTCGATATTCACTGCATCGCCCGCGCGTCGCGCATGGAACACCGTGTGCTCTACCGTGTGCGGGATCAGGTTGACGCCAAAGCGCTGGCCGCTCACTTCGTTGACGGTGAGGCTGGTGCCATCGATGCAGATGGAACCCTTGGACGCGATGTAGCGCGCGAGCGAAGCCGGCACTTCGAACGTCCAGCGCTGCGAGCGGCCATCCGGTGCAATGGACACGACCTTGCCCACGCCATCGACGTGGCCGGATACCAGATGGCCGCCCAGGCGATCGGCAAGGCGCAGCGCTTTTTCCAGATTCACCGGATCGCCGCTCTTGTGCTTGCCCAGCGTCGTGAGCGACAGCGTTTCGTTGGACACATCGGCGGCGAAGCCATGCGATTCCAGCGCGATCACGGTAAGGCAGGCGCCGGATACCGCAATGCTGTCACCCAATTGCACGTCGGAAAGATCGAGATCGGCGGTATCGACATGCAGGCGCACGTCGCCGCCGCGAGGTTCCAGCCGCGCGATGCGGCCGACGCTTTGGATGATGCCGGTAAACATCAGCGCACCTCCGCGTGGAAGGTGGACGAAACTTCGGATTTACGGATAAGCATGAACGTTCTCCACGAACTACGAATGTGGGAACGCCCCAAGGCAAAGGCACACGCACCGCGCAGGCGATGCGTGATGCCGTCTTCTTTCATCCGGACTATGAGCCGCCCCGGCAAACCGGAAACAGCCTGACCGTCGGCTCCGGCATTGGACCGGATCTGCTGACCTTCCGATGGAACCGGAAGCGCTCGCGGGCTCGGGTCTTGCGACCCCTACCGCCGGTGGGGAATTCCACCCCGCCCTGAAGACGTTTGTTGTGAGTGCCGAAACCGGCCGGCGGAGTTTAACACCGATGCTGCTGGCGCCGTTCGCGGGGGCGCGCCAAGCTGCTTTTTATTTCCTGATCTTCCCTGCCTTCGCCGGAATGACGGCGAGGCGAGATCAGGCATCTCGGGACTAGCGTGCAGAGGTCCGTTTACTGACCACCCAACCTCTGCACCAAGAAATCGATCAAGCTCCGCACCGCCTGCGCACGATCGGCCCCCGGGAGCCACAGCAAATGAATCGGCGAACTGCTGAGCGGCCAGTCGGTCAGCACTTCTGTCAGGCGTCCTTCCGCCACCAACGCATCGGCCATGTAATCACCCTGGATACCGATGCCGACCCCGGCGAGGATGGCATCACGCACGGCTTGCGAATCGTTGCAAGTCAGTACGGGTTCGATCCGCACCGAACGGCGCTGCCGCTGGCGCGTGAACTGCCACAACGTGCCGGTGCGCAAGCCACTGAAGGAAACACAGCGATGCTGCTTGAGTTCAGCGGGATCGTTCAACGGTGGCGCCGATGCCAGATAATCGGGCGCCGCGCACAGATAACGACGCATCGTGCCCACCCGGCGCGCCACATAACGCGCATCGGCCAATTTGCCCACGCGCAAGGCCAGATCCACCTTCGTCTCGACAAGATCGACATACGTGTCGTCGTAACTGGCGTCGATGTGCAACTGCGGATGGCTGCGCATGAACTCGGCCAGCAAAGGCGCGATGCACGTACGTCCGTACGAAGCTGGCAGATGCATACATAACCGTCCGGCCAATTCGCCCGTGCGCGGGCGAAGATTGACGGCAAGTTCGGCCATCACCGCCTCGAGCCGCTCGCAATAGGACAGCAGTTGCTCGCCACGTGCGGTCAGCGTCATGCGCCGTGTCGTACGCAGAAACAATGCACTGCCGATGGCCTTTTCCAGTGCGGCCATGCGCCGGCTGAGCACGGAAGGCGTGCAGCCGGCCACGCGCGCCGCCTGCGAGAAATTCAACAGCCGCGCGGCGGCGGCAAAGCCACGAAGCTCGCGCAAGCGGGTGGGTGTCAGCTCGAACGATTTGTTCATACAGTGAACAAAAGATATGTATTTCGATGAGATTATCACCTTGTACTGAAAGGCGGACCATGACGCCGTACTCCACAAGGAACACCGTCATGCGCAGCATCCAGCTCACCGCCTATGGACTCGATCATCTGAAGCTCGTCGACCTGCCCGCGCCCCGCCCCAAGCCAAACGAAGTGCTGGTGCGGCTGGAAGCGGCTTCGCTCAACTACCGCGATCACCTGCTGGTGAGCGGCAACCTCTATCGCGGCGTGACCTTGCCGATCGTGCCGATATCCGATGGCGCCGGCACGGTATTGGAAGTCGGCGAGGGTGTTACGCGCTTCAAGCCAGGCGACCGCGTGACGACGTTCTACAAATCGCGCTGGCTCGCCGGTGCCATGCGCACGGAATGGGAAGGCGCGGAGATCGGCGGCCCCGGCGAAGGTGTGATGCGCGAGCTGGCCTGTTTCGATGTGTACTCGCTGGCCCACGCGCCCTCGCATATGGACAGCCTGCAAGCCGCAACGCTGCCGATCGCCGCGCTCACCGCATGGCAGGCGCTGGAGCAAGCGCAGGTCACCACCGGCCAGACCGTGCTGGTGCTTGGCACCGGGGGCGTATCTCTGTTTGCATTGCAGTTGGCCAAGCTGCGTGGTGCGAAAGTGATCCTGCTTTCTTCGAGCAACGAGAAGCTGGCGCGCGGCAAGGCGCTAGGCGCGGATATCGGCATCAATTACCGCGAAACGCCGCAATGGGGCGCTGCCGTGCGCGAAGCCACCGGCGGTGTCGGCGTGGATGCCGTGATCGAGACCGCCGGCGCATCGACGTTTCCCCAATCGCTCGAAGCGGTGCGCATGCATGGCTTTGTGGGCGTCGTTGGCTTTTTGGGCGGCCTTGATGCACAGGTCTCGCTCATACAGGTGATTCTCAAGCGCGTGCACGTGCAGGGCATTTCAGTGGCGTCGCTGGAACAGCATGAGCGCATGGTCGCCGCGCTCGAAGCCACGCAGTTGCAACCCGTGCTCGATACGGTTTACGGCTTCGAGGCACTTCCCGCCGCATTCGAGCACATGCTGGCCGGCAAGCACTTCGGAAAAATCGGCATCGATTTCGCGCGGTGACGGCTACGCGGGACGCAATTGCAGGCGCCAGTCGTTAGCCAGCTGACGTTGATCCACCACCCGCAACGACCAGCGTGTCGCCATCTCGGTCAACGATGGCAGATGCATCAACGGACGCGCGTGATCGCCGAGCAGGAGGGGCGCGATGTAGAGCAGCAGTTCGTCGGCCAGCCCCGCTGCGAACAGCGCGCCGCAAAGCGTGGGACCGGCTTCCACGTGCAGCTCGTTGCAATGGCGGCCCGCGAGCAGGCCGAGCACGGCCCGCAGATCGAGCGCATCGCCCTGTTCCGGCATGGCGACGCGCTCCACCTTCGCAAAGCGGTCGTCGGAGACGTGCGCCGATGCCGCGTGCAGGACGAGGGTGGGCGTTTGGCCGTCCAGAACGTGGCTGCCGGCAGGCGTGCGGAGCTGACGATCGAGGATGACTCGCGTGGGAGGAACGGCATGACCAGATTCCCCGCCCGTCGCGGAAAGCAGGCGCACGGTCAGCTGCGGATTGTCGGCAAGCACCGTGCCTGCGCCAGTGAGGATGGCCGAGCTGCGCGCACGCCAGCGTTGCACATCCGCACGCGCCGCCTCACCGGTGATCCACTTCGATTCGCTATTGGCCAACGCCGTGCGGCCATCCAGGCTCATCGCCAGCTTCACGCGTACCCACGGACGTTGACGCTCGATCCGGCTGAAGAAGCCGACGTTGATTTCCCGCGCAGCCTCCCGCATCAGGCCGCTTTCCACGGCGATGCCGGCGGCGCGCAATTTCTCGATACCCTTGCCCGCCACTTGCGGGAAAGGATCCTCGGCGGCAATCACGACCCGGCTCACGCCGGCGGCGATCAGCGCATCCGCGCACGGCGGCGTGCGGCCGTAATGCGCGCAGGGTTCCAGCGTCACATAGGCGGTGGCGCCTCGCGCCTGTTCACCGGCTTCGCGCAGCGCGTGGACCTCCGCATGCGGTTCGCCGGCACGCTCGTGCCAGCCCTCCCCCGCCACGCGCTCGCCGTGGGCGATGACGCAGCCTACACGCGGATTTGGGTGTGTGGTGTACAGGCCGCGTTCGGCCAGGCGGAGCGCCTGCGCCATGTGCATAGCATCGACGACGGAGAAAGTCATGGAAGCTTCTGACTATCAATATGCAAGATCATCAGTGTGCGCGAACCGGCGGCATTTGTCGCGCCGGCGAGATCGGGAGTAGCCTTGAACTCTTACCTGCGAGAGGGACGCCATCCATGATCTACGAGAACATCCTCGACACCATTGGCAACACGCCGATCGTTCGGTTGCATCGGGTGGCGCCTTCGCATGTCACGCTCTATGCCAAGGTGGAAGCGTTCAATCCCGGCGGATCAGTGAAGGACCGCCTGGCCATCGCCGTGATTCTCGATGCCGAAAAGAAAGGCCTGCTCAAGGCTGGCGACACGGTGGTCGAAGCCACTTCCGGCAACACCGGCGTGGCGCTGGCGATGGTATGCGCCGCGCGTGGTTACAAGTTCGTGGCGGTGATGACCGAAACCTTCTCGGTGGAACGCCGCAAGCTGATGCGCGCCTATGGCGCCCGGGTGATCCTGACCCCCGCCGCCGAACGCGGCACCGGCATGGTGCGCCGCGCGGAGGAACTGGCCAAAAAGCATGGCTGGTTCCTGCCGCGCCAGTTCCAGAATCCAGCCAATCCCGCCTATCACCGCAATACCACCGCAGCGGAAATCCTGCGCGATTTCGCCGGCAAGCGGCTGGATGCCTTCGTCACCGGCTGGGGCACCGGCGGCACGCTCACCGGCGTGGGCGAAATGCTCAAGCTCGCACGGCCGGAAGTGAAGATCGTCGCCTCCGAGCCCGCCGGCGCGTCCATGCTGCAGGACAAGCCCTGGCAGCCGCACAAGATCCAGGGTTGGACCCCGGACTTCGTACCCGAAGTGCTCAATCGCAACGTGTTCGACGTGGATCTGCCGGTAGACGAAGTCGTCGCCCGCGACACCGCGCGCCGGCTGGCGAAGGAAGAAGGCATCTTCGTCGGCATCTCATCCGGCGCCACCGTGGCCGCTGCGCTGCAGTACGCGGAAAAGGCCGAGCAAGGCAGCGTGATTCTCGCGATGCTGCCGGATACCGGCGAGCGGTATCTGTCGACGTTCCTGTTCGAGGGCGTGGAGGAAGGTTCCGATGATGCGTGGCTGGCAAGTCTTGGCTGATTCGCCAGAAAGCCAACATAGGTTGGGCTGAGGCGAAGCCGAACCCCAACATCGGCATGCACAATTTGCGTTGGGTGACCCCTGGATCAAATCCAGGGTAACCCAACCTGCTGGAGCACTTTGGCTAGTTGCCTTAACCCTTGCGATGCCCGCGTTTTGCAGCGGCGGCGCCCGCTTCGCCAAGCAGCGAAAGCTGTAGGTTTTCAAGCCCAGGCAGATCGCGTTCCAGCTTTTCGATTTCTTCGCGGAACGCATGCACGTCTTCGAACTTGCGATAGACCGACGCGAAGCGCACGTAAGCGACTTGGTCGAGCTTCTTCAGCTCGCGCATGACCAGTTCGCCGACATAGCGCGAAGGCACTTCGCGCTCACCGCTCCTGCGCAGATCGTCGACTACCGCGCGCACGGCGGCATCGACGTCATGGCTTGCCACCGGGCGCTTCTGCAAGGCGCGCTCGAAGCTGGTGCGCAGCTTGCGCTCGTCGAAGCTCTCGCGCCGCTCGCCGCTTTTCACGATCGCCGGCAGCTTCAATTCCGCCGTTTCGAACGTATTGAAGCGTTCGCCGCACTGCGGACACTCACGACGACGGCGCACAGTGGCGCCGTCGTCGGCGAGGCGTGAATCGATCACGCGGGTGTCTTCATGCTGGCAGAACGGACAGTGCACGTCTTATCCGTAAACGGGAAACTTCTTGCACTGCGCGGAAACCTTCTCGCGCACGGTTTTGATCACGCCTTCGTCGGAAGGCGCATCCAGCACATCGCAGATCCACTGCGTGAGTTCCACCACATCGGCTTCCTTGTAACCGCGCGTGGTGATCGCCGGCGTGCCGACGCGCAGGCCGGAGGTGACGAACGGCGAGCGCGGGTCGTTCGGCACGGCGTTCTTGTTCACGGTGATGTGCGCCTTGCCGAGCGCCGCTTCCGCGTCCTTGCCGGTCACTTCGCGGCCGATCAGGTCGATCAGCATCAGGTGGTTTTCGGTACCGCCGGAAACCACCTTGTAGCCGCGCTCGATCAGCGTCTTGGCCATGGCCTTGGCGTTCTTCACCACCTGCACCTGGTAGTCCTTGAAGGACGGCTCCAGCGCTTCCTTGAACGCCACCGCCTTGGCGGCGATCACATGCATCAGCGGGCCGCCCTGGATGCCGGGAAACACGATGGACTGCAGCTTCTTCTCGATCTCCTCCCCCGCATCCTTGGCGATGACGATGCCGCCGCGCGGGCCGCGCAGCGTCTTGTGCGTGGTGGAGGTGACCACATGCGCATGCGGCAGTGGGCTGGGATACACGCCCGCGGCCACCAAGCCGGCGATGTGCGCCATGTCCACGAACAGATACGCGCCCACCTTGTCGGCGATGGCGCGGAAGCGCGCCCAGTCCATGATCTGCGAATAGGCGCTGAAGCCGGCCACGATCATCTTCGGCTTGTGCTCGACGGCGAGGCGTTCGACTTCGTCGTAATCGACCAGGCCCTGCTCGTTCACGCCGTACTGCACGGCGTTGTAGATCTTGCCGGAGAGATTCACCTTCGCGCCGTGCGTGAGATGGCCGCCGTGCGCGAGGCTCATGCCCAGGATCGTGTCGCCCGGGTTGAGCAGAGCGAAATACACCGCCTGGTTGGCCTGCGAACCGGAATGCGGCTGCACGTTGGCGTACGTGGCGCCGAACAGCTGCTTCAGGCGTTCGATGGCGAGGCGCTCGGCCACATCCACGTATTCGCAACCGCCGTAATAGCGCTTGCCCGGATAGCCTTCGGCGTACTTGTTGGTAAGCACCGAACCCTGGGCTTCCAGCACGCGCGGGCTGGCGTAGTTCTCCGAAGCGATCAGCTCGACGTGGTCTTCCTGGCGGCGGGCTTCGTCGGCAATGGCCTTGGCCAGCTCTTCGTCATAGCCGGCGATCGTTTGCTGCTTCGGGAACATTCGGGCCTCGTGGGGTCGCGTAGGGCGGGGTAAGACTTGAAAGTGTAATGGTCGGCGGTGTAGGCGGCCACCGGGTCTTTATTGCCCTGGCGACTTTGCCGTGAAATCAAGGCACTGAGCGGGGTGCCTGCCGGGACCTACGGGCCTTCGCCGGCTTTTTCGCCACCGCGCTCACCATTACATAGCTGATGATCATCAGCAAAAACCACGCACCGACTTTCGACAGCGGCACCCTATGCCAGCCGTGATGCTGCGTCGGATAGCGCCAGGCCGCGGTGAAAGTGCCGATGTTCTCGGCAAACCAGATAAACATCGCCACCAGCAAAAACCCCAACAGCAAGGGCATGCGGCGATGCGCATGCCGGATGCGGAAATACACATACGTGCGCCCGAACAGCAGCGCCACAACGGCGAACAGCAGCCAGCGCGCATCCGGCAGAAAATGATGCGTAAAGAAGTTCACGTAGATCGCCGCCGCCAGCCATGCCGTAGCCGCGAACGGCGGATGCCGTGTGAATCGAAAATCGAACAACCGCCATGCCCGCGCGATGTAGCTGCCCACCGAGGCATACATGAAGCCGCTGAAAAGCGGCACGCCGCCGATACGCAACAGCGAGGGTTCCGGGTAGATCCATGAACCCACCGACGTCTTGAACACTTCCATCGCGGTGCCGACCAGGTGGAACAGCAGGATTACCTTCGCTTCTTCCAGCGTTTCCAGCCGTGTCGCAATCAACACGCACTGGATCGCCAGCGCGGCGAGCGTGAGAAAGTCGTAGCGCGCCAGCGCAGCGTGCGGCGGATAGAACGCCCAACTAAGGCCGAGCAGCAGCACCATGCTGCCGCCGAACAGGCAGGCCGAAGCCTGCTTCACGCCGAAGCAGACGAATTCGTGCACGCCCACGGCGACGCGACCCCGCGCATGCGCCCACGCTGCCGCGCGTTCGTCCCAGCGGCGCAACGCGCCGATCACATCCGGAGGTGCAGCTTCCGCCGCCATTCGTCTTGTACGCATGGCCGCAGAGTCTGGCGGTGCGACGTGGCCGGGCGGACGCGAAAAGTGGCGAACAGGTGACCATCGGCTCGCAATAAGGCGGCGTGCCGTCACCGGCGCTTACATTTAAGCCGCTATAATGCCGGGTTTGATACCCACGCCCGCCGCGTCGCCCACCCTCGTGGCCAGCGCGCGCACGCCTCCGGAGACTCCATGAGCTCGCAGTACATCTACACCATGAACGGGGTCAGCAAGATCGTTCCCCCGAAACGCCAGATCATCAAAGACATTTCGCTCTCGTTCTTCCCCGGCGCCAAGATCGGCCTGCTGGGCGTGAATGGCTCGGGCAAGTCCACGGTGCTGCGCATCATGGCCGGCGTCGACAAGGATTTTCAGGGCGAAGCACGTCCGCAGCCGGGCATCAAGGTGGGCTACCTGGCGCAGGAGCCGGAACTGGATCCGGAAAAGACCGTCCGCGAAGCGGTCGAGGAAGGCGTCTCCGTGGTGCTCGACGCGCAGAAACGCCTGGAAGAGGTGTACGCCGCGTACGCCGAGGAAGGCGCCGACTTCGACAAGCTGGCGAAGGAACAGGAACAACTGGAAAGCATCCTGGCCGTGAACGACGCGCACGCGCTGGAGCGCCAGCTCGAAGTCGCTGCCGACGCGCTGCGCCTGCCGCCGTGGGACGTCAAGATCGGCCCGCTTTCCGGCGGCGAAAAACGCCGCGTGGCGTTGTGCCGCCTGTTGCTGTCCAAGCCGGACATGCTGCTGCTGGACGAGCCCACCAACCATTTGGACGCCGAGTCGGTGGATTGGCTGGAGCAGTTCCTGCAGAGCTACCCCGGCACCGTGGTGGCAGTCACCCATGATCGCTACTTCCTCGACAACGCCGCCGAGTGGATTCTGGAACTCGACCGCGGCCGTGGCATTCCGTGGAAGGGCAACTACACCGAGTGGCTGGAGCAGAAAGACCAGCGCCTGAAGCAGGAAGCGCAGCAGGAAAAATCGCGCCAGAAGGCGATCGAAAAGGAACTGGAATGGGTGCGCTCGGCCGCCAAGGGCCGTCAGTCCAAGGGCAAGGCGCGCTTGAACCGCTTCGAGGAACTGAACGCGGTCGAATACCAGCGCCGCAACGAAACCAATGAAATCTTCATTCCGCCGGGCGAGCGCCTGGGCCAGGAAGTGATCGAATTCAAGAACGTCACCAAGGCCTTCGGCGACCGCCTGCTGATCGACGACCTGTCGTTCAAGGTGCCGCCGGGCGCGATCGTCGGCGTGATCGGCCCGAACGGCGCCGGCAAGTCCACGCTGATGAAGCTGATCATCGGCAAGGAGCAACCCGATTCCGGCGAAGTGAAGCTGGGCCACACGGTCAAGCTGGCCTACGTCGATCAGTCGCGCGGCATGCTCGATGCGAAGAACAACGTGTGGCAGGAAATATCCGGCGGGCTGGACATCCTCACCATCGGCAACTTCGAAATCCAGTCGCGCGCCTATATCGGCCGCTTCAACTTCAAGGGCACCGACCAGCAGAAGATCGTCGGCAATCTCTCCGGCGGTGAACGCGGCCGCCTGCATCTGGCCAAGACGTTGCTGCAGGGTGGCAACGTGCTGTTGCTCGACGAACCGTCCAACGACCTGGACGTGGAAACCCTGCGCGCGCTGGAAGACGCGCTGCTGGAATTCCCCGGCTGCGCCATGGTGATCTCGCATGATCGCTGGTTCCTCGACCGCATCGCCACGCACATCCTGGCATTCGAAGGCGATTCGCACGTGGAGTTCTTCCCCGGCAACTACAACGAGTACGAGGCGGACAAGAAGCGTCGCCTGGGCGAAGAGGCTTCCAAGCCGCATCGGGTGAAGTACAAGAAGCTGGCTTGATGCGCTTTTTCACTCCCTCTCCCCTCCGGGGAGAGGGCTGGGGTGAGGGGCCAAGGCTGGCCTCAACTCCCACGCCCTGATTGACCTTCCACGCAAGATTGCCCCCTCACCCTAACCCTCTCCCCGGAGGGGAGAGGGAAAAGAAAGCTGGCGGCAAGGAGAGACCGATGCACTTCATGCAATCCCTGCAACAAGCATGGACCCGCAACAACTCCCTCGTCTGCGTCGGCCTCGACCCAGAGCCCGCCAAGTTTCCAGCCCACTTCAAGAATCGCCCCGACGCGGTCTTCGAATTCTGCGCCGCCATCATCGACGCCACCGCCGACCTGGCCTGTGGCTATAAACCCCAGATCGCCCACTTCGCCGCCCTGCGTGCGGAAGAAACGCTCGAACGCCTGATCGCGCACGTCCACGCCAAGCATCCGGGCGTGCCGGTAATCCTCGATGCCAAGCGCGGCGACATCGGCAGCACGGCGCAGCATTACGTCACCGAAGCCTTCGATCGCTATGGCGCCGATGCGGTCACGCTCAATCCGTATCTCGGCCGCGATTCCGTGCAGCCGTTTCTCGACCGCGCCGATAAGGGCGTGATCCTGCTGTGCCACACCTCCAACCCCGGCGCGGCCGACCTGCAGGATCTCGACGTCGGCGGCAAACCGCTGTACCAGCACGTCGCCCGCCTGATCGCGCAGGAGTGGAACACGCACGGCAATTGCGCACTGGTCACCGGCGCCACCTGGCCCGAACAGCTGGCCGAAGTGCGCGCGCTGGTCGGCGACGTACCGCTGCTGGTACCGGGCATCGGCGCGCAGGGCGGCGATGTGGAAGCCGTGGTGCGCAATGGCCGTACCCCGAACGGCACTGGACTGATGATCAGCTCTTCGCGCGCAATTCTTTACGCCGGCAGCGGCGAGGATTTCGCCCAGGCGGCGCGCGCGGCTACCCTTGAACTGCGCGACAGCATCAACCGTTACCGCTGACCCGAGCTACGCCTTCCGGCCCTCCCGCGCGCAACCGCACTATGTCAGTATCCGCCGCGGGAAATCGGCGTTTCGCCGGTCGGGAATCCAGGTGAGGGAACGTATGCGGACATTGAATGGGCAGGCTCGGGGAACGGTCTCAAAAGCTTGCGTTTTGTTGCATCGACTGATGCCAGTGTTGTGCCTGATGGTGTTTGCGCTCGCCGCGCCGCGGTGGGCTCACGCTGCCAGCCCGGATCCGTCGATGGTCTCGAAAATCGATGCCGCCACGTTCGAAGTGGTGATTCCCCGCGCCGCGGACGATCCGCTCACCTACGAAAAGCCGCTGCCGCTCGACTTGCTGCCTTATCAGGAACGCACCGACAAGTTCTTTTCCGTCGGCACGGCCTTCTCCATCGGCCAAAATCGCTACGTCACGGCTGGCCATGTGTTTCTGGCGGCGATAGGCGACCTCACCGGGCCGCCCGCACTGCGCGATGCCAGCGGACACGTATACGCCATCGACAAGATCGTGAAGTTTTCCCTGCAGCAGGACTTCGTAGTGTTCTCGCTGAAGGAACAACCCAACGGCGACGCCGCACTGGATACCAACGCCAAGCCCTCCTTGAACAGCGTGGTGTACGCGGTCGGCAATGCGCTCGGCACGGGCGTGGTGATTCGCGACGGTTTGTATACCTCCGACACGCCGGAGGACGAAAACGGGCGCTGGAAGTGGATGCGTTTCTCCGCCGCCGCCTCACCCGGCAACAGCGGTGGCCCGTTGCTCGATCAGAACGGCAGAGTCATCGGCGTCGTGCTGATGAAGTCGCCGAACGAAAACCTCAATTACGCGCTGCCCATCGGCGAGGTGCTCAACGCGTCGAGCAACATGGCGGTGATGGACAAGCGCGAGTCCTATCAACTGGACATCATCGAAGAGAACCAGAACGGTACGTTCAAGGCGCAGTTTCCCCTGCCAGCCACGTATGACGATTTCAGTGCCACTTATCTCAAGCTGCTCAATCGCCAGAGCGAAGACATGTTGAAGGCGTTGCTGCAACAACAGGGCAACGACCTGTTTCCGCACGGCGCCGGGTCCAACCATGTCCTGCACGACACGCCGGAGCTGAGCCTGTTTCCCGAAATGATCGTGCGCAACCGCAGCGGTCAATGGGTGTATACCGGGCGCGAACTCAATCGCGTACCGCTCAGCGGCAATGGCTATGTCGCCAGCGGCTACGTCGGTCATACGTTCCTGGTGCATCTGCGCCGGCCCGATACGATGAAGGCGGCCACCTTCTACAGCGATCCCAAGCAGGTGATGGATCTGATCCTGAAGACGGGCTACTGGACGCGTGAAGTCGGCCCGGAAAAGATCAAGATCACCTCGCTCGGCAACCCGGCCAGCACCAGCACCTATACGGACAATTGGCAACGGCGCTGGAAGGCGTTCGTGTGGTCGCTGCCGTACATCAACGGGCAGATGGTCGTGTTCGCACTGCCGACGCCCGATGGCTACGCGATCATGATGCGCATGAATCCTTCGGTGATTACGCACGACAGCATGATCGACCTGAAGGCGCTGGCCGATTTCCTGAACGTCGATTACGGCGGCACGCTGGCGCAATGGAAGGATTTCCTGGCCGAAAAATCGCTGCTGCCGGACGTACTGAAAGACGTCCGCATTGATGTCGATTACGGCAAGCATTTCAGCTACGACTCCAGCAACATCGCCTTTGGTTATCCCGTAACGCTGCAGCCCATCGGCCCGGACAACCTGTTTGCGGTCGGCGTGGGTTATTACGAAAATCACGACAAGTTCGCGCTGCAGGCGGGCGTGGTGCAATTGCGCTTGAACACCACCGATCCGGATCGCATCAGCATCAAGCGGCACATCGCACCCAGTATCGATCTCGACGACAACTTCAAGGAAGGCTGGGGCAAGCTGGTGCACAAACAGCATCCATTCGACGCTGTGCCGTACAACGACGGCGACGAGATGGACATCGCCACGGTGATCGATGCGCCCGGCAATGACGCACCGAAGGAGCTATACACCGCGTTCTACGGCACGCAAGGCACGCACAAGCCGGAAGAGATGAAGGCGAAGCTTGCGCTGTTGACGCAGCAGCTTAAGGTGAAGTCGCCTTGAAGCGTTGAGGCGTCGAGAACCACTGGCCTCATGCCCGTCAGTCCCGCAAAGCACACTGCTGCCCGGGAAAACGTGGATCGCTGAAGGACGTCTCGACACGTAATCGGATGCGAGACTTTTAACCGCAAATTCAACGCTACCGACTCGTCATTCCAGCGAAAGCTGAGGCGCTCCACAACAGCGAAGCTGGTCAATGCAGTGTCTTTCCAGCTTTGCAAGTCACTGGATCCCAGCTTTCGCTGGGATGACGGGACGTGGAATCTTCCTGCAAGGATCGGCAGCTATTTTCGCCGGACTGCAGCGCGCAAAAGAGGGAATGACGGCAGCACGGTAACGATGAGAACATCCATGCCATCCACGCTCAACGCACTCAGATGTCTTTCACTCCTGCGATGGCATTCTCGCTACTCCGCACTATAAGGACGGCCGCGTGAGTTTGTGGTTCCTGTTTTTCCTGAGCGTTCTGCAAGGCGTCACCGAACTGTTTCCGGTCAGCAGCCTTGGTCACACTCTGCTGGTGCCTGCGCTGTTCGGCGTGCACATCGACAAGCACGCGCCGCAGTTGATTCCCTTTCTGGTGGCATTGCATCTGGGTACGGCGCTATCGCTACTGCTCTATTTCCGCCACCGCTGGGTCGCGCTGGTGCGCGGCTTCGTCGCGTCGTTGTCGGGCCGGCACAACGATGAAGGCCACATGATGTGGGCGCTCATCATCGGCACGCTTCCTGCGTGCATCATGGGTCTCGTGCTCGAAAAGCGGCTGGAACTGGTGTTCAAGGATTTGCGCATCGTCGCGTTCGCGCTCATCGTCAACGGCGCATTGCTGTGGCTCGGTGATCGCATCGAACGCACGCGTGCGCACAAGCCGCCGGAGAAACTCCAGTTCCGGCACGCCTTTCTGGTTGGGCTGGCACAAATCGGGGCGTTGATCCCCGGCTTCTCGCGCAGCGGCCTCACCATGATCGCGGGTTCCGCCACAGGCCTAGACAAGGAAAAGGCGGCCGAGTTTTCTTTCCTGCTCGGCACGCCGATCATTCTGGCCGCCGGCTTGCTGGAAATTCCCAAACTGCTCAAGGCCCCCGCGCAGTTGGGCGATGCGCTACTGGGCGGCGTGCTGACCGCCATCGCTGCATGGCTCAGCCTGCGCTTTCTCATGCGCTATTTCGAAGGCCGCGGGCGGCTGGCGTCGTTCGGCACGTACTGCATGATCGCCGGCGTGTTCTTCCTGGGCTGGTTCCTCCTGCATCCTCAGCCTGTCTGAGGTTTGCTCAGCCTGGCGGTTCGGTCGTCCAGCGCGCTGCCACGAAGTCGATGAAGGCTCGCGTGCGCGCGGGCAATTGTTTCGACGATGACCACACGATGTGCAGAGGCAGCCCCGGCATCTGCCAATCGTCCAGCACGGTTTCCAGCCGCCCCTGCTCCAGCAGGCTGCGCACTTGCCATAACGCAGCCACGCCGATGCCCAGTCCAGCGACGACCGCCGCATTGCAGGCCGCCGCATTGTCGGCGCTGAAACGTCCACGCACTTCGATGGCCTGTTTGCGGCCGCCGCAGCGATAGTCCCAACGTTGTGGCGCTTCCGCCGTACGACGCACGATGCACGCGTGCTTGCGCAGTTCGGCGGGCGTGCGCGGGCGACCATGGCGCGCGAAATAACCTGGCGCCCCGATCGTCACCATGCGCAGCATGCCCAACTGGCGCGCATGCAGCCTGCTGGCGGGCAGTTCGCCGAGCCGGATGGCGGCGTCCAGCTTTTCGTGCTGCAGATCGGCGCGCTGATCGGCTACCACCAGCTCGACGCTTACCTCCGGATACCGCTCCATGAAGGCGGCGATCACCGGCACCACAAAGGGCGCGCTGAATTGGGTGGAACCCCCGATGCGCAGCGCGCCATCGATGCGCGCGCCATGCTCCGCCAGTTCCGAACGAGCCAGGTCGATGTCTGCCAACGCGGCCTTGATGCGCGCATGAAATGCCAGCCCGGCATCGCTCGGTTGTGCGCGACGCGTTGTGCGTTGGATCAACTCCACGCCCAGTTCGCTTTCCAACGATCCCAGCGAGCGGCTTATCGCCTGCAGCGAACGCTTGAGATGCCGCGCGGCGGCGCTGAGATTGCCCTGCTCCACCACGGCGACGAAGGCGCGGTAGTCGTCCAGGCTGGCCATGGCGATTCTCCCGTTTATCGGAATGATGATTCCATCTTAGTAGTGATTCTCTCGATGGTTGCAAGCCACAAAAATAGGCGCCGGCGATCTCATTGCGAGGACAATCCCATGTCACATCCTTTCCCCACGGCGATCGATGGCGACATCGACGAACTGGAAACCGATCATCCGTTGGCCGCACTGAACGCGTTCTATCGCGCCTTCAACACCCGCGACCTGCACGCGATGGAGCAAAACTGGTGGCGCAGCGATGCGGCATCGATGAGCAATCCGCTGGGCGGGATCGCGCGCGGTTGGCCGGCCATTCGCGAGGTGTATGCGCGCATCTTCGGCGGCAAGGCACAGGTGCGCGTGGCCTTTCACGACTACACACTGCACGAGGCCGGCGACATGTTTTATGTCGTGGGTCGCGAGCGTGGCACGCTGGAGAACGGTGACGCGCGACTGGCGCTGGCCATTCGCACGACGCGGCTGTTTCGTCGCATCGATGGCGCATGGAAGCAGGTACACCACCATGGTTCTTTCGAAGATCCTGACCTGCTCGCCGCATACCGCGAGGCGGTGCGATGAACCCCGATGCAGAAGCGCAGGTTCCCGTCCGTTTGTTCGCGGTGGCGACGGCGGTGATCGCCGTTGGTGGGGATGATTGCGCATTCGCTGCATCTTTCGTCGGCCTCGGTGGGCCTGGTATCCACGCTGACTTTGCTGGGCTATGCGTGCGGGTTGTTCGTGCTGGTGCCGCTGTGCGATATCTGCGAGAACCGTTCGCTGGTGCTCGCCACCCTGGGCGCCAACGCACTGGCCTTGGGGTTGGCGGCTTGCCCGATACCGCCGGCGGTCTTTCTGCTGATCAGCGGCCTCGCCGGCTTCACCGCCGTGGCGATTCAAATGCTGATACCGATGGCCGCGGCGATGGCGCCCGAAGCACAACGTGGGCGCGTAATCGGCAACATCATGAGCGGCCTGATCCTGGGCGTGCTGCTTTCGCGTCCGCTTGCCAGCATCGTGGCAGGTCATTTTGGATGGCGTGCCAGCTATCTGGTGCTGGCTGTTGCGGTAGGCGCGCTGGCGCTGCTGCTGGCGAGCATGCTTCCGCGCCGCCAGCCGCCGCATGCTGGGCGCTATGTCGAACTGCTTTCATCGATGACGCGCCTGCTGCGCGAGGAACCGGTGTTGCGCCGCCGCGCCTTTTCGGCAGCGCTCGTGTTTGCGGCGTTCAATGCGTTCTGGAGCACAGTGGCATTGCGCCTTTCGAGCGCGCCATTCGGATTGAGCGCCAATGGCTTCGCCCTGTATGCGCTGGTCGGCGTCAGCGGTGCGCTGGCGGCGCCAATGGCCGGCAGGCTTGGCGATCGCGGCCACGATCGCATCGGCACACACGCCGCACGCTTTGTCGCCATGCTGGGCATTGCGCTGGCGTGGGTCGGAGGGCTGCTGGCCAGCCGGCTCTCGCCCGCACCAGCACTCTTTCTGCTGGTAGCCGCGGCGATCCTGCTCGATGCCGGCACCATTGGTGATCAAGCCCTGGGCCGGCGCGCGGTGAATCTGCTGAGGCCCGAAGCGCGCGGCCGGATCAATGCATTGTTCACCGGCATTTTCTTTATCGGCGGCGCCATTGGCGCGGCGATGGCTGGCATTGCGTGGGCGCACGCTGGATGGAACGGCGTTTGTCTTCTGGCCATGGCGTTTGTGACGGCGCCGATGGCTTTCCGTATCGGCCATAAAGTCGCCGCGCCGTTGCTGTCCGGGAAACGCGGCTTGCTCCGCGCATTTGTTTCGCGCTCTTGAGCCCTCGGGGCTCAATCGTCAGCGCCGGCATCCATGCCTGGAAACAGCACTTCGGTAAAACCGAACTTGGTGAAATCGGTGATGCGCGACGGATACAAACGCCCGATCAGATGATCGCATTCATGCTGCACCACGCGTGCATGAAAGCCATCGGCATTGCGATCGATGCGCTCGCCTTTCGGATCGATGCCTTCGTAGCGGATCAACGAATAGCGATTCACCGCGCCACGCAATCCCGGCACGGAAAGACAACCTTCCCAGCCTTCCTCCATGTCTTGCGAGAGCGGCGTGATGATGGGATTGAGCAGGATGGTTTGCGGCACCGGCGGCGCATCCGGATAACGCTCGGAGCTTTCGAAGCCGAAAATCACCAGTTGCAGGTCCACGCCGATCTGCGGCGCGGCGAGCCCTACACCGCCGGCATCATGCATGGTTTCGAACATGTCGGCGATCAGTGCATCGAGCTCGGCGCTGCCGACCATGCTGTCGGGCACGGGCGGCGCGACGCGCAACAGACGCGGGTCGCCCATCTTCAGAATCTCACGGATCATGCCAACCTCGTCGCGTATGCCGGTTGCCTGGAAGTCTAACTGCGGACGGCACGGCATGAACGCAAGCCCGTTCCGCGATTGGCCAGGGAGCGCGCCGTTACGCGCTCGAGGCGGTATTGACCCCTGCCCCGGACAGGAAGAATCTTAGGCAAGCGACCGAATCGGAGTACCTGTATGGCTACCGCTGCAATAAGGCCGTCCGGCATCGCGGGCAAGATCATCTGGGCCATCGTCGCCGCGATCGGTGCCGCCTGTCTGGCGGTCATCGCGCTGCGGCGCGGCGAACCGGTCAATGCGATCTGGCTGGTGGCAGCCGCCGTGGCGATCTTCCTGATCGGCTACCGCTTCTACGGCAAGTTCATCGAACACCATGTGCTGCAGATGGACCCCAGCCGTGCGCCGCCGTCGATATTGCGCAATGACGGCCTGGATTACGTGCCCACCGACAAATGGGTGGTGTTCGGCCACCATTTCGCCGCCATCGCCGGTGCGGGGCCGCTGGTGGGGCCGGTGTTGGCGGCACAGATGGGTTATCTGCCGGGCACCTTGTGGATTCTGTTCGGCGTGGTGCTGGGTGGTGCGGTGCAAGATTTCATGGTGCTGGGATTGTCGGTGCGTCGCGACGCGCGCTCCCTCGGCCACATGTTGCGCGAAGAACTGGGTGCACTGGCCGGCGTCGTGGCGATGTTCGGCCTGCTGGCATTGATGATGATCGTGCTGGCGGTGCTGGCGCTGGTGGTGGTGAAAGCGCTGACGCACAGCCCATGGGGCACGTTCTCGGTCGCCTGCACCATTCCAATCGCGCTGCTGATGGGTATCTACCTGCGCTGGCTGCGTCCCGGCAAGATCCTGGAAGTGTCGCTGATCGGCCTGGTGCTGCTGCTGAGCTCCATCGCTTACGGTGCACATGTAGCAGCCACGCCGGGCCTGGCTGCGCTGTTCGATTTCGATGCGAAATCGCTGGCCTGGCTGCTGATCGTCTATGGCTTCGTCGCCTCGGTGCTGCCGGTATGGCTGCTGCTGGCGCCACGCGATTATCTGTCCACCTTCCTGAAGATCGGCACGATTCTCTTGCTGGCGATCGCGATCATCTTCGCCGCGCCGCAGTTGCAGATGCCGGCGGTGTCGCGCTTCATCGACGGCACCGGGCCGGTGTTTCAGGGACAGTTGTTCCCGTTCCTGTTCATCACCATCGCGTGCGGCGCGGTATCGGGCTGGCATTCGATCATTGCCTCGGGCACCACGCCGAAGTTGCTGTCGAACGAAGGCGAGGCACGCATGGTCGGCTACGGCGGCATGCTGATGGAAGCGTTCGTGGCGATCATGGCCCTGATCGCGGCGGCTTCGCTGCATCCGGGCGTGTACTTCGCCATGAACTCTCCGGCGGCTGCCGTAGGCACCACCGTCGAACATGCGGCCAGCGTGATCAGCCAATGGGGCTTCGTGGTGACGCCGGACGAACTGACCCGCACCGCGAAAGACATCGGCGAAACCACCATCCTCGGGCGCGCCGGTGGTGCGCCCACGCTGGCGGTGGGCATGGCGCAACTGTTGCACAACATTCTGCCCGGCGAGGGCATGGTCGCGTTCTGGTATCACTACGCGATCCTGTTCGAAGCGCTGTTCATCCTCACCACGGTGGATGCCGGCACGCGCGTCGGACGCTTCATGATCCAGGAGATCGCCGGCCTGGTGTATGCGCCGTTGAAGAGCACTGAATCGTGGATCGGCAACGTGCTGGCCACGACGATCTGCGTGGGTCTATGGGGTTATTTCCTGTATCAGGGCGCAGTCGATCCGCTGGGCGGCATCAACACCTTGTGGCCGTTGTTCGGTATCGCCAACCAGATGCTGGCGGCAATCGCGCTGATGCTCGCCACCGTGGTCACGATGAAACTCAAGCGCCAGCGCTATGCGTGGGTGCCGGGCATTCCGGCGCTGTGGCTGGTCATCTGCACACTTACCGCAGGCTTCGAAAAGCTCACTGGGTCGATCAGCTTCACCGCCGCCGCGCAGAAGTACACCGATGCGCTGGCGGCCGGCAAACTGCTGGCGCCAGCCAAGAACCTGGGCGAGATGCAGCGCATCATCACCAACAACCGGGTGGACGCCACGCTCACGGCGGTGTTCATCCTGCTGGTGCTGTCGATGCTGTGCTTCAGCCTGTACGCCATCGTCAAAGCCTTGCGCAGCAACGCGCCCACCGCACGCGAGGCGCCGCGCATCGCCCTGGCCAGCGTGGCCGCCAACCGGAGTATGTGAGCCATGACGCTGCTCCGATTTTGGCGACGCCTGGTACAAACCGCGCGACTCACCTGCGGCGTGCCCGATTACGACGTCTACGTCGCCCACCTGCGCACGCATCACCCGGAGCGCCGGGTTCCCACCTACGCCGAGTTCTTCCGCGACCGGCAAACCGCGCGCTACAAGGGCACGGGCGGGCGTTGCTGCTAGCCCCTGTCGTTCGTCACGCTGGAAAGCCAAGGCCATGTCCATATAGAGACATGGCCTTGTTGTATCTACCCGTGATTAAACTATTTCCTCCAACCCGGGCCATGGCCTGGGGTGTGCTCCTATGACCAAGCCCGTTTCCGACATCGAAGCCCGCCACAGCTTCGGCTTGCGCCTCATCGCCATCTACAAGGCGATCAAATCAGTGTGCCTGGTCTTCGTGGCCTTCGCGGCGTTCCACCTGCACAAGGAACAGAACTTCGCGCATCTGCTGTACGTGCTGGAGCACCTGTCGTTGCAGGACATCAGCGGCATGCGCTGGCGCCTGGTCGGATTGCTGCAAAACTGGGGGCCCAACAAGTTCATTGCCGTCGGCATCGTGGCGCTGGCCTACGCGGCGATCTTTGCGACAGAAGGCACCGGCCTGTGGTTGCGCAAACATTGGGCGGAATGGTTCACCGTGGTCGCCACCGGTTCACTGATTCCGTTCGAAGCGTACGAGATGTTCCACAAGTTCAGCTGGCTGAAGCTGGGGGCGTTCATCGGCAACATCGTCATCGTGATTTATCTGGTGCGGATTGCGATGCAGCCGCACGTGCGCAAGCCGTAGCTGCCACTACACTGTCCCCTTCCACCCGAGCCATCGCCCTGGGCAATCCCTCATGACCAAGCCCGTCCCCGAGATCGAGGCCCGACACAGTTTCGGCCTGCGCGTGATCGCCATTTATGAGGTGATCAAAACGCTGTGCCTGCTCTTCGTGGCCTTCGTCGCGTTCGGCCTGCACCAAGAACAGAACTTCGATCACCTGGTGCACACCCTGGAGCACCTGTCGTTACAGGACAGCAGCGGCATGCGCTGGCGCCTGGTCGGATTGCTTCAGGAAATGGGGCCCAGCAAGTTCATGGCCATCGGTATCGTTGCACTGGCCTACGCAGCGATCTTCGCGACAGAAGGCATAGGCTTGTGGCTACGCAAACACTGGGCGGAATGGTTCACGGTGATCGCCACCGGTTCGCTGATTCCGGTTGAGGCGTACGAGGTGTTCCACAAGTTCAATTGGCTGAAGCTGGGTGCGTTGATTGGCAATATCGTGATCGTGATTTATCTGATCCGCATTGCGATGCAACCTCATGCACGAAAAACGAAGTAGGCCGGGATGAAAATCCACCATGGCCATCTGCATGAAGGCTTGGATTGCCATCCCAGCCTAAAAACAGCCGCCTACACCTCGTGATGGATCGCTTCGGCCGGCGGTTCGCGGCTGGGCCTAAGCTCTACCAGATACATCGCGGCGAGCACCAGGGCACCGCCGCAGAGCATGCGCCAGGTCAGCACGTCGCTACCGAAGGCTACTGCAAACGCAGCGGCGAAGACCGGTTCGGTCGTCATCACGATCGCCGCACGCGTGGCCGGAAGATGGGCCTGTGCCCAGGTCTGCATCAACATGGCGCCTGCGCCGGCGATCAAGGCCATGTACAACACGGCGATCCACGCGCTGCGATCGGGCGGCAGCGTCGGGCCGCCATGGCCGGCGGTGGCCAACAGGCACACCAACGCAATCACGGCCATCTGCACGGCCGACAAACCGAACGCCTCTTCGGCACGCGACCAGTGACCCAGCGCCACGATATGCAAGCCGTAGAGCAGCGCCGACATCAGCGTGAGCCACACGCCCAAATCGACCGAGAAGCCGTTGAGCGACAGCAACGCCAGGCCCAGCGTGGCCAGACCTACTGCGAGCCACACACTGATCGGCATGCGCTGGCGCAGCAGCAAGGTGGCGATGATCGGCGTAAACACCACGTACATGCCGGTGACGAACCCGCTCACGCTCGGCGAAATCAGCGACAAACCCCAGGTCTGCAGCAATTGTCCCGAGCCATACAGCGCCCCCAGCACCACGCCGCGCCATAGCTGACGGCGTTCCAGCCGCGCCACGTGGCGATGGAACAGCGCGAACATGGCAACCGCCGCGACGATGAAGCGCACGGCCAGGAAATCCGCCACCGGCATGCGATCGACCACGCCCTTGATCAGCACGAAGGTGGAGCCCCACACCGCCGTCATCACCACCAGGCCAAGCGTTGCCAGCACGCCCACGCGCGACGCCGCGCTCATCGCGTCATCATCCGCAACCACTGCCCCGGAATTTTCAGCAAGAAACGCAGCCAGATGCCGAACCACACCACCATGGCGAGCAAGGGATTGCGCGCAGCCGGATCGAACTTGCGGAACCAGCGCCACATGCCGCGATGCTTGTGATAGCTCACGAACACCGGGCGATGCTTGCTCGATCCGCCCTTGCCATGCATCACACGCACATCGCCAGCCAGCAGCACGCGCCAGCCTGCATCGCGCACGCGGCGGCACAGATCCAGGTCTTCGCAATGCAGGAAATATTTTTCGTCGAAACCATGCAGCGTTTCGAACACGTGATCCCGTATCAACATGACCGCCCCTGAAACAGCCTCCGCTTCCACCACGTGATCGGGAATGTGGCGTGCATTCACGCCGCCGCTGCGCCTGAACAGCGTGGCGAGTGCGCGTCCCAGCACAGGATCGCGGCGGAACGAAGCCGGATCCGGCACGCCCTTCGCATCGCACACTACCGCGCCCACCAGGCCTGCCTTGTGTTCCGTTGCCAGCACATCGAGCAAACGACGCAAGCTGGTTTCGTCGATCAGGCAGTCGGGATTGAGGATCAGCAAGGCGTCGCCACGCGCCTGCGAAGCCGCACGATTCACCGCCGGACCGAAACCGAGATTCGCATGGTTGTAGATCACCTTGAAACGCGCATCGTTTTCGCGTGCACGTGCGATCGCTTGCGGAATGCCGTCAGACGATGCGTTGTCGATCAGCAGTACTTCCAGTGGAAGGGTGCACGCGAGCACGCTCTTGACGCAGTCACGCAAGCTCGGGCCACTGTCGGCGGAGACGATGATGACGCTGAGCTGCGTATGGGACGGATCGAATGCGGGCATGTCGTGGCTTGTTAGGTATCTGATTAGTGCAACGCGTTTTTTGTATTGGCCGTAACCCTAGCGAACATCTCTGCGAAAGCAGAGCCGGTTTCGCGGCCATAGCATCATGAGGATGGCGTCTCCCCAACCACATCCTGGCCCAGCACATGCGACAGCGCCAACGGCGGCTGGTCGTCGCCGCGGCTCAACCAGGCTTCGCCAACATGCCAGCCATACAACTGCCAGCCGCGCAGCCGGTACTGCTTGTTGTGGTCGCGATCGTACAGCACCACGCCGCGCCACGCCGTCATCGGCATGGCCATCCATTGCAGCCCCGGCGCCATCGACAGCTGCGGCTCGATGTTGTCGATGCGAACATCGGCGCCAATACAGCAGCGGTGCGCGTCGATCATCCTGACGTCGGTCGCGCCGTCACCCAAGGGCAACCAGGTCGGCGGCTGCAGTTCGATCAAGGTGTCCGCCGGACCGATCGGCGCCAGCGCCATCTCGCGCCACTCGGGCGAAGCGGCAGCAAGGACGGTATTGCGCTGCGAACGGCGATCCTGCCACGACTCCAGCAGCACCAGCAGGGAAAAGCCGGCCAGCGCCGCCAGCATCGTCAAGATAAGCCCGAGCGCGCGGCGGTCGAATGCGAGATAGCTGGCGATCAGCAGCCCGGCCAATCCCCAGCGCAACGCTCGCCGCAATATGTCGCCGTAAGGTTGCAAGTATGGCCATCGCGCGAGCTTGATGGCCGCCAGCGCCAGCAACAACGGCAAACCTGTCCACCACGGCAGGCATGCCAGCAACACCATCCAGGCGATGGCCAGCAGGTGCGCCGGCCATCCGCTTCGCAACGCGGCTAGCCTCAGCCGCACCACACCCTGGCATTGCGGAACATGCGCATCCACGGCGAGTCCTCGCCCCAGGATTCCGGATGCCAGCTCATCTGCACGGTGCGGAACACGCGCTCAGGATGCGGCATCAGGATGGTGACGCGCCCATCCGCAGCGGTGAAGCCGGCCAATCCGCCAGGCGAGCCATTGGGATTGAGCGGATAGTGTTCGGTGGGTTTGCCGCGGTTGTCCACGAAGCGCACCGCGCCACTCGCCTTGGAAGGACTGCACCAGGCCGGAAAGTTCACCCGGCCTTCGCCGTGCGCGACCGCCACCGGAATGCGCGAGCCATGCATGCCTTTGAAGAAGATGCTGGGTGAATCGAGCACTTCCAGCGTGGCCAGGCGCGCTTCGTATTGCTCGGACGCGTTGCGCAGGAATTTCGGCCAGTGTTGCGCGCCGGGAATGATCTCCTTGAGCTGGCTTAGCATCTGGCAGCCGTTGCACACGCCCAGCGCGAACTTGGCGGGATCGGCAAAGAACGCACTGAACTGCGCGCGCAACGCATCGTTGTAGAGAATCGACGCCGCCCAGCCACGGCCCGCGCCGAGCACGTCGCCGTAGGAGAACCCGCCGCACGCCGCGAAGCCGCGGAAATCGCCGAGCGCGATGCGCCCGCTGACCAGGTCGGACATATGCACGTCCACCGCCTCGAAGCCGGCACGCGTGAACGCAGCAGCCATTTCCACCTGGCCATTGACGCCCTGTTCGCGCAGGATCGCCACGCGCGGACGCGCGCCCTTGCCGATGTGCGGCGCAGCGATGTCTTCAGCCGGATCGAAGGTGAGCTTGGGATGGATACCGGCATCGGCATCATCGATGCGCCATTCCAGTTCCGCATCGGCGCTGACCGGATTGTCGCGCAGGCGCTGCATCGCGTGGCTGGTTTCGTTCCACGCCTTGAACAGTTGCGTCCAGTTCCACTTGAACAGCGTGTCGCCATTGTGGAACAGCTTGATGCCGAGCTTTTCCTTCGGACGTCCGATTCGATTGCTCATGCCCGCCAGGCCGTGCTTGATCAGCAACGACTCGAACGCCTCGCGATTGGCGACGGCCACTTGCAGCACGGCGCCCAGCTCTTCGTTGAACAGCGCGCGCAGCGCAGCTTCGCCCCAGCCATCCAGCTTTATTTCCAGGCCGCAGCGACCCGCGAATGCCATTTCCAGCAACGTGACGACGACACCGCCGTCGGACCGATCGTGATAGGCCAACAACAAGCCGGCGCGGTTCGCTTCCTGCACCAGGTCGAACAAGGCCTTCAGGCGCTTGGCATCGTCCAGGTCGGGCGGTACGCCACCGCCGCGGTTGAACACCTGGGTCAGCGCGGAACCACCCAGACGTCCGCGGCCTGCACCAAGGTCGATCAGCCACAAGTCGGAATCGCCGCGATCCAACCTCAGTTGCGGCGTGAGCGTGCGGCGCGCATCGTCGATGCGGGCGAAGCCGGTGATCACCAGCGACACCGGCGCGACCGTGCGCTGCGCGGTTTCGCCGTCGTGCCATACGGTTTGCATGGAGAGCGAATCCTTGCCGACCGGAATGGAGATATCCAGCTCCGGGCACAGTTCCATGCCGACCGCTTTCACCGCATCGAACAAGGCCGCGTCTTCGCCGGGATGATTCACCGCCGCCATCCAGTTGGCGGAAAGGCGCACTTCGTTCAAGTTGTCGATCGGCGCAGCGGCCAGATTGGTGATGGCCTCGCCCACCGCAAGACGCGCTGCGCCCGCGCTGTTGAGCAAGGCCACCGGCGCGCGCTCGGCCATCGCCATCGCTTCGCCTTTGTAGCCCTCGAAATCCAGCAGCGTGACTGCGCAGTCGGCTACCGGCACCTGCCACGGACCCACCATCGGATCGCGCGCGCACAAACCGCCCACGGTGCGATCGCCGATGGTGATGAGGAAGCTCTTGCTGCCGACGGTCGGCAGGCGCAGCACGCGCATCAGCGCTTCGTCCATGCCGATGCCGCTGAGATCCGGAATCAGATCGATGCGCGGCTTGATGTGCTTGGTGTCGCGATGCATGCGCGGCGCCTTGCCGAACAGCACGTCCATGGGCAGATCGATCACGGCGAGATTGCGGCGCGGATCGGTGACACGCAACACGCGTTCTTGCGTAGCGGTGCCGACCACCGCATAAGGACAGCGTTCGCGCGCGCAATAGGCTTCGAACTGCGGTAAGTGTTCCTGCGCGATCGCCAGCACGTAGCGCTCTTGCGATTCGTTGCTCCACACCTGCATCGGCGACAGCGAAGGATCGTCGCATGGCACTTTCGACAGATCGATCTCGCCACCCACGCCCGCATCGTTGAGCAATTCGGGAATGGCGTTGGACAAACCGCCGGCACCGACGTCGTGAATGCTGACGATGGGATTGTGCTCGCCAAGCGACCAACAGGCATCGATCACCTGCTGGCACCTGCGTTCCATTTCCGCGTTGTCGCGCTGCACGGAGGCGAAATCGAGTTCCGCGCTGGACGCACCGGAGGCCATCGACGAAGCCGCGCCGCCGCCCAATCCGATCAGCATCGCCGGACCGCCGAGCACGATCACGGCATGCCCCGGCTGCAGCTCGCGCTTCTGCACGTGTTCGTTGCGGATGTTGGCGATGCCGCCGGCGATCATGATCGGCTTGTCGTAGCCGCGGCGCACGCCGGCTTCGCCGGTTTCGTGCTCGTAGGTGCGGAAATAGCCGCCCAAACACGGACGGCCGAATTCGTTGTTGAACGCGGCGGCGCCGAGCGGCCCGTCACGCATGATCTCGAACGCGCTGGCCATGCGCGGCGGCAGCGGACGCTCCACTTCCCACGGCTGCGGGTGGCCGGGAATACGCAGGTCCGACACGGAGAAACCGGTCAGGCCCGCCTTCGGCTTGGCACCGCGGCCCGTGGCGCCTTCGTCGCGGATCTCGCCGCCCGCGCCGGTGGCCGCACCGGGCCATGGCGCGATCGCGGTGGGATGGTTGTGCGTTTCCACCTTGATCGCGTACTCGATGCGTTCCTCGTTGGCGCGCCACACGCCATCGGTACCGCAGACGAAGCGCTTGCCGGCATGGCCTTCGATCACCGCCGCGTTGTCCTTGTAGGCAGACAGCGTGTAGGCAGGCGAATGCTGGTGCGTGTTCTTGATCATGGCGAACAGGCTCTTCTCCTGCGCTTCGCCATCCAGCGCCCAACTGGCGTTGAACACCTTGTGGCGGCAATGCTCGGAGTTGGCCTGCGCGAACATGAAGAGTTCGGCATCGGTGGGGTCGCGGCCCAGTTCGGCGTAGCGCGCGGCGAGGTAATCGATCTCGTCATCGGCCAGCGCCAATCCAAGCTCGGTATTGGCCTTCGCCAGCGCGGCGCGCGGATCGCTGCCCAGCGCGATGTGCACCAAGTCGCCCGGCTGGCCCGCCAGGAACAAGCCCTGTGCTTGGTCCAGGCGCGTCAGGACCGATTGCGTCATCGCATCGTGCAGGACCGCAAGCAGCTCGCGATAGCGCCCATCGTCGCTCGCCGGCAGGCCACTGATGTGATAGGCCGTGCCGCGCTCGACGCGACGCACGTCAAAGCCGCAGTCGTGCAGGATGTCGGTGGCCTTGCTCGACCAGGGCGAGATGGTGCCCAAACGCGGCACGATCCACAGCGAGGCCATCTCCGGCTTGCTGTCCTTGGCTTCCAGCGCCTCCAGCAGGCGCGTGCGCTGCTCGCCCTCGGGCTCGGCAGCCGTGTCGATGAAGTAGACGAACCAGCACGCCTGCACCCGGGTACCACGATGCAGGGCATCCAGGCGGGCATTGAGGCGTTCCAGGCGAAACGGCGAGAGGGCGCTCTGCCCGTCGAGTGCGATCATTGCGGGGGAAAAGGCGCTAGGCGATGGAGCGGCTTATTGTACCTGAGCGTGGACCTGCTCGCTTCCTACCCAGGAACCTCCCATGTGGAACCTTGCCTTCGCCGGAATGACGATTCGCGCTGATAGAGAGCTGAAGTGGGGGTGCAAGCCGGAGCCACGCTGTCAAGGCTCATCCCGCACCCGCATGAATCGCGCAAACCGCGGCTTGCCGCCGGATGTCACGCCCTGATACCGATAAGTCACCACGCTGCCCACCGGCGGCGGATCGCGGCGCTGCGCATCAGTGAAGCCGGTGCCGATGCGAAAGCGCGTGCCGTCAGGCGCCTCCATCAGCAGCGAGCCCAGCATGCCTTCGTACTTGCCCTTGCCCGGCAGATGGCCGACCACGCGCGCTTCGGCATCGTCGAACAGCTTGAATTTCAGCAAGTCATCGCTGCGCCCGGCGCGATACAGCGATGCGCCACGGTGCAACACCAGGCCTTCTCCGCCGCCTTGCGTCACTTCGTCGAGCTTGCGCTTGAGTTCGGCTTGGTCATGCGCCTTCCATTGAGGTACCGCCTGCACCCACGGATGCGCGAGCTGCGTGACGAGCTTTTGCAGCGCCGGGATGCGTTGGTCGAACGTGCCGCCGTGTCCCGGCAGGTCGAACACCATGTAGCGGATGTGCCGCCAGGCTTCGTCGTCGGCAGGCTGTTGGCGGATGGTGGCGGAGGCCTGCTCGAACCGGCCGCGGCCAGCCCAGAGTTCGCCGTCCATCGGCGTTTTCGGCCAGCCCGCGGTGAACCACGCCGGCGCATCGATCACGGCGCCGCTGCGGGCGCGGAGCTTTTCGCCATCCCAATAACCGCGCACGCCGTCGTATTTCTCACTGACCCAGTAATCGTCGAGCGTGATGCCGGCGTGATAGGCATTCGCCAGCGTCACTGGCGCAGGCGAAAGCGCCGCCGAATAAACCGGCTGCGCGATGAAAAGGCCGATCAGTACGACCAGGAGCAGCAGCGCACGCGACGCGCCTGCCAGTTGCGGTGATGTACGCATGAGACGTCCCTGACGTTGTCTTCGTTATTTCAACGAAGCGATTGTCGAGACGTCCCCGAGCTGCGTCGATGGATCAACCGCCCTTTTCGGAGTGCTCCTGCACCGCTTGCAGCATTTGCGCGGGGGTCAGGTAACCGCCGATCAAGGCGCCGTCTTCGGCATACACCGCCGGGGTGCCGGACACGCCCAGCTTCAGTCCGAGATCGAACTGATCCCTGACGGGGTTCTTGCAATCGACGGACTTCGGCTCGCGGCCCTTCTTGGCTTCGGTAAACGCATCGTTGCGATCGGCCGCGCACCAGATGGAAACCATTTCCTTGTACGTGGCGGTGGGTTTTCCATCGTCGCCGATCACGCCCGAACGCGGCCATGCCAGGTATTGCACGGCAATGCCTTCCTTGTTGAGCGTCTTCACTTCTTCGTGCAACACGCGGCAATACGGACAGGTGACGTCGGTGAACACCGTAACCGTGTATTTGGGATGTTCCGGCGCAAACACGATGCGATCGGACAGCGGCACTTTCGCCAGCTCCGTCTTGCGGTAGGCAGCCCATGCATCGTCGGTGAGGCTGGCGCCCTTGACGGCATCGATCAGCTGGCCGTTCAACACGTATTTGCCGTCATTGCTGATGTAGACCAGATGGCCGGAAGCGATCACCTGGTAGAAACCCGGCAATGGCGAGGGCGTGATCTGATCGATCTTCGCCTTCGGCACCAGCTTCAGCAGTGTTTGCCGCACGACGGCCTCGGGCGTATTGGCGGCGGGCGGTGGCGTCGATACCGTAGCCGATGCCAGCGCGAAGCCTGCGTGCATCGCCAGCACGCCTGCGCAGAGCATCAGCCGTAACTTCATGGACATACAACCTCTTGGCCGGGCAGCCAGTTCAGAGAAATAGGTCGAGTATCGCATACGGCCTGCTACGGCCCGATGTAGGCGCGCGCCGAAATAGCGTGCGTCGTGTCGCATACGACGTCGCTAACCGCGCGGGTGATGCTGGGCATGCAGGCGCTTGAGCCCTTCCTTGGCCACCAGCGTATAGATTTGCGTGGTGCTCAACGCGCTATGGCCCAGCAGCATCTGCAAAGCGCGCAGATCCGCGCCATGGTTCAACAGGTGCGTGGCGAACGAGTGCCGCAGCACGTGCGGCGAAATGCGCTTGCTGTTGATGCCGACGGACACAGCATGGCGCTTCACCAGCGTCCAAAACATCTGCCGCGTCATGCCTTCGCCGCGCTTGCTCAGGAACAGCGCCGGCGGCTGCCGGCCCTTGGCCAGCACGGGACGCGCCTGGGTGAGGTAGGCCTGGACGTATTCCAGCGCCACTTCGCCCACCGGCACCAGCCGATCCTTGCCGCCTTTGCCGGTGACGCGCAGCACGCCCTGGCGTGTGTTCAATGCGGCCAATGGCAGCTCTACCAGTTCGGAAACGCGCAGGCCCGAGGCGTACATCAGCTCCAGCATGGCGCGATCGCGCAAGCCCAGCGTGCTGGAAACGTCCGGTGCATGGAGCAGGCCTTCCACTTCGCGCTCGGCTAGCGCCTTGGGCAGGCTGCGCGGCGTTTTGGGGCGCTCGATCAGCAAGGTGGGGTCATCAAAACCGGGCTCGTTACGCACCAGCGACGCGTAGAAGCGGCGGAACGCCGATTGCCGGCGCGCCATCGAGCGCACTGCCACCGGTTGGGAGCCATGAAAGGCCGACAGATCTTCGCGCTGTGCCGTGCGCAGGCTTCGTCCGCGACCGGCCAGCCAGCGCGAGAGCGCCTCGAGATCCTGGCGATAGGCCTGGAGGGTGCGTTCGGCCAGTCCGTCTTCGGACCAGACGCGCTCGATGAAGGCTGCAATGTGCTGCTCGTCGGCCTCCGCGATGGCGACCGGCTCTTTACTCGTGTTCGGCTTCATGCGCAGGATGCTGGGTGTTACGCGCGCACTGTGCAAGCGCGATATTCCATACGCGACGGACGACTCCCTTCCCAAAGTGAAGAGTCGGGGAACAAGCATCGCCATGAGCCATCCATGACCCAGACAACCGCAATCGAATTTGCCTGCCCGCTGTGGCGACGGCTGCTGGCGTTGATCTACGACCTGGTCGCCGTGTTGGCCATCGTGATGGTCGTGGGACTCATCTGCCAGCTGGCTACGCATGGCGAGCTGATCACATCGGGCAAGCAGATCCACATTGCCTGGTGGTACCAGCCGCTGCAGGGCGTCACCGTGGCCGCCTACTTCCTGGCGTCGTGGCTTCGTGGCGGCCAGACGCTTGGCATGCGGCCATGGCGGATTCGCGTAACGGCCACGGACGGTACGCGTGTGAGGCCGAGGCAGGCGCTGATCCGGCTGATCGTCGCAGCCCTGCCCCTGCTTCTACTGCTGTGCGCGCCAGCGATCGGACTGAGGGCTGCCGTTTGGGCGATTGCGGCGGGCTGGACCTTATGGTTCGCGGTGGCAGCGCTCAACCGGCGCCGGCAAACGGTGCACGACCTGGCGGCTGGGACCGAAGTCCGCCGGATCGGCTGAAATGGCCGTCGCCGATCAATTTGAGACAGATGAATACCTAAATCATTGAAAGATAAGGTCTCGACAGCCTGTCGCAATGCAGCATTCCGGGCAGCGACCGGCTATCATATGACTTTAGTCGCCGGTACCTACTCACCATGCTTTACCAGCTCCACGAATGGCAACGCGCCTTCCTTGGCCCCGTGAGCCACTACGCCGAAGCCAGCGCCCGCTTGCTCACCGACCCCAGCAGCCCCCTCGCCCAGTTGCCTGGCGCGCAGCGCATGGCGGCGGGTTACGAGCTGGTCCATCGCCTGGGCAAGGATTACGAAAAGCCGGCGTTCGACATCCACAGCATCACCAATCCGCAGGGCAACCAGATTGCGATCATCGAGCGCATCGATCTGGAAACGCCGTTCTGCCAGCTGCGCCGCTTCAAGCGTTTCAGCGACGATCCGGAAACCATCGAGAAGATGAAGTCCGAACCGGTGGTGCTGGTGGTGGCGCCGTTGTCGGGCCATCACGCCACGCTGTTGCGGGACACGGTGCGCACGCTGCTGCTCGACCACAAGGTGTACATCACCGACTGGATCGACGCGCGCATGATTCCCGCCTCGGCCGGTCCGTTCCACCTGGACGACTACGTCGCGACGATCGAACACTTCATCCGCCACATCGGCGCCGAATCGCTGCACGTGATTTCGGTATGCCAGCCGACGGTGCCGGTGCTGGCCGCGATTTCGCTGATGGCCGCACGCGGCGAAGCCACCCCGCGCAGCATGACCATGATGGGCGGCCCGATCGATCCGCGCCGCAGCCCCACCAGCGTCAACAACCTGGCCACGCAGCAGCCGCTGAGCTGGTTCAAAGGCAACGTGATTCACACGGTGCCGGTGAACTATCCCGGTCACGGCCGCGAGGTGTATCCGGGCTTTCTGCAGCATGCCGGCTTCGTGGCGATGAATCCGGGCCGCCACTTGAGCTCGCACTGGGATTTCTATCTGAACCTGCTGCGCGGCGACGAGGACGACGCCGCTGCACATCGCAAGTTCTACGATGAATACAACGCCGTGCTCGACATGCCGGCGGAGTACTACCTCGACACCATCAGCACCGTGTTCCAGCAGTTCCTGCTGCCGCGCGGCCTGTGGGAAGTGAATGGCGAGCGCGTGGATCCCGCCACGATCAAGCGCACCAGCCTGCTCACCATCGAAGGCGAACTGGACGACATTTCCGGCATCGGCCAGACCGAAGCGGCACATGACTTGTGCACCAGCATTCCCGCTTCGCGCCGCGCGCATCGCGTGATCCAGGGCGCCGGCCACTACGGCATTTTCAGCGGCCGCCGCTGGCGCGAAACGGTGTATCCGCAGATTCGCGATTTCATTCGCCGCTCGGACATGGCGCTGGTTTCGAGCAAGCGCGCCTGATTCGCAGGTTGGGTTAAGGCAACACTGAGTAAGTATCGCCGTCGTCACCAGCCCTGTCTGTTCGCAGGCCACAGGGCCGTCGGCGAAGGCAGACTGGCCGTCTGTCGAGACGGCGGACCGAAGGCATGCGGACAGACAGGGCTGACCCCAACCGATTGAATTGACAATGATGGGGTGATGCCTGGAAGGCCCGCAGGCTGCGCCGCGCGGCTTGGCAAGACGGCCACTCTTCCCGGCGCCACGCGCCACACCCTGCGGGCCTTCCAGGCATCATGACGACGGCGATACTTATTCAGTGTTGCCTTAAGCCCCAACCTATGCAAAGAACGCCTTGAACGCATCGATGGTGCGTTCCACGCCGGCATCATCGATATCAAGATGCGTCACCAATCGCAGCGTCGGCAGATAGCCGATGCTGATGCGGATCGACGCTGTGCGCAGGTGCGCGTCCAAGTCACGCAAACGCTCGGCGGGCACGTCGATGAACACCATGTTCGTGTGCTGGCCGAGCAAGGTGATGCCTGAAATTTCGCGCAGGCCGTGGGCAAGCCGCGCAGCGCGGGCGTGATCGTCCGCCAGCCGCGCCACGTGATGATCCAGCGCATACAGACACGCCGCCGCCAGCAAGCCGACCTGGCGCCAACCGCCGCCGGCCACCTTGCGCCAGCGCCGCGCCTTGTCGATCAGTGCAGCCGAGCCCACCAGCACTGACCCCACGGGCGCGCCCAGCCCTTTCGAAAGACAAATCGACACGCTGTCGAAATGCTGCGCGATCTCGCGCACCGGCACACCGCTGGCGACGGCGGCGTTGTAGACACGCGCGCCGTCCAGGTGCAAAGCCAGTCCGCGCTCACGTGCGAGATCACGCGCGGCGCGCAAATAGTCGAGCGGCAGCACGCGACCGTGCCAGGTGTTTTCCAATGCCAGCAAGCGCGTGCGAGCGAAATGGGGATCGACCGGCTTGATCGCTGCGACAACTTTGTCCAGCGACAATGTGCCGTCGACTTCGTGCGGAATCGGCTGCGGCTGAATCGAACCAAGCACCGCTGCGCCGCCGCCTTCGAACTTGTAGGTGTGCGCATCGGCGCCGACGATGTACTCATCGCCACGTTCGCAATGCGACATCAAGGCCAATAGGTTCGACTGCGTGCCCGAGGGCACGAACAAGCCCGCATCGAAACCCAGCTCGCTGGCGAGGCGCTGCTGCAATGCGTTGACGGTGGGATCCTCGCCATAGACATCATCGCCGACCTCGGCGTCGAGCATGGCTTCGCGCATCGCGCGCGTCGGCTTGGTCACGGTGTCGCTGCGCAGGTCGATCCAGTCCATGGCGTCCTCATTGGTGGATGGAGAGCCCCTGACTTTGCCGGGTAGCGTGATCGTCGGCAAGTCGGTGCAGTCCTCGAACATGTTGGGTTACCCCCGGATCAAGTCCGGGGTAACCCAACTACGGGAGCATCGTTTGCCATGAGGCTGGCGGCAGGATGGAGAACAAACCGTCACGTTTCGCGCGCCGCGCAAGACGCAACAGCTCGTCGTCACGCGTGAGCAATGCGGCGGCATCGGCTTGATATGCCAGCTCCAGGAATTTTTGATCATCGCGATCACGGCAATGCGGCAACGTCGCGCCGCCTGAGTCCATTACCGGCAACATCCGCACGTGCGCATCGAATGCTTCGATCGCTTGCATCCGGCGTTCTTCATCCAGCTTGAGCTGCGGATAGGCCAGCACCGCCAGCCATTCATCGCGGCAATCGCCGCGCGTCACCAGCTCGACCTCACCGGCATCCACGGCCGCGAGCAGCGATGCGCACTGCGGATCGCCGAACACGAACAGGTCAAGGCAAACGTTGGTATCCAGCACGCAGCGTAGCGGCGCACCGCTACGCATGCTTGCGGAAATAGAAGAACGCGATGAACACCATCAACATCGCCGGCAGCACGTTCGCGGCCAGCGGCGGAACGCCGTATACCGTGCCGAAGCTCACGATCGCCTTCTGCACGAAATACCAGCTGATGGCGATGATCATGCCCATGAAGATACGCTTGCCCAGGCCGCCCGAGCGCAGCGCGCCGAAGGCGAACGGCATGGTGCACAACACCAGCACCAGCACGTTGAGCGGATACATCGCGCGACCCCAGAACGGCGTTTCGTAAGGCCGGGTGTTTTCGCCGTTCTTCTGCTTGTACGCGATGATGTGCTGCAGATCGCGCATCGCCAGGTATTGCGGCTGGATCAGCGACTGCTGCAACACTTCCGGATCGAGCTTGGAATCCCAGCGCTCGCCCGCCGACGTGCTGCTATGCACGCCCTTGTCGTCCAGCGTGGTCGTGCGCACGTGGTCCAGCACCCATTCCTTGCCAACTTGCTCGGCGGTGTTGGCCTGGTCGAAGCGACTCAATTGCCGGCCGTCAGGGGTAAGCGTGAAGACGCGCACGTCGATCAGTTGCACGAAGGCGTGATCGCCTGCGTTGCGCAGCGTGCTGTTCTTGGCGTTGATGATGCGGTCGCCGTCGCGTGCCCACAGACCGCTGCTGGTCAATCCGAGATTGCCGCCGGAACGCATGCGCAACTGCAGCGCCTGCGCCTGCTGGTCGCCCCATGGGCCGACGGTTTCGCCCATCACCACCACGCCCACCACCAGCACGGCCACCACGCCTACTGCCGACACCGCGATACGCAAGCGCGACATGCCCGCCGCGCGCAGGGCCGTCAGTTCACCGGTGGATGCCAGGCCGCCAAGCCCCATCAGTCCGCCGATCAATGCCGCAAAGCTGAACATCTCGTACATGCGACGCGGAATCGTCACCACGATGTAGAAAATCGCGTTGCTGAGCGTGTAGCCATTGCGGCCGACAAAGCTGAGCTGGCGCACGAACTGGATCATCGCATCCAGGCCCACCAGGATCAGCCAAACCATCAGCATCGAACCGAGCACGGTGATGCCGATCAGCCAATCCACGCGCTTGACGCGCAAGCTAGCCATCAGGCCCTCGCCTTGCGCGGGCTGCGCGCTGCGTATTGATTGCGGAAATTCCAGGCGGCGATCGCAAACAACGCCAGGCTGAGCAGCCACATCGGTGTCGCGTGATGCCAATGGCCCTTGGCGAGCTGGCCGCGGCACAACGCCAGCAAGTTGTAGTACAGGAAGAAGCCGAGCACGGCGACCAGCAGGCGACCGTAGCGCGGTTCGCGCGGGGTCTGGCGCGACAACGGCATGGCCAGCATCAGCAGCGCCAGCGTCATCAGCGGCACCACGGTGCGCCACGCGAACTCGGCGCGTCCATTGGGCGTGGTATTGCGCGCCAGTTCGAACATATCGAGGTTGTGGATCGGATCTTCCTGGTCATCCGACTGGACCGACGAAAGCGCGCTGTCGTTGCGCTCGTATTTCATGCGGCGCCAGTTGTCGGCGCCGAGCGGAATCTCGTACTGCCAACCATCGTCCAAGGCCAGATAGCGATTGCTGCTATCGCTGCTGGAATAAAGATTGCCATGCTGGCCGGTGACCATTTTCATCACCAGGCTGCCGTCCTTGTTGGTGCGCTCGGTGGCGATGAAGGTGCGGCCCAGCCGCTGCCCGTCGCGGCTCAGCGAGTCGACCAGGATGATGCCGCCCTTGCCCGGCAGTTCCGTGAAACGGCCTGCATCGAGGCCGGCGGCGATGATCGATCGATTGGCTGCCTGCACCAAGCTGTCGGACGTGCGCGCCGCCAGCGGCCCCAGCCACATCGAAACGGCGCTGACCAGGGCCACCATGACGATCGCGACGATCGCCATCGGCCGCAGCAGTCCGCCCATGCCCATGCCGGACGAAGCGAGCACATGCATCTCGCTTTCGCGATACATGCGCCCGAAGCTCATCAGCACGCCCAGAAAACCCGCCAGCGGCAGCATGCTGGACAAGGTATCGATCATGTTCAATCCCAGCACCTGGAACATCACGCTGGCGGGGAAGCTGCCCTTGGCCACTTGCTCGAGCACGTGCGCGAAGGTGGTGCCGGCCATGATCACCAGCAGCACGATCACTGTGGCGCCGATGGTCGTGCCCAGCTCGCGCAGGAAATACCGGTCTAGGATGCTCAGCATGCGATAAGATTACGAGTTCCGCGCCTTGCCGGTCCTGGCAGGCAAACCCGTAGTCTAGCCGGTTCGGTGCTTGCCGGTCTTCCCGCAGGATCTTGATGATGACGCTCCAATTCAGCCTTGGCTCCATCGCTCCCGAAACCGTCGAAACCCCGTGCGTGGTGGTCGGCGTCTACGAAAACGGCTTGCTCACCAGTGCCGCAGCGCGCGTGGACAGCGCGGCCGGCGGCGCGATCAAGCGCCAGGTGGAAAGCGGTGACATCACCGGCAAGGGCGGCAGCAGCACCGTGCTGTTTGCGCCGCAGGGCGTGCAGGCCAAGCGCGTGCTGGTGATGGGCCTGGGCGCGCAGAAAACCTTCGATGGCGCCCGCTTCCAGAAAGTGAACCTGGAAGCTGCGCGCGCGCTCACGCGCCTGCCGATCGACAGCGCCGTATCGTTCCTGGCCGAAGCCGACGTGCCTGGCCACGACGTTGCTTGGCGCGTGCGCACGGCTGCCTTGGCCGCCGATTACGCCACGTATCGCTACACCGCTACCTTCAAGCCACGCGAGAAAGGCAACCAGCCGGAATTGCACGGCATCATGTTCGCCGGCGATGACCAAGCGCAGCCGGGTCTGGACCAGGCCATCGCCATCGCCGAAGGCGTGCGTTTCGCGCGCGAACTGGCCAACCTGCCGCCGAACATCTGCAATCCCGCCTACATCGCCGAACAGGCGGTGAAGTTCGCCGACGCGCACGAACCGGTGAGCTGCAAGGTGCTCGATCATGAGGACATGGAGCGCCTGAAGTTCGGTTCGCTGCTCGCAGTGGGGCGCGGCTCGGCCAACAAGCCCAAGCTGATCGTGCTCGAATACAAGGGCGCCGCCGCGGACGAGAAACCGTATGCGCTGGTCGGCAAGGGCATCACCTTCGATACCGGCGGCATCAGCCTCAAGCCCGGTCCAGGCATGGAGGAAATGAAGTTCGACATGGGCGGCGCGGCCGGCGTGCTCGGCGCCTTCGTGTCGGCGGTGAAGATGGGCTTGAAGATCAATCTCGTCTGCGTCGTGCCCGCAGTGGAAAACATGCCCGACGGCGACAGCTATCGTCCCAGCGACGTGCTCACCAGCCTGTCCGGCCTCACCATCGAAGTGCTCAATACGGATGCCGAAGGCCGCCTGATCCTGTGCGACGCGCTTACCTACACCGCGCAGACATTCCAGCCAAAGGTGTTGATCGACGCTGCCACGCTCACCGGCGCCTGTGTCGTCGCGCTCGGCAAATACGCCAGCGGCTTGATGAGCAAGCACGACGATCTGGCCGATGAACTGCTGCGCGCCGGCGAAAACACCCTCGACCGCGCATGGCGCCTGCCGCTGTGGGACGACTACCAGGTGCAGCTCGAATCCGGCTTCGCCGACGTCGCCAACATCGGCGGCAAGAATGCCGGTGCGATCACTGCCGGCTGCTTCCTGTCGCGCTTCACCGAAGGCCAGCGCTGGGCGCACCTGGATATCGCCGGCACGGCGTGGGACGAAGGCCGCAAGGGCCTCGCCACCGGCCGCCCGGTGCCGTTGCTAGCGCAATGGTTGATCGATCGCGCGGGAGGCCGCGAATCGTAAATCGAGAATCGGAAATAGTCAGAGCAGAAAACTCCTGACCTTCTATCTATTCCCGATTGACGACTGACGATTCCCGCAACCATGCCCCGCGCCGACTTCTACCTCATCGCCAAACCGCGCTTCAGCGAACAACCGCTGCTGCTGGTCTGCGAATTGGCGCGCAAGGCCTTCGCGGCTCAGCAGCCCGTACTTATCCTCACGCGCGATTTCGAACAGGCCGAAGCGCTGGACGAATTGCTTTGGTCGTTCGATGAGGACACCTACATCCCGCACCAACTGGCCGGCGATGACGACGACGAAAACACCGCCGTGCTGATCGCGCCACCCGGCGTGGATACGCCGGCTCGCCCGCTCATCATCAATCTGCGCGAGCAATGTCCGCCGAGTTATGGCGAACGCGTGCTGGAAGTGGTTGCCGCAAACCCGACCGAACGCGATGGCTCGCGTGTGCGCTGGCGCGAGTATCAGCGATTAGGGTTTGAGGTAAACAAGTTCGACATGTAGCGCGCTGTTGACGCTCGCATAGAGCGACCGTTCGCATCCCCTACACCGGATTCGTTTCCTTCCACGCCGCCGGGCGCGCCGCCAATGCTTCCCGCAACGCCGCGGCGAGCTGCTCCCCGTTGAACGGCTTGTGCAGGAACGCGTCGATGCCTACCTCGCGCCCACGCGTGATTTCTTCTTCGTCGTGACGCGTGGTCGTAGCGACAATGGGAACATGCTGGCCCGCGACTTCGCCATGGCGAATCAGCTGCGCCACCTGCAAGCCGTCGATGCCGGGCAGATCCAGTTCCAGCACGATCAGGTCGCACGCTTCCATGGCCAATTCCGCTAGTGCGTTCAAGCCATGGCTGGCATGCCGTACGCGATGGCCCTGGTATTCCAGCATGCCGCGGATGGCACTGGCCGCCGTGGCATCACCTTCCACCAGCAACACCTCCAGCGGACGTTCCTGATACACGCGCTCCGGCACCGCCGGCATGGTGTCCTGCGCCACCAGCAACGGCAAGCGCACGCGGAACGTGGTGCCTTTGCCCAGCGCCGATTCCAACGTCATGCTGCCGCCCATCAGGCCGACCAGTTCGTTACAGATCGCCAGTCCCAGGCCGCTGCCGATACTGCGTTGCGGCCCCGCATCCTGCTCGAAACGATTGAACAGGCGCACGCGGCTGGTTTCGGAAATGCCCGGTCCGGTATCGCTTACATCCAGCGACAGGAAGTCGTCCATCCAGTTCACGTGGATATGGATGCCTCCGCGCTCGGTGAATTTCACCGCGTTGTTGACCAGGTTGAACAGCACCTGGCGTATGCGCATGGCGTCGCCGATCAGTAGCGGCGGTACGCCTTCAGCCAGTTGCAGATCGAGCGAAAGCCCTTTCGCCTGCGCCGCGCCGCGCTGCAGGCGCACGACGTCCTGCAGCAGCGGACGCAAATCGAACGGTGCCGGATCCAGCACCAGCTTGCCGGCTTCGATGCGCGCCAGATCCAGCGCATCGGTCAGCAATTTCAGCAGTACGTGGCTGCCGCGCTGCACCGACTCGGCGTAGTCGCGCTGCGTATCGTTCAGCGGCGTGGCCAGCAGCAATTCGGCCATGCCCATCATGCCGGTCATCGGCGTGCGGATTTCATGGCTGAGCGTGGCGAGGAAACGGCTCTTCGCCGCGCTGGCCTGTTCGGCAATCTGATGCCGTTGTTCGGCAAGCAGCATGCGATGGCGATGCGCCATGCGGCGGCGCCAGGCAAGCAGCACCAGAAACGCCAGCGCAACGGTTACGCACACATAGAGCAGCCAGGCCCACCAGCGCAACCACGGCGGCGATTGCACAACGATGTGCAGTGGCACGGACAATTGCACCCAATCGCTTTCCGAACCGCGCGCCATGATGTCCAGCGTGTAATCGCCGCTGCCCAGGCCAGTGAATTCGCGCTCGCCATGATTGTCGCGATCGACCCAGCCGTTGTCGAAGCCGTTGAGGCGGAATCGATATTGGTTGGCCGACGGATCGATATAGGAAAACACCCGCGCCTGGATATGCAGCTGTCTATCCTGCCAGCCAACCCTGATCGGCTGCGCTGTCAGCGGCAGATGGCGTGTCGCGCCATCGCGCTGCACCGTGATCTGTGTCACCGACAAGGTAGGCGCCATCGGGCGCGGATCGACCTTGTCCGGATCGAATCCCACCACGCCGCCGTTCGTCGCGGCATAGAGATATCCGTTGGGCAGCAGCGCATACCCGCGCCCGAATTCGCCGTTGGTCAGGCCGTTTTGCAGACCGACGTGATAGAAGCTGCTCTGCGCGGGATCGAAACGCCACAAGCCATCGATACTGAAGATCCACACGCGGCCCAGGCAATCGACGTCCATGTCCACCGCGCGCAGCGACGGCCAACCGTGTTCGGCGTCCACGCTGCGATCCATCACCAGGCGCTGCCCGGCGAGGTGATAGTGCGAAAGGCCGTCTTCCGTCGCCAGCCAGATGCCTTGGCGATCGAAGTCGAAAGCGTCGACGGATTTGCCGACCGGTGCGCCCGGCACCATCACGAAGCGGTCGCGTGCGTGATCGAACCACATCAGGCCGCCATCGCTGGCATACCAGAACACGCCCTTGTTGAGCGTCATCTGGCTGCCCCACATCACCTTCTCGTTTGGCTTGTCCATCGCCACCGGCGTCACCGCCAAACTTTCCGGATCGATGCGGAACATGCCGTGGCCAAAAGTGCGCGTGTACATCATGCCGTCCAGGCCGGGTTCGACTTCCAGCGGACGATCGAGCACGCTGCGCTGCGGATCGATCTGATCCAGGCGATCGTGCATGTAGTCGTAGCGATAGAGCGCGCCCTCGGCGGCAATCCACAAACGCTGATGACCGTCTTCGGTCATGCCGACCACTTTTTTGCTGCCGAGCCCGCTGAGTATGTGCTCCACCCCACCGGTGATGGGATCGAGCCGATCGACACGCCCGTCGCGCTGCCCTACCCACACATGCCGGCCATCGTGACCGCGCGCCATGGTGGTAGCCATCGGATCACGCAGGCTGCTCGGATCATCGGGAACATGCGTGAAGCGGCTGAAGCGGCCCCAGCCCGGCGCGAGATACGCCACGCCGCCATCGAGCGTCACTGCCCATAGGCCGCCCTCGCGATCCATCAGCGTCTGATACACCCAGGTGCCAGGCAGATTGCCGTCCAGCAGCGGTTGATTGGTCAACGCGATGATCGGCCCGTTTGCGCGCGCCTGCAGATACAAGCCACGTTGCGTGCCGATCCACAAGCGCCCGGCCGCATCACGCGTGCTGGTCATGACGTTCGTCTGATGCGGGATGACCGGCTTACCAAACAAACGTGCAATGTCGTCCGCGCCCACCAGCAACAAGCCGCAATCGGTGGCGATACGTACTTCGTCGCCATCACCGTCGATACGCCAGGCATCCATCGATTGGGTCGGATCGTCGGATTTGATGCGCACGAAGCTGCCGTCCGTGTCGCGACGAAACACCCCTCGATCGGAACCGACCCAAAGACGTCCTTTGGCATCGGCATAGAGCGCGGCGACCGTGCCGATATCGCTGGGATACAAGCCCAACAACGGATTGACGATGTGCTCGAAGCTGCGTCCGTCCGCCTGCAGGCGATCCAACCCATCGCCAGTGCCCACCCAGATCGTGCCATCCCGCGTTTGCGCGATGACCCACGCGCGATCGCTGGCCAGGCTCTGAGGGTTGGCCGGGTCGTGTCCCCAGTGGGTGAATTTGCCGGTGACAGGGTTGTAGCGGTTCAATCCGGCATCCAGACCAGCCGCCCAGATCATGCCCCGCTGGCCGACCATCAGCGACGAAATCTGATTGTTGTAGAGCGAATCGGGATCGTCCTCGATGTGTCGAAACACCTGAAAATGCAGACCATCGAAGCGGGCAATGCCGCCCTTGGTGCCGAACCACATGGCGCCATCATGATCTTGCACTACGGCGTAGACACCGCTGCTGGGCAACCCGTCCTGCAAACCATAACGACGGAACTGGGGTGTGGGCAGCGGTGCGGATTCCGGCGTGTGGAGGAGTTTCTTTGCATCCGGCGCGGGCGCGGCAGTTGCTGCGGACACAGCCTTGCCAGGCACGAACGTACCCAGCAGCAAGGCCAGCCCCATCATGAAAACTGCCACTCGTGCGCCCTCAGGCAGATCTTGACGGAGCGGCCACCCTATCGCACTCCGTAAGATGAAAGCATGCCAAATCCCACACGTTCCCGCACGTGCTGTTCGCCATGGGCAACAATCCGTTCCCACGCCTGCGCTGGCAGCGTCACAGTGTTTCCGCCAGACTTCCACTCATGATTCGCCGACTCGTTAACCTGCCACTGATGACCGGGTTCGCCTGCCTGGCTGCTTCGCAGGCCGCGTTTGCCGCGACCGACAGCTACCGCTACGACACCGTGCACAGCCAGATCGTTTTCAGCATCGATCACGATGGGTTCTCCCGTCCGCTGGGGCGCTTGCATATCGCACAGGGCTCGCTGCAGTTCGATCAGGACGACTGGTCGAAATCCAGCACGGAACTGGACATCGACCTGCGCGGCATCGACCTGGGCGACAGCGCGTGGAACGAAGCCGCCTGCAAGGCCTCGCTGCTCGATTGCAAAACTTATCCGACGGCGCATTTCGCCAGCACCTCGGTGGAGCGCAAGGACGACACGCATGGCGTGCTGCACGGCAGGCTAACGCTGCATGGCGTCACGCAGCCGATCGACATTCCGTTTCGCCTCAACCGCGTCGGCAAAACGATTTACGGCATGCACACGGTGGCCGGTTTTTCCGCCACGGCGACGCTCGATCGCACCGCGTTCGGCATCAACGGCTTTCCCAATGCTGTGGGCCATGGCGTCGCTCTCTGGCTGGAACTCGAAGGCATTCGCGACAATTCAAGCAATCAGAAGGAGCATCCATGAGTTTGCGTAGTGACGACCGCCAGTGGGGATCGGTCGCCAAATTCTTTCATTGGATCGTTGCGCTGGGCATCCTCGGCAACGGCGTGTGGGGGCTGTTGATGGCGGACATGGCGCCGTCGATGAACAAGATCACCATCTTCGCGCTGCACAAGTCGATCGGCCTCACCATCCTGGCGCTGTTCGCGCTGCGGCTGGCCTGGCGCCTGTACGACGGCGCGCCGCCGGACGAACCGATGCCGCGCTGGCAGCGTATCGGCGCGCACGCCACGCACGCGCTGCTTTATGGATTCATTCTTGCGATGCCGTTGAGTGGATGGCTGTTCAACTCGCTGCACGGCTATCCGTTGCAATGGTTCAAGCTGTTCAACCTGCCCGCGCTGGCCGCCAAGAACGACGATCTCTCGGAGCTGGCCGGCGAAGTGCACGAATGGCTGTTCTACGCGCTGCTGCTGGTGCTGGTCGGCCACGCGGGCGCCGCGCTGAAGCATCACTATTTCGAGCGAGACAACGTGTTGCGCCGCATGCTGCCGTTTGCACGCGTGCGCCAAGGCAAAGGATCTTCTTCCGGAGAACTCACATGATCAGAAACGCTGTTTCACTCGCACTTGTGCTGGCACTGGCGACACCTTTCGCCGCCTCGGCCACCGATTACACCGTGCAATCGGGCAGCACGCTGGGATTCACCAGCAACTTCCAGGGCAGCAGCTTCGACGGCCGCTTCAACAAATGGACGGCCTCGATCAGCTATGACCCGGCCAAGCTGGCCTCTTCGAAATTCGACGTGACCGTCGATCTGTCGACCGCCAAGACCGGCGACAACGATCGCGACAGCGCGCTGCCCGGCGCCGATTTCTTCAACGTAGCGAAGTATCCGCAAGCACATTTCGTCACTACCGCCTTCCACCAGCAAGGCAGCCAGGTGATCGCCGACGGCATGCTGACCTTGCGCGGCGTGACCAAACCGGTGAGCTTGAACGTGGTGTTCAAGCCGCAGGGCAGCGGCGCGACGCTGGATGTTACCGGCACGGTGAAGCGCCTGGATTTCGGCGTGGGCGGCGGGCAGTACGCGGATACGTCGGTGATCGGGGCGGACGTGAAGGTTACGGCTCACCTGGTCCTCGCCGCGAAATAGAAGACCCCATAGGTTGGGCTGAGGCATAGCCGAACCCCGACGTTGCCATGTAGAGCTGGCCGTTGGGGTTCGGCTGCGCCTCAGCCCAACTTGCGCGAGGCCTCCAGCCAGCCTGCGACGGAGGTCGCATCGAACGGCCAATCCAGCTCGCGGCCGTCGCGCAGATCGCGCAACACGGGCACGCGCGTGCCGTAGCGATCCTCCAGCTCGTCGCTGTCTTCCACCCACACGCTGTCGAAATCCGGCAGACGCGCTTCGGCCAGCACGGCCAGCGCGAGGTCGCACAGGTGACAGTAGTCCCGTTGATAGAGCACGAAATCGCTCATACGTGCGCTTGCAGAATGCCCCGGAAGAAACGCGCGCGTAGAATAGCCGGTTCATCCCCGTCCCCGCAGCGTACCCATGGCTGTCAGCGCCTTCGATATCTTCAAGATCGGCATCGGCCCTTCTTCTTCCCATACGGTGGGCCCCATGCGCGCAGCCGCGCGTTTTTCCGAGCGCTGGCTGGAAGAAAAAGGCGCGCTCGACCGCGTCACGCGCGTACGCGCCGAGCTTTACGGCTCGCTGGCGATGACGGGACGCGGTCACGGCACCGACAAGGCGGTGATCCTGGGCTTCGAAGGCGAACATCCAGATACGGTCGATCCCGACCAGATTCCGGAGATCCTCAAGCGCGTGCGCACCACGCACCGCATCCGCGTGCTCGGAAAACATGAGATCGACTTCGACGAGAAGCGCGACCTCGTCTTCAACAAACGCCAGAAATTGCCGTTCCACACCAACGGCATGCGCTTTACCGCCTACGATGCCGACGGCAACGAACTGGCCACGCGCGACTACTACTCCGTGGGCGGCGGTTTCGTGGTCAATCACGATGAGGCGGCAGAGGACCGCATCGTCGCCGACACCACCGAGCAACCTTACCCCTTCCACACCGGCGAGCAATTGCTGGCGCTGTGCGAACAAAACGGCATGACCATCGCGCAGCTGATGATGGAAAACGAAAAGGTGTGGCGCACGGAAGCCGAAGTGCGCACCGGTTTGCTGACCATCTGGAAAGCGATGCAGCGCTGTGTCGAACGCGGCCTGCGCTCGCCCGGCGTACTGCCCGGCGGCCTGAAGGTGACACGGCGCGCGCCGGCGATGGCGGCGGAGCTGCGCAACCAGCCCGAGGCGTCGCTCAAGGATCCGCTGACGATTCTCGACTGGGTGAATCTCTACGCGCTGGCGGTCAATGAGGAGAACGCCGCGGGCGGACGCGTGGTCACCGCACCGACCAACGGCGCCGCGGGCATCGTGCCGGCGGTGCTGCATTACTACCATCGCTTCTGCCCGAAGTCCGACGAAAACGGCGTGATCGATTTCCTGCTTACGGCGGCAGCGGTCGGCATTCTCTACAAAGAGAACGCCTCCATTTCCGGCGCGGAAGTCGGCTGCCAGGGCGAAGTCGGCGTCGCCTGCTCGATGGCCGCCGGCGGCTTGACCGCCGCACTCGGCGGCACCGTGCACCAGATCGAAAATGCCGCCGAAATCGGCATGGAACACAACCTCGGCCTCACCTGCGACCCCATTGGGGGCCTGGTGCAAATTCCTTGCATCGAACGCAACGCAATGGGCGCAGTGAAAGCGATCAACGCCAGCCGCATGTCGCTCAAGAGCGACGGCAAGCATCGCGTGTCGCTGGACAAGGTCATCAAGACCATGCGCGATACGGGGCTGGATATGAAGGACAAGTACAAGGAAACGTCGCGCGGCGGGTTGGCGGTGAATGTGATCGAGTGCTGAGATGCCCTAACGTTCGTCATTCGGACGCACGCCTTGTGCTGTCTGGAAAGGCATCTGTCGGAAAAATTTCCACCGTGTCGCCTGATACCTCGCTGGAAATTCAATGCCCCACCGTTCGTCACCCCGGCGAAAGCCGGGGTCCAGTGACGTTGACGATTTGCAAGTCGCTGGTCCCGGCTTTCGCCGGGACGACGGAACATCCCAGGTTCAGCGCTCGAACACGATGCTCGCGATGGCGCCATTGGCATCCGTGCGCGGCCTGATCGATACATCCCAGCCATACAGCTCGCACAGGCGACGCACGATGGCGAGTCCCAAACCTGCGCCGCTACCGCCCGCACCTTCGCCACGCACGCCACGCTGAAACAGGCGCTCGGCATCTTCCGGCTTGATGCCAGGGCCGGTATCGATGACGTCGATGCGCCCCTTGTCCACCTGCACCGTCACGCGGCCTTCGAGCGTGTACTTGATCGCGTTGCCGATCAGGTTGGTGAGCGCCACCGACAAGACCGATGCCGGCGCGTTCACGTTGATCGCATCGCCTTGCGTCAACTCCACCTCGATCGGCTTGTCGCGTATCTGCGGACGCTGGCTGTCGATCACGTCGGACGCCACCTTGGCGACATCGGTGATTTCGCCGCGCGTCGGGCCACGGCGCTCCGCGCGCGACAGCAGCAGCAGCGCTTCGATCAGCTCGGTGGCCTGGCGCGACGCACGTTCGATGCGCTTGAGTCGTTCGCGCAGTTTGTCAGTGAGGTCGGGCGAGCCTTGCAGCAGTTCGGTGGTACTGGAAATCACTGCCAGTGGCGTGCGCAGTTCATGGCTTACGTCCGAATTGAATTCGCGATCGCGCGCGACCATCGCGGTGAGCCGTTCGGCGTATTCGTCCAACGCTTGTGCAAGCTCGCCCACTTCGTCGTCGGCGAAATGCGGCGCCAGCGGCTCTGCGCGCCCGGCCTTGCGGAAATCGCGCAGGCGATGTGCGAGTTCAGTCACCGGCTTCAGTACCTTGCGCGATAGCCACAGGCCGATCGCCAGCGACAACAGGCTGAACAAAACCACGGACGCCACCAGCGATGTCACGAGTTGGCGCTTGCCCAGGTCCTCGCGGCTGATGTCGTAGCTGATGAAACCGATCAGGCCGTATTTGCGCGCTACCGCGAGCTTGTAATGGTGGGAGCGGCCATCCTTGTCCACGTCGTGCATGTCGTACACGCCGGAGGCGAGGTTCTGCCACGCGAGCGGCGCTTTGTAGATAGTGCGATCGCTCCACATCCACGCATCGATAAGCAATGACCGGGTCGGCTGGCCCGGGTTGCTGTGCGTGTTCTCCACTGCCTGGTCGACGTCGCTCTGCAGGCTGGCATTGATCAGCTGGTTCTCGACCTTGGCCCGCACATACAGCGACGCCACAGCGAACAACGCGCTGAGGCCAAAACCGAACAGCGCGAACGAGATCAGCAGGCGGAAACGCAGCTTACGCCTGGACTGCATCCGGATCGACCATGCGGTAACCGATGCCGTGCCTGGTGTGGATCAAGGCCTTTTCAAATGGCTTGTCGATCGCGGCACGCAGGCCGTGGATGTGTACGCGCAGGCTGTCGCTATCGGGCAATTCCTCGCCCCACACTTTTTGCTCCAGATCCTGCCGGGTGACCACCGAAGGGCTCGCTTCCATCAGCGCCTGCAGCAGCTTCAGGCCGATCGGATTGAGCTGGATCGATTTGCCGTCGCGGGTCACCGTGAGGGTGTCCAGGTTGTAGGTAAGGTCGGCCACCTTCAGCACGCGGCTCTGCGGGCCCTTGCCGCGACGTGCCAGCACTTCCAGGCGGGCGGCCAGTTCCTGCAGTGCGAACGGCTTGGTCATGTAGTCGTCCGCGCCGGATTCGAAGCCGGTGAGCTTCTGCTCCAGGGCGTCGCGGGCGGTCAGCATCAGAACTGGCGTCTGCTTGTGGGCCTCGTGGCGGAGCTTGCGGGCCACGTCCAGGCCGTCCATGCCCGGCAGGGTCAGGTCGAGCACGATGACGTCGAAGTCGTGTACCACGGCCAGATGCAGGCCGGTGACGCCATCTCCCGCGAAATCCACCACATGGCCGCGATCTTCCAAATAATCGCCGATGTTGGTCGCAAGATCGCTGTTGTCTTCAATCACTAGAACGCGCATGCGTCTCTCCGCTACGCAACCGGCGCACAGGCCGGGGGTAGCTGCAAGCTTAACGAGTGAACGACGCAAATGTTAAGCGCCATGCTGAACGTTGATGAGCAGCCAAAGAAAAAGCCCGGATACGGCGACCGTGCGTCGCTGCACCCGGGCTGAAGCTACTGCCCCGATACCGTCGTCTGCTGTCGCACTTGCGATTGAAGTACGAGCAAACAAACAGTGGTGCCTTTATAGGCGCGAGGCGGTTACGTGGCAGTTAACCCGCACTCACTGCTTGGTTAATGACGACACGCCCTTCACAAAAAATCAGCTGCGTTTGGATGCCTTGGCGACGTGCTGTTCCAGGTGGCGGATGATGTGCTCGGCCACGTTCACACCCGACGCCGCCTCGATGCCTTCCAGCCCCGGCGATGCATTGACCTCCAGCACCAGCGGACCGCGCTTGGACCGCAACAGATCCACGCCGGCAATACCCAACCCCAGGGCAGCCGCGGCATCCACCGCGATGCGCCTTTCGGCCTGGGTGAGCTTGGCCGCGGTGGCGGTGCCGCCACGGTGCAGGTTGGCGCGGAATTCGCCCGGCGTCGCGTCGCGCTGCATGGCGGCCACCACCTGCCCGCCCACCACGAAGCAGCGCAGATCGCTGCCCTTGGCTTCGGCGATGAACTCCTGCACCAGGAAGTTGGCGTACAGGCCGCGAAAGGCCTCCACCACGCTTTGCGACGCGCTGCGTTTTTCCGCCAGCACCACGCCGGTACCCTGGCTGCCTTCGTTGAGTTTGATCACGTGCGGCGGGTCGCCCAGCATGTCCAGCACGTCGGTGGTGTCGTCGGGATTGTCGCCGAAGACCGTAACGGGCATGTCCAGGCCCTTGGCGGCAAGAATCTGCAGGCAGCGCAGCTTGTCGCGTGCGCGCAGCACGGCATCGGAGGAATTGGGCGTATACACGCCCATCATCTCCAACTGGCGCAGCACGGCGGTGCCGTAGAACGTGCTTGACGTGCCGATGCGCGGGATCGCCGCATCGATGTCGTGCAACGCCTTGCCCTTGTAGCGAATTTCCACTTCGCCCGGCGCAATGCGCACGTAACAGCGCAACGGATCGAGCACGCGCACCACGTGCCGGCGCTCGCGCGCCACTTCCACCAGGCGCTGGGTGGAATACAACCGCGCGTTGCGCGAGAGGACGGCGATCTTCATGACTTTGGCACCATCGTATGCGCGGGCTTGGGCAGGGTATAGGAAAGGGCGGGATCGACCTTGAAGCGACCGATCAGCGCGGTGCGCCCCAACAGCATAGGAAACAGCATGTGCCGCCGATCCGTCAGATTTATGTCAACTTCGAAACGCTCGCCGGCCAGCATCACTTCGGTGCGAATGAACCACCGTTCGCTGCGCCCGCCACCCGTGTCCACCACCACGCGCCGGTCGCACGCCGGCGCCTCGCAATGCACCTGGCGTGACGAACGCCGCCCCAGCCCCACCATGAAACGCAACCAGGTATGGCCATCGCGGGTGAAGTTTTCCAGTTCGTCCACATGCAGCGAACTGCTACGCGCGCCGGTATCGAGCTTGACCTTGAGCGAAGCGATGCCGAACTGGGGCAATGCCAGCCGTTCCCGCCAACCGAGGGTGATCACATCCGCCATGTCAGCGCACGCTGTCGGGTCTGGAAATCTCGGTGGGGACCGGAAAAGGATGGATGGAGCGGGTGAAGGGAATCGAACCCTCGTCAGTAGCTTGGGAAGCTACAGCTCTACCATTGAGCTACACCCGCAACGTCCGGCGATGGTAACCGGCGGATGCGGCTTTTGGGAATCCTGGCGTGCGGGCTCGGCGGTTGCGCGGTTCCTAAACCATCGGCAACGGACGCAGTGTTCCTAAGGCGACACTCATGATCCGTCTGCAACATGATGAGCACCAACACGGATGAACCCGGGGCGCGACCGTTTCGCGTACACCTGCACGGAGAGTCCCATGCGTGTGCTCAATGCTTTTCGGTCTTGTTCGCGCGGATGGCGCATCCTTCTGACGGCGTCGCTCTTGCTATGCACCGGCATGGTGCTGGCCCAGACGGACGACAACAGCCAGGGCGGCGACAGCTCCGATCCGCCGGCGCGCGTGGCGCGGCTTGCCTATGCATCCGGCGACTTGGGCCTGATGCCATCGGGCAGCACCGACTGGAGCGCTGCCGACGTCAACCGGCCGCTGACCAATGGCGACAAGCTGTCCAGCGGACCCGATGCACGCGCTGAGCTCGACCTGGGCGGCGCCTCGCTGCGCATCAGCGGCCAAAGCGATATCGGCGTGCTCAACCTCACGGATCAGATCGGCCAGTTCGAACTGACGCAGGGCACGCTCAACATCACCGTGCGCAACCTCGACCAGGGCGCCACCTACGAGATCGACACACCGACGCTGGCGCTGGTGATCAACCAGCCCGGCACGTTCCGGGTCGATGTCGGCGCGAACGGCAATGGCACCACCGTCACCCCGTTCGATGGCGGCGGCATTGTTTATGGCGAGAACAATGCGCAACGCGAAGTGTTCAGCGGGCGCAGCTACCAGTTCGGCGATGCCTCGTTGAATGACATGACGGTGAGCGAGATCCAGGGCCGTGACGAATTCGACGCCTGGTGTAACGACCGCGATGCCCAATACGCCAACACGGCCAACACCCAGTACGTGCCGAGCGACGTGGTCGGTTCACAGGATTTGAACCAGTACGGCAATTTCGAACAGGACGAGGATTACGGCACCGTCTGGTACCCCACCACCGTGGTCGCCGGCTGGGCGCCATACCGTTATGGCCATTGGGTGTGGATCGGGCCGTGGGGCTGGACCTGGGTGGATTCGTCACCGTGGGGTTTCGCGCCCTATCACTATGGTCGCTGGGCGCTCGTGCGTGGCCGTTGGGGATGGATTCCCTGCCCGCCGCGCGCACGGCCGATCTACGCACCGGCGCTGGTCGCCTTCGTAGGGATCGGCCGAGGCGGCCCGGTGGGCTGGTTCCCGCTGGGTCCGCACGAGGTCTACAACCCGTGGTATCGCGCATCGCGCAACTACTACACCAACGTCAACGTCACCAACATCCGCATCACGCGCAACATCAACCAGGTGACGGTGATCAACAACATCCATAACCAGTACAACTTCTATCGCGAAGGGCGTCCGATCACCGGCGTGAACTACGTCAATCGCGATGCACCGCACGCCTTCACCGCCATGCCTACACAAGCGTTCGCCAGCGCGCGGAACGTGCAGGGCAATCAGTTACACGTGGATCCGAAACAGTTGGCCAATGCTCCGGTGGTATCGCCGGCCACCTTGCAGCGCCCGCTGCCGACGAGTTTCGCGCCACCGCGCAACGGCAACGCGCGTCCGCTGCCGGCGGCGGGATTCAATCGCCAAGTGATGGCGGTGCGCCCGCCCGCTCCGGCGGTGGCCGCCGCAGCCGCTGTTCACGCCGGGCAACCCGCCTCCAATGTGCGCGTACTGAACGTGCAGCCGAACGCGCCGCGGGTGGTGTCAGGACGGACGTTCCCGGGCCGGACGGAACCCGCGCAACCGCAGGCCGCGCCACACCCAGGCGTCGCCACCTTGCCGCAAGTGCCGCATTTCGCGCCGGCTCAACCGACACAGCAAGTGCAGCAAGCACCGCACTACGCACCGCCGCCGCGCGAGGTGCAACAAGCGCCTCATTACCTGCCGCGACAGCCTGAGGTACAGCAGGCGCCCCATTACGCGCCCGCGCAACCCACCGTGCAGCAAGCGCCTCGCTACACCCCACCACAGCCTTCCATCCAGCAGGAACGCGAGCGCCAGGCGATCATGGAACAGCAACAACAGCAACAGCAACGCTTCGAGGCCGAGCAGCGTGCGCGTCAAGAAGCCGAGCAGCGCGCACGTCAATACGTGCCCGAGCAGCCGCGCCCGAGCGTGCAGCCACAACCACGGGAAATGCAGGCGCCGCGCGAAATCCAGCGCGCTCCCGTTTATCAACCGGAACCGTACCGCCAGCCACCGCCGCAATATTCCCGTCCGGAACCGCAACAGCAACCTCATCCGCAACCGCAGCAGAACGCGCCACATCCGCATTACACGCCGCCGTCCAAGAACGACAACCAGCAACATTAGCCCACGCCGCTGCCGTGCCTTGCCTGCGCAAGTGCACGGCAGCGCATGTACCCATGCGTGACGAAAGCGGCCAACAGGCTGCCCTGCCGCTACAATGGCCCGATGCATATCTCCCTCAACGGCCGCCCGCACAATTGCGGCGACAACCTCACCGTCACCCAGTTGCTGCACGAAGCCGGCTACGCTGGCCGGCGCGTCGCCGTCGAGGTGAATCACGAAATCGTGCCGCGCAGCCAGCACGACGCCTACGCGCTGCGCGAAGGCGACAAGGTGGAAATCGTCCACGCTATCGGCGGCGGCTGAGCCGCACCATCCAAGCATTCCAGGCATGAACATCAAGACCCACGACACTACCGACACCCTGGTCATCGCCGGCACCAGCTACCGCTCGCGCCTGCTCACCGGCACCGGCAAATACAAGGACCTGGACGAAACCCGCCGCGCAACCTTGGCTGCCGGCGCGGAAATCGTCACCGCCGCCATCCGCCGCGTGAACCTGGGCCAGGATCCCAATGCGCCCAACTTGCTCGACGCGCTGCCGCCCGGCGAATTCACCCTGCTGCCCAATACCGCCGGCTGCTACAACGCCGTCGATGCAGTGCGTACCTGCCGGCTGGCGCGCGAACTCCTGGACGGCCACAAGCTGGTCAAGCTGGAAGTGCTGGGCGACGAACGCACGCTGTTTCCCGATGTGGTGGAAACGCTCAAGGCGGCCGAACAACTGGTGGCCGACGGTTTCGACGTAATGGTCTACACCAGCGACGACCCGATCCTGGCTAAAAAGCTCGAACAGATCGGCTGCGTGGCGGTGATGCCGCTGGCCGCGCCGATCGGTTCGGGCCTCGGTATCCAGAACAAATACAACCTGCTGGAAATCATCGAGAACGCGAAAGTGCCGATCATCGTCGACGCCGGCGTGGGCACGGCTTCCGATGCGGCGATCGCGATGGAACTGGGCTGCGACGGCGTGCTGATGAACACTGCCATTGCCGGCGCGAAAGATCCGGTGCTGATGGCGCACGCGATGAAGCTGGCGATCGAGGCAGGACGCGCGGCGTTCCGTGCGGGCCGCATTCCGCGCAAGCGCTTTGCATCGGCGTCGAGCCCAATCGACGGAACGATCGGCTGAACGTCATGCCGACTTCCTCTCCCCTCCGGAGAGAGGGCCGGGGGTGAGGGGCCAAGGCTTGCCCCAAGCTTCAATTAAGAGCACGCCAGATTTCCCTTCTAGGCAAGATTGCCCCTTCACCCCAGCCCTCTCCCCAAAAGGGAGAGGGAGTGAAAATCGCCGCATGACCGAAGATCACGACGACACCCATCATCTCCGCCGCATCCGCAGCTTCGTTCTGCGCGAAGGCCGCATGACGCCTGCCCAGCAGCGCGCATTCGAAACCCATTGGGCGCGCTTCGGCATCGACTACTCGGGAAAAACGCAGGATCTCGATGCGCATTTCGGCCGCCGCGCCCCGCACGTACTGGAGATTGGCTTCGGCAATGGCGAGGCGCTGGCCTGGGCGAGCGAACACGACCTGGCGCGCGATTACATCGGGGTGGAAGTGCACGGGCCTGGCGTGGGTCGCCTGATGAATGCCCTGGCCGCGCGCGATGCCGGCAACGTGCGCCTCTACAAGCATGATGCGGTGGAAGTGCTGGAAAACGAGATCGCGCCCGGCTCGCTGGCCGAGGTGCGCCTGTGGTTTCCCGATCCCTGGCACAAGAAGCGCCACAACAAGCGACGCATCGTGCAACCGGCGTTCGTTGCCCTGCTCGCCACGCGCATGGCGCCGGATGGATTGCTGCACCTGGCTACCGATTGGGAGCCCTATGCGCAGCACATGCTGGAAGTGATGGAAGCTGCACCGGATTGGCGCAACGAGCTCGGTCCGGGCCAATTTGCCGAGAAACCGGCGTGGCGCATCGAGACGCATTTCGAGCGGCGCGGGTTGAAGCTTGGCCACGGCGTGTGGGATTTGCTCTACCGCAGGCGCTGATATCGCTGCGCTATGCACCCTGCCCAGAATCCACTGTTGGGTTGAGGCGCAGCCGAACCCCAACGTGGAATCCGCATGACGATGTTGGGGTTCGGCTGCGCCTCAGCCCAACCTACAGAAGATTTCGCACACGTCGCGTTGCCCGCAATGCGGCAACGGTTCACCAGTAGCCACGCGCACACGCTTATACTCCCGCGTTAAACAGGGACGAGCCATCGCGTGAAGCAACTGCTGCCCAATTGCACTCCTTGCCCAACGCCCGTCAGGGACGATAGCCAGTGGCCCTGACCCTTACACCTGAAATGATCCTGGTGCTGGGCCTGGTGTGCTTCACCATGCTCATGCTGGTGCTGGAATGGATTCGCGCCGACATGGTGGCGCTGCTAGTAGTGGTGGTGATCGGCCTCACCGGCCTGATTCCCTCCGACCGCGTGTTCAATGGTTTCGCCGGTAACGCCGTGATCGCCATCATCGCGATCATGATCATGGGCGCCGGGCTGGACCGCGCCGGCGTGCTGGGCCTCACCGCGCAATTCGTGATGCGCATGGCGCGCGGCAAGGAATCGCGCCTGGGCCTGGTGATCAATTCCGTCACCAGCCTGTTCAGTGCAGTGATTCCCAGCCAGGCGCTGGCGGCGCTGATGATTCCCGTCACCAGCCGACTTTCCGCGCGCACCGGCGTGCCGATCTCGCGCCTGCTGCTGCCGATGGCGTTCTGCATTCTCACCGCCACCAACACCACGCTGATCGCCAACTCGCCGCTGATCGTGCTCAACGACTTGATCGCCAGCGCCAACGCCAACCTGCCGCCCGGCGCGCAGACAGTGCCGAAATTCGGTCTCTTCAGCGTGACGCCGGTGGGCCTCGCGCTGGCCGTAGCCGGCGTGCTCTTCTTTTACCTCTATACCAACAAGCTGCTGCCCGAGCGCCAGGACGAACGGCAGAAGGTGACGCCCGGCCGTACCGAGAGCTACTTCGCCGAAACCTATGGCATCGTCGGCGAGACGGCCGAACTCACCGTCACTGCGGAAAGCCCGCTGGTGGGCATGAGCATCGGCGAAGTCGAGCAATTGCATGGCGCGCCGCTGATCCTGGCGATCAAGAGCGGCAATGAAGCGCGCATGGCGCCGCCGGCCGACCAGGTGATCTGGGTAGGTTCCGTGCTGGGCGTGCTCGGCCCGCGCGACGAACTGAACCGCTTCGCCAACAATCAGCTATGCCGCGTTTCGCCCCGCATGCGGCAACTGGCCGAATTGTTCAACCCCACCCGCGCGGGCATTTCCGAAGCGGTGATTCCGCCCAACTCGCGCTTCCTCAAGCAATCGGTCGGCGAGCTGCGCCTGCGCAAGCGCTACGGCATTTCGGTGCTGGCGGTGACGCGCGGCGATCAGGTGTATCGCGACGATCTGCGTGCGGTAAGCCTACGCACGGGCGATACGCTGGTGCTGCACTCCAGCTGGAAAGCGCTGCAGGATGTCTCCGAAGACAAGGACCTGGTGGTCGTCACCGACATCCCGCGCGAGGAGCAGCGGCCGAACAAGATCTGGCAGGCGGTCGGTTTCTTCCTGCTCGCCAAGAGCCTCGCGCTGTTCACCAACCTCGATCTCTCCATCGCGATGATGACCGGCGCGGTCGGCATGCTGCTTTCCGGTGTGCTGAACATGGACGAGGCCTATCGCGCAGTGAACTGGAAGACCATCTTCGTCACCGCATGCCTGATTCCGCTGGGCTGGTCGATGGATTCCACCGGCACCGCCGCGTGGGTCGCACAGGAAGTGCTGCTGCATCTGGGACATGCCTCACCGTGGGTCCTGCAATTGTCGCTGGCCCTGCTCACGCTGACGTTCTCGCAAGTGATGTCGAACGTGGGCGCCACGGTGATGATGGTGCCGGTGGCGATCAGCGTTGCGGTGGCTACCGGCGGCAATCCGTCGGCGTATGCGTTGATCGTGGCGGTGTCTTCCTCCAATACGTTCCTGCTCAGCTCCGGCCATCCTGCGCTGATGATGGTGACCGGCCCCGGCGACTACAGCGCCAGGGATTTCCTGCGCGCGGGTGTACCGCTCACCTTTATCGTGTTGCTGATCACGCTGGTGGCGGTCAATCTGATGTACCGCTGACTGAATCGGCACGCGCCACCCACATCTTGGCGACAGTCCGATATCCTCAGCGCCCTCGTTTTTTCCGCGATGTGGCGAATACCGTGACCACCTATCCCAGCGATCCTCGCCTGGCCGTGATCGGCCTCGGTTACGTCGGCCTGCCGCTTGCGGTGGAATTCGGGCGCCTGCTCGATACGCTTGGCTATGACATCGACGCGGCGCGCGTGGACGCCCTGCGCCGCGGCACGGACGGCAACCAGGAAACGACGGAAGAAGAACTGCGCGCCGCCACGCGACTGCGCTTCACCACTCAGATGGAAGCGCTGCGCGATCGCAACGTCTTCATCATCACCGTGCCCACGCCGGTGGACGAGCACAAGCGTCCCGACTTCATGCCATTGATCCGCGCCAGCCAGATGATCGGTGGCGTGCTCAAGCAAGGTGATGTGGTGGTCTACGAATCCACCGTGTATCCGGGCGCGACCGAAGAAATTTGCGTGCCCGAGCTGGAACAGGCTTCGGGACTTGTGTTCAATCGCGATTTCACCATCGGCTACAGCCCCGAACGCATCAATCCCGGCGACAAGCAGCGCCGGCTCACCACGATTCCGAAAATCACTTCCGGTTCGACGCCTGATGCCGCCGATTTCGTCGATGCGCTGTACGCGCGCATCATCACCGCCGGCACGCACAAGGCGCCGAACCTGAAGGTGGCCGAAGCGGCCAAGGTGATCGAGAACACGCAGCGCGACGCCAACATCGCCTTGATCAACGAATTCGCGCTGATCTTTCATCGCTTGGGCATCGACACGCAGGACGTGCTCGAGGCCGCGCGCACGAAGTGGAATTTCCTGCCGTTCCAACCCGGTTTGGTCGGTGGGCATTGCATCGGCGTCGATCCGTATTACCTGATCCAGAAAGCGCAATCGACCGGCTACTACCCCGACATCCTACTCGCCTGCCGCCGCATCAACGATGCAATGGGCCAGCACATCGCAGCGGAAGTGATCAAGCTGATGGTTCGCCAGGGCCATGCGATCCGCGGCAGCCGCGTGCTGGTGCTGGGCCTTACCTTCAAGGAAAACTGCCCGGACCTGCGCAATACGCGCGTGGTCGACCTGGTGCGCGAACTGGAAAGTTTTGGCGCCGACGTCGACGTGCACGATCCCTGGGCCGATGCGGACGAAGCGCGCAAGCATTACGGCTTGCAATTGCTGCCCGAGGTGAGTGCAACGGGAAGTTACGCGGCGGTGGTGCTCGCCGTGGCGCATGCGCAGTTCAAGGCAGGCGGCGCCTACGACATGCGTTCGCTCGCCATGCCTCACGGCGTCGTTTACGACATCAAGGGCGTGCTGCCGAAAGAGCTGGTCGACGCGCGTTTGTAGGTTGGATTACCCCGGACTTGATCCGGGTAATCCAACCTAGACATCCAGCAACACTTCACCCTGCTCTACTCGCACCGGCAGCGCCCGCAGGCTTTCGCCTCGGCACGGGCCGCCGGTGCATTCACCGTTCTGCACGCTGAAGCTGGCGCCGTGCGCGGCGCACACCAGCATGCCCTTCGAGACCAGGAACTTGCCCGGCGCCCAGTCCAGGCGGCGTCCGGCGTGCGGGCAGATGTTCAACCAGGCATTCACGCGTTCGCCCAGGCGCAGCAGGATCACGCTTTCCTCGCCATCGGGCAGCATCACGTCCACCGCCATGGCTTCGCCATCGGGCATGTCGTGGAGCCGACACAGGCGGCGGGGAGAAGCAGCGGTTTCCATCGGCACTTGCCTTGGAGGCCCTATGGCCTCATCGTTACGCGCGTAAGTCCTTGATTTTACCATACGGATTTTTAACATGCGCGTCGTCCTTCCGCTTTTGAACCGTCGTCGTCACCCGCTGGCCCAGGCTCTGTCGGTAGTGCTGGGCCTGATTGTCGTGGGCGTGCTGATGGTGTTCGGCTTGGTCGTGGCCGGCGTACTGGCGGTTGGCGGAGCGCTTTGGTTGTTGTGGCGGCAATGGAAGCAAAGCCGTATCGCGGTTCCGGGCGCCGCCAAGCAGGCACGCCAGCCGGAAGTGCTGGAAGGCGAATACGTGGTCATCCGCAACTCGCGTCCCGTGGCCCATCATTGAGCGCAAAATCCGGATAGCTGCCGCGAGGCGGCCTCCCTAAGCTGACGGCAAATCCTCTTGCGGATACTGCCATGCGTAACCCCCTCGCTACCCTTGAAGCACCGCTGGAACACGTTCGCGCGCTGATCGAGCGCGCGACGGAAGCGCCTTCGCTGGCCACGCTGGCCGATGCGGCCAAGCTCAGCCCCAGCCATTTGCAACGTGCCTTTCGTCGCCGCTACGGCATGAGCCCGGCCGAGTACCATCGCGCACGCCGCTTCGGCCAGTTCAAGAGCGCCTTGCGCAAAGGTTCCGCCGTAGCCGATGCGGTGTATGACGCCGGCTTCGGTTCCGGCAGCCGCGTCTACGAAAACACCAACCGTTTGCTGGGCATGACGCCGGCCAGCTATCGCGCGGGCGGCGTGGGCGCGCACATTCGCTATACCACCACGCACACGCCGCTTGGGCAGTTGCTGGTGGCCGCCACGGCGAAAGGCATCTGCTCCGTCACGCTGGGCGCGAACGACCAGGAACTGGAGCAACGGCTGGCGGATGAATTTCCCAAGGCCAGCCGCGAGCGCGTCGACAACGGCCGCGAGGAATGGCTGGATGCCGTGATTGCCCGCATCGCCAGCGAGCTGGGCTGGAGCGATCGCGCCGCGCCGGAGATGCCGCCGCTGGACGTGGCTGCCACCGCATTCCAGTGGCGCGTGTGGGAAGCCCTCACGCGCATTCCGGCCGGCACCACCAAAAGCTACGGCGAACTCGCCGCGGAACTGGGCAAGCCCGGCGCCGCCCGCGCGATCGGCCAGGCCTGTGGCAACAACCGCCTGGCGTTGATCGTGCCGTGCCACCGCATCGTGCGCGAAGACGGCTCGCCGGGCGGGTGGCGGTGGGGTGTGGAGCGCAAGCGCGCGTTGCTGGCACAGGAAGAGGCGGCGCGCCAGGGATAATCAGGCTTCGCAGCCGCCCGGCCGGGAAAAGCCGGGCACCGTTGCCAGCACGTTGACGCTGGATCAACTCACGCTTGCATCGCTTTCGCTACTCCAACGCTCGCCGCGCAGGTATCGTGGCACCTGCTTTCCCAATTCCCCGCTCATGAACGATTCCGCCACCCAACCGCTTGCCACGGCGAGCGACCAGAACCGCGCGGGTGCATGGGTGCCCCTGGCGATGCTCGCGCTTTACATCGTCTGGGGTTCCACGTACCTGGCGATACGCGTTGCGCTGGAAAGCTATCCGCCTTTCCTGCTTGCCGGGCTGCGTTTTGCCACCGCGGGCCTGCTGTTGTTGGGCTATCTGCGATGGCGCGGCACGCCGCTGCCCAGCGCACGGCAATGGCGCAACGCGGCGTTCACCGGCGTGCTGTTGCTGGGTTTCGGCAACGGCCTGGTGTGCTATGCCGAGCAAAGTGTGAGTTCGGGTGTTTCCGCGGTCGCCGTGGCGAGCATGCCGTTGTTCGCGGCGATCTTTGCGGCGCTTTACGGCAACTGGCCGACCCGATCGGAAACGGCGGGACTGCTGATCGGCTTTGTCGGCGTGATCGTGCTGAACCTCGGCAGCGCCTTGTCCGGTTCGCACATCGGTGCGATCGCCTTGCTGATCGCGGCGATGGCGTGGGCGTTCGGCTCGGTGTGGAGCAAGCATCAGGACATGCCCGCAGGCATGATGAATACCGCCGCGCAGATGTTGTGCGGAAGCGTCGCCCTGCTCGCAGTGGGCATGCTCACTTCCGAAAAGTTGCCGGCGCATCCTTCGCTGCATGCCACGGCAGCGGCGGCATATCTGGTGGTGTTCGGCTCGCTGATCGCCTTCAGCGCTTACCTGTACGTGCTCAAGCATGCGCGCCCCGCGTTCGCTACCAGCTACGCGTACGTCAATCCGCCGGTGGCGGTGTTGTTCGGCGTGTTGTTGCTGGGCGAAACCGTCGGTCCCTACGACCTGGCCGGCATGGCCGTGATCCTGCTGGGCGTGGGCATCATCACTTTCGCGCGACAACGGCAGGCGCGCTGACGGTTTTCAAAGTGTCATGCGTGGATGCTTGCCGCCACGCATGAGGCCGCATCACCATAGACGCATTCTCCGGGGAGAGCTGCGTCCATGAGCAACGCAACCGACGGCTGGATGGCCCGCGCCGCGTTACGCAGCGCCAGCTGGGCAGAACGCTGGTTCCCCGATGCATGGGTATTCGCCGCGCTGGGCGTGATCGTGGTGGCCATCGCGGTGCTTGGTTTCGGCGCCACACCTGTCGTTACGGCCAATGCGTTCGGCGATGGCTTCTGGAGCTTGATTCCTTTCACCATGCAAATGGCCTTCGTGGTGATCGGCGGTTACGTGGTGGCTACCGCACCTGTCGTGGCGCGTTTCATCGATCTGCTGGCGCGAGTGCCACGCAGCGGACGCGGCGCGATCTGCTACGTCGGCCTGATCAGCATGTTGGCTTCGTTGCTGTCGTGGGGCTTTTCGCTGGTGTTCGGCGGATTGCTGGTGCGCGCGTTGGCACGTCGCGAAGCGTTGCGCATGGATTATCGCGCGGCCGGCGCGGCCGCCTATTTGGGTTTGGGTGCCGTGTGGGCGATGGGGTTGTCATCGTCCGCAGCGCAGTTGCAGGCCAATCCGAAAAGCATGCCGCCGGGTCTGCTGTCGATCACCGGTGTACTGCCCTTCAGCCAGACGATTTTCCTGTGGCAATCGATCGTGCTCACCGCGGTATTGATCCTGGTTTCGCTGCTGATTTGTTGGCTTACCGCGCCATCGGATGCGCATGCGCGCATCGCGCAGGATTTCGATGCCGTAGAAACTTCCACGCCAATCCTTCCCCCACGCAGCCGCCCTGGCGAATGGCTGGAATACAGCCCTTTATTGTCCATTCTGATCGGCGTGCTCGGCCTGGGTTGGCTGGGCTACGAATTCGCCAGCAAAACGGCTGTCACCGCCATTGCCAACCTCAATACCTACAACTTCCTGTTCCTTACTGTCGGCTTGCTGCTGCATTGGCGTCCGCGCAGTTTTCTCAATGCGGTGACGCGCGCGGTGCCGAGCACGGCCGGCGTACTGATTCAATTTCCGCTCTACGGTGGTATTGCCGCGTTGCTCACGCACGCGCCGGGTTTGGACGGCCAAATGCTTGCGCATCGCTTGTCCGGCATGTTCGTACACATTGCATCCACCGATAGCTTTCCGCTGGTGATGGGTGTGTATTCGTCTGTGCTCGGTTTCTTCGTGCCATCCGGCGGCGGCAAATGGTTGATCGAAGCGCCGTATGTAATGCAGGCGGCAAACGACCTGCATGTGCATCTGGGCTGGGCCGTGCAGGTTTACAACGCGGCCGAGGCACTGCCGAACTTGATCAATCCGTTCTGGATGCTGCCGCTACTGGGCGTGCTGGGGCTGAAGGCGCGTGACGTGGTCGGCTTCACCTTCATCCAGCTCGTAGTGCACGTGCCGCTGGTGCTGGGCCTGTTGTGGTTGCTGGGCCTCACCCTGCCATACGTTCCACCGGTGATGCCCTAAGACGACACGGATGCGCGCAGCGCGGCGGCCAGAATGCGTACGGCTTCACGCGTGCGCGGGTCGGCAACGCGGTTGTGGAGCATCACTTCAGTGAGCGGCAGCTTCGGCAACCCCAGGCGCTCGCCTATTTCGACAGCATTGGACGGGCATGCGCGCCGCGGCAGCGGTGCCACCGCCAGCCCCGCCGAGGCCGCAGCGGCGACGGCGGGCAAGCCACCGCCGACGAATACTTCGCTCCATGCAATGCCGGCGTCATCCAGCGTCTTCAGCGCCATCGCGCGAACATGGCACGGCGCCGCGAGCGAGGCGATGCGCAAAGGTTCACCCGCAGGCTGCTCCCAATGCGGCACCGCGTACCAGGCATAGGGTTCGACGAACAGCAGCTCGCCATCGGCACGGTTGCTGTCACGGCAGACGATCGCCACATCGATCTCGCCGCGATCGTAGGCGCCCAGCAGGCCATACGAAGCACCGATGCGAACTTCGATGCGCAACGACCGGTCATAGGCTCCCACTTTCGCCAGCAGCGTGGGCAACTCGGTGCCCGCAGCCTGGTCGCTGATGCCGATGCGCAAACTCAGGTGTGCGTGTTGCTGGCCATTCACGGCGCGTTCGTGCGCGTCAAGCAGTTCGCGCGCCGCAGGCAGGAAGGCTTCGCCTTGGTGCGATAGACGCACGCGGCGCGGCGTGCGCTCAAGCAGGCGCCGGCCCAGGCGATCTTCCAGACGCTTCAATTTCAGGCTCACCGCCGATTGTGTGGTATCGAGCGCCTCGGCCGCACGCGTGAAACTGTTGAGATCGGCCACCAGCACGAAGGCTTGCACAGCATCGAGATCCAGCGGCCGCTGCAGATATCCATTTTCAACGTTCATGACTGAAATATCCGGCGATGAATTTTTCTTATCTTAGACCCGCACTAGCATGGGCACCAAGCTGGTTTTCTGGAGCAACGACATGACAACGCACGACGCCGCAGGCGATCCGCGGCGCTGGCTGGCTTTGCCCGTTTTGCTGACGGGCGCATTCCTGCCGCCGCTGGATTTCTTCATCGTGAACGTGGCGCTGCCTTCGATTCGCGCCGCCCTGCACACCAGCGCTGCACAGCTGCAATTCGTGATATCGGCGTATGCGGCCACGTATGCGGTGTTCCTGATCACCGGCGGGCGGCTGGGCGATCTGTTCGGTCGCCGGCGGTTGTTCCTGCTGGGCATCGGCGGGTTCACGCTTGCATCGCTGGTATGTGGGCTGGCGTGGTCGTCGAACGCTCTGCTCGCCGGACGCATGTTGCAGGGCATGGCGGCTGCAGCACTGGCGCCGCAAGTGCTGGCCTCGATCCGCGTGATGTTTCCCCAGGCCGAGCAACCGCGTGCGCTGGGTTTGTATTCGGCCACGTTCGGCATCGCCGCCACGCTCGGCGCCCTGCTGGGCGGTGTGCTGGTGTCGAGCCATCTATGGGGCTTGGGCTGGCAGTTGATCTTTCTGGTGAATCTGCCGGTGGGTGTCGCGGCGTGGATCGGTGGCGCGATGCTGCTACGTGAATCGCGCGCCGAACACGCCGCTCGCCTGGATCTGGGTGGCGTGGCTTTGCTGTCATCGGCCTTGGCGCTGCTCGTGTATCCGCTGGTGGAAGGACGCGAGCAAGGCTGGCCGGCATGGACATACGCCATGCTGGCCGGTTCGCTGCTGACGTTCGCGTTGTTTGTGCGCTTCGAGGCGCGCATCGCGCGACGTGGCGGATCGCCGCTGATCGATGTGCGGCTGTTTCGCGAGCATGATTTTTCGCTGGGCATGGTGGTGACGCTCGGCATCTATCTCACCTCCGCTTTTTTTCTCACTTTTGCCGTGTACCTGCAGAACGGCCTGCAACACAGCGCCTTGCAGGCCGGCCTGGCCACCGTGCCGTTCACCGTCGGCTATTTCGTGGGCTCGATCAGTGCGCCTCGCATGATCGATACGCTCGGCCATCGCGCGTTGCCGCTGGCGTGCGCGTGCAAGGCGGCTGGCTTCGCTCTGCTCATCGCGGTAGTGCTGCGCGTGGTGCCGCAGAACGTGTTTGCGCCGGCGCTGGTGATCGCCGGATTTGGATTCGGTGTCGCCATGCCTTCATTGATCCGCACGGTGATCGGCAGCGTGGGCATGCATCACGCGGGGTTGGCATCGGGCATGGTGATTACCGGATTGCAGATCAGCGCGGCGCTCGGCGTGGCGGTGATCGGCGGCGTGTTCTACACGGCGCTGCATGGCCAAGGCGGCGCGAACGTGTATGCGCATGCCTTCGCTACCGGACTGGCCTGCAACGTGGCGACGCTGGTGGTGCTTGTGCTGCTGGCACTTGCGCTGGGGCGTACGAAGCGAACCAGCACACGGACTGCCGTCGCAAGTATCGAATGAATGGTTGCGCGTACAGCCAAGAGCGGGAACGGATGTCGCCGTTCCCGCTCTTGGGCCATCACAACTCGCGCAGTGCCGTCGTCACCGGCAGTCGCGCCGCGCGCAGCGCAGGGAACAAGCCGCCGACGAAGCCGATCGCCAACGCCCACTTCAAGCCTTCCCACAACAAGCCCGGGGTCACCTTGAAGGTGAAAGCCAGCTGCCCGGTGGTACCAGCGGCCAGCGTGGATGCGGTGAACCCGTTGAAGATCAGCCACGCCAGGCCGCCGCCGATCAAGCCGCCGATGAGGGCCAGCAGCATCGTCTCCAGCATCACGGCCACCACCACCGGCACGCCGCGAAAACCGATCGCGCGCAGCGTGGCGATTTCCCGGGCACGGGCGGCCACGGCGGCGAACATGGTGTTGAGCGCACCGAACAGCGCTCCGATCGCCATGATCGTACCCACCGTAATGCCCATCACGCGCATCACCTTGCTCATGCCTTCGGATTGCTTGCTGAAGTAGTTGAGCGTGGTATCCACATCCACCTGCAGACGCGGATCACCTACCAATGCAGCCTTGAATGCATCGAACGCCTTGGCGTCAGTCAGCTTGACCACCATCGACGTGCGGCTGCTGCCGCGCCGATAGGCTTCGGCCACCGCGTCGGCGTCGCCCCATATCTCCGAATCCAATGCATCACCCGAAGCGAACACGCCGACCACAGTCCAGGTCTGCGCGCCGAGCTTTATTGCGTGCCTAGGCTCCAGGCCGGCGAACTGCCGCTGCGCGCCCTGTCCCACCACTAGCTCGCGCATGCCCGGCTGGAATTTACGCCCGGCGATGATTTTGAGATTCGGACGCACGGCCCAGGCACCATCACCCACGCCGCGCAATTGCACGCTGCCTTCTTCGTCCGGTCCACCGCCTTTGATCGGCAGGTTGGCCGCCACCACGATCTCGCCGGACGTGATCGGCTTGCCCTGGCTGTCGTGCGCGACGCCAGGCGCCTGGTCGACCACCAAGATGCCGTCGCGGGTCATCACCGAACTGACTTCGGCGGCCGAACCGCCGCGCAGCACCATGGCGGTGTCATCGCTGCCGGTTTTGCGCAGGGTTTCGCTGTAACCCTCGCCCATCGCCAGCAGCGCCACCAGGACGCCCACCACGCCGGCGATGCCCACGATCACGACCGATGACGAACCCAGCCGCTGCCTGAGCGTGCTGACGCCCACGCCGGTGACCGATGCGGCCTGCCGCCCACGGCGCGTCAACGCCATCCAGGCCGCGAACACAACCGCCAACGCCAGCACTGCGTACCAGGGCAACTGCACCCATACGACCAGTGCGATGACCAGCACGACCAGCACTACAAGGTTGAAAAGAAAATTCATGACTGTGCTCCTTTAGCGGCCGGCCAGCGCATCGACGATGTTCAAGCGCATCGCCCGCCACGCGGGAATGGCGCCGACCACCGCACCGATCGCCAGCATCAGGCCGACACCCAGCATCCAACTGCTCGCGCCCACCGTAGGCAGGTTCAACATGCCGCCACTGTTCGCGCTTACGCCAGGAATCAATACCGCCGCCAGCGCAATGCCGATCACGCCACCCAGCAGCACCAACAGCACCGATTCGGCCAGCACCATCGCCAATACGCTGTGATCGGAAAATCCGAGCGTCTTCATCACGGCCAGTTCCGACGTGCGCTCGCGCACCGCCTGCATCATGGTGTTGCCGGTCAGCAGCAGCAGGGTAAAAAACACGGCGCCCATGATCGAACCGACAATCAAACCGATGTCCGCCAACTGCTTCATCCACGATGCCGTGGCGGCCGCTTCGGTCTGCGTGCGGGTTTCGTGGTCGGAATTGGCCGATAGCGCGTCGATGGCCTTGGCCACCCGGTCGGCCTGGTTCACGTCATTCACGCGCGTGACGAACCAGCCCACACGGCCGCCGTTGTAGCCCTTGGCGACGCTATCGTCGAAGTACTTCCAGTGCATCAAGATGATCTGGCTGTAAAAGCCCGCGCTCGCTTCCTTCGGGTGCAGGACGCCGATGATGTTGAAGGTCCAGTTCTTGCTGCCGTTCTGCTGCGGAAAGATGTTCGACTGCAGCGGAATCTGGTCGCCCACTTTCCAGTGGTATTTCTCCATCAGCTTATCGCCCACCAGGATGCCGGTGCGCGTTTGCAGATAGGTCTTGCGCGCGTCATCGCTCACTTGCACTTCGGGATATTGATCGATGTAGTTGTCGCTGACCGCAAAGGTGAATACCTGGTTGTGCGGATCCTGGTACGCGCCGCCGAACCAGTTCGAATACGCCACCGATTTCACGCCGGGTACCTGTGCAATCTGGTCGCCCAGGCCTTGCGGCAAGGTCTCGATGAACGACAGCTTCGAACCGGTCTGCAATCGCTGCGCACCGTTGGCACTTTTGCCAGCCTGGTCGAACGACGTGCGCACGGCATCCAGCATGCCGAACAACAGGAACGCCGCGGCGATCGACACCAGCGTGAGGATCGTGCGGGTTTTGCGCCGAAACAGCGCGGTCCAGATCAGATGGAAATATTTCATCACACCCTCCTCAGGCCGTGACCTGTTCGACCAGCGTGCCCTTGTCCAGATGCAACGTGTGATCGGCGTACTCGGCCGCTTTCGGATCGTGCGTGACCATCACGATGGTCTTGCCGTGTTCGCGATTGAGCTGGCGCAGCAGGCCGAGCACTTCTTCCGCCGAATGGCGATCCAGGTCGCCGGTTGGTTCGTCGCAAACCAGCAGGCCGGGATCGGAAACGATCGCTCTCGCAATCGCCACGCGCTGCTGCTGACCACCGGAAAGCTCGCTCGGCTTGTGCGATGCGCGATCGGCCAGGCCCACCAGTTGCAATGCAATGGCTGCATTCTTGCGCCGCTGTGCTGCCGACAGTTTGGTCAGCAGCAGCGGCAATTCCACGTTCCGCTGGGCACTCAGCATCGGCATCAGGTTGTAGAACTGGAACACGAAGCCGACATTCGAAGCACGCCAGCGTGCGAGTGCACCGGCACCGAACTGGTCGATGCGCTGCCCACCTACGCTGATGCTGCCGCCGCTCGGCGTATCCAGCCCGCCGACGAGGTTCAGCAGCGTGGTCTTGCCCGAACCGGACGGCCCCATCAATGCGAGAAAATCACCTTCGGCGATATTGAGGTTGATGTGATGCAACACCTCCACCTTCTGCTTGCCGCGTTCGTAAACTTTGGAAAGATCGCGGATCTCGATCAACGTACCCATAGCTACATCCTCCCGAGTGGAACGGTTGTGGCTGCGCGTGAGCTGCGCATGCCGTAATTGGTTATTGAGCTTGCATGCTTACGTCGGAGCCGTCGCGAAGATCGTCCGGCGGCGACACCACGACGCTGTCCCCCGCGTTCACCGAGGCAGGCAGCAGGCGCATGTCACCGAAGTTTTGCGCGGCAGGCTGCACGGTTTGCCGATGCGCCTTGCCGTTGGCGACGATAAAAACGCTGTCGCTGCCATCACGCTTCACGATCGCCTTGGCCGGCACCAATACGCCCTTCGGCGCTTGCTCGGCGACAGCCGGCCTGGTGTCCAGGAACGATACGCGCACACCCATGTCCGGCACGATGCGCGCATCTTTCTTTTCCATCGCCACGCGCACCTTGACCGTGGCCTTGCCGCGATCGGCAGCCGGCACGATGGCGATGACGTGCGCGGGAATCTTCCAGTCCGGATACGCATCGAGCACCGCTTCGGCCGGCATGTTCGGCGTGACGCGGCCGATGTAGGCCTCATTGACATCGACATCCACCTCCAGCGAATCCATGTCCACGATGGTGCCGATGCCGGTGCGCGTGAAACCGCCGCCGGCGGAGAACGGCGACACTACTTCGCCGACCTGCGCATCCTTGGTGGTAATTACGCCATTGAACGGCGCGCGGATCAGGCAATAGCCGAAATTGACCTGCGCTTCCACGACTTGCGCATCGGCAGCAGCGGCCTGCCTCTGCTGTGAGGCCAACTGCGCGCGCGTGCTGCTGGCGAGCGTGTGCGATTGTTCGGCCGCCTGCTTGGATATCAGGCCACGCTCGGCCAGCGATTCATTGCGCGTGGCATCGCGCTGGTTCTGCGCCAGTTGCGCTTCATATTGATTGACCAGCGCATGCGCGGCCCTGGCCTGCGCGATGGCTGCATCGAGCGCAGCCTTGTATTGGCTGTCGTCCAGCTTCGCCAGGATCTGGCCTTGCTTGACGTGATCGCCCTCCTCGATCAGCACGGCAGTCAGCGTGCCGGTGATCTGCGCGGAAACGGTAGCCTGGCGGCGCGCGGTGACATAACCGGTGGCCTGCAGTACCGCACCGGCCGATGGATCGCTGGCGGCCGCCACGGCCTGCGCGGTGTGCACCGGAACCGGCCGATGACTAAACCACCACCAAGTACCCACGCCCAGCGCCGCCAGCACCAGCACGATCACGCCGACGATCCATGGCCAGCGCGCCGGCCCATGTCCGTGCTCCTCACGCTGGTGGCGTTCGATCCGCAGTTCCTTCAGAAGATCGGCATTGCTCACGCTTTTGTCCTGTTGTCCCGATGCGCGCACGATAATGGTCTCGACCATCCCCTGCCACGTGCGCTCATCAACCCATGCCAATGACACCTGTCATGTCTTACGACGTGCGAGCAGCCCCGGAATCGACAACGGCATGCCCGCAAAGGCCGTATAAGCTGCGTATTTTTGCTTGCGCGCTGCTGACGTAGCGCCTCGATGCACGATGCGTGCTGACAAATCGGCCCCAGCAGCATCGCAGCGTTGCCAGGCAGGTGCATGAAGCTGTTACCCTTTTTGCCATGCGCTACGCAATCGACCCTCCTGCCATCCCCAGCCTCCCGGTCGCAGGCCGCGAGGAGCGTTTTCCCATCCGCCGCGTGTTCTGCATCGGCCGCAATTACGCCGAGCATGCGCGTGAAATGGGAGCCACTGTAGATGCTTCGGCCCCGATGTTCTTCTGCAAACCTGCGGATGCCGTGGTCGCCGATGGCGCGGATGTGTCCTACCCTTCAGCTACCTCGGATCTGCATCACGAAGTGGAAATGGTGGTGGCGCTGAAGGCCGGCGGCTGCAATCTGGATGCCGCGCAAGCGGCGCAGGCGATCTTCGGCTACGGCGTGGGGCTCGACCTCACCCGGCGCGATCTGCAGGCCATCGCCAAAGCCAAGGGCCATCCATGGGACGTGGCCAAGGGCTTCGATCATTCCGCGCCGGTGTCCGCCTTGGTACCGGCCAGCGAGGCTTCGCCGCATGCCGATACGCGCATCAGCCTCGAGGTGAACGGCGACGTGCGCCAGCAAGGGCGGCTGGGCGACATGGTGCACGGCGTGACGGCGATCATCGCGGTGCTGTCGACGCTGTTCGAACTCAAGCCCGGCGATCTGATCTTCACCGGCACACCCGCCGGCGTGGCGGCGCTGCAGCGCGGCGATCGCTTTCGCGCGGAGCTGGAGAACATCGCGGTGTTGGAAGGACGGATCGTGTAGCGCGCGTTCCTCATCTCGCGTATCGGCGCAAGCATCAAGTCAGCGCCATTCGGCGCACAACCCAAGGGAGACGATAATGAGCATGCTGCAGGAATTCAAAGAATTTGCCACGCGCGGCAACGTCGTGGACATGGCGGTGGGCGTGGTGATCGGCGCGGCGTTCGGCAAGATCGTCACCTCGCTGGTCAGTGACCTGATCATGCCGCCGATTGGCTGGATCACAGGCGGCATCGATTTCTCGGATATGAAATGGGTGCTCAGGCCCGCCGACAACAGCAACCCGGCGCATAAGATTCCGGAAGTGGCGATCGCCTACGGCAGCTTCATCAATACCGTCATCGCCTTCCTGATCGTGGCATTCGCGATCTTTCTGCTGGTCAAGCTGGTCAACAGGTTCTACAAGAAGGCCGCCGCGGCCACGCCGCCGGAAGTGGCCTTGCTGACGGAAATTCGTGATCTGCTGAAGAGCAAGACGTAAGCGTCGAGCATGACTTTCGGCCTAAGCGCAGTCCGACAGGACACCGATAATCGTGGCTCCGCAACCGGAGCCACCCATGCGTCCCTCCCTCACCCTGCTCGCCGCCAGCTTGATGTTGGCTACTGGATCGATTTGCGCCAAGGATGCGCCCACCACCATTCCCGCATCCGCCGTGCAGACGGCCGAACAACTGCGCGACAAGGCGCTGCATGACGACACCGCTTACAAGGTGGTGGAAGGGCTCACCACCGAAGTCGGCGCGCGTCTTGCCGGCGGCGTGAACGATGAGCGTGGCCGCGACTGGATGATCGCCAAGTTCAAGGCGCTGGGTTTCGACAAGGTCTATACCGAGCCGGTGAGCTATCCGTTGTGGGTGCGCCGCAGCGAGCATGGCGCCATCGTTGCACCTTTTCCGCAGCCGCTGACACTCACCGCGCTGGGTTACTCACCCGGCACGCCCAAGGGCGGACTGACGGCCGAGGTCGTTCAATTCGCCAGCCTTGATGCGTTGAAAGCCGCCGATCCAGCCAGCGTGAAAGGCAAGATCGTCTACATCGGCGAGCGCATGCAGCGACACAAGGATGGGCTGGATTACGGCCGCATCGGCTCGCCGATTCGCGTGCAAGGCCCGGTGATCGCGCAGGCGAAGGGCGCCGCGGGCTATCTGCTGCGCTCGGCCGGTACAGATGCCTCCGATCGCACGCCGCACACTGGCGTCACCGCCTTTACCGATCCTGCCAAGGCGATTCCCGCCGCTGCGCTCTCCAATCCCGACGCTGACCAGCTCGAGCGCGTGCTGGCTTTCGGCAAGCCTGTCAGCGTGAAGCTCGATCTCGATTGCGGCATCGAAGGCCAGTACACGGGCGCGAACGTGATCGGCGAGATCACCGGCAGCAAATATCCCGACCAGGTGATCGCCATCGGCGGCCATCTCGATTCCTGGGATCTGGGCACCGGCGCGATCGACGATGGCGCCGGCGTGGCGATTGCCGTGGGCGCGGCCAAGGTGATCCATGATCTGCCGCAGCGTCCCGACCGCACCATTCGCGTGATCGCTTTTGCCAACGAGGAAATGGGCCTGTGGGGCGGCCGTGCCTACGCGGAGAAGCATGCGGCGGAAGTAACCAAGTTCCAGCTCGGCACCGAATCGGATTTCGGCGCCGGCCCGGTGTGGCGCATGACCGCCAGCGTCAAGCCCGAAGCGCGCGGCGCCATCGCGCAGATCGCCAAGGTGCTGGCGCCGATCGGCGTGAGCTATGACACGAAGAAGCCCGGCGGCGGCGGCTCCGACCTGTCGCAGATGCACGGCAAGGGCATGGCCGCGCTCACGCTCGTGCAGGACGGCACCCACTACTTCGACTGGCATCACACGCCCAACGACACGCTGGACAAGATCGATCCCAAGGAGCTGGCGCAGAACGTCGCGGTGTACGCCGTGTTCTCCTACATGGCGGCACAGGCGGATGGCGATTTCGGTTCGGCACCCGGTGCGTTTGCGCACGATGGGGCGGAAGACTGAGCGGTCCCTGCACTTTGCCCTCTCCCTTCGGGGAGAGGGCTCTCTCCTGATGTCCGCCTGAGCCTATCCTTCTTCTCGAAGGACAGAGGGAACGGCCATATCCTCGCCGACGTCGGCAGGGGTTTCCGCGACATCGAGCGCCTGCAGGTTTTCCTTCAGCCGCGTCAGCACGTCCATCGCCTGCGTCATTTCTTCGTACGTGATGCCCGCCGTACATTCCCGCCGCAGATCGCGGGCGATGCGCTCCATGTCGTCGATCACCCCGCTCGCCTGCGCGGTGGTGTACAGGCGCCAGGCGCGGCGATCCTTGGGATCGGGGCGCCTCTCCACGAAGCCGGCCGCTTGCAGGCGGTCGATGACGCGGCCGACGGCGATGGGCTCCATTTCCAGGAACTCGGCCAGCTCCGTCTGGCGCAGGCCTTCGCGGTGATAAAGCATCTTGGTGGCGCGCCACTGGGCTCGCGTCAAACCGAATTTCACCGCGCGGCGGTCAAAGTGCTTGCGAAACAGCAGGGTAATGTCGTTCAGCAAGTAACCGAAGGAAATATCTTCCGTCTTTGGCATGATGCAATCGCCCGGTAACACGTTGTGCAAGCATAAGCCCAATCATGGCCCTCAGCGTTGTCACCTCCGACCTTACCCGGTTATCTGTGGACGCCATCGTGAACGCGGCCAACAGCGCCTTGCTGGGCGGTGGCGGCGTGGATGGCGCCATCCACCGCGCGGCCGGCCCTGGCTTGCTGGAAGCTTGCAAGGCCTTGCCGCAGGTGGCGCCCGGCGTGCGCTGCCCCACCGGCGAGGCACGCATCACGGCGGGCTTTTTGCTGCCCGCGCGCTACGTCATTCACACGGTGGGGCCAGTCTGGCACGGCGGCCATCGCGGCGAACCTGAACTACTGGCGCAGTGCTACCGCTCATGCATCGCGTTGGCGGACGAGCACGCGATAGCGAGCATGGCCTTTCCGGCGATCAGCTGCGGCGTGTACGGCTACCCACCCGAACAGGCGGCGCGCGTGGCGATCGCCACCTTGCGCAAGGTGGCGCCCGACGACATCGACGTGCAGCTTTGCTGCTACGGCGAACGGATGGCGTCGATCTGGCAGGACGCGCTCAATCGAGCTTGAACGGATACAGCGGTGGCAGCGGCGAATCCGTCTCCGCGGTATCTGCCTGGCGCCATATGAACCCCTTGGCAAAGGCGGCGGCAAGATCGATGCGCTGGGACGCGGTAACGCCCGCAAACTGCTCGCGCTGCAACTGTTCGATCGCCGTGCGCTGCTCCTCAGCAGCTAATGCATCGGCCACCTCGCCCAGGTTGCGCAGTTCGGGGCGCTCGGCGCGCGCCCATGCAAGCAGGCGCCGCGCCTGGGCCGGCGGATCGCCGCTTCGCACCGCCTCCAGAAACGCCTGGCGCAAGGCGCGTACCGAATCGGCAGGTTCCGCACGACGCGCGAATGCAGGTGATCTGCGTGATCGCCTGCTTCGATACCACCACGCGAACACCAGCATGCTGATCAGCCACAACGCGAGGCTGCCCAACGCAATCCAGCGCCACGGTGTCGCTGCCACCGTGCTGGGCGCAGGCGCAATCGAGGGCGATGCAACCGCGCTGCTGGCCGTCGATGTCGCCGGCTGCGGTACCGACGCGGCTATCGCGGGCGCTCCGCTGGCCGCGGCGACTGTCAAGGTATGCGATGGAAGGGTGGCGACGCGCTTCTGTCCGCTTTGCACATCGAACCAGGTGAGCGTGATTTGCGGGATGGTCAACCTGCCGGCGCGCTGCGGAAAGATCGCAAAGTTGCGTTCCCGCCGCCCCGTCAGCCATTCGCCATCGTCGCGCGTGGTCGTGCTTGGCTGGTCGGGATAGACCGTGGCGCCATCGATGGTCGGCAGGCTCAAGTCCGGCAAGGCATCGCCGGACACGCCTTGCGCTTCCACGCGCATGCGCAGATTCAGCGGCTGGCCCACGGTGATCTTGTCATCGCTGGGCAAGCCCTCGAGGCTGAGCGTCAGCGAGCGCGCAGGCAGCCATGCCGTCTTGCCCCAATCCGCAGGCGGCGCCTGTACGTCGAGCTTCACTTCCGGCGAATTGGCCGTTATCGGCGTGGTGTTGCCGAACAAGCCGCCGGGATTGAAGAAACCACCGGGATCATTCGGATTGCCGGGCTCGACGGCTTCGCCCTGAAACTCGATGGAGGGAATGGTCAAGCTGCCGGCACGCTGCGGCGTCAAGGCATAGCGCCGCTCGATCACCTGGTAGCGATGCCCGTTGCGCACGGCCTGATAGTCGGCATCGTTGCCCAGCTTGCGCAGTTCCGCGCCATCGACATGCGGATCGGCCAGGCTGCCGCTATTGAGATTGACGTCGAAGAACAAGCGCACGGTGTAGAGCAGTTGCTGCCCGACATAGGCGTGATTCGAACTTGGGGTGACTTCTACGAATACGTCCTTGCCGGCATTCGCACTGGCCGACGCATCCGGCGCACCCACGTGCAAGGTCAGCGGTTGCGTTTGATTGCCCGCCACGCTCAACGGCGGAATCTGCAGGTCGCCCGTGTGCTTCGGGCGCAAGGCCACACCGATGATCAATTCGGCGGTCTGCTGGCCATTGACGATGTTGAGCGAGCTGTTGGTGGACGTGCCGAGCACTTCGAAATCGCGATCCAGCGCGCTCAGATCCGGCGTGCTCGCGTTCATCGCGCCGTCGATACGCAGATTGAGCGTGACGGTTTCGCCCAGATGCACGTCGTTGCGATCCAGCGTCGCCTGCACGCCCGCCGCCATGGCGGTAAAAGGCAACAAAAGGAAGATAAGCAGCAGCCAACGCATCAAGAGCCTGCTTAGGGTTTCGGCGTAGCCCGCGTTGTCACGGTGCGCCCGCCGGGTGGTAACGCGTGGCACAGCGCTTGCCTGGCTGGCAAGCCAAGCCGCGCGCTGCCGCATGGCGGACGCACCGTGGCAACCCGAAGGGCCGGGGCTGTTTGCCCGCCGGGCTGCGTCTTCACTCAGTTGTGTATCGACATACACGCCTTCGTTCCTCCTTGCCCGTCAGGCAAACAGTCCCGGCGCGGGCCACGCCGACACCCTAAGCAGGCTCTCACTCTCCATTGCCAGGTTGCGCGCCCATGCGCTCGCGGTATTCAAGCTCGAACTTCCGGCGCAGCAGCGCGCCGGGATCGTCGGGCACGCGCTGCAGGTCGCGACGTACATCGTTGGGCAACTTGGCGAGCGGATCATCGCTGTCGATCACGCCCAGTTCGTGCGTTTGCTGCGCGGCGGCCCTGGCTTGCTTGCTGGCGAGCGCCTGATCCATTTGCGCCTGCAGCCCTTGCTGCGCCTTGGCCGCTTGGGCGCGCTCGGTGCTGGACGCGGGCGCCGGTGATGTCTTGGGTTCTTCCTGCGCGGATGCTTGGCCCGCGTCATGCTGCGCTGATTGATCGTTCGCCGAGGACCGCTCGCTGCCATTCTGCTGCGCACCTTGCGAGGGGTCCTGTCCGTTTTGGCCCTGGCTCGGCTGGTCCTTCGCACCTTGACCGGCGCTTTGTTGTTGCTGGCCCGATTGGCCTTGTTGACCGGAAGACTGCCCGCTCTGGCCCGCCTGGTTTTTCTGCCCGCCCTGTCCGCCGGATGGCTGCTTTTGCTGTTGTGACGATGCGCTTTGCTGCTGCTTGCGCATTGCCTCTTCAACGATTTTTCGGTTGGCGCGCGCATCGTCGTTATGTGGATCCAACTGCAAGGCGCGATCGTAGGCCCTCAGCGCATCCTGATAGTGACCGAGTTTGGCCAGCGCATTGCCAAGGTTGTATTGTGCGTCTGCGCCCTTGGCCTGCTGCAGCGCTTGCGCCGCGGCAGCGTAGTCCTTGCCGCGATAGGCTGCCGCACCACGCCACGCCGGATCCTGCGCCAGTTGCTGCGCTTTGGCTGCATCACCTTGGCGCAGCGCACTGGCCGCCTGCTGATCGGGACGCTGCCACCAATCCTGCCAACCGGACGCCTTCGCCGTGGTGGGCAACATGGGCAGCAATACCAAAGGCAGCAGCAATACCCAACCACGACGGAAAGCCATCGCGGCCACCAGCAGCAACGGCAGCAGCAACCAAGGGCCGCGGTCTTCCCATACGTCGCTACCTTGCCCCTCAGCAAGCGATGCATGTTGCGTGGGTTGCAATATGGCATGCAAGGCTTCAACGTCATCGCCATTTGCGCTCATGGCCAGGTAACGGCCGTGACCTGCATCGGCGAGTGCGCGCAGGTGTTTGTCATCGCGGCGAGCGACCAGGATATTGCCCTGGTCGTCATGCGCAAAACCACCATTGGCTTGAGAAACCGGCACGCCCTGCGGCGTACCGATACCCAACACGGATACCCGCACTCCGGCCGACGACGCGGCACGCGCTGCCGCCTCGGCAGCGGCATCCGCGTCATCCGTCAGCAACACGATCGAACCACTGCCCAGTTTGGCGTCATGAATCAGCTTGGCGCCTTGTTCGATGGCCTGCGCTGCATTGTCGCCATCCACCGGCATGACGTCGGGCGACATGGCGTCGAGCAAGGCATCCAGGCTGTGCGCATCGGAAGTGAGCGGCGCCACCACGAACGATTGCCCGGCGTAACCGATCAGCGCGTTCAATCCATCCTTGTTGGCCATCAGCAGATCGCGCGCCTTGTAGCGTGCTCGCTCCATGCGGCTGGGCGGCACGTCGCGCGCCAGCATGCGTTGCGACAGCGAAATGGCGACGACCTGCGCCGCACGATCGGCAAACATCGGCTCGGTGACACGGCTCCACGTCGGCCCCGCCAGAGCAAGCACGCCCAGTGTCCATCCCAGCGCAAGCAAACCCGATGGCCAACGCGCATGCCGCGTCGTACCGCTGACCAGATGCGGCAACAGTTCCGGATCGACCAGACGATGCAGCGCGCGCTGCGATGCATCGCCACGTACGCCGATCCACAGCAACAACGGCAACACCAACAGGCCCAGCAACCATGCCGGCTGCAAAAAATGGAATTGATGCAGCGCCTCGCTCATGCGCCCATCCTCTTCCAGCGCGGCCACAGCAAGCCCAACAGCAAGCAGGCTCCAGCGATGGCGAGCGGCACGCGGAACAGTTCGTGATGCAGGCGGAAACTCGGTCCGTGCTGCGGCATGGGTTCCAGCGCATCGATCGCGCGATAGGCGTCGGCGAGTTGATTGCCGTCCGTCGCGCGATAGAACTGGCCGCCGGTTTCATGCGCGATGTAGGTGAGCATGTCCGCATCCAGGTCCGCCGACGGATTCACCACGCTGTCGCCGAACAAGCCCGGCACGACCATACGTGTCGCGCCGATGCCGATGGTGTAGATGCGTACGCCGGCGGCCTTGGCGGCGCGCGCGGCATCCTGCGGCGAGATGCTGCCGGAATTGTTCACACCGTCGGTCAGCAAAATCAGTACCCGCGCCTGTTCCGGCAATGCAGAAAGACGTTTTACCGCCACCGCAATCGCATCGCCGATGGCGGTTTCCGTACCGGGCAAGCCAACGGTTGCGCTTCGCAACTGCGCGCGTACGGCATTCAGATCATAGGTAAGCGGCGTGACCAGAAACGCGCGCGTGCCGAACAACACCAGACCGAGTTCATCGCCACTGCGGCGGGAGATGAAATCGCCTGCAATGGCTTCCACCGCGCCGAAGCGACTGAGCTGCTGTCCGCCCAGCACCATGTCCGGCGTTTGCATGCTGCCGGAAAGATCCACCGCCAGCATCATCGCGCGCCCGCTATGCGTCTGCGCTTGCGGCGGCCCCAGCAGCTGCGGCCGCGCTGCGGCGACGAGGAGGCTTAGCCAGCCTAACGCCAGCAACCAGGACGCCGCACTGGATGCAGAGACGTGCTGGCTCGCATTCCATGACAGCGAACCATGCGGCAGGCGCAACGCCTGTCCAGGCGATGCGGGCTTCAACAAGCGCCACGCCAGCCACGGCAGCGGCAGCAGCACGAACACCCAGGGCCATGCGAATTCAGGCACGGCCTGTCTCCAAGGGTTTCATGCGCCGCCATGCGGCTTGCAGCCAACGACGCAATGCATCTTCCACGGCTGCACGATCGAATGCGGCGTGCGGTTGATACATCCGCGCTTCCAGCGTCATCAGCGTGTCGAGCGTGGCGGCGTCGATCGACACTTCCGCCAACACGTTGCGCCACGCATCGCCTTGCAGATGGTGCGCGTCCGCGGCGTATCGCCACGCGGCACGGCGCAGCAGCTGATGCAAGCCGGCAGCATAGGCAGCATCGTCATGTGCATGACGATCGGCGATCTGCCGCATTTCTGCCAGCACGCGTTCCCGCCAGATGCGCGCGCGGCGCACACGACGATAGAGCATCAATGCCAGCACCACGGCCACACAGACCACCACGGCCAGCACCCACCATCCCGGCGCAGGCGGCCACCACGGTGGATTGGGCGGAAGATGGATATCGCGCAACGGCAGATCGTTTGCCGTCTGCGGGAAATGGCCGTTCATCGCGACCTCCCACCGTTGTGCAGCAAGGCAGAGACGGCCTCCAGCGGATCGGCGGCGGTATCGATGATGCGATAAGGAATGCCAAGCGACGCGGCCATGGCAGCCAACCGCGCCTGGCCTTCGCCCAAGCTGTGCTGGAATGCTTCGCGTTGCGACAAGGCACGCAGCGCGAGTTGGCGGCGTTCGCCGCGGTGTTCGATGGGATAGCTTCCGGGCGGCACCGCTTCCAGTTCCATCACGTCGGCGACGATCAGCAGGCGCACCGCGGTATGGCGCATCATTTCGAGCAGACGATCGCGCGCCGGCGCATCACTGCTTTGTCCGTCGCTGATAAGCAACGCACGATTGGCGCCATGTTGAAGTTTGATCACATGTTGCAATGCTTGCGACAACGGCTGGCTTTGATCGGATGGCGTGGCATCGCATTTTGCCAGCATCCCGCACACGTCTAGCGCCCCGCGCGCACCGCCACGCGGACGCTGCAAATACTGGCTTTCGCCGAACGCCACCAAGCCAATACGTTCCCCGGCTTTGACGGCATACCACGCAGCCAAGGCCGCAGCGCGCGCCGCCTGCACGGATTTGAAACGCGCGCGCGTGCCAAATCGCATGCTCGGATTGTGGTCGAGCAGGATCAGCAATTGCCCTTCACGTTCTTCCTGGAACAGCTTGGTGTGCAGACGGCCGCTGCGGGCGGTCAAACGCCAGTCCAGGCGGCGCACGTCATCGCCAGGTTGATAGGCGCGCGATTCCGCATAGTCCATGCCGCGGCCGTATAGACGGCTGGACTGCGCGCCGATGCGAGTGGCACGGCTGTCCTGCGGCGGCATGCGCAAGCGGGCGACACGGCCGCGCAGCGCGATCAGCTCCGACAGCGATACGCGGACGCGTCCGTCGCCATCCGCCTGATGGTCGAGCACGGCATTCACGGCAATGGAACGAGATCCAGCAAACGGTTGATGACTTTGTCGCTGCGGATGCCTTCGGCTTCCGCTTCGTAGCTGAGCAGCACGCGATGGCGCAGCACTTCGTACACGACCGCGTGCACATCTTCCGGCAATGCGAACTCGCGTCCTCTCAACCACGCGTGCGCGCGGGCGCAGCGATCCAAGGCGATGGTGGCGCGCGGGCTGGCGCCCCAGGCGATCCAGCGCTTCAGTTCCGGACCGTAGTGACCGGCGTCGCGCGTGGCGAGCACCAATTGCGTCAGGTATTGCTCCAAGGCAGGCGCCACGTGGATGCCCAATACGGCTTCGCGCGCGGCGAGCACCTCTTCCTGCGACAACATGGCAGCAGCGGGAACGATCGCGTTCGACGATTTGCCTGCTTGCTCGCGCGCGAGGCGCAGGATCGCCAGCTCGGCGGCGGCATCCGGATAACCGATCGTCACGTGCATGACGAATCGATCGAGCTGCGCCTCCGGCAGGGCGAACGTGCCTTCCTGCTCGATCGGGTTCTGCGTCGCCATCACCATGAACAGGTTCGGCAGGTGCCAGGTGTTGCGTCCTACGGTGATCTGCCGCTCGGCCATGGCTTCCAGCAAGGCCGACTGCACTTTCGCCGGGGCGCGATTGATCTCATCGGCCAGTACGATGTTGTGGAACAGCGGGCCGCGCTCGAATTCGAAGCTGCCCGATTGTGGCCGGAATACGTCGGTGCCGGTGAGATCGGCGGGCAGCAGGTCGGGCGTGAATTGCACGCGATGAAAGTCGGCGTCGATCCGCTGCGCCAGCGCCTTGACGGCCGTGGTCTTGGCCAACCCCGGTGCGCCTTCCACCAGCAGATGACCATCCGCCAACAGGGCGATCAACAGGCAATCGATCAGCCGCGGCTGGCCGATGATGTGTTGCTGCAGGTCATCGCGAAGACGTGAAAACGTGTGTTGCAGATGCCCGGGCGTGGGAATTTGGGGCATGTCCATCCGAAAATCCTGTACTGCTTGGTGGGCGTTGAGACCGCAACGCGGTGGGAAAGTTTGGTCCGTTGCCTTGCGCAAAGCAGAAGGGGCAGCACGCTGGCCGCCCCTTCTGCTCTTTCTGTGAATCCCTGCTTATTGCAGGCTGTCGCTGAGGATGCGTGGTGTCACGAAGATCAGCAGTTCTGCCTTGTCGTTGATGCGCTGTGTGCTGCGGAACAGGAAACCAACCCCCGGGATATCGCCCAACCACGGCACCTTGCTCAGGTTATCGGTTTTGCTGATTTCATAGATACCGCCCAGTACGACCGTCTGACCGTTGTCCACCAGCACCGACGTATTGAGTGAGCGCGTATCGATCACCGGCACCTGGCCGCTGCCCGGCACGGTGATGTAGTTGTGCAGCGAATCCTTGTTCACATTAATCGCCAGGAACACGCGGTTGTCGGCGGTAATCGTCGGTGTCACCTTCAGTTCCAGCACGGCATCCTTGAAGGCCACCGTGGCCGTACCGCTGGCGCCACCGCCACCGGTGCTGTTCTGATACGTGACGTAGCCGATTTCCTGACCTTGACGGATATCCGCTTCCTGCTGGTTGGCGGTGATCACGCGCGGGCTGGATACCAGCTGGCTGCGTCCTTCGGCCTGCGAGGCGGACAATTCCAGGTCCAGTGCGTAATTCTTGCCAAGAATGGCGGCCGCAATGGTCGAAGCCGTGCCGGTGGTAGGCGTGGCCGGCAGATTGACCTGCTGGTAGTTCTGCAGGCCGTTGTACGTCGTGGTGGTGCTGCCGCTGGATGTTGCGGGCAGAAGGCCGCTACCCAGCGACAAGGTCTGGCCGCTCGGATTGACCTGACGACCGTTCACACCCCACTGCACGCCCAGGTCGCGCTCGAAGTCATCAGAAGCGATCACGATGCGCGATTCGATCAGCACCTGTTGTACCGGCCGGTCCAACTGCGCCACGAGCGCGCGCAGCTCAGCCGTCTTTTCCGCCGTATCGTTGATCAGAAGAGTATTGGTGCGCTGGTCGAACGTCACGCTGCCGCGCGGCGAGAGGAAGCCACGATGCTGGCCAGCAGTACCACCGGTGCCACCGGTACCGCCCTGGCTCTGCTGCGCACCGCTCGTCAGCAGCTTGGCAATGTCCGCCGCCTTGCCGTAACTGATCGGAAGGTACGTAGTGACCAGCGGCGCGGTGTCCTGCGCCTTGAAGCGCGCATCGGCCACGTTCTGCTCGTAATCGGCCAGTTCTTTCTGCGGCGCGATCCAGATCACATTGCCGTCGCGGCGCTTGTCCAGGTCCTTGGCGCGCAGGATCACATCGAGCGCCTGATCCCACGGCACGTTGACCAGGCGAAGCGTGACGCTGCCGCCCACGGTGTCGGAGGCCACCAGGTTCAGGCCCGACACATCGGCCAGCAACTGCAGGGCCGAGCGCACCGGGATATCCTGGAAGTTGAAGGTAACGCGGCTGCCGCTGTAGACCGGCTGCGCTTCCGAAGCAGGATTGGTGTTCTTCGCGTCCTGCTTCTTCGGCGTCACCTCGACGACGTATTGATTGCCCGTCTGGTACGAAGAGGTTTCCACGTCACCGCTGATGGCGATGTCCACATGTGCGCCGTTCGGCGTGGACTTGGGCGAGATCGACTGCACCGGCGTGGCGAAGTCGAGCACGTTCAACCGCTGCGCCTGGCTGGCTGGAAGCTGCGCGTTGGTGACATCCACGGCGATGTTGCCATTCTGGCGATGCATGTTCGCCGTCGCGCCGGTGCCGCTGAAGTTGATCAGCACGCGGCCCGACCCGTTCGCACCGCGCTGGAAATCGATGTTGCTGATGGCCGGGCCGTTGGTGGCCGATGGCAGCGCCTTGGACGGATCGATGGTGGCCGCCGTGGTTACCGGTTGCGATTGCGTACCGTTGTTGACCACCAGCACCAGGCTGTTGCCCTGGACGCTCGACTTGTATGACGAAGGCTGCATCAGCTCGACCACCACGCGCGTGCGTCCGCCGGCCGCAACCGCCGATACGCCGGTAGTGGTGCCCACGCCGATGTCCTGGTGGCGGGCCGCATCGTTGGTGGTATCGGGAAAGTCGATGGCGATACGCGGCGGCGTTTCCGTGGTGAAGATGTTCGGCTGCGGGACCTGGTTGCTGTCGAAGTTCATGCGTACTTCGACGCGGCCGCCCGGCAGGCCCTTGTAGGTGATGTTCTGCAGCGTCGTGGCTGCTGCGGCGGCGCTCGCCCAGGTGGCGGCACTCAGCACCATGACGGTAATCAGGCAACGGCTGGCCAGGTGCATGGCACGACTCCGGACTGTTTGATTGGGATTAGTCATTGCATCAGCCCCTGTATTCCTATTTCGCCTCAAGCGCGATGCTGGCCGGACGTTCCATCCAGCCGCCATTGCCGTTGGAAACCAATTCGACCAGGTCGACGTGGTCACCGGTGATGGCGGTGACGCGGCCGTAGTTCTGGCCCAAGTATTCGTTGATGTGCACGCGGTGGATCACACCGCCGGGATCCTTGACCAAGGCTTCCATGGTGGCAGCGCCACCGATTGTGCCAACCATCCTCAAGCTATCCAGCGAGTAGGCTTCGAGCGGTTGGCGTGGACGACCTTCATCCGGCCGCGGGCCGCTGCTCTGCGTCAACTCGTCCTGGCTGGGGCTGAACGGGTCGCGCTTGTCTTGGTCGTTGTAGGTGAACGTTTCGAAGGTTTTGATCACCGGCAGCGGCGGGATCGGCGCACCGCGCTTGGCCTTCTCTTGCGCGACCCAGTCGCGCAGATCGCCCATGCCGCGCGTGCAGCCACCAAGCATGAGCGCGGTGGCGATCACCAGCGACAGCTTCGCCAGCTTCATGGCAGTCGTGACTCTCATTTCCGTCCCCCGGGCTTCTTCGACTTGCTGCCCGTATCGCCGGTCTCGGAATCGTCGAGATAGCGATAGGTCTTCACCGTGCCCTGCAGCACCAGCAACTGGTTGGAAGCGGGCTCGGCACCCTTGGCCGGCGGATTGAGCGGAGTCAGCGATACATCATGCATGGTCAGGATCACCACGCGCGGCAGCGAAGCCACGCCGCTGATGAACGCGCCGAACTGGTGATACGTACCGATCATCTTCAGCTGGATCGGTTTTTCCGCGTAGAAATCCTTCGGTATTTCGGTACCCGGCTGGAACAGCTCCTGCTGCAAGCCGGCCGACAGCGCCGTTTGCGACACATCCACCAGCAACTCGGGCATTTCGGTCCTGCTGGGCAGCTGGCGCAGCAACTGGCGCAGCATGTCCTTCATTTCGTCGAGCTGCTGTTGCAGCGCTTCGAGATTGACCGACTTGGCCTGCTTCTCGGAGAACTCTTTCTTGAGTTGTTCTTCCTTGCCGGCCAGCGTTTGCAACTGATCCTGCTGATCGCTGATCACCACGTACCAGCCGACCAGGATGATCACCAGGAACAGCAGCACCGTGAAAAATGTCTTGACCGATTTCGGCCAGCCGCCGATGTTGTTGCGGTCGAGACTGCGCAGATCGTCAAAGAGTTTCATTAGCGAGCCCCTCCCTTGACCGGCGCGGCGCTCGGCTTGACCGGAGCAGGCGCAGTTGCAGGGGGTTGTGTCACAGTGGCCGGCTTAGGCTGCTGCATCGGCGTCACAGGAGCAGCACTCGTGCCCGACGATGCCGGCGCGCCCGCGCCCTGTGCGGCCGCACTGTCGTCCTTCGGCTTGGAAAGCGCCACGGTCAGGCCAAAGCTGTAAGGCATGCGCGAGGCGTCGTGGCTGTTCTCGGTCTTGCTGAGATCGGACTGCCCCATCCATGGCGAGGCTTCGATGTTGCGCATGTACTCGGCCACACTGGCGTTGGATTGCGACACGCCGCCCAGCACCATCTGATCGCCGTTCTGCTTGATCGAGGTCAGGCGCACGCTGCCCGGAACGGTCTTCACCAGTTCGTCGAACAGATGCACCATCTGCGCCCGGTTCGCCTGCAATTGCTCGATGATCTGCTTGCGTGCCAGCAGCTGCGCGCGGACTTTTTCCAGATCCTGGATCTTGGCCAGGCGCGCATCCACTTGCTTGATCTGGTCCTGCAGGTAGGTGTTGCGATCGTTCTGGTTGTCGATGCGCATGTCCATCCAGAACCACCACAGCAACATCACGCCGATGGCCGCCAAGGCGGCGGTGCCGAGCTGCATGAAGAATTCGCGCTGGCGGACCTTGCGGCGTTCGGCACGCCATGGAAGCAGGTTGATGTGTGCCATCAGTCGAAACTCCTCATGGCGAGTCCGACCGCGATCATCAGCGCCGGGGCATCTTGCGTCAGCGACTGCGCCTGCACGCGACTGGACAGCGACATGCGCGCCAGCGGATTCGCCACCACGCAAGGCAGGCCGAGCTGTTCTTCCAGCATCGCGGTAATGCCGTCGATCGACGCGCAGCCACCGGCCAGCACCACTTGGTCGACCTTGCTGAACTCGCTGCCGGCATAGAAGAACTGCAGCAGGCGGCTGATCTGCTGCACCAGCGATTCCTTGAACGGCTGCAAGGCTTCGGTCTCATAGGATTCCGGCAGGCCGCCTTTGCGCTTGGCGCGTCCGGCTTCCTCATACGAAAGCCCGTAGCGGCGCATGATCTCATCGGTGAGCTGCTTGCCGCCGAACACCTGCTCGCGCGAATAAATGGTGCGCTGGTTCTTGAGCACCGACAGTGTGGTCATGGTGGCGCCGATGTCGATCACCGCCACCAGCGCGTCGCGACCCACATTCAATTGGTCGGCGATCAACGTGAAGGCGTTCTCCATCGCGAACGCTTCCACGTCGACGACCTGCGCGCTGAGGCCGCCCAAATCCAGTGCGGCCACTCGCATGTCCACGTTTTCCGTGCGCGAGGCGGCCAGCAGGATGTTGTTCATCTCGGGGTTGTCGCGCACCGGCCCGAGTACCTCGAAATCGAGGCTCACTTCCTCGATCGGGTACGGGATGTACTGGTTCGCTTCGACCTGGATCTGACCTTCCAGATCTTCATCCGACAGTTCGGCCGGCATCGGTACGATGCGGGTGATCACCGCCGAGCCAGCCACCGCTGCGGCGGCGTGCTTGACCTTGGCACCGGAGCGCGCAAGCGCGCGGCGCACCGCTTCGCCCACCGCCTCGACCTCGACGATGTTCTTTTCCACGACGGCATTCGGGGGCAGTGGCTCGATCGCGTAGTGCTCCACGCGATAGCGACCCCCTGCTTGGCTGAGCTGCAGCAGCTTGACGGCGGTCGAACTGATGTCGACGCCTACCAGCGGCGGCTTCTTGGGTGTAAAGAGCCCCACGATGACTTCCCCCTTGACCCCTGGCGCTTCCGCCAGATACTGGCAGGATTGCCGGGTCATTAGAACCAAAAATTAATGCAATAGCAACGGCCTACGCGATCTTCTTCGAGACTTTTGGCGTGATGGCCTGCACATTTGGACCAACCGACCGGATGCCGCGATTAAGGTTTTGCTAACCCGTTGCTGATGCCCCACATACTGCTACATCTATACTTTGGTCTGTTTTGACTCAAGTCTCGCTACAACAACCACATGACGCGATTTTTGAAAGTTGTACTGCGCTGGCTGCTGATCCTGGGCTTTAGTGGCCTCCTGCTGATCACCGCAGCCATCGGGGTGGCTTACTGGCTGGTTTCCCCGCGCATTCCGTCAGTGGATGTGCTCAAGGATTACCACATGCAAGTTCCGCTCCGGGTCATGAGCGCGGACGGCAAGCTGATAGCGACCTTCGGGGAGACGCGGCGCATTCCGGTGCCTATCGAGCAAGTGCCCGACATGGTCAAGCATGCAGTGCTGTCGGCGGAAGATGCTGATTTCTATACGCATCCCGGCGTGGACTGGCGTGGCGTGATGCGCGCCGGCCTGCATGTGGTGGCGTCCGGCGGCAACAAGACCCAGGGCGGCTCGACCATCACGCAACAGGTGGCGCGCAATTTCTTCCTGAGCCCGGAAAAGCTCTATTCGCGCAAGCTGATTGAAATGTTCATCGCCCTGCGCATGGAGAGCACCCTCACCAAGGACCAGATCCTCGAGCTCTACATCAATAAAATGTTCCTGGGTCACCGCTCTTACGGCGTTGCCGCCGCGGCGGAGTATTACTACGGCAAGCGGCTGGATCAGCTCACCGTGGCCCAGTGCGCGGCCATCGCGTCCACGTTCCAGCTTCCCTCGGCGGTCAATCCGCTTACCAACACCCAGCGCCTGATCGGCCGCCGCAACTGGGTGTTGGGCCAGATGCTGGAGCACCGGTACATCAACCAGGCGCAGTACGAACAGGCCATCCATGCGCCGGACGAGGCCGCCCCGCACGAGCAACCGGTCCAGGTAGACGCGCCCTACCTGGCCGAAATGGCCCGGCTCCAGGCGCTTGAGCGCCTGGGCAACGATGCGCTGACCGAAGGCTATGTCGTGAAGACCACCTTGGTCAGTACCCGACAACAGGCGGCAGTCGCGGCCGTGCGTGACGGCCTGGCGATCTACGACCATCGCCACGGCTGGCGCGGACCGGAAGCCCACGAGGAACTGCCTTCCAACGCCAGCGACACCGACTACAGCAACCTGCTTTCCAGCTATACGGATGTCGCCGGCCTGGCGCCCGGCCTGGTGATCGCCTCGTCTGCTACGGAAGCTTCCGTGTTCTTGCCAGGCAAGCAGGTGATCAAGCTCGACCTGAAGGCGATGGACTGGGCTCGCCCTTATATCAATGAGACCCGCGTCGGCGCCGCGCCGACCAAGGTCGATAGCGTGCTCAAGCCGGGAGACGTCATCCGCGTGATTCGCGATGACAAGGGCGCATGGCAGCTTACGCAGATCCCGAAGGCACAAGCCGCATTGGTATCGCTGGATCCGGAGAATGGCGCCATCCAGTCGCTGGTCGGCGGCTTCAACTTCCAGCGCAGCAAGTTCAACCGTGCCGTGATGGCCGCTCGCCAGCCGGGTTCCAGCTTCAAGCCTTTCATCTATTCGGCGGCGTTCGAGCGTGGCTATACGCCGGCGTCGATCATCAACGATTCGCCCATCGCCCTGCCCGATCCCTCGCAGCCAAACGGCTTGTGGACGCCCAGCAACGATGACAACAAATTCTCCGGCCCGATCCGCCTGCGCGAGGCGCTGATCGAATCGAAGAACCTGGTGTCAGTGCGCCTGCTCGACGCTATCGGCGTGCGTTATACACGCGATTACGTCACCCGCTTCGGCTTCCCGCCCGACGCGCTGCCGAACAATCTTTCGATGGCGCTGGGCACCGCCTCCGTCTCGCCACTGAGCATGGCGCGCGGCTTTGCCGTGTTCGCCAATGGCGGCTATCTGGTCACACCTTATTTCATCGACGAAATCGATGATCGCGACGGCAAGCCGGTGTATGTCGCCAATCCGGCGCGCGCCTGTGCGGATTGCTCCGAACGCCTGTTGCAGAACAGCCCGCCCGCGCCGCCGCCGGCGAACATGCTCACCAACGGTGTATCGCCCAGTTCGTCCAATGCACCCGCCCCGGCCGCAAGCGTGGCGATGGCTGGCGAAACCGTATTGCCCGCCGACGTGCACAACAGCGGCAAGGCGCCGCCGGTGTTGGCACCGCACGTGATCGACATCCGCAACGACTATCTCGTCACCTCGTTGATGAAGGACGTGATCCAATCGCCGATGGGCACCGGCTACGCAGCCAAGTCGCTCAACCGTGGCGATCTGGCCGGCAAGACCGGTTCCACCAACGACCACCGCGATGCCTGGTTCGTAGGCTTCAATGGCGATCTGTCGACGGCCGTGTGGGTGGGCTTCGATGACTTTACGTCACTGGGCAAAGGTGAATTCGGCGCGAAGGCGGCACTGCCGATCTGGATCGACTACACGGGCGACGTACTCAAGGGTTTGCCAGAAAAGAGCCTGCCGATGCCGCCAGGCATCACCACCACGCTGATCAACCGCGAAAGCGGCCTGCCGACCTCGCAGGGTGATCCGGATGCAATGCAGGAAATCTTCAAGGTCGAAGACATCGATCGTCTGCATAACCAGGCGCAACAACAGCAGAATCAGGACCAAGATCAGACTAACGACATCTTCTAAGTATTTTGCGGTAGGCTTGCGACGGACGATGCAAACCGAGGGTCGCGACATGGCACGAGGCGAACACCATCGCATCCACGCGCACGATCGTGTGCAGCGCACCCGGTTACGCGTCGCCCAGGAAGCGGCGCGCCTGATGAGCGAACATGGCATCCGGGATTTCCACCGCGCCAAGCGCAAGGCCGCCGAACGGCTCGGCGTGCTGGACGAACAGGCACTTCCCCGCAATCACGAGATCGAACAGGCACTGCGCGAACATCAGCGCCTGTTCCAGGCTGACAGTCAGCCGCAACTGTTGCGCGAAAGGCGGGAAGCCGCGGTCGAAGCCATGCGTTTCCTGCAGCGCTTCGAACCGCGCCTGGTCGGCGCGGTGCTGGAAGGCACTGCCGATGCACACTCGGCTGTATGCCTGCATGTCTTCAGCGATGACCCGGAAGCCGTCGGCATCTATCTGCGCGAACACGGCGTGCCTTTCGAAACACAGACTCGCCGCCTGCGCATGACGCGTGACGAACAGGTCGAGTATCCGGTCATGCTGTTCGCAGCCGACAATCTTCCATTCGACATCACCGTGCTTCCGCACAACGCGCTGCGCCAAGCGCCACTCGATCGCGTCGATGAAAAGCCGATGCGCCGTGCATCGCTGGCATCCGTGGAAATCATGCTGGCGGAGGAAAGCGCGGAGGAAGACGAGTTCGAACGCAAGCTGGCCGCGGCGCTCAAATAATTTGCCAACCCGCAAAACAAAACGCCCGGCGATGCGCCGGGCGTTTTGTTTTTGCTGACATGCGCTGTCGATCAGCGCTTGTCGATACCCACATAGTCGCGCTTGTCGGCACCCACATAGAGCTGACGCGGACGGCCGATACGTGAGCCGGGCGTTTCATGCTGCTCGATCCAGTGCGCGATCCAACCGGCGGTGCGCGCGATAGCGAACATCACGGTGAACATCTCGGTGGGAATGCCCAGCGCCTTGTAGATGATGCCGGAGTAGAAGTCGACGTTCGGATACAGCTTGCGCTCGACGAAGTAATCGTCCTTGAGCGCGGCCTCTTCCAGCTTCATCGCCACATCGAGCAGCGGGTCGTTGACGCCGAGTTCGACCAGCACCTTGTGGCACATTTCGCGGATGATCTTCGCGCGCGGATCGAAGTTCTTGTACACGCGATGGCCGAAGCCCATCAGGCGGAAGTTGTCGTTCTTGTCCTTGGCGCGCTTGACGGCGGTTTCCACCTTGTCGGGCGAACCAATCTCTTCGAGCATCTTCAGCACGGCTTCGTTGGCACCGCCGTGTGCGGGACCCCACAGCGCGGTGATGCCGGCGGCGATCGATGCATACGGATTGGCGCCGGTGGAACCGACCAGGCGCACCGTCGAGGTGGATGCATTCTGTTCGTGATCGGCGTGCAGGATGAACAGCAGATCCAGCGCCCTGGCGCACACCGGGCTCAGTTCCAGCGGTTCGCTCGGCACTTCGAACATCATGTGCAGGAAGCGCGTGACGTATTCGAGATTGTTGCGCGGATAGCGGAACGGCCAGCCGATCGAATAGCGATAGCAGGCGGCGGCGATGGTCGGCATCTTCGCCAGCAGGCGGATCGCGGCCAGTTTGCGATCTTCCGGATTATCGACGTTCAGATCTTCATGATAGAACGCCGACAACGACGCAACGGATGCAGCCAGCATGGCCATCGGATGCGCGTCATGATGGAAACCCTGGAAAAAATTCTTGTGCGACTCGTGCATCATCGTGTGATGCGTGATGTCGTTTTCGAAACCCGAGAACTGTGCCTTGTTCGGCAGCTCGCCGTGCAGCAGCAGATACGCCACTTCGAGAAAGGTGGATTTTTGCGCCAACTGCTCGATCGGGTAGCCGCGATACATCAGCACGCCCTGGTCACCATCGATGTAGGTGATGGCGCTCTTGGTGCTGGCGGTGCTGCCGTAACCGGGGTCGTAGGTGAAATGCCCGGTGTCCTTGTAGAGCGGGGCAATGTCGATGCAGGCGGGGCCAATGGTGCCGCTCAGCAACGGGAGTTCGCTGCTGCGGCCGTTGGACTCATCAACCAGCTTGACGGATTTGGAATCGGACACGGAAACCTCCTACGCAATGGGTCGCCACCGGGGCAACCGCAAAACGGCAACCACCCGGCAAAGGGAAAGGCGCATCGACGAGGGGGAAGCGGCGATGCATCCGTTCCATTATCGCACATCACATTGCAAACGATCCGATGGCGCATGGTCCGATTGGCGTCGCATGAAAAAGCACAAGGCAGGCGCGAGGCCTGCCTTGTGCTTGCATTACTGGAGCCGCCGTCGAACGGCGGTTCGCCAATTATTTCTGCGCGTAACGGCGGCGGAACTTGTCCACGCGACCGCCGGCATCAACAACTTTCTGCTTGCCAGTGTAGAAGGGGTGCGAGTGGCTGGAGATATCCACCTTGACCAGCGGGTACTCGTTGCCGTCTTCCCACTTGACGGTTTCCTTGGTGGCAATCGTCGAACGCGTCAGAAACGCGAAGTCGGACGAGAGATCCTGGAACACCACCTGGCGGTAATTCGGATGGATATCGGGCTTCATGACGGACTCAAAGCTTGCGTGAAAAGAGCGGCATTGTATCGAGCGCCCGTAGCCGCGGTCAAGCCGGATGACGCGCTCCCAGCGCCCGTTGCACCATCGCCCCGAACTTCGCCTGGTCCAGCTCCAGCACAACGTTCGCTTGGCCAGGCCGGCCCAGGCGATGGCCCCAGTCCACTACGGTGGCGCCACGCGTCAGGCGCCCGTCCAGTTCCACGCCGACGTGGCGACGCTCGCTGCGCACGATCACCGAGGGATCGATGGCCACCGCCATCGCCAAGGCGTCCGCCGCGATGATGCCGCGCCGGCCGCGCTCGCGATTCGTCTCACGCGCCACCTGGAACACCCGGCCAAAGAATTCGGACCGATGATCGCCGGCCGCCAGCCACTGGTCGAATTCGTCTTCGTCAAAGGCATGCCGCAGGGTGAGTTCCCAATCGACCAGGTCGAAATCGGGGAAGCTCTCGAACACTACATGCGCCGCCTCGGGATCGAAACCGACGTTGAATTCCGCCGGCACGCGGCCGGTATTGCCGTGTCCGGTTACTGCGCCGCCCATCACCACCAGGCGCTTTACGCGTTCGGGCAGCGAGGGATCCAAGCGCAGCGCCAGGGCGAGATTCGTAAGAGGCGCCAACGCCACCACGATGATTTCGCCTGGCCGTTCGCGCGTGATGCGCAGCAGGGCCAGCGCGGCATGCTCGCGCGCTGCCACGGTCTTGGGTTCCGGAAACCCGACGTCGCCCAAGCCATCCAGGCCGTGCACGAAGGCCGCGTCCTCTTCGGGCAGGCGCACCAGCGGTGAGGGACAACCGGCGAACACCGGCGTGGAAGCACCCACCACATCCACCAGCGTGCGCGCATTGCGCGTGGTATGCGTCAGGCCGACGTTGCCGGCGGCGATGCTCAGCCCCAGCACATCGGCATGCGCATGCGCCATCAGAATGGCGAGGGCATCGTCGACACCCGGATCGGTATCAATCAGCAGTTGAGGTTTGGTCATGAGTTCGAGAACAGGCATCGGGACGGACAATCGTACGAGCAGATGACGGTAGATGCACACCACGCGGCATGCGCCTTTCGCTACGCACGCTCCTGACTCGCGGCATGCTATGCACCTGCATAGCGTGCCGCACCACCGATCCAGCGTTCGATCAATCGCCCTGCCCGCTCGGGATGGTGAGCAAGCATGTATTCGCCCACTTGCTGCACGGCCGGAAGCAGATGCGCGTCGCGCGCCAGATCGGCCATGCGGAAACTCAGCTGGCCGGTTTGACGCGTACCCAATACCTCGCCGGGGCCGCGCAGCTCCAGATCTTTTTCGGCAATGCGAAAACCGTCATTGGTTTCGCGCATTACCTGCAGGCGTTCGCGCGCGAGTTGGCCCAGCGGCGGTTGATAGAGCAGCACGCAATTGGACGCCACGGCACCGCGCCCTACGCGTCCGCGCAATTGATGCAATTGCGCCAGACCCAGGCGCTCGCTGTTTTCGATCACCATGAGGCTGGCGTTGGGCACGTCCACGCCCACTTCAATGACCGTGGTCGCCACCAGCACGGACAATTCGCCCGCCTTGAAGGCATCCATCACCGCCTGCTTTTCCTTCGGCTTCATGCGTCCATGGATCAGGCCCACGGGACACTCGGTCAGCGCATGTGAAAGTTCGGCATGCGCGGCTTCGGCCGCCTGTGCGCGCAGTTGTTCGGATTCCTCGATCAACGTGCATACCCAATAGGCCTGGCGGCCTTCCATGCAGGCGACGCGGATACGCTCGATCACTTCGGTGCGACGCGCGTTGGAAATCGCAACCGTTTGCACGGGCGTGCGGCCCGGCGGCAGTTCGTCGATGGCGGAAATATCCAGGTCGGCGTAGGCGCTCATGGCCAGCGTGCGTGGAATCGGCGTTGCGGTGAGCACCAGTTGATGCGGCACCAGTTCCCCTTCCACGCCTTTGTCGCGCAAGGCCAGACGCTGCTGCACACCGAACCGATGCTGTTCATCGACAATCGCCAGGCCAAGGCGTGCAAACGCCACGCCCTCCTGCATCAAGGCATGCGTACCGATCACGATCGGCGCACCTTCGGCCACGCGCCGCATCGCCTGCTGGCGCGCCTTGCCTTGCTGCTTGCCCGCCAGCCATTCGACGTGCAGACCCAAGGGCTCCAGCCAGTGCCGGAAATTGCGCAAATGCTGTTCCGCCAGCAATTCCGTGGGCGCCATCAAGGCCACCTGATGGCCCGCTTCCACCGCTGCCAGCGCGGTGGCGCACGCGACAGCGGTCTTGCCGGATCCAACGTCGCCTTGCACGAGACGAAGCATGGGCTGCGGTTGGGCGATGTCGCGGGCTATCTCCTCGATGACGCGCTGCTGCGCTCCCGTGAGCTGGAACGGCAGCGATGCCAGCCAACGCTGTCGCAAGGTGTCGCTGGCGCCAAGCACCGGTGCGCGTCGTTCACGTACCGCCGCACGCAAGCGCTTCAGGCTCATGTGCTGGGTGAGCAATTCTTCGAACGCCAGACGCTGCTGCGCGGGGTGGCGCCCTTGCATCAATTGATCGATGCGAGCATCGGGCGGCGGACGATGCACGTACAGCAGCGCCTCGCGGAGCGAAGTCAGGCCGAACTTGCCGCATAGCGCGGGCGGAATCAGCTCCAGTTCGGCTTCTACCGGCAGCTGTTGCAATGCCTTCGCAATGACGTTGCCCAGACGCTTCTGCCCAAGCCCTTCGGTGGTGGGATAGACAGGCGTGAGCAGTTCATCCAGCACGACGGATGCATCGTCGTCCAGGCGACGGTATTGCGGGTGCACCATCTCCAGGCTGGCGTTGCCCTGCCGTGCCTCGCCGTAGCAGAGCAGCCGCGTGCCGACGCGAAACTGTTCGGCCTGAGCGCGGTTGAAATGGAAGAAGCGCAGCAGCAACGTTTGCATCGCGCCGTCGCCGATCGCCACTTTCAATTGCGGGCGATAACGGAAACCCTTCTCCACCGCCTCCACCGTGCCCACCACTTGCGCGCGCATGCCGGGGCGCAAGTCGGTCAACGGCGTCAGATGCGTGCGGTCTTCGTAGCGAAGCGGCAGGTGAAACCATAGGTCCTGCACGCGATGCAGTCCCAGCCGCACCAGCGATTCGACCAGCGCGGGACCGACACTGGCCAGCGCCGTGACCGGTCGCTTGCCGGGGTCGTCACCGATTACAGCAACACGTTGAGGTTTCTGGGCGGCCATCGATGCAAGACTAACCGAGCATGCCGGCTTGGCGAATCAGGCTGCAGACGAAAGCTGTCAGCAATCTGCGCGCGTTTGAATCAGTCCAGCACCATGATCGCGTCCACTTCCACTTGCGCGCCCTTGGGCAGGCCGGACACTTCGATGGTGGAACGCGCCGGATACGGCGGCTGGCAGTACTCGTTCATCACGGCGTTGACAGCGGCGAAGTTCGCCAGGTCCGTCACGTAGATGCCCACGCGCACGAACTTGTCGAATGAGCCACCGGCCGCTTCGGCGACCGCTTTCAGATTGTCGAACACGCGGCGTGTCTGCGTGCTGATGTCGCCTTCCACCAACGTGCCGGTGGCCGGGTCGAGCGGAATCTGTCCGGAAAAGTACACGGTGTTGCCGGCACGCACGGCTTGCGAATAAGGGCCAATCGCGGCAGGGGCTTTATCGGTGGCGATGATGGTGCGGGGCATGGGGATCATCCATCGGAATGAAACCGAGAGTGTAACGCGCGCCCTATTCTTCCAGGGGAATGGAACTCAAGTGGCGCTACAGCGGATACCGATAAGCCCCGCTTACCACGCCCGTACGCCGCACGCGCCGGATCACCTCGGCCAGATGCTTGCGGTTCTTCACTTCGATCGTGAAGAGGAGCGTGGCGGCCGCCATGTCGCGCTCGACGTATTCCACGTTCTCGATATTCGAATCGGCGGCGGCAATCGCGGCCGCCACGGTGGCGAGCACGCCTGGACGATTGATGACCTCGATGCGCAGCTCGGCGCGATAATCGCCCTGCACGTCGCGATCCCATTCGATGTCCACGCAGCGTTCGGGCGAGGATTTGCGCAGCTCGGCCATGTTCGGGCATTCGGTGCGATGCACGACAATGCCCTTGCCCGGCGACAGGTAGCCGACGATCTCATCCCCCGGCAGCGGATGACAGCAATTGGCGAAGCTCAATACACCGCGCTCGGCACCGGTGATGTGGATTTTTTCGGCTGGGTGCGAAAGGGGCGCACCACGGCCGGACGCGGTACCGCGCGACGTCACGAGCTGGCTGGCCACCTGGTCGGGCATGCGATTGCCCAGCGCGATGTCGGCCAGCAATTCTTCCAGGCGCTTGAACTTGGACTTGTGCAGGAACTTTTCCAGCGCCGCCGGCTGTATCGCATCGAGGTTGGTGCCCAATGCATCCAGCGCACGATCCAGCATGCGATGGCCGAAATCCACCGCATCTTCGTGCTGCAAATGTTTCAGGTATTGGCGGATCGCCGTGCGCGCCTTGCCGGTGACAACGAACTCCAGCCACGCCGGATTGGGCACGGCAGAAGGCGCGGTGATGATCTCGACCAATTGCCCGGATTCCAGCCGCGCGCGCAGTGGGAGCAGCTTCTTGTCGACACGTGCCGCTACCGCGTGATCGCCCACGTCGGTATGCACGGCGTAAGCAAAATCCAACGCTGTTGCATTGCGCGGCAGCGACAGGATGTCGCCGCGCGGTGTGAACAAATACGTTTCATCCGGGAACAGGTCGATCTTGACGTTCTCGATGAACTCGGCCGCGGAAGGCGTGTTGGCCTGGCTGTCGGCCAGCGCGGAAAGCCATTCGCGCGCGCGCGCTTGCGCGCTGTTCGCCGGGCCGCTTTCGGTCTTGTAGGCCCAATGCGCCGCCACGCCGCGCTCGGCTACCGAATCCATTTCCTCGGTGCGGATCTGCACTTCGATCGGCGCGCCGAACGGCCCGAGCAGCACCGTGTGCAACGACTGGTAGCCGTTGGCCTTGGGGATGGCGATGAAATCCTTGAAGCGGCGATCGACCGGCTTGTACAGCGCATGCACCACGCCAAGTGCCATGTAGCAGCTCATCGCGCTATCGGTGACGACGCGGAAACCGTACACATCCATGAGCTGCGCGAAGCTTTTGTGCTCATTGCGCATCTTCGAATAGATGCTCCACGGCGACTTGATGCGCCCCACCACGCGCACCGGAATGCGGTCCTCGACCAGGCGCGAGGTAAGCGCGCCTTCGATGCGCCCCATCGCTTCGCGACGATTGCCCAGCGCGGCGCGGATGCGTTCGCTGATCACGCGGTAGCGGTCGGGATGCAGTGCGCGGAAGCCCAGATCTTGCAGCTCTGCCTTGATCTTGTTCATGCCGAGGCGCTGCGCGATGGGTGCGTAGATTTCCAGTGTTTCGCGCGCGATGCGCCGGCGCGATTCGGCATCCTTGGCGCCGAGCGTGCGCATGTTGTGCAGACGATCGGCCAGCTTAATCAGGATCACGCGCAGGTCGCGCGCCATCGCCAGCAGCATCTTGCGGAAGCTTTCCGCATCCGCCTCCTGGCGGTTGGAAAAGCGCATCTTGTCCAGCTTGGTGACGCCGTCGACCAGCTCCGCCACCGGTTCGCCGAATTCCCCGGCAAGTTCGGCGCGGGTGAGCGCGGTGTCTTCCAGCGTGTCGTGCAGGATCGCGGCGATGATGGTTTCCGCGTCCATGCCGAATTCGGCCAGGATGCCGGCCACCGCAATCGGATGGGTGATGTAGGGCTCGCCGCTTTTGCGCGTCTGGCCCTCATGCGCCACCGCGCCTACCTGGTACGCCCGCACCACGCGGACCACCTGCTGCTCAGGTAGATAGGCAAGGCGCTCTTTCAGCGCCAGCACGTACGATGGCAGTGCGGACGTATCCTCAGATGCGGGATGCGTAGCCGCCGTCACGGAGTCCGGACGCCCGTTCAGGCGGCCGCCTCATGGCAAAGAGAGAGGGGAAGGAAGCGGAGGTGCCGCGCGCGGACCGTCGACCCGGTGCAACCGGCTCGACGCGTACGCTGTCGACAGCTACCGCTATCCATCAGTCGTCTCCGCCTTTGGAGAGATCGTCGTCCACTTCCTGCGCGGCCCATTCCAGTGCCTCGCGCTCGGCGCGCTCGCGTTCGGCGCGGTCGATCTCGTCGATCGTGGCCTGGTCGATGCGGCGATCGGCGATTTCACGCAGCGCCAACACGGTCGGCTTATCGTGGTCAGGGTTGACTGCCGGTTCGGCACCATTGGCGAGCTGGCGGGCGCGCTTGGTTGCCATGAGAACCAGTTCGAAACGGTTGTCGACTACCTGGAGGCAGTCTTCCACGGTGATACGGGCCATGGGAAATCCTTGAACTATAAAAACTTATGCGGCCTTACAGTCTATCGGCCGGTTACCTGGCTGGCAACGCAAGGGCTCGCGACTAGGTTGGACAAGCTCTATCATGCGCGGCCGTCGCGCGCCAGCTCGAAACCGTGTTGCAACGCGTGCACAATATAAAACCAGCAAGTACACTTTTATCCCTCGAACCCTTTGCAGCGGATTACCCTCGATGCCCTCCCTGCCTCGTCTTGTCTCGCTTAGCCGCCTTCTGCCCGCGCTAGCCATGTTGCTGTTGCTCGCCGGCTGCGCCGTCGCCCCACCGCGCACCGACGATCCGCTGGAGAAATTCAACCGCAAGAGCTATGCCTTCAACATGGCGCTGGATACCCATGTGCTGCGTCCGGTGGCGGTGGGCTATACCAAGGTCACGCCCAAGCCGGTGCAGACCTCGATCAGCAACTTCTTCACCACCATCCGCTTGCCGATCAGCATCGCCAATAACCTACTGCAGGCCCGTCCCAGCGATGCCATGGACGATACCGGCCGCTTCCTGATCAATATGACGGTGGGTGTGGCCGGCTTCTTCGATCCGGCCACGAAGATGCAGATTCCGCTCAAGGAAACCGACTTCGGCATCACCCTGGCCCGCTGGGGTCTGCCCGAGGGCGACTTCCTGATGGTGCCGTTCCTGGGTCCCTCGACTTTCCGCGACGTGTGGCAGTACCCGGTCGACGGCTACCTGTTCGATCCGCTCAGCTACTTCTCCAGCAACCACAAGTTCCACTGGGGCCAGTACTACATTCCGCAGGTGGTCTATTTCATCCAGATGCGCGCGCAGTTGCTCGATGCCGACAGCTTCCTGAAGACCGCGTATGACCCGTACGCCTTCGTGCGCGACGCCTGGCGCCAGAACCGCCTCAACAAGATCTACGACGGCAACCCGCCAGCAGACGTGATGCTGAAGCTGCAACAGGGCGGTTCGAACCAGAACAACCAGCAGAACTACGATCCCGAGGAGTTGCTCAAGGAGCAGCAGAAATGGGAGCAGCAACAGAAGCAGCAGAAATCGGGCGGTGCCTGATTCAAGCGCTGGAACAAAAACGGGGCTCCATCGGAGCCCCGTTTTCTTTTTGCCTGCATTTTGTACAAAGACGTCAGTGCAACAGGGATTCCACGCCACAAACCTGCGCCAGCGCCTGCATGCCCTTCGGCACGTGCTGTACCAGCACGCGGCGCCCGCCCTGATCGGCTTCCGAAAGCGCGGCCAGCACGCAAGCCAGGCCGGCGCTGTCGCAACTGTCTACACCGGCGAGATCCAGCGTATGGCGATCGCTCTTCGCGAACGCGTCGCGCATGGCCATGAGTGCGCTTTCCGCCGTGGCGAAATTCAACGTGCCGGACACGGAGACCGTGTCCGGCCGGTCGGAAGCAACCCGAAACTGGCCGGATTTACTTGGCGCCATTGCCCTTGCTGCCTTTTTCGTTCTGTTCCATCTGCTGCAGGGCCTTGTCGCCTTGTGTCTCTAGTTCCTTGATCAAGCCATCCAGGCCTTCCTTCTTGATCTGGGCGTCCACCTGATTCCGATAGTTGGTGATGTAGGAGATGCCCTCGATGATCACGTCATACGCTTTCCACTGACCGTCGGCGGTCTTGTGGAATACGAAGTTCACCGCGATCTGTTTCTTGTCGTCGGTGGTCGCGACGGTCTTTATCACCGTGTATTTGTCGTTGAGCTCGCCCTGGAACGGCAGCACCTTGATCGCGCCCTTGGAATAACCCAGCAGGCCTTCCGCATAGCGATTGATGAGCGAGGATGAAAAGGCCTTGGCGAAACGCGAGCGCTGGTCCGGCGAGGCTTCGCGCGCGTGCATGCCAAGCACGAGGATCGAGGCCCAATCGGTGTCGAAATGGGGCAGGAAGATCTGGTTGATCAATGCCACCAGCTTGCCGTGATTGTTCTGCAACTCCGCCTTGTGATCGGCAATCTGCGTATTGAGTTGATCGATGACGTTCTGCAGCACCGCCTGCGGGGTCGATGCATTGGCGGCTTGCGCGCTCGATGCATCCTGCGCAAATGCCGGCGCGGCAACAACGACGCTGCCCAGGGCGATGGCAGTAGCAATGGCCAGATGACGCAACATGGATGACTCCTTGTAAAGCCGGTTCAATGTTTACCGGCGGGCGGATTGGACGAACCGTTGCCACCGGCGTTGTTACCGCCGTTGGACGAACCATTGACCAGGAACTTGCCGATCAGATCTTCCAGCTGCATCGCCGACTGCGTCAGCACGAGCTGGTCACCGTCCTTGAGCGAATTCGGCGAGCCACCGGGCTGGATCGCAACATACTGGCTGCCGATCAAACCACTGGTGAATACGGCGACGGACGAATCGTCGGGAATCTGGTTGTATTTGTTGTCGATGGCCAGCGTGACGGTGGCGTCCAGTTTTACCGGATCGGCCTTCACGTCGGTCACACTGCCGATGGCCACGCCCGCCATCTTCACCGGCGCGCCCACTGACAATGCGCCGACATTAGTGAAGTGCGCCGTCACCTTGTAGCTGCCGCCGATCGCATCGGCGACGCCGCCCGCACCGAAGAACTTGCCGAGCATTTCTTCCAGTGGCTGCGTCGAACGGGTCAGCACCAGATGGCCGCCATCGGTAACATAGTTCTTGGCCGTACCGAATTGCAGGCCTACGTACTGATCGCCAAGCAGGCCGCTGGTGTAGATCACCGCGGTCGAGTCGGTGGGAATCTGGCCGAATTTCTTGTCGATGGAGAGTTTGACGTCGGCCACATCCTTGCCCGGTTCCAACGTGATCGATTGCACTTGGCCCACGCGCACGCCCGCGACTTTCACCGGCGCGCGTTCCTTGAGCTGGCCGACGTTCGCAAACTGCGCGTCGATGCTGTAGCTGGCGCCCTGGTGACTGTTGACCACCGAGGTCGTCTGCGTAGCGAGATAAGCCAGCGCGGCGAAACCGAATACGATGAACAGGCCAGTGCCGACGGCATAGGATTTTCTCTGGCTCACGACGAAGTCCTCAGAAAGAAGCGATGATTCATAGGGTCACATCAGGAAGGCGGTGAGCACGAAATCGAGTGCGAGAATCGCGATCGATGAAGCCACCACCGTACGCGTGGTGGCATACGCCACGCCTTCGCTGGTGGGAGCCGTGGTGTAGCCCTGGAATACCGCGATCAGCGAAATCACGCCGCCGAACGCCATGCTTTTCCAGATCACGCCGTTGATCACGTCGTCCCACACCTTCACCGTGGAGGTCATGTTCGACCAGAACGTGCCGTTGTCGACGCCCAGCCAGTCCACGGCAACCAAGTGGCCACCGAAAATGCTCAGCCCGCAGAACACGCAGCACAACAGCGGCATGGCGATCAGGCCGGAAAGAAAGCGCGGCACGGCGACATAGGCGATGGGATCCACCGCCATCATTTCCATCGCCGCGATCTGGTCGGTCGCGCGCATCAGGCCGATTTCCGCCGTGATCGACGTACCGGCCCGGCCCGCGAACAGCAGCGCGGTCACCACCGGCCCGAGTTCGCGATAGACCGACAGCGCCACCACCGAACCCGTCGCCGACGTACCGCCGAAGATGGACAGCACGTGATAGAGCTGCAGGCTCAGCACCATGCCTACGAACAGTCCGCAGGTCATGATGATGGTGAGGCTCATCGCGCCGACGAACCACAACTGCCGCACAGTCTCGCGCACATGGCGCAGGCTGCTTGGGATCGCCGCAAGAATGCGCAACAGGAACAATCCGCAGCGCCCGATCTGGGCCAACGAACCAATGACGACATTTTCGCCGCGCTGTATCTGCGCACTCATACGGCACCTTGCCTGAAACCGAGGGCCTGCTCGTAATTGTCGGCCGGATATTGGAACGGCACCGGGCCATCCGCGTCGCCACCGAAGAACTGGCGCGTCCACGGGGAACCATCGTGCGCAATCGTCTTGGGATCGCCCTGCCCCACCACTTTGCCGTTGGCGATCAGATAGACATGATCGGCCACCTGCTTGATCGCCTCCAGCTCGTGCGCAACCAGCACGCTGGTGATGCCCAGCGTTTCGTTGAGCGTGCGGATCAGCTTCAGCACCTGGTTGAGCGCGATCGGGTCCAGGCCCACGAACGGCTCGTCGTAAAGAATCAGCATGGGATCGAACACGATCGCCCGCGCCAGCGCCACCCGACGCGCCATGCCGCCGGACAGTTCCGCAGGCATCAGCGAAGCCGCGCCGCGCAAACCGACCGCCTGCAGCTTGGTGAGCACAATATTGCGAATCAGCACTTCTGGCAGGCGCGTGTGCTGGCGCAGCGGAAACGCCACGTTTTCGAACACATCGAAATCGGTAAGCAGCGCGGAGTTCTGGAACAGGTAGCCGATGCGCTCGCGCAAATCGAACAAGGCTTGGCGCGACAGGTGCGGCACGTTCAATCCGTCCACCCAGACCTCGCCCGCGTTGCCGCGCATCTGGCCGGTGATGTGCTTGAGCAAGGTGGTCTTACCGGTACCGCTGGGGCCCATGATGGCCGTCACCTTGCCGCGCGGGATATCCAGGTCCAGCTTGTCGAACACGACCTTGCCGTTCAGCACCGTGGTGAGGCCACGAATGCGCACCAGGGCACGATCCTCAGGTTGAGCTTGGACGGTATCGGTCATGGCAAGGGGGGCCGGAGGAAAGTGCAAAAGTTAACTGAACTGGGCCCCTAATGCTATGCGGCCCGGTACAGTAATAGTCTGAATTCGAGTTCAGGTTGTGCCGAGGAGGTCCCGGATCAAGGCCTCGTGACGCGGGCATTGCAACGCGCTGCGCTGGCGTACCGCCCGCACGATCGCCTGGAGCGTCTCGAGCGCATCCTCGAAGCGGTCGTTGACGATGATGTAGTCGAACTCATGGGCGTGAGCGATCTCCCCACGCGAATTGCGTAACCGGCGCTCGATCACGTCCTCGCTGTCCGAACCGCGTCCCCGCAACCGGCGCTCCAATTCCGCTCGCGACGGCGGCAGGATGAACACGCTCACGCAATCGGGCTTGGCCTTGCGGATCTGGGCGGCGCCCTGCCAGTCGATTTCCAGCAGCACGTCGCGCCCCTGCTGCAGAAGGCTCTGCACGGTGTTACGCGAAGTGCCGTAAAAATTGCCATGCACTTCAGCGTGCTCGAGAAAAATACCTTCGGCCACCTCGCGCTCAAATTCCGCGCGCTCCACGAAGTAGTAGTGACGACCGTACTGCTCGCCTGGACGCGGCGGACGCGTTGTGTGGGAGATCGACAGCGAAATGTCAGGCTCGCGCTCGAGCAACGCGTTCACCAGCGTGGATTTGCCGGCGCCGGAGGGCGCGGCGACGATGAACAGCGTGCCTTCGGCGATGCCGGTCCTGGACGTAGGCGCACTCATTCGATGTTCTGCACCTGTTCGCGCATCTGCTCGATCAGCACTTTCAATTCCACCGCGGCATTGGTGGTACGCGCGTCCACCGACTTGGAACCGAGCGTATTGGCCTCGCGGTTGAACTCCTGCATCAGGAAATCCAGGCGGCGGCCCACCGGTTCCTTCAAGCCGAGTACGCGGCGCGTTTCGGCGATGTGTGTACTCAGGCGGTCCAGTTCCTCGTCCACGTCGGAGCGCGTAACTTGCAGCACCAGTTCCTGCTCCAGCCGGCCAGGATCGACCGGCTGCTTCAGATCGGCCAGGCGCGATTCCAGCCGCGTGCGCAACGCCGCGCGGATCTCCGGCATCCAGCCACGCACATCGGCCACGATGCGTTCGATCGCATCCAGCCGCTCGCGCAGGATCTCACCCAGCTTGGTGCCCTCGCGCTCGCGCGTGGCGGTCAGCACCTCGAGCGCGCGATCGAGTACGTCCATGAGCGCAGCCTGCTGCGCTTCCTGATCGATTTGCGCATGTTGCAATACGCCGGGGAAACGCAGCAGCTCGGTGAACTCGATGCGCATGCGCGGAAAACGCGCCTCCAGATCCAAGGCCAGTTCGGACAGGCGGCCCACCATCGCGTTGTCGACCTGCAAGGATTCGCCGCGCGAGTCGCCGCGGCGCACGGTCACATCCACCTTGCCGCGCGAAAGCCGGCCGGCGATCCGCTCGCGCAAGGCCGATTCGAACACGCGCAGTTCTTCCGGAAGGCGGGGGCTGAGCTCCAGGTAGCGATGATTGACCGTGCGCAGCTCGCACGTGAGCGCCCCCGCGGAGGTGGTCGCTTCGGCGGAGGCATAGGCGGTCATGCTGCGAATCATGGAGATGCAAATCCCTGCGAGTTGGGAAAGGGGTCAATGGTAAACTGTCTCGTCCTGACTGTCCCGACGAACCTATGCCAGTGTCCCGCCCGAGCGGTCGCGCCAGCGACCAGTTGCGCACCGTCACCATCGAGCGCCGCTACACCCGCCACGCCGAAGGTTCCGTGCTGATCGCCTTTGGCGACACACGCGTGCTTTGCACCGCCAGCATCGAAGATCGCCTGCCACCCTGGCTGCGCGGCAAAGGCGAAGGCTGGGTCACCGCCGAATACGGCATGCTGCCGCGCGCCACCTCCACCCGCACGCAGCGCGAAGCCACGCGCGGCAGCCAGGGTGGCCGCACCATGGAAATCCAGCGCCTGATCGGCCGCAGCCTGCGCGCCTGCGTGGATCGCCAATCGCTCGGCGAACGCGTGATCACCCTCGATTGCGACGTGATCCAGGCCGACGGCGGCACGCGCACCGCGGCCATCACCGGTGCGTATGTGGCGCTGGTCGATGCGGTGAACCTGCTGATGAAACGCGAGAACCTGCGGCGCAACCCGATCATCGGCGCCGTGGCGGCCGTATCGGTGGGCGTTTACCAGGGTATGCCCGTGCTCGACCTCGACTACGACGAAGACGCCAACTGCGATACCGACATGAACGTCGTGATGAACGATGGCGGCGGCATCATCGAAGTACAGGGCACGGCCGAAGGACACGCGTTCCGCCGCAGCGAAATGGACGCCATGGTCGACCTGGCCGAAAAAGGCATCGCCGAATTGATCGGCCTGCAGCGCGCCGCGCTGGACCTGGGTTGAGCACGCGCATGCAACGCATCGTTCTGGCCAGCAGCAACCGCGGCAAGCTTGCCGAATTCAACAAGCTGCTCGCCCACGGTCCATTCGAAGTGATTCCGCAAGCCGAGCTCGGTGTGGAAGATGCCGAGGAAACCGGCCTCACCTTCGTCGAAAACGCGCTGCTCAAGGCGCGTCATGCATCGCAGGTAACCGGATTGCCCGCACTCGCCGACGATTCCGGCTTGTGCGTATCGCATCTGCGTGGCGCCCCGGGCCTGTATTCCGCCCGCTACAGCGGCGGCCATGGCAACGCGCAAGCCAACAATGCGCGCCTGCTGCGCGAACTGGATGGCGTACCGCCGGGACAACGCAGCGCCTTCTTCATCTGCGTGCTGGCTTTGTTGTGGCATGCGGAAGATCCGGCGCCGCTGATTGCCGAAGGCCGCTGGCATGGCCGCGTACTCGACGCACCGCGTGGCGAACACGGCTTCGGCTATGACCCGCTGTTCCTGCCGCACGGTCAATCGCAAAGCGCGGCCGAACTCGATCATGAGGTAAAGAATCGCCTCAGCCATCGCGGCCAGGCCATGGCCACTTTGCACACGCGCATCGCCGAGCTGCACGCCTGAGATTGAGATGCCGTTGATCGCACCACCGCTCGCGCTGTACGTCCACATGCCGTGGTGCGTAAAAAAGTGCCCATACTGCGATTTCAATTCGCACGGCGTGCGCGGCGAGCCGCCGTACGCAGCCTATGTGGACGCGTTGCTGGCCGACCTGGATGCCGACCGCAGCGATTTCGGCCATGCCTTGCATGGCCGGCCGATCATCAGCGTGTTTTTTGGTGGCGGCACGCCCAGCCTTTTTTCACCGGATCTGATCGCCCGCTTTCTCGGTGGCGCCCGCGCACGCCTGCCTTTTGTCGAAGATTGCGAAATCACGCTGGAAACCAATCCCGGCACGGTCGAGCATGGCCGTTTCGACGGCTATCTCGTCGCCGGCGTCAATCGCATTTCCTTCGGCATCCAGAGCTTCGACGACAGCAAACTCAAGCGCCTCGGCCGCATCCATTCGTCGGCGGAAGCGGAAGCGGCGGTGAAATCCGCACAGGATGCGGGCCTGCAAAACATCAACCTGGACCTGATGTACGCCTTGCCGGAACAAACACTGTCCGGCGCATTGCACGATGTAGATCGCGCGGTGGCTCTGCAGCCCACGCACATCTCGCACTATCAGCTCACGCTGGAACCCAACACCGTATTCGCCGCACACCCGCCGCCGCTGCCGGACGACGACACCGCGTGGGCCATGCAGGAAGCCTGCGAAACACGCCTGGCCGAAAGCGGCTACGCGCAATACGAAATTTCCGCCTACGCCCAACCCGGCCGGCGCTGCGCGCACAACCTCAATTACTGGCGCTTCGGCGACTACCTCGGCATCGGCGCAGGCGCCCACGGCAAGCTCACCGATGTCGGCACTGGCGAAATACTGCGCCGCTGGAAAACCCGTCATCCCAACGCCTTCCTGGAAGCCGCCGGCACGCCCACCCGCATTGGCGGTCACGCGGCAGTGCCCGTCGACGAGCTGCCATTCGAGTACATGCTCAATGCCCTGCGCCTGATCGACGGCGTGCCCCTGGACGACTTTGCCGCCCGCACCGGCCTGCCCGTGGAACGCGTCGCCGCCCGCCTCGCCGCCGGTCGCCAGAACGGCTGGCTGGAAAGCGATTCCCAGGCCCTGCGCACCACGCCGCTGGGGCAACGCTTCCTCAACGACGTCATCGGCAGCTTTCTCAGTTAACCAAAAAATGAGAACTCCATCACAAAACCCATGACGAGACCCGGGAACCGGCATACACTCGCCTCACGGGGAACTCACGGGGAATTCGGGTCATGGACGTCGAGCCAAGGGTGTATCCATCGTCTGCGCCTGGCGGTCGCCCTGCCGACCTCAGCAGGATGCCCTTGCGCGCCCGCAAGCTGATCGAAACCGCCTGCATCCTGTGCGATCACTGGGCCGAGCCCACGCTGCGACTGTGCCTGGATCGCTTCGACAAGCGCCTGTACGAACACGCCGAGCAATCGCGCAACCATCTCGAGCAACAGCGCTGCTTCGATAGCCGCCATCTGGTAAAGCAAGGGCGCAGCGCGTTCGTCCAATCGTTCTGCACGAAGTTGCGGGAAAGCTTCGAGCACATGAGCGAAGAGGACGAAGCCGAGCGAGCTGCCCAGGCATTGAGTCTGCAATCGCTGACCCTGCTCGATCGTACCGAGCACGAACTCACCGCCGCGCTCGACAAGCTTGGCGCGCGAGGCGAGGCACAAAACGGCCCGATCCTGTCCGAGCTTTCCTATCGCCTGGCTGTGCTGGTTGCCGCTCCACCGCTGGAAGGCAAGCAACTGCCGGTCGGACCGCAGAACCTGGCACGCATTCTTCGTACCGCCAGCGATCCGCTGAATCTGCCGATCGAGCATCGCCTGCTGTTGTTGCAGGAATTCGAAAACAGTGTCGGCCGCACGCTGGTATCCCTGTACGAAGGCATCAACGCCAAGTTGCTGGCGGACGGCATTCTGCCCAGGTTGCGCACATTCACGGTGACGCGATCCACGCACGGTCCTGCTTACAACAACGGCGCGCCGGGCGGCGCGGCAGCGTCCACATCGGCAGCAGCGGCGCATGCTTCCGCGCACGGCAATGAACCGATTGCAGTGCTCGAAACGCTACGCGACCTGCTCTCGCGCCAACGCGCGCATCCCGGCGCGGCTTCTTCTACGGGACGCACCGCCTCGCCGGATGAATTGCAAACCGCGCTATCGGCCCTGCAGCAGCACATGGCGCAGGTCACCGATCGCACCAGCCGTGAGCTGCGCAGCGCGCAACGGCTGCACGAAGAATTGCTCTACCAGCTCAACCTCGGTCTGCCGCCTGGCGCAGCGCGCATGCAGCTGACGCCCGAGCAGGGCGATACGGTAGAGCTGGTCGCGATGCTGTTCGAGCAGCTTGCCCAGCAATTGCATCACGGCCCGGATGCGCGCGCGTTGCTGGGTAACCTGCAACTGCCGATGCTGCGGCTTGCCGTCGCCGATCGCGAGTTCTTCGACCAGCAAGAACATCCCGCGCGCCAGTTGCTGGGCAAACTGGCCGAAACCCTCGACACCTGGGTGGACGGCGCAAACGGCGAAACCGATCGCCAACTGCTCGCCAAACTCGGCCAACTGGTGGAACGCGCGCAGCAGGAACCGCCCTCAGCCGGGCTCTACAACAGCCTGCTGGCGGATATCGAACATCACCTGATGCAACTGGTGCGCAAGGCGCAGGCAGCCGAGCGTCGCCATGTGGAAGCGATGCAAGGCCGCGAGCGGCTGGAGCAAGCCCGCCGGCGTGCGGACGAGCTGATGGCCGAGCGCTTCGCCATCGTGTCGCCGCGCGGCCTGTTGCGCACCCTGCTCGAACGCGCCTGGACCGACGTGCTGGCACTCACACTGCTACGTCACGATGAACATAGCGAAGCCTTTCTGCATCAACTGCGCATCACCGATCAATTGGTCGGCCAGTTCCCGGTGAAAGATCCGGCAGCGTTGCGCCAGGAAGTGGAAGCGGGCTTGCAACAAATCGGCATGCATGCGGACGAAGCCGAGCAAGTGGCGCAACGTTTGATCAGCGTGGAAACACCGTCAACTGTCGTTTCGCAACCGGTTGCGCCCGACAGGTCCCAATCCGTCGCCGAAACGCCAAAACCGGCACCCGCGCCGGTCGTTGAGCCTGCGCCGATCGCAGCCGCAAAAACGCCCGCGCCACGCATGGTCGATCCACCCAGCGCCACCGATCTTGCGATCCGCCTCAAGCAGCGCCAGCGCCTGGGCGAGCATCGCGCCGAGGAAGCGCCGCCATCGATGCAGGCCGCCGTGGTGCCACCACTCGGCCTGCGCGAAGCACGCATCCACAATCATCTGCGGCAATTGCCGTTTGGCACCTGGTTCGAATTCACGGATCCGGCCACCGGCAAAACCGCGCAGCAAAAGCTGGCCTGGTTCTCACCCATATCGGGAAACAGTTTGTTCGTGAATCGCCGTGGCCAGCGCAACGACGTGATGAATCTGCAGGAGCTGGCGCGCGCCATCGCAGACGGACGCGTGCGCGAATTGCCTGCGCATGAGGAAAAGCTGATCGATCGCGCCTGGCACGCGCTGACCAACAACTTGCTGCGTCCCGCGCCGCTGCTGCCGGAGGCACGCTCATGAACGAACAGCGCCGCGCACCGCGCAAACGTCCCAATTACGTGGTCGCCGTCACCGATACGATCACCGGCCATTCGCTAGGCCAACTGGGCAACCTTTCCAGCAACGGCATGCTGTTGATCAGCCAGCATCGGCCGCGCAGCGAAGCGGTTTATCAAGTAAGCCTGCCGCTGCCTGCACTGGATGGCAGCATGCCGACGATCGAAGTCGGCATCCAGGAACAATGGCATGAGCCCGCTGCCACGCCTGGGCAGATCTGGTCCGGGTTTCGCATCATCGCCATCGGCAGCAACGATGCTGCGCAATTGGAGCGTTGGTTGCAGCAAGGGTGATCATGCGTCGCCGAAATGGGGGCCAGGCAACCGAGCACACCTGAAGTTATGCAGACTTCCTCGTGTGTGCCGAAGAAATTCTTCCACCCGCGCCACACACTCCGACGCCGCTGCGCGCCGCGCTAAACTGCCCGGATCGACACCACCGCCGGACCGCAGCATGAGCCACGATCTCGCCCCCTTGTACGCCCAACACATCGCCACCTTGCGCCAGCGCGCAGACAAGGCGCTGGCGCTGGGCGGTTTCGATCACCTGCTGATCGCCGCCAGCACACCGCTGCGCATCTTCCTTGACGATCAGAATTATCCCTTCGTGGCCAATCCGCATTTCCGCCATTGGTTGCCGCTTACCGACGCACCCGGCAGTTGGGTGGTGTACACCCCGGGCAGCAAGCCCAAGTTGATCTTCGTGCAGCCGCGCGATTACTGGCACGTGGTGCCGGATGCACCGAGCGGTTACTGGGTAGACCAATTCGACATCGCCACCGTGCACACGTTTGACGAGGCGGTGGCGCTGCTGCCCAAAGGGCATCGCGCCGTGATCGCGCCGGAATGTCCAAGCATTGATGGTGTGGAAGCGAACAATCCCGAAGCCGTTCTCAATTACCTGCATTGGCACCGCAGCTACAAGACACCTTACGAACTGGCGCTGATGCGCGAAGCCAGCCGCATCGGCACGCGTGCCCATCGCGCCGCCGAAAAAGCGTTTCGCGCCGGTGAAAGCGAATTCGGCATTCAGCTGGCTTATCTGGCCGCCGCGAGCCAGACCGAAGCGGAACTGCCGTACGCCAACATCGTGTGCCTCAATGAGCATGGCGCGGTGCTGCACTACACGCACTTCGATCGCACGCCGCCGAAACAGAGCCGCTCCTTCCTGATCGACGCCGGTGCAAGCAAGTCCGGTTACGCCAGCGACATCACGCGCACCTATGCCGCAAACGGCCACCAGGAATTCCAGGCGCTGATCGACAGCATGGAGCGCGCGCAAAAAAGTTTTGCCGCGAAAGTGAAAGCCGGACAGAGTTATCCGGAGCTGCACATCCACGCGCATCATGTACTCGCGGATCTGCTGCGCGAACACGGCCTGATTCGCCTGAGCGCCGAAAGCGCGGTGGAGTCGGGCGTGACGTCCGCGTTCTTTCCGCATGGCCTGGGCCATCCGATCGGCCTGCAGGTGCATGATGTCGCCGGCTTTCAGACCAATGAGAGCGGCGGCTTCATTCCTCGTCCAGAGGGGCATCCATATCTGCGTATGACGCGCGTACTGGAGCCGAACATGGTGGTTACCATCGAACCGGGCCTGTATTTCATCGACATGCTGCTGGAAGAACTGCGCGCCAAGCCAGTGGCCAACGACATCGATTGGAACAAAGTGGATAGCTTCCGCCCGTACGGCGGCATTCGCATCGAGGATGACGTGGTATGCACCAACGGCGAGCCGGAGAACCTTACGCGCGATGCGTTTGCGGCGCAGGATTGAGGCCCCAAAGCTTCTTTGCCTCTTCCGCGATGACATCCGGCCGCTCCTCCGGATAGAACAACTTCGCATTCGCCAGGCGTCGTACGCCCAGCGAATGCCCTAATGTCTTGTCCAGATACTCCGCCCCGGCGATCGAGAAAATCGTATCGTCCACGCCCCACACAATACGCGCGGGCACCTCGCAACGGCGCAGTGCAGGGCCGATATCCTGCAGTGGATTGTGTTCCAGCGCGATCGCATAGGCGTGCACCAGCGCCTTGCGTCGAGGCGAACTTACCAGCGGCCGGAAATAGCAGTCGATGGCTTCATCCGTAGGATCGGCGGGATTGGCGAAGCACATGCCGCCGATGCCCTGCGGCGAACGCGCCAGTCGCTTGTCGGCCAGCCAGGGTGCAAGCCATTGATCGACGAACTTCCCTTCATGCGACAGCGCGATCACCGGCTGCATGGCGGCCGGCGGACTTTCATGTTCCGTATCGCAATTGGTAAGCAGCAAGGTACGGACACGTTCTGGATGACGTGTTACAAAAAGTTGCGCAACCGCGCCGCCGCTATCGCTTCCAACCAGGTCCACGCGCGCGATACCAAGGGAATCCAGCAGCGCAATCAGCATGACCACTTGCGCGTCAGGTGCAACGCTCTGCCCCTCAGCCACTTCCGTATAACCCAGGCCCAAAAAGTCCGGCGCTATGCAGCGGCGATATGGCGACAGGCGATCCAGCGCGCCACGCCACTGAAAGCTGTTCAACGGGAACCCGTGCAGAAACAGCGCCGCTTCGCCGCGGCCACGCTCCACGTAGGCAATGCGACCGAACGACGTTCGTACAAAGCGGCGGCTGGCGTGGAAGCGCTTTTCGTCCAAGGCTTCTTGCACATGACCTTCAGCCAGGATGCGCGGTGCGCGGGCGGCCAGCATGCTCGACGCGACCAGTCCGGCCGTGAGCTGCAGAAAAGCTCTGCGTTGCATGTCAATTCCCAAAGTGATGAATGACGTCATCATTCACGCTGCGCTTCATGCAAGCAATGACGTGCGAGGTCATCACTGCATGATCTGAGAGGTTATGGCTTTCGGGAGGAATGGCGCTGCATCAGTCCATGCATGGCCGTCATTCCTGCTTCGCAGGAGCGACAGCCATGGGTATGAACATCAGAGTTTCTGGTAGTCCAACCAGCGTGCCTGGCCGATCGCCGGATCCGTCACGCTCGCCTCACCCGTTTCCATGTGTCCGGCCAGGCGTTGAACGAAACCGGCCTCGGCGTCCGCGCGCACGATCAGGTCATACCACCCATAGCTGTCGCTGAGATGCCACTGTCTCTCCGCGCGCTCGCCGGGTTTGAGCAGATAGCTGACGGATTCGCCGTTGTAGAGATTCTCGACTGACACATTACAAAAGTCGCGGCCCTCGTTCTCCAGCATTAGCACGATGCGCCCGTGCTCGCGCTCGTAACGGCTACCGACCTGCAAGACCGTCTTGCGCGAGCTGCTGTCGCCCTTGAAGCTGCGAACAAAACCATTTGGCCCATAGACATGCCATTCGTAGGCGCCTTCGACCGACCACGTGGCTGACAACGACTTTTCCGCCTCGACGGTATAGAACCACGGACCGCCGGCGCCACGGGTCGAACGCACATGAAAGCACGCGCCCGCGCGACCTTCATTGCGGAAATCGATGCACAGCTTTCCGTCTTCCCAGCGGCCGAGCGCCTGCAGCTCGTACGGCAGAGCGCGCGCCGGCTTCACACCTGGCTCCTGCACCGGCAGCGCCTGATTTACCGGAGGCGTGGGCGAATAATCGGGATGGCGCAAATCGTCTGGCGGCAGATAAGCATGCGTGCTCGGCAGCGGGCTCTGCGCGCCGTTGGGTTTGGCGAAATCGAAAGCCGAGGTGAGATCACCGCATACCGTGCGCCGCCATGCGGTGATGTTCGGCTCCGGCAAACCATAACGTCGCTCGATGAATTGAATGATCGAGGTGTGATCGAACACCTGCGAACACACCCAACCGCCCTTGCTCCACGGCGACACCACGATCATCGGCACGCGCGGTCCCAGGCCATACGGACCGGCCGGGTAATAGACGTTGCCCGGAAAGATTTCATGCGCGGTGGAGACGGTGGACTGGCCTTGCGCCTCCGACGGCGGCACGCATGGCGGTATGGCGTGATCGAAGAAGCCATCGTTTTCATCGTAGGTGATGAACAGCACGGTCTTGCTGAAGACATCAGGATTGCTGGTAAGCGTATCCAGCACCTGCGAGATGTACCAGGCACCGTAGTTCGCCGGCCAATTCGGATGCTCGGTGCACGCTTCCGGCGCGACGATCCACGACACCTGCGGCAGCGCGTTGGCCGCCACATCGCTGCGTAGCTGATCGAACAAGCCGCCGCCGGCGGAGATCGTCGTGCCGGTACGCGCGCCCTGATACAGCGGGCTGTTGGGCTGCGCGTTGCGGTATTGATTGAAGTACAGCAGCGAGTTGTCGCCGTAGTTGCCGATGTAGGCATCATCGGTCCAACCCCAGGCGCCGTTCGCATCCAGGCCCGTGCCGGCATCCTGGTAAATCTTCCAGGAAATGCCCGCGTTCTGCAGCACTTCCGGATAAGTGGACCAACCGTAGCCTGCTTCCGCATTGTCGATCACCGGACCGCCACCAGCGCCGTCGTTGCCGACCCAGCCGGACCACATGTAGTAGCGGTTCGGATCGGTGGGGCCGAGCACCGAGCAGTGATACGCATCGCACACGGTGAACGCGTCGGCGAGCGCGTAGTGATAGGGAACATCCTCGCGCGTCAGGTAGGCCATGGTCGTGGTGCCTTTGCTCGGCACCCATTGATCGTACTGGCCCGCATTCCATGCGACGTGCGTACTGGTCCAGTCGTGCGCGAGATCTTCCAGGAACTGCAGCCCGAGATCCGGCGCGATGGGACGGAACGGCAGGACGTAACCCGAACCGTTGGGCTGGTACCACACCGACTTGCCGCTGGTGAGGTTGACCGGCCGCGGATCACCGAAGCCGCGCACACCTTTCAGCGCGCCGAAGTAGTGATCGAAGGAGCGGTTTTCCTGCATCAGGATGACGATGTGCTCGACATCCTCGATGGTGCCTGTTCGCCGATGCGCGGGAATTTCCAGCGCGCGCGTGATGCTGGCCGGAAGCATCGAGGCGAGCGTGGTGCTGCCCAGAAGCTGCAGGAAGCGGCGGCGGCTCATCGAGGTCATGCTGCGTTCCTTTTTGTTTTTGCGTAGATGACGCCGCGCGATGCTGCGACGTGAACGTTGCAGGCGTGCGACATCGGTGGGACGGGTTGGCGAAGCGGACGCGCGGTCACAATTTGCAAAACAAAGCGATGATATTCACGCGCCAAAGACAGCATCGTTGCCAAGGGAGAACAGGCGTTACCAAACACCTGAACATCACCGCGTAGCCAGCAACGCCTCGAGCTCTTCCGGCAGCTTCGGCACCTCGGCCGTCAGCACTTCGTTCCCATCGCGCGTCACCGCCACATCGTCTTCGATGCGGATGCCGATGCCCCGCCACGCCTCCGGTACGGACGTGTCGTCCGGCGCAATGTAGATGCCAGGCTCCACCGTCAGCACCATCCCCGGCTCCAGCATGCGCGGTTCGCCATCGACGCGATAATCACCTACGTCATGCACGTCCAGGCCCAGCCAATGGCTGGTCTTGGCTGGAAAGAAACGCTTGTAGCTGCCCTGGGCGATGGCCTCGGCCGGATCGACCTTGAGCAGGCCGAGTGCGCACAAGCCTTCGGTGATGACGTGCACCGCTACGTCGTGCGCGGTGCTGTAGGAGCGACCCGGCTGCACTTCATCGATGGCTGCCAGTTGCGCGGTGAGCACGATCTCGTACAAGGCGCGTTGTTCGCGGCTGAAGCGTCCGCCGATCGGAAAACTGCGGCTGATGTCGGAGGCGTAGCATTCCACTTCGGCGCCCGCATCGATCAGCAACAGATCGCCCTGCTTCAGCGATGCGCGATTGGCCTGGTAGTGCATGGTGCATGCGTTCACGCCGCCGGCGACGATGGGCGGAAATGCCGCCACCGCGCCGCGGCTGCGCATGACGCGCAAGAGTTCCGCCTCCACTTCGTATTCGTGCCGGCCGGCGCGCGCCATCGCCATGGCCGCCACATGCGCTTCGGCGGCGACGGCGGCCGAGGCACGCATCACTTTCAGCTCCGCGCGCGATTTGTACAGCCGCAGGTCGTGCAGCAGATGGCCCAGCGCGACGAACTCCTTCGGCACCACGCCACCACCGCGCAATTGACGCAAACGGCGCATCCAGCCCAGCAATTGGGCGTCGAACTGCGGCTCGCGGCCAAAATGGCAGTAGACGCGCGCGCGGCCTTCGATCATGCCCGGCAGGATGTCGTCGATGTCATCGATGGGGAACGCATCGTCCATGCCATAGCCGGACACGGCGCGCTCGGTGCCGATCAACTCGCCATGCCAACGCTCGCGTTCCGGATCGCGCTCGCGGCAGAACAACACCATTTCGCCATGCTGGCGGCCCGGCAAGAGCGCGAGCACCGCATCGGGCTCGGGAAAACCACTCAGGTAATGAAAATCCGAATCCTGGCGATAGGGCCACGCGGCGTCGGCGTTGCGCATGCGTTCTGGCGCGGTGGCGATCAGCACCACCGCGTCTTCCCCGGCCATTTTCATCAACTGGCGGCGACGCCGCGCAAATTCTTCAGGTGCAATATTCAATGCAAAGTGCCGCTGGAAGACGGGTTGGGCAGGTGGCATTCGGTGAACACCAGCATGGCGCCCATGCGTACGAATTCGTGCACCTCGATCAGCGCGTCTTCGTCCTCGTTCTCGCTGCCGAAATCGAGCGTCGACGACGCAATCGCACCAAGGTCACCGAGGATTTCCTTGCCTTCGTCCGACAATCGTTTGTGCGCGTCTGGGCCACCCAGACCGAAGCCGCCGAGAAAGCCGCGGCACCAGTCCACCAAGGCGTCGGCGCGTTCCGGCAAGGGGCGATCGTCCGCCGGCAGCAGGGGTTCGAAGCCGAGTTCCGGATCGCCCAGTTCTTGCTCGCTTTGGCCGGCCAATTGATCCAGCACGCTCTGGTCTTTCGCGGACACGCTGTCGCTACCAGCTTCGAGATGCAAGGCGTTCAGCACGGACTGCTTGCCCGGCCTGCCGCTGGCCGCCAGGAAGCCGCATAAGGAGCCATGTAACTCACTGGCGGGAATGGACAAACGCAGGTGAGCAACGACGTCGTCCAGTTCGTCATAGCCGATGGGTTCGGGGGCGGTCATCGCGGTCTCCGTTAACCTTCGAGGGGCAAGTTTAATGCAGTAGTGCCGGTCAGCAGATTTCGTCCGGCGTCCTGATATAGTTTGGCGCATGAAGACACCCGACGCCGCCCAGCACGAACTAGCCGCCTTGAATCAGCAGCTTGATCGCCTGCTCGAATACGTGCATCGGTTGAGCGAAGAAAATCGCAGCTTGCGTCACAGCCAGGAGCAACTGGCGAGCGAACGCGCAAACTTGTTGGCACGCAACGAACAAGCACGGAGCCGGGTTGAAGCCATGATTCAACGACTCAAGGCGCTCGAGAACAATGGCTGACATCATCAGCACGCCCATCAACGAACCGGTTTCGCTGCGGCTGATCGATCGCGAATTTCTGATCGCCTGTCCACCGGAAGAACGCGACGGCTTGCTGGAAGCGGCGAGCTTTCTCGATCGCAAGATGCGCGAGTTGCGCACGCATGCCAAAACGCCTGGCTTCGACCGCCTGGCGGTGCTTGCGGCGATCAGCGTCACGCACGAATACCTGCAATTGCAAAAGCGTGCCAGCACGCCAAATCACAACGCGGCTGAACCTGATGTTGCGGAAGGTTTGGCGGCATTGCGTCGCAAGCTTGAAGCCGCACTGGATGCGCAACTAAAATAGCCCTCGGCGTTTTCTGCGGTGTGCGCCAGCACACTCTTACATATTGCCTTGTTCCTATATACGACCCGGGACGGTTATTTAAGGCTGTTGCGCATGTCCGCCGCGTGCGGAAAGCCTCGAGGCCTTAATTTCCCTCCCACCTGATCCCATTGGATCAAGGTCGTTTGGTGAGCAGCGGCATCGCGGTTAACGCCACCCTTCCCAGCCCGGAGGCCGCCCAGCGCGGCCTTCGGGCAACGGGGCGTTGGAAAAGGCGCCCATCCTGAGGAGACGCGCGACGTGGATACCGCCGCACGACGTCGTGAACTACGCCAGCGCCTGGCCGAACGCCGCCGCGCCCTCACCCCTCCCCAGCGCATTGCCGCGGCCCAAGGCTTGCGGCGCAGCCTGGAGCATCTGCCCGAATACCACACGGACCAGCGTGTCGCTGGTTACTGGGCCTGCGACGGCGAGCTGCCGCTCAACCTGGTGATTCCGCCGCTGGCCACGCGCGGCCAACAGTTCCTGCTGCCGCTGATCGGCCAGGACAACCTGCTGCGCTTCGCGCCGTGGTCGGCCGGTGATGCGGTGCAGCCCAACCGGTTCGGCATCCCGGAACCGGTAACCCCGCGCGAATGGTTCGCCCCGTTCCAGCTCGACCTGGTCTTCGTCCCCCTGCTCGCGTTCGACCGCCAGGGCAACCGCCTGGGTTACGGTGGCGGTTATTACGATCGCAGCTTCGCCTTTCTGAAGGATCAGCTACGCCCGACCGAACCCCTGCTGGTGGGCATTGCCTACGAATTCCAGGAACTGCCGGAAATCGCCCCCGAGCGCTGGGACGTATCGCTGGACTTCATTGCCACCGATCGCGAACTTATCGATTGCCGTGCCAACACGCCAGGAGACGTGAGCGCATGAAGTACTGGCTGATGAAATCCGAACCGGACACCTTTTCCATCGACGATCTCAAGCGCAAGAAACGCGAGGCGTGGGATGGCGTGCGCAACTACCAGGCGCGCAATTTCATGCGCGATGACATGCGCGTGGGCGACGGGGTGTTCTTCTATCACTCCAATTGCGCCGAACCCGGCATTGCCGGCCTCGCGGAAGTGGCGAGCGATGCATATCCCGATCCCAGCCAGTTCGATCCCAAGAGCCAGTACTTCGATCCGGGCAGCTCGCGCGACAACCCGCGCTGGATGCTGGTGGACGTGAAGTACGTAAAGAAACTTGGGCGCGTGATTACCCTGGACGAATTGAAGAACCATCCGAAGATCGCCGGCATGACGCTGCTGCGCAAAGGCAATCGCCTGTCGGTGATGCCGGTGGAGGCAGCGGAGTGGAAATACATTCTCGGCTTGGAATAACGCGCGATTGCCGCCCTCTCCTTCGGGGAGAGGATTGGGGCGAGGGGCCAACCTTGCGAGAAAGTCAGCCCGCGCGGCTTACGTAGACGCGTTCACCATCTTGCAGCACCGCAAGATGCAAGCAGTCCCCAAATCACCGATCATTTCTCTCTCGGCCTCTCAGGACATTCGCATGAGCAACAATGAAGAAAAGCGCCTAGCCGGCGAAGCCGCGATCAAATACGTCGAAGACGGCGCCATCGTCGGCGTCGGCACCGGTTCCACCGTCGCCTACTTCATCGATGCATTGGCGCACATCAAGGATCGCATCCAGGGCGCCGTCTCCAGCTCCGAGCAATCCACCGCCCAACTGAAAAAGCACGGCATCCCCGTGTTCGACCTCAACGCCACCGGCCCGCTTGCGCTGTACGTAGACGGCGCCGACGAATGCGATCCGCACAAGCGCCTGATCAAGGGCGGCGGCGCTGCGCTAACGCGCGAAAAAATCATCGCCGAAGCCGCGCAGAAATTCGTATGCATCATCGACGCCAGCAAGCGGGTCAACCTGCTGGGCAAATTCCCCCTCCCGATCGAAGTCATCCCCATGGCCCGCAGCCTGGTCGGCCGCGAAATCGTCAAGCGCGGCGGCAACCCCGTGTGGCGCGACGGCGTGGTGACCGACAATGGCAACTGGGTCATCGACGTACACGGCTGGCAGATCGCCGATCCTGTTGCACTGGAAAGCGAACTCAATCAGATTCCCGGCATCGTCACCGTAGGCTTGTTTGCGCGTCGTCCGGCGGATGTCGTGTTGATCGGCGACAAAGTGATGTAACCGCACCGTTGAGGAACGTAGGCAGTGAAGAAAGATGATGTGACGCGCGATATCGCGCGCAATGTAGAACGTGCCGGTATTTATCAGGTGATGCGTATGCTGCCGTGGCCATTGAAGTTGGCGGCTACGGCGGCGGCGCTTGCTTATTTGTATTGGGCGGCACACTGAGCCATCACCATCGCTGTGCATAAAAAAAGCCCCGCCAAATGTGCGGGGCTTTTTCGTCATGCGCGTATTTGAGCTTACTTGTTATTGGAGAACTTGTACGTCGCTTCGATAAGGAACTCGCGACCGTTCACGTCATAGTTCAATGAGTTGAACGGCGCCCCTTCCGTACCGGGATAGCTGCGATCGAGCGGCGGCATCTTGTTGAAGACGTTGTCGATCTCGAACGTGATCGCCAGGTTCTTGATGGGACTGTAGCTGGCGGTGACGTTGTAGCGAATCCACGGCGGCAACGTACCCGTACCCGGAGTGGTGTAGTTGTTGGCGATGGTGGCCAGATAGTTCGGCGAAGCCCCATCGCGAATACCGTAGACCGTGACACCCCACGCTTGCGTCGGCGACAGCCAGCCGATCGAGCCATCGACCCTGCTCTTGAACTCCGTACTGTAATAGGGCGAACGAAGCAGATTGATGAAGGGATCGCCCGGCAGCAACTGTTGCCTATGCGTGAGAACGTCGCTCCAGGACGTCTTCACGCTGATGCTGCCGTAGGCACCGATGTCGTGAACATAATTGACCTCGGTGAGCAGCGCATTCAAGTACTCGCGCGCCACGTTGACCTTCGGCGTAAGGATCTGCGTGATCGGGGGCAACAAGCCGGGCCCCAGCGCCGTGCCCGAGCGAATCACCTTGGACATGGCCTCCTGGCAGGTCGGTGAACTGGCGTCAAAAACACCCAGACGGCAATTGGCCTCGGTCTGGGCCAGGAAGTCAAAGCTCTGCACCTGCACTTCGTTGCGGATGTTGTAGTGGTAGTAATCCGACTTCAGGCTGAAACCTTCGAACGGCGACAAGACGAAGCCCAAGCTGAAGGTCTTGGCGACGATCGGCTGCAGCTTCGGATTGCCCGATTGCTGGCCAAAGAATTGCTCGCTGCTCAGCTGTCCAGGACAGTTGGAGATATTGCCGACGGTGTATCCCAGCTTGGCGCAGTTGTAATAGTCGGTCACGCTGTTGTAGTAGCCGCTCGGGCCTTGAAATTCATCCGGCAAAGTCGGCGCTTTGAAAGCCGTGCCGTACGAACCGCGCAGCAGCAGCAAGTCGCCAAACGGACGGAATTCGACACCGAGATTGTAAGTGGCATGACTCACCGTGCCGCCGGCGACGTTGTAGCCGTCGTAGCGACCGGACAGGTCCACAGTGAGCATCTTGAACAGCGGCGCATTGAATTCGACCGTGCCGGCGTAGCGCGAGCGATGGCCCGCACCGGCGACGTCGGTGACTTCATACGTTTCACCGCTGAGCGTACGTGCGTCAGGAGAATAGTTCCAACCCTGATTGCCGCCTTCGACCACCGCTGCAATACCAGCGTCACCGCCAGGCAGAGAGAACAGCGAGGCATTAGTCACCTGGGTACGCAGCATGTTGTCCCAGGTCTTGGCATACGACTCGGTGAACCCGGTAAAGCTGCGGAAATCCGACTTCGAAACAGGAGTAAAGAAGGCCCGGTAGTTCGGCTCGTAAATGGAGTAGCCATTCGCATCAGGACCCGAATCGGGGCCGAGGATATTGCCGAAATAATTGTTGATCCCGGTGGTCCAACGCTGGAAGCCGCGTGCCTGCAGGTGATCTTCCGAATGATTGAAGGTCGCGTCGTAACTCCAGTTTGATTCACCGAAGTTGCCCTTCGCGCCCAAACTCAAATACACCGAGTTCTCGACGTTGTTGTCCATGATGTGCTGGAAGCCGCCAGCCTCTTCCGGACTGAAGGCGTGCTGGGCCAGCACGTAATCATCCAGCTTGGGGTCGTAGAAGATGGGGCTGTTCCAGAAAAGAAAGTTGGCTCCCGGCGAGAATTTCTGCTGGTCATACGTGTACAGCAGCGTTTCGTAGAACTGCACATTGCTGTTCAGATCGTACGTAGCGTGGGTGTAAAGGTTCACCGTGTTCTGCTTGTTGGCCTGGGTGGCGTAACCAGGACTGTATTGAGAACCACAGTACTCACCGCGACCCGGGCGGTTCTGCAATTGCTCCGTGCCGCCGAATTGGCCGGTCACCGCCGAGCATCCCACGCCGGGGTTCAAGTTGTTATCGTTCGGGCTGTAATACGCGTTTGCCAGCTTCGTTTCGCTCAGCACAAGGTAATCACGCGATGCCGTGGCCGGCGAGGTACCCCGCGTGAAGAACTGGCGAGTCAGGCTGCGATCGAAATTCCAGATCGGTTCAATGCTCTCGTACTGGATACCACCGATGACATTGAGCTTGCCCCAGGTAAAGCCATCGGCTGCATACACGCGCCGATCGGCGCCACCGCCCCCTGTGTGCCAACCGAAGCGCACATCGACGACAGGCGCATCGATGGTCTTCTTGAGCACGATATTGACGACACCCGCGATCGCATCCGAACCGTAAATGGACGACTGGCCACCCGGCAGGATGTCGATGTGGTCGATCATCTCAAGCGGAATGCTGGCGAGGTTGTTGAACGCTTCGCTGCCGTTGTACAGCGCAGGGAAGTCACCCATCGGCAGACCATCGATCAGGTATTTGGTGTAGCTAGGATCGAGGCCGAAGAAGCTGAGCGTTTTCGCGCTCTGGGTAAAACCACCCGAATAGTTAGGCCCGACCACGCTGCCGGTTGCGAACGTGCCGGCCTGCAGTGCATCGGCAACGCTGGTAAAGCCGCGCTCCTTCAACTGCTTGGCGGTGATAGTGATGATCGGCTTGCTGGTTTCAACCTGCGTCTGTGGAATCAGCGAACCGGTGACACTGACCGTTTCCAACTTCTTGGCTTTCTTGTCCGTGTCGTCCGCTGACGTGCCTGGTGCAGACTGACTGGCCGATGGCGCACCTTGCACCACATTGGTTGAATCGCCGGCCTGCGTGTTACCTGCATAGGCATTCGCACAACCGAAGGCCAAAGCAGCTACGACCGCTGCAGCAAGTTTCGACTTCAACATTGAATTCCCCTAGCTCATTTAGTTGTTCCGCGACCGCCTTCCCTGGCAAGCCCGCGAACCGACACGCCGCAAACGTCCAGCCCCGTCATGCGAAGCAAGCTCAAACAGCGATTGAATTAGCGCAAACCAAGCGAGTGTCCCCTAGCAGGTTTGTGCTGCTTCATGTTTACAAGAGATGTATAACTTGTGCAAATGCTTATGTCATAAAAACGCGAAAAAATTCGCAGCAAATGCGCATATTTATGCCTTCGAATAATAAGCTGACATTTCTTCGGATTTGCAGGTAGGGATTTCTATACATCTTCCGTTTTAATAGAGTTTGACCTCTCCAATTACGGCCACCAAAAAAATCACATCCATGGCATCGAGTCGATCCATCAGCGTCACTTACCTTCAGAACGCAAAGCAGATTCGATCTCTTTAGCCACGACCTTCAATGAAAATTCCAATCCAGAAATCGGAATGGACAACTGATATGGGAACAGCACGCGATTCAACCGTGCAAATTTTTCCCGCAAGCTTTTTCTGACCGCGCAAGCCTTATGTGTAGAAACACGCCACCTTTCCCGTGAGACGTTCTTATGGCCTCCATGTTCACTCCGAGCTACATGCTCTGGAGCTAGCGCTGACGTATCGTCCAAATTTGTTCCAGACGAATTTGTCGCTGCGAAGTCATGGATGCCGAAGCGAACATCGGCGTAGCCGATGACCTGGAGGGCGAAGCACGCGATGTGCTAAGTCAATGAGGCTTGTCTCCTGAATCCTCCCAGCCAAATAAAAAGCCCACCGCAAGGGTGGGCTTTTTATTTGGCTGGGAGACTAGGATTCGAACCTAGATAAACGGAGTCAGAGTCCGTTGTCCTACCGTTAGACGATCTCCCAATACCTGGGCCGCACGGTGCGCTCTGACCTGGTGCACCGGACGGTCGAAGTGCTGCCTCTGGCGAGGATTAGCGCTTCGAGAACTGGGTGGCGCGACGGGCCTTGTGCAGACCGACCTTCTTACGCTCGACTTCGCGGGCGTCGCGGGTCACGAAACCGGCCTTGCGCAGCTGCGGCTTGAGGTTTTCGTCGTACTCGATCAGGGCGCGGGCGATGCCGAGGCGGATCGCACCGGCCTGGCCGGTGATGCCGCCGCCGGCGACCGTCACCTTGATGTCGAACTTATCAGCGCTCTGGGTCAGTTCAAGCGGCTGGCGCACGATCATGCGCGAGGTTTCGCGGCCGAAGAACTCGTCCAGGGTCTTGCCGTTCACTTCGATCTGGCCGCTGCCCTTGCGCAGGAACACGCGAGCTGCGGAGGTCTTGCGGCGGCCGGTGCCGTAATTCTGCTGAATCGCCATAGTGCTTCCTTAGATTTCCAGCGCCTGCGGCTGCTGGGCGGTATGCGGATGTTCGGCACCGCCGTACACCTTGAGCTTGCGGTACATGGCGCGGCCCAGCGGGTTCTTCGGCAGCATGCCCTTGACGGCGATCTCGATGACGCGCTCAGGATGGGTGGCCAGGAGATCTTTCAGGCTGGTCGTCTTGAGGTTGCCGACGTAGCCGGTGAAGCGGTGGTACTTCTTGTCGTCCAGCTTGGCGCCAGTGACAGCCACCTTTTCCGCGTTGATCACGACGATGTAGTCGCCGGTATCCACGTGCGGGGTGAACTCGGGCTTGTGCTTGCCGCGCAGGCGACGCGCGATCTCGGTCGAGAGGCGACCGAGCGTCTTGTCCGTGGCATCAACCACGTACCAGTCGCGCTTGACGCTTTCCGGCTTGGCGCTGAACGTTTTCATTTCGGAATACCTGTCTGCCGCCACCCTGGGCGGTAAGCGGAATCGATGGAATAAAGGCGCGAGATGATAACGAAGCTTTCATCCATCGCGCAAGCCCACGTGGACTGCGAGCCGCGAATGATAGCATGATCCACATGCCTCTTGAGAACCCCCGCCACCGGATTGCCGTGCTGGCCGACCAGTGCGTGCAATGCGGCCTGTGCCTGCCTGTTTGCCCGACTTACGCCCTGGACGGTAACGAAGCGGAGTCGCCGCGGGGGCGGATTGCCATTGCGGCAGCGCTTGCGCGCGGGCAGGTTTCCGTTACTGCAGCGCTGCGCGAGCCCCTGGATCACTGCCTGGGCTGCCTCAATTGCCAGCGGGTCTGCCCGGCAGGCGTCCAGTATGAAGAACTGCTGGTGGAGACGAGGGGTTTGCTCGGCCCGGCGCCGGAACGGCCTCGGTTGCTGCTTGAGGCGGTGAAACGGCCTGGTTTGAACCAGTGGCTGCAACGGCTGGGCCGCTGGACCGCTGCATCGCTTTGGCTGAATCACTTGCTGCCGGGTAAGAAATACGCTCCCTGGCGCACCGCCCTGGCAGTGCTGCGGGGGAGCAGTGGCCAAGCGCCGACCATCGCCAAGGCACCTGAAGTGCCCGACAAGCCCATGCAACCCCACCCCGGCCCTCCCCTGACAAGCAGGGGAGGAAGCGTAAGTGTGGCGATCTTTCCAGGCTGCGCGGCCAGCGTGCAGGACGCGGATGCCGAACGCGCCGCCGAAGTTTTGCTGGCGGCAGCCGGCTATCGCGTCGTTCACATGCCAGCTTTCTGTTGCGGTGCGCTGGACCTGCATGATGGCGCCACGCACCATGCCGAAGCGGCCGCCGTGCGTGTTCGAAAAGCATGGGCGGACGCGCACGCGGATCATCTGGTCTCTGTAACGCCGGGTTGCCTGAGCACCTTGCGCCGCGCTTTGCCGGATGTGCGCGTGGATGATCCTTACCACCTGCTGTCCGAGCGCGCGGATGCATTGCAATTTCGCCCCCTGCCCGCCCGGGTGGCGTTGCACGTGCCCTGCACCCAGGCCAACGTGGCACGCAGCGATGCGGCGCTGCTGCAACTGTTGCAGCGGATTCCCCAGTTGGAATTGAAGCGTCTGCCCGCTCCGCCTTATTGCTGCGGGGCGGCCGGCAGCCACGTGCTGCAGTTTCCCGAGCGCGCCACGCAACTGCGGGAAGGCGTTTTGTCTCACGTGGACACACTGGATGTGCAAGGGCTTCTGTCGTCCAATATCGGTTGCCGCCTGCATCTAGCGGCCGGGCTGGACCAACGTGGTTCCGCCCTGCCGACCTTGCACCCGCTGACCCTGCTCGCGCAGCAATGGATACCGTCATGAACGTACGTACATTTACTCCGCTCGATCGACTGCTGGCCGGTATCGAGCGCGCACTGGAAACCGTGGCCGGCGCGCCGGAAGCGCACCGCGCCTCACCCGCGCACCATTTCGCCGAAACCGATCTGGACGACCAGCAGCGACGCCACGTCGCCGGCCTGATGCGGGTGAACCATACCGGCGAGGTGTGCGCGCAAGCGCTGTACGACGGACAAGCCGCGCTCGCGCGCAAGGACGAAAACCGTGCACATCTGCAAGAGGCCGCCGCGGAGGAAACCGATCACCTCGCCTGGTGCGCCGAGCGCCTGCACGAGCTGGAAAGTCGCCCCAGCCTGCTCAATCCGCTGTGGTATGCGGGCAGCTACGGCATCGGCGCGCTGGCTGCGCTAGCCGGCGACAAGGTCAGCCTTGGGTTTGTGATGGAAACCGAGAAGCAGGTCGAAGCGCATCTGGCCGAGCACATGGAGAAGCTGCCCGCACAGGACGAGCGCTCACGCGCGGTGCTCAAGCAGATGCAGGAAGATGAAGTGCGGCATGCGCGCCATGCGCGGGAGCGTGGCGGCATCGCGCTGCCGTTTCCGATTCCGCAGATGATGCATGTGACGTCGATGGTGATGAAGACGGTGGCTTACCGGGTTTGACTTTGGCACCGAGGCCCACCTTTCCTTGAAGTCATTCCTGCGAAAGCGGGAATGACGGCGCCTAATTATCAGCGCTAGATGAAAAAACCCGCCTTTCGGCGGGTTTTTCGTTACATCAAGTTGCGTCCGTGGAACAGCTCTTCGATCTCCCGGCGCAGCAGTTGTTCGATCTTCTGCCGCTCCTTGAACGACAGATCGTCCGCATGCGCCTCGAACAGATACGTATCAAGGTCGAAGTCCTTGATGTGCATCTTGGTGTGGAAGATGTTCTCCTGATACACGTTCACGTCGAACATCTCGTACTTCTGACGGATGTGGCGCGCCAGGTAATCCTGCACCGAGTTGATCTTGTGATCGATGAAGTGCTTCTTACCCTTCACGTCGCGGGTGAAGCCGCGCACGCGGTAGTCGCACACCACGATGTCCGATTCGAAGCTGTCGATCAGGTAGTTCAGTGCTTTCAACGGGGAGATCACGCCGCACGTGGCCACGTCGATGTCGGCACGAAAGGTGGCAATGCCGTTGTGCGGATGCGTTTCCGGATAGGTGTGTACGGTGATGTGGCTCTTGTCCATGTGCGCCACCACCGCGTCAGAAATGGTGTCGCGGCCGAGCTTCTCCACCACCGGCTCCTCGGAAATGAGGATGGTCACCGAGGCACCCTGCGGGTCGTAGTCCTGGCGGGCCACGTTGAGGATGTTCGCGCCGATGATCTCGGCCACGTCGGTAAGGATCTGTGTGAGGCGATCGGCGTCGTACTGCTCGTCGATGTACTCGATGTAGCGCTGGCGCTGGTCTTCCGATACCGCGTAGCAGATATCGTAGATGTTGAAGCTGAGGGCTTTGGTAAGGTTGTTGAAGCCCTGCAGGCGCAGGCGCGGGAGGGGTTTCACCACGGCGACACTCCATGGCCGGGTCACGGCCGACAGGTGAGGCGGGTTAGCTACAAGGGTCCCCGCTGATTAGAAAAGCATGCTGGACCCTTATCCTGCACGCCCCTTGTGTACGGACGATGGCAAAGGGAGCGCCGCCGTCCGGAAGACTGCGAAGTATGCGGCAATTTGGACGAAAACAGAACCTCGATACGCTTCGGCCCCGATTACACAGGTTCAAGCCCTTGGCCTTTGTCGGCGTCATCACGCGACAGATGAGGGAATGCCTTCGGACATCCCTGCGCTTCCCATGACTTTGCCATAATGCGAAAGTCGCACGGGGCGCGTTTAGTTTCAGATACGGTCGCCGTACAAGCGGCCCTTAGGACCAAACTTGGGGAAAACTTCTGTGGTGCAACTGAAATACCAGTTACAACAGGCCTTCGAACGTTCGCAGGCTCCGCTGGGCTTTGCGCCCGATCCGGCCTCCATGGAACGTTTCCTGGGGCTCTGCCACCGCCGCCGCTACCCGGGCAAGACCGCCATCATCCGTCCCGGCGACCCTGCCAACACCCTTTACTACGTGATCGAGGGCTCCCTTGCCGTCTGCACGGAGGACGAGCAGGGCCGGGAACTGATCCTCGCCTACATCAGCCGCGGCCAGTTCATCGGCGAGATGGGCCTGTTCGTGGAGCAGGCGCAGCGCGAATCGATGGTGCGTACGCGCAGCCCGTGCGAGATGGCCGAGATCAGCTACGAGCGCTTGTTCCAGCTGATGGAAGGCCCGCTGCGCGAGGAGTGCCCGAAGATCCTGTTCTCGATCGGCGCGCAGCTCACGCATCGTCTGCTGCGCACCTCGCGCCAGGTAAGCCGCATGGCCTTCATGGACGTCACCAATCGCATCTCTCGTACCCTGCTCGACCTGTGCCAGGAACCGGATGCGATGAGCCACCCCGAGGGCACCCAGATCCGCATCTCCCGCCAGGAAGTCAGCCGCATCGTGGGTTGCTCGCGCGAGATGGTGGGCCGCGTGCTCAAGCAGCTGGAAGAGCAAGGCATGATCGACGTATCAGGCAAGACCATCGTGGTGCGCGGTACGCGCTGAGCCCCACGCTTTTAAGTCCTCTCCCCTGCGGGGAGAGGCTTGAGGCGAGTGGCCAAAAGCTCGCCTCACCTCAAGCAAAAGCCTCGCTTCCGTCTAGCCAAACCTCTCGTAGCCGCCTTCATGCAGTGACAGGCTGGGTGCGAGGTTGATAGATCATGTACACATCCGCCCGTTCGTAATGCGAGCCAGCGCGTGTCGATGGCTGCAGTACGAAGCCGGCCTTCTCATACATGCGCAACGCCGGTTTGAGGCGGCTATTGGATTCCAGGAAAAGCGTATGGCCACCACGCCGGTGGAATTCGGCGATGCACGTATCCAGCAAGCGCTTCCCTGCCCCCAATCCGCGGAACGTTTCATCCACGCCCATCTTGGTCAGCTCGAATACGCCGGGCGATTCCCGCAGCAAGGCGCAGGTGCCGATGATCTCGTCGCCAAGCCGCGCAAAGAAGATCGCGCCACCCGGCTGCAAGATGTGTCGCTCTGGATCGCCCAGTACGGCGCGGTCGATGTCTTCGATGCGGAAGTAACGCTCCAGCCATTGCGCATTCAAGCGGTAGAAGTGCTCGCGCAAGGCCGGCGCGTAAGGCAGGACTTCCAGCGGTGCCGCCTTGATCGCGGCATGCTCGGCCAGAATCGCCTCCGTCACGGGACGCTCCTGCAGGGCACGCTCGCATGCGGCGATAGCGTCCAGCAGCTGCACGGCATGCTCTTCCAGCGAGGCGCTTACGCCACGGCGTACGGCACACCAGATCGGGCCCAGTTCGGCCAGCGATGCATGCGCCTTGTCCGTGAGCATCAGCACGGTGCGGCGACCGTCGGCAGGATCTTTCCGCCGCCGCACCATGCCCGCACGTACCAGCTTGTCGGTGAGCTGGCTCACCGCCGAATGGGTTTGGCCGATGGCGTCGGCCACCTCGGTTACCGAACTGGGACCGACGTCCCACAGGTAGCGCAATACCGGCAGCCAGCGGGACTCAATGCGGGCGCCGAGGACCTGGTAGACCTCGTCGGCCGCGCCGTAGAAGTGGTCGCTCAAAGCTTTCAGGCGGCTGCCGAGTGCCAGCTTGCCCAAGGAAGCGAGGTACATAAGAAGACCTGCAGGACAGATACGTAAGCGCTAACGTATCCATGTCAGACAGAGCCCGCAAGCCCCTCATGGCATAAGAAGCGCTCAGTACCACGCCACCCGCGTCACCGCCTTGCCCAGCGCTTTCTCTACCTTTTTGCACAGCTTGGGCGTGCCATTGACCAGCACCGCCTCGCCGGCCGGCTTGAGCATTGGCATGTCCTGGAAGGAATCGCTGTAGGCGATTCGCCAATGTGCCACGCCCCTGGCGGCGAGGTTCTGCACCTTGCGCCGGCCGACGTTGTGCACGTGCACGCGCATGCCGAACAGGCCGGGCTTGAGCTGGCTGGCGACAACGGAAAGCTCCGGCAGGCCCAGTTGGCTAAGCAGGCGCGTTACCAGGATCCGCTCACAGCCGGTGACGATGATGACCTCGTCGCCATCGGCCAAGTGCCGGCGTAGCGCGATCAAACCATCGCGATAGAACTGCCGCGGACGGCGCACGAGTTCATCGGCGAAGGCCTCGGCAGCGGCTTGATAACGCTGCGCGCCAAGCCCGCACAGGGCGATGTGCGTCAGCGTCCGCTCCGCCAACCGACGGGAAAACACGCCGCACAGCAACCACCACGGCATGGTCATTGCGGCCAGCAATTTATGCATCGCCGAGCCATAGCGATGGCGGATGAACAGCTCGAACGCGTCGCCCTGGAACAGCACGCCGTCAAAATCGAACAGCACCGTGCGCGACGCATTGGCGTCGCCACCGGCTTGCACCGGCGTTTGCGTAGATTCCCCTGTAAACATGATCAGTGCGTATTGAACAGCCGCTTCAGTTCTTGTCCCGGTTCGACCGCGCGCATGAAGGCCTCGCCGACCAGGAATGCGTTGATGCCCGATTCGCGCAGGCGGGCCACGTCCGCCGGCGTGTGGATGCCTGATTCGGCAACCAGGATGCGGTCGTATTCCATCAATTGCTGCAGCTCAAGCGTGGTTTCGAGCGAGGTTTCGAAGGTGCGCAGGTTGCGATTGTTGACGCCGATCAGCGGTACCGGCACGGCCTGCGCGCGCTCCAGTTCCTCGGCGTCGTGCACTTCGCACAGCACGTCCAGATCCAGCTCGGCGGCCAGCAATGACAGTTCCAGCAAGTCCGCATCGCCGAGCGCGGCGACGATCAGCAGAATGCAATCGGCGCCAATCGCGCGCGCCTCGTACACCTGGTACGGATCGATGATGAAATCCTTGCGCAGTACCGGCAGCGAGCACGCGGCACGCGCCTGCTGCAGGAACGCTTCGCTGCCCTGGAAGAAATCCTTGTCGGTCAGCACCGACAGGCAGGCCGCGCCGCCTAGCTCATAGCTGCGCGCAATCGCCACCGGATCGAATTCCGGACGAATCACGCCCTTGCTTGGGCTCGCCTTTTTTACTTCGGCGATCACCGCCACGTCGCCTTCGGCGATCTTCGCCTCGACGGCGGCGGCGAAGCCGCGCGTATCGGGCATGTCCGCCACGCGCGCAGACAGCTCCTTCAGCGGCAACTTGGCGCTGCGCTCGGCGAGCTCTTCCGCCTTACGGGCAAGGATGCGTTGAAGGATGTCGGTCATGGGCTGTGATCGGCACTGGAGAAACGAAGGGAGGCAATGCAAGGGCCACGGCTAGTATCAACTATCCGCCAGCCGCCGTGTGGTTGCCACGAATGCGTCCATTTTGGCACGAGCCGCGCCACTGGCGATGGCAGCCCGGGCCTGCTCGATGCCTTGGCCGATGCTGCCGGCCAGCCCGGCGGTGTAAAGCGCCGCTCCGGCATTCAGGCAGACGATGTCATGCGGCACGCCGTGCCGGTTCTCGAGGGCATCCAGCAGCATGGTTTTGGACTGCTCGGCATTCTCCACGCGCAGGTTGCGGCTGGAGGCCATGGCCAGGCCAAATTCCTCCGGTTCCACCTCGTATTCGTGCACTTCGCCGTCGCGCAGCTCGCCCACCAGGGTGGAGGCGCCCAGCGAAATCTCATCCATGCCGTCGCGCCCCCACACCACCAAGGCGTGCTTCGCGCCCAAGGCCTGCAAGACGCGCACCTGGATACCGACCAGATCGGGATGAAAAACCCCCATCAGGATGTTCGGCGCGCCGGCCGGATTGGTGAGTGGCCCCAGGATGTTGAACAGCGTGCGCACGCCCATCTCCTTGCGCACCGGCGCCACCACCTTCATCGCCGGATGATGGTTGGGTGCGTACATGAACCCGATATCGGTCTCGACCATGCATTGCGCCACCTGGGCGGGCGAAAGATCGATGCACGCCCCGAGCGCCTCAAGCACATCTGCACTGCCCGATTTGGACGACACGCTACGCCCGCCGTGCTTGGCGATCCGCGCACCCGCCGCTGCTGCGACGAACATCGAGGCGGTGGAGATATTGAAGCTGGACGCGCCATCGCCGCCGGTGCCGACGATGTCGAGAAAATGAGGATGCGGCGGCGCCTCCACCTTGGCGGACAGCTCGCGCATCACGCGCGCCGCACCGGTGATCTCGCCCACGGTTTCCTTCTTCACGCGCAGGCCGGTGATGATCGCGGCCGTCATCAGCGGACTCACCTCGCCACTCATGATCTGACGCATCAGCGCGATCATTTCATCGTGGAAGATCTCGCGGTGCTCGATCGTGCGCAGCAAGGCTTCCTGAGGCGTGATGGTGATGACACGCCCCGTCATGCAGCGAGCTTTTGCACAGGCAGGCCAAGGAAGTTGCGCAGCAAGTCGTGGCCGTGCTGCGTAAGGATCGACTCGGGATGGAACTGCACGCCTTCCACCGCCAGCGTCTTGTGGCGCAAGCCCATGATCTCGTCGATGGAACCGTCCGGGTTTTCCGTCCAGGCCGTCACTTCCAGGCAATCAGGTAGCGACGCCTGCTCCACTACCAGCGAGTGATAGCGCGTGGCCTCGAACGGATCGGGCAAGCCGGCGAACACGCCCTTGCCCAGATGGCGCACCGGCGAGGTCTTGCCGTGCATGATCTGCTTGGCGCGAACCACCTTGCCTCCGAACGCCTGGCCGATGGCCTGATGCCCCAGGCACACGCCGAACACCGGAACCTCCCCGCTCAGCTCGCTCAAGACCGCCAGCGAGACGCCCGCATCGTCCGGCGTACCCGGGCCTGGCGAAATCATGATGTGCGAGGGCCGCAGCGCACGGATACCGGCGACATCCAGCGCGTCGTTGCGCACCACCTTCACCTCCTGCCCCAGCTCGCCGAGGTACTGCACGAGGTTGAAAGTGAAGCTGTCGTAATTGTCGATCATCAACAACATGGCTGGGGAAATCCTGATAGCGCTATGTCGCATCGCGGCATGGATGCTCATTGTGCGCGATCACGTTCGCGCCCGTCATCTGCTTTGCCTCAGCCCGCACATGGCGAACCGTCATGTGTGCCCGGGTTTCCACGAAGCATGCCAACAAACGAGAATTAATCTCAACAAAACCGCCGCCTTGGCTGCGCTTCGCAACCCCTTTGTCGCCCCATCGCAACCGGATTAAAGGGTACAGGCACCCATCACGGACTCCTTATCGGTATTTCGCATGCCTGCAGCAGCTATCGACGAAACGAAGATCACACGCCTGACCAAGCCTCGCATGCGCGTGCGAGAGCTGATCCTCGTGGCCACCATGGCGCTGATCGTGCTGGCCTTCGGCGTGAAGAAGCCCTCCTACAACTGGGACATGATCGGCTACGTGGCCGCTGCGCTCAGCGCCGAGGGATACCAAGGCGCCAGTCTCAACAAAGCGACGTACGACAGTGTGAGAAGTGAAGTCGGCCCCAATACATTCGATCAGCTGACACAGGACGACTATCGGGAAACCGTTTTTCGCGATCCGGCGTCGCTTGCGCAACAGCTGCCTTTCTATCGCATACGACCTCTGTATGTCGGGCTGATCAGGGTGGTTCATGCCATGGGGCTGGAGTATCCCAAGTCGACCTATGTAGTGAGCGCGATATTTGCAGCTCTTTCCGTTGTATTGCTTGCCTCCGTCGCCCGCGAAATCGGCGCACCGGTCATCGCCGTTGCGCTGGTCGTACTGTTTTCAGGATTCATCGATATCGCGAGGTTATCGACACCCGATGCGATGGCCTGCTTCTTCGCTCTCCTAACGATCTATGCCTTGATCAAGGGAAGCACGCTGGTCTTCTTCCTCGCCGCGGTGCTGCCACTCGTCAGGACCGATTTTCTTCTGCTTTCGCTGCTTGTACTCGGCCATAGCTTCATCTTTGGCCAAAGGAAATACGCAATCACATCGATGACGGCTGCGTGCGTGCTGTATGGGCTGGTGGCGAGGATGAACGGTGCGTATGGATGGTTGACCTTGTTCAACACATCACTGATCCATAAGACGGCCTATCCGGCCGCGCTGATTCCTTCGCACGCCATCGGCGATTACCTCAGACCGTACGCCTCCATGGCGTACGACTTCACGATGCATCCGCATTTCGTGATCTACGGCTTGGCGTTATGGTTTCTGATGAGAAATAAAACCCGACCGCCTTCCGCAGATTGGCGTTTGCTCATCGCTGTTTTCATCATCCCGATGGCGTTCGTCGCCATCCATCTTTTGCTTTTCCCCGCGATGACCTATCGGTTTTTTGTTTTCGCCGCGTCAGTCGTTGCGATCGGGTTGATCGGTCAGATGCAACAGGGAATACACGCCGCGATCCAAAAATCATGAGCATACGCAATGACGTCGAGCTGCAAGCCGAAGCGTGTGAGGCCAGTGCTGCAGCGATCTATTCCATCGCAGGCGGCGCATCATGCCACGCCGCTTCTGCCAGCAAGTCATCCAGGTGCAACTGCAAACGGTATTGACGCTTAGCCGCGGCAAATACATCCAGACGGCGCGGTAGAAGCCGCTTTGTCCGCAGTAACGTGACGGAATAATCAGTCTTCACCGCACTTTCCTGAAAGATCAGGACATTCCCAAGCATTCCGTCACAGGCGTATAACCCCGAACTTAGCCCTAAATTCCCGGCACCATGGACGCCTATCAGGAGTTCTTGTGCGCAAGGAAAAAAGATCTCCAGCGGATAGCACATCGCACGACGCGGGCTACGCCAATAGCGCGAACAGGTCCTAGCAAGCGTTCAGCCATTGTAACGAGCGAAATCGCGGCAGCGCGGCCGATCCGCTTGAGGAATACCCATTTTGGGTATCTAATTACCCAAAATGGGTATCAAGACTGCCAAGCGCACTACCAACACTCGCATGCCGGCTTCTCGGTCAGCCGTGTCTGCACACACGTCCATAGCCGATGCTTTGTTCACCGCTACTCAGCAACGCGTTCTTGCCTTGCTGTTTGGCCAGCCCCAACGCAGCTTTTTCACGCAGCAACTCATCGAATTGGCTGGCGCAGGGCGAGGAGCGGTGCAACGCGAACTGGAACGCTTACAGCAGAGCGGATTGATCGTGCGAATCACGCAAGGGAATCAGAAGCACTATCAAGCCAACCCAAGCTCTCCTGTTTTTGCCGAACTGTGCGGGATCGCCGCCAAGCTGCTAAGTCCCGCGGATACCTTGCGTGAAGCGCTCAGCGTTCTCGCAAACAAGGTACAACTTGCTTTGTTGTACGGCTCTGCTGCGAACCACCGCGATACCTCCCATAGCGATTTCGACGTGTTGCTAGTCTCCGACGAATTGGCGCTTGAAGAAGTCTACGAAGCGCTCACGCCCGCCGAGAAAAAGCTGGGTCGCCCCATCAATCCCACGTTATACACACACGCCGAATTCCATAAGCGGCTAGAGCAACGCAATCCTTTTCTGATAAAACTGCTGACTGGAGAAACCATCAGCCTGATCGGTAACAAGGATGACTTCATCGCCACTGGATAACCTGGTCCGGATAGGGCAGCTGAAAGTGGAACCACCCGCTCAAACTGAGTTCGCAGGATTGGTTCGTTCCGGCCGAGTACGCCTAAAAGACGCTCAGAATACGGCCCTCAGCCTCGAAAGCCGCTTCGACCTGGCCTACAACGCCGCGCATGCGCTATCGCTAGCGGCCTTGCGCTGGCATGGCTATCGATCGGAAAACCGTTATCAGGTATTTCAATGCCTGACTCACACGCTGCAACTGCCGCCCACACAGTGGCGCGTGCTGGACCAAGCGCATCGCAAACGCAACCTCGCCGAATACGAAGGCGATTTGGATGTGGATGAAGCATTGGTCGAGGCACTGCTACGCGTGGCATTGACCGTGGCTGATCGAGTCATTGCGCTTGGACCGGTTCCGAGCGCTTGACCCACTCTGCGTTTCAAGGGCGTCTAAGCACATGCGAGGTATAGCTCTCGACCACCAGGCTGAAAGGCTGGTTGCTGCCGGTGTACAGCACGGCGCGATGCTGCAGTACGTGATCAGGAATCGTCAGCGGCTTATTGCTCGATGTCGGCAGCGTCGCGCCGCTGTCCCAACCTTCCGGCAAGGGCAACCACAACAGCTCGGCTGACAGCGTCTGGCGACGGAAGTGCAGCGGCTGGACGACTTTGCCGAATGGCACGTCGGAAGTGTCCAGTTGGTGATTCATGTCGGTGGTGAGGCGCGAGGGCACGTACCAGTTGTCTGCATCCGACAAGACGACGTCGCCGCAGCTCAATGCCACGCGACGGTAACGCACCGGTTCCTCCGCGCCGATGCCCAGCAAGGCACGCGCACCGTCGGGCAATGGTTTGTCGTCACCGTGTACGCGATGGGCGACGATCTTTGCTTCCGGCGACAGATGATGCGCGGCGCACCAATGCTCCAGCGTCAATGTGGCGCTGGGGTGGCTGAGCAGTTGGGCATTCAGGGTTTGCAGTTCGGCCAATGCCTGCGTGCGGCTGAGCGGCGTATCCGGCCAGCTCGGCGCCGATTCGCGCGCCGTCAATGGCGATGCGCAGATCAACATCCCTAGAACGAGGCTGCTATAACGACACGTCGTGCGTTGCATATCTCACAATCCTTTCGCTGCCTGCGCCACGGCGCGGAACAATGCGCGCCCCTTGTTCATCGTCTCTTCCCATTCCGATGCGGGATCGGAGTCGTACACGATGCCGGCGCCAGCCTGCACGTGCAGGCGGCCATTCTGGATCACTGCGGTGCGGATGGCGATGGCGGTATCAGCGTCGCCCCACCAACCGATCCAGCCGATGGCGCCGGCGTAGATGTTGCGCTTGTAGGGTTCGAGTTCCTGGATGATTTCGATGGCGCGGATTTTGGGGGCGCCGCTGACCGTGCCGGCGGGAAACGTCGCTTTCAGCACGTCCATGTAGCTCAGATGCGGCTGCACATCGCCTTCCACTTGCGACACGATATGCATCACGTGCGAGTAGCGCTCGACCACGAAAGATTCGCTCACTTCCACGCTGCCGGTTTCACAGATGCGGCCGATATCGTTGCGGCCGAGGTCGATCAGCATGACGTGTTCGGCGCGTTCCTTGGGATCGGCCAACAGTTCGGCTTCAAGCGCCTGATCTTCCTCATCCGTCGCGCCGCGCTTGCGCGTGCCGGCGATCGGACGGACGACTACCTTGCCATCCTTCAGGCGCGCGAGAATTTCAGGCGATGAGCCGACGATCTGCGTATCGCCCAGGTCCACGAAATACATGTAGGGCGAGGGATTCATCGCGCGCAACGCGCGATACACATCCACCGGGCGGGCATTGAAGCCGACGCTCAGGCGCTGCGAAGGCACGACCTGGAACACGTCGCCAGCGCGGATGTATTCCTTCGCGCGCTCCACCACCGCTTCGAATTCCTCGCGCGTAAACGAGGATTTGAAATCGCTCTCGTTGAGCGCCGTCGATTGCGCGAACTGCGGATATGCCGCGCCGCCCTGCCGCAGTCGATGAGTCAACGCGTCAAGCCGGCGCTGCGCGTGCGCATACGCCTGCGGCTGCGAGGGATCGGCGTGCACGATCAAGTACAGGCGGCCCTTGAGGTTGTCGAAGACGGCCACTTCCTCGGCCAGCATCAGCAGTACGTCGGGCGTGCCCAGTTCGTCGGGGCGATCCCATTGCGCCAGCCGCGGCTCGATATAGCCGATGGTTTCGAAACCGAAATACCCGACAAGTCCGCCGCTGAACGCAGGCAGTTGCGGCAGGCGCGGCACGTGATATTGCTGGCGCAGGTTTTCGATTTCGGCGAGCGGATCATCCAACCGGCGGCGCTCCACGATTTCCCCGGCGTCTTCCACTTCCAGCTCGTGTCCGCGCAGGCGGTACACGCGTTTCGCAGGCAGGCCGATGATCGAATAGCGTCCCCAGGTTGCGCCGCCCTCGACCGATTCGAACAGGAACGTGTAAGAGCCATCGGCCAGCTTGAGGTAGACCGACAGCGGCGTGTCCAGATCGGAGAACACTTCGCGCACCAGCGGAATGCGGGTGTGGCCTTGCGCTGCGAGCGCGTTGAAGTCGTCGCGGGAGATCACGTGGTGGGGATCCGTGGAACGCAGAAAGGGATGATTGTATAGGGCGGCGGCATTTTGTCTCGCGATAGGCGTCGAGACCATGAAGCCAGAGGCCCGGTTGGCCCCTCACCCCAACCCTCTCCTCGGAAGGGAGAGGCAGCAAAAGCCTTTATCCCGCCAACCGCTGTCGCGGCATGCCGTGCAGCCGCAGGCTGAAAGCCACGCCACTGCCGTCTTCGAGATTGCGCGCGGATGCCACGCCGCCGTGGCGCTCGGCTACCAGTCGCACCACGTACAGGCCCAGGCCGAGATGCGGCACGTCGCCGGGTGTGGTCTTGTCGCGCAGGCTGACCAGCGAATCGAACAGGCGTCCCTGCATGGCGGCCGGCAGCGGCGGTCCCTGGTTGGCCAGTTCGATCTCGGCGCCGCCATCGACCGGGCGCAGGCTTAGCCGCAGCCAGCCATCGGGCGGCGTGAACGAGAGCGCATTGTCGAACAGCTTGTCCAGCGCCTGTGCGATCAGCTCCGGCGCGCCGTGCAAGTGCACCGGCTGCTCGGGCAGCACGCATTCCAACGGGCGGGTGCCGGCCAGCGGACGATAGGCCTCGGCGCAGCCGCGCACGACGTCCACGAGGTCCACGTCCTCCGGCTCGGCGGCGGCGATCGCCCGTTCCATGCGACTGGCTTCGCTCATCGCACGCACCAGCGTGCCCAGCCGCGCCACGCCATCGCGTGCGCGGGCCAGATAAGGTTGCGCTTCGTCGGGCAGCTTGGCGTGCTCGAGGTTGTCCAGCGAGGATTTGACGATCGCCAACGGCGTATTGAGTTCGTGCGAAAGTTTCGAGGCCAGCGTGCGCAGGTAATCGGTATAACCGCCGACGGCTTCGAACAGTTTCTGGAAGCTGCGGGCCAGGTCGCCGATTTCATCATCGGATTCCGCCATCGGGAAATGGCTCTGAATCATTTGGCCGTCCAGACGGCCGTCATTCACCTGCGCGCGCTCCACCGCATCGCGCAGGCGGCCAAGCCGCAAGCTGAGACGGGTGGCGAAGAACAGCAGGATCGCGCCAGCCACCAGCATCACGCCGAAGCTGGTCAGCAACAGGCTGAGAAACGCGCGATTGGCCAGCAGCGGCACCGCGCGGCTGGCCTGCTCCAGCAGCAACACACCCACTACGGTTTCGCCACGCTCCACCGGCACGGCCGTCGCCAGCACGACGCTGTCGCGTTCCTCGCCCTGCCGCCATACCGCGGTGGTCTTGCCGTTGCGGGCCGTCTCCACTTCCGGCAGATCGAGCTTGGGGGCATCGGTGGTCCATGCCTCGGCTTCTTCCAATGGATTGGCCAGCAACGAGTGATAGATCAGCGACGACCACCAGCCCGGCTGCGGGCCTGATGCACTGAGACGACCGCTCCGCGCAAGCACCCAGCCGGCGGGTGCCAGCAGCCGCACGCGCGTGCCGCTTGGCGCAAGTTGCGTGAGCTCCTGCGACACATCCTGGGAGTAGCGCCATAGCGGACGGGTATCCGTCGCCAGTGGATCGCCGCCGTCGACCGCGGTGTAAATACCCACACCGAGCGCACTCAGTCCCAATCCACGCGGCAGGCGCAGTTCGGCGTGGTAACCGCCGCCATCTTCCTGCCACTGGCCAAACACACGATCCGGCAAATCGCCGGCCGGCGGATCGAGCGTAAGCGCGGTGAACGCACCGGGCGCGGCGCTGGCGATCAGGTAGCGCCGATGCTGGTCGCCCTGTACCAGATCGAGTATCAGGTGATCCGCAGAAACGGCATTGCCATCGCTGGCATCGGCGCGCGTGCGGCGTGCCACGCGCACGTCGATGTAGAGATAGAAGCCATTATCGTCTTCGGCCAGCAGCAGCTTGCCTTGCTTGCCGAGCGGCTGGCTCCATGGCGTCATCGGCGCCCAGTCGTCGCCGTAACCATCGATGACGATGGGATTGACCGCCTCCTGCACATACCAGCCTTTGCCTGGCTGCGGCAGCGGTACATCGGTGACCGCCAGGCTGCGCGCCACCGCGGTGGCGGTGGCGGTCAACGCCTGCTCCTGGCCCTGGCGCAGCAGCGTTTCCATCTGCCGCACGTACAGCCAGCCGGCCGCAGGCAGTGCGAGGGTGCAAAGCGCGACGAGCAGGAGTTTCTGGCGCAGGCTCATGCGTCCACCCTATTCCACCAGCAAGCTTATTTCGCGGCCGTCGAGGGCGCCGGTTTCTCGTATTTCATGTACCCGGATTGCTCCACCACGCGCTTGAAGGTGGCGAGCAGCGCTTGCCGGTTTGGATCCGTCTCGTTGACGGTCATCGACCAGCTATAGCGAACACCGGTTGCTTTGCCGGGATCGCAGAATACGACGGCGTCATCGATGTGATCGGAACCTCGGTAGAGCACCCCTTGGCAGGTGATCGCTCGCGGGTTTGTTACCGCGAATGCCTCGGCCTTTCCATGCGTATCGGATTGCAAATAATGCTGCCGGTCTTCATCGACCTCCGCAGCGAGCGTAGGCAATTTGGCCGGCCAGACATTGAGCACCATGACGCGCTCGGGCTTGCCGGTCCATTCGCCCTGGTAGAGCACCAGGTTGACGCCGATCGCCTTGGCATAGGTGCAGCAGTCTTTGTTCCAGCCGGCCGGCAGCTCGGTCGTGATGGCCCAACCCGGTCCATCCTGCCCGCCGTAGACCATCACTGTATGCGCGTCGGTGGTTTTGCCGTACGCCTGGGCGGCCAGCACGCCCAGCAGTAAAACCACCATCCAACGCATCACGGGCGCCACCGGTAGCCCACACCGTGCACGGTTTCGATGGCATCGAATTCCGGCGCCACCGCGATGAACTTCTTGCGGATGCGCTTGATGTGCGAGGTGATGGTGGCGTCGTCCACTACCAGCTCGGCTTCGCGCATCAATTGATCGCGGTTTTTCACGTGGCCGGGAAAGCGCACCAGGGTGTGCACCATCCAGAACTCGGTCACCGTGAGCGGTACTTCCACGTTGTTCCAGCTGACGCGCATGCGTTCGGATTCGAGCTTGAGCGGGCCATGCCCGATCACGGTCTCGCTGGAGGCCGGTGCTTTCAACGACTCGATACGCCTGAACAGCGCCGCGATACGCGCAGCCAGTTGATGCAGGCTGGTGTCCTTGCTGAGGTAGTCGTCCGCGCCCAGGCGCAAACCGGAGATCACATCGAAATCCGAATCGCGCGCAGTGAGGAAAATGATCGGCAGCGTGGCCGATTTCGCGCGCAGCTCGCGACACAGGTCGAAGCCGCCTTCCGGCTCGTCGCCCAGGCCGATGTCGATGATCACCAGTTCCGGCAGGCGCGCACCGAAGGCGCTGGAGGCGTCCTGCCGCGAACCGTAGCCGCGCGTGTCGTAGCCGAAACGGTTAAGGGCTTCGACGTAATTGGCGCGGATCAAGGGTTCGTCTTCGACGATGGCGATGCTGCGGCCCATGTGGATTCCTCGTGATGTCGGCGCGAAGCGTGCTATGCGGGCGCCGCTGGCGCAAGCAGGGCGCGTAGCTTGCCCGCGTTCTGCCACATTCCATCGTCCGATCGCCCTTGCCATGCCGGCTGCGACGCCTTCGGAAAGTGTGTGATATGTCCAACCCCGAACAGCACGAGCCTGATCCGAATGCGCGCAGATCCCTCCGTCGATCCCAATGCCGAGCTCCGTACCTTCGAGCCGCTGCGCGTCGTTCTGGCGATTGGTTCCCTGCTGCTCGCCGTGCTGATGAGCCTGCACTGAGTTTTTGCGTGAAGCTGCCGTGGAAGGCATCGGCGCGACCGGCGCGCAGGGACGTGCACCGGTCGCGCCACCCGGCGACATGAAATTCCGCATCTCGCATCACCAAGCCATTTCCCGAGCATGATGGTCCTCTGGTCGTTCCTCCCCCTCCCTTATCGGAGGGGATTTTTTTGACCGGAAAAATGTTTGCCCGTGGCGGGAACCATTCGGAAGGAGCTCGGTCCGACTACATGGCAGGCACATAGTCTATTGCCGTGGAACTGTGCAGGTCTGATTGACGGCCGAGCCTCCCGTCTTTCGGGCACACGCAGGATGACCTGCCGATGGTGTCTCCTCTAGCGTCTTCCGACGCCCCTCCAACCCGGTGCAGATTTCCCCCTGCGCCGGGTTTCTTATGTGCGCAGCCCAACTTCAGCCGATCGCGGCGCGCATTTTCCCGATCACCGCCTGGTAATCATGCGCACCGAAGATGGCCGAGCCGGCCACGAAGGTATCGGCGCCAGCCGCCGCGATTTCGCCGATGTTGTCCGCGGTGACGCCGCCGTCGATCTCCAGGCGGATGACCCGGCCGCTCTCGTCGATCAGTCGACGCACGCGGCGCAGTTTTTCAAGCGCCTCGGGAATGAATTTCTGGCCGCCGAAACCGGGGTTCACCGACATGATCAGCACCAGATCCAGCTTGTCCAGCACATGATCGAGCCAATTCAGCGGCGTGGCCGGATTGAACACGAGGCCCGCCTGGCAGCCGGCATCCTTGATCATCCCGATGGTGCGATCCACGTGCTCGCTGGCTTCCGGATGGAAGCTGATCAGGCTGGCGCCCGCCTTGGCGAAATCCGGCGCGATACGATCCACCGGCTTCACCATCAGGTGCACGTCGATCGGCTTGCTGATGCCGTAATCGCGCAACGCCTTGAGCACCATCGGCCCCATGGTGAGGTTAGGCACGTAATGGTTGTCCATCACATCGAAATGCACCCAGTCCCCGCCTGCAGCCAGCACCTTGGCGGTGTCTTCGCCCAGTCGCGCGAAGTCGGCGGAAAGAATGGAGGGGGCGATGACAGGGGATTGTTTGCTCATGGCTTGAAAGCACGCGCGAAGGAAGCGGCCATTCTACCGGGACAGGGATCGCCCTCGTCCCCGGCTATTTGAACCCGCGCTCCGCCTGAATCCGCTCGTACGCCGCATTGATCTCGCTGGCGCGCCCTTCGGCCCGCTTGCGCATTTCTTCCGGCAGATCGCCCAGGCGATCGGGGTGATGTTCGGAAATCAGCTTGCGATAGGCGCGCTTGATGGTGCGCTCGTCGGCATCGCGGGTCACGCCGAGCACGGCGTACGGATCGGGCCCCTGCGTGTTCCGTTGCGGCGGCACGTAACCGGCGCCGGGACCGTACGCACGCCCGCGCGCGCCGGCCGCGCCCTGCCACACGTAGCCTTTCATCGCCATCAACGCCATCAGCTCCATGTCGCTGATGCGCAGGGCGAACGCGAGTTGACGCAGGATCGCCATTTTTTCCGGCGACGGGCTGCCTTCGGCCAGCACCGTTTCGATCACCACGTCCAGCAACGGAAACGCATGATCGCGGCGCAAGCCCACCCACTGGCGTAGCGCATTGATCGGGCCGGCTACGTCGAACTCCGGCTGCTTGCCCTTGTTGAAGGCCTGGATCGCCTGCTGACGTACGTCTCCACTCAGGCCCATGCGCGCCATGACGCGCTCGGCCGTGGCGATCTCCGCCTCGGATACGCGACCGTCCGATTTGGCGATCGCGCCAAGCAGGGCAAACAGCGGCGCGATGTAGCCGCCCGCTTCCGGAGTGGCGCTGCGACGCTGGCTGTAGCGCAGATTGTCGAGCACGAAGCCGATGATGCCGCCCACGCCCATGCCGACGAAGCCATGGCCTAGCAGCAGGCCCGCCATGGCGAACCAGAAGGTATAGGTGTAGCTCATGGATGCGCAGCGGCCTGTGGTTGTGGGGTTTGCGCGCTGTACCAACGCACCAGTTGATCCAGCTCGGCATCGCTGAGCGGGCCGATCGCCGTGCGCATCAGCGGTACGTTGCGCGTGCCATCGCGGTAGTCATTCAACGCCTTGCGCAAGTAATCCAGGCGCTGGCCCGCCAGATTGGGCGCGCCGGGCATTTGCGCCATGCCGGTTTCACCGTGGCAGGCCGCGCACAAACCAAGCCGCACCGGCTTGGGCGGCAGATCGGCGGCGAGCGCTGGCAGGGCACTGGTCAAACCAAGTGCCGCGATCAGTACAAATCGCATCGGGAGCACACAGGCATCAAAGCCACCGATTCTAGCAGCGGCCACCGGTACAATAGCGGGCTGTCACACCCATCGGAGCGCACCGTGCCCACCACCCTGCTGCAATCGAACCTGCCCGGCCTGGAGCTGATCCATCGCGGCAAGGTGCGCGACGTCTACGCGTTGTCCGGCAACCGCCTGCTGATCGTGGCGACCGATCGTCTTTCCGCCTTCGACGTGGTGCTGCCTGATCCGATTCCCGGCAAGGGCGAAATGCTTACGCAGATTTCCAACTTCTGGTTCGGCAAGACTGCGCACATCGTGCCCAACCATCTGCTGCACACGCCGCTGGAAGACGTGCTGCCGCCGGACATGGACGTGGCGCTGTACCGCAAGCGCGCCGTGGTCACCAAGCGGCTGAAGCCGGTGCCGGTGGAAGCGATTGCGCGCGGTTACCTGATCGGCTCGGGATGGAAGGATTACCAGGCGACCGGCTCGCTGTGCGGCATCGAGCTGCCGGCTGGGTTGCGCCAGGCCGAGCAATTGCCGGAGCCGATCTTCACCCCATCGACCAAGGCCGCGGTGGGCGACCACGATGAAAACGTGAGCTTCGACGCCGTGATCGCCGCGGTCGGCAAGGATCTGGCCGAACAGGTGCGCGACGCGACACTGGCAATCTACAAGTGGGCGGCCGCTTATGCGGCCGAACGCGGCATCATCATCGCCGACACCAAGTTCGAATTCGGCACCGATGAAGACGGCAAGCTGTACGTGATGGACGAGATGCTCACGCCCGATTCCTCGCGTTTCTGGCCGGCCGATCAGTACCAGGTGGGCATCAGTCCGCCCAGCTACGACAAGCAGTTCGTGCGCGATTACCTGGAAACGCTTGATTGGAACAAGAAGGCGCCCGGCCCGCGCGTTCCTGCCGATGTCATCGCCGGGACATCCGCCAAATATGCCGAAGCGCTGCAGCGCCTGGCCGGCATCACGCTGGACTGAGCGCATGAGTGCATGGGCGTACCTGAGCCTGGCGATTCTTGCCGAAGTGATCGCCACCAGCGCGCTGAAGGCGTCCAGCGGCTTCAGTCAGCTATGGCCCAGCGTCGTCGTGGTCGCCGGTTATGGCATCGCGTTCTATTGCCTGAGCGTGGCCTTGCGCAGCGTGCCGCTTGGCATTGCCTACGCGCTCTGGTCAGGCGCAGGCACTGCGCTGATCGCGCTGATCGGCCTGGTGGTCTACAAGCAAAAACTCGATGCGGCGGGGATCTTCGGTATCGGACTGATCGTCGCCGGCGTGCTGGTACTCAATCTCTTTTCCAAAAGTTCGGCGCATTGATGACCCTCGCTTCCGATCAACGCAGCATGCGCGACTGGCTCGACAGCTACAGCCAGGATCACCAGCATCCCATCAATCGCCTGCTGCATTGGATTTGCGTGCCGCTGATCGTCTGGAGCGTGCTCGCGTTGCTATGGACGGCTCCGGTGCCGTCATCGCTGTTAAAACCTGGCGCCTGGGCGGTATTCGCCATCGTGCTGGCGTTTGCATGGTACTGGAAGCGCTCGCATCGCCTGGGTGCTGCATTGCTGATCACGCTGGCAATCTTCGCGTTGATCTGCGCATGGGTGTTCGAGCGATGCACACCGACATCGATGCGTTGGCTGGCCGTTGGCGTTTTTGTCGTCGCGTGGATCGGGCAGTTCATCGGCCACCTGTTTGAAGGAAGGCGGCCGAGCTTCTTCACCGACCTGGCTTATCTGCTGGTCGGCCCCGCGTGGTTGATGGATAAGCTGTTGAACCGCATTGGCCTGAAGGAAAAACCATGACGGGTTTTCTCGCGCTGCTCAGCAGCCTGATCTGGTGGGTGCTTTACGGCAGCATCGGCGCAATCGTACCGAGCGTGATTGCCTGGCTGATATTGCGCTGGAGCGAAGGCGCACCAGTGGTGTTCAACCGCACGTATCTGGCCTGCCTGATCTGGAGCCTGGTGACCTTGCTGCTGGGCGCGATGGCCGCAGCGCATGCGGGCGTGATGCGTCCGCCGTTTGGACCGCTGATTGCCAGCGGGGTGTTTCGCGCAGCGCTGGTGATATCGATGCTGACCGGCGTGATCGCACTATGGCGACTGGTTCCGCGTGTCGATGCGCGGCGTATTCGCATCACCAGTGCGTGCGTGGCCGTAGCGGTGGTGATGGCGATTGCTTTCGGCGTCGCGACCACTTTGGTCAGCGCCTGAAGTAGGTGGGGTACAAAACCCGACGCCCTCTCTCCGAAAAGAGAGAGGGCGTGAGCGATATCTCAACCGATAGACTTCTTCACCGCATCCACCACGTGCGGCACGGTGAAGCCGAAGTATTCGAACAACGCCGGCGCCGGTGCGGAGGCACCGAACGTGGTCATGCCGATTACTGCGCCGTCCAGGCCCACGTACTTGCTCCAGAAATCCGCACTGGCCGCTTCCACCGCCACGCGTGCGCGGCACCAGCCCGGGAGCACGCCTTCGCGGTATTCCAGCGGCTGCGCATCGAACGCTTCGGTGCAGGGCATCGACACCACGCGCACCGGCACGTTCTGTTGCGCCAGCGTGCGAGCCGCTTCCATCGCCAGTTCCACTTCGGAACCGGTGGCGATCAGGATCGCCTTGAACTTCGTATCGGCCGGATCGAGCAATACGTAGCCGCCACGCTTGATGTCGGCCAACTGCTGCGCGGTGCGCTGCTGATGCTTGAGCGTCTGGCGCGAGAAGATCAGGCAGGACGGGCCGTGCTTGCGCTCGATCGCTTCCTTCCACGCCACCGCCGATTCCACCGCATCGCAGGGACGCCACACGCGGTTGTTCGGAATCAGGCGTAGCGAGGCGAGATGTTCCACTGGCTGGTGGGTGGGACCGTCTTCGCCCAGGCCGATCGAATCATGTGTATAGACGTGGATGGAATGCGCGGGAATCAGCGCGCTCATGCGCACGGCGTTGCGCGCGTAGTCGGAGAACACCAGGAAGGTGCCGTCGTACGGAATGAAGCCGCCATGCAGTGACAGGCCATTGGCGATCGCGCTCATGCCAAATTCGCGCACGCCGTAGTGCACGTAGTTGCCGTCCGGGCCGGTGACGCTCTTGCTGCCTTTCCACATCGTGAGGTTGGAGCCGGCCAGGTCGGCCGAGCCGCCGAGCATTTCCGGCAACAGCGGGCCGAAGGCGTCCAGCGCCATCTGCGAGGCTTTGCGTGAGGCGACGTCGGGGCCATCGGTGTGGACTTTTTCCACATACGCCTGCGACTGCTTCGCCCAATCGGCGGGCAGTTCGCCCGCCATGCGGCGGCGGAATTCGGCGGCGAGTTCCGGATGCGCGGCTTCGTACTTGGCGAAAAGATCGTTCCATTGCTGCTCGCGTTCTGCGCCGATCTTCTTCTTGTCCCACGCGGCGTAGATGTCCTGCGGGATTTCGAACGGGCCGTAGCGCCAGTCGAGTTCGTCGCGGGCTGCGGCCACTTCGTCCTTGCCCAGCGGCGCACCGTGCGATTCTTCCTTGCCCTGCTTGTGCGGGGCGCCGAAGCCGATGATGGTCTTGCAGCAGATCAGCGTGGGCCTGTCGCTTTGCGCGGTGGCGGCGGCGATTGCCTGCTTGATCGCGTCGGCATTATGGCCGTCCACGCTGCGGATCACGTTCCAGCCATAGGCTTCGAAGCGCTTGGGTGTGTCGTCGGTAAACCAGCCCTCGACTTCGCCATCGATGGAGATGTTGTTGTCGTCATAGATCGCGACGAGCTTGCCGAGCTGCCACGTGCCGGCGAGCGAGGCCGCTTCGTGCGACACGCCTTCCATCATGCAGCCGTCGCCCATGAAGACGAAGGTGTGATGATCGACGACGGTATGGCCTGGACGATTGAAATGCTCGGCGAGCAGTTTCTCCGCCAGCGCCAGGCCGACCGAATTGGCGAAACCCTGGCCAAGCGGACCGGTGGTGGTTTCCACACCTGGCGTTTCGCTCGCTTCCGGATGGCCGGCCGTCTTCGAATGCAACTGGCGGAAGCGCTTCAGCTCGGCCAGAGGTAGATCGAAGCCGGTCAGATGCAGCAATGCGTACTGCAGCATCGAACCATGGCCGTTGGACAGCACGAAGCGGTCGCGATTGGGCCACTTGGGGTTGGTCGGGCTGAACTTCAGGAAGTCGTTCCACAGCACTTCGGCGATGTCGGCCATGCCCATCGGCATGCCGGGGTGACCGGACTTGGCTGCCTCCACGGCATCCATGGCAAGAGCGCGGACGGCATTGGCGAGTTCGCGGCGAGACGTCATCAGGGGATCTCCGGGGCAGGCGCAAAAAGAAACATTGTCGCCGATCGTTTGCGTTCTGTCGTCCGATGCCGACATCGCCCTGATTTCACGGGATAAACGCGTCCTTAATTTCGCCCCAGTCCGCGGGAGATTTCGGACGGCGTTCCCTTCTAATAGCGCCGCTGCATCCCCGCAGTCGTTCCACGGATCGCATCCCCGACGATCCGGATTCGGAAAACAGAAAGACAAATAAGGAGCTTTCCATGAGCAAGACCTTCTTCGCCGCGGCCATCGCTGCCGCCGGCTTCGTCGCCCTTCCCGCGTTGGCCCAGGATACTTCCGGCTATCTCCCCAATCAGCCGATCGGTTCCGGCAACTGGTTCATCGATGGCAGCATCGGCCGCACCGGCAGCGCCAGTGGCGGCTTCGGCTCCAACCTGGGCAATGATTTCAACTTCAGCAAGAGCCAGCGCGGCCGCAAGACCGGTTACGGCCTGTTCGGCGGCTATCGCTGGAAGCTGGGCCAGAACCTGGCGCTGGGCCTGGAAGCGGGCTACGCCGATCTGGGCAACTTCAAGCTCCAGAACACCTTCAATGGCGACAAGATCGACCAGACTTCGAGCACCCAGGCCCTGCACGGCTGGCTGCTGGGCGCCAACGGCCGCATCAACCTGACCACCGGTTGGTACTTGTCGGCACGCGGCGGCTATTTCCACGCCAACAATTACGACCACGTCTACAGCGCAGAGACCGACCAGAACCTGGGCGCCGTCACCACCGCCAAGGCCGGGCGCGGCAGCTGGTACGCCGGCGTGGGCACGGGCTGGGACATCAACGAGCACTGGGGCGTCGGCGTGAGCTACGACTATTACCACGCCAACGCGGGCAAGGTGCGGCTGGGCGACGGCAGCGAAACGGCCACCCTCAAGCGTTCCAGCAGCATCGTTTCGCTTACCGGCGAATATCGATTTTGACGGCCAGGGATGGGCGGAATCGGTGTCCGCCCATCCCTCTCGATACGTAATCTTAATCAACTCTTAATATTGAACTACTCAGTATTGAATCTATCGGACGTGTCCTTATCTGATGGGCTACGCATCGCTCAAGCATGCGTACGGGCGCTCGGCTTCCCCCTCTGTGCCGAGCTTCCCGATCCCCGAAGAATAAGGAGTAGCTCCATGAAGAAGACGCTGTTTGCTGTTGCCCTGGCTGCCGTGGGTTTTGCGGCCGTTCCCGCCGCTTTCGCGCAGAGCGCGCCCGCCCGGACGGCTCAACAGGGTTGGTATGTCGGTGCCGAAGCCGGCTATGGCCAGATCAACAAGGGCCCATACGATTCCAATGGCGATGCCATTGGCGGCATCAAGGGCGGTTACCGTTTCGCGATCAATCCGGAAACTTCGATCGGTGTGGAAGCCGGCTATGAGTACCTGGGCCGGATCGACGCGCGTGATTCGGTAGGTTCTTCGTTCCGCTCCAAGTTGTACGGCCCGACGCTCGGCGCGAACCTGCGCTACAACTTCACGCCCAACTGGTACGGCGAAGTGCGCGCCGGTGGCTTCTACGCACAGGGCCATGGCCTGACCAACACCGCGAACCCCGGCTATGAGCGCTTCGAGCGCACCCGCTACTACGCTGGCGTAGGCGTGGGCTACAACATCGACCAGCACTGGAGCGTGGGCGTGAACTACAACTACTACGACGGCACCAGCCGCGGCGGTGATCGTGGTGTGCAGTTGCAGACCAACGCTTATACGGTTGCGGCGGAATATCGCTTCTGACAAGTGATTCGCTCCCCCCAGAAGGGGAAGAGATGAACGTAAAAAGAGCGCCTCGCGGCGCTCTTTTTTTATTTGCTTGTATTGAAGCGAGGATCAACCCTTCCACTGCCCCAGCGCTGCCAGGCCATTGTCCTTGGCGCGCGCGTGCACCACTTTCTGCGCCTCGCCGTAGTTGGCCTTCATATCCTTCGACCATAGCTTGAGCGCGGCCTGCTGCATGGCGCGGCCGTAGGAGAACGACAGCGGCCACGGATGCGGACCCATGCGGTTCATCGCGTTGAGATGCGCGGTGGATTGTTCATCGGACTGACCGCCCGACAGGAACACGATGCCCGGCAGCGTGGCCGGCACGGTGGTCTTGAGCACGCGCACGGTGGCTTCTGCCACTTCTTCCACGTCGGCCTGCTCGTCCGCATCCTTGCCCGGAATCACCATGCTGACTTTCAGGATGGTGCCTTCGAGCAGCACGTTCTGCTCGTACAGCGCGTTGAACAGGCTGCGCAGCACGGCCTCGTGCACTTCGTAGCTGACTTCGATGGAGTGATCGCCATCCATGATCACTTCCGGCTCCACCATCGGCACCAGGCCGGCTTCCTGGCACAGCGCGGCATAGCGGGCGAGCGCATGGCAGTTGGCTTCGATCGCGGTGGAGCTGGGATTGTCTTCGCTGATGTTGATCACCGCGCGCCACTTGGCGAACTGCGCGCCCAGCTTCACGTATTCGGCGAGCCGCTCGCGCAGACCGTCGAGGCCTTCGGTGACGACGTCGCCGGGGAAACCGGCCAGCGGCACGGTACCCTTGTCCACCTTGATGCCGGGGATGATGCCGTTCTTCTTCATGATCTGGGTGAACGGCACGCCGTCCTTGGTGGACTGGCGGATGGTTTCGTCGTACAGGATCGCACCGGAGATGTGCTCGGAGAGGTTCGGCGAGGTGAGCAGCAGTTCGCGATAGGCGCGGCGGTTTTCCTCGGTGTTCTCGATGCCGACCGCCTCGAAGCGCTTCTTGATGGTGTTGGTCGACTCATCAATAGCGATGATGCCCTTGCCGGGCGCCACCATGGCCAGGGCAACGCTCTCGAGATCTTCAATGCTCATTGGACGACTCCGTAAAACTTTGGCGGCGCAAGGCCGCAAGATGGGAGGCCACCCGTGCGGGCGGGCAGGCGGAAAAGGCGCAATTATAGCCCCAACCCATCAGCGGGGCGTTCAGGACCGGCGCTGGAAGCCGGTCAGCCCTCGCCGTAGCCCGGGAGTTTGCAAGGCGCCGTTACTTGCGCGCGCTTGGCAGGATCGTCCGGAGCATTGAAGGGAATGATGTAGTACGTGGCGACCGGAGTATGGTTTTTATTGGTAAGCGACGGACCGTAGCGGAAGTTGGACACCGCGCTGACCGCCGCCTTGCCCAGATCGCTGCTGGGCACCATCTTGGCTACCTGCACGTTCATCGGCACGCCATCGTTGCCGATCACGTAGGTGACGGCGATGCAGCTGGGCTTGTAGATGTTCACGCCGCTGTTGGGCACGTCCACCGCGACATCGCGGTTCAATAGCGACCAATCGCTGGGGAGCTGCTCCGGCGCGACTTTGCGCGCTTGCTGCGCCATGACCGGCATGGCGGCGGCCAAAGCCATGGCCACGAGCAGGGATTGGCCGAAACGAGTCATCGTGCGCATGGCGGAACCTCCGATGTAGAGCTGGGGACGTGGTGCCAGTCTAGGGCCTGTTCGCACGATTGGCGTAGCCCACGTCACCCTCTCCTCAGCGAGAAGAGGGTTTGCGGCAAACCTCGCCGATATCCGTTACAGATCGCGCAGGCTTTCCACCATGCCGTCCGGACCGACCGACAGCAGCTTGAGCGTATTGGTGCCGCCACCCTTGCCGATGTGATCGCCGTGCGTGAGCACCACGCGATCGCCCTCGGACAGTTTCCCGGCTGCGAACAACTGGCGCACGGACTCGCGTGCGGACACGGCGGGGCTCAAGGTGTCGTGGGTGAATTTCACCGGCTGCACATCGCGCAGCACCAGCATGCGGCGGCGCGCATCGTCGAATGGCGACAGCGCGTAGATCGGCACCGCGCTGCGATAGCGCGACAGCCATTGCGCCGTGGCGCCCGATTCGGTCAGCGCCACGATCGCGCGAACGCCGATCTCACTGGCCAGCAGCATCGCTGCCAGGGCAATGGCCTGGTCGGTGCGATCCAGATGGTGTCCATCCTTGCTGAGCGTTTCCTTCGGCTCGAACTGGCGCTCGGCGCCCAGGCAAATACGGCGCAGCGCCGCCACTGCCTTGTCCGGATGTGCGCCTGCGGCCGATTCTTCGGACAACATCACCGCATCCGTGCCATCGATCACCGCGTTGGCGACGTCGAGCACTTCGGCGCGGGTCGGAATCGGCGAGCGCACCATCGATTGCAGCATCTGTGTCGCGGTGATGACGGCGCGGTTGCGCTGCACCGATTCGCGGATGATCTTCTTTTGCAGGCCGGGCAGTTCGGCATCGCCGATTTCCACACCGAGGTCGCCGCGCGCCACCATCACCACGTCGGAGGCGTCGATGATTTCGCCAAGCACAGGAATCGCGTCGGCGCGCTCGATCTTCGCCACCAGCGATGCATTGCCGCCAGCTTCCTTCAGCAGGCGACGCGCCTGTTCCATATCCGCCGCCGAGCGCACGAACGACACCGCGAGAAAATCCGCACCGATCTCGGCGGCGAGCTTGATATCCGCCTTGTCCTTGTCGGAAAGCGCATCTACGGACAGTCCACCGCCCTGGCGGTTCAAGCCCTTGCGATCGGAAAGCTTTCCGCCGATCAGCACCTGGCAACGTACCTCGGGACCGACCACCTCGAGCACGGTCATGGCCACCAGGCCATCGTCCAGCAACAGAATGTCGCCGGCCTTCACGTCCTGTGGCAGGCGCAGGTAGCTCACACCCACGCGCGTGGTATCGCCGGGCGGCGCATCGGCGCGGCAGTCGAGCACGAACGGATCGCCGTCACGCAATTCAATCGGGCCATTGGCGAAGCGCTCGACGCGGATCTTCGGCCCCTGCAGGTCAGCAAGGATGCCGACTTCACGTCCTACCTTCTCCGCCGCCTTGCGCACGGCGGCTGCCCTGGCGCGGTGATCGTCGGGTTGGCCGTGCGAGAGGTTGAGGCGTACTACGTTGACACCTTCGGCAATGATCTTTTCGAGCATGCCGGGTGCATCGGTAGCAGGACCCAGGGTGGCGACGATCTTGGTACGGCGGGAGTGGGTTTCAGTGGCCATTGCGGGAGCTATTCAAAATTGTCGGACGAGACTAACAGAACCCCCGGCCGACCCCGCAATATCTTTTTGCGTGCAATCGTATGCAAGATTGCATGTGGCGCTGCCGCAAACGCCGTTGTGCGATTGGACGGCTAGACGTAAATCGGGCTTTTCGCGGCCAAAAGCTTTTCCTGGGTGTCGCCATTCGGTAACACACCGTCGCGCATGGTCGCCGGCAGAGCCGGCTCGCCTTGGCCTCAACCGTTCTGCAACGCCAGGTTCAACACCTCAGCCAACCGCCTGCCCGCTTCGCGCAGGCGGCTGTCGGCCACTGGCAGCTCGGTGTCGATGTAAGCCTGGTCGATCTTGTGGTTGGACGGATAGATGTCGCGCGTGATCTGGCAGGATTCCTCAGCCCACTGCACCGCCGGCTTGCCGAGCGGCGCGATCGCCGCCGGCAGCGGGGCAACGCCTTCGGCATCGAGCCGCTTCACGTAGGCATTCCAATCCAGGCCGCGCGTGCCGAGCAGGCCCGAATCCCACACGCGGTGCAGGTTCATGCCTTGCCCTTGGAACTGCACCTGATAGGCGTTGCCGCCGGCATCGTCACGGTAACCTGCGTGCAACGGCTGGTGGATATCGCCGACAAAATGCACTACGAATTTCAGCGCCTGCAGCCTTGCCGCATCGGGCTGGCTGCGGTCGCCCAGGATCGCGATGTAGCGCGGAATGGCTTCGATCACGCATTGGCCGTTCTTGCAGTCACGCGGTGGCACATAGACGCAAGAAGGATCGCGAAAATCGACGTAGTGCAGCGGGCGCGTTTCCTTCCATAGCGCCTGTTGCTTGGGATCGTTGCGGATTTCGTCCGCCCAGCTGGCGATGTCGGCCAGTGACTTAGTGTGATCCAGCGCCAACAGCCGCTCCACTTCCGCTTCGGCTGCGGGGCTGAGATGTCGCTGCGCTAACTCGGCCACCACGCTGTGCCCAAGCGGCCCCCATGCCTGTGCGGCAGGCGCGATGGCGAGCGCGGCGAACATGGCGGCGGCAAGTCGGCGGATGGAGCGCATGTTGGAATCCCCTGGAAACAAGCCTGCGATGATGCCATACGCGTTATGACAATCCGGTGCGATCGCCGCATGCGGATGAGGGCCGCGCCCGGTTCGGGCTAGAATGCGGGTTTCGCGGCCCATAAAGCCGCTTCGCTGCCCCATCACCCTTTGGAGGACGCTGTCCCATGGCCATCAAGGTCGCCATCAACGGTTACGGTCGCATCGGCCGCAATACCCTGCGCGCGCTGTACGAAGCCAAGCGCACGAACGAAATCCAGATCGTCGCGGTGAACGACCTCGGCAACGCCGAGACCAACGCGCACCTCACGCAGTACGACACGGCGCACGGCCGATTCCCGGGTGAAGTGTCGGTGGACGGCGGCGACCTGGTCGTCGATGGCGACCGCATCAAGGTCTTTGCCGAACGCGATCCGTCCAAGCTGCCGTGGGGCGAGCTGGGCATCGACGTGGTGTTGGAATGCACGGGCCTGTTCACCTCCAAGGCCAAGGCCGGCGCGCATCTGGCCGCTGGCGCGAAGAAGGTGATCATCTCCGCCCCTGGCGACAAGGATGTGGACGGCACCTTCGTCTACGGCGTGAACCACGACAAGATCACCGCTTCGCACCAGGTGATCTCCAACGCCTCCTGCACCACCAACTGCCTGGCGCCGCTGGCCAAGGTGCTGCACGAGAAGATCGGCATCGTGCACGGCCTGATGACCACCATCCACGCCTACACCAACGACCAGGTGCTGACCGACGTCTATCATTCGGACCTGCGCCGCGCCCGTTCGGCCACGCATTCGCAGATCCCGACCAAGACCGGCGCCGCCGCCGCGGTGGGTCTGGTGCTGCCGGAGCTGTCCGGCAAGCTGGACGGCTTCGCGATCCGCGTGCCGACCATCAATGTGTCGGTGGTCGACCTCTCCTTCGTGGCCGCGCGCAATACCACCAAGGACGAAATCGACGCCGCCATCAACGAAGCCGCCCATGGTGCGCTGAAGGGCATCCTGACGGTGAACACCAAGCCGCTGGTGTCGATCGACTTCAATCACAATGCGCATTCGTCCATCTACGATTCCACGCAGACGCGCGTGATGGGCGGAACGCTGGTGAAGGTGTTGAGCTGGTACGACAACGAGTGGGGCTTCTCCAACCGCATGCTGGACATGACCCTCGCCCTGATGGCGGCGAAGTAAGCTCAGCCATGGAGCTCAAGAAAAAAGCCGGGTTTGCCCGGCTTTTTTCGTTCTCAGCGTCGTCTTGCCGCATGAGTGCCATGCCCGCCAGTAGTATCATGACGGCATGCAAGAACCCTCCAAACTCGACGCCGAGCGCATCGCCCTGCTGGTCGATCGCTTCTACGACAAAGTGCGCGTCGATCCCCAGCTCGGCCCTGTTTTCAACGCTGCCGTCCACGACTGGGACGAACACAAGCGCACGCTGACCTCCTTCTGGTGCTCCGTCGCTCTGCGCGCCAATAGCTATCGCGGCAATCCGATGGCGGTGCATCGCGCGCAGCCTGCCATTCGCGCCGAGCACTTCGAGCGCTGGCTGTCGCTGTGGCAAACCACGACGCGCGAGGTGCTGGACGAAGCCGACGCCAACGCGATGCTGGAACACGCCGACCGCATCGGGCGCAGCCTGCGCCTGGGGATGGGTCTGCCGGAGCGGCTGGGAACACGGCCGCTGGATATCCTGCAGATACGCAGCGCCTGAGCGCAACATTTTGCGTGATGCCTCGGTGCCGGGCGGGTGATAGTGTTGCGCCCGGACAAGGAACACACGGAGGGTTGAGCGATGGCACAGCGAAGAGCATGCCTGCTTGGTGCAGCAATCGCGTTACTTGTGACATGCGGCAGCACCGCTGCTGCGGATTCCGCGACAAACCCTGATGCACCCGGAGCCTCGGCCGTGAACATGGACCCTGCACTCGATGCAGCGTGGGCACGGGTACTGGACCACGACATTCCACTCGCCGGCCGCCAGCGCATGCTGGCCGACCTGGAAGCGAAAGCCGCGCAAAGCAGCGATGCGCATGCGCTGTACATGCTCGGCTCGCTCTATCACATGGGGCAGCACGCAACCGACTCCCCTGTGCAACAGGACTTGGCCAAGGCCAGCCTGTATCTCGGCAATGCCGCCATCCGCGGCAGCATGCTGGCGATGGCCAAGATGGCGGAACTGAAGCTTATTCAAGGCCAGTATCGCGAGGCGATGAACTGGGCGCAGATCTACGCTCATTACGCTCTGCAATCCAAAACGGACAAGCAAGACAGGCAGAGCTACGCCGGCGAGCTGATCCAGCGGATCATGGAACATATCGGCGATGCACAGATGCCCGCGATCATGAAGGACGTAGACAGCTTCGTCGCCGCCTACGACACGAACATCCGCGTGGGCATGCAAAAAGAATCAAGCCTTGACCAACTGCAACCGAGCACCCCGCGCCATCGCTACAAGCCGGCGCTGGACGAACGCCTTCCCGACGCCGGCATTGCCGATTTCATCGTGGCGTTCCGGCCCGATGGTTCGGTATCGGACGTACGCGTGGTCGACGCCATGCCCCGCCCCGACGTGGCGGCAATGGCGCATGGGTATGCGGCGAGCTTGAGGGTGAAGCCCGGCACCGGCCAGGCCCTTCGCTACGGCTGGATGCCGGTCATGATGAACGACCGCCGCTACCGCACGACCACTCGGCATTGATTCTGCGACGTGCGCCACGCCCTGGCGCGGCGCACGTCAAAGTCCGTCAGTTGAGCGCCTGCAACGCCGCATCGTAATTGGGCTCATTGGCGATCTCGCCGACCAGCTCGGTGTGCAGCACCTTGTCCTGCTCGTCCAGCACCACTACTGCACGCGCGGCGAGACCAGCCAGCGGACCTGATGCGATCGCCACGCCGTAATGCTTCAGGAAGTCGTGGCCGCGAAGCGTCGACAGCGTGACCACGTTGCTCAAACCTTCGGCGCCGCAGAAGCGCGCTTGTGCAAATGGCAAATCGGCCGAGATGCACAGCACCACCGTGTTGGCGAGTTGGCTGGCCTTTTCGTTGAACTTGCGCACCGACGTGGCGCAAGTGGGCGTATCGACGCTGGGAAAGATGTTCAGCACTTTGCGCTTGCCGCTGAAGCTGGCGAGCGGCACGTCGGAAAGATCCTTGGCGACCAGGTTGAACGCGGGCGCCTTGCTACCCGCGGCCGGGAGCTGGCCATCGACTTGGACGGGGTTGCCTTTAAGGGTCACTTGGGACATGCGCTACTCCTGGCCTGGGGGAAGAAATCAGTCCACGAAGATAGCGCCGAAGTCGCGGCGCGTCATCTCCAGCGCGCCGCGATCGGACCTGCGTCACTTCTGAGGCGCAATCACCTGTTCGATGGCTCCGAAGATCGAGGCACCTTGCTTGTCGGTGATCTCGATCCGCAACGTATCGCCGAATTTCAGAAACGGTGTGCTCGGCTTGCCGTCACGCAGCGTTTCAACCGTGCGCTGTTCGGCCAGGCAGGATGCACCCTTGCTGGTGTCTTCATTGGCGATGGTGCCGGAGCCCACGATGGTGCCGGCGGTGAGTGGCCGCGTCTTGGCCGCGTGCGCCACCAGTTGGGCGAAATTGAACTGCATGTCCACGCCGCATTCGGCCTCGCCGAACCATGTGTCGTTGAGCCAGGTGCGCATCGGCAGATGCAGTTTTTCGCCCTGCCAGGCATCGCCCAGTTCATCCGGCGTGACGAACACCGGCGACAGCGCCGAGCGCGGTTTTGATTGCAGAAAGCCAAAGCCCTTGGCGAGCTCACCGGGAATCAAATTGCGCAAGCTCACGTCATTGACCAGGCCAACGAGCTGGATGTGGCCCGCAGCCTGTTCAACAGACACTGCCATCGGCACGTCATCGGTGATGACGACGACCTCGGCCTCCAGGTCGATGCCATATTCCTCGCTCGGCACGATGACCGCGTCGCGCGGCCCAAGAAAGCCCGCGCTGGTCGCCTGGTACATCAAGGGATCGACGTAAAACGATTCAGGCACTTCCGCGCCGCGTGCACGGCGCACGCGCTCGACGTGCGGCAGATACGCACTGCCATCGACGAATTCATAGGCGCGCGGCAACGGCGCTGCGAGGGTCGCCACGTCCAGCGCGAATGCGCCTGCTGCCTGGCCTGCGTTGAGCGCATCCGACAGAGCATTCAGGCGCGGCGCGGCATTGGACCAATCATCCAGCGCGGCCTGCATGGTCGCCGCGATGCCGACAGCCTTGACCGCCTGCTTCAAATCGCGGCTTACCACGATCAGCGTGCCATCACGGCTGCCTTCCTTGAGACTGCCCAGTTTCATCTATTCACTCCGTCGGCTGCGTTACGAGCAACCTTCCACGTAATCGATTTGCGGCGGCACACCTACGCGCCACCGGGTTATTTTGCCAGCGGCATCGGTTTCAAACAGCAAGACGTTCTGGCCTTGGCCGGTGATGCGCAAGTAGAAGGCGCCCTGTTCGTACTTGTGGGGCGATTGTTCGACATGATTGCCATATAGCGCGCGGATTTGCGGCACGGTCATGCCAACCTTGCCGCCGCCAGGCGCTGTTTCATTCGCATTGCCGACGTCGTAGCGCACGAAGTGGCCCTGCTCGAACATGAAACCAAATACCGCAGCGGATTTCGCCCACTTGGGCGCAAGGTAATAGCAGCCGCCGTCCGTGCTGGCCGTTCCCTGCAACTCGCCTTGCCATGCACGGCGGAAAGCCGGTTCGTTCATGCCAAAACGCATGTGGCCATAGCCGTCGTAGCGCGCGGCATTCAATCCTGCGGGTACTGTAGATGACGGACCCGCTGCGGATGTGGAAGCACCGGCTGATGGAGACGAAGCGGGCGATGAACCCTCGCAGCCAGCGAGCAGCACTACGCCTGCGATGACGAGCCACGCGTGTTTCACGCGCGCTCCGGATTGAAATGCTTCGCGATACCCTGCCAGCACTGGTAGTAATCGTGCTGCAACTGCGGTGCATCCAGCGCCTGCCGGGTGGGATGAATCACCTTGCGCGTTTCGAACATGAAAGCCATCGTGCCGGTCAGGTGATCCGGCTTGCTGACGTCAGCCGCACTTGCCTTCTCGAAGCTCGCCGCATCCGGTCCATGCCCGCTCATGCAGTTGTGCAAACTGGCGCCGCCAGGCGCGAATCCGCCGGCTTTGGCGTCATACGCGCCTTCAATCAAGCCCATGAATTCGCTGGCGACGTTGCGATGGAAATACGGTGGCCGGAAGGTGTGTTCGGCCACCAGCCAGCGCGGCGGGAAGATCACGAAATCCACGTTCGCCGTACCCGGCGTATCGCTGGGCGAGGTCAATACGGTAAAAATGGAAGGATCGGGATGATCCACGCTGATCGAACCGATCGTATTGAAATGCGTGAGATCGTATTTGTAGGGTGCGTAGTTGCCATGCCAGGCCACCACGTCCAACGGCGAATGATCGATGCTCGCCTTCCACAGCGTGCCCTGGAATTTGGCGATCAGTTCGAAATCGCCTTCCACGTCTTCGTAGGAAGCGTTCGGCGCGAGAAAATCGCGCGGCAGCGCCATCGAATTGGCGCCGATCGGTCCAAGATCCGGCAGGCGCAGCAGCGCACCAAAATTCTCGGCGACATAGCCACGCGCTTCACCATCCATCAGTTCCACGCGAAAGCGAATGCCGCGTGGAATCACCGCTATCTCCAGCGGCTTGACCTCCAGCACGCCCAACTCGGTCGCGATGCGCAGGCGGCCGAGCTGCGGCACGATCAGCAGTTCGCCGTCCGCGTCGTAGAAGAAGCGTCCCTGCATCGAACGGTTCGCTGCGTAGATGTGAATACCGCAGCCGGCTTGTTCTGCAGGGCCGCCGTTGCCAGCGAGCGTCACCAAGCCATCGACGAAATCCGTCGGCGGCGACGGCATCGGCCATGGATTCCAGCGCAACTGGTTCGGCGTGGGTGGCGTTTCGTCGAAGCGATTGTGGAACGTGGCATGTGCATGCGGTTCGAATGGCTTGTGCATCGCGGCCGGGCGAATGCGATACAGCCAGCTGCGGCGATTGCTGTGGCGCGGCGCGGTGAAGGCGGTGCCGGAAAGCTGCTCGGCATACAAGCCATGCGCCACGCGTTGCGGCGAGTTCTGTCCCACAGGCAACACGCATGCGATGGCTTCGCTGGCGAACTCGTTACCGAAGCCGGATTGGTAGCCGTTCGATTGCATCATCAAGCTCACTCTGCCTCTTCCAGGCCCCGATGGGAGAAGGACCTGCCCGTAGGTTGGTTGGCGCAGCGTAACCCAACCATGCCGCTTGAATACGTTGGGTTACGCTGCGCCAACCCAGCCTACGCGTGTCATCCTGGGTTTGAAAAATTACAGCACGCCGCGCCGCATCTGATCGCGCTCGATCGATTCGAACAGCGCCTGGAAGTTGCCTTCGCCGAAACCCTCGTTGCCCTTGCGCTGGATGATCTCGAAGAAGATCGGGCCGATGTTGTTCTGCGTGAATATCTGCAGCAGCTTGCGTTGCTTGGTTTCCGGATCGGCATCGATCAGGATTTTGTTCTTCGCCAGCCGCGGCACGTCTTCGCCGTGGTTGGGAATGCGCTGGTCGATCACGTCGAAGTACGTGTCGGGCGTATCCAGGAACTCCACGCCCTTCGCGCGCATCGCTTCCACCGTTTCGTAGATGTTGTCGGTGAAGCAGGCGATATGCTGGATGCCTTCGCCGTGATACGCGTCGAGATATTCGTTGATCTGGCTCTTCGGGTCGCTCGATTCGTTCAGCGGAATGCGTACGATGCCGTCCGGCGCGGTCATCGCCTTCGAAACCAGGCCGGTTTTCGCACCCTTGATGTCGAAGTAGCGGATCTCGCGGAAATTGAACAGGCGCTCGTAGTAATCGGACCACTTCTGCATGTTGCCGAAGTACAGGTTGTGCGTAAGGTGGTCGATGAAGGTGAGGCCAAAACCGGCCGGATGCTGGTCGACGCCCGGCAGCGCTTCATAGTCGCCTTCGTAGACGCTGCCGGCGGCGCCAAAGCGATCCACCAGATACAGCATGCAATCGCCGATACCTTTCACTACCGGCGCATTCACCGCCTTGCTGTCGGCCTTGTCCGCAGGCGCTTCGCCACCGTTGGCCAGCACCATCTTCAGCACGTCGTTGGCGGCCTTCTTGAAGCGGATGGCGAAGCCGCACGCGCTGGGACCATGCTTGGCGGCGAAATCGGCGGCGAAGGAATCGGGGTCTTCGTTGATCAGGAAGTTGACGCCGCCCTGGCGATAGACCGTGATGGGCCGGCGCTTGTGCTTGAGCACCGCCGTAAAACCCATGTTCTGGAATAACCTATGCAGTTCACCGCTTCGGCCCGCCGGGGCGGCAAACTCAACGAATTCAAATCCGTTGATGCCCATAGGGTTCTCGAAGGTGGTGACGTGCATGCCGAGATTGGGCTGGGCGTTCATGGCGCTCTCCTGACATAGTTCATGCGCGATGGAGGCGCAGCCAGCGTGCCACCATCGGAATCAGGTCAACGTTATAGTTACATGTGCAACTAATTGCAAGGAACACCGCCACAATGTCCCATCCGCGCAAGCCCGCCCCCGCCGGAGCCGAACACGCCCCCTTGGAACTGGAGCGCTTCCTGCCCTATCGGCTGTCGATTCTTTCGAACACGGTGAGCCAGGCGATCGCGGACGACTACCAGCGCCGCTACGACCTCAGCATGACCGAGTGGCGCGTGATGGCGGTGCTGGCCCGCTTCCATGGGCTATCGGCGCGCGAAGTGGCCGAGCGCACGGCGATGGACAAGGTAGCCGTCAGCCGCGCGCTCGCCCGGCTGGTGGAAGCCGGACGCGTGCATCGGGAAACCCACGGCGGAGATAAGCGCCGCTCGGTGCTGAGCCTGACCGAAGCGGGCTGGATCATGCACGACGACATCGCGCCGATGGCGCGGGCGCATGAGCGCGAAGTGCTGGCGAAGCTGGATGCGGAAGAACAGCAATGGCTGACGCGCATCCTGGACAAGTTGCTCGGCAACCCGGACGCATAGGTTGGAGTTACCAACCCCATCATCGCCATGCAACGCGACATCGATACGCCGGGGCTTGCACCCCAACGTATCGATCCCGCCTTACTTCACCCCATGCATCAACCTGTTCACCAGCGGCGAGATCAGCAGCAGCAGCACGCCCGAGCCCGCCAACACGTAAAAGCAGAAGGTAAAACCGTTCAGCGCGGATGCGGCGGTCATGCCAGTGGCGCCGCTGATGTGTGAAGCCAGCATGCCGGACAGATTCCCACCCAGCGCGGTGGAGAGAAACCAGCCGCCCAGTCCCAAACCCACCAGCCGCGGCGGCGCCAGCTTGGTCACCATCGACAGGCCAATCGGCGACAGGCAAAGCTCGCCCACCGACTGGAACAGATAGCACATGGCCAGCGGCCAGAACGGAATCAGCCCGCGGGTGTCGAGCAGATGCGACAGCGCGTAGATCAGGCTCAGGAAGCCAATGCCGTTGAACACCAGGCCCAAGCCGAACTTGCGCGGAATGGACGGCTCCTTGTGCCGCTTGGCCAGCCAGCCCCACGCAAACGCGGTGACCGGCGCCAGCGCCACCACCCACAGCGGCGTCATCGACTGGAACCAGCCCACCGGGAACTTCCAGCCGCCGAACATCTGCCGGTCGACCAGATTCTCGGCCAGGAAATTGAAGGTGGTGCCGAACAGGTAATAGAACACCCAGAACAACACGTTGAAGGCGAAGATGATCAGCATCGCGATCACCCGGTCGAGCTGCACGCGATCATGCCGCTTCGCTTCGGCAATCAGCACCACCACCATGCCGATGAAGAGCAGGCCCATCACCCACTGCAGGCCTGCCGCACCGAGCTTGGCCAGCAGCAAGTAAGTAGCTGGCACGGCCACCACCACGCCAGCGACCACCTGCAGCACGCGCATGCGGCTCTCGCTGCCCGGCGCCGGACGGCCCACGCCGCGCAAGCCGCGCCGGCCGAACCAGAACCAGAGCAAACTCAGGATCATGCCCACGCCCGCCGCCGCGAACACAACACGAAAGTTCTGTTGCAACGGGGTCTTGGTGAAATAGCTGGCCATCCAGCCGGTGATCAACGGCGCCAGGAAGGCGCCGCAATTGATGCCCATGTAAAACAGCGTAAAACCGCGGTCGCGCCGCTCATCGCCAGGCGCATAAAGCTGCCCCACCATCGAGGAGATGTTCGGCTTGAACAAGGCATCGCCCACGATCACCATAGCCAGCCCGAACAGCAAGGCATCACGGCTGGGAATCATCAATACGAACAAGCCCGCCGACATCACCACTGCGCCCAACAAGATTGATCGCTGATAGCCGATCACCTTGTCGGCCACGTAGCCGCCGAACACGCCAAACGCAAACGCCAGCGCCACGTAGGCACCGAAGATGCTGCTGGCCCAGCCCTGCCCGGTGGGATCGCCGTTGTAGAACTGCGCCACGGCATACAGCGCCAACGCCCAGCTCAGGCTGTAATAGGCGAAGCGTTCCCAGAACTCTGTCATGAACAGCATCCACAGCGGACGCGGATGACCGAACAGCTGCGGAAAGTCGGGCGTGGTCTGGACGCCGGCTTCGGAATGCTGGTTCACGCAGGTTTCCCCTTGGATTGGATTTCGAAGATGTAACGGGCTGAGCGCGGAGAAGTCAAACGCAACGCAGCAACTTAGGGCCTATTCGCTGCGGCGAAAGCCGAATTCGGCACAAGCGGCGCTTGGCCGTTTTACCTGATCCATCGGGTTACGCTGCTTAGCTGCCAAGTATGGTGCGCACATCCAGCAGCTCGGGGAAGAATTCCAGCTCCAGCGCCTTTTTCAGGAACGCCACACCCGAGGAACCGCCCGTGCCGCGCCGGTGTCCGATGATGCGCTCCACCGTTTTCATATGGCGGAAGCGCCACAGCTGGAAGCTCCCTTCCACGTCCACCAATTGCTCGCACATGTGGTATTCCGCCCAGAATGCCGCGCGCTGCTCGTAGATGCGCTTGAACACCGGCAACAAGCCCTCATGGCGTTGATACGCTTCGGTCCAGTCACGCTCCAGCTTCGCCGCCGGTACGGCATGGCCGTGACGTGCGAGATAGCGCAGGAATTCGTCGTACAAACCCGGAGCTTCCAGCACTTCTCGCAGCTGCGCTTGCGCCGCCGGATCGTAATCGAACAGCTTGAGCATCTGCGCATTCTTGTTGCCCAGCATGAATTCGATCATGCGGTACTGAAGCGACTGAAACCCCGACGACGAACCCAGCGCATCGCGAAACTCCAGGTACTCCGAGGGCGTCAGCGTTTCCAGCACCGCCCATTGCTCGAACAACTGCCGTTGCACGTGCTTGACGCGCGCAAGAATTTTCAGGCATTCGTTCACGTCGTCGATACGCAGATGCGCGATCGCCGCCTTCAACTCGTGAATGACCAGCTTCATCCACAGCTCGGCCACCTGATGCATCACGATGAACAGCATCTCGTCGTGATGCGGCGGGGAGGTAAGGGGTTGCTGGGCGCTGAGCAGTTGATCCAGACGCAGATAGCCGCCATAGGTCATCCGGCCGCTCAAGTCGAGCTCGATGCCTGCCTCGAGGTCCCGCTGGTTATCCGTCATAACGCCCGCAAACCCGCAAAAAGATTGATGTTAACCGTTATCGCGAACACCCACGTACGGGCTCGCATGCTGCAGTGTACCTTGCGACGCAACATGGCGGCCTGCTATCAAATGGCGTTTGTCTGGGTCCAGAAGGACTGCTTCGACTGTACGGACAGCGTCGGTGACGACCGCGTAAAATAAGTCGAAGCATCCTCAAGTGCGTCCGGCCCCACTGGATGGGCCGCGCCTCCCCCCGCAACGTTTCCCCTACCCCTTCCGGGAGCGAGTCGTGTCCATCGCCGCCAAGTTTGAAATCGAATATCTGCAGTATCTCGATGCCGAAGGCAAGCAGGTTCGTGATGATCTGCCTGCGTTCACCAAAGACCTCGACCACATGGTCGAGTTGTACAAGCTGATGATGTCCACCCGCGTGTTCGACGCCAAATCGGTGGCCTTGCAACGTACCGGCAAGCTCGGCACGTACGCAAGCTGCCTCGGCCACGAGGCCTCGCACGTGGGCATCGGCAGCGCCATGAAGCCGGAAGACGTGCTCTCCGTGAGCTATCGCGAATACGGTGCGCAGCTCTATCGCGGCGTGCAGCCGCGCGAGGTGTACATGTACTGGGGCGGCGACGAACGCGGCAACGACTATCAAAAGGAACCGGCGCGCCACGACTTTGCCTGGTCCGTGCCGATTGGCACGCAATGCCTGCATGCAGCGGGTACGGCGCTTGCCTTCAAGATACGCAACGAAAAGCGCGTCGCCGTGTGCACGATCGGCGATGGCGGTTCCTCGAAGGGCGACTTCTACGGCGCCATCAACATCGCCGGTGCACAGAATCTGCCGATGGTGGCGGTGATCGTCAACAACCAGTGGGCGATTTCGGTGCCGCGCAAGATCCAGTCCGGCGCGCCGACGCTGGCGCAGAAAGGCATCGCCGCCGGCCTCTACTGCATCCAGGTGGACGGCAACGACATCATCGCCGTGCGCAAGGCGATGGAAGATGCGCTGGAGCGCGCGCGCAACGGTGAAGGCGGCAGCGTGCTGGAACTGGTCACCTATCGATTGAGCGATCACACCACCGCCGACGATGCACGCCGTTATCGCGGCGAGCAGGAAGTGAAGGACGCCTGGGCGAAGGAGCCGATGAAGCGCCTGCGCAACTGGCTGATCGGCAAGAAAGTGTGGGACGACAAGAAGGAAGAAGCCTGGAAGGCCGAGTGCGACGAGTGGATGGACAACGAGGTCAACGCCTATCTGCAGACCAAGACCCAGCCCGTCACCGCGATGTTCGACTACACCTTCGCCGAAGTTCCCGCGGACCTCGCCAAACAGCGCGACCTCGCGCTCTCGCTCGACAAGAAGGCGCACTAAGCCATGGCACAGATCACTCTTATCGAAGCCGTCACCCAGGCACTTGCTTATGAGATGGCCCGCGACGAAAGCGTCGTCGTGCTGGGCGAAGATGTCGGTGTCAACGGCGGCGTGTTTCGCGCTACGCAAGGCTTGCAGGAAAAATTCGGTGCGCTGCGCGTGCTCGACACACCTCTGGACGAAACCACCATCGCCGGTGTCACCGTGGGCTTGGCCACAGCAGGCATGAAGCCGGTGGCCGAAGCGCAGTTCGAGGGCTTCATCTATCCCATGATGGAGCAGATCGCTTGCCACGCTGCGCGCATGCGCAACCGTACGCGTGGCCGCCTGACGGTGCCGGCCGTGTGGCGCGCGCCATGGGGCGGCGGCATTCGCGCGCCGGAACATCATTCCGAAGCGAACGAGCACCTGTTCACCAACATCCCCGGCCTGCGCGTGGTGATGCCTTCGTCGCCCGCACGTGCCTACGGTCTATTGCTCGCCGCGATCCGTGATCCGGATCCGGTGATGTTCTTCGAACCCAAGCGCATCTATCGCCAGTACAAGGAAGAGGTGCTGGATGACGGCGAAGCGCTGCCGCTGGACGTATGCTTCGTGCTGCGCGACGGCACCGACGTCACCATCGTTACCTGGGGTGCGCAAGTCAAAGAAGCACTCGAGGCGGCCGATGCGCTGGCCGAGGAAGGCATCAGTGCCGAAGTGATCGACGTGGCGACGCTCACGCCGCTCGATTTCGACACTATCGCCGAATCCGTGCAGAAGACCGGCCGCTGCGTGATCCTGCACGAAGCGCCGAAGACGGCCGGCTTCGGTGCCGAGATCGCTGCGCGCATCGCCGAGGAATGCCTGTACGACCTGCTTGCGCCGGTTGAGCGCGTGACCGGCTGGGACACGCACATTCCGCTGTTCCGTCTGGAGATGAAATATCTGCCGAGCATGGAACGTGTCGTTGAAGCCGCGAAACGTACGCTCGCCGCAAGCTGATGCTCTTCGTCCCTCCCCTTGCTTGCAGGGGGAGGGAGCCAACAACGAATCACTTACTTTTCGGAACTCCGAACATGGCCGACATCAAGACGTTCTACCTGCCTGACCTCGGCGAAGGCCTGCCCGACGCAACCATCGTCGAGTGGCACGTGAAGGAAGGCGATCAGATCAAGCTCGACGCACCGTTGGTGTCGATGGAAACCGCCAAGGCGGTCGTCGACGTGCCTTCGCCGTATACGGGCAAGGTTGCCAAGCTGCACGGCGCTGCCGGCGACGTGATCGAAACGGGTGCCGCGCTTGCCGAATTCGAGCCCGATCCGAATGCCAAGCAGCGTGCGGAAGCGGAATCCACCGGTCATCACCACGGCCCCAAGAAGTCAGCGGCAGCCGCGGCGGCTGAGCCGAAGAAAGTCACCGCGTCCGACGAAGGCGGCGAGATTGAAGCCAATGGCAAGGCAGAACGCGAAGACGAAGGCACCGTGGTCGGCGCCATGGTTAGCGGCAGCCACGTGCATGTTGAGCAAGCTTCCAGCGTGGGCGGCGTGAAGGCCGTGCCCGCCGTGCGCGCACTTGCCAAGAAGCTCAAGGTGGACATCACGCGTGTGCGCGGCACTGGCGCGGATGGCGTGGTGACCATGCAGGACGTGAAAAACGCCGCAGCGAACGGTTCCGCTGCACTCGGCGCGGCACCTCCGCGCGAGGTTCCTGCTTCCGCAGGTCGTCACCTTGCTCCCGAACTGCCACATCCCGAACCCGCACGCACCGCCGTTTCGCTGGCCGGCAAGCCGGTGCGCACCGCGCCGCCGAGCGTGCATGCGAGCGGCCAGCCGGAACAGCTCAAGGGCGTTCGCCGCAACATGGCCCGCGTGATGGCCGAAGCGCACGCCAACGTGGTACCGACCACGCTGGTGGATGATGCCGATTTGCATGCCTGGATCGGCAAGCAGGACATCACTGCACGCCTGATCCGCGCCATCGTTGCCGCATGCAAGGCCGTGCCGGCGCTCAACGCCTGGTTCGACGGCAAGAACCTCACCCGCACCTTGCATCCGCACGTGGACATCGGCATCGCCGTCGATACGGAAGACGGCCTGTTCGTGCCCGCGCTGCGCAATGCCGACGTGCTCGACGGCAACGGCATCCGTGCTGGCATCAAGCGCCTGCGCACACAGGTGGAAGACCGCAGCATTCCGCCTTCGGAACTCAGCGGCTACACCATCAGCCTGTCCAACTTCGGCATGTTCGCTGGACGTTATGCAACGCCGGTAGTGGTACCGCCGTGCGTGGCGATCATCGGTGCTGGCAAGCTCAGCCACGACGTGGTGGCGGTGATGGGCGGCATCGAAGTGCATCGCCGCATGCCGATCAGCCTCACCTTCGATCACCGCGCCGCGACGGGTGGCGAAGCAGCGCGTTTCCTCAAAGCATTGCTGGACGACTTGTCGTTGCCCCATTGATCATCGCAAGCGTTCCACGGAAAAGCGCCCGCCGGGCGCTTTTCTTTTGCGCGAACGCACGTGATTTGATTCTTTCACGTCTGCGCGAGAAAGCTTTGTACATGCGAGGTAATCGAGCCGGGCGAGTCTTCAAGGCTGTAGTGCCCAACGCCTTCGAGTCTGTGTATGGGAGCGTCGGGGAACAATGCCTGGAACAGCGGCAGGAAATGCTCGGCGTGCAGCGTGCGATCGGCCATGCCCCAGATCGCTAATGCGGGCCTGGATTGAATCATCCTCAGCGCTGTCTCATCGGGCTCTTCGAAACGATGCGTGCCGCGGGCAAAGCCCTCGGCCCAACCGATGGCGCCGGCGCAATCGGCCGGAGCGGCAAAGCGCGATGCATAGGCGCGCAACCAAGTGTCGCTGATCAATGCGTGATTTTCGAAACCGTTGAGTTTCAGCGCGCTAAGCATGTTGAAGCCGAGCTCTCCCAATACGGTTTTCAGGCGCCCCGTCGCTTCCGCCTGCGCTATCCACTGAAACCACGGCGATTCCCGCGCATTCGAAGTCAGACGCTCGGCCAGGTCGGGTTGGCCGAAGGGTATCGGGCCATTGATGGCGATGATCCGCCGAATGCGCTCCGGATGTCTCGCCGCCAATCCCATGCCAACCGGCCCGCCAAAATCGTGCATCACCAGCGTGATGGCCCGCAGGTCCAGCGCCAGGACGAAGCGCTCGAGATTGTCCACGTGGTCCTGCAGCCAATAGCTACGATCGTGCGGCGTCGCGCTCTTGCCGAACCCCATATGGTCAGGGACGACGACTCGATATGTCCCACGCAACGGGTTTACCAACCCACGGAACAGATAACCCCAAGTCGGCTCGCCATGCAGACACAGGACGACCTGGCCATCCTGCGGCCCTTCGTCGATGTAGTGCATCGGGAAGCCCGGGGCGTCACTGAAATGTGGCGCGTAGGGAAAAGTTCCATTGAACGTCTCATCCGCTCGAATCATCGGTCTTGCTCCGCATGGTTTCAAATTGAAACCATTTGCCTTGTAGCAAATAAGGTTTTATCTTGCAACCAATATCACGACAACAAAATGAGCTCATGGTCAAACGTATCAGTCATGAGGATTCCCTCTGTGGCGTCGCGCGGCCGTTGGACGCCATTGGCGACGGTTGGTCGCTGCTGATCGTGCGCGATGCGTTCGACGGTCTGCGCCGGTTTGGCGAATTCCAGAAGAGTCTGGGTCTGGCCAAGAACATCCTGGCGGCACGCCTGCGCCATCTGGTAGCCCACGGCATTCTGCATGCAGTGCCCGCTTCCGATGGGAGCGCTTACCAGGAATACGTCCTGACGGAGAAAGGTCGCGGCCTGTTTCCGCTCCTGGTTGCGCTCAGACAATGGGGCGAGGCGTTTTTCTTCGCGCCGGACGAACCTCGCGTGCAACTGGTGCATCGGAAGACCGGTTTGCCCGTGCAAAAACTGCTGCCACGCACGCAAGACGGACGGGCGTTGAAGCCTGAAGATACCGTCGTGCAGTTACCGGCTTCCCGAGTAAGGCGTAAGCAACGCTAGACCTAGGAAGCAGCACCCTCTGCGGCGAAGGTGATTAGGCCACAGCGCATTCGTTCAATCGCAAATGTCGCGTTTCCGGCGCCCAGGCGACGGATGCCGCCATGCCAATCATCAGCACCGCCGCCAACGCCATCATCGTTACCTGCAGCCCGAAAACCTGCATGCCGATCGGCAGCAAAAATACACCTGCCGCAGAGCCGAGACGACTGCATGCCACGGCGAATCCTACGCCGCAGGCGCGTACTTCAGTGGGAAAGCATTCCGACGGATAGACGCCTACCAGATTGGAAACCGCCGACAGCGTCACCGTAAATAGTGCGAACACCGCCACCAACATCATCGATGCCGAACTCGGCAACAGGCTCAACATGGCCAGCGCCGCGGCGGTGATGGCGAAAGAGCTGATCAGGAAGGTTCTGCGTGGCAGCTTTACGGTAAGCCAGATGCCGATGATCGCGCCGATGACCAGCAGGCCGTTCAACGGCAGATCTGCCTTGCTGTCTTCCGGCAAATGGATCACTTCCAGAATGCTGGGCAGGAAGGTGTAGATCGCAAAATAGGGGATGACCAGGCAAACGAAGAAGATACTGTTGAACAGCGTGCGCCGGATCAGATCGCGACGAAACAGGCGTCCATAGCCGCCGGCTGCGTGATCGTCGTCATTGGCGAGCGAATCCAGCACGACACGCTCGCCAAAATATTTCTTCACCACAGCGTCCGCTTCGCTCTTGCGCCCCTGATTGAGCAGCCAGCGTGGCGATTCGGGCGTGCCCATGCGCAGGATCAACACGATGAGAGCGGGCACGCCAGCGGAGGCCAGGAGCCAGCGCCATGCGTCGGGGTTCGTGCCATGCTGCACGTATGCCATGCCGAGCAAGTTGGCTGCCACATAGCCCACGGTCCAGATCACGCTGAATGAGCCCAGCAGCAAACCGCGATGTTTGCGCGGCGAAAATTCCGCAAGAATGGCGTGCCCGACCGCGAAATCGCCACCCATCCCGAACCCGAGAAGTGCACGCAATATGCACAGCATCAGCGGCGTCTGCACGTAAAACTGCGCAAAGGCGGTGATGGTGATGATCACGAAGCTGAGCAGGAAGATTTTCTGCCTTCCCACGCGATCGGAAAGCCAGCCAAACAGCAGGCTGCCGAAGAAGATGCCCAGCAAGGTGGAACTGCCGATCAACCCTTCCCACAGCGCACGGTGCTCGACCTGCGCGCCAAGCATCTGGTCGAGCAAGGGCTGCAAGGCATAGCCAACGGTGCCGATGGCATAGCCTTCGGTCAGATGCGCACCAAAAGTGAGGGCGGCTATTTTGCAGTGGAAGAAGTTGAGCGGCACGTCGTCCAATAGGATATTTCCGTTGGCCGCTCTCTGCCGGCTACCACCACAGGCTACCGGGCCTTTTACGGCCAAGGCTTGTCCGTCTGCGCTGCCCATGTTTTCTCCTTCCGTGCATGGCGCCCAATGCGCCCGAAACGCCGCCCGCGGCGGCGCGTGCCATTCACCTCATCCTTGCAGGCCACCCAACATGAGGTACTTCAGTTCGACGTATTCATCGAGTCCGTACTTGGAGCCTTCACGGCCCAAGCCCGATTGCTTGACGCCTCCGAAGGGCGCCACTTCCGTGGAAATGATGCCTTCGTTGATGCCGACCATCCCGCTCTCCAGCGCCTCGGCGACACGCCAGGTGCGTGCCATGTCACGCGTGTAGAAATAAGCGGATAGCCCGAATGGCGTGTTGTTCGCGGCTGCAACCGCTTCCTGTTCGGTATCGAAACGGAAGCACGCAGCCACTGGGCCGAAGGTTTCCTCTTGCGCGATCAGCATGTCATGCGTGACGTCCACCAGCACGGTGGGCTCATAAAAGGTGCCGCCCAGTGCGTGCGGTTTGCCACCAGCCAGAATCAGCGCGCCTTTGCTTATAGCGTCCTCGACGTGCTGCTGCACTTTGGCGAGCGCCGCCTGGTTGATCAGCGGGCCTTGTTCGAAGTCGCCCAGCAACGCGTCGCCCACGCGTAGCTTGCGTACGGCATCCGCCAATGCATGAGTGAAGGCGTCATAGATGCCACTCTGCACGTAGAAGCGGTTTACACAGACGCATGTCTGGCCAGTGTTGCGAAATTTCGAAGCCATCGCACCACGCACCGCCGCATCGATATCGGCATCATCGAATACGATGAATGGCGCATTGCCGCCGAGTTCGAGCGACAGCTTCTTGAGCGTATCCGCGCACTGGCGGGCCAACAGCTTGCCTGTGCGGGTAGAGCCCGTGAACGAGAGCTTGCGCACTGCATCGGTACCGGTGAGCACCTGGCCGATCGCTACCGCGTCGCCGGAAACGATATTGAACGCGCCTGCCGGGACCCCCGCCTGCTCTGCCAGTACAGCCAGAGCAAATGCCGACAAGGGCGTTTCCTCGGAAGGTTTCAGCACCATGGTGCACCCTGCCGCCAATGCCGGCGCAGCCTTGCGGGTGATCATCGCCAACGGGAAGTTCCACGGCGTAATCGCGGCGACCACGCCCACCGGTTCGCGCACCACCAGAATTTTCGAATGAGGGGACGGGCTCGGAATCACGTCGCCATAGCTGCGCTTGGCTTCCTCCGCAAACCATTCCAGAAAACTCGCGGCATACGTCACTTCGCCGCGTGCTTCGGCCAGCGGTTTGCCTTGCTCGCGCGAGAGCAGTTCGGCCAGCGCATCGCGATGCACAAGCATCAGCTCGCCCCATCGGCGAACCTTGCCGGCGCGCTCCTTTGCGGTGAGCGCACGCCAGGCTGGAAACGCGCCAGCGGCAGCGTTGACGGCTTGCTGTGCTTCAGCGGCGCCGCCTTTGGCTACGTGCGTGATGACCTCACCGGTGGCGGGATTGCAGACGGCATACGTTTCTTCGCTCGTGCGCCATTGGCCATCGATGTAGTGGCCATTGCGCAGTAAATCCCTCGCCTCGCTGTTCCGGCTGCCCTCGCTCATGCCACTTTCTCCTCGTTGGCTGCAAACCCATTGCACACAGGGCGTGGCTCACGCGCAATGCGGCAGCCCGCCGTGTAGTCGTTGATCAGGTCGCACGGCGTGTAGTTGCGTTCCAGCTCGTACAGTTCCTCTTCGTCCAAGCGGGTTTCAAGCGCCGTCAGTGCGCTATCGAATTGCGCGGCGGAATCAGCACCGACCAGCATGCAATCGATGTGCTTGCGTCCCAACACCCAGGCTTGCGCGATTTGTGCCGCCGAAACGCCGCGGCGCGTCGCAACGCGAGCGACGGAGGCAGCGACATCGAGCGAGATCTTGTCGCCATACATCTGCGACGTGAAGAAATCGGTCTGGTTGCGCGTGGATTGCACCTCGCCGGTAAGAAGGCCGCGCGCCAATGGGCTGAAGACCGACACGCCGATGCCTTGGTCGGCGCAGTAGGGAATCATCTCGCGCTCCTCCTCGCGATAAGCAAGGTTGAACTGCAGTTGCATGTTGATGGGCTTGTCCCAGCCGTTGCATTCGCAGGACTGAATGATCTTGGAGAGCTGCCACGTATACATGGTGGATACGCCGATGTAGCGAGCCTTGCCGCTACGCACGATGTCGTTCAACGCGCCCATGGTTTCTTCCACCGGCGTATTTACGTCAAAGAAATGCAGCATGTAGATATCGACGTAATCCATGCCGAGGCGCTTCAACGAGCCATCGATGCCGTCCATGACGTGTTTGCGCGAATGGCCGCCGGCGTTGGGATAGCTGCCCATGTCGTAGCCAACCTTGGTGGTGACCACGATTTCCTCGCGGCGCGTGAGCCGCTTCAGAATACGACCAACCACTTCTTCGCCCACGCCAGTGGAATAGAAATCCGCCAGGTCGATAAAGTTGACGCCTGCCTCAAGCGCATGGCGAACGATCGGCTCGCTCTGCGCCTCGTCGAAGATCCACGGCTTCCATTGCGGCGTACCCATGTTCATGGTGCCAAGGCAAAGCCGCGATACCTTGAGGCCGGATTGGCCGAGACGAACGTATTCCATGCGACGACTCCTTTCGCGCTGCGATCAAGCCTTGGGTGTATAGAAGGGGTTGCTGACCTTGGCCGCCGCCTCGAACACCGCCGCGCGTTCCGGCAGGCCGAACATGGCGGCGCGGATGGCGTTCTTGCAGGCGCGATAGTTGTTCTCGTAGACGGCATCGAGATCATCACAAGCCGGATTCACCCAATTGGCCGAAACGATGGCCCAGTCATTCTCGGCCTCGGGCGGAAGCACGCCTTCTTGCAATGACTCGGCCACGGCCTTGGCGATGCCGGCCTGTGAGGCGCCCCACGTTGCGTTGCCGTGGAATTCATTGGCGATTTGCGCTTTGTTGACGTACAGCGTCAATGGCTTGGTCGGCACACCGGGACGCGCGATGATCACGAACGGTGCGTGTCCGGTGGAAGGCGTCGCCAATGCGGTGGCGAAAGCCTGGCCCGCGGGGCCGTTGCGTGGACCGATCAGCACGTTGATATGCGCCAGGTTGACGCCGGGTCCTTCAAAGCCTTCGCCGATATAAAGCTGTTTGCTGTTCGTTGCGTTCATGGCTTCGCCGTTCGAAATGCTGCAAGCGTTCGATTGTGCGGCGGCTACGACGGACATGTGAATCTATCTATTCCGATGCGTGCCGTTGGCAATTGCTGCATGTGGCGTACTGCTATGCCTACGTCGAACTCGTATCTTTACCGCTGCATCGCAACACGCCGCGTTCTTCACGCTGGACTGGGCACACTGGCAAGAAACGCCATGAGGGACATGCCATGCATCACAGCAGACTGTGCACGCTGGTACTCGACTGCGAGGGTGATGATCTTCGGGCGGCCGCCGCGTTCTGGAGCGCAGCGCTCGGCAAGCCCATCGCCAACATGGACGTGGATGGCGACGGCAAATATGTCGAACTGGAAACCGCCGACGACGAACCGCTGATGCTGTTGCAGAAAGTGGATCATCCCAGCCGCGTGCATCTGGACATCGAAACGGACGACCAGGAAGCTGAAGCGGCTAGGCTCGAGAAACTCGGCGCCAAGCGCATCGCCTACGTGCGCGGCCGCTGGTGGATCATGGAAGCGCCAAGCGGCCATCGTTTTTGCATCGTGCACAAACAACGCAAGACGTTCGGGCCGCATCTCAACCGCTGGGATTGATCGCCGGGACTCAGGTACGTGCTACAGGCTCGTTCCCCGGCAAGCGCATGATGATCTCCAGCCCGCCATCAACCGCGTTGCGCGCCGCAACCTCGCCGCCATGTGCCTGCATCACGCGCTGGACGATTGCCAAGCCCAATCCGTGGCCGCCGGCCTGCGCGGCGTTGGTGCCGCGGAAAAAAGGTCGGAACAGCAGGTCGAGCTCTTCCTCCGGCACGCCCGGGCCATGGTCGCGAACGTGCAGTTCCAACTGCCCGGCCAGCCCGGTCAATGTAATGTGCACGATGCCGTTCGACGGACTGAACTTGATCGCATTGGCAAGTACGTTGTCCACCGCGCGCTCCAGCAGCAAGCCGCTGCCTTGAATCTCCGCCGGCCCGATCTCGCTCATCTGCAAGGCGATGCCGCGCGCTTCCGCGTCGATGTGCGCTGCCGCCACGCGGTCCTTGATCAGTTCCGTGATGTCGACGGACTCACGCACCATTCCCGGCAATCCGCCTTCCAGCCGCGACAGCGCGAGCATTTCCGCCGTCATGCGATCCATGCGAACGATTTCCTGCTCGGCGCGCTGGAAATGCGCGGCCGCTTCGTCCGGGTGGGCGCTGTGCTGCGCTAGATCCAGGATGAGATGCAGACGCGCCAGGGGCGAACGCAGTTCGTGCGAGAGATCCTGCAACACGCCGCGCTCCTGTGCGACGAGAATCTCGATGCGCTCGGCCATGGCGTTGAAATCGCGTGCGAGCTGTCCAAGCTCGTCGTGCTTGCCGATCCAACGCCGCTCGACGCGCGTGGCGAATTCGCCGGATGCCATTCGGCGTGTGGCGGCACGCATCGCCTCCACCGGCCGCGACACGCTGCGTGCCACCCACCAACCGATGATGCCGATCGTCAACAACGAAAGCAGCCATTCCACCATCAACAAGATCTTTTCCCGCGTGCGTGGCGGAACACGGCTGCGTGCGCTGCTCACGGCGACCATCTGTCGGGCATGGCCGTCGCTGCCGGTTACGTTCTGCACGGCGATATAGAAGCCCGGCCAAGGATTCAAGGCGATGTCGTGCCCGGATGACAACCAATCGGGAAGCGTGTGGCGAATCGTCGGCGGCATGCGGATCTCGCGCAAGGGCTCACCGTTTTCATACAGCGTGGCATCCACACCTTGCTCGCGCTGCTCCCTGACCCAGGCATCCAGGCCGTCGTGCCCAGCTTTTTCATAGGCTTCGTTGGCGGCTTGCGCCAGCGCCGGCCAATCGAATGCCTGCTGCATCGAATAGGCAATGACACTGCGCGTAAGCAATCCGCCCAGCATCAGCACCAGCACGTTGGCGACGCAGACGGAAACCAGCAAGCGCCAGAACAGCGGGCTGCGAAATGGGCTGTTGAACGTGGTCATGTTTGCGCCACGCTGTTGGGCACGAGCACGTAACCCGCGCCACGTACCGAATCGATGCGCGGTGCCTGTGCCGACGCTTCCGCCAGTTTGTGGCGAAGCCGGCTGACGTGCACGTCGATGCTGCGATCGAAACGTTCCAGCTCGCGCCCCAGCGCCACGCGCGTAAGCGAGGTCTTGTCGATCACTTCGCCTGCGCGCTGCACCAGCATCAGCAGCAAGGCGAATTCGGCGCCGGTGAGATTGAGTTCCTGCTCGCCGGCATAGGCACGCCGCTCGCCCGGCAGCAGGCGCAACACGCCGGTCGTCAGTTCACCCACGCTCTCCACCGTATGGCGTCGCAATTGTGCGCGCACGCGCGCCAGCAACTCGCGTGGCAAACAAGGTTTGGAGAGATAGTCGTCTGCACCAAGCTCCAATCCAACGACGCGATCTACCGGTTCGCCGCGGCCCGACAACATGATGACCGGCAAACGATGTTGCGCACGCAAGTCACGCAGGGTGTCCAGGCCGCTACGGCCTGGCATCATCACGTCGAGGATCAGCAAGTCCGGACGCAACGCCGGATCGCGCAGCCTTGCCAGCACGCCCTCGCTGTCGTGCGCGACATCCACCTGCAGTCCTTCGCGACGCAGGTATTCGGCGAGCAGCACGCACAGCTCGCGATCGTCATCACCAATCAGTATCCGGGACATGCAGGCAGCCATCAGCAGTACGTCATTACTATCGCATGACAACGTAAACCGCTGACGTGCCGCTTGCGTCGAGCTGACTTTACCCTTCTTTACACCGCAGCAAAGATCTTCAACCCGCCCCTGCTTTCCAATAGTTACCGCAGTCCCTCACCCAAGCAGGAGTTTCACCATGCGTAAGTCCATGATGCTTTCCCTCGCTCTTTCGGCCGCCCTCGGCGTTTCCGCACTGGCCTTTGCCGGCCCGGGCGAAGGCGGGTTCGGCCCCGGTCCGCGCGACCATCACGCAGAAGGGATGATGACCATGCGCGGCCTGAATCTCACTGATGCACAGAAGGCCCAGGTCAAGCAGATCGTCCAGCAGAGTTTTGCGTCGCTGAAGACGCAAGAACAGGCCGTGCGTCAGCAGCGCGAAGCCTTCGAAGCGCTGTCGCCGAGCGCATCCAACTATCAGTCATCGGCGGCCAGCCTCGCCCAGGCTGAAGCCAATCTCACCAGTGCACGCATCACTGCGCGCGCCGCCGTCACCGCGCAGATCTACAACAGCGTGCTGACCAGTGCGCAGCAAGGCCAATACGCCAGCCAAAAGGCTGCGTTCGCCGCCCGCAAGGCACAGTGGCAGCAGTTCAAGGCGGAACACCCGCTGCCGCCGAATGCAAACTCTGCGCAATAAGCCATAACTAGAAAAACGGTCAGCAGGTCTAGACGGACGTCATGACCAGCAACTGAGCGATCGCCACTGCCTGGCGATCGCTTTTTTTTGCACCACGGTTTCTTCACTTTCAATCGAACCGACTGTCATGTGTTTGTCGTGTGCAGCGCTTAGCTTTCATCGAGCTGACCGCCAAGGGCACGCTTATGCAGACGGAAGCCGCTGTTGCCAGTACCACCCCTTCCACTCAGGGCTCCGGGCGCGCGTTCGGGATTCTCTTCGGCTTGATACTGCTGGCCGGCGGCGCTTACGCGGGCCTGCATCTGGTGGATGATCTGTCCATCGTTCGCTCGCATTCGGCCACACCTTTTGTGCTGCTGGGCGTCGCGTTGCTGATCGCGCTGGGCTTTGAATTCGTCAACGGTTTCCATGACACCGCCAATGCCGTGGCCACGGTGATCTACACGCATTCGATGCCGGCCAACCTTGCGGTGATCTGGTCAGGCATCTTCAATTTTCTCGGCGTGCTGAACTCATCAGGCGCCGTGGCCTTCACGGTGGTGTCGCTATTGCCGGTCGAGCTCATCTTGCAGGTGGGAAGCGGCGCAGGATTTGCGATGGTGTTCGCGCTGCTGTTCGCGGCCATCCTGTGGAATCTCGGCACCTGGTATTTCGGGCTGCCCAATTCTTCTTCGCACACGTTGATCGGATCGATCATCGGTGTGGGCCTTGCCAATCAACTCACCGCCATGAAAAGCGGCACCAGCGGCGTGGATTGGAACGCCGCCCTTGGCGTGTTGAGGGGCCTGGTTTTCTCGCCCATCGCCGGCTTTTTGCTTGCCGGCCTGCTGATGTTGCTGCTCAAGGCGTTGATCAAGATTCCTGCGCTCTACCGTGCACCGGAAGGCCGCAAGCCGCCGCCGTGGCCGATCCGCCTGCTGCTCGTGCTTACCTGTACTGGCGTGAGTTTCAGTCATGGTTCCAACGATGGCCAGAAAGGCATGGGCCTGATCATGCTGATCCTGATCGGCACGGTGCCGACCGCCTACGCGCTCAACGGCGCCGTATCCGGCAGCCAGGTGAAAACGTTCCATGAGGTTTCCGTGGAAGCACAGCATGTGCTGAGCACGATCGATCACGGCGCGCAGGTGAACGGCAACCCGCGCGATCTGGTCACTGCAGCACTCCAGCAGCGGAAGCTGCTGCCGGATACGGCACCAGCGCTTGCAGCGCTGATGGCGCAAATCGATCAACAGGTAGGCAATCGGTCTTCGTTGCGCGCGGTGCCGCAGGAACAGATGGGCAACGTGCGCAACGACATCTACCTGGCCAATTCGGCCATTCCGCTGGTGTTGTCACAACCCGGCTTGAGCAGTGAACAAACCAGCACGCTCACCACATGGCGCGGCCTTGGCGTCAAGGCGACCCAGTTCATTCCGGCATGGGTGAAAGTAGCGGTTGCGCTGGCGTTGGGCCTGGGCACGATGGTCGGCTGGAAGCGCATCGTGGTCACGGTCGGCGAACGCATCGGCAAGGAGCATCTCACCTACGCCCAGGGCGCATCCGCGGAGCTGGTGGCGATGGGGCTGATCCAGGCGGCCGACATGTACCATCTTCCCGTCAGCACCACGCACGTGCTCACCTCCGGCGTGGCCGGCACGATGGCGGCGAATGGCTCGGGCCTGCAATGGAGCACCGTGCGCAATCTGCTGATGGCCTGGGTGCTGACGCTGCCGGCGTCGATCGTGCTAGCGGGCGGGCTGTTCATTGCGCTCAAGCATCTGTTCTGAAGGCCGTCGAGCATCGCCGCGGGATCGCGCGCAACAGTTGCAAAACAATCGGTTGGCAGCACCGCGACATCACTGAACAGACGCAACTGTGCTCGGCATTTTGCAACGCAGCTTTCACGCGCGCCCTGCTGCCATGTGCGGGCGGATCGATAGCGATGCGCCTGCCGGCACGTTGATGTAGGCAGTCCACCATGCTCTAAGGAGATTGCCAATGCGTAACCTGTCTCATCTGCGCAAATCCCTAACCGCCACCGGAGTGATGATGGCCTTTGCAGCGGTGCCATTCTCCTTGATGGCACAGAGCACGCCATCGTCGATGCCGCAGCAACAGCAGCAGCCTTCGACCATGCAGCAGCCATCGTCGACCATGCAAACGCCGACGAACGATCAGTCGACCACCCGTAGCAACGAAACCGTACCCGGCAAGGTCGATGACACCTGGATCACCACCAAGGTGAAGTCCAAGCTCGCCGCAGCCAAAGGCGTGAAGGCCTCCGACATCTCGGTCAGCACAACGGACGGCGCCGTCACCTTGACCGGTACGGCGACGTCCAAGAAAGAGAAAAGTCGCGCCGTGCACATCGCCAAGGGCGTGAAAGGCGTCAAGACTGTCGATGCCTCTGGCTTGACGGTGAGCGAGTCCAGCTCGACGCCATCGAGCAGCAGCTCCAGCGGCAAGTAATTTCTTTGCGTGTGCCCGCTAGCGACACTCCTCGAACGAGGAGTGTCGCTTAAGGCAACACTGAATAAGTATCGCCGTCGTCACCAGCCCTGTCTGTTCGCAGGCCACAGGGCCGTCGGCGAAGGCAGACTGGCTGTCTGTCGAGACGACGGACCGAAGGCATGCGGACAGACAGGGCTGGCCCCAGCCGAATGAATTGAAAATGATGGGGTGATGCCTGGAAGGCACGCAGGCTGCGCCGCGCGGCTTGGCAAGACGGCCAGTCTTCCCGGCGCCACGCAACACACCCTGCGAGCCTTCCAGGCATCATGACGACGGCGATACTTATTCAGTGTTGCCTTAACTTATTCGCTCTTTTCTTGTTCGGCGAGCAGGTCCAGCGCCGCGCGCAAGTACGCCAGTGCTTCGTCGCGCTCGACCTCGTCGGCATAATCCGGTGTCGTGGCGACCGGCTCGCCATCGAGTTCGAGCACCAGCGAAAGCGGCAAGCTGTGCATGGTGGCGCCAGCGCCTCCGAGCGTCTTCAAACGCTTCTGCACCGCGCCCGCTTCCTTGGGATCCTTGAAGGATTTGGACAGCAGCAATTCGTCGCCTTCCGACGAGAACAGCCGGAAGCGGAAGCTGCCGTCGCCATCGCGGAAGCTCGCGAAGCGCGGCGGCCGCGAGGCTTTTACTGCCTGTCGCCGCGGCGTGCCGGTCATCGGCGCCGCAACCGACGCCATCGAGCGCAGCCCGATCGCATCGCGCAACTCGGCTATTTTTGGACCGGCAATCGCACGCGCCTTGCGCGCGCCTTCGCGCAGGATGGCCTCGATATCGGCAGGCCTTGCGATCAAGTTTTCATAGCGCTCGCGCATCGGCGCGATATCGGCTTCGAGGCGCTCGTACAGCACTTGCTTGGCTTCACCCCAGCCGATGCCCTCTTCCAGCGCGCGGCGAAACGCGGCGCTTTCGGCTTCACTGGCAAATGCGCGAAAAAGAGTAAACAGTGCGGAACTTTCCGGATCTTTTGGTTCACCCGGCGTGCGCGAATCAGTGACGATGCGCATGATGGTTTCGCGCAACTGCTTCGCACCGCCGGCGAACAGCGGAATGGTGTTGTCGTAACTCTTGGACATCTTGCGGCCGTCCAGCCCCGGCAGCGTGGCGACCTGCTCCTCGATGACCACTTCCGGCAGCACGAAGAAATCGTGGCCGTAGATGTGATTGAAACGCTGCGCAATGTCACGCGCCATTTCGATGTGCTGGATCTGATCGCGCCCCACCGGCACTTGCTGTGCGTTGAATGCAAGAATGTCCGCTGCCATCAGCACCGGATACATGTATAGGCCCGCGGTTACGCCTGCATCCGGGTCTTCGCCTGTTTCGGCGTTCTTGTCCACGGCCGCCTTGTAGGCATGCGCACGATTGAGCAAGCCCTTGCCGGTAACGCAGGTGAGCAACCAGGTGAGTTCCGGAATTTCCGGAATATCCGATTGCAGATAAAACGTGACCTTGTTCGGATCGAGCCCTGCCGCCAGCCAGGTAGCCGCGATTTCCAGGCGCGAGCGTTCGATGCGCGCCGGATCGTCGCTCTTGATCAGCGCGTGGTAGTCGGCCATGAAGAAGAACGCATCCACCTCGGGGCGACGGCTGGCGGCAATGGCCGGCCGGATCGCGCCGACATAGTTGCCAAGATGCGGCGTGCCGGTCGTGGTGATGCCTGTAAGGACGCGAGTTTGCATGCGGCGTAATCGGCTCGGTCAAGGAAGTAGAAACACCGCGCAGTCGGCGCGGATGGAACGGGCAGTGTACGGGCTTTAAGGCAACACTGACTAAGTATCGCCGTCGTCACCAGCCGAATGAATTGAAAAAGATGGGGCGATGCCTGGAAGGCCCGCAGGCTGCGCCGCGCGGCTTGGCAAGACGGCCACCACGCAACACACCCTGCGTGCCTTCCAGGCATCATGACGACGGCGATACTTATTCAGTGTTGTCTTAATCCGGCTCGCGCATCAAGGTGGATTTGCCGAACAAGGATTCGACCAGTTCCACCGCCAGCCTCGCGGTGCGGTTGCGCTTGTCATAGGCCGGGTTCAATTCCACGATGTCCACGGACGCCAGGCGGCCGGTGTCGGCGATCATTTCCATGCACAACTGTGCTTCGCGATACGTCGGGCCGCCGCGCACCGTGGTGCCCACGCCGGGTGCGATGGAGGGATCGAGAAAATCCACGTCGAAGCTCACGTGCAGATGCGTGTTTTCGTCGACGCCATCGAGTGCTTCTTCCATCGTGCGCTTCATGCCCACTTCGTCGATGTGGCGCATGTCGTAGATGTCCATCTTCGCCTGGCGCACCAGACGTTTCTCGCCTTCGTCCACGGAACGGATGCCGATCTGCCGGAACACGTCGGGCGTTACCGCAGGCACGCGATCGCCGATTTCCACCAGCTCGCGCGGCCCGTTGCCGCACAGGCACGCCACCGGCATGCCGTGGATGTTGCCAGAGGGCGTGACCTGCGAAGTATTGAAATCGGCATGCGCATCCAGCCACAGCACGCGCAATTGGCGCCCCTGCTCATGGCAATGGCGAGCCACCGCGCTGATGGAGCCGATTGCCAGGCTGTGATCGCCGCCCAGCATGATCGGCACGCGACCAGCTTGGAGTTCCTGATGGATCGCCACATGCACGGCAAGGTTCCACGCAATCACTTCCGGCAAATGCCGATAACCCTGCTCCGGCGGCTGCCAGGGATTCATCGGACCATGCAGATTGCCGCGATCGATCACATCCACGCCACGGCGGCGCAGCTTTTCCGCCAGTTGCGCCACGCGCAGCGCCTCCGGCCCCATCGAGGCGCCGCGATGCCCCGCACCGATGTCGGTCGGCGCGCCGACCAATGCAACCGCCTGTTTTTTCATGCTGTTTTTCTCGTGCTCTTATGCATGGGGATGCAAGTGTAACGGGTCGAAAGCACCCTGGGCTTACAGCATAAGTGGCGGCACGGATGAACGGCTGCGAGCCATCGGCCACGTCGCAAAAGCCCGTGGCATGGCACACATAGCGGAGAGACGGACCTAGGTCGCGAGAGCCTCTACAAGGCACTTCGCCCCGGTTCCCATCCGCGACTGGATACGATCTTGAAGGTTTGCCACGCGATCGGGATGCAGTTCTCTGCTCACCCGATCGCTCATGCGTGAGAACACGTGACAGTGGCATCTATGGCGTGAGAAATGGTGCCGACAGTCTGACTCGAACAGACGACCTACCGCTTACAAGGCGGTTGCTCTACCAACTGAGCTATGCCGGCACTGGGCCGCAGATTCTAGCAGGCCGCGGAGGCCGTGTTCCATTTGGATGGGGAGACGCCCCGCAGATAGAACGAGGCATCCCCACCTAAAAACAGCCCGTGCTGTGCGAGCCGATCCCGAGGTCGCGGATACGGCTGCGCCAGTCGAAATGCTTGCTGTCGGTGGGGATCAGGTCCAGCCAGTATTCGGGCACGGTTTCGGTGCGCTCGTTCATTTGCACCTGGAAGCCGGCGGCGACGATTTCGTCGCGACGTTTGCGCGCGTTGGCCGGGTCCTTGAACAGGCCCAGCGAAACGGTGTTCTGGTTGTCGCCTGCGCTCACTACGAAGTAGTCCTGGATGTTGCGCGCTCCCAGTTGGCGGGCCTGGGCCAGGGCCGCGGCATGATTCGGGCTGGGCGGCAGATGTACCCACCAGCCACGCGTCTGCGTGGTCTGCTCCTGGCGGGCGCGCATGCGCTGCACTTGCCCGCCCAGCGCGTTGCGGGCAATGCGCAGATCCTCCTGCGTGGCGAACGGGCCCAGCGCCATGCATGCGTAGCTGAGCACGTTGGCATTGGCGGGCGTGCTCGCCGATGTGTTTGCGTTGGCCGGCGTTGAAAGCGTGGTGGTCGTTGCAGGCGGCGCCACCGATGCAGCCCGTGCAGCGGTCGTGGCTGGCGGCGGCAATTCCGAAAGCAGGCGCAGCTTGGGAACGCCCGGATCGGTGGAGAAGCTGGCGTGCGTTTCGTTCTGGCCCAGCAGCAGCCATGCACCCACCGCGATATTGAGAGCAATCAACAAAACAAACAGCAGCCGTAGAACCATCAGCCATGTCCCCCAAGGATGCTTGATTCTAGGAGGATGAAGGCGACGGATGTGAGGCCGCCCACACATGCAGGCCACGCAGGACGCTATCGGCGGCGAGTTCGGCGGGCACGCCCAGCAACGACAGCAAAGTGGCGGCATCGCCGCCATCCAGCAGCAGGCGCTGCGTATCGCCGGACGTGCTTGCGACCTGAGCGGCAAACCGCTCGATCAAGGCAGCCACGGCCTGCCAGCATCCGGAGACCACCGCGTCCGCGGTGTTGTCTGCGATAGCCCGTATGGCGCCGGGATGTTCCGGCCGCACGCGCGCCGTTGCGCCCAGCAGGGATTGCTGCATCAACAGCGGTCCGGGGGCGATCAAACCGCCCAGATGGCGGCCATCCGCCGTCAACGCATCGAGCGTCAAGGCGGTGCCGATGCCGGCAAGCACACACGGCGCATAGCCCTCGTTGCGCGCGGCGACCATGGCAAGGAAACGATCCACACCCAAACGCTGCGGCTCGGCATAGGCAATGCGCACGCCACAAGCCTCGGCTGGCGTGCGCACCCATTCAATGTGGCGCGTAAAACTTTCGCCGATCAGTTGTTCGATGTGGTTTTCGCGCGACGCATCCACCACCGATGCGCCCAGTACGCGTTGCGGCCGCGCCAGGCCTTTCCACGCGTGCGTCAACGCCGCGGAAACGTCCTCGTCCCAGGCTACCGCGCCGCGCTCGATCCATGCATCGGCGGACACCATGGCCCATTTCAGGCGTGTATTCCCCAGATCGAGCAGCAGCTTCATGCGCGTCGCACCGTGACATCCGCGCTATCGATGCAACGCAAGCCCGACGCCGTCTGCAATTGCAAGGCGCCACGCGCATCGATACCAGCGCCGATGCCGTCGATATCACCGGCTGCACTGCTTACGCGCAGCGGTACGCCGCGCAAGGCATCGTGCTCGGCATAGTCTTCGACGAATGCAGCGAAGCCATGGCGTTCGAACTGAGCCAAGCCTTCGACCAGGCTGGCGATCAGCGCGGCGGCGGTGTGGTTGCGGTCCGGAGGGCTGCCGTGCCCGAGCGCGGCGAGATCGCATGTCGGCTGGCCGGCCTGCTCGCGCAACGCGTCGGTAAGCCGCAGATTGAGGCCGACGCCGATCACCGCGGCACAAGGCCCCTGATATTCGCCGCTGAGTTCAACCAGGATGCCAGCCAGCTTGCCGCCGTTGGCCAATATGTCATTGGGCCATTTCAAGCACGGACCACGGATGCCGAGTGCATGCAACGCGCGCAATACGATCACGCCAGTGGCCAGCGATAAGCCCGACAGCGACGCAAAACCCGCCTCGAACCGCTTCAGGCACGAGAGATAGATGTTCAAACCCGGCGGCGACAGCCAGCTGCGCCCTCGCCTGCCGCGCCCGGCCGTCTGCGTTTCCGCCATCACGATGCTGAAGTCAGCCGCGCTGGCCGCACGGCGCTGCAATTCGCTGGAGGTGGAATCGAGTTCCCAGGCAATCTCCAGTGTCCCCAGGCGGCACACCACCTCGGCCGGCAAGGCGGCACGGATCGCCTGCTCGTCCAGCATCTGCACTGGCCACGGCAAGCGATAACCAGCCGCCCCAGCCGATTCCACCGGCACCCCGCGATGGCGCAGGGCTTCGATCTGTTTCCAGATCGCCGCGCGCGTAACACCCGCCTCGGTGGCCAGGCGGGAACCGGAAAGTGTCTCCCCGGATGCCAGGGTGGCGAGAAGCTGTTGCGGTTGCATGATCTCAGTTGTCCTGGAGACCAGCGGCCGGCAAGGATCGCAAGAGAACAAAAAGGCGGGGATATCGCATCGGACGATTCTAAGCCAGCCGGCCACGGCAATGCGGGGCACTGGCATCCAATCCGTGTTTCTGGGACGATCGAGAAGCTAGGCTATATGCCTTTGGGGGCTTGATCGCCATGCGCGCCACTTCGCTGCTGCTCGGATGCTTGCTAGGTCTTGGGGCCATCGCCAATGCGGCGGCCACGGGCGCCTCTGCGGCTGCAGGCAGCACCAGCGCCGGCTGCACCCATGGCAGCAGCAGCGATCACAGCAGCAGCCACGATACCTCGTCGTCCTCCAATGGCGATGCGATGAACGTGCCGCGCAGTGCGAATTCGTCCTCGTCGCCATCGACCGGCACCAGCCGTTCCAGCAACTCCGGCAGCACAAGCAACATGGACGAGAGCCCCGGACACTTCGGGGGCGACAGCGCGCCTGATGGTTCCTCGCACGGCTCGTCCGGACTCGGCTGGCAGTCGTTGCTGCCCGGTTCAATCCAATAACCGAGCAAACCACGCTTCAAATCAGGTTGGCGGCAACGCCACGCTGAAGCGTGCGCCGTTGAATTCCGGCGAGCGATCCACCGTCAGCTCGCCGTTGTAGGCACGTACGATGTCCTGCACGATCGACAGGCCGATGCCGTGTCCTTTGACGCGCTCGTCGCCGCGTACGCCACGCTGCAGGATTTTTTCGACCTTGTCCGCCTCGATGCCGGGACCATCGTCTTCCACGCTGAGCAGCAGCCCGTTGCGCGGGCGGCCCGGCTGGCGCTGCGACTTCACCACCAGCAACACGTGGTGGTTGGCCCATTTGAACGCGTTCTCCAACAGGTTGCCCATCAACTCCAGCAGATCGCCCTGCTCGCCATAAAACGCTGCGCCATCTTCGATATCGAATTCGCACAACACGTTCTTGGCGGCGTAGACCTTTTCCAGGCTCTGCACCAGGTCTTCGGCATGGCCGGCGATCGGCACCGCGCTCGCGGCAAAAGTTTGTCGCCCCGTGGTGGCTGCACGCGCAAGTTGATACGCAACGAGTTCGTCCATGCGGCGTACTTGATCCAGCACCGGCGCACGCACGGGCGGCGGCAATTCGCTGGCTTCCACTTGCGAGCGGATCACGGCCAGCGGCGTTTTCAAGCTGTGCGCCAGATCGGCGAGCGTGTTGCGATAACGCGTGCGCTGCTCGCGCTCGCTATCGATGAAGGCGTTGATGCGATCGGTAAGCCCGGTAAGTTCGGCAGGGTATTGGCTATCCAGATGATCGCTATGGCCGCGCTCGACGCGGCTCATATCGCTGGCCACCTTGCGCAACGGCGTGAGGCTCCAGCGCAGCAGCAACAGCTGAAGCACAATCAGCATCACGCCCAGCGTGGCCAGCCAACCCACCAGGCTGCGCCGGTAGACGGCGGAGTTGCTTTCCAGTTCGTCTTCCGTCTGCGCCACGGTGAAGGTGAGATGCACCGCCGGGCGATCCGGCACATCCAGCGCTACGCCAAAGCTGTAGTAGTAAAGACGTCCAAGCTCGGTATCGATGGGACCGATGAATTGCTGCTGCCCAGGCTGCAGCGGATGCAAAAAGCTGAAATCGCGCCCCAGCGCGGATGACGATTCCCAGTGGAACCCATCGTCGCCCAGCACGACGGCATAGAGGCCGGAGCCGGGGCGGGAGAACATCGGATCGGGCGGCGTATCCGGCATCAGCGGCGTGCCGTCGCGCCGCGGATCGGTGCCGGCGATGTAGGTTATGACGTAATCGTGCAGCCTGCCCTGCAGCTTGTTGATTTCGCTCGCGTTGTACGTGCGCGACAAGGTCCAGCCAATGGCGCCAAGGAAGGCGGCCAGCACCAGGCCGGTGGTAAGCGCTGCTCGCGCCGCCAGCGAGAACGGGCGGCGCTCGGCGGCATCATTCGTCTTCGCTGCGAGGGATGGCAAAGCGGTACCCGCGTCCACGCACCGTCTCGATGGGCTTCAAGCTGCCTTCCGGATCCAGCTTTCGACGCAGCCGGCCGATGAAAACCTCGAGCACATTCGAATCGCGATCGAAATCCTGTTGATAGATGTGCTCGGTGAGGTCGGCCTTGGACACCAGCTCGCCCGCATGCAGCATGAGGTACTCCAGCACCTTGTATTCGTAGCTGGTGAGGTCCACCGCCTTGCCTTCCACCGTTACGGTTTGCGCGGTGGTATCGAGCTTGATCGGCCCGCAGGCCAGCACCGGCTTGGACCAGCCGCTCGCCCGACGTACTAATGCGTTGATGCGCGCCAGCAGCTCTTCGACGTGAAACGGCTTGACCAGGTAATCGTCGGCGCCGTGCTTCAAACCTTCCACCTTGTCCTGCCAGCTGCCGCGGGCGGTGAGGATGAGAATGGGGTAGCGCTGGCCGGCTTCGCGCAATGCCTTGACCAGATCCATGCCGGACATCTTGGGCAGGCCAAGGTCGATGATGGCCAGGTCGAACGGCACCTCACGGCCGAGATAGATGCCTTCTTCGCCGTCCTGGGCGGTGTCCACGGCAAACCCGTCGCGTTTGAGTCGAGCCGCCAGCGTCTCGCGCAGCGGCGCTTCGTCTTCGACCAGGAGGATGCGCATCAGTGTTTCTCCTTTTTGCTTCCGCCGTTAGGGGATTTCTTGGGGGAGGATTGTGCCGCAGGCGGCACGTGCGTGGCATCAGACGGCACGGCGATCACGCGGACGTGCCCTTCGGGCGTGAGCACCTTGATGCGGTATTCCACCTTGCGCCCGATGTGGCGCGGCTCGGCCGACAGCACCTTGCCGCCCACCCTTTGCTGTACTTGCGTGACGGCCTGGTCCAGGCTCAGGCCAGGCTGCGATGGCGATGACTGGGCGGCAGCCACGCCGGTCGCCAACAGCCCGGCCGCGGCCATCCATGCGAATTGCTTCAAAGCCTTAAGTCCCATGATTGAATGCCGGGGCGATCCGGCCGACGGAACATACTGCGCAACCTGGGCTGAATAATGCCCGGACGGCTGACGGTGAGCTCAAGCAGCCGCAGCCATCGGCGCCACCGCCCGCTCGATCAACGACCACCCCGCACCCTCCAGGTGCGCGCCCTCGCTCAGGGTACGGCGAAAACCACGCGCCCCCGGTTCGCCCTGGTACAAGCCCAGCAAATGACGGCAGATGTGCTTGAGCGCCGTGCCGCGCGCCAGCTCCGCTTCCACATACGGACGCATATGCTGCAACACGCTTTCGCGCGACGGCAGCGGCACTCCGTACAACGCATGCTCGACGCGCGCGAGCACATAAGGGTCGTGATACGCCGCACGCCCAAGCATCACGCCGTCCACGTGCTGCAGATGCTCGCGTACCGCTTCCACGGTGGTGATGCCGCCATTGATCACCACCACCAACTGCGGAAATTCGCGCTTGAGCCGATAGACGCGCTGGTAATCCAGCGGCGGAATCTCGCGATTCTCCTTCGGCGACAAACCTTGCAGCCACGCCTTGCGCGCATGCACCACCAGCACTTCCACGCCGGCTTCCAACATGGTTTCGGTGAAGTGCTGCAGATCCGCGTAGTCGTCCTGATCGTCCACGCCAATGCGGCATTTCACCGTGACCGGCACCGTCACCACATCGCGCATCGCCTTGACGCAATCGCCGACCAGTGCCGGCTCGCGCATCAGGCACGCGCCGAAACGACCGGATTGCACGCGATCCGAGGGACAACCTACGTTGAGATTGATTTCGTCATAGCCCGCCACCGCACCATGACGCGCCGCCTCCGCCAGTTCCGCGGGATCGCTGCCGCCAAGCTGCAGCGCCACCGGGTGTTCCTGCTGGCTGTGCTCCAGCAAGCGCAACTGCTTGCCTCGCACCAATGCCGCACTGGTCACCATTTCGGTATACAGGCGGGCGTGCGGGGAAAGCAGGCGATGGAAATAGCGGCAGTGCCTGTCCGTCCAGTCCATCATGGGCGCTACGGACAGGTGCCAGTCGTTGGGGTTGATGCTGTGCATGGCGCCATTTTAGCCGGCGTGCGGCACGCACCGCGATCCGGAAGCGGCTATGGAGCTTCCGCCTTGGCAAGCCTCGCCTTCCTGGATGGGCACGTATCCATGGCGCGCTTGTAGCCTTCACGTGCGCGCGTTCGAGCCATGTAGGACCGCTCGACCTCGCCGAGGGTGACGCCCCCGCTTGTTTGCGCCAGCTCCAGCGCGTAGGTCACCGAAATGTCAGCGGCTGTGAACGTGTCACCGGCGAGATAAGGCGTGCGTCCCAGTTGCCGCGTTACCAATGTCAGTCGGCTCTCGAAAACGCTCAGCGCTTGGTCGGCACTCCAGTTCTTTCGCTCGGACTCCGGCGCAAAATTGCGGGCGCCGACGACAAAGTAGATGGAGGCCGCAAGACCGGCTTCACCGAGGTGGAGGAATTGCTGGTATGCGGGAAAGCTGGAATCGTGCGGATGGGGCGCGAGCGGTGTCGGCCCGTAACGAGCCATCAGGTATTCCATGATCGCAATGGATTCGACCATCGTGACGTTGCCGTCCTGGATCGCGGGAATAAAACCGGCAGGGTTGCGACGGGATCTGCATTGGAGCGAGTCTGCGCCCGCTACTGAAAAGCGCAAAATCATGTGCTTCTGCGCAAGAACATATGCGTGGCGCGTTCGCCGGAAATCACTTTGTCGCACCGATAACCAAGCGCGTGCATATCGAGGCCTTGGAACAGGTGTTCGCCCCTGCCAAGCAGCACCGGCCCCAACGCAAGATGCATTTCGTCGATGCGCGATGCGCTCAACAGCTGCCGTATGGTTGCTACGCCGCCGCCAACACGCACATCCTTGCCGTTCGCCGCCGAGGTGGCCTGCTTTACGGCGGACTCGATGCCATCGGTGACGAAATGAAACACGGTGCCACCCTTCATTGCCAAAGGTTCGCGCGCGTGATGGGTCAGCACGAACACCGGCACGTGATACGGAGGTTCGTCGCCCCACCAACCTTTCCAGCTTTCATCCGGCCATGGTCCACGCACGGGACCGAACATGTTGCGGCCAATGATCCATGCGCCGATTCCGGCAAAACCTTGTTGGGCGATCTCGTCATCAATGCCGGTTTCGCCATCGTCGCCGCCCTGCATCGATCGCCACATGCGCGTATGGAAAAACCACTCCATCAGTTCCGGACCGCGCACACCCAGTGGATTCTCGAGACTTTGGTCCGGGCCGGCGGCATAGCCGTCCAGGGATACAGCGAAGCTTCTCACCACAAGCTTGGTCATAAACCCTCCGTCAAACGAACTAACGATACGGCCATACCTTCGTGGCCCGTGACGGACCTTGGATGTGTTCCGGTTACCTGTCAATCATATGTTCGCCCATCGCCGCATAAGGAGCATTTGATGAGCTATTTCATCAGTCGTTCCAGAAGAGCCAACATGCTGCCGGGTTTTCCCCACTCGATGGATGGCAATACCAATTGCTTGAATTGCCATCCTTGCTGGTCTTCAGAGACGACTGTCTTGTATTCGAATCGACTTATCCGCGCTCCCGGATCAAGTATCAGCTAGGGCAATGCATTGTCACCCCGGATGGTCTTCGTCACTTTGCCGCCCTCATCGAGAAACTCGATTTCAGGCGTTCCTTTAGACGGGACCTTCATCTGAATTCGTTCATTGCCGGCCGCGTCCATCAACGAGAGCAATGCTGCTCCGTCGGCGGTTCTTCCCACCCAGACACGGCGATGGCCGCCGCCGTTTTCCTTGCTGTCGGAAACAGCCATTCCCGCCATGCTGTCTTCCTTGTCATCAACACCCAGGAGCTGCACTACCTGGTTCGCGTTGTAGCGATCAAACGACAAGCTTCCGCCCGAGTCCACGACATCTCCGTGCGCATCACGCCTTCCACCAAAGATCAGGCCACCATTTTCAGAGCCTTCGTCGTTGAAAAAAATCATGCCTGCCTGTGGCCGGTCAAACTTTGGCTGTTCTTTGCCCTTGACGATCACGCCAGGCAACTTCGCACTGTCCGAAATGACCATCCTCAGCGTGCCGTTCGGTTCGCGTACGTTGATACGGTGGACATCGATTTCATCAAACGACGGGACGTGGTTTTTTGAGAACCCCGCCAATACCGATACCGCGAACACGGCAGTGAGCACACCGGAATAAATAACCAGGAAGCGCTGGCCGAACATTGGCTATCTCCATATAACAAAGGCAATCAAGCGAATTGCCCACCGGACGGGGGCAACGATCGTGCAACGTGACCAAACCTTACGCAATCGGCGCCGTGGATCCAATCCACCATCTGGCGCCACGGACAGCTGCCAACTGTTGTGGTCGATGCTGTGCATGGCTGCATTACCCCTGTAAGGAGATGTATGCCTACGCATGCGGCTCAACGCATAGGCCATGTCCACTGCGCAAGACATTGGCTATCTTAGGGAGGCACAAAAATCCTCCGCCCGGGGAGTCGGACAGGCAGGGGCGGACAGCGGACCTATTTCGAGGATGCATCCATGACTGCGACCGGTGTCCCAGTTCAGCGCGCCTTGCCTGGCTCCAGAGGGAGCGCCATGCCGGTGCTCGCCATTGCCTTACTGTTTGGCATGGCCCACGTATTGACCAACGGACAGTACGGCTTTCACCGTGACGAGTGGCAATTTCTGAGCGATGCCCAGCATCCGGATTGGGGCTTCGTGCCTTATCCGCCCTTGACCGCTGCGCTGGAACGCCTGGGCCTGGAAGTGATCGGCCTGTCGCTTGTAGGCCTGCGGCTGTTTTCGGTGCTCGCGCAGGTTCTGGTGATTCTCGCCAGTGGACTGATGGCCCGCGACCTGGGAGGTGGCCGGTTGGCGCAGGCGTTTGCGGCCATCGCGGTGGCACTGTCGCCACTGCCGATGTTCGAGGCGACGGAATTCCAGTACTCCTCGTTCGATCTGTTGTGGTGGGTGCTTATTGCCTGGTGCGTGATCCGGCTGCTGCGTGACGATGAGCCGCGCTGGTGGATAGCGATCGGCATACTCGCCGGCCTTGGACTGCAAACCAAATATTCGATGGCGTTCGAACTCGCTGGCGTGCTGGCGGGGGTGCTGCTCACTGGCGCACGGCGATATGTCACGAGTGGCTGGTTCTGGACCGGCGGCGCGATCGCGCTGCTCCTGTTTGCCCCCAACCTCGTCTGGCTGATCAAACACGACTTCGTTTCTTACCACTTTTTGCAAAGTATCCATGCGCGCGACGTACATGAGGGACGCGCGGATGGTTTCCTGCGCGATCAATTCCTGTTGAATGCCAATCTGTTCGCCGCACCGGTGTGGCTCGCGGGTTTGTTCGCCTACTTCAACGACCGCCGCTATCGCATGCTCGCCTGGATGTATGTGGTACCGCTGCTGCTGTTCCTGTTTGCCCGAGGACGCTTCTATTACGTCTGCGGCGCTTACCCCATGCTTCTGGCCATGGGGTCGGTGGTGGGAGATTGGTGGTTGCGTGCGATGCGTTCCGCATGGCGGCTGGGGATTACTACCCTGATGGTTGCGGGAGTCTTCGCCATCGGCATCTATGCGGCGCTTCGCATCGTCCCCATCGCATCGAGCGGTCCATTGCGAGACTACGCACTTCGCAACAATGGAGACCTCCGCGAAGAAATCGGCTGGAACGAACTCGTCGCAAAAGTGGCCGCCATTCGTGATGCCTTGCCTGCCGAACAGCAAGCCAACCTCGCCATCGGCGTAGGGAACTATGGCGAGTATGGCGCCATCGCCCTGCTCGGACCGCGCTATCACCTGCCCATGCCGATCACCACCGTCAACTCCGGCTGGCTGCGCGGCTATCCGCAGAAGCCAGCTACGGCCGTTATTTTGCTGGGCAATTCGAAGGAGCGCGCCGATAAGTTGCTCATGGATTGCCGCCTCGCCGGCCACAACACCAACGCGCTGGGCGTAATCAATGAGGAAAGCCGGGATCATCCCGATATCTTTGTTTGCGGCGCGATGCGCAAGCCATTGAGCGAGCTTTGGAAGCACGGACCGGATTTCAGCTGAGCTGCCGCGCAAGCATTCCCGTGAAAGCCCATGGCCGTCCTGGGACAGGCACCTTGCGCGCGGTCCCGATGGCCGCATATGGAAACGCGTGCTAACACGAAAACCTCCTGGATCGCGTAATCTATAGGCCTGTCCCGTGGCAAGCACGGCACTCGCAAGGCACCGGCAATCGCCTCTCCCCGCGAGTAAAAAAACCCCGCTGTTCGATGCAGCGTCCCCATTTCAGCAATCGAGAAGACAAGAACCATGGTGGCTTTGGCGACCGAGCAAGTAATCGACGTTCATCACTGGAACGGAAGCCTTTTCAGCTTCCGCACCACGCGCGATCCAGGCTTTCGTTTCGACAGCGGGCAGTTCGTGATGATCGGCCTGGAAGTGGAGGGCCGTCCGCTGATGCGCGCCTATTCGATCGCCAGCGCCAGTTGGGAAGAACACCTGGAGTTCTTTTCCATCAAGGTGGAAAACGGCCCGCTCACCTCACGGCTGCAGCACCTGAAACCGGGGGATCGCGTTACGGTGAGCCGCAAGCCGACCGGCACGCTGGTGCTTACGGATCTGAAGCCCGGCAAGCATCTTTACCTGCTTGGCACCGGCACGGGCCTTGCGCCCTTCATGAGCATCATCCGCGACCCGGAAAGCTACGAGCGCTTCGACAAGATCGTGCTGGCGCATGGCGTGCGCAACATCAGCGACCTCGCCTATTCGGATTACCTGCAGAACGAACTGCCGCAGCACGAGTACCTGGGTGAGCTGGTGCGCGAGAAATTGATCTATTACCCCACGGTGACGCGCGAGCCATTCCGCAATCGTGGCCGTATCACTGACAACATCGTGGACGGCGCCATGGCCGCTGCGATCGGCTTGCCGCCGCTCAATCCCGAGACGGATCGCGTGATGCTGTGCGGCAGCCCGGCGATGCTGGACGATCTTTGCGCATTGCTGGATGCGCGTGGTTTTCAGGCATCGCCTCGTACGCGCGAGCCGGGGGATTATGTGATCGAGCGGGCGTTCGTCGAGAAATAATGGGAATCGTCAATCGAGAATAGGGAATACGGAATCGTAGGCCGGTCGCCGCGAGCGTTGATTCGCTTTGCCGATTCCCGATTTCCCATTCCCGATTCCCGTCTCAAGAATCGCGCACGCGCCCCTTTCCCTCGTTGTCCCAATACCCAAACACTCTGCGCGCAATCAGCTTGTAAAGCCGCTTGCCGGTCGCGCGCCACAGGCGCGAATGCGGCGCGGGCGTATTCAACATCGCCTGTTGCCGTGCGCTCAATGCATGCGCGCAATACGTGCGCTTGTGCTTGAGCAGATGGCGCAGATCTTCGCGCGCCAGCAGCCGGAACAGGCGGCCACGTTTTCCGCGCGTCCAGGCGATCTGGAAATCGACCAATGCCGGACGGCCATCCGCGCGCACCAGCCAGTTCGGCTCCTTGGCCAGATCGTTGTGCACGATGCCGCGCCGATGCAGTTGCGCCAGCAGCCGTAGCGCATCGCGATAGTAGGCGGCATCGCGCGGCTGCGCCTGTTGCATCGGCCGTCCGTCGATATAGCTGCGCAACAGCTCGCGGCCACTCCACGCCAGCAAGGCCGGCACGCCGTCGGTGCCTTCCAGCTTGGCCAGCGCGCGTGCTTCGCGCGCCGCCGCACGATGGGCGAATGCGCGCGCCCACCAGCGCGCGGCGCGGATATCGCGGCGGATGCAGCGCACGCCGTTGCGCTCGACGATCTCGATGCGCCCCAGTTCGTCGGCCTTCAGCAGTGTGGTGTTATCTGGCACGGGTTCACCCAGGAAGTAACGCGTCCACCATAAAACGGCGACAGGCTATTGTGGCCGATCCACGCGCTTTAAGGACTCCGCATGCTTTTCATGGATATCGCGCTGTATGCACTGGCCATCGCCCTGATCCTGGGCGGCCTGATCGGCACCGTGCTGCCGACCTTGCCGGGCATTCCGATGATCTTCGGTGGCCTCTGGCTGGCGGCGGCGCTGGACGATTATCAACACCTGGGTGTGAGCTGGCTGATCGTGCTGGGCGTACTGGCAGCTTTCGGTGTGGCGATGGATTTTATTGCCGCCTCGCTGGGCGCCAAGCGCGTGGGGGCCAGTTCCATGGCAATCTGGGGCGCGTCGATCGGCACCTTCATCGGCATGTTCCTGGGTATTCCCGGCCTTATCCTCGGCCCGTTCGTTGGCGCCCTGGCCGGCGAGCTTATTTCCAGCAAAAGCGTGCTGCGTTCCGCGCACGTGGGTGTCGGTACCTGGCTCGGTTTGCTGTTCGGCACGCTGGTGAAGCTGGTGCTGTCAGTGGTGATGGTGGCGCTGGCCGCAGGCGTGTGGCTGCTCAATCTGTAACCAAGCTTCTGGGACATGGCAGGGATCGGGCCTTAGCGAATAAGCTCGCGCGACCAACCGAGCTCATAGGGATATCCATCATGAAGAAACGTCTCGCCCTCGCCGCGGCGATCGCCCTGGCTGCCACTGGATCGGCGTATGCGCAAGGCACGCAGGCACCGCCATGGGTCGAACGCAGCAACGATGACGCCAAGGCTCTGCTCGACGTCATCGCCGAGTTCAATCCCGAGAACGCCACGCAGATCGGCCTGACCGGCTACGACGACAAAGTCAGCGACCTGAAGCTCGATGCCGACGCACGACAGCGCAAGGCGTTGATGGAGGCCAAGCGCAAACTCGAAAGCAAGCTGGCCGCGGAGAAAGATCCGAACGTGCGCCAGGATCTGCAGATCATGATCAAGTCGGCCGGGCTATCGATCGAAGGCATCGATCTCAACGACAAATACATGCTGCCCTATCAGGACATGGGCCAGCTCATTTTCAACGGCGAATTCGCACTGCTGCGCGACGAAGTGGATGCCAAGCGCCGGCCGAACGCGCTCAAGCGCCTGGAGTGCTATGTCGGCAAGGCGCCTGGCTGCACGCCGCTGACCAAGCAGGCGGAAGCGCAGACTGCAGCGCGCCTGGCCGACACGCACTTGCTTGGTCCGTACAAGGGCAATGTCGATCAGCAGCTCTCCAACAGCCAGCGTTATGCGCAAGGCGTGCGGCAGTTGTTCGAGAAATACAAACTCGACGATGCCCAGGCCAAGGCCGCACTCGATGCGCTGGATGCGCAGCTCAAGGAATACGACGAATGGGTACGCAAGACCATCGTGCCGCGCCAGCGCACCGACTTCCGCCTGCCCGAACCGCTGTATGCCTATAACCTCAAGAGCACAGGCATCGACATCGCGCCGGAAGAGCTGATCAAGCAGGCGCAGATGGAATTCTCGGAAGTGCGCCAGGCCATGCAGATGATGGCGCCGGTCGTCGCCAAGGATGAAGGCATTTCCTCCAACGATTACCGCGACGTGCTCAAGGCGCTCAAAAAGCAGCAGCTTGGCAAGGATCAGGTGATGCCGTGGTACCACGAAGTGATCGGCAAGATCGAGGACACGATCCGCCGCGAACACATCGTGACCCTGCCCAAGCGCGAGATGCAGATCCATCTGGCTTCCGAAGCGGAAACGGCCGCCACGCCCGCGCCGCACATGGATCCGCCGCCGCTCGTCGACAATCACGGCGAGCGCGGCACCTTCGTGCTGACCATGGGCAATCCCTCCGCCAATGGCAGTTCGGATGCGTATGACGATTTCACGTACAAGGCCGCCGCCTGGTCGCTCACCGCGCACGAAGGCCGCCCTGGCCATGAGCTGCAATACTCGGCGATGGTCGAACGCGGCGTCTCCCTGGCACGCAGCCTGTTCGCGTTCAACAGCGTGAATGTCGAAGGCTGGGCGCTGTATTCGGAAGGCGAGATGCTGCCGTACGAGCCGCCGGCCGGGCAGTTCGTCACCCTGCAGCTTCGCCTGATGCGCGCAGCACGCGCGTTCCTCGACCCGATGTTGAATCTCGGCCTGATCAGCAAGGAACGCGCGCATGACGTATTGCGCTACGACGTGGGCTTGTCCGAAGCGATGACGCGCCAGGAACTGGATCGCTACACCTTCAACAGCCCCGGTCAGGCGACGGCCTATTTCTACGGCTACATGCATCTGCAGCAACTGCGCCTGCAGACCGAACTGGCTTTGGGCAGCAAGTTCAATCATCAGGCGTTCAACGACTTCATCATTGGCCAGGGCGTGCTGCCGCCGGATCAGATGGCGGAAGCGGTGCGTACGCAGTTTATTCCTGCGCAGAAGCAGTGATTTTGCAGCTCATCGCGTAAGCGGGGCCTGGCGACTTTGCTTTGAACGGAAGGCGCTAGGCCCCGGCTTTCGCCGGGGCGACGGCAATAAGGCAACACGGATTAGGTATCGCAACGTGCACAGATAACTCAGCGTTCGATGATGAACGCCCCGAACGCCACGCCCAGATTCCATCCCCGCCCTTTGCCGGTCAGCGCCAGCGACACGTTGCCCTTGGTCACCACCTGGCTATTCGCACTGGCCTGCGCGCCGGCATGCGCCTCGGCGCCGCCGTAATGGCCCAGCACTTCGTGGATGTCGTAAACGCCGGTGAAGTTGCCGCGCCCGTCGTCGATCTCGGTTTTGCCGAAGGTCAGGCCGCCGCCTTCTGCGCGCAGGTGCACTTGCATGCTTTGCCCATTGTCGCAGGTGACGGTGCCGCTGCCCTCGGCCCGCTTGTAGAACGCCGACCAGCCCGACAAGCGAAATTGCATCTTGCAGTGAATGTCTTCGGCAGCCCGAACCGGCGTCGACAACGCCAACCAGGCCAAACCCAGCGCCAAAAACCCCGCTCCTTTGACGAAATGGTTGATCTTCATCAGTAACCTCCCGCGTTGGACACGGAGATTGTGTCAAACATCACACTATGCGATGCGTGAAGAGCGTCGTCACGCGAACTCCACAGTTCACCAAGCTCCCTTTCTGGAAGATAACTGTCACGGATATCGCCTCCCCGATATCCGTTAATCCTGCAGCCCCGCACCCCCGCGGGGTTCTTTTTTGGGGCGCTCCCATAGAAAAAACTCCCCCGCCTGCTGGAGGCGAGGGAGCTCGATAGCGCTTGGGTCAATACCTCAAGGTCACGCTGCTGGACGTGGTGGAAACGTTGTAGCTGCACTGCGGCGAGGTCGAGCCGACCGGATAGTCCGCGCCCCACGGCGTGCTCGAAATCTTGGTGAATGCCGTGTTGTAAACGGCAATGCTCGAATACGTCAGCGGTGAACTGGCCGGTAGCTGATTGCAACTACTGACGCCGTACACCTCCAGCACGCCGCCGAACACCCAGCGCAAGTTACCGTACGGGCTGGTGGTCAGGGTGGTGCTGGTGTTCTTGGTCACGTCCTTGGAGGTGATCTTCCAGGTGCTGCAGCTATTGGCCGCCTGGCATTGCGTGGTGCCCAGAATGGTGTCGCCCACGCTCACGTTGATCGGGCCGCTGTAGTACGTGGTGCCGCTGACGCAGCAGTTCCAGCTCGACAGCGTCCATACCGTGCCGCTGAATGCGCCATAGCCGAGCACTGGCTGCAGGATGCTCTGTACGTTCGGCAATTGTTCCAGTCCAGGAAAGAAATAGTCGGTCTGTCCGGACTGATTGGTCGGCGTGCTGGGCACCTTCCAGGTTGCAACGATCTTGCCGATGTTCACTGAACTCGAGTAATTGGCGTCTTCCACCCACCCATTGATGGTGGGCTGGCGCGCCTGGATGGGTGGCAAGGAGAAACTGCCGTTTGGTTCCACGCGCGAGCCGTCGAAGCGATAGTGTGCTTGCGTGCAGAGAGCCGGTTTGCGCACCAGGCCATTGGCGGCTTCGATACTGCCGTCGGCTTGCAAGGTTTCGCCTTCTTCCACGCGCTGCACGCACGACGGCGAGAAAAAGCCGTTCGGCGTCACCACGTAATCGATCGGCACGCCTTGCGGGCGCACACTCGCTTCGAATTCGCCGACGGCTTTGGGGGTAAATGTTTGCGCGGCATTGTCCGCCGCAAGCGCCGCACCCCATGCACCGAACACGGCAATGACGACCAGTGCGCACGCACTTCTCCAGGCTATCCGCTGTGTAGATGGTTTCATGATTCGCGTACTCCCTCTTCAACGTGAGTGAACGCGCTCCTTCGCATACGAAGGGTTTTTCACCGCTCGAGGTGAAGCACGAAACAAAAAAATTCCCCGATGGGGCAAGTCCCCGTCACGATCCTTGTCGTTCGCCCCGGTAGGCGGGGCCGAGGCACTGTCGGCGCCGGGCCGTGCACCGCCGGTGAAAAAGGCGCTGTTTTTTCACGCAATTTGGACGGCTATTGCACAAACCGGAAAAGCAGGCATACGCTGGAGCCGCATCGCCGCGATCCCCCCGTGTCCCCACACGGCGTGGTGGTGCCTACAACTCACATCGTTCTGTCAGGAGGTCGTCCTATGTCGTCCGCAGGCCTGGCTGTCGTTCGTCGTGCGCATCATCCGAATCTGGACATGATGCGCGTCGCTGCACTCAGTGCAGCCATCACCCTCAACCTTGCCGCATTGGTCTTCGCACTGCGTCCGTTGGCGCCGCAGTTTGCCGAAGTCGTTCAAGTCACAAAAACCACCACCATGCGGATCTTCCAGGATCCGCCACCACCGCCTCCGCCACCGGTCATCGACCTGCAGCCGCTACACAAAACGGTACCAGTCACGATACCGGTGCATGTGCCGGTGCTGCCGAAGATGTCGCCGCCGATCACCACCGCACCGCCTTCGACAGAACCGACGGACAACCCGCAACCAAGTCCGCCGCCGCAAACCGTGACACCACCGCCAAGCATCGCACCGGGCGTGGTATCGCTCGCCTATCGTTCCTCGCCACTGCATTTTCCGACCCAGGCATTGCGCATGCGCATGCAAGGCACGGTGTTGCTGCGCGTGCTGGTGGATGAAAGCGGCAAGCCGATCGACGTGGTCATCGAGCACAGTAGCGGCTATTCCGTGCTGGATAAAAGCGCGCGCGAGCAGGTGTTGTCGAGCTGGCTATTCCAGCCCGCGATCATGGACGGCCGCGCGGTGAAAGCGTGGGCGCAGGTGCCGGTCGACTTCGTGCTGCAGGATATGTAACGGAACAGGGATCAAGCAGGGAATGGGGAGTCGTGGATCTCCATCCACGCCATGCCCTGTTCCCTGCTTTTTCTCAGCGCGATACCGCGGCGGCGGTCGGCTTGCGCGCAAGATGGACGATCGTCCACACCAGGCCGAACAGCAACAACGCCGGCAACAACACGGGCAGCAGCGATAGCGCGATCACCGGCAATACCAGCAGCATCACCAGCCCGCCGATGAAGAATCCGAGCGCGCCCGCAAGCAGGCTGAAGACGCCGCCGATCAGGCCAAAGGCCACCTTGAAGACAAGGCCGATCAACGAGCCGACCAGCCACAGTGCGCCCACCACCACAACGATTGCCATCAGTTCGATCATGTTCGTTCCTCCGACGTCGGTGCATGGTTGGATGCGCCCGTGTACTTCATGGTTTAAAGCGCCGCATGCAGTCAGACAAAGGATTAAGAATTTGTCTGCAACCGCCTCAAATGCCGTACTGCCTAACCAAGATCGGGGTTAAGCATAGGCCGATGCGCGCTGTTCTTCATGCCTCGAAAGTCATAGTTTCCCGCTATCGCCTTACGACCATTTAACGGTGCGCATGGTCCACTGCGGGCCATCTCCGGTCTGCTTACGAGCCTTATGCGTACATACCGACACAGTCTCAAGAGCCTGCGTGATATCGCGCTCGCTTATTCGCTGGAAAAAAATCCGGATCTCGCCTCGCTTTCGCGTGAGCTTGGCGCCATCGTCCATCGCGACGCGCAGGCGATTGCGGATGGTCTGCATGATTTGCGTGCACGCAATCGTGGTTTCGAACGTTGGATGCTGGCGCGCCGCGGGCACCCGGGCGTCAGCGTATTGGTGATGGCATGGCCGCCTGGCTATAGCTCGCCGTCGCATGATCATGCGGGTTTGTGGGGTATCGAGCTGAGCTTGTATGGCGCGCTCGAAGTGGAATCCTGGTCGCGTGCAACCACGGCCGATCCGTGGCAATTACGCGGACGCGATTGGCTGGGCCCCGGCGACGCAACGTGGTTCGATAGCGATCCACCTTACATGCATCGCTGCCGTAATCTTTCGCGACAAGAGACCGCGCTGACGCTGCACGTCTATGGTGGCGACCTTCAGGATTACGCCACCTACGAGCAGGTCGCATCCGAACCGCATTGGCTGAGCTTGCCGCAACGCGCACGGATTGCCGGACCGCTTCGCGTCTGATATCAACACAAGCCCTGCTTTACCCCTTCATCAAGGAGTGACATGTTTCGACGCGTCGCCATTATTGGCGGCGGCGCCGCGGGAGCCACGCTGCTCAGCGAATTGCTGGAGCGTCCCGTTGCGCAGCCGTTGCATCTGGATTGGTACACCGGCGGCGGCACGCTTGGTCGTGGCATTGCCTACGGCACGCGTTCGGAGCGTCATCTGTTGAACGTACGCGCGGCGTCCATGGGCATGGTCGCCAGCCGCCCCGGCGGCTTTCTGGAATACATGCAAAAGCGCGATCCCAGCATTTCCGGCGCGGATTTTCTGCCACGCTGCTGGTACGGCGATTACCTCGAAGCCGAAACGGCGAACGCGCTCGCCCGCGCCAAGAGCCAGGGCCATGACGTGCGCGTCGTGCCGTACCAGGTCGACGCGATGGTGCCCGAGAACGACGGCGTCACCATCTTCCAGGGCGAAACCACCACGCGCGTGGAAGCGGCCGTGCTCGCGCTCGGCACGCTGCCGCCGTGTCCGCTTCCGCACGTGGACGATGCAGCCCTGGCCAGCGGCCGCTATGTCACGCAGCCATGGTCGTTGCTGGCGGACGTCAAGCCGGATCAGCAGGCGCATCACGTCGCGATCATCGGGCTTGGATTGACCGCGGTGGACGTGATCGTCGAATTGGCTGCGCTATGGCCCAACGCGCGTTTTACCGCGCTGTCCCGTCACGGCCTGCTGCCGGAGGTGCACCCGGACAACGCCTCGCTGCCGTACGAGGACAGCGACGAATTGGTCGAGAGCATGCGCGACGCGCCCGACGTTCGCACCTGGATGCATCTATTGCGCGATGCCATCGCCAATGCCGATGACTGGCGCCAGGTGGTCGACAGCCTGCGCCCGCATACACAAAGCCTGTGGGGGCTGCTGCCGCGCGCGGAACGCGCACGTTTCCTGCGCCATATGCGCTGGGCGTGGGAACGGTCGCGCCATCGCCTGCCGCCGCAAGTCGCGCAGGCCATTGGCAAACTGGAAGAAGAAGGACGCCTGCAGCGGCTGAGTGGACGCCTGCATGGCGTCACGCTGGGCGAGCGCGGTTTGCAACTCGCGTTTGTGCCGCGCGGCCGGCAACAGGCAAGCACGCTCGACGCGGATCTGGTCGTGCAAAGCGTCGGCCTCGACAACGACGTGCGCCGCACGAAGCATCCGCTGCTGCAGCAACTGGTCACCAACGGCCATATCCGTCCGGATCCGTTCGGCCTGGGGATTGACGCCACACCCGACGGCCGCCTGCTGCACGACGGCAGCGCGTGGCCACGCCTGTTCGCCATCGGTTCCATGCTGCGCGGCACCTTGTGGGAATCCACCGCCATGCCGGAAATCCGGCAGCAGGCGCGGCAGCTGGCCGACCATCTGCTCGAACGGGAATAATCCGCAGTCAGGTAGCCGCGGGCACGGTCCGGCGGCAGCCAACATGTTCGCGACGATAGGCTTGGGTTACGCTGCGCCAACCCAAGCCAAGCGCGCGCAGGAATGGTCTACCCGCATTCCATGACTCTTCCGCACCTTCTGCCCCTGCTCGCCTTCCTGCTGCACCTGGCCGGCATCCTGGCCGCGATGCATGCGCTGATGAACACGCGCACGCCGCAAGGTGCGTTCGCCTGGGCGCTGGGGTTGTCGCTGCTGCCTTACGTCACCCTGGTGCCTTACCTGTATCTCGGGCGCAGCCACTTCCAGGGCTATGTCACCTTGCATCGCGCGCATCGCAAGCGGCTCTCGCAGGCATCGGAACGGGGCGAGCATGTCAGCATCCCGGAATCATGCGTGCGCTACAGCGAAATGGCGCAAATGGTGCACGGTACGTTTCATTCCGGCCAGCAATTGAAACTGCTGATCGATGGCGACATGGCTTTCGAGGCGATGTTCCAGGCGATCGCCCGCGCCGAGCGCTGCATCCTGATGCAGTTCTTCATCTTCCACGACGACGCGCTCGGCCAGCGCATGCAGCGCGCATTGCTCGAGCGCGCGGCCGCCGGCGTGCGCATCTTCGTGTTGTTCGACGGCATCGGCAGCCATGCCCTGCCCGGCCGTTACGTGGAGACGCTGCAGCAAGGCGGGGTCGCCATTTATCCGTTCGCCACTCGGCGGCGGCCCAATCGGTTTCAGCTCAATTTCCGCAACCATCGGAAGATCCTGGTGATCGACGGCTGCGTGGGTTTTCTCGGCGGTCTCAACGTGGGCGATGAATACCTCGGCCTGAAACCGCCGCTCGCGCCCTGGCGTGACACGCATATGCAGCTGGCCGGCCCGGCCGTGACCGATCTGCAGCGCAGCTTCGCGGTGGATTGGCATTGGGTCACCGGCGAACTGCCGCCAATGTTGCCGCCCGCCCCCGCGCAAGGCGAAGCGCTTACGCTGATTGCCGCTACCGGCCCGGCCGATCCGCAGGAAACCTGCTCGCTGTTTTTCACGGTCGCGATCAACGCGGCGCGCAAGCGCTTATGGCTGACCACGCCCTATTTCGTGCCCGACCAGGCCGTGCTGTCGGCGCTGCGCCTGGCGGTGATGCGCGGGGTGGATGTGCGCGTGATGCTGCCCTCGCGCCCCGATCATTTCACCGTGTTTCTCGCGTCCACCTTGCACGTACACGATGCGCTCGGCGCGGGCATCCGCATCTATCGCTACCAGCCTGGCTTCATGCATCAAAAGGTGATTCTGATCGACGACGACACAGCGTGCGTCAGCAGCATGAATCTGGACAATCGCTCATTCCGATTGAATTTCGAGATCGGCGCGCTCAACGTGGACCACGCCTTCGCCGCCGACGTCGAACGCATGCTGGTGGAGGACTTCGGCAACGCGGTGGAAATCACGCGCGAGGAATATCGCCGCTCGCCTTATCTGCGGCGGCTCGCGATGCACGTAGCGCGGCTGTTCGATCCGGTGCTTTAGCGATGCTCTCTGATCTACTCGGGTACATGGAATAGATCCAACGGGATCAATCCCCGCGCAGGGCGCTACGCCAATCGCCACCGCGCAGCAGCCAGCCCAAGCCTGCGCCGACCAGCGCGCCGATCAATTCCCAAAACACGCGCAGGCCGATGTTGTCCGGATCATGCACCTCAGCCAGCTTCGCCTTCAAAAACTGCAGCGAATCCATGCGGGTGTAGTTGAAATAGACCAGATCCCACATGTCGCCGCTGGCGGTGAGCAGCAGGGAAACCAGAAAGGCGATAGTTATCATGCGCAACGGCGTCCAGCCCTGCCGATGGCCGATCGCATACACGACCAGGTACAGCAGCACGGCCGCGGCGGCACTGATTCCGCCCGCTTCCAGACCGCCCACTAGTCCGTATTCCATCCACGATTGGTCGTAGTGCATCAGCGCCCCCGAAGTGATCGCTTGCATTATGCCGCCGATCCGCGGTGGAATCTTGCGATGAACAGCCAGGCCGCGCTTGTCCTGATCGACGTCCAACCGGATTTCATGCCGGGCGGCACGCTTGCCTGTCATGAAGGGGACGCCATCGTTCCCGGTATCGACCGGCTACTGCGTCGCCGCCTGTTCCGGCAGACGGTCGCCACGCAGGACTGGCATCCGCGCGGACACGTTTCTTTTGCCAGCATGCATGCGGGCAAGGCGCCATTTGAGCAGATCCCGCTATATGGCCGTCCACAAACGCTTTGGCCGGATCACTGCGTGCAGGGCACAGCGGGCGCCGCATTGCATCCGGGCATCGACTGGTCGCCGGTGGATGTGATTCTGCGCAAAGGCGCGCATCCCGATATGGATTCCTATAGCGCCTTCCAGGAAAACCACGGCCCCGACGGCGCCCGCCCCAGCACCGGGCTGGCCGGCTGGCTGCGCGAGCGCGGCGTGACCGAGATCTACGCCGCCGGCCTGGCGCGCGACGTATGCGTGCTGTGGACCGTGCAGGATGCTTTGGCCCTGGGTTTCAGCGCGAACGTGGTTTGGGATCTCACGCGGCCGGTAACGCCGCAGAGCGATGCGGCCACGCGGGCGACACTGGAAGGACTGGGCGTCAGAATCATTTCGTCCGCGGAGCTCCAGTAGGTTGGGCTGAGGCGCAGCCGAACCTACAGGGAGTGCGTGGCAAGTTCAGGCTTCGTCTTCGCCAGCCACATTCACATGCACGTCCTCATCCGCACCGATCCACACATCGATGCTGATCGGCCGACAACAGACCTGGCAATCCTCGATGTAACGCTGGTCGCCGGCGGAGGCATCGACCAGGATCTCGATGCGCTCGCCGCAATAGGGACACTGGATGATGCGCGGCGTAATCATGCGTATGCCGCCGCGCGTTCGGCCAATTGCGCGATAGCCGCGGGAATGGCGGAAGGTTCGTCGACGGTGAGCATGCGCGGTGCGTCCGCCTCGCCCAGGCTGTTTTCCAGCTCGTGCTCCCACGTCACGTGATAAGGCATGTGCACGCCCCACCCGCCCAGGCGGATCACCGGCTCGATGTCCGAACGCAGCGAGTTGCCCACCATCACGAATTGCGCCGGCTCGAGCGAGAATTCGCTGAGTACGCGGCGGTAGGTGGGCGCGTCTTTTTCCGAGACGATTTCGATGCGATGGAACAGGTCCGCCATGCCCGATTGCGCCACTTTCTTTTCCTGATGAAACAGGTCGCCCTTGGTGATCAGCACCACGGCGTGATGCTGCGCCACCGCGGCGACCGCGTCGCGCACGCCCGGCAGCAGTTCCACCGGATGCTGCAGCACGGTCTTGCCGATCTCCACCAGTTGATGGATATCCGCCGCCGAAATGCGGCCTTCGGTAATGGCGATGGCGGTTTCCACCATCGACAGCGTCATGCCTTTCGCGCCGTAGCCAAACAACTTCAGGTTGCGCCGCTCGGTGGCCAGCATGCCGGCCTGTACCTGGGTATCGCCCACATCCACGTAGCGGCCGATGATCGCCACGAAGCGCGCGCTGGCCTCGCGGTAATAGCCCTCGCTGTGCCAGAGCGTGTCGTCGCCGTCAAAGCCGATGAGCTTGAGCATGAGCCTTGCCTTCAGGTGGGGCCGGCAAGCTTACCGCGCCCGCCAACGGCGCGCATGGCCGCCGTCGGCATGCGCGGCGCGGACGCTACAATTCGATCACGGCATAGGCGGCGGGGAGTTTCAGCATGAACCACAAACGGTTTGAGTCCTTCTGGCAGCGACCGCGCGTCGTGCAGATCGGAGGCCGGCCGTTCATTTCCCAAGGCCTCAAGGACCGCTTCTGGGATGACTTCTACCATCGCGCCCTGATCATGAGCTGGCCCGCGTTCTTCGGCGTGGCCATCAGCGTGTTCCTGATGTTCAACGCCGTGTTCGCCATGCTCTACCAGGTCGATCCGAACGGCATCGCCAACCAGTATCCGAAGGGCCTGTCCGGCGCGTTTTTCTTCAGCGTGGAAACGCTCGCCACGGTGGGCTACGGCGATATGCATCCGCAGTCGGTCTACACGCATGTGGTCGCCACGGCGGAGATCATCCTGGGCATGGGCAATATCGCCGTGTTCACTGGCCTGATCTTCGCCCGTTTCTCGCGCCCCCGCGCCAAGATCCTGTTCGGCCAACATCCGATCGTGCGCATGATCGACGGCAAGCGCACGCTGATGATGCGTGCCGCCAACATGCGGCAGAACCTGATCGCACAGGCTTCCGCGCAATTGCATCTGCTGCGCATGCATGCGTCGCCGGAAGGTTTCCAGATTCGCCGCATCGAAGACCTGAAACTGGTTCGCAACGAGCATCCCATCTTCGTGCTCAGCTGGAACGTGATGCATGTGATCGATGAGGAAAGCCCGCTCTACGGCGCGTCACCCGAAAGCCTGGAAGCCAGCGAAGCGGCACTGCTGCTTACCATCGAAGGTATCGACGAAACCACTTCGCAATCGATGCTGGCGCGCCATCAATGGGGCATCCAGGAAGTGCGCTGGAATCACCGGTATGTCGATCTGGTGCAGAGGGATGGCAACGGTGTCAGCGTGATTGATTACACCGTCTTCCATGACGTGTTGCCGCTGGATGAGGAGCAGCGACTTACGCAATGACTCCCTCCCCTGTTGCACGCCTGATTGGCGTCGAACCTCAGCTAAGTGAGCAGATCGTCCCGGCGAAAGGCGGACGTAGCGCGAAGCGCGGAGAACGTCCGAAGGACGGCCCCGAAGGGGTGAGCGAAGTGAATCACCCAGTGTCTTTCCACGTTGAAGTCGCTAGGCCCCGGCGTTCGCCGGGGCGACGAGCATGAAATCAATGGCGTAGCTGAGATTCGACGCCAATCAAGTACTGCACGAGGGGAGGGAGCCGATTCACGCCCCGACGCGCTGCCTTTCCGCATCGATATCCTTCACCGGCCGCACCTCGATGCAACCGGTCGCCGCCCACGGAAACGACTGCGCAATGCGCACCGCCTCATCGATGTCCGCCGCCTCGATCAGGTTGAATCCACCCAGGTATTCGCGCGCTTCCGCAAAGGGGCCATCCACCACCGTGGCGCGGTTGTTGCGCACGCGCACCGTCTTGGTCCGCGCCGGGGGTTCCAGTTGCATCGAATCGAGCAGATGGCCTTCGGCGCGCAGCTCGTCGGCGTGCTTGAAACAGCCGTTCATCATCGTGTCGAACTGGCCCGGGGGCAGGGCGTCCAGCAGGGTGTCGTCGTTGTAGATCATCACCAGGAATTTCATGGCATTCTCACGCAGCGTAGGGGGCAGCCGGCGCAGGGTAGGCCAAGCCGGGAACGGGGTCCAGGGCCATTTTTCAGGGTCCCAAACTCATTGTTCGAGACGAGGCCAGTGAGCCTGTCATATAGTTCGCCCCATCAAATCGTTGAATTCGAGGCGGGATCCTTCCGCTTCCGGCCACCCGAGTAACCTGAATGGGAAGTTTTAGCAACGCCTGGCTTGCGCTGGGTTTGATCGGCCAGACGGTGTTTTCCGGTCGTTTTCTGCTGCAGTGGCTCTACAGCGAGTACAAGCGGCGCAGCGTGATACCGATGGCGTTCTGGCATGCCAGCATCATCGGCGCGCTGCTGTTGCTGTGCTACGCCTGCTACAAGAAGGATCCGGTCTTTATCGTCGGCCAGGCCAGCGGCCTGCTGATCTACGTGCGCAACCTGCAGATGCGTAAGCGCGACCGGAAAGAACCGGCCGCCGAGTCGGAGCTGGCGTCATGAGCACAAGCCGGAACCCTTCCAGGAGCGTGCCATGACGCTGGACAATCAAACGCTGTGGATCGGCGCCGGGCTGATGGGCCAGGTGCTGTTCGGCGTGCGCTTCCTGGTGCAATGGCTGTATAGCGAAGCGCGCGGCCAGAGCCTGATCCCGCCGGTTTTCTGGTACCTGAGCGTGGCCGGTGGCGTGATCTTGCTGAGTTACGCGATCCATCAGCGCGAAGCAGTGTTCATCATCGGCGAAGCGGTGACGCTGGCCATTTTCCTGCGCAACCTGATCATGTTGCGCAAGCAGCCCGAAGCGGACTGATTCCCGGCCTCGGCCATGCGCAACTATCCGGCCTTGCTCGGGCTTGCCGCGATAGCCTTGCTAGTCGCAAGTTCATGCCTCGCCGGCGCGTTCGACATAGCACCGGAACAGGCCGTGCTCGCCCGCCTGCTGCCGCAGCAGGTGCATCAATTCGAACTTGGCGCGCTCGCGACCAGCCCCGGCCGCGAGCGCTTTCGTATTTCCCAGGCGAATGGCCATATCCGCGTGGAAGGCAGCTCGCCTAGCGCCGTGCTGTTCGGCGTGAACTGGTATCTGAAATACGTGGCGCACGTGCAGATATCGCCCAACGGCGATCGCATCGGCAGCGCGCCGTTCCCTTTGCCCACGACGGTGATCGAACAGGAAACGCCGTACGCCTATCGCTATGCGCTGAACGAAAACGTCGACGGTTACACCACGGCGTACTGGGATTGGCCGCGCTGGCAACGCGAGATCGACGTACTGGCGCTGTCCGGCATCAACGCGGTGCTGATCGAACGCGGCATGGACAGCGTCCTCTACCAGACGTTCGGCGACGTCGGCTATACCGATGACGAGATACGCCATTGGATCACCCAGCCTGCGCACCAGAACTGGCAGCTGATGGGCAACCTGTGCTGCTTCAACGGACCGGTCAGCACGGCATTGATGCGCAAGCGCGCACGTTCCGCGCAACAGGTCGTCGCGCGGCTGCGCGAACTCGGCATCACGCCAGTGCTGCCTGGCTTCTATGGCATCGTACCCGCGGATTTCCAGCGCAGATTTCCCGCCGCGCACGTGGTTCCGCAGGGCGAATGGGCCGGCTTTACGCGGCCGGGCTGGCTCGATCCGCGCGATCCGATGTTCGCCAAACTCGCTGCATCGTTCTATCGCCATCAACACGAGCTGTTCGGCGACAGCAGCGTCTACGACATGGAAGTGTTCCAGGAAGGCGGCGACGCGGGCGATGTACCGGTGCCGGAAGCCGCACGAGCGGTGCAGAACGCCCTGCTCGCCGCACATCCTGGCGCGCGCTGGATGATGCTCGCCTGGCAAGGCAATCCACGTCAGGATCTACTCAGCGGTGTCGACCGCAAGCATCTGCTGATCATCGACATCGACCACGATCGCGTGCCACGCGATAACCGGCAGAAAGATTTTCAAGACGCACCGTTCCTGTTTGGTGGCATCTGGGAATTCGGTGGGCGTACCACGCTGGGCGCCAACACCCGCAACATCACCGAACGTCTGCAACGCCTCGGCCGCAGCAACGACAACATGGTCGGCACGGCCGTGTTCACCGAGGGCATGGACACCAATCCGTTCGCCTTCGATCTGTTCACCGAGATGGCTTGGCGCAGCAAGCCGGTCGATCTCGACGCATGGACCGCCGATTACGTGCAACGCCGCTATGGCGCCCGCGATCCGCACGCACTGGCGGCGTGGAACGTAGTGCTGCATACCGCCTATGACATTCGCATCGACCAGGTCGCGTTCAACAGCGAGCGCGATGCCGCGCAGGAATCCTTGTTCAACGCACAACCCAGCCTTGGCGCGAATCGCGCATCGAACTGGTCACCCGAAGCGATGCGCTACAGCGCCGAAGCGTTCAAGCGTGCGCTGCCCGAGATGTTGCAGGTCGCGCCCGCCCTGCGCAGCAGCGAAACCTATCGCTACGACTTGGTGGACATCGCGCGCCAGACGCTGGCCAACAAAAGCCGCCTGCTGTTGCCGCAGATCAAAGACGCGTACGACGCGAAGGACCGCGTGCGCTTCGAAACGCTTACCCAGCGCTGGCTGCAGCTGATGGAACTGCAGGATCGACTGCTCGCCACGAATCGCTTCTTCTTGGTTGGCCGCTGGCTTTCGTGGGTACGACCCTGGTCCACGACGCCTGACGAATACGCGCGGCTCGACTACGACGCTCGCTCACTGCTCACCACCTGGGGCGATCGCAAAGCCAGCGAAGGCGCCAGCCTGCACGACTACGGCAACAAGGATTGGGCCGGGCTTACGCGTGATTATTATCGGCTGCGTTGGCAGGCGTATTTTTCGAGTCTTGACGTGGCACTACGCACCGGTGCGCCGCCCAAGTCGATCGACTGGTTTGCCATGGGCGATGCATGGAATCGCGGTACGCAGCGCTACAGCGATCGGGAGGTTGGGGATGCTTATGAGATTGCATCGCAAATTGCCAAACGCTTGAAGTTGTGAGCGAAGCAGGCGACTTGTTTTTGCCATACACCCCTCTCCTACCTCACCGTCATTCCGGCGAAGGCCGGAATCCATCGCAGGCGCGGAGCATGGATTCCGGCCTTCGCCGGAATGACGTGAGGTGTGATTGAGTCGCCATCCGACCGCCTACCCTCGCCATTCGACCGCTTACGTCATCGCCACGGCCTTGGTCACAAAACGCATGCCCTGCGACCGCAAACTGTCCAGGCTCAACGCACTCCTCATACCTCCAAAGGATGCGTCATGACCGCCGTCCGCACCTTCCGCGCGTTACTCCTCGCCATCGCAGGGCTGGTTTTCCTGCCCCTCGCCCTACCCGTTCACGCCCAGGATTCGATGCCCACAGCGGCAGACGAAACGCAGCGTACCGAAGCCGGCGTCATGGCTGTCGACAATCACTGGAGCCTGGCCGAGATGACCGGCGATACCGCATGGCTCGACCAGATGCTGCTGCCCGAATACCGTTCGGTCGGCCATGACGGCAAAGTGCACTCCAAGGCCGCGATCGTCGCCGGCGCAGCCAAGCGCAAGGGGACAAGCCTCGACCAGGCCGAACAGAAATTTGCCGCCTATCGCAAGGAGCATCCCTACGGCAGCGCGGTGGTCGTGCATGGCGATACGGCCGTCATCAGCTTCTACGATCCAACGCTGGGTCCGCAGAACGGCGTGAAGTCGTCCGATGTGTTCCTTTACGTCGACGGCCATTGGCACGCGCTCTACTCGCAGCACACCGACGTGCACGCGTAACGCGCTGGCGGGGCCTTATGTCACCGACCACTCCGCCGCTTTGCGCGCATGAATTGCGGTGGTGTCGAACAGCGGCACGGAGGCATCTTGCATTCCCACCAGCATGCTGATTTCGGTGCAGCCGAGGATGATCGCCTCGGCGCCTTGCGCAACGAGCTTGGCCATGATGCGGCGGTATGCGTCGCGTGAGGCGTCGACGATCTTCCCCAGGCACAGTTCTTCGTAGACCACGCGATGCACGATATCGCGATCGTCCTTCTCCGGTATCAACGCCTGCAATCCATGCTGCGCCAGGCGTTCGGCATAGAACGGATGCTCCATGGTGAAGCGCGTACCGAGCAGACCGACCTTGCTGAAACCCGCTGCACGGATATCTTCAGCCACCGCGTCCACCACGTGCAGCACCGGCATGCGCACCGCCGCTTCGATGGCGGGCGCCACCTTGTGCATGGTGTTGGCGCAGATCACCAGCGCTTCGGCGCCCGCCCGTTCCAGCCGTTGCGCCGCGTCCGCCAGTACGTTTCCGGCCGCATCCCAGTCGCCGGCGTGCTGCAGGCGGGCGATTTCCTCGAAGTCCACGCTGTAAAGCACCAGCCTGGCCGAATGCAGGCCGCCCAGCCGCGCCTTGATCGCCTCGTTGATGAGCCGGTAGTAGGGAACCGTGGATTCCCAACTCATGCCGCCAATCAAGCCCAGGATTTTCATTGCCGATCCTTTCGCCAGGAAGGCGACTAGGGCCTGTTTACACTATTTGCGTGGCCCGCGCCGGGATCTGTTTGCGCGCCAGGCAAGGAAGCGAAGGAGTGTACGTCGGTACATGACTGAGTGATGACGCAGGATGGCGGGCAAACAGACCCTAGGATAGGCGCTCGTGACTGAAGTTTCCCGGCCGCACGCCGATAGCCTGATTGAGCCAGCGGTTTCCCGTGCCGCCGGCGGTGTTTTCAGGAGACTTCAATGATCAGCACACGCCCCAATCTCGCTTACCTCAAAGCCGCATGGGCGGCACACGCCAGCATCAGCGCCGAGAACTGCAAGCAAAGCTATGAGGAGGCGGGTATCTCGTTCGAGCGCGTCAATCACTCCTGGATCGTGCGCAAGAACCAGGTCCAGGTTTCCACCATGCCGCTGCGCTATACCCGCCAGGACCTGCGCATGGGCTTCCTGGGGCGAATCGAAATGGAAGCCCGCAAGATTGCAACCGAGATCGAAGCGGTACTACTGCGCGACCTGGAGCTTCCGGAAGGCCATCTGCTGCTGGTGGAAGTGGAAGAATCGATGCGCCACCTGCGTCGCAGAGGCAACCGCGCGCTGACGATCTTCATCGCCCCGACCGCAGAAGCCCGCACGCCCATCAGCGCGGAGATCCAGGCATTTCTGGACGCGCCCCGCGCCTGCCTGTACGCACACCGCATCACCGACGCAGGCACGGTCGGCGCCGACCTGCTCGATGGCCGCGCCAAGCGCGAACGCCATCCGCGCGCCGGCACCTACACCGAACTGGCACAACACATCGCGTATACGCTCAACACCGTATTAGGCAGGTCGGTAGCCTTGCATACGTGAACAAACCATAGCCTGTTGCGCAAAAATCATTGATCTGGTCATCTTTCCACAAGCCCCTTCCACCGGCGGCCCTGTCATGCGTCGTAATAGGGAATGTGTGAGGGCGATAAGGCTTTAGCGTGCCGATAGATTCTCTTTCCATGGGAGCGGACCACGAGACGCTTCCCGACCTCGATCTGCTGAAGCACTTGCCGGTGGCGGTCTACACCACCGACGCACAGGGACGCATCACCTTTTTCAACCGTGCTGCCGAGGAATTGGCCGGCCGCACGCCGGTGCTGGGTGATATGTGGTGCGTGTGCTGGCGCCTGTTGTGGCCGGACGGCTCGCCACTGCCGCACGACCAATGCCCGATGGCGATCGCCCTGCATGAAGGCCGGGCTGTTCGCGGCATGGAAGCCGTGGCCGAGCGTCCCGACGGCACGCGCGTGCCGATCATGCCCTACCCCACCCCGCTATGGGACGACAACGGCGAACTGATCGGCGGCATGAATGTGCTGATGGACCTGTCCGGCCAGAAGCGCTTGCAGGTGCTGGACGAGCACGCGCAGGCGGTCACAGAGCCCTCGACCATGGTACAGATACGGCACGCCGAGGCCACCGACCATCTTGCCCGTTCACAGCGCCATTTCGAATTGCTGGTGCGCAGCGTTACGGACTACGCGATTTTCATGCTCGACCCCGCCGGCCACGTCGTCAGCTGGAACAGCGGCGCAGAAATGATCAAGGGCTACAGCGCCGATGAAATCGTCGGCCAGCATTTTTCCTGCTTCTACACCATGGAGGACCAGGATGCCGGCATTCCGCAACTGGCGCTTAGCACCGCGCTGCAAAAAGGTCGCTATGAATCGGAAGGATGGCGCGTACGCAAGGGCGGCACGCGCCTCTGGGCCAGCGTCCTGATCGATCCGGTTTGGGACGATGGCAAGCTGATCGGCTTCGCCAAGGTAACGCGCGATGCCACCATGCGCCGCAACGCAGAGCTGGCACTGTTCGAAAGCGAACGCCGCTTCCGCGGCATCGTGAACACGGCGCCGGACGCCTTCGCACAGATCGACCAGGCCGGCCGCGTCATCGAGTGGAATCCACAGGCGCACGAACTGTTCGGCTGGACACGCGGGCAAATACTGGGCAAGCCGCTGGCCAGCTTGTGTTTCCCACTCGACGACAGCAGTGCGGCGAACTGGCTGGCAACCGCGTGGAGCAAGCGTTCCAAGCAGACGCAGACGTTCCCCGCCATCACCCGTGCCGGGCGACGTTTCACCGCGGAATTGAACAGCAGAGTGCTCTCCCTTTCGTCCGGTCCGCTGATGAACATCTTCATGCGTGATCTCACCGAAAAGATCCAGATGGAAACGCAACTGCGCCAAGCGCAGAAGATGGAAGCGCTGGGCCAGCTCACCGGCGGCATTGCGCATGATTTCAACAACATCTTGCAGGCGATCGCCAGCTCGCTGGAGATGGTGGAACTGCTCGGACACCGGGAACAGTTCACCAGCGCCGACAAGCACATCCAAAGCGCATTGAGCAGCGTGCGACGCGCAGCCGGGCTAACGCATCGCCTGCTCGCATTCGCGCGGCGCCAGGCGCTCGACCCCCAGGCCGTGGACGTAAACGCGCTGATCCGCGGCATGAGCGAACTGCTAGGGCACTCAGTCGGCGAAGACGTCGCCCTGCAGATGAGCTTGCCCGATGATCTATGGCTTGCGCATTGCGATGCCAATCAGCTAGAAAACGCCATCCTCAACCTGGCTATTAACGCGCGCGACGCCATGCCACGCGGCGGGCAACTGCACATCGAAGCGGCCAACAGCAACGGTAACGGCCCGGTTGCCGATGCGCTCGATGCAGACCGCCAATATGTAAAGATCACCGTCGCCGACAGTGGTACCGGCATGCCGGCCCACGTGAAGGAACGAGCGTTCGATCCGTTCTACACCACCAAGCCCGTGGGTCAGGGCACCGGACTGGGTTTGTCCATGGTGTACGGATTCACGCGCCAGTCCGGCGGCGATTGCATGATCGAGAGCGAGCCCGGTGAAGGCACGCGCATCATCCTGCTGCTGCCACGCTACGCAGGCCTCGTGCAAGCGCCTGTCCAGACGAGCGCCAGCGTGGAGCGTCGACCTGCGCATGGTGAACATATCCTGCTGGTGGAAGATCAGCCGGCCATTCGTGATGCAATCACCGAAGTGCTGATCAAGCTGGGTTACACGGTGACGCAGGCCTCCGACGGACTGGAAGGTGTATCGATCGCCATGACCGGCCAACCGTTCGATCTGATCATTACCGACATTGGCCTGCCCGGCATCAACGGACGCACCCTGGCCGATACCGCGCGCGATCGCGATGTGCACGCACCGGTGCTGCTGATGACCGGCTACGACTCCAATCTGTCACGCACAGCAACCGGACTGCCGCCCGGCATGGTGCTGCTGTCCAAGCCCTTCAGCGTGGACACACTGAGCGAACAGGTGCGCCGGCTGATCGAATGGCGCCGCGCGCAGCTCCAGTCGGCATGATTCGCGGCAAGCATGCACGCCTGGCCAGCCGCTCGTCGCCCGTGAAACACGCGCAGCGTACTCAGACACGCCCTTGCAGGTTTTCCAACGCCTTGATCAGCGTACTGGCGCTATACGGCTTCATCAGGAACAGATCGTAGCGTCCTCGGTGCGCAGGAAGATGCGATTCGGGCACCGCGCTGCACAGAATGATCGGACGCTGGTAGCCTGCATCGCGCGCCTGCTCGATCATTTCCAGTCCGGACATCATCGGCATCATGAAGTCGGTAATCACCAGCTGAGGTTGTTCCTGCAGCAAAAGCTCCAGCCCATAGCGCCCATTGGTGGCCACGGTGACGTGATGGCCGCAATATTCCAGCAGTGCGCTGATCACCGCGGCGACGTCAGGATCGTCTTCCACCAAGAGGATACGTAGCATCGGCTCAATCCGTTTGACCTGCATCGAAAGCGACAGTATCCACACCAAGCACCAACCCCTGTTCCCCGATGTGGAACGGTTGGGTGCGGGATTCAAAATGGCGGTCGCGCATCTTCACCACGGAAATATAGCGCTGCGATACGTAGTGACGGCGCGAGATGTTGAGCACCAGCACGTTATCCACCATCGCAGATAGCGCATCGCTGGGCATGGCACAGTCGATTTCCAGTTCCGCGCTTTCCTGTGTGTACATCACCGTGGCGCCGCTGTCACACAACTGCTGGCTCAATGCATTGATCAGATAGGGCAGGCGTTCGCGGAACACGAGGCTGTCGCGCAGCGCCACGATCCCGTCGATGAACACGCGTTTGGCGCCGATGGCCTTGGCGTGCCGTACCACGCCATGCACCACCTCATCCACGATCAGCTCCGACGGCGGCAACCACAACAGGCGCAGCACGTTCTGGTCGGCCAGGCGATCCAGGTTGAAGCCCAGCTGGCGAGCACGCGCACGCAGGCGCGTGGGGCTTTCGTAGAAGCCGAGCATCAGGGCCGGCGCCTCCGCCGTGGCCTGCGCCACGAAATACACACCCAGCGTGGTCTTGCCGGAGCCGGCCGGGCCGAGCACGAGCGTGGCCGACTGTGAAGGAATGCCGCCGCCCAGCACCCGGTCCAGATCGGGAATGCCGGTGCTTACGCTGGTCGGCTCTCTGACCGGCGCTGATATGTCGCTGGAGTAGCTCTCGATGCGAGGAAACACCTCGATGCCGCTGTTGCTGAGGCGCAACCGATGCTTGCCGCCCAGGATCGGCGCGCCGCGGTGCTTGCGCACCTGGATCGCCTGTATCGCGCGATAATCGATGAGCTCATTGCTCAGCTCGATCCACCCGTCGACCATCGTATGTTCAGGACTGCCCGCTTCACGCGCCTGATGCGTAAGCATCACCAACACCGCGTTGGCCATGCCCGCGATACCCTGCAAGGTGTGGATGAAGGAGCGAAATTCCTGCTCCGAGGCCAGCGATTGCGCCACGAAGGTACCGTCCAGCACCATCGCCGTGGCTTCATGACGTTTCAGTTCGTGCTGCACCAGCTTCAACAGGCCAGGCAGCCCTTCCCTTTCCAGCACGCCATAGGCACTGATGTACTCCATGCGCTCCGGCACGACGCTCTGGTCGAAGAAGGACATCTGGCCGACGTAATTGAGCATGCGCGCACTGGATTCGGCCAGCAGCGACATGTACAACGCGCGGCCACCGGCTCGAATGTGCGCATAGCAGAACTGGTTGGCGAGAATGGTCTTACCCGCTCCCGGCGGCCCCTGAATGATATACGCCGAACCTCGCAGGAAGCCTCCACCGGTCAGATGATCCAGTCCTTCGACACCCGTCGAGATTTTGTCGATCACTAGCCATTCTCCCTCTACCTTTCTTGTACGCAGATGATACGGATCATGCGCCGGCCTCGACAGTGGCAACGGTTGATAAGGAGGTGTGTCTGCCGGGGCCGTTTTTGGGTCCATCCTGCCTACCGCAAGAGTCTGGTGTGTATGATCGGCCACGGCATCGCTTGAACCGGGTAGTCGATCTCCTTTCCTTGAGGGCGCTGACGATGAAATTGATCCCTCCAGCGTTGGCGCTGGCCCTGCTGGCCGGCCCATCGTTCGCCGCCGATACGCCGGCTAGCACGCAGCACATCAATCCTTCCACCTTGAGCGCGACGCACGGCTACACGCACGTGATCAGCGTCTACGGCGGACGCACCATCTACATCGCCGGCCAGGTGCCGCTGGATCAACACGGCATGCTCGTCGGCGCGGGCGACTTCGCGGCGCAAGTGCGGCAAACCTTCGAAAATCTGAAAGCGGCCCTGGCCGCCAGCGGGGCCGGTTTCTCTGACGTGGTGCAGATGACCACCTATGTGACCGACATGTCGCAAATCGATACCTATCGAAAGATCCGCGACGAATACATGCACGATCCCTTGCCGACGGCCAGCCTGGTGGAAGTGAAAGGCTTGTTTCGCAAGGATGTGATGCTGGAGGTGAGCGCGGTGGCGGTGATGCCGGTAGCGCCGCATAACCTCGCCAGGCCCGCCGAACGCACGCCCAAAGGCTGAGCACCTGGGTCTTCGCAAGCGCCGGAACCGCTGGCTCCGGCGCTTTTTCATGTCCGCTGGTCAAAATCATAAATGGCTTCCCCTGGAAATCATTGACCGAGGTTTGTTCGACTTCCGCATCAATGACCGAGGGGAAACGCAAATGGGCGGAACGACACTTCGCAAATGGATCCACATCGCCAGCGTCGCTTGCGCGCTGGGGTTCGTGATGCCCGCCGTCCAAGCAGCCCCGGGCGAGCGCGATATCGCCATCGACGTGCAGAGCGTGACCTCGCCGCTGGATCGCTTTTACAACTTCTCCGTCGGCTCCGATTACCCTGGCACGTTGATGCGCGAGGACAGTCTCGCCCAGCTTCAAACGGTGAAAACAGAGCTCGGTTTTCGCTATATCCGTTTTCACGCGATCTTCCATGATGTGCTCGGCACGTATCATGAAGTCGACGGCAAACCGGTGTACGACTGGACCGGCATCGATCATCTCTACGATCGATTGCTGGCGATGGGCATCCGGCCTTTTGTCGAACTGGGATTCACGCCGGAAGCGATGAAAACCTCCAATCAGCATATCTTCTACTGGAAGGGCAACACCTCCCATCCCGTGCTTTCGAAATGGACGGCGCTGGTGGACGCCTTCGCGCGCCATCTGGAGCAACGCTACGGCCAGCGCGAAGTTCGCGGCTGGTATTTCGAGGTGTGGAACGAACCCAACCTGGCCGGCTTTTGGGAAGGCGCCGATCAGAAGGCCTATTTCGAACTTTTCGACGCCACCGCGCGCACTCTCAAGCATTTTGATCCGCAATTGAAAGTAGGCGGACCGGCAACGGCGGGCGCGGCCTGGGTACCGGAATTGATCGCGCACACCACACAGGCCAGTGTGCCACTCGATTTCATCAGCACGCACACCTATGGCGTGGATGGCGGCTTTCTCGATGAGCACGGCGAAAGCGACACCAAGCTTTCATCGTCGCCGGATGCAATCGTCGGCGACGTGCGCCGTGTGCGACAGCAGATCGAGCAGTCCTCCAAGCCGGGCCTGCCGCTGTATTTCACCGAGTGGAGCACCAGCTACACGCCGCGCGATGCGGTGCACGATTCCTACGTGAGCGCCGCCTATGTGCTCAGCAAGCTCAAGGCATCCGAAGGCATGGCACAAGGCATGAGCTATTGGACCTTCAGCGATCTGTTCGAAGAACCTGGCCCGCCCACCGCACCGTTCCAGGGCGGCTTCGGCTTGATGAATCCGCAGGGCATCCGCAAGCCGGTGTATTTCGCCTACAAGTATCTCAATCGCCTCGGTTCCCACGCGTTGAAAACGAGCGATGCGCAAAGTTACGTGACCTGGGACGATGGCGTGCTCAAAGCGCTGGTGTGGGATTTCGTGCAACCGAAGCAGGATGTGAGCAATCGTCCTTTCTACACGAAAGTGTTTCCATCGCACTCGACCGGAAACGTCAAATTGGAACTGCAGCACATGCATCCGGGCACCTATCGTGTCGAACTCCACCGGACCGGTTTTGACGCCAACGATGCATACACGGCCTATCTGCGCATGGGTTCGCCCAAATCGTTGAACACCGATCAACAGAAAAAGCTGCAAGCGCTGACAACGGATGCAGCGAAGCAGCAGCGGCTTGTGGTCGGCGCGAACGGCCATGCAAGCCTGGTCGTGCCCATGCGCTCCAACGATGTCGTGCTGGTGGAGATCAAACGGGGCGATTGATGCCTGCCTCGCCCGCACATGCGCCTGCCCGCGCGGCGGCGCATGATGGCGGGCGGCGGGGTGCGCTGCCCTTGCCATCATCCATAGCGAGGGCCACCCCATGCTCGACTGGCTGGATTACCGCAAAGAACTGCTGGGCCGCATCGGCGACATCGCCAAGCTCAGCCCCGACACCGTCGCCGGCTACCAGACCCTGTCCAAGGCCGGCCAGAAAACCGGCCACCTGGACGCCAAGACCCGCGAGCTGATCGCGCTGGCCGTGGCCGTGACCACGCGCTGCGACGGATGCATCACCGTACATACGGGGGAAGCCCTCAAGCACGGAGCCAGCCATGAAGAAATCGCCGAGGCGTTGGGAGTGGCCATCGCCCTCAACGCCGGCGCGGCACTGGTGTATTCGGCGAGGGTGATGGATGCGGTCAACGCGCACGAGGCGGGCTCCTAGGGGCTATTCGCACCGCGTTTCAAAATTCGGAATGCCAAACGTCTTAATCAAGCCAGCCCACGGCTGGTCGATGACCTTGGCTACCCGAATACGGTGACGCTGTGCCCATGACCTTTCACGAGATCGAGCAGCACCTGACCGACTTGCAAAGCGCCGTGCCGCGCCTGCTGCAGGACAACGCCGGCACCGAGTTCTGGATCGAATTCATGGAGCGTGCCGATGCCATCCGCGATCACGTACCGCTCGAACACTACGACTGGGTTACCGAGCGCATCTACGAAGTGCTGGCGAACCATGGCATTTCGCCGCCGTCGCAGTGGATCATCGCCGCAGCCAGGGCGGGCTAAAGGCCTCTGCCGATCGGCCGATAGGTTCCTCAGGCACCCTATTCACGCGGGCGCTAAGGGGTTTCATCATGGCTACATCATCCGTCGTCGCAGCGCTGATGCTGCACAACCAGTCCTGTTCCCAATGCCGCATGGGCGAGCCATGCGTGGTGACGGAACGCATCCAGGATGAGTGGCTGCGGCAGCAAACCACCGCCAAACCCGAGCCGAACGCAGCGTGCTGGGCGACTGAAGACGCCGCCTGACGCGGCTTCCCGGCAGCGCGACAACAGCTTGCGCTTGTCGCCTCGCTTGAACTTCATCGCGAGGTTGCTTCACTCCGCCCCTACTGCACGTAGGGGAGGGAGCAGATCGCGCCTGCATCTGGTCAGCGCCATGTCCCAGCTGTGCTGGCATGCCGTTCCTCCCCTGCGGAAGTAAGGGAGGCGCCGGGGGCGCAAGCGAACCAAGTGAGTTGAGTGGCCACGCTAGGAGCTCCGTAGGCTGGGATGCAATCCCAGCATCGGCGATGCAGCGAGCTATTCCAACGCAGCGCCAGGGCGCCATCTCAACAACAAGTTGTGTCCAAATGCGTGAATACCCAGTAACTGTTTACGCATCCACTCGGACGCCGGTCTTTCGATACAAACAAACGTGACCCAGGCACAACATACGGCGACCATCGGACGCCCCACGAAAAGCGTCCACTTCGTCACCTCCGGCGTCAACGATAGATGCATCACCACACGCTGCATGATTTCGAACACATAAACGTGCACGAGATAAAGCGAGTAGGAAATCTCGCCCAGCCATACCAACTGCGCCGGCACCTTAATGACGCCGATCTTCGCAAGCATCACCATGCAGGCGAACAGGATGGCCAAAGGTGCGCCCCAGCCACCTGGCCCAAAGAAATTCACCATGCCTAGCCGATGCCACGCGATAAGCAGTGCAGCCGTCGACACGATCGCAAACGAGTAAATGGCTATCCGGCTCTTGATCATGACCTGCGAAACATACAGCCAACCGGCCAGCATGCCGAACACGAAATCCCAAACGATCGGGTTCACGGCCAGATTGGCATACCTGGACCATGGCACTAGCGGTTGCGCCGCTACCCCAAAGTTGTAGCCGCCGCGGTAAATGGGGACCGCCACCAGCATTAGCGCAAACCAGGCCGCCATGGCCCAATAACGCCACCGTCCAAAAAGCATGCTTGCGCCAAACAGCAGATAGAAATAGCACTCGAAACACAGCGTCCATGCAACGCCTACCGCCATCTGAAAATAGATGCCCGACGCGGCGGGGTTGTGCGGGATGAAAGCCAGGCCTTCCAGATAGGGGAACGCCACGGACAGCTCACGAAAACCGCGAAAGCCGTGCTCAACCATGAGGGCCATCAGGCTCATGACCGCAAACAACGGCCAGATTCTGGCCAAGCGTTTAGCCAGGAATTTTCCGGCGTAAGCCCTGCTCCCGTCGAAGTCCCGCGTAGTCAGCACCATCAAGAAGCCGCTGATGATGAAGAACAAATCGACACCCATCGCCATCGGCAGCAGCACGTGATTGGCGACCACCTTTCCCGCTTCCGTATCCAGCAGGACGCTACGGTTGTGCACCATCACGACCATCAACGCCGCGACACCCCGCAGCGCTTGTAGCCACTCAAGTTTTGGGGGTTGAGCACTCATATGGGTGAGTGCGTGTTGGCGGTCATCGGGTTGCTGGAGCCGGGTCCGACGGGTCAACTATTGCAATGCCATACGGTGACTGAGCCTTATGGCTTCTGCGAAGAAAAGGCTTTTCGACGAAACGGTAAGAAAGATATCCGGCAGCCACTGCAAGAAGGGCAGATATCGCCATCCCAAGCCAGAACCGATGTGTCACCGCGTTAATAACGATTTGCTGGATCGGAAAGCCGTAAATATATAAGCCGTAAGAAATATCGAACTTTCCATTTATCAGCTTTTCGCTGAACGACTCGCCGATAACCGCAACGGTAAAGGTAATGCCAAGCGTCCCAAGTACGCTGTATTCGAGCTTGCCGGGCATGAGAAACATGCCAACCATCCCAAACACCAACAGTAACCACTTGCTTGGGTACCAAGTTGCTTTCGTTACGGAAAGCAGTGCTCCACCACTGAAGCATATCCCGAACATGCAGAGGTAATTCAGCGGGACACCATAAAACGAAAAACCGGTGCCGGTGTGCACAAGCGACGCCGTCCCCAGGATAGACCCGACAAAGAGGGCAAGAATGACTTTCCAGGATCGTGAAAACGACAGCGCGACACCGACAGCTATGTAACAGACACACTCAATGGGCAACGTCCAGAGGCTTCCGTTGATCGCGTTTGGATAAATGTAGCTGGCAAAAACTCCTGGAATAGCCGGCCCCAAAAAGGTGGAATACTGCAGGAACGTTACCCATGCGAACTTCGACGTGACGTAATCCCATTTCGTTCCGCTGGTGTAGACAGCACCCAGACCATAGGTCATCAAGAACGAACAGACCACCATGGCAGGTAGCAGACGCCGCAGCCTTCGCTTGCTGAATTCGATGAAATTGCCGGATCGCTCAAAGCTGGCCGGCATGAAGTAGCCGGAGATCGAAAAAAAGATGGCTACCGCGACGAAGCCATAGGTGTCCCAAAACGGATAAACAGGCTCCGCCGACCCATGTAGTGCAAATTGGTGGCTGAATAGCACTAGCAAAGCAGCGAAATGACGTAACAGATCGAAGCAATTCCCCCGTCCACCCTCATAATTTCCCATCGACGCACATGTCCCTTTTTAAGCTTCTTCAAACTCGGTATGTGCGGCCAGTCTTCAAAAAGGTTGCGTCCTTAGCTCGTAGGCTGGGATGGCAATCCAAGTTTCAGGAAACAGCGAAAAAGCTGGGATTAGCATCCCAGCCTACGCGCTCCAGCCCCGATAGAAGACACAGGAAGTATTGCTGTGAAACAGAGTAGAGTACACAGCCAATGCTTACGCGCTGACGAAAAGAAATTCATCCTATCACCTCATCGATTGGAACGATGTGTGTGTATCACCACTTGATCCACTCTTTTGCATGCCTTATTCAATAAGCGCCAATGGAGGCATCTTCAGAAGATTTGCGACCTTGACAATTAATTCCACCGGCCATTGATCCAAATAGCTGTCATCTCCCTCCATTTCGCTAACGACACACTCATCAAAGCCAATGTGATCCGCAAAATCTCCCACCGATATACCAAGCCTCACTCTGTTATCATGAATAAAGTTTGATTTCCCCGAAATCACAAAATCATGACGTTTATCTAGCCCTAAAACGTCAGCAATATCCAGCTTGATTGCTTCACACAACCTTTTTGCTTCCATCAATGTAAGTGTTGACACGAACTCGTCTTCGTATGCTTCAACATCTATGCATTGAGCAATGGAAAGTTTAGCCGAGAGCGCCATGTCTTCGATGGACATTCCGAGCTCCTGACGCCGCGTTTTGATTCTTTGATTGATTTTCATGGAATTACTCCCGGGGCCGGCTCAAGTTCTTCCATATCTGATCCATTCATCCCGGTTGCGGGCGAAGTCAAACCACCAGGGGAAAACGGATCTGGCATGACGAATAGCGAGCCATCATAAGGAGGCGCATCGCCATTTGGATCTGCTGGACACTGATCCTTCTTTAGCTTTTTCTGGTTTGGCCACGGCTTCTTTGAATTTGGTGGCCATCGACCGTCATCGCGACCATTTCGATCAATTTTATCCCAATGGCGCCAATGTCCTTTGTCTTCAGGATGAGCTAACCACCAGTTTCCATCGGGGTCCCGAAGATACATTGTACCGTTACTGTATGTCCCTTGAGTCCAGCCGGCTCCTGAATTAAAACCAGGTGGAGGTGGTGGCAAATCGCCTACGGCTAGCCCAAGCGGGTCCACATCGCCTAATGGATTACCCTCCGCATAGGCATACGTATTAATACCACCCGCCAATCCAATCGGATCACTCTCAAGATACCGCCCCACCCAGGGGAAGTAATCCCGATACCCGTTGTTCCAAAGACTCAACTCCGCATCGTAATACTGGCCAGGGAACCCGATATTCAGCGGCACCGCGTTGTCGGTGCCTATCCAGCGCGAAAACGGAGTATTCCCCGCACGCCAGGCGAGAGTTTGATCGGCGTTGGTCATCGCCTCGGGGCGCCCAACCTGATCAAGGTGGATATCTTCCATCTGCCCGCCATGGGTGCGGGCGATCAGGCGGCCATTGAGCCATAGATAGTCCACCCACAAGCCACTGTCGTTTTCGGCGATCAGGCGATTGCTTTCATCCGGCGCGAAATACGTTGTCCTGCCGCTAACCGACTTCATCAACCGCTGCCCGAGCGGATCGATGTAATACGTATTGCCGAAGGCCGTAGTCATGCGGTTGAAGGGATCGAACTGCCAGCGGCTGATCCCGTTGGCGATGATGCTGTTTCCCAGCGCGTCATAGGCGAAGGTGGTCTTGTCAGCCTGGAGCATCCGGTTGCTGCCACTGTCGTAGACGATGTTCATGCTGGTGCCATTGACCGTCTGCGCAATGCGATTGCCATTGGCGTCGTACTGATACGCCTCGTTTTCGGCACCACCTTGAACCGATACCAGCCGCGATTGATCGTCGTAGCCGAAGCTTTCAGTGAGGATCGGCGAAATAAAATCCTGCTTCCTGATGATGCGGCTGGCGTTGTCGTAGTAGATGCCATAGGTCAGCACCGCGGGCACATTGGCACCCGTGAACCGCCCGTCGGTGTCGTAAAACAAGGTGGTGGTAAGGCCGTTGCTGCCTATCCAGCTCGCCAGCGCCCTGTCTTGCGGCTGATAGGTGATCTGGCTGGCCGCGGTTTTTCCCACACCGCCGATGTTCAAGCTCACCGACGACACCACGCCATTGGTGTAGTTGTAGATCGCTTGGTTGCCATCCGGATAGACCAGCGCAACAACCTGCCCAGTCGCGTTGTAGCTGTAGCCCACGGTGTAGGTGGTACTGCCGACGGTGTACGCCCGGCCGCTGATCCAGCCTTCCGGCGTGTAGCTGTAACCCACGCTGCCGTTGGCATCGGCGGCGATGCACATATGGCCGATGCCGTTGGCGCAGGTGTCGTAAGTAAAGCGCTGTGATTGACCGCCTGCGCTGATCACGGCAACGCGGCCGATGGCGTCATAGGTGTAGGCCGTCTGCACACCGTTGGCGCGAGTCATGCTGGCGCGCCGGCCGTTGACGTCGTAGCTATAGCTGGTCGTGCCGGTGTCCGGGCTGCTTTGTTGCCAGAGTTGCCCTATTCCGTCATAAACATAACTTGTCACCAACCCCCGCGGATCGGTGACGCTCGCGACATGGTCGCTGGCATCGTAGGTGTAGGTGATTGTGGTCGTCGCCTGGGCAGTACCGGCAATCAAGCCGAGCGCAAGCATCGCGACGCCACATTGGCGCACCGCCTGCTTCCCGACATGACGAGCATGTGTTCCGTTCAATCGCTTCATCTTGTTCCCCTTATGTCGTCCTTGGCGCCTTACGGTCCGGAAAATGAAGCCCAGGCCGAGCATCCCATCGCATTGCAAGCTCGTACTTGGTAGCTGTATTGCATGTCGTAGGGATCCAGGCCGCTTTCCACCCGATAGGTCAACGCGGTTCCGCTATAGACGGTGGCGCCGGTCTGGATGCGTTGCACTTCGTAGCGCGTCGCGGTGCTGGATGCACTCCAAGTGGCGGTATAGACGTCCGCCTTGCCGTTCAGCGTTTCGTTTATGAATGCATTGGCAGGCACAGGCGGAAACAGTGAGACGACGATGGTCACCGCACTGCTCCACGGACCGCATCCAGCGGCATTGCAGGCTTGCGCTTGATAGCTGTAGCTGCCGTTGCCTCTACCTGTGGTAGGCCAGCTTGTTGCACCACCCGGCGCTGGCTGTACAGCCGTCCAGCTCCCACCGTTGGCTTGCTCCTGCAAGTTGTAGGAGGCGGCATTGCCGATGCTGGTCCAGCTCACGGTGTACGTGCCGCTGTTACTGCTGCCCGGCAGGGATACGCTGGGCGCACTAGTGATGGCGGTAACGGCCACGTTGACCGTAACGACACCGCTCCACGGACCGCACCCGGTGGTGTTGCATGCCTGCACGCGGTAGCCGTAGTTGTTGTTGGCCTTGCCATTCGCAGCCCAACTCAAGGCACTGCTGTTCAGCACCGTATTCCAACCGCCGCTGTTGATCTGCTCTTGCAGCACATAGGCGGTCGCCGCGCTGATGCTGTTCCAACTTACCGCGTACGTACCGCTGGCGTTGTTGGCAGGCGCGTTCAAGCTAGGGGCACTGGATGGAATCGGCGGGCTTGCGCCGCCACCTTCGCTAGTCTGAGTCACGCGGTCCAATGCATCGTATTGATGGCTGGTCACGTGACCCATGGCATCGGTAATCGATAGCACGTTGCCGTTGCCATCGTAGGCATAGGTCAGCGATTGGCCGTGCTGGCCTGTACGCTGATAGAGCCGTCCCAGTCCGTCGGAGATGAAGTTTTCGATCAGGCTGGTGGTAGTGCCACGCACAATGGTGTGCTGGGTGACATCGCCGTTGGGGTCGTACTGAAAACCCTCCGTGGACGCACCATCCTTGTCGTTGTGGGTGATGGTCTTCACCTGCATCACCTGATCCCGATTCCAGGTAGTGACCTGCCCGTCCGGCCCGGAGAGGCTGGATAACAAGCCAAAACCATCGTAGCCATAGGTCCACGTGGCGTTTCCACCGTTGGGATGCGTTGTCTTGGTGGACGTCCTGCTGCGCGCATCGTAGGTGTAGTTCACCGTGTCGCCATTGGGGCCGGTGACCGCGCCAGGTTCACCCATCCCGTTGTAGCCACTGTAGGAAGTCGTCTGGCCAAGGCCATTGGTAAAAGACGTGAGATTACCCAGGCCATCGAAACGATAGATATCGGTATCGCTTCCGTTGGGCGACGGCTTGGTGACGGTCATGGTCTGCACCAGGCCGTTGCCATACAACGTGTAGAGGTAGCTGGTCGTGAGGGTCTGTCCGGCGATGCCGTTCGCGGAAAGATTGGTCACGCTGACGGAAGCAATGCGGTTCTGCGCGTTATAGCTGTAGGCGGTCTTGCGAACGCCTTCTACCGTCACGCTCAGCAAGCGGTTCAAGGTTGCGTTGGGATCCCACACGTAATCGGTCTTGCGCGCGAGCGACGTGCCGGCCGCTTCCGTTTGCGTCTGAAGCTGGCCGTTGGCGGCGTAGTTATAGGTATGAACGTTGCCGTTGTTGTCGACCGTCTGCGAAAGGTTGCCGTTGTTGTCGTAAGTTCGGGTATGGGCGGTGGGACCACATGTGCTGGTGCCGCCATCGGCGATGCTGCTCAGCAACCCGTTCACGCCGGCATAGGTGTTGACGGTGACGTGCCCTAGCGGGTTGGTTACCGTGGCAACCAGATTGCCAACGTTGATGTCGGCGGTGTCGGTGCGGTAGGCGATCGTGGTTTTACCGCTGCCGTCGGCGTAAGACGTGCTGATGGCCCAATCCCAAAACCTGCCGAAAATCGGGGTTCCGTCGCTGTTCGTTCCGATAACGGTTCTGTCGTACGTGGTGAGGGCATAAGGCACACCGTTGTAATCCACCTCGCGAAGCATGACATTGCTCGAAACGAGATCGCTCTGAAGGCCGATGTTGGTGGCTGGGCTGCCGGGAAAATTGATCGACGTGACGGTACCGCCCTGCTTGTAGCTCGCGGGAAGTTCGGTACCGATGTAAGAATACGTATTGCCACCTGGATCGGTGATCGTGACGGTAGGCGTACCGTTGCTCGGCAGTGCATAGGAAAAACCGATCGACTGGCCATTGGTATGCGTCACTGAGGTCAGCAACGTACCGTCGGCGTTATACGTGTAGGTCCAGCCAATGCCGGAAGCGTCAACGATCGACAGAATGGCGCCCTTTGCAGAATAGACCTGCGTGCTGCCGTCCTCATCCCGCAAGGTGTAACGGCCGCTGGCCGGATCGCGTGTCAGCACCTCCACCCCATTGCCCGCGACCGGATACGACGTATCGTTCGCACCGCCGGTGAAGGCCACCATGGAACCGTCCGGCCGGTGCAGCGTCCGCAGGTTGCAATCGGTGCCGTAGGTACAGGTGGTATCCAGCAGGTAGTCGAAATTGGTGGTCCACTGAGCCACCGCATTGCCGCTGTTGTAGTACAGCTCGAACTTCAGGCCCATTTCGCCTGGCCGTTCGAACAAGGGGAACGTCTCGATCTTGCTGCCGCTGCTGAGAAGTACGGGGTCGCCATTTTTATCAGCGCCGCCGCTTGGATTGTGCTTACAACCGACGGTTGCAGCGGCGCTCCCGGAGGAGAACTGTTTCTTGAGTAGACTGGCAAGGATCTTGCCGATCGACGGCATATAGCCGGATACGGGCTGCGGAGGGCTATAAGTAGCAACGCCGGCCGACCTCTTCAGGTCGCCGAGTGGATCTATGTAATACCCCTGAACATTAGACCCGGGTAAGTTCGTGGCGTTTTGCGGGGTGCTTTGGGCGGCAGCCGTGAACGGCCACGCATACAGCGAAGCCACGGCCGTCATTACACCCCACAGAAAAAGACGCTTCCGCGCGGAAGACGATGCCCCTCGATCGGCGATAGTCGCTGCACCCATGACAACACCCTTGGCGCGCACGGAGCGCAGCCCTTCCTTGTTTCCCCTAGACACAAACTTCCCCTTTGAGCTGCGCTGCACGAGCCTGCGAGTTGAATACGAACTACGCGATTATCCGTCGTGACATGTCATGCGCCGATCTCAAAAATTCGGCGCATCTTCCATGGAAGCTATGCGAACGACATGACATTGATGGTTAAGACGGCCCGACGGGGCAATCCCCTACCACCATTGCGGAACGCGATACGACGTTCGACTTAGCAATAACGCAACACAGCCAAATGCGGCAAGCTCCGAATAGGCCATGGATCAACCTCTCATGACGGCCGCACTCCATTTGGAGCCCGATGCAACCTTTCACCGGTCAAGCGTCACCCACGAGTGACTAGCAGCTGCGGCTATCGCTGAAAAGTCGATCAAGGCGTCTGTGCAAACCTGAGATACATCCGCAAGCAATGCCATCGAAAGATGGCTCAGCGAGGTATTCGATGAAATGCATACCGGACAGCGGTACCACCAATCCATCCTAAGTTCGCAGCGTGATAGAGCGGTGCGTCAGCGATTCCAGAGGATGGCCCTGGACTATCTGGCTCCGGGCGAGGATGTGCTCGATATTGGCGCCGGCACCGGCATCGATGCGAAGGTGTTTGCCGTCAATGGACACCGCACATTCGTGTACGAGCCATCAGGATCCATGGCGGAATACCTGGTGGAATATTGCCGCGATGAGATAGCCGACAAAACTGTCGTCTTCATTCCATCGCCGCTTGCCTGCAAGGTACATGCGGCCACGGCAGACTTTGCGGTCCTCAACTACTTCGCCGATCACGCGCTGCTTTTCGAGCAATTGTCACGCGTGATCGATCACGAGGGATTTTTCCTGGCCAGCATGCTGAGCCCGTACTACCTTGCGGATATGCGCTATGGCTGGTGGTGGACCAACATGCCAAATCTCATACGACACGGTCACTACGCCATACCGAGCGAAAGCCATGTCCATCGTTTCACGCCAGGCGTGGTGGCACATGCAGCGATGCCCTATTTTCAGCTTGAGCGAGTTACGCCACACGGCCTTGGATTAGTCACTCAGCTTTATATGTTCCTGCTGTTCCGGCGCAACTGACATGTGGAAAGACTGGCTACGACCGTTGGTGCGTCCGCTGCCGCAATGGTCGCCGGTTGCCGTGGCCGCTTCGTCGCGAACGGTTTCTGCCACCTTGCGGGGGAACGGACAGCTGGTGGACGTTACGGCGGACCATACTGTCGCCTCGCTGAAGCCGCTTACGATTGCCGCCAGCCTTGATGTCGCCGAGCATCCCACACTTGAATACGTCGATAACGCAACGGGCAAGCTGCTCGGCTTGTTGCACCTGGCGCGAACGGGCTCGATCACCCTGGAAGGTGCATCGATTACTCTTTATCAGGTTGAAGCCGGCGGGCACCGTTGTCTGAGGTGGCCGCGACGCGCATGGAACGCATGGCTTCAGAACCGGAGCATGCTGAAGAATCAGCCGGCGAACCATCTCAATATGACCCCCGCCGTCGCTCAGCAGCTTATGGTCGCCTATCTATGTCCGCGGCCGGTCATCTTGGTTTCTGTCGATGCGCCCGGGCACTCGAATATCTTTCCAATGGACCTGATTGGACCACTGGAACGCAGCGGGCTTTTTTCGCTCGCGCTGCGCAGCACCAATGTTTCCGAACCTGTCATGCGCGAAGTGGGCCGGGTTGCGCTTTCCAGCATTCCAGCAGACATGAAGGCGACCGTGTATAAGCTCGCCCAGCATCATAAGCAGCCGCTGCAACACTGGGGTGCACTTTCCTTTCCCGTTCGTCCATCGCCGAAGCACGCCATTCCGGCAGTGGCGGCGGCGCTACGTGTGCGGGAGTTGGATATCGTGCAAACCCAGGTGATCGGTTCGCATACCTTTTTCGTGGGCCGCGTCGTTTCCGATGAAGCCTGGTCGGAAGGTGCACAGTTGCATCACACGGCGGGTTTTCATCAAGCCTACCGTCGCAGGCAAGGCATGCCGTTCCCTGAAGCGTAGCTTCGCGTATGCCCGGAGAAAGCTACTGACGCGACGCCCCGAGCAGGCCCACCCTGTAGCCTCCCTCGCGCAGCCGGTTGGTGGCTTTCACGCTCAATGTCACCAGGATCACCAGGTTCACCAACGGAATAAAGCAGCCGATGATCAGCAGTACCTTGGTGCCGGTGGAATAGCCGAAGCTGCCGCAAAGACGGACGATGCCGATGATGGACATCACCAAGGCGACCAGGCTGAGGGCCAGTGCAAGACCACCGGAGTGCTGTACAGCAATGGTCAGGAAATTCAGGATGATCGAATAGATGATCAGCTTCTGGCCGCTGGCCATCTGCTCGAGATCGGTGTTGTCCGACGGAAGGTCGTTGACCTCCGAACGCGGTGCTTCGTACGGATTATTGCTGCTCATGCTTCCCCCTATCAGCATAAAGATCGCCTGCCGGCGGATGCGCGGCAGGCATGCGACATAACCACTAAGCGATAGCCGCGGCGAAACCCTGTAAACGCTCCAGCGCCCTGCCCGCTGCCGCGACATCCTTGTACACGCGCTTTAAGATGCCGCGCAAGGCCGGCTTCAAATGCGGCAAGGTTTGTTGCAGGTCCGTGCCCTTCGCTCTTTCTTGCCTGGCGCGCAAACAGATCCCGTCGCGGGCCACGCAAATAGTGTAAACAGGCCCTAGGTCAAGCCACTTTTGCGAGTCTTGCGCAAGACTGCAAATGGATGATTCGCTTCGCTCACCCCTTCGGGGCCGTCCTTCGGACGTTCTCCGCGCTTCGCGCTCCGTCCGGCCTTCGCCGGAATGACGTCGTTATTTTTTTATGCCATTCGGGTAGAACGTAGTTCTCTGTTTTTCTGGAATCCGAGAGCAAAGACGTGGGATACCTCAGGGGCTGGGTGGAGTGAAGCAATCTCGCGGTAAATTCAAGCAGTGCCGCAAACTCAGACAACCCCACCCCAACCCTCCCCTGCCGACGCAGGGGAGGGAGCACATCATGGCGACTGTCAACACACACGCCTAAGTTAGTGCCATAGCTCCTAGGTCTGCAGCGATCGAACGTACAGGACCTCATCCACGGCGATCCCCCAAATGGTCTCCCTGCGTGTTTTCCCCTCGGAAGTCCAACCATCCGCGCGATAGCAGCGTTCGGCACGGAGATTGCCGGCAAGCACCCAGAGCACGGCTTGGCGGTATCCCCTTTCGGCCAGACGAAGCCGGGCAGCGGATAACAACGTACGTCCCAGGCCCCTTCCCCACCAATCGGGATCCACATAAAGCGCGCATAGCTCTCCGAAGTCGGGCATATCGGCATCGCGCGCCGGCGCCGTGGTGGCGAAGCCACGAATGACGCCGGCGTCCTCCGCCACGATGGTCTTGGGCCGCTGCATATCCGTGTTGGCGAAATCGTAGCGCTGGGCTCGCTCTTCAGGGCGAAGCTGGGCGAGATACTCATGCGGCAAAAATGGCGATAGCCCGCTTGCCACGCGCTCACATGCATGCGTGCCACGCTCGGAGCATCTTCAGGTCGCGCCGCGCGAATCAGCATGTGCGCTGTCTACGCTACTTGCCGAACTGCTCAAGCCACTGCAATACCGTATGGGAAAGCTCGATGCGTTGATCGGAATACGCATGGTCAGTAGGAAAATGCATGCTGGTTACCTTGGTATCGCCAGCTTGGCGAAGCGCGGCGGCGAAAGCGTTATCGGCGTTCGCCAAGCCATCATCCGATGTGACGACCAATACGGGCCGGCCTTTAAGTGTGTCGGCCTTGGACGTGAAGGCCCACGCCGAAGCATGCTCCGCCAGTTCCTTGGCGAGTCCATCCGGCGTGCACCCACTGAGAGGGGCCATTCCCTCACCGGCGAGTCCCGCACTCATTTCATGCACGGCCTTGGCATGAGGTTCTTTTGCCGACATCTGTTCAAACACGCCGCCCATGTCGGCCGCCGATATCATCGCAATCCCCTTGACGGCAGGATCTGCAGACGCCGCCTGGACGGCCATGAAGCCGCCCATGCTGTGGCCGATGAGGACGATGCGTGACGCATCCAGGCGCAATCGCCTGGCGTTCTCAGGTTGCCGCAGATAAGCAAGCGCGGCGGCGGTGTCCTCGATGCCGTGCGAGAACGAGAAGTCTCCCGACGAGCCCCAGGAGCCGCGGTAATTGAAATAGGCGACGTCCCAGCCGGCACGACGGATGTCCTGCGCCAAATCCAGGTTGCGCTCGTTGCCTGGAAAACCGTGCAGAAGCACGACCGCCGGATGTGGACCGGCGCCTGCCGCAACGTAGACCAAGGCATTCATCTGCGACCCATGGCTGGGGATCTGCATGGTTTCCATGGAAGCCCGCATGTTGCTTTGCGGCTTCTTGACGATATTCGCCTTGTCGTTGTCGCCGTCTCCGAGCGCGCGGGCCGCACCTGGAGCAAGTCCGGCGAACAGGCAGGCTGCCAAGAGCATGGATGTCGCACAGTTTTTCATGTAGTCCCCACTAAATGAATGGTCAGTTGAAAACGAATAGTGCTGCGAGTGCCTTTTTGAGCTCAACCCAAAGCGAGCCCGAGCGTGCCGGGAAGGCAGAAGAACTGCACTCGCGTCGAAATCTTGCATCCCCGACAGATAGCTCAATCACCATCTTTAAGCTTGATCAAGCGCAATGCCGTGAGCTGACTTTCAAGCGTTGCGATGGAATCCCAGGGCAAGATCGGTGAATTTTGCCTTTCATCCGTTGGATGCGTTGGCAGCCCATCAGACCAACCGCCACAACCCACAAGCGGTAGCAGCGGCCGATGATGCAGCCATGCAAGGCAAACCTCCGAGATAGTGCCGGCGCGACCACCGATGACGATACACGCGTCACCGGCGAGCGCCATCATCAGGTTCCTGGCATCACCCATTCCACAGGGTATGACGACGGTCGCCGGCCAATCCGGCGCCGGCATGTCGGCTTCGGTGATGATGCTGACGACCAATCCGCCGGCGGCTTGAGCGCGTTGTGCCGCGACACGGGTTGCTGGGCCTCCGCATCCACTGATCACTGTGATTCCCGAACGAGCAAGCAACTCCCCTGCCTGTCCGGCCAGGTCGTAGGCCTTGGACCCAGGCTCGGCACTGCCCAACACGCAAACTTGAGGCTGGCGCATGTCATTGATCATGTCTGTCCTTATAGCTGCTCAGGCCATCCTTTGAACATTCGCGCCCCGAATCAGATGACTCGCGAGCAGAACCACTATGACAATCACTCCAAGCGACGACGGTATCACCTGGCTCCAGGGCTGCAGATGTTTAAGCAAGTTGCCTGCGCCGGCCGACAACATGGCGAAGTAGCAACCGGTCATTTTCAGCCCGTGATCCAATGGGCGTACGTGCTGCAGCCAATACCTTGCCCAAAATGGGCGACTCAAATCGTAGAGTGCGATGCATGATACGTAGGCCGCGGTCGAATAGCCGATCATAGGCGTCCAGGATGCCGTGCCCGCGCCCTTGGATAGCAAAAGCCACGCACACCCACCTAACGCGATACAGGCAAGCGATGTGTCAACAGCCGAGGGGGGACGCGTTCGCAGTGCTAGGGAACGGAGGCTGCTTACGTATTGATAGGAGGCAGAGAGCGATGCGGCCAGCAACGGTACGGGTTCGTGCAGGAAGATATCGGCCAGTAGAGCCGTTCCCAAAACAACGCCGGCCAGGATGACGAATACACGGCCACTCCGGCGATGAATTCGCCCTCCCTTGGTCGACAGCAAAGGCACCAGTCCGCAGATCAAACCCGCCACACCCATGCCGACATGCACAGCGACGTTGATGTCGTTCACTTGCATAACTTCCCCTTAGGGCCTGTTTACACTATTTGCGTGGTCCGCGCTGGGATCTGTTTGCGCGCCAGACAAGGAAGAGCGAAGGAGTGTACGTCGGTACACGACTGAGTGATGACGCAGGATGGCGGGCAAACAGACCCAGCCCTTCGGGTTGCCGCTGTGTAGCCGCCATGCGGCTGCGCGCGGCTTGCCTTGGCAGCCAGCCAAGCCTGCGCCACGCACTACCACCTGACGGCTACACAACGGCAACGCGGGCTACGCAAATAGTGTAAACAGGCCCTAGGAGCGCAAGGGCTGATTTTCAAAACCTGCGCATTATCCAGTCCAATGGGAAGAAGTATGCACCTATGAAAGCAGCTTGCTTAAGCGGGTATCTTGGTTTCTTGCCATGACTTGCTCCCTCCCCTGTGCGCAGGGGAGGGGGTTGATAGCGGCAAGCGGCTAGCTTCGTGCTCAAGTAGCGCCATTTCCCCTTGGCTACTTATCCGTCTTCGAACCGTCTGCTTCTGGGGCCATATCGCGCTCGTGCACCGACTTGGCTATGGCTTTCAGCGCACCCTCGGTGCCTTCGCAAGCATCGTTGGCCAGCAGCACGAAACCCTCGTGCTGTTGCGGATAAAGCACCATCTGGCTCGACATGCCGAAGCTTCCGCCGCCATGCCAAATGATGGGCTGGCCGTGGTCGTTCCCCAGATTCCAGGCCATGCCTTCGCCATCGTTCGCATCGCCCATTAATAGCCGGTGGGATAGGCGGATCGTGGGATTGCCATCATCCAATTGCCAGCGGACGTATTTCGCCATGTCTTCGGTGGATGCGTAGAGTCCCCACGCGGCGCCCGCATTCTGCGGGTGGTACGGGGTGACGCGGCCATAGCGGTCGTAGCCGCTGACGAGACGCGACTGCACTTTGTTATCCAACGTGAAGCCGGTGGCCGTCATGCCCAGCGGTTGCGTGATGTATTGGCGCAACAGTTCGTCGAACGGCTTGCCATAGACCTTTTCCAGGCCAAGCCCGATCACCAAAAAACCGGCGTTGGAGTAAGTCTGTTTTTCGCCGGGCGCGCTGCGCAACACGGTGTCATGCAGAGCAGTCAGAAACTGCTCGCGACCGAAACCCTGGTTGAGGGCGACCATGCGAGCGTCGAAATCAGGTGCACTCTTATTCGCAAAGAGGGCATCGGTATCGGGAATATCGCGCGGCATGCCGGAGCGGTGCGTCACCAGCGTGCGCAGGGTAATCGGCTGGTCTTCCCAGGCAAGGTTGCGGTAGTCGCCCGGCAAATCCTTGCGGAAGTCGCCGTCCAGGCTCATGCGGCCGTCGACGACGGCTTGCGCTGCCAGCGTCGCGGTGAATGTCTTGGTAACTGCGGCCAGCTCGTAGATGCTTCGCCGGGTTGGTAGTTGGACGTTGCTGCGAGACGTGCTGCCGTAGTCGTAGAAGTGGATATGACCTGCCTCCGCCACCGCCATGGAAACACCAACGTGGCAGCGATTGCGGAAATAATCGTCGACTGCTTTATCGACGGCGATATCCAGTACCGAGCGGCGCGGGTTGTCGCTGGGTGTTCTGCTTGTCGCGGCGTATACGGAAAGGGCAGCGATCGAACAAAGCAACACCATGGCGTAACCCAGCCAGCGCATGCTTGCCTTCGCAGGCTTTTCGCCCTGGACAATAAGCGAAACCATAACCGTTCCTTCTATGGAAGCCGCGGTGAACGCCTATAAATGCTTGCAAGCTACAGGCAAGGACTTCAGCACGGACTTACGCCAGCATTGCGGCCAAGGTCGACACACAAATCACGACGCAGGCGGCAAAGAAACTGTTGAGCATCAGGGTTTCGAATTTCATGGCGACTCTCCGTTCGATGAGTGGGTAAGGCTTTCGAGGAGAGGTCGTGCAAAGTCGGTGCCAACGACAGCATTAGCTTGGAAACCGCATAACGACGCCATTTGCTACGGAAAGAGGCGACGTGTCTCGTTGTCCGCGGACAGTTGTCCGCGCTGTCCGGACGGTGTACGTGAATCGACATAGGCCAACGTCGCGCCATTGTGCGGTCCCCACCTGGGCGGGAAAATCGCTCCCCCCGGGCCACGTTGAACGCGTTTTGCGGTTGTTGTCGATCTTCCCCCTTCCCGCTCGTCAGTGATAAGAACCCACGGCATCTCGCCGCGGACAACACAAAGGACAAGTAATGAGCAAGATGATCTTCGTGAACCTGCCGGTGACCGACTTGAAGCGATCAAAAGCGTTCTACGAGGCCGTTGGTGCGACCAACAACCCCGCCTTCAGCGACGATACCGCGGCGTGCATGGTGTTCTCCGATACGATCTACGCGATGCTTCTCACCCACGACAAGTGGCGCCAGTTCACCGGCAAAAAGATCGTCGACGCGCACGTGGACGCACAGGTGATGCTGTGCCTGTCGGCGGATGGTCGCGAAGCTGTATCCAGCATGGTCGACAAGGCGAGCGCTGCCGGCGGCAAGGCGGACCCCACGCCCGTGCAGGACTTCGGCTTCATGTATGGCCGCAGCTTCGAGGATCCGGATGGCCATATCTGGGAAGTGATGTGGATGGATCCCAACGCCATCCCGCCGCACGCCTGAGTAGCCGGCTGGCTGGTGTCCGGAAAAAATAGCCACCTATCAGGGATCGGCCAAATGCCCCGTCATCCCGGCGAAAGCTGGGACGACGGGGCAAATTGAACTGGAAATGCTCACGGACCAATCGACCGGACAGAACACCTGCACCATCGTGTCGTCATTGGAAAGCAATCTCGGCGTTCAAAAGGCAATCGGACCCAATGGCCGTGCCCCGTGGCTGGAAACCGTTACGCATCAAGCATGCCACGCGGTACCGAAAAACGACGAATCATCTCCGCCACGACATTAATAGGCAACAGCCGTTTCAGCTTCGTGGATTGCGCGCATACTTGGCACGCCTCGTCCGCCCGGGCAGCAGGGGATCAACTTCCACTTGCAGCGCAACAGCCCTGGAGGACCTTTGTATGAAGAACGTCACCCCTTTCCTGGCAATCGCCATTGCGACGCTTTGCGCGTCCGCCACTCCTGCCGCAGACAAAAAGGACGCCACTATCGTTCGGGACTACACCGACGTGGTGGCGCCTCCTGATCAAGCCGCCTACGAAACAGGCGTAAAGCGCTTCAATCAATGCCTGGCTCAGCACGGCTACAAATTCGCATGGACGGCTTGGGTACACGAAACCGGCGATACGTATACCTATTCCTATACGACCGATCCGCTCGCGTGGGAAAGCTTCGATGCCATGCACGCCCAGGGCGCCGCGTGCGATGCAGCCCTCAGAGCTGAAGTGAATCCGCATTTGAAGCGCGAAACGAGTTCGTTCATTCAAATCATGCCGGAACTGAGCCACATGCCAAACAATATGGGACTAGGCACAGGCTACATTGAGGTCACCAACTTCAAATTGAAACCAGGGCATGAAGCCTCTGAAGCTTTCACCACTGCGGCAAAAAAAATCACCGCGGCGGCCGAAAAATCCAAATGGCCCAACTACTACTCGATCGGCATGATTCGCGACGGCGGCGACGACGCACCTGACTTTGTATTGGTAAGTCCGGCAAAAAGCTGGGCCGAACTGCAGAAGGATACTGACCCATCCGTCTGGCAGATGGTCGAAAACGTGTATGGCAAGGAAGCAGGTAAAGCCATTCGCAAGTCGGTAAACGATGCACTCCAGAGCGTCACCTCGCACGTGGACAGTTATAGCGAGAGTTTGACGTACAAGCCGTCTGGCAAGTGACTGATTCTCGAATCAACCGAGCGGCCCCTTATGCGGGCCGCTTGTCCTCGTAGATGGGAGATTAAATCCTCTTGACCGGGGTGTCTGCCGAACAGAAACAAGATCGTGGTTCACACGCATGCAGCTCCATCGTTCTTAGGCATGACCGTAGCAGGCCAGCCCATCCATCAACGAGGAGCGAACCATGAACCACATTGCCCGAAGCGTCATCCTTGGAATCACCATTTTTTTCTCCGCACAGGCCGCCTTTGCGGAGATCGGCGAATGCAACAATTTACCCGCCGCCGTGACCGCCGCAGAGCCGCAAATGGCGGGATGCCTTCCGCCCCAGTCGCCCCTCCAACCACCATGTGATCGAGCACAGCTCGATGTAAAACAATTCTTCAATATCGAAGCAATATTGCCTGCCGCCGAACCGGGTCAAATCTATTACGAAGGCAAGATACGTGCTCGCGGCGCTCCCGCTGGCACGAGACGGTTTGTGTTTCTGTATGGGGAAGGACAAGTCCTCGAGCAGTACTACACCGACGATCACTATCAGACGTTCTGCATTCTTTAAATAGCGCAGCAAGCCTGGCTTGGATATTAGTTCGTTCAAGCTACGCCTCATGGAAGCTCCGATTTTGGCCGGAGCTTCCATGGAGCATTTCGAAAACGCAAAGAAGCGACTTCGGCATCTCTGGTTTCCTAGACAGTCCAGAAAGGAGCGCATTGCTTATCAGCGCCGTGAGAGAAGGCCACGCCGCTTTTTGCTCCGCCGGCTCTCAGCCTTGTGCCGCCTTTGCCCGCATATCTTCATACTTACCCAAAAAGCACCTCTGCATACGCCAGATCGTTGCTTGTATCGGACGTGTCATCTTCGTTCTGCGCGCCGCTCTCAAGAAGCACTTTGTACTTTTCTATCAACGCTTAGAGCGCTTCGATGATGCAATTGATTTCAAACCATTCCATTTTTTCTCAACTGTTGCCACGGCCCACTCATGCCTCAGAAGTGAACCTGATCCTGCTTTGGAATCGCTGCGAGCGCATTTCATCCTCGTTGCCGAGACCCACTCGCTTCTTAAAAGTGAACCTGCACGCTCAGACCCCCGTTTTGCTCAAGATGTTGCGCACAGTCATGGGGCTGATCTGCGATCACGATCATGTCCGAAATGGCAGGAAATATGTCTCTTCGGCCATTCGCGCACCGGCTACAGTATTTCCATGCCTACTAGACAGACTTCAAAAACCCGCCACATCGGCTTTGTGCTATTTGACGGACTTACCGCGCTCGATCTTGTCGGGCCGATGGAAGCGTTCGCCGTAGCCGGCGCGGAAACCGGGGGCTATAAGGTTTGCACGGTTGGCTTGCGGCACAAGACCGTTGTCGCCGAGTCTGGATTGATATTCAAACCTCAGCTCACGCTAGCCGAGTGTCCCAGGTTGGATACGCTCATCATTCCTGGCGGCGAAGGGCTGCGCCGCCCGGCCATCAATACCGCTGTCGCGGCCTGGATCAAGGAACGCGCGCCAACGTTTCGCCGTGTTGCGTCGGTCTGTACCGGCATCTTCGGCCTCGCACCAACAGGCCTGCTCGATGGTCGTTCCGTCACGACGCATTGGCGCTTCGCCCGTGAAGTGGCGCAGCGCTTTCCGGCGTTGCGCGTCGTTGCCGATTCGCTGTTCGTCAAAGACGGAAAGTTTTATACCTCCGCCGGCATTACCGCCGGCATCGACCTCAGTCTCGCGCTGATCGAAGAAGATATGGGCCGCGCGGCTGCCTTGCGCGTAGCCCGCGAACTGGTGGTCTACATGAAACGTGCCGGCGGCCAGGCTCAGTATTCGGAGCCCTTGCGCAACCAGGCGATCACGGTCAGCCATCTTGGCGAAGTGGCGGCTTACATCGATGCCAATCTGGGCAGCGATCTTTCGGTCGAGATATTGGCGGACATCTCTCATCTCTCTGCACGTCAGTTCGGCAGGCGCTTCCGGGAAGCCTTCCATACCTCGCCGGCGGCGTACGTTAAAACCGCACGCTTGAACCATGCACGCCATTTGCTGTGTACGAGTCGCTGCCGCATCTCCCAGGTAGCCACCATGGCCGGCTTTGCCAGCGAAGATGCCTTCCGGCGCGCATTCGAACGGCAATTTGGACTTACGCCGACCAACTATCGCCATCGATTCGGAGAGACACAACCATAAGCTTGTTGCCAATCCAGCGTTGTGCGCCAAACAAGGTTCTTAGGCGTCCAGCCGTGTTGTTTGGCTGTGTCCGGTCGCGGCAAGTAATTTTGATGTTTCGTGGGATACCCACTTACCCACACTTGCTATACCCACAATTCAAACAAGTCTGACACCCATCCATCAACACCAACGCCTTCGTATTGCACTTCGCACACAACGTAGCCCCCGGCGGGAAGCCGGCTGAGTCGTTGGTATCCGCATCGGTGGGGCTCAGCTCAGTTTTTTTTTGAGCGGCGTTTTCGTAGGCGGCGCGTTTTTCGGCGATCAAGGCGCGCTGGGCGTCGCTCATTTCCGGATCGTGGATGAGGCCGATGTTCTTCATGTGTTGTTCGATCACCGCGCCGATCTCGGCGACGATGCTTGGCATGTAGACGCCGCCGGCCTTGAAGTAGCCGCCGCGGGGGTCGAAGACGGCCTTGAGTTCTTCGACGATGAAGGTGACGTCACCGCCTTTGCGGAAGACGGCCGAGAGGATGCGGGTGAGCGCGACGATCCACTGGAAGTGGTCCATGTTCTTCGAGTTGATGAAGATCTCGAAGGGGCGGCGCTGTTCGTATTGGGTGCCGGCGTTGAGCACGATGTCGTTGATGGTGACGTAGAGGGCGTGCTCGAACAGCGGGGATTTGATCTTGAAGGTGGAGCCGATCAGCGCCTCGGGGCGCTCCAGGCTCTCGTGCATCTGGATGACTTCGGCCATCGGCGCTTCTTTCGGCTGCTCGACGGCGGTGGGTTGCGGGGCGGGCGCGGACTTGTCTTCGGGTTTGACGACCTCGTAGCCCTTGATCTTCTTTTCGATCTTGATCGTCATATCGATGCTTCCTGGTATCTGTGTTGGCGCTGTATGAAATGAGTGGGTTCGCGAATGGCGCGTTCAAGCGCTATGGCTAGGTTGGCCCCTCACCCCAACCCTCTCCCCGGAGGGGAGAGGGAGAAAAACGGGTTGCCCCTCATCACATCGACTTGAATGAGAGAGGGACTGAAAAAAAAGAAATCCGGCCCGACTCGCGTCGGGCCGGATTGCTCATGACTTACTTCTTGCGGGCGGCCTTCTTGGCGGTTTTCTTGGTCGCCTTACGACCGGCCTTCTTGCTGGCAGTGGACCTCTTTACCGCTTTCTTGGCGGTTTTCTTGCTAGCGGCCTTTTTGGCCGTCTTCTTACCTGCGGCCTTGCGGGCCGTCTTTTTGCTGCTGACCTTCTTTGCAGCTTTGCGGGCCGTCTTCTTCGCGGCTTTCTTGCTGGCTTTCTTTGCTGCGCCTTTCTTGGCGGCTTTCTTCGCAGCACCCTTCTTGGCAGCTTTCTTTGCTGCGCCCTTCTTGGCGGCCTTCTTCACCGCTTTCTTCGCTGCGCCCTTTTTGGCGGGGGCGGCTTTCTTGGCGGAGGCTTTCTTGGCGGCCTTCTTGCGGCGAGCCTTCTTCGGCGCTGCCGGAGCGGGCTCTTCGGCTACCGGGGTAGCGGGTGTGAGCAGATCGTCGGTGTGCGTTTCGAACTCGGTATCGATGGACATGCGGGTATTCCCCTCCGGACGTTTGTTATGGAACCTTCATCAGGCTTGCTTACGGCGTGTGCGGAAACGTAGCGCGATTTCGCGTTGCGTGCCACTCCTAAAACTTTCCGTAATAGCCTTCCTTCAAAGCATCGAACAAATTGGCGGCGGTGTGCATCTCTCCGTCGTACTCCACTTCTTCGTTGCCTTTCAGTTCCACAACACTACCGTCCTCCAATTCGAAGCGGTAGAGGGTGTTTTCCAGATCGGCTTCTTTCACCAGCACGCCCTGGAATGCAGCGGGGTTGAAGCGGAACGTGGTGCATCCCTTGAGGCCCTGTTTATAGGCGTAGAAGTAGATGTCTTTGAAGTCTTCGTAAGGGTAGTCGGTGGGTACGTTGGCGGTCTTGGAGATGGACGAATCCACCCAGCGCTGTGCGGCGGCCTGGATGTCCACGTGCTCCTTGGGACTGATGTCGTCGGCCGCAACGAAGTACTCGGGCAGCTTGGCCTTGGGATCGTCGCTGAATGGCATGGCGCCCGCATTGATGAGCGCGCGGTAGGCAAGCAGCTCGTAGCTGAAGACTTCCACCTTCTCTTTGCTCTTGCGTCCTTCACGGATCACGTTGCGCGAGTAATGGTGCGCGAAGCTGGGTTCGATGCCGTTGCTGGCATTGTTGGCCAGCGACAGCGAGATGGTGCCGGTGGGAGCGATCGAGCTGTGATGGGTGAAGCGCGCACCCGTTTCGGCCAGCTCCTTGACCAGATTGGGCGCCACTTCGGCGACGCGCTGCATGTAGCGGCTGTACTTGGCGTGCAGCACGCGGCCAGGGATCAGGTCGCCCACTTTGTAGCCGTCCTCGACCATCTCCGGGCGCTTGCGCAGCATGTCGCCGGTGACTGTGTAGTTCTGGGCGAGCACCGGCGCGGGGCCTTTTTCCTTGGCCAGCTCTAGCGCCACTTCCCAACCGGCCACGGCCATCTCGCGCGACACGTCTTCGGTGAAGGACACCGCGTCGGCCGTGCCGTAGCGCATCTTCAACATGGTGAGCGTGCTGCCCAGGCCGAGGAAGCCCATGCCGTGGCGGCGCTTGGAGAGAATTTCGTTGCGCTGCTGTTCCAGCGGCAGGCCGTTGATCTCCACCACGTTGTCAAGCATGCGGGTGAAGATCTTCACGACTTCGCGATATTCATCCCAGTCGAAGCGCGCCTTCGGGCCGAACGGGTCGCGCACGAAGGTGGTGAGGTTGATGGAGCCGAGGAGGCAGGAGCCGTAGGGCGGAAGAGGTTGCTCACCGCAATTGTGTGCGTGCAGGCCATTCCCATCGAAGGTGTTTATGCCGGGCACCTGCACGTCATAGACGTCCTCAACGCCGTCTGCCTCCAGTGCGACCACGGTGGCGACATAGCGTTCACGATTCAGCGTGCGGCGATAGCCGGTAAGCAGCGCCTTCAGGCGCGTGGCCTTGTCGCTGTCGGCAAAGCCGACCAGTTCGTTGAAGCGCGCGAGCGACTCGCCGGCAATGACCAGCTCATGCTGCGCCTGCGTGGCGTACTCGCGCATACCGCCTTTGCCGTCCGGCAGCATGCCGCTGCCCGCCAGACGTCGATCGCAATAGATACGGGAAGCAATACCCAGACGCAGCAGCATGCGTTGCACCGCCTCCAGGCGCGCCATATCCGACTGAGCAAGGCGCACCGACACACCCTTGGCCTGATTGCCCTGCACCGAACCGTCGGCATCGAAGAATCCACGAAGGAAGCCGCGATAGGCACCGCTGGAAGCCTTCTCAAGCGCCGGTGTGATGGCCTTGTCGCCAATGGTCATGCCTAACTCGAACGCAAGATCGCGCAGAGCGGCGGACTTCATGCGCCATTCGCCCCGGCCCTGTACTTCGGACCAGCCGTTGAAATCGATGCGATGGTGCAAGGTTTGCGCGCAACGCAGCGCCTCTTTCATCAGCGCCTGCGCACCGCCACTCGCACTGGCGTTGACGACTGCGGCTTGCGTCCACACGGAAAGAACCGCCGCTTCCTGCTTGAGCGTGCCATCGCCCACCAGCAAGCCGAGCAGATAGCCTTGTTCTTCAGTCAGCGCGCCGCTCCAGCTTGCGTTGGCGCGGTGATCGTTCAGCAGCACACGGTCGCCCGCTTGCAGCTTGCCTGCCTCGCACCATTCCGTTTGCAGGTTCCAGCGGGTCAAACGGGAAACGCGGCGCACGCGATGGTCCGCGGTGAGGCGCAGCCGATGCCCCTCTTCTGTCTGCAGTGCGAACACCGGCTTGGTGGCGGTGCGGAAAAAACCTTCTGCTCCGGTGGCGTGATCCTTCCCGTCCACGCGCGCCATGAAACCGCGCCCCAGCAGGTCGCGCACCTGGCGCGGGCCTTCGGCAGTCTGAACCCAGGTATCCGCTGTCACGCACGGGTTGGTCGCGCGAATATGCTCGCACCACCAGTTGTTGTTCATCTCGTTCACCTTGTCGATGAGGATGAACCCGGGCTCGGCGTAGTCGTACGTGGAGACCATGATCATGTCCCACAGATGACGCGCACGGATGTGCCCGTAGATCTTGCAGGCGACCAGGCCGTCTTCGCGTTCGACGTAGTTTTCGTGCGTGGGCCATTCGCGCCATACGACCTTGGCGGAATCGTCGAGGTCGATGTCGACCTGTTCCTTGACATGCACCGGGAAGACCAGCGGCCAATCCTGGTCGTGCTCGACGGCCTGCATGAAGCCGTCGGTGATCAGCAGCGACAGATTGAACTGACGCAGGCGGCCGTTCTCGCGCTTGGCGCGGATGAATTCTTTTACGTCGGGATGGCTGACGTCGAACGTGCCCATCTGCGCGCCGCGGCGGCCACCGGCCGACGACACGGTGAAGCACATCTTGTCGTAGATATCCATGAACGACAGCGGGCCGCTGGTGTACGCGCCGGCGCCCGACACGTACGCGCCGCGCGGACGCAGCGTGCTGAATTCGTAGCCGATGCCGCAACCCGCTTTCAGCGTAAGCCCCGCCTCGTGCACCTTCTGCAGGATGTCGTCCATCGAATCGCGGATGGTGCCGGACACGGTGCAGTTGATGGTGGAGGTGGCGGGCTTGTGTTCCAGCGCGCCGGCGTTGGAGGTGATGCGGCCGGCGGGGATCGCACCGCGGCGCAGCGCCCACAGAAAACGTTCGAACCAGTGCTCGCGCAACTCGGGCGTGGCTTCCACTTCCGACAAGGCGCGCGCAACGCGCTTCCAGCTGTCGTCGATGGTGGCGTCGACCGGCTCACCGGTCTTGGTGCGCAGGCGGTACTTCTTGTCCCAGATGTCCTGCGATGCGGGTTGCAGCGGAATGGCGGCATCGCGGGTGGTGTTTGTTGCACGCAGGGTGCTCATCGGCTTCCTGACCTCCTGGCATGGCCTCACGGCCCCGTTGGTTTCTTATAGGTAGAGGTGTAGTGGCGTCAGTGACGAGAAAAAGCCCTGTCGTACCCGGTTCACGCATCACGCGTGAAGGTCGGGTCCGGCGTTTTTCGCGAACAGCGGCAGCCCCTCCTGACGTTATTCATCCAGCCACAGCACTTGGGTAACAAACCAAACCCCGCACACAAGATGTTGTGGTTGCGACTGGGCGAACGTTACCCCCGCCATCGATGGATGTAAAGGCCTGACTGCAGCATGACGAGCAATAGGATGAAAATGTCCATCCGCCTAACTTATTTGTTACGGGGAAACGCACCGACATCGCGCATTGCGGTCGACGCGCTGCCACCGGCACGTTGCATGCTTGGGAACCGACGGCGCTGCGTCGAGTCGAACAAGCGGTTTTTTCTTCAGCTCCAAGGAGACTTCATGCACGCACGTTTTCTCCGCAGTTTTACTGCCCTGCTCGTGGCGGCCTCGTTCGCCGCCTTGCCGCTGCGCTCGCACGCCGGGTTGCCGCCGGCAATCAACGGCCAGCCGCTGCCCTCGCTTGCACCCATGCTGGAAAAAGTGACGCCGGCGGTGGTGAACATTTCCACCAAGACGCGCGTGCGAGTGAGCAATCCGTTCTTCGACGATCCGGTGTTCCGGCAGTTCTTCGGCCTGCAGGGTTCGCCGCGCGAACAGGTGGAGCAGAGCCTGGGTTCGGGCGTGATCGTGGATGCGGCGAAGGGTTACATCCTCACCAACAATCATGTGGTGGGCGGCGCCGATGACATCACCGTCACGCTGCAGGACGGGCGCAACTTCAAGGGCACGCTGGTGGGCACCGATCCTGCCACCGATGTGGCGGTAGTGAAGATCACCGCCGACAAATTGCAGGCGCTGCCGATTGCCGATTCGTCCGCGCTGCGCGTGGGCGACTTCGTGGTGGCGGTGGGCGAACCGTTCGGCCTGGGACAGACGGTGACCTCGGGCATCGTTTCTGCGCTGGGTCGTTCCGGCCTGGGTGGATCGAGGTTCCAGAATTTCATCCAGACCGATGCTTCGATCAATCCCGGCAACTCCGGCGGGCCGCTGGTGAATCTGCGTGGCGAGCTGATCGGCATCAACACGATGATCCTGTCGCCCTCGGGTGGGAATGTCGGCATCGGCTTTGCGATTCCCAGCGACGTGGCGACCGAGGTGATGCAGCAGTTGATCGCGCACGGCAAGGTCAGCCGCGGCAGCCTTGGCGCACAGACGCAGGACATCACGCCGAACATTGCGCGCATGCTGGGCTTGAAGAGCAACGATGGCGCGGTGGTGACGCGCGTGCTGCCCGGTTCCGCGGCCGACCATGCGGGATTTGAAGTGGGTGACGTGATCACCGCGGTGAACGGCAAGACGCTGCACAGTTCCGAGGAACTCACCAACACCATCGGCCTGCTGCCCGCCGACAGCACGGTGACGCTCACTGCGCTGCGCAACGGCGCCTCGCGCAAGCTCACTGTGCAGCTCACGCCGCAGAAACTCGCCACGCTCGACGGCGCCAAGCTCGATCCGCGCCTGGCCGGTGTGACCTTCAGCGAACTCAGCGACCAGCAGGCCGGCCAGGGTATGGCGGGCGTGACGGTGTCGGCGGTCAATCCCAACAGCCGCGCTGCGCAGGCGGGGCTCTCGGCGGGGGATGTGATTGTCGGCATCGGCAATCGCCGCATCACCAGCCTGCGGGATTTGCAGGGGCTTGCGGCGATGCGTCCGCGTCAGCTGGTGTTGCTGGTGTCGACGGATGAAGGATTGAATTACGTGGTGGTGCAGTGAACGCAGTTTCCTCCACTGCTCGCACCTGGTTAGCGTCGGACCTCAGCGGAGGGTGGCAGATGATGTTGAGTGTTACGTAATGCTCGTTCGTCGTCCCCGGCGAAAGCTGGGACCCCAGTGTCTTCCGCTTTAAAGTCGCTGGGCCCCGGCTTTTGCCGGGGCGACGAGCATGAAATGAACGACGCAACGAGCGAGCATGACTCCAAGCCAAACGGAAATCGGCCCCAAACGTTTCCATCGCGCTCAACTATTCGCCGCAACTCCATGAACGCACACGATGTTCATAAGCGCTGTTGCTTGATGTTTTGGCGCCAGACGGCTGAAATACGGCAATCCGTCACTGCGTGATAGCGCCTTCGGCGGCACACTCGCTTCGTTTCCCCCATTTGCAGGTCGCGCCTTTCTATGCCCGTACGCATCACCCGTCTGCTTTCTTTCGCCCTGATCGGCGCCGGTCTTTCCACTGCCGTGCTCGCCGCGGCCACGCAGTCGCTCACCTGGCGCGGCGACGTGGTCACCGCCAACGGCGTGGTCAAAGGCGTGGCGAAGGCCTGGCAATCGTCCGGCCACGGCGCGATCCAGATCCAGCCGTTCAATACCGCTTCCGGCCTGGATGCGGTGGCCGGCGGTTCCGCCGATATCGCCGGCAGCGCGCGTCCCAGCTCGGGCAGCTCGGTGGATAGCGGGCTCACCTTTACGCCGGTGGCATGGGATGGCCTGGTGCTGGTGACCAGCCCGGCCAATCCGGTCAGCAGCCTCACGCTGAAGCAAGTGCACGACATCTACTTCGGCAAGATCACCAACTGGAAGGAAGTCGGCGGCAACGATGCGCCGATCGACGTGTTCGCCGTGGCCAGCCCCGGTGATGGCGTGGAATACAGCTTGCGCAAGCTGCTGTTCGGCCGCGGCAACCAGCCGGTGGCCGCGCCGCGTCTGTACGTGAACGTTACGCAGCTCGAGCAATCGGTAATGCTCGATCCGCGCGGCTTCGGCGTGACCACGCTGTCGAGCGTGGCCGGCAATGCGAAGATCAAGATGATACGCATCGACGGCACCGCGCCCAGCGCCAGCACGCTCGCCAGCGGTGCGTATCCGCTGTTCGTGCCGCTGTACCTGGTCACCAATCCATCCAGCCCGAACGCGGCGGCGGCGAAGGAATTTGTCGACTTCACGCTGAGCTCGAAGGGTGCGGCTGCATTGCGCGCTCGCTCGCTGGTGCCGTATGACGCCGGCAGCACGCTGATCGCGATGGACGCATCACGCCGCAGCCAGATCCTGGCGCAGGTCGGCGCACACGCCAGCGCGGAGCCTGCACAGGTCGCCGCAGCACCGTCGCGTCCCGTTGCACCGGCGGCCGCGGTGGCCGCAGCACGCCCGGCCACGCCTGCCGTGCCGGCGCTCAGCAAAGTCAGCGGCACCGTCGTGGCCGCACCGCAACCGAGCAGCCTCAAGGGCGTGCGCGGCGATGCGTTCACCGAGCTGGCCGCCGCGGGTCGCGGCAGCAATTTCGCCAAGGTGACCAGCGATGCGTACGTGAGCGTCGCCAAGACCAGCAGCAAGGTCGCGGTGAAAACCGCCAGCAAGGCCGCGAGCGTCGAGCCGAAGGCCGAGTCCAAAAAGAAGATTGCCAGCGTGGACAGGAAGCCGGCGCGCAGCTATCGCGTCGCCGCCGGCGAAACGCTGTATTCCATCGCACGCAAGCATGGCGTGGACGTGGCGCAGATTCGCACTTGGAATCACCTGAAGGACAACACGGTGCGCACCGGCCAGGTGCTGCGCATCGACGCGCGCTGACGATTGCTCCGCTTGCAGATCCTTGCCGTCACGATCGATCTGGACGACACCCTGTGGCCGGTCATGCCGGCCCTGGAGCGGGCAGATCGCGATCTAAACGATTACCTGCGCCAGCACTATCCCGAGGTAGCGCGCACTTGGCCGATTCCCCAGCTGCGTGCCTTGCGTGCGCAAGTGGCGGCCGAACGCATCGACCTGGCGCATGATTTCACCGCGCAGCGCTACATAACTCTGCAGCGTGCATTCGATGCCTGCGGCATCGCCGAAGCGCCGCTGGATACGTTGTGGGAAATCTTCGCCACCGCGCGCAATAGCGTGGAACTCTATCCCGACGCGCTGCCCGCGCTGGAACGCCTGCGCACCGCATGGCCGGTGGCCAGCCTGACCAACGGCAACGCCGATCTGGAACGCATCGGGCTGCATCTGCATTTCGCCCATCGGATCTGTGCGCGGGATGTGGGCGTGGCAAAACCCGATGCACGGATTTTTCTTGCTGCCGCCGAGAAGCTGGGCATAGCACCGGAGAATATCCTGCACGTGGGTGACGATCCGGAACTGGATGTGGTGGGTGCGCGCGAAGCCGGGTTGCGCACGGCATGGATCAATCGCGCCGGGCATCCATGGCCGGGAGCGCTGGGAGCCGCACCGGATCTTGATGCGCGTGACCTGGCCGCGTTGGTGGAGTGGCTCGAGAAACCCGTTGCCTCTCCTCTTTAGGAGCAGCGAGGCTCATGCTTTACCTCATAAGGCAGGCATGACGGCTGGACGGCCTGGGCTTCAAGACCCTTTTTGAACCGCTCCCCAAAAACGCGCATCATCTGCGGCCAACCCACCTCCGCGCAGGCTCGAGCGCAAGGAATCGCATGTCCGCCCTGATCACCCAACGCTCCAACCGCCGCGCGCCCACGCCGATCGAGGCCACCGATGCCGTACATCTGAGCACCACGCGCAAGCGCTTGAATGCGGCGCAGCGCGGCTGGCTGGACGAGAACGGCTTCGATGCGAAGCCCGGCAGCGTCTGCCTGCTGCCGGATGCGAACGGCAAGCTGGCGCGCGTACTGGTCGGCGTCGATCGCCATGATCCGCTCGCCGCGTTGGCTGGCTTGCCGCTCAGCCTGCCCACCGGCGAATACGCCCTGGCAGCCGAAAGCGTGCCACTGGATGGCGAGCTTGCCGCACTTGGCTGGGCGCTGGGCTGCTATCAATACACGCGCTATCGCAAAGCGCGCCGCCCGGGATCACCCTTGGTGGTCAGCCCGGAAATACATGCAGCGTTGACGCCGCAGATCGAAGCCACCTACTTCGTGCGCGACCTGGTCAACACGCCAACCGAAGACCTGGGGCCCAAGCAACTCAGCGATCAGATCAAGGCGCTGGGCAAGACCTACAAGGCCAAGGTACGCGAGTGGGTAGGCGATGAACTGCTGGAAGACAACTTTCCCACCATCCACATGGTGGGTCGCGCCAGTCACCGTCCGCCGCGTCTGGTGGAACTGACCTGGGGCAAGGCCACCGATCCGAACGTGGTGCTGGTCGGCAAGGGCGTGTGCTTCGATACCGGCGGCCTGGATCTGAAGCCTTCCGACGGCATGCGCTGGATGAAGAAGGACATGGGCGGCGCCGCGCACGCGATCGCGCTGGCCTGCCTGGTGATGGAAGCAAAGCTGCCGGTGCGGCTTACCTTGCTGGTGCCTGCGGTGGAGAACGCCGTCTCCGGCGCAGCGATGCGCCCGGGCGATGTGGTAGTCACGCGTGGCGGGCATGCGGTGGAGATCGACAACACCGATGCCGAAGGCCGCCTGGTGCTGTGCGATGCATTGGCTTTCGCCGCCGAGCAGAAACCGGAGCTGATCATCGACTACGCCACGCTCACCGGCGCGGCGCGCGTGGCGCTCGGCCCCGATATACCCGCGCTGTTCGCCAATGACGATGCGCTTGCCGAGGCGGCACTGGCATGCAGCCGGGCAGTCGCCGATCCCGTGTGGCGGCTGCCGTTGTGGCGGCCATATCGCAAGTTGCTGGACTCGTATATCGCCGACTTCGCCAACGCCGGCGCGTCGCGTCACGCCGGCGCGATTACCGCAGCGCTGTTCATGGAACGCTTTGTTCCGGAAGGCATGCCCTGGCTGCATCTGGATACGTATGCGTGGAACGACGGCGATCGTCCCGGCCGGCCACGCGGCGGCGAGGCGATGGGCTTGCGCGCGATGTTCGCGTTGTTGAGCAAGCGCTACGGTTGAGTCGTAGAGCAGTTCCCTCCCCTGCTTGCAGGGGGGGCTAGGGTGGGGTTGCACGAGCTTGCAGCGCAGTTGAAATTCATCGCGAGGTTGCTTCACCCCACCCCAGCCCTCCCCTACTACACGTAGGGGAGGGAGCAATAGGCATGACTTCTGGCTTAGTCACAGCGCCACCCGACCCTGCATGATGCGCGGATGTCCCTCCGCCGCTCATACCCCATGCGCCCACTGCGTCCTGCCCTGCTCGCCTTCAGCCTTGCCCTCGGCCTCGCCGGTTGCGCCAGCGTCCAGCATCATCAACCGCCGCTTACCACGCTCACGGAAAATTCCGGCGGCGCCATGCCGGATGAGCAAAAGCGCGTGCATTTCGATCATGCGGAGCTACACATTGCAGTCGATCCCTCGCAGCAGCGCATCGATGCCACGGCCACACTGACATTCACCGCACGCGAGTCGACCAACGTGTTGGTGCTGGACCTTGATCGCAACTTGCCAATCAGCGCCATCGAGTTGGATGGCAAATCACTGACATCCACCGCTTGGAGCAATCCGGAAGGACGCATGCGCATCCAATTGCCGCATGCGTTGAATGCGGGCGAACGCGTTTCTGCCACCGTGCACTACGGCGGTCAGCCGCACGTCGCCAAGCGTGCGCCGTGGGATGGCGGCTTCGTATGGAGCCACACCAAGGATGGCCAGCCATGGGTGGGCAGCGCGGTGGAAGGCGAAGGCTGCGACTTGTTCTGGCCGTGCATCGATCATCCGCAGGGCAAGCCCGACCTGGTCGATCTGTACGTGACCGTGCCCAAGCCGCTGGTGGCGCCGGCCAACGGCGTGCTGATCGGCGTCAGCGAAGACGGCGACAAGCGCACCTATCATTGGCGCGCCAAGCATCCGACGACGTATGCGATTTCCATCAATGTCGGCCCGTATCAGGAGCTCACCAGCGAGTACCACAGCCGCTACGGCAACGTGATTCCGCTGCAGTATTGGTACCTGCCCGGCGAAGAAGAACAGGCGCGCAAACTGTTCGCCGAATTCCCGCGCATGCTAGCGTTCAACGAAGCGATGATCGGCCCTTACCCCTTCGGCGACGAAAAGATGGGCGTGGTGGAGACGCCGTATCTGGGCATGGAACACCAGACCATCAACGCCTACGGCAATCACTACGCGAAAGACGGCAGCGGCTTCGACTGGCTGCTGCAGCACGAGTTTGCGCACGAATGGTTCGGCAACCAGATGACCAACGCCGACTGGGACGACATGTGGTTGCACGAAGCCTTCGCCAGCTACATGCAGCCGCTGTATAGCCAGTCGATCAATGGCGACATGGGTTACTACGCGTGGCTCAACAAGCTGCGCCTGACGCTGCGCGATCGTTTCCCCATCGTGTCGGGCAGCAGTAAAACCGAGGAGCAGGTGTACGACGACGAGCGCGGTCCGGGCCTGGATATCTACAACAAGGGCGCGTTGATGCTGCACTCGCTGCGCGCACTGATCGGCGATGAAAAGTTTTTCGAATGCCTGCGCGTGCTGGTTTACGGCACGCCTGATCCCAAACCCGGCAACTTCGCGCCGCACTACGCGAGCGCGCACGATTTTGTTGAGATCGTGAACAAAGTGAGCGGGCGCGACCTTGGCTGGTTCTTCAACGTGTATCTGTATCAGGCGGCGCTGCCGGCGCTGGACGAGCAGCGCCAGGGCCATACGTTGAGCTTGCGTTGGCGCACGCCGCATGACTTGCCGTTCCCCATGCCGGTGGAAGTGCAAGTGGACGGCAAGTTGCACGTACTGCCGATGACGCATGGCGAAGGCACGCTGGACTTGCCGTCCGATGCGTTGGTGATCGTCGATCCGCATTCGAAGCTGCTGCGCGATCTGCCGCAGGTGACGGAGTTCCAGCGTTGGCAGAAGCAGCAGAAGGCGAAAGGCAAGTCGACAGCGGGCTAGTGCTAATCATTCCGGAGCCAAGGTCCATTGTTGTCCGGAGAAAATGGACAGTGCGTATAAGCGCGTCCGCACATCGACTGTGATGTGCGAGGTTTACCAGTCAATACAACATTACCGATTCGTCACCCCGGCGAAAGCCGGGGTCCAGCGACTTTTGAGGATATTTCAAGTCGCTGGGTCCCGGCTTTCGCCGGGATGACGACGTATCAAGCATCGCGGTGAATCGAGTCAAAATTTCCCGGACCGCAGTGAACGCGAGGCCGAAATGAGCTTGCCGGGTTGCCCGCGATTGCATTCGACGGGCCAAATCTGACGCCGTACCTTCGCCAGCATGAAGCTGCGTTGGAGCAGCCTTTCGTGACGCTTGGGGCAAAAAAAACGGCGCCGGGAGGGCGCCGTTTTTTTGTACGGGTACATGATCGGCTCTATTTGCTGCTGCTGGACGCAGCCGGTGCCGAGGCGCCCGGCTGGGTCATCGGCGTGGGCAAGGCATTCGATGCATTGGCGGCGGCAAGCGACGCGGTATCGCCTTGCTTGCCGCCATAGGGCAGCACTTCCGCGGCAAGCTTCGGATTAGCGTTGATCAGGCCGATCGCGTCGTACAGGACATGCGCGGTTTCCTGGAGCTGCGGATCGGCCGCCTTCTTGGCTTCTTCCTGTTCCTTCAGTTCCGCCTTCAGGCTGCGCTCGTTCGGATTGAGGCCATCGTCGAGCTGGCTTTGGTCTTCGACTGCCGCCGCGGTGTTGCCGTCAATGGTCTTGTGGCGGGCACGGAATTCGGCCTGCAGCGCGTCCAGTTGCTTGCGCTCCGTTTCGCGCTGATCGTAGTTGAGCGAGATGCTGGTGCGATCGGCCAGCTTCTTGTACTGGGTCAGTTCGTCGAGCATAAGCTGCCACGACGGCGACTTGGCGACGCGCGCATCGTGCAACTGCTGCAGCTGCGGCAGGTAGGCCTTCATGTCAGCCACCGGCTTGTAGTCGGCCGGTGCGATCTGCGTCCACTGCAGCGCGTTGTCGTAGGTGGACTCGCCGAAATCCTTGTCGTCGCCGTTGCTCGGATATTGCAGATCCGGGGTGACGCCGCGCAGCTGCGTGGAGCCGCCGTTGATGCGGAAGAATTCCTGCACGGTCATCTTCAGCGCTCCGAAATTCGGCTTGGCATCGGGGTCGGCCGCGAAGCGGTTGAGGTCGATCAGCGTCTGCACCGTGCCCTTGCCAAAGGTCTGCGTGCCGATGACCAGGCCGCGACCGTAATCCTGGATGGCCGCGGAGAAAATCTCTGACGCGGAGGCCGTGCCGCGATTGACCAGCACCGCCAGCGGGCCGCTCCAGCTCATGCCCGGATCGTCATCGCCCTGCACCTGCACCTGGCCGCGCGCATCGCGCACCTGCACGACCGGGCCCTTGTCGATGAACAGGCCGGTGAGTTCGTTCGCCTCATACAGCGAGCCGCCGCCGTTGTTGCGCAGGTCGATCACCACGCCCTGGACGCCTTCGGTTTTCAGTTCGCCAAGCAGCTTGGCGACGTCGCGGGTAGCGCTCTTGAAGTTTTTGTCGCCTTCGCTGCGCGCGCCGAAGTCGGAATAGAACATCGGCAGCTCGATCACGCCGATCTTGCGCGTGACGCCGGCATCGGTGACTTCGATGACCTTCTTCTTGGCGGCCTGCTCTTCGATGGTGACCTTCTTGCGCACCAGCGAGATCATTTCGTGCTTGCCGTCGGTGCCCTGGTCGGCGGGCACGATTTCCAGGCGCACGGTGGTGTCTTTCTTGCCGCGGATCAGGTTGACCACGTCATCGATGCGCCAGCCGACCACGTCCTGGATCGGGCCGCTTTCGCCCTGGCCCACGCCCATCACGTAGTCGCCCACGTGCAGCTTGGTGGATTTGATCGCCGGACCGCCGGGCACGAGTTCGCGGATGACGGTGTAGTCATCGCGCTGCTGCAGCACCGCGCCGATGCCTTCCAGCGAGAGCTTCATGGAGATGTCGAAGTTCTCGGCCGCGCGGGGGCCCATGTAGTCGGTATGCGGATCGGTGGAATTGGCATACGCAGTCATGAAGGTCTGGAATGCGTCCTGGCCATCGAGCTGCTTCACGCGGTCGATGTAGTTGGCGTAGCGCTTGTCCAGCGTCTTGCGGATGTCGTCGTCGCTCTTGCCGGCCAGCTTCAGGCGCAGCCAGTCGTTCATGGTGCGCTTGCGCCACAGGTCGTCAAGCTCGGCCTTGTCCTTGGGCCAGTCGGCCTTCTTGCGATCGATGGCGTAGCTGTCCTGGGTGCTGAAGTCGAAGCCCTGCTTCAACAGGCCGCGCGCGTAGGTCATGCGGTCGATCGCGCGCAGGATGTACTGGTTGAAGATGTCGAACGGGCCGGAGAGATCCTTGTTCCAGATCGCGTTGTCGAACTGGTCCTTGTACTTGGCGAACTTCGCCATGTCTTCCTGCGTGAAGAACACCTTCTCGCCATCGAGCAGCTTGAAGTACAGCTTGTAGATCTTCGCCGACATCGCATCGTCGAGCGGCTGCGCGTCGTAGTGGAAGCGCGTGAGCAGATGCGCCGAGATCAACGCCGCGTTGGCTTCATCGGCATCCGGCTGCAGCGGCAGCTCCGACACCTTGCGCGGTTTGCTGGCACCCATGTCGGCCGCCGATTGCGCGAAGGCCGCCGTGGTCGTGACGCCGAGGGCGATCACCAAAGCAAGCAGGGGACGAAAGCGAAAGGTCATGGGTTTCTCTTCAGGCCTGTTCAGGCGTGCTCGGTGACGCCAGCCGCGTGAGCTTGCTGGTCGGCGTGATAGGAAGAACGGACAAGGGGGCCGGACGCGACATGGTGAAAACCCATCGCCTCGCCCGCCATGCGCAGCGATTCGAATTCATCGGGCGTCCAGTAGCGCACCACCGGATGATGGTGCGGCGTGGGCTGCAGGTATTGGCCGATGGTGATCATGTCCACGTCGTGCGCGCGCAGGTCGTGCAGGGTCTCGATCACCTGTTCGTAGGTTTCGCCCAGGCCCAGCATGATGCCGGACTTGGTCGGCACATCCGGATGCTGCGCCTTGAAGCGCTTGAGCAGGTCCAGCGACCACTGGTAGTCAGCGCCCGGCCGCACTTCGCGATACAGATGCGGCACGGTTTCCAGATTGTGGTTGAACACATCCGGCGGGAAATCCTTCAGCACTTCCAGCGCGCGCTCCATGCGGCCCTTGCCGCGGAAATCCGGCGTGAGGATTTCGATGCGCGTGCTGGGACTGGTATGGCGCACGGCGCGGATGCAGGCGGCGAAATGTTCGGCGCCGCCGTCGCGCAAGTCGTCGCGGTCGACCGAGGTGATCACCACGTACTTAAGACGCATGTCCCGAATGGTGTCGGCCAGGCGCGCCGGTTCCAGCGGATCGGGCGCGGCCGGGCGGCCATGCGCCACATCGCAGAACGAGCAGCGGCGCGTGCACACGTCGCCGAGGATCATGAAGGTCGCCGTGCCCTTGCTGAAACACTCGTGGATGTTCGGGCAGGATGCTTCTTCGCACACCGTCACCAGCGCGTTCTCGCGCAGCCGTGCCTTGAGCTGTTGCACGGCGTTGCCTTGCGGCAGGCGCACGCGAATCCAGCTCGGCTTGCGCAAGGTGGGTACGTTGGTTTCAAAGCCGGCGCGGTTGAGCGCGATCTTGTCGCCGCCGAGTTGCTTCTCGGCAGGTGCGCCACTGACGACGCTGATCGGGATGGTCTTGGGGGAAGCTGCGGTGTTATCGCTCATGAAATAGCTCAGACCGCCACGCGTGCGGGGAGTTCGGGGATCACGGGAGCGGCCGCTACAGCTTCGAAGCCGAACTGCCGGCAGAACTCGCCGACGAGCACATCTTCAACGTCCGACAGCCGCGACGGACCCCCCAAGTCTAGCACCTGCGTGACCGCCAGACCCTTGTAACCGCAAGGGTTGATGCGATGAAACGGTTCCAGGTTCATGTTCACGTTGAAGGCCAGCCCATGAAAGCTGCAGCCGCGGCGCACACGCAGGCCCAAGGCTGCCACCTTGGCATCGGCCACGTAGACCCCCGGCGCGCCTTCGCGGCGGACGGCTTCGATATTCCAATGCTCCAGCGTGTCGATGATGGCCTGCTCGATACGGTGCACCAGTTCGCGAACCCCCACGCCCACGCGGCGCAGGTCGATCAGCGGATAGGCCACGATCTGGCCGGGGCCGTGGTAGGTGACCTGCCCGCCCCGGTCCACCGGCACCACCGGAATCTCACCCGGCGCCAGGACGTGCTCCAGCTTGCCGGCCTGACCGAGCGTGAAGACGGGATCGTGCTCCAGCACCCACAGCTCGTCCCTGGTATCGGCGATGCGGTGGTCGGTGAAGGCGCTCATCGCCCGCCAGACCGGCTCGTAGGGCTGGCGGCCCAGGCGGCGGATGTTCAGGGGGAGGGACATGGATGCTTGGGCCTGCGCGGGAATGGGGGCCAATCTGTGGCCGCGGGGAATGGCTTACAAGTGAGGGAAGTACTGCGCGCCTGCCCCTCCCCGGAGGGGAAAGCGGCGTAGCGCAGCCTTACAGCGTATAGCGAATATCCGGATCCGCCCGCAGCACGCTGTGCGCCTGGTCGTACTGCTCGCGCGTATCGCAGCGGAAGCTCACGGTGACGGACAGGAAATTGCCCTCGCGCGAATGGCGGTGCTTCACCGTTTCATGCAGTACGTGCAGGCCTATGCCTTCGAGCAGCTGCGGTACGCGGGTTTTCAGATCCGCGCTGGCGTTGCCCATGGCGGTGATTTCGAACTCGCCGGGGAATTGAAACCCCTGGCCTTCCTGCTGCGCTTGGATGTCACTCAGTTCTTTCATGGAATGTCTCCATTCGGCTCGAATCCCGCAGGTTGGGGGTGCTACCCACCCCAACCTGCGATTCGAGCGTTTCGCGGAATGCTCACTTCTTCCCGCTGCCGTGGAACCACAACAGGATGCTGTCCCACAGGCGCTTGAAGAAGCCGCCCTGAGGCGCGTCGTTCATCGCCACCAACGGCACGTCCAGAATCGTCTGGCCGTCCTCGGTGATGTGCAGCGTGCCGACCTGCTGGCCTTTCTTGTAGGGCGCGATCAGCGTAGCGGGAACGTCCATCGCCGCTTTCAGCTTGTCGTAATCGCCGGTTTTCACGGTGACGAGCACGTCCTGTTGCACGCCGAGCGGAAGCTGGTTTTCTTCGCCCTTCCACAGGCGCGGTGTCGCCAGCGGCTTACCGACTTCGTAGAGCTTGTGCGTTTCGTAGAAGCGGAAGCCGTAGTTCAGCAGCGCGATGGCCGCATCGGCGCGCGCCTTCTCGTTGCTGGAGCCCATCACGATCGCGATCATGCGCGCGTCGCCGCGCTTGGCCGAGGCCGCCAGGCAGAAGCCTGCCTCGGCGGTGTGGCCGGTCTTGATGCCGTCCACGCTGGGATCGCGCCACAGCAAGGTGTTGCGGTTGCCTTGCTTGATGCCGTTCCAGGTGAATTCCTTGATCGCGGAGATGGCGTAGTCGTCCGGATAGTCATGGATCAACGCGCGCGAAAGAATTGCGATGTCGTGCGCGGTGGAATAATGGTTGTCAGCCGGATAGCCGGAAGCGTTGACGAAATGCGAGTTCACCATGCCGAGCTGCTTGGCGTACGCGTTCATCAGGTTCGCGAAGGTTTCCTCGGAGCCGGCGGTATGCTCGGCCAGCGCGATGGCGGCATCATTGCCGGACTGGATGATCATGCCGTACAGCAGATCCTTCAGCGGCACCTGGCTGTTGAGCTTGAGGAAGCTGGTGGAACCGTCGGTGCCGGCACCGCCCGAGCGCCACGCGTGCTCGCTGATCGTCACCGGATCGGTCATGTGGATCTTGCCCGCGACCAGCTGCGCCGAGACCACGTAGTCGGTCATCACCTTGGTGATCGAGGCCGGTTCCACGCGTTGGTCGGGGTTCTTCGAGGCGAGCACCTGGCCGGTGGCGTAATCCATCAGCACCCACGCCTTGGCATCCACATCCGGCGGCGGCGGCACGGGTACCTGCACGGCGGCCGGTGTGGGCGGCGGATTCGGCACGGGTTTGGGCGGCGTCTGCTGTGCGATGGCACTGACGCCGAAAACCAGGGCGGCGGCAGCAAAAAGGTGCAAGGGGCGGCGGAACGGATTCATGGGCGGCTTTACATCCAATAATTGCTCGGCGCGCATGGCGCCGGATTTCTAGGCAGAAAACGTCAGTCTACCGCGACCTGCGGCTGCGGCAGACCCATTTGTTCGATCTTGGAGCTCACCTGGTCGGCGCTGTCCACGTCGGAAAGCGGCCCCACCCGTACGCGATGCACGAGCCGGCCGCCAATCGTCGCATCAGACACCTGCACCGGCGCGAAATTCGCCACGCGCAGTTGCGCGGCGATGCGCTCGGCATTGGCCGGATCGGAGAATGCACCCACTTGCAGGTAAATACTGGGCGCATGTGCGGGCGTAACGGTGGCAAGTGGCGGCGGTGGCGCTTCCTGCGGCTGCGTCGGCGCCGACGGATCGATGCCCTGCACTTCCACCAGCCCGGTGCCCTTGGGCCAGATGCCGATCTTCACCGCCGCGGCGTAGGACAGGTCGATCACGCGGTCTTCGTGGAACGGGCCGCGATCGTTGATGCGCACGATCACGCTCTTGCCGTTCTGTAAGTTCGTCACCCGCGCGTAGCTCGGCAGCGGCAGCACCTTGCTGGCGGCGGTGAACTTGTACATGTCGTAGTCCTCGAGGCTCGAGGTTTTGTAGCCATGGAACTTGCTGCCGTAGAACGAGGCGATGCCGCGTTCGTCGTAGCCGCGCGCCGAAGGCAACACGCTATAGGTGCGGCCCAGCACGGTGTACGGCGACTTGTTGCCGTAGAGCGAACGCGTTTCCACTTTCGGCACCGGCTCGGGCAGGTTGCTTACATCGGGTGGCGGGCCGTCCGGAATGCTGTCGCTGTTGCTGCGGTAGCGGCTGCTCTGCGGCCTGCTGGTGTCATCACTCACACCGCCGGAACCGGAACTGTAGCGGCTGGAACCACTGCCGCCATGCGTGGACGCGTAAGACGGGCGCGCCCCGCGATGGCCACCGCAACCAACCAGCATCAGCGTGATCGCAAGCGGCCATGACAGGCGCCAAAGCGTCTTCATCGCGTGGCGTTCTCCTGAGAGCCTGTCTGGGGCTTCTGCGTAGCCCGCGTTGTGTCTGAGCGGTCGCCAGGTGGTAGTGCGTGGCGCAGCGCCAGACTGGCCGTCTGGTCAAGCCACGTGCTGCCGCATGGCGACCGCTCAGACACAACCCGAAGGGCCGGGTCTGTTTGCCCGCATGGCAGCATCATCTCTCGGTTGTGTATCGACATACACGCCCTCGTTCTTCCTTGCCCTGCAGGCAAACAGATCCCGGTGCGGGCCACGCAGAAGCCCCAGACAGGCTCTGATTGACGCCTTCCACGATCGCTTGTGCGAGCTGATTCACCGCCATTGCATACATCACGCTGCGGTTGTAGGTGGTGATCACGCGGAAATTCTGGAACGTGAACCAATGCTCCGGCCCGTTCGCGCCTTGCAGGGTTTGCATGCTGCTCAGTGCGCCCGGGTCCAGATGTTGCAGCGGGCCGTAGCCCCAGGCTTCGAGTTGCTCGACCGTCCACTGCGGCGTGGCGTCCTTCACGGTCAACGGCTTTGCCGCAGCGTCCGGCTGCGCGCGCGCCGCGACCGGTCCGCCGGTTACCCAACCGTGCTTGGCAAAATAGTTGGCGACGCTGCCGATGATGTCGGGCATCGAATTCTGCAAATCGATGCGGCCGTCATGGTCTTCATCCACCGCAAAATCGCGGATGCTGCTGGGCATGAACTGGCCCCACCCTTGCGCGCCCGCATACGAGCCGGTGAGCGTATCGACCGGGCCGGCGAGATGCGAACCGGGCAGCTCCAGCAGCGTCTTGAGCTCGTTGCGGAAAAACGCAGCGCGCGGCGGGTAGTACAAGCCCAACGTCACCAGTGCATCGAGCACCTTGTATTTGCCAGTGTTGCGCCCGTAGAAGGTTTCCACGCCGATGATCGCCACGATGTACTGCGGCGCCACGCCGTACTTCTTGGCGATGCTCTCCAGCAGCGCCTGGTGCTCGCGGTAGAACGCAACGCCCGCGGTGATGCGCGCGGGAGTGAGGAAAATCTGTCGGTAGTCGCTCCACGGCTTCGCTTCGGCCGGGCGGCTGATCGCATCGAGAATGCTTTGCTGCCGCTGCGCACCGTTGAGCAACGCGTTCAACGCGGCCGGATCCTTGCCGGTATCCTTCGCCACTTCGTTGACCAGTTGCGCCTGGCCGGGATGATCGGCCCAAGCGGTGAGAGGTGCCGCAAAGCATAGTGCGGCGAGTGCGAAAATCGTTCGTCCCTTCATGGGGGCGAGGTTAACACGCATGCGTGCTTTTGCTCGCCGGAGCCGTGAGCGATTCATATTGCGATTCGCTTCGAAAGCGGGCGAGGAAATGTCAGTCATGCACTTTGCGATTGGCATGAATCGACATCAGCACACCAAACCCCACCAGCAGTGACACCGCCGAGGTGCCGCCATAACTGACCATCGGCATCGGCACGCCCACTACCGGCAACAGCCCGGCCACCATGCCGCCGTTGACGAACACATAGACGAAGAAGCTCATGCCGATGGCGCCGGCGAGCAGGCGCGAATAGGTGTCCTTCGCCTCCATCGCGATCCACAGGCAGCGGCCGATGATGAAGGCGTACAGCACCAGGATCGCGCACACGCCGATCAGGCCGAATTCCTCGCAAAACACGGCGAAGATGAAGTCGGTGGTGTGCTCGGGCAGGAAATCCAGGCGCGATTGCGTGCCCTGCTCGAAGCCTTTGCCGAACACGCCGCCGGAGCCCACCGCGATCTGCGACTGAATGATGTGCCAACCGTTGCCGAGCGGATCGGATTCCGGATTGAGCATGGTGAGGATGCGATCGCGCTGGTACTGATGCATGAAGTGCCAGGCGATCGGCACCATGCCGGCCGCGCCCGCCAGCAACAGTCCGATGCGCCACCAGGCCATGCCGGAGAGGAACAGCGCAAAACCGCCGGCCGCTGCCACCAGCAAGGCGGTGCCCAGGTCCGGCTGCTTGGCGATCAAGCCGGCGGGAATGGCGATCATGCCGCCGACCACGATGATGTCCTTCCAGCTTGGCGGCAACTGGCGCGGGTGCAGATACCACGCCACCATCATCGGCATGGTCAGCTTCATCAGCTCCGATGGCTGGAAGCGCATGATGCCCAAGTTGAGCCAGCGATCCGCACCGCGGCCTTCGCCCAATACTGCCACCACCACCAACAGCATCACGCTGCCGGCGTAGAGCCACGGCGTCCAGTTGCGCAGCATCGAAGGCGGAATACGCGACATCAGCAGGATCAACGCGCCGCCCAGCGCGAAACGCGCCGCCTGTCCGCCGACCAGCCCGAGATTGGCGTCGCCCGCGCTATACAGCGTCACCAGTCCCACGCCGCACAGGAGCATCAGCGCGAAGGCGAGCGGCAGGTCGATGCGCGGACGCGTCCACACGCGACGCAGGAAACGATGGAAACGGAAGCGCATAGTGTCGATCGTCATTGCGCGTCGTCTCCTGCGGTGGAGCTGTCCGGCGCGGGTATGTCACCCTGCGGCGTGTCTTCCGGCACCGCCGGCGCCTGCACCGACGAGGCCGCCGCGATGCCCGATTCTTGCAGCGGATGGTTCGGCGGCACCGCGCCGCCTTGCGAGGCAAGCCATGCATCGAGAATCTTGCGCGCGATCGGACCGGCGTCCTTGGCGCCCCAGGCACCCGCCTCCAGCACTACTGCCACGGCAATGCGCGGATTTTCAGCCGGTGTGAAGGCCTCGAACCAGGCGCGATGGCGCGCGGCGAGATAGGCCGTGTTCTTGTTCTCGTTGTACCCCTCGCCCACGCGCGAGAAGCGTTCGGCGGTACCGCTCTTGCCAGCGATGCGATACGGGAAACCGTCACCCAGTTTTGTGCCGAAGCCGGTCGAGGTCGGGTCGTTGCTGTAAATCACCAACTGCATCCCCTCGTTCACCGCTTCCCAGTCCTTCATGTTCTTGATCAACGAAGGACCCAAGGGTGGATTCGCGAGCGGCACCGGCAACTTGCCGACATCCGCGCTCGACATCGCCACACGTGGCGCATACGGCACCCCGCGCCCGGCAAACGTTGCCAGCGCATGCGCCAGCTGCATGGCAGTCACGGACCAGTAACCCTGGCCAATACCGGTGATCACCGTCTCACCCGGATACCAGCTGCGTTCCTTGGGCGAATGTTTGGCCTTCCATTCGCGCGACGGCAGGACGCCAGAGACCTCGCCAGGAAGATCGACGCCGCTGGGATGCCCGAAGCCATAGCTCCCCATGAATTCGCTGACGCGATCGATGCCTAGATCCAACGCGAGCTTGTAGAAATACGTATTAACCGAGGCGTAAATCGCCTTATAGAGATTCGTCGTGCCCACGCCGCCGCGCACATCGTCACGATATCCGCGCGACTGGCCCGGAATGTAGAACACACCGGTAGACAGCACCGAATCCTGCGGTGTGCGCACTCCGTACTCCAGGCCCGCCAAGGCCATGAAGGGCTTCACCGTCGAACCCGGTGGATACGCGGCCTTGAGCGCGCGATTGATCAGCGGCTTGTCGGGCGAGGTGATCAGCGATTTGTAGTCGGGCGAACTGATGCCATTGACGAACAGATTCGGATCGAACGACGGCACGCTGACCATCGCCAGCACCTGGCCGTTGCGCGGATCGATCGCCACCGCCGCGCCGGGCCGGCCCTCAAACGCATCCTGGGCCGCCTGCTGCACGCGCGCATCGATGCTCAGGTAAAGATTTTTGCCCGGCGTCGGCGGATGCGTTTCCAGCACGCGCTGCACGCGGCCGTCGGCGTTGACTTCATCCAGTTCATAGCCTGGCGTGCCGTGCAGCAAATCTTCGTACGAGCGCTCCAGGCCGATGCGCCCAATGTGCGTGGTGCCTTTGTAGCGATCCGGATCGAGATTGGCCAGGTCATCCGCGTCGATACGGCTGACGTAACCGACAACGTGCGCAAACAGCGGCCCCATTGTGTAATGGCGGGTGAGGTAAGGCACCACGTCCACGCCGGGGAAGCGCCAACGATTCACGGCAAAGCGCGCGATGTCGTCCTCTGTCAGGCGCATCTTCAACGGCACGCTGTCGAAGCGGCGCGACTGCTTGAGCTGTTTGTGGAACGCGTCCAGGTCGTCCTGGTCGAGCGGGATCACCTTGCCCAGTTCGGCCAGCATGTCGTTCATGTGCTGCACCAGTTCCGGGCGCACTTCCAGGCGGAAGGCTGGCACGTTGTCGGCCAGCAGCACGCCGTTGCTGTCGTAGATCAGCCCGCGCGCAGGCGGAATCGCACGCGGCTTCACGCTGTTGTTGACCGAGCGGGTGGCGAACTCGTCGTGGTGCAGCACCTGCAGAAACACGTAGCGCCCAACCAGTGCGCACAGGCCGAGCAGGATCAACCCAAAACCCGCCAGCGCGCGGCGCCGGAACAGCTCGCCTTCGCCGCGAGCGTCCTTGTAGCTGCGCAGGCGTTTTTTACCCGCCCTCATTGCAACCTCAATCGCATCCGCAAGTCGTCAAGCAGCAGGAACAGGAATGGCCATAGCGCCGCGCTGACGAACGGCGACGCCCACCACAACGCCGGCGGCGTGGATTCGCCGGCGAAAGCGCGCACCACCAGCAACAGGAAACGATCGTTGATCAACAACGCCAACACCGCCAGCGTCTGCTGCCACATAGGGAAGAAACGCAGGCGCGAACGGAAGCGCAACGCGATGAACGCCAGCACGCACAAGCGCAGCGCCTGCTCGCCCAGCAGCACGCCGGTAAGCACGTCCGCGCAGATGCCGAGGATAAAGGCGAGTCCCAGCGTGACGCGCTGATCGCCCGACTCCAGCGCCCAGTACAGCAACACCAGCGCAAGCCAGTACGGTTTGAATGCATCGAGCACGTGCGGCAGCGGCACCAGCATCAGCAGCAACGCCGCGAACAGCGTGCCGACGAACCACCAGAAGGACAGGCGCTGGCGGCTCATGTCGGCGGCGCTCCCGAGGTTTGCGCGGCCGCCGGCTTGGCGGACGGCCTGGAGGAACCCGGAACGACGGAGCGCGGCGCGGCCGTCGTGGACGCCGGCGCAGGCGCTTCGCTCGCCGGTGGGCCGGCCGGCTGCGCAGGTGGCGGCGGACCGGCCGATTCGGCCAGGTCGTGCAGCACCAATACCTCGTCGGCGCGATCCAGATCGGCCGTGGGTTCGGCGCGCGCTTCCAGGAACATGCCGCTGGCGGCCGTTTCTACGTTACTGATCTCACCCACCGGGAAGCCTTGCGGGAAACGTCCGCCGAGGCCGGAGGTCAGCAGCTTGTCGCCCACATGCACATCGGCCGCCATCGGCACGTTCGGCAAGGTGAGCTGCTGGCCATTGCGCGAGCCGTAGGCAATGGTGCGCAGACCGGTACGCTGGACCAATACCGGCACGGCGTGATCCGGATCGGTCACCAGCATCACCATGGCGGAGTTCGGCAGCACATCGATGATCTGGCCCACCACGCCGTGCGCGTCGATCACCGGTTGGCCGGCCTTGATACCGTCGCGTGCGCCGAGATTGATCATCATGCGATGCCGGTAGGCGCCCAAGTCCACGCCGATCACGCGTGCCAATTGCACATGCAGTTCCAGACTGTGCTGGGTATCGAGCAGTTCCTTCAGGCGCTGGTTCTGCTCGGCCACCGCCGCCATGCGGTTGAGCTTGGCATTGGCCAGCAGCAGGTCTTCGCGCAGGCGCTGGTTCTGCTCGGTCAGCATGCGGCGATCGGCGAACGCGACACCCAGCGCGTGGAAGCCATCGGCCGGCAGGCTCGCCAGCCGATAAACCGGTTCAACCACAATCGCCGTGGCGTAGCGCAGGCGCCACAGCCAGCCGTTGCGATGGTCCAGCACCATCAACACCAGCGCCATGGCGAGGTAGAAGATCAGTCGCAGGGTGCCCGCAGCGGTACCGGCGAACAGGGGCGAGGATTCCTCGCGCGCTAGCGGCATACGACACGCTCACGCTCGCTCTCCCCGCCGGGGAGAGCGCCGGGGCGAGGGGTCAACCTTGCGAGACGCCAGCTACTGCAAGTGCGTGCTTTTTCTAATGCGCTTCGAATCGACATTGACGCAAGCCTTGGCCCCTCACCCTTCCCTCTCCCTGAAGGGGGAGAGGGAGCAATGAGTCCTCGCGGGCGAGGACAGTTATTCAGGTGCGAAGAAATCGCTGCCGTGCTGATCGATCAGCTCCAGCGCCTTGCCGCCACCGCGGGCCACGCAGGTGAGCGGATCGTCCGCCACCTGCACGTGCAGGCCGGTTTCCTCGGAGAGCAGGCGATCGAGGTCGCGCAGCAGCGCGCCGCCGCCGGTGAGCACGATGCCGCGCTCGGCCACGTCGGAGCACAGTTCCGGCGGGGTTTGTTCCAGCGCTGCCTTCACCGCCGCCACGATGCCGGCGAGCGGCTCGTGCAGGGCTTCGAGAATCTCGTTGGAGTTCACGGTGAACATGCGCGGCACGCCTTCGGCCAGATTGCGGCCGGAGATTTCAATCTCCTTGACCTGGCTCTGCGGGAAGGCGCAGCCGATTTCCAGCTTGATGCGCTCGGCGGTGGATTCGCCGATCAGCGTGCCGTGGTTGCGGCGCACGTAGTTGATGATGGATTCGTCGAAGCGGTCGCCGCCCACGCGCACGGACTGCGAGTAGACGATACCGTTCAACGAGATCACCGCCACTTCGGACGTGCCGCCGCCGATATCCAGCACCATCGAACCGCGCGCCTCATGCACCGGAATGCCGGCGCCGATCGCGGCGGCCATCGGTTCTTCGATCAGGAACACGTCGCGGGCGCCGGCGCCTTCGGCCGATTCCTTGATCGCACGGCGTTCGACCTGAGTGGAACCGCACGGCACGCACACCAGCACGCGCGGGCTGGGGCGCAAGAAGCGCGAACGGTGTACTTGGCGGATGAAGTGCTGCAGCATCGCCTCGGTCATGGTGAAGTCGGCAATGACGCCGTCCTTCATCGGGCGCACGGTAGCGATGTTGCCGGGCGTGCGGCCCAGCATGCGCTTGGCCTCGCCACCCACGGCGGCGACGGTGCGAGGACCGCCCGGGCCGCGGTCCTGGCGAATCGCCACGACAGAAGGTTCGTTCAGGACGATTCCCTGACCGCGCACGTAGATAAGCGTATTGGCTGTGCCAAGGTCGATGGAAACATCGTTGGAAAACATCCCGCGAAACTTCTTGAACATGGGGTCGCCGCGCACCGTCTCTGGCTAAAAAGTAAGCGCGCCAGTCTAGTCAGCAAATATCTTGTCCGCAAGGACATTTACGTTAAAAAAGCGGTCATTTTGCGGGCAATGATAAAGAACGGGATGGAAGATCGAGCAACGAGGAACGGGCCGCAGGGAAGGTGGTGGTTGCGGCAACTCATCCGTCTCGCGTATTCGAGCGCTGCGAACAGGCGGCAAAGCGCAATGCTGCCGCTTGCGCCGGATGATCATTTTTCCCTGCCCTGTTCCCCGTTTCCCGCTCTGGCGCTACGATAATCCGTTTGCCGCCGTGGCCCAGCCACGCCCAGCCAACCCTATCCGGACCACCAGCCCATGTCTGCCGTCATCTGCGGATCGCTTGCCTACGACACCATCATGGTGTTCCAGGACCAGTTCAAGAACCACATCATTCCCGATCAGGTGCATATCCTGAACGTGTCGTTCCTGGTGCCGCGCATGCGCCGCGAATTCGGCGGCTGCGCCGGCAACATCGCCTATAACCTCAAGCTGCTGGGCGGCGATCCGCTGCCGGTGGCGGCCGTTGGCCAGGATTTCGGTCCCTATCGCGAGCACCTGGAACGCTGCGGCATCCGCCTCGATTGCATCCGCGTGTTCGAAGAGCAGTTCACGCCGCAGTGCTTCATCACCACCGACCTGGACAACAACCAGATCACCGCCTTCCATCCCGGCGCCATGTCCAGCGCGCATGCCAACCACGTGCGCAACATCCAGAACATCAGCATCGGCATCGTGGCTCCCGATGGCCGCGACGCCATGCTGCAGCACGTGGATGAGTTCGCCGCGCGCGGCGTGCCGTTCGTGTTCGATCCGGGCCAGGCCATGCCGTTGTTCAACGGCGAGGAATTCCGGTCGATGATCGAAAAATCCACCTACGTGATCGTCAACGATTACGAATCCCAGCTGCTGCAGCAACGCACCGGCTGGAGCGCCAGCGAGATCGCCTCGCGCGTGAAAGCCTATGTGGTGACGCTGGGGCCGCGCGGCTCGCTGATCCATACCGATGGCGTCACGCATGAGATTCCGCCTGCCCGCGAACGCCAGGTGGTAGACCCCACCGGTTGCGGCGACGCATATCGCGCCGGCCTCATCTTCGGCATCATGAAAGGCTGGGATTGGCCCACCATCGGCCGCATGTCCTCACTGATGGGTGCGCTGAAGGTGGAACATCCCGGCACGCAGAACCAGCACTTCACGTACGACGAATTCGCGGCCGAGTTCAAGGACCAGTTCGGCTACGCGCTGGGCTGAGCGGACGAATCGCCATGTCGACGCTCGCCAACATCGTGGTCGCGATCATCGCGCTGATGCACGTGTGGTTCCTGATTCTGGAGATGGTGCTGTGGGACAAGCCCACAGGCCGGCGTGCGTTCGGCACCAGCGCCGAATACGCCGCGCAGACCAAGGTGCTGGCCGCCAACCAGGGCCTGTACAACGGTTTTCTCGCGGCGGGCCTGGCCTGGGGACTGATGCTCGGCGGCGCAGAAGGCGCGCACGTGAAATTGTTTTTCCTGGCCTGCGTGCTGGTGGCCGGCGTATACGGCGGCCTGACCGCTACGCGCAAGGTGCTATGGATCCAGGGGCTTCCCGCCGCCATCGGCATCGCGCTGCTGCTGGCGAGTTGACCGTGGAAACGCACGCCCGGGAAGCGGTCGGCCCGCGGTTCGATCCCGCGCTGATGCTGCGTGCACGCGAGCTGAGCTGGCAGGCGGTGCAAGGCATCCGCGAGCGTATGCAGCCGGGCATCAGCGAGGACGAGGCGCGCCTGGAAGCGGCACAGGTGTTTGAACAGCTGGGCATGGAGCGGCTATGGCACCCGGTGATCATCCGGATCGGCCCAAACACCACCAGAACCTATCGCGAACCCTCCCTGCCGGGCGTGCGCCTGGCTGAAAACGACAGCTATTTCATCGACCTCGGCCTGGTATTCACGGGGCACGAGGGCGATGTCGGCGATACTTTCGTGGTTGGCCATGCGCCCGAACGGGAGGCTTGCGCACAGGCTGCACGTGATTTGTTCAAGGATGCCGCCGAGAAATGGCGCCATGAGGGCTGGAGCGGCCAAAAGCTTTATAATCATGTGTCCGAGCGTGCCGACGCGATGGGCTGGCGCTTCAACCATGCCATCAAGGGGCACCGGGTGAGCGACTTCCCGCACTCGGTGCACAAGGGCGGCGACCTGGGCGATCTCGACCACACCCCCGGCAAGGGCTTGTGGATACTTGAAATCCAGATCGCCCATCCGACCGAACCGTTCGGCGCCTTTTACGAAGATTTGCTTGCCGGGCCTGCGCCATGAACGCGCCTGACCGGCAACGAGGCATACACATTTGACACGTACGCTGCGGATCATGGACGACCCGCGATCTCTTGACTCTCCCCACGGGGAAAGCACCGATTCCTGATCGACAAACGACTTCTACTCTACGGAACCAAGACTGTGGCCCGCCAGAAACCTCTCCACCTCTATCGCAACATCGGCATCATCGCGCACATCGACGCCGGTAAGACCACCACCACTGAGCGCATCCTGTACTACACGGGCAAGAAGCATCAGATCATCGACGTGCACGACACGAAGGATGGCAAGGGGTCGACCACCACCGATTACCTGGAACAGGAAAAGAAGCGCGGCATCACCATTCAGTCGGCCGCCGTGTCGACCGAGTGGAAGGGTCACCAGATCAACGTGATCGACACCCCAGGGCACGTGGACTTCACCATCGAAGTGAACCGCAGCTTGCGCGTGCTCGACGGCGCCGTGGTGGTGTTCGACGGCGTGGCCGGCGTGGAACCGCAGACCGAAACCAACTGGCGCCTGGCCGACCAGTACAACGTGCCGCGCATGTGCTACGTCAACAAGATGGACCGCATCGGCGCCAACTTCAAGCACGCCGTGGACGGCATCAAGAACCGCCTGGGCGCCAACATCGTGCTCTGCCAGGTACCGCTGGGCAGCAGCGACGACTTCATCGGCATGGTCGACCTGATCGCCGGTGCGGGCTACATCTGGGACAGCAGCGACAAGGACAGCAAGTGGGAAACCATCCCGCTCGACCAGGTCGCCGATCATCCCAAGGTCAAGGCATTCACCACCACCGCCGACACGGAATGGGTGGCCCAGCTCGCCGAGCTGCGCGCGCATAGCATCGAAAGCGCGGTGGAAATGGACGACGACGCCATGCACGCCTACCTCGAGGGCGAGGAGCCGACGCTGGAAACGCTGAAGAAGTGCATCCGCAAGGGCTGCGTGGCCGGCAAGCTGGTGCCGGTGTTCTGCGGATCGTCCTATCGCAACAAGGGCGTGCAGCAGATGCTCGACGGCGTGATCGACTACATGCCGTACCCGGGCGAGAACGGCGGCATCTCGATGGTGGACGAGGACGGCAACATCATCGGCGAACAACAGGTGACCGATGACGCCCCGGTCCGCGCGCTGGCCTTCAAGGTGATCAACGACCAGTTCGGCACCCTCACCTTCACTCGCATCTACTCTGGCGTGATCAAGAAGGGCGACACGCTGCAGAACGTCACGCGCGGCAAGAAAGAGCGCATCGGCCGCATCGTGGAAGTGCAGGCCAACGCCACCAAGGAAATCGACGAAGTGCGCGCCGGTGACATCTGTGCGTTCGTTTCGCTGAAGGAAACCGAGACCGGCGACTCGCTCACCGATCCGCAACATCCGGTGCTGCTGGAACGCATGCGCTTCCCCGACCCGGTGATCAGCGTGGCGGTGGAACCGAAGAGCCGCAACGACATCGACAAGCTCTCCACCGCGCTCTACAAGATGGTGAAGGCCGATCCGTCGCTGCGCATGGAAGTGGACCAGGAAACCGGCCAGACCGTGCTCAAGGGCATGGGCGAGCTGCACCTGGAAATCACCATCGACCGCATGCGCACCGAGCTGGGCGTGGAAGCGAACATGGGCAAGCCCAAGGTCAGCTTCCGCGAGGCCTTCGGCCAGACGGTGGAACACACCTACACGCACAAGAAGCAGTCCGGTGGTTCGGGCCAGTTCGCCGAAGTGAAGATGATCTTCGAACCGGGTGAACCCGGCAGCGGCGTGGTGTTCTCCGACGAAGTGGTCGGCGGCCGCGTACCGCGCGAATACATCCCGGCGGTGGAACACGCCATCACGGTGGAATCGCGCCAGGGCCAAGTGGCCGGCTACGAAGTGCTGGACTTCAAGGCACGCCTCGTTGACGGCAAGTACCACGACGTGGACTCCTCGGCACTCGCCTTCGAAATCGCCGGCCGCGCCTGCTTCCGCGAAGCGCAGAAGATGTCCAAGCCCAAGCTGCTCGAGCCGATCATGAAGCTCGAAGTGGTCACCGAAGCCGACTACCTCGGCGACGTGATCGGCGACATCAACCGTCGTCGCGGCTCGGTCAGCGAGCAGGGCCAGAAGGGCACCAACGCCTTCGTGCAGGGTTTCGTGCCGCTGGCGGAAATGTTCGGCTACATCAACTTCCTGCGCTCGGCCACCAGCGGCCGCGGCACCTTCACGATGATCTTCGATCATTACGAAGAAGTACCGGCGAGCATGGTTGCCAAGTTGATGGAGAAGGAAGCGAAGTAAGTCTTCGCCTCCATGTTGTAAAAACAGAAAAGCCCGGGGAGCGATCCCCGGGCTTTTTCATATATAGCCACTCAAGCTTCCCATGCCTGATGCACTACTGACAGGCGACAACCCCTGTGGTACTCCTTGGCGGTGCATTCCGCATCAGCCAATCCGAGGGGAAATATGCGACTTGCCACGACCGTCCTCGCAAGTTCCATGGCCTTGTTCATAGGTGCCGCTGCCCACGCCGCCGACCCCGCGGTCACCGCACAAATGCCGGCCACCATGGACATGCTGCGCCACGCCATTGCCCTGCATACCGCGCAAGGCCATGACCTGGTGCCGACACTGGCCAGCTATTTCGCCAAGCAACTGGAAGCCAACGGTTTCGCGGCCTCGGACATCGAGATCATTCCGGTCGAGCACACCGCCGCCATGGTCGTGCGCTATCGCGGCACCGGCGCAGGGAAACCCATTCTGCTTTCAGGCCACATGGATGTCGTCGAAGCCAAGCGCGAGGACTGGACGCGCGACCCGTTCACGCTGGTCGAGAAAAACGGCTACCTCTACGGCCGCGGCGTAGCAGACATGAAGACCGGCGACGTGGTGATGCTGCAGACACTGATTCGCCTGAAAAAAGAAGGCTTCAAGCCGAGCCACGACATCATCCTGCTGCTTTCCGGCGACGAGGAAACCGGAATGCTATCCACGCGCGAGCTCGCCAAGCGCTATCACGACGCCGAGTATCTGCTCAATGCCGACGCTGGCGGCGGCACGCTCAACAGCGATGGCAAGCCGGTGGTCTATGAAATCCAGGCTGCGGAAAAAACCTATGCCGATCTCGAGATCACGCTGACATCGCCGGGTGGCCACTCCAGCGAGCCGACGCCCGACAATCCGATCTACCGGCTCTCGCATGATCTGGAGAAGCTCGCCGCCTATCAGTTTCCGGTGATGAACAACGCGATCACCCTCGCCTCGCTGCGCGCCAAGGGCGAACACACGCCTGGTTCGCTGGGCAAGGCCATGCTGGCGTTCGCGAACAACCCGAACGATGCCAAGGCGGCCGCCACCATCAGCACCGATCCGGCGTACGTCGGCCAGGTGCGCACCACTTGCGTGGCCACGCAGATCCACGGCGGCCATGCGCGCAACGCGTTGCCACAATCGGTCAGCGCCACCGTCAACTGCCGCATTTTCCCGGGCGTCTCGGTGGATACGATCAAGAACACGCTTACGCAAATCATCGCCGATCCCACCGCGAAGATCGCCACGTTGCCACCCGCGCCGGTGGAAAGCCCAGCCTCACCGCTACGGCCTGATGTAGTGGCGGCAGTCACCGCGGCGGTGCATGCACGCTTCCCCGACGTGCCGATCGTTCCCGGCATGTCCAACGGCGCCACCGACAGCATGCACTTCCGCACACTGGGCATTCCCTGCTTCGGTGTGGATGGCGCATTCACCAAGGCCGACGACACTTTCGCACACGGGCTCAACGAGAAGCTTCCCGCCAGTGAAGTGCCGGCCGAGCTGGCTTTCTGGCATCGGTTGCTCGCTACGCTCGCGAAGTAGGTCCGCTGCGGCGAATCAATATTTTGCGTAAGCCAGGGAGACCCATCGGCAATCAACGGGCGCCTCACCATTCGGAGGCCAGGAAAGACTCATGAACAAGCCATACGATTTCAGCAAGGGTAAACGGGGGCCGGTCATCGCTTCTCCCGGGAAAACGCGCATCACGATCATGCTCGACAATGAGATCATCGAAGCGTTTCGTGCCCGCGCGGAAGCCAGTGGCATCGGTTGTCAAACCGCCATCAACGAAGCCTTGCGCACTGCCATCAGCGCGGAACCACCGCTTACAGCCGAAATGCTTCGGCAAATCCTGCGGCAGGAATTGCACACCACATGAGCCGCTATCGGATGAGCGAGCGCAGCGAAGCCACCATACCCGTCACGCAACAAGCTTTACAAAAGCTGCTGCGTGACGGCATCGACCGCGGCGAACTTGCTGCGAAAAATCAGCACACATTCACGCACGAACAAGCGAGGGAGCGTTTGCATCGTTGGCAGAAGACAGCCAGTGCCAAACGCAGCGAGAGATAGCCAGCTCTACGGAGCGCTCTACCACGCCCAGCGCAGTCCCACGTTGCCCGCCACCGTGCGCTTTTGCTCGCCACCCAAGCTCGTCGAGTAGCTGACAGAAGCGTACACGCTGCCGCGCTGAGAGAATTTCGCGACGACACCGGCATCCATTTGCGCGGTGGTCTGGCGGCTCGGCGTGACGATGGAAGTGCTGCCGTCAAAAGTAGTAGTGCCGTCGCTGCCGATCGCACGCAACAGGTTGAGGCGCAGGTATGGCTGCCAGGCGGTGCGTCCGCTTGTGTAACTACCGAACAAGCGCACGCCGAGTCGTCCGACAACCGTGTCACCGTTACTGAAAGACACGTTGGAGACGCCGTCGTTGAAATCGTGCAACGACAGCTGCTGCCAGATCACCTGCGCCTGCGGCTCCAGCACCAAGCAATGCCCCAACGCGAAGGGATAGCCGCCTTCGAACGAACCGATCACGGCATGGCCGTGCGTACGAACCGCCATGCCGTCGCGTGAGACCGGCTTGAGCGTGAGCGAACTGCCCATCAGCACGGCATCGGTGTACCAGCCGCCGGGCGCGATGTGTGACCAGTAGCCTCCAACACTGTAGGCATCGACAGCAAGCTGGCCCACGCCCAGGTTTCGCACGCCTTCGGCGAAACCGCGTACGTTGCCGTCGGCACGTGCAAAATCGGCGAACACGCCGTAGTGGTCACGATGGCCATGCTCGCTGGTGTCGGCATACAGATCATGGCCAATCTGCGCACCGCTCAATGAACCGCTGAAGCGTGGATTCACGTCGCCACCTTGCGACGACACGCCATGACCGCCCCACACGCGTCCCCACGCCGCCGGCACGTTACCGTTCTCGGCAAGCAGCGATTGATCGCCCTGACGCAGATGGAAGTTATCCAGTTGCATGACGCCAAGCTGGCGTGCCACCGACGGTGCAGCCGCATACAGCGCTGCTTCGGGGCGATACAGCACCACCGAATGGGCATCAGGTTCGGCAGGCGATGTCGTGCCGGTGCCAGAACCCGTCGGACTTGGTGCTGGTGCTGGTGCTGGTGCTGGTGCTGGTGCTGGTGCTGGTGCTGGTGCTGGTGTTGGTGTTGGTGTCGGTGTTGGTGTCGGGCTTGGAGTTGGAGCAGGTGTCGGCGCGGGAGCCGGAGTCGGCGTGGGTGTCAACGTGTTGCGCAGATACCAGTCTTCCGACGTACCTGCGGTGACACCACCCCTCACCAGGTAGTACTCATACGCGCCGGCTTTCATCGTGCCACCCGACAGCGTGAATGCACTCGCGTCCGTGGTGGCTCCGTTCTCAGCCTGCACCACCAGGATGCCGTTCGAAATGATCGCCGCGCCCTGCCCGCCGACGTTGGTGATCTTCAGCGTGGTCAAACCCGTGGCGGTACCGCCGTCCACCACCAGCTTGTCCGAAGCGGCATTGTCGCCGGCCAGCACGGTGTTCAACGCAAGGATGCCGTTGTTGCCGATGTAGCTGCTTACAGTCAGCGTATTGCCCACCGTCTGTCCGCCACCGAGCTGCACCGTGCCTGCATTGGTCAATCGTCCATGCACGACGAAGCTGCCGTTCGCGTTGTTCGCGAATGGCGCCATGGCATTGGCAACCGCCAGCGTGCCGTTGTTGCTGACGTCGCCGTTTATGCTGCCATAGCCGCCGAGCACGGCGCCGCTGGCCACGCTGGTCGGGCCACTGATCGAGGCGCTCAAGGTACTGGCATTGCCAACCACGAGCGTGCCTTCACTTACCGTGGTGCCGCCGGCATACGTATTCGTGCCGTCGAGAGTCAACGTGCCCGAGCCAAGCTTGGCCAGCGCGCCGGAGCCGGTGAGGTTTTGTGTGATCGTGGAATCGAAGCCTTGCGTATCGATGCTGCCACCACCGGCGTTCACGGCGATCGCGCGCGTGCTGGCCAGGTTGAAGCCGCTGCCGAATTGCAAGGTACCGCCGTCGAACGTCACGCTGCCGCTCGCATCACCCAGCTTGTTGTCGGCAGCCACGGAAAGCACGCCCTGCTTGAGCACCGTGCCGCCAGCGTAGGTATTGCCGCCGGCTGCACTCGCCGCGAGCGTCAACGTGCCGGCGCCATTTTTCTCCACCGCGCCACTGCCGCTGATCAAGCCGGTGTAAGTGCCATCGTTATTCTGCTGGAAGCGCACCAATCCATTGTCCGTCACGGCCAATGGCATGCTCTGCGCGCTCGACTGCAGCGCGCCCGCCACATCCACCTGCATGCTGCCGTTATAGGCCGCGTTATCGCCGATCAGCACCAGCGTGCCTTGCTGTACTTCGGTCGAGGTCACGCCCATGCCAGTGAGCGAGTTGGCTACCGTCCAGGTACCGTCATCCTGTTTCTGTAATGTCTGGAAACGCGTGATGGTCGGCAGCGTATCGCTGCCGCTACCGTTCAACGTGATGAGGTTATTGCCGGCACCGCCGTCAATGGTGCCGCTGACGGACGAACCGTTGTAAAGATGCAAGGTATCGTCGCCACCTGCGAAGACGAGGTTGCCCACCACCTTGCCGCGGTTGGTGAAATCCACCGACGCGTTGCCGGAAGACCCCAACACATTGCCATTGGCAACATCCGTCTCAATGACGCCGGTGGCGTTATTGATGACCGTGTTGGAGCCGGTCTTGGTCTGGAACCAGATCGCCGCAGCGTGGATGGCGCGGATCGTGCCGTTGTTGACGATGATATTGCCGGCGTCTTCCGGGTTGACCGCTTCGCCGTTGCCTTCCGTACCGGACGAGAGCACCGTTGCGCCCTGCTCCACGGTCAGCGTGCCATTGCTGCCGAAGTCGATCGTATTGGCGCCGGTGCCGTAAGTGCCTTTGCTGCTCACTGCGCTGTTCTGCACCAGCGCGCCGGACTGGACGACGATGCCCGCCTGATTACCCAGCGCAATGGCCGAGGCGTCCCCCACGATCACCTGCGCATTGTTTCCCACCGTGACCGATGCGCCGGACGTCGTATTTGGTCCAGAGCCGATTATCGTGGTCCATGGCGAGGGCGAATGGGTATCGCAGGTGGTGGCGTTGTTGACCGTGGTGCAGTTGGCATGCACCTGCGATGACAGCAGCGTCATGTACGCAAGCACGGCAAGGCAGGCCGCCGTGCGCCGTGGCCATGCATCGCCTGATACAGGCAAACGATTCGCGGGGCTGCGCGTGACGGAGCCGCCACAGGGCAGCGTAGGCTTGATTTTGCTATGCATGATGTTTTGAGAAGTTCTTATGAATGGGAAAGAGCTGAAGGCGCGGCGCCGCACTCTACGCATGCCCAGCTCACGTCAAATCGGAAAATTCCTAAAACACGAAAACCAGTGGAAAATCGCCAAAAAACTTGTCATTAAAATGCGTCATTTATTTATTCATGACATACGAAAATGAATAACGCATTTGCGCACATGTCATTACGCATGGCCTTTCAATACATCGCACTGTTTTAATCGTCGCAGCTCAAACCCGCGCAGCGCAGCCACATCGCGCCACGTAAACGCGATTGCATGGTTGGAAATAAAAATCACGCAGCACGCACTACGCCGATGTATCAGCGTAGATAACGTGAAGGGTTATGGGCACAGCTTTGAACGTTGATGATCGTAAGCCGCGGCGAACTATTCAGCCATGGGACGAGATGGCCCGATATCTGTCAGCGTGGGACAACGCGCGGACAACATAAATCTTCTTGTTGGAAAACGCGCAGGCCGTTGCAGTGTATTTCGCATGTTGCAAAGATCACCCGAGTGCAGCCTTCCCCTCCGGAAGAGGTGCCGACAGGCGGGTGCTCGTACGACCCTCTTCCCCGGAAGGAAAGGGGCTCAGGCAGCGACGCAGCGGAGGCCACGGAAGCCGGCGCCGCCCCGAAAGGCCATCCACGCTACAATATCGGGTTCGCATGCCAGCCCATCCGCCCATGTCCACCCATCTGCAAGAAACCCAGCGCCGCCGCACCTTCGCCATCATCAGCCATCCCGACGCGGGCAAGACCACGCTGACGGAAAAGCTGCTGCTGTTCGGCGGCGCGATCCAGATGGCCGGCTCGGTGAAGGGCCGCAAGGCCGCGCGTCACGCCACCTCCGACTGGATGGCGCTGGAGAAGGAGCGCGGTATTTCGGTCACCTCCTCGGTGATGCAGTTCCCGTACGAAGGGAAGATCGTCAACCTGCTGGATACCCCCGGCCACGCGGACTTCTCCGAAGATACCTACCGCGTGCTGACCGCAGTGGACTCGGCACTGATGGTGATCGACTGCGCCAAGGGCGTGGAAGAGCGCACCATCAAGCTGATGGAGGTGTGCCGCCTGCGCGATACGCCGATCATGACCTTCATCAACAAGCTCGACCGCGAGGGCCGCTCGCCGATCGACCTGCTGGACGAGGTCGAATCCGTGCTCGGCATCGCCTGCGCGCCGCTGACCTGGCCGATCGGCATGGGCAAGCGCCTGAAGGGCGTGTACCACCTGCTGCTGGATGAAGTGCATGTGTTCGAGCAGGGCAAGAATTTCACGCGCCAGGATTCGACCATCTTCAAAGGCCTGGATGCGCCGGGCCTGGAAGCGGCGATCGGCACCGAAGCGATGAAGGAACTGCGAGAGGAACTGGAACTCGTGCAGGGCGCATCGCATCCCTTCGAGCTCGACAAATACCTGGCCGGCAAGCTCACGCCGGTATTCTTCGGCTCGGCCGTGAACAACTTCGGCGTGCAGTTGCTGCTGGATTTCTTCGTAGAGCACGCGCCTTCGCCGCGCTCGCGCGCCACGCTCGGCCGCGAAGTGAAGCCGGAGGAAGAAAAGCTCACCGGCTTCGTGTTCAAGATCCAGGCCAATATGGACCCGGCGCACCGCGACCGCGTGGCCTTCATGCGCGTGTGCTCGGGCACTTACACCGCCGGCATGAAGATGGTGCAGACGCGCACCAACAAGGAAGTGCGCATCGCCAATGCGCTCACCTTCATGGCCAGCGATCGCGAGATCGTCGAAAGCGCGTATCCGGGCGACGTGATCGGTTTGCACAACCACGGCACCATCAGCATCGGCGATACCTTCAGCGAAGGCGAGGCGGTCAGCTTCACCGGCATCCCGAACTTTGCGCCCGAGCTGTTCCGCCGCGCGCGCCTGCGCGATCCGCTGAAAATGAAGGCACTGCAGAAGGGCCTGGCCCAGCTTTCCGAAGAAGGCGCCACGCAGTTCTTCCGTCCCTTGATGAGTAATGACCTGATCCTGGGCGCGGTCGGCGTGCTGCAGTTCGACGTGGTGGCCTATCGCCTGAAGGACGAATACGGCGTGGACGCCAGCTTCGAACCGGTCGGCGTGGTGACGGCGCGCTGGGTGCACTGCGACGACGCGAAAAAGCTGGAAGAGTTCCGCGAGAAGAACATGATGAACCTCGCCATCGATGCGGCCGGCGAGCTGGTTTATCTGGCGCCCTCGCGCGTGAACCTGCAGCTTACCCAGGAGCGCTCGCCCGCCGTGCGCTTCTCGGCCACTCGCGAGCACGCGGCGTCGATCGACGTGTAAGGCACGGGCGACGGCCCGCCTTCACATCGTCATCACTTTGCCGGGCAGTACCGCCCGGCAGAGCATCTCGCTAATCTGAAGGCCAGGGGACCGCCTCCCGGCTCACCGGGTGCGGCATATCCAAAAGCCACCACAGCGGGATTTCGCATGGTCAGCTCCGACGTGACGCCGACGGCAAGGAAGTATGGCTGGTTGGCCAACCTGCCCATTCGCTACAAGATCATCCTCGCGATCGGCCTGCTGCTCGGTTTGTTCCTGCTAGACAGCCTGACCAACGTCATCTCCGAACAGCATCAGTCCCAATCGCGCGGCTGGGCGGATCACACCTATCAAGTACTGATCCAGATCGAGGAAATGCAACGCACCGCCGCAGCCAGTCAGATCGGCTTGCGCGGGTTCATGCTGATTCACGATCCCAAGGAGCTGGCACGCGCCCAGAGCAACAACATTCGTTTCATGGCGCAGCTCGCCGAACTGCGGCAACTGACGGCCGACAACGCGCTGCAGCAGTCACGCATCGATCACATCCAGACGCTGGCCCAGCAATGGAACCATGAAATGCAGGCCATGGTGATCGATCCGGCCGCCTCGCTCAAAGCCGGCGATCCACAGATAGTTACGCAAATTGCAGCCATCCAGGCCAACTACCTGGCTCATCGCACGGCGCACGTGGAAGATTACACGGCCGTACTGGACCAGATGAGCGAGACCGAGCGCCAGTTGCTCGCCATGCGCAACCAAAGCGTGGACCGTCTGCGGCAGGACACGTTCTATATCAACATCATCAGCGCCGTGATCGGATTCGCCATCGGCCTGATGGTGATCTCGCTCACCTCACGCATGGTGGCGCGGCCGATCCGGCGGCTGGGCGAATCGATGACGCGGCTGGCCAATCACGATCACACCATTCCGATCCGCGGCGTGGAGCGAAAGGACGAGATCGGCGAGATTTCGCGCGCGCTGCAAGTCTTCAAGCAGATGGTGATCGAATCGCACGCGCAGGCAAAACTGAAAAACGATGCCGCGGCGATTTCCGTCAGCCTGCAGGCGGCCACCAATCACCGCGAATTCGCCGAGCGACTGGTGAACCAGTTGGCACCGCAGATCCAGGCCGGCGTGGCGCTGTTTTATGGCTTCGATGAATCGCGCCAGCGCCTCGATCTGCTGGGCAGCTATGGCCTGCGCTTGCAGAACAGTCCGGATGCCTACATGCCGGGCGAGGGGTTGGTCGGCCAGGTCGCCGCCGCGCGCCAACCAATCGTGCTGGAGGACGTGCCGCACAATTATTTCCGCGTCGACTCCGGCAGCGGCCAATCACTGCCGCGCCACCTCACCATCCTGCCGCTGCTGGTGCGCAACCAACTGGTGGGCGTGCTGGAGTTCGCCGGCTTCACCGCACCCTCGCAGCATCATGAGCAGCTGCTGGAAGAGCTGCTGCCGCTGGCCGCACTCACGCTGGAAAACCTCAACCGCTCGGTGAATACGGAGCAGTTGCTTGAGCAGACACGCGAGCAGACCGACGAGCTGCGCGTCTCCGCCGTCACCATGCGCCAGCAGCAGGAAGCATTGCGCGCCGCCAACGATACGTTGCACGCCAAGACCATCGAGCTGGAGGAACAATCCCAGCGCCTGTTGGCTTCCGAAGAAGAGCTGCGCGTGCAGGCCGACGAGCTGCAAGCATCCAACGAAGAACTGCGGATGATGACCGACACGCTGCGCGAGCAGAAGCGGCAAGTGGAAGCCTTGCAGAAGGAAACCGAGCAGAAAGCGGTGGAACTGGCGCGTGCCAGCCAATACAAGAGCGAATTCCTCGCCAATATGTCGCACGAGCTGCGAACGCCGCTCAACAGCCTGCTGATCCTGTCGCGCAGCCTGGGCGACAACCGCGAAGGCAACCTGAGCAGCGAGCAGGTTGAATCGGCGCGCATCATCCATGACGCGGGATCGAGCCTGCTGCGCTTGATCAACGACATTCTCGATCTGTCCAAGATCGAAGCGGGCAAGATGGAATTGGCGCTCGTCGACTATCCGGTGCAGAACGTGGCGCGCAGCCTGCGCCGCAATTTCGACCACGTCGCGCGCGACAAACACCTCGAGTACGAAGTGGCGGTGGAAGAAGGCCTTCCGGAAAGCATCCATACCGATCCCACCCGGCTGGAACAGATCGTCAACAATCTGCTCGCCAATGCCTTCAAGTTCACCACCAAGGGCGCCGTTCGTGTCCGCATTGGCCGGCCAACGAAGGATCTCTCCATTCCCGAACCGCTGCGCCAGCAAGCGATGCTCGCGATCAGTGTGAAAGACAGCGGCATCGGCATTCCTGCCGACAAGCTGGAGCGCATCTTCAACGCATTCGAACAGGCCGACAACAGCACCAGCCGGCAATTTGGCGGCACCGGGCTGGGCCTGAGCATTTCGCGTCGACTGGCCGCACTGCTGGGCGGCGACATCTTGCTGCGCAGCGAAGTCGGACAAGGCAGCGAATTCGTGCTGCTGTTACCCGAACGCAGTACCGAAACCGCAGCGAACATCGCCGTACCCGCAGCGCCCGCCGCCGCCACGCTGCCGCGTCGCGCGCGCCGCGCCGCGCCGCCGACCGAAGGCATGAGCGACGACCGCGAGCGCATCGAGCCCGGCGACAGCGCGATTCTGATCGTGGAAGACGACCCGGCGTTCGCGCATATCCTCGCGGAAATGGTGCATCAAAAAGGTCACCGCATGCTGCATGCGCCCAACGGCGAAGCGGGCCTGGAACTGGCGCGCCGCTATCGACCGATCGGCATTCTGCTCGACGTGATGCTGCCGGGCATGGACGGCTGGACCGTTATCGAACGTCTCAAGGCCGATCCTTCCACCCGCCACATCCCGGTGCATTTCCTCACCGCCACCGACGACACAGGACGAGGACGCGAGTTGGGCGCGGTCGGTTTTCTCACCAAGCCGGTCACGCGCGAAGCGATCAACGAAGCATTCGAGCGCCTGCTGCATTTCGCCAAAGGCCGTACGCGCCATCTGCTGGTGGTGGACGACGACGCGCACGCACGCAGCGCCGTGCGCTCGCTGCTCAGCCAGGACGATGTGGCGATCGACGACGCCGGCTCTGCCGAGGAGGCCCTGCAGAAAATTGCCGCCACCGGCTACGACTGCATCGTGCTGGACCTGGGCCTGCCCGGCATGTCGGGCATGGACATGCTGGAGAAGCTGGCCGCAGGCGGCAGCATTCCGCCGGTGGTGGTGTATTCGGGGCGCGAACTGAGCCGCGAGGAAAATCTGCGCATCCGCCAGTACACCGACAGCATCGTGATCAAGGGCGCGCGTTCGCCGGAACGGCTGATGGACGAAGTGAGCCTGTTCCTGCACAGCATTCGCGACACGCGGCAGGGCGCCGCTTCGCCGGCGGCCAGCGATGATGGTTTACGCGGACATCACGTACTGCTGGTGGACGATGACATGCGCAACCTGTTCGCGCTTTCCAAGGTGCTGCGCGACTGGGGCATGCAGGTGAGCCTCGCGCAGGACGGACAGAAAGCCTTGCAGGTGCTTGCGGAAAATCCGCAGTTGGAGCTGGTGTTGATGGACATCATGATGCCGGGCATGGACGGTTACGACGCCACGCGCGCCATCCGCGCGCAGCCGAATTTGGCCAAGCTGCCGATCATCGCGCTGACCGCCAAGGCCATGCGCGGCGATCGCGAACGCTGCCTGGAAGCGGGCGCCAACGATTACCTGTCCAAGCCGATCGACGTGGACAAGCTCGCTTCAATCATGCGCATGTGGCTGCGCGATTGATTCATGAGCAGCGTGAGCATGAGCGCACCGGAACTGGACGGCATCGAGCTGGAGCTGTTCGTGCAGGCGCTGCACAAGCGCCATGGCTACGATTTCAGCGGCTACGCGCCGGCGTCGCTGAAGCGGCGCGTGCGCCTGCTTGCCGACCAGTTGCATTGCAAGACCATCACTGGCCTGACCGAGCGCATGCTGCACGAACCGCAATTGCTGCCGAACGTGCTGGAAGGGCTCACGGTGCCCACCTCGGAAATGTTCCGCGATCCGGCGGCGTTTCGTGCGCTGCGCGAGCAAGTGTTCCCGCTGCTGGCCTCGTATCCGCACATCAATATCTGGCAGGCCGGCTGCGCGCACGGGCAGGAGGTGTACTCGCTGGCGATCCTGCTGGAAGAAGCAGGGCTTTACGACCGCACGCAAATTTTTGCCACCGATCTCAGCGACCGCGCTCTGCAGCGCGCCAGCGAAGGCATCTACCCGGGCAAGGACGCGCAGCAATGGTCGCGCAATTACCAGGCGGCGGGCGGCACGCATTCGCTGGCCGACTACTGCAGCGCGGGCTACAAGCTGATCAAGTTCCACCAACGCCTGCGTCGGCACGTGACCTTTGCCGTGCACAACCTCGCCATCGACAGCGTGTTTTGCGAAGCGCACCTGATTCTCTGTCGCAACGTGCTGATCTATTTTTCCGATGCCCTGCAAGATCGCGCGCTGACGCTGTTTCGCGACAGCCTGGTGCGCGGCGGTTTTCTCTGCCTTGGACTTCGGGAAAACCTCAATCCCGCGCCGCACGCGCAGGATTTTTCGCCGTTCGACGCCGCGTTGCGCATCTTCCGGCTGGCCGGCCATAGCGAAGGCGCGCACGCATGAGTGCGCCAGCGGCCATTGCGATCGGTTGTTCCGCCGGCGGCGTGGATGCGCTCAAGACGGTGCTCGGCGGCCTTGATGCAAGGCTTTCGCAAGCAATTCTGGTGTGCCTGCACAGCCGCTCCGATACCGTGGACATGCTGTGCAGCGTACTGGGCCGCGTGTCGCCGTTGCCGGTGACCGAAGCGGTCGAGCGACAACAGGTACAGTCGGGCGTCGTGCACCTTGCGCCATCGGGCTACCATCTGCTTGTGGAAAGCGACCTGCATTTCGCCCTGTCCATCGATCCGCGCGTGAATCATGCGCGGCCATCCATCGATGTGCTGTTCCATTCCGCCGCCGAAGCATGGGGCGACGGACTGCTCGGCGTGGTGCTCACCGGCGCCAATGCCGATGGCGCCGCCGGATTGCGACGCATTCGTCAACTCGGCGGCCTCGCCGTAGTGCAATCTCCCGCGGACGCCGAAGCCACTGCCATGCCGCAAGCGGCGCTGGACATCGCCGGTGCGGATTACTGCGTGCCCCTTTCGGACATCGCCCCTCTGCTCAACCGACTCTGCATGGCATGACTACTCACGTTCCCAAAATCCTGGTCGTCGATGACACCCGCGCCAACCTGGTCGCGATGCGCCACCTGCTGGCCGACAGCGGCGCCGAACTGGTGGAAGCCAGCAGCGGCAACGAGGCGCTGTCCAAATGCCTGGATCAGCATTTCGCGCTGATCCTGCTCGACGTGAACATGCCCGACATGGACGGCTTCGAAGTGGCGCAATGGCTGAGCGATACCGAACAGTTGCGCGACACGCCGGTGATCTTCGTCACCGCCGCGTATGCCGATGATCTCAATCGCTTGAAGGGTTATCGTTCCGGCGCGGTCGACTACATCGCCAAGCCGATCAACGACGCCATCCTGCAATCGAAAGTGCGCGTATTCCTGGAGCTGCACAACGCGCGCATGCAATTGCAGCAAGCGATGGAAGAGCTGTCCGATCGCAATCGGCAGTTGCAGGCGGAAATCGCCGAGCGCCAGCGCATCGAGGCCCAGGTGCGCCATCAGGCCACGCACGACATGCTGACCGGGCTGCCCAATCGCGTGCTGTTCCACGACCGCCTGCGCGCGGCGGTGCAATACAGCATGGTGCATGGCATTCCCTTCGCCCTCGCGCTGATCGACATCGACGGCTTCAAGAGCGTGAACGATACCTACGGCCATCCCGCCGGCGACGCGCTGCTGCAGGCGATTTCGTCGCGCCTGACACAGCACGTGCGCGCCAATGACACCGCCGCGCGTCTGGGCGGCGACGAATTCGCCGTGATCTTCCGCGATGCCGGCGACGTTGCGCCGCTGCTGCAGCGCTGCCAGGAAATCTGCAATCTGCTGGCGCAACCCTATTCGCTGCAGGGTGAGCACGGTGCCTTTCTGGCGCACGTGAGCGCCAGCATCGGGGTTGCGGTGTGGAACGAACAGATCGACTCGGACGAAGCGTTGATCCAGGCCGCCGATCGGGCCATGTATCAAGTCAAGGATCACGGCAAGAACGGGTGTGCACTGGCGTCCACATGATTCGGCGCGCTGGCGAATGACCTGTGGCACTGCGTTCGCGCTGCGTCTAGGCTTAGCCTGAGGATCGCCGGTCACAGGGGGAGTCGACATGTCATCCACCATCGCTTTTCGCACACCGCAAGCCGCGCCGGCATGGCAGCGCTGGCTGCTCTATTCGCCGGTGGCGCGCATCGTCATCTTCGCCGCGCTGACATTCGGTATCGGCTACGCCGTGCACAACGTGCTGCTGACGCTGGGCTGGATGAGCAAGACGGCGACGCCCCTGCAGCATGCATTGGCCGTGCTGTCGATGGAGCTTTTGTCCAGCGTCATCGCTTACGTGATGCTGGTGTTGTTGGTCGAACGAAGAGCGTTGCGCGAATTGTCTCCGCGCACCATTCCCACCTATGGACTGGGCGGACTGGTCGCCGGTTTTCTGATTTTCAGCACGGTCGTAGGCCTGCTGTGGTTGTTCGGCAGCTATCACGTGCTCGGCGTGAACGAGCATGTGAATTGGCTGCCGGAAGTGCTGGTCGCAGGCATTGGCGCGGGCATCGGCGAGGAAATCATCACGCGCGGCGTGCTGTTCCGCATCGTGGAGGAAGGACTCGGCACGTGGTGGGCGCTGGCCATTTCGGCGGTGTTCTTTGGCGGCGCGCACATCTTCAATCCCAACGCCACGCTGTGGAGCTCGCTGGCCATCGCGATCGAGGCCGGCATCCTCCTCGCGCTGGTTTTTCATGTCACGCGCACGCTGTGGGCATGCGTCGGCCTGCACGCCGCATGGAACATCACCCAGGGCACCATTTACGGCATCCCCGTATCGGGCACCGGTGGAAAAGGCTTGCTGATGTCATCGCGCACGGGGCCGGATTGGCTTAGCGGCGGTGCATTCGGCGCGGAAGCGTCGGTGGTGGCGCTAGTCGTATGCAGCGCCGTTTCGGTGGTGCTGCTGATGATTGCATGGCGACGCCAGAGCATCGTGCGACCGCGCTGGTCGCGTCGAGCTACGGTTTCTTGCGAGGCGACACCCACAGCGTGATGTGCGCGCAAAAGACCGGCGTTCCCGTCGGATCCGTCACCTCGACCTGCACCGGCCATTCGCGACCCGCAACGATTTCCCCAAGCGGCGCGACGGGCGTGGCGACGGCATGCATGCTGCCTTTGGCGCGCTGCAGATACTCAACGCGCATGCCTTTGGGAATCCAGCGTGCATTCGGCGGCAGGGTGGCTTCGGCCATCACCCCCGCACTCAGTTCGGCCAGATTGCACAACGCAATGGCATGCACGCTGCCGATATGGTTGTGCACGCGCCGGCGATCGCGCATGCGCACTTCGCAGCGGCCGGATTCCAATGCGACGAAGTGTGGAGCGATGGTCGCGAAGTAAGGCGCGCGCAGACAGATGGCGCGGGAAAACAGCCAGTGGCCGCCGGGCCAGCGAGTTATGCGTTGATACAAAGAAAGTAGCGATGCGTTCATTGCGTTCATGCCCCTGGATACCGGAAGCCGGCTCCCTCTCCCCGTCGGGGAGAGGGTTGGGGTGAGGGGCCATGGCTGGCCTCGAGTTTCAGCAACGCTGAAACACCTTGGCTTCGTCTTTCTTATGCTCAGTCAAATTTCCCGCGAGGCTGCCCCTCACCCTAGCCCTCTCCCCGAAGGGGAGAGGGGATGGTGCACGGAGTACTGCAATCACGCCGCATCCGCCAATTTCTTCAGATCCTTGCGCGTTATCGCCGAGCGCAATTCCGCCGGATCGAAATCATCCACCGAAATGAATTCGAACACGCCTTCGCGCACGCGCTTGAGCAAGGCGGCTTCCGACGCGTCGATCACGCCGGCCTTCACCGCTTCGTCCAATTGCGCCAGGTAATCGTGCGAGGTGAACTGGCCAGCCTTCTGCGCCTTGCCGAACTTGCGCTCGACCGGCTCGGCCGCGATCACATCGGGCAGCAGTTCGTTCATGCGTCCCACGGTGTTGTTGGGCGTGGGCGTGAGATACGTCCATTCCAGCAAGCGATCGCGCGCCTCGCCTGGTGCAGTGATGATCGCCGCGACACGGCGGCCCAGGCGGTCCGACGGCGGCACCTCGCGACGGCCGAACGGGAACACCAGCGCACGCAGCAGCCACGACACCGGGCGCACGGGGAAATTGCGGATCGCGCCATCCAGCGCCATCTGCGTGCGCCACATGCATTCGTGGAAGGCCCAGGCCAGCAGTGGACGATCCGCTTCCGGACGGCCGGTATCCTCATAGCGCTTGAGCATCGCGCTGGCGATGTACAGATAGCTCAGCACGTCGCCCAGGCGCGCGGAGAGTTTTTCCTTGAACTTCAACTTGCCGCCCAGCACGCCCATGAACGTATCGGCGCACAACGCCAGCGCGGCGGAATAGCGATTGAGCTTGCGGTAGTAGCGGCGTACGTAGGCATCGCCCGCCGCGTCGCCGATACGTGCGCTGGTGAGGCCCAGCACGAAGCTGCGCACCGCGTTGGAAATGCCGAAACCAATGTGTCCGAACAAGGCACGATCGAACGCCTTCAGGCGCTCGCTGTAGTCGGCGATCGACAGCGCCTGCATTTCCTTCAGTACGTAAGGATGGCATCGAATCGCACCCTGGCCGAAGATCATCAGGCTGCGCGTCATGATGTTCGCACCCTCCACCGTGATCGCAATCGGCACGCCTTGCCAGGCGCGGCCGGCATAGTTCTTCGGCCCGAGTTGCACGGCCTTGCCGCCGTGCACGTCCATCGCATCGCCGGCCACCGCGCGGCCCCATTCGGTCGCGTGGTACTTGGCGATCGCCGAAGGGACCGCCGGCTTTTCGCCGCGATCCACCGCTGCCGCGGTCGCGCGCGACAACGCGGCCGTTGCATAAGTGAGCCCGCCGATGCGCGCCAGCGCTTCTTCCACACCTTCGAAACGCGCCACCGCCAGGCCGAACTGCTTGCGCATGCGCGCGTAAGCACCGGTCGCAGCCGTCGCCATGCGCACGCCGCCAGTGGCGTTGGAAGGCAGCGAGATGGCGCGGCCTACCGACAGACATTCCACCAGCATGCGCCAACCGTGGCCGGCCATGTGCGGGCCGCCGATCAACGTGGACAGCGGCGCAAAGATGTCCTTGCCGCGCACCGGTCCATTCTGGAATGGAACATTCAGCGGGAAATGGCGACGTCCGATTTCCAGGCCGGGTGTGCTACGCGGCAGCAAGGCGAGCGTGATGCCGAGATCGTCCTTGTCACCAAGCAGATGTTCCGGATCGTACAAACGGAAGGCCAAGCCCACCACAGTAGCGATCGGCGCCAGCGTGATGTAGCGCTTGTCGAAATTCAGGCGCATGCCAATAGTTTCGACGCCATCGACCATCTGCTTGCAGACGATGCCGTAGTCCGGAATCGAGGTTGCATCCGAGCCCGCATACGGACCGGTAAGCGCGAAGCAGGGAATCTCTTCGCCCACGGCCAGGCGCGGCAGATAGAAATTTTTCTGCTCGTCACTGCCGTAATGCAGCAGCAGCTCTGCCGGGCCAAGCGAGTTGGGGACGGCGACGGTCGAGGCCACGGTGGCCGACATCGTGGCCAGCTTCTGCAGCACCGCCGAATGCGCCAGCGCTGAGAAGCCCAGGCCGCCGTACTGCTTGGGAATGATCATGCCGAAGAATTTGTGCTTCTTGACGAAGTCCCACACTTCCGGCGGCAGGTCAGCCAGCTCGTGCGTGATCTGCCAGTCGTCCAGCATGCCGCAGAGCTGTTCCACCGGGCCGTCGAGGAAGGCTTTTTCTTCCACGCTCAATTCCGGCTTGGGTTGCTTGAGCAGTTCGTGCCAATCCGGCTTGCCGGAAAAGAGTTCGCCTTCGAAGCCGACGGTGCCGGCTTCCAAAGCAGTCTGTTCGGTATCCGACAGCTTCGGCGTGACCTTCGCAAACACTTTCAGCAAAGGCGCACTGATCTGCTTGCGGCGAAAGCCCAGGTTCAGCAGCGGCAAGGCGATCGCCAGTTCGATCACCAGCAGGATCACCGTCGTGGCCGGCGCGTGCGCCAGCACTCCCACGACCAGCGTGGTGACGGTCGTGGCGACCGCCCAGGTGCGCAGACTGCTGCGGTGGTAAGCGCAGGCGCCGGTCGCAATGAGCGCGGCCAACACGGTCAGTAGTACGGACATCTCAACACCTCATGGCAGATGGCTTCGCCGTATCACCGGCGGATTCCAGGCTTTCGATGAAGCCTGCAATGGCGGCCGTGAATGCGTCATTCGCATCCCCGGCCAACATATGGGTAGCGCCTGGCACCTCGGCATGTCGGGCATGCGGTACCAACGCCAGGAATTCTTCGACCGTGCCGCGCGAAACGACGTCACTGCGTTCGCCCGAAAGCAGCAGCACTGGCACTTCGACATTTGCCGCCGCGGCGAACAGGCGCGGCTGGTACCGCTCGCTTTCGCTGACCAGGCCGCCCGCCAGCAGCGCCGGATCCCAGTGCCAGCGCAGGCGGCCGTCGACGCCCTCGCGCAGCAGGGGCCGCAATTGCTGCTCGCTCTTGCGTTCGCGGCGCTGCGGCAGATACACCGCGATCTGTTCCGCTGCTTCGGCGTAACTGGCAAAACCATCCGGGTGTGCCTGCATGAACGCAAGAATGCGCTCGACGCCGGCCGTTTCCCAGCGCGGCGTGATATCGACCAGCACCAGCGCGCGGAATGGCGCCGGCCGCATTTCGCCGGCCGTCACCAAGCCCAGCAACCCACCCATCGATGCACCGACAAGGATCGGTGGCTCGGGCTGCACATGGGCAAGCGCGAGCAGATCGTCGGCGAAGTGCTGCATGTGATAGTCGCCATCCGCCGCGCGATCGCTTTCGCCATGACCCCGGCTGTCGAAGGTGACGCAGCGGCAACCGCGTGCAGCGAGCGTGGCCGCTGCGGCATTCCAGGCACCACGGGTCTGGCCGAAACCGTGCGCGAACAGCAGCGTCGGTGCGCCTTCCGCGTGACGAACGTCCACCGCCAGCGACAGGCCATCTGCCGTGGCGAATGCGGTTCGGTTGGCTCGATATTTGTCCATACGCACGAGTATGGGTTGCGCATCGCACCGGCGTCAACCCGCCCCGGAATCCGCCATTTCCGGCGATGCAGCGCGCCGGCCCGGCCACAGTTCGCGTCGCGCTTCAGCTACCATACGGGCATGAATGTCCGTCAGAAAACCGAACGCACGCGTCTTTCCGCCGAAGACTGGGAAGACGCCGCCCTCAACTTGATTGCCGAGCAAGGCGTGGGTGCGCTGGCCGTGGAAGCGCTGGCCCGTCAGCTTGGCGTAACCAAGGGCAGCTTCTACTGGCATTTCCGCACGCGCGAAGCGCTCTTGCAGGCGGCACTGGAACGCTGGGAGCAATTCGGCGAGCGCGAAATCATCAGCCAGATCGAAGCCATTGCCGATCCGCGCGAACGGCTCCCTGAGTTGTTCCGGCGCGTCGCGCACGAGTTGCAGGCGCATCGCGTCTACGCCGCCTTGCTCAAGGCGTTGGATCATCCGTTGGTGGTGCCGGTGATGGCGCGCGTCTCCAAGCGGCGAACGGAATTTCTTCACACGGCTTATACCGAAGCCGGCATGGAGCCCGATGCGGCTCTCAATCGCGCGCGGCTTACCTATGCCGCCTACGTCGGTTTCCTGCAGCTCAATTTCACGCTCGGCCTGCCAAGGTTGACGCACGAAGAGTTCGACGCTTACGTCGAACATACGATAGCCACGCTGATTCCTTAAGCAAGGCGGGGAAACGTAAATCGAAATCCGGTCATCGCAAGCGCGGCCGCTGCTGCGCTTGCGATCAATCGTGCCTGGCTCTCGCTTTAGTCGTACTTATGCTGCACTCCACCTTGCAAGGCCAGTTCGCGTAACTTAGCGTCACAGCTCTCTTTTATGGGTATACCAAAGTGAGGGAAGCATGACGAGCAAGCTAGCGCCGCTCGAGCGATGGGTGAATGACGTAGCGGCCAAAACGCGTCCCGCGAAGATCCATTGGTGCGATGGTTCGGACGCCGAATATCACGCGCTGGTGCAGCTGATGTTGCGCACCGGGGACTTGATCGAACTCAATCAGCAGACGCATCCGGGCTGCTATCTGCATCGCTCGCATCCATCCGATGTGGCGCGCGTGGAGCACCTCACCTTCGTATGCACCGAGCACGAAGAAGATGCCGGTCCGAACAATCACTGGATGGCACCCGCCGAAGCGCACTCGAAGATCGATGCGCTGTTCGAAGGCTGCATGGAAGGCCGCACCATGTACGTGATCCCCTATTGCATGGGGCCGATCGATTCGCCGCTCTCGCGGTGTGGCGTGGAAATCACCGACAGCCCTTACGTGGTCGCCAATATGCGCACGATGACGCGCATGGGCGCCGCGGCGCTTGCGCGCATCGAGCGCGAAGGCCAACTCTCAGACAATGCGTTCGTAAAGGGGCTGCATTCGATCGGCGAACTCGATCCCGAACGCCGCTTTATCATGCACTTCCCGGAAGAGCTGACGATCAAATCGTATGGCTCCGGTTACGGCGGCAATGCCTTGCTTGGCAAGAAATGCCATGCATTGCGCATCGCGAGCTTCCAGGCCCGGCGCGAAGGCTGGCTGGCCGAGCACATGCTCATCGTCGGCATCGAGAACCCGCAAGGCCAGACGCATTACATCGCCGCCGCCTTCCCTTCCGCCTGTGGCAAGACCAATCTGGCCATGCTGATTCCGCCGGAAGGCTATCGCCAGAACGGCTGGCGCGTGTGGACCATCGGCGACGATATTTGCTGGATGCGTCCTGGCGCAGATGGCCGTCTGTATGCGATCAATCCGGAAGCAGGCTTCTTCGGCGTGGCGCCCGGCACCAGCGCCAACAGTAACCCCAATGCACTGACCTCTATTTCGCACGACACGATCTTTACCAATGTCGCGCTCACTGCCGACAACCAACCGTGGTGGGAAGGCCTTCCCGGCACGCCGGTGATCGATTGGCAAGGTCGCCCATACGACCCGGCCAACGGTCCGGCCGCGCATCCGAATTCGCGCTTCACCGTCAGCGCCAAGCAGTGCCCGACCTGGTCGCCCAAGGCCGAAGATGCGCAAGGCGTGCCGATCAGCGCCATCGTTTTCGGCGGACGCCGCCCGTCGCTGCTGCCGCTGGTGATGGAAGCGCGCGACTGGGCGCACGGTGTATTGATGGGCGCCGCGATGGGTTCGGAAACCACGGCTGCCGCCACGGGCGCGGTCGGCGTCTTGCGCCGCGACTCGATGGCCATGAAGCCGTTCTGCGGCTATCACTATGGCGACTACTTCACGCACTGGCTGTCGTTCGACAAACCGGGCGCCAAGCTGCCGAAAATCTTCCACGTGAACTGGTTCCGCAAAGGCAAGGACGGCAAGTTCCTGTGGCCGGGCTTCGGCGAAAACCTGCGCGTGCTGGAATGGATGATCGCCCGCGTGGAAGGCAAGGCGCGCGGCATCGAAACGCCTCTGGGCATCGTTCCGGCTGCCGGCGAACTCAAGCTGGACGGCATGGATCTGCCGCGCGAAACCGTGGCCGAGCTGCTCAACATCGACCACGCCGGTTGGCAGACGGAACTGCATGCCATCGGCGAATACCTCGACAGCTTCGGCCAGCGCCTGCCCGCCTCGCTGCGGAGGGAACAGCAGCGCATCGCCCAGGCCCTGCACGTGCCCCTCAAGGCGGCAAACGCCTGAACCATCGGGCTCCCCTCTCTCTTTCGGAGAGAGGGTTGAGGCAAGCGCCCCTTCGAGCGCTACCAGCCACATCTAAACCGATTGCGCCCCACGCGCATCCAAGCTGGCAAGATGATTGCCGCTTGCATCGCCACCGGAAGCGCCATGCCCCCTGCGCTCGCTGCGGGAAACAACGAGATGGATGACGTTCGCGCGGCCGCCGCAGGCGACCGTCAGGCGTTCCAACGCCTGTACCGGCAGCACGTGGGACGCGTGCATGGCGCGATGTTGCGTTTGTCCGGCTACGATCATGCGCGCGCCGAGGATCTTACGCAGGATGCGTTCGTGCGTGCCTGGCAGAAGCTGGACAGTTTTCGCGAACAAAGCGCGTTCGGCACCTGGCTTTACCGGCTGGCGGTGAATGTGGCACTCATGGACATCCGCGCCCGCGGTGCAGACCCGGTCGGTTATGTCGACGAGGAAAGCGTTCCCGAGCATGGCGAAACGCCGTTCTGCGCGGCCGAACGCGAAGAGCTCGAACGCGCCATTGGCAAACTGCCGCCACGGGCGCGTGCAGTGCTGGTATTGCACGACGTGGAAGGCTGGCGCCATGAGGAAATCGCCAGCGAACTGGAGATGGCGGTAGGCTCGTCCAAAGCGCAACTGCATCGTGCACGCGGCTTGTTGCGCAAAGTTCTTGGAGAAGTGCGATGAACGAATTCGAATGGCGGCGCCAGATGCGCGACTTGAACCGACCGGTGACACCACGGAACGATCTGTGGGCGCGCATCGATGCGGGGCTCGACGACGCCGCATCGAGCAAGGTCACTGTGCCGGTGCCGGTTGCTCCCGTTCGGCACCGCGGCACGTGGGCGCTGGCGGCAAGCATTGCGGCGGTCGTGGTGCTTGCCGGCGGCATCGTATGGCGCATGCATGTGATGCCGCACGGCGCGGCATCCGTCGCCACCAACCTCCCGAACCTGGAAAGCATGCCCTGGAAGCCGAGCGACCCGCGCCTGGCCGGCGCGGCACTCGAACTGGATGCCGCGCGCATGGAATTGCAACAGGCGATGCAGCAAGCTCCCGATTCACCCGCCCTGCAGCGCCTGCTGCAACGAACCCATGCGCAGCAGAACCAACTGCGTGACCTCGAGAAACAAGCCGGCTAAGGACAATAAAAATATGAAAACCGCCCGCTATCTGCCGCTACTGCTGTGCCTGCTGCCAGGAGGGCAGGCGTTTGCCGATACGCCGCTGGATTTGCACCACGCCGCTGCGCCCACTGCGCACATCACCATCAACAACGTCAAAGGCGCCGTCAATGTCGTCGCCTGGGATCGCAACGATGTGCATGTTGGCGGCCAGCTCGGCGATGGCGCCGCGCCGCTTGCCATCGAGGGCAGCGAAAACAACCTCACCATCAACGTGCAGGCCAAGGGGCACGAAGGCTGGTTCAACTGGAGCGGCGAAAACGCGATGGAACCCACCACGCTGGACGTCAACGTGCCGCGCAGCGCTTCGGTAAAGGTGAGCGTGGTGAGCGCGCCTCTGAGCATCGATGGCATCAAGGGTGGCGATATCGAAGTGAATTCGGTCAGCGGCCAGGTGCGCATCAATGCGCAGACGCCGGCACTCAACGTCGTCGCCGTAAGCGGCAACGTCGCGTTCTCCGGCCATGCGGAACAAGCGAAGCTGCAGACGGTGAGCGGCGATATCCTCACGCCGTCGCTAGGCAGGACGGTGGAGTTGCAGACGGTCTCCGGCCGTATTCAATCCGGCGGCGGTCCCTGGCAACAGCTCAACCTGAGCACGGTATCGGGCGACGTGCAGCTCGCCGGTAGCCTGGCCGACGGTGGCAGCATGAGCATCGATAGCATGAGCGGCAACGTGACATTGCAATTCCAGCATCCGCTCAGCGCCAACATCCATGCCAGCACCTTCAGCGGCAATCTGCATAGCGATTTCGGCACGCCCACGCGCCCCGAACATGGGCCGGGCAACACGCTCGACACCGTGGCCGGCAGCGGCAGCGGCAAGATCCATATCGAAACATTCAGCGGGGATCTGAAGATCAGGAAAGGCGATTGAAGACGCCGCAATTGAAAACGCCGCGGCCTTTCCCGCTTCCAGAAACGCCAACGCCCCGACATGCGGGGCGTTTTTCATATGCGAGCCGGATTCAAAGATCCTGGTGATATTGCACGTACGGCGTACGCGACTGATCCGGTTCCGGCGGACCGGCCGGCGTGCTCACCGCATTACCGGACGACCACAAATTCTGCGCACCGAAGCTCAACGAACCCTGCCACGGCAAACGCCACGTCACGCCCAGGTCGATGCTGTTCCAGCGACGCTCGGCGTTGAGCATGCCCGGCACGGCGGTGCCCGGCTCAGGCTGCATGGTGCGTCCGACGATGCTGGTACTGACCGGACCGTGCTCGATACCGAAGCTCAGCGCTTTCTGATCCAGCGTGTTGAGCCCCAATTGATTGCCTGGCAGCAAGCGGATACGTCCCATGCTTGCGCCCAGCAGCACACCGCTGTTGCCGTTCAAGGCGAAGCGGCCACGCGCATTGACCTGCGTGCTGCTGTCGAAATCCGAAAGACCGTTGACACCAGGCGCCGCACCCGGCAATACGCGCGGCAGCGGCGTAGGACTGGGCGCTTGATCTTGCGCAACGCTCACGCCGACGCTGTAGCGGCCCGCGCTGTACGTGGCGCCCACTTCGCTGCTGATGATGCGCGGCTGTGTCACCCATGAGCGCTGCGTGACACCCGCCTGCGCCGAAATGTTCGGTGTGACACCATATTGCACGGTGCTGGAATTGACCGTGCCGCCAGCAAGCGGATTCAACGACAGCGAGGCATTGTTCTGTACGTCCGCCGTGGAGCTGCTTTGCGACTGCACCAGCAGCGAGCCCTGTTCGGGTTGCGGCTGGCCGGTTTTCAGCGCCTGTTGTTGCTGCATCCACGCTGTGTTGTTGATCTGATCACCGGACAGCGTCTGTCCTGCCGCCATCAGCGGCACGCAGAGCAGCGACAGTGTCAGCAGCGATCGGCGCATTGCAAATTCGGACTCGTTCAACAGACCCGTTCGTACCGAGAACCGGTACGAACTCCCGGATTCAGTATACCTTACTTTACTTTTTACTAACACCCGGAAACACGCATTTTTCTGCGGCGCAGTCGGCCAAAACGGTTACACCAGCAGCCGTTCGATGGCATGGGGGATGCATGGGGAAGACAACTTCTTCACTTCCCGAAAAGCCATGGACGCCAGCCACATGACGGTATCTTCACGATATATAGTCAACCGACGTACCGCGTGGACCCGCTCATAGGTCATGAGTTCAATGCCCGACAGCCGCAATTTCGCGTCAGCCCCCGGTGACATCCTGTCGGCGGAGCTACGTGAGACGCTGGAACGGCTGTTTCGGGCGATGGATGCGGACGACGTCTTGCGCCTGTGTGAGACGGCCCTGGCGCACCTGGGGCTGCGCGGAACGCTCCGCTGGCTTCCTGCGGACGAGGCTGCCGCGGAACCGGGCCGGGTGGACCTCGCCACCGATCCGCAGAGCCAGCGGATCCTGTCCATGCAAGCCGAAGTACCGAACGCGCAGGGGAGCGCCGAACTGGCCTGGCTTGGCCGCATGGCTGGCATCCGCCTGCGCCAGCTCAGCGAAACCGGGCGTCTCTACGAATCGATCTCGCGCCTGGCCATGGCCGAGCGCCTGCAACGCGCCTTGTATGCCATCGCCGAACTGGCCAGCACCACGCACAACCTGGCCGAGATGATGCAGTCGCTGCATTCCATTGTCGGCATGCTGATGTACGCGGAGAACTTCTACATCTTTCTGTACGACCCGGTCAGCGACAGCGTCCGCTTTCCGTACTACATGGATACGGTCGACCAGAAGCCGCCGGCGCCGGACGAAAGCTATCCGCTGCAGGACATGCGTTACAGCCTCACCTGGAACCTGCTGCAGAGCACGCAACCCATGATGGGTTCGGTGGAGGAGCTGGCGCGTCAGCTCGAAGGCCGCTTCACCTTGATCGGGCCGGCTTGCGAACATTGGCTGGGCGTACCGCTCATGCGCAACAACAAGGCCGTCGGCGGCATTGTGGTGCAGAGCTATCGGCCGGACACGCACTACACGCACCAGGACCGCGACCTGCTCAACTACGTGGCACAGCACATGCAGACCGCGCTGGAACGGCGCGAGGCGCACGCCGAACTGGAACGCCGGGTCGCCGATCGCACCGCTGCTCTGCGTGCCACCAATCGCGTGCTGCGCCAGCAGGTTCTGCAACGCCAGCGCGGGGAACGCCTGCAGTCGGCGCTGTTCCGCATCGCTGAGCTGGCCAGTGCGCCGGAGAGCCAGCAGAACTTCTACGCGGCGGTGCATCGCGTGGTCGGCGGCCTGCTCTACGCGCGAAACTTCTACATCGCGTTGCTGGACGAAAGCGGGCAGAACATTACGTTCCCCTATTCGGTGGATGAGATCGACACCGAGCGCGTTTCACGCCCGATGGGCAACGGCGCGACCGAATACGTGCTCAAGCATGGCAAACCGCTGCTGGCCGACCGCCAGACGTTCGAGCGCCTGACCGCTGCGGGCGAGTACACGGAAACAGGCTCGAAATCCGTGTGCTGGCTGGGCGTGCCGCTGGTATGGGACGACCACGTCAAAGGCGTGCTGGCCGTGCAAAGTTACTCACCCAAGCACATTTACGACACGCGCGACCAGGAACTGCTCACTTTCGTCAGCTACCACATCGCCAATGCGCTGCAACGCAAGCAGACCAGCGAATCGCTGAAGCAGGCCTATGTGAACCTGGAGCGCCGCGTCACCGAACGCACCCGCGCGCTGGCCCTGGCCAACCGGGACCTGCGCGAACAGATCGCCGAACGCGAACGCGTCGAACGCCGGCTGATGTACGAAACCCTGCACGATTCACTGACCGGCCTGCCCAACCGCACGCTGCTGCTGCAACGGCTGGGACAAGCGCTGCAGGCGTATCACGCCAATCCGAACACCTTGTTCGCCGTGCTGTTCATCGATCTTGATCGCTTCAAGGTGATCAACGACTCCGTCGGCCATCTGATCGGCGATGATCTGCTGTTCCAGGCAGGCAGCCGCATTCGCGCCTGCCTGAAAACGCGCGACCTGGTCGCACGCCTGGGCGGCGATGAATTCGCAGTGCTACTGGAAGGTATCAGCGAGGTCGGCAAGGCCAGGCTGGTGGCCGAGCGCATCATCGCCGAGTTGCACGTGCCGTTCCGCCTGGGCGTCAAAGAGATTTTCACGTCTGCCTCGATCGGCATCGCCCTGCCCGGCCCGCATTACCAACAACCGGAAGAGCTGCTGCGCGACGCCGATGCGGCGATGTATCGCGCCAAGGACGAAGGACGGCATCGCTCCGCCGTGTTCGACGATCGCCTGCGCCGCGAAGTGCTATCGCTGCTGGAAATGGAAGGCGACCTGCGCAGGGCGCTGAGTCGCAATGAATTCGTGCCGTTCTACCAGCCGATCGTGGCGCTCGAAGACGGGCGCACGGTCGGCTACGAAGCACTGCTGCGCTGGCGCCATCCGGTGCGCGGCCTGCTGTGTCCGGGTGATTTCCTCGCCGTCGCGGAAGAAAACGGCAGCGCGGAAAGCATCGACTGGCAGATCTTCGAGCAAGTCGCCTCGCAGGCCAGCATGCTGGCAGGTGCGGAGGGGTTCGTCAGCCTCAATGTGTCGGGAAGGCATTTTCGCCAACCCGATCTGGACGATCGGCTGCTCAATCTGCTGCGCACTTATCGCGTCAACCCGCGCTCCCTGCGCATCGAGGTGACTGAGCGCACGCTGCTGGAAAACCCCGCACAGGTGAAGCGCATGCTCGACAACTTGCGCCAGCATGGCGTGAGCATTGCGCTCGACGACTTCGGCACCGGCTATTCATCGCTCAGCTATCTGCATCAATACCCGATCGAAACGCTGAAGATCGATCGCAGCTTCATCATCGAGCTGACCAAGGCCAACAGCCACAGCGTACCGGTGGTGCGCGCGATCCAGGTGCTGGCCGATTCGCTGCAGATGCAGGTAATCGCCGAGGGTATTGAAGACGATGCGCAGCGCCAGATGCTGCGGCATATCGGCTGCCGCTTCGGACAAGGTTTCCTGTTTGCGCAGGCGCAACCGGTTGAGGTGTGGCTTGATGGGCGGGAAGCGTAATTCGTCCATCGTTCGACGCGATGTCGTTTTGTCGATTAGAGAAAGGCCAGCTCGCCGTATCTACGCCATCCCCGTTCCGCAGGGGATGGAATGGTATTTCGCATAGCTGATGTTCCGCGTTAGTCAGGCTCGCTTTCAACGATTCCTGGAACTATTGCATCGTCGAACTAGCCGACGCTCCACCGCTCAACAGATGCTCCGCATCCACGCGATCGAACGTGTATTCGCGTGCGCAGAATTCGCAGGTGACTTCGATCGTGCCATTTTGCGAGGCCAAAGTCGCTTCGATCTCCTCGCGACCCAGCGAACGCAGCATCGCCTCCACGCGTTCGCGCGAGCAGCTGCAGCCGAAGGCCAGCGGGTGCGGCTTGAACAGGCGCACGACTTCTTCGTGGTAGAGGCGGTAAAGCACATCTTCCGGCGAGGTGCTCAATAGCTCGTCGCGACCCAGCGTGGCAGTGAGCTGTTCAACGCGCGGCCAGCCATCCTCGTCGTGCGCGGTATCGTGACCGCCCTCGCCCGGCAGTTTCTGCAACATCAGGCCGACGGCGTTTTGTCCGTTCGCCGCCAACACGAAACGCGCCGGCAACTGCTCCGATTGCTGGAAATAATTCTCCAGCGCCGCCGCCAATTCCGGATGTCCCAGATCCACCAGGCCCTGATAACGCTGTCCGCGTTCGGCCTGGCCAATCGTGATGGCCATGATCGCTTGCGGCAGTTCGCTTAAGGAAAGCGGCTCGGGCAAGGTTTCGTTCCAGCGCGCCAGGCCACGCAGGCGGCCGGCGTCGGTGCATTCGGCAAACAGCAGCCGCAAGGCGCCCTTGCTTTTCAGTTCCACTGACAGCGCGCCGTCGAACTTGATGTTGCCGGTGAGCAGCGCGCTGGCGGCCAGCGTCTGGCCCAGCAGGTCCAGCAGCGGCCCCGGATATTCGGCGCGCCCGGCCACCTCGCGCCAGGCTGCGCCCAGCCGCACGATCACGCCCCGGACGCCGGCACGTTCCAGCAAGAAGCGATGGAGCACATCCTCGGCAAGCACGGTTTCCACGTTGAACTACCTCATCGATACGGCAAGACGCGAGAGATGGGGGCTCGCGCCGACAGGAACAATGGCAACGCGTGCGCGCCACTTATACTGCCGGGGCTCTTTCACGCTGATCGGTGCCATGCTGCATCTTCCACTTTTTCGCCGCCTGTTGCGTTACGCCGGTATCGTGGTCCTGTCATGGATCGCCCTGAGCTGGTTCGTGGTGCTGGTGTTGCGCTTCGTGCCGCCCTGGACGTCGGCCGTGATGATGGAACGCCGGCTGGATGCCCTGATCCACGGCGAAAAGGATTTCCAGTTGCGCCAGCGCTGGGTGCCCTGGTCGCGCATTTCGCCGTGGGTGCCGATCGCGATGGTCGCCGGCGAGGATCAGAAATTTCCGTTTCACCACGGTTTCGACTTCGATTCCATCGAAAACGCGATCGACGCCGCCGACGATGGCAAACGCCTGCGCGGCGCCAGCACCATCAGCCAGCAGACCGCCAAGAATCTGTTTCTCTGGAACGGGCGCAGCTTCGTGCGCAAGGGTCTGGAAGCGTATTTCACGGTGCTGCTGGAGCTGACCTGGCCCAAGCAGCGCATCCTCGAGGTGTACATGAACATCGCCCAGCTCGGCGACGGCGTCTACGGCGTGGGCGCAGCCAGCGAAGTGTTCTTTCGTGCCTCGCCGGCGCAGCTCGGCCCCGCGCAAGCCGCCCGGCTGGCGGCGGTGCTGCCCAATCCCGACCGCTTCCACGTCGATCGTCCTAGCGCCTACGTGCAGGAACGCGCACGCTGGATCGAGCAGCAGGTCAGCCAGCTTGGTGGACCGGCCTATCTGCAGAGCCGCTTGCCGCCGCGCGATGTGCGTCCTGCTCGCCGGCGTTAACCAGCGAACACACGAATCTCCGTCCAGCACTTACACTTCGCGCATCTGCCCGCTTGATGGATCCTTCCGGCATGCCGCGTCTTACGGTTGTCGTTCCTGCCTATAACGAATCGGCCGTGCTCGCCGCTTTCCATGAGCGGCTGACTAAAGTGCTGGACCAGCTCCCACTGACCTGCGACGTGCTCTACGTCGACGACGGTAGCCGCGACGATACCTGGGCGATCATGCAATCGCTGGCCGCCGCAGACCCGCGCGCGGGCGCGCTGAAGCTCTCGCGTAATTTCGGCAAGGAAGCAGCCTTGACGGCCGGACTCGATCACGTGGATGCGGATGCTGCCGTGGTGATCGACGCGGACCTGCAGGATCCGCCGGAACTGATCCCGCAACTGGTGGAGCAATGGCAAGCCGGCTACGACGTGGTGTATGCCACTCGTAACGCGCGCGCCGGCGAAACCGGTTTCAAGCGTTTCACCGCCGCCGCGTTCTACCGCGCTATGGAGGTGATGTCGGAGGTGGCCGTGCCGCGCGATACCGGCGATTTCCGGCTGCTCTCGCGCCGCGCACTGGCGGCGCTCTCGCAACTGCGCGAGCGGCAGCGTTTCATGAAGGGTCTGTTCGCGTGGATCGGCTACCGCCAGACGGCCGTGACGTACCTGCGCGATCCACGCCTGGCCGGCAAGACCAAATGGAATTACTGGCGTCTGACCCAGCTTGCCATCGAAGGCATTACCTCGTTTTCCAGCGCGCCGCTGAAGCTCGCCACCTGGACCGGCCTGGCCGCTGCCGTGGCGGCGTTCCTGTTCGGCCTGAAGGTGTTGCTCAAGGCGCTGTTGAACGGCGACCCGGTGCCCGGCTATCCGAGCTTGATGGTAGTGATCCTGTTCCTGGGCGGCATCCAGTTGCTCGCCTTGGGCGTGATCGGTGAATACCTGGGCCGCAACTACAACGAGACCAAGCAGCGGCCGCTGTATTTCATCGAGGAAGAGCACCTGCCGGCCGCGCGAAAAATGGTTCACACCGGGGCAACACCGCAGCGCTAAACTGTCTCCACGCGGCCATGCCACGGCCGCCGGGGAGGTCTGAATGCGTCAGGTCAAGCATTTGCTGGACAGGAAAGGCAGCGACATCTTCGCCATTGCGCCGGAAGCACCGGTGCTGGAAGCGATCAAGCACATGGCCGAACGGAGCGTCGGTGCATTGCTGGTGATGCGCGGCGAGCAATTGGTCGGCATCGTTTCCGAACGCGACTACGCGCGTAAGATCATTTTGCAGGGTCGATCATCCGCACAGACGCCCGTGTCGGAAGTGATGAGCAGTCCGGTGCTCACCGTGACGCCCGATACGGACGTTTTCGACTGCATGCGCCTGTGTACCGACAGCCGCGTACGCCACCTGCCGGTGGTGGAAGGCCATCGCGTGATTGGCGTGATCTCGATCGGCGACCTCGTCAAGGAAGTGATCAGCGCGCAGGCCGAGCAGATCGAGCAGTTGCAGCGGTATATCACTTCCTAGTGAAGGAATTTGGTGCGGGAATCGTAAATCGTCAGTCGGGAACCGTGAGAGCAAGATTCGGCGCTTGTGGATGACTGCTCTCAACTATTTACGATTCCCGATTCACGATCCACGATTCCCCGCTCTCAGGCGCCAGATCCGGCGAGGTAGCCGCTTTGCGCGCTATCCACGCAGCCAGTGACGACGCGCCCACGCCGATCAGCGCGATGCTGCCTACGCTCATGCCCAGCTTCACCAGGCTGCTGATGGTGCTGGTGATCACCACATCGCCGAAGCGCCACACGGCGGTATCCACGAAGTTCTTGCCCTTGTAGCGCGTTTCGCGCGGCACACGCGTGTACAGCGCGTCGCTGGCGGGCTTGGTCATGCCGTACATGAAGCCGCGGGTGCCCACCATCATCATCGCCAATAGCGGCACGCTGTAGCCCCATACATTCCATTCGGCATGGCCGCCGAACATCACCATCACCAGCAGGCCGAGATTGACCAGCTGCGGCAGCACCATCGCCCATACGACGCCGCGTCGTACCAACAACCAGCGCGTCACGGTCAATTGCAGCAGCGAGCCCAGCAGATTCGTAGCCAGATCCAGATGCGCATAGAACGCCGTACGCGCGCCGGCGGAAGCGAGATGCGCCTTGGCATAGTCGGATACCAGCGCATAAGCCAGCGTGCCCACACCGTCGCCCAGAAACATCAGGATGGCCATCCAGCGCAAAAACGGGCGCGACCACAACTCGCGCACACCAGCCCACAACGAGCCGCCTATGGGTCGTTCGGTGTTGGCGTTTTGCCCTCGCTGCGCAGATATCCGCAGCAGCAGCCACAGCGCAACGCCGAGCAGGGCGGCGGATACCAGCAACAGCGGCGCCACGCCAATCAAGACAACCAGCAGGCTGGTCACGGAGGGCCCGGCAATCGCACCTGCCATGCCGCCCAGTGCAATCAACGAAAATACTTCGCGCGCGCGACGGCTGTCGAAAACATCCGCCATCAGGCTCCAGAACAGCGACACCACGAACAAGTTGAACACGCTGCCCCAGATGAAGAACCCCACGCCCAGCGTGCGTGCGCCGATGCGATCCTGCGCCATGAATGCCGGAATGAACGCCAGCAGGCCCACGATGAAAAAACTGTAACTCCAAACCAGAACGCGCCGCCGCGGGAAGCGCGCCACCAACATGCCGAACAGCGGCGTTAGCGCGAGCATGGCCACGAACACGGCGGCGTAGAACAATGGCAATTGCGTCGAACCCACCGCACCGACCAGCTGATCGCGCACCGGGCGAATGATGTAGTAAGACGTCAACACGAAGAAGAAAGCGAGCGCCGAAAGCACCGGCATGGCGTCGTGACGCGAAGAATCGGAAGACGACAAACGCACCGGGGCGGGGTTCCAGCGGGAGGCGGGCGCAAGACTAGCATGCTGCGTTGCGGGAATCGGGAAGCACCAAGGTTGTGCGCTTCGGTCTCAACGATTTCCATCACACCGTTGTGACCCCTCCCGAAGTACAGGACAATCCAGCCCACACCCATGGACGACCCACCAGCCCATGACCGAGGCGTAGCGTCACGCCCGAAAGAAGCCGAGTCGCATGCAGTACCGTAAGCTTTCCTTGTTGATCGCCGCCTCGCTCGGCATCGCGGCAGCCGTGATACCCGCATCCGTCGTGCGCGCCGGTGCCACCGACGTGCATCCTGCTGTCGATATCCGCCAGCCTCGACGCGATGCTTCCGACGCGAGTGCGCCGGCCACGCTTCCACCGGAACGGGTAAAGGAAACGCTGGACGCGTATTCGCATTGGCTGGATGTGGTGGCGCAACGCAACGAAGTGGCCGGGCTGGCCACCGCCGTGGTGGTGAACAATAAGGTCGCGTTCGAACGCACCCTCGGTTACGCCGACGCCAACACGCAGGAGCCAATCACACCTACGACCGTGTTCCGCCTCGCGTCACTGTCCAAGGCCTTCGCCACCGCGGTCACCGGCTTGCTGATCGATGAAGGCCGCTTCAGTTGGAACACCAAGCTGGCCGATGCGCTGCCGTTCTTCCAGTTGAAGGATGCGCAGGCCTCCGGCGAAGTGACGGTGAGGGACATCCTCGGACAGCGGCTGGGGCTTCCACACAACACCTACGATCAGATGCTGGAAGACAACGTTCCCTACGAGGAGCTGGTGCGCAAGCTGGATGAAGTGACGCTCACCTGCAACGTGGGGGAATGCTACGGTTATCAGAACGTCGCCTTCAGCCTGATCGGCGATCTGATCTATGCCGAGACGGGCGACTTTTTCTATCACCAGGTCGACCGGCGCATCTTCTTTCCGCTGGGCATGACCACGGCCAGCTACGGCCGCGAGGCGCTGGAAAGCAGCAAGAGCTGGGCACGCCCGCATCGTCCGCACGGTGCGCACGCCTGGGAGTCGTTCGATCCCAAAGAAGCCTATTACCGCGTGGCGCCGGCCGCCGGCGTAAACGCGAGCCTGCGCGACATGGAGCAATGGCTGATCGCGCAAATGGGCGGACGCCCGGACGTACTTCCACCGACGCTTCTGGATGAGCTGCACGCGCCCGGCGTACCCACACCTGGCGAAATGCACGCCACACCATGGCGCCATGCGCGTGTGACCACCGCCAGCTACGCACTGGGCTGGCGCGTATTCACGTACGGCGGCGAAACCATGGTGTTCCACGCGGGCGCGGTCGAAGGCTATCGCACGATGATCGCGTTCTTCCCGAAGTACCGCATGGGCATGGTGACGATGTGGAATTCGCCGGGTGCGGTCGGCACGGATCTGATGCCGATGGTGTTCGACGCGATGCTCGGCCTGCCGCACGTCGATTGGGCGGGCGTGGAAAGCGATCCGCCTGCGAGCCGGCCGGCGCCGATCAGGGCGCGGCATAAATCGCATCGGCGCGGGACTTGATCTAGGGCCTGTTTACACTCTTTGCGTGGCCCGCGCTGGCATCTGTTTGTGCGCCAGACAAGGAAGAGCGAAGGAGTGTACGTCGGTACACGACTGAGTGATGACGCAGGATGGCGGGCAAACAGACCAGCCCTTCGGGTTGCCGTTGTGTAGCCGCCATGCGGCAGCGCACGGCTTGCCTTGGCAGCCAGCCAAGCCTGCGCCACGCACTACCACCTGACGGCTACACAACGGCAACGCGGGCTACGCAAATAGTGTAAACAGGCCCTAGCCGCGCTTCCTCCCTTGCACGCAAAGGAGGAAGCGCCCTGCAGTATTACTGCGGATTGTTGAGCTTGAACTCGATGCGCTTCTGCTGCTGCGAAGCAGTCGCGGTGCCTCCGCGCATGGCCGGCGAGAACTTGGCGCGGCGCAAGGCATCGATGGCGGCATTGTCGAACACGTGGCGCGGCTCGGCGCTGGTCACCTGGATGTTGCTGACGCTGCCGTCGGCATTGACGGTGTACTGCACGTCCACCCAGCCTTCCTGGTTGTTGCGAAGCGCCGTCGACGGATAGCGCGGACGGATGGTCGAGATCGGAATGGCATCGCGCGTTTCGCCACCGCCAGCCGACGCATTGGCTGCACTGGCCACCTCATTCCCGGCCGACGCCGACACCGGCTTCTTGGCTTCTTCCTGCTGCGACTTCTGCTGGGCTGCCAATGCAGCTTGCTGTTGCGCGGCCTTGTCCGCAGCGGCCTTGTCTGCGAGCGCCTTGTCTGCCGAAGCCTTGTCCGCAGCGGCCTTCTGCGCGGCCAGTTCGGCCTGGCGCTGCTGGTCGAGCTGCTTCTGCTGCTCCTGGTCGAGCGTCTTGCGCTGGGCATCCAGCTTGGAACGCAGGATGGTCAGCGTGTAGTTGGTGGGATCGACTTTCGCCAGCAGGTTGATTTCGCGGTCGGCTTCGTCGAACTGGCGCTGGTTGATCACCTGCTCCACGTTGCTAGCGGCGAACGGGAACGTTTCGCGCAAGGCATCGGCCGCCACCTGATTGCCGGGCTGCTTCTGCAGCACCTTCAGGTAGAACTCGAACGCGTTATTGCCGGCCGGCGCGACGACACGCTGCTGGTTCATTGCGCTGCGCGCTTCGTTGAGCAGGTCGTTGATGCTCATCGCCTCCACGTTCACCGGTGGCGCGGCGGCCTGCTGGGCGGCGCTGACAGGCGTGGACGGATGTCCGCCGGAGTCGGCGCTCAGCATGTCCTCATGAGGCTTGATGATGAGGAACCAGGCAACGACCGCCAAACCGGCAACGACCGCAAGAATGGCAATGATGACGGGCTTGGTAGCCCCGCGCGCACGCGAGCGCGCATGACGATTGTTTCGGGTATCCATGATTTTCGCTACTGCAGTGGCATTAGATACCCGCGCTTCCCCCCTGTTATCCAGGTGCGGCTCCCCAGCTCGCCGCGGCGCGGATGGACCAAAGGTATCGCGATTATGGCGGCTGGGCAAATGGGTGCCAGGAAGCCGAGAATCGGGAATCGTCAATCGAGAATGATTAAAGGCAGAATCCGGCGAACTTGCGGATGGCCGCTCCCGGCTATTTACCATTCCCGATTCGCGATTTACGCCCCCCATAAATGAAGCGTCCCGGCACTAGGCCGGGACGAAACGCTTTCGAACTACCTCCCTGCGCTGGGCACCGCAGGGAGACAAATCGAGTGCAACGTCTAATTGTTGTGCTTACTTCTTTGCAGCTTTCGTGGCTTTCACAACTTTGGCAGCGGCAGCCTTCTTGGCGGTGCGCTTACGCGTCGCCTTCTTGGCAGCCTTCTTTGCGCCAACGCGCTTGGCGGTGGCCTTCTTCGCGCCTACGCGCTTGGCACCCGCCTTCTTGGCGGTTTTGCGCACGGTGCGCTTCTTGGCGGTGGCCTTCTTGGCGACCGGCCGCTTGGCAGCAGCTTTACGGGTGGTTTTCTTGGCGGCTTTCTTCGCCGATTTACGTGCAGTTTTCTTGGCAGTGGCCATAGTACGTCTTAGCTCCTCATCAGTTGGCAGTGGTTGCCCAGTAAAAGCGTGGAGGAACGCCTCAACCAGCAGATCGCTGTTCGTGGCGTGCCGCAAATTGTTGACCTGTCGGTACGTACGCAGATCCGACAGCAGTCGCAGTACATGCATGGGAATCGAAACAGTGATCTTTCTCACCGCCGCGGATTTTTCGCCGTGTTCTATGTAAGGCTGGACGAATTTCGATGCCACCATTGGTAACGTTCCCCGTTTATGGTGCGAAAGCTATTCCCGAACATTTCAACTGTCAATTGATTTTTGCCATGAAATCAATCCCTTCGCCCCGACAGCCGGTCGGCGGCAAGGTCGGAAGAACGGTGTTTCGATGACTTGATGCAATACGATCAGCCGTCCAAACGTCCACAGAATTCGCTTTGCACGTTTTTAGAAAAAAGCCAAAAACAAGCTAAAAAATGTGATTTTTCTCATCAGCGCTGATACACGCACAATGTCGATGCAAGCCGCACTGCCACGTGCTCTGTCACGCCGTTCCGACGGCCCGAACGGGCGATTCGGAAGCATGAACGAATTTAGACCGGGAGGCGTCCGATCGGGTGTCGGAAATGGCTCGAAGCACCCCGAACGCCCTCGATGCATGCCGACGCGTGCATGCGATGGATGGTCGCGTCGACAGTCGGCGATGTTCCGCCATGCATTTTTTTCACGCAGCGCATGACATCGCGTCGCATTCTTCCGGCGGCCGGCGCGCACCGTACCGCCGACATGAGAACGGCCGCCTAGGCGGCCGTTTTCGAAACATGCCAAGCGAGCGTCAGTGGTCTTCGTTCTCGATCTGCTCGGCGTAGGCGTCGGCGTCGAGCAGCTCATCCAGTTCGCCGCGGTCGCTGGCCTTGACCACGAACAGCCAACCGTCGCCGTAGGCGTCTTCGTTGATGGTTTCGGGCTTGTCGGCAAGGTTTTCGTTGACCTCGACGATTTCGCCGGAAACCGGCGCATAGATGTCGGAAGCGGCCTTGACCGATTCCACCGTCGCCACGCTGTTGCCCGCCTGCACCTGGGCGCCCACTTCGGGCAGTTCGACGTACACCAGGTCGCCGAGCGCTTCCTGCGCGTGGTCGGAAATACCCACGCGGATCAGCCCATTGTCTTCGACACGGGCCCACTCGTGGGACTTGAGGAATTTCAGATCGCCGGGAATCTCGCTCGCGCTCATGGTCGGGTCCAGTCGTTGTTTCGATCAGGGGTTGGAGGATGCAGATTCTAACTGCTGACGTTGCGGGAATGGGACATGCCCGCAGCGCAAATCCTTAGATGCCTTCGCAGGCTTTACCGTCGCGCACGAACGGGAATTTCACCACGCGCACCGGCACTTCGCGGCCGCGGATATCGACCCGCACATTGTCCGTAACGCCCGCCGGCACGCGCGCGAACGCCACCGACTTGTTCAAGGTGGGAGCGAAGCTGCCGGAGAGAATTTCGCCTTCGCCTTGCGGCGTCAGCACTTTCTGCCCGTGGCGCAGCACGCCTTTTTCATCCAGCACGAGGCCGACCATGGTGCGCGGCACGCCCGCGGCCTTCTGTGCTTCCAGCGCCTTGCGGCCGATGAAGTCGCGGCCTTCGTCGAGCGTGATGGTCCAGGCCAAGGCGGCTTCCCATGGGGTGACGTCTTCGTCCATGTCCTGGCCGTAGAGGTTCATACCCGCTTCCAGGCGCAAGGTGTCGCGCGCACCCAGTCCGCATGCGGCGACGCCGGCCGCGGCCAGTTCTTTCCACAAGGCGACGGCCTGATCTTCCGGCACCATGATCTCGAAGCCGTCTTCGCCGGTGTAGCCGGTGCGCGCGATGAACAGCGGCATGCCATGCGGACCTTGCGCCGCGGCGGCGGCGAAACGGCCGAGCTTCTCGATGCGCGGGCGATCCACGTCGTGCAGCAGGCCGACTACCTTGGCGCGTGCATTGGGGCCTTGCACGGCGATCATCGCGAAATCCGGACGCTCCTTGACGGTGATGCCGAACGGCTTGGCCTGCTGTTCGATCCACGCCAGGTCTTTCTCGCGCGTGGCGGCGTTGACCACCAGGCGGAAGTGTTCGTCACCTAGCAGGTAAACGATCAGATCGTCGATCACCCCGCCCTGCTCATTGAGCATGCAGGTGTACAGCGCCTTGCCCTGTACCTTCAGCTTGTCGATGCTGTTGGCCAGCAGGTGACGCAGGAATTCGCGCGCACGCGCGCCGTGCAAGTCGACCACGGTCATGTGCGAAACGTCGAACATGCCGGCGTCACGACGCACGGCGTGGTGCTCTTCGATCTGCGAGCCGTAGTTGATCGGCATGTCCCAACCGCCGAAGTCGACCATGCGCGCGCCGAGTTCGCGATGGAGGGCGTTGAGTACGGTCTTCTGGGTCATTGCGGGCCTGCAGGTGGGGACATGGGGATCACGCATTATGTCCAGCGGCCTGTGTCAATCCAAGCTGCAGGGCGTCATGGCGGGTGGATCAGGCGAAAGGTGAGATTGATGCGTGGTCCGACAACTGCGGCGCTGCGCGGCAAATCGTGCTGATAGTGATGTTGCGTGCCACCTGCCATGTGCAACAGGCTGCCATGCGCCAGCGTGAGGCCGACCGGCGGCGACGCGCGCATGCCGCGCGATACCCGGCGGCGAAACCGAAAACGGCGTTCCGCACCCAGGCTCACGGAAGCGATGTTCGGCTGCGCACCGAGTTCCGGTTCGTCATCGCTGTGCCAGCCCATGGCGTCGTCGCCGTTGCGGTACAGATTGGCGAGCACGCTGTTGAATCGCGCTTGGCACGCCTCTTCCACGCGTGCCCGCACCGACATCAGCGACGGCGTCCATGGATGGGGCTCGAAGCGGCTGCGCGAATACATATAAGTAGCGCCGGGATCGCCGATCCAGCAGCTCAGGCGTGGCGCGTCGACCTCGCGCCCGAATATGCGCAAGCGGTGCCGTTCCCACGAAATTTCATCCTGCAGTCGCTGGAGCAGCGCATCGGCTTCTTCGCGGACGAGCCAGCAAGGCGCGTAGCGCACATCCGCATCGGCAAGAGGCAGGCGTTCCCAGCGGCTGCCGGCGTGCTCAATCATCATCTCTGACATAGGTGTACACCTGCGCCGGCGGCAGGTTGCGCCACACCATGCCGGCGCGATGGCAGCGCAGGCGCAGTTGCCGCTGTACGTCCGGATGCATGGGACTGCGCCAGCCGTAGGTGTATTGCACGAACACGCCGCCGGGACGCAGTACGGCGAGCGCCGCGGAGACGATGTCCTGCTGCAACTGCGGCGGCATGGCGAGCAAACCGAGGCTGCTGAGAATGGCATCCGCACCCGCAGGCGCCAGCACGCCGGTGCGCCGGGCAAGTTCGTTGACGTGCCGCGCGTCGGCACACAGCACGTGCGCCTGCGGAAAGCGGCGGCGCAGCACGGCATGCAACGTCTCGTTCATTTCCAGCACCAGCAGTTGCGCCATCGACACGCCGTGCTGCAGCAGCGCCTCGGTGATCACACCGGTGCCTGCGCCCAGCTCGATCACGCAATTGGCGCGCGCAGGCATGGCCGCCACCATCATGCGCGCCAACGGCCGGCCAGAGGGCAGCACCGATGCCATCTGCAACGGATGCTTGATCCACTCGCGGAAGAACGTGAGCTGTTGGGTATAGGCAGACATGGGCAAAACCTGGGGACTTTCCGCTACTTTACCGGGCGAGATGTAACAAAACGTTGTCGAAACCAACCATCAGGCGATCACCGGATACTCCGGCGCCGCATCGAGCGTGGCCGACCACACGGCCGCCAGCTCAAGCAGGCGCAGATCCGATCCGCGCGCGCCGATCAACTGCATGCCGATCGGCAGACCGTTCGGCAGCGTGCCCATGGGAATGCTCACCGCCGGACAACCGGCCAAGTTGGCGAAGCTGGTGAGATCAGCTTGCGTGTCCGGCACGGGGCTATCCAGCGGAAACGCACCCTGCGGCGTGGTGGGCGTGACCAGCACGTCGATCTGCGCGAAGAGGCGGCGCATTTTCAGCGTGGCGGCGTCGAGCACGCGATCCGCGGCAGCGTAGTCGGCGGCGCTTTTGCGCGCGGCGTAATCAAGCAGATGGCGAAACGGGGGCGAGACGGGATGTTCGGTATCCGCAAGCTGAGCAGCGAACGTGCCGAGCATCTCCGCTTCCATCAGCAGGAAGCCGGCGCGACGCGCACGGGCGAAGTGCCAATCGTCGAAATCCACTTTGCGGCATTCGCCCAATTCGCGATCGAGCTTTGCCAATGCCGCTTCGAACACGTCGACCACATCCTGCTGCACGCCGAGTGCGGGGAGATCCGGCAACATGCCGCAGCGCAGTTTGCCGGGTTCCCAATCCGGCGGCGACAAAGCCACGCGGCGGCGACGCGAGCGCGGATCATCCGCGTCGTAACCGGCGAGCACCTGCAACAGCACGGTGAGATCATCCACACCACGCGCGAGCAGGCCGACCGTATCCAGCCGCCGCGCCGCGGGCGTCATGCCGCGCGCGGAAATCTCGCCTTGCGTGGGCTTGAGCGCGAACACGCCGCAATAGCTGGCGGGAATGCGCACGGAGCCCAGGCTATCGGAACCAATCGCCGCCACCGCCAGACCCGCCGCCACGGCCGCCGCCGCGCCGCCAGAAGAACCACCCGCGGTGTAGCCGTGCCGATGCGGATGATGCGTGGCCCCGTAATGCGGATTGCGAGTAATGGCGCCGAGCGCGCCTTCATCCATATTGGTTTTGCCGATCAGCACGGCGCCCGATGCGCGCAGCCGCGCCACCACGTGCGAATCATGCGTGGCCGGCACACCTGGCCCCGGCAGGCCGGCGCGGGTGGGCCAGCCGGCGATGTCGAAATTGTCCTTGAGCGCGATGGGAACGCCATCCAGCCGGCCGATCACGCCATCACGCCGGCGCAGCTCGGCACTGCGCGCCTGTTCAAGCGTGAGCGGCGGGCTCAGGCCCACATAGGCGTTCAGCCCGGGATTGATGCGCTCGATGGCTTGCAGGTGCGCCTCGGCCAATCGGCCTGCCTGCACCCGGCCGGAGGCCAGCCAGTGCAGAAGCTGGCATAGCGTGGCGCGGCGCAGGTCGACATCGGCGATCGGTGGTGGGGAACTCATGCAGGCTCCTGTGTAGGTGAAACGCGATTATGTCCGACCATTGCGACTCACCCGCAAGCAGCCCCCGGTTTGCCGCGCAGTAGGCGAATCCGGAGAATACCCGTCCGAACCGCCACGGAAACCCTCCGTGCGGCTACTCTCTGCCACCCAGCTACGCCGGAGCCCAGCCCCCCATGACCGAACGCGAGACGATGGAATACGACGTGATCGTCGTCGGCGCGGGTCCAGCCGGGCTCTCGTTCGCGATCCGCCTGAAGCAGCTCAAGCCGGACGTGACGGTGTGCGTGATCGAAAAAGCCTCCACCATCGGCGCACACATTCTCTCGGGCGCGGTGATCGAACCGCAGCCGCTGGATGCCTTGCTGCCCGGCTGGCGCGACAACCCGCCACCGATCTGCGTGCCCGCCACCGAAGACGAATTCTGGCTGCTGACCAAGACCGGCGGCCGCAAGCTGCCGGTGCCGGGCACGATGAACAATCACGGCAACTTCATCGTCTCCCTCGGCGCCATGTGCGCGTGGCTGGCGCCGCAGGCCGAAGCGCTCGGCGTGGATGTGTTCCCCGGCTTCGCCGCCGCCGACACCATCTATAACGAGGATGGCTCGGTCGCCGGCGTGCGCATCGGCGACATGGGCGTGGCGAAGGACGGCTCGCACAAGAGCGGCTACACGCAAGGCATCGACATCAAGGTCAAAGTCACCGTGCTGGCCGAAGGCGCGCGCGGCAGCCTCACCAAGCAGCTGATCAAGCGCTACAAGCTCGACCAGCACAGCGACCCGCAAGGCTATTCGATCGGCATCAAGGAACTGTGGCAGGTGCCGGCAGGACGCGTCACGCCCGGCAAGATCTTCCACAGCTTCGGCTGGCCAGCCGACAATCACACCTACGGCGGCGCCTTCCTCTACCACCTGGACAAGGACCGCATCGCGCTGGGCTACGTCAGCGGCCTCGATTACAGCGACCCCAACTACCAGCCATGGGAAGCCTTCCAGCAATGGAAGAACCATCCCATGATCAAGTCCGTACTGGAAGGCGGCAGCATTCTTTCCGCCGGCGCACGCGCCATCGTTACCGGCGGCTACCAATCCCTGCCCAAGGTGGAACTGCCCGGCGCCCTCTTGATCGGCGATACCGCCGGCCTGCTCAACGTGCCCAAGATCAAAGGCACCCACCAGGCCATCAAGAGCGGCATGCTCGCCGCCGAACATCTGGCCGCGAACGAGCTCAAGCCCGCGGGCTTCGACGCCAAGCTGCGCGGCTCGGATGTGATGGCGGAACTGAAGAAGGTGCGCAACATCAAACCCGGCTTCAAGAAAGGCCTGTGGTTCGGCATGTTCAACGCCGCGTGGGAAACCGCCATCGGCGGCAAATCCCCCTGGACGCTGAAGAACAAGCCCGACTGGAATTCGCTCGACAAGCTCGGCCAGCACGAAACGCCCAAGCGCGACTATGTGCAACGCGAGCTGCCCCCGCGCGACCGCCTGGCCGGTGTCTACTTCGCCGCCACCGAACACGACGAGGACCAGCCCGTGCATTTGCACGTTGCCGATACGTCGGTCTGTGTGGCGAAATGCGCCCAGGAATATGGCAACCCGTGTACCCGCTTCTGCCCTGCAAACGTCTACGAGATCGTTAACGACGAGGCGGGCAAGCGGCTGCAGATTAATGCCGCGAACTGCGTGCATTGCAAGACCTGTGATATCAAGGATCCTTACGAAATCATCAACTGGGTTCCGCCTGAGGGTGGGTCCGGGCCGAATTATCAGAACTTGTGAAGTGTTTTTCGATGCCGCTCCGTACTCTGCAATGGCGCGCGAAGCGCTTCCGTTACCTGCTTCAACGTGTTCAAGGCAGCCTTTTCCAAAGGGGCTTTCATAAAACCTGGGAACGCGTCAAACAAGAATTCCAAACGCGTCCAGCCGAGGAAAGCTCTCTGACATTGGAGCCTTTGGAGACCTCGTTTTGCCCATTCGAGATTCAGACGAGCGAAACGCCGCAGGTTTCCATCATTATTCCGGTGCATGGCAAATGTGCATGGACCGTAGCGTGTCTACGATCGATTCAGCGCCATGGCGCCCGCGTGCCCTTTGAAATCATCGTGGTGGACGACACATCACCTGACGATACCGCCGAGAAGGTGTCGCAGATCCGTGGCGTTCGGCTACTACAAAACCAAGCCAACCTTGGTTTCATCGGAAGCTGCAACGCTGGCGCTGAAGCCGCACGCGCACCGTTTCTGCTGTTTCTCAATAACGATACGCAAGTTACGCCAAAATGGTTGGATGCTCTGTTAGAAGCTTATCGTGAAGAGCCCGCTTGCGGCATCGCAGGCAGCCAGCTGATCTATCCGGACGGTCGCTTGCAAGAGGCCGGCGCACTGGTGTACTCCAATGCTGCAGCCTGGAACGTTGGGCGTTTTGAGAAGCGCAGCGATCCGCACTACCTGTTTCGTCGTGACGTGGACTACGTCTCCGGAGCCGCGCTCCTTATTGAAAAATCCCTATTCACCGAGATTGGCGGCTTCGATGCACGTTATGCGCCGGCGTATTGCGAGGACATGGATCTAGCTTTTGCCGTGAGACAACGTGGTCGACGCGTGGTCTACCAACCCGCCAGTGTCATCGTACATTACGAAGGCATCAGCTCGGGGACCGACGTCTTCACCGGCATCAAGCAATATCAACGGACTAATCGCGAAAAGTTCATCGCCAAATGGGGTGCCATGCTGCGAGAGCAACCGGACCCACATACTCCAGCTGACAAAGCGATACACCATCATCAGACGCGGCACATCCTTATTATCGATGCGCTGATGCCCGATCCCACAAGGGATGCCGGGTCGTTGCAAGTATTCAACATCATGCGTCTTCTCAGGCAAATGGGCTGGCGCGTGACCTTCATGGCCGACAATCGCACAGCCACTCAGCGTGACATCCAAGTGCTGGGCTCAATCGGGGTCGAAACGCTGTGCAAGCCATGTTCACCTTCGCTGGTAAACTGGCTTAAGCGCGAAGGCGAGAGCCTGGAAGCAGTAATGCTGTGCCGGCATTACGTTGCCGCTCCGAATATGCCGCTAATCCAGCGACTAGCTCCTAAAGCCCGGATCATCTTCGACACGGAAGACCTGCATTTTCTGCGGGAACGACGCGCAGCGGAGCACACCGGAAACGCCAGTCTCACGCGCCAGGCCATGATGTCCCAACAACAGGAATTCGCATTGATGCGCGCCAGCCATGCCACGTTCGTGGTGAGCGCCGCGGAACTCGACTTGCTCAAGCAAGAACTGCCCGATGCCAACGTGATGCTGTTGCCAAACATGCACCCGGTGCATGCCCGCAAGCTTGAATTCGAACAACGTGCCGGGCTCGTTTTCGTTGGTGGTTTTGGCCATCCACCGAACGTCGACGCCGTGTACTGGCTTACCAACGATATTTACCCGATCATCCGTGCACGGCGGCCAGATATCGAGTTGCACCTTATTGGCGACATACCCGAATCTGCCCGCATCGCTCTGCAGGGTGATGGCATTACGGTTCATGGACGCGTAGAAGACCTCACTCCCTGGATGAATCGAAGCCGCATTTCGCTAGCGCCGCTACGCTATGGCGCAGGAGTCAAAGGCAAGGTCAACACCGCAATGAGCCACGGCTTGCCCGTGGTTGCCACGTCAATGGCCGCCGAAGGGATGTGGCTGCGAGATGGTGACAACGCACTGCTTGCGGACGATGCAGAGGCCTTCGCGGGTGCCGTACTTCGACTTTATGAGGATCGGGCGCTGTGGTACCGATTATCTGAGGCGGGCTTGCACAATATACGCGAGCACTTCTCCTTCGAGGTCGCACGACAGACCCTTGAAACGGCCTTGAATTGACCCGCCCCTGGACGCTCTACAAACGATCGTTTGAAGCCCGCTACAATAAGCGTCTCGATCGCCCAAGGCGCCCTACTGTAAGGATCCGCAATGAAAGTTCTGGTCGGTTATAAACGTGTGGTGGACTACAACGTCCGCATCCAGGTCAAGCCCGACGGCACCGGCGTGGTGACCGACGGCGTGAAGCTCTCCGCCAATCCCTTTGACGACATTGCCCTGGAAGAAGCGCTACGCCTGCGTGAAAAAGGCATCGCCGAAGAAGTGGTGGTGGTAGGTATCGGCCCCGCGGATCTGACTGCTCATTTGCGAAACGGCTTGGCCATGGGGGCCAATCGCGCCATTCACGTAGTAACGCCGGACGCGGTGCAGCCGCTTACCGCCGCGCGCGTGTTCCTGAAGCTGGTGGAGAAAGAACAACCCGGCCTGGTCATCCTGGGCAAGCAGGCCATTGACGATGACGCCAACCAAACCGGCCAGATGCTGGCAGCACTTTGGGATCGCCCGCAAGCCACTTTCGCCAGCAAGGTGGAAATCGCCGACGGCAAGGCGACGGTAACACGGGAAGTCGATGCCGGCCTGGAGGTCATTGAAGCCGAACTGCCGGCCGTGATCACCTCCGACCTGCGCTTGAACGAACCGCGCTTCATCAAGCTGCCAGACATCATGAAGGCCAAGTCCAAGCCTATCGACACCATCGAATTCGCATCTCTAGGTGTGGATACGCATGATCAGCTCAAGACCACGCACTATGTTCCGCCGGCTAAGCGCAGCAAAGGGATTATGGTGAAGGACGCCGCCGAGTTGGTATCCGTCCTCAAAAAAAAGGGGCTGCTGTAAGCAGCCGGCCAGACCCAAGGAGACACCCATGAGCAAGATCCTGGTTATCGCCGAGCATCTGGGCGACAAGCTGAACCCCTCTACTGCTCGCGCCGTGAGCGCAGCCCTCGCAGTCAAACCTGAAGCGATTGACGTACTCGTGCTTGGTGACAAGGTCGACGCCATCGCTTCCGAAGCCGCGAAGATCGAGGGCGTGAGCCGCGTGCTGACCGTCGCGCGCGCCGAGAACGCACACCTGCTGGCCGCCGTATTGGCGCCGCAGATCGCGAAGGTCGCCGCGGGTTACAGCCATGTATTCGCACCCTCCACCACCTTCGGCAAGGATGTCGCGCCCCGTGTCGCTGCACTGCTGGGCGTGGCACAGGTCAGCGATGTAATGAGTGTGGAAGGCAGCCATACCTTCAAGCGGCCGATCTACGCCGGTAACGCCATCATCACCGTCGAGGCCGATGCTTCGCATGCCGTAGTCGCCACTATCCGCACCGCCTCATGGCCGGCAGCCGCCAGTGGCGCCAATACTGCGCCGGTGGAAGCATTGAGTCTGGACGTTGGCCTGCCTGGCCATACACGCTTCGTCGAACTCCGCCAGGGCAAGAGCGACCGGCCAGACCTGCAGAGCGCAAGCAAGGTCGTTTCGGGTGGCCGCGGCGTCGGCTCGAAGGAGAACTTCGACATCATCTATAAGCTCGCCGACAAGATTGGCGCCGCAGTGGGCGCTTCCCGCGCCGCCGTCGACGCCGGTTACGTACCGAATGAGTTGCAGGTCGGTCAGACCGGCAAGATCATCGCACCGGAGCTATATATGGCGGTCGGGATCTCGGGCGCCATCCAGCACCTTACGGGCATCAAAGATGCAGGCACTATCGTCGCCATCAACAAAGACGCCGAGGCACCTATATTTGAAATAGCAGATATCGGCCTAGTAGGTGATCTGTTTAAGTTGATCCCGGACCTGGAACAAGCCATCGGTTGATACCGTTTTCGATTGCCGGCAAAAAAAGCATATCGGGCTATGTCGAATACAGAAACAACCTGTGACACCTGTAGGAGGTGTCACACCAAACCCAGATTCGCAACGTCGTCCAAGCTGCTGAACGTACTTCGACAGCATCAAACGTCAGCACCACGAGCACGCTTGTCGATCGACTGTCGCGGCATCACGGTGAAGACAGTAAGCTGATAACCATCCACTATTAGCACGTGCGAGACAGTTGGCAGTCGGACATAAATCGTACAAAGGTTTTTGGGTCGCGTCGCCGCCCTAAGGGGAAGGGCTCTCAATGGAAAAGTACAAGCTGAAATGGGTCGACAATGCACGATTGCTTGCGGTGGTAGGCGTTCTCTCCTTTCATTTCTCGCTGCAGTATGGCGCGCCACGGCAAACGTTTTTGCAAATGTTACGATCGCCACACGACATTCTCTCGATTCCATTTCAGTTGGGATGGATCGCTGATTTTCTATTTTTCGCGATAAGCGGATTAGGCCTAGGCTTGTCTGCGGCGCGCAAGCGTAAGGCGTGGTCTCGATTCTATATTGATCGCGCTTCCAGGATATATATCCCGTACTGGACGGCGCTTGTTTTTTTGTTCGCCTATCAGGGCTTCGCTTATTCAGTGGGAACGTGGGATCGTCTATTTGTGATTCCGACGACATTGGACTCATGGTTAAAAGACATCCTGCTTCTTCCGCAAGGCCAAGAAGCAATGCTCTCTACACATTTCTGGTTCTTACCTTCTCTATTGGTGCTGTACCTTTCCTTCCCACTAATCTTTTGGGCTATTAATAAGTTCGGCACATGGGGTTTTGTTGTGTGCATTGTCCTTTCCATGGGCGCACGATATCTCCCACTCGATTTGGGGTGGTTTCGAGCCGCGTACACGGCATTCGCTTGGAGCCCCTCGTTTGTAATTGGTGCCTATATAGGCATCATGTTAGCCAAGCATCCAGAACAAGCCGATCTTTGGCTGGTTCGAACTATTCCCCTAGGTGTTCTATGTCTACTTGTTGGAGCGGTCATCGTGCCCAAAGAAAACTACGCCTGGCTGTCTCACCCATTAATGGGATTTGGAACGCTTAGCGTGGCAGGCGCACTGGGTCGATTACCCTGGCATTTGCCACGACTTACGGCCATCAGCTTTGAGGTGTACTTGATTCACATGCCGTTTGTTGGCTGGTATCGTCATTTCTTTGGATTCGTGGTCGAACCTAAAAGTCTCTTTTATATGTTCTTCCTGATTTCTGTCACTGTGATGGGAGCAGGCATTCACTGGAACGTATCCGCAATTGATGCCCGACTAAGAAGAGAAAAAGGTATTAGCCAACGTTCTCAGTCCGACCTACTAAACGCATCTTCTTGAACCATGGCATTTGGCTTTCGAGCCAAGCACTTGACCACATAGACACGCCGCAACGCGAGGGTCTTGCCCGTCGAGGCATCTGTCATACGAAATGTAGTGTGGTCACCGACCCAATCACCTGTCGTCGCCGAACCTTTAGAGGGTCCTGACGTCCATTCTTTCGGGCGCCCGTGTCCATCGTCAACCCAAATGTTTATGCCCCGAATGTCCTGCCCAGATACACTCCAATTCGCCTCGACCTTGCTTCGACCGTTTGGATGTTCACACAAGTCGACGCCCACAGGCGTGATCATCAAGCTCGCACCTTTCAATGCGTAACCATCGCCACGACCATCCAGCAAACCGTTACCGGGTACATACAATTCACTCGTGCTCTGCGAAATTCGCGAACACCCTCCACAGGCAACAGTTATAGCCAGCAAAAAATACAGCCATGCTGTCGCTCTCATGCGCCATCTCCTTCCTTGAGAAATGGATGGATCGGCTGCGTCGGCTGATTGGCGACATCGTAGTTGAGCCACGACAAGAACAACTGAACCCCGATGATCAATGGCAATGCCGCGGCCATAACAATGCCTGGCGCTGCGGGGGAACCACTAATGTTTCCTTCGATCCAATGCCAGCTTCCGTAGCAAATCGAAAATAGGATAAGCGGAATTGAGAAGATCAATTCCAAGGACGCCAGCGAAAAATTCCGGATAAAATAGCTATATACCAAGCGTCGACCAAAATTCCTGAGATTCCCCTTCAAAAACGGCAGCATGACTTTGGCCGGATTCAAGCTGGAAGGCTCGTCGCCATAAACGGCCCACATTGGCATCTCAGCTACCACTGCGCGTACTTGATTGAGGTTATAGAGCATGTCGGACTCAAAAAAGTATCGCTTTGCGATGTGATCGAGTTCGAGTTCTTGCAAAACATAGCGATGGATAGCGGTAAATCCATTCGTAGGATCGAACAGTTGCCAGTAACCACTGGACAGTTTGGTCAGGAATGATAATCCGGCATTGCCGAATAGTCGTATCCAAGGCATGGATGATACGTCGCGAATTCGATGAAAGCGATTGCCCTTTACGTAATCGGCCCGCCCCATGACAATTGGCCGTGACAATCTTGCGATCAACGCAGGATCCATTTGGCCATCCCCATCGAGCTTCACGATCGCGGCCGCTGCAGTATCAGCTGCCGCCCTGTACCCCGTAATGGTGGCCCCTCCCACACCCTGATTCTGGGTGTGCTTGATTACGTGAACGCGTGGGTCCTTGCATTCAGCCAAAACCAGATCGCCCGTGTTGATCGGACAGGCGTCGTCTACGACAAAGATCCAACCGACTTCGCGACCAATGCGCGGTATCAAATCGAGCACCAGCCTGCCTACCCGGTAGCACGGAATAACCACTGCAACCTTGGGCTCCATGGCGTCACCTGAACTATTCATACATTCTCCCAATTCACTGGTGACGTCGGTCATAGCACATCCAGTCATTTGTACACTCAATATTCGGACAATAAAAAACTCTCATCTAAACACCTCGAACCTGCTTGTATGGGTCCGATGTACCTTAGAAACAGCGTGCCCGATTATTGATAAATTATCTGCCTCTTCATCTTTCCTCCAATATCACGCGCTTCAAGAAGAGGAAAGGAATCCGCATTGCAATGCTCTTCACAGAGACGCCATAGCTCAGCCTGACCTGCTTCGTACTCCTTGCCGGCATTCAATCTCAATAAAGCATTACGAAGCGGCTGACTTGTAGTGCCACCAATCACGACATGATCGATACCAGTCCTCGCAAACAGTTCTATCCAGCCAGTTCCGGAAGCATCCTCGTCAGCCTTCGCTGCCGCATTCCTAAACGACGGATCGTACCAATTTGAGATAACGGCTCGCCCTTGAAAAGGACCAAGAAACGGCCGCGTAGGGTCCGCTAGATACACAAAGTAATTCTGACCGTAACGCGATTGCAGATAGCGCTGCACAGGAAGTTCGGGGGCGATCCGCTTTTCGATCTCCATTTGGGCGTCATCTTGCGCTCCATTTGTCGCTCCCAGAACTCGCCACACGATGTCGTCATTGAAAAGATAGTTACATGAAGGAACAAATATAGTGTTGAGTGAAATCAGGCCAGCCAGAACAAAGTTTCCGATCTTTCGAAAATCCATCTCTTGCCAAACTATCAACGCAACAGGAATCAAAGGCGCCACGGCGGGCAAAATGTATCGAACGTATTGAGTCCCTAAAAACATACCTAGCATGCAAAAAAGCAGAGGAAGGCTCACCCAACGAAGTCTGGGTCGAAAGATTGATATGAGTACACACCCGCTTAGAGCTAACAGCGTAAACCCAAGCGCACCCGGGTATACCTCCTGAAACTTGCCGGTATGAAAAGTAATCTGCCAAATCGTGTCCCAATGAAGACCCTGATTCCAGCGCGCATCAATGAAATTGGTCGGAGGCCCAAATGGTGATTTAAAAAAACCGTTGAATATCGGGAATACCGGATTGCCCGTGATGTACCAAGCGTAGAAGTAGCTTGATCCGCATACAAGCAGCCCAAGAGGGAGCTTGGGAATAACTAGCTTAGCAAAACGCATAGGCGCGTATCTCACCAACAGCACCAATGCAAACGGTAGGACCAGCAACGCTTGCGTCGCTTTCAGAGCAACTAGCAGGCCGCTGACGACAACAAATGGAAGGATGGTGCTGTCCTTGTTGTAACGCAGGCCTTTCGCTGCGATCACCACAAGCGCTACCGTGGCCGCAGCGACGGCGTTTTCGGCTTGCATCGAAGCGTTCAAATACGCCACCAGAGGAATCGAAGCATAGGCAGCGAGCGCGAGCCATCTCAGTCCCGCACGTAATCCAATGATCCGTCCGAGTTGCCATAACCCAAAGAGAGTAACCAGAAACCAGCAAGCGTCCGCCGCCCCCCGATTAAGGTGTCCAGTCAATATAGCTATATAACCCTGGAAGATATCGCTTGCCCAGGGAGCGAGCGCCCACCCTTGTGAAACCACATCCATCTTATAACGACCCAGCGAAAGTAACTGCGTCGGGAGCAACATATGGTAAGCGATATCATCGTATTGAACCGTCGGCAACAGCAGCGCGATCGCGGCAACAGCGATGATGAACACGGAAAATGCTGCAGCCACCGGCGACGTTGATACCGCCAAACTCCATCGGAGCCGGCCAAGGTGAAATGCTCGAATTATCCGATGTCGGCCGAAATAGGAAGTTACGCCCAGTAAGATTAGATATGTCAGAAATACGTGAACATGAAATGGAAGCAGCCAACCCGTGACTCCCGTCATTACGGCCATGCCGCATAGCACGGAAGTAACATATCCAAGCGATCCGGTTCGTTCCTGCATTTTTTCGCCCAGAACCAGTGAAGCCCCCAGCAACGGAAGCAATGCGGCGATGGCGGCGAGCCCCAAGGTCCGTACCAGCAACAGCAGCATCGCAATGGCGATTCCGGAGGCTACTTGTATTCTGCATATCAAACCGAGCAAGCAGCCAATGGCGAGGAGGGAACCTGCAATAATGAGGTTATGCCAAATGGTCAGCGATTTAAGCTGCCCAAAGACGTCGGTGGTGCACAAGCCTATTACTAATAGCAAAAGACCGGTGATTACCACCCCTTTTTCCGTCCATGGCTTCCATCGACGTGTACGTGCAGTAAGAAGCATTACCCCTTCCTTAATTGTAACCAGGCCACCCTCGCCGTCGCCCTACAGCCGGCGGACGTCGCGCCAATCAGACGATGTTCTTGCTGATCGTTTAGCCCTTGATAATCTCACAATATTGATACGCTGAGCATCCGTACACCCGATATTTCCTTTCTGATTAGCACTGAATCTCAGCCCACCGCGGCGAGATTTGCTACGGTCTGGCTGACTAATGGGAAATACCGCAAAACGGCGGCGTTCATAGATTCATCCATGACTGAAGAAAAGCGGCATCGCGAGGACCTCGATGTTCAGCACCTGGGAACGTCCCATATGCATCGATGGAAGAACGTGTACCGTGTGACCGTCCAGCCCCAAGCTACAATCTTGATTAATATCGTTCCTCCCGAGCGAACTCGATCCACTCCTAGCCGAGCGTTATACCCATGATGGCCGGGTTTTCATTGTACCTGAACGCTTGTGGGCTGCAGCCCTAATGCAAGGAACGGCTGCTGATGAAAGAAATGAACTACTACCTGCTGTTGCGCCGGCTGGTTAGGCGGCCTCAACATCAGCCGCCATGGGCATCGAGCATGGCGTCAGTGCTGCCTAGGATGTTTCTACCGACCGCCAGTCAAACGCAAGTGAACGATACCCCGCGGCTCAACGGATGGGCACTCCGTAGGCTCGAAAGCGTCCGTCGAAGCCACGGCAGAGGGGACGGCTAAATTTCTCAACGTGTTGCACTTGCAATTTGAGACCAGCCTTCCCATCATTGTCCGCTTCCAGCTTCTTCTCGCGTTTCTGGCGTTCGATATGGTCAATGTTCCATATTGAGCAATCAGTGCCGACCTGCCTGACCCCTTGAGTTAGGCTGGGGAATGGGCCGATTGAATAGAGAGTATGCAGATGAATACCCAGTTGCCCTCCAAGCGCCTGACCTTGATCGGGCTTAACGAGTTTTCGGTGGATCTGCTCACCCTAGGCGCGAAGGAACTGCAGCTTAAGAACATTGGCCGCCTCTTGTCGATGCGATCGGCGACGACAACGACCGATGACATGGTGGAGCACCGGGGGTTGGATCCGTGGGTGCAGTGGGTTTCCGTGCACACCGGCGTGCCGTCATCGGTGCATGGAATCATCCACCTCGGTGATACACCATCCGCACTCTCGGCAAGTCAGGTCTGGGAGACGCTGAGCGATGCGGGTATCAGCTCCGGTATCTGGGGGGCCATGAACGCAACGCGCGAGGGGGCCAAGCACTGCGATTTTTTCCTGCCTGATCCCTGGACGTTTTCGGAGGTGGCCTATCCCGACGAACTGAATGATTTGCTCGCCCTGCCACGCTATTACTCAAAAAATTACCTCGACGTATCCAAGCGACAATTCCTTGCCTGCACGGGCCGCCTGGTGAAATTCATTCTTGGCTCCGGAGCGATACTCGACCTGTTCAAGCAGGTTCCGTTTGTACTCGGCGGGGTGCTTCGCAATGGCGTAAACAATGCGCTTCTGTTCTCGTTGTTCGACTTGTTTTCGGCCGAGTTTTTCGTGAAGTACAAAAAACGCTACAGGCCGCAGTTTTCCCTGATTTTTCTGAACAGCATCGCCCATCTGCAACATCACCGATGGGAAAAGGACACGTTGTCGAAGGACTCGATTTTCAGCCTTCGGGCGATTGATCGCGTGCTCGGGATGATCTTTGCTGCTCGGGAACAGGGCGAGGCCGTCATCGTCATGAACGCGCTGACGCAACGCAATATTGTGGGCGAGAAACCGCGCGTATGCTATCGGCAGATCAATCCGCAGCGCTTCCTTTCCGCGACCGGTATCCGGTTTCGCAGCGTGGAACAGCTGATGACTAACGATGCCCACGTCTTCTTTGATTCGGAGCCGGAGCGAGATGCCGCCGCTCGTGCGCTCGGCGCGGTGACTTTATGCGGCAAGCCGCTTTTCCACGTGGAAAAAAGTAGCGTGGATCCAAACAAGCTTTTTTACCTGGTCGATTTCTGGGATGAGCTTGAGGGTGGAGAGCTGGTCACCGTAAATAGTGTCGAGATCAGCTATTTCGATCACTTCGAGGCTATTGTCGCCCGGACCGGAGCGCATATCCGCACGGGCAACGTCTATTACGAAGATCTGGACCTGCCGGACCAACTCTACAATCATGAGATGGCCGGCAAAGTGCTGGATTATTTTTCGGTCAATCGCGCACGCTCCCATGGGAAGGCCGAGGTTCTGACGGGCGTGCTCTAATCGCAACGTTCGGCTTGCTCTTGCGGGCCTTTCCCGAATCATCTGGAAGCAGTTATGGATATTACCCGCCTGGTACAGGTATTGCTGTCGGTGTTCGGCATTTCCTGCGGGCAAATGCTGCTAAAAATGGCGGCCTTGAACTTAAAAAACCCCGCTGCCGCCGGCATTTGGTTGGCCGGCTATTGCATCAACATATATCTGATAGCGGGTGTTTTACTGCTCGGCATGTCGACCCTGCTATGGATATGGGTCCTGCGTACACTCTCGCTTAACGTTGCGTACCCTTTCATGGCTTTGGCCTTTATTATTGTTCCGCTGCTGGGACATTTTCTACTGCACGAACCTATCGGCTGGCGCAGCTTGGCGGGGGGGCTGCTTATCGTTGCCGGAGTGGCCGTCGTTTCCTCCTGACGGGCTTGAAGTCAGAGGGTGCTTCGGGATCGACATAAAGTGTACCCCACGTCGATGTCGAATCCTTATTTCCGCCAGGAAATCGCCCCAGGGCTCCTTCCTTGTGATCGATCGTAAGGGTACACAAAACCCAGCTCGAACCATGCACGATCAGATCGGCTCATGTTCACCATCCAGAACTGCCGCAGGTAACCGTTGGAACGACACGAATGACTCATTCATGCGTTCCCCTTGCGAAAGCCGCGTCAACTATTGTGCCCCTTTTGCTGACGTTAAAAAAAACACAGAGAAAAGCTTCACCGAAAGCTCGCGTGGATCCTTCGTAGGGAGAAAATGACTCCGTACAAACGAGCCATCAGCGGATATCCCGATATACACCGGTTCTGAATGAAATTTAGGTGTGGGCAGTTCCTGCTCCGGCACATTAATCGTAAACAACTCTTCGGCGTTGATCGTTTTCTTCGCTACTGGCACATCATTGATCGTCACGGTGAGAGTGACAGGCGAAGTTCGCCCAGCCTTGGCGTAGATATCCCAGGGAAGCAATCCTCGAATGACCAGGCTTGATGCCTCCGCTGGCCTCTGCAATACCAGCGAGACGTCCGGTCCACACCAACTCGATACCCTATGCCCCCGGCCATCAGGCGGCCAGCATCCTGTGAGCATCAGAGGCACGTGACTGGGCCGTAAATCATTGACGCCCACCCCGCTCCTTGGCCATAGGTCACGACCAACGCCAAAAAACGACCAGATGGAGCCACTCATATTTTCGGTGGACTTCCCATCTTCGGCAGTTTGTAGAGCGGAAAGCAACTGCGCCCGATCAGCCGCGCCCATTGAAGATGTAGCATTCAGCAAATAGGGATGCGCAAGCACGACCCTCGGCGAAAAAATATTCAGGTGATTGTCCTGAAGCAATCGCAGCAAATCTTGCCTTTTTTCAAGCCCCCACCCACAGATGGGTAGCTGTGGATTGCAATTTTTTAGTACCTGCGGATCGTTAGGATTCGACGCGAGCTGATAAATCTGCCGCGCAAGATCCTGATCGTAGTGCAGCCTGCTTGGAATCATTTTCCACGCAGTGATGGACATTGGTATTTGAAGCACCAAAAAACCGAGACAAGCAATCCTCCCCCACCGAACGAGCCTCTCTTTCTCTGCATCGGGTTCGCTGCTTGAAACCGAACCGATCCACATCAATACAAATGCCACGAGTTCAAACTGATATAGGCGTATATATCTGTCTTGTCTGAAATAATCCGCTCCAAGCTCAGGAATGCGATATAAAAGTATTCCCGCAATCCAACCATATGTCACAAGCATCAGACATATGGAAACAAAAACCAAAAGGTTCCACTCATAACGAACAGCTCTCAACCAGAACCAACAATGGAGAAATAGCATTGCGATGAGAAGGCCATACTCGACAGTCACGAAAAAATAGCTATGATCGGCGGGCAAAAAAAGCCGTGACGCCACCGCCCAGGACAGAGGAGCGACAAACCATTTCGGCCACTCGCCTTCCTTTATCTGGCCAAACAAGGCATGCAGCTTGCCTGCAAGTGGCATGTCCTTCGCACCATAGATTTGCGGGGCATGTGAATAACCAATCCTGACAACCAAGGTGCACGCCAAGACAACGACAAGAATGCGCAGGAGGACACCCTTATCGGCCACACCGCGAACCAGCACATAAAACGCCAGTGTCATCAGCGTGGCCAAAATGCCGATAACTGCATTGTCATCACTAATGAACGCCAGAAGCAGTGTCACGATGGCCAGCAGGAAATATTCCTTTCTGCAATACGACCGCCACACCGCCCACATGAACACGGGAAGTGGAAAAAAACTTGAATACTGTGCCGAATTCAATGGCCAAGCCCAGATCTCGACTCCATTCAGAGAAAAAATAATCGCTCCGATTGAAATCCATGCGATATGGCGGGCCCATCCTGTTTCGCTTTTCGCTTCAAAAAAGATCAAAGCGCGGAAAACAAGTACGCAACCGAGCGCAACAAAGACCCCTATCAGCGCCTCAACCGAAATATCCAGATCGAATTCGCGAAGGCACCATAAAAGGACCATTTTTATAAATGGTTCGGAGTGGTCCGCACCGATGCGCCTTACAAAAAAGTCGGGAAAGTGTAGATCGCCGACGATTCCTTTGCGTACGAACACATCCAGAAAGTACCAGTCATCCGACATCAACACCGGATTCACGCAATGGATGACGAAGGTCAGCACGTTAAAAAATATAACAAGGAAGAGAAACCAAGCCGCGAGGCCAGTCCAATCAATGCGCCATTTTCCTTCATGCATACCCATCAACTTCATTGCCAACCACTCCCAAAAATGAAATGCATGCAAGCGTTCGTGCACGAAACTACGTGATCTTTCGGCAATTCACCTACCCCGCTAATCGCAGCGTAGACATATCAGCTGGCCGTCGACGGATTTTCTCATGAGCCGCCTGCTCAAAGACGGAACTTATCATGCAAGTGCGACTTTTTTACCCGAGGCATTACGAGTGGCAGAATTTGCTAGGCAGTAGTTAGAGTAACTCCTCAAGAGCCGCCAGAAGCTCAAGTGCGGCGACGAGGCCGAGAGTTCGCATCCTGTCCAGAAAAGCGTAAGATCTTTGCGCAGACGCTGCATGAAATAGCTTTAACGAATGAACCATCGCGCCACATCCAATGCCTGGCATGGTGCATTGCTTTCCTCACTATCGCACGCTGCCCATTCGTCTATAGATTCACTGCAGTTGCTCGCGAGATGATGCGCTTTACGTATAAAATCAGGAAGATTGTTGCTGCGATGCCCAACCCTAAAATGATCCACTGCAAGGAGCCGACATTGGCAGATCCGGCGCCTATGCTGTGTCGCGCAAACCAACCCATGCAAACATAGCCAAACAGGGCCGGCAGCGATGCGATAGTACCCAGCAGGTAATCACGCGCACTGATGCCGGATAGCCCCAGCGCATAACTGGTGAACGCAAACGGCATAATGGGAGACATGCGCAGCAGACACACGAATCGCCAACCCCCTTTGACCATCTCATCACTGATCCGCCGGAGCCGCGTACGCCGAATAAATATTCGCTCGAACGCCCCTTGGAAGAGGCTGCGGCTGACCAAAAACGAAACCCAGGCTCCCACCAGTGTCGCAAAGGCCGAAACGAGAAATCCGTCAAGCAGTCCGTAGAGCGACCCGCTCACAACGCCGATCAGAGCGGCCGGCAGGAATCCGGTAAAAGCAATCAACACCAAAAGCGCGACAACGGTGAGGAACCCTGCCATCCCCGCCCTCGAAACCGAGTCCAGGAAATGCTCGAACCGATGCTCCCCGCTTGAGCCGAACGTAGATCGCCCGGACAGTACTCCCGTCAGCAATAGCGCCGCCATGATGCATGCCACAATGGCAAGGCAAACGACTTTGAGGTTCCGACTCATTAGACATGCTCCACCGTATCAGGCCGTAGGAGGAGCAACGCGGGAAACAACACGCTTCCCGTCGACGTCCGAAAATAGTTCCGATTTAGCGAGCTTCACCTTGTTAAGTCGATACTTCAAGGCGGTCGCAAGTACGCCAAAACCGTACTTCACACTGCGCCGGAAATTGATCGACGAAGCGTCATCGAAATATTTGGTCGGACAAGATATCTCCCCGATCGGAAAACCGAAATGGACCGCCTGCGCAATCATTTGATTGTCGAACACAAAATCGTCCGAGCACGACAACAGCGGCAGCTTCTCGAGGACTGTTCTGCTCCATGCGCGATAACCGGTGTGGTATTCGCTCAACTTTTGCCCCAGCAAGATATTTTCGATAAAAGTGAGCATTCTGTTGGCGATATATTTGTACATAGGCATTCCGCCAGCCAAAGCTCCCTTCCCCAGAATTCGAGATGCCAACACCACTTCATAGTGTCCAGAGGCAATCATGGACGCCATGGCGGTCACCAGACGCGGGGAATATTGGTAGTCGGGGTGGAGCATAATCACGATGTCAGCTCCGCGCTCCAACGCGGCCGTGTAACACGTTTTTTGATTGCCGCCGTATCCGCGATTGACATCGTGGCGCAATGTGTGAAGACCAAGGGATTTGGCAACCTCAACTGTGTCATCACGGCTCGCATCATCGGTCAGGATGATGTCATCAACGATTTCCCGTGGAATTTCGGCTACCGTTTGAGACAGCGTCTTCGACGCATTGTATGCAGGCATCACCACAACTACTCGCTGACCAGCCAGCATGAATCCATCCGCAATGTTTGAATAAAGTCTTTACTCTTAGCATTTGTTGGAGCATACCGTCCAGATGCAGCGCTCCAAATCTTAAGCGGATTCCGCCGCGCCTTGCGCCCAAATCCACGTCATTTCTTGTGTAAATCATTGATTTTGTTGATTGCCTGACCTCACATAACGGACTCGCCTGAGCTCTCTGCCGCCCTTCATGATTTGGCGCTGCGGTCCCCTACATTATCCCTACGCCACTCGACGTTCCCTCAGTTTTGAGTAGCACGACGATTTGGAGTCCAATCCCCAACTGACGGAGATTGGACGTGAAGAAGCGCTTTTCCGAAGAGCAGATCATCGGCTTCCTGCGTGAGGCCGAAGCCGGCATGGCGGTGAAGGATCTATGCCGCAAGCACGGCCTCAGCGAAGCCTCGTACTACCTGTGGCGCAGCAAGTTCGGCGGTACGACGGTGCCCGAGGCCAAGCGGCTTAAGGAACTGGAGGCGGAGAACGCCCGGCTGAAGAAGCTCCTGGCGGAGTCGATGCTGGAGAACGAGATCATCCGCGAGGCGCTGCGAAAAAAGTGGTGACCGCACCGGCGCGACGGTTGCTGGTGCGGGAGATGACGAGCCAGGGGCTCAGCGAACGCCGTGCATTGACGGTGCTGGGTATGAGCGCCAGTGCATTGCGTTACGCGCCGCGCGCGGACCGCAATGGTGAACTTCGGCAGCGGATCGTGGCCTTGGCGCAGCGGCACAGGCGCTATGGCGTTGGCATGATCTATTTGAAGCTTAGGCAAGAAGGGATGCTCGTGAACTACAAGCGTGTAGAGCGGTTGTATCAGGCCTCGAAGCTGCAGGTGCGTCGCCGCAAGCGCAAGAAGGTGCCAGCAGGCGAACGGCAGCCCTTGTTCCGCCCCATGGCCCCCAACGAGGTCTGGTCGATGGACTTCGTGTTTGATCGCACGGCCGAGGGCCGCGTCATCAAGTGCCTGATGGTCGTTGATGACGCCACGCACGAGGCCGTCGTCATCGAGGTCGAACGAGCGATCTCCGGCATGGGCGTGACGCGCGTGAGGGATCGCCTGGCGCTCACCCGCGGCCTGCCCAAGGTGACCCGTAGCGACAACGGCAAAGAGTTCTGTGGCAAGGCGATGGTTACCTGGGCTCACGAGCGTGGCGTGCAACTGCGTCTGATCGAACCGGGCAAGCCAAACCAGAACGCCTACATCGAATCGTTCAACGGCCGCTTGCGCGACGAGTGCCTCAACGAACACTGGTTCCCGAGTCTGCTTCATGCACGCACCGAGATCGAAAACTGACGTCGAGAATACAACGAGGAGCGGCCAAAGAAGGCGCTGGGCGGGCTGACGCCCGCCGCCTACGCCGAGCAGCTAAAGTAACCCCTGGACTCCAATTCGATCCGCTACTGAAAGCGGGGAGACGTCGCATTCACTCGTCGGCGCAAACTATACGCTAAGGTCGCTCCTTTTTCTAAGGTGCGTTGCGGCCTCTCAAGACAAGTGCTTGAGCAGCTCAATCGTTGACGGCGGCTATGCAGTGTCGATCAATACGTATCGGCGACATTGTCTAAGTATCGGAGTCGCCAACCAGGCGCTGAAAGGAATACCGATCATTTCTTCTTGCTTTATCTGCCAAAAGTCGGACATGGCTTGGCATGCACCACGCGCCTGTCGCTGCATCTAAGCGTCAAATGCATTCGAGACGCTTGATATCTAGGGCGAGCACGACGTCCTGGTGTGACGACACGAACCTATATCGCTCAATCATCATGCATTTGTCAGCGGATCTCGCACTTATCCTCGCCTTGGTCGATGACTTAGAAGAGTTGCTGTACGGAACAACGCGCCATTCCGATGCTTGGGAGAGCCTACCTACGCGTGAGACGCACTACTCGAAAGATAATATTCGGCGCACCGTATCAATGAGCCGCTCAACGTCTTGGTCGGACATGCCGGGCGACAAGGGCAGGCTCACCGTCTCACGCCCCAGTTTCATCGCATGAGGCCAGCGCACCGGATTCCATCCGAAGCGCTGCTGGTAGTAGGGGTGCTCCGGGATGGACATGTAATGCACTCCTGTACCGATGCCGGAGGCCGTCATGGCCTCCAGAAAAGTATCTCGGGTGATGCCGCAGCGCTTCGGCTCGATCATCATGGTGTATAGGTGCCGACCGTGGCGGATATCGGCGCCCAGAGTGGCCGGCAAGGTGATCGGTAGCCCGGCAAAGGCCTCGTCATAGCGCAGCCAGATCGCATTGCGTCTTCGCCAATTGCGCTCCACCCGCGCCAGCTGATGCAGACCAAGCGCAGCCTGGATATCCATCATGTTGTACTTGAAGCCACATTCCACCACTTGGTAGTGCTTGTAGCCGCTGTCGCCAAAACGATGCCACGCGTCCTTGCTCATGCCATGTAACGCCAAGATACGTGCGCAAGCGATCTGCTCTTCGCTGCGCCCAACGATCATTCCGCCTTCGCCTGTCACCACGTTCTTGGTGACATAAAAGCTAAAACAGCCAAAATCGCCGAACGTACCGACCGGCTGACCGCGGTACGTGGCCTCTACCGCATGAGCACAGTCTTCGATCACGACCAGATCGTGCTTGCGTGCAATCGCCATGATTGCATCCATATCGCACGGGCGGCCGGCGAAATGCACCGGCAGAATGGCTCGCGTGCGCGGCGTAATGGCCGCTTCAATGGCAACCGGATCAATGTTTTGCGTCTGCATATCCACATCGACAAGCACGGGTTGTAGACCAGCATGCAGGATGGAGTTGACAGTGGCGCAAAACGTCAGCGGCGTCGTAATGACCTCTGTGCCAGGTTCGATGCCTGCGGCAAGCAAGCTGACGTGCAGGGCCGCCGTACACGAATTTACCGCCGCAACCTGATTCGGCCGAACGCCACAATGCGCTGCAAAATCAGCTTCGAACCGAGCCACCCGCGGACCTGTGCCAAGCCAGCCGGAACGCAGGCACCGCACGACCTCGTCAATGTCTTCTTCCTCGATCAGCGGTGCACCAAAGACGAGAAACGGCGGATGGACAGAATCGTCAGACTTCATTGGCGAAATGCAACCAATAACTAGGGGACAGGATGAAGCTGCAACGCACGAACGAGCTGCTCGACCATCTCTTCGAGCGACTGCGCATCAGTGTGCAGATGCACGTCGGGCTCCACGGGTGCCTCGTAAGGTGAATCGATGCCAGTAAAGTTGCGGATTTCACCCTTACGCGCTTTGCGATAAAGCCCTTTCGGATCGCGCCGCTCGCATTCTGCAAGTGGCGTATCCACGAACACCTCGATGAACTCACCATCGTCGAACAGGCTTCGCGCAAAGTCGCGCTCGCTTTGGAAGGGCGAGATGACGCATACCAGCACGATCAGGCCCGCGTCGACCATCAGATGCGCCACCTCGGCGACGCGTCGCACGTTTTCAACGCGCGCCTCCGGCGTAAAGCCGAGGTCACGATTGAGGCCGTGACGGAGATTATCGCCATCGAGCAGGTACGTGTGGCTTCCAAGCGCACTCAGTCGTCGCTCTAGCAAATTTGCGACGGTGGACTTACCCGCACCAGACAGACCGGTAAACCATAGGCAGCGCGGCTGCTGGCCTTTGCTATGTGCACGCAGCTTCTTGCCGATATCCAAGTGCTGCCAATGGACGTTGGTAGCGCGCCGCAACGCGAAGTCCAACATGCCGCAGGCAACGGTCGCATGCGTTTGTCGATCGATCAGGATAAAGCCACCTAGTGCGGGGTTTGTCGCGTAGCTCTCAAATGCAATGAGGTGATCGACATCAATGTTGCAATAACCAACCTCATTCAGTTCCAACCGATGTGCGGCAAGCTGTGCCTGAGTGTTCACATCCACCTTGTGCTTGATGCTAGTGACACGGGCATTGACCGTGCGACTACCGACTTTCATCCAATAACCTCGGTTGGGCAGCAACGGCGATTGGTCCATCCACAACACATGTGCCGCGAACTGATCAGCCTCCGGCGCAGGTGTGGCGGCATCGGCGATCACATCGCCACGACTTGCATCAAGTTCACGGTCCAACTGCAGCGTTACCGCCTGTCCGACCGTTGCATATGGAAGATCTCCATCCGCCGTGACGATGCGAGCGATCTTCGCGCGTTGCAATCCCGGCTGCACGATCACTTCTCCGCCGACCGCAATCCGGCCGCCGCAGATCGTGCCTGCATAACCCCGGAATGACTGATCCGGACGGCAAACCCATTGCACCGGCATGCGAAAGTCTTTGGCCTGCACCGGCTCGACGTAGATGGTTTCCAGCAACTCCAGCAAGCTCGGGCCTTGATACCAGGGCATGCGCGAGGACCGCTGACCCACGTTATCGCCTGACAGCGCGGCAACCGGCAAGGCATGTACGGTAGTTATACCCAGGCTTTGGGCCAGGGCGACATAATCGTCAAGGATGCGCTCGTACACGGCCCCGCTGTAATCGACAAGGTCCATTTTGTTCACGGCCAGCACCACCTTGCGAATGCCAAGCAGAGCGCAGATATAGGTATGCCGACGTGTCTGTGTGAGCAGGCCTTTGCGTGCATCTACAAGCACCACGGCAAGGTCCGCATTTGAAGCGCCGGTGGCCATGTTGCGGGTGTACTGTTCGTGCCCCGGGCAGTCAGCCACAATAAAATGGCGATGCGCCGTGTGGAAATAGCGGTAGGCAACGTCGATGGTGATGCCCTGTTCGCGCTCCGCATCCAGACCATCGGTTAACAAAGAAAAATCCAGCACGTCGCCAGCGGGATGCTGCCGCAGGCTATCTCGACGCAGAGCAGCTATCTGGTCGTCGGGCAGCATGCCGGCATCATAGAGCAGGCGGCCGAGCAAGGTGCTTTTGCCGTCGTCGACGCTGCCACAGGTGATGAAACGCAGCAGGCTTCGGTTGGGCCCATGAGCATTCGTCATCAGAAGTAGCCTTCCAGCTTTTTGCGCTCCATCGAAGCCGACGGATCATGGTCAATCACGCGCCCCTGTCGCTCAGAGGTACGCGAGGAGGACATTTCCTCGATGATCTCTTCGAGCGTGGTGGCCTCCGATTCCACCGCACCAGTAAGCGGATAGCAGCCAAGGGTGCGAAATCGCACCATGCGCTGCTCAATCACTTCACCCTCTTGCAGCGTGAAGCGCTCGTCATCCACCATGATCAAGGCACCATCGCGCTCTACCACTGGGCGACGCTTGGCAAGGTAAAGCGGCACTACAGGAATACTTTCGCGGCGAATGTAGTGCCAAACGTCCATTTCAGTCCAATTAGACAAGGGAAACACGCGCACGCTTTCGCCCTTATGGATGCATGTGTTGTACAGACCCCAGAGCTCCGGACGCTGGTGCTTGGGGTCCCAGCGATGCAACGCATTGCGAAATGAAAAAACGCGCTCCTTTGCTCGGGATTTTTCCTCGTCCCGCCGTGCGCCACCGATCGCAGCGTCGAAACCGTATTTGTCCAGCGCCTGCTTGAGCGCAGCCGTCTTCATGATATCCGTATGCACGGTAGCGCCATGAGTCAGCGGAGAAACGCCTGCCCGGACGCCCTCCTCATTAATGTGCACCAATACCTGCACGTCACCGGCCGCAGCCACCTGATCGCGAAAGGCAATCATCTCGCGGAATTTCCAGGTGGTATCCACATGCAGCAGCGGGATCGGGGGCCGCCCGGGATAGAAGGCTTTCCGCAGCAGGTGCAGCAGTACGGAGGAGTCCTTGCCGATCGAGTAAAGCATCACGGGCCGACGGAAACTGGCTATGACCTCACGGAAAATATGGATACTCTCTGCCTCCAGAGTATCGAGGTAGGAAAGCATAGAGGTCATTTTGATCGCCAGCACAGGTGAAATATCTATTCTGCCATGTCTGAGGATTGTTCAGAAACCGCTATAGACCTCCGTAGGCACGATAACGTCCCCAGTCTGTTTGATTCTATGTATTAGGCCTAATAGCGCTGGTATTGATGAGGGGCCGCGCAGCTGGCAACGCGCACTCGCACCAGCACGCACGGTTGAATCGCCCCGGGATTGGTGGAGGCTCCCACTCTTGAGAAGACGGAGCCATGAACAAGTCGAGCAAGTTCTCCCCGGAAGTCCGCGAGCGCGCTGTGCGCATGGTGCAAGAGCATCGCAGTGAATACCCGTCGCTGTGGGCGGCGGTTGAATCGATCGCCCCTAAGATCGGCTGCGTGCCGCAGACACTGCTGGAATGGGTCAAGCGTGAAGAGGTGGATGCCGGCACGCGCCCTGGCGTGACCAGCAGCGAAGCGCAGCGGGGCAAGGATCTGGAGCGTGAGGTCAAGGAGTTGCGTCGCGTCAACGAGATCCTGAAGCTGGCCAGCGCGTTTTTCGCCCAGGCGGCGCTCGACCGCCGCTGCAAGTCCTGAAGCAGTTCATCGATCAGCATCGGGACCGCCTCGGGGTCGAGCCGATCTGCAGGGTGCTGCAAATCGCTCCGTCCGGTTACCGGCGTCATGCCGCCTGCCTGCGTGATCCCTCATGGCGCAGTGTGCGTGCCCAACGCGATGAACAACTGGCCTCGCATATCGAGCGGATGTGGCACGCCAATCTGTCGGTGCTGACAAGGTATGGCGACAACTGCACCGCGAGGGCATGGTGGTGGCACGCTGCACGGTGGAGCGCTTGATCCGCCAACAAGGACTGCACGGCGAGAGGCGTGGCAAGGCGGTGCGCACGACGCTCGGCGACAGCAAGGCACCGTGCCCGCTGGAAAAGTCATTCGGCAGTTCAAGGCCGAGCGACCGAACCAGCTCTGGGTCTCCGATTTCACGTATGTCTCCACGTGGCAGGGCTGGTTGTACGTAGCCTTCGTCATCGATGTGTTCGCGCGCCGGATTGTCGGCTGGCAAGTCGGTAGCTCCATGCGCACCGACTTCGTCCTCGATGCACTGGAGCAAGCGCTGTATGCACGTCAGCCTGAACGCGACGGCCACCTGATCCACCATTCCGATCGCGGCTCGCAATACGTCAGCATTCGATACAGCGAACGCTTGGCCGAAGCCGGCATCGAACCATCGGTGGGTAGCAAGGGCGACCGCTATGACAACGCCTTGGCCGAGACCATCAATGGGCTCTACAAGGCCGAGTTGATTCACCGTCGTGCCCCGTGGCAAAGCAAGGAAACGGTGGCGCTCGCCACGCTCGAATGGGTGTCTTGGTTCAACCACCAACACCAACCCCTCCGACTCTCAGACAACGCCAAACTTGTCCAAGAGGCGCGACGCTAGCTGCTAATACCCTCGCAAAAGCGCACAAATTTAATCTCGCACAAATTTAATCTTATTAAGTGGTCCCAATTACCAACTTGCAATTTAAGACAACGATGGCCGAGAAGTGCCGAAGTCTTGCCCCCATGCCTGGCTCAACGTAACCTTACGAAAGGCTGACGCAAACTAGCGTAGTCTGGGGATAGTTGGTGAATATGCCCACGCCGTCGGCTCGACTCCTTGTCCGCGGAGGGCAAGCCGGCCCGCCACGCGAGACCGCTTGAAGAGGAACCTGCGCATGACCGAATCCGTATCGGAACGCAGCCAAGGCCCCATTTTTGTGGTTGGCTCCCCGCGCTCAGGCACCAGCGTACTCACATGGTGTCTAGGACAGCATCCGAACATCCTTCCGCAGGAAGAGTCGGGTTGGATTGGGCCGCTGGCAGTGGACCTAGCCGTGCGGCATGGCATGGGCTGCATCCATGGCGAGCGGTCCCAGCTAAGTGCCCTCGGCATTAGCCGAGACCAATTTCTGGATGTTTTTGGCAGCAGCATCGACGCCATGATTCTCGGACGACGCGAAGCGCAGGAAGCATTGTGCCGCGCCTCAGCCGAGCGTGATCCGACACAGATCTGCGCCGCGCTTCAGCTGGCGCGATCGCCATCGGACAGTAAATCACGTTGGGTAGACGGCACGCCCGAGTATTCTATGCAAATCTACTCGCTGAAAAAATTGTTTCCCAATGCAAAGTTTGTCCACATCGTGCGTGATGTGCGGGCCGTAGTGGACTCCATGCTGCACTTCAAGTTCAACGGCAGGATCGGGTTGGTCGACACGGAACAGGAGGCATACGAGTATTGGCTGCGCACTGTGCGGGCATGCATGCAAGCGGAAGCCGCTCTTGGGAGCAGTGAGGTATTGCGGATCCGCTACGACGATCTGGTACAAAAGCCCGAGCTCACGCTGCGACGCACTCTCGCATTTCTCCATGAGCCATTCGATATCGCCTGCCTGGAACCGCTGGTGCGCAAGATCAATAGCTCCAATACTCCTGCCGGCATTCATGCCACTAATCATGCCATCGACCCCGCTACCGATCAGGGCGTAATTAATACAGCCATGCGCCTCAGTGATCGCCTACAAACGATCGAAGGGGCATTTGAACCGTCTGAAAGTCAAATGAGGGAGCTCGAAATCGCCTTCGAAGAACGTGTCAACTATGTGGCGAGCATCGACAACGAGCACGATCTTGAAATAAAGAAAACGACGATGCTGACCTCTCGCATGAACCGCATCGGTCTCCTATTGGCCGGCAACCTGTTTATTGGGGTGCTAGCCGTACTACTTTCCGGAAGCGGAAACGACCCGGATCGCATCAATTTGTTATGGCCTGCAACAGCGTTGATTGGGTTGTGCACCTATGTCTATATGCGCCGTGCGGGGTTGCGAGAGCTGGTCTGCAAGTTCCCCCATAGGCAGGCCGAAGCATCGCCTCTTCCGCGGAGATGTACCAGATTGCACACCAAATAACTCCCAGGCACTGAATAACGCGCGTGACAATCCAATGAGCTAAGCAGGCCGCACGCCTGAACATCTTGCAAGAATGAGGCTATGTGCGTTCCTGATAACAAGTCGAGCTGGTCGCTCAATCAGATGGAAGGACAAAGTGGAGAAGACAATGGTGAGCAGCAGGGCCATCGTAATTTCAAGCCATGGGTTGGAGGCAGCAAATATTTGAACGTTTTTTAGGACAATGAAGTGCAATAGATAGAATGAAAATGAGATTTTACCTAGATATTGGGCAGCTCGATGAGAAAGAAGTCGCGGGCTCGTCAGAAGTGTCACGACCAATAACAAGGCTGTGATGATGAGATAGAAGGGGTATGCCCAAGGATCGGGCCAGGGATCCCCAATCAAGTGCTTTGGAGCGAGCCCGGTCAATTTGACCATCTGGGGGAAACTGCAAAGGTATATTGCCAACACAAACCAAAACATCAATTCCCCCCGAATTCCCGGCTTCCGATCTGAATGAATAAGCTGATCAGACCGCACTCCAAGTAGCACACCAACCAGGAAATATGGCATCCGATCATGAAGTTGTATTAACGAGTTTCCGCCAAACACATCAATTGGCAGCCAAGAAAGCAGCATACCTGTAACAATGCACCCGAAGAACGCCACGTAATTTTTCGTAGCGTAGATACGCCAAAGGCATAGGAAAACACCGTAAAAAATAACTTCCGGACCAATGGTCCAAAGTACTTCGTATCCATGAATAAAAAGCAGATGCCTCCCAACCTCGGCGAATGAAGTAATAGGATACACATAGAACCGCGGTTGATGGATAGATATAACGAAACAGAGCAAGACAACCACTGCAAACATCGGATAGATGCGTGCAATTCTGTTCACAATGAATTGAACCGCCTGCTGCATATCCGGCAGACGATGTAGGTATAAGTGCGACATCAGGAAACCACTGAGCAGGAAGAAGAGCATGACACCTAGTTGCCCGCCACCCCATCCCATTATCGCACCCGCAAAATAGATGTTTGATGCGTGAGAAGCGAAGACGATAGCTACTGCCAGTCCTCTTATTCCGTTTAAAGCCGGGAGCTCCCGCCTTTCCGCCTGCATCTCACTCTCTTAAGTTATTAAACAATTAATCTGGTAGTAGCTAAGAGCATCCACTCTTCTTGCACCACCCAATCACTGAATCGCCTACAATACGTTATGACTTGTAAGCTTTTTTGCAAGGTTCAATGCCCAATGAGTGCGTTGCTCCGCAATTGCGTGTTCAAGGTAGCACCTCGCGCTTTCGACACCTAGCGTGTACATCAAAGGGCCAAATTCTTGATCTTTCAGACGAGTGACGTTCTGTGGCACCGCTGTCCAAATGCGGGTAAGCAGCTCGTCGGCCGTGCACTCTCTTACTCGATCGAATTCGGCAAGAAAAGCCCACGTGCGCCCATGAAGTGGATGGATAGTAAAGCCGTAATCGGCAAAGATCGGCGCCAAGCCTTTAAGCGAATACGAAACAATGTGTCCACGGCCGTACGGATCAAGGTAACCCTGATCGTGCTGTTTGACTTGTTCGGGTTGCGAGCTATTGAAATAATAAAGAGCGCCAGGTGCTGAGCGCGATGCTAATTGCCGCACAAGCTCCCGCAGCGTGGACGGCGTTAGGTGTTCAATGACTTCTATGCAAGAACCGGCCTGAAATTCAGTAGGCAAGCTTTCAAGCGTACCTACGACATAGTTCGGGTGCGTTGTTCGGCTTTGTTCATCAGGAGGGAAGAGTTCGACTGCATGAAAAATCGACCTGGAAGAAGGCATCACAAGCGACAAGGCGTCGAGCAGATATCCAGGACCTGATCCGACGTCAATATAGCGATCAATAGGAATACGGCTGTACAAAAAGGTTTCAGCAACACGGTTCAGCGATGCGCCAAATGAGCGTTCCCGTGCCGCCTTGAGCTCTTCTCGCCAATAGCCATCGGTGTAATTACCAAACTTGCCTGCATCAATGTCAGCCAGAAATTGAACATCGGCTGACAAGCTGCCACAGCTACCACATTCGAAATATTGGACATCTGACACGGTGCGATATGCCGTCAACGACTTGCTCGAGCAAACTGGACAGGACACTATCCCCCCCTCGTATTGGCTGATGCCATTCGTATTGCGGGTTGCTTCAATCCTGAGGGCTGAAACGCGAAAGGCGACGATTGCCCTGTGATCCCAGCCAAGGGTCTATCCTGACAAGCATATCCCCATCGGAGGATCTAATCCATTTCAAGACGGTGACATGAGTTGCGAAATTTGCGTGAAGATCACGGCCGCAACAGCCTTCTCAGCAAGCAGCAAACGTGCATTTGATTGGAGGCTGCTGGGCTTAGCTTCACTGGCCTTGTGCGTCTGGTACGACAGACAGCACACGATGCTTCTCAGCCATGGCTTCTTCTACCATGACGTACGCGCCGACCCCTGCCGCCTGGGCAGCTCGCTGATCGCTAACATTGTCGCCTACCATGACGGAAGCAGCGAGGTTGATGCCGTAGCGCTCGGCAGCGGCCAGGATCATGCCGGGATGGGGCTTTCTGCACTCGCAATTCAACCGCCAGCAACCGACGCCGGCCTCTGGATGATGAGGACAATAATAAGTGGCGAGCAGATGAATGCCGCGCTCTGCGAATTGGCCATGCAACCATTGTGTATAGGCAAGATAAGTGGTCTCACTGTAATAGCCACGGGCAATACCTGCTTGGTTCGTCACCACGATCAAGTCATAGCCTGCGTCCTGTGCAATGCGGCACAACTCAAAAATTCCCTCCACCCAGTCGGTCTGCCCTGGGGTGTGAACGTAGCCGTGATTGACATTGATTACGCCGTCACGGTCAAGAAACAGCGCCTTTCCGCTAGCGCTATGTCGCTGCGGCAAACTGTCTCTCGGCTCGAAAAGTCGGGGACATCTACTTGTGTCCATAGTCATTCAAGAAACAGATCTTGTGCACGCCGGTAATCATCCGGCACACCAATATCAATAAAGTCACGCGAATCGCCAAATGCAGCAACCCCTCCGGCCAACGCTTGCGGCCGAAGAACATCTGCCTCGAAGGAATAATTTTTCATGGTTGGGAGCGCGGTGATGGCTTCGTTTGTAAGAAAATAGGTACCTGCGTTGATGTAACCCGGCCCTTTGCTGCCCTTCTCCTGAAAGCCCATTATTCGTCCCGCTCCGATTTCCACAGCGCCATACCGCGCAGAATCAGAGACCCAGGCCAACGCCATCCCCATAGGGAGCTTGCGATCTCGTGTAAATTTCTCGAGTTCACCCAGATCAACACGTACAAAAGTATCCCCGTTCGCAAGATGGGTAGCATCGCCTTTCAATAATTGTACGGCCTGACGAATAGCCCCTCCCGTACCAAGCGGTTCGGTTTCGCGAGAGTAGATAATGTCCATATCCAGCCAGCGACTTCCGATGGTCTGCTCAATCTTCTCGGCCATGTGGCCAGTGGCGAGTACCGCGCGACGCATACCTCCTTGTGCGAACTGATCCAACAGATACGCCAGAAACGGTCGCCCGGCCACGGGAGCCAACGGCTTGGGGAGATCCGGCACCACATCGCGAAGCCTGGTTCCCAGCCCGCCCACTAGAACGATGACCTCTTCACACCTTGGCATCACCGAATATCTCTTGCTCAATAAGGCCGCACAGCAGGTGGCCGAGAAATTCGTGGCCTTCCTGGATTTTTGGCGTTTCGCTGGACGGGATTTGAAAGCAGATTTCGCAAAGTTCGGCCATAGCGCCACCGCTCTTGCCCGTAAAACCGATCACTGCAATGTCAGCAGCACGTGCCGCCTGGATGGCTCGGAGGATGTTTTTCGAATTTCCAGAGGTGGAAATCGCCAGCAACAGATCCCCCTTTCGGCCGAGAGCTTCGACCTGGCGTGCGAATACATAATCGTAACCGTAGTCGTTGCCGATCGCGGTAAGAATGCTGGAATCGGTGGTCAGGGCAATTGCGGGCAAACCTGGACGGTCAAAATAGAAGCGACTAACCAGTTCGCCCGCCCAATGCTGGGCATCGGCAGCGCTACCGCCGTTACCGGCGAACAGCAGCTTGCCATCGTTGCGCAGCGTATTCACGCAACTGGCCAATGCCTCACCAATCTGCGCGTGTAAGCGGGTGTCATTGGACATAGCCGTCAACAGGTCAATGGACTTGCTGAATTCGGCCTCTAGCATGACCTTCAAGCGATCCGCCATGATGTGGCTCCTTGCTGGGTAAAGTGAAAATCGAGCAGCCTTCCACCCTGTAACGCCAAGGCCCTCATCAACCCGACGCGTTTCTCGGGGCTGCACATGAACATCATGAAGCCGCCACCGCCGGCGCCGGAAACTTTAGCAGCGTACGCGCCATTGGCAAATGCAAGTTTCTCCACCTCTTCGATCAAAGGATTGCTGATCGAAGAGGCCATATTTTTCTTGGCTTCCCATCCTGCCTGCAGCGTTCGGGCGAGGCGCTGAAGATCGCCCTTCAGCACACACTCCTTCATTTGCACAGCCTCTTGCTTGAGGCTGTGCATCGCCTCAATGGACGACTGCTTACCTTCGGTTACGTTGCGCGACTGCTGATCGATGATGTCAGCCGAGGCGCGTGATACACCGGTAAAATACAGCACCAGTGACGCCTCCAGCTCCGACCATACCCATTCTTTTACACGCAGCGGATTAACGATGACGCGGTTGCCTTCATAGAACTCCATGAAATTGAAGCCGCCGAACGTCGCCGCATACTGATCCTGCTTGCCGCCCGCCAGCTTCAGATCGTTACGCTCAATGTCATAGGCCAGGTGCGCGACCTCGTATTCGCCCAAAGGCAGCGCAAAGTATTCGGCGAACGCCTGTACCAGCGCGACCACCATGGTCGATGATGAGCCAAGGCCAGAGCCAGGCGGAGCGTCGGAAAAAGTTTGCACCTTCAACGGACGCCGCTCGCCATCCAGAAACTCTCGACTGATGCGAGCGTATACGCCCTTGAGCAGTTGCAGTGGACCGCTTAGTTCAATGGCGCCATCGCAATCGAGTATCTCGCTAACACCCACGTCCAAGGCAGAGAATTCGCAGCAATCGCCTTCACAATCCGAAAGAATTGCATACGCATGCTTGTCGATGGTGGCATTCATGACGTGTCCACCGTATACATCGCAATAGGGCGACACATCGGTGCCGCCGCCCGCCAACCCAAGACGCAGCGGAGCACGGGAACGAACGATCATCGGTCAACCTCAATTGAAAAGATATCCGCAAGCGAACGGCGCATATTATCGCGCGAGAAACGTGCTTCGGCGTAACGTGCTGAAGCTATCGACATGCGCTTCCACGTCTGATCATCATGAAGCAAATCGGCAATATGTCGCGCTAGAGACAATTCGTCTTCGGCGATACACGCCACTTCCTCTACGCCACGAAGGCCTTGCGCGCCCACCGAAGTGGTAACCAGCGGCACGCCGCGCTGCAATGCCTCCACTACCTTCGATTTGATACCGGCGCCAAAACGAAGCGGGACTACAGCTACCCGGCAATGCTCATAAAAATCCTGCAACACCTTGTCTTCAACATACCCCGTGACGATCACGTGTTCCGATTCCATCGAACGCACTCGCTCGGTTGGGTTCGAGCCGACCAAATACAAGCGAACCGACGGATGACTCTTGCGCACCAGCGGCAGGATAGACTCTACCAACCACACCGCAGCGTCTTCGTTTGGCGGATGTCCAAATCCCGCCACGAATAATATGTCGCTACGTGAAGCCGGCGCCGCTTTTGTCGCACCGAACTCATCGAAGCAATAAGGCTGAATCGCTCGACTGGCAACCTTTGGCGCCAGACGCGCGACGGTATCGACTTCTTCTTGGCTCGGGTACAACACGACGTCAGAACGCTTCCACAGCATCATTTCAAGCACCTCGGCTTGATCTGCCCTGATTTTCTGTTCGGTATCGCCACTTACTTCATACTGCTGCCGCAGTCGAACAAAATGCAGATCATGCCCGTAGTAAATAACCCGCGCGCATGGTGCATGGCGTTCGATGACATCAATGAATTTGGCCGCGACATGCGGGCGGCTAAGCAAAATGCTTTCCACCTCACTACCGTATTGGCGCAGGTAACGTTCGAACCCGTCCACCCAGTTCACGCCGTAGATTACCTCTACACCCATTGCCTGCAGCGCGGGCGTGTACGCCGGATCGCGCCATAGGTTTTCAGGCCAGAACTTCACCACGCAACCAAGTTCGCAGAGCGAGCGCACAAACTGCAACATAGTGCGCGATCCGGCGTCTCGATCCGGCTGCGGCACGTAATGATCAATCACCAGCACCAAATGCTTGTGTCGCGCTCGTTCGCGCGCGCGGATTACATGCTGGCCGTTAGCGTAGTTGTCAACCTCAAGCACCCGGGCCCACCGATCTGCGAATTTTTTCTGATTGGCGGCCTGGTAGGCTTTGATGCCGCTAGATTCGTCCGTGCCGTGCGAGATCCCTTCGTAATGCACTACTCGCGAAAAGGGGGTGTAGTACACCTTGTGCTCGGCAGCTCGGAGCTTGAACGCAAGGTCGGAATCTTCGCAGTAAGCCGGCAAGTAGAGCTCGTCGAAGCCGCCCACTTGCTCGAACAGGACACGGTCGACCAGCAACGAGGCTCCGGAGCAATAGTCCACTTCGCACACGTAGTTGAACTGTGGATCGTCCGGGTTGCCAAGGCGCCCGAAGTTCCAGGCACTGCCGTCAGCCCACATGATGCCGCCAGCTTCCTGCAATTGGCCGTTGGGGTATACGAGCATGGAGCCGACTGCCCCACAATCAGGACGATCATTAAAAACGCGCAGCAAGGCATCCAGCCATCCCGCGGTCACCTCGGTGTCGTTGTTGAGAAAATAGACATACCGACCGCGCGCCAGGCTTGCCGCACGATTGCAGCTACGAATGAAGCCTAGGTTCTGTGGATTGACCTCATAGCGCAGCCCCGGGACGCTCGCCAGTTGATGAATATCCGAATCCCCAGAATCGTCTTCGACGACTAATATTTCGACCTTTGCATCTGGTGGATAACGGGAAATCGAGGCAAGGCATCGCGAGGTATAGTCGAGCCGACCGTATGTCGGAATGATAATCGACACCAGCGGCTGATCGACGACCGGAAACTTCAGCTCAGACAGTGTGTGCTCGATATCGTTTGTTGAGACATGCAGCATCGAAGTGGCGCCCGATTCCGATCGGGTTGCGTGCGATGAAAGCATCTTTCTCGCCGCGCGCTTGAAAGGCTGCAAAAGGCGGGAATGCGTAAACTTCGAACCTCGCAACGATGCTGCAACCACCACCCAATCTCTGCGCAAGATCTTGCTCGCAAAACGCATTGGCCTAGTGATCCGCCAGGAAAGCGATGCGGTTATTTGTCGATAATACCCTTGCCATATTTCTGCTTCTCGTCGCAGATTACTGGCGGCATCTTGCAGTGCACGCTTCTCTTGTGTGATCTTGAATAGCTCGTTTTTAACCAATTGGAGCTCATTCTTGGCTGACTGCAGATCGACTTTGGCGAACTGAAGATCATCTCTAATCGACTGCAGATCACTTCTGGTCGACTCAAGATCGCTCTCAATTGATAAAATTCGTTCCGTTCGTTCGATCAGCTCGCGACTATTGTCTGCGATGTGCGATCTTGCCTGAACAAGCTGCGCATCGCGCTGTTCGAGATCATGAGCAATCTCGGCACAAAGCGCTAAGAACAACTGCGAGGATACCGACGCATGGTCGCATACGCGCACTTCGTAAATTTCTCGGCATGGCACCGAAATCGTGCGCTCAATTGTCCAGCTTCTTTTATCGATAACGGCAATATGTCCGCCAACGCAACGTTCATCTACCGGAGCGTTACGCGACAGGCTGACTCCCACGTAATAATGCGATTCACCCACCGCGAGACCTCGCGCATATCCACCGACAGGAATACTCCGCACGCATTCCCAATTGCGATAGACGCGCAGTTCGCCACCCTCGGAATTGCATAGCAGCAACTCGTCGCCACAAACAACCATCGTATGCGGCTGAGATAATCCGTCGATAAGCACTTCGCCGCTGCGAACATCACGCACGAGGCCTCGCTTGGACGTCTGACCCTTATATCCCCGATGGGTATCAAAATCGCCAAACATGGCGACTAACAGTCGCCCTTGATATAGGCAAAGGCAATTGAGATGAACTGAGTCCTCCTCGCCGGGATATGTCCAGCGTTCGAGCTCATGCCAATCATTATCGTAGGCAACGACCGCATTAGGATACGTGCATGCCGCGTAGATCGTAGAACCATCGACCAAAACGTCATGGAGATCTAACTCTCGGTCCGCGAGCGTGATGCGCGCATAAGTACCGTTTTTGTACACGGAAATCGTGCTCGCACCATCTGCCTGCAGCGCGCGTATGCATTGATCCGCCCTAACGGCCAATCCAGTCGTATCCAGCGTGGAAAGACGCTGAGCCACGCCGTCGCAAATATAGAACAGCCCGCCGTTATTGGGAGCGGAAACGAGCAGGGATTCCATCGACATCAAATGCCCCCGATTCGTTCAAACATCGCCGCCGCCTGCTTCCGTGACATGAATGTCCAACTCCATATCCGCTATGCCATTGGTGTGTTGCGAGCCTCCAATGACGGTAAGAATGATTGCATCTACGCGACGATCCATAGCGCGTATTTCTACACCCTGATCATCGTATTGTGACACTCCAACAGTTACGAAATACTGCCCAGGCAACAAGGTCGCTCGCAGGTCGAATTCGACCAGGACGATGGCCCCAGAAGGGTAACTTGAGAGCCCGCCATGCACGGTGAAGGTGTTGGCGCTATAGACCACCGACCCCTCCCGCGTACGCACCTGCATACCAAAAATGAGCCTGTCCGCTGCTTGCTCGAAGCCATATCTGACCAGCAACCGGAATCGCTCGCGGGCATTGACGATGGGAGGCGTATTGCGCTGCCCCTCGACGACGAAATCCAGTGCCTTGGCAGATCCGTCCCCGAGACGCGTTTCATCACGGTTATATCCTGGCCGCATGGCGAACAAGTCCTGATGCCCTAGCTCGGCGAAATAGGCGCGATCGCCATCGGCAATCGCCTCTACTTCGCTCGGTTCACGCAATTGCACCTCGCCCGCCGCCGCTTTTGCTGGGGCATGAGTCCCAAAGACGCGGCGCAGGTATTCGGTCACCGCCGGCTTGGCTGGGCCGTCGAACACCATATTTCCATGATCGATCACGATGCCGCGATCGCATAGCTGCATGAGCGTATCCAGCGAATGTGTCACGAACAGCAGCGTACAGCCACCTTCGCGCAGCTCGTTGATGCGCTTGAAACATTTACGTTGGAAATACACATCTCCAACCGACAGTGCCTCATCAATGATCAGCACATCTGGATCGCAGAACGCGGCGACGGCAAACGCCAATCGCACATACATGCCGCTGGAGTAAGTCTTGACCGGCTGATCGATATGCTCGCCGATCTCGGCGAAATCGACGATATCCTGATAACGCCGCTTGAGCGTTTCATCGGAAATGCCGTAGACCAAACCGCTGAGGAATACATTTTCCTTTCCAGTAAACTCCGGATTAAACCCAGCGCCCAATTCGAGCAGCGCTGCGATACGTCCATTGGAACGAACCTCGCCTGCTGAAGCCTCCAACGTGCCGCAGACGATCTGCAACAAGGTCGACTTGCCCGACCCGTTCCGGCCAATGATGCCGACCGCCTCGCCTTTGCGCACATCGAAAGAAACATCATTGAGCGCCCAGAACTCGCGAAAATACGACCGAGGCTGATGGCCGAACAGCTTTCCAAGACGCGGAACCAACATCTGCCTGAGACGATCCTGCGGGCTCCCGTAGATCTCATATCGCTTGGATACCCCCCTGGCCGATACGGCAACCGGAGCAGTAGGCATCACGTCATCAAAGGACATCAGCAAACCCTCGGCGACTGCGCTGGAACCACGCAAAAGAGGCCCACGCGAAGCAGATACCCACCATCGTGTAGAGAGCAAGCGCAATCCAGTTCGGCGTGCGCCCCCAAACGAGTACATCGCGCGAAGCGACGACAATTTCCGTCAGTGGATTGAGATACATCCAGTAACGGAGATGCGGTGGAATATTGGTAAGCGGGTAGAACACTGGCGCAACGAACAACATGGCCGTGGTGATGACGCCAATAGCCTGCTTGAGATCGCGCAAAAAGACCCCCAGCGACGCGAGCAACCAGACGACACCCACCACCACAGGAATGAAAGCCAGCACCACAATTGGGAAGAGCAGAATGGTGAGCGGCACCGCCCCCCGCACAACCAGCGAAAATGCCAGTAGCACGATAGTGGATACAAGCAGGTGAAATAACGCCGACCCTAATATGCTCCAGCTCAACGTTTCTAGCGGGAACACTACCTTCTTCACAAAATTCGTATTTTCTATGATGAGCGTCGGCGCGCGATTGGCGCACTCGGAAAAAAACGAATTGATGTTGAGCCCCGCGAACAGGATCACCGCGAAATCGAAATGCCCGCTGGTCTGCCCTACCCAATGAGACTGGAAGATCACGCTGAAAACGAACGTATAAATCGCCAGCATGAAAAGCGGATTGAGAAACGACCATAACAGGCCCATAAAGGACCCTCGATAGCGCCCCATAACATCGCGTTTGGCGATCTGAAACACCAACGCGTGGTGACGCCTAAGCGGCGCAAAGGGCGACAGCGGGCTCGATAGTCGGTAATTGGCAATCATGAAGTCTCTTGAATCTTATCTACTTCGGACCAATGCAGAGAAACGGCTCGAAACGAAATAAACCACTTCCCGGTTGGGCAGCAAGGCTAACGCAGCGCCTGGGCAAGCTCCCCACGCAGGTCTTCAATGTCTTCGACGCCTACGGAAAGGCGAATCAAGCCATCGCTGATACCTAACCGCTTGCGATTGGCTGCTGGCACAGATGCATGCGTCATGATGGCAGGGTGCTCGATTAGGCTTTCTACGCCTCCGAGTGATTCGGCCAGCGCAAAGAGTTCGCAACGCTCGAGCATTTGTCGTGCCTTTTTCAGGCCTCCCTTGACGTCGACGCTGATAATACCTCCGAACCCATCCATCTGTCGGCGCGCTAACGAATGTTGTACGTGGCTCTTCAGGCCTGGATAAATTACGCGCTCAATCGCTGGATGCCTTTCCAACCAACGCGCAAGTTCTAGCGCACCATTGCAATGCGCCTTCATTCGCAAATGAAGAGTCTTCAATCCACGCATCGCCAGGAAAGCGTCAAAGGGACCAGCAATAGCCCCCACAGAGTTCTGCAAGAAGGCCATACGCTCAGCCAAGTCAGTGTTGCCAGCTACGACAATACCGCCGACCATGTCTGAATGCCCATTGAGGTATTTGGTAGCCGAATGCACGACGAGGTCCGCGCCGTACTCAAGCGGTCTCTGCAGGATTGGTGAACAGAACGTATTGTCCACTACCAGGACCAGTCCGTGCTTTTTAGCGAATCGCGCCACCTTCGCCAGATCCACTAATTTCAGCATCGGATTGGTTGGGGTTTCGGCCCAGATCATGCGCGTATTGGGTTTCAACGCTCTCTTCAGGGCATCCCCATCGTTGAGATCGATGAAGCTAAAATCCAATCCAGCCGACCGACGGCGCACCCGTTCAAAGAGCCGGTAACTACCGCCATAAAGATCATCCATGGCGATCATGTGGCTACCGGAATCGAGCAGATCAAGCACGGTCGCCGCAGCCGCAAGGCCGGAGCCGAAGGCGAACCCAGCCACCCCGCCCTCCAGGTCAGCTACGCAGCGCTCATAGGCCATGCGCGTAGGATTCTGCGTGCGTGAGTATTCATAACCCTTGTGCTTGCCAGGGCTTTGCTGCACGTAGGTGGAGGTGGCGTAGATGGGCGTCATGATGGCGCCCGTGCTGGGGTCAGGCGACTGGCCGGCGTGGATGGCCCGTGTTCCCAAGCCGTATGAGCGCTGCTTGCTGGCGGATTTCATGCTGGAAGCCCCAGGTCCGGTTGATGGCGAACCCGACATGTTACCGATTTGGTGCTGAATCTTCATGGGGTGCGCTGCCCATCCTCAAGCTCCCTGCTTAATCCTGGCCCGGTCCGCGCTGACCATTGCTCACGGCTCTATGACAGAATAACGCCCCCATTTGGAGCCATACATGAAAACATTGCTCGTTACCGGAGGAGCCGGTTTTATTGGGGCCAATTTCGTACTTCAAGCGGTTGCGGATGGCCTGCACGTGGTGAATCTGGACAAGCTCACCTATGCCGGCAACCTTGATACGCTCGAGTCTCTGAGTGGCAACGACAAGCATATCTTCGTGCAGGGCGACATCGGCGATCGCGCCCTTGTCAGCACTTTTCTGCAGCAATATCGCCCTTCCGCGATCGTGAATTTCGCCGCCGAATCGCACGTCGACCGCTCCATTGACGGTCCTGCCGCATTCGTCGAGACCAACGTGGTCGGCACCTTGGGCCTGCTGGAAACCGCAAGAGATTACTGGCGCAGCCTGGCCGGTTCCGACAAGGACGCCTTCCGCTTCCTGCACGTCTCCACCGACGAGGTCTACGGCTCGCTCGGGGAGGACGGCAAGTTCACCGAGACCACGCCGTACGCGCCGAATTCCCCCTATTCCGCCTCCAAGGCTGCCTCGGACCACCTGGTCCGTGCGTTCCATCACACCTACGGTCTACCCACCCTTACCACCAACTGCTCGAACAACTACGGGCCTTATCAATTTCCCGAAAAGCTGATCCCGCTGGTGATCCAGAAGGCCATGGCTGGAGAACCGCTTCCGGTGTATGGCGATGGCTTGAACATCCGCGATTGGCTGTTTGTCGCTGACCATTGCAGCGCCATCCGCCGCGTGCTGGAAGGTGGCCGGGTGGGCGAAACGTACAACGTGGGTGGCAATGCCGAGCGCAACAACATTACGGTGGTGAAGACGATCTGCGCATTGCTCGATGCCAAGAAGCCGCTGCCCGATGGGCGCAAGCACGAGTCGCTTATTACCTATGTGAGGGATCGCCCCGGCCACGATCGCCGCTACGCGATCGATGCCAGCAAGCTGCAACGCGAACTGGGCTGGCAGCCTTCTCATAGCTTCGAGGGCGGCATCGAAGCCACCGTCGATTGGTATATCGCCAACCGCACCTGGGTACAACGCGTGCTCGACGGCAGCTACCGCATGGAGCGCCTGGGCGTATGAGCGCACGCAAGGGCATCATCCTGGCCGGCGGGTCCGGCACGCGCCTTTATCCAATTACCCAGGCGGTCAGCAAGCAGCTGTTGCCGGTCTACGACAAGCCGATGATCTTCTACCCGCTGGCTACGCTGATGCTGGCAGGTATTCGCGAGATTCTGGTGATCAATACGCCGCACGAGCAAGCCTTGTTCCAGCGCCTGCTTGGCGATGGCTCGCAATGGGGCATCGATATCCGCTATGCCGTGCAGCCTTCCCCGGATGGTCTGGCGCAGGCGTTCCTGATCGGCCGCGACTTTGTCGGTAATGACCCTAGCTGCCTGGTGCTGGGCGACAACATTTTCTATGGCGTGGGCCTGACGGAGCGCCTGAAGCGCGCCGGCGCGCGCCAGGAAGGTGCGACGGTGTTCGGTTATTTCGTGCGGGATCCAGAGCGCTACGGGGTGGCCGAGTTCGATACCAGCGGCCGCGTGATTGGGCTGGAAGAAAAGCCCGCCAAACCCAAGTCGCATTACGCCGTGACCGGTCTCTATTTCTACGATTCGCGCGTGTGCGACTACGCGGCGGAACTCAAGCCATCGCCACGCGGCGAACTGGAAATCACCGATCTCAATCGCCGTTACCTCGAAGACAATTCGCTGCATTTGGAGCAGCTCGGCCGCGGCTACGCCTGGCTGGATACCGGCACGCACGAATCGTTGATGGAAGCGGGCAACTACATCGAAACGATCGAGAACCGCCAAGGCCTGAAGGTGTGCTGCCCGGAAGAAGTGGCGTACAACAACGGCTGGATCGATGCCGAGCAGGTCAAGCGTCTGGCGGCTCCGCTGCTCAAGACCGGTTACGGCCAATACCTCATGCATCTTGTTGATCAGGGTCTCGTCAAATGAAGGTCATCCCGACCTCCTTGCCCGGTGCGGTCGTCATCGAACCTCAGGTTTTTGGCGACGCTCGCGGGTTTTTCTACGAAAGCTATAACCAGGCAAAATACGCTGACGCCGGGATCACCGCCAGGTTCGTGCAGAGCAATGTTTCGCGCTCCAGCAGAAGCGTCCTGCGCGGCCTGCATTACCAGTGGCCCAATCCGCAAGGCAAGCTCGTCAGCGTGCTCGAGGGTGAGGTGTATGACGTAGCGGTGGATATCCGCCATGGTTCGCCTACGTTCGGTCAGTGGGCAGGCGTCATGCTCACTGCCGACAATCATCGGCACTTCTGGATTCCGGAAGGTTTTGCGCATGGTTTCTGCGTGCTGTCCGAGTACGCCACGTTTTCGTATCAATGCACGGCGCTGTACGACGCGAAAGCCGATGCGGGTGTGCGCTGGAACGACGACGCCCTTGGCATCGACTGGCCGATCAGCAACCCGCAGCTTTCCGAGAAAGATCTCAAGGCGCCGTTGCTGGCTGACATTCCTGCGGAAAGACTGCCCGTATTCGCCGCATGAACAACATCCTGTTGCTTGGTGCCAACGGCCAGCTTGGCCGAAGTTTTCTTGAAGATAATGCACTGTCGATGCTGGGCCACGTTGTAGCGGCCAGCCGCGATGGCACGCGTTTCGATGGCGGCCCTGCCGAAGTGGCCGATCTTTCCGCACCCGCCACGTTGCCGGCATTTTTGGACAAGGTGCGCCCCAGGATCATCGTCAATACGGCGGCTTATACCGCCGTCGACCGTGCCGAGCAGGAAGAACCTTTGGCCACGACGGTGAATGGCGAAGCGGTAGGCGTCATCGCGCGCTGGGCGGCGGACAATCATGCGCTGGTCGTGCATTACTCCACCGACTACGTCTTCGACGGAAACGCCACTGTGCCCTATGCCGTCGAAGCCACCACTTCTCCGCTGGGGGCGTACGGTCGCAGCAAACTAGTCGGTGAGCATGCGTTGCGTGCTAGCGGCGCAGACCATCTTTTGCTGCGCACCGCCTGGGTCTATGCAGCGCATGGTCATAACTTTCTGCGCACCATGCTGCGGCTCGGGGCCGAGCGTGATGAACTGCGCGTGGTGGCCGACCAATACGGCGCACCCACCAGCACCGACATCATCGTTGAGGCGACATGCGCCGCCCTGGCCGCCTGGCAGCATGCCGGCGTCACCCAGCGTACGGTGATGCAGGGCACCCATCATCTGGTTGCCAGTGGCCACACCAGCTGGCACGGCTTCGCCAGCGCCATCTTCGATAAAGCCCTGTCGCGGGGACTGATTCCGCGTACCCCACGGGTGCTGCCGATCGCCACCGCCGACTATCCCACCCCGGCCAGGCGCCCCGCCTGGTCGGTGCTAGACAACCAGGGGTTCCGGCAACGCTTCGGCTATGCTCTGGCCGATTGGCAGCAAGGCCTGAACCATGTTCTCGACACTCTCGCAACACAGGCTCGTTGAACCATGCTGATTCCCCTGATTCTCAGCGGCGGCAGCGGCACGCGCCTGTGGCCGGTTTCGCGCCGAAATCTGCCCAAGCAGTTCCTTTCCCTGAGCGGCGACGGCACGCTGTTCCAGCAAACCGTTGCCCGTACGCAAAGGCTGCCTGACGTGACGGCGCCGATCGTGGTCGCCAGCGAAGATCATCGCTTTCTAGCCGCCGATCAGCTGCTGGAGGCCGGCGTCAGCGGCGCCACCATCTTGCTGGAACCGGTCGCTCGCAACACCGCCCCAGCCATCGCCCTCGGCGCCTTGAAGGCCATCGAGCGCGATCCACAGGCGCTGCTGCTGGTGCTGCCCGCCGATCATCTGATTGGCGATACGGAGAGCTTTGTCGGTGCAGTGCAGCAAGCTTTGCCTGCAGCGCGGGACGGTTGGCTGGTGACGTTCGGCATCCGCCCGGATCGTCCTGAAACCGGCTTTGGCTACATCCGTCGCGCCGAATCGATTGGCGGCAATGCGTTCCGGGTCGAGCGCTTCGTGGAGAAGCCGGACCTGGCCACCGCCGAGGGTTATGTGAAGGACGGCAGTTACGACTGGAATTCGGGCATGTTCCTGTTCAAGGCGGCCCGCTACCTGGAAGAGCTGGGCCAGCATGCGCCGGAGATGCTGGAGGCGGTACGCAAGGCTTATTCCACCGGGCACGGCGATCTGGATTTCGTGCGCGTAGATGCCGAGGCGTTCGCCAAGGTACCGGACAATTCCATCGATTACGCGGTGATGGAAAAAACCTCGCGCGCCGCGGTGATTCCGGTGAGTTGCGCGTGGAGCGATATCGGTTCGTGGTCGGCGCTGTGGCTGTCGGGCCAGCACGATGAACAAGGCAACCAGCGCGAAGGCGACACGCTCACGGTCAACACGCGCAATTCGCTGCTGCGCTCGCACGATCGCCACATGATCGCCACCGTCGGCGTGGACGATCTGATCGTGGTGAGCACGCCGGACGCCACCCTGGTGGCGCATCGCGACGCCGCGCAGGATGTGAAGAAGGTGGTCGATCAGCTCAAGGCTTCCGGCCGCACCGAGCATTCGTTCCATCGCGTGGTGCATCGCCCGTGGGGCAGCTACGACTCGCTCGAAGAGGGCGGGCGCTTCCAGGTGAAGCGCATTGTGGTGAAACCCGGCGCCAGCCTCAGCCTGCAGAAGCATCATCACCGCGCGGAGCATTGGATCGTGGTGTCGGGCACCGCCGAAGTCACCTGTGATGAGAAGGTGTTCCTGCTGGCGGAAAACCAGAGTACCTACATTCCGCTGGGCAGCGTGCATCGTCTGCGCAATCCCGGGAAGGTGCCGCTGGAGTTGATCGAGGTGCAGTCCGGAAGTTATCTGGGCGAGGACGATATCGTGCGCTTTGATGATGTGTATGGGCGCGCTTGAGCGTCGCCGTCACCTGAATTTTTCGTGATGCTTGATCGCTTGTTGTCCCGGCGAAAGCCGGGACCCAGCGACTTGAAGCACGCCGCCTGAAGACACTGGGCCCCGGCTTTCGCCGGGGCGACGAACCGTTGGGCTTGAACTTGACGGCGAAGACTCTGGTTTCGAGTCGCCTATCCTCGGCTCTTCGATCAGGCATTCACGAAGGACATGCAACGCCCTATTCGCCTGAATCAGCGCGGTCCAATGTCTATCTGCTATTGCATCGACAGCCATACACCTTGATCCTGCCGGCCAGGCCGCCTGCAATAGCGCAGCGCTATACGCCTTGGTTCAAGGAATCCGCATGCCTCTTTTTCCGCTTCGCTCCGCTCGTCGCCATACGTTGACGCGAACCTGCCTGTTGCTTTTCGCGCTGTGCCTCCCGGCGATCGATCTGGCCGGCTCCTCTCCTGTGCAGCCGCCCATCAAGCACGTCTTCATCATCATGCTGGAGAACGAGTCCTACCCGGTCACGTTCGGCCCGCAGTCGATCGCACCATATCTTGCGCGCGAGCTGCCCAAGCAAGGCGCGTTGCTGCCTAACTACTACGGCGTCGGCCATTACAGCCTGGACAACTACATCGCCATGATCAGCGGCCAGGCGCCCAATCCCGCCACCCAGGGCGATTGCGTCACCTTCAGCGAATTCGTGCCAAGCGGAAAACCCGATGAAAACGGGCAGCTGCCGGGCACGGGCTGCGTCTATCCCAAGAACGTCCATACCTTCGCCAATCAGCTGACCGATGCCGGCTTCACCTGGAAGGCGTACATGGAAGACATGGGCAAGGACCCTGCACGCGAATCGGCGAGCTGCGCGCATCCGGCAATCGGCGCACCCGACCTCACCGAACATGCAACGCCCAACGACCAATACGCGACCAAGCACAATCCGTTCGTGTACTTCCATTCCATCATCGACAAGCGGAAGTACTGCGACAGCCGCGTGGTGAATCTCGATCACCTCACCACTGATCTCGCCAAGCTCGACAGCACGGCGAACTTCGTCTACATCACGCCGAGCCTCTGCCACGATGGCCACGACGCGCCATGCAAGAACGGCGAACCCGGCGGCCTGATTTCCGCCGATGCATTCCTGCGCACCTGGGTGCCGCGCATTCTCGACGCACCGGCGTTCAAGAAAGATGGCCTGCTGATCATCACCTTCGACGAAGGCAACGATGGCAAAGCCTGCTGCAACGAAAAACCGCTGCCCGGCGGCCCGCAACCGGGTGGACAGATCGGTCCGGGCGGCGGACAGATCGGCGCCGTGCTGCTTTCGCCGTTCATTGCGCCCGGCACCCAATCGAATGTGGAATACAACCACTACAGTTTGCTGCGGACCCTGGAAGACATGTTTGAGCTATCGCATCTCGGTTACGCGCAAGACGACCAGCTGCACACGTTCGGCAATGACGTGTTCACGGCGCACCCAGCATCGTCCAAATAGGCCGCGTCGTTGCCATGCAATCATTCCTGCGAAAGCAGGAATGACGCCGTCGATGGATCGACGAAGCGAATCAAAAATCCACCACCCCGCTCAACATATACGCCCGATGCTCATCCACCGGCACGAATGTCTCATCGAACGTCGGGCTGTACAGCTTCCGGGCCAGCAGATTCTTCACGCCCAGCGTCACGCTCCAGCGCGCCGTTCGGTAGAACACATTCATCGCCACGCTGGCCTGTCCTGGAACATCGATATACGCGCTGCCGTCGGACATCTGCCCCAGGCTGCGACTGCGCGCCAGTACGCCGCCGGCCATGCCAAAGCCGCGCAACGCACCGTTGCAGAAGCTGTAGCTGGTCCACAGGTTGAACTGCTGCCGCGATTGCCCGGTCGCCGGCGTGCCATCGTTGTTGTGCACGGATGCGCGCGTGTAGGCGGTGCTCAGGTTCAGGCCCGGTGCGAGCTGTCCGTTGAATTCGATTTCGAAACCCTGGTTGGATTGGCCGGGGCCGTTGACGATGTAATACGGCGGTTGCAACGAGACCAGGTCGCTACTGTGATCGAGCATGATGCGGTATGCGGCCACGGTGAGCCGTGCGCGATCCTGGAACAAGTCGAACTTTGCGCCCGCCTCCAGCTGTCGCGACAGCGAGGGCGGCAACGGGCGGTTATCTTTGCCGAGGTACGTATCGGGCTGGAATCCATTCGCCGTATTGGCGTACAGCGACATCTCCGGTGCCAGTTTGTAGACCACTCCAAAATTGGGCACCCAGTGCGATTTGCGCAGATCCCACGGCGTACCGTCGGGATGCGTGGTTTCCAGTTCATAACTCGTGCGCCGCCACGCCAGCAGCACTTGCAAGCGTGTGCCAAGGCTCATCTGATCCTGAAGGAAGATGCCGCTGTCCGTGGTCCAGGACTGGCCAGGAAAATGACCGGTGGCGTAGTCATCCGGCAGCAGCGCTGAAGTCGGTGGAGGCAGTTGTCCGTCCGAAAAAATGTTGTACGCCATGCCGGCGCCGCCATTGCTGAAGGCATCGACACCGCTGCCGACCTGCACGCGCGAATAGTCGAAGCCGAGCACCACTGAGTGTTGCATCCAGCCATGCCCAAACGTGGCGGTCACATCGTTTTGCACGGTGTAATACGCATCGGACGAGCGATACTGCTCCGCCGTCGCCGTGGTATCGCCATACGGCTGGATATCGAACAACGGCCAGTCCTGCAGGTCGATCGACTCGCGTACGTATTGCGCCCGGCTGCGAAACGACCACATGTCGTTGAAACGATGTTCCAGCATGTAGAACAAACGCCGCGTTTCCACCGAGGTGTGGTCGTTGGGATTATCCAGCAGCAACCCCCATGGCGATGCGGAACCAACGGTGTCGCCAAGCAAAATGACGTGGTCGGGTATCGGCATTCGGTTCATCATCCAGGACGCACCGGTAATGAAGGTCGTGTCGGGCGTCGACCAGCCAATCGACGGCGCGACATAACGGTTGCGCTGTCCACGCATGCCCTGCGGCGTGCGGTCGGCCATGTCGCCGTTGACGATCAAGCGATAAGTAAGTGACTTGCTGTCGTTCAACGGGCCGGCCAGATCCACGCCAAGCTGCCTCTCGCCGTGTTCGCCGAACGAAAACGTCAACCGGTGAACGGGATCGCTCTGCGGCTTTTTCAACACCACGTCGATCAGGCCGCCGAAGTTGTTGTACGCGGAGACGTCGCCAAGTATGGCTTGCGGCCCTTTCAGCACCTCGACCCGCTCCACCCCGATCATCGGCGGATAATCGCCGACGCCCAGCACGTTGTTGGGCATGCCATCGGTCATGCCGTTGCCGGTGATGAAGCCGCGCACGGCAAAAATCGGCAGCCCGCTCGAACCCTCGACATACTGCGCACCGGCCACGTTACGGATGGCATCGGCAATGCTCTGCACCTGCTCCGATTGCAGCAAGCTCTGCGTGACGATGCTGACCGATTGCGGCACGTCGATCGGATCGGCCACCGTGCGCGTCGGCCCGCTGCTGACGTCGGCCATGAATTCCGCATCCCTGCCTACCAGGCCGATCGCCTGGATCGGCGGCAACAGGGTGACTGCCGTGGCAGCAGGCGCCTGGCCGGATTTGGACGTCTGTATGCTCGCCGCACCACGCGGCTTTACCACCACCGTGCGCGCATCGACAAACACGAAGCTCATGTTCGTGCCTTCGAGTAGATGTGCCATCGCCGCGTCCGGCGCGAAGCTGCCGTGCAGCTCGTGCGAGCGCAATCCGCTCACTGCCTGGCCTGCCGTAAGCACCTGCACATTGGCCTGCTTGCCGAAGGCGATCAACGCCGTAGCGAGCGACTGCGCAGGAATGGAAAACGACGAATCCGTGGATTGCGCCACCGCTTGCGGCGATGCCGCGCAGGCGCTCCAGGCCATCATTCCCCATGTCAGGCAGCCGTAAGCTGGCAGCCAGGCAAACCGCCTCATAACGTGCGTCGACTCAGCGCGAAATCACGAGTGTGACATGGGTCGCGGTGGTTCGCACGAGTTTGCGAAAGCTCGCCGACTCGTTAGCTTGCACCAAACTTTCGTACCGCAGTGATGCCCGCTCAATACGTTGGGTTACGCTGCGCTAACTCAACGCCATTGCGCGGCTCAATGGCGGTGCGTGGGATCGGAAAGCGTCACCCGATCCGCTTCCTTGCTCACTTGCAATGGAAACACCTCAGGCAGTGCCCCTACCCAGCTGTCGATCGCATCCGCGCGTACCGTGCCTGTGTACGTCAATGCGTTCAAGTCGGAGTCGAGGATATGCACCGGCTTATTGGTGTAGCGATTCAGATTGGCGATGACCACGCTCAGCGGTTCGTCGATAAACTCAAGACGGTCGTTACGCCAAGCGGTAGCCTGTGCTGGCGTGACTGTATCGACAGCCATGCCCGGGGCACTGGGATCGAAGGAAACGCGCTGGCCTGCGGTAGCTTCCAGCATGTTGTGCTGGCTCGCACCCGCGCGCAGATCCGCAATTGCCACGCGCCCCTGCGTTACCGCCACCATCACCCGCTCGCCGGTGCGGCGCACATCGAAGGCGGTGCCGATGTCGTGCACGGATACGTTGCCTGCAGTCACCACGAACGGGCGACGAGCATCGTGCATAACATCGAAGAAGGCCTCGCCCCCACGCAGTTCCACACTGCGCCGATCGCGGCTGTACTGCACGGTCAACGTGGATGCGGCGCCCAGCGCCACCTTCGTGCCATCGGGCAGGCTGAAATTGCGGTTCTGCGCGACAGCGCTCTGGAAAACCTGCGTGGAATTGCCGAAGCGAGTCCAGCCGATATAGAGCGCGCCGGACAACACGACCGCAGCCACAGATGCCGCGGCTGCAAGCGGAAGCCAGCGTCGCCGCGGTGGTGAAGCGGGCCGCGCGAAGGCGTTGATCAGCGCCTGGCGCGAAACGCGATCCAGCTGGCCGAGCCGCTCGGCCAACGCGCTCACGTGCTCGAATGCCTGCAAATGCCGTTCGTCCTTGGCAGTCCACGCCAGCCATTGTTCGACGGTATCGCCGCTGTCGTCAGGTTCACGCAGGCGCACCCACCAATCGGCAGCTGCATGCAAAAGAGTGTCTTGCTGTTGGTTCGCCATCACGGCACCTCCTTCTCGTCGACGCACGCGCGGCAATGGGCCAGTGCATGGGCGACGTGGTAGCGCACCATGCGCTCGCTGAGTTTCATGGTTTGCGCGACGCTGTTGAAATCGCGGCCCTCGATCACGTGCATGACAAACGCCCGGCTCGCCTTCGCCGGCAGTTCGCGCAACGCTTGGCGAAGCCCCGCCACCTGCTGCACCGCCGCCGCATGATGATCGGGTCTTTGCTCGTCCACCGGTTCGTCATGCGATTGCACGATGGCGAAATCGCTGCGCACCTTGCGCTTGCGCAAGCGATCGATGGCCAGGTTGCCGGCGATCTTGAACAGATAGCCGCGCAGGGAATCGACTTCCTCCCGATTGTCCATGGTCAGCATCCGCAAATACGCTTCCTGCGCCACTTCCTGCGCATCCGAAAGCGAGTTGAGGCGACATTGCAGAAAAGCGATCAGCGCGCGGTTGTGCTCGCGGAACAGCTTCTCGATGTCGCTCACGTGTACGGACAGTGTCACGGTGCTCATAGAACCCTGGTGGACCGTCAAGAGCCTGCCACAACGGCACGCAGCATGCGTGAGGAAGGCGGCGCAAGGGCATTGATCAGCAGTTGCCCGGCCTCGCGCCGCAAGGCTTCGCGGCGACGGAACGCGGCGCGGTGATTGCTCGGTACTTCCGCCTCCGTCTTGTGCGCAAGCATCGACGGCAGCGCGTACCAGCCGCCACCGATGCGCTGGCCCTGCTGTTCTTCCCAGAATGCGTCGTAGTCGGAATACAGCGGACGACCGCTACGGCGCAGCGGATGCGCTTCGTTGCTGATCGCCACCAGCCGTTCGATGCCATAGAGCCGCGCAAAGGTGTAAGCCAGCGACAGCATCAATTGCTTGGGACGCATGCCGTGCAGGTTGCGCGTGAGATCGCGCACCACGTCCCGGGCGTTTTCGCCGCGCGGACCTTGCAGGCACCCGATCATCAGCGTGGGTAGTTCGTCGGCAACGGAGAAGACGATGCTGTACAGCGGGTCTTCATTCACATCGCACAGTTGCAGGCAAAGCTCGCCCTCGCAACCCTTGTAGATCGGTGGACGCAGGCACAGCGTCAGAAGAGAGCCATCCTTGGCCTGCAGGGCTCCTAAACTTGCATGGCCCATGGCGTAGACCAGCTCGAACAAGCCGCGCGGCAAATGCGCCTTCGCGAAACGGTAATGCTGTTGCAGATAGGTGAGGCGATCACGCCGATGCCAATGCGCGTTGACGTAACGATGCATGTGGCGTTCCAGCAACCGTGGATCGCGCTGGCGGTACGCGCGCATCGCCGGATCGGCTGCAATGAAGGCGAGAAAACGCTGATGCTGCGCCGTCATGCCCACGCTGCGCACCAGGTACTTCAGCGCCGTCAGGCTGCGTTTGTACCAAGGGCCGGTCCAGTCATGGCGATCGCGCATCGAATCGAGCAGATCCGCCAGCGCGCTGGCGGCAGTTGCTTCGCGCGCGTCGTTGGCGGGCGCGGAGCGGCGCGATGCCGGCACATGGGCGACCGGCGCCAACAAGGCTTCCAGGCCGATGCCCAGCACACCTGCGGGGGGATGATTGGGTTTGTTCAAGGCGTTCGTTCCGTCGGGGGCAGTCGCTATTTCCCCTGTTAGACGTTTCAGCCTTAGGATTTTGAAATGGGGTCGTGCCCTACTCAGTGCCTGATTCGCGTCGAATCCTGGCTGCGCCAATATGGCCCTCCCCTGCGTTAGTAGGATAGAGGGGGGTGCATGCGCTGCGGCCCGATTGGAATCCAACGCGAGGTTGACTTACCCCACCCTAGTCCTCCCCTACTGACGCAGGGGAGGGAACAGATGGCGGTGAGTTGAGGACCGCACTCGCTGCATCAACGCCGCGAATTTTCAGCCAATACTGCATCCTGCGGCACACCCATCGCCTGGAACAGCGCCGCCGTATCCGCCAACCGCGCCGCTCGGGCCTGGATTTCCGTCACGCGCGCGTTCTGCCAATGCTGCTCGCTGAGCACCTTGGATGGATAGGAAACGCCACCCAGTCGATAGCGCGCATCCGCGTTGTTGAACGACTGTTGTGCCGATGCGGCCGCCGTCTGCGCCGCCTGCAGCGTCAAGGCATCCTGGTTGAGCGCGGTCAAGGTGTCGGCGACGTTCTGGAACGCGTTGAGCACGGTCTGCTGATAGTCCGCGATCGCGGCGTTGTAGCTTGCGATGGCGGCCTTGCGTTTGGCGATCAGCTCGCCGCCGTGGAAGATCGGCTGCGTCAGCGAAAGTCCTGCGCTCCATACTGAGGCCGCCCCCGTGAATAGGTTCGACGGCTTGAAGGCTTCGGTGCCCAGCGTGGCGGACAAGGAGATGTGCGGAAACAGGTTCGCCGTCGCCACGCCCACTTGCGCGGAAGCCGCATGCACCGCGGCTTCCGCAGCCAGGATGTCCGGCCGTTGCTGCAACAAATCGGATGGCACGCTTACGGGCACGTTCTGCGGCAGATGCAGATCCGCCAGCGTCAGATTTGCCGGCGCCTGATCGGGCGTACGTCCCAACAATACGGCCAAGGCGTGCCGTGCCTTTTGCGCTTGTGCGCGTAGCGGTGGCAAGGATGTGTCGATGCTTGCCGCCTGCTCTTGCAAGCTCAACACATCGTCTTGCGATGCTGCGCCCAATCCGCGAGCGCGCCCGGTCAAGTCGGCTTGTTCGTGCGCGAGCCTGGAAAGCTGCTCGGTGGTACGCACTTGCTCTTCCAGCGAGGCGGCATTGATCACCGCCATCACGATGTTCGCGGCCAGGCTGCGCTTGGCGGCATCGAACTCATAGGATTGCTGGTCCACCTGCGCCGCCGTCTGCTCGATGCCATGCCGGTTGGCGCCGAAGATGTCGAAGTCATAGCTCAGCGCCAGTTGCCCGGCATAAACATCGTAGAGATTCGTCGGCGGCCCGAAACTGGGCAAGCCCAAGGCGCGTTGCCGGCTGCTTTGCGCCTGCCCATCGAGCGAAGGCAGCATCTTGGCGCCGATCTGCGCGCGCAGCAGTTGCCGTGCCGATTCCAGCGTATGTTTGGTCGCGGCCAGCGAAGGATTGTTGCGCAGCCCCTCTTCCACCCAGGCGTCGAGCGTGGCGTTGCCGTACTCGCGCCACCATTCCGGCACGGCGCGGTCGCCCAGGCTGAAATGCTGGGTCACGCCGTCCACCTTCGCGCTATCCGAGGACGTCGGTTCGGCCGTGTAGTGCGCAGGCGAAGGTGAAGCCGGCGGTTTGGCAGGCGGCGCAAAAGCGCATCCTGCCAGCGTCAATGCCGCGGTGAACGCGGAGATCATCATGCTTGCGGAATTCATACTGCAGCCTCCGGTTCGCTGGCAGGTTCATTGGCGCGCACGCGGAACCATGCGGCATACAGCGCTGGCAGATAGAACAAGGTGAGCACGGTGGCGACCGTAATGCCGCCCATCAACGACGTCGCCATCGGGCCGAAGAAGTTGCTGTGCAAAAGCGGGATCAGCGCGAGCACCGCCGCTGCCGCGGTCAGCGTGATCGGGCGGAAGCGCCGCACCGTCGCGCCGACAATCGCCTCCCAGCGCGGATGGCCGGCGCGAATATCCTGCTCGATCTGGTCCACCAAGATCACTGAGTTGCGCATGATGATGCCGAACATGGCGATCGTGCCAAGCATCGCCACGAAACCGTAGGGCTGATGGAACAGCAGCAGCGCGAGGATCACGCCGATCAATCCCAGCGGCGCGGTCAGCACCACCATGAAGGTGCGGCCGATGCTCTGCAACTGGATCATCAGCAGCACCAGCACCGCCACGAACAGCACCGGCATCTGCGCGTTGATCGAACCTTGGCCCTTCGCGTTCTGCTCCACCGATCCGCCCACTTCGATGCGATAGCCCACCGGCAGATGGCTGCGGATATCCGCCAGCTTCTTGTCGACGGTATTGGTGACGTCCAGCCCCTGCGCGCCGTTGCGTGTATCCGATTGCACGATGATCGACGGCTGGCGATCGCGTTCCCAGATCACGCCGTATTCCAGTCCGTAGCTCACGTGGCCCAATTGCGCGAGCGGAATCGCGGTACCGCTGGCGGTGGGAATCGCCAATCGTTCGATCTGGTCCGGATGCACGCGATCGCCGTGCTCGCTGCGCAGATCCACCGCGATCAATTTGTCGCGTTCGCGGAATTGCGTCACCGTGGTGCCCGACAGGTTCATGGCGAGGAAATCGGCGATGTCCTGCGAGGTCAGGCCAAGTTGCCGCGCCTTGAACTGATCCACCTCGAAGCGCACCGAACGCTCGGCCGGCTCGTCCCAATCGAACTGCACGCCGACAGTGTCCGGATTGGCGCGCATCACACCGGCCACTTGATCGGCAATGCCGCGCACGGTGGCGATATCGTCGCCCTCCACGCGGAACTGCACCGGAAAGCCCACTGGCGGGCCGTTTTCCAGTCGGCTGACGCGCGTACGCACCGCGGTGAAGTCGCGCTTGAGTTCGCCATCGAGGAAAGCTGCCAGCTGCTCGCGTTGCTTCACATCCTTTGCGGTCACCACGAACTGCGCGAAGTTCGGCTGCGCCAGTTGCTGATCCAGCGGCAGGTAGAACCGCGGCGCGCCGCTGCCGACGAAGCTGACGTAGTTGGCAATGTCCTTGCGGTCCTTCAGCACGTTTTCCAGCCGCTTCGCCTCGCGCAATGTCGCCGCATACGACGCGCCTTCCGGCAAGCGGAGGTCGACCAGCAGTTCAGGACGATCGGAACTCGGGAAGAACTGCTTGGGCACCAGCGCGAAACCGGCCATCGCGATCACGAACAGCGCCACGGTCGAAGCCAATACCAGCCAGCGATATCGCAGGCAGGCGTCCAGCCAGCCACGCAGGCGGCGATAGAACGCGGTGTCGTAGATTTCGATGTCTTCGCCGTCATGCGCGGGCTGCACGGCTTTGGCGGCGCGCGCTTCGTTCCAGCGGTGTGGCAGAAATCGCGCCCACCATTCCTGGCCGGGCTTGGCGCGCTGATGATGTTCCGGCAACAGGTGATAACCGAGCAGCGGAATCACGATCACCGCCGCAAACCACGATACCAGCAGCGCAATGGCCGACACTTCGAAAATCGAGCGCGTGTATTCGCCCGTGCTCGACTTGGCCAGCGCGATCGGCAGGAAGCCCGACACCGTCACCAGCGTGCCGGTGAGCATCGGAAATGCGGTGCTGGTGTAGGCGAACGCAGCCGCACGTACGCGTCCCCAGCCCTGCTCCAGCTTCACCGACATCATTTCCACCGCGATGATCGCATCATCGACCAGCAGGCCCAGCGCCAGCACCAGCGTGCCCAGCGACACCTTGTGCAGGCCGATGCCGAACATGTCCATGCACAACGCCGTGGCGGCCAGCACGAACGGGATGGAAATCACCACTACCATGCCGGTGCGGAAACCCAGGCTCAGCAGGCTCACCAGCAGCACGATGCCCACCGCCTCGGCCACCGATTCCAGGAAGTCATCCACCGAATGCGACACCGCGTGCGGCATGCTGGTGACTTCCGACAGCGCCAAACCCGCTGGCAGGCGTTTCTGCAGTTGCCCGATCTGCGCGTCCAGCGCCTTGCCCAGATGGATCACATCGCCGCCCGCTTGCATGGTGACGCCGATGCCCAGCACCTGCTTGCCCATGAAACGCATCGTCTCGCTGGGCGGATCGTCGTAACCGCGCCTGATCGTGGCGATGTCGCCGAGCCGGAAGCTCTTGCCGTTGATGTGCAGCAGCGTGTTGCCCAATGCGTCGAGATCATCGAACTGCCCGCTTGGACGGACGTAGACGCGATCGTCGGCGGTGGTGAGTACACCGGTCGACGCCACGGCGTTCTGATCGTTGATCGCCTGGCCGATCTGCTGCGGGCTGATGCCGAGCTTGGCCAGCTTCGCGTTCGCAACGTCGATGTAGATGTGCTGGTTCTGGTCGCCGAAGTAATCGACCTTGCCCACGCCCGGCACGCGCAGAAGTTCCACGCGCAATTGATCGGCATAGTCATGCAACTGGGCCGGCGTATAGCCCTCGCCTTCCAGCGCGTAGATGTTGGTGTAGACGTCGCCGAATTCGTCGTTGAAGAACGGCCCGCGCACGCCTTGTGGCAACTGCGCGGCAATATCGCCGACCTTCTTGCGCACCTGATACCAGGTTTCCGGCACCGCGGAGGCCGGCGCGGAATCCTTGATGTTGAAGAAGATCAGCGATTCGCCCGGGCGCGAATAACTGCGCAGGAAGTCGATGTTCGGCGTTTCCTGCAATTTGCGCCCGATGCGGTCGGTGACCTCTTCCTGCACCTGCTTCGCGGTGGCGCCGGGCCAGTAGGTCTGGATCACCATCACCTTGAAGGTGAACGGCGGATCTTCCGACTGCGACAGGTTCTTGTACGACAGTAGGCCGAACAGCGCGACCAGCCCCATCAGGAAAAACACCAGCGACTGATGGCGCAAGGTCCATGCGGAAAGATTGAAGCGTTCCTCGTGGCTCATTGCGGCGCGTCCTCAGGATGCGGCGGCGCAATCGGCGCGACCTTTTCACCTGCGGCGACGGCGTGCACGCCCTGCATCACGACACGCTCGCCCGCTTTCAAACCCTGGGCAATCAGCACATCGCGCTCGCCGTAACGCGCCACAGTGACCGGACGCAGGTCCAGTTTGGAATCCCCTGGATTCACCACCCACACGGCAGGGTGCTCGCCCTGATGGAACAAAGCCGTCGCCGGAATCGTGATCGCAGCATCGGCGGACTTGTTGCCTTGCAGGGCGACGTCAGCCGTCATACCCAGCTGCAGCGATGCATCGGGATGATCGATCGCCAGCTTCACCAGGTAGGTGTGCGACTGCGCATCGGCTGCCGGTGCGATCTCGCGCACCCGTGCCGCATAGGCATGCCCCGGCAGCGCCGGCAGGTTCACGGCGGCGGCCTGACCGATGCTGATGCCGCCGACACGGCTTTCCGCCACGTCGACGTATACCTCGCGCTCGCCTGCCTGGGCGAAGCCGAACACCGCCTGCCCCGCGGCCAGCACCTGCCCCACTTCGGCCTGGCGGCTGGTGATGACGCCATCGTGCTCGGCCACTAGCGTGGTGCTTTGCGCCAGCTTGTATTGCTGCCTGGCCTGGTCGCGGCCCGCCAGCGCGGACGCATAGCTGTCCTGCGTCTGCTGCAATTGCAACTGGCTGATCAGGTTCTGCTTGAACTGCGCTTCGTCCCGGTCGCGCTGCTGTGTCGCGTACAGCAGGCGATGCTCGGCCGCATCCAGTGCGGCCTTGGCATAGCTCAACTGTTGGGCAGGGTCGGCGGGATCGAGCTCGGCCAGGGGCTGGCCCTGTTTCACCAGCTCGCCCGGATCGACGTAACGCGCCGTCAGCCGCCCCGCCATGCGGAACGAGAGCGGCATCTCGTAGCGCGCATGCACGTCGCCGGTGTAGCGGCCCGCTACGGCACCGTCGGCCGCCTGTACGGGTAGCGCGATCACCGGCACGGCGGCCTCGGCCTCGGGGGTTTTGTGGCTGCAGCCGGCAAGCAGGATCAGGGAAATCGCCATGGCGCAGGGCAACCAGGCATGCCGCGGCGCCAATGCGCGCGACGTGGGGGAAAGTGGGGTACGCACAGGGCGCTCCTGGGGAAGTGGGGACCGTCGATACGGGATCGAACTCTAATACACATTTGTATCTGAGTTCAATTGTGACTTCCGATACAGCTATTCGGCGGCGTGTTACGATGCCGCATGCCGCGCAAACGCCTGACCCGAGAAGAAAGCCGTGAACAAACCCGCCTCCGGCTGATGGAGGCGGCTGCGGCCGTGATCGCCAAGAAAGGGCTGGCCGCGACCAGCGTGGAAGACGTCGCCGGCCATGCTGGCTATACGCGTGGTGCGTTCTATTCGAATTTCAAGAGCAAGACCGACCTGTTCCTCGAATTGCTCAGCCGCGATCATGACGACGCGCATCAGGGATTGCAGGAACTGCTGGATACCGACCTCCCCCGCGAAGAACTGCAGAAGCGGCTCGCGCAGTTCTACAGCCAGCTCTACCGGGATCACGCCAACTATGTGCTGTGGGCCGAGGCGCGGCTGCTTGCGGTGCGGGACGCCAAATTCCGTCACCGGCTGAACGCGCTGTGCCTGGAAAAGCGCGACCAGATCGCTTATTTCATTACGAAGTTTTGCGAGCGCATGGAACTCGGGTTGCCCGCGCCCGCGCCCGATCTGGCGCTCGCCATGATGGGCCTGATCGATGGCGTGCTGTATTTCAACATGAGCATGCCAGGTGAATTGCCCGACGCCGCGATCGAATCCGTGCTGAGCCTGATTTTCCGCGCAACGTTCTTCGGCACGCGCGGCTGACGAGCGCGTTGCGGTGTTGCACGCGGCCTACGCGCGTCGGTGGCGCAGGCGATATTCGTCGTAGCCGACATAGATGCCCGCGCCCAACGTCATCAGTGCGAGCAGATACCAGGTGATCAGGTAGCTCAGGTGGCTGTTCGGAAACTGGATCACCGTCTTGCCGCCTTCCGGCCAGGACGTACCGTTGCCGGGCATTGCGTCCGCATCCACGAAATAGGGCGCCACGTCACGCAGGCCGCGTGCAGCGGCGATGGCGGCGACGTCTCGCGTGTACCAGACGTTTCGCGTCGGCTCGTTATGGCGCATGAACGCATTCGGCTCGGACATGCGCAGCAAGCCGGTCACACTGATTTCGCCGTCCGGCCCGGGCGCACAATGTCCATCGCGTCCGCACCAGTCCGCTGGCGCGAAACCGCGATTGATCAACACGATGGAACCATCCGCGATGCGCAGCGGCGTCATCACCCAATAGCCGCTGCCTTCATCCGTCGCCGTCCATACCAGCGTCTGGCGGTCGTGCAGGAATTGGCCGGTGAGGCGCACGTGCAGGTATTCGTCTTTCTCCGCGGTAACCGTCGACCATGCATCGCGCGATGGCGGCGCGACAGGTGGTGCATGCACGCGCGCATCGACGCGCGCGATAAGGGCACGCTTCCACGCTAGGCGATGGACTTGCCAGTTGCCGAGGGAAACGAAGCCGATGAAGAGTGCTGTGCCAAGCAGGGCGAGCAAGGTCAATGCAACGGGACCACGCGGACGGCGCGGCGTGTCGTAGAGGGATGTGTCTTGGGAAGCCATGCGGAGCATGATCGCATGACTAGCCGCCATCCACCGTGGGGTAGAGGCGAAGCCGAAACCCAACATGATGATGTAGATGACGACGTTGGGTTTCGGCTTCGCCGCTACCCAACCTACCTAAGCTCACGGCAGGTTGCGCACATCCTTCATCATCGACGGCATCATGTTCTGGTTGAGGTGGTACATCACCCAGATCGATCCGCTCAGCGTGATCACCACCAGCACAATGGTGAAGATCAGGGCGAGCATGTTCCAGCCGCCTTCGGATTTCGCGTTCAGATGCAGGAAGTACACCATGTGCACCACGATCTGGATCGCCGCCAGCAGCAGGATGAACGCATCGGCAGGTCCGGTTTTCGAGAACGCGCCCGACATCACCAGCCAGAACGGAAGGATGGTGAGCAGCGCGGCGGCGGCAAAACCGGTGAGATAGCCTTTCAGCGTGACGTGGATGGACTCCACGCCGTCATGGCCGTGCTCGTGATGGCCATCGTCATGCGCATGCGGAGTATGTTCGCTCACGACAGTTTCCCCATCAGGTAAACGAAGCTGAAAACGCCCACCCACACTACGTCGAGGAAGTGCCAGAACATCGACAGGCACATCAGGCGGCGCTTGTTCGCTGGAATCAGCCCTTTCTTGCCGACCTGCACCAGCAGCACGATCATCCAGATCAAACCGCAGGTGACGTGCAGGCCGTGCGTGCCGACCAGGGTGAAGAACGAGGAGAGAAACGCGCTGCGCTGCGGCCCTGCGCCGATCGACACCAGATGCGCGAATTCGGTCAGCTCCAGCGTGATGAAGCCGGCGCCAAGCAACCATGTGACTACCAGCCACGCAATCATCGGCCCACGCCGGTTCTGCTGCATCTCCAGCACGGCGAAGCCGTAGGTGATGGAGGAAAACAACAGCAGCGTGGTGTTCACCGCCACGATCGGCAATTCCAGCACTTCGGCCGCGGAAGGCCCGCCGGCGTATTCGCGCCCGAGCACGCCGTAAGTGGCGAACAGGCAGGCGAAGATCAGGCAGTCGCTCATCAGGTACAGCCAGAAGCCGAGCAACGTGGCGTTTTCCGGATGATGGCCCTCGGTCACGTGGAAGCGCAGCGTCTCTTCCGCCCCGCTGCCTCCGCTTACCGTCATCGTCATGTCTGACATGGCTATGCTCCAGCGTGGGCGGCTTCGACGCGCCGCACTTCGTCGGCGGGGATGTAATAGTCGCGGTCGTAATTGAAGGTGTGATGGATCGCTACCGCCAGCAAGGCAACGAACGACACCGCCGCAATCAGCCACATGTACCAGACGATGGCGAAGCCGAAGATGAAACTCAGCACCGACAGATAGACACCCGTGCCGGTGTTCTTCGGCATGTGGATGGGCACGAAGCCCTCCACCGGCCGGCGCCAGTTGTGCTGCTTCATCTGCCACCACGTATCCACGTCGTGCACTTGTGGCGTGAAAGCAAAGTTGTACGGCGGCGGCGGCGAAGAGGTGGACCATTCCAGCGTGCGCCCATGCCACAGATCGCCGGTGGTATCGCGCAACTGGTTGCGACGCATGATGCTCACCGCGAACTGGATGAGCATCGCCACGATGCCCAGCAGAATCAGCACGGCACCGAACGCGGCGATCTGGAACCATATCTGCAGCGACGGATCATCCATATGGCGCAGGCGCCGCGTCACGCCCATCAGGCCAAGCAGATACAGCGGCATGAAGGCGAAGTAGAAACCGACCACCCACAGCCAGAACGAGCACTTGCCCCAGAACGGATCGAGCCGGAAGCCGAACGCCTTGGGAAACCAGTAATTGATGCCGGCGAACATGCCGAACAGCACGCCGCCGATGATCACGTTATGGAAATGCGCGATCAGGAACAGGCTGTTGTGCAGCGAGAAATCCGCCGGCGGCACCGCCAGCAGCACGCCGGTCATGCCGCCAATGGCGAACGTCACGATGAAGGCCACCACCCACAACATCGGCACGTCGAACACGATGCGGCCGCGGTACATGGTGAACATCCAGTTGAAGATCTTCGCTCCCGTGGGAATGGAGATGATCATCGTGGTGATGCCGAAGAACGCGTTGACGCTGGCACCCGAGCCCATGGTGAAAAAGTGGTGCAGCCAGACCAGGTACGACAACACGGTGATGACCACCGTGGCGTACACCATCGACGCATAACCGAACAGGCGCTTGCGCGAGAACGTGGAGGTGACTTCGGAAAACACGCCGAACGCGGGCAATACCAGGATGTACACCTCCGGATGGCCCCACACCCAGATCAGGTTGATGTACATCATCATGTTGCCGCCGCCATCGGCGGTGAAGAAATGCGTGCCCGCGTAGCGATCCAGCGCCAGCAGCGCCAGCGTGGCGGTCAGCACGGGGAACGCAGCCACGATCAGCACGTTCGCGCACAAGGCGGTCCAGGTGAAGATCGGCATCTTCATCATCGTCATGCCGGGCGCACGCATCTTCACGATGGTGGCGATCATGTTGATGCCCGATAACGTAGTGCCGACGCCCGCTATCTGCAGCCCCCATATCCAGTAATCCACGCCGCTATCGGGGCTGGACGAAAGCTCGGACAGCGGCGGATAGGCCAGCCAGCCGGTGCGCGCGAACTCGCCGATGAACAGCGAGGTCATCACCAGCACAGCACCCGATACCGTCATCCAGAAGCTGAAGTTGTTGAGGAAAGGAAACGCCACGTCGCGCGAGCCGATCTGCAGCGGCATCACATAGTTGATCAGGCCGGTGATCATCGGCATGGCGACGAAGAAAATCATGATCGTGCCGTGCGCGGTGAAGATCTGGTCGTAGTGCTCGGCCGGCAAATAACCCTCGTGCGGGCCGAACGCCACCGCCTGCTGCGCGCGCATCATCAGCGCATCGGCAAAGCCGCGCAGCAGCATCACCAGCGCCAGCACGATGTACATGATGCCGATCTTCTTGTGGTCCACGCTGGTGAACCACTCACGCCAGAGATAGCCCCACAACTTGAAGTAGGTGACCAACCCCAGCACCGCGATGCCGGCGATCGCCACCCCGATGAAGGTGATCACCAGGATCGGCTCGTGATAGGGAATCGATTCCCAGGTGAGCCGTCCGAAAATCAGCTTGGCCAGATCGGGATGTTGAAGAGTCATCGTACCGGCGCCTTCTTTAAGAGCCACCAAGGGTCTTAGGGATGAGCCATGGGCATGGCCGCATGGTTGTCGGACGATGCGGCTGCCTCCGCCCCGCTGGGCGGCTCGGACATGCGCAACATGTTCATGCAGGCCGCGCCCGGTTGCACGCAGCGATTGAGAATGGATGAGTAAAGACCTGGCGCCACGCTACCGTAGTAGCGCACGGGCTCGCGCTGGCTCGGCGCTTCCAGCCTGGTGTACTCGGCGTGGTCGAGCGTGCCGCCACCACGCTTGGCATGCGCCACCCATTTGGCGAAGTCATCCTCGCTCATGCCGTGGAAGGTGAAGTTCATGTACGAGAATCCGGCGCCGCTGTAGTTGGCGGAAAAACCCCAGTAATCGCCGGGTTTGTTGATCACCGCCTGCAACGTCGTCTGCATGCCAGGCATGGCGTAGATCTGCCCGGCCAGCGCAGGAATGAAGAACGAATTCATCACCGTGGACGCAGTGAGATTGAAATGGATCGGCCGATCCACCGGCGCCGCCAGCTCGTTGATCACCGCCACGTTTTGCTCGGGGTAGATGAAAAGCCATTTCCAGTCGAGCGCGACCACGTCCACTTCCAGCGGCTTGGTGTCCACCGCCACCACCCTGCCCGGCCCGAGGCGATCGAGCGGTCGGTACGGATCGAGCTTGTGCGAACTCACCCAGGTGACTGCGCCCAGCGCGATGATGATCAGCAGCGGCGCGGACCAGATCATCAACTCCACGATGGTGGAGTGATCCCACTCGGGATCGTAGTGCGACTTCTGGTTGGACGCCCGGTAATGCCAGGCGAACACCAGGGCGGTGATGATCACCGGCACCACGATCAGCAGCATCAGGATCAGCGCGATGATGATCAGGTTGCGCTGTTGCAGGGCGAGATCGCCGGATGGCGACATCAGCACGGTGTGGCAGCCCGTAAGCGCCAGGACAAGAGCCAGCAGTAGCAGTCCGCGGAGAGCCTTCATGGACATGACCGACGCAACCGAATGGGAAGGGGTACTGCTGGGTCGAAAGGTACGCCGATCGATGGGCGATGCGCAAATGGTTCGATGGTCGGCAGCGGTGTACTGCGACAATTTCGCACGGATGCGTGCGGGTGATGTCCTCTTCCACAAGAGGGCTGAAACAGAAATGCGCTTGTCATGATGCGTGCATCATGACAAGCCGTTGCATGAATGCTTCGTCGTCGCAGCGAGCGGAAGATCGCGCACCAGTACGGATAGGCGCGGAAGCAAACGCAGCACCGCAGCTGTGCAACCGGTCATTCTTGCCGGTGACCAATCGTCGCAAGACGCAAAATAGACCCTCCCATCCCTAGCCTTGGCCGCGCAACGGTGCCATGCTGTCGCCGCCGCACCTCCCTATCCGAGCAACGACTATGTCCAGTACGTTTGAGGATCAGCGCGAACCAGCTGGCTTTTCTCCGGACGATCTTGGGCGCATCCATGCCCATGCCCGCCTGGCCCCCGGTGAAATCGCCGTCGGCGTCATCGTCGGGCGAACCGCGGAATATTTCGACTTCTTCGTGTTCGGCATCGCTTGCGTGCTGGTGTTTCCGTCGGTGTTCTTTCCGTTCGAAAGCCGGCTGGACGGCATGCTGCTGTCGTTCGCGATTTTCTCGCTGGCGTTCGTCGCGCGCCCGCTCGGCACCACGCTGTTCATGGCGTTCCAGCGGCGCTGGAGCCGCGGCACCAAGCTCACCATCGCCATGTTCCTGCTGGGCAGCACCACCGCCGGCATGGCGTTCCTGCCCAGCTACAACGTGATCGGCGGCTGGGCTATCGGCCTGCTGACCTTCTTCCGCTTTTTGCAGGGCATCGCGCTGGGCGGTTCGTGGGATGGGCTGCCATCCCTGCTTGCGCTCAACACGCCGCCGGAGCGGCGCGGCTGGTACGCCATGCTGGGCCAGCTCAGCGCGCCGATCGGCTTTCTGATAGCCAGCGCGCTGTTCCTGTTCCTGCACGAGGAACTGTCCAGCGACGACTTTCTCAACTGGGGCTGGCGCTATCCCTTCTACGTCGCCTTCACGATCAACGTCGTGGCGCTGTTCGCGCGCCTGCGCCTGGTGGTGACGGAGGAATATACCCGCGCCATGGAAGAGCGCGAACTGGCGCCGATCGGCATCATCGCCATGCTGCGGCGCCAGGGTTACAACATCTTCGTCGGCGCGTTCGCCGCGCTCGCAAGCTATGCCCTGTTCCACCTGGTGTCGATTTTTCCGCTGTCGTGGATCGTGCTGGGCACCACGCAATCGGTGCGCGCGGTGCTGACGATCCAGATCATCGGCGCGCTGGTCGGCATCTGCGGCACCATCGCCTCGGGCATCGTCGCCGACCGCATCGGCCGGCGCACGACGCTGGGCACCGCCGCGGCGCTGATTGGCGTGTTCGCGCTGTTCGCGCCATGGCTGCTGGGCGGCAGCCAGGCCGCGCAGGATGCCTTCATCCTCATCGGCTTCGGCTTGCTGGGCTTTTCGTACGGGCAAGCGGCCGGCAGCGTCACTTCCAACTTCGAAATCCACTTGCGCTACACCGGCGCTGCGTTGACATCCGATTTCGCGTGGCTGATCGGCGCCGCGTTCGCGCCGCTGGTGGCATTGGGATTGTCCGCGCGCTTCGGCCTGGTGGCGGTGAGCGTGTATTTGCTCTCCGGCGTGGCCTGCACGCTGATCGCGTTGCGAGTGAACAAGGCGCTTGCCGAACGGGAGTAATGTCGCACTCGCGCTCCAACTCAGCATGCAGGTGAGATTGAGATGGCTCGCAAAGCCGAGCCCGTTCGTTCGCGGAAAAACTCCCCACACCTCAAGCACAAAAACTGCACACCCCCTGTACGCCGCTCTGCCTAGGTTGCCGTAAGAACTGCGTAGCCCAGTGCCCGCAGCCCAACCGGAGCCAAGCGCATGAGCAAGCCAACTGTCGGAGACTTTATCGTCGAGCGATTGCACGAATGGGGGGTTCGCCGCATCTACGGCTACCCCGGTGACGGCATCAACGGCGTATTCGGAGCGCTGAACCGCGCCCACGGCAAAATCGAATTCATCCAGGCGCGTCACGAAGAGATGGCCGCCTTCATGGCGTCCGCGCATGCGAAGTTTACGGGCGAGCTCGGCGTTTGCATCGCCACCTCCGGGCCGGGCGCGGCGCACTTGATCACCGGGCTTTACGACGCACGCATGGATCACATGCCGGTGCTCGCCATCGCCGGCCAGCAGGCGCGCGCGGCGCTCGGCGGCCATTACCAGCAGGAGCTGGATCTGTCCGCCATGTTCAAGGACGTCGCCGGCGATTTCGTGCAATTGGCGAGCGTGCCGGCGCAGGTGCGGCATATCGTGGATCGCGCGGTGCGCATCGCCTTGCACCGGCGCACGGTGACGGCGATCGTGCTGCCGAACGATCTACAGGAAATGCCGTACGAGCCGCCTGCGCGCAAGCACGGCACGGTGCATTCGGGTGTCGGCTATCAAAAACCCAAGACGGTGCCCTACGACGTCGACTTGCGGCGCGCCGCCGACGTGCTCAATGCCGGCAAGAAAGTCGCGATCCTGGTTGGCGCCGGCGCACTGCAGGCCACCGACGAAGTGATCGCCATCGCCGACAAGCTCGGCGCCGGCGCCGCCAAGGCGCTGCTGGGCAAAGCGGTATTGCCGGACGATCTTCCGTGGGTGACCGGTTCGATCGGCCTGCTCGGCACCGAGCCCAGCTACAAGCTGATGAACGAGTGCGACACGCTGCTGATGATCGGCTCGGGCTTCCCGTATTCCGAATTCCTGCCGGAGGAAGGCAAGGCGCGCGGCGTGCAGATCGACATCAAGGCCGACATGCTCAGCCTGCGCTATCCCATGGAAGTGAACCTGGTCGGCGACAGCGCTGAAACGCTGCGCGCCCTGCTGCCGCTGCTGCAGAAGAAGGAGGACCGCAGCTGGCGCGACAACATCGAAAAATGGATGAGCGACTGGTGGAAGAAGCTGGAAGCGCGCGCAAAAGCCAAGGCCGAGCACGGCATGAATCCGCAACGCACGGTGTGGGAGCTGTCGCCGCGCATTCCTTCCAATGCGATTGTCACCAGCGATTCCGGTTCCGTCGCCAACTGGTTTGCGCGCGACCTGAAAGTGCAGCGCGGCATGATGTGTTCGCTTTCCGGCGGACTGGCATCGATGGGCGCGGCGGTGCCGTATGCGATCGCCGCGAAATTCACCCATCCGCAACGCCCGGTGATCGCATTGGTCGGCGACGGCGCGATGCAGATGAACAACATGGCCGAGCTGATCACTGTCGCCAAATACTGGCGAACCTGGGCCAATCCGTGCTGGATCTGCATGGTGCTGAACAACGCCGACCTCAACCAGGTCACCTGGGAGCAACGCGTGATGGAAGGCGATCCGAAGTTCGAGGCCTCGCAGGAAATTCCCTCCGTGCCGTATCACCGTTTCGCCGAAATGATCGGCCTGCGCGGTATCTACGTGGACGATCCCGAGCGCATGGGTTCGGTGTGGGACGAAGCGCTGAGCGCGAACCGGCCGGTGGTGATCGAAGTGAAGGCCGATCCGGAAATCCCGCCGCTGCCGCCGCACATCACGCTGGCGCAGGCCAAGGCGTTCGCTTCCACGCTGATGAAGGGCGATCCGGAGCAGGGAAACATGTTGCGCGATACCGCACGCCAGGTGTTGAGCGCGGTGATGCCGGGGCACAAGGACGATGAGAAATAGGGACGCATCGCCATCTCGCGCGGTTGCTTTGCTGACCACCGTAACTTTCAGCTTGCTGGATCTGTCCCCTCCCCTGCACGCAGGGGAGGGAGCCGTTTTCGTTGAGCGGAACGATCCCGCGTTGAGCGTGCCTTTTACACACACACCCGCTCCGGCATCACGGAGTTAGGGACGAGGAATGGCGATGACCACCAGCCGCCAAACATGGACAGGCGTCGCCTGCGCAATCGCCGGCCTCGCCGCCGCGGTAGCCATCAGCCGCCGCCGCAAGACCGAACGCCTGCTGCACATCGACACCTCGCGCGCCTTCAACCGCAGCTCGGCCCTGCTCGCCTGCTCCGTGCTCACCGATAGCGCCATGGAGCACTACCGCGGCGCGTTCTCGAACGTCGCCATGTACGTGCCACCCGCGGTGGCCACGTTTTCGCTGCTTGCCGGTTTTCATGGCGGTTTCGATCGCACTCCACGCACGCATGCGGTGCGACACGCCATCTACTGGAGCGCCGCGCTCACCGGCCTCGCCGGCACAGGCTTTCATCTCTACAACGTGATGAAGCGCCCCGGCGGATGGAGCTGGCAAAACTTGTTCTATGCCGCGCCGCTGGGCGCTCCCACCGCGCTGCTGCTGTCGGGCGCACTCGGCGCCGCCGCCGAACGCCTGCGCAACCAGCCGGCGCGCGAACCACGCCTGCTCGGCATGCCGGCCGGCAGGGCGCTGGGTTTGCTGAGCGGCATCGGGCTGGCCGGCACCGCAGGCGAAGCCGCGCTGCTGCATTTTCGCGGCTCGTTCCAGCACAAGGCGATGTACGCGCCGGTGAGCGTGCCGCCCGCTGCATCGGCGCTGTTGTTGCATGCCTCGCTGACCAGGCCGCAACCGCGCTGGCTTGCGCGCGTGGTGTTGCAACTGACCTGGCTGATCGGCTGGATCGGCACGGCCCTGCACGTGCGCGGCGTCGCGCGCCACCACGGCGGCTGGCGCAACTGGAGCCAGAACCTGTTCAACGGACCGCCGGTGCCGGCACCGCCGAGTTTCTCTGCCCTGGCGCTGGCCGGTCTGGCCGCGCTGCGCTTGCGCGAAGGAGAACGTCGATGAATCCGTATACCTCGCGCTATCCCGGTTACGACGTGCTGAGCAAGCGCGACACGCCTTCGTGGGATGCGGTCACGCGCAAGGTGATCGAGCAGCGCATGGCCACCCCGTCGGAGCCGAGTTTTCTAGATGTCGTCCGCTGGCGCGCATTGGAAGCGCTGTGCGCATGCATCGTTCCGCAGCCATCCGATCGACCGCAGGCGCCACTGGCCGGCATGGTCGACATGCGGCTGAAAAAAAACGCCGGCGACGGTTTCCGCTATGCGCGCCTGCCGCCGCTGCGCGAAGCTTGGCTGATCGGCTTGCACGCGCTGGACGAGGAAAGCAAGGCGCTACATGAACTCTCGTTTGCCAGCATCGAACACGCCGCGCAGAACACCCTGCTCAGCCGCATGCAACACGGCGAACTCTCCGGTGCTCACTGGCAGGGTATGGACGCGCAACTGTTCTTCACGCAACGCGTGCTCCCGGATATCTGCGGCGCGTATTACTCGCATCCGTATGCATGGAACGAGATCGGCTTCGGCGGCCCGGCCAGCCCGCGCGGCTACGTGCGCATGTATTACGACCGCCGCGATCCGTGGGAAGCGGTCGAGGCCAAGCCAGGCAAGGAGCAGCAGGCCCTGAAGGAAAACCGCCGTGTCCGTTGACGCGCAAGACGCACCGCGCGGCAAACAGGGCCGCGCACCGGACGTGCTTCGCGTCGGCGGCTGGATGCCGATGCGCGAATACCGGCAGGACGAGGCGGTGGATTTCGCCATCGTCGGTACCGGCGCCGGCGGCGCCACGCTGGCCTGCCGGCTGTCCGAAAAAGGGTTCAAGGTGGTGGCCTTCGATGCGGGCGCATGGTGGCGGCCGCTGGAAGAATTCGCTTCCGACGAAGCGCATCAGAAAAAACTGTTCTGGACCGATGAGCGCCTGTGCGATGGCGAAGATCCGGTCAAGCTCGGCAACAACAACAGCGGCAAGGCCGTCGGCGGCAGCATGGTGCACTTCGCCATGGTGTCGCTGCGCTTCCGGCCCGAATGGTTCAAGTCGCGCAGCCTGCTGGGATACGGCGTCGACTGGCCGCTGGATTGGCGCGAGATGTGGCACTACTACAGCATCATCGAAGATGCCCTGAAGATTTCCGGCCCGGTGAATTATCCGTGGGGCCCGAAACGCGGACGCTATCCATATCGCGCGCACGAGTTGAATGCCGCCGCACTGGTGCTGGCGCGCGGTGCCGAAGCGCTCGGCATCGGCTGGACGCCGACACCGCTGGCGACCGTGTCCGCGCCGCGCGGCCTGGCGCATCCGTGCGCGTACCGCGGCTTCTGCGTATCGGGCTGCTCGACCAACGCCAAGCAAAGCACGCTCAACGTATGGATTCCACGCGCACTCAAAGCCGGCGCGGAAATCCGCGACCTGGCGATGGTCGGCCGCATCGTCGTCAACGATGCGGGTTTGTGCATCGGCGTGGAGTATTTCCGCGAAGGACGCTGGCAATTCCAGCGCGCCAAGAACGTGGTGGTGGCGGGCTACGCCATCGAGACCCCGCGCCTGCTGCTGCTTTCGGCCACCAGCCGTTTCCCCGATGGCTTGGCCAACAGTTCCGGCCTGGTCGGCAAGAACTTCATGGTGCAATCGAACCAGGCAGCATGGGGTGTGATGGATCAGGAGATCCGCTCCTACAAAGGGCCGCCTTCGCTCGCCGTCACCGAACACTGGAACTACACCGACAAAGGCAAGGATTTCTTCGGCGGCTACAGCTACATGAGCCAGGGGCCGCTGCCGGTGGTCTGGGCGCTGACCGAAAACCGCCGCGGCCTGTGGGGCGACGCGTTGCTGCAGGACATGCAGCATTACAACCACTACGTAGGCCTGAAGATGGTTGGCGAAACCCTGCCACAGGAACGCAACTGCATCACGCTCGCCGACGAAAAGGATGACTACGGCCTGCCGATCGCGCGCGTCACGCATTCGTATTGCGACAACGACCGGCGCATGATCCGGCACGCGCTCGACTTCATGGAAAAAGCCCTCGCCGCCGGCGGCACGAAGGACATTTGGCGCGAAACCGACGACACCTGCCATCTCAATGGCACCGCGCGCATGGGCAGCGATCCGCACACCAGCGTGGTGAATGCCGATTGCCGCAGTTGGGATGTTCCGAATCTATGGATTTGCGATGGATCGGTGTTTCCGACCGTAGGCGGAGTGAATCCATCATTGACGATCCAGGCGATCGCGTACCGTACCGCGGACCGGATCGAAGCGCTGGCCAGCCGCGGCGAACTGTGATGCATGCAGCATGCGCGCCACGCATGCGAAAACGGTGCATGAAACGCGGCGCGCGTTCCACATAACCACCGCACGCCGTTCACCCACGCATGACCTTTTCCCGCGCAGGATGATTTCTATCGCGCATCCCGGTCGCCGTCATGCCCATACGCATCGAACCACCTATCACCCAGAGGGCGCTTCAATGAGCAGTGCCGCGACGCAGATCGATCGCGTCGAGGCGGCGGCGTACACCGTTCCCACCGACGCACCCGAAGCGGACGGCACAATCCGCTGGGATGCGACCACGATCGTGCTGGCGGCCATCCGTTGCGGCGACTACGAAGGCCTTGGCTACACCTATACCCACCGCGCCGCAGCAGCGCTGATCGCAAAACCACTGCGCGATTGCCTGCTGGGCGCCGACCCGATGGATATTCCCAGGCTGTGGCAGGCGATGCGCCGCAGCCTGCGCAACATCGGCAGTCCTGGCATCGGCTTGATGGCCATCTCCGCGGTCGATCACGCGTTGTGGGATCTGAAGGCAAAAATGCTCGGCGTATCCGTGGCGACGCTGCTCGGTCGCGTGCGCGATGCGGTGCCGGTCTATGGCAGTGGCGGATTTACCTCGTACACCGTGGATCAATTGCAAACCCAGCTTGCCGGCTTTGTGGAGCTGGGCATCGGGCGCGTCAAGATGAAAGTCGGCTCGCAACCGTCGGAAGATCCCAAACGCGTGTTCGCGGCGCGCGAAGCGATCGGCGCGGATGCCGGCTTGATGGTGGACGCGAACGGCGCGTACACGCGCAAGCAGGCGCTCGCGCTGATGGAGCAGTTCGACGAATGCAAGGTCGAATGGTTCGAGGAACCGGTGTCGTCGGATGACCTGGAAGGCCTGCACCTGCTGCGCGAACGCATGCCCTCGCGCACCGAAGTGGCGGCTGGCGAATACGGTTGGGACACCTGGTATTTCCACCGCATGCTGGAGGCGGGCGCGGTGGACGTACTGCAAATTGACGGCACGCGTTGCGGCGGCTTCACCGGCTTTTTGCAGGCCGCCGCGCTGGCGCAGGCGTACGGCATTCTCAGCTCAGCGCATTGCGCACCGCATCTGCACGCGCACGTGTGCTGCGCGGCGCCGGGTTTGCGCGACATCGAATATTTCCACGACCACGTCCGCATCGAGTCGATGTTCTTCGATGGCCTGCCGGAACTGCGCCATGGGGAACTCGTCGTCGATGTCGGCCGCGCAGGTCTCGGGCTTACGTTGAAAAAGCAGGACATCGACGCCTATCGCGCCGATGCCTGAGGAGGTCAGCCATGCAGCATCAGCTCATCCGTCATGGTCAAGGCTCGCGCACGTGGTCCATCGTGCTGGACGCCGGCGAAGAAGTGGCCGGCTGCCTGCAAGCCTTCGCCCGCGCCGAGGTGCTCAGTCCCACCCATTTCACTGCCACCGGTTCGATGCAGGACGCCGTGCTGGGTCATCTCGCTGCGGGCGAGCACGACTATCGGCGCGATCCGCTCGACCATCGCCTGCAGATCATCTCGCTGGTCGGCGACGTCGCCTTGCACGACAGCCAGCCGAAGCTGCACATGCGTGCCGTGCTCGGTGACAGCAACGGTACGACGTTCGACGGCTATCTGCTGGAAGGCCACGCCGACGATGGCCTGGAAGTGATCATGACCGAAGCGCCCGTGCAGTTGCACAAGGATTACGACACCGACGCCGGCCTGGCGCTGTTCAAACACGAGGAGAATTCCTGATGATCGCCGCGCATACCGTGGGCAGCCGTTGCTGGGCCATCGCCGAAGGCTACATTCCCATCGATGAAAAGCCGAACGACGATCCGCGCCTGATGAGCCACGAATCGGCCTGCATGCTCAACACCAACGAGCGGGATGCACAAGTCAGCTTGACGCTCTATTTCAAGGATCGCGAACCGGCCGGCCCGTACCGCGTCGCCGTGCCCGCCCGCCGCACGCTGCATCTGCGCTTCAATGATCTTTCCGATCCCGAACCGGTACCCCGCGACACCGACTACGCCACGCTGATCGAATCGGATCTGCCGATCGTGGTGCAGCACACGCGCCTGGATGCGCGGCAGGCAGCGCTCGCGCTTGTTTCCACTATCGCCTATGCAGGTGAATGAACATGGCAAGAAAACCCGAAGTAGTGGTGATCACCGGCGCATCCGCCGGTGTCGGCCGCGCCACCGCGCACCGCTTTGCCAAAGACGGCGCGCGGGTGGCCTTGCTCGCGCGCGACAATCCCGCGCTGGAACACGCCGCCAACGAGGTGCGCGAACTCGGCGGCGTCGCGTTGCCGATTGCGGTGGACGTATCCGATGCCGCGCAGGTGGAAGCGGCGGCCGAACGCATCGAGCAGGAACTCGGCCCGATCGATATCTGGATCAATTCGGCCATGGCGACCGTGTTTGCGCCGGTCAGCGAGATTCCCGCCGAAGAGTTCCGCCGCGCCACCGAGGTGACGTACCTGGGCACCGTGCACGGCACACTGGCCGCCTTGAAACGCATGCGCAGCCGCAACCGCGGCAGCATCGTGCAGGTGGGCTCCGCCCTCGCCTATCGCGCGATTCCCTTGCAAGCGCCATATTGCGCGGCCAAGTTCGCCATCCGCGGTTTCACCGATGCGCTGCGCGTGGAACTGCTGCACGACCGCAGCAAAGTGCACGTGACGATGGTGCAGTTGTCCGCGTTCAATACGCCGCAATTCGAATGGGCGCGCAACCGTCTGCAGGGACGCCCGCAGCCCGTGCCGCCGATCTTCCAGCCGGAGCTGGCGGGCAGAGGCGTGTATTGGGCCGCGCATCACCGGCGGCGCGAAGTATGCGTGGGATTCCCCGCGGTGAAGGCGATCGCGATCAACAAATGGTTCCCGTCGCTGGTCGATCGCGTACTGGCACGCAAGGGCTATCAGGGACAGGTCGACATGGAACCGGTGCCGGAGGAACGGCCAGACAACCTGTTCGACGCCGCACCGGTGGACTACGGCACGCATGGCCGCTTCGATGCGCGCGCCAAATCGCACAGCATGCAATGGTGGCTGACCTCGAATCGGAATGCGGTGTTGCTCGGCATTGGTGCGCTGGTCGCGGTGGCGTTTACGCGCAGGATGCCGAGGAATCAGTTGAGGCGGCAGATGTAGACGCGACTGCAAGATTGTCATTCCGGGTGAAGACATGCCTCAATCTCGCCTCACCGTCATTCCGGCGAAGGCCGGAATCCATTTATACCGATGCGATATACATGTCGGCTCATGAAAATTCTCCGCAACGGTCACCATGGATTCCGGCCTTCGCCGGAATGACGATGAGGTATAGCGAGGCTTGCCCAAATAGGCCCATCTCCCCCGGGCAATAGTGGCGAAGGCCTGCTTGGCATTACCTCAACGCTCCGACGATCTGCACTGATCTTTTTCGAAGCGAAGGCAACCTTCTACCCCAGTCCCAACGCCGCAAGATCCAGCAACCAGTCGCCCGCATCCACCTCGGCCTGCGGCGCCTGCCTGGCCCGATTCGCCTCCTCCATCATCCGCACCGCGTGCTGCACGCGGTCGGCATGCGTGCCTTGCAGGACTTCCGGTCCGCCGTGCTCGACGAAAAAATCGAGCAGGACCGCACCGTGGATCAAGGCCAGATGCGACAGCGCCTGCGGGAAATTGCCAAGAAAACGGCCGCTTCCCGCATCGATCTCTTCCGCGTACAAACCCACGTCGTTCGCCTGCCGCAGCATGGTGTCGAACCATTCCTGCGCCTGCGGTTTCTTTCCCGTAAACAACAAGGCATCCAGCAGCCAGAAACCGCACGCGACGAAGGTGCCTTCGTCGCCATCAAGCCCATCGCTGCCTTTGTACCGATACACGCCGCGAGGCGTGACCAGTTTGTCCATCACTTCATCGATGGTGGCCTGCAGGCAGCCGGGCGGTAGCGGAAAATCGAGCGTGGGCGTGCGCAGCGCGACCGCGTCAACCAGATCGCTGTCGTAGCACTTGCGCAGATAACCGCGCGGCGCGATGCCGCGCCGATGCACGTCTTCCACCATGGTGCGCATCACGGCGTCGTAGTCGCGGCACTGGAGCAAGACCTGCGCGCGGTCCAGCGCAACCCAGCACATCATCTTGCCGTAGACGAAATGTTGCGGCTCGTCGCGTTCTTCCCAGAAACCTTGCCCGGGCTCGCACCAGTGCTCGGCCACGTAGTCGGCCGTGCGACGCAGCAGTTCCAGCTCCGGCGGGCGCAGGCTGCCGCCGAGTTCGCGATGCAGCGTAAGCCAGTCCATGACCTCGCCATACACATCGAATTGGCGCTGGCGATGCGCCGCGTTGCCGACCCGTACCGGACGGCTTCCGCCGTAACCGCGCAGATGCGTGAGTTCGCGTTCGGTGAGATCGTGTTCGCCGTGGATGCCGTAAACGATCTGCGTGGGGAACACCGCACCGGTACCGCAATTGAAAAGGAATTTGCGAAACGCTTCAGGTTCCTCGCGATAACCCAGTACGGACAGCGCGAACAAACTCAGGGTGGAATCGCGCACCCAGCTCAGCCGGTAATCCCAGTTGCGGCTGCCGCCGAGCACTTCCGGCAGTGAGGTGGTGCCTGCGGCGATGATCGCGCCGGTCGGCGCATAGGTGAGCAGCTTCAAGGCCAGCGCGCTGCGCTCGACGGCGTCGACGTGCGGACCCTTATAACCGCAGCGGCCGATCCATGCCTTCCAGTACGCCACAGTGATGTCGAGCAATTGATCCAGCCGGGACAACACGTCGGCAGGTATGGCGCAATGGCCGGCCATCACCACCAGCCGCAGTTGTTCGCCGGCGCGCAAATGCACGACGCCGCTTACGCGCGCGCCATGGATCTCGATCGCATGGCTGCACAGCAAGCTGGCGCCATTCAAGGCTACGCCATGGTCGATGCGGCGCACTTCCGGCTCGCAGGTGCCCCAGCCTACGCCCGGCAGCATATCGAGCCGAATATCCATCTCGCCCTCGGTGGCGCGGATGATGCGCACCAGCCACGGCAAAGCCTGCAGGCGTACGAAGTCGTCAGGCGCAGCGTCCGGATGGCGGCCCAGCGGCATGAAATCGATCAAGCTGATTGCCCCCGACGCCGTGGTGAACGTGGTCTCTAGCACGTTGGTTTTCGGCAGGTAGCGGCGCGCAACTTCAAAGGGCTGCATGGGACGCGTATCCAGGTAACCGCCGATCTCATCGTCGAGCATCCGGAAGCACACCGGCGAGGCATCGAAGCTTTCCAGCGCGCACCACTCGACGCGCGCTTCCTTGGAGATCAGTGCAATGCCGTGGCAATTGCCGACGACCGCGTAGTCGCGGATGTCGGTCGGGGTTTCCGTGTCTCGCCCGGACGGTGTCACGTGGCGCCCCCAATGCCAGGCAAAACCCGCTGCGCCAGGACCACCGTCGCACGAACACATGCCAGCCCAAACGAGCCGGGCGCGATGAGGTGCAGCCACTGAGTCAGATCATGCATCGATCGGCGCCAGTCCGATTGCCGAGCTTGATGCATTAAGCATTCCGAATCGTGCAGGCCGTGTCGTTGCGCCATCCACGGCGCGTGACCCGACACCGGCGCAGCCGCGCGCTTTGACGGGAGCTGGATACCGCAGCGGCTACATTGCGCACTTCTCATTCCGCCGCGCCGGCCCATCCATCCCGTCGCCAAACCGCGGTCGCTTTGAAATACCCGCCAGGTACCCTCATGTGCGAAGACGTTGTGGATAGGAACCCGATAGGCCCGATGAATCATTCTTATCCCAACAATCAATTGGCTCTTTCAATCGAGCTCCCGTATCTTTGCAAGCCTCACCACTAACCAACACGGAAAACAGCCGATGTCGTTGATCAACACCGCAATCAAACCGTTCAAGGCCAATGCTTATAAAGATGGCAAGTTCATTGAAGTGACCGACGCCTCGCTGAAGGGCAAGTGGTCCGTGGTCGTGTTCTACCCGGCCGACTTCACCTTCGTGTGCCCGACCGAGCTGGAAGACCTGGCCGATCATTACGCTGAATTCCAGAAGCTGGGCGTTGAGATCTACGGTGTTTCCACCGACACGCATTTCGCGCACAAGGCATGGCACGACACCTCCGACGCGATCAAGAAGGTGAAGTACACGCTGGTGGGCGACCCGACCGGCACGCTCACCCGCAACTTCGACGTGATGATCGAAGAAGAAGGCCTGGCGCTGCGCGGCACCTTCGTGATCAACCCGGAAGGCCAGATCAAGCTGTGCGAAATCCATGACAACGGCATCGGCCGCGACGCCTCCGAACTGCTGCGCAAGGTGAAGGCCGCGCAGTACGTGGCCTCCCATCCGGGCGAAGTGTGCCCGGCCAAGTGGAAGGAAGGCGCCGCCACGCTGAAGCCGTCGCTGGATCTGGTCGGCAAGATCTAAGTTTCAAAGCTTGGCGATTCCCGCAACGGGAATCGCCGCGGGCCCGACTCCCCCCTCCCGCCGGGCCCGCACCCTTTACCCCGGAGCAACGCCGCCCATCCAGCCTGTACCGGATGCCGGTGGCGTCTGCCCCAAATTCAAGCCATTGATGGAGACGCACCATGCTGGACAACGATCTGAAAGAACAACTCAGGGCCTATCTGGAAAGGGTGACCCATCCGATCGAGCTGGTCGCCTCCGTCGATGACAGCGCCGCCTCGCAGGAACTGCTCGGGCTGCTGCGCGATATCGAATCGCTTTCGCCCAAGGTATCGCTGCGCACCAACGGCCACGAAGCGCGCAGGCCCTCCTTCGCCATCAACCGTGCGGGCACCGATGTCGGCGTGCGCTTCGCCGGTATTCCGCTCGGCCACGAATTCACCTCGCTGGTGCTGGCGTTGCTGCAGGTCGGCGGCCACCCGCCCAAGGCGGAGCCCGAGGTGATCGAGCAGATACGCAACCTCGAAGGCGAGTACGTGTTCGAAACCTTCATGTCGCTCAGCTGCCATAGCTGCCCGGATACGGTGCAGGCGCTGAACCTGATGAGCGTGCTCAATCCCAACATCAAGCACGTCGCCATCGACGGCGCGCTGTTCCAGGACGAAGTGAACGAGCGCCAGGTGATGGCCGTGCCGACCGTGTTCCTCAACGGCCAGCCGTTCGACCAGGGCCGCATGACGATCGAACAGATCACCGCGCGCCTGGACAGCGGCGCCGCACAGCGGGATGCCGAGAAGATCGCCGCCAAGGCGCCGTTCGAAGTGCTGGTGGTGGGCGGTGGCCCGGCCGGCGCCGCAGCGGCCATCTATGCCGCGCGCAAGGGCATCCGCACTGGCGTGGCGGCCGAGCGCTTCGGCGGCCAGGTGCTGGACACCATGGCGATCGAGAACTTCATCTCCGTCGCCTACACCGAAGGCCCCAAGCTGGCCGCCTCGCTGGAACAGCACGTGCACGAATACGACGTGGACGTGATGAACCTGCAACGCGCCGAACAGCTGATTCCGGCCGAGGAAGAAGGCGGCCTGATCGAAGTGCGCCTGGCCAACGGCGCGTCGCTGAAATCCCGCACGGTGATCCTTTCCACCGGCGCGCGCTGGCGCAACATGAACGTGCCGGGCGAGCAGGAATACCGCAATAAAGGCGTCACCTATTGTCCGCATTGCGACGGCCCGCTGTTCAAGGGCAAGCGCGTGGCGGTGATCGGCGGCGGCAATTCCGGCGTGGAAGCGGCGATCGACCTGGCCGGCATCGTCGAGCACGTCACTCTGTTCGAGTTCGACAGCAAGCTGCGCGCCGATGAAGTACTGCAACGCAAGCTGCGCAGCCTGCCGAACGTGAAAGTGATCGTGAGCGCGCAGACCACCGAAGTACTCGGCGACGGCAACAAAGTCACCGGCCTCGCCTACACCGACCGCAGCAATGGCCAGAGCCAGCGCGTGGAACTGGAAGGTGTGTTCGTGCAGATCGGCCTGCTGCCCAACACCGAATGGCTGAAGGGCACGGTGAAGCTGTCGCCACGCGGCGAGATCGAAGTGGACGCACGCGGCGAAACCTCGGTGCCGGGCGTGTTCGCAGCGGGCGACGTGACCACCACGCCGTACAAGCAGATCGTGATCGCCATGGGCGACGGCGCGAAGGCTTCGCTGAGTGCGTTCGATTACCTGATCCGCTTGCCGGTGGCGGAAGAGAAGGAAGAGCTCGCGGCGTGAGCGACGCTAGCTCCCTCTCCCTTCCGGGGAGAGGGTTGGGGTGAGAGGTCGCACTTGCCATGATAGGCATGGCTTCCATGGTCCTCGATTAAATGCCAAGCACCCCAGAAACAAACCTTTCCGCAAACCCTGACCCTCTCCCCAAAGGGGAGAGGGAACTGGGACGCGCCATCGTCATCATGGGCGTCTCCGGCTGCGGCAAGTCGACCATTGCCGCCGCAGTCTGCCAACGCGCGGGCGCGCACCTGATCGAAGGCGACACGTTCCACCCGCCCGAAAACGTCCGCAAGATGAGCGCCGGCATTCCGCTGACCGACACCGACCGGCAAGGCTGGCTGGAGCGGCTGGCGCAGGAAACCCTCGATCAACTCCATCTATCACAGCGCGTGGTGCTCACCTGCTCCGCGCTCAAGCGCCGCTACCGCGATACGTTGCGTAACACCGTGCCGGATCTTGGATTCGTGTTCCTGGCCCTGACGCCCGAACAAGCGGCACAACGCGTCGCTCGTCGCCGTGACCATTTCATGCCGGCGTCATTGATCGAAAGCCAGTTTCGCGATCTGGAGCCGCCCACGGGCGAGCCGCTCGTATTGACGACGACTGCGACCCAACCCGTCGATATCATCGCCAACGAAGTCACTGCATGGTGGCAGGGCGCGCACCGCAGGTTGGGTTAGCGCAGCGTACCGAACGTCGTTGGATGCAAGATCGTTGGGTTACGCTGGCGCTAACCCAACCTACAAATTGCTCGCGAGCGCATGCTTGCGTGGAAGGCCAAATGTCCATTTCAGGTTCACGCCCAAGGTACCAAGCACGATCAGCCCAAGCCCGGCCAACTGAATGACGGCCAGGCGGTGGCCGTACAACACGTAATCCAGCAACAGCGTCACCAGCGGATATATGAACGCCATCACCGCGATGGTCACCACTGGCAAGCGCGGATACGACGTGTAGAACAGCACATAGACGATGCCGCTGTGAATCACGCCCAGGCCGACCAGCCAAAACCAGTGCGTGCCCCAGTGCAGCGCGCTCGAACTGGAAAATCCCGCCAGCATCGCCACGCCGACCCAGCACTGGATCGTCACCAACGCGAAGGGACGCTGCTTGCCGACCTTGCGCGACATCAGCAGCGAAGCGCCGCATAGCAACGCCGCCAGGAACGTGAGCCCGATGCCGATCAGGTAAGACGTATCGGCGCCGTGCCATATGCGGAACGGATCGGCCGAACACGCGACGCCGATGAAGCCGATCACGGTCCACATCACATCCGCCGGGCGCGTGCGCTCGCCTTGCAACAGTGTCGCCAGAATCAGCATCACGAACGGAAAGAAGTGATACACCATCGTCGCCACGCCGATGGACGAACGTGCCATGCCGGCGAACAGGCATACCCAGTTCAACACCAGCAACACGCCGCTCACGATCGCGCCGCGGATCAACGTGCGCTCCTGCCACAGACCGCGCAGATGACCACGCGCCAAGCCCCACCCGAGCAGAAACAGGCTGCCGAATACGCAGCGGTAGAACACGGCGGTGACCGCATCCTGGCCGCTTTCATGGACGAAGACGCCGACGGAGCCGATAAGGAATTCGGCGAGCAACAATTGACCGATCGCCGTGCGGCTGCTGTTTTGTTCGGGCATGGGGTTTTCCGGCTGTAACGTCCAATTTACGGGGTCACGTTAGAGCACCGCGCCCAACCTATACAGATTCAGATAAGCTCCATTTCGACCAGTACAGATGACCGCGCACCGATGCTGCTCTACGAACAGCTTGCCACCCAGCTACGCACGCAGATCACCCAGGGCACGCTGCGCGCTGGCGAACGCCTGCCTTCCATCCGCCAGCTCGCGCGCAGCCATGATGTAAGCGTCGCCACCGCCGTGCAGGCCTGCCTGCAACTCGAACGCGAAGGCCTGGCGCAGGCACGGCCGCGTTCGGGTTATTTCGTACGCGCCGCCGCGCCGCTTGCACCTGAAACGCGTCCGTCACGCCGGCGAACGCCGAACACGGTCAGCAATCCGATGCTGCAGGATGTGCTGGACATGCTTGCGCGCAACGATCTGTTGCCGCTGCACAGCGCCACGCCATCGCCGGCCCTGTTGCCACAGGCCGCGCTTACGGCATCGTTGTCGCGCTGCCTGCGCCACGCGACCACGGCCGCGCTGGATTACGCACCACCGCAAGGCCATCTCGCGCTGCGTCGGCAGATTGCGCAGCGCTATGCACAGGTCGGTGTCACGGTTTCAGCGGATGAAATCGTCATTACCGCCGGCGCGATGGAAGCGATCAGCCTGGCCCTGCGCACGCTGACCGAACCCGGCGACGTGGTGCTGGTGGAAGCGCCGACCTATCACGGCATTCTGCAAGCCGTCGCAGCGCTGAAACTCAAAGTGCTGGAGGTGCCGAACCTGCCCGACCGAGGCATCGACGTCGCACGACTGGAACAACTGCTGCAGCAGAACAAAGTGCGCGCGGCGGTGCTGGTGCCCAACTTCAACAACCCGCTCGGCAGCGTGACCGACGACCACGCCAAGCAGGCGCTGTTGAAGTGCTGCGCGCGGCACAAGACCGTGATCATTGAAGACGATATTTACGGCGAACTGGCCTGGTCCGGCCAACGCCCCTCGCCGCTGCGGCGCTGGGACAAACACGGCAGCGTGATCACCTGCGGTTCGTTTTCAAAAATACTCGCGCCGGGCCTGCGCGTGGGTTGGATGGTGGGCGGCGATTGGACCGAGTCGCTGTTGCGCACCAAATACTTTTCCACCGTAGGCAGCGCCAGCCTGCCGCAGCTTGCATTGGCCGATTACCTGCAACGCCACGACCTGCAACGCCACCTGCGGCAGCTATGCCGCGCGCTGGCGGACAACGCCCAGCGCATGCACGAAGCGATCGCGCGCCACTGGCCAGCCTCGACGCGCGCCTGTACGCCGCATGGCGGCCTCTCGCTATGGCTGCAACTGCCAGGCGCGAATGCGCAAGCGCTGTTTGAAATGGCATTGCACGAAGGCATCGGTACGTCGCCGGGCGTGCTGTTTTCCAGCCGCGGCGATTATGCCGATTGCCTGCGATTGAGCTGCGGCTTGCCGTGGAACGACAAGCTCGATCGTGCCATGCGCCGATTGGGTCAATTGGCCGCGCAAGCCTAGACCGGCAGCGCAAGTTCGATTCAAAAAAACAGGCAACCATGCTGCGTTTGCACCAACGTGGCCCACAAAAACACGCCCGCATGCACACAAATGTGTCAAACGCATAGCAATGGCGTGACCAGCTATTGACGCACCGCAACACGTGTCATAGCCTCAAATTGCCGTAGCCGGGGAGGAGCATTGCTGCGGCGCAAACCTGCGATTTGCACACATCCAAGTTCCCTTGGAGGGACGTCTTTTGCCTTAAAACTTTTGTGGGGATTTCAATGAAACGACTTGCTCGACATCCGTTGGCAGCCGCCGTGCTGTCCATGTTCTCCGTAGGTTTAAGCTTCACTACCGCCGTCTGGGCCGATGACACGCCAACCGACGCATCCGCTCCGCAGAACGCCAAACAGCTTCAACAAGTCGTCGTCACCGGCACCCGTGCATCCAATCGCACCGCCGACGAATCGCTCTCTCCGATCGACATCATCTCGCCCGCCGATCTTTCCTCCAGTGGCTACACCGATCTGGCCAGCGCGCTCAACACGGTGCTTCCTTCGCTGGATTTCCCCCGCCCCGCCATCAACGATGGCAACGATGCCGTCCGACCCGCTTCGCTGCGCGGTCTTTCGCCCGATGACGTACTGGTGCTGGTGGATGGCAAGCGTTATCACACCTCCGCGCTGGTCAATTACAACTCTGCGGTGGGACGCGGTGCGGCGCCGGTGGATTTGAACTCCATTCCCATCTCCGCGATCGATCACATCGAAGTGCTGCGTGACGGCGCCGCGGCGCAGTACGGCTCCGACGCCATCGCCGGCGTGATCAACATCGTGCTCAAGCACGGCAGCCAGCCCGGCGGTAATGACGTCACCGCCAACGCCGGCATCATGGATGAGGGCGACGGCGCCAACAACGGCGTGCAGGGTTCGGTGGGCATTCCGCTGGGCGGTGCCAACGGCAAGGCGCCTGGATGGATGCGCGTGGCATGGAATTACCAGAGCCAGATGAACACCAATCGCTCCGCCAATACCGATCGCGGCACTACCCTCGCGGGCGCGACCAACACCACCGGTTATCCCTACGAACGCTACGGCGATCCGGCCGAGAAGACCTATCAGCTGCTGCTCAACTTCGCCTACGACATCACGCCGAACATCCAGCTCTACGGCTATGTCGACGGCAGCAAGCGCGACGTCACCTCCAACGGTTATTACCGCGCCTACAACTCCGCGCGCAACGTGCCGGAGATCTACCCGAACGGCTTTCTTCCGCAGATCGTCAACCACACCAATGACGCGGCTTTCGTGTTTGGCGTGAAGGGCCACACCGACGGTGGCTGGCACTGGGATGTTTCGGCCGATTACGGCGAGAACAACCTGGTGTTCGACATCCAGAACAGCGTCAACACCAACCTGTACTACACCAAGGGTTATTCGCCCACCTTTTTCCACGCCGGCACGTTCGCCAACAAGCAGGGCGTGCTCAACGTGGACCTGAGCAAGGAATTCAACTGGGGCTTCCTGCCCAATCCAGTCACGGTGGCGTTCGGCGCCGAATACCGCAACGAAAGCTACGACATCGGCGCGGGCGATGCGGATTCCTATTTCTTCGATCCGAACACGCTCATCCCCGGCACCAGCAACCCATATGCCGGCGGCTCGCAGGTGTATCCGGGCCTGACGCCGGAGGTGGCCGGCGATTTCACCCGCCACAGCAAAGCGGCGTACATCGATCTGGAAAGCGATCTCACCGACAAATGGTCGGCCGGCATCGCCGCCCGTTACGAGGATTACAGCGATGCCGGTTCCACGCGCTCGGGCAAGCTTTCCACGCGCTATCAGTTGACGCCCACCTTCGCGCTGCGCGGCACGGTGTCAAACGGTTTCCGCGCGCCGTCGCTTGCGCAGCAGAACTACGAATCGGTAGTGACGCTGATCCAGAACGGCACGCTCGCGCAGATCGGCACCTATCGCACGTCCAATCCGACCGCCATCGCCCTGGGCGCAAAACCGTTGGTGCCGGAGAAATCGGTGAACTACAGCCTCGGCGGCGTGTGGCAGCCAACGGGCAACTTCACCGCGACCGTCGACGTGTACCAGATCCGCATCTGGGATCAGATCCTGTATTCGGACCAGATTCCGGTAAGCATTCCCGGCGACCAGGTCACCGGCGCGCAGTTCTTCGTCAACGGCGCCGCTACGCGCACGCGCGGTGCGGATGTGATCACCAGTTATCACATGGACCTGGACGGTTGGGGAGCGCTCAACCTCACCGGTAGCGCCAATTACAACCAGACGACGATCCTGCACGTTTCCACGCCCGCGTTCGGTCGCGCCAGCCAGGGCCTGCTGACGGATGCCGCGCCGCGCACGAAGTTCGTGCTGGCCGGCGACTGGCTGATCCACGGCTTCGACTTCCACGCCAACGCCACGCGCTACGGCAGCGTGACGCGCCTGGGCGACGACGCCAACGCCGATGAAGACCAGGTGTTCGCCGCGCGCTGGATCTTCGACGTGTCCGCCAGCTACACCTGGCAGGCCTGGACCTTCACCGCGGGCGCCGACAACGTCACCAACCAGTATCCAACCAAGGCCTCGCTCAACAACGTGTATGAGGACCGCGCAGATGGTCTGCAGTACTCGTCGTTGTCGCCGTTCGGTTTCAACGGGCGGTATTGGTACGGGAAGGTGACGTATCGGTTCTGATGCTCATGGCATCCGCGATGCACAGTAGGTTGGGCTGAGGCGAAGCCGAACCCCAACATGGTCATACACATCCTTGTTGGGGTTCCCCGGATCAAGTCCGGGGTCAGCCCAACCTGCTGAATATCTCGCGAGATCACTTATTTCACTGCAATGCGCGAGGTATCTCGATGCAAGACGACGGCTGTACGTTTTCCATGAAACGCCGCGACCTGCTGCGCATGATCGGCATGAGCGCAGGCGCGGCGGCGATGTACCAGGCGATGAGCAGCCTTGGCTTCGCCGCCGAATCGAGCTTCAAAGGCTCACCGAAACTGCAAGGCGCGCCGAAGGACACCTCGGTGCTGATCCTTGGCGCCGGCATCGCCGGCATGGTCGCAGCGTATGAATTGCGCCAGGCGGGCTACCGGGTGCAGGTGCTGGAGTACAACCAGCGTCCCGGCGGACGCAACTGGTCCTTGCGCGGCGGCGATCGTTTTACCGAGCTGGGCGGCTTCTCGCAGCATTGCCAGTTCGATGATGGCTGCTACCTCAATCCGGGACCATGGCGATTGCCGTATCACCATCACGGCATTCTCAGTTATTGCAAGAAACTCGGCGTGCCGCTCGAGCCGTTCGTGCAGGTGAATCACAACGCCTATGTGCACAGCGCCAGCGCGTTCGGCGGCAAGCCGCAGCGTTACCGCGCCATCAACGCCGATTACCGTGGGCACGTGGCCGAACTGCTCGCCAAGAGCACGCAGCAAGGCAAGCTCGACGAGGCGGTGAACAAACAGGATCAGGAAAGGCTGCTCGAATCCCTGCGCGATTGGGGCGCGCTCGACAAAAACCTTGCCTACCGCAGCGGCGTGGCCAGCAGCAACCGGCGTGGTTTCGACAAGGATCCCGGCGGCGGTCTTTCCGCCCGTCCGGTTCCTTCCACACCGATCGCGCTCGACCAACTGCTGGGTTCCGGTTTGTGGAGCGCGCTCAGCGCGGGCGAAATCTACGAATTCCAGACCAGCCTGTTCCAGCCGGTCGGCGGCATGGGGCGCATCGGCGAAGCGTTCGGTCGCGCGCTCGATGGCGTGATCCATTACGGCGCGAAAGTCACCGCGATCCAGCAGGATGCACACGGCGTCAGCGTCAGCTATGAAGACGCCGGCAAGCCCGGCAGCACGCATAAGGCGCATGCCGACTGGTGCATCTGCACCATTCCGTTGTCGGTGCTCAGCCAGATTCCGATGAATGTCGGCACGCCGATGATAGAGGCGATCAGCGCCGTACCGTATGCCGCATCGGTGAAAGTCGGCTTGCAGTTCAAGCGCCGCTTCTGGGAGGAAGACGAGCATATCTATGGCGGCATTACGTATACGGACTTGCCCATCGCCACCATCGGCTACCCGAGCTACGGCTTTCACAGCAGCGGCAAGGGCGTGTTGCTCGGCGCATACATCTGGGGCTTGAATGCGTTTGAATTCACGGCCATGACACCGGCACAACGCATCCAGAAAGCGTTGGAATACGGCAGCCAGATTCACCCGCAATATCGCGAGGAATTCGAAACCGGCGTTGCGGTGGGATGGCATCGATCGCCCTTCACCATGGGCTGCTTCGGCCTCTGGTCGGACGACACGCGTGCGAAGCATTACGACAATCTTTGCCAGATCGACGGACGCATCGCGCTGGCCGGCGAACATGCATCGTATCTGCCGGCATGGCAGGAAGGCGCGGTGACGTCCGCACTGGATGTGATCGAGCGTATCCATCGACGCGCCGTCGCGGAGGCCCGCGCATGAAACAGCATCCGCTTTTGATGGCCTGCCTGTGGCTGGGCCTGCTTTCGCATACGACGGCGTTGCGCGCTCAATCGTCCGACAACGCCACGCACGCGCAGTCAGCACCCGGCTTCGCCAACGGCAAGGCGGTGTTCGAGCACATCTGCCAGGGTTGCCACATGCCCGACGCCAAGGGTGCGACGGGAGCCGGCAACTATCCTGCGCTCACCGGCAATCCACGGCTGGTGTCGGCCGCCTATATGGCGGCGGTGATTCTGCACGGTCGGCGCGACATGCCTTCGTTCATCCAGACCGGCGATAGCGGGCCGCTGGAGAACTCCAAGCTCAGCGACACGCAGATCGCGGATGTGATCAACTACGTGCGCACCCACTTCGGCAATCACTACGCGGACCGCATCACCGTCCAAGAGGTTGCCGGCATGCATCCCTGACTGGAGAACCCTCATGCAGACATCCAAGTTCATCGCGCTGGCCATGTTGTTTGCCGCACCCGCGTTCGTGCACGCGCAGGATGTGACCCGCTACAAGCTGCCCAACAGCAATTTCCCGATCTCCGCCGCGGTGGAAGTGCCGGCGGGCAAATCCATCGTCTTCCTCAGCGGCATGGTGCCTCCGGTGGTCGATCCGAAAGCGCCGAAGGATTCGGCAGCAGCCTATGGCGACACCAAGACGCAGACGATCGGCGCGCTCACCGCCATCCAGAAACAATTGCGGAGCATGCATCTGGACATGGGCGATGTGGTCAAGATGCAGGTGTTCCTGGTCGGCGACGAAGCGCACGGCGGACACATGGACTTCGCTGGCTTCATGGCCGGCTATACGCAGTTCTTCGGTACGAAAGAGCAGCCGAAGCTGCCGGCACGCTCGGCGTTCCAGGTGGCCGGCTTGGCCAATCCCGGGTTTCGGGTGGAGATCGAGGTGATGGCGGTGCGGCCCTGAGCCTCTCTCTCCTGCTTGGCACTTGATTGAGGTCGAATCTCAGCTACGCCATTCATTTCATGCTCGTCGCCCCGGCGAGGTGCTTTTCAACAGCCGAACGGCTGGTCAAGCCGGGGCCCAGCGACTTCAACGCGGAAAGACACTGGGTCCCGGCTCTCGCCGGGACGACGAACTAGCACTAGGTAACAGTCAACATCATCTGCCCACCCTCAGCCGAGATTCGACGCTAATCAGGCACCTGGTTGGGTAGGGAACAAATAACCGCTTTATTCCGGATAGTCGCAAAGCACACACGTGCTTGCGCATTAATCTAGACATACACGTCCGTGCACCGAGAAAAACGCATCATGGGGCTCTATCCGCTATTTGCCGATCTGACCGGCTTGCCCGTACTCGTCGTGGGTGGCGGCCACGTCGCGGAGCGCAAGACCGCCGCGCTGCTTTCAGCCGGCGCAAAGGTGCGCGTCGGTGCCCCGTCGCTCACGCCAGCCCTGATGCAACAGGCCGAAGAGGGCAAGATCGAGCATCTCGCCGGCGCGTTCCAGCCAGCGTGGCTGGATGACGTATGGCTGGTCATCGCCGCCACCGACGATCACGAATTGAACGCCCGCGTCGCCACGCACGCAGAAGAACGGCGCATTCTGGCGAACGTGGTGGACGCGCCCGCCCTGTCCCGTTTCCAGGTGCCGGCGATGGTGGACCGCACGCCGTTGACGGTGGCCGTTTCCACCGGGGGCGCGGCGCCCGTGATCGCCCGGCGCGTACGCGAAATGCTGGAAACCGAACTCGATCATGCGCTCGGCCCGCTCACTGCGCTCGCGCAGCGCTACCGCACACGCATCTCGCAACGCTGGCCGGATCTGGCCGAACGCCGTGCGTTCTATGACTGGCTGCACGACGGGCCGGTGATGGCGCTGTTGCGCAACGCGCGCCCCGGTGAGGCCGAACGGATTTTGCTGGATGCGCTGGATGCGAACGAACCCACGTCGCGCCAAGGTTCGGTGGTGCTGGTCGGCGCAGGCCCCGGGGATCCCGGCCTGCTTACCTTGCGCGCCCTGCGTGCGCTCAACCGGGCCGATGTGATCCTGCACGATTCGCTGGTCAGCGAGGCGGTGCTCACGCTGGCGCGCCGCGATGCCGAGCGCATCGACGTGGGCAAGCGTTGTGGCGGACGTCATACGCAGCAGGAACAGATCCATCAGCTGCTGCTCGAACAGGCGCAAGCGGGCAAGCTGGTGGTGCGGCTGAAAGGCGGCGATCCCTTCGTATTCGGCCGCGGCGGCGAGGAAATGGAATTCCTGCACCAGCACGGCATTGCCTGCGAAATCGTTCCGGGCATTACCGCTGCCGTGGCCTGTGCTGCATACGCTGGCATTCCGTTGACGCACCGCGAGCACGCGCGCTCGGTGCATCTGCTTACCGGCCACGGCAAGGAATCGCTCGATGCGATGGATTGGCCCGCATTGGCGCAGGATCACCAGACCCTGGCCGTCTATATGGGCGTGGCCAGGCTGGATGAATTCACGCAACGCCTGTTGGAGCACGGCCGGCGGCCGGATACGCCCTTTGCCATCATCGAAAATGGCACCTTGCCCCAGCAGCGTGTGGTAAGCGGCGTGTTGCAGGAGTTACCGGCGCGCGCCAGGGAACATGGCATCCATCCTCCGGCGCTATTGATCGTTGGAGAAGTGGCGGCGCTGGCGCTTGAGCATGCATGGTTCGGCGCTTAGCGCTACATTGGCCTCACCGTCATTCTAGAAGGCTGGAATGGCGGTGAGGGCATACACGCTTAAGGGTCTTATCAGGCATGACCGAATCAACCTCCGACCAGCCGCTGCAAAACCGTCGCATCGCCATTCCCGAATCGCGCGAATTGGACATGTTCGCGTCGCTGCTGGAGCGCCGCGGCGCGTCGGTGCTGCGCTGTCCGCTGGTCGACATTCGCGATACACCCCAACCCGCACCCGTGTTGAAATGGCTGCGCACGTTCTGCGCCGGCGGCTGCGATGACCTGCTGCTGTTCACGGGCGAAGGCGTGCGTCGCCTGTTGAGCCTGATCGAACACCATGCGCCTGAGCTGCGCGAGCGTTTCATCCAGCAACTGGGCACCGTGCGCACCGTTGCGCGCGGCCCCAAGCCAGGCCGCGTCCTGCGCGAGCTTGGCCTCAAGCCCACGCTGACCGCCGATCCCGCCACCACGCCCGGCATGATCGCGCTACTGCAATCGCTTGATCTCAAGGAACGCCGCGTAGGCGTGCAGCTTTACGGCACGGAACCGAACGAATTGCTGATGGATTTTCTCGCCGGTGCGGGCGCGCAAGCCTTGCCGGTGTGGCCGTATGTGTATGCCGATGCCGCCGACGACGCGGAAGTGCTGGCGTTGATCGAAGCCATGCAGCAAGGCGAGGTCGACGCCATCGCCTTCACCAGCCTGCAGCAAGTGGAGCGGCTGTTTCGCCTGGTCGAATCCGAGCAACTCCGGCAAGCCCTTGCGCATACGCTGGTTGCGGCGATCGGCCCCATCGTCGCCGATGCCTTGCGCGCACATGGCGTGCAACCGCAAGTGGTTCCCGAAGACAGTTATTACCTGAAACCGTTGACGCAGGCATTGATCGCGCGACTGGGCGCGGCCCCGCCATAAACCTGTGCAGGTTGGGTTACCCCGGACTTGATCCGGAGGTAATCCAACGATGCCGCACCGAAGATGTTGGGTTACGCGGCGCCAACCCAACCTGCTCCCGCCCGATCACGCATTCACTTCCGCGCGCACTTCCGCAATCAATTGCTTCAACTCCGGTACGCACGAACCGCAATTGCCGCCCGCACGCAAGGCCGCGGTAATCTGCGCCGGCGTCTCGAAACCCTGCTTGCGGATCGCTGCACAAATCGTGTCGCGTCCCACGCCGAAGCACGAACACACCATCGGTCCGGTCGCTGCGCCGGGATCGGCCGGTTCACCGATCAGCAGCGCCATGCGGTCGGCTTCGTCCAGTTGCTCGCGCACGAACAGGCCGGCCAGCCAATGCCGTGACGGCAGGTCCGGGCGCGATGAGAGAAACACGCATGACTCGATGCGATCTTCGATCAGGTGCGCAGCACGGTACACGCCCGTGCTGCGATCTTCGTATTCCAGCCAGTCCGCGTCGGGATCGCTGACGCCCAGCCAGGCACGCGCCCAGGCGCCGCATTCGGATGGTCGTTCGCGATGCGCGATTTCGTAACGGCGAAAGCGGTCGCCCTGGATGGATGTCCAGTAACTCAAGCCATCCGGCGCCAGCAGGTCGCGGCTTAGCGCGAAACCGTACCAACGCACCGGGAATGGTTCGACGCTTACCGGCGTGTGCTTGAATTCCGGTTCGCCGGACACCGGATCGACCACCGGATTGACCAGGCTGCCCACGCGCGCGTCGGAAGCGAACTGATCGTTCCAATGAATCGGCACGAACACATTGCCCGCACGCATGCCGCCGCTGTGTTTCACGCGAGCCACCATGCCGCCCCAGCGCGACTGTACGCGCGCCAGCTCACCCTCGCGTACGCCGCAGCGCAGCGCATCGTGCGGATGCATGTCGACGAAGGGTTCGGGAATATGTCCGGTCAGGCGCGGCGCCTTGCCGGTGCGTGTCATGGTGTGCCATTGATCGCGCACGCGGCCGGTGTTGAGCACCAGCGGATATTCACGATCGGTGGCATGCACCGGCGCACGTGCCGGCGTGGCGACGAAGCGCGCACGGCCGCTCGCGTACGAAAACCGGCCATCGGCAAACAGGCGCGCTGCACCTTCGCCACTTGCCGCCACCGGCCACTGCAACGGCGCCAGCGCGTCGTAGGCATGCCGATCGATGTTTGCCAATCCTTCCAGGTTGAGCAACCGGCGTGCGGCGGGCGCATCGTCGGGCTGCGACTCGTGATTGCGATAGGCGGTAAGCCGCGCATGCTCGGTGAAGACCGCATGCACGTCATCAAATTGAAAGCCGTCGGCAAATCCAAGGCGTTGCGCCACGTCGCACACGATGCGCCAATCCGCCCGCGCGTCGCCCGGTGCAGGCATGAATACGCGCTGGCGCGAAATGCGCCGCTCCGAATTGGTGACGGTGCCGTCTTTCTCGCCCCAGCCCAGCGCGGGTAGCAGCGCGTGCGCGTAAGCGTTGGTATCGGTCTGCGCAACGATGTCGGAACTCACCACCCATTCGCAACGCGCCAGCGCCTGCTTCACGCGATCGGCATCGGGCAGGCTCACCACCGGATTGGTGGCCATGATCCACACCGCCTTCACCTTGCCCTCGCCGATGGCGTCGAACAGATCCACCGCTTTCAGGCCAGGCCGCTCCGCCATGCGCGGTGATTGCCAGAACGTTTGCACGATCTGCCGATGCATCGGATTTTCCAGCTCCATATGCGCCGCAAGCATGTTCGCCAAGCCGCCGACTTCGCGCCCGCCCATTGCATTGGGCTGGCCGGTGAGCGAGAACGGCCCCATGCCTGGCTTGCCGATGCGCCCGGTGAGCAGATGGCAGTTGATGATGCTGTTGACTTTGTCGGTGCCGCTGGAGGATTGGTTCACACCTTGCGAGAACAGGGTGACCGTGCGCTCGCAGCGCGCGAACCAGCGATAGAAATTCAATAGATCAGCCAACTGCACGCCGCAGATGCGCGCCACCTCGGCCGGATCGCCGGCATCCGCCTGTGCCGCGGCCAATGTTTGCGCGAAACCTTCGGTGTGCGCTTCCACGAAACGCGCATCCATCGCGCCGTGCTGAAACAGAAACGCGAGCAGGCCGTTGAACAACCACACGTCCGTGCCGGGCTTCACCGGCAGATGCAGGTCGGCCGACTCGCAGGTCGCCGTGTGGCGCGGATCGATCACCACCATGCGCGGCGGCGTGCCGCTTTCTTTCGCCTTGGCGATGCGCTGGTAGACGATGGGATGGCACCACGCGGTGTTCGAACCCACCAGCACGATCAGTTCGGCCTGCTCCAGATCTTCGTAGCAACCCGGCACCACGTCTTCGCCGAATGCACGCTTGTGGCCGGCCACGGCGGACGACATGCACAGGCGTGAATTGGTATCGATGTTGGCCGTGCCGATATAGCCTTTGGCCAGCTTGTTGACGACGTAGTAATCCTCGGTCAGCAACTGGCCGGAGACGTAGAACGCCACCGCATCCGGACCGTGCTGCTCGATCACGCGACGGAAGCCTTCGGCTACGCGGTCCAATGCGTCGTCCCAGCTTGCGCGCTTCAACGTGCCATCCGGCGCGCGCAGCATGGGATGCAGCAGGCGGCCGCGCAGGTCGACGGTTTCGCCGAGAGCCGAACCTTTTACGCACAGGCGGCCGTGATTGGCGTGGTGTTGCGTGTCGCCTTCCACCTCGACAGAACCATCAGGATTGGCACGGGCGAGTACGCCGCAACCGACACCGCAATAGGGGCAGGTGGTGGCAGTGGTCATGCTGCTAATGCCTCAGCATGACCACTCCCTCTCCCCTCCGGGGAGAGGGGAGGGAACTGCATTTGCGCGCCAGTGGGCATGAGACTCATGCCGCCACCTCCGCCGGCTGGCAATAATGCTTGCCGAACAACAAACGATCGCGAATCGGCGTGATGTCCGCCCCGCTCTGGATCAACTCGAAATACCAGCCGCCATCCTTTACGTCGCCATACAGCACGGCGCCGATGATCTGGTTGTCCTTCAGCACCAGCCGCTTGTAGACGCCACGGCGCGGATCGCGCAGCACCAAATCTTCCGTGCCGTCGCCGCCAATGAAATCGCCGGCGGAATAAAGATCGATACCCGTCACCTTGAGCTTGGTAGCGGTGCGGGTGAAGCGATAGCGACGATGGCCCACGCGCGCCAGGTGCGAGGCGCAGACGCGCGCCTGTTCCCACACCGGCGCCACCAGGCCGAAGGTAAGGCGGCGATGTTGCACGCATTCGCCCACGGCGTAGATGTGCGGATCGTACGTCTGCATGGTGTCGTCGACCACGATGCCGCGGTCGCAGTGCAGGCCGCAGGATTTCGCCAAGGCCATATCCGGACGCACGCCCACCGCCATCACCACCAGATCGGCATCGATGCGGCTGCCGTCGGCCAACGCGATACCCTGCACGCGCTGGTCGCCGTACAGCTCCGACGTCTGCGCATTCAAAAGCACGTTCAAGCCGCGCGCTTTCAGATTATGCGAGAGCAATCGCGATGCGTCGGCATTGAGCTGCTGTTCCATCAATACGTCGATGCGATGCAGCAGCGTCACCTGCATGCCGCGACGCAAGAGGCCATTGGCGGCTTCGATGCCGAGCAGGCCGCCGCCGATCACCGCGGCGTGCTTGTAAGTACTGGCCGCTTCGAGCATCTGTTCGACATCGTCGATGCCGCGAAAACCGATCACGCCCGGCAAGTTTCCGCCCGGCAGTGGAAGCATGAACGGCTTGGAGCCCGTGGCGATCAGCAAACGGTCGTACGGCACTTCCACGCCCTTGCGCGAATGCACGCGCCGGCGACGCCGGTCGATCGATACCACCGGATCGCCCGCATGCAGCGTGATGCCGTTTTCCGCATACCACTCGCGCGTGTTGAGCATGATCTCGTCCGTGCTCTTCTCGCCGCTCAACAGCATCGACAGCAGGATGCGGTTGTAATTGCCGTAGGGCTCCGCGCCGAACACCGTGATGTCGTACAGGCCGGGGGCGAGCTGCAACAGCTCTTCCACCGTGCGCATGCCGGCCATGCCATTGCCGATAACGACAAGCTTGGGCCGCGCTGCACTCATCGTGACGAGCGCCTCAGCAGCACGTGCGCGCCCTGCAGCTTGGCCTGCCAGGCGTGCACCGAATGCTCCGGTGCTTCCAGGCATTCGCCGGTGCGCAAGTCGAAATGATGCTTGTAGATCGGCGAGGCGACGACGAGCCGCTCACCGAGGTTCCCGACCAGGCCGCGTGACAGCACGGAGGCCTTCGCATTCGGATCGTAATTGTCGAGCGCGTAGAGCCCGCTTTCGCCCACGCGGAACACCGCTACCTGTTCGTCATCCACCAGCGCGCACACGCCGGTGTTCGGCACGATGTCGTCCAGGTAGCAGACCTGGGTCCAGCCTTGCACGGTCACCGTATCGTCCATCGCCTTACTCCGTCGTGACGTGCGCAGGAATGCGCCGGACGCGCTTTTCTTCCGGGCGGGCCGGACGGATCTGGCCGCGCTCGGGCACGAACTCCACGTTGCTGTCCTGTTCTCGGCTGTTGACGAAATGCTGGAAGCGCTTGCGCGTCTGTGGATCGGTCACCGCCTTCTTCCACTCGCACTCGTAGGTGTTGACGACGAGCTGCATGTCAGCCTCGAGCTCGGCGGCCAGACCCAGCTTGTCGTGCACGATCACGTCCTTGAGGTAATCCAGCCCGCCTTCGAGGTTGTCGCGCCACACGCTGGTGCGTTGCAGGCGATCGGCGGTACGGATGTAGAACATCAGGAGGCGGTCGATGTACTTGATGAGCGTGGGCGTATCCAGGTCGCCCGCCAACAACTCGGCATGGCGCGGTTTCATGCCGCCGTTGCCGCATACGTACAGGTTCCAGCCTTTTTCGGTGGCGATCACGCCCACGTCCTTGCCTTGCGCTTCGGCGCATTCGCGCGTGCAACCGGATACGGCGAACTTCAGCTTGTGCGGCGAACGCAAGCCTTTGTAGCGATTTTCCAGATCGATCGCCGTGCCGACCGAATCCTGCACGCCGTAGCGGCACCAGGTGGAGCCGACGCAGGATTTCACCGTGCGCAGCGACTTGCCGTAGGCGTGGCCGGATTCGAAACCGGCGGCGATCAGTTCCTCCCAGATCAGCGGCAACTGCTCCAGCCGCGCGCCGAACATATCCACGCGCTGTCCGCCGGTGATCTTGGTGTAGAGGCCGTATTTCTTGGCAACCGCGCCCACGGCGATCAGGCCGTCCGGCGTCACTTCGCCACCGGCCATGCGCGGCACCACCGAATAGGTGCCGTCCTTCTGGATGTTGGCCAGGAAGTAGTCGTTGGAATCCTGCAGCGATGCGTGTTCTTTCTGCAGCACGAACTCGTTCCAGCACGAAGCGAGGATGCTGGCCACGGTCGGCTTGCAGATGTCGCAACCCAGTCCCTTGCCATGCCGCTGCAGCAATTCGTCGAAATGCTTGATGCGTTCCACGCGCACCAGGTGATACAACTCCTGGCGCGAATAGGCGAAGTGCTCGCACAGGTGATTGTTTACCGCCATGCCCTGGCGCTTCATTTCCGCCTTCATTATCTGCGTGACCAGTGGCACGCAGCCGCCGCAGGTGGTGCCGGCCTTGGTGCAGGTTTTCAACGCACCGATCGACGTGGCGCCATCGGCCACCGCTTCGCACAACTGCCCCTTGGACACGTTGTTGCACGAACATATCTGCGCCGACGCCGGCAACGCATCCGCACCCAGCCCCGGTTTCGCCTTACCGTCGGAGGACGGCAGGATCAGGAACTCCGGTTCTTCCGGCAGCTCGATCTCGTTGAGCATCATCTGCAGCAGCGTGCCGTATTCGCTGGCATCGCCCACCAGCACGCCGCCGAGCAATCGCTTGCCGTCGCCTGATACCACCAGCTTCTTGTAGATCTGGCGCCGCTCGTCACTGAACTGATAACTGCGCGCACTTGGCGTGGCGCCATGCGCATCGCCGAAGCTGGCGACGTCCACGCCCATCAGCTTCAGCTTGGTGGACATGTCGGCGCCGGCGAATTCCGGCAATTCCAGCACGTGCTTGCGTTCCAGCAGCGCACTCAAGTGCGCGGCAACTACACGCGCCATGTCGTAACCGGGCGCCACCAGGCCGAATGTTTTGCCACCCCAGTACGCACATTCGCCGATGGCGTAAACGTCCCAGTCGCGCGTACGGCAATAGTTGTCGACGTGGATGCCGCCACGCTCACCTACACCGAGTTCGCACTGACGAGCGAGTTCATCACGCGGACGAATGCCCGCGGAGAACACGATCATATCGGCATCGAGATGGCTGCCATCGGCAAACTTCATGCGATGGCGCTTGCCGTCGCCGTCGACGATTTCCTGCGTGCTCTTGCCGGTGTGCACGGTAACGCCCAGCTCTTCGATCTTCCGACGCAGGACCTGGCCGCCAATGTCGTCGACCTGCACCGCCATCAGGCGCGGCGCGAATTCCACCACGTGCGTTTCCAGTCCCAGGTCGCGCAGTGCCTTGGCGCATTCCAGGCCGAGCAGGCCGCCGCCGACCACCACGCCGACTTTGGAACGCGCACCGCATTCCTGCATGGCGAGCAGATCGTCGATGGTGCGATAGACGAAACATCCATCGCGATCATTGCCCGGAATGGGCGGCACGAACGGCTTGGAGCCGGTGGCGAACACCAGCTTGTCATAGCTGAGCACTTCGCCATCGGTGGTGGTGACGCGTTTCTGTTGGCGATCGATATGGGCCGCGCGTGCATCCAGTCGCAGTTGAATGCCTGGTTGATCGAAAAAGCCCGGCTTGACCAGGGAAAGGTCTTGCGCGGTTTTGCCGCTGAAGAATTCGGACAGGTGCACGCGGTCGTACGCGGGCCGGCTTTCTTCGCACAGCACGGTGATTTCCAGGCCCTGCGGCTGGCGCTCCATCAGTTCTTCCAGCAACTTGTGCCCGACCATGCCGTTGCCGATCACGAGCAGTTTCACCGTCATATGCCGCACCCCTTTCCGCTTACGCCGCCACCGACGTGCCCGCCGGTTCCGCCTGGTTCAAACCCAATGCCTCCTGATAAAGCTCCTCTTCGCGCGCCGTGTGTTCGGCGCTGAAGCGCACCGCCAGCGCACACAGCGAGCCGGCGATCACGAAGCCCCCGAGCAAGGCGAACGTGTGCTGCACGGAGCCGGTGCCCTTGAGCAGAAAACCCGCCGCCACCGCACCCACATTGCCGCCCGCGCCGACGATGCCGGCTACGCCGCCGAGCGACTTGCGATCGACGAACGGCACCAGCGCGTAGGTGGCGCCGCAAGCCATGTGCGTGAACAAGCCGAAGGTAATCATCGCCGCCACGGCGAGGCCCACGGTTTGCGTATTGGAAAACCACAACAGGCCCAGCCCTTCGCCCAGCATCAACGCGCCCAGCAGCCAGCTGCGCGAGGCGAGCCCGTGCAAGCGCGACAAGCGATCGGACGCAATGCCGCCCAGCGCGCGCGCAAACAGCGCCAGCAAACCGAAGCTGCCCGCCGCAAGCCCGGCATGACTCAGATCCAGGCCGAAACGATCCACGTAATAGCTGGCCGCCACGCCATGCACGAACAGTTCGATGCCGAAGCAGCCCGCGTACGTCACGAACAGCATCCACACGCGGTAGTTGCTTGCTGCAGTGGTGAACACGCGCCAGCCGCTGGCTTTGCCCGAGTCGGTCAGCACGCCCATCGCGCGCAGCTCGCGGTAGTCGCCATACGGACAATCCTGGCCATAGCGCCAATACAGCGCGGCGACGATCAGCATCAGCACACCCGGCACGAACATTGCCGCGCGCCAACCCAGTCCTTGCTGCACGCCCAGCGCGATCACCGCAGCCAGCACCCATGGCATGGCCGACTGCGCCACGCCGCCGCCGGCGTTACCCCAACCGGCCGCCGCGGCGTTGGCGGTGCCCACCACGTTCGGCGCGAACATCACCGAGGTGTGGTACTGCGTAATGACGAAGCCGGCGCCGGCAATGCCGATGGCCAGGCGGAAGAACAGAAACGATGCATAGCTGTGCGCAAAGGCGATGCCGAACACGGGAATCGCGCTCAGCACCAGCAGCCACGTGTAGGTGCGCCGCGGCCCGAATCGATCGCACAGCGGCCCGACGATCAGCCGTCCAAACACGGTGACCGCCACGGCGGCGATGCTGATGTTGGCGAGCTGGTCCTTGCTGAGATGGAACTCGCCCTTGATCACCGGCATCAACGGCGCCACCGCGAACCAGGCGAAAAAGCAGACGAAGAACGCCAGCCAGCTCAAATGGAACGCACGCATTTGTGGCGTGCGCAGTCGGAATAACTCAATCCGCGTAGCTTTGCTCGACATGCCCTACCCCGCTGAAGACTTGCCCCTAACCGTGGCCCGTCCGTCGCGCGAAAACACGGATCAGCGGGCCTTGATGTATGATGCGTTGCATCATTTGTGCCAACACAAAAATGGGGCGTTTTTCACGATCCAGGCGGGAAAAATGCTTTGCCATCATTGGAATGGCGCACCAGTGGGGGGCTAAACGGCCATGACTTGCACCTTTGCAGTGCACCATGATGAAGCTCTTGCAGCATGCTCGCAGCCCGATGCGAGCAACAAAGCCGGGCCGCTGAACGGCCTGAGGCAAGCACGGAAAATCGCGCCAGCTCAGCGATGCTGCGTGGCGACCTTCAAGCCCAGCGCGATAAAGATCGAACCGATGATCTTCCCCTGCCAGCGTCCCAACCAACGCACCCGTTTGACGATGCGCGACAGCGGGCGTATCGAGATCACGATCAGCGTCGTGTAGACCGCACTGAGCACGACGAAGATCGCGCCCAACAGCATGAACTGCAACAAGGTGGAGCCCCGCTCCGGATGCACGAACTGCGGCAGGAACGCGAGAAAGAACAGCGCCGTCTTCGGATTCAACACTTCCGCCGGAATCGCCTGCCAGAACGCCCTCGCCTCCGACACCGACGGCATGTTTGGAAGCGACGGATCTGCCGGCGGCGCGCGCAGCGCCTTGATGCCGAGGTAGATGAGATAAGCCGCACCGATCAGCTTCACGGCATTGAACGCAAGCGCCGACGTCATAAGCAACGCGGACAATCCCACCGCCGCCGCCAGCGCATGCACGAAATCACCGCACGCGATACCCAGCCCCGTCAGGATGCCGGTCCTGCGCCCGCCCTGCATGGTGCGCGTCAGCACCAGCAAAACGGCAGGGCCGGGAATCAGGAACAGTCCCAGCACGACGGCGACGAACGTAGTGAGAGTGGATAGCTCGAACATGGCGGCTCCCGTCGATAGCGGTGGTTCGCAAGCTGGGATGATAATCCCGTCATTGGTGACGCGCCGGCAAGCCAGGATTGGTCTACCCACGGAGATTCCTCGAAGCGCGACAACGACGACCGTCATTCCGGCGAAGGTGGAATCCATCATTAAGACGGAGCATGGATTCCAACCTCCGCCGACGACAAAGCGCTCTGACATGAGGCATGTAGCCGGGCGGTTTTCCCCGGAAAAATTTGACGCTACCGATCCGTCATCCCAGCGAAAAGCTGGGATCCAGTGCCTTTGGCGTTTGCAAGTCGCTGGATCCCAGCTTTCGCTGGGATGACGACGTTTTGACCTTCCTGCGAGGCCGAAGGAAGCACGCAGGACAGCTATGGGCGTTCGCTTGAATGACGCGCCGTGCCTTCCAAAAGCCGATCGCCAAAACACTTGGCTAAAGGTTCAAAAAAGCCTCCGGAACTACGGCCCCTTGCAACCTCAGCTCCTTTTGCGCGGCTTGGCACGCTTCGCATCCGCTCCAACGTGAGGCGCGCCGCCAGCATTCGCACGACTCTTCACGTGATCAATGAACGCTCGCAATTTCGGCATAGTTTGCCGGCGGCTGGGATAGTAAAGAAACACGCCCGGCGTCATCGGCGCGAATGGCTCCAACACCTGCACCAGGTTTCCCGCGCGCATCGGCGCGGCGGCGATCGGTTCCGGCACCTGCGCAAGGCCCATGCCTTCGATGGCGGCGCCGAGCATGGTAGGAAAGTCGTTGGCGATCATTGGGCCGGAAACGACCATGTCGATGACGTCACCGTTGTCATTGAACGACCACGGCGCAAGCGCGCCGCTGGAGCGGCGCATGCGCAAGCACGCGTGGTGTTGCAAATCGTTCGGACGCTTAGGTTGAGCATGGCGCGCGAAATACGCAGCACTGCCGACAGTAACGAAGCGAAACGGTGGCGTCAGCCTGACTGCGACCATGTCGGCCGCAACGAATTGGCCCATCCGGATGCCGGCATCGAAACCTTCGGACGCAAGATCGACCAACTCCTCGCTCGCGGCGATCTCCACCTCGACATCGGGATAGGCCTGGCAGAAGGATGCGATGAGCGGTTCCAGCAGAATCGGCACCACGGCGCGCGGTACCGACAGGCGCAACAGTCCGGCGGGTCGTTGTCCGAGTCCGCGCGCCGCCTCGCTTGCCGCAACCAGTTCTTCGAAGGCGGGTTTTGCGCGCGAGAAAAATCGTTCGCCGGCTTCGGTCAGGCCGACGCTGCGCGTCGTTCGCATGAACAATGCCGCGCCGACGCGCGCTTCAAGTACGCGTATCGCCTGGCTGATCGCTGAGGGACTCACTCCGAGTTCTACTGCCGCTTTCCGAAAACTGCGGTGACGGGCAACGCTCAGGAACACCTCGACGCCGTCGAGCGCGCCTTGTCGGACTGTGAAGTTCTGCTTCATACCTCGTCCACATTGTGGCGAATAGTCACCCAATCGCGGCGATGGTACATCTGGTTCCGTCCATAGGGCCTGTGCCGATGAAGCCATGCCACCACAACCCACCTGCGAGGAACCTGCCATGGTCGATATACTTGAAGATGTGCGCAGCCACTATCGCGCCACCGGCCTGACCGAACGGCTGAAAACGGCGCTTACCGTTTTCGGGCCGGCGGATCAGCGCCTCACGCCCCAGCAATTGGGCGCCCTCGATCAATTTCATACACGCGGACTTGCAGCTACGGCCGAGCTGGCGAAGTTGGCCGGTATCACTGCGGGCGTCTCCGTACTGGACGTCGGTTCCGGCGTCGGCGGCCCTGCGCGCTTTCTGGCCGAAACCTGCGGTTGCCGAGTCACCGGCATCGACTTGAGCGAACCGTTCGTCGACGCCGCACGCTATTTGACCGAACGAACCGGGCAAAACGAACGGGTTTCGTTCCAGACCGCAAGTGCGCTGGCGCTTCCCTTTGGTGATGGTCGCTTCGATGTGGTCTTGCTGCAGCATGTGGCCATGAACATCGCCGACCGCGCACAGCTCTACCGGGAAATCCGGCGCGTGTTGAAAGCCGGCGGCAAGTTTGCGACCTTCGATGTGGTGCTAAACGGTGGCGATCCGCATTATCCCGTCCCCTGGGCGCGCACGCCGGAAACAAGTTTTCTTCTGACGGCTGACGCCACGCGTGAGGCGATCGAACAAGCCGGCTTCCGCACACTGACCTTGCAAGACGATACAGAGGCCGCCAAACGCTGGGCCACTCAACTGCGTGCATCAGGACCGCCGCCGTCACCCAATCTCGGTATGGTCATGGGTCTGGACTTTGTGGAGCTGACCACCAACCTGGGACGAAATCTTATGGAAGGCCGGCTCGGCATTCTGATGGCGGTGTTCGAAGCCGCATCGATAAACGCCTGATGGGAGGCACTATGTCACCGGAATGGCTGTTTCGACTGCATCTGGTTTTAGGTTACGTCGCGTGGCTGCTCTGCTTTGGCGTATACGTGTGGCCCAAGCTCAGATCGATGGACCGATTCGAAGCGCAACGCGCCATCGCCACCTTGCACAGCTTCCGTTTCTTTGGGTTTGTGTTCATCCTTCCAGGCGTCGTCGGTTTCCATCTGCCCACCAGCTTCGCCACATTCGCAGCGTATGGCGACTTTGCGACAGGCATGCTTGCGATCCTTGCGCTTCTCTTGGCAAAGATCCGCCCACTCTTCTGGACGTTCGTCGTCGCCTTCAATGTCGTGGGTACGACTGATCTTATCGTCGACTATTACCTCGCCACGCGCGCGGACCTTCCTGCACATGCGGGCGAGTTAGGCGCCATGTATGCGATACCGATCATCTATGTGCCGATACTTATGATCACGCACGGCGCCGCTTTCTATTTGTTGCGGCGGCCGAGCTGGCATGGATCAGCCAGACTGTCCCACTCGTAGGAATCCCGGCGGTGGGTTTGAAGAGCGCAAGAACAAAATCTTTCGTCGTTCGGCATCGCCGTGACAGCGGTAGCTCCCGGCTCGTTCCGCACTGATTGGGCGGGGTGTTCGATGGTGAGGACGCCCCGCTCGATCCCTGATTACGACGGCCTGTTCGATCCGATTAGAGAGGCCCGTCAGCAAAAGAGTGGACAACAGCTTGGCGATCCAGCGAAAGCAGCGCGGGTCATGCTGAAGTTGATCGCCAGTGATCAGCCACCGGCGCATTTACTGCTGGGAAGCGTTGCGCCGCGTCAGAAGTTGTCTGATTTGGCCGCCAAGATCGATCGTTGGGAGCCAGTCTCCACTGACGGTTAATGGCGCGATGCGCAGCCACGCCGCACGCCTGCCGGCGCGGCGAGGCCGCGCGCCACCAGTTCCTTCGCACCTGGGAATTATTTCTTGCCGCCGCTGCTATTTTTCGCTTTTTGCTTCGTTCTGGTTACGCCGTCCTTTTGATATGGCGAAGCACCCAGGAGCTGCTTCAATGCAAGCTCGACAATCTCCGGAAACGTGCGCGCGCTCGCGTAGGCGCGAGCGATAAGCATCGCGCCATATACCGCCGACATAAACGCCTCTGCTTCCCGACGCACGGAATAGCGCAACTGGAATACCCCCACTTGCGAGCCTTTTGTCAGCACGGTTTCTAGCCAATACGAAAGCGCCTGGAAATGCTCTCGCACAGCTTGCGCCAAGTCGGCAGGCAAGGTCGGCATTTCGGCGGCGAGCATGCCGGCAACACAGAACGGTGCGGTCGCATCCGCAATGCATCGCTCCCAGTAACCCGTATAGAACAGGAGCTGCTCGTGAGGATCGAAGTCCTTACTCGTCAACAACCGTGTCTGTTCCTCGATCAAGCCTCGGGATTGCTCCACCACCGCGCGCGCGAGATCGGACTTGGCGGGGAAGTAGTGGTGAATGCTCGCTTTGCGCAGCTGAACTTCTTCCGCCACGTCCGCATAGCTGAACCCGTTATAGCCCCGCGTTTGGATGAGGTATCGGGCGGAATCGATCAATTTCTGTTGAGTGCTCATCCATCCATCCTACCACTAGGTAGGGAATATCCAGGAATTATGCTCGTTCGTCCGAAATTACCAGGCTGTCGCTATCTGATGGACCTACCTACTAGTAGGCTAACGCTTCTTTCCAGGAGTACTCACCATGATTTGGTTGCAGAAGTTCTATTTCCTCCGAGCCGGCGTCGCCGTTGCGTGGATTGCGTCTGTCGTGATCACGTCGCCCGCATCATTGCCGCTCGCAACGGCGTTGCTTGTGATTTATCCGGCGTGGGACGCCTTCGCGAACTGGCTGGACGCGCAGCAAAGCGGCGGCCTTGCGTTCAACAAAGGCCAAACCTTCAACATGATCGTCAGTGCAGTAACCGCCGTTTGCATGGGCATCGCCGTCCCCCTGCATGGAAACGCGGGCGGCGTTCTGGTCTTTGGCAGTTGGGCACTGCTTGCCGGTATCTTCCAGCTGGTCGTAGGCATCTCGCGCCGAAAGCTCGGCGGGCAGGTCTTCATGATGATAAGCGGCGCACAATCGGCGCTCGCGGGTATCGTCTTCATTTACCAGTCCTTCCGTGTCGCGCCCGGCCTCGTCCAACTGACTGGCTATGCCGCGTTTGGCGCCTTTTACTTTTTGGCTGCAGCTTTGTGGCTGACCTTCAAAAAAAATCGCGCGGCACACACCATGTCGTGAGGCTTTTTTGTGAATACACACAATCGGGCGCGCGAGATTTTCTGGTTTCTGTTTTGGGCTGTCGTACTCAGCACGCCCGCTGTCTTTGTTCCAGCCACCATTGGCGACTTTTGCGACGTTAATTGCATTTGTCGGACTATTTGACGACACTTACGGTGTCACTACGAGCCGAGAGCAAGCGCATGCCCCCGCTTTCCCCGATGAGCCGCAGGTCCTTTCTGCAAGGTATGGCGTTGGCGACTGCCATGAGCGCGATGACGTTCCGCCCGCTTCGGGCGGCTATGCCGGCAGAGGAGTCAGCGGGGGCTGGGGCGGGACAAGTACCGTTGTTTCCGCAAGCGCCATTGATGCAACAACACTTTGCGCTGCTACCGGCTGGCTCTATCAAGGCCGGTGGCTGGTTGCGGCGGCAACTGGAAATTCAGGCGGGTGGCCTGGGCGGCCATCTCGACGAGTTTTGGCCTATCGTGGGATCGGATAGCGGTTGGTTGGGAGGTAAAGGCGAGTCATGGGAAGACGGTCCGTATTTTCTCGACGGCCTGGTTCCATTGGCGTGGCAACTGGATTCGCCGCAACTCAAAGCCAAAGCGATGCGCTTTATCGACTGGACGCTGGATCATCCGTGGGACAACGGTATGTTCGGTCCGAGCAGCAACGACGATTGGTGGCCGCGCATGGTCATGCTCAAGGTGCTGACGCAGTATCACGAGCTCATGGGCGATGCGCGCGTTTTGCCTTTGATGACACGTTACTTTCACTATCAGTTGCACGCCATGCCCACGCGTCCCTTACGCGATTGGGGTCGTATGCGATGGCAGGATGAGTTGGTTTCCGTGCTGTGGCTTTATCAGCGCACGCAAGATGCAAAGTTACTTGAGCTTGCGCACCTGCTCAAGCAACAAGGCTACGACTGGCAAAGCATGTTTGCCGATTTTCCATTTACGCAGAAGACCGATGCAGAGGCGCTACGCAGGAAGGCCGGTGGCTCCGACGCGTTTATGCAAGATCTCGGTCTGCAAGTGCACGGCGTCAACCATGCGCAGGCGCTGAAAGCATCGCCGGTGTGGTCGATTGTTTCCGGCAATGCCGCCGACCGTGATGCCATCCATCATCAACTGCAGATGCTTGACACGTATCACGGCCTGCCCAATGGCATGTTTTCTGCGGACGAACATCTTGCCGGCCGCAGCCCATCGCAAGGTACTGAACTCTGTACGGTGGTTGAGACCATGTTTTCGTTAGAACTGGCCTTGGCCATTACCGGCGACCCCGCATTGGGGGATCGCCTGGAGCGCATTGCTTTCAACGCGCTGCCCGCTGCACTCACCGATGACATGTGGGCTCATCAATACAACCAGCAGCCCAACCAGGTCGAGTGCAGCCTGCATCGCGAACCGTGGACCACCGATGGTCCGGAATCGAACTTGTTTGGCCTGGAGCCCAATTTCCGCTGCTGCACCGCGAATTTCCACCAGGGCTGGCCTAAGTTCGCTAATAGTTTGTGGATGGCGACGGCCGATCGTGGTTTGGCTGCAATGAGTTATGCACCTTGCACAGTGACGACCGTGGTCGGTGACGTCCCTGTCGTGGTTGAACAGGTGAGCGACTACCCCTTTCGGCAAGCCGTCAGCATTACCGTCAAACCGCAACGAGCACTGAAGTTTCCCCTGCGGTTGCGCATGCCAGCGTGGTCGCAGGACACGCGCATCGCGGTGAATGGGAAGCCGTTCGAAACTGCTGCAGGGTTTACCACTATCGACCGCATGTGGGCCCCGGGCGACACGGTTGATGTGAGCTTCGGTGCCGAAGTGAAGACCGAGCACGGCTATAACGGTGCGCTCAGTTTCAGCCGCGGAGCCTTGGTGTATGCGTTGCCGATCAAGGAGGACTGGCTTGTCTGGCGCAAGCGTGGCCCGACTAATGATTGGCAGGTATATCCCGTCTCGCGCTGGAATCTGGGAATCCATCCCAGTGCACACGTCACGGTGAGCGAGCACGCAATTGGCGACAAACCGTTCGCAGGTGCAACGCCCGCGGTGCAATTGGCATTGCAGGGGCGCTATGTGCCAGCGTGGAAGGCATCGGAGGGCAGCGCAGATCCCGTGCCGGACAACGCCGAGCCAGCCACTGATGAAGCCGCGCAATCCGTCACGCTGGTGCCTTATGCGGGCGCCAAGTTACGCATCACGGCGTTTCCATCGCTTGCCTGAGCGTGCGTCTAACACTGGGCTTACGGTCATTGGCGACCACGGTGGTGGGTTCCAGACGCCTTGATGCTTCACGCGAAACCAAACCTAGCCGGTCGTCGCATCGGGAATTTCAATGCTGCCAAGATGCAGCGCTACGAATTGCTGGACGAGATCCAGCGAATATTCTCGACCAAGTCGTAGATTTCTCGCGTCTGAGTCGATGAGTTCCATCGACCGGACATCGATGCTGTGCTAATCATCGCGGAGCCGAATATTTCTGTAAGCGATCGGAGTTGAGTCAGGACCTGCTCAACTTCGATGAGTTTTTTGTCGACGGCCTTGGTCTTTGCTTCGAGCCCAAGCCCCTTGATGACCTCAAATCCATCCACGGTCGCTACAAGCACGAGCACTAAGCCAGCGGCGATAACACCGCAGCCGGAGACTTCACCCTGAACACATCGCAATGTTCCGAATCCGATATTGGCGAAGCCAGCCAAGCCGAGCAACGAATTTACGACAGCCATCACCCAACCGACGCCAGCCTTTTTATCGTCTGACGTGCTACCGTCAATTCGTTTGTCCACACCAGTTCTCCCACTCAAACTTTTGCAAGAATGGATATGCCTAGATGAGAGCCGAAACTCGTTCCACAATCTGACGAAGAACCGGAAAAGTTATTCCTTCCTCTTCCGCCTTCGCCAAGAAGGTCGCCATGACCGCTGAGTTCTTCAATGCTTTGCTAGGTTTTGGATGACCGCAGCTGCTTGCACAGGCATCACGCAACGGGATAAAGCGATTACCAGCTTGGCTTTGTAGATATGTCTCGATATCTTCTTCAAAAGTGGCACAACCCATACCGGCATTTGTTGGTGGATAGTCAACGATCTGCTCTCCCCCGAGGGTGAGAAGTAGGCGATTTGATATCAAACCCTCCGCCTTTGTCTTATCGCCATCAAAGACAAAGTACGTTGGAATGCCAAAGCCCTGAAAGACAACAACAACCCTATCGATGTTGTTCTTTCCGCCCGCTGGAACTAACACAACGCCTTTTTCATCCCACCTTTGGCTCATCATTACCTGCATAGACCAAAGAGCTGCAACATCTGACTCTCCTTCAACCACCACGGCAACGTCAGCAAACAGTCCTTCGTTTACAATCGAGTTCAGCACCGGCGCCGCATGGGTGACGAAAGACTTAGCTGAGAATTCGCTTGCCGGACGACCAGATATTTCCGCCAAGCGATCTGCAGCTTGCTTGCGAAGGAAACTCCTAAAATTAGTGGTACCAGGTGCACCATGCTCAAGCATTGATTTCCGGCACATACGAACCTGATCGAAGTGCTCAACATCGACGAAGTATGGAGAATGCGTCACATAAACGATTTGTGTTTCCGTATGCAGCTGCCCTTCTTTCTTCGCCGCAAGACCTCGAAGGATGGTCGCCAAATAGCGACTTCTCGCCGGGTGAAGATAAAGTTCTGGCTCCTCAACGGCGAGGATTAAATTGGGAAGTCTTTCAAGAGCGGACACCACTGAAGAATTTACTTCATCACCATCTTTCGACTCAGGTGGCGTCTGAGTCATAGAGAGCTGCTCAAGAAGCGCCAAAATAAGAGCACGTTGTAGACCGTGACCGCTGTAGCGCACTGGTGCCTTGAAATTGTCTTCCGACACGGAAACAAGTGCATCGGGAAGAGGAATGACGGGCGGCTTCAACTCGCCAAAATCGATGACTAATTCGGCACCGGGTGAGTAACGTGTCAACCTTTCTGTGACAAGCTTGCCAAGCTCCGTAAGCTCCGGAAGATTGTCTTTACCATAGAGACGCCGCGCCTCCTCTTCAAACTGCTGCTTGAACTGCCGGAAGTCCTGCCGATTGGCAATGCTTCGAGTGACAATCAGGTCAAGCAGCTGCATGATTGCACCGCGTTTTTCGGTTTCCGTATTCGCATCCCGAACCGCCGGAACCAGAACGAACTTTGTAAATTTATCCAGCTTACCGCCGCCCACATTCCGAGGTCCGAAGAACTGGGTTTCCCGATCAATTGGGGGAGCCATTTCCGGATGCGCCACCTCATACTCTTCCATTACTCGATCCACGTCAGCCGAAGCCCGTGGAATAGCAGGGAAACCCGGAAACTCACCGGCCTCAACTCTTTCGACCAAGCCTTTTCGCTTATCTGCGGCACCAAGAGCACGCAACTGAGCAAATGCTGGAATCTGCATCGTTGTCCCGTAGTACCGGGCACCGCCTGCATTTATTACTTTGGAAACGACTAGCTTCCCACCCTGTACGTAGCCACCGAATTCTTCAAGCTCGTCTTGCCTGAGCTTTCCGTAAGTCACCCGGATACGGATTGACGTGTCCGCCGTCACGTGGTTGTAGTAGTCCAGCGCTGAATACTGCGCTCCGACGTTGTAGAACGCTTCGAGTGCGTATAGAACCGTCGACTTGCCAGCACCATTTCGACCAAGAAAAGCGGTTATGTCGTCAAAGTTGACCTCCGCTTCTCGGATTGACCGGAAGTTCTCAATCTCGATCTTCTCGATTTGCATACCTTCCCCCTGTTCCCTGTGAGCAAGCTCAGTTGACCGCCACGGTCATTAGGATAACCACGACTCTCCCCAATTACAGGAGAGGGGGAATGTTGGGTTTTGGTATGCAACGTTGACGGCAGAGCTAGGTCAGCCTGCTCTTCTTAACCATCGACCAGATGTGCTTACCCAGAAATGGCTTGCCACGGACGGTCAGGTAGCCCCGTTGGTGAAAAAAGCGGGCAATCTGGACATGGTTCCAGCCTTCCCGGGTTAGGGCGGCGATCTCGCCTAGCAGGAAACGCTGGCAATGGGTGTAGTACCCGGAGGTGTCCTTGGGAATCAGGACGGAAACCGAGGGTGGCAAGTGCCGGAGCAGCTTCCGGCACTTAATTACCAAATCATTCCACCGTCACCGATTTCGCCAAATTACGCGGTTGGTCCACATCCGTCCCACGCAAAACCGCGACGTGATACGCAAGCAACTGTAGCGGCACAGTAAACACGGCAGGCGCGATGAAATCGCCACCCGCATCGATGCGCAGCACGGCGCCGCGGGTGGAATGCCCGTCGAATTGCGCTTTCGCATCGGCGAAGACGATCAGCTCGCCGCCGCGGGCGCGGACTTCCTGCAGGTTGGATTTGAGTTTGTCGAGCAGCGGGCCGTTTGGGGCGACGGCGATGACGGGCATGTCTTCGTCGACGAGGGCGAGCGGGCCGTGTTTGAGTTCGCCGGCGGGATAGGCTTCGGCGTGGATGTAGGAGATTTCCTTGAGCTTGAGCGAGCCTTCCAGCGCAACTGGATAATGCGCACCGCGGCCGAGGAACAGCGCGTGATGGCGATGGACGAAGCGTTCGGCCAGTTCGATCACTTGCGGCTCCAGGCGCAGCGCTTCGTCGAGCGCGCGCGGCAGGCGCAGCAGTTGTTCGGTGAGGTTGCGGTAACGCTCGGCGTCCAGGCCTTGCTGTTTGGACAGCTGCAGCGTAAGCAGCGCAAGAGCGGCGAGCTGGGTGGTGAAGGCCTTGGTGGAAGCGACGCCGATTTCGGGGCCGGCGCGCGTCATCAATTTCAAATCGGCTTCGCGCACCACGGAGGATTCGGGCACGTTGCAGATGGCGAGCGTGCCGAGGTAGCCGCGGCGGCGCGATTCGCGCATGGCGGCAAGCGTGTCGGCGGTTTCGCCCGATTGCGAGATGGCGACGAACAAGGTGCCTTCCGGCACGACGGTTTCGCGGTAGCGGTATTCGCTGGCCACTTCCACGTTGACGGGCAAGCGCGCGTAATCTTCGATCCAGTATTTGGCCACCATGCCGGCGTGGTAGCTGGTGCCGCAGGCGACGATGTGCACGCCTTTGACCTTGGCCAGAAGCTCGTCGCCATCAATGCCGAACACGTTGGGCAGCACGCCGTGCGCATTGATGCGCGCTTCGAGCGTGTTGGCCACGGCCTGCGGTTGCTCGAAAATCTCCTTTTGCATGTAATGGCGGTATTCGCCACGTTCTACGGCGTCGGCGGACAGTTCGCTTTCGTGGATGCCGCGCTCGACCGGCTTTCCGTCCAGCGTGTAGACCTGCGCGCCTTCGCGGCTGATTTCGACGACATCGCCTTCTTCGAGATAGATGATCTTGTTGGTGACTTGCACCAGGGCTTGCGCATCGGAACCGAGAAAGTTTTCGCCGATACCCACGCCAACCAGCAGCGGCGCACCACGGCGCGCGCCGACCACGCGGCCTGGTTCGTTGCGATCGATCGCGGCGATAGCGTAGGCGCCTTCAAGCTCGCGCACGGTGGCGAGCACCGCCTCGCGCAACGTCATCCCTTGCGACACATGCAGATCGATCAACGCCGCCATCACTTCCGTATCGGTCTCTGAAGCGAATACATAGCCTTTCGCTTGCAGGTCCGTACGCAGCTGCGCGTAGTTTTCGATGATGCCGTTGTGCACGATGGTGACGCGGCCGATCATGTGCGGGTGCGCGTTCACTTCATTCGGTACGCCGTGCGTGGCCCAGCGGGTATGCGCGATGCCGGTGCCACCCGGGAAAGGATGGGCCAGGTAGAGTGATTCCATCTCGCGCACTTTGCCCTTCGCGCGCACGCGATGGACTTCGCCGTCTTCCAGCACGGCCAGGCCGGCCGAATCGTAACCGCGGTATTCCAGCGCCTTCAGCCCGGCGATCAGAAGTGGCGCGACATCGCGCTGGGCAGTGGCGGCAACGATTCCACACATGGTCGATTTCCTATTACAGACGGATAAAGGCGGCGACTTTGACGAGCAGCCGTTTCGACAAGCTTTCGATAACAGGGTTCATGGCTGGCGAGACTACGCCCAGGCCCACGCGCCGGGAAGGTGTCCCGCGCGTTTGCATCGAGGCAAATTCGATCGACGCCAACTCCCGCCATCCTTGCCGGAAGGCGGGTGAGAACTTCGTCAATGCACCTTGCGCCGCAGGTAGTTCAAGAGGTCGATGCGCGTGATCAGACCGAGGAATTGATCGCCGTCCATCACGATGGCGACATGGCCGCGCTCGAATACCGGCAGCAAGGCCTGCATCGGCGAACGCACGTCGAGCATCTGTAGATCGCTGATCATCGCCGTGGCAACGGAATCGCGGAAGCGCGTTTCATCGGTATGCACGTGCATCAAAACATCGGATTCGTCGAGGATGCCGACCAGCCGATGACCATCCATCACCGGCAACTGCGAGATGTCATAAAGCTTCATGCGTGTATACGCCGTCATCAGCAGTTCGTTCGGCCCGACTACCACGGTGTCGCGGCGCGAGAACGGACGCAGCAGCAGATCGCGCAGGTCGCCGTGCTGTTCGCGCTCGATGAAACCGTTATCGAGCATCCAGTAGTCGTTGTACATCTTCGACAGATACTTGTTGCCCGTATCGCATACCAGCGTCACCACGCGCTTGGATTCGGTCTGCTCGCGGCAGTATTTCAACGCCGCGGACAACAGCGTGCCGGTGGATGAACCACCCAGCACACCTTCCTTCGCGAGCAGTTCGCGCGCAGCAAGGAAGCTTTCCTTGTCGGAGATGGCGTAGGCTTTTTTCACCCGCGAAAAATCGCTGATGGTGGGCAGGAAATCTTCGCCAATGCCTTCCACCATCCAACTGCCGGACTTGGTGGATAGCACGCCTTCATTGATGTATTGCGCAAGGATGGAGCCGACCGGGTCGGCCAGTACGATTTCCGTGTTCGGCGAGTGCTTGTCGAAGTACTGCGACAGGCCGCTCATGGTGCCGGAGGAGCCGCAGCCCACTACGACCGCGTCCACCTTGCCATCCATCTGACGAAGGATTTCAGGACCGGTGGTTTCGATGTGCGCGCGCGGATTGTCGGGATTGCCGAACTGGTTGATGAAATACGCGCCAGGCGTTTCGCGTGCGATGCGCTCGGCCATGTCCTGGTAATACTCCGGATGCCCCTTGGCGACGTCCGAACGCGTGAGCACCACCTCGGCGCCCATGGCCTTGAGGTTGAAGATTTTCTCGCGGCTCATCTTGTCGGGCACCACCAGCACCAGGCGATAGCCCTTTGCCTGCGCGACCAGCGCCAGCCCCAAGCCGGTGTTGCCGGCGGTACCCTCGACCAGGGTGGCGCCGGGTTTGATCTTGCCGGCCTTTTCCGCCCCTTCGATCATCGAGAGGCCAATGCGGTCCTTGATCGACCCGCCCGGGTTGGCGCTTTCCAGTTTCAGGAATAGCTCGCAATGGCCGGTATCCAGGTGCTGCGCGCGCACCATGGGAGTGTTGCCGATCAGCTCGAGGACGCTTGCGTTGACCGTCATGAAGGCTCCGTATGAGAGTGTGGTGTCCACAGGTATATGAGGGGCAATCATAACGGGCGCGACGCGGAAGAAGTGCGCCGGTTTTCCTTCCAATAAAAAACCCCGGAGCGTTGCCGCGCCGGGGTTTTCAGTTGTAGGGGATGCTCAGTGTATGTACTGCTCTCGCCGGTGGTCCCACATGGTCTGCAGGCGTTCCTTGATATGCAGCTTTTCTTTCTTCATCGAACTGAGGGTCATGTCATCAACAGGGAGAACGCCGATTTCGGCATTGTCGACCTTGCTGTTGAGCTCTCTATGTCGTTGGTAGAGCCGACGGAATTCGGCATCGGCCTTCATCAGGGCTTCGACAGCGTCGCGCTGCTGATCTTCGAACATGATCCAACCTCCTCGCGGTAAGACTGACGGCGCCCACGCGGAGCGCTCGCGAACAAATGCAAATCGCACGCATGACCAAAACCCACGCCCCTGAAAGGGGGAATGGGTGACAGGAAAATGACAGGTATGCGCATGATTCAGTCGGTAGGCCGCGGCGGCTGATGGGCCGCGGCGACTTCGACCCTACTCCCCGCTCGGCGGGTGCGCAAGGACCCCTCCGGAAGGCGCATAGCAGCGCGGGAAGTAGTCAAAAAGCTGTAAAGGAGCGGGGTTTTTCGTTCAAACCATACGGCGAGATTGCCCCTCGCCCCAACCCTCTCCCCGGTGGGGAGAGGGAGCGGACTACGACTTACTTGCCGCCGCCGGAAGACTGATCCTGCATCTGCGAACGCAGCGCCTTGGCCGCCTTGGCGGCCAGATCGGCCTGGCGTCGGGCCGCCGCAGCGACCCTGCTCTGGGCGGCGGCGAGCTTGCGGGCTTGCTCGGCTTCCGACCTGGCCTGGGCGGCCTGATCCGCGGCCGCCTGGCCCTGCGCTTGCAGGCGCATGGTTTCCTGCTGGGCGATCTGGTACTGCATGCGCTGGATCTCCAGCTGCTGCTGCGCGGTCGTCGCGTCGATCCGGCTGCGCTCCAGTTGCAGTTGCGCGTTTTCCTGGTCGAGCTGGTTGAGCTGGCGTTGCGAAGCTTGCAACTGCGCTTCGGCCTTGGCCTGGTCGACCCGGCGTTGGGCGATGTACAGCGCATGCGGCCGATCGTGCGAACTGGCCTGGGCGAGCTGGTTGATCGCATCGCGCGCCAGCGCCTGATCGGCCTGCGCATACGTGCCGAGGTTCGGATCGGCGGAGAGCTGATTCAAGCTATTGGTCAAACGGTCGACATCCATGTCGTCCTTGCGCGCCTGCACGGTTGCGCTGGCGAACAGGGTCAATAGCGACACGGCGATGATCGACAGGCGAAATTTCTTGGACATGGCGTGCTTCATCACTGGCCTCCCGGATTCTGTGGCTGACCAGAATCATGCTGACCAGAATCAGGCAGGGTCTGGAAGCCCTGTCCCTGCTGCTGTTGCTGCGGATTGCCCAGCACCGAGGAAGAAGGCGCCGGCATGTCCTGCTGCATGGGTGTCTGCGGCGGCAGCGGCGAGCTGGCGGCTGGCGCCGGCGCGCTGGACGAAGGCGCCGGGTTGCCGCCGTTTTCGCCATCGTTCTGCCCATCGGCTGGCTGCTGCGCGGCCGCCATCTGTGCGGCGAGCTGCGCCTTCTGTTGCTGGTAGTGCTGATCGTTTTCCGATTGCGCTTCGGCGTTCTGCGCGCGCAAGCGACTGTTTGCGTCCATTTTGGACTGAATTTGGGCACGTGCCGCCGCAAGCTGCGCCTTGGTGCGCGCCAACGTGGCATCCGCACGCGACTCGTCGGCCAGGTCGGCCGCCTGCGCGTATTTGCGATTGGCCATGGCTTGTTGCGCCTGCTGGAATTTATCCTGCGCAAAGCCGAAATCGACCGGATCGTAATCGGGGGCACCTGCATCGCGCGCACTTTGCAACTGCGCTTGTGCCTGGTTCATCAGGTTGTCCGGTGGCGGTACGCTTGCGCAGCCGCCAAGACTCAGCGATACAGCCAGCACCAATGCCGGCGCCACCGCCGGGATGCGCCTTTTACGCACCGCGAACGGGGAAAATATGTGGACCATCACTCATTCCTCTCGGAGCGTCAAGGCGTATTGTGGTCAGGCATAATCCTTGAATGCAATGCGTAAAAAACTGGGGTCTTTAAGGTGGATATCGGTTACTTCCTCAAATTGATGGTGGACAAGGGCGCGTCGGACATGTTTCTGACGACCGGCGCCCCGGTGAACATCAAGGTCGAGGGCAAGTTGTACCCGCTCGGCAATACCGGGCTACCCAGCGGCATGGTGAAGAAAATCGCCTATTCGCTCATGGATGAGGGACAGGTGCCGCAGTTCGAGCGTGACCTGGAACTCAATATGGCGCTGGCGGTGAAAGAGGCCGGCCGCTTCCGCATCAACGTATTCAAGCAACGCGGCGAAGTGGGCATGGTGATCCGCGCGATCAAGAGCGAGATCCCCAGCATCGATCAACTGCAGCTGCCGGCGATCTTCCGCGACCTGATCATGGAACCGCGCGGGCTGATCCTGGTGGTGGGCGCCACCGGCTCGGGCAAGTCGACCACGCTGGCGGCCATGCTCGACCAGCGCAACAGCCATTCGTCCGGACACATCCTCACCATCGAGGACCCGATCGAATACCTGCATCGCCACAAGAAATCGATCGTCAACCAGCGCGAAGTTGGCCTGGATACGCATACCTATCACGAGGCCCTGCGCAATGCGATGCGCGAGGCGCCGGACGTGATCATGATCGGCGAGATCCGCGACACCGACACGATGGAAGCGGCGATCTCCTTCTCCGAAACCGGTCACCTTTGCCTGGCGACGCTGCACTCCAACAACGCCGACCAGACGCTGGAACGCATCCTCAACTTTTTCCCCGAATCGGCGCACAAGAACGTGCTGATGAACCTCGCGCTCAACCTGCGCGCGGTGATCAGCCAGCGCCTGGTCAGCGGCAAGGACGGCCGCCGCCTGCCGGCGGTGGAGGTGCTGCTCAATACGCCGCTGATCCGCGACATGATCCGCCGCGGCCAGATCCATGAAGTGAAGGAAGCCATGGACCGCAGCCTGCAGGAAGGCATGCAGACGTTCGACCAGTCGCTGTACAAGCTGTACAAGAGTGGCCGCATCGAGCTGGAAGAAGCGCTGGCGAAGGCCGACTCGCGCGATGGCCTAGCGTTGAAGATCCGCTTGTCCGAGGGTGGGAATTCGGAGACGGCGGAACTGGTGGGCAACGATCCATACGGGTTGGGTTTCTAAGCACGAACACATGCAAGGCTGAGATTGTCATCTCAGCCTTGATCCTCGGCAGGCTGCGCTGAGGTTCAGCCGAACCCCAACGCAAGCATGCAGATGGCGATGTTGGGCTTCGGCTGCGCCTCAGCCCAACCTACTGGACGTTTTCCCGTGCACGCAGATGCTGCGCCACGCGCAACTGGAACAGCAGCTTGGTGATCAGCAGCTTTTCCTCGACCGGCTTTTCCACCAGGTCGTTCGCACCCGCGCGGATCAGTGCAGCCTGGTTGTCGGGATTCTCGTCGCCCGTCATCACCAGCACCGGCAGCTTGCCTTTGCCGTAGCCGAATTCGTTGCGGATGCGTTGCAGCAGGTCGCCGCCAGTCAGTTCGCCTTTGAGGCTGACGTCGGTCAACACCACGTCCGCGCCCACTGCGCCTTGCTCGCGTTCGGTTTCGAGCAGCACCAGCGCATCTTCCACGCTGACGACGTGGCGCACGGTGAGGCCGATTTTCTCCATCATGCGGCGCGTGGCCAGCGCCACCACGCGGCTGTCTTCGACGTACAGCACCACGCCTTCGGCGGCGCTCTCTGGCCGTACGTAGCCGCGGATGAATTCCGCCAGCGCCTGGAAGCCGAGCGACTTGTCGAAATAGTCGGTGACATGCTCGCCCAGCGCGCGGCGATGCAGGCGATCGTCCACGTCGCCGGACACCACCACGATCGGCACGTAGATCTGCGGCGCCGATTCGCGCACGTAGCGCGCCAGTTCCAGCCCGTCCATGTCGGGCAGGCGCAAGGCGATGGTAATGAAATCGAACACGCCGGCCTGCAGCAGCCGATGCGCATCGGCGCCGGAACCGCAATCGACCACGTCCGCCTGCGGCAATTCTTTTTGCAGCACGCGCGTGATCAGTTGGCGGACGACCTTGGAACCGTCCACCACCAGCACGCGCGGTGCGGCGCTGAGATCACGGTTGCTGATGCTTGCACTCATCGAAAAAACCCCACCATCCCGGTTTTGCGTGGCTTCCGTGCATAGCCATTCGGCAGGTGCCCCCTGCACCTGTAGGGCACCATTCTATCCGGCCCCGCGGAAACGTCCGCTATGGTGACTCAGAATGGTGCAAGGGGGTGCGAACGGCTTCACCGCTGCGGGGATTCGATACGGGCGCAGGTCGCTATGAAGATCACAGCAAGATTGCCCCGGCCTACTCCCCGCTATTGATCAAAGATGGGGACAGGGAGAATTGGAGTTCAGGCGGCCTTGCGCAATTGCCAGGCGCTGACCAGTCGCGCCCCCAGCCAGCCCAGAAACGCGGCCGCCACTGGCACCGCCAGCAGCAACCAGGGTGGCAGGCCACCGACGCGCAGCGAGCCTTCGTAAACCTGACTGAGCCGCGCCACCGGTTCGGCCAGTGCGAATTCGATCGCCAGGGCCAGGCCGACCGCCAGCACGCCGCTGAACAAGCCGTACCAGATGCCGGCGTACAGATACGGGCGCCGCACGAAGGCGCGACTGGCGCCGATCAACTTGAGTACGCCGATTTCTTCGGCGCGGCTGGTGATGTCCACGCGCACCGTATTGCCGACCACCAGCAGCACCGCCAGCGCGAACAGCGCAGCCAGAATCAGCACCAGGCGATTGCCCACGCCGAGCAGCGCGTCCAGGCGTTGCCGCCAGGTGCCGCTGTCCTGCACCATGTCCACGCCCCGCATGCCGCGCAGATCGTCCACGAGCCGGCCGGCCGCCTCGGCGGAAATACCGTCCTGCGGTTGTACTTCGAGCACGAAAGGCAGCGGGTTGTCGTCGAGCGCATGCAATGCATCGGAGAAGCCCTGCATCTTGCTGAGCTCGTCCATGCCCTGCTGCGGCGACTTCACCGTGACGTGTGCAACGCCGTCATGCTGCTCGATCTGCCTGGCCAGGATCTGCGCATTGCCGGCCACCTGATCGGTTTTCAGGAACACGTTGATCACCTGGTTGCGCCCCAGCGCATTACCCAGCGATTGCACGTTCGAGAGCAGCAGGTAGAACGCCAGCGGCAACGCCAGCGCAAGGCCCATCACCGCGATGGTGAGCAGGCTGCCGACCGGCTTGGCGGCGAGGCGACGCAAACTCGCGCCCGCGCTCCAGCCGTGATGTTCCCGCCAACTGGAAAACGGACGGCGATGGCTGCGTTCGCTGCGTGACGGTGCTTGCGTTTCGGTCGGTGCGCTCACAGCACTTCCTCCGCCGCGACGTCAGCCACCAGCCGGCCATGATCGAGCACGACCACGCGTTTTTTCACGCGCTTGATCAGCGGCAGATCATGGCTGGCGATCAGCACCGTGGTGCCGAACTGCTGGAATTCGGCGAACAGGCTCATGATTTCGAACGCCAGTTGCGGATCGAGATTGCCGGTGGGTTCGTCGGCGATCAGCACGCTCGGCTTGGCGACGATCGCCCGCGCAATGCCCACGCGCTGCTGCTCGCCGGTGGACAGCGACGCGGGCAGTTGCCGTTCGTAATCGAGCAGGCTGACTTTTTCCAGCGCAGCGCGCACGCGGCGGCCGCGTTCCAACGGCGCAATGCCGCCGATCACCAGCGGCAGTTCCACGTTGGCGAATACGCTGCGATCCATCAGCAGGCGATGATCCTGAAACACCATGCCGAGGCTACGGCGTAGCTTGGGAATACCGCTTTGGCTGACCTTGGCCAGATTCTGGCCGTCCAGCGTGACGTGCCCGTGCGTGGGGCGTTCGATCAGCGCCAGCAGCTTGAGCAAAGTGCTCTTGCCTGCGCCGGAGTGCCCGGTCACGAACGCCATCTCGCCTTTGGCGACTTCGAACGTAAGCTGCGAAAGGGCCTCGTGGCCCCCTTCGTAACGCTTGCTGACTTGATCGAAGCGGATCACGCGTTTCCCTGTCCTGCGCTGGTTGCCTGGCGGCAAGGATAAAGGGAATTGAGAACGGTCGGGAATCGGGAAGGCGCGCGACCGTGAACCTCGCGAGCGCCTATCTTCCGATTCCCAATAAGCGATTTAGGATTCGCGCCCGGTAAACAAGCGTGCAATGCGACGGAACAAACCGAGTTTCTGCGGCGGCGCTGCCTGCTGAGCGGAAGGCGATTGCGCCACCACCTGTCGCGAGGGACGGTTGGCGGTCGTTGCGGCGGACTGATTGACGGCCACCTCGGCCGCCGGTGCCGCGCCCGACCGATGCCGGCCACGACCACCGCGACGGCGGCGACGCTTGCCCTCGCCGTTTGCCGTTTCCTGTGCCGGCGCATCAGCCGAAGCATGCACGGGTGTCGCGACTTTCTCTTCGCGTTTGGCTGCGCCACGATCCTCGCGCGGCGGGCGCGGACGATCATCGCGCCGTGGCCGCTGCCCGGGCGAACCCGAACGTTCGCCACTGCGGCCTCCGCGCGAACCACCAGATGGCTTGCCGTCGCGCGGAGCCACCTTGTCGCCGAACGCTTCGCTGTCCGCCGCCGCTTCGGCCGCGTACTGCGCATCGATCTGCTTGGGCGCAGGCATCACCAGCAGATCCGCTTCCAGATTGGCTACCGGAATCTTCTGGCCGATGTAGGTTTCGATCTCCGGCAGGGACATCGCATACAGATCGCAGGCGAAGCTGATCGCATCGCCTTCGGCGCCGAGGCGCGCGGTGCGGCCGATGCGATGCACGTAGTCTTCGGCATCCTGCGGCAGGTCGTAGTTGAACACGTGGCTGACGGCCGGAATGTGCAGGCCGCGTGCCGCGACGTCGGTGCATACGAGCACTTCGAGCTGGGAATCCTGGAAACGCTGCAGCAACTTCTGGCGCTTGAGCTGCGGCACGTCGCCGGACAGCGCGCCCACGCGATAACCCTGCCGCTTCACGCGATCGGTGATGCGTTCGGCCGCGGCCTTGGTGTTGACGAAGATGATGCTGCGCTCGGCCTTGGTGCGCTCGAGCAGGTTGAGCAGCAGCGGCATTTTTTCTTCCTTTGCCGGGAAGTACACCAGCTGCCGCACGCGGTCAGCGGTGATGTTGTCGGTTTCCACCGTCATCTTCTCGGCGTTGTGCATGTGCTCGTAGGCAAGCTCGAGCACGCGGTGCGACAGCGTGGCGGAGAACAGCAGCACCTGGCGCTGCTCGCGCGCCGGCAGGCGGCGGAAGATGAAGCGCACGTCCTTGATGAAGCCGAGGTCGAACATGCGATCGGCTTCGTCGATCACCATCACTTCCACGCCATTGAAGCCGAACACGTTCTGCTTGTAGTAGTCGAGCAGGCGGCCGGGGGTGGCGATGATGATGTCGCAGCCATCTTTCAGCTGCTGGCGTTGCTTGTCGTAATCGACGCCGCCGTAGATCAGCGCGGTGCGCAGGCCGGTGTAGCGGCCGATGTTCTTGGCGTCTTTCTCGATCTGGATGGCCAGCTCGCGCGTGGGGGCGATCACCAGGGCGCGCGGGTCGGCATCCTTGCGTTCGGCCACCGCCGGACGCGTGAGCAGCCGGTTCATCAGGGCAACCAGGAAGGCGCAGGTTTTGCCGGTGCCGGTCTGGGCCTGGCCGGCCACGTCACGGCCTGCGAGCGCCATCGGCAAGGTCAGCGCCTGGATCGGCGTGCAGCGTGCGAAGCCGGCCTCGTCAAGGCCTTGCTGCAGCAGCGGGTGCAAATCGAATTGGGTAAAGAAGGTTTCGGTAAGTACGGTTTGGGACATGAATGGGAATCTGGTACAGGCCAGCGAACGAGCGCTTGGGCCCGGTCCCGCAGTCAGTCTGGCAAACCTTGGGACAGGTGGATGGATGCGACGCGCAACAGGCGTCGAGAGAATGGCTGCATCCCGCCGGCATAGGTGGAGCGGCTCGTGAAGCAGGCTTCACCTATGCCGGCCGGTAGTAGCTCAGATGCCCTTGAATCGCTTGAATCGCGTCCCGACTTAGGCTGGAATGGAACACATGCCGCAACGGCACTGATTCCACTTCCCGGATCGACCCGCGCCCCATGGGCACTTCCATTAGTGTAACTGATGATCGGCACGCGGTCTTAACCTACCCGCCTTACCCCCGGAGACACTACGGTGAGCGAACTGATTACCCACGTGAACGACGACGCCTTCGACCAGGAAGTGCTGAAGTCCGAGACCCCTGTGCTGCTGGACTTCTGGGCCGAATGGTGCGGTCCGTGCAAGGCCATCGCCCCGGCGCTGGAAGAGCTGGCCAAGGAGTACGACGGCAAGCTGCGCATCGTGAAGCTGAACATCGACCACAACCAGAAAACCCCCCGTACCTATGGCGTACGCGGCATTCCCACGCTGATGGTGTTCAAGGGCGGCAAGGTGGAAGCCACCCAGATCGGCGCTGTGAGCAAGGGGCAGCTCAAGCAGATCATCGACAAGACGATCTGATCACAGTCGCATCACCCGTCGCTGCGGCCACCCTTTACGGCGCTGCGCGACGGGTGCTAGATTCAATCCTATCGGGGCTGTCCACGCCCTCTGCGCGTTCCGCGCAACGCTCGTCCTCCCTCCTGTCATCAACGGCGCCCCGTGAGGTTTGCCCGTGTCCGATATCGAAAGCAAAGATTCTTCCGACGCCATTCGCGCCGACTCGAAACCTGTGACTGAAACCCCTACTCGAACCCGTTCGCCACGTCGATCCGCCGCTGCAGCGAGCGAGGCCAGCCGTCCCGCCGAAGGTGTCGCCGAAACACCGGCGCCTTATGCGGAGCGCCCGACCCCGCCGCCTGCCGAAGCCGCCCCGTCCTATACGCCCACGCAGGAACCGCTGCGCTATGGCGGCCAGAACGGCGAGGCGCAGGAAGCACGCGACAACGCCCCGCAAGGCGCTAACGGCAATGGCAACGGCGGCGGACAGCAGCCGGCGCAGAGCCAGGGTCAGCAAGGTCAGGGCAACGAACGCCGCAATGATCGCAACGACCGTAACGATCGCAACGACCGCAATCGCCGCCGCCGTCATGAGCGCGGCCAGCGTCCGCCAGGCCAGGGGGGGGGTGGTAGTCCGCAGCGCAATCCGCACGGCCTGCCGGTGGATGACGAGAACGCCGATATCGGCAGCAACGACCGCGTCATCAATCTCACCGAGCTGAAGCGCAAGAATCCGGTGCAGTTGCTGGAATTCGCCGAATCGCTCGGCATCCAGGAAGGCGTCGCCCGTCAGCGCCGCCAGGACGTGATCTTCAACATCCTGAAGGCCCACGCCCGCTCCGGCGGTGGCATCTGGGCCGAAGGCGTGCTGGAAATCCTGCAGGACGGTTTCGGCTTCCTGCGCTCGGCCGACGAGTCCTACCTGGCCGGCCCCGACGACATCTACGTGTCGCCCAGCCAGATCCGCCGCTTCAACCTGCGCACCGGCGACTACATCACCGGACGCGTGCGTCACCCGAAGGAAGGCGAGCGCTACTTCGCGCTGCTGAAGGTCGACGACATCAACGGCGATCCGCCGGAAGCATCGAAGAACAAGATGCTGTTCGAGAACCTCACGCCCTTGTTCCCGCGCAAGGTGTTCAAGCTCGAGCGTGGCAACGGGTCCACCGAAGACATCACCGGACGCATCCTGGATCTGGTCGCACCGATCGGCCGCGGCCAGCGCGGCCTGATCGTGTCGCAGCCGAAGTCCGGCAAGACGATGATGCTGCAGAACGTGGCGCAGGCGATCCAGTACAACCATCCCGATGTACATCTGATCATGTTGTTGATCGATGAACGTCCGGAGGAAGTGACGGAAATCGCCCGCACCGTGCGCGCCGAAGTGATCAGCTCCACCTTCGACGAACCGGCCGTGCGCCACGTGCAGGTCGCCGAGATGGTGATCGAGCGCGCCAAGCGCCTGGTCGAGCACAAGAAAGATGTCGTGATCCTGCTCGACTCGATCACCCGTCTGGCCCGCGCCTATAACACCGTGGTGCCGAGCTCCGGCAAGGTGCTCACCGGCGGCGTGGATGCGAACGCATTGCAGCGCCCGAAGCGCTTCTTCGGCGCCGCGCGCAACGTGGAAGAAGGCGGCTCGCTCACCATCATCGCCACCGCGCTGACCGACACCGGCAGCAAGATGGACGAGGTGATCTACGAGGAATTCAAGGGCACCGGCAACATGGAAGTGCACCTGTCCCGCCGCATTTCCGAAAAGCGCGTCTACCCGGCCATCGACATCAACCGCTCCGGCACGCGCCGCGAGGATCTGCTGATCGAGCCGGACCTGCTCGCCAAGATCTGGATCCTGCGCAAGCTACTGCATCCGATGGATGAACTGGCCGCGATGGAATTCATGCTCGACAAGATGAAGAACACCAAGTCGAATGACGAGTTCTTCAATTCGATGAAGCGATGAGCCTCGCGCAAAGCTGCAAACGAAAAAGCCGCCTTCAAGGCGGCTTTTTCGTTGCGAAGAAGATGCAACAGATGTCGCAGCTCACGCCTTCTTCAAGAAACACGCCTTCAACACCAGATCCTTGATCTTGTCCGAATGCCCCTCGATGTGCTCCACGTCGCCATCGATCAAACGGATGTTGCGGATCATCGTCCCCTGCTTCAGCGGAATCGAAGCACCTTTCACCTTCAGATCCTTGATCACGGTGACGCTGTCGCCGCTCTTGAGCACATTGCCGTTCACGTCGCGCACGATCTGCTCGGCTTCGGCATGCGCTGCGGCTACTTGCAGCCATTCATGACCGCAATCCGGGCAGATATAGAGCTCACCGTCCGGATAGGTGTGCTCCATGCGGCAGATCGGGCAGGCAGGAATGTCGGACATGGCGTGCGGCGCAACAAAATAACGGACACGCATTGTAGCGCCCAAGCCCGCGCGCCGAGGCTGATCCTATGGCATGACAGATAAAAACGGCATTAGCTGATAGGATTTTGTGATCCCACTCATGCCTTGGTCGTATGCGCATACTGCTGGTTGAAGACGATCATCTGGTTTCCGACGCCATAGTGCGCGGACTGGCTACCGCCGGCTACGTCGTTGACCCGGTGACCGATGCCGAATCCGTGCAAAGCCGTCTGGACGTCACCCACTACGATCTGGCCATCGTGGACCTGGGCCTGCCCGGCGAAGATGGCTTTACGCTGGTGCGCCGCTTGCGTCGCGATGGCAGCTCGTTGCCGCTGTTGATCGTGACCGCCCGCGACGGCCTGGACGATCGCGTCAACGCGCTGGATCTGGGCGCAGACGATTACATGGTCAAGCCGTTCGCCCTGCCCGAACTGGCGGCGCGCTGCCGTGCGCTGATTCGCCGCGCCACCGCCGCCACCGCCAACGAAATGCTGGTGGGCCGCCTGCGCATCGACCTGGCCGGCCGCCGCGCCATCGACGATGGCGGACGCGTGCTGGAACTCACCCGCCGCGAATGGTCGATCCTGGAATGCCTGGCCCACCACAGCGGCCGCGTGGTGAGCAAGGAACGCCTGATCCAGGCGATCGTGAGCTGGGACGAGGAAATCTCCGGCAACGCGATCGAAGTGCATGTATCGCGCCTGCGCGCAAAGCTGGGCGAGTCGGCCACGGTGCGCGGCATACGTGGTCTTGGATATCGCCTCGACGACGCGTAAGACGCGGCGCGCGAATGACCACGGGGTTTCCACTCAGGCGCGCGCCGAGCATTCGCGGACGTTTGCTCGGCTATTTGCTGCTGCCGCTGGTGCTGCTGCTGGTAGCCAGCATCTGGGTGGATCATCGAAGCTTCGTCACGCCGATCTATGACGCCTTCGATCGCGCGCTGTCGCGCGCCGCGGTCGCCATTGCAGCGCACCTGGAACGCGGCGCCGATGGGCAGATTTATCTGGAAAAGCCCGATTTCGGCCCGCTTCCCTTGCATCCCCCGGGCGCCGAACCGCCCCCGCCGCCCCCGCCTGAAAGCGAGCATGGCCCGCCGCCGCATTTCCAATCCGGCGAGCGGCCGACAGTGTGGACGCGATTGTTTCCCGGTGCACGAGACAATTTTCTGTTTCGCGTAAGCCGCCCGGACGGGCGCACGCTGGCGGGCGATGCGGGATTGCCGATCGCGCAGGATATCGGCGCCGAAAGCTTCAGCTACCGCGACGTCACTTACAAGCAATTGGTGTTGCGCGTCGTCAGTTATCGAACGCAGGTAAGCGGCGAGGCGGTGATCGTCAGCGTGGGTGAAACCGTGCATCGGCGCGATCATGGCGTGCACCGGCTGGATACGGTGATTGGTCTCAGCGATGGCATCCAGTTGCTGCTGGTGCTGGGCCTGTGCCTGCTTGGCATCACCGTCGCGCTGCGCCCGATCAACCGACTGCGCGAACGGATCACGCATCGGCCACCGCAATCGCTGCAGCCGCTGCCGCTGGAGCCGGTGCCGAGCGAGGTGCGTCCGCTGGTGCAATCGCTCAATACCTTGTTGGCGACCGTGCGCGATGCGGCGCAGGCGCAGCAGCATTTCCTCACCAACGCCGCGCATCAATTGCGCACGCCGCTGACCGGCCTGAAAGCACAACTGGAAGTGCTGGCCACCGAAACCAGCGACGAAGCCCAGCAGGATCGCATCACCCGCCTGCAGGACAGCGTGGATCGGCTGGCGCATACCGCCAACCAGTTGCTCGCGCTTGCGCGCGCCGAGCCGTCGACGCATACGCCCGGCGATTTCGTCGACGTGCGGCTTGGCGCATTGATCGGCACCGTGGCCGATTCCATGCTGGATCGCGCCCTCGCGCGCAACATCGACCTGGGCGCGGAATGCGAGCCGGCACACGCGCGCGGCGTGCCGTGGCTGCTGCACGAGCTGCTGATCAACCTGCTCGACAACGCGATCCGCCATACGCCCGATGGCGGTCGCATCACGCTGCGCTGCGGACGGAACGACGGCGCGGCGTATCTGGAAGTGGAAGACAGCGGTCCCGGCATTCCTCCCGCGGAGCGCGAACGCGTGCGCGAGCGTTTCTATCGTGCCGCCGGCAGCGATGGGCAAAGCAGCGGCCTGGGGCTGGCGATCGTCGAGGAGATCGCGCGCAGCCATCATGCGCGGTTCGACATCCTGGATGCCCATGAGGGGACGGGCGCGCGAATGCGCGTGACATTTCTTGCGGATACAGCCGGGAAGCGGGAATCGTCCACCGGAGACGCTTAGGGCCTGCCGCGAGCAGCCCTGCCCGGCTCCTATACCGCCCCGTACAATTTTTTCGTTCACCCCCTTTTCGCGGCGGTGCGATGCCTCCATAGTCGGGAGCTATCCCCGTGAGGCTTGCCACGTGTCCATACCCAGTGCCGTCAAAAGCACCCCGATCTACGGCCGCCAGCAATTGATCGACTATCTCGCAGCCGGCGAAAAGCCGCGCGAGGCATGGCGCATCGGCACCGAGCACGAGAAGTTCGGCTTTCGCACGAACGACCTGCGCGCGCCCGCGTTCGAAGGGGAGCACGGCATCCGCGCGCTGCTCGAGGGTATTGCCGCGCGCTACGGCTGGGATATCGCCCGCGAAGGCGACACGCCGGTGGCGCTGGTGCGCGACAAGGCCAACATCACGCTGGAACCGGCCGGCCAACTGGAGCTCTCCGGCGCGCCGCTGGAAACCATTCACCAGACCTGTTGCGAAGTGAACAGCCATCTGGAAGAAGTGCGCTCGGTGGCCGACGGCCTGGGGCTCGGCTTCCTCGGCATGGGTTTCCAGCCCAAGTGGCGGCGTGACGAGATGCCGTGGATGCCCAAGGGCCGCTACAAGATCATGCGCGAATACATGCCCAAGGTCGGCTCGCTCGGCCTGGACATGATGACGCGCACCTGCACCGTGCAGGTAAACCTGGATTTCGAAAGCGAAGCGGACATGGTGCGCAAGTTCCGCACCAGCCTCGCCTTGCAGCCGATCGCCACCGCGCTGTTCGCCGATTCGCCGTTCACCGACGGCAAGCCGAACGGCTATCTGTCCTATCGCTCGCACGTGTGGACCGATACCGATGCCGATCGCACCGGCATGCTCGATTTCGTGTTCGACGATAGCTTCGGCTATGAGCGCTACGTCGACTACATGCTCGACGTGCCGATGTACTTCAGCTACCAGGATGGCCGCTACATCGATCTGGCCGGCAAGGACTTCAAGCGTTTCATGGCCGGCTCGCTCGACGAACTGCCCGGCGTGCACGCCACCATGAAGGATTGGGGCGATCACCTCACCACCGCCTTTCCCGAGGTGCGCCTGAAGCAATACCTGGAAATGCGTGGTGCGGACGGCGGCCCGTGGAATCGCCTATGCGCCTTGCCCGCGTTCTGGGTCGGTTTGCTCTACGACGACGAAGCGTTGTATGCCGCGTGGGAACTGGTAAAGGATTTCACGCGCGAAGAACGCCACGCGTTGCGTGATGGCGTACCCAAGCATGCGCTCAAGCTGCCGTTCCGCAACGGCACGGTGCGCGATCTGGCGCGCGAAACGCTGCAGATCGCCGCGCATGGACTCAAGCGCCGCAACCGGCTCAACCGCAACGGCGCGGACGAAAGCATCTTCCTTGAGCCAATGATCGAAATCGTGGAAGCCAATCAGACGCCGGCCGAGCGCAAACTGGAACTGTTCCATGGCGCGTGGAACGGCAGCGTGGATCCGGTCTTCAAGGAATTCGCATATTGATCGCCGCAAGCGCTGACCACGCGTCCTTTCTTTCCGGATTGCTGCTCGGCGCATCGCTGATCATTGCGATCGGCGCGCAGAACGCGTTCGTGTTGCGGCAAGGCCTGCTGCAATCGCATCGTTTTCCGGTGGCGCTGTTCTGCGCGCTGTCCGACGCGGTGCTGATCGCCGCCGGCGTGGGCGGCCTGGGCGCGGCTATCGGGCAGCATCCGCGCCTGCTCATGGTCGTGGCGTGCGCCGGCGCGCTGGTGCTGGCCTGGTACGGCATCAAGGCGATGCGGCGCGCGTTTCATCCGGAAGTGCTAACGGCCGATACGCATGGCAACGCCGGCAGCGTGTGGCGCGTGCTTGCCGCCTGTGCCGGCTTCACCTGGCTCAATCCGCACGTCTATCTGGATACGGTGCTGCTGATCGGCAGCCTCGCTGCGCCATGGCCTGCACCATGGCCGCGTGCGTTTTTCGGCCTTGGCGCGGCCACCGCTTCCTTCATCTGGTTCTTCGGCCTTGCCTACGGCGCGCGCCTGCTCGCGCCGCTGTTTCGCAAACCGCTGGCGTGGCGCGTGCTGGATGTATTGATTGCACTGGTGATGTGGGGCATTGCAGGCAAGCTGCTGCTCTCCTTCCTGGTGCGATCGTAGGCTGGGATGCAATCCCAGCATCGTCATGCGTGAGCACATCGAGATGCTGGGATTGCATCCCAGCCTACATGCTGATCAATCGTACGTACGGATACCCAACCAGCGCGCCACCAGCGTATCCAGGCTCGCCTTCCCCGGCCCTGCGATCAGGAACCAGAAGAAGATCAGCGAATACACCACTTCGTCGGCCTCGACGTAGTCGTCCAGTCCCATCAGGTTGCTCGATACCACCAGTGTCACGGCGACGATCATGTTGATGATCATTGGAATGGTAACCAGGCGCGTGAACAGACCGAGCATCAGCAACAGGCCGCCGACCAGCTCCGTCCACGCCGACAGCGCCGCGCTGAACGCCGGATGGGGAATGCCCCAGCCCACGAAGCGCTGGGTAAAGCCATCGAGGTTATGCACCTTGGCGATGCCGGTTTCCAGCCAGAAATAGCCGAACACCAGTCGCACCACCAACGGACCGAGCCAGCGCCAAGCATGCGCGATGCCAAGCAGACGCGAAGCGGTTGTAGCCACGATATGACGCATTGCACATATTCCTGCCCATGAAGTGAGCGCATGATGCGCGGGCTCGCCCAGGCCCACTATATCCAGGCGTCCAGACTTTCTTGCCCGTGAGCTTGTCCGACAGGCTCCCGGGATCCGCTGGACGAACGGGCATAAATGCGGGATGCACGGGTGCAGCGACCGACGGATCGGAGCAGCACAATGCGCTTGTCCGGATTCGCAGCTTCCCTGCGCGATGGACCCGTGATTCCCTCAGTGCCGCCTTGCGGCGCCTACAAATTCTTGGAGCCATAGATATGAACATCAAGACAGTCAATGCCAGCGCCATGGCCGTGATGGTCGCCGGTCTGTTTGCTGCTGCCGCCGTTTCCGCTGCGCCGGTCGGCGACAAGGCCGCCGGTGACCAGGCCATGGTCAAGTGCATGCATTCGTCATCGTGCAAGGGCCAGGGCGCCTGCAAGCAGGCCACCAACTCCTGCAAGGGCCAGAACTCGTGCAAGGGCGAAGGCTTCACCATGCAGAAGACCCAGGCCGATTGCGATGCAGCACAGGCTTCGGTGAAGAAGTAATGTGACGTACCTCCCTCTCCCCCCGGGGAGAGGGAGCCGGCATTCGCAATGAGCCATGCCATGACAGCAGCACGCTCCGACTCACTCCCTTATCTCGGCTACGGCCTCGGTCTGCGCATCGATCACTACGAAGCGCTGCTGGCCAGGCCCGCGCAAGTGCAATGGCTCGAAGTAGTCTCGGAAAACTACATGGTCGACGGCGGTCTACCGCTGGTATGGCTCGATCGTTTTCGCGAGCGTTATCCGCTGGTGATGCACGGCGTATCGATGTCGATCGGCAGCACCGACCCGCTCGACGAAGGCTATCTCGCGCGGCTTGCCGCACTGGCGCAACGCGTGGAACCCATGTGGGTATCCGATCATTTGTGCTGGACCGGCGTGCAAGGCGTAAACCTGCACGACTTGATGCCGCTACCGTATACCGAAGAGGCGCTACGCCACGTCGTCAGCCGCGTGCAGCGCGTACAGGACCGGCTCAAGCGCCGCATCCTGCTGGAAAACGTGTCGAGCTATGTCAGCTTTGCGCAATCGCAGCTCACCGAGTGGGAGTTTCTCGCCGAGGTGGCCGAGCGCGCCGATTGCCTGATCTTGCTCGACATCAACAACGTGCACGTCAGCGCGATGAACCACGGCTTTTCTTCGCTGGATTACTTGCGCGGCATCCCTGTTTCGCGCGTGCAGCAGTTTCATCTGGCCGGTTACGAACAGGGCGAACGGCTGATCATCGACACGCACGATGCAGCGGTGTCCAACGCCGTGTGGGAGCTCTACGTGGAAGCCGTGCGCCGCTTCGGCCGCGTGTCGACCATGATCGAGCGCGACGATCATTTTCCGCCGCTTCCCGAGCTGATCGCCGAACTCGAACACGCCCGCGCCTTGGCCGAGCCGCTGCTGCAGGACGCGGCATGAGCTCGCTGCAAGCGATCCAGCTGCAAATGCTCGAGGCCGTGCTTGCCGCGAAAACCTCGGCAATGCCGCCGGTGCGCAGCGACGCCATCGCCGATGCGCACAGCAGGCTGAGCGTCTACCAGCATGGCTATCGCATACGCCTGCGCGATGCCTTGAAGAACGAACTCGCCGGCTTGCAGCGCATGGCTGGCCGAAGCTTCGATGCGCTGCTCGATGCCTACGTGGAAACGCATCCGTCCGGCCACTACAACATTCGCTGGTATGGCGCGGGCCTGGCGAATTTTCTGGAAGGCGCGCATCCCGATCGACCTCACCTGTCCGAGATGGCCCGGCTGGATTGGGCGATTTCCACCGCGTTCGATGCAGCCGATGAACCGAGCCTCGGCATGACGCAACTTGCGGGCATTCCGCCCGACGCATGGGCCAACCTGCGCCTGCAGCCGCAAGCCAACCTCCAAATACTGATTTGCGCGCACAACGTGGATGCCTTCCGGCGCGCCGCCGACCGCGACGCCGCGCGCCCGCATGTGCGCCGGTACGCCAGGCCACGCCGCATCCTGGTGTGGCGCCAGGCCATGTCGGTCCACTATCGGCGTCTGGACGAGGATGAATGGCAGGTGCTTGCGGCCACCCAGCGCGGCGATACGTTTGCCGCGCTGTGCGCGATCCTGGCCGAACGCCACGGCGAAACTGCCGCCATGGGCCGCATGGTGGCTTTGCTGCAGACCTGGGTCGCCGCCGGCCTGTTGCGGAGCCTGGGCTGATGGCGGTGTAACCGCCGCCGCACTTCCCGCGAATAGCTGGCATAGCATCCAGCCACGGAAGTGTCGCCTCATGTACATCGAGTACGCCTGCAGCTTTGCCAGCGCCCCGTGTCCGCCGCGGCTGGAGCCGGCCCTGGAAGCCCTGCTCAATCAATCGATGCTACGGGTCGAGGTGATGGACGAGTTGTGGCAATGCGGCGCCCGCTTCTTCGACGAGCCGCGCCTTGCGCATGGAGCGTTCCATCTGATCGGCGATGGCCAGTGCGAAGTGGTGAGCGATGCACTGGACGAACCGTTGCTGTTGGAACCCGGCGACCTGGTGGTCTTTCCGCACGGCGATGCGCATCGATTGCGCGCGGCGCCAACCGGCGACACTCACATCACGCGTATGATCTGCGGCGAGCTGCACTTTTCCAGCCATACCCAGCATCCGCTCAAACATGCCCTGCCCGCCTGTTTCGTCGTACGCGCCGCGCAGGCCGATACGTTGTTCCGCAATCTGTCGGCCATGATGATCGGCATGACCGGCGCCGGCGTGCCCGGCCGCCAGGTGCTGCTGAACAAACTGGCCGATACGCTGTTTACGCTGGCGATCTGCGACTACGCCCAACGTCACGCCGATCGCCGCGGCTTGTTCACTGCGCTCACTGACGTGCGCATCTGCAAGGTGTTGCAGGCCGTGCATGAACGGCCTGGCGATCCATGGACCATGCAGGCGATGGCGTCGCTGGCGTGCATGTCGCGTTCGGCCTTCGCCGAGCGCTTCGCGCAGCTGATGAAGATGCCGCCCATGCAATACGTCACCCAGTGGCGCGTCAGCGTGGCCGAGCGCCTGCTGCACGATCGCCAGCTCTCGGTGGCCACCATTGCCGAACAGCTGGGCTACCGCAGCGAAGCCGCGTTCCGGCGGCTGTTCAAACGGGTCAGCGGCATCTGTCCGGGCCGCGTCCGCGCCTCCCGCCCGCATCCGGGTGTTCGGCTGGAACACCACCAGGGCCTGCGCCCCGCCGCCTGATAGAACCGGCGGTTGCAGCCGCTTCCTTGAAACGTGGCATCATCTCCGCAGGCGCGTTGAGAAACCGCTCAGACTGGTGCTGTCCCGCCGCGATTATTGAACGATCTGGTTTGTCTATCGGGCGGGCCCACTTTACGGCGTGGCATTGAAGGAGAGCAGCTGAATGGCATCGTTTCGAGGCGGCAGGGATGGCAACGCCACCAGAACAGCTCATCCTGCGCTTTCGCGGCGTCTTCGCACCGGCGTAGGTCCCATGGCCGCTCGCAATCTGCACGGGCACGTGGTGCAGGTGCTCGGGCAGCGCATCGTCAGCGGGGCCATCAAGCAAGGCGAAGTGCTGCCGCCCGAAGCCACCATGGCGGAGGACATGGAAGTAAGCCGCACCTCCCTGCGCGAAGCGATGAAGGTGCTTTCGGCCAAAGGCCTGGTCGAAGCGCGGCCCAAGGTCGGTACGCGCGTGCGCGATGCGCGTTTCTGGAGCCAGCTCGACGCGGACGTGCTGGCCTGGCGCTGCGCATCGATGCCCACCGCGGACTTCGTGCAGAAGCTCTCCGAAATGCGCGAGATCATCGAGCCCGCCGCGGCGGCGAGCGCGGCCAGCCATCGCACTGTGACGCAGTTGAAGCGCATGCAGACCGCGTTCGATGCGATGGAGGCATCGCATGACCCGGAATCCTGGACCACCGCCGACATCGATTTCCACGAAGCGATTCTCGCGGCCACCGGCAACGAGTTGCTGATTTCGCTCTTCTCGGTGATCGAAACGGCGCTGAGCAGCTACTTCACCATGTCCGCACTCACCGCAGTCAATTTCAAATACTCGCTGCCGCAGCATCGCGCCGTGTTGCTGGCCATTCGCGAGAAAGATGCGGAAGCCGCGCAAAAGGCGATGCTCAAGGTGATTTCGGATACGCGTGAGAACCTGAGCAACAAGCGCCGCAAAGCGTAAAGCTCCCCTATAGATTGGGCTGAGGCGTAGCCGAACCCCAACCTACGGGAACATCTCAAAATGCGGGGTCGAATTCGATGTAGTCGAGATCATAGGCGTGTTCCGCGCCCGCCACCTCGATCGTGTTGTCGCCATTCTTCAGACTGACGCGTACGTCCATCAGATTCCAGCCACTATCGCCATCCGCCTTGCTGCTTGCGGTGACCGCAGTACCGTTGACGCTGATGCGCGGTGTCGCGGGCAATCCCATATCTTCATAGCGCACGCGCAACACATGCGTGCCGCCTTGCTCGCGATGAACATCGAACCTCAGCTTTCCATAAGGCGCTGACGCAATCCGCGCAAAGCGACGGTTGGACGCATGCGGATTGCCGATCACCACCGCGTTCGTCCGTGCGGCATCTTCCGCTTCATAGCGATTGAAGTTGAGTGGCGCCTGCGCATACAGCATCACGTTGTAGGCCGCTTTCCAGGCATGTTCCAGCTCTGGCGCCGAAGAAGACGTGATGTGCAGGAAACGGCCGTCCTTCTGCTGCAGCAGTGCTTGCGTCCAACCTGCGTGGATATTGCCGGTCACCTTCTGCACCGGCGCCGGCACTTCCCACCACGCGCCGCGGCCGCCGTCGTTGTTCCAATACAGGCTGCGGCCTGCCGCATCGCCGTTGCCGCCCGCACGTTCGGCGGATACGACAATCACGCCTTGCGGCCCACCCACCGGAAACCAGCTCACCACCGGACACGCCGCGGGCCACGCACCACCTTCCGTCTGCACCGCTGTGCCGTGGTCCGCCGGATCACCGAAATGCAAACCGTCAGCACTGAATTTCAAATGGACTTGCCCGTTGTTCGGGCCGTCGATGTCTTCGTAGTTCATGACGTAATGCCGATCGGGCAGGCGCGCCACGATCGCCATACCCGGGCGCTCCACGCCGCCTGGCATCGCCACGTCCACCGTTTCCTCGCTCCAGCTCTTGCCGCCATCGGAGGAAAGCTTGTGCGCGAGAATCTGATTGAAGCCTTCACGCTTGTGCTGTTCGCTGGAGTAGTACGCGATCATCCGGCCATCGTCGAGGATGTGAATATTCGGTTCCCACACGCCGCGATTGTCCTTGTCTTCAGGATGGCCGCCGCCCTGCACGATCGAGCCGCGGTAGTGCCAGCTCTTGCCTTGATCAGTGGAGGCGTAGAGTTGCAGATCCTCCTCGACCACGTGCCCTTTGGGATCGTTGCGCGTGGCATTGGCGGCAAGCAGCAAGGTGCCGCGTTTCAAGTCGCCGCTATCTCGCTGCAGCCGGGAAATATTCGGTTGCCAGCGCAACTGCCACAGCGGATTTCCGGCATGAACCTGGTCGACCACGTTCTGCATGAAGTGCCAGGTCTTGCCGGCATCATCGCTCGTATAGAGCGGAATGCCGGCCATGCCTGCCTGCTCGAATACCAGCAGCAGATGTCCATCAGCCTGCGCATCATCTTGCTGCGATAGCCGCACGACCGATGCGTAGCCCGTGCCCTTGGCCAGAAACTGGCCGCTCGCCACATCCGGCGGCTGATCCTGTGCATGAGCAGTCGTTGCCGCAAGCAACAGGCAAGCCGTGCGAATGGCGAAACTACATAGCGTTCGACGCATGCTTCATCCTCAAATGGTGAAGCGGCGGTCGCACGAAGGCGACCGCCAGGAATAAAAAAAAGGAGCACCGCGAGCGATGCTCCCGAGGGGAACCAGAGGATGAGCTGATCGATTCCGCGTCGGCGCCATCGGCCCTGTCTGTCCGCAAGCCTTCGGTCCGCCGGCTCGATAGACAGCCAGTCTGCCTTCGCCAACGGCCCTGCGGCCTACGAACAGACAGAACCGATGGCATCCGCGCAGAATCAATCGACTCATCCTTAGAGCTTGAAACGAAAACCGAGACTTACGGTGCGATCCTGGTAGCGGATGTCACGCGGCCGCGACGTGCCATTGCCCCAGTACTGATGCAGGTTCGCACCCAGCAGGTTGGTCGCACCCAGCACGACCGAGCTGTGGTTGTTGAGGTTGTAGCTGACGGACAGATCTACCTGGTTCGCCGGCACGATTTCATCGTTCATGCTGGCGACGTTCGGCGCATTGAAGCCGTCGATGAAGCGGCTGCGGTAGTCGTAGGCCAGACGTACCGACCAGCCGTACTTCTCATACATCAGCACCGCATTGCCGTTGTGCTTGGACACGTTCTGCAACGGCGTGGTGACCATCGGGCCGCCCAGGTATTGCGGCGACTTGGTGGAACCGTTGATGTAGGTGTAGTTGACCTGCACGCCCAACCCGTTCCACGCACCCGGCAGGAAGTCGAAGAACTGCTGATAGGCCAGCTCCACGCCATCCAGGAAACCGTTACCCGCGCTTTCCGGACTGCTGATCTGGTACGGCTGCCCACCGATCACCTCGTTGGTGACGTAGCTCTGCACGTAACCGTTGATGTTGCGATAGAACGCACCCGCACTCGCATAGCTGCCCGGCGCGAAGTACCACTCCAGCGACAGGTCGTAGTTGTTGGACTTGACCGGCGTCAGATACGCATTGCCGCTGTTGCCCTGGCCGGCGCGGTTGATGGTGCCGGGATTGAGCGAGATCGACGGGTTGAGATCGCCGAAGTTCGGATAGGTCACCGTCTTGGCGGCCACGAAGCGCGCCTGCAAGGTATCCGTGATGTGCAGCACGGCGCTCAGATTCGGCAGATACACCGGCGCACTGGTCGACAGGCTCAGCGGCGAGTAGATGTTGGTGGCGCTGTTGTACGAGAAGGCGCTCAGGTTGCGGTTCACGTCTTCGATGCGCACACCGATCAAGCCATTCAACGGCATGCCGAACAACGTCGTGGCGTATGCCGTCTGCAGATAACCGGCGAAGTTCTTCTCGTCGATGCTGTAGAAACGGCCCGGATTGATCGGCTGCAATCCTTCGTTGGTGCCGTACAGCGCGCGGATCGCATCGGCGTTGCCGTTGAGATAGTTGTAGCAACCGGTCAGCCAGCCGCCGGGCAAGGCCGATGAGCTGGGCATGGCGCAAAAGTAGTTGGCCGGGAAACGCGCCAGCACCTGGTTGGCGGGATTGGGATTCAACGCGATCGCACCCGTGCCGCCTGGCGGTGCAATCGAATTGGTGACGCTGCCTTCGTAGTTGGCGCGATGATCGGTGGCGCGCACGCCGAATTGCAGGTTCTGGAAGAAGCCTGAGTCGAACGTATATACGCCATCGGCGCGCCACGACAGCTCCTTGCCGCGTTGCACCGACCAATTCTGGAACAGGCCGTTCAAGTAGTAATTGCTGGGGTTGTTCTGCGGACTGCCGGCCAGCGACCAGTTCTGCTGGTTGCCGGACGTGCCGTTCCACACGGTGGTGATCGGTCCCTTCAGGAAAGTATCGACGATGAACGTGTTGTCCATGAAGGAGCTGAGCGTGGACGACAATTCGGTCGACAGGCTCAGCACTTCGTTGTGCCATTTCGCGCCGATCGCGTTCTGGATGTCGTGGCCATGCTGCGCATGCGCCTGCGTGCTGGTGGCCGCGTAGCTGTTGCCGCTCCAGGTCGCGCTGGTGGCGTCGCAGATGGTTTGCCCGTAGTACTGGCCGGCCAACTGGTCCGGGTAGCAATGATTGCCGACCGTGTACGAGCTGGGCGTCACCACGCCAGTGGGGAAACTAAAGAAGAACGGCTGGCTGTAGCTGTCCTTGTCCCAGTCGTACAGGCCTTCGGCGTAGATCTCGGTGTGATCGTTCGGCGCCCACTGCACCGCATAATTCATCTCAGGACGGCGGCGGTAGCCAAGGTTGTAGTCCGCGCCGAAACCGTTCGGCACCTCCACCAGGGTGCCCGACGGACTGCGCAACGGATTGCCGGAGCCATCGGTCAGCAAGCGCGGAAAATCGCCCCACACCGCCTTGTAGTCATAGTGCTGCGTGATGATGCTGGCGTTGAGCAGCGCACCGAATTCGCCGGCATCGGTCTTCCAGCGATCGCTGAGCAGGAAGCTGCCGGTGCCGTCCGTGCGCCCTGCGTTGGAGCTGTTGATACCGGTGACAGTGCCGGCCACCTCCAGCCCTTTGAAATCGAAGGGCCGATACAACTGCATGTCCACCAGACCGGCGATGCCTCCCGCGGGCAGGCTCGCGTCGCTGGTCTTGTATACCTGCACCGACTTCACCGCGGTGGCCGGCAGATTCTGGAACGCATACGCGCGGCCGACGCCGCTGACGATCTCGCGGCCATTCAAGGTGGTCACCACGTTCGGCAAACCGCGGATCACCACGCTATTGGCTTCACCTTGGAAACCCTGCGCAATCTGCACGCCGGTAATGCGTTGCAGTGCGTCGGCCACGCTGTTGTCGGGCAACTTGCCGATGTCTTCCGACACGATCGAGTCGACGATGTTGTCCGAATCCTGCTTGATTTCCGCAGCCGACCCCAAGCTCGCGTGCAGCGGCGTCACCACCACCGTGGAAAGCGTCGACGCGACGGTCTCTTCCTTCTTTTTCTGATCCTTGGCGCTCTTGGTATTGCCGGGCGCCGTCTCGCTGGTCTGCGCATCGGTGGCGCTCTGGGCCGGCTGGCTGGTGGGTTGTGCCGTGGTGGTATCCGCGTGCACGGGCGCCAGCGACGAGGCGATGGCGACGGCCAGCAAGGTCATGGTGCAGGTAAGAGTGGTATTCCGCTTCATGGTTTTCTCCCCTTCGGTCTGAGCCGTGCGTTCGTGTCTGCCGGCGGTACCGAATACGTGTTTATGGGCCAAATTTGCGTTTAGTACTACTATATGGTCAGCAGCATCCGGCCACAGGAAAGACCGCCTCCCGCGGTCTTCGATCGCAGTAAAAAAAGTTAGTCCGCCGTGTTCATGGCACGGCTGTTTTCGGCAACCGGAAGCATGGCGGCATCCGCCGGCACCACACCTTTTGGTGCCGCGCTCAACGCACGGAAGATGTCCGCTTCGCGTTGGCGATACGGCGTACCGTCGGGATTGAACAGGTCATGGAACCAGATCACCGGCGGTTGCAGCGTGTACGGTTTCTGCCACGAATCCCACGGAAAAATCGTCTGCGTCTTGCCGGAGACGAAGCCCCAGTTGACCATGCCGACGTCGAGTTTCTTGCCGAGCGGCGTCACGCCATCCACGGTCGAACCCGCGCTGCGCGCCATGTACTCGGTGCAGATCAGCGGACGGCCATACGTGCGCAACTGTTGCACGCGACGCAGGAAGGCTTCCGGGAAATCGTAATTGTGGAAGGTGATGATGTCCGACTGCGTGAGCTGCGTGCGCTCGATCGCATTGAGCTTGTCGAGCCTGGACCAGTCATCGTCATGCCACACGCCACTGGTCAGCGGCTGCGTCGGATGCTGGCTGCGTGCCCAGGCAAGCACCTGCGGCAGCAATTGGGCGACGCGCTGGAATTTGTCTTTCGGTTCCTGCGAAGCGTAGTTGCCGCCGCCATCGTTGTCCGGTTCGTTCCACACGTCCCACGCAAGCACGCGCTCGTCATGCGCGAAACTGCCGACGATGTCCTTCACGTAGGCTTCCAGTTGCGGATAGCGCGAAGGATCATCAAGCACCTTCGTGCCCGGCGCCTGCACCCAACCGGAGTTGTGCACGCCAGGAATCGGCGGATGCTGCGGGCCGAGCGCGGGATCGGGATCCCAGCACGAATCGAACAGCACGAAGATCGGCTTGATGTGGTGCTTGGCGGCAATCGTCAGGAACGTGTCGATGCGCTTCTTGAAACCGTCGCGGTCCTGATCCCACAGCAGGTCATGCAGGAACACGCGCATGGTGTTCATGCCGATGCCTTGCGCCCAGCCAAGTTCCTGATCGATGCGCACCGGATCGAACGTGGCGCCTTGCCACATCTCCAGTTCGTTGATCGCATTGGCGGGAATGTAGTTGCTGCCGACCGGCCACGGCTGTTTTGCATACCAGGCATTGGCCTGAGCCGCCGTCCAGCGCTCCGTATCCGCGGCGTGCGCCACGGAAATACCAAGCAGCAGCGCCAGAGCCAGGCGCCCTGCCCATCGCGTTCGCTTCATTGTCACATCCACCTTTTGTATCTTTTTTATGTCCCTATCCTGCGTACAGGATGGGCTTTTCTTTAGTTTTTACAGCAGCGCATCCTGCGCGGTGCAGCTTCCCTTGCCGATCCGGCTCGACGCTTTATTTCGCGGTTTGGTCGATGCCGAAACGGTAAACAATCACGTTGCGATAGGTTTCACCCGGTGCCAGGCGCGCCGAACCGAAATCCGGATGATGCGGCGTGTCCGGAAACAACTGCGGTTCCAGCACGAAGGCATCGCCCTGGCGATAAATGTGATGATCCTTGCCGACCGTGGTGCCATCGAGAAAGTTGCCCGAATAGAACTGCAGGCCCGGCTTGCCCGACCACACGGTCATGACGCGGCCCGAATGGGGATCTTCCACGCGCGCCACTACGCGCGGCTCGATTTCCTTGCGGCTGAGCACCCAGTTCATGTCGTAGCCGTGGCCGAACAGCAGTTGCTGCGAGTTGCCATCGCGGATGTCGCGGCCGATCGGCTTGGCCGCGCGGAAATCGTACGGTGTGCCTGCAACGGGCGCGATCTGTCCGGTCGGAATCGCCGCGGCATCGCTCACCGGTGTGATCGCATCGCCCGGAATCATCAGCGTCTGATCCATCACCGTGCCCGAACCCTCGCCTGCGAGGTTCCAGTACGCGTGATTGGACAGGTTGACGATGGTCGGTTTGTCCGTGGTCGCGACGTAGCTGATCTTGAGCTGGTTTTCGTCGCTCAGCGTGTAAGTGGCCTTGACCGTCAGCGTGCCGGGATAGCCTTGATCGCCATCGGGACTAACGTATTCCATCGTCACGCTCGGCGTCGGACCCGACTTCACGTCGAGCACCTTCCACACTTGCATGTCGAAACCCTTGGTGCCGCCATGCAAGGCATTCGGGCCTTCATTCAAGCTGAGATGGTAGGTCTTGCCGTCCAGCGCGAACGTGCCCTTGGCGATGCGATTCGCGTAGCGGCCAACGGTCGAGCCGAAATACTGGCGGCGATCGAGATAGCCCTGCAGCGTGTCGTAGCCGAGCACCACGTCGGCGAGCTTGCCGTTGCGATCGGGTACCAGCAGGGATTGCAGCGCCGCGCCATAGCTCATCACGCGTGCACGCATGCCGTGGCTATTGGTAAGCGTCACGATCTGCACGTCCTGGCCATCCGCCGTATGGCCGAACGACGCACTGGTCGCCTGGCCGGCTGTCGCAGCAAACGGCAGCATCGCCGCTGTAAAGATGGAACCGAGCAGGACTACAGATTTCAAGCAAATCCCCTTATGAAATCGGACGGCCATATGCCCTGTCGCGTCTGAGCATATTGTATGATTATATAGACCGACGGCTGCTGGAGCTTTACGCGCTGCAGCATAACCGCCGAAAGAAACCAGCGGGAACGTGAAGATTGGGGTTCGCATATCCGGGGGCGGTTGTTGACGATGTTGAAAACACAGGTGTTATACGCGAGCGAGATGACAAGCGCGTCATCCTGCCCGCGCCCTTCAAGGCGCCGTGACCGACGAACCGTACGCAGCAGCACTTTCGCAATGCAACACGATCTTCTCTTTTCCGCCACCCAATACGAGAGCCGATGAGAGTCGCCAGCGCCCGAAATTTGCACGGTCACGTCACCCAGCAACTGGGGGTGCGGATCGTGAGCGGCCAGCTCCAGCCGGGTGAAGTGCTGCCGCGCGAAGAAGCCCTTGCCGAACAGATGGAAGTAAGCCGCACCGCGCTACGCGAAGCGATGCGCGTGCTTTCCGCCAAGGGCCTGGTCGAAGCACGCCCGAAAGTCGGTACGCGCGTGCGCGAGGAACGCTACTGGCATCAGCTCGATGCCGACGTGCTGGCGTGGCGCTGCGCGTCCATGCCGACGGCGGACTTCGTGCAGAAGCTGGCGCAGATGCGCGAGATCTTCGAACCGGCCGCCGCCGCTTTCGCGGCACGCCGCCGCGATGCCGCGCAACTCAAGGAACTGGACATGGCCTATCGCGCCATGGAAGCCGCGCGCAACAGCGACGAATGGGCGCAGGCCGATCTGCAATTCCATGAAGCCGTGCTGGTTGCCACCAACAACGAGTTGCTGGTCTCGCTGTTTTCCGTGGTGGAGACCGCGCTGGGTTCTTTCTTCGTACAGTCCGCACGCAAAAGCGGCGACTTCAAATATTCACTGCCGTATCACCAGCAGGTATTCGAAGCAATACGCCGACGACAGCCCGAGGTGGCCCGTGGCGCCATGCAAAAGATGATCGTCGACTCGCGCACCCACATGACTGGCAAGCGCCGCACGAGGAAACCGGCATGAAGGCAGACGTGCAACTGATTGGACTGGATTGGGGCACCAGCAGCCTGCGTGCTTATTTATATGATGCTGCCGGCAAGGTCGTGGCCTCGCGCCAGCAGGCGTGGGGCATTCGCCACTTGCCCGAAGGCGGGTTCACCGCAGCGTGGCAAGCCATTACGCAGGATTGGCCCGCATGCGTAGCCGTTGCCGCAGGCATGGTCGGCAGCCGGCAAGGCTGGCGCGAAGTTCCTTATGTCGACGTTCCGGCGGATGCGGCAAGCATCGCCAAAGGCATGTTGCGCATCGAGGCAGAGGCCGGCCGCGAACTCTGGATCGCGCCAGGCCTGTGCCGCCACGATCCGGCGGACGTGATGCGCGGCGAGGAAACGCAGATCATCGGCGCGCTCGCGCTGCATCCGTCGTATCAGGCAAACGCGTGTTTCGTATTGCCCGGCACGCACAGCAAGTGGGCGACCGTCATCGATGGGCGCATCGCCGCCTTCGACACCGTGATGACCGGCGAACTGTATGCACTGCTGACGAAGCATTCCATTCTCAGCGCAGGGCTGCCCGCCGAAACCACGCGACCGTTCTCGCTCTACCCTTTCCTGCGCGGTCTGCACACCGTCAAGGAAAGTCGTGAGCAAGGTCTTTTCAGCCGACTGTTCTCGACGCGTGCGCTGATGCTCGCGGGCGATCTGGCCGCCGAGGACGTGCCCGATTTTCTTTCCGGCCTCTTGATCGGCGAGGAGTTCCGCATTGCACGGGTACGCGATCACGGCAGCGAGACGCCGCTATGCCTGATCGGCGATGCAGCACTGTGCGAACGCTACGCCGTGACGGCGACGCATTTTGGCTACGCCGAGCCCATCGTCATCGACGACGCCGCAGCGCAAGGGCTTTGGCAACTGGCCTCGACCGCGGGACTGCTCGCACAGGCAACACTTCATCCTTATTCCGGAGTAACAGCATGATTCGCGCGTGGCTCGATTCCCTTCCCCTGGTGGCGATTCTGCGCGGCCTTCGGCCGGATGAGGCGCTCGACATCGGACGCGCGCTGGTCGCGGAAAGTTTCACCGTGATCGAAGTGCCGATGAACTCGCCGGAACCGCTGGAAAGCATTCGCCTACTGTCGGCGGAACTGGGCCAGCGCTGCCTGATTGGCGCCGGCACCGTGCTGCAGCCCGAGCAAGTGTCGCAAGTGGCGGCCGCGGGTGGCCGTCTGATCGTGATGCCGCATGCCGATACGCGCGTGATCGCCGCGGCGAAACGCGAGGGCATGTACTGCGTTCCTGGCGTCGCCACGCCCACCGAGGCGTTCGCCGCAATCCAGGCCGGCGCCGACGCGATCAAGCTGTTCCCCGCCGAAATGCTCACCCCCACCGTGCTCAAGGCCTGGCGCGCCGTGCTGCCGCGCGACCTGGCGATGCTGCCGGTGGGCGGCATCACGCCGGAAACGATGGCCCCTTATATCGCTGCTGGCGCCAGTGGCTTCGGCCTCGGCTCCGCGCTTTACGCACCCGGCCGCAGTGCCGACGACGTCGGTCGTCGCGCCCGCGCCTTCGCCCACGCCTGGAAGACCCTCGCCGAAGGAAACAACGCATGAAGATCACCCGTCTCACCACCTTCCTCGTTCCGCCGCGCTGGCTGTTCGTACGCATCGATACCGACGAGGGCATCAGCGGCTGGGGCGAGCCGGTCGTGGAAGGTCGCGCGCATACCGTCGCGGCAGCCGTCGAAGAACTGTCCGACTATCTGGTCGGCAAGGATCCGCGCCACATCGAAGACCACTGGAACGTGATGTACCGCGGCGGCTTCTACCGCGGCGGGCCGATCTTGATGAGTGCGATCGCCGGCATCGACCAGGCGCTGTGGGACATCAAGGGCAAGCATCTGGGTGCGCCGGTGTATGAATTGCTGGGCGGCGCGGTGCGCGAGCGCATCCGCGTGTATTCGTGGATTGGCGGCGATCGCCCGTCCGATACCGCACGCGCCGCGAAGGAAGCCGTCGCGCGCGGCTTCACCGCGGTGAAGATGAATGCCACCGAGGAAATGCACTTCGTCGACACGCACGCCAAGGTTTCGCGCGTGCTGGAAAACGTACAGGCGGTGCGTGACGCAGTGGGGCCGGAAATTGGCCTTGGCCTGGATTTCCACGGCCGCGTGCACAAGCCGATGGCCAAGGTGCTGATGCGCGAACTGGTGCCGTTCAAGTTGATGTTCATCGAGGAACCGGTGCTTTCCGATCATCTGGAATGCATCCCCGAACTCGCTTCGATTTCGCCCGCGCCGATCGCGCTGGGCGAGCGCCTGTATTCGCGCTACGACTTCAAGCGCGTGTTCACTACCGGTGGCGTCGACATCATCCAGCCCGACCCGTCGCACTCCGGTGGCATCACCGAGACGCGCAAGATCGCGATGATGGCCGAAGCCTACGACGTCGCGCTGGCGCTGCACTGCCCGCTGGGACCGATTGCGCTTGCCGCCAACCTGCAACTGGATGCGATGTGCCATAACGCCTTCATCCAGGAGCAGAGCCTGGGCATCCACTACAACGCCGGCAACGACCTGCTCGACTACATCACCGACCGTAGCGTATTCGCCTACGAAAACGGTTATGTTTCCATGCCGGGCGGCCCGGGGCTGGGCGTGGAAGTGAACGAGGCCTACGTGGCCGAACGCGCGTCGGTGGGACACCGCTGGCGCAATCCGATCTGGCGTCACGACGACGGCAGTGTGGCCGAATGGTAATTGCTGCAAAGAGACCCAACCTGTCCATGTTCGCCACCTATCCCAGCCTGGTCGACCGCTCGGTACTCATCACCGGCGGCGCCACCGGCATCGGCGCAGCATTCGTCGCGCACTTCGCGCAGCAGGGTGCGCGCGTGGCGTATCTGGACATCGACGAACAAAGCGCGGCGACGCTCAATGCATCGCTGTCGAACGTACGCCATGCGCCGCTGTTCCTGCCTTGCGACATCACCGACATCGCAGCCCTGCGCAAGGTGGTCACGACGGCCAGCCACGAAGTCGGCACGTTCAGCGTCCTGATCAACAACGCCGCCAACGACCGTCGTCACAGCTTGCAAGACACCACGCCGGAAGAGTTCGAGCAAAGCATCGCTGTGAACGTGCGCCATCAGTATTTTGCGACGCAGGCAGTCGTGCCCGGTATGCGCGAGCTGGGCGGCGGCTCGATCATCTGCCTGGGCTCCATCGGCTGGATGATCAAAAACGCAGGCTATCCGATGTATGCGATGGCTAAATCGGCCGTGCATGGATTGGTGAATGGCCTGGTGCACGAGCTGGGCCAGGATCGCATCCGCATCAACGCACTGGTGCCTGGCTGGGTGATCACCGAGAAGCAGCGCGAGCTGTGGCTGGATGAAGCGGGTGAAGAGGAAATCCGCCGCAAGCAGTGTATGCCCGGCTATCTGGGTGTGGACGATCTCGCGCGCGCCGCCTTGTTCCTTGCTGCCGACGACAGCCGCATGTGCACGGGCCAGGATTTCATCGTCGACGGAGGCTGGGCATGAACTTGCAAGCTTCGCTGGTACTGGACGCGCACAATACGCTCGGCGAAGGCGTCACCTGGTGCACGCGCAGCCAGTCGCTGTACTGGACCGACATCCACGCCTCCGTGCTGTGGCGTTATCGCCCGTCCGACGGCAGCACGCGCCGCTGGCCGATGCCGGAACGATTGGCCTCGTTTGCCTTGTGCGAAGACGACGGCTGGTTGTTGCTCGGGCTCGCCAGCGGGCTGGCGTTCTTTCACCTGGAACGCGGCGAGCTGATCCGCATCGCCGAGGTGGAAGCCGGCTTGCCGACACGCCTCAACGATGGTGCCTGCGATCGGCAAGGACGCTTCGTGTTCGGCACGCTGCATGAACCCGTCGGGGGCGAGCCACGGCGCGCTGCCGGCGCTTTCTACCGGCTGCATGCCGATCTGAAACTGGAGCAGCTGCCGCTAGGCCCGGTCGCCATCAGCAACAGCATCGCATTCAGTCCCGACGGCGCGACCATGTATTACTGCGATTCGTTTACACGCACGGTGCATCGCTGCAGCTACGGCGACAACGTGACCGAAGCTTGCGTGCATATCGACCTGACGCAGCAACGCGGCGAGCCGGACGGCTCCGCAGTGGACAGCGAAGGCGGCCTGTGGAACGCCGAATGGGGCGCGGGCCGCGTGGTGCGCTACGATCGCAACGGCAAGCCAGACTTCGTCATCGACGTGCCTGCCTGCCAGCCGACACGTGTCGCCTTCGGCGGCGAGCGATTGAATACGCTGTACATCACCAGCGCCCGCGACGGTCTTTCGGCGGAAGCGCTGGCCAACGAGCCGCATGCCGGCGGGCTGTTCGCCATCGAGGTGCCCTTCATCGGCATACCCGAACCGCGTTTTGCAGGCCGGCCCATGTAAGCCGGCTTTTTTATGCATGCATGGGGAAGAAGATGAGAACATCCGCCCGATGCGATCCAAGCAGGTCCATGGATGGCCTGCCGCGAATCAGACACCCTTGTGTTTGATTCGGCGAAGCGGAGTCCGGACCGGTGCCGGGCTCGGCGCGTCGAGAAAGTGGGGGAAGCACTTGCTCGACACCCGACAACACGGAGTCATTCATGAGTGCCAACACGTATACACCACCTGTTACATCCCACGCGCCTGCCAAGCCGCACGCCAAGGCCACGGCGATTTTTACCTGCGTGCTTGCCGCACTCGCAGGCCTGATGTTCGGCCTGGACATCGGCGTGATTTCCGGCGCCACGCAATTCGTCCAGAAGGAGTTCGGCGTTTCCGATCACATGATCGAATGGATCGTCAGCGCCATGATGTTCGGCGCCGCGGTGGGGGCGCTGGCGGCCGGCTGGATGTCCTCCGCGCTGGGTCGCAAGCGCTCGCTGATCCTCGGCGCGATCTTGTTCGTAGTCGGCTCGCTGCTGTGCGGATTTGCCTGGTCGCCCGAGACGCTGATCGCGGCGCGCGTGGTGCTCGGCCTGGCGATCGGCATCGCCACCTTCACCGCACCGCTGTATCTGGCGGAAGTCGCACCGGAGTACATCCGCGGCGCGATGATTTCGCTGTATCAGCTGATGATCACCATCGGCATTCTGGTGGCGTTCCTTTCGGACACCGCTTTCAGCTACAGCGGCAATTGGCGCTGGATGCTGGGCATCATCGCGATTCCCGGCGCGTTGTTCCTGTTCGGCGTACTGTTCCTGCCGGATAGCCCGCGCTGGCTGATGATGAAGCAGCGCGAGGCCGAAGCGCTGGACGTGCTGCAGCGCCTGCGTGGCAATCCCGAGATCGTGGAGCGCGAAGCGAACGACATCCGTGAGCAATTGCGCACGCCGCAGCGCGGCTGGCACATGTTCATGGAAAACAGCAATTTCCGCCGCTCCGTCGGTTTGGGGATTCTGCTGCAGCTCATGCAACAGTTCACCGGCATGAACGTGGTGATGTACTACGCACCGCGCATCTTCCAGGACATGGGCTACGACACCACCGCGCAAATGTGGTTTACCGCGATCGTTGGCCTGACCAACGTACTGGCCACCTTCATCGCCATCGCCCTGATCGACCGCTGGGGCCGCAAGCCGATTCTCTACACCGGCTTTACCGTGATGGCGATCGGCCTTGGCGTGGTCGGCTTCATGATGGGCCAGGGCACGACGGCGCATGGCGCACAGTTGTTTACGGTCGTCATGCTGCTGGTCTTCATCGTTGGTTTTGCGATGTCGGCCGGTCCGCTGATCTGGACGCTGTGCTCGGAAGTGCAGCCGCTGAAGGGACGCGATTTCGGGATCGGTTGCTCCACCATGACCAACTGGATCGCCAACATGATCGTTGGCTTCACCTTCCTTTCCCTGCTCAACAGCTTTGGCCACACCGCCACGTTCTACTTGTATGCGGCGCTCAACGCCGTCTTCATCGTGCTGACCTTCTGGCTGATACCGGAAACCAAGGGCATCACGCTGGAGCAGATCGAGCGGAACCTGATGAGTGGCAAGCGACTGCGCGATATCGGTCGCTGATCAGTATTGCTCCCTCCCCTGCTACACGTGGGGGAGGGAACCGTTTGCGTCGAGCTCAAGCTCGGCGCCAATCGGAGAGGTTTTGTAGAGGGAACCCACGGCCGGCGACCACGCCGGCCGGTTACATCACAACAAGAACGACTCTTTCGGCATTGTCATCAACATCATGTTGCCGCCTTGGCGGCACAGGAGATGGTTTATGAAACACCCGAAGCTTTGGTCGGCTTGGCGTTCCCTCTGTGCATTGGTGTTGGTCGTGTTGCTCACCATGAGCACACGACCCACGCACGCAGCAACAGGCACATTGCTGACCGGCAGTACGCTTTACCCTCGCGTGGTTCGCCTGCAGCACGGCCCGCCGTCCGTCAATGGCATGCTGGTTGCCAGCACCAACGGCATCCTCTTTCAGAGCACCGATAACGGCACGAACTGGAACCTGATTGGCCCGGTGCCCACCATCGGCGGCAGCTCCGAACATTGCTGCGCGACGCTCTATGAGCTTCCACAACAAGTCGGCGCCCTCGGTGCTGGCACGCTGGTGTTTGCGGCCACCTATACGGTGAACGGCACCACGCCCGCCATCGAGGTCTACACCAGTACCAACCAGGGCATTTCCTGGAGCTACCACAGCACGCCGGTGCAACGCGGCGACAGTTCGCACGGCCTATGGGAGCCGCAATTCGAAGTCGCTAACGATGGCGCACTGGTGATGTTCTGGTCCGACGAAACTGATCCGTGTTGCAGCCAGAAGCTCGCCCAGATCCGCACGTACAACGGACAGACCTGGCAGGATCAGAGCAACACCGTCGCCAGCACGATTCAATCCGATCGTCCTGGCATGGCCACCGTCAGCAAGCTGCCGAACGGCCACTTCTTCATGAGCAATGAGTTGTGCGGGCCAGCCGCATGTACGGTGTTCTATCGCACGTCTACGGATGGTTGGAACTTCGGCGATCCGACCAATATGGGAACCAAGGTAGTGACGGCGAGCGGCCAGTACCTGGAACACGCACCGCTGAACGCATGGAGCCCATCGGTCATTTCCAGCAACGGCGCGATCCTGCTGGTCGGCCAGGTGATGTACGAATCCAACAACAGCGTCTCGAGCTACAACGGCAAGGTGCTGTTCGTGAACACCAACGTCGATGGCGCGGGCAATTGGTACACCATCAACGCACCTGTGCAGGTTCCGACGGCGTACGACAATTACTGTCCGAACTATTCGTCCGCGCTGCTGCCGGCAACCGATGGATCGAGCATTCTCGAGCTTGCATCGGACTACAACAACGGCGGTTGCATCACTTATTTCGGCAGCGAATCGTGGAACAACCTGCCAGCCGATGGCTCCACGCATGCCTTCCACAACATGCAGAACACCGCGCTGTGCCTGGACGATACCGGCTGGGGCACCACCAACAACACCAGCGCAGAACTGTGGGATTGCAACGGCCTGTCGGTGCAAAACTGGACTGTGCACGCCCAGGGCGGCGGCTGGTACAGCATCCAGAACCAGTACTCCGGCCTATGCGTGGACAACACCGGCGGCAGCACTACCCCGGGCAACAAGGTCACCTTGTGGGGTTGCGTCGGCAATGCGAATCAGGCGTGGCTGTTCATGGACCTTGGCAACGGCACGTACAAGCTGATGAACCAGGCGTCCGGTTCGTTGATGCTGGACGACACCGGCGGCTCGACCACGCACGGCACGCAGTTACAGATCTGGACCGATAACGGACTGCCGCCGCAGCAGTGGCAGGTGAATTGAGCGGCTGCACCTCGCAGGTAAAGGAGGGCCGGTACGAGGCGGCCCTCTTTTTCTCAATCTCCAAAAAATCTATTCACGCATCAAGCTATATGTGACTTAATTATTTGTATTTCTTATAATTTGACATGAAGTATCTATTCATGTATCTATTCAATGCATGCCTGAACCCAGTGCCGATGCCGACCGCCTACTGGCCACTTTGCGTCTACGCAGGGTGGGGACGGCCCGCGAGCTGAGTGCATCGCTTGGCGTCAGCCAACCCACTATCTCGCGCCTGCTCGCGGCGGTGGGCGATCGGGTCGTCAAGATCGGCCGCGCGCGCAGCTCCCGCTATGCAGCGGTACGCGATGTGCGCGGGCTAGGCAGCCGCTGGCCGCTTTATCGCATCGACAGCCGCGGACGCCCCTTGCACTTCGGGCAACTCGTCGCTCTGCACGACGAGGCATGCTGGCTCGATACCGAACAACCGCCGGACTGGTTGCGCGACGAATTCAGCGATGGCCTGTTTCTCGGCCTGCCATGGTTCCTGGACGATCTGCGCCCGCAAGGTTTTCTGGGTCGCATGTTTGCACAGCGCTACGCACGGGAACTCGGACTTGCTGATGACATTTTGCGCTGGAACAACGATGCCATCCTCATGGCCCTGCTGCTGCGTGGCGAAGACGCACCGGGCAACTTCGTACTGGGCGAAGCCTCACTCGAACGGGCGCTGCGCAATACGCCTTCGCCCATACCATCGGCTTTGCGTGCGCAACGCTACGCCGCACTCGCTGACGCCACGCTAGCCGGTGAACCCGTCGGCTCTTCCGCTGCGGGTGAACAACCGAAATTCACGGCCTGCGTCGAAACGACTGAGGGCGATCTGCAACACGTCATCGTGAAGTTCTCGGAGCGCGTAGATACCAATCCCATAGGGCGGCGCTGGGCTGACCTGTTGATCAGCGAGCATCTCGCCAGCAAAGTGCTCACCGAACACGGCCTGCCTGCAGCAAACAGCGCGTTAATCTGGTCAGATGGGCGACTCTGCCTGGAGTCCACACGTTTCGACAGGCGTGGCGCACACGGCCGGCGCGGTGTGATTTCCTTGGCGGCCTGGAGCGACGCACACGATGGCGTTCGCGACAACTGGGCTTCCGCAGCGGAACGAATGCAACGCCAAGGTTGGCTAACGACCGATGTAGTGATGCATATACAACAACTTTGGTGGTTCGGGCAGATGATCGCCAACACCGATATGCACTTTGGCAATCTGTCGTTCTTTCTTGATGATGCGTTACCTCTGCTGCCCTGCCCCAGCTACGACATGCTGCCGATGCTCTATCGTCCAGATAGCAGCGGAGGCTTATCAGTACGCGACTATCAGCCACTGCCACCGCGGCCGGATGCATTGCGCACATGGCAGGATGCAGCTATGTGGGCGACGGCATTCTGGGAAAGCGTCGCTGTGCATCCAGAAATAAGCGGTGATTTTCGAGGAATCGCCGGCGACAATCGCTCAAAGCTGATTCGCTTACGCGAACGGTTCGGGTGATGGGTAGGTTGGGTTACCCCGGATCAAGTTCGGGGTAACCCAACTGAATGGTGCGAACATCCCCTTCAAAACCCAGCCTGGGCTACTTGGCGGGAGCGAACAAGGCTTCGTAATTGGGGATCTGCTTCTGCAGATCGTCACGCAAGGCGGTGGCTGCCAGGAAGAAGTCCTTCTCGCTCTTGCCACTGCCGGCATCGTTCTTGTAAGCGAGAACCAGCAAGCCGATGTTTTGCCCGCCAGCATCGCGCAGCGGCAGTTGCACCACGAACTTCTTGACGGTGTCTTTGGTGCGATGCCAGCGCGGGTCGATGATAGTGATGCCTTTGGTGATCACGTCGATATCGTCCGGGTCGTCCGGATTGCCGATCCGGTCGGGATACGACCCGGCGAACATGGTGTACACCCCGTTCAATCCCGGCGGCACGCCATGGAAGGTAACGCTGCGCAGTTCGGGATGTTGCGCCATGATCTGATCGGACAGGGCCTGGGCATAGATTTTCCCGGCTGGCGCAGACCAGTTCTTGGCCTTTTTCGTAGCGGACGCAGCCGGTACCGGCGTCGACTCTGCGGCCAGCAGCGCCGCGGGTACGGCGACAGTTGCCGCCAGCAGCACAAATTTCATCAAGGCTTTCACACGTTCTCCCCTTGCATGCTTGGATTGAAAGGTAAGCGGCTCGCCGGAGATTCCTCCCGGAATGGAGGCTGGCTGAGCTGGAATCTTTGGTCTCGATTTCTGACGCTATAACGGAAAGCTAAAAGCAGTCTGAATTTTTCCTTTCAGCTTTTTAAGAATTGAGGTTTTCCTGCGATCGCCCTGTTTCAAGACCTGATTAAAAGCACCGTTATTTCCCGCATGTGCTCTGCACTCAATCGACACATTTGCGGTGTAGCAATTCCAAAAAAAAAGGGTCGGCGCGAGGCCGACCCTTCGTCATCACACAAAGCATGAATGCCTACTTCGCAGGCTCTTGCTTCAATCCGCGATTGATCAGCATCGGCTCGACGCTCGGATCACTACCGCGCCATTCCTTGTAGAGCTTGTCCAGCTCTTCCGTATTGCCGCGCGAAAGAATCATCGCGCGGAAGCGGTCACCGTTTTCGCGGCTCAGCCCGCCGTGGTCCTTGAAGCCTTCGAAGGCATCGTCGGCGAGCATTTGCGTCCATAGGTAGGCGTAGTAGCCGGCGGAATAACCGTTGCTCCAGATGTGCAGGAAATAGCTGGAGCGATAACGTGGCGGGACATAGGAAAGATCCACGCCATCCTTCTTCAGCGAGGCCGCTTCGAACGCATCGACGTCCTGCTTCGGTTGGTCGGCGGTGAGCATATGCCAGTTCATGTCGAGCATGGCCGCAGCGACCAGTTCGGTCATGTCGTAGCCCTTGTTGAACAGGCGCGCGTTCTTGATCTTCTCGACCAGTTCCTGCGGCATCGGCTCGTGGGTTTTGTAGTGCTTGGCGTAGTTGGCGAACACTTTCGGATCGAAGGCCCAATGCTCGTTGAACTGCGAGGGGAATTCGACGAAGTCGCGCGCGGTCTGCGTTCCGGACAGGGTCGGGTATTGCTCGTTGGCGAACAGGCCGTGCAGGCCGTGGCCGAACTCATGGAACATGGTGATCACGTCGTCCGTCGACAGCAGCGTCGGCTGGCCATCTGCGGGCTTGGTGAAGTTGGCGACGTTGTAGATCACCGGCTTGGTGCCGAGCAGCTTGGACTGCTGCACGAAGTTGTCCATCCACGCGCCGCCGTTCTTGTTGTCGCGCTTGAAGTAGTCGAAGTACGCCAGCGCCATCGACTTGCCGTCCCTGTCGAATACTTCGAACACGCGCACGTCGGGGTTGTAGACGGGGATGTCCTTGCGTTCCTTGAAGGTAAGGCCGTAAAGCTGGTTGGCTGCGTAGAACACGCCGTTCTGCAGCACATTGTCCAGCTCGAAGTACGGCTTGATCTGAGCTTCGTCGATGTCGTACTTCGCCTTGCGCACTTCCTCGGCGTAGTGTTCCCAATCCCACGGCTCGAGCTTGAAGGTGGGCTGCTTGAGCGCGACCTGATCCTTGTCGATCTGCTTTTGAATGTCGGCCGCTTCCAGCTTGGCGCGCGCAACGGCGGCGGGTGCGAGCTTCTCCATGAAGCTCATCACCGTTTCCGGCGTCTTGGCCATCTGGTCTTCCAGCGTCCAGGCGGCGAAGTCGGGGAAGCCGAGCAGCTTGGCTTCTTCGGCGCGCAACTGGGCCAGGCGCGCAACGATGTCGCGCGTGTCGTTGGCGTCGCCCTTTTCGGCGCGCGTCCACGATGCCTGGAAGAGTGCCTGGCGCGTCGCGCGATCGGTCAGGTCCTGCAGCGCCGGTTGCTGGGTGGTGTTCTGCAGCGTGAGCACCCATTTGCCGTCGAGATGACGATCCTTCGCCGCCGCAGCGGCGGCATCGATGTCTTCGGCGGAAAGCCCGGCCAGCTTGCTCTTGTCGCTGACCACCAGCGCCCCCGCCTTCGCAGCGGCGAGCAGCTTGTTGTTGTACTGCGCCTGCAGTGCGGCGGTTTCCTTGTTGTAGTCCTTGAGCTTTGCCTTGTCGGCGTCGGACAGCTTGGCGCCCGCCATCACGAACTGGCGATATACCACTTCGACCAGGCGCTGCGATTCGGGATCGAGCTTGAGCGCATCGCGCTGGTCGTAGACGGCCTGGATGCGCTGGAACAATTTGCCGTTGAGATGGATCGCGTCCTCATGCGCGGCAAGCTTCGGCGCTTCCTCTTCCTGCACTTTCTGCAGCGTGTCGTTGGTGTTGGCCCCCGTCACGGCATTGAACACGGCCATCACGCGAGTGAGCAGCACGCCGGATTTTTCCAGCGCCACGTACGTGTTTTCGAACGTCGGCGGCTCGGCGTTATTGGCGATCTTGTCGACCTCTTCTTGCTGCTGCCGCATGCCTTCTTCGATCGCCGGCTGGTAGTCGCTGTCCTTGATCTTGTCGAACGGCGGCGCCTGGTACGGCAGCGTGCTGGCAGTGAAGAACGGATTGCTGACCTGCGCCTCCGCGGCGGCCGTGGTGGACGCCTTGGCCGGCGCCGTACCGGAAGCGGCAGGCGCCGCGTTGCTACCGTTGTTGGGCGCCTGGGAACAGGCGGCGAGCGCTAGCGCCGTGGCGGCGGCAAGAAGGTGAAGACGGGGCATGAGGTTTCCCAGGCGTGGCAGGTAAGCCTGCGACTGTAACCAGAGCCCGGGCGGGTTCCAAGCCTGCTGAAGGTCAGCGGAGCGGCATAACGAATGTTTTCTTTTTCTGCATCGACGTGTGCGTATTGGGCTGGAATGACGCTTGGCGAGAGCTCATGCAAGCTCAGCTGTGCCTGCGGGCCCGGTTTTTCCGCTTCTTTTCCACCATTGCCGGTAGATCGCTACAACCGAATCGTCATTCCGGCGAAGGCCGGAATGACGGCGGGGTAATCTGAAAGATCACGCGCTACGTTGAGAACCGCTGATTTTGCCAAACAGGCCAGATCAACCTCGCGCTTCTTACTCGCCGCGCCCCGCCGCATCCAGCGCAGCCTGCACCGCCGGCCAGTCCGCACCGACACCCGGTGTCGCAAATTGATAGACGATGCGATGCTCGGACGTCTCGCCCGGACGCAAGATCGTCGACGGAAACTGTGGACGATTCGGCGCATCCGGAAAACCTTGCGGCTCCAGACACACGCCACGCCCCAGTTCGGGATGGCTGCGATCCAGCCCCTGCCCTTCGTACAGCTGCAAAGCCGGTGCATCGCTCATCAAGCGCATCGCTACGCCGCTGTGCGGCGAATACAGCTCGGCGCTGCAGCGGCGATTGGTGGACAGCACCAGGCAGTGGTCGAAACCGCCGCTCGCTTGCAGTGGCGCACCGTTCGCCACGCGACGCTCATCGAGCGTCGCGGGCACGCGAAAATCGAACGGCGTACCGTTCACGCTTGCGATCTCGCCGGTGGGAATCAACTGCCTATCAACCGGCAGGTAATGCTCCACCGGCGCGTGCAGAATCTGCGTTGCGACGGAAACGGCAGGATCACCGGCAAGGTTGAAATACGGATGATGCGTCAGGTTCAACGGCGTGGCCGCATCGGTGCTCGCGCGATACGTCAATTGCAGACGGTGCCGTGCAAGCAAGAATTCGGCTTCCACCTGCACTTCTCCCGGATAACCTTCTTCGCCATCCGGTGACACGTAACGCAACAGCAGCCGTTGCGGCTCGCATGCCGCGATCGTCCACACGCGACGACCGAAACCGACGTGACCGCCATGCAGATGATTGACGCCTTCGTTGGCGCTCAGTGCATAACGTCGGCCGTCCAGTTCGAAGCTGGCGCCACCGATGCGATTGCCGAACCGCCCGACCAGCACGCCGAGGTAATCGCGATCGTTGCGGTAGGCATCCAGATCCGGCAGGCCGAGCACCACGTCGACAGGTCCGCGTCCTGTTTCGACCTGCAGCTTGCGCAGGATCCCACCGTAAGTCAGCACTTCAGCGCTGAGCCCTTCGCCCGCCAAAGTGATTGCGTGAATTGCCGTATCGCCGATTCGTCCAAATTCGCGTTGCATGAGTCGATTCGCAGCCAAATAAGCCATGCAGGATAGCGAGCTTGGCCGCCTTCAAACCATGGCAAGACAGGTATGCCGTCATGACGATTCGGCATTGCGGCAGCGCAACAGATAGTTGCATTGCATCATTGCAATAAACATATCGATTTGGCGATTTAAATCATTAGTCTCTTATCGCCAGGGCATCCCATACTCCGGCCGAACGTGATTGCCGCGGCAAACGGCGAGCACTTCTTGCTGATCGCTCACCCCGATACCTGCGGTCGCACGTGGCCGCCAAAACCAAAGGGGCTGCAACCGCATCGGCACGCAGTTCAACGCACACCCATGCAGGTGCGCGACATAACGAGACCTTTGGGAGAGGGGAGTAAGCACAATGCAGAACGTACGTAATGCGCAGCGTAAGCAGCGCCTGATGTTCGGTGTATTGCCGGCGGCGCTGGCCCTGGCCCTGGCGACCACCGCACATGCGCAAAGCAGCCAGGACACGACCGGCGACACCGCCGCCGCTCCGTGCAAAACCACCACCAACGGCAAACCGTGCAAGCACACGACCGACATCACGCAGCTCGACACCGTGCAGGTGAACGGTGTGCGCGGCAGTATCGCCGACGCCATCGCCATCAAGCAGAGCAGTGCGCTGATCGTCGATTCGATCGTGGCCGAAGACGTCGGCAAGCTGCCGGACAACAGCGTGGCCGCAGCGCTGCAACGCGTGACCGGCGTGCAGGTGGCGCGCAGCGGCGGTGAAGTGAATACCGTGCTGATTCGCGGCCTGCCCGATGTGGTGACCACTTTCAGCGGTCGCAATATTTTCACCACTACCGGGCGCAGCATTGCGCTGGCGGATATTCCCGCCGACCTGGTGGAGCGTGTGGATGTCTACAAGACCAATGACGCACGCAGCATCGAAGGCGGCATCGGTGGCCTGATCGACGTGCGCCTGCGCCGCCCGTTCGACTTCAAGGACGACTGGACCCTGGCCGGCACTGCCAACGGCATTTACAGCCGCAACGCCAGCCATACCGATCCCTTTGGCAGCATCACGGCCAACAAGATCTGGCATACCGATGCCGGCAAATTCGGCGTGATGGCGGCCGTCTCGTATCAAAAGCAGCGCTACGAGGAAAGCAGCACCTTCAATTTCATTTCCGATCTGCGCGACAACCCGATGGGCACCGGTGGCAAGGTGTATATCCCCGAAACCATCGGTTCGATCTACAACCTGGGCGATCGCACCCGCCGCTCCGCCAACCTCACCTTGCAATGGGCGCCCAACGACAAGACGGACATCTATTTCGAGAACTTCTACGTCGGCTATCGCAACACGTACAACAATCCGTTCTGGATTCCGCTGCCGGTGATCGTCAACGGCAGCAACGTGACCGGCCTCACCACCAAGCCCGGCACCAATGTCGTGCAAAGCCTTACCGCCGACAACCTGTTCACGCTGACCAGCAACCAGGCGTTTCAATCCAGCTCCGATACGTATCAAAGCGCGCTAGGCGGTAGCTGGAAAGGCGAGCGTGTGACGCTATCCACGGATCTGGCCTATACCTACAGCAAGGCGTCCACGCGCGACTTCATTCTCGATACCGGCTTTATCGCGCCGCGCATCACCATGAACTTCGATAACGGCGGCGCCACCAATGCCATGGTGACCAACGCCGACGGCAGCGCGTTCAATCTGGCCAATCCGTCGAATTATTTTCTCAACCAGTATTACGACCAATGGAATCACCAGACCGGCAAGGACTGGTCGTGGAAAAACGACGCCACCATCAAGCTGGACGCGGGCCCCATCAACGCCGTCGACGTCGGTTTGCGCGCAAGCTGGCGCACCGCCACCAACATTGCGGCCGATACCGGCGGACGTCCCAATATCAGCGGCACCACGGCGTTCATGAGCAGCTTCCCCGGCATGGCGAGCCTGACGCCGTCCAACCTGCTCGATGGTGCGCTGAACACCTCGCCCAACCAGTGGATGCTGGCCAATGCCAACTATTTGTTGACGCATTCGGCCCAGATACGCGCCGCCATGGGTTACAGCCCGGCCGCGCCGCTGGCCAACCCCGCGCTGTATTTCAACGACAAGGAAGATACCTACGCGCTGTATGCGCAGGCCCGTTATGGGTTCAATCTCGGCAGCGTACCGGTGGACGGCGGCTTCGGCGTGCGCAGGGTGCGGCTGAATTCGACCTTGCAGGGCACGGAGATCCTCGGCACCGAGCAGACGCCCGTCACCATCAACAAGAGCAGCGACGTGTGGCTGCCGAGCTTCAGCGCCAACTTCACCCTGCGTGACGATCTGATGCTGCGCGCGGCGTACGGCAAGACCATTACGCGCCCTGCGTTCGCTGCGCTCAATCCGCAGCTATCGCTGTACCAGGCCACCGCGACGATTCCCGCCAGCGGCAGCGGCGGCAATCCCAACCTCAATCCGGTGCGCTCGAGCAATACCGACCTGTCGCTGGAATGGTATTTCCGCCCCGCGTCGTTGCTTTCCGCAGCCCTGTTCCATCGCGACATCAACGGCTACATCCAGACCTATGCCGACAGCGAAGTGGTGAACGGCGTGAGCTATCTGGTGAGTCGCCCGCGCAATACCGGCAACGGCGCGCTGGAAGGTGCGGAGCTGGCCTATACGCAGTTCTACGATTTCCTGCCGGGCTGGCTGTCTGGCCTGGGTACACAGCTCAATGCCACCTTCATCAACGCCAACACGCAATCGCCGACCGGTCAGCGGCAGGATCTGGTCAACGTTTCCAAGCGCGCCTACAACGCCATCCTGATCTACCAGAAGGGGCCGTACTCCGCCCGCCTTGCCTACAACTGGCGCAGCCGCTACGCCGTCGCCTACAACCCCGGCGGCGCGCAACCGCAATCCATCTACAACGCACCGGTGGACGACCTGGACTTTGCCGTGAACTACGACGTGAACAAGCATCTGACGCTCACGCTGGAAGGCACGAACCTGATGGGCCGCGTGGTGCATACCCAGTTCGGCAACAACCAGTACCTGTTTCCGCGCGACGCGATCATGATGGAACGTACCTTCATGTTCGGCGCACGCTTCCGTTTGTGATTTCCCCTCCGCCGCCATCCGCGTGATGGCGGCGGTGCTTTTTTCAGATAACGAAACCGCCATGGCCGCTTCCCCAATGAAAAAACAATTGCGTCTTTCCCTGCTGTGTTCCGCCTTGTTCTTTGCCAGCGGCTGGCTGCAGGCCGCCGAAGTCGACGTGCAAGGCAGCTTGCGCACCGACCAACCCGGCGCGCAGGTATCGCGCTACATCTTCGGCCAGTTCGCCGAACACCTGGGCAACGGCATCTACGGCGGCATCTGGGTCGGCCCCGATTCCAAGATTCCCAACACGCACGGCTATCGCAACGACGTGCTGGCCGCGCTCAAGGCCATCCACGTGCCCGACGTACGCTGGCCCGGCGGCTGCTTTGCCGATGAATATCACTGGCGCGACGGCATCGGCCCACGCGACAAGCGACCGACCAGCGTCAACACGAACTGGGGTGGCGTGGTAGAACCCAACAGCTTCGGCACGCATGAATTCATGAATTTCACCGAGCTGCTAGGCGCAGACGCCTACGTCGCCGGCAACGTGGGCGATGCAACGCCCGATGAACTGGCGCAATGGGTGGAATACATGACCGCGCCCACGCGTTCGAGCTTGGCGATGCAGCGCCGCGCCAATGGCCGCGACAAACCCTGGAAGGTCGCCTTCGTCGGCGTTGGCAACGAGCTATGGGGCTGCGGCGGCAACATGCGCGCCGAATACGCTGCCGATGTGTATCGCCGCTACCAGACCTTCGTGAAGTCGCCGGCGGATCAAACGATCCTGAAGATCGCATCCGGCCCCAGCGGCGACGACTATCACTGGACCGACGTGATGATGCGCGAGGCCGGCAAGTTCATGGACGGCCTGAGCCTGCACTACTACACCGTACCCGGCGGCGGTTTTCCGCCACGTGACTCGTCCACCGACTTCGACGAGAACGCTTGGATCGACACTCTGCAGCAGGCGCTGCGCATGGACGAGCTGATCACCAAGCACAGCGCGATCATGGACAAATACGATCCGCAGAAGAAGGTCGCCCTGGTGGTCGACGAATGGGGTACCTGGTACGCCAGCCTGCCCGGCAGCGATCCGAGCCATCCGGGTATTCTGCAACAGCAGAACACGCTGCGCGACGCGCTGGTCGCTTCGCTGACCCTGGATATCTTCAGCGACCACGCCGACCGCGTGCGCATGGCCAACATCGCGCAGATGGTCAACGTGCTGCAGTCGATGATCCTCACCGACGGCAACAAGATGCTGCTGACGCCGACGTATCACGTGTTCGCGATGTACCAGCCGTACCAGGACGCCACGCATCTGCCGCTGGAGATCAGCGCGCCGACCTATCGGCACGGCGAATTCGCGGTGCCGGCGGTGCATGGTTCGGCGGTCAAGGCGAAGGATGGCCACGTGTATGTAGCGTTGACCAATCTTGATCCGGAGCACGCGGCCGAAGTGAGCGTGAAGTTGAGTGGCAACGCCAGCCAGGTGAGTGGAGAGATTTTGACGGCGCCGGCGATCACTTCGCTCAATACCTTCGAGCATCCGGATGCGGTCAAGCCGGCTGCTTTTTCAGGGGCGCGAATCAGTGACGGGAAGTTGCACGTCCAATTGCCGGCGAAGGCAATCGTGATGTTGAAGTTGCAGTGATGCCCCCTCGGCAAGCGTAGCCGGTCGAAGACCGGCTCCATTGCGTCCCAACTAAGTGTCTTAGCAAGCGCTGCATATCGGCCCGGCATCCGGGCCTGTCCTTTACACAAGCCATGTTGGAGGAGTCATGCGTTTTAAGACCAGGTTTTTCACCACGGCGCTCGCCTTGGCCTCGCTCGGCTGTGCACCCGTCGTCACTCAAGCCCAGACGGCGCCGTGGACACTGAGCGGAGCGCTCGTCACCCACGATCCGGACATCCAAAAGGAAGGCTCGACCTACTGGATCATGGAGACCACCGCCAATGGCGGCATCGGCGTCAAATACTCCTCGAACGGCACGGCGTGGACCCAGGGCACCCCCATTTTCGGCAGCGGGCTCAGCTGGTGGAAAGCCTATAATCCGTCGGCCGATCCGGCGCAGGTCTGGGCGCCCGGCTGCATCAACTACAACAACACGACGGCCTGTTACTACGCCGTGTCGACCTTCGGCTCGCAGACTTCGGCGATCGGCCTGACCACCTCCACGGGCGGCATAGCCGCCGGCAATTGGGTCGACAACGGCACCGTCGTCACCTCCAACAGCAGCAACGCATTCAACGCCATCGACCCGCAACCGGTGGCCGATTATTCCGGCAATCTATGGCTCAGCTTCGGCTCGGCCTGGGGCGGCATCTATATCCGGCAGGTCAGCAAGTCGACCTTCCTGACGGTGGGATCCTCGACCAACATTGCCCGCGACACGTCGCAGGTCGTCGAGAACTCATTCATCGTCAAGCACGTCTTCAACGGCACGAATTACTACTATCTATTCCTGTCGAAAGGCTCGTGCTGCAGCGGCGCCAACAGCACCTATCACATCGTCGTCGGCCGCTCGACCTCAATTACCGGCCCCTATGTCGACAACAACGGCAATTCGATGATGAACGCCGGCTCCGGACTGACCATCGCGTCCTCGGGTTCGCGCTTCATCGCGCCGGGTGGCGAAAGCGCCATCGGCGACACCACCATGGCCTGGTATGCGCTGGATTCGCAGAACAGCTACACCCCCGTCCTGTTCATCAACAACCTGACCTGGAACTCCAGCGGCTGGCCGAACGCGCTTTGGTAAGTCCCGACGCCCCGGCTTTGCGAACGTCAGCTCCTCCCCTGCTTGCAGGGGAGGGTTGGAGTGGAGTTGCGCGAGCTTACCGGATGGCTTGAGCACGTAGTTAGCTCTCCGGCGCGATGAGCCCACCGCTTGCAACCTGATCTTCGAGTCTTTTGATCTGATCGCGCAACGATTTTAAATGCTTCACGTGCGCGTCGCCGCCGAAGATTTCAGGTGAATCAAGCGCTGCGGGATCAGCGCCCGCTTCGAGCAAATACTCCACAATGGTCGCGCGACCAAACTCGGCCGCAACTCGTAAAGGAGTAAAACCGAACTCACCCCGCTGATGCAGATTAATTCCATTTTCGACGAGCAGCTTGACCGCTTCGATGTCTCCCCACACGCAAACGCAATGAAGTGCGTTGTCCCCCAGCGCGTTTGGGTCATTGATCGACTCGAATGGCACGGAGCCGAAGTCCGCGGTGCTCTGAACCTTTTCCAGTAGTTCTCGAACCTGCAACCGCCGTAAAGCCCATCGCCTGAATTAAGCGGCTGCATAGCCGCCCACCTTGAATGAATATTAGCGCCCGACGCGCCGAGCTAATCTGGATGGATCACGCCGATGGTGGAATACAGCGACGACGAGGAGTTCATCACCGCAGACCCGATAAACCATGGAAAACGGAAACCGGCGAAGTAAGACCCGACGGCAGTTGCCAGCTACAAGGGCGAACGCCTCCGGATCACGTGCCGCCGAGGCAACTGCCGCCTCCACTGATCTTGCGAACTCAAATCCAAGCCCACGCGCCCGGGACTCGTACCAAGCCTGCGCTTCCAGGACTTCCGCCCTGGCCTGAGGCCGAAAGAGAATGCGCATTAGTGGTCGCGCTGAAATAGCTCAGAGCGAACCTGTTCCCAGGACACCGCCGAGGACGGATCTTGCTCATGCGCTTCAAGACGCGCATGAAGTTCTTGAAGCTGGGCAGGCGATAAGGTGGCAGCCTCGGGATTTTCGGCCACGATACTGTCCCATATGTCTTCCGCAAGCTGGATTCGCTCGGCCACAGAGAGGTTTATGAAATCGGGTCTTGGCTGGCTCATGGAGGCAGTATAGACCGATGCTTTTCTCGGAGCTAACTGCTGAGCTGGCGACGAATTGAGGCGCGGACGAAGTGGGCCAGAACCGCTTATCACGCGAATCGTTAAATGACTCCGACGCAACTGCGAAAGCTGCATTGGTTGCGTAGGCTGGGATGACCATCCCAGCTTGCTTGCGGTGCCATGGGTGCCGGTTGACATCCCACCCTATGCTTCTTTTCGGAAGCGTCGATCATTTGTTACCTAACGCTAGAGCTAAGCTGCACACGGCTTTTCATGCGTCGCTTGGACGAGACGTTAGCAGCCCGGCGAGCTGCTTTGAGTTGACGAGGCTCCAGCGACCAAAAAAATCTGGCAAAGAACGTAAGAACAGCGATAAGCAGGGAGCCATAGAATACTGTTTCAAGCGCTGAATTGTCTCTCGTAGCGAGCCAGCAAGTGAGCGCCACAAGACAGGTTCCTAAAAGCACGGCAACACTCCTGGCTAATCCGTGAATCGTATAGCGGACTGCAAGCGTGGCTGCGCTGTTGAAGTGCTCTGAGTCTCGGATGGCTGCGAAAACTACACAAAGGGTCAGTCCTGCCGTGAGTAGCTGAATCCAACTAAGACCCGTAGCAAGGCGAAGAAGAAAAATAGGCAAGTTTGAGTCGCTGAATACCCAAGAAAGAATGCCAATTACAATGCCAATAGCGAAGTACTTGAGAGAACGTCTAATCAGCTCCATGATTGCCTTGTAGAACAAAGCCACTAACGCTTGAGTTAAGCGGCGACGAACCCGTCCACCTCGAACGAACTGTTAGGAACCACCCCATACTGCACCCAAGGAGTCATTGGCCGGCATCGGACAACTGATGTCTAGGCCATATAATGGCTTGTGCAAGAATGACATTCTGACCATTAAATGTGGCCGCAGGCGATCCATAGAGCTCGTAACCAAGCGCGAGGGCTTCAGCAACACGGTGGCAGAACACTGCATCATCTGGGCCGGTGAGCACACGGTAAGCGGGCAAGTCGTTTGGTGGTTGTGTCATGCGCTGACCTCAATGGCGAACGTGGCACCCTAACTTCTACTCGACATCAAAAGTAAAGTGCTGCGCGGAGTATGCGGCGGCGGCCAAAGCTCCTGCAAGCGACAAACCCCTATTTCGAATAAAGCAAGTAGGGTGTACGAGTTACTCGTGCGAAATTTCAATGCAACGCATGTGGCAGTAATAAGCTAAAGATGGCAAAAACACGAAATGCACGCGACGTATGAAGGTTGGATACTTCGCGCAGATACTGATCGGAAGGAAACGCCGGCCCGTCATGCGGTCAATGTTCCAACGCCCCTTGATCCACCACTGGCCACCCCTGCGCATCCCACGTCATCGGCAAAACATGCAACTTCGGCAAGCCACCATCCTTGCCATCGTAAGCATGGAAAACCAGGTAATCCTTGCCGTTGAAGATATAGGCACTGTTGTGTCCAGGGCCAGCCCAGCGCGAGGTGCCATGCAGCACTTCGCTGCCGCCGCCCTGATCCAGCCGCTTTCCATCCTTGTCCACGTACGGCCCTTTCAACTCGCGTGAGCGGCCGACCATGATGCGATAGTTGCTCTGCATGCCGCGGCAGCAGTAATCCCAGGACATGAAGAGATAAAACCAGCCGTTCTTGTGGAAAATGAAAGGGCCTTCCAGCGCCGCAGGACCAGGATCGGCGTCGTCAAGCAGGACGGAGCGCTCGCGCTTGGCGATCGTGTACCACTGCTGCGGTTCGGCCAAGTGCAAACGATCTTCGCTGAGGCGCACCAGTTTCAGGCCGCCCCAAAATGAGCCGAACGTCAGCCAAGGCGTGCCGTCGACGTCGGTGATCAGGTTGGGATCGATTGCGTTCCACAAATCACGTTGCGGTAGCGAGCGAATGAGGATGCCGTGGTCAACCCATTTGAAATTCGGACTCGACGGATCGAGCGTCGCGTTGGTGGCTACGCCGATCGCCGATGTGTTCTTGCCACCCGCGGAAATGGCGTAGTAAAGCGTGTAGACACCGTTGTGGAAGGTGACGTCCGGCGCCCAGATATGGCCATTGAAATTCGGCGCCACGTCGTAGGCCCAGGCGGGAATCTTCGGGAATATCGGCGGCTCGGCCTTCCACGTCTTGAGATTCTTCGAGCTATAGACAGGAATGCCGGGGCCAGTGATGAAGAGGTACCAGGTATCGCCTTGTTGCGCGATCACCGGATCGTGCGCCAGCACGTCGGCAGAATAACCCTTGTGCGACTTGGGCACAGGCGGCGCCTGCAGCATGTCGTGCTTCGACTGATCCGCTGCGCACGCAACACTCGCGACGAGCATCAGCATGGCTGCAAGCGCGCGTTTGAAACTCATGCGGTTACTCCCTTGAGCCATTCCACGTCGCGCAGCGGGTGGCCGAATACCGGCATGCCTTGCTCATCCCAGGCGAGCGGCTGCACGCGTGCGTGGCGATCCGGATTCCACAGCGGATCGCCTTCGATCTGCCGATAGTCGCGGGCGTGGTAGATCATCAGGTCGGTATCGCCATCGACCGTGAAACTGTTATGACCAGGGCCGAATACCTGGCGTTCGGCATCGGTAACGAATACGGGCGTAGGCGATTTGTGCCAGCTGCGCGCATCGAGCAGGTCCGCTTCGGCATCGGCCCACAACAGGCCCATCGCGTAACGCTCATCCGTAGCGCTGGCCGAGTAGGTGATGAAGACCTTGCCGTGGCGAATCAATACTGCCGGTCCTTCGTTGACGGCAAAACCCTGCACCTCCCAATCGAGCTCCGGCCGCGTCAGCAGCACGGGCGCAGAGGCCAATGTGGTGGGCGTCGCCAGCGGCGCGATGTAGAGATTGGAATTACCCGGGATATCGGGATGTTTTTGCGCCCACACATAGTGATCCCGGCCGCGATGGCGGAAGGTGGTGGCGTCCAGGCAGAAAGCGTCGATGCCGCTGTCGACCTGGCCGACAAACTGCCATTCGCCAGTGGTAGGGTCCGCTGCCGGATTGCGCAGCGCATACATGCGGTGCTGGAACAATCCATCCTTGATGTCGCGCGACGGCGCCGCCGCAAAATAGATGTACCAGGCATCGTCGAAGCGATGAATTTCCGGCGCCCAGATCAACGCGCTTGCAGGACCGCTCGCAGGGGCACGCCACAACACGAACTCTTCCGCTGTCGCCAGGCCTTCGAGCGTTGCGGAGCGGCGGAGCACGATACGGTCGTATTCCGGTACCGACGCGGTGAAGTGGTAGTGCCCGTCGTGACGACCCACGAACGGATCGGCGCGATTGAGGATGAAAGGGTTGGCAAGTTTCATGGCAAACATTCCGTGGTGCGATGGGCAAGCACATGCGCGCGTTGTTCATCGGAAGGGTCTGGAACTTCCTCGACGATCTGGCCCTTGAACTGGTTGTAGTACGCATCGGTGATGCGATACAGGTACATCAGCCCGCCCATCAGCACATGGAACGCGCCGGGGATGATCGTGAGCATCAGGGCGATGCCGGTAAGCGTGAAATGGCTTTGCGGACGATCGGGCACGTAGTTGAAACCCGCCAGCAACCAGCCGACGATCGCGCCCGCCACACCCATGCCGGCCTTCTGGCAGAAGGAGATGCCGCCAAAGGCCAGACCCGATACGCGCTTGCCCTCGCGCATGTGCCCGTAATCCACCGCTTCGGCGATCGCCGACCAGAACACCGGCGCGTGCAGGTCGACCACGAACGAGATGAGGAAATACAAGACGAAGGCCAACGTCACATCGCCCGGCTTCACCAGCAGGAACATGATCACGCTGAGTACGCCTACCACCAGTTGGCTGTAGCGGAACAACTTGACCTTGCAATAGACCTTGGTGATCCACGTCGATGCGACCATGGCGAGAATCGCGGCGGTGACGCCAGTAGCCATGAAGGCGGACATCATGCCGGCGTTGCCGTGCAGGTAATACTTGGCGTAGTACGCCGCTACCGAGCCACGTATCACGTACCCGATGGTGCCGACCACGCACACCGTCGCCAGCACCATCCATTGATCGTTGCGCAACAACAGCCGCAGTTGCTCGCGCATCGGCTTGCGATCCACCTGATGCTGGATGCGTTCGGTGGTGCTGAAGAAGCAGAACAGAAACAGCAATGCGGCCATCAAGCCCATCAGGCCCATCGCCCATTTGTAGCCATCGGCCAGGCGCGTGCCGCCCCAGACCACGGCAAGTTGCGGCACTACGATGGTGACCAGGAATGCGGCGACCTTGGCGAAGAACAGGCGATAGCCGTTCGCCGATAAACGCTCTTGCGGATCGGCGGTCAACACGCCGATCAATGAAATGTACGGAATGGTAACGGCGGTAAAGATCAGCATCACCAGCAGGTAGGTCGCATACGCCCATGCAAGTTTCAGGTTGTAGCCGAGATCGGGCGTGGTGAAGGTCAGGAACACCGAGATGCCGAACGGCAGCGCCATCACCAGGAAATACGGCCGATAACGCCCCCAGCGCGTCGTGTGGCGATCGGTGAACCTGCCCATCATCGGATCGGCAACCGCATCGACCATGCGCACGAGAATGAACAGCAGTGCGACGTCTTGCGGCTTGAGTCCGTACACGTCGGTGTAGAAGAACGTGATGATCAGCATCATCGAGGAGATGACGACGTTCACCGCCATATCGCCGGCGCCGTAGCCGAGTTTTTCGATCACGCTCAGTTTCTGGTATTGCATGACGCTCTCCCCTTTGAATGGCGCGTACTGGTGTTCCTTTCCTTAGGTACGACTCGCACTATCTCTCTTACCCACCCTCGACCTGCCCCGGCGCGCGACGAACCAGCAGCCGCTGCAACAAACAGAACACCAGCAACAGCAGGCCGATGGCGATGCGCGTCCACCAGGAGCTGAGCCGGCCGTCGAAGGCGATCACGGTCTGGATCAAGCCAAGGATCAGCACGCCACACAGCGTACCGGCCACATGGCCGCGACCACCGGTCAGCAACGTGCCGCCGATGACCACCGCAGCGATCGCGTCCAACTCCAGGCCCAATGCATGCTGGCTATAGCCGGACAACATGTAGAGCGCATACACCACGCCCGCCAGGGCCGAACAGAAGCCGCTCAGCGCATACACGCGAATCACCGTGGAAGCCACCGGCAGGCCCATCAGGCTGGCCGATTGCGGGTTGCCGCCAATCGCGTAGACCGCGCGCCCGAACTTGGTGAAGCCGCCCAGCACGATACCCACCGCGACCGCCGCGAGCGCCACCAGCGCGCCCATCGACAAGCTCGCGCCCGCGGGTAGCGGAATGCGGACGTTCGCCACCGCCACCATCAACGGGTTATCGATGCCGATCGAGTCGACGCTGATCAACGTCGCAACGCCACGCGCGAGGAACATGCCGGCCAATGTCACCACGAAAGGCTGCAACGCAAAGCGCTGGATCAACACACCCATGCATGCGCCAAGGCTGGTACCCAGGATCAGCACCAGCCCGATCGCCGCCAGCGGATGCCAGCCGTGGCGCTGGATCAGCGCCGCCTGCAGGACGGTGGACAATGCAATCACCGCCCCGACCGACAGATCGATGCCACCGGCCAGGATCACAAAGGTCAGCCCGACCGCCACGATCAGCAGGAAGGCGTTGTCGATCAGCAGATTCGCGAACACCTGCGGCGCAAGCAGGCCGTCGTACAACACGCCGCCGAGGATGGCCATCGCCACGAACAGGCACAGCGGAACCCATAGCGCGAGTTTTCCGGCATCGCGTGCGATACCGGCGAAAACAGCGACCGGACTTGGTGCGTTCATGCCTGCTTCCCTGTGCGGGAAAGCCAGGCACGAACCTGGCCGCGGAACTCGGCCGACTGCAACAGCATCACCAGAAACACCAGCACCGCCTTCACCACCAGGTTCAGTTGCGGCGGCCAGCCGACCGCGTAGATGGTGGAGGTCATGGTCTGCAGAATCACTGCACCGATCAGGCTGCCGGCGAGGCTGAAGCGTCCACCGTTGAGCAGCGTGCCGCCGAGGCTTACCGCGAGAATCGCATCGAGCTCGAACAACTGGCCGGCATTATTGGCATCGGCGCTGTTGACGTTCGCGCTGACCAGCACCCCGGCCACGCCCGCACTGAAACCGCAGAACACATACGTGGCAAGAATGATGGCGCCGGCGCGCACGCCGGCCACTTTTGCCGCCACGGGATTATGTCCGATGGCGCCCACGAACAAACCCAGCGCGCTACGGCGCAACAGCAGATGCAGGCCAAGGAACACCGCAGCCACCACATAAAGCGGAAACGGCAAGCCCAACAGGAATCCGTTGCCGAGAAAACTGTACGGCGCGTAGTAGATGGTAATGATCTGCCCGCTGCTGATGAGCTGCGCCACACCACGGCCCGCCACCATCAGGATCAAGGTGGCGACGATCGGCTGCATGCCGATCTTGACCACCAGCAAGCCGTTCCACAGCCCGCACAACGCAGCGACGACGAGCGCTGCAACAATGCCCAGCGCGAGCGGCCAAAGGCTGCTGCCGGCGTTGCCTGCTTGCACTTGCGAAAGCGTCCATGCCGCCACCGTGGCGGCCAGGGCGAGCACCGCGCCCACCGAAATATCCAGCCCGCGCACGGCAATCACCAACGTCATGCCCAGCGACACCAGGATCAACGGCGAAGCCCGATTGCCGATATCGACAAGGTTGCCGTACAGATGGCCATCGCGCCAATGCAGCGCGAGAAAGCCCGGATTGAACACGCCGTTGCCCAACAACAGCAGCACCAGCGTCAGCAGCGGCCAGAACAGCGGCTGACTCGCGCAACGTCTTAGCCAGGGTTGCGCGACGACGGATGTTGAAGCTGGAGCCATCGATTCGCTCACTTCACGCGACCTCGCCCGCAATCAGTTCCAACACGTCCCGTTCGCTGCAGCCGCCGGGCAATTCACCGACCTTGCGCCGCTCGCGCAGTACGGCGATGCGATCGCACAAGCGCAGCAGCTCTTCGATTTCGGCGGAAATGAAAAGCACCGCCATGCCCTGCCCGGCCAATCGCACTACTTCGCCCATGATGTCCTGCTTGGCGGCGATGTCGATGCCGCGCGTGGGTTCGTCCAGAATCAGCAAGCGCGGCTCGGTCGCCAGCCAGCGCGCCAGCACCACTTTCTGCTGGTTTCCGCCCGATAGCTGGCCCGCCAGGGTTTCGATGCTGGCGGTCTTCACGCCCAGCGCCTTCACCAGTTTCGAGGCGAGTTCGTCCTGTTGCGCGCGCGATAGCGCGCGCCGCCAGCCCATGCGTGTCTGCAGGGCGAGCACGACGTTCTCGCGCACCGACAGTTCCGCAATGATGCCTTCGGTCTTGCGCTCTTCCGGGCACAGCGCCACGCCTTGCGCGACGGCATCCGCTGGATGATGCAGCTCGATCGCTTCACCTTGTATTTCAAGCCTGCCTTCGCCGGCGCGATCGAGACCGAACAGCAATCTGGCCAGTTCGGTGCGGCCGGAGCCGAGCAAACCGGCGAGCCCGAGCACTTCGCCCTGGCGCACTTGCATGTCGGTGGCGTGCAGTTTGCCGCGCTTGCCCAGGCCATGCGCCGACAACACCACCGGCGCGTCCGCCGCAGGACGGTGCTGGCTATCGCGACCTTCCGCCAGCGCAACTTCGCGGCCCACCATGGCTGCCACCAGCGCTGGCTGCGGCAATTCGCTGGCCAGGTATTCGCCGACTCGACGGCCATTGCGCAACACGGTAATGCGATCGGATACCGCATAGACCTGATCGAGAAAATGCGTGACGAACACGATCGCCAGGCCCTGCTCGCGCAGGCGGCGCATCACGTTGAACAGCTCCTGCACTTCGCCTTCGTCGAGACTGGACGTAGGTTCGTCGAGAATCAGCACGCGCGCCGACACGCCAATGGCGCGCGCGATCGCTACCATCTGCTGGATGGCCACCGAATACGTAGCCAGCGGTCGATTCACATCGATATCCAGGCCGACCGTGGCGAGCAGATCGCGCGCGCCACGGCGCACCGCGCGCCAATCGATGAAGCCGAAACGACGCGGATAACGGCCGGCGAAAATGTTCTCCGCCACCGACAGGTTCGGGCACAGATTTACTTCCTGGTACACCGTGCTGATACCCAGTGCCTGCGCCTGTACTGGCGTTGCGGGTGCGATGCGCTGGCCTTCCAACAACACTTGCCCACTGTCGGGCGTTATCACGCCCGTGAGCAACTTGATCAGCGTGGATTTGCCGGCGCCGTTCTGGCCCATCAGGGCGTGGATTTCACCGGCGCGCAGGCAAAGCTCTACATCATCGAGCGCGACTGTGGCGGCGAAGCGTTTGCCGATGCCGGTGGCGTGGAGGGCTACCGGATTCACGGTGTGAGCTCCGCGGAGGCGTGCGTGACGTCTCTTTGGGAACAGACGCCTTCAACGGCGTGCTGCCGGTCTATTCCCACTGAGGCGTAGATGTTCCTCATCGTCATTCCGGCGAAGGCCGGAATCCATCGCCAGCACGAAGCATGGATTCCGGCCTTCGCCGGAATGACGGTGGGGTGGGATGTAGCAATTCGCAAAGTTGAAGCTTCTGCCTGGCGCTCATCATGTTCTCTGCGCAACAGAGAGCGAACTGCATCGTGAGCGAACAGCATCAAAGCGCGCCTCAGTATTTGCGCTTCGGCAGTTCGGCCGCCGCCTGATCATGCGTAAACACACCTTCCTGCACCACCACACGTTTCGGCACCGGTTTGCCGGCCGCCACGTCGCGAATCAATTGCGCAAGCTGCGGGCCGAACAACGGATTGCACTCTACGGTGGCGTTGAGCTTGCCGTCCTTCATCGCCTCGAACGCACCGCGCACGCCATCGATGGAAACGATCTTGATGTCCTTGCCCGGTTTCAGTCCGGCCTCTTGAATCGCGAGGATGGCGCCGATCGCCATGTCGTCGTTGTGCGCGAACACCACGTTGATGTTGCGGTCGGCCTTGAGGAACGCCTCCATCACTTCCTTGCCCTTGGCGCGGGTGAAGTCGCCGCTTTGCGAATGCACCACCTGGAAGCGCGGGTCGGTATCGATGATTTCGTGAAAACCCTTCATGCGATCGATCGCCGGCGCCGAGCCCACCGTGCCTTGCAATTCGGCGATGCGGATCGGGCCGGGCTGGCCTTTGCTGTCGTCGACCAGCCAGCGCGCCGCGCGGCGGCCTTCCTCGACGAAGTCGGAGCCAATCAGCGTGACATACAGCGAATCATCCGAGACCTTCACCGCGCGATCCGTCAGCACCACGGGAATGTGCGCGGCCTTGGCTTCGTTCAACACCGGCTCCCAGCCGGATTCGACCACCGGCGAGAAGGCGATCACGTTCACGCGCTGGGCGATGAACGAGCGGATCGCCTTGATCTGGTTTTCCTGCTTCTGCTGCGCGTCGGAGAACTTCAGCTTGAAATCATTGCCACTGAGCGCGTCCTTGATCGAGTTGGTATTGGCGGTGCGCCATTCGCTTTCAGCGCCGACCTGGCTGAAGCCGACCACGATCGGCGCTTTGCCGCCGCTGCTGGCTTCTTTGTTCGAACACGCGCCAAGCAACACCGATACCGCAAGCAGTGCGCACGTTAAAAGACGATGCTTCATGCTCCCTCCCCTCTTGCACGCGTGAACGGCCCCTCAGCCGTACCACGCGGGCTGGTCGATGTTTACGCCGCGGTGTAGGCGGTCTTGACGGTCGTATAAAACTCCACCGCATAGCGGCCCTGCTCGCGCGGCCCGTAACTGGAACCCTTGCGACCGCCGAACGGCACATGCGGATCGACACCGGCGGTAGGCAGGTTGACCATCACCATGCCCGCTTGCGCATGCCGCTTGAAATGCGTAGCGTATTTGAGCGAGTTGGTGACGATGCCCGCGCACAAACCAAAGTTGGTGTCGTTGGCCAAGGCGAGCGCGTGTTCGTAATCGTCGGCGCGCAACAGTGCGGCCACCGGCCCGAAGATTTCCTCGCGCGCAATGCGGTGCTCGGGCTTTGCCGCGAACAATGTCGGCGCAAGAAAGTGTCCGCGCGTGGCGATCTCGATGCGCTCGCCGCCAAACAACAGTTCGCCGCCGTCTTCGTGACCGGCCTTGATATAGGAAAGATCGGTTTCCAACTGCGCCAGGCTGGCCACGGGACCGATATCGATGCCTGCTTCCAGCGGATTGCCCACCTTGATCTGCGCCAGCCGCTTGCGCATGCGTGCGGCGAATTCATCATGCACCGCGTTTTCGACGATCAACCGACTGGAAGCCGTGCAACGCTGGCCGGTGGAGAAATAAGCGCCGTTCACCGCGCACTCCACCGCTTTGTCGAGGTCGGCATCGGCCAGCACCACGAGCGGATTCTTGCCACCCATTTCGAGCTGGATCTTCAAGCCGCGCGCCGCGGCCTGCCGCAACAGCGCGTTGCCGGTCGGCACCGAGCCGGTAAAGCTCAGGGCATTGAGCAGTGGATGCCCGACGATCGCCGCGCCCACCGTGCGGCCGGCGCCGATCACCATGTTGAACACGCCCGTAGGCAAGCCCGCGCGACTGAGTATCTCGGTGAGCGCCCATGCGCAGCCTGGCACGATCTCCGCCGGCTTGAACACGACGGTGTTGCCATAGGCGAGTGCCGGAGCGATTTTCCATGCAGGAATCGCCAGCGGAAAATTCCACGGCGCAATGATGCCGACTACGCCGACTGGCTCGCGGGTGATTTCCACATCCACGCCAGGGCGGGTCGAGGCGAGCTTTTCGCCTGGAATGCGCAGGGCCTCGCCGGCGAAAAACTTGAAGATCTGCCCGGCGCGCGCAGCCTCGCCGATGCTTTCGGGCAAGGTCTTGCCTTCTTCCATCGCCAGCAGCCGGCCTAGTTCCTCCTTGCGCTCAAGGATTTCGCTGCCGACTGCATCGAGGATGTCCGCGCGTTGCTGCGGCGTGCTCAACGCCCACTTCGGCGCCGCTGCCGCGGCTGCTTCCACCGCCTGCGCGGTCAGCGCAGCATCGGCCTGGCCGTACTCGCCGACGGGACGATCGAGATCGGACGGGTTTTCATCCGATGCGCTGCCGCTGCCGGCGATCCATTGACCGTCGATGTAGCTCTGAAAACGTTGACTCATGCGTGGCTCCTGACAGTAACGGCGGTGCTTACAACGCGCGGATGCCACCCAGTGCGAAGTTGGATGCGACGGTGCCCAGCGGATTGCTCAGCGGTGCGCCGAGCGCCGGCAGATCGATCTCGAAACGATCGCCCGGTTGCGTGCGCACGCCATCGGCAAAACTGAGCGTGGCGGTGCCGAAGAAATGCAGATGCACGTCGCCATGACGCCGATGCGCGGCGTATTTGAAGTGGTGGTATTCGAGATTGGCCAGCGAGTGGCACATGTTGGCTTCGCCGGTGAGGAAGGGCTTTTCCCAGATCACCTGACCGTCGCGATGCACGCGGCTGGTGCCGCGCAGATCGGCCGGCAGTTCGCCGGTGCGCAGTTCCGGCCCCACGGCGCATGCGCGCAGTTTGGAGTGAGCGAGATACAGATAATTCTTGCGCTCAGTGACGTGGTCGGAAAACTCGTTGCCGATCGCGAAGCCCAATCGATAGGGCTGGCCGTCGTCGCCGATCACGTACAAGCCGACCAGTTCCGGTTCCTCGCCGCCGTCCAGTGCGAAATCCGGCGACGGCAACGCCGCGCCTGGCGCCACCACGATGCTGCCGTTGCCCTTGTAGAACCATTCCGGTTGCGCGCCGGGCTGGCCGTCGCGCGGAATGCCGCCTTCGACGCCCCACTGGAACATCTTCATCGAATCGGTCAGCTCGTGATCGGCTTTTTGCTTGAGCTGCTGGTGCATCGCGTCGCGCGCGGCAGCGCTACCCAGATGCGTCAAGCCGGTGCCGGTGACGAGGCAATGCGCGGCATCGGGATGATGCAGCGGACTCAAAACACGCTGCCGCGTCAGCGCATCGCGGTAGTCCAGGGTTTTATCGCCAGGCTGGGCGCGGGCCGCCTGATCGAGCGTCTGGCCCGCGGCGATCGCCGTTCGGGCCAGGGCATACATGGATGAAACGCCGTCCAGCAAGCGCACCTGTCCGCCGTCGTCATTCACCACGCCAACGCGCGTCGCGGCGGCATCATCGAGAAGCTGGATCAATCGCATCGTGTTGTCCTACCTCGCAAGCACATGGAGCCCGGATGCCCTCCGCACGCGAGCCTGCCATGCCAAAGGCCGCAACAGTCCGGAGGCAGGACCGGTTCTGGCTATTCTGCGATTGCAATGGATATACAACAAATATAGATTTGGAACACATTGATATAAAAGCGCGTATACCAGACCCATGCACTCCAATCCCTGGTTCGTCCGCGCGCGTCTGAAGACGCGCCAGCTCATGCTGCTGATTGCCATCGACGAGGAGGGCAACATCCATCGCGCCGCCGAAGTCCTGAACATGTCGCAGCCGGCGGCCTCGAAGCTGCTCAAGGATCTGGAGGACATGCTGGGCGTATCGCTGTTCGAGCGATTGCCGCGCGGCATGCGCCCGACCTGGTACGGCGAAAGCCTGATCCGCCACGCGCGCATTTCCCTCTCCAGCCTGCGCGAGGCGGGCGCGGAGATCGAGGCCCTGAAAACCGGCCAGGCCGGCAGCGTCGCCATCGGCGCCATTGCGGGCCCCTCGATGACCTTGCTGCCGAGCGCACTCGCGCGCATCACCCGGGAGCGCCCGGACCTGCGCATATCGCTGCTGGTGGAAAGCAGCGACGTGCTGCTGGAACGGCTGGCGCAGAACCGCGTGGACTTCCTGGTGGCGCGCCTGTTCGCACGTCACGACAAAAGCCAGTTGCTGTATGAGGCGCTGGCGGAAGAAGAGGTGTGCGCGATCGTGCGGCCGCAGCATCCCATCCTGTCGCTGCCCAAGGTCGAATTGACCCATCTGGCCGAAGCGGACTGGATCGTGCCGCCAGTCGGCAGCGTGCTGCGCCATCGTTTCGAATTGATGTTCCAGAGCGCCGGCCTGGAACCGCCGCGGCAGGTGATCGGTACGGCGGCGCTGATGTTCCTTTCCAAGATCCTGCAGGAGACCGACTACATGGCGGTGGTGCCGACCGACGTCGCCCGCCACTATGCGGAATTCGGCATGGTGGCGGTGGTGCCGTACGAGCTGTCCTGCCGCATGGATTCGTTCGGCATCATTACCCGCCGCGACTGGCTGCTCTCGCCCGCTGCGCATACCGTGTTGCAGGCGGTGAAGGCGGCGGCGGGGCAGATCTATGGGTCTACAGTCGATTGAGTGTTGCGCCGCTCGCCCATCTCATCCAGCTAAAGCGAAAGAAGGGCACCGATAAGCATATGTATATCGATGCGGCAAATATTGTCATTTTTACCGTATCACTATGCTCTGTAGCATCGGTGGCGTAGAGCGTCTCCACCTCGCAAGACGAAACGCTGCGCGTTCGTCCCTGCCGCCACCGAAGGAATTCCTTTCTTTATGGGCTCACCCAAGAAGCCGTCCAGACGCAGCCAGGAATGGTTCGGCCGGGAAGGCAAGCAAGGCTTCTATTACCGCAGCTGGCTCAAAAGCCTGGGCCTGCCGCATGACATGTTCGATGGCCGTCCGGTTATCGGCATCTGCAATACCTGGTCGGAACTCACGCCTTGCAACGCGTCGTTCCGCGAGTTGGCCGAGCATGTCAAACGCGGCGTGTACGAAGCCGGCGGCTTTCCGCTGGAGTTTCCGGTGATGTCGCTGGGCGAAACGCAGGTGCGGCCTACCGCCATGCTGTGGCGCAACCTCGCCAGCATGGACGTGGAGGAATCGATCCGCGCCAATCCGCTCGACGGCGTCGTGCTGCTGATGGGTTGCGACAAGACCACGCCCTCGCTGTTGATGGGCGCGGCCAGTGTCGACCTGCCCACCATCGGCCTGTCCGGCGGCGCATCGCTGTCAGGTAACTGGCGCGGCTGTCCGGTGGGTTCCGGTACCGGCGTTATCCAGATGTCCGAGATGGTGCGCGCCGGCGAATTGAGCCAGCGCGATTTTGTCGAGGCCGAAGCCTCCATGCAGCGCTCCAAGGGCAGCTGCATGACCATGGGCACCGCCTCGACCATGGCGTCCATGGTCGAAGCGCTGGGCATGTCGCTGCCGGAAAACGCGGCGATTCCGGCGGTGGATGCTCGCCGTTTTCGTCTTGCTCATCTGACCGGCCGGCGCATCGTCGATATGGTGAAGGAAGACCTGCGCATGTCGCGCATCCTCACGCGCGACGCTTTCGAGAACGCTATCAAGACCAATGCCGCGATCGGCGGTTCGACCAATGCGGTGATCCATCTGCTCGCGCTTGCCGGCCGCATCGGCGTGCCGCTGAGCCTGGACGATTGGGATCGCCTGGGCTCGCGCCTGCCGTGTCTGGTCAATCTCAAACCCTCCGGCGAATACCTGATGGAGGATTTCTATTACGCCGGCGGTCTTCCGGCCGTGTTGCGCGAGATTGCCGAGCATCTCGCGCTGAACGCGCTCACCGCCAATGGCCGGACGCTTGGTGAAAACATCGCCGACGCGCCCTGCTGGAACCGCGACGTGATCCGTCCGCTGGCCGAACCGTTCAAGCCCGAAGCAGGGATCGCCGTGTTGCGCGGGAATCTTGCGCCGGATGGCGCGGTGATCAAGCCGTCGGCGGCGTCACCGCAGCTGTTGCAACATCGCGGCCGCGCCGTGGTGTTCGAGAACATCGAAGAGCTCAAGGCACGCATCGACGACGAAGCGCTCGACATCGACGAAACCTGCGTGATGGTGCTGAAGAACTGCGGTCCGCGCGGTTATCCCGGCATGGCCGAAGTCGGCAACATGCCGTTGCCGCCGAAGCTGCTCAAGCGTGGCATCACCGACATCATCCGCATTTCCGATGCGCGCATGAGCGGCACCGCATACGGCACCGTGGTGCTGCACGTTTCACCGGAAGCTGCAGCCGGCGGCACGCTGGCGCTGGTTCGCGACGGCGATTTCATCGAGCTGGATGTACCGAACCGGCGCCTGCATCTGGACGTGCCGGAAGCGGAGCTGGCGCAACGTCGCGCCGAATGGAAAGCACCATCTTCACCGGCGCGTGGCTGGACGAAGCTTTATGTGGATCACGTGCAGCAGGCGCATCTGGGTGCTGACCTCGACATTCTGGTCGGCGGCAGCGGCGATGAGGTGGGGCGGGACTCGCATTGAATTCGCGCCGTATCGTAGGCTGGGATGAAATCCCAGCACATGCATGACGATGCTGGGATTTCATCCCAGCCTACATGGCAATCATGTGCTGTAGGTGCGGTCTTTCCAGCGCGAACGAACGCCGCGCCAATAACGAATGGCCGAACTCCACGTCATGCCCATGTACAGCACGGCGCCGAACGGCAGCAGCAATGCCCATGCGAGACGCATGTTGTAGTAACGCAGCATGGGCAGGTAGCTCAGCATCATCGCGATCATCGCGATCAAGCCAAGGCGCCAAGTGAGGGGTGATGCCAGCAATATGAAAGGCAAGCCGTAAGCGATGGCGAATAGCACCGTCACCACCAGCAGCAGCAACGTGGAATAGCCAAGCTGTGTGAAGGCCGAGCGCGCCACCATGTCGTGAATCGAACCCAAGCTTCCGTAAGGACGCAGGCTCACCACGCCACGGCTAAGACCCAGCCAGGTGCGATAACCAGCGTTCTTCACTTGCCGCGCCAGCGTGCAATCGTCGATCAAGGCATTGCGCAGGCTGGCGAACGCACCTGCACGCTGCAGCGCTTCGGTATCGACCAGAATGCAGCCACCTGCAGCGGCAGCAACCAGACGCGAGGATGAATTGGAAACGGAAAACGGATACAGCAGCTTGAAGTAATAGACGAACGCCGGCAGCAGCAGCCGATCCCAGAAACTGGTGCGGCGCAGATCCGCCATCAGCGAGACGAACTGCCGGTTATCGCGTTGCTTGTGTGCAAGCAATGCCGGCAGCAATCCAGGTTGCAACTGGATATCCGCATCCAGCAGCAAGGTGATCGGCGTATGCACGTGCGCCTTGCCTTGCTCCAGCGCCCACAGCTTGCCCGCCCAGCCTTGTGGCAATGGCTGGCCACTGATCACACGAACGTTTGGAAAGGATGCGGCAATCTTCGCCGTGTCGTCGGTGGATTGATCGTCGACGACGATCACTTGCAAGCCAGTGCCTTGCGCCTGCAAACCCGACAGCGTGAGACCAATGACGTCGGCCTCGTTGCGCGCGGGAATCAGTACGGTGATCTGGCCGAGATCGGCCGACCCGGCGTGCGGGTCGGCCTCGATGCGTTCACGCGTACTCCAGGGCCGCCACGGTACCAGCAGCAGACCCAACCACATCAGTGCCGGCAGCGACGCGGCAATCCATCCCACTATGCCCATCGTTGTCGACTATGCAGATCAATGATTCGCTTCGGTACTCGTTTCCGCGTTGCGGCGCTGGATGGAGCTGATCGGAATGTGGATCGCCGTGGCGTCAGCGCGATTGCCGTACTTCACCGGCAGGTCGGGCGCCATCGGGCCATCGGTGCGCGGACCGAACATCGACACCTTCAGCGCCTTCAGCGGATGCGCGAACATGTCATCCACCGCGGTGCCTTCGAAGCCGCAATGCGCCATGCAGTTGTCGCACTTCGGGTTGATGCCCACACCGTATTTTTCCCACTCGGTGTCTTCCATCAACTCCTTGTAGGTCTTGGCGTAGCCTTCATCGACCAGCAAGTAGCACGGCTTCTGCCAGCCGAAGATGTTGTACGTGGGGTTGGACCAAGGCGTGCACTGGTAGGCCTGGTTGCCTGCGATGAAGTCCATGAACATCGCCGACTGGTTGAACGCCCACTTGCGCTTGCGTTCCTTGCCGATCTTGAAGATGTCGCGGAACAACTGCTTGCTCTCGGAGCGACCGAGGAACACGTCCTGGTTCGGCGCGTGCTGGTAGCTGTAGCCCGGCGACACCGTGATGCCTTCCACGCCCAGTTCCATCGCGTAGTCGAAGAAGTCGGCAACCTCTTCCGGCGGCTCGCTGTTGAACAGCGTGCAGTTCACCGTGACGCGGAAACCCTTCGACAGCGCGAGCTTGATCGCGGTGACGGCCTTTTCGAACACGCCGTCCATGCACACGGATTTGTCGTGCTGCTTCTCCAGGCCATCCAGATGCACGGACCAGGTGAAGTACGGCGACGGCTTGTATTCGTCGATGTGCTTGGGCATCAGGATCGCGTTGGTGCACAGGTACACGAACTTCTTGCGCGCGATGATGCCTTCGACGATCTTCGGCAGATCCTTGTGGATCAGCGGTTCGCCGCCGGGAATCGAAACCACCGGTGCATCGCATTCGTCCACCGCGGCCAGCGCCTGCTCGACGCTCATGCGCTTTTGCAGGATTTCCTTCGGCTGGTCGATCTTGCCACAGCCGGCGCATGCCAGATTGCATTGGAACAATGGCTCCAACATCATCGCCAGCGGGTAACGCTTCTGACCGCTCAGCTTCTTCTTGATGATGTATTGAGCGATCGAGGTTTGTTGAATAAGAGGGATACCCAAGGGACTTCTCCGGAATGTCTGGACGCCGTACCGCAGGGCGCCTGAAAATCTTACCTGTTCAGTACAGTATAAGTCACTCGAACGTTAGCCACAGTCTTGGCTGCGTCCGGCCGTTAACCTTTGAGCACCTCTGGGTGCTCGCGGCGAATCCGTTCCCACTCGATCTTGAACCAGGGCGTGAAGGCCTCCGGCTTGGCCGCGATTTCCGCGTCCAGCGCATCCGGCGCGATGTAGCGCAAACCCGAAATCTCGTTGATGTTCACCGTCGGCGCATCGTCGCTGCGGCCCGCGTAGACCCAGCAAAGTTCGTGCTCGGCACCGTCCGCATCGAACTGCGCCTGGTATTCGAACTTGAACAGATACTCCAGCGAACAGGCCAGCCCCAGCTCTTCCTTCAGGCGGCGATGGATGGCGGTGTCGATCGTTTCGCCGCGACGCGGATGGCTGCAGCAGGTGTTCGACCAGTAACCCGGCCACAGACGCTTGCCCGGCGCGCGCTGCTGTAGCAGCAGCTCGCCTTTCGCGTTGAACACGAACAGCGAGAACGCGCGATGCAGCGTGCCCTTGCCGACGTGCGCGGAAGCCTTGTCGAGGAAGCCGATCTCGCGATCGTCGCTATCGACCAGCACCAGCGGCTCATCGTCGAACGACACCACTTCGTTGGAATCGCGCCAGTCCTGGCGCTCGAGCTCTGTGTTATCCAATGTCGACCTCCATCGCCTGGTAGCCGGCATCGCGAATCGACGCGGCCACCTTTTCACGGTTTTGCGGGCACAGGGCGACGATCGAACCGCCGCCGCCACCGCCCGTGAGCTTGGCGCCGAGCGCGCCGTGTTCGCGTGCGATCTGCACCAGTTCTTCCACTTCCCAGCTCGATACGCGCAGCGCGTTGAGCAGGCCATGGCAGATGTTCATCAGGTCGCCGAGACGCTCCAGATCGTACTGCTGCATCGCTTCCACGCCTTGCAGCGTGAGCGCGTCGATCTGCTGGAAGATGCCGTCGTACAGCGCCGGATTGCGCTGCCATGCGGTGCGCACCTTGCCGACCGTCACCGCGGTGAGGCTTTCCTTGCCGCTGATGCCGATCACCAGCGGAATGCGCTTGGGCAGATGCAGCTCACGCACCATCGGCGCTTCGCCTTTCTTGCCGGCGCGCTTGTACAACAGCGGCTTGCCGTAGGTGGCGACGGTGTTGTCGATGCCTGAAGCCGAACCGTGCGCGACTTCCTCGCAACGGAACGCCAGCGCATTGATCTCCTCATCGGAGAGGCCCAGCTTGTAGTGCTGGTCGAGCGCGCGGATCACCGCGACGGCCATCGCGGCCGAACCGCCAAGGCCCATCGCGCGCGGCACGTTCGGGAACACTTCGATGCGCATCGAGCGATCGGTCAATTGCAGTTCGTCGAAGATGATGCCGAGCGAGCGCTGGAACGAATCGCGATGCGCCGGATCGCGGTGCAGGCGGTATTCCACGCCCCAGCGCGGAATGAACATGTCGACGCCGCCGGACTTCGTATCCTGCGCCACCGCACGCACCGCCAGCGGCACCGGCGCGGCAACGGCGTGACTGCCGTACACCACCGCGTGCTCGCCGAGCAGGATGATCTTGCCGTGGCCGCAGGCGCGATGATCCACTGACGGCTGTTCGATGGTGGTCAGCGGTACGCCGTGCGACTCCTTGCGCACCTGTTCGACGATCTCCTGCGCCTTCCAGATCTTGATCTCGCCGGTTTCCACGAGGCGCTCCACGACCGTATCGAAAATTTCCGGTGTGGCGCCTGCCGCCACGGCAACGCTGCGTGCATGCAGCGTCATGTGACCTTGCTGAATGCCTTCGGTAACCAGCGCGCGCAACGCGGAGAAGTTTTGTGCAAGGCCGACTGCGCCCATGATTTCGGCCAGTTCGCGCGCGGTCTTTACGCCGAGCAGGCGCAGGTTGAGCGCAACCGTGGCGTTCGATTGCAGCGGACCGCCGACGGTGCCGACCTTCATCGGAATATCGAGCTCGCCGACCAGTTCGCCGTTCTCGCCCTTGTACCAGCGCGTGAGCGAGGTATAGCGGCCACCGCGCGCGGCATAGGCATGCGCCGCCGCTTCGATCGCGCGCCAGTCGTTGCCGGTGGCGAGTGCGACGGCGTCGACGCCGTTCATGATGCCCTTGTTGTGCGTGGCGGCGCGATACGGATCGATGCTGGCGAATTCGTTCGCGAGCACGATGCCGTCACGCACTTCCTCGCCTTCGAAGCCCTTGCCGGTGAGCTGGTCGGCGGGGATCACGCAGCGCGCGCGCACCATCGAGCGGTCGGTGAGGTTCGAAAGAATGCGCAGGAACACGCGGCCGCCGGTCATCGTCTCCACCAGCGAGGCGACGCCTTCGCACATGGTGTTGACGAGGTTAGCGCCCATCGCGTCGCGCGTATCGACCAACAGGTGCACCACCAGCATGTCACCGCCTTCGGGACGCGGATGCACATGCACTTCCAGATCCTGTGCGCCGCCACCGCGCGCCACCATCTGCGGATGCAGGCTGTTGGCGAGGTTGAGCAGTTCGTCCTTGCGCTGGAGCAGCGCGGCCTTGGCGTGCGCCAGATGCGGCACGTCCACTACCTGCACTTGGCCGATCAGCACGGGCTCGGTGCTTTCGACCGTGAAACCGCCGGTGCCGCGCACCAGCTTGGCTGCCGACGACAGCGCCGCGACGATGGAGGGTTCTTCCACCACCAGCGGCACGATGTAGTCGCGACCGTTGACCAGGAAGTTGAGACCAAGCCCCACTGGCAGACCCATCACGCCGACGACGTTCTCGATCATCTTGTCGGCTTTGTGGATCTTCAGCGTGTGCTCGCCGGAGACCAACGCCTGATAATCCTCGGAAGATAACCAGCCGCGCTCATGGATGATGCGCACACGGTCGGATACCGAGAGTTTGTAGAAAGCGGGAAACCGGGACCGTTCGGCACTCGATGATTCGGCGCTCATAAGCCTTAAGCACTCCGTGATAGGTCGAAAGTCACAGACCCTTGCGTCACGGCGTTGCAAGCGGCACGGATGCCATGACGAAGAGTGGGGGCTGTGATCACGTCAATGTCCTTGCGGGGAAGAAGCCGCATCCGTGCGCATATGGCAACTGACCCCACGGGAATCAAGTCCCAGGGGAACGACGTGCATACCGGCCGAGACAATGACGCGTTCAAATGTCGCCAACCTTTCCGCGTCCTCGGCAAAAACCACGCCGAAGTCACCGCCGGCGCCGCAAGGCTTATAGCCGACATCAGTGCCGGAAGCCATCCCGGCAAGCTGTTTTTGTGCCGGGGAATAGATTTCCAGGCCGCAGGCTGCGCCGAAACGCTGCAAGCCCAGGGCATAGTCTTTTGTAAGGCGGATGAAAGATGGCATATCCCGCTGCTTCAATGCATCGATCGCCGCGGCGGAAATCACGCCCAGTCCGCGCATGTGCGCGTCGTAGTCCTGAGCATGGCTTTGACGCCATTGCGCCAACTGCTGCAACGACTGGTTGGTGGACACGGACTGGCCCGACCATACGAACAGGCAATGCAAGCCGTCCGTCGAAAGGGCTTCATAAGTGGGTTCGCGCGTGGGCCCAACGAGCTGATAGCCGATCAAGCCGCCCGCCACGCTGGCCGCCACGTCGACGCCGCTGCCGCGGCCGCCCTGCCAGTCGCCATGCATGCGCAGTAGGCGGCGCATCCATTGCGTGCGATCGGCGATCGCATCACCGTGGCCAGCGTAAGTGGCCAGGGCCGAGGCAAGCGCCACGGTCAACGCCGCGCTGGAACCCAATCCGAGCTTCGACACGCCATCGGCATGAAAGAAGCCGGAAGTATCCAGATGCAGATCGAACCCGCTGGCCGAAACGGGAGCGAGACCCTCCCGCAGCATGCCGTGCCAAACGTGATCGACCAACGTCAGCTTGGCTTTGCTTGCCTCATCGCACTGCCATTGCCACTGACCGCTCTCACCCGTGAGCGCACGCGCGCCATGAACTCCGAGATCAGGCGCATGGACAACGCAGGCACGGTCCTCGCGCGACACGATCCGCACATGGGCGCGGCGATCGATTGCCTGCACCAGGGCACGTGCACCTTCCAGTACCGCGTAATCGCCCAGCAGAACCAGCTTGGCGGGAGCGCTGGCGGTGACTTCCATCATGCCTCCACGAGGTCCGTTGCGATCGCATGCGCGCCTTCGCCCAGGCCGGTATCGAGCACCTCCAGCACGCCGGGCACATCGCGCAAAGCGGCCTTCACCTGTTCGATCGCCGATGGCGCGCAAACCGCCTTCACCTGCGGACCGGCATCGACGGTAAAGAACACCGGCACGCCTTGTTGGCGCAATGCGCGTACGCGATGCATGCATTCCACCGTTGCGCCGTTCCAGTACAGCAGGCCCGGCTGCGCGGCCAGCGCCAGCGCATGCATCTTCAGGCAGCTGTATTCGGAGATCTGCGCCAGCGCGTCGAAATCGCGCGCGAGAACGGCGTTGCGCGCCACGCTCAAATCCGCTTCCTGCGTGTCGATCCAGGCGGATTGATACGGCGAGGTCTCGGCGGTGCGGCGCATGCCTTCGGTGGATCCGATCTGCTTGGCGGCGGTCGAGGTGATCGCCACCGCCACACGCAACGGCCACGCTTCGGCTGCCAATACCGGACGTGCAACCGAATCGGTACCATCAGCGAGCTTGCCGTGCGCCCATTCCACGTAACCGCCAAAGATGGAACGCGCGGCCGAACCGGAACAACGGCGCGCCAGCACCGATTGCTCGTCCAGGCTCAGGTTCAAACCCAAAGCGCGCGCGCCGGCATGCACCAGCGCGGCAAAACCCGATGCCGACGAAGCAAGGCCCGCCGCGGTAGGAAAGTTGTTGCGGCTCGCCACGTTCGCGCCGTAATCGACGCCGGCGCGCGCGCGCAAAAGATCCAGGCACTTGGTGATGCGACGGGTTTCGGCATCATCGCTGCGGCCATTGAGGCTGGCCTGATCCTGCTTCTGTCCCGGCACGAACTGCACATCGGTGCGCGTCCACAGGCTTTCCAACGTGATGGAGAGGGAACCGACCACGGGCAGGTTCAGCACGGCATCGCGCTTGCCCCAGTACTTGATCAAGGCGATGTTGGGTTGTGCCTGGGAGGCAGCACGCAATTCACCGGATGCATCGGTGCGTGGTTCGCGGTTCATGACGTCTCGCTGGGGGAAAGGAACGTTGAGTATTCGGCCGGTTACTTACCCGGCGCATCCAGCACGAAGGGCAGTTGACCCGGTGCGGGCGCCCGCATGGTGACGCGGGTCCACACGGTGCTGCCGCCGAACAGGCTGATGCCGATGTAGCCGTGCAGCTGCAACCGGTCCGGGCCGCGCAGCCGAACCCAGCAATTATAGGTGCGGCCATCGTCCGAGTTATAGACGTGGCCACCTTTCCATTTCTTGCTGCCCGGGTCGAAGGTGAGCCCGGTAAGCAGGCGCAGGCCCGTCAATGGCCTGGACCGCAAGGCCGGGTCCGGGTTGTGCCGATCGGTGACGATCTTGCCGTTGAGTTCGGGGCCGTCTTCCGGGCCATAGGTGTCGTGCAATTGCCACAGGATCGTGCCCTGGTATTCGTCACCGGCTTGCTCGATGCGGATGACGGCATCGTGGCTTTCCACCAGCCAGTCGCCCACGATGGCCGACGGCGTGGGCACGTAGGGATCGGCCGCATGAGCCGCCACGCTCAACAGCAGCAGGAAGGCCAGTGCACTCAGCCATGCTCCGTTTTTCATCGCAAACCCTCTTGCATCATCGCGAGTCAGGCCTCATATGTGCGCGCTTCGTGTCGACGCATTCCCGGTAGCATAAACGTCTATGTCCTCGAACTGGCTGTTCGACACCCTCCACGCAGTGGGCATCGCGCTGGCATTTGCCGCGACAGGCTATGCCTGCGTTGCGCTATGGGCGGTGATGAAAGGATCACGAAAGCCGCAACGAGTTCCACGCGACGACGCCCCATTCCGGCCGGCCAGCGTGCTCAAGCCATTGCACGGTGCCGAGCCCAGGCTGTACGAGAACTTGCGCAGTTTCTGCCAGCAGGCGCATGCGGATTACCAACTGGTATTCGGGGTGCGCGATCCCGAGGACCCCGCCATTGCCGTGGTCGAGCGCCTGCGACGGGAATTTCCGCAGCGATCCATCGCCATGGTCATCGATTCGCGCGTGCATGGCGCAAACTTCAAGGTCAGCAATCTCATCAACATGCTGCCGCATGCGCAGCATGATCTGCTGGTGTTGGCCGACGCGGATATCCATGTCGGCCCGGATTATCTGACGCGCGTCACCGCGCCGCTGGCCGACGCCGGCGTGGGCATCGTCACCTGCCTCTACTACGGCATTCCCGGGCCTTCGTTGTGGTCGCGGCTTGGCCGTCTATTCATCGACGACTGGTTTGCGCCTTCCGTGCGGCTTTCGCATGCCTTCGGCTCCACGCGCTTCGCGTTCGGCTCCACCATTGCCTTGCGGCGCGATACCTTGCAATGGATCGGCGGGTTCGAAGCGCTGCGCGACATACTGGCCGACGATTTCTGGCTGGGCGAACTCACCCGCCGCGCCGGCTTGCGCACCGTGCTGTCGGATGTGGTCGTCGGCACGGAAGTAAGCGAAAGCAATCTGAAAGATTTGTGGTCGCATGAACTGCGCTGGCTACGCACCATCCGCTCGATCGCTCCGGCCGGCTTTGCCATGACGTTCGTGTGCTTTACGTCACCGTTGCTGCTGCTGGGGCTGGTCCTGGCGCCGGGCGCGTTCACACTCGGGCTCGCCACACTCGGTGGTGGCGCGCGGCTTTTGCTACACTTTTTGCAGCGGCGCATCAGCGATCAAGCCTTCGCCTGGCATGAAGTCCTGTTGATTCCCCTCCGCGACGCCTTATTGCTGATGGAATGGGCAGCCGCCCTCGCCGGTTGGCAGGTAAGATGGCGCGGTCAAGTACTGCATGCACGTGGCGACGGTTCAGCGCCGTAGACTATTTAGCCGGTTTAATTTCTGAACTATCTGCTGTCCCCGGGCATTGAACGCCCTCGCAGGAGTCATCCGTAATGAAAACGCTTTTTCTGCAAGCTCCTTCCTTCGATGGCTTTGATGGCGGCGCGGGTTCGCGCTACCAGGCCAAACGCGAGATCAAGAGCTTCTGGTATCCCACCTGGCTGGCGCAGCCGGCGGCGATGGTGCCTGACTCGCGCGTGCTCGATGCGCCGGCCGACGAGATCTCGGTGGAAGACAGCCTGAAGATCGCCGAGGGCTACGACCTGGTGATCATCCACACCAGCACGCCCTCGTTCCCCACCGACGCAAAATTCGCCGAGCTGCTCAAGGCACGCAAGCCGGGCGTGATGATCGGCCTGGTTGGCGCCAAGGTGGCGGTCGATCCCACCAGTTCGCTCACCGCATCGCCGGCGATCGATTTCGTGGCGCGCGAAGAGTTCGACTACACCTGCAAGGAAATCGCCGAAGGTCGTCCGTTCGAAAGCGTCACCGGGATCAGCTACAAGCTGGCCGACGGCACCGTGCAGCACAATCCGCCGCGCGCGATGATCGAGAACATGGACGACCTGCCGTTCGTGGCACCGATCTACAAGCGCGATTTGAAGATCAGCAACTACTTCATCGGCTATCTCAACTATCCGTACGTGTCGATCTACACGGGCCGCGGCTGCCGCTCCAAGTGCACGTTCTGCCTGTGGCCGCAGACCGTCGGCGGTCATCGCTATCGCACACGCTCGGCGGCGAACGTGTTGGCGGAGGCGAAGTGGATCAAGGAGAACATGCCCGAAGTGAAGGAGCTGATGTTCGACGACGACACCTTCACCGACAGCTCCAACATGGAGCGCGTGCATGAGATCGCGCGCGGCCTCGGCGCGATGGGCTGGACCTGGTCCTGCAACGCGAAAGCGAACGTGCCGTACGAATCGCTGAAGATCATGAAGGAAAACGGCCTGCGCCTGCTGCTCGTCGGTTACGAGTCGGGTGACGACCAGATCCTGCACAACATCAAGAAGGGCCTGCGCACCGACATCGCGCGCCGCTTCACCGAAGACTGCCGCAAGCTGGGCATCACCATCCATGGCACCTTCATCCTCGGCTTGCCGGGCGAAACGAAGGAAACGATCGACAAGACGATCCAGTACGCCAAGGAAATCAATCCCCACACCATCCAGGTGTCGCTGGCAGCGCCGTATCCGGGCACCTCGCTTTACAAGCAGGCAGTGGAGAACGGCTGGTTGAAGGAAAACGAAGCCGTCAACCTCGTCAACGACAAGGGTGTGCAGCTGGCGCTGATCGAGTACCCGCATCTGTCGAAGCAGGAAATTTTCCACGGTGTGGAGAAGTTCTATCGGGCTTTCTATTTCCGCCCGTCGAAGATCTGGGAGATCGTCAAGGAAATGCTGATGAGCTGGGACATGATGAAGCGCCGTCTGCGCGAGGGCCTGGAGTTCTTCCGCTTCTTGCGAGCGCATGAGTCGTAATTTGCTTGTCCATCTTGGGCATGGGTAATCACGATGCTCAATTTCCTTGGCCGTCATTCCCGCGAAAGCGGGAGTCCATCTGGCTCTGATGCAAAGGTCAAAATGGATTCCCGCTTTCGCGGGAATGACGGCCGGGCAAGATTGAGCGACGCGTAGATGCCCATGAATGCCCGAATGAGCTCTCCTCCCGAACAAGCACGCCCACGCCTGATCGTCACCGCCGACGATTTCGGCTTGCACGAAGCGGTCAACGAAGCGGTCGAGCGTGGTTATCGCGACGGCGTGCTACGCGCCGCCAGTTTGATGGTAGCCGCACCCGCCATCGCCGATGCTGTGGCACGTGCCAAGCAGAATCCCGGCCTCGCCGTTGGCCTGCATCTCGTGCTTGCCGACGGCCGCGCGATGCTGCCGCCCACACGTATTCCCGATCTGGTCGATGCACAAGGCATGTTCGATTCGAACATGGTGCGCAACGGCTTTCGCTTCTTCTTCCTGCCGCATGTGCGGCGTCAGCTTGCCGATGAAATCCGCGCGCAGTTCGAAGCGTTCGCGGCAACCGGGCTGAAACTCGACCACGTCAACGCACACAAGCATTTCCATCTGCATCCCACCATTCTTTCGCTGATGCTGAGCATCGGCCGCGAATACGGCCTGCGGGCGATCCGCCTGCCATCGGAACCCGGCACGGGACCATGGCTGAGTCCGTGGCTGGCGCTGATGCGTTGGCGACTCGACCGCGCCGGTGTCGGCTACAACGATCACGTGTTCGGCCTGCGCCACAGCGGCGGCATGGATGAAGCGGTAATGCTCGACATCTTGCGCGAACTGCCAGACGGCTTGTCGGAGATCTATTTGCATCCTGCATCACACGGCCACATCACCGAAAGCATGGCTGAATATCGGCACGCGGATGAACTCGCCGCGCTTCTATCGCCGCACGTGCGCGAAACCATCGCTGAGCGTTATCACCTATGCGAAGGGTTCTCTGACCCGGCAGTCGCAACATGAGCATGAAGCTGATCAGTTACATCGCCGGCCTGCTTGGCCTGGGCGTCGCCATCGCGCTGGTGGCGCATCAAGGCTGGAGTGAAATCGTCACGGCGATCGATCACGCCGGCTGGCCGCTGCTGTGGCTGCTGCCATTCCACGTGTTGCCGCTGCTGTTGGACGTGATCGGCTGGCGCGTGCTGATTGCGCCGCGCGATCCGCAACGGCAAGCCACGCTGCCGTTCCTGTTCTGGGTAGCGGCGATCCGCGAAGCCAGCAATCGCCTATTGCCGGTGGCCAACATCGGCGGCGAAATCATCGGCATTCGGCTGGTGAAATGGCGCGGCATCGGCGGCGCCGCCGCGGCGGCCAGCGTGATCATGGAAGTACTGCTCACGCTGGTGAACCAGTATCTGTTCACCGCGCTGGGCATCATCCTGCTGATCGAGCTCACGCAAAGCATCAGCGCGTTCAGCACGGTGATTTCCGCACTTGCCGCCAGCCTGCCGCTACCGATTTTCCTGATCATCATCCTGCGCCACGGCAAGGTATTTTCGCGCCTGGAAGGCTTCGCCGAAAAACTGCTGGGCGGCCGCTCCAAGCTCACCGAGCTGATCGACGGCAGCAATCTCGATCAGGAAATCCGCGAGCAGTATTCGCGTCCGCTGCGCCTGATGGCGGCGACGGGCTGGCAGTTCCTCGGTTACGTCGTAGGCAGCTTCGAAACCTGGCTCGCGCTGCATCTGCTCGGCTATCCGATCAGCGTGTGGGATGCGATCGCCATCGAAGCCGTCACGCAAGCACTGCGCCATATCATTTTCGTGGTGCCTGCAGGCCTTGGCGTGCAGGAAGGCGGACTGGTGCTGTTCGGCAACATGATCGGCCTGCCGCCGGAAGCAAGCGTCGCGCTGTCGCTGGTCAAGCGCATGCGCGAAGTGGCATTCGGCGTACCGGCGCTGATCTCCTGGCAGTGGGCCGAGACACGCCGGCTGTATGCAGGCTCCTCCGCCCGCGTCAGCCGTCCTTCTGAAGAGAACCATTGATGACGTTCGAACACGACGCTTTTGACCCGGAAGCATTGGTGCCCGGCTATCGCGAGCCGGTCCTGCCGGAAGGCGAACCGGATGCCGCCACCATCGCCGCGTCCGAAACACGCACGCGGCATTGGTCGGGCAGCCAGCGCGAACGCATCCGTTACGGCTCGGATGCGCACAAGCAGATGATGTGCCGCATGTTCGAGGAAACCTTCAATCCGTATCGGCCATCGGTGCTCAAGTGGCCGACACTGGACGAGGCGGCCCTGCATTGCATCACGTCGCTGCCGATCTGGGACATCGCCGTGCAGACCGAGGGCAAGGCTCGCCTGCGCATGGCCGCCTACGCGCGCACCATCGCCGATCCGCAAATGCGCAACGTGCTGGCGCAGAATGCGTGGGAAGAAAACCGCCACAAGGAAGTGCTTTCGAAGATGGTGCAGCACTACGGCATTCCGCTGGTGCCGGAACCGCCATACGAATACCCGAAAGATCCGGAATGGGCCTATCTGGTGACGGGCTACAGCGAATGCATCGACAGCTTCTTCGCTTTCGGCCTGTTCAAGGTGGCGCATGATTCGGGCCTGTTTCCGCCCGAGCTGATCGACACGTTCGAGCCGGTGATGCAGGAGGAATGCCGCCACATCCTGCTGTTCGCCAATTGGGTGGCGTGGCATCGGCGGAATCTCAACCTGTTCCAGCGCATCGCCTTCGAATGGAAGGTGTTCCGCGTGTGGTGGTTCCTCGGCATGGAGCGCATGGAGCTGGCCAAGAGCCTGGACGGCGATGGCAACGAACACGCACAGGACAACAACTTCACCGTCACCGGCGCGCAGTCCATGACGGAAAAGGACCTGAGCGTGGCGGAATTGATGGCCACCTGCGTGCGCGAAAACGACCGGCGCTTCGCCGGTTACGACCCGCGCCTGCTACGGCCGACGACGATGCCGTTCCTGGTGAAGTGCGCGCTGCCGGTGTTGAGGTTCTTCGAGCGGCGCAAGCGCAAATAAATCCCCGTGTTTCCTCAAGGTCGTCATTCCGGCGAAAGCGGGAATGACGACCTTGTAAGTTATCGAGATGGGCCGCCTCATCGCGACTGCTGCTGAAACCACCGCACCGCGTCTTCCAACGCCAGGCGCGCCGGACGCGCCGTATAACCCAGTTCGCGCTGCGCCTTTTCGCTGGTGAAGAACATGCGCTTCTTCGACATGCGCACTTCCTCCACCGTGGCGATCGGTGGCATGCCGGTCACGCGCGCCCACGCTTCGGCGACGTAGGCGACCGGCATCACCGCAGCGTGCGGCAGGCGCACTTTCGGCGGCGAGCGCCCGGCGATGTCGGAGATCTCGGTCAGCACCTCGCGCAGGCTCATATTGAAGCCACCGAGAATGTAGCGCTCGCCGACCACGCCGCGCTCGTAGGCCAGCCAATGGCCTTCGGCCACGTCTTCGACGTGCACGATGTTGAGGCCGGTATCCACATACGCAGGCAGGCGACCGGCCATCGCGTCGCGCACGATGCGGCCGGTAGGCGTGGGTTTCACGTCGTGCGGGCCGATCGGCGTGGAGGGGTTGACGATCACCACCGGCGCGCCTTCGGCGGCGAATTGCCGGGCCACTTCCTCCGCTAGGAATTTGGAACGCTTGTAGTGGCCGATCATGTCGTCCACCGTCACCGGCGTGGTTTCGCTGCCGGGCGTGCCGTCCTTGGGAATGCCCAGCGTCGCCACGCTGCTGGTGTAGATGATGCGTTTGACGCCGACGCGCCTGGCCGCTTCCAGCATTGCGCGTGTGCCGTCGACATTGGCCCGGTAAAGCTCCGATGGATCGGGCGCCCACAGGCGATAATCGGCTGCGACGTGAAACAGCACATCGCAGCCGTCGCAGGCGGGCAGCAGGCTCTGCGGCTTGGTCAGGTCGCCTTCGGCCACTTCCACCGCCAGCCCCTGCAGATTGCGGCGATCCGAGCCTGCGCGCGCCAACACGCGTACGCTGTGGCCGTCGCGCAGCAGGCGGCGCGCCACGGCCGAACCGACGAACCCGGTGGCTCCGGTTACCAGCGCCCTCACGATGCAGGCACCGTGATGAGGGACCATGGCGCACGAAAAACGACGTGCGCTGTCGAGAAAATTGGAATGGTCATCCAGCGATTATGGATGAAAATCACCCGCGGATGCTCCGCTGCTGCCGCTCACATCCTTTCATCAACATTTCAACCAAGCGGGTCCGAGAAGCATCGATGAAACGATGCAGACTTGTTCGAGCACCTTCTGTGCTTCAGCATATTGCGATGCCCACCCCACCCCGCCAGCCCCGAGCCAGCCGCATTGTGCGCATATCACCCCAACTATCTGCCCGCGCGGATGTCATGCATGGGACCGACATGTCGGATTCGTACCCGTATGGGTGTGACATAATTCCGACGGTCGAGGCCCACCCATGATCGAATTGAACAACGCCACCGCCGGCTCCGGACGCGGGAAGGCCGATACCTACCAGGACGCGATCCTGCCGAAGGTGTCCCGGACTTTTGCGCTGACCATCCCGCAGCTTCCACCGGAGCTGCGGCGCGCCGTCGCGAACGCCTATCTGCTGTGCCGCATCGCGGACACCATCGAAGACGAGCCGGCGTTGTCGGCCGAGCAGAAGCGCGCGTTCGAAAACGCGTTCGTCGATGCGGTCACCGGCGATGCCGATGCGCAGGACGTGGCGGACGAAGTCGCGCCCCTGTTGTCGGCAAGCACGCTGGAAGCCGAACGCGACCTGATGCAGCAACTGCCGCTGGTGCTGGATGTGACGCGCAGCCTTTCGCCGTCGCAGCAGGCGTCGATCGTGAAGTGCCTGCGCATCATGTCGCATGGCATGCACGATTTTCAGCGCAAGGCCGGCCTGCAAGGCTTGCCGACGCTGCACGATCTGGACCGCTACTGCTACTGCGTGGCCGGCGTGGTCGGCGAGATGCTCACCGAGCTGTTCGTCGATTTCGAACCGCTGCTGGCGCGGCACCGCAACACCATGCTGCGCTTGGCCGTGTCGTTCGGCCAGGGCTTGCAGATGGTCAACATCCTCAAGGACCAGTGGGAAGACCGCACGCGCGGCGCCTGCTGGCTGCCGCAGGACATGTTCGCGCGCCATGGCGTGAAGCTCGCCACGCTGCAGGCCGGAAAGCAGAACGCAGGCTACGCGGCCACTATGTCCGAGCTGGTCGGCATCGCGCACGCGCATCTACGCCAGGCACTCGACTACACCCTGCTGATTCCCAGCAAGCATGCGGGCATTCGCCGGTTCTGCTTATGGGCCATCGGCATGGCGCTGCTCACGCTGCGCAACCTGCAGCACAATCTTGATTTCTCCGCGGGCACGCAGGTCAAGATCTCGCGCAAGGCGGTGGCGCGCACCATCCTGCTCACGCGCGTGCTGGGCAAATCGAACTCGGGCTTGCGCTGGCTGTTCGCGATGACCGCGCGCGGCCTGCCGCTGACGCCGCTCACCGCGGAGTGGAGCGAGCCTTCCACGCCTGCACGCACCTGGCCCAAGCGTTCCATCCCGCACATTGCCGATGTCGCCTGGCGCGAACCGGCCGATGTACAGGAAGTTCACCACCGATGAATCCGTTTACGCCAAAGACCGCTACAGTCGCTACTGCCGATCTTTTCCAGAATCCCGCCGCCAACGGGCTGGATGAGGCGATCGAGCGCGGCCGTGCAGCCTTGCTGGCGCAGCAGCACGCGGACGGGCACTGGTGCTTTGAGCTGGAATCGGACTGCACGATCACCGCCGAATACATCCTGATGATGCATTTCATGGATGACATCGACGACGTGCTGCAAGAGAAAATGGCGCGCTACCTGCGCGCTACGCAAGTGAAAGACAAGCATGGCGGCTGGCCGCAGTACCACGGCGGCAGCATCGACCTGTCGTGCACGATCAAGGCCTACTACGCGCTGAAAGCGGCGGGCGACGATCCCGAAGCCGAGCACATGCGCATCGCCCGCAAGGCGATTCTCGCGCTCGGCGGCGCGGCCAAGGCCAACGTGTTCACGCGCATCCTGCTGGCGCTGTTCGAACAGGTGCCGTGGCGCGCCACGCCGTACGTGCCAGTGGAAATCATGCTGCTGCCGCGCTGGTTCTTCTTCCACATCGACAAGATGTCGTACTGGGCGCGCACCACGCTGGTACCGCTCACCGTCCTGTGCTCGCTCAAGGCGAAGGCGGCCAACCCGCGCAAGGTGCATATCCGCGAGCTGTTCGTCACGCCGCCGGAACAGGAGCACCACTACTTCGTTCACGGCGGCCTGCTCAATCGCATCTTCCTCGCGCTGGACAAGATGGGCCGCGCGATCGACGGTTTCATTCCGAAGTCGGTACGCCAGCGCGCCGTCAAGAAAGCGGTGGACTGGTTCATGCCACGCCTCAATGGCGAAGACGGCATCGGCGCGATCTTCCCGCCGATGGTCAACAGCCTCGAGGCGATGGCGCTGCTCGGCTATCCGAAGGATCACCCGGCGCGCGAAACCTGCCTGCGCTCGATCCAGAAGCTGGTGGTGCATCGCGACGATGGCTCTGCCTATTGCCAGCCCTGCGTGTCGCCGGTGTGGGACACCGTGTGGAGCGCGCTGACGCTGATGCACACCAGCGACGATGCACAAACGCAGGGCGCGATCGACAAATCGATCGACTGGCTTGTCTCCAAGCAGGAATTCGAACTGAAGGGCGACTGGGCCGTGCGTGCGCCGAACCTGGCGCCGGGCGGCTGGGCCTTCCAGTACAACAACGCGTACTACCCAGACATCGACGATACCGCCGTCGCCGCCGCGCTGCTGCATATCCAGGATCGCCGCCGCGGCGAACCCGGCCGCCATCGCATGAATACCGATCGCGCGGCGGACTGGATGATCGGGCTGCAATCGAAGAACGGCGGCTTCGCCGCGTTCGATGCGGACAACACCTACTACTACCTCAACGCCATTCCCTTCGCCGACCACGGCGCCCTGCTCGATCCGCCGACGGAAGATGTGTCCGGCCGCGTCGTCGCTGCGCTGGGTGTGCTGGCGCGTCCGCAAGACCGCGAAGCATTGCGCCGTTGCGTGGACTATCTGCGTTCCACGCAGTTGGAAGATGGCAGCTGGTGGGGACGCTGGGGCAGCAACTACATCTACGGCACCTGGAGCGTGCTGGCCGGCCTCGCGCTGGCGGGCGAGGATCCGCAACAGCCGTATATCCGCAAGGCGGTGCAATGGTTGCGCTCGTGCCAGAACGCCGATGGCGGCTGGGGCGAAACCAACGACAGCTACCTCGATCCGGCGTTGCGCGGCAGCAATCATGGTGTCAGCACGCCGCAATCGACCGCGTGGGCGTTGCTGGCGCAGATGGCAGTGGGCGAGGTGCGCTCAGAGTCGGTGCGTCGCGGGATCGATTACCTGCTCGCCCAGCAGCATGCCGAAGGCCTGTGGTTCCATCCTTCGCACAATGCACCCGGTTTTCCGCGCGTGTATTACCTCAAGTATCACGGCTATACCGCGTACTTCCCGCTGTGGGCGCTGTCGCGCTACCGCCAGTTGCTGCAGTCGGCCGCGGCTTGAGTACGGGCTCGGCGATTCGCTCCACCGGCATCGTCGTCGCGTTGGCATCCGAAGCCAGCGCACTCGCCTCCCGCGCTGCAAAACCCGATGACATCACCGCACTGCCGGAGGGCGCCGCGCTGTATTTGAGCGGCATGGGGCCGAAGGCCGCGCGCCACGCTGCAGAAGCCTTGGCGGCAGCGGGCGCTTCCGCCCTGGCCGTATTCGGCGTGGCCGGCGCGCTCAGCGACACATTACGCAACGGGACACTGTTCTGCCCGGAGCGCGTGCTGGACGACGAAGGCCATGCATACGTGACGGATGCCGCATGGTCTAAGGGCCTGCGACAACGGCTCACCGGCATCGCAACGCCGCTGCACGCAACGGGCACGCTGCTCAGCGTCGCTTCGCCCTTGCTGACCGCCACCGCCAAGCGCGCTGCGCATCAGCAGCACGCAGCGCTTGCGGTGGACATGGAAAGCGCTGCGGTGGCGGCGGTTGCACAGGAGCGTGGCCTGCCCTTCGCAGTGCTGCGCGCCATCGTCGACGAGGTGGGCGATGCCATTCCCCCTGCGTTAAACGGCAGCATCGATGCCTGGGGGCGCCCGCGCCCGCTGCGGCTGATGGCGGCGTTTTTCCGGCAGCCGTCCCTTGTAGGCGAGCTGCCCCGACTATACTCACGCATGCAGCGAGCCACCCATGCATTGCGCGCCGCCGCGGAAACGGCGGGGCCTGCATTGGGCTGGCATCGCTAAAAAAATCCTGCCTGGAGAACCCCGCATGTCCCCGCATCGTTTTGGATCCTTCCTGGTCGCCGCCGCGTGCGCATTCGTCAGCGTGACCGCCTCCGCGCACGCCATCCTGCTCGACAGCACGCCCAAGCCCAACGGCACGCTGGCCGCCGGTCACGTGCAGATGATGTTCAAGTACAACAGCAAGATCGACCAGCATCGCTCGCGCCTGCTGCTGATCGCGCCCGACAAGGGCGAAACGGTGCTGACCATCGCCACCGACAGCAAGAGCAACGAACTGGACACCAGTGCCGACCTCAAGCCGGGTGCGTATACGTTGCGCTGGCAGGCGCTGGCATTGGACGGCCACATCACGCGCGGCGATCTGCCGTTTACGGTCGTGGCGCAGCAGTAAACCTGCATCCATACCTTCATGACCGTCATTCTCGCTTTCGCGGGAATGACGACCGTAGGGGATGCATAGTTCGCTCCGATGAGGAGCGCCCCTGATCGATTTTCATCCTGAGCGATTCCCTGTGGAACTTCTCGTCGACATCTTCGGCTACCTCAGCATCATCCTGCATGGCATCACCATCGTCGCGCAGTCGATGACGCTTGGCGGCATCCTGTTCCTGGTTTTCCTGATGCGCCCGTTCGCGCACCTTCTGCCACAAGGCGCGAACCTGGAACGACGCATTGCGCGGCTGACCATCTACAGCGCCATCGGCCTGATTTTCGCGGAAATCGCGGGCGTCGGACTGCAGGTGGCGGTGGTGAAATCCACCGTGAACCTGCCCTTTCTGGATGTCATGCAGGCACCGTTCGCGGTTGCCGGCACGATCAAGATCGCATGCGCGCTGCTGCTGATTCCGTGCCTGGGCGAGCGCATGTCCCGCGGCTTGCCAGGCGCGATCCTGCCGCTGCTGCTCGGCGCGGCGGAATTGACTGCCGCCACGTTCACCACGCATGCGTATGCGCGCCTGGACAACAATGTGCTGCTGCTGTTCGTGGAAGGCCTGCATCAGTTCGGCGCGGCAATCTGGATCGGCGCGATCCCCTGTTTCGTGGTGGCGCTGAGCAAGCTGCAGGACGTGGACGGATGGCGCGTGGTCGGCCAGCGTTTCTCGCGCATGTCGATGATCGGCGTGGCCAGCATCATCATCTCCGGCACGATCATGAGCGTGTTCTACATCGGCGACGTGCAGGGTTTCTACGGCACCGCTTACGGCGTGATGGTGGGCGCGAAGATCGCGATGTTCGTGGCACTGCTGCTGCTTGGCCTTGGCAACCTGCTGGTGACCGAACGCTTGCGCAAGAACCAGGATGCATCGGTGATTCGTCTGCGCCGTTTCGCCGAAGTGGAAATCGGCATCGGCTTCACCATCTTCTTTGCTGCGGCATCGCTCACCTCGGTGCCGCCGGCCGTCGACCTCACCACCGATCGCGTCACCTTGCATGAAATCGCCGTGCGCAATGCGCCGGCGTGGCCGCGGCTTACTTCGCCCGATCATGATCAGCTCGCCGTTTCGCAAGCACAGGCGCAGTTGGATCATGAAGCGGAGCAGCGCCATCAGGCTGCCGCGCAAGCCATCACGCCGGGGTCGGGCGTACTGCCGCCACGCAATGCCGAGGACATCGCCTGGTCCGAATACAACCATCACTGGGCCGGCATTTTCGTGTTGCTGATCGGCCTGCTTGCCTTGCTCAATCGCGCCGGCGTGCGATGGCTCAGGCACTGGCCGCTGCTGTTCCTGTTGATGGCAGGCTTCCTGCTGGTGCGTTCGGACCCCGAAGTGTGGCCGATGGGCCAGGAAGGTTTCTGGGTGGCGTGGCGCGACGTGGAGGTGGCGCAGCATCGCTTCTTCGTGGCGCTGATCATTCTGTTCGGCCTGTTCGAATGGGCGGTGCGCACGGGGCGCCTGCACAGCCCGAAAGCCGCGCTGGTGTTCCCGCTGCTGGTTTCGGTGGGCGGCGCGATGCTGTTGACCCACAGCCATCAGATCTCGAATGTGAAAGACCAGTTGCTGATCGAGCTCACCCACACCCCGCTGGCGCTGGCGGGCGTGGCTTCGGGCTGGGCGCGCTGGCTGGAATTGCGCCTGCCCGGGCGCGGCGGCCGCATCGCCGGCTGGGTATGGCCGATGTGCTTCATGCTGGTGGGCGTGATCCTGCTCTGGTACCGCGAGGCCTGATCCCGGCCAATGTTAAAGTTACGGCCTTCCCGCCCCGGTTTTCCGGGGCTGGCAGCCCTTTCCCTGCTTTCCCGGATTTCGAATGAACCTGACGTCCCCCGAGGTTTCCGCGTTCGCCGACCGCGTGCCGGCCTATCTGCAACGGCTGGAACGCAGCACCGACGCGCTCCTCCCATCTGCCGACACGGATCAGGCACGTCTGCATCAGGCCATGCGCTATGCCTGCGATGGCGGCAAGCACCTGCGTGCGCTGATGGTGTATGCGGCCGGCGAAACGCTGAGCGTGGCCGCCGAGAAGCTTGATGCCGCCGCCTGCGCGGTGGAGCTGATCCATGCCTATTCGCTGGTGCACGATGATCTGCCTGCGATGGACAACGACGACTTGCGTCGCGGCCGTCCCACCGTGCACAAGGCGTACGACGAAGCCACCGGCATCCTGGTCGGCGATGCCTTGCAGACCTCCGCGTTCGAAGCGCTGGCGACCACCACAGCGCTGGACGCAGAACAGAAAGTACGCATGATCCGTGCACTCGCGCACGCCTCCGGTTCGCTCGGCATGGTCGGCGGCCAAGCCGTAGACATGGCCTCGGAAAACAAGACGCTGACACTCGCCCAACTGGAATCGCTGCACGCGCGCAAGACCGGCGCGCTGATCCTGGTCACCTGCCAGCTCGCTGGCATCGCCGCCCATGCACCCGAGGCGACGCTTCGCGCGCTGGAGCATTACGGCAAGTGCATCGGCCTTGCGTTCCAGATTCAGGACGACGTGCTCGACCAGATCGCCGACACCGCCACGCTCGGCAAGACCGCCGGCAAGGATCTGGCTGCGCATAAATCCACGTTTCCATCCCTGCTGGGACTGGAACCGGCCAGGCAGCGCGCCGACGCCCTGTTCGACGAGGCGCGTCACGCTGCGCGCAGCATCTCCGGCCACGCCGAGCCATTGCTGTGGCTGGCCGATTACATTCAGCAACGCAAGCACTGAAACACCGTGCGCTCCCCGGCATGTTGCAGGGGAGAAAGCCGGGATCGTGTAAGTCGGAGCTTTTGAGACACAGGACTGTCCCGTTCGCCATCAGGTGTGGTAACACCTGACCTTGCGTGAATGAACAACGACAGGAAGGATGTTGACCGATGTTCACCTCTCTCGCGAAATTCTGGCGCAAGTGGCGGGATGCGTTGCGAACAGGCCGGCAGATCGATGCACTGCTGGCGCATGCCGATCCTCAAGCAGAGGTGGCCGCACGCAACGAATGGCTGATCGAGATCGCGCACTGGCTGCGCCGCGGCGGCGCCGTCGCCAGCGATGACGCGCAGCCCCACCAGGCACCGAAATATCCACCGCATACACGACTGCGCTATCTGTTGCAGTTGCTTGATCGCAACCCCGAATGGAAGGCGCGCGTCGCGGCGACCTTGCAAAGCATCGTGCGCGACACGGACGCCATGGCGCTGCTGTGCGATTCGGGCATGCCCGCGCATGCGGGTTTCAGCGGCGCGCTGATCGAACGCCTGCAGGCGTCGTTGATTCCACCGGCGCCCAACAGCCGTGATCTGTCTGCCTTGTTCACGCTGATCTTTCCTTCTGCCGACGATGCGCCATGGGTCGCCGCATTGCCGCGCGAGTTGCTTACGAAGCTGAGCGAATTATTCGCTTACCAGGAAAACGACGACGACGCGCAGACCGTACGCGAACAGGCAGCCCCATCACGGTTTGGCAATCGGCTCTCGCTCGAACTGATCGCGGCCCTGCACTACCTGACCGGGCAGATCGGCTCGATCGGTTTGTCCAAAGCCATCCGTACGCGATTGACCGAGCAACGGCTCGATACGTTGCCCTTCTACAAGCTACCGCGCGCCATGCTCGCGGTGGAGCGCGCCGGCGAAGCCGGCGATGCGGCGCAAGCGGAAGACAACAGTCGCATCAGCCAGACGCTGCTGCAGGAAGTGAATTACCTGCGCGCCTTGCTGGATGAATGCCTGCGTTCGCTGGATGACGTGCACACGCATCTGAACGAAAACGGCGTGAGCGTGGATATCGTGTTTCAGCTTGAACGGATGCGCGTGCGCATCACGCGTGCCGAACGCCTGCTCGAGGCGTGGCTGGCGATCCGGCAGCAGGGCGAATCGATCGAGCCGATCGCCAGCCTGTTTGCGGACTTGATCGCCGCCAATCATGCCAGCCACAGCGTCGGTTATCTGGTACGCAGCAATTTCTCGCTATTGGCGCGCAAGGTGGTCGATCGCAGCGCGGAAGACGGCGAACACTACGTCGCCTACGACCGCAAGAACTATTTGAACATGTGGTGGATGGCGTTTGGCGGCGGCCTGATCATGGCGGCGGCGGTCTACGTGAAGTTCTTCATCTTCAGCTTGCATCTGCATCCGATGATCGAAGGATTTTTTGCCGGTCTCAATTACGCCGCTGCATTTTTGCTGATGCACTTCCTGCATTTCACGCTGGCCACCAAGCAGCCGGCGATGACCGCGCCGATGCTTGCGCAGAAGCTGGACGGCATCGGCACGCCGCGAGGCATGGACGATTTCGTGCAAGCGGTGGTGGCGCTTATCCGCACGCAGGCTGCAGCGATCTTCGGCAATCTGGTGGCGGTGTTTCCGGCCTGTCTGGTGATCCAGCTTGCTGCGCATTATCTGTTCGGCATCAACCTGATCACGCCGGAGAAGGCGCATGCCGCCATCCATTCGTTTTCGTTGCTCGGCGCCACGCCGCTGTTTGCGGCGATGACCGGCGTGCTGCTATGGGTGTCGAGCTTGCTGGCCGGATGGGCCGACAATTGGTTCGTGCTGCATCGGCTGCGCGACGTGCTTTCGTACAACCGCCGCTTGCGTTTCGTGTTCGGCGAGCGTGGCGCGGTGCGCTTTGCGAACTTCTCTCGAAGCAACGTCGCTGGCGTGGTCGCCAATTTCTCGCTCGGCCTCATGCTGGGCCTGGTGCCTGCGATCCTTACCGCTTTCGCATTGCCCTACGAAGTGCGCCACATCACCGTCGCCGCCGGCTCGATCGGCACCGCGCTGGGCGTGCTCGGCAACGCCACGTTCCAGACGCATGAAATCTGGTGGTCCGTGGCCGGTTGCGCGGTGATGGCCTCGCTCAACGTAGCGGTCAGTTTTACGCTGGCGTTCCAGATGGCGTTGCGGGCGCGGCCCATGCAACGCCGGGCACGGCGCGAAATCAATCGGGCATTGTGGCGTTACGTGCTGGCCAATCCGTTGCAGTTGCTGTTTCCGGCGCGCAGCAAGGTGGCGGTCGATGCAGCGTAAGCCTAGGACGTCATCCCGCGTGCCTGGCCTGCGATGACCGCGCGCTTACGCCGGACGCACGTCGTGCAGTTGCCAGTTCGCACCGATCAGCCAGTTCAGGCGTTGGCGCAAAATGGTCATCGGCAGATCGCTGATCACGCTCACTTCCGTGTGCAGATCTTCGACCTTGGCCGTCACCGTGGCGAGCTGGTCGGTGACACCCAGGCGTTCGTCCACGCTGTCGGGATCGGCTTGCATGGCGCGCCAGCGCTGGAACAGCAGCGGGCTGCGCAGGGCTTCCTGCAGGGCCGCGGCAAGATCGTTCGGGCCGGCGCCGCTGTAGCTCAACGACGGCTCCGCGCCGCGCGCGTGCGCGAGATCCTTGATCTGCAAGTAGTAGTGACTGCGGCTGGTCATGGTTCCTCCATTTTGGTGACCGTTTGCTGACATCGAAAGCCTTGCCGGCTTCGCTTCCCCCTTCAAAAACGCAGCGCCGCCGGATCCAGCAAGTTCGATGCGCGGTCCGGCGGTACGCCATGCGGCAGAACGCCCATGCAGGGCGCCGGCAGCAGCGCGCGCAGCGTGGTGATATTCTCCTCGATTGCGGCCATCGCCGGGTCGATGCAGTTCCCAATCCAGCCAGCCAGGTGGCAACCGTCCGCCTGGATGGCCTCGGCGCTGAGCAGTGCATGATTGAGGCAGCCGAGCCGCAAGCCCACCACCAGTACCACCGGCAACGTCCAGGCCTTGGGTATCTCCGAGGCGAGCAGGCTGGGGGATAGCGGCACGCGCCAGCCGCCCACGCCTTCGACCACCACCATGTCGTAACGCGCGCCTAGTTTCTGAAACGCCGCGTGCAGCGGCGGCAGCGTAATCGTCATGCCTTCGTGAGCGGCGGCCAGATGAGGCGACAAGGCCTCGCGCAGGGCGACGGGATTGATGTCTTCGTACCCAGGCGATGGCGCACTCGCGGCCTGCAGCGCCAGCGCATCCTCGTTACGCAAACCGTGCGCGGTATCGATGCAGCCGCTGGCGACAGGCTTCATGCCGCATACGCTGTAACCCGCTGCGCGCAACGTATGGATCAACGTGCAAGCCGCATGGGTTTTGCCAACGCCGGTATCGGTGCCGGCAATGAACAGCGACGCGCTCATGCCGCGCAGGCCTCGGCCCGCTTCGCCCATCTCGCCGCGATCCAATACATCGGCGTCAGCACGATATATAGGCATCCCGGCAACGCCGTCCACGCCGCTGTCTCGGGAATGACCAGCGCCACAAAGAGCGAGAGCAAAGCCACGCATACCGATCCCGCTTGCGTGTAGAAAACCTTGCGCGCTTCGATCCTCGCCGTATGCGACATATGCGCCTTGCGCAAGCTATGGCGATAGAGGCATGCCAGACACGCTGCCATGCACGCATAAGCCAAGCCGTAGCAAACGTAGAGTGCCTTCACGTCGTGCACGCTGCTGATGGTTGGTGCGCCCGACAATTCCTGATGCGCAAAGAGTTCATAGAGCGCACCGAACATGGCCTGGAACAGCATGTTGAGCGGGTAGACGAAGATCAGTGCGAAGAACACCAGCATCAGGCTCAGCATCATGCTGGCGGTGTCGTGCAGCCGGAAGCGGTCGCGCCAGCGCACATGGCGATGCCAGAAAATCATCAACGTCGCGAAGCTGCAGGCGAAAGCAGGAATCCGGTCCAGCGCCAATAACAGATCATGCAGGTTGCGCGGCACCTCCGCCCCCGCAATCGCCAATACGCTCACCGCAAAGGCGAACGCAGCGTCGATGAAACCGTCCAATCGGTGCGCCTCGACGCGCCCGTTCTGCGCAGCATCATGCTGCTCACTCATAATCGATTCCCCTTGCGTCCGGGCAGCGGACGACCCATCTTTGGCGCATCAGTCTGCAGCAATCGAGTCTATTCGTCATGTTCGAGATCAAAAACGGCCTGTCGTCAAGCAAGCCGCAGCAATACGCCGACTTGGTGGAGCAGGCCCGCGGCATGCTATCCGGCGAACCCAGCCTCATCGCCAACGCGGCCAACTTCGCGGCCCTCGTATTCCACAGCCTGCCCGATTTCAACTGGGCGGGCTTTTACCTGCATGACGGCAAGGAACTCGTCGTGGGCCCGTTCCAGGGCAAGCCCGCCTGCATCCGTATCGCCATCGGCAGAGGCGTGTGCGGCACCGCCGCGCAGACGCGCCAGACGCAAGTGGTGCGCGACGTGAACGCGTTCGATGGGCACATCGCCTGCGATGCGGCTTCGCAATCGGAAATCGTGGTGCCGCTGGTGAAGGCCGATGGCACGCTGCTGGGCGTGTGGGATGTGGACAGCCCGTTGGTCGGCCGCTTCGATGAAGAAGATCGTGCCGGCATGGAAGCGTTGTGCGCGGTGTTTATGGAAAGCGTCAACGTGGGTGGGGTTGGCGCAGCGTAATCCGATGATACCGTTCCGATTGTGTTGGGTTACCTACGGATCAAGTCCGGGGTAATCCAACCTACTCGAGGATGGTGCGCGGATGGCTCTCGAGCAATGTCATCACGGCGGCGCGCGCTTCCTCCACGCCGGTGCCGGACGGCGCCGAAAACACCTGCATCGTCACCGGTGCGTTTGAGCCAACATCTTTTCGCAACGCTGCCAGCGCCTGGCTTGCCTGATTGCGCGACAGCTTGTCGGCCTTGGTCAGCAACACATGGCACGGCAGCACGGTGGCGAGGCAGAAATCCAGCATCATCCGGTCGAACTCCTTCATTGGATGGCGGATGTCCACGATCAGCACCACGCCGCGCAGGCTGCGGCGCACGTGCAGGTAGCGGTCGATCTCGTGGCGCCAGTGATCGCGCAGCGCATCGGGCACCTTGGCGTAGCCGTAGCCCGGTAGGTCGATCAGGCGCGTGTCCAGCAGCTGCGACGTTTCACCACGCACCACCGCAGGCAGTGAAAAGGCGACCATCTGTTGCGTGCGCCCCGGTGTCTTGGAGGTGCGCGCCAGGCCCTTCTGGCCGGCCAAGGCGTTCAAGGCGCTGGATTTGCCGGCATTGGAACGGCCGGCGAACGCCACCTCGGCGCCTTCATCGGCGGGCAATTGCTGGACGCGATGGGCGGCAAGCACGAATTGTGCGCCCTGCAGCGGATTGATAGGCATCGTCGTTGGTTTGACCGGCTAGTATGGGGTAGGGATAATTTCGAAGCTCTGTCGCGATGCGCTGAGGGTGCGCACCGTACGTCAACAGCAGTATTTCCTGGAGGCAAGTGTATGAGTTTTCGGCTCGCCGGTTGCCGGCCCGCTGTCTTGAATGCAGTAGCCCTGGTTCTTGTTCTCTCTACCGGCGCCGTCCTTGCACAGAACGCCCAAGCTCCGGCCACCGCCGCCTCCGCTGCCAAACCCGCTCCCGCCGCCAGCGCACCGGCCGCGGTCGTGCCGGCTGCGGCGCCGGACCTGATGACATCCACCAAGCCCGGCGACGCCACCGCGGGCCAGGCCAAGGCCGCCGCCTGCGGCGCCTGCCACGGTATGGATGGCAACTCCAGCGACCCGCAGTATCCGAAGCTTGCGGGCCAGCACGAGATGTACATCGCGCACCAGTTGCACAACTTCAAATCCGGCGAACGCCAGAACGCGATCATGCTTGGCATGTCCACGCCGCTGTCCGATCAGGACATGCGCGACGTCGGCGCGTATTTCGCCAGCAAGCAGCCGCTGCCGGGCGTCGCCGACCAGGCGCTGGTCGAGCATGGCCAGAAGCTCTATCGCGAAGGCGATCCGGAGCGCGGCATCCCGGCCTGCATGGCGTGCCACAGCATCGATGGCCGCGGCAATCCTGGCGCGATGTATCCGCAGCTCACCAGCCAGCATGCGCAGTACATCGAAGCCAAACTGAAAGACTTCCACAACGGCACGACCTGGGGCCATGAAACCCATGCGCAGATCATGCCGACCATCGCCAAGAACCTTGACCCGCAGGACATCGCAGCGCTGGCCAGCTACATCGAAGGCCTGCACGTGGCCGACCATGGCGCGGCCGCGGCGTCGCCGTAACTTCCTGTTGGCCGTGTTGTCCAAGCTCTTCCCTGTTCGATCGATTTGAGGCCAGCCATGCTGAAGCGTTTGTCTTTCCTTTGCGCGGCGCTGATTGCGCTCGCGGCCTGCAGCCATGACGGCTCCGACACTTCGGCGCCGCAACCGGCTCCAGCACAGACATCCGCGCCAGCCGCACCGGCTTCCGCCGCCAAGCCGGCCCCGGCCAGCACCGCGCAGGCTCCCGCTGCAAGTTCTACCGCCGCCTCTGCCAGCACGGCGGCAACGCCGGCGGCTGCGTCCACTGTTGCGGCCGCCACGCAAAAGCCTGCGCAACCCTTCGTCGACAACGGCAAATGGGTGGAAGGCAAGAACTACTTCACCATCGAACCGCAGCAGCCCACTGGCAATCCGGACAAGATCGTGGTGACGGAAGCGTTCTCCTACGCCTGTCCGGCATGCAATGCGTTCCACACCACGGCCGATCAGCTCGAAAAGAGCCTGCCCTCGAATGCAGTGATGACCTATCTGCCGGTATCGTTCCGCCCGGACGAAAACTTTCCCCTGTTCCAGCGCGCCTACTTCGCCGCCAAGGCGCTGGGCGTGGCCGAGAAAGCGCATGACGCCATTTATGACGCCGTGTGGAAGTCCGGCGAGCTGGCCTCCGACGATCTCACCACCGGCCGTCCGAAGCCGCAGTCGGCGTGGCCGACGATCGACGACGTGGCGAAGTTCTACGCCAAGTACGGCGTCGATCCCAAGCAGTTCGTGGCGGTGGCCAATTCCTTCAGCGTCAACACGCAGATGAAGCGCGCCGACGACATGGTCAAGGCGTATGGCGTGGACGGCACGCCCAGCATCATCGTCAACGGCAAGTACCGCTTCACGCCCGGCAGTGCCGGCGGTTACGCGCAATCGCTCGAGCTGACCCAATGGCTGATCGCCAAGGAAGCCGCAGGCAAGTAAGCCCACGTTCGCACAGCGCCCGGTTCGCCGGGCGCTTTTTTGTTTGATCTGAAAGAATAGGCAAAGACCTTCGTCATTGCGCAGGAAGACACATGTTCAAGACCGCCCGAATCCGCCTTGCCGCCATGCTCTGCGGCCTGTTGCTGACCACCGCCTGCAGCGCCGCCGGCCCTGATGCCGCCGCCGCGCAGTTCACCGACGGCAACCAATACGTGACCCTGCCCGCGCCTCAGCAGCGCGACAGCAAGAGCGGCAAGGTCGAAGTGGTGGAGGTGTTCTCCTACGCATGCATCCACTGCGCCGAGTTTTCCACCTACGTCGACGAGCTGCGCAAATCACTGCCCAAGGGCGTGGAACTCAAGCTGGTGCCGGCAGCGTTCAACGACAGCTGGATGCCGTTCGCACGCGCCTACTACGCCGCGAAGAAACTGGGCATCGTGGAGCAGACACACGACGAGCTGTTCAAGGCGAAGTTCAAGGAACAGTACCCGATCAACTCGATGGACGAGATCGCCGATTTCTACGCCCACCACGGCGCCAACCGCGAAGAGTTCCTGAAGATCGCCAATTCGCCCGAGGTGGATGCGCAGATCAAGAAGGACTTCGCGCTGATCCAGGCCTGGGGCGTGGACGGCACGCCGACCATCGTCGTCGACGGCAAGTACCGCAGCGCCAACATCAAGAACTTCCCCGAGCTGATCGCGCTCACCAAGTGGCTGGTGCAGAAAGAACTGAGCGCCAAGTAGACGCAAGTTCCCCGCATGCTCCGGCGCCTGTCCGGAGCATGCTTCCCATGCGGCTTTCACAATAGTCGCATCGAGAACCTTTAGGATGCTCCGGTCTTTTCCGAGCATCCCCGACGCTGGATCCATGTCCTCCGCCACGTACCAACGGCTGCGCCTCCTCAGCTGCAATATCCTGGCGGGAGCCAGCGTGCAGCGTTACCGTCAGTACGTCACGCGCAGCATCAATGCGGTATTGCCGGGACGCAGCAAGCTGGACAACCTCGATCGCCTGGCCGAACTGCTGCCGCAATTCGACGTAGTCGGCCTGCAGGAAGCCGATGCCGGCAGCCTGCGTTCGGGCTTCCTCAATCAGACGCGCTATCTGGCAGAAACCTCGGGCATGCCGTTCTGGAGCCATCAGCCGAACCGGCCGTTCGCGCAGCTTTCGCATACCGCCAATGGGCTGATCTGCCGGCTGGAACCGCAGCGCGTGATCGACTATCCCCTGCCCAGCCGCATTCCCGGACGCGGCGCCCTGCTGGCGCATTTCGGTGACGATGCGCATGGGCTGGCGGTGGTCGTGGCGCATCTTTCGCTCAGTGCGCAGGCGCGCGCCAAGCAACTGGCCTTCATCGCCGAAGTGCTGCAGGATCATCCGCGCGCCGTGCTGATGGGCGACCTCAACACCGATCCGCACAGCCCGGAAATGCGCCACCTGTTCGCGCATTCGAGCTTGCAGGAACCCGAACAATCCGTGCCGACGTTTCCCAGCTGGAAGCCGCGGCGCGCGCTCGACCATATCCTGGTGTCGTCGGATCTGCGCATCGAAAAAATGTGGACGCTGCCGCAGGCGTTCTCCGATCATCTGTCGCTGGCTGCAGAAATCCAGCTTCCCTCCGCTTCGATCAAAAAGCATCCATGACCGCACGTAAACGCCTCGTTCCGATCGCCCTGCCGTGGTTGCTGATTGTCGTGATCGGTGTACTGGCCGCATGGCTGCGCTACGGCTTCATCGAACCGCCCGCATTCGGACACGCTTGCGAAGATGGCAATGCACCTGGCTGGTGCTGGGCGCGCCAACTGGTGGTGATCGGTTTCAACACGTACGGCTATGGCATCGCGGCGATCGTCGTCACGGTGTTAGCGATGATCGGCAAAAAACCGTGGCTTGCCGCGTTGGCGGCGGCGCTCGGCGTGTTCGCACTTTTCTTGTACTGCTATTACGCCGGTGCCGTGGCCTTGCTCGTGGGCAGCCTACGCCTGTTGCGGCTGCAGGCGAACCGCATGCCAGCGCCAGGCCACCCAGATCGGCACGGCAATCGCCAGGTTCAGCCCCAGCCATAACCAGGTCACCTTGCTCATGCCGGCTTCGTCCACAACCGGCACGATCGCGAGCAGCGGACCGATGCACGCCATGAAGCGCTGTTCCGCCGAGGGCATGGACAGCTCGTGCGTCAACAGTCCGAATACGCCGTACGCGATGCACGGCAGCAGGAACAGGCCCATCGGAAAATCCATGTAGCGGCCGTCGAACGCCAGCAGGATGTCGTACAGCACCAACGCGAACAGCGCGCCGAAACGCCACCATTGCGCGGGCTCGGAGTGATCGTGATGATCGGCCAGGTGCGCGGCAATGCGGCGCGCCAGGGCGATGGCGATGGCCAGCGCGCCAACCAGGCACGCTGCCGACAACAGCCATTGCCACCACCATTCGCAAGCGAAGATCATCTGGCGCCATTGCCAGGCCGCCGACGTGCCAGCGGCAAATCCCGCCAGCAGCAGGGCCAGCCAACCCCTGATGCCACGCCAGCTGCGTTGCCAGCCACCGGCCATCGCAATGCCCAGGGCGCACACCGCGCCAGCCAGCCAGCCCAGCCACCAGTGCGGCTCCTCGGTGACCGGCCCGAGCATCGGGAATTTCGGCTTGGCGTTCGAATCGAAAATGCCCCAGTAACCGCCCACCGTGCCTTCCTGCCCGCGCTTCCAGGGTTGATCGAAGGTTTCGATCACGTTGTAGGGCATGTGCACCTGCGCCGCATAGCGCAGGAAGGCGCGCAGATAGAGCGCCTCATCCACCAGGCTTGGCTCGGCCGAGCGACGCAAACGCCCCGCGCTGGGCCAGCCGGTTTCGCCGATCATCAGTTGCTTGCCGGGAAACATGTGCTGCATGCGCGTATACACGTCTTCCACGTGATGCACGGCATCGATCGCCGCTACCGGGTTGTTTTCCCAATACGGCAGGATATGGATGGTGACGAAATCCACCACGCCGGCCATTTGCGGATAGCGTGGCCAATCTTCCCAAACGTCGGCATAGGTGACCGGAATGGCTTTCGGCACGGCCGCGCGCACGCGCTGGATATATTCGATCAATCGCTTGGGTGACAAATCGCCGCGCAGCAGCACTTCGTTACCGACGATGACGCCGCGGATCGTGCTGGCATTCGCCTTGGCCGTGGCGATGCCCATCTCGATCTCTCGCTCGTTCTCCTTCGGCACGCTGCCCAGCCAGATGCCCATCAGCACCTGCATGTGATAGCGCGCGGCGATCGCGGGAACCGCCGCGAGCCCATTGCCCTGCGAATACGTGCGCACGCAATCGAACCGCTGGGACAGCGCGCGCAAGTCTTCATCGATGCGCTCCGGCGTCATGATGAAGTGCGGGTCGAACGGCGTTTCCCCCGGTTTGCGGAATGGCGCGTAAGACACGCACGCAATACGCGCGGAGGGCGCATCCGGCAAGTCCACCGCACGGCCGATCTGCCACCACCAAGCCAGGCCGGCCAGTGTGGCCAGGATCAGCGCCAGCCAGGCGAGTCCGTAGTGGGCGGCGTTCTTGGACGGAGACGGCATGCGGGTCCTGTAGGCGTGCTGCGGTCGAAGCGCGGAAGCTTAGCAGCGGTGAACGCGCGGCAGCGCATCCGAACCGCCGTGCGAGAACATCACTGCCGTGAAGAAGCGTTCAGGACTTGGCAAACCCATCCGCTACACTTGCCACGGATTATCCGCAGGATCTGGAGCTTCCATGGCCTCGCTTGCCGTATCGCGCCTCGGCCGCTATCTGTTGACCGTCATCGCCAGCGGGATGCTGGCCGGTACGGTTGCCGCGCAATCGGATAACGCCACGCTGGAAGCGCAGCGCGCAGCCTTCAAGCAGGCTTACGCGGCCGCCAGCCAGGGCGGCGACGGCTGGCGCTCCCTCACCGCGAACCTCAAGAACTACCCGCTTTATCCGTATCTGCAAGCCGCTTCGCTGGAGCACGACCTGCAGCAGGTGGATCGCGCCACGGTGGAAGCCTATCTGCGCCAATACCCCGACCTGATTCCAGCCAGCGATCTGAAGCGCGATTTCCTGCAGGAATTGGCGCGCCGCCAGGACTGGACCGATTTTCTTGCGATGTACCAGCCCGGCCTTGGCGATGCATTGAGCTGCGCTGCGCTGCAGGCAAAACTCGCGAGTGGCGCGCAGCTCGATTTCGACCGCGACCTGGCTACGTTGTGGGCGGCCCCTGCGTTGCCTTCGGCCTGTGATCCCGTATTACAGGCCGCGCATGATCGAGGCCTGCTCACGCCGACGCGCATCTGGACGCGTATTGACGCCGCCGTGGAAGCCGGCAAGCCCGGCACGATTTCCGGCATGGCCCCATGGTTGTCGCCGGATGACGCTCAAGCGGCGCAACGATTGACTTTGGCGCTCAACGATCCGGCCGCGGCGGTGAACGCGGCCAAGCAGTGGCCCGATATCGCGCGCGCGCGCCAGGCTGCCGCACTTGCGCTGGTGCGCCTGGCGCGGCGCCAATCCAGCACGGCCGACAGCGCATGGCAAAACCTGCAAAGCCGTTTCCATTTTTCGGCCGAGCAACGTGATCGCGTGTTGAACGCGCTGGCGGTTTTCCACGCCACGGACTTCGATGACAACGCGCTGGCGCGCCTCATCGACCTGCCCACTTCTGCGCAAACGCCGGTCAGTCGCGAATGGCGCGTGCGCGTGGCGTTGGCGGAAAAGAACTGGCAGGCCGTGCTGGACGCCATCGCCGCCATGCCGGCCTCGCAGCAGCAGGACGACGAATGGCAATACTTCCGCGCCCGTGCGCTCGGCGAACTCGGTCGCACCGAAGAAGCGCAGCGCGTGTTCGCCGATGTCGCCAAGCAATCCAGTTACTTCGGCTACTTGGCAGCGGATCGCCAAGACGCGCCGTACGCGCTGTGCAGCACGCAACTTGCCGCGGACCAGCCGGCACAGCAAGCCGTACTGGCCATTCCCGGCGTCCAGCGCGCTTTTGAACTGTTTACCGTGGGCATGTTCAAGCAAGCGCGCCGCGAATGGACCCAGGCGCTGGCCAATGCCGATGCGCAGACCATCCGCCAGGCCGTGATCCTTGCCAACGAACGTGGCTGGTATGACCGCGCCGTGTTCGCCTTCAACAAGGGCGATGCATTGCACTTTTATGCGCTGCGTTTTCCGCTCGCCAGCCAGGACGGCCTGGTGCCGCAGGCGCAGCAGGCTGGTATCGATCCGTCGTGGGCGTATGGCATCTTGCGCGTGGAAAGCGCATGGATGAGCGACGCGCAATCCGCCGCCGATGCGCGTGGCCTCATGCAATTGGTGCCCAGCACCGCCGTCACCGTGGCTCGCCGCAATGGGCTTGCATGGAACGGTGGCGACAGTCTGTACGATCCGGCCACCAATATCGAACTGGGCACGCGCTACCTGTCGCAGCTGGCCGATCGCTTCGATGGTTCAACCTGGCTGGCGAGCGCCGCCTACAACGCGGGCGCGGCGCGCGTGGATCAATGGGTGGACGCACGCAGCAAACTGCCGCCCGATCTTTTCGTCGCCGCCATGCCGTTCAAGGAAACCCGCGAATACGTGGCGCGCGTGATGTACTACAGCGTGATCTACGACTGGCGCCTGCACGGCACGGCCGCACCGATTTCCACTCGCATGACGCCTATCGGACAGGTGTATAGCCGTGTCGATCCGCCCAAAGAGCGCAAGGAACTGACCTGTCCGGCGCCGATGGCCGCCACAGCGTCGTCAGCGCCGGCGGTTGCGGGAACGTCTGCAACGAATAAGCCTGCGAAAGACGTGGTGCATTGAACGCCAAAAAACCAGGTGGCTACGTTTCTGGCCGATAGACTCGCCTTGAAACAGAATCAACGTGAATATATCGGGGTTCTCACCTCAAACCTCGTAAAATTGCCTCAAGGCCGCTCCACTCCCACATGGCAGGAGGACTCGCCATGACCGCGCAGCGCATCGTCATCCTTGGTGGAACCGGTTTCGTCGGCAGCTATCTGGTGCCGCGGCTTGCCGCCGATGGCCACCGTATCGTCCTGCTCTCGCGCAATCGCGAACGGCATCGCGCACTCGCCGTGCTGCCGGATGTTTCCATTCGCAGCGCGGACGTCTATGACGATGCGGTCCTGCGGTACCACTGCAGTGGCGCCGATGCGGTGATCAATCTTATCGGCATCCTCAACGCGAGCGGTTCATATACCTTCCAGCGCGTGCATGTCGAGATGGCGCGTCGCCTGATCGAAATCTGCCGATCCGCCGGTGTACGGCACCTGCATCAGATGAGCTCGCTGAAAGCCGGCCAAGGCGCTTCGCACTATCTGAAGACACGCGGCGAAGCGGAAGTGCTGGTGAAACAGTCGCCGCTCAACTGGACGATCTACGAACCCAGCGTGATCTTCGGCGTTGGCGATGGTCTCGTTACGCGTTTCGCCAAGCTGTTGCGCATCATGCCGGCGCTGCCGCTGGCGCGCGCAACCTCGCGCATGGCGCCGACCTATGTGGGCGACGTGGCCGAAGCCATCGCGCGCTGCGTAGCCGATGACGCGCGTTCCTCGCGCCGCAGTTTCGAACTGTACGGTCCGGACGTGCTCAGCCTGGGCGAAATCGTGCGCGCCATTCGGAACGTCGCCAAACTGCACACACCGATCATTCCTCTGCCCGACAGCCTGGGCCGCCTGCAGGCGCAGGTCGCCGGCATGCTGCCGGGCAAACCGTTTTCGCTCGACAACTTCCTTTCCCTCGGCACCGATTCGGTCGGCAGCGTGGATGGTTATGCCGCGCTAGGCATCGCTCCGCAATCAATCACGTCATCGCTGCCGCGTATCCTGCAAGGCACGGCGCGCCAACGACGACTGGATACGGCACGGCAAACCTTCCGTCATCACGGGACATGAAAGCAGGCTCCAGGCACGCCCATGGCACAATAAGGCATGCGTACTTATCTGGTCGGCGGCGCGGTCCGTGACAAACTGCTGGGACGTCCCGTGGTCGACCACGACCACGTCGTCGTGGGCGCCCGACCGGAAGAAATGCTGGCGCGCGGTTACCGACCGGTCGGCAAGGATTTCCCCGTCTTCCTGCATCCGGAAACCAGCGAGGAATACGCCCTTGCGCGCACCGAACGCAAATCCGGGCGTGGCTATCGCGGCTTCGTCGTTCACGCCGATCCAGACGTGACGCTGGAACAGGATCTCGCGCGCCGCGACCTCACCATCAACGCCATCGCGGAAGACGAAGCCGGCAAGCTGGTCGATCCCTACGGCGGTGCACGCGACATCGAACAACGCCTGCTACGCCACGTTTCGCCCGCGTTCGTGGAGGACCCAGTGAGACTGCTGCGCGTGGCACGTTTCGCCGCACGCTTCGCACCGCTCGGCTTCACCGTTGCCGAGGAAACCATGGCCCTGCTGCAACAGATGGTGCGCGATGGCGAAGTCGACCATCTCGTGCCCGAACGCGTGTGGGCCGAAACGCGCAAGGCGCTTGGTGAAGCGCAGCCGTCGGCTTTTCTGCACGTATTGCGCGAATCCGGTGCCTTGGCTGTGTTGTTCCCGGAAGTCGACGCCTTGTACGGCGTACCCCAGCGCGCCGAATTCCACCCCGAAATCGACACCGGCATCCATTTGGAAATGGTGCTGGACGCCGCTGCCAAACTTGTCCCCGGCAACGACCTGGTCGGCTTCTGCGCCTTCACTCATGACCTTGGCAAGGCGCTCACTCCGAAAGAAGAACTGCCACGTCACGTGGGTCACGAGCACCGCGGCGTAAAACCCCTGCGTGCGCTCACGGCTCGCTTGAAAGTACCTACCGAGTACGCCGACTTGGCCGAACTGGTATGCCGCGAGCATCTCAACGCGCACCGCGCCTTCGAACTCAAGCCCGCGACGGTGCTGAAGTTATTCACCGCCCTGGATGCCCTGCGCCGCCCCGAACGCTTGCAAACCTTCATCACCACTTGCATCGCCGACAAGCGCGGAAGACTTGGCCACGAGCAGGACGACTACCCCCAGGCCGCGTGGCTGCGACATGCGCGCGATGCCGCCGCAGCGATCACCTCGACGTCGTTTGTGGAGCAGGGTCTGCAGGGGCCGGCGATTGGGATAGCGATGGAAAAGGCGCGCGTGCAGGCCATTGCCGAGCTGAAAAATAACTTTTCAATGCAATAGCCCCGCCGCTTGGTCGCTCACCCGCTGCGGCAAGCAACTCTACAATCGCCCGCCCTGATCCGCAGCCAGCAGTTCCGCCGGCAACGGTAGCGCCTGCAGCCCGCGCGCCAGCAGCATCGCCTGGAAGCGCTCGCCCATCTGATCGGGCATGGTGAGTTTCTTCACCTGTTGCGCGAGCCGATAACGGCCCACGTCATCGACAGCACGTTCGTAAGCGTGTTCGAACACATCCTGCAAACCCGCGGCAATCAGGAATTGTGCTTGCGAAAGATAGGCGGCGACGCCGAAGCCGGCGTTGTTGCCGGCTTCCGCCAGCGCGGTGAAGTCGACCGAGGCGGTGAGGTCGTTGAGGCCGGGTAGATGGAACGGGTCGCTGTGTGCGCGATGGCGGTAGTGCGCCATCAAGGTGCCGTCCTGGCGTTCCGGCAGGTAGAACTCGCGACGCACGTAACCGTAGTCGATAAACAGCATCACGCCCGCTTCGAGCGAGCCGGCAATGGCCTGCATCCAGTACGGCAGTTGCGGCAGGATTTCCGAACGGTAGCCTTCTTCGAATTCGCGCCCGAGATCGCGTTCGACATGGCGTACCGCGCCGGCCACCAGCGCATCGGCGGGGCGATCGACGCGCAGCAGGCGCGCTTCGCCGTCGAGTGCGACGTGTTCCTCGTAAACCTCACCATGGCGGATGACGAAGCGCGTGGTCGGCAACGCATCGATCACTTCATTGGCGAACAGCACGCCGTGCCAGTTTTCTTCGGGCGGGCGGTCGATCCACATGACGCGCGTCATTACGTCCGCGGGCAGCGACACGCCTAGACGCTCGCGCTGGCGTTCGCGCAGGTCGGCGCTGGGTTCCAGAATCAGATAGCGCCGCGGCAGCACGCCGTTTTCCGATAGCGCCAGCAACGCGGCTTCGGCGAATGCCCCGCTGCCGCCGCCCAGTTCCAGAAAATCCGCCTCGCTGCCCAGCATGGCCAGTACCGGTTGCACGGCGTGGACCACGCAACGCGCAAACAGATCGCCTAACTCTGGTGCAGTGACAAAATCGCCCGCTTCGCCGAACTTGGTCTTGCCCGCGCTGTAGTAACCCAGGCCGGGGGCGTACAGGCAGCGCTCCATGTATTGCGAAAAAGGCATCGGCCCGCGTGCGGCAATCGTCTCACGCAGGTGCTGCAGCAGGCGTTCGGAATGCGCGAGCTCGTCGGCGGCCGGCTCCGGCAGGCGGGAAGTCTTGGACGAGTTCATCATGAATGGGACGGCGCGTCGGCCGCATTCGGCTTCAGCAGCCAGCGCACCGCGAGCATGCCAACTTCGTAGAGCAGGCACATGGGAATGGCCAGCATGATCATCGAGGTGATGTCGGGCGGCGTCACCACGGCGGCGATGGCGAACGCACCGACGATCGCGTAACGCCGTCCCTTGCGCAGCTTGTCGAGATCGACAATGCCCACCGCCGCCAGCACGACCACCGCTACCGGCACTTCGAAGCACAGGCCGAAGGCGAAGAACATCAGCATCACGAAATCCAGGTAATGCGTGATGTCGGTCATCATTTCCACGCCTTGCGGCGTGACTGCCGTAAGAAAGCGGAACGCCGCCGGCAGTACCAGGAAATACGCGAACGCGCAGCCGATATAGAACAGGATCAGCGTCGCCACCAGCAACGGCCGCGCCAGGCGTTTTTCGTGCTTGTACAGACCGGGGCTGACGAACGCCCACAACTGGTACAGGATCACCGGCATGCTGATGAACAACGCCGCATAGAACGCGAGCTTCAGCGGCGTGACGAAAGGGCTGGCGACTTCGGTGGCGATCAGGTGCGCGCCTTCGGGCAAGCGCGAGACCAGCGGCGCGGCGAGCCAGGCGTAAAGACGATTGGCGAACGGCACCAGCGCGGCGAGCACAACGGCCAGCGCAAGAATCGCCTTGATCAGCCGCGAGCGCAGCTCGAGCAGATGCGAGAACAGGCCTTGCTGCAGATCTGATTCCGTCTCAGGCGCCGCCATGGGGTGTTTCCTTGGTTGCGTCGGCGGAAACGAGATCCTTCTGCACGTCTTCGATGCCGCTGCGCATTTCCGTGGCCGCGGTGGAAACCTGTTCGCGCGTATCGCGAGCGGCCTTGTTCATTTCCGCTTGCATGGCCTCGGCACGCGCCGCCGCTTCACGTGCGGTGCGCTTGAGCTCTTCGATTTCCAGTTCGCGCTCCACTTCGGCGCGCACGCTCTCCCAGCCCGAGCGCAGACGGCGCATCAGGGCGCCAGCGGTGCGGGCGGCGTGCGGAAGTTTTTCGGGGCCGAGCACGATCAGCGCGATCAGCGCCAGCAACACCAGCTTGCCGAGGCTGATCTCGATCATGCTGCGTTCCTAAGGGATACTCTGTTACTTCGATTCGCTGGAATCGCGCTGCTTGCTGGTCGAGCCGCTGGCGTCAGGGGCCGGATCGGCCTGCAGCTTTTCCTGCGCCTTGCGCTTTTCCTCGTCCTCGTCGCCCTGCATGGCTTTCTTGAAGCCGCGCACGGCGTTGCCGAGATCGGAGCCGACCCGCGTCAACTTGCCGGTGCCGAACACCAGCAGAATGATGACGAGCAGGATCGCCCAATGCCAAATGCTGTCCAAACCCATGAGAACCTCGTTGCGGAACTTTGCCGTCTGCGCCCGCGAGGGAAGCGGGCGTCGGCGTCCGTATCAGTGGGAAGTGTACTCCTCCAGGGCATCCCTGAAGCGCACGACCGCCGCTGGAACCTTGCTCACGCCGCCCTCGAAGATGCGTCGCGGGGTGATGCCCTGGCCATAAACCTGCGCGTTGGCGTCGTAATCGATCTTGATGACCGACCCGTCCAGCGCCACACCCGCAAACAGGCCGCGGGCGCGCGAGTAGGAGTAAATCTCCGCCTTCAGCTGCTGGTCCGTGGCGGCCGACGCGGTGCGGCCTACCGGACCCGCTGCCGCGGAGGCATCCGCGCCCACCGTGAACTTGCCGTTGACGATGTTATCCACACCGCGCTGGGTGCGGAACACCAGCACTACGTCGGTCTTGGAGACGCCGATCTGGAAGCCCACGCTGCCGCCGCCGAACGAGATGAAGCTGGGATTGGACCAGGTGCCGTCCGGGTTCTTTACCGAAATCAGGCCCTCGCCACGGCGTCCGCCGAACACGAAGCCCACCTTCAGCACGTCGGGAATGACGGCGATGGCACGGGCATTGCGCAGCAGGTCGGTGGGGATGGATTTGTCCGGCGCCTGCTCGATCTCGTTGAGCACGCGCACGGCGGCTTGTGCACGCTGGTCCGGGGTATCGTCCGCGGCATGCGCGGCAACGGCGGGCAGCAGCGCGAGGGCGACAAACGACAAACGACGCAGTGCTTTGAACATAAGTAGCTCCGAATGCGGATGACTGGATCGTGATCGGGCGATGATACCGGCTCGTGCGTATGGCAGACTGGATCGGCTATCCAGCCGCTACGCATTCGATGCCACGCAACCACTATACCGGCCTGGCCGGCTCATCCTACGACCAACCGGCCCAGGCTGGCGTATTGCTTGTGAACCTTGGCACACCCGATGCCCCCACGGCACGCGCACTGCGTCCCTATCTGGCCGAATTCCTGGGTGATCCGCGCGTCATCGAATATCCGCGCTGGCTGTGGTGGCTGATCTTGCACGGCGTCATCCTGCGCATCCGACCGGCGCGTTCGGCGCATGCTTACGCGCGGATCTGGACCGCGGAAGGTTCGCCGCTGCGATCGGGTTCTGAAAAACTGGCGATGGCCTTGCAGGACAGGTTGCGTCGGCTCGCCAAAGGTCCCGTTCGCGTGGAACTGGCCATGCGTTATGGCGCGCCATCGGTGCGCCGGCAGATCGAGCAGATGCAGCGTGAGGGCGTGCGCCGCCTGCTGGTGCTGCCATTGTATCCGCAGTATTCGGGCACCTCGACCGGTTCGGTGATCGATGCGGTCGCCGACACGTTCAAGCAGCTGCGCTGGCCGCCGGAACTGCGCATCGTCAACGATTACCACGATGACCCCGGCCACATCGAGGCGCTCGCGCAGTCGATCGAACGCTGGTGGGCGCAGCATGGCCGTGGCGACACGTTGTTGCTGTCGTTTCATGGCATTCCGCAGCGCTACGTGGATGCTGGAGATCCGTATTTCCACCAGTGCCACGCCACCGCGCGGCGGCTGCGCGAACGGCTGGGACTGGACGATTCACAGCTCGCCGTGAGCTTTCAATCACGCGTGGGACGCGAGCCCTGGCTGCAGCCTTACACGGATCAAACGGTGAAGCGCCTCGCGCAGGAAGGCATCAAGCGACTGGATGTCGTCTGCCCCGGCTTCGCCGTGGATTGCCTGGAAACGCTGGAGGAAATCGCCATGCAGAACAGCGAATTCTTCCGTGCCGCCGGCGGCGAAAGCCTGCGTTACATCCCCGCACTCAACGACAGTGACGAACAGGTCGCGAGCCTCGCCGCACTGGTGCTGCGCCACGCGCAAGGATGGCCCGAATCCTTGCCCCGCGAGAACCCGTGATGCGCGCGCATGCTCCGGTGGAGCAACGCATCAGCCTGTCCCATCACCTTACGCTGACCGCGCAGATCTGGGGCAACGCCGACGCACCACCGCTGCTGGCCTTGCACGGCTGGCTCGACAACGCCGGCAGCTTTGCGTTGCTTGCGCCGAAACTTGCCGAACGCTTCCGCTTCGTCGCACTGGAATTGCCCGGACACGGGCATTCCAGCCATCTTCCGGCTGGTATCAGCTATCACTACGTCGATTACGTCAGCGCGGTCATCAGTGCGGCCGACGCATTGGGGCTGGAACGCTATACCTTGCTCGGTCATTCGCTTGGCGCAGGCATCGCCTCGCTTGCCGCCGCAGCCACACCGCAGCGCATCGACCGTCTCTTTCTGATCGAAGGACTCGGCCCGCTGGGCGATGACGGCAGCAACACCCTGCAGCGCTTTCGCGATGCCTATGCCGCGCCAGCACCGAACGGCAAATCGCTGCGCGTATTTGCGAGCGTGGAGCAGGCGGTCAGCGCACGCACGATCGCCAGCGGCTTGCGTGCGGAACTGGCGCAACCGATCGTGGAACGCGGGCTTGCCGCCGTCGAAGGCGGCTATCGCTGGCGCAGCGATCCGCGCCTGACGCGACCCAGCGCTGTGCGCTTGGCGGAAACACAGATCCAGGCACTTATCGCCGGCATCGAAGCACCCACGGCACTATTGCTGGCCAGGCCCGTCACGCCATATTTGCCCAGCGCCATGATGGAAGCGCGTGCACGCAACGTATCGCACATCGCCACTACCTCCATGGATGGCGGACATCATCTGCACCTGGAACGTCCCGATGACGTTGCCGCATGGCTGCTGGAGAGCCCCTAGCCCGTTGAGTTACCTCGGACTTGATCCGGGGTAACCAACCCAATCTGCGGCGTTGCGAAAACACGCCCACCGCAAAACTACGCGGAAACAGCCAACCGCTCCGAGCGATAGACCCATGCCGTCAGCCATCCCACCAGCACCGCCACCACGGCACCCGCAACCACCACGTGCGCGATCTGCATCGCCGACACAGCTTCCCCACGCAGCAGGCGCATGATGCCCATCTGCTGACCGAGCAGCGGCACGTCATACATCCAGTCGGCGATCTTGACCGGCATCACGGCCAGCAGCATGGAAGGAATCACCGGCACCATCATCAGGATGCTCTGGTAGGTCTGCGCCTCGCGATAGCTTTTCGCAAACGCGGCGACCAGGGTTTGCAGCGCAGCCAGCAACATCACCAGCGGCAGCATCATCAGCACCACGCGCCAGGCGAAGGAGAAGCCCAGATCGATGACCATGCCCAGGCGCTCGGCCGGTATCAGCCGACCGCACACGGCGAATGCGATCACGCTGATAAACAGGCTCGCCAGCGAGAACGCGCAGATGGCCCCCAGCTTGCCGAGCAGGATCTTCCAGCGCGCGACAGGGTTGACGAACAGCGGCTCCAACGATTGCCGCTCGCGTTCGCCCGCGGTGAGGTCGTTCGCCAACGACATGCCGCCCACGAACACGGTGAGCACAAAGAAGTAAGGCAGCAATCCGAAGATCAAGCTCGCGCGCGATTGCGGCGTGGACTGGTCGCGCTGATCGATCGAGATCGGCGCCATCATGGTGGGCGAAAGACCGCGCGCCACCAGCCGCATCACACCCTGGCGACGGCTGTAGTTTTCCAGCATGGATCTCAACCGCCCAACCGAACCGCCGGTGTCGCTCTGCGACGAATCGAAGATCAACTCGACCTGGGAAGTCTGGCCCTTGCGCCAGGATTTGCCGAATCCTTCGGGAATGCGCAGCACCGCATCGGCGTCGCGATTGCGCACCGCCGCTTCGGGATCAGCGATGGCAGGCAGCGGCACCAGGCCTTCCTGCTTGAGCGCCGCGATCAGGTTGGGCGCGTAGTGCGCGCCGACCACCGGCACCCTGATCGGCTGGTCGGCCTTGTTCAACTCACGCGTAAGCAAACTGTTGGTGATCAGCATGAACACGAACGGCCCCAGCAGCGGCCCGAAGATGAGCGCGCTGAGCACCGTGCGCCGGTCGCGCAGGTTTTCCTTCACTTCCTTGAAGAAGACGGTAAGCGTGGTTTTCATGCCGCCAGGCCCTCTTCGCTGCCGATGATCTTCACGAAGGCGTCCTCGAGATTGGCCTCGCCGGTTTGCGCACGCAGCGCATCGGGCGTTTCATCTGCCACCACGTGGCCGTTGGCGATCACCACGATGCGGTCGCACAGCGCCGCCACCTCCTGCATGATGTGGCTGGAGAACAGCACGCAACGCCCTTCGTCCTTCAGGCGATGCATGAAAGTGCGCATGCTGCGCGTGGCCATCACGTCGAGCCCATTGGTGGGCTCGTCCAGGATCACGTTCCTGGGATCGTGCACGAGCGCACGGGCAATCGCCGTCTTCACGCGTTGGCCTTGCGAAAAGCCTTCCGTGCGCCGGTTGGCGATGTCGTCCATGCCCAGCGCCTCGATCAATTGCTCGCGTCGCGTGCGGATCAGCGCTTCGTCCATGCCCTGCAGGCGCGCAAAATAATCGATGTTCTCGCGCGCCGTGAGGCGCTTGTACAGCCCACGCGCATCGGGCAGCACGCCGAGGCGGCGGCGCACAGCTTCGGCATCACGCGCCGCATCGATGCCATCGACCAGCACTTGCCCGCGATCGGGTTGCATCAGCGTGTAGAGCATGCGCAAGGTGGTGGTTTTGCCGGCGCCGTTCGGGCCGAGCAAGCCGGTGATTTCGCCGTCACGCGCGCTGAAGCTTACGCCGTCCACCGCTTTGACTTCGCCGAACTGCTTGTGCAGATCCTTCACTTCGATCATGGCGACGCTCCATTGAAATCGATGAATGCCGGCGTGCTGCCCAGCTTGTCCAGGCACCGTGCATCGAGTTGCTTGGGATCGGGTTTATCGATGAACTTGCCAAGCAGCTGCGGCATGCAGCCGCGACTGAGCAGGGAGTGGCCTTGCCCTTTGAAGACCAGTTGCCTGGCATCGGACAAGCCGGGCAAGATCTGCTCGCCATAGCGAGGCGGCGTCACCGGATCCAACTCGCCCGATAGCAGCAAGATCGGCTTATCGCTCTTCAGTGGCGCATGAAAATCGGCGGGGCGTGCGCCATGCGGCCATACCTCGCACTGCGCTTTCAACGCCTCGATCAGGTGATTGCCGAGCATGGTGTTCTGGTCCTGCGCTTGCGATTGCAGCAGGTCGGCGTCTTCGCTGCAGATCACGCTCATGGACATGCCGTTGTTCATGTCGCCGCTGAGATCGCCGCTGAGAATCTTCGCCTGGCCCAGCAACGGGCCGACGTCGCCGTGCGCCGCGGCATTGATCGACAGCGGCAGCAATGCGGCCGTTTCCGGCTGATACGCGAACATGCGCACCACGCTGGCGAGCGAAAATTCGCTCAAGGGGCGCACCACCGTTTCATAAGTTTCCGGATCGCGAAAACTCACCTTGTGCGGATTCGCGCGCAATGCATCACGCAGTTGATACAGCGTCTGCATGGAATCGCCAAAGCGCTGCTTGCAGGCGGGCACGGCCGCACAGTTGGCGAAATTCTTCTTGAGCGCATCATCGAGATTGCGTGCGAAATCCTGGCCCAGCACTACCTGGTTGGGCACCACTGAATCCAGCACGATGCTGCGCACGCCGTCCGGATAACGCTTGAGATATTGCTGCGCCATGCGCGTGCCGTAAGACACGCCGACCAGGTCGAGTTGCGGCGAGCCCAATGCTTTGCGCACATCCTCCAGATCCTGCGCGGCGATGGTGGTGGTGTAGTAGCGTGGATCGGCCTTCTGCTTTACTTCGTCCAGGCACGCGTTGACGCTTTTGCGTACCTTGTCCAGGTCCAGCGTGATGGCGTTCTCTTCGGAGGAAGCCTCTTCCGCGCTCTTGCAGCTCAGCGGATTGGAACCACCCGTGCCGCGCTGATCCAACAGCATGATGTCGCGATGCTTGCGCACGTCGCCGAACGCGGGGGCCACCAGCAACCACGCCTCGGTCGCTGCCTCGCCAGGGCCGCCCGCGAGCAAGGTAGCCATGTCCGGCGCCGGCACTTGCGCATCGCTGCGCGCAATCGCCAGTTTCAGGCCGATACGGCGGCTGTGCGGATCGTCGCGATTCTCCGGCACCTCGAAGGTGGTGCACCATGCTTGCGCCCGCGCGCCGCTGCCAGGACGGCCCAGTTCGCATGGCTTGAAGGTGAGCGAGCCACGTTTCCATGTACGCAGGGGTTGCGATGGCTCCCTGGTTTCGGTTTGCGCAGTGATCGGTGCTACATCCGGCGCGGGCGTAGCGGACGGTTCCGCGCGATGCCAATGCCGGTACGCCAGCACACCTATCGCCGCTACCGCAACGACGATGCGAAAAACGGTTCTCGCCTTCAAGGCCATGTCTGCCTCACTCCTCTTCCGGCACAAAGATCATTTCGATCGGCATGCCAAACAGGCGTGCGATCTTGAATGCCAACGGTAGGCTCGGATCGTATTTTCCGGTCTCGATGGCGTTGACGGTTTGCCGCGATACGTCCAATTGCTGCGCGAGTTCGGCCTGCGACCAGCCGCGTTCGCTGCGTAGTTCTCTGATCAGGTTGTTCATGATGCTCGCAGCATTCGCATGGAGCTCACTCGCCGACTCGCGCACGGCGGCGCTGCAGCACGATATACACCACGCCTAACGCAACCAGCCCCGCTCCGGCACCGCACAGGAATCCCAGCTGCACATCATCCAAGCTGGACCGGCATATCCATGCGATCAGCAGCAGCACACCTCCAGCCAAAACGAAGCGGACGTATTTGGCCACGCCAGCGTCGCTCTCGCAGAACGTACCCACGCCATAGCGCCGCGCCACCTGCCAGCGCGCCAGGCCGTAACAAAACATAAGACCAGGGAAAACCCAGATCAGAATCGAGCCATCCAGCTTCAGGACATTGGCGATGCTCAGGAACCCGCCGACCAGGCTAACCGCCCCCACCACCGCGGTCGAAATACCCAGCCCGAGCAGGTGCGTCTGTCGCTCGAGCTCATCGCTGTCACGGATGCGCCGCCCCATCAGCATGATCACGTAGATCATCGGCAACACCGGCACGAGCGCCAGCAGGCATTTCAGCGGAAGACTGCCAGCCGCACGCACCAGTGGCCATTCGACCAGCATGCACAGCGTGTACAGCGCCATCGCTACGAGTACTCGCCATTCGTATTGCTTCTGCGAAAGCCGCGGCATGACCCCCTCCCCATGTAAAGCTCGCTTTACATAGCCTAAGGCTCCTGCCTGAAGAACGTCAAGTGTCCTTTACACCGTCGCACGCTCGACTGTGTAAAGCGCGTAACGACGCTGACATTTCTGGTCACTTTTTGACGGGCATACGCCCAGTCAGGAGAAGCAGTTCACACTTTTTCCCGACGGAGAGTAGGAAATGTTGTGGAAACGTGTAGGAGTTGTGTAGGAAACAAGCCGGTTTTCCCCGACAATGTGATAGGGGTCACGCTTTGGCCTGAATGTTGCTCAATCGCCCCACAAGGCGTGGGCCTGCCCGTGAAGGGGCGGGAAAACGCCGGCCCACCGCTAGCGCTTTACCGAAAAACCGTAACTCACCTACCCGTTAAACAGGGAATCCGCAATGAAGAAAATCGTATTGTCTGCCGCCCTCGCCGTTGCATGCGGCGCAGCAGCACTGTTCTCCACCTCGGTGGCCGCCGCCGACGGCACCATCACCATCACCGGCAAAGTTGTCGCCAACACCTGCGCATTCAGCGTGAATGGCGGCAGCGCTTCCAACACGGTCCAATTGCCGGTGGTATTTACCACGGCGCTGAATGCAGCCGGCAGCGTTGCTGGCAACACTCCTTTCACCATCAAGGTGAGCGGTTGCGATCCGAACCTCACCAGCGTGCAGGAACAGTTCGGCGGCAGCAACATCAATGCTGCCGACGGCAACCTCAAGAACATCGCTACCGCCACCGCTCCTCAGACTGTCGCCGGCAATGTCGAGGTGCAGTTGCTCAGCGGCACTGGCACGGCCATCAACCTGAACACCAACGCCAATTCGCCCGTGGGAACCCTCTCCAGTGGCGGCGTTACGTTGAGCTATCAGGCGCAGTACTACGCCACCGCCGCCGCTACGGCCGGCCTGGTGAGCACGACCGTGACCTACACGACCCAGTATCAATAATTCGAAGAACGGGCACGCTGCGGCGGCCAATCGCCGCCGCAGCGTAGTCCCGGTGCGCCTCGCCGTTCGTTGATCCTCAAGAGTCTGCCCATGAATATCCTCATCCGCGCAGCCCGCGTGGGCCTGCTGACCATGTGTCTTTTTACGGGTGCTGCAAATGCCAGCGTTCTGATTGCCGGTACGCGTGTGGTGTTTCCGGCCCAGGACGGCGAAGTCACGGTACGGCTGACCAACGACAATGCTCATCCGGCGCTGGTTGAGGCATGGATCGACAATGGCGACCCCAAGTCCACGCCGGACAAGGTCAGTGTGCCGTTTCTGATCACGCCGCCGCTGTTTCGCATGGAGGCACACAAGGATCAGAACCTGCGCATCATTTCCACACCTGCGCAGTTGCCCAGTGATCGCGAATCGCTGTTTTGGCTCAACGTACTTGAAATACCTCCCAAGCCCGGCGCGCAGGAAGCGGCAGGAAAAAACCTGTTGCAATTCGCGATCCGCTCACGGCTCAAGCTTTTCTACCGTCCAGCGCATCTCTCTGGCGATGCACAAGCAGCGCCTGGACAAGTGACCTGGAAGGCTGTTGTCGATGGTCAGGGCTATGCACTGGAAGTGCGCAATCCCACGCCTTATCACGTGACCATCGTCAAATTATCCCTGGACGTCGCAGGCAAATCGTATAGCGCCGACACAGGTATGGTTGATCCGCTCGGTTCGCTGCGTCTGAAGGTAAAGGGACTGCCAGCGGCACCGGCAATGGGCGCTGCTGTCACCTATGACATCGTCAACGATTACGGCGCGACTGCCTCCTTCAAGGGCAACGTCTCGCCGTGACGCATCGTCGGCACACATTTCATGCGCCTAGACATGGTGTGTGCCGCCAGATTTTGTTGTGCGCGGGTATTGCCGCCGCACTAAGCGGTTGGACCTGCGCTTCGGCGGCTCCCGCTGCCGCCAATGGGGCGGATGCCAGTGCCAGCAGTGGTTACGCCGACTTCGATCGCAGTCTATTGGCCGGCGCAGGGCAGAACACCACGGATCTGTCCCGTTTTGAACACGGCAATCCCGTACTTCCGGGCAGCTATAGCGCAGATGTCTACCTCAATAACGTCTGGGTCGGCCGCAGTGACGTGCGTTTCGCCGCCGCTGCTGCGAACGTTAGCGCCACGGCATGCATCGACCGCCGATTGCTCGACCAATTGGGCCTGCACCCGACGAAGCTGTCGGCTCAGACCATTGCAAGCCTGAGCGACCCGAAGGTCTGCGTAAGCATGGACAGCCTCATCGCTGGGGCCACCACAACATTCGATATGTCCCAGCTACGCATCGACGTCACTGTGCCGCAGGCCTACCTCGGCCAGGTCGCGCGCGGCTACGTCAATCCGGAATACTGGGACGCCGGCGTACCAGCAGCGCTGTTGAACTACAACTTCAATACGTACCGCAGCAGGAACCAGGGCCAGACGCAGACCACTTCGTACCTGGGTCTGAATAGTGGTCTCAATCTTGGCCCCTGGCATTTCCGCGAAGACGCCACTGTCAACTGGGAATCAGGAATCGCTGGCGAGCCAGCCCGCCGTCATTGGCAAAACATCGATACCTACGTTCAACGCGATCTGTCTTCGCTGCGCGCAAAGCTGACGATCGGCGACAGCTTTACCGATGGCGCCGTCTTCGACAGTTACGGCATCCGAGGCATACAGCTCGGTACTGACGATCGCATGCTGCCGCAATCGTTGCAGGGCTACGCACCCGTGGTGCGCGGTGTTGCGCAGACCAATGCCAAGGTCACCGTGCGGCAGAACGGCGTGGAGATCTACGAAACTACCGTGCCACCTGGTCCGTTCACGCTCAGCGACCTGTATCCGACCGGCTACGGTGGGGGCTTGCAGGTGACCGTGACGGAAGCCGACGGCCACGTGAGCACGTTCACGGTACCGTATGCATCCGTGGCGCAGCTGTTGCGCCCCGGCATCACGCGCTTCGACATTGCCGCGGGTGAACTGCGAGATGCGACGATCCAACACAAGCCGCCCGTGGTCCAGGCCACTGTCCAGCACGGTTTCAACAACCTGCTGACGGGATATACCGGCATGGCCATCTCGCAAGGCTATGGTGCGGTGCTGGCCGGTGCCGCGATCAATACGCGCTATGGCGCGTTCGCTGTGGACGTTACCCAGGCCAATGCCCGTATCCCGGGTTATTCGACACAGTCGGGCCAGAGTGTGCGTTTGACTTACAGCAAAGTCATTCCATCGACACACACGACCCTGTCGGTTGCCACCTATCGCTATTCCACCGGCGGCTTTCTCAGCCTGACCCAGGCTGAGCAGGCCCGCGACTATGTGCGCCGCGGCATCAATGCCTTCGGCGTCGTGACGCAACCGGTCGTACAGACGATCGATGGAGTGCCGGTGCAGAGCGTTCTCACGCCTGCCCAGCAAGCCTCTCTTACTGGAGGCGCATTCACGACCAATCCGATTCTCTCCGCTACAGGAGTGACGCGGCAGCGTAGCAATTTCACTCTCTCTCTCAACCAGCCGCTAGGGCGCAACGGCGGTTCGATCTACGCCAACGTGTCTGCCAGTACCTACTGGAACCGTCGCGGCGACGACACCCAATTTCAGGTCGGCTACAACAATCACTTCCACCAACTTGCTTATAGTGTCTCCGCGACACGTTCGGTGGATCAGCTGGGCCGCTACGACAATGCATACTTCGTGAGCTTCACGTTGCCACTGGGCCGCAACACGCACTCGCCGACCTTTACGCTGAACTTCAACCATGACCAGGAAAGTGGCGCGCAGGCGCAGGCCATGTTGAATGGCACGCTGGGACGCGATAGCCAGTTCAACTACAGCGCCACGGCGATGCACAACGGCAACAGCGGCAACGCCGGTTCGGTGAACGTGGGTTATCGCAGTCCCTATGCCGTGTTCAATGCGAGCTATGGCGACGGCAGCGGCTATTCACAGGCGTCGTTGAACATGAGCGGCTCCGTGATCGCACATCCAGGCGGCGTCACGTTCGGCCAACCGCTCGGTGACACAGTGGGCATCGTGTACTTGCCGAATGCCGCCGGTGCGCGCCTGGCTAATGCCCCCGGCGCGCGAGTCGACCATTTCGGCTATGCGGTGGTGCCGTATTTGACACCTTACCAACTCAATACCATCCAGATTGATCCTCAAGGGTTGCCGCTGGACGTGCAACTCGATGCCACAAGCACGCAAGTAGTTCCTTATGCCGGTGCGGTGGTGATGCTGAAATTCAAGACTGAAAATGGTCGTACGATCATCGTCAGCGCCCACCTCAAGGACGGCCAAGCCCTGCCATTCGGCGCCGAAGTGTTCAACGAAAAAGGAATTTCGCTGGGTGTGGTGGGCCAGGCAGGACAGATTCTATTACGTGGTGTCGATCAAGCTGGCCGGCTCACCGCGCGTTGGCAGAATGATAATGGGGCAGCTCAGTCGTGTTCGTTCGATTATCGGCTTGAGCCAAAGGGAAAGCACAAGCAGCCGACGAAGAGTTATGAGCACATGAACGTCACCTGCGTAAAGCCCAGCACCGACGCTATTGTCCTGAGGGACGGCACATGAAGCATGCACCACTCCCGTCGCGGCTTGCAGGGCGGGTCATCGCACTGTTGTTCATTATCGGCCTGGCTTTTCCGGCCATTTGCTCAGCAGCCTCGGGTGGCCAAGCGCCTCCATGCAGCGCAACGCCGTCCAGTGCTGCCATTACCCTGCCATCCACCATCAGCATTTCACCGGGCATGAGCAATGGACTGATTGGCAGCCCGGCATCCGTCACTGTGAACGTCAATTGCTACACCGCCTTTGCGGCAACGCCGAACTACTACGACGATTTCACGGTACTCGCAGGCCAGTTGGCGGCGATCGATGCAGCGAATGCCCCGCCAGGCGGGGCAGGCATCATGTTCCAAACTAATGTTCCTGGCATTGATGTGCTGCTCACGGCGACGCCTACCCAGGCCAACGGTGGCAGCAACGGCCCAAATGGCACAACCGGATGGGCAATACAGCCCACCGTAAACTGCACTTCAGCAGGCGGAACTCGCACTAATCCGGGAAGTTGCAGTCCAAACCCTCTCACAACCAAATTCACCGCTCAACTTGTCAAAACCGGCCCGATAAGTCCTGGCACGATAAGCAGCATCCAGTTGCTGCAGCTGTTCGATTCGGATTTCGTGCCGCCAAATCCTCCTGGAAATGGCTCGACAACAACATATAGCAGTGCTTCCTCTGCTTTCGCCACTGTGACGCTCAATGCCATAACCGTGTCAATGAGCACCTGCAACGTTGCAGCAGGCTCAAGCAATCTGAGCGTCACCTTGCCAACCATCGTCAGCAACGCGTTGCCGGCGACCGGCTCGGTGGCAGGCCAGACGGCTTTCAATATCCGCTACACCTGCCCGTCGGGCTGGGCGCTCTACATGACCATGAGCACGGCCAATCCCGGCACACCGGCTGGGGTGATCATGCCTTCGGCATCCTGCTCTGCAGGTACGCCAGCATCGAATGTTGGCATTCAACTGCTGCAAAGTAATCAGACGCCCGTACAATTCAATACTGCGCAATCCGTTGGCAACTCGCCTAACGGTAGCCTTGCGCTTACCTACTACGCCCAGTACTACGCGACTGGATCGCCTATTGGCGCGGGTCAAGTTTGCGGTACCGCCACGTTCACGATGTCCTATCAATGAATAGCGAGCTACCCGGATACGTCCGGAGCGTGCGTTGAACGCTCAAGTTTTCCTTGATGCGTACCGATACATAGCCAGCATCACTCATAGATTTGCGTTATCAATACCGGGTTCGCCGAAATGGGCTGAGCGGCGCGAACATAACTGGCGAAGTACCTGAGCACCTGGTCGGATTCCGAAGTGGACAGGTGCACAACATCCACAGCGTAAGGCCGGGCAGCACTTGCCACGCTCCCTGTAGCCATGGTGCCGGAGCAGCTTCGTTGGAGTGATGGATGCCCCTGAGCATCATTGACTACCAGGTCCATATCGCCAGGCGTGGCCACAGCGCTGCAGGTCGGCTCTACTACGACTCCGACGAATGTGATCGTCCCACCTTCGATCGTTCCGCCTCCACCTGCCTTTGCAGCAGAGGACGCGAACACTATCGCGACTGAACAACCCGCCAAGACAAACCAACGCAATCCACGCATAGCCCTGCCCTCCACCGGTGTACGCGCATCTGCGCGCACCTGAAGGCACCATCGGCAGCGATGCACCGGTGCTTAAGAGCCTCCGCCGGTGCATGTCATGGAAATGCCAAGCGCATCACACTAATGACAGGTTTCGAGCGTCAAAAAGCCTGTGCGTGTGCTCCGTGGGTGCAAATGTGTAGGTTGCGTGAATTCCTTGTGAAACAAAGAGTTGAACGGGGTGGCCGGACACGTGTGGCGGTGCTGGCAATCCGTCGCAGTGGAACCCGGCCGATGGGCGCAACGCTTCGCCGTCCCGAGGGCGGTGGGACGGTTTGCAAATACGTTTTAGGGCCGGAACGTCGGGGCTATGACGTTTGCGAAGAGCTGTGCATCCTCGCTCTGGTTGTATCGGCGAGAATCCGTCGCACTTGAGTCTCAGTGTGAAACTTTTCGTGCGACGACGATCAACGCGAGGAGATGTATTTCTCGCGGCGGATCTGCGGCACCGGCAAGCCGAATTCCTTCAACGCATTGAAGCCTGCGTCGACCATGTTGGGATTGCCGCACAGATACGCGATATCCCTACCGGCGGAAGGCTGCAGTTCGGCGAGCACGTTTTGCACGTGCCCAGGCCGATCATTGGCGCGCGGCACGGCACGCGGCTGGCGGCTGAGGCAGCCGTAGAACGAAAAGCCCGGATGCGTCTGCGCGAACACTTCGAATTCTTCGCCGTAAAGCAGTTCGGTTTCGTTGCGCGCACCGTACAGCAGCACGACTTCGCGATCGCCGTTCGCCAACAGTTTTTCGAACGCCGGCAACATGGCGCGATATGGCGTGACACCTGTGCCGGTGGCCAGCAGCAGATAGCGCGGATGCGTATCGGCGTCCTGCAGGCAGAAGCGTCCATACGGTCCGCTGGCTTCGATGGTGTCGCCGATGTTCAAGCCGCTGAGCAGCTTGGTGGCGGCGCCGCCTTCCACGTAGCTGACGGCTATTTCGATGCGCTGCACCGGTGAATGGCCATCACCCACGGTGGCGATCGAATAGCTGCGCTTGGTGGCGGTGCCGTCGTCATAGTGGAAATGGATCTGCAGAAACTGGCCGGGAATGAAGGCAAGAGGCTGTCCGTCGGCACGTTCGAAAGCCAGGTGGCGCACTAGCGGCGCGAGCATGTGGCTTTCAACGAGGCGGAGGGTGAAGTGTTCGGCCATGCAGGAGTATCCGGGAAGAAACGGTCAGTACGCCCGGCCGAACGGGTCGTCGGGACAAGGCCCGCTATAATAAAGGGCTAGCCCCCACGGTGCAGCCCATGTCCCCCATCACACCCGCGCTGGTCGTCGAAAACCTGCGCAAGACCTACGGCAACGGCGTCCAGGCCCTCAAAGGCATCAACCTGACGGTACAGCCCGGCGATTTCTTCGCCTTGCTGGGCCCGAACGGCGCCGGCAAATCCACGCTCATCGGCATTCTGTCCTCGCTGGTGAATTCCTCCGACGGCGATGCGCGCATCTTCGGCGTGTCGGTGAACAAGCAGCGCAACGAAGCGATGAAGCTGATCGGCCTGGTACCGCAGGAGATCAACTTCAACCAGTTCGAAAAACCGTTCGACATCTGCGTGAACGAGGCCGGCTTCTACGGCATCCCGCGCAAGATCGCCTCCGAGCGTGCCGAAAAGTACCTGAAGGAACTGCGCCTGTGGGATAAGGCGCATGAGCAGGCACGCACGCTGTCCGGCGGCATGAAGCGCCGCCTGATGATCGCGCGCGCCATGATGAACGAGCCGCGCCTGCTGATCCTGGACGAACCGACCGCCGGCGTGGACATCGAAATCCGCCGCTCCATGTGGCAGTTCGTCAGCGGTATCAATGCGGCCGGCACCACGGTGATCCTCACCACGCATTACCTGGAAGAAGCCGAACAGCTCTGCCGCAACATCGCCATCATCGACCACGGCACCATCGTGGAAAACACCTCGATGAAGCTGCTGCTGTCGAAGCTGGACGTGGAAACCTTCGTATTCGACGTGAACAACATGCCGGAGCAATTGCCCAACCTTCCCGGCATCACGTTCCGCCGCATCGACGATCACACGCTGGAAGCGGAAATGCCGCGCACGCAGGCGATGAATGCGCTGTTCGATGCGCTTACCACGCACGGCATTACGGTGCTCTCCATGCGCAACAAGACCAATCGCCTGGAAGAATTGTTCGTGCGCCTGGTCGAAAATGGCCGGCAAGAACCCGGCCGCCAGGACTCGAAGGAGAAAGCGGCATGACCAGCAATATGTCCGGCAACCTCGTCGCGTTGCACACCATCGTGCGTCGCGAAATCGTGCGCATCATGCGCATCTGGACGCAGACGCTGATTCCGCCCGCAATCACGATGACGTTGTATTTCGTGATCTTCGGCAAGCTGATCGGCAGTCGTATCGGCAACATCCAGGGCGACTTCAGCTACATGCAATACATCGTGCCGGGCCTGGTGATGATGAGCATCATCACCAACAGCTACGGCAATATCTCCAGTTCGTTCTTCGGCGCGAAGTTCCAACGTTCGGTGGAAGAGATGCTGGTGTCGCCGATGTCCAACTGGGTGATCCTGCTCGGCTATGTGACCGGCGCGGTGGCGCGCGGCCTGGTCGTGGGTTTGCTGGTGCTGTTGATTGCGCTGTTCTTTACGCACCTGCATATCGCGCATGTGCTGATCACGCTGCTTTCGGTGGTGTTCGGCGCCACGATTTTTTCGCTGGCAGGCTTCGTCAATGCGATCTATGCGAAGAAGTTCGACGACATCGCGCTGGTTCCCACCTTCGTGCTCACCCCGCTCACGTATCTCGGCGGCGTGTTCTATTCCGTGAACATGCTCAGCGAACCATGGCAGGCGATTTCGCGCATCAATCCCATTCTTTACATGGTGAACGCATTCCGTTTTGGCGTACTCGGCATCAGCGACGTGCACATCGGCGTGGCGTTCGGGGTGATGCTGCTGTTCGTGATCGGCCTGTCGTACGTGGCGTTGAATCTGCTCAAGCGCGGCGTGGGCCTGCGCTCGTAACGATATGGGGCGAGCCTGAACCCTGAGGCCGTCATTCCCGCTTTCGCGGGAATGACGGTCATGCATAGCCTGAGGTTCGGCTGCAATTTATCCCAACCTACAAGAGCTTCATGCGCGTCAACAAATACATTAGTGAAGCAGGCCTATGCTCGCGCCGCGAAGCGGACGAGCTGCTATTGGCTGGGCGCGTCACCATCAATGGCGAGGTCGTCACGACCGGTGCAAAGGCGCTGGAAGGGGATGAAGTCCGGGTCGATGGCGAGATCGTCCGCCCGCGCATCCTGGCCAGCACACCGGCGGCCAAGCGTGCCGTCTACATCGCCCTGAACAAGCCGGTCGGCATCACCTGCACCACCGATCAGAGCGTGAGCGGCAACATCATCGATTTTGTCGATCACCAGGAACGCATCTTTCCGATCGGTCGGCTGGACAAGGATTCCGAAGGGTTGATTCTGCTGACCAGCAATGGCGACATCGTCAACGAGATACTGCGCGTGGAGAACCATCACGAAAAGGAATATCTCGTGGCGGTGAACAAACCGGTTACCGATGAATTTCTGGCTGGCATGGCAAAGGGCGTGCGCATCCACGGCCAGATGACCAAGCCGTGCCGTACCCGCAAGATCGCCAAGTTCGGCTTCGCCATCGTGCTGACACAGGGACTCAACCGGCAAATTCGCCTCATGGCGGCGGCGTTTGGTTATCGCGTCACGCAGCTACGCCGTGTGCGCATCATCAACGTAAAGCTCGGGCACTTGAAACCTGGTCAATGGCGCAACCTTACCGATGCGGAACTGAAAGGCTTGCTGCCCAACCGCACGCAATGGTGACGTAGGTTGGGGTGCAAACCCCAACGCTCGAGCGCAGGTATATCTCGATGTTGGGGTATGCACCCTGAGATCCCTCAACGTTTTCGTTCGATACGGCGAGCGAAATACGAGGATTATCTGTCTCGCACCGAATTTTCCCTATCACATGGGCGTCATTCCGGCGAAGGCCGGAATCCATCGCCAGCACGAAGCATGGATTCCGGCCTTCGCCGGAATGACGATGCGATTTTTCTTAGCAATGCGCCAATATGAAGTTCTTCATTTTTGTCGAGAAAAACGTGGGGATATTTTCAGGGCCTTTATCCCTGCGCTCGGCTGGAGCTAAATCGAACACTCGACAATCTTGCCCTCACGCCACGATTGCGTCGCCGCCTCGGCAAGCTCCAACGCCTTGATGCCGTCCTCGATCGTGGTGCGCACCGGCGTGCCGTTCACCAGCGCATCGAAGAAATGCTCGATTTCCAGCGCGTAGGCTGCGCGATACCGTTCCAGGAAAAATGCTTCCGGCTTGTCGCCGCTGATTGCGTGTTCGTTCCATGCGACGACCTCCGTCGGGCGCACGTTGCCGGCCTGCAACAGGCCTTTGCTGCCGAGCACTTCGAAGCGCTGGTCGTAGCCATAGGCAGCACGGCGCGAGGTGTTGATCTGGCATAGCGTGCCGTCGCGCGTGCGCAAGGTGACGGCCGCATGCGAGATGTCGCCTGCGGCGGCCACGTCCGGCATGTTCGGGCATCCGCCGGTGGCATGCACGCTGACGGCTTCGCCGCCGAGCACCCAGCGGAAGATGTCGAAATCGTGGATCAACATGTCCTTGAACACGCCCCCCGAGTGCGCGATGTAGGCGGCCGGCGGCGGCGCTGGATCGCGACTCGTCACGATCAGCACTTCGGGCGTGCCGATCTCACCCGCATCCAGTCGCTGCTTGAGCGCCGCGAAGGTGGGATCGAAACGACGCTGGAATCCGATCATGCAGACAACGCCAGCCTGGTTGACCGCCTGCGCGCAGGCACGTGCGCGCTGTACGTCCAGGTCTACCGGCTTCTCGCAGAAGATCGCCTTGCCCGCGGCGGCGGCGCGCATGATCAGGTCCGCATGCGTATCGGTGCTGGAACCGACCACCACCGCACCGATGGCCGGATCGGCCAGCACCTGCTCCACCGTTGCAATGCTGGCGCCGTGTTTCGCCACCAAAGCCTCGGCAGCAGGCTGATGCACGTCCACCACGTAGCGCAGGTGCGCACGCGGGTGCTGGACGAGGTTGGCGGCGTGGATCTTGCCGATGCGTCCGGCGCCGAACAGCGCGACGCCGATGGCTCTAGTGTCTGCGTTCATATGCCGAGTGCCTCACGCTGGGTCTGTTTGAACACCATCCTGTGTCCTCGCTCAGTTGCGTATCGACATACGCGCCATCGCTCCTCCTTGGCTGGTGCCCAAACAGTTCCCAGCGCGAGGCACTCGACATATGAACGCAGACTCTCAGTCATCGTATTCTCCAGGATGGGTGGTTTCTTCGACTTTCAATTCGAGCTTGTAGGCCAGCGCGACGAACAACGCCTGGCACAGACAAATCGTGCTGGTGAGTGCCCGAAAGGCGAACGCGCTGCCTTCGTTCACCAACAAGGTGATGTGCGCTTCGCGCCCCAGTGCGCCGAGCGCGCTGTCGGTGATCGCCAGCACCTTGGCCTTGTGCTGATGCGCAACGCGGCTGCAGTACAGCGTTTCCTTGCCGTACGGCGGATAGCTGATGGCGATCAGCACATCGTTCTTGCCGATGCTGCGGATCTGTTCGCGGTACATCCCGCCCAATCCGCTCACCAGATGCACGCGCTTATGCGTGTGCTGCAACGCGTAGACGATATAGCTGGCAATGCTGAAGGTGCGGCGCACCGCCACTACGTAAATGTTCTCGGCCTTCACCAGCAAGTCGACCGCCGCTTCGAACTGCGCCGCATCCAGCGACTTGGCCAGTTCGTCCAGCCCGATCCGGCTGGCGTCGATAAAACGCAACGCCATTTGCGAAGTCGGCAAGTTGCCGTCGCCCTCGGCGATCACCTTGCGGATGCGCTGTTGATAACTGCGCGCTGGCGTCACACCTTCGGTGTAATCGTGGCGGAATACCGCCTGCATCTCGCTGAAACCGGAATAGCCGAAACGCTGCGCAAAACGCACTACCGCCGAAGGATGCACCTTGCAGCCTGCCGCGATTTCGCTGATGCGCTGGACCATGATGTTGGCCCGCTCCCGTTCCAGGTAGCTGGCCACGTTCTGCAGCTGGCGCGGCAGGGTCTCGAATTCGCTCGCTATGCGCTGCAGCAGCTCGTCGACTGCGCTCAGTTTGCCCATGCAGGCCGTCCGCTGGATGTCCGGTGCTCATCCTAGCGCCGCCTGGAAAATTATTTCCAGAATTTTTTATGGTGCAATGCAAATTGCAATATCGGAAACGGCATTCCTATGCTCGGCCACCGGCGGCGTCCGTTGAGCGCACCGCGCCGGTCGCAAACTCCTCGGGAGAACCCTATGCGCATGCGATGGATCTCGACCTTGCTGGCAGGCATGCTGGCGGCCAGCGCGGCGGCAGCCGCCGGTCCGCATGCGAACGAACGGTACGTGCTGATCAGCCACGCCGCCGACTCGGATGTGTGGTGGAACACAGTAAAGAACGCCATCCGACAGGCCGCCGACGATTTCGGTGTGCAGGTCGACTACCGCAACCCGCCCAACGGCGACCTGGCCGACATGGCGCGCCTGGTCGAGCAGGCGGCGGCGCGCAACTACGACGGCGTCGCCTTCGACATCGCCGACTTCGACGTGCTGTCCAAGCCCGCCATGCGCGTGACCGCCAAGCGCATTCCCTTGATCACCATCAATTCGGGCACTGCGCAGGAAAGCCGGAAACTCGGCGCGATCATGCATATCGGCCAGCCGGAGTACGAAGCCGGCAAGCAAGCAGGAGAACGCGCCAAGGCCGCCGGCATCAAGTCGTTCGTATGCGTCAATCACTATTCGACCAACGCGGCGTCTTTCCAGCGCTGCAAGGGTTTCGCCGATGCACTCGGCGTCGATGCGCGCGCTTCGATGATCGATTCCGGCGTGGATCCCACGGTGGTGGCGAGCAAGGTCAGTGCGTATCTGCGCAACAACCCGGGCACGCAGGCCATCCTGGCGCTCGGGCCGAATTCGGCGGAGCCAAGCTTGCAGGCACTGCAGCGAATGGGCCGGGCCGGCAAGATCTACTTCGCCACGTTCGATCTTTCCGGCGTGATCATCGACGGCATCCGCAAGGGTTACATCGACTTCGCGATCGATCAGCAGCCATATCTGCAGGGTTATATATCGATCGCCGCGCTGGCGATCGCGCACGAGAACAACACACGCGACCCGACCGCCATCCTGGCCACGCTGAAGGCCAATCCAAAGTTCCAGGCGCGCCTGAAGGACTACGGCCTTGATCCGATCTACACCAGGGATGGAGTCAGCTCAGGCCCGGCTTTCGTCACCAAGGACAACGTCGACACGGTCGCCAAATACGCCGGCCAGTACCGTTGATCCCGGAGATGTTTCATGAGCGCGACGACTTCCCCCATGCAGGCCGGCACCCGCGAGAACGAGGCTGCCATGCAGGCCGATGAACGCGTACGGCGCCTTTCACGCTGGCACGGCTTCGTCAATCGCCCGGAATTCGGCTCCATAGCCGGCACAATGCTGGTGTTCGTGTTGTTCGGCATCTTTGCCGGCGATTCGGGCATGTTCCATCTCGACGGCGTAATGAACTGGGCACAGGTCGCCGCTTATCTCGGCATCATCGCGGTGGGCGCCTGCCTGCTGATGATCGCGGGCGAGTTCGATCTCTCCATCGGCTCGATGATCGGCTTCGCCGGCATGATGATGGCGGTGCCGTCGATGTTCCTGCACTGGCCAATATGGCTTTCGGTGCTGTTCGCTTTCGCCGGCTGCATGGTGCTGGGCTGGTTGAACGGTTATCTGGTCATGCGCACCAGGCTGCCCAGCTTCATCGTCACGCTGGCCTTCATGTTCATCCTGCGCGGCTTGACCCTGGTGCTGTCGACGTATTTTTCCAACAGCACAATCGTCAGCGGCGTGGGCGAGAAGGTGGGCAGCGACCCGGTGGTGAGCGCACTCTTCCAGGGCAGCACTCTGCATGGCGTGTTCGCATGGCTGGCCCGGGTCGGCATCATCGACAAGCTGCCTGATGGAGAACCCATCGTCGCCGGCATGCCGAAGGTATTGCTGTGGTGGTGGCTGATGGCCATCGTCGCGGGATTCGTCCTGTCCCGCACGCGTTTCGGCAATTGGATCTTCACCGTCGGCGGCGATTCGGCCGCGGCGCAGAACGTGGGCGTGCCGGTGCGCCGGGTGAAGATCAGCCTGTTCGTGTTCACCGCGTTCTGCGCGTGCCTGTTCGGCGTGCTGCAGGTAGCCGACGTCGGTTCCGCCGCGGCGGATCGCGGCCTGCAGAAGGAATTCGAAGCGATCATTGCGGCGGTGATCGGTGGCGCGCTGCTCACCGGTGGCTATGGTTCCGTGCTCGGCGCCTGCTTCGGCGCGCTGATTTTCGGCGTGGTGCAGATCGGCATTTCCTATACCTCGTTCGATTCGGATTGGTATCGCGTCTTTCTCGGCGCCATGCTGCTGCTCGCGGTGCTGTTCAACCATTACGTGCGCTCGCGCGCCACGCGCAGCCGATAAGGGTATCGCCATGACCAGCAACGACGATTACATCCTGCAACTGGAAAACGTCAGCAAGTTCTTCGGTACGGTGATTGCACTGCAAGAGGTCACGCTGCGCCTGCGCCGCGGCGAAGTGCACTGCCTGCTCGGCGACAATGGCGCCGGCAAATCCACGCTGATCAAGACGCTGGCGGGCGTGCATTCGCCCAGTCGCGGACGCTATCTGGTGGACGGCAAGGAAGTACGCTTCGCCTCGCCACGCGAAGCGCTGGATCACGGCATTGCCACCGTGTACCAGGACCTCGCGCTGGTGCCATTAATGAGCGTCGCCCGCAACTTTTTCGCCGGACGCGAACCGGTGCGCAAGCTGCTCGGTCTGATTCCCGTGATGGATATCGCCCATGCCGCGCGGGTCTCGGAAGAAAAGCTGGCAGAGATGGGCATTCACATCCGCTCGCCGCATCAGGCGGTAGGCACCATGTCCGGCGGTGAACGGCAATGCCTGGCGATCGCACGCGCCATCCACTTCGGTGCAAAGGTGCTGATCCTGGACGAACCGACCGCGGCACTCGGCGTGAAGCAAAGCTGCAACGTCCTCAAGCTGATCCATACCGCGCGTGCGCGCGGCATCTCGGTGATCTTCATCACGCACAACGTGCATCACGCGTACCCGATCGGCGACAGCTTCACCCTGCTCAATCGCGGCCAATCCATGGGCACGTTCTGCAAGGACGAGCTCAGCAAGGAAACGCTGCTGGACATGATGGCCGGCGGCTCGGAAATCCAGAGCCTGGTCGCCGAACTGGAAGGGCGCGCTGCCGCATGAAAGAGCCACGAGCATGACGACGAACGAACGCACCTACGACCTGATCTGCCTCGGCCGCCTCGCCGTGGACTTCTACGCGCAACAGGCCGGCGCGCGCCTGGAAGACGCCACCAGCTTCGCCAAATACCTCGGCGGCTCGTCGGCCAATGCCGCGTTCGGCGCCGCGCGTCTGGGCCTGCGCACCGCCATGCTCAGCCGCGTCGGCGACGACCACATGGGCCGATTCCTGCTCGAAACGCTCGCGCGCGAAGGCTGCGACGTCAGCCACGTAGGCATCGATCGCGAACGACTCACCGCGTTGGTGCTGCTCGGCATCAAGGACCGCGACACCTTCCCGCTGATCTTCTACCGGGAGAACTGCGCGGACATGGCGATCGACGAGACCGACATCGACGAGGCCTTCATCGCCTCCAGCCGCGCGCTGGCGATCACCGGCACACATTTCTCCGCCGCACGCGTCCATGCGGCGAGCAGCAAGGCGCTGGCTTTCGCGCGAAAACATGGCGTGCGCACCGTGCTGGATATCGATTATCGCCCGGTGCTATGGGGCCTCACCGGGCGCGGCGATGGTGAGACGCGCTTCATCGCCAACGATGGGGTAACCGCACACTTGCAAGCCGTGCTGCCGCATTTCGACCTGATTGTCGGCACGGAAGAGGAATTCCATATCGCCGGCGGCAGTGGCGACCTGATTACCGCCCTGCGCGCCGTGCGCACAGCAAGCCAGGCCACATTGGTGGTGAAGCGCGGCGCGCAAGGCTGCAACGTGATCGACGGCGCGGTTCCCGCCAGTATGGACGACGTCCCCATGTATCGCGGCGCCCGCGTGGATGTGCTCAATGTATTGGGCGCGGGCGATGCGTTCATGGCTGGCTTCCTTTACGGCTGGCTGCGCGACCAGGGCATCGAGCAAAGCTGCGCTTGCGCCAATGCCTGCGGCGCCATCGTGGTGTCGCGCCACGGCTGCGCGCCGGCCATGCCCAGCCGCGCGGAACTCGATTATTTCCTCGCGCACGCGGAACGCCTGCAGCGTCCGGACCAGGACGAAGAACTGGCGCATCTGCATCGCGTCAGCGTGGCGCGGCCGGCGTGGGACGATCTGCTTATCTTCGCGTTCGACCATCGCAGCCAGTTCTACGATCTGGCGTGCGCATGCGGAGCGGAGGAATCGCGCCTGCCGCTCCTGAAGCGCTTGCTGGTGGATGCGGTGGCGAAGGTCGAGCGCGAATTGCATCTTGCCCATCGCGTGGGCGTGTTGATCGACCAGCGTTACGGCCAGGATGCGCTCAACGCGGCCACCGGGCGCGGCTGGTGGATCGGCCGTCCGGTCGAGACACCCGGTTCCAATCCGCTGGAATTCGAATACGGCCGCTCGATCGGCAGCCAACTCATACAGTGGCCGCACGAGCACGTGGTGAAATGCCTGGTGCAGTTCGACCCGGACGGCGACGCCGAAGCACGCCTGGAGCAGGAAACACAACTGCGCACGCTGTACGACGCCGTAAAGCAAAGCGGCCACGAACTGCTGCTGGAAGTGATTCCGCCTGCTTCTGCCAGCGGCACACAAGGCGAGCGCGTGCTGCGCGCCATGAAGCGCATCTACAACCTGGGGCTTCGCCCGGAATGGTGGAAGCTGAAACCGCTGCCCGCGAAAGACTGGACCGCCATCGATGCGCTGCTGGCCGAGCGCGATCCGTATTGCCGCGGCGTGGTGCTGCTGGGCCTCAACGCGCCCTTCGCCGAACTGGCGGAAGGCTTTACCGCCGCCGCGCAGAGCGCAAGCTGCCGGGGATTCGCCGTAGGTCGCAGCCTGTTCCTCGAACCCTCGCGCGCATGGCTCAGCAACGAGATCGACGACGACACGCTGGTCGAACGCGCGTCACAACAGTTCGCGACATTGATCGCGCTATGGCAGCAGTCACGCCGTGGCAGCAAGACGACGGGAGTGGCCGCATGAGTACGCTGCGGCTCACCATGTCGCAGGCGCTGGTGCGCTATCTCGCCGCACAGAAAGTGCGCGACGAGGACAGCGGCGAGCTGCTGCCGATGTTCGGCGGCGTGTTCGCCATCTTCGGCCACGGCAATGTGGCCGGACTGGGCGAGGCGCTCTATCAGCAGCGCGACCAGTTGCCCACGTACCGCGCACACAACGAGCAAGCCATGGCTCATGCGGCGATCGCCTATGCCAAGGCGCATATGCGGCGGCGCATGATGGCGGTGACCACGTCGATCGGCCCCGGCGCCACCAACCTGCTCACCTCGGCTGCGCTCGCGCATGTGAATCGCCTACCCGTCCTGCTCTTGCCGGGCGACATCTTCGTGTCGCGCGCGCCCGATCCGGTACTGCAGCAGATCGAGGATTTCGGAGACGGAACGGTCAGCGTCAACGACTGCTTCCGTCCAGTGTCGCGTTATTTCGATCGCATCGTGAAACCGCAGCAATTGCTCACCGCCCTGCCCCGCGCCATGCACGTGCTTACCGACGCGGCATTGTGCGGGCCGGTAACGCTGGCATTGCCGCAAGACGTACAAGCCGAAGCCTATGACTGGCCGGAAAGCTTCTTTGCCGAGCGCGTGCACACGTTCCGTCGTTTGCCGCCCGCACAGGACGAGCTTGCTGCGGCAGCCAATGCCTTGCGCGACGCCAGGCGTCCCGTGCTGGTGGTCGGCGGCGGCGCGCTATACGCCAAGGCCGGCGATGCCGTACGGCGCTTCGCCGAAACCCACGGCGTACCCGTAGCCGAAACGCAGGCCGGCAAGGGCACGCTGGCCTGGCATCATGCTTTGCAATTGGGTCCTGCGGGAGTCTGTGGTTCGACTGCCGCCAATGACTTGCTGGCCGATGCCGATGTCGTATTGGCCGTAGGCACGCGGCTGCAGGATTTCACCACCGGTTCCAACGCGCTCTACCGCCAGGCGCGCATCATCACCCTCAACGTCAATGGTTACGACGCGCTGAAAGGCGGCGACGTGCAGTTGCTGGCCGACGCACAACTTGGCCTCGATGCGCTGTCGCGTGAACTCGGTACATGGCATGCCGACCAGGCGTGGCGCGCACGTGCCGAGGAACTCGCAACGCAATGGCGCAGCCTGATCGATGACATCACTTCACGACGCGAACCGCCTGCCGGCGCATTGCCGTACGACGGTGAGATCATCGGCGCCGTGCAACGTTCGCACACTCATTCCACACGCGACGACATCGTGGTGTGCGCGGCCGGCACGCTGCCCGCGGAACTGGAAAAACTGTGGCGCACGGAAACGTCTGGCGGCTACCACATGGAGTACGGCTACTCCTGCATGGGCTACGAGATTGCCGGCGGCCTGGGCGTGAAGATGGCAAGGCCCGAGCGCGAAGTGATCGTGATGCTGGGCGACGGCAGCTATCTGATGCTCAATGCGGAAATCGCCACCTCGGTGATGCTGGGCCAGAAGCTTATCGTCATCGTGCTGGACAACCGCGGCTTCGGCTGCATCAACCGCCTGCAGCAAGCCTGCGGCGGCGCGCCCTTCAACAACATGCTCGACGATTGCCTGCATGGCCCCGATGGCGTCCCTGCCATCGATTTCGCCGCGCATGCCCGCGCCATGGGCGCAGCAGCCGAACACGTGCACAGCATCGCCGAACTGGAACAGGCGCTCACTCGCGCACGCGCGTCGACACGTACCTACCTGATTGCGATCGACACCGATCATCGCCGCATCACCGAAGCCGGCGGCTGCTGGTGGGAAGTGGCGGTGCCCGAAGTATCCGAGCGCGAATCCGTGCGCACCGCACGGCACGACTACGAACGGGGCAAGCAAAACCAGCAGCCTCATCCTGTCCCTGGCTCATCCCATGACTGATACGTTCAACGTGAAGATCGGCATCAATCCGATCAGCTGGAGCAACGACGATCTCCCTTCGCTGGGCGGCGAAACACCGCTGTCCACGGTGCTCGCCGAAGGCCGCGAGATCGGCTACCAGGGCTTTGAACTGGGCAACAAGTTCCCGCGCGAACCTGCCGCGCTGCGCGAACTGATGGCGGGTTATGGTCTGGACGTAGTGTCCGGCTGGTATTCGGGCCGTCTCGCCGAGCGCTCCGTGCAGGAAGAAATCGCCGCGGTCCAATCGCATCTGCATCTGCTCGCCGAGAACGGCTGCAAGGTGATGGTTTACGGCGAAGTGGCCGGTTCGATCCAGGGCGAACGCTCCGCACCGCTCCGCAAGCGACCGCGCTTTCGCGACGAGGATGCGTTCAAGCGCTACGGCGAACGACTCACCGCCTTCGGCCGGCATCTGCTGAAACATGGCGTGCGGCTGGCGTATCACCATCACATGGGAGCATACGTCGAGGCGCCGGACGATATCGATCGCCTGATGGCATGCACCGGAGAAGACGTCGGCCTGCTGTTCGATAGTGGCCACGCCTATTTCGGCGGCGGCGATCCCTTGGCCGTGCTCGACAAGCATATCCATCGCGTGTGCCACGTGCACTGCAAGGACGTTCGACCGGCCATCGTGCGCCATGCGCGCAATCGGCAATGGAGTTTTCTCGATGCCGTGTTGAATGGCGTATTCACCGTACCCGGCGATGGCGGCATCGACTTCGGCCCGATCGTCGCTGCGCTGCGCAAGCATGGTTATCAAGGCTGGCTGGTGGTGGAGGCCGAACAGGATCCTGCCGTGGCGCCGAGCCATGCTTATGCCAGCAAGGGTTATCGCAGCTTGCGCGCGCTGGTCGATGGCGCGCCGTTGCAGGAGGTCGCATGAGCCTGCTGGTCAAGGGACGTCCGCAAGGGCGCGAGATCGTGACGGTGACGCCGGAAACCGCCGGCTGGAAGCATGTCGGCTTCGCCGCCTTCCGTCTTTCTCCGAAGGAAAGCATTCGCATAAGCCTGCCTGCGGATCGCGAAGGTTGCCTGGTCGTACTTACTGGCCGTGTGGATATCCACTCAGGCAGCGAAGCATTCGACGCGCTCGGCGGCCGCACCAGCGTGTTCGACGAACGCTCACCAGATGCCGTGTATGCACCGCCCGGTACGTCGCTGGACGTCACCGCGCTCGATGCGGTGGAACTGGCCCTGGCCAGCGCACCCGCACAGGGAAAACATCCGCTGCGCCTGATTCCGGGCGCCGGCATGAAACGTTCGGTACGCGGCAAAGGCACCAACACGCGCTACGTCTGCGACATCCTGCCGGAAACCGAACCGGCCGAATCACTGCTGGTGGTGGAGGTGGTGACGCCGTCCGCGCACTCGTCCAGCTATCCGCCGCACAAGCACGATACCGACAACGTGCCGCTGGAAAGCGCGCTGGAAGAAACCTACTACCACCGCATCGACCCGCCGCAAGGCTTCGCCTTCCAGCGCGTATATACCGACGAGCGCGACCTGGATGAATCCATGGCGGTCGGCGATCACGATGTCGTGATGGTGCCGCGCGGCTATCACCCGGTAGTGATGCCGCACGGCTACCGCGGCTATTACCTTAACGTGATGGCCGGCCCGCATCGCGCGTGGCACTTCAAGAACGACCCGGCGCACGACTGGTTGATGCCACGCTGACGAAAGAATCAAAGAGGAACATCCCATGTCCGCACAACTTTCCGAATCGACCGTGCCGCGCGCGATCGGCCACTACATCAACGGCCAGCTTCGCGCCGGAAGCGGTCACAGCCTGCCCTGCTACAACCCGGCGACTGGCGCGGTGAGCGGCGCAGTGGCGATGGCCACGCCCGCCGACGTCGACGCTGCCGTGCAAGCGGCCGAAGCTGCCTTTCAAACCTGGTCGCAGACGCCGCCGCTGAAGCGCGCGCGCGTGATGTTCCGCTTCAAGGAATTGATCGAACGCGACCTGGACAAGCTCGCCGCCATCATCACGCACGAGCACGGCAAGGTGTTTTCCGATGCCAAGGGTGAGGTGGTGCGCGGACTGGAAGTGGTCGAGTACGCCTGCGGCATCCCGGAATTGTTGAAAGGCGAATACACCGAGCAGATCGCCAGCGACATCGACGCCTGGACCATGCGCCAGCCGCTCGGCGTGTGCGCCGGCATTACGCCGTTCAATTTTCCCGCGATGGTGCCCATGTGGATGTTTCCGATGGCGATCGCCTGCGGCAACACCTTCGTACTCAAGCCCTCGGAGCGCGATCCCTCCGCCTCGCTGATGCTGGCGGAGCTGCTGAAAGAAGCGGGCCTTCCCGATGGCGTCTTCAACGTCGTGCAAGGCGACAAGTCAGCCGTGGATGCGCTGCTGGATCATCCCAAGGTTCGCGCGGTGAGCTTTGTCGGCTCCACGCCGATCGCCCAATACATCTATGCGCGCGGCACATCCAACGGCAAGCGGGTGCAGGCGCTGGGCGGCGCCAAGAACCACATGATCGTGATGCCCGATGCCGATATCGAGAAGGCGGCGGACGCGTTGATCGGCGCCGGCTACGGTGCAGCAGGCGAACGTTGCATGGCTATTTCCGTCGCCGTAGCCGTGGGTGACGCCACCGCGGACGCGCTGGTGACGGCACTCGCACCGAAAGTGCGCGCGTTGCGCATCGGCGATGGCATGCATGCGCAGGTGGAAATGGGCCCGGTGATTACTGCGCAGCATCGCGACAAGATCACCGCTTACGTTGAAGACGGGATCTCGGCTGGTGCAAAGCTGGTCGTCGACGGCCGCGGCCACCGCGTTGCCGGCTGCGAGCAAGGCTTCTTCCTCGGCGGCTCGTTGTTTGACCACGTTACGGCGGATATGCGCATCTACCAGGAAGAAATCTTCGGCCCCGTGCTATGCGTGGTGCGCGTGCCGGATTTCACCGGCGCGCTCTCGCTGGTCAACGAGCACGAATACGGCAACGGCACTGCCATCTTTACGCGCGACGGCCAGGTCGCGCGCGAATTCGCGCATCGCGTGCAGGTGGGCATGATCGGCATCAACGTGCCGATTCCCGTACCCATGGCGTTTCATAGTTTCGGCGGCTGGAAGAAGAGCCTGTTCGGCGACCACCACGCGCACGGTCCCGAAGGCGTGCGCTTCTATACGCGCCAGAAAGCGGTGACGCAGCGCTGGCTGGCCAGCGAAGGCAGCCGTGGGCCGGAGTTTGCGATGCCGACGCATTGAACGTGCTCGCTCCCGGCACAAATGAAATTGTCTAACAACAGCCGGCTCGCGTAGCATCGTTCGCCATGAAGCGCACTTGCATGTCCCTGCCATCCCGCTTACGCCGCCATCGCGGCCTGTGGGTGCTGGCCGTGGCCGTACTGCTCTTCAAGGTGCTGACGAGTTCCATCTGCCTGGCGGATCCGCAGGCATCGTCGCCAGCGACGTGGGGAAATGCTCCGGCGCGAACCGCGATGATCCAGGCATCCGTGCCGGATGACGCCAGTTGCCTGCTCGGCGAAGCGGGTGGATGTCACTGCACTTGCGCGCACAACATGCCGCTGCCCGTCGACATGGCCTTGGTGCTGCTTACCCACGGCGGGTCTTTCACGCCTGCCGCTATTTCCGCTGGCATTGCTCCGGAATCCACCGGGTCGCTGCTGCGACCACCTATCGCTGCCTGAAAACACCGACTCACCGTGACGCGGCCTGACGCCGCGCCGCGCTCCGTGTTCGTTTTCAGGAGATGATTTTCATGCTCAGGCTATGCCCGGCACCGTGCGGTGCCGTCCGTTTGCTGTATGCGTTATCGCTCGGCATGTTGTTTTCACCGGTGCTCTTCGCATCGACTGATGCCGATACATCCGCGCCATGGCGCGAACCCGTCCGTGCACTTTGGATGACCAGCCCGGACGTGCAGGCGGCGCGCGCCGATCTCGACGCCGCAAACGCTCGCGCGCGTGCCGCGGCCCAACCGCTGTACAACCCGGCGTTGGCGCTCGATGCGGAAAACGCCGACGTGGATCGGCGAACCGCACAGCTTAGCCTTACGCTGGATGTGTCGGGCAAGCGCCGCGCGCGCGCTACGCAGGGCCAGGCGGAGTTGCGCGTGGCGCAAGCAGCGTACGAGCTGCAACGCCAATCGGTGGCTCAACGTTGGCTCAAAGCCTGGTCCACCTTGTCATTGGCGACACGGCAACGTGAACTGGGACAGCAGCGAGTCGCACTGATGCAGCGCTTCGATGACCTTGCTGTGCAGCGGCTGAAAGTGGGCGATATCAGTAGCCCCGAACGCGACCTGGCGGGACTGGCGCTGGGTGAGGCTCAGATACAGCAAGCCACGCTGGCCGGCAATGAGGCGGCGGTGCGTGCGGCATTGCTTGCGCTCGCCGACGGCACGCAAGCCATTGCTGCACCGTCATGGCCTCGCAGCTTTCCGCCCAGTGAAGCGATCATGGCGCCGCGTGCGGTCGCCGATCTGCCGCAGGTGGTGCTCGCGCAAGCTCGCGAAGCGAGCGCGGACGCAGCCATTCGAGTAGCGCAACGCAATCGTCTTCCCGATCCCACGGTCAGCCTGACCGGCGGACGTGTGCGTGCCGGTCCGGTGACCGATCACGTCATCGGTGTCAGCGTCAGCGTTCCCTTGCCGGTGCTCAATACCGGGCGTGCCGACGTGGATGCTGCACGCGCGGACGCGGATGCCTCGATGGCCAAGCTGCAAGCCGAACGCCTGCGTGCGCGTGCCAGCTTGCAAGAAGCACAGGCACGCTACGGAGCATTGCGTCACGCAGCCGATTCGTTCCGGAGCAGCCGCGCTGCAGCTTTCCAGGAACGCACGGCATTGCTAGAAAAACTCTGGCGCTCCGGCGAAATCAGCACTTCCGACTATCTGGTGCAACTCAAGCAGAGCCTGGATACCGCGCTCTCCGGCCTGGAGCTGGAAAGCCAAACCTGGCAGGCCTGGTTCGATTACCTCACCGCCGCCGGTCGGCTGAACGACTGGATCGATGGCCGCATTCAGGAGACCGTGCCATGAAGACGCTTCTTTTATCGCTCGGCGCAAGCTTGTTGCTGATGGCGGCCACGATCGCCCTCGCCAACGCGCAGGAAGCGAACAATCCCCTGAAGCTCGACGCGGCGGCCATCCAGGAGGCCGGCATCGTTACCGCGAAAGCGCAGCTGCGTTCGTTTTCCGATGAACTCAAGGCGCCGGGCGAGGTGAAGCTCGATGCCTACGCCACCGTGCTGGTATCGCCGCGTATCGACTCGCAGGTGGTAACGCGCAAGGCCAGGCTTGGCGATTTCGTCAAAGCCGGCGAACCGCTCGTCACGCTTTCAAGTATCGAGGTGGCCGAAACGGAAGGCGCCCTGATCGTGGCCGAACAGGATTGGCAGCGTATCGCCGCATTGGGACCGCAAGCGGTATCGGCGCGCCGTTACAACGAAACCAAGGTGCAGCGCGACCAGGCTCACGCCAAGCTGCTCGCCTATGGTTTGTCCAAGGGACAAATCCAGGCGGTACTACGAGGCGGCTCGGCCAAGGCCGATGGCAGTTATGCGCTGCTGTCGCCGACCGCCGGCCGCATCACCTCGGATGATTTTCTCATGGGCGAACGCGTTCAGTCTGGACGCACACTCTTCACCATTGTCGATGAAGAAGCAGTTTGGGTAGAAGCGCAATTGCCGCCTGCGGATGCCGAGAAAGTTTCGCCAGGCGATACGGCGCGCATCCTCGCGCAAGGCACCGAATTGGCCGGCACCGTGCTGCAGCGATCGCACCAGACCAGCGAGCGTACGCGCACCGCACTCGTGCGCATCAAGGTCGACAACGCCCAGGATGCGCTGCATCCAGGCGAGCTGGTCGATGCGCGTATTGCCATCGCGGGCAGCAAGCAGGTGCTTGCCGTTCCCAGCGACGCGGTCGTGCTGTTGCAGAACCAATCCACGCTCTTCGTCGACAAGGGACAGGGCCAGTTCGAACCCGCGCCCGTCGTCACTGGCGAGACGCGTCAAGGCTGGGTCGAAATCAAGGCAGGCATCAAGGCCGGTACTTCCTACGTGCGTGATGGGGCCTTTGCACTCAAGGCGCGTCTGCTGCGCTCGCAGCTGGGAGAAGACTGATGCTCGAGCGCCTTGTCGAACTTTCGCTGCGTTACAAGGTATTGGTGCTGATCCTTTTTGTGGTGATCGGAGTCCTCGGCTACCAGGCCGTGCGCGGCTTACCCATCGACGCATTCCCGGACGTCACGCCGGTACAGGTGAACGTGTATACCGAAGCACCCGGCCTCGCCGCCGAAGACGTCGAGCAACTGCTGACGACGCCGGTGGAATCGGCGCTTGCCGGCCTGCCCAAGGTGCAGGAAATCCGCTCGGTCAGCCTGTTCGGGTTGTCGTATGTCTCCGTGTACTTCAACGACGACATGGACATCTACTTCGCCCGCCAATTGGTCAACGAGCGGCTTCAGCAAGTCGGCGACCGCTTGCCTGCCGGCTACGGCAAACCCGAAATGGGCCCGAACACGTCTGGCCTTGGCCAGGTGTTCTGGTACACCGTGGAGCGTGCGGACGATACGCTCAGGGGCGCACCCAACGACATGGACTTGCGCACGCTGCAGGACTGGACGATTCGCCTGATCCTGCGCACATCGCCCGGCGTGGACGATGTCACCTCTTGGGGCGGTCAGGAAAAGCAGTACCAGGTACGCATCGATCCGATGAAGCTGATTGCCCACAACCTCGGCTTCAAGCAGGTGATGGAAGCGCTGCAGGCAAACAATGCCCAGGTCGGCGGCAACTTCGTGGACGTGGGCCGCGAGCAATACCTCGTGCGTGGCCTGGGATTGGTCAAGGACGCGAGGGACATTGGCCAGATCGTGCTCAAGACCGAGGACGGCACGCCGGTCTACCTGCGCGACGTGGCGAGCATCACCGAAGCCGGCGCACCACGCACCGGCGCGATCACCCGCGACGGCAAGGAAGTGGTGATGGGGCAAGCGCTCGCGCGTGTCGGCGAGAACGCCAAGCAGGTAGTGGATGCAGTGCAGGCCAAGCTGGCCACGGTGACGCACGCCTTGCCGCAGGGCGTGGTGGTGAAGCCGGTTTACGAACGCACCGAACTGGTGAACAAAGCGATCGAAACCGCCGTGCGCGCGCTGATCGAAGGTTCCGTTCTGGTCGCCATCGTCCTGTTTCTGTTTCTCGGCGAATGGCGCAGTGCCGTAGTCGTTGTCGTTGCGCTGCCCCTGGCCATGCTCATGGCATTCATCTGCATGGAGCAGGCCGGGCTGTCGGCCAACCTGATGTCGCTCGCCGGCCTGGCGATCGGCATCGGCATGATGGTGGATGGCGCGGTGGTGATGGTCGAGAACGCCTTCCGCATCATGGCCGAGCGAAAAGCGCATGGCCTTCCGGTCGACAAGACGGCCGCCGTACTCGCGGCTGCCCGCGAAGTCGGCAACCCGATCGCCTTTGCGATCCTGATCATCATCGTGGTGTTCCTGCCGCTGCTCAGCCTGCAAGGACTGGAAGGCAAGATGTTCAAGCCGATGGCCTTCAACATCAGCTTCGCCATGGCGGGATCGTTGCTGCTCGCCTTGACGCTCATTCCCGTCCTCGCTGCGTTGATGCTCAAGCCGAAGGAAGAAAAGGACACGCGGCTGGTGGCCGTTCTGAAGCGCCGCTACGACACCGTCTTGATGTGGTCGCTACGCCACCGCCATGTCGTGCTCGCCATCGCCGGTGGCGCCTTGATCGGCAGCTTGGCATTGTTCCCGTTCCTGGGTAAGGAATTCATGCCGAACCTGCGCGAGGGCGCCATCATGTGGCGCATCACCTCCATCCCTTCGGCGTCGCTGGACGAATCGATCGCTGTCTCCAAGCAGGTGGCCGATCGCGTCAAAGCCAGGTTTCCCGAGGTGGAAACGACCTTGGCGATGATCGGCCGCTCCGAAAAGGGCGAGACCGCCGATGTGAACTATATGGAGGTCTACACCCCGCTCAAGCCCAAGGACCAATGGCGCAAAGGGCAGACGCTGGAAAGCATCGAAGCGGACATGCAGAAGGAGCTGTCCGATGCGCTGCCTACCGCTGCCGTCAGTTTCACGCAGCCTATCCAGATGCGTATCGAGGAGCTGATTTCCGGCGTGCGCGCCACGCTCGCCCTCAAACTCTACGGCGACGATCTGGCCACACTCGATCGCTTGAGCGGCCAGATCAAGCATGTCCTCGCCGGCGTGCCGGGCGTGGCCGATCTCGCCTTGGAGGCGAACATGGGCAAACCGCAAATTCGCATCCGCGTGGATCGCGACGCACTCGCGCGCTATGGCCTCAATGCGGACGATGTGTTGACGGTGGTCAAGCATGGGATCGGTGGCGAGCCCGTCACCACACTGATGGATGGCGTGAAGCGATTCGACATCGCCGTTCGCCTGGATGACAAGGACAAGGACTCGCTGGCGTCCATCCAACGCATCCCCATCCGCACAGCCACAGGCGCCATTGTCCAACTCTCGCAAGTCGCCGAGGTCGATGAAGCCGAAGGCTACTCTTTCATTCGGCGTGAACAGCTGCAGCGGTACGCGGTCATCCAGATGGATGTGCGCGGGCGCGACATCGATGGTTTTGTCCGTGACGCCAACGCTGCAATTGCTCAGGCAGTGACGTTGCCGACCGGCTACTACACCGAGTGGGGCGGCGCATTCGAGAACCAGCAACGTGCTTTGAAGAGGCTGTCGCTCATCGTGCCTGCCACGATCTTCTTCATCTTCATCTTGTTGTACACCGCGTTCAATTCGGTGAAATACGCCGGACTGATCCTGGCCAACGTGCCGTTCGCAACGATTGGCGGCATCGTTGCGCTCGCCATCACGGGCCAGTACCTATCCGTTCCTTCGGCGATCGGCTTTATCGCGGTCTTTGGTGTCGCCATGCTCAACGGCATCGTGCTGGTGAGTTTCTTGAACGACCAGCGTGCGAAAGGATTGCCAGTACGCGATGCCGTGCTCCGCGGCAGCATGTTGCGTCTGCGCCCCGTGCTGATGACCGCGAGCGTGGCCATTCTTGGCCTGGTGCCGATGCTGCTGTCCAGTGGCGTGGGCGCGGAAACGCAGCGCCCGCTGGCCACGGTCGTCGTGGGTGGCCTGATTACGTCGACCTTGCTTACGCTGGTGCTGCTGCCGGTGCTGTATGACTGGATGGAGCAGCGCGCATTGAACCGACGAAGTCTCTTCGGGATTGATTAGCGAGGCTGGGAATGCGTTTACAGCACGCATTGTGCATTTTCGTAAATGTCTGAAAGCATTGCACTGAAACCGTCAAGAAAATGGGACTCCGCGACACATGTCGTTCCCATTCTTCTTGCCGGAGTCCGCAATGGAAATGCCGCATCGCTCATCAACCGCGTCCGCCACACGTATTTTCACCGCGCTGCTTGGATTTGCGGTTGCACCCGCTTTCGCCGCGAATGAATCGCCGTATCTGTTTGGCGACTGGAACGGCGAGCGCACGCGTCTGGCCGAACGAGGCATTGCCTTCGATTTCGGTTACACCAGCGAAGTCGCGCATAACGTCAGTGGCGGCACGAGGCAGACCACGCGCTACGCCGATCAGTGGTCGTTCGGCAGCACGCTCGATCTGGACAAGCTATGGGGCTGGCGTGGCGGCGAATTCCAGGTTGTCGTCACCAACCGCAACGGCCGCAATCTCAGTGACGACGCCGACCTTGGCGTCTATCAGCAAGTGCAGGAGGTATACGGCCGCGGCCAGACCTGGCGCCTGACACTGTTCGCGCTGACCCAGACATTCTTCGATGGCAAGCTCCAATGGCGCGTGGGCCGCCTGCCGGTAGGTACCGACTTCGACAGTCTCGACTGCGACTTCCAAAACCTCACGTTCTGCGGCTCCCAGCCCGGCAATATCGTCGGCGACTACTGGATCAACTGGCCGGTGAGTCAGTGGGCCACCACGCTGAAGTGGAACACCACCGACCAGACCTACATGACATTGGGCGCTTATCAGCTCAATCCGCGCTACGTCGACAATACCTGGGCTCGCAGCAATGGCTGGAAACTCAGTTTTCCCGGCGGCACTACCGGCGTCCTGCTACCGCTCGAATTCGGTTGGACGCCAGCCATCGACGGCTTGCCAGGCAGTTACAAGGTCGGCGGCTGGTACAACAATGCCGGCGGCGAACATCTCTATTACGACGTGAACAACCAGCCGATCGCGCTCACCGGTGAAGCGCCCTTGCAGGAAAGCGCGCGGCACGGCGGCTATGTTTCCCTGCAACAGCAGGTCACTGGCGAAGCCGGCGGCAAAGGCCTCAGCCTGTTCTTCAATGCGACGATGGCGGACAGCGCGACGTCACCGGTCGATCGCCAGTTCACATTGGGTGCGATGTTCCATGGCCCGTTCAATCGCAGCAAGGATCGGATCGGCGTCGCCGTAGGCACCACCCACGGAAGCAACGCATTGGCGCGCTACGGGCGGCTGCATAACGCGCTTCATCCCGATGCGCTGATGACGGTAGCGGATACGTACGAACTTGCTACGGAAGTGTTCTACGACTGGAGTCCCATGCCTTCGCTCAGCCTGCGACCGAATCTGCAATATGTGGTCAATCCTGGCGGGGTTACGCAGAATCGCAATGCATTCGTGCTTGGCCTGAAGACCAGCATCGCGTTCTGACGCATAAGGCGGAGCCGCCATCCTGCGGCTCCGCCTTCCCGTCTACCAGTGCATCCCTGCACGCCCCTTTTAGTCCTTACTGTGCGTTCAAGGTGATGTCGTCCAGCACAAACGACGTTTGCAGCGAGGTGTCCTCGGTACCGGTGAACTTCACCGTTACGGTCTGCCCGATATACGAGCTGACGTTGTAGCTGTGCACCTGGTAACCCGAGGCCGCGTTGAGGTTGGAGAATGTTCCCAGCGTAGCCAGCACCGTCCCGCTGCTGTTGACCAGTTGCACCTTCAACGTGTCGTAGGCCGTCGTCGTGGTGGTCTCTGCGGTGTCGACATGCAGATAGAACTGCAAGGTGGCGCTGGATTTGCCGGAAGGAATGCTCACCGCCTGCGACACCGTATCGGTGTGGGTGGTGCCATAGCCATCCAGCCATGCAAACCACGAACCGTTGTGCGCGACTTCGCCCGAGCAACTGCTGTTGCTGCAAAGCACGCCGGAGGACATCGACCAGGGCGATGCAGAGCCGGTTTCGAAGCCGGGATTGGTGATCACCTGCACGGAGCCGCCGCCGCTGCTTACCGTTACCGACTTGCTCGTGCTGTTGCTGGCGCCGGTGTTGTCGGTCACCTTCAGGGTTACGGTGTAGGTACCCGCAGCGGTGTAGGTGTGGCTGGGGCTGGCGCTGGTCGAGGTGCCGCCATCGCCAAAGGTCCACGCATACGAGCTGATGGTGCCGCCACTATCGGTGGAGGTGTTGGTGAAGTTCACCGTCAGGCCGCTCACGCTGTCGGTGAAGTTGGCAACGGGATTGCCGCCGCCGCCCGATCCGCCACTGGCCAGGCTGCTGAACTGATTGACGATCACACTGCCCCAGCCGGTGGTGTAATCCCAGCCGCTCGCCGCGGTTTCGCCGCTGTTGTTGCCCGAGGTGACGTCATGGAATGCCGCGGCATAGTTGCCGGACGACGATTGCGCAACGCTGTACAGCACCGGCGAGGCGAAGCCCAGGCTGGTGCCCTTGGCTTGCAGCACGAGTCCCCACATGCCTGCGGCCAGCGGCGCGGCAAGGCTGGTACCGCCGATCTGCTGATTGGCCTGGCCATCCACGTACACCAGGGCACCGCTGACCGGACTGGCGTCGAATGCGATATCGGGCACACCGCGATGACTCTGGTTGGTGATGCCCGCTACACCCTTCTGCCAGCTCGGGATGGGCTCGAAGGTGCTGGGACTGCCTCCGGTGGCGCCCTCGTTCGAGCTGAGGTTGTTCCACACGGTTTCGCTCGCCCACGTGGTAGTGCTGTTCGTGTAGAGCTCGGTGCCGCCTACGGCGGTGACGTACTGCGAACTGGCCGGCCAGCTTGGCGTGACGCCGCCATTGCCGCATTCATCCGCACCCGAATCGCCGGAGGAAACGAAGAAGGTCTGTCCCTGCGCAACGGCCTGCTTGAAGGTGGTGTCGTTCGAAGACGCCGCGCCGCTCGACTGCGCCGAGGTCTCGCATTCGCCCAGCGATACGTCGATGGCCTTGAGCAGGTTGTCGGATACGACATCGTTGTAGATGGTCTGCAGATCCGAATCGCTCAACGAGTTGGCGTTGTAGAAGTAGTACTGCGACTGCCCGGTCATGGCGAGGATGTCCTGGCTGTCCAGATCCCATTCGCCGTCACCGCTGGTGCTGCTGCCCGCGTTGGGTCCCTTGACCGTCACCGTCACACTCGGATAGGTCGCCTTGAGATCGCTGAGCACGTTGCTCAAGCTGCCGGATGAAACGGAACCCACGATGGGAGAGGCGACATTCGCCATGCTGCTGGCGCCGTAGATCGTCCGGAAATCGGAAGGTTGATGGCCCACCGCCGTGCCGGCCATCGGTTGCAAATTGTTGCCATGGACCACGTTGGGATTGAGCCGCTTGGCGAACACATGCGAGATATGCACGTTCTGCATGCCAAGCACGGCGTTGACGGTGCCCTCCAAATTCGCAGGGATCCGCACGGGGCTGTTGTTGGCGAAGGCGTCCCGGCCCTCTTTCGTTTTTACATGCACGAAGCTCGTGCTGAAAGCAGCCTGCGCCGTATCGGCGCGGCCATCGGCCTCCACCTGTGCGCGGTTGGATGCGATCTTGACGTTGGTAAAGCCGGCCTTGGTCAGGTAATCGGCCACCGCTTGCGCCTGTTCCGCCGTGGGAGCGTACTGTGCATTGAACTGCTCAGAGGTCAGTGGCTTGAAGCCCGGCTTGGCGATGTAGCTGTCGAGCTGCTGCTCGTTGCGCAGTTTAAGCGTAACGACCACATGCATCGGATGCGAAAACGCCAACGGCCCCACCACCTGATCGCCGCTGCGCAAGGCGACGGCAGGATGGAGGCTGACCATGGCGGTGGAACTGGCTGCTGCGATGCTGCCTGCATCCGGCAATGGCTTGGCCTGCACGTACACCGCGTTGACCGCAACCAGGCCCAATGCAATCAGCATGGCCTTCTGATGAAAACGGCTAGACATTATCTCACTCCCCAGGAATGTTGAGGACGAGCGAACCCGCTGAGGTCGCGCGTACCTCATGACAGTGACGTCGCGCTCGCACGCGACACGGTTTGGAACAATGCTGCGCCTGCGATTCCCCCGAGCACCGGCGTGCTGCTGCTCCCCCTGCTCCCGTTGCGGGCAGTGCCGATTGCAGCGCTCAGGCGATGCATCCCCACAAATCGTTGCATCGCCAAGGAATCATTCGCTGCTCATTCCCTGCAACGAATGTTTTTGAAAGTAGCCAGCAGAAAAATCAGCGTCAAGCAACTCGCATGGAACTGCATCGCAGAAAAAATGCATACATCAAATTCACCATACGCGATATGTTTTTTCTATCGCTAGAATCTGCTTGATTCGCGAGCGCGGATGCATTTCTTTGCTTGTGTCGCGTCGAAAACCGTTGCCAATCATGGCAAGCAGATCCGACCGCATGCGCTTGACTCGCTCGCGCACGCAAGTTCTTCCGCATGCATCATTCCGGCCATAAACAGGAATAATCGTCACGCGTTTTTTCGCAAGCTTGCCGAAAGCGCGCACCGGAAAATGTGCACGCGCCTTTCACGTTTGCACGATCCAAACCGCCCAGAGTTTCATCACGCACGTGAAATGCATCGTGACATGCATGAATGCACGCCAACGACGAATTCAAGAATCGATGCGCACACCTAAGATGGCGAGCTGACGCAAGCCATCCGGCGTCGGCAGCAAAGCGCGATTGCGCGGCGCGCGACGCAACCAGCCCGCATCAAGCAAACCGTCAGTGATGGCGACACCGAGCGCGCCGCCCAGATGCAGGCGCCGCTCGGTCCAGTCCAGGCAGCCGCGTCCGCGCAGCTGCAACAACTGCTGTGTCGATGCCGCCTGCCAGCCGGCATGTACCAGTGCCTCCGCTGCGTCGGGCAACAGGCACATGCCATCGCTATCCGCGCGCAGCCATCCGCGATGCAGCCACGCTTCGCATAACGCGACACCCAACTGCCCGGCAAGATGGCGGTAACACGTGCGCGCACGGCACAGCATGAGATCACGCGAGGCCGGTTTGGGCGTGACGCGCGTGGCATGCGGCAGCGCCATCGCTTCCAGCCATGCCGCGACGTCGTCATTGGCCAGGCGGTAATAGCGATGCCGTCCCTGTTCGTGCACGCCAAGAAGACCGCCATCGAGCAAGCGCTTCAAATGCGCACTGGCCGTTGCCGCGCTCACTCCGGCCACCTCCGCCAGCTCACCAGCCGGACGCATGGTGCCATCCATCAACGCCAACAGCATCGCCGCGCGCGCCGGTTCGGCCAGCATGGCGCCCAGTTCGGCCAGTTGATAACGGTTGAGCGGGCTCGCATCGTTCATGGGGACAGTGTAGCCACCGCGCTTCGTCAACGTTTCGCTGGCGCTCGAAGCGTGCGTTTCCTGGGCAGCGAGGCGTTGTTGGCGTAGTCGATCAACAGAGCTGCGAGGTGATCGTACAACGCACGCATCAGTGCGCTGCGACGCAAATCCTCATGCATCACTACCCAGGTGTCCATGTGCAACACAAAGCTGTCCGCGAACAAGTGGAGCAACGCGGGGTCGCGCTGGGCGATGCCGCATTGGCAGATGGCGATGCCATAACCGGCGCGTAGCGCTGCCAGCACAGCAAGGTCGTTGTCGGTGCGCAAGGCGAAATGTTCGCGCGAATAAGGCACGCCGGCAGGCCGTATGCTGCGGATATATGCCGTTTCCCGGTCGAAGCCGATCAATGCATGCTCGGCGAGTTCCGCCATTGTGCCGGGACGCCCGTGTGCTTTTACGTAACGCCGATGCGCATAGATACCCAACGCGATCTTGCCGATGTTTCTTGCGACCAGCGCATCTTGCGTGGGACGACCCATGCGAATGGCGATGTCGGCATCACGGCGGAGCAGGTTTTCCGTTTGGTTGGAGAGGGACAGTTCAATCACCACGCCCGGATGCCGTTCACGGAATGAGGCGAGCATGGGCGGCAGCACCTCCACGCCCATTACATCGCTGGCGGCGACACGTACCACGCCGGCGATCGCATCGTCACGCGTGGTTGCCGCACGCCTTAGCGCGGCCGATGCGGAGGCCATCGCTTGCGCATGCGGCAGCAAGGCATGCGCCAGGTCGGTGGGCGACAGGCCCTGCGGCGAACGAGCGAATAGCGAGATGCCCAGCGTTTCTTCCAGCTCGCGAATATGCCGCCCCAGGCTGGGTTGCGTCATGCCCAGCAGGCGCGCGGCGGCGGACAGGCTCCCTTCGCGCATCACCGCAAGGAAGGATCGGTATAACTCCCAACCGGGTTCTTGGATAGCCATGCATATTTGTATAGCAGATCTACGCTATTAGGCAATTTTCTTTTGAGCCTGGCGAACCCAGACTTTCCTCCAACCCCACGGAGGTCGCAGTCATGCATTCATCTCGAACGGCATTGGTCATCGGCGCAAACGGCGGCATCGGTCGCGAAACTTGCCTGGCACTGAAAAAACACGGTTGGCAGGTGCGCGCCCTGGTTCGGCACCTGCCGACGGAGCAAGAAGGCATCAGCTGGATTGAGGGCGATGCGATGCAGCTTGCCGACGTGTTCGCCGCCGCGAGTGGCGTGGACGTGATCGTGCACGCGGTGAACCCTCCGGGTTATCGCAACTGGGGCGCGCTCGTGCTGCCGATGCTGGACAACACGATCGAAGCGGCCAAGGCGGCACGCGCACGCATCGTGCTGCCCGGCACGATCTACAACTTCGGTCCTGATGCGTTTCCGCTATTGCGCGAGGACTCGCCGCAACACCCCCGGACGCGCAAGGGCGAGATTCGTGCCGAGATGGAGCGCCGCCTGGCCGAAGCCACGCATACCGGCGTACGCACGCTGATCGTGCGTTGCGGTGATTTCATCGGGCCACGTGCCGGCAACAACTGGTTCGGACAGGGGCTGGTGCAGCCCGGCAAGCTGGTGAAAGCGGTTCGTTATCCCGCCGATTACGCGCACCATCATGCATGGGCTTATCTGCCTGATGTTGCGGAAACGATTGCCCGGCTGCTTGATCGCGAAGAGGAACTGGCCGAGTTCGACGTCTATAACTTCGGGGGCTATTGGCTGGATGGTTATGCGATGACGGATGCAGTGCGTCACGCGACTAACAACTCTCATATCGCACTTCGGCGCTTTCCCTGGTGGCTGACGGCTGTGCTTGCGCCATTCATGGAAACGCTGCGCGAACTGCGCAAGATGCGTTATCTGTGGAAGGAAACGATCCAACTTGATGATGCCAAGTTGGTGGCGTTTCTAGGCGAGCAGCCCTATACGCCGATTGATAAGGCGCTGCACGCGACGCTGGCAGGGCTTGGTTGTATGAAATGACTCAATGCTGCCTCACGGCCGTCATTCCCGCGAAAGCGGGAATCCATTCTGCTCTGATGTAAGAGCGAAGATGGATTCCCGCTTTCGCGGGAATGACGGCCGTGAGGGAATACCCACCTGCATGAGCCACCCATGCATCACGATCTACGGCGCTAGGTTCCCCGTGGCTTCGCACGATGCGTTGGCGTCGCGGTCCACGGATCATCCGGCCAGGGATGCTTGGGATAGCGCCCCTTCAATTCCTTCTTCACTTCCGGATACGTGCGTTCCCAAAAACCATGCAAGTCTTGTGTGACCTGGATCGGGCGCCCCGCGGGCGACAGCAGATGCAGCGTCACCGGCATGCGCCCGGCGGCCACGCGTGGCGTGTCCGCCAGGCCGAACAGTTCTTGCAGTTTCACGGCCAGCACCGGCGGTTCACCTGGGCTGTATTCGAGACGACGCGTTTGTCCGCTGGGCACGGTCAAACTATCGGGCGCCTGCACATCCAATTGCTTGCGCTGCTCGTAGTCGAACAGCGTGGCGAGCGCCTGGGAAAGCTCGTCCTCGGATAATGCATCGAGCTTGCGTTTGCTCTGCAGGTATGGGGCAAGCCAGTCTTCGAGCGTGGCCAGCAGGTGCGCATCGGAAACATCCGGCAGGCCAAGTTCCGGCATCCATTCGCGCAGCGATTGCATACGCAAGCGCAGGCGGCGCGCGGATTCGCTCCACGGCAATGCATCGAGCCCACGCTGCCGGACCGCGGCAAGCAATGCCGGCACGGCATCTTCCGGTTGAACGGGAACGCTGCGGCGTTCCAGCACGATCGCGCCGAAGCGGCGTTCCTCGAAGGCTTCGACGGTGGCACGCTCTTCATTCCAGCGCACGTTGCGCACGCGCTGGAATTGGCCGGGATAGTCTTCTTCCAGCATGCGTGGATCGAGTGGCGCCGCGGCCAGCATCAAGCTATCGCGCGCTTCGTGCCGAAGATCGAGCGCAACCAGCCAAGGCTCACCCAGCAACGCCGTCTGTTCGTGCAAGCGCGCGCCACGGCCGTTGGCCAAGGTGTAGCGAGTTGGATTGCTGTCGTCCTGGCGCGCGATGCGATCGGGAAACGCATGCAGCAACAAGTCACCGACCGCATGGCTGTGCGGCACGCCACTGGCGGCGCTGCGCACGCCCAAGCGCTGACGCCAGCCTTTGCTGGCTTGTTCGACGGCCGCCAGCGCGCCCGCATCCGCGCCATGGCTGAAACCGGTTGCGCTGCGTCGATCGCGCCAGGCGTGCAGCGCGGTGACACGTGCGCGGAAGTCGTCGCTGCGCGCTTGCTCGCCACGCAGTGGAGAGCGTGCCTCCATCAGCGCGAGCAGATCCGCCACCAGCGCATGCAGCGTTTCCGGTGCACGCAATGCAGCAGCGCCAAGGCGCGGTGTTGCGCCAAGCTCCAGCATGCGGCGCCCCAAGGCAGTGATGCGAGCTTGCGCATCCAGCGCACCCAGCCGCGTCAACAATTCGCGCGCCTGCGCCAGTGCGCCGGCGGGTGGCGGATCGAGCCAGGACAATTCCGCGCTGCCCCAAGCAGCCAATTCCAGCGCCAGCCCCGACAATTCCGCCTGCATGATTTCCGCTGTGCGCGACGCATCCAGGCGCCGGCTCTGCGGCCACAAGCGGTAAGCCGTACCTTCCGCGACGCGCCCGGCACGTCCCGCGCGTTGATCGGCCGACGCTTGCGAAATGCTCACCGTTTCCAGCCGCGTAAAGCCGGAATTGGGATCGAAACGAGGCTCGCGCGCAAGCCCGGTATCGATCACCGCACGAATGCCAGGCAGCGTAACGCTGGATTCGGCGACATTGGTGGCCAGCACGATGCGGCGCATGCCCGCTTCCGCCGGCGCCAGCGCGAGCTGCTGTTCGGCCAGCGAAAGTTCACCGTGCAGCGCGACCACTTCCAGATCGTCCCGCTGCAGCGCCTGCATCATGCCTTGCACGCGCGCGATTTCGCGACGTCCTGGCAGGAATGCGAGCACGTCGCCCTGGTTTTCTTCCAATGCCTGCCGCGCAATGCGCACAAGATGTTGCTCCGTGCTTTCCTGCGTACGCGCCGGCGGATATTCAATGCGTACCGGGAAGCTGCGGCCGGGACTGCTGATGCGCGGCGCATCCAGCCATTGCGCGACGCGTTCGCCGTCGAGCGTGGCGGACATCACCACGATGCGCAGATCCGGCCGCAAGGTGTGCTGCACATCCAGCGCCAGCGCAGCGCCGAGATCGCCCGCCAAGTGCCGTTCGTGGAATTCGTCGAACAGGATTGCGCCGATGCCGGTGAGTTCGGGATCGTCCTGGATCAGTCGCGTAAGAATGCCTTGCGTCACCACTTCGATGCGCGTCGCAGCACTGACGCGCGATTCGAAGCGGATGCGATAGCCAACCGTTTGCCCGACCTGCTCGCCAAGCTGCTGGGCCATGAACTGCGCCGCCGCGCGCGCAGCGATGCGGCGCGGTTCGAGCATGATGATTTTTCTGTGCTCAAGCCAGGCTTCGTTGCGCAGTGCGAGTGGTACTTGCGTGGTTTTACCGGCGCCAGGCGGGGCCTCCAGCACCAGGCGCGACTGTGCAGCCAGCGCGACGCGGATATCAGGCAGCAGCGGGGTGATGGGGAATTGCGGCGCAGTCATGCACAAATGATAACGGTTGGCTTGCAATCCCAGGCGCCAACTGCCGCGATCCCCCTTCATCGGGAAGGAGGATCGCTCCGATACTTATCGCCGCAACGGATACTCCACCGATGGTCCCTTCTCGCCATGCAGCGGCGCCAGCGACTGGAACTTCTCCTGGTATTCGTCGGTGATCTGTTTGGCTTCATCGCTGTTGGTGATCACGCGCGGCGTGATCAACACGATCAATTCCGAGCGGGCTTTATTTTTATCGGTAGAACCAAACAGCTTGCCCAGGACAGGAATGCGGCTCAGCCCCGGCACGCCTCTGTTGGTATCGCTATCGGTCTGCTGGATCAGGCCGCCAAGCAGCACGGTCTGACCATTCTGCACGCCCAATTGCGTAGCGATCTGGCGCTGCGAAATCGTGTAGTTGCCTTGGTTGTTGGGATTGCCGTTCAATGAACTGACTTGCTGGTCGATGTTGAGATAGACCAGGCCGCCGGGATTCACGCGTGGCTGTACGTCGAGGATCACGCCGGTAGGTATGTATTGCACCTGCCCCACCGTGGTGCCGGTTCCCGTTCCAAGACCGGTGTAATAGGTCTGGTTCACCGGCACCTGGTCACCCACCTGGATATGCGCAACCTGATTGTTGAGCACGACCAGCGAAGGTGCTGACAATGTCTTGGTATTGCCACTGGTTTCCAGTGCATTGAGGGCGACCTGGAATTTTCCGCCCGGGCTCAGGAATGAATAGAAGAACGGCTGCCCGCTGTATGTGTTGGTCGCATTGCTGCCAGTACCAATGCCACCGCCCAGACCGATCCAACGGTGCGCACCTGGATAGCCTGGCGTAAATCCATTGCTGGTTTCCTGTCCACCGGCCAGCCCCTGCAAATACCACTGCACACCGAACTGGAAGTCACCCGTCAACGCCACTTCGAACACACGCGTCTCGATCTGCACCTGCAGCGGCGGCACGTCGAGGTTCTTGATGACGCCGAGGATTTCCTGCCACTGCGCAGGACGCGCACGCACCAGCAGCTGGTTATTGCCACTCACCGAGCCGATGCGAATGCTGCCGTCCTTGGAGCTGTAGCCTTGATCCTGATTCTGCGAATTGGACAGGCCGCCATTCATGCCAACGCCGTTGACGGCCGTGCCGCCGCCAATACCGCCGCTGCTGGACGAAGACGAACCCAGGCCGCCATAGGAGTTGCCACCCGTGCCACCTAGCCCGCCACCGGACAAACCATTGGAAAGCCCGCCCGTACCGGTGGTGGAGTTGCCGAAGCCACCCGCCGTGCTACCCATGCCACTACCGTTGCCGCTGCCGTTGTTGCCCACACCCAACGTCGTCGCACCACCTGCGCCCGGTGCGACGGCGCCGCCGCGGTCGGAAGAACCGCCGCTGTTGTCGGTGTAGATCTGCGAGAGGTAATGCGCCAGATCCGCTGCGCCGATATTGCGCACGTCATACACATACAGCTGCGGTTCGTTGCCGCCGCCCAGATCGATCTTGGTGATCCAGTTGCTGATTTCGGTGAGATAGCTTGGCTGTGTGCTGATCACCACCAGCGCGTTGGTGCGCTTGATCGGAATGAAGCGGAACATGCCGGCCAGCGGCGTGTCGCCTTTCGGACCGAACATGCCGTCAAGCTGCGGCATTAGGTCTTCCACTGTCGCGTGCTGCAGGTTGAACACGCCTACCGACATGCCGCGCAGCCAGTCCACGTCGAACGTGCGAATGGTGCGGCTGTAATTGTCCAGTTCATCGGGCGTGCCGGAAACCACCATCACGTTGCGCGCGTTGTCGACCAACAAGATCGAATCGGGACGCGCGAACGGCTTGAGCAGTTTCTGCATCTGGTCCGCCGCGATGTAGTGCAGCGGGAACAGACGCGCCTGCATGCCGCCGCTCGGCGCTGCCGCGCCAAGGCTCGGCGCAACGTTGCCTGCAACCGCATCCTTCTCCGGCATCACCACGTAGCGGCCGTCGGTTTTCACCAGCGCGTTGTGCGTCCACGACAGCAGCGTTTCCAGGATCGGCATGGCCTGGCTGCTATCGACCGGCTCGGAGGTGGAGAACGAGATGTTGCCCTGCACGCCGGGCACGATGGTGTAGTTCTCGTGCAACAGGTCGCCCAGGATCGCCTTCACCACCGCCTGCACCGGCTGGTTTTCGAAATTGAAAGTGACCGCGCCGGCGCCCGAGGCGGGACGATGCGGCCTGGCAGGTCCGGTGGGTCGCACGAACTCGCCGGTGCCAGGCGTGATACTGGCCACGGCGGGCGCAGCCTGCCCGTTGTTGAGGTTGGTGTTCAGCGGCTGCGGCTGTGGCGCGGGTTTCTCCGTGCCGGCGACGGCTTCGCGTTCCAACTGATGGTTTTCGGGGACCAGCGGCTTGTTGGCCGCGCAGCCGCTCAGGAAGACCGCCAACGCGATCGCGCCGATGCGCAGGCCGATGCGTGGATAGGATTGCATGCGCGTGTGTGACATGTATCAGTGTTCTCCCTGATTCCCTGTTTGCTGCTGCTGGGAACGCTGCTTAAGAATGGCAGCTCGTAGTTTTTGCAAGCGCTCCGCTTGCGCATCATTGGGTCGAACCGGCGGCGGTGGCGCCGGCCGCATGAGCACACCGTTTTCGGCAGGCTCAGGCTGACCCGATCCCGGCCCCGGGTTCTCTCCTTGCGGGGGCTGGTTCATCGGTATGGCGCCTTGCGGCTGCGATGCGTTCTGCGCGGGCTGTTTCTGGTCGATGGGAGCCCCGGCAGGCAGCTTCAGTTCGGTGCGCCCGCTGGGTGAAGCGAAGATCGCCGAACGCGGTAGTACCTGGATCAGCTTCCAGGTGCTATCGGGCAAGGTAGACCCTTCGCGCACGCTCACCTGCTTGTCTTCGTCGCCGCCCTTGCTGTTGGTGGGACCGAGCAGGGCCATATGCAGCCCGGGAGTGAGGATGATGCCGGTGAGCTGCAGATCGCCCAGGCTCACGCCTTCGCTGCCGCCGCTTTGCGTGACGATCGGCTTGCGGTCGGCGCTGAACAACGGATGCTCCCAGGTCTGCGCATAGCTTTGCAGCGGCGGCGGCGTGGGCAGGTTGACTGCATGAACGGCCGGCAGTGGTGGCACCGGGCGCGGCGGATCCCAGCTCACGCTGCGTCCCACACCGAACATCAGCGAAAGCAGCGCCACGCCGAACACGGCGACGGCAACGCCAAAAGCAGGGGTCAGACGGCGCTGGGCGGCGGCGTTCATTCGTCGTCCCCTCCCGGCGCTTGCGTGGTCGGTCCTGGTGCATTGGCCGACGGTGCGGCCGGCGCACCCGAGGCGCGCACGTAACCGGCCAGCGTGAATTGCACTTCCAGCGGCGCGACGTTCTTCTGCGTGTTCACCAGCGGATTGCGGTACACGCTGAAATCCTGCACGAACAGATACGGCTTGCCCTTTTCGAGCGTATACAGCAGGCCCATCAGCGGCTGCATGTCGCAATGCAGGCTGATGCTGACCACCACTTTCTGATACGGATCGTTCGACGAGGTGCCCGGATTGTTCACCGGCATTTTCTGGCTGACTTCGCAACTGCCTTCCTGCGCATGCGCGGCAGCATCGTCCACCACGCGCTGCATCAGCGACGCGGATGCCGCATTGGGGTCGGCCTCGGTGAGGAAGGTGCTGCTGTCGGTCTGCGCGTGGCCGAGTTCTTCAATGCGCTTGAGCAATTGCGGTTTCTGCGCGATGGCGGCGGCGTAGCGGCTTTGCGTATCGCGCAGGTCGTCCATCTGGCTATCGATGTCGCGCAGCGGCGCCACGAACCACCAATGCAGCAACAGGAAATACGCCAGCACCAGCACGAGCAGCAGCAGGCCGATCGCGGCCGCGCGGCTTTCGGTGGGTTTCATGGGCCGCATTTTCATTTGGCCGCTCCCGCGCTGCTGCTTGCGGCAGGCTTGCTGGCGGTGGGCGTGCGCAACTGCGCATCCATGTAGAAGCGTTCCTTGTTGGTGGCCGGATCGCGCTGGATCACGCCCTGGAAATTCGCGCCGGTCAGCAGCTTGCTGCTTTGTAGAACGTCAATCAGCGACGCGGCCTTCGCGCTTTGGCCCTGGATGCCGACGCGGCCACCGCTGCTTTCGACGGTGAAGCGCTCCAGCCAGGTGTCATCCGGGATGCGCGCGGTAAGGTCCTGCAGCACGTCGACGATCGCCACCGAATCAGTCTTGCGCTTGGCCAGGAAACCGGCCGCGCCGGTGCTGTCTTCCAGTTGCTTGCGCAGTTGCGCGATCTTCTGCGCATCGGCACGCATGTCGTCCACCTGCGTCTGCATCGCGGCCAGCGCTTCCTGGCGGTTGTGCAGGTATTGCCCGAGGCACAGCACCAGCAACAGTACGGCGGCCACCGCCAGCGCGAGATTGAGCCGGCGCCGCGGATCGCGATGCACGCGCGCCATCTCCGGCGGCAACAGGTTCACGCCCAGCCGCGCGTCACCTTCGCACAGATCCACCGCGTCGATGGCGATGCCGGCAGTGCGCAGATGGTCGAGCTTGGCGTCCACCGCCGCGCGCGGAGCGACGACGAGTTCGGCGGCGATGCGGCCGGCCGGCGCCGGGCCGGGCACTTCGCGCAAGTCGTAATACACCTGGTCGAGGCGAAACGGCGTTTGCCGATCCATTTCGAACGCGCCGATCTGGCGCAAGTTATCGCGTGCGGCTTCCGGCAGCAGCAGGCGGCGGCGCAGCACGGCTTCATGCGGCAGGCACAGGGCCAGGCGCAGATCCTGGCGATCCACATCCGCCACGGCCGCGTTCAACAAGGCTTGCTGTTCCGGCGCATCGAGCGCATCGCTCCACGGTGCCGACGCTTGTGGCTGGCCGCCGCGCCGCACCGACCATTGGCCGTCCTGATGATGCAGCAGGCACCACACGTTGCCGCCGATGAAAAACGCCTGCCAGCGCGCAGGCAGCAGCGCACGCAGCTCACCCCACCACCAGGCGAAGAAGCCCGGCAAGGGCGAACCGCGCCATGCGCGGCGTGCGCGCTCGAGCTGCGGTCGCAGTGTCTGTGTTGCGGCGTTCACTCCCCGTCTCCTTCCTGCCAGCGCAGCACCGCAAAAGCCTGCGCGCCGGGCCGATATCCTTGCAAGCGTACCGTGGCGCGCAAGATTGCGCGCGTGCCGTCGGCCAGCACGGCTTCGGACCGAATACTATGTGTGATGCCGTTATTGGCGACCAACCCCGTCGTGCTGACGCCGGTCGCCGCAGGACGCGCGGCGATGATGGCAGCGGCACGTTGCAGATCGATGCCAGGTATCGAGGCTAGCGCAAGCAACGGCGCGGTGTTCTGGTCCGGACTGGCCCGGCCCGACCAGATCGTGACGTAGGGCGCCACTTTCGCGTACAGCTCCGGCGTCATGCCCAGCACCATCTGCAATTCCTCCACGCTGGCGAACGGCCCGTTGCGCGGACCGTAATCGCGGCCGGCGGCGGTATAGGCGGCGTTGCGTTGTGACACCTGTTGTTGCGAGATCGGAAAACTGCGCCAGTCGACGATCGCCTGCGTGATCTGGCTGGCATGCACGGGATCGACACCGGCATTGCGGAGCAGGTTGGTCAGCACGTCGGGCGAGGCGGCATTGAGATCCACCTTGCCGCTTTCCGCGGTGGCGGACACGCCGACCTTGGCCTGGTCGAACTGCATGGGATACATGCGTCCGTCGGCGATCCAGCGATCGTTGATGCTGGGTGCCTGCAGCGCGTAGATCGCGCGCATCACGCCCGCTTCGGCCGCGTAGTGCGCGCGCGCCTGCTGGAATTGGTAATTCGCCTGCAGGCCTTCGGTGTGCGCAAGTATCGCGTAGCCGCCAAGCAGGATGGCGAGCAAGGTGCATGCCCACATCACCAGCAGCAAGGCGACGCCGCGTTGGTTGCGGGGCGCGGGAATCGGAAGTCGGGAATCCGGAATGGTAAAAAGCGGGATGCGGTGGTCGCTCATACCCGCAAGCGCCATGCTGCGGCACCTGCGATTCCCGATTCCCGATTGACCATTCACGCCGATCACGGCCCCACTCCCGGCCCGCGCAAACCGCGCAACAAATTGCCCGGGCCTTGCAACGCCGCGGCATTCACGCGCAGCGGAACGCTCAGCATCGGCCATGGGCGATCCTTGCCGAGCGCCAGTTTGATCACGACAAGATTGGGCATGGCCGCTGCCGTGTTCCAATCGTTCTGCCAATCCAACGGTTGGCCTTGCTGGTTGACGCCGCGATAGCTGAAGCTGCCATCGATCACACCATCGAGCAGCACCTGCGGATCGCCCAATGGCTTGGGCTTGTCGCCATTGGGCGGCAGCACCGCCAGGCTCGCCACCAATTGCTTGCCGTGTTCGCCCTTGACCAGCTTCACTTCGACCAGCTGTGGCCCCATGCGCCCGAGATAGCCTGGCAAGGGCGCGACGAAGCGCATGGAATCGGCCGTACCGACAAAGAAGATGCCGTTGCCGTTCGAATCCATGCCCATGGATTGCGCCATCGCCTGCGCCAGTTCACGCCGCAGGAATTGCTGCGCGGAACGCACTTCATCCAGTTGCTCGATCTTGATCGTGCCGGCCTGCACGGTATGCGTGGCGGAGCGCACGCCGGAGTACACGCCAAGCAGCAGCAGGGCGAGCAGCGCCATGGCGCCGAGGACTTCGAACAGGGTGAAGCCGGCGGCGTGCCGTGCAGCCAGCCCTTCTCTCCCTGCGGGAAAGAAGCCTGCCGTTTGCACGTGCGGGGCGCCAGCGTTATTCATGACCCGGTATTGCTACCCACGCGCAACGTGCTGAAATGCGCATTGCGCTCGAACGGCGCCGAACCCCAGATCACATCCAGGTCGAGCTTGTACATATGGAACGCGTACGGCGTGCCGGCTGGCGTCGTGTTCGGAACGGCCCACGGCGTGACCTGCATGCGCCAGCGAAAACGATTGTCGAAATTGCCCTGCGTGATGCCGGGCTGGATCGGTTCCAGCACGAAACTCGAATCGAGTTTGGAGCGCGCCCATAGCGCGGCTTGCGTGTAATCGGACGATTTTTGCGAAAGCCGGATCGAACCGCCCGCCACTTCCATCAATGCGGCGAAAGCGATCGCCAGCAACATGACCGCGGCAATCACTTCCAACAGGCTGAAGCCGCGTGCGTGGCCAGGTAACGCGTTCACGAGTGCTTGGCCGTATCGAAAATGGTGACGGCGCCGGTGAGCCACGACACATTGACATGCCATTCACGCTGGCCGCTGCGCAGCGTGATGCGTCCGCCCGTGGAACTGCCATCGGGAAAGAAACGAATGCGCGCGATCTCGCTGCGCGATTGATCGCTGGCGGCGCTGGTGACGGAAAGCTCCAGGCCCTTGGGCAATTTCACGTCACGCTTGTCCACGCCGCGATACAGCTCACCGCGCGTATCCACTTCGAACACGCTCTGCTGGCCCTTCACGATCGCCTGCGTGCGCGTGGTGCGCAAGGATGCCGCAAGCTCGCCGGCAGCGGCGTTGATGCGCGCGCTGGCCAGGCCATGCGCTACCGAGATCGACACCGCCGCAGCAGCGATGCCGATCAGGATGATGACCGAGAGCATTTCCAGCAGAGTGAAGCCGCGTTGGCGTGAATCGTGAAAAGCCAACCGTGGAGCACCGCCATGCAGCGCTCCCGATTGACGATTGACGATTCCCGACTTACGCCGCTTCATTACTGCCAGTTCCCAACATCCGCGTCATACCCTTCGCCGCCCGGTCGACCGTCGCGACCGTAAAACACCAGGTCGTAATTGCCATGCTCGCCCGGATACTTGTAGCCAAAATCATGGCCCCAGGGATCCTTGAGCTGCGAAGGCTTTACATACGGCCCTTGCCAGTTGGTGGCATTGGAGGGCTTGCTGACCAGGTCGGGCAACTGCCCGGGCGGAGAACCGTTGTCCAGCGCATAGGAATCGATGGCCTGGCTCAGGGTGGTGAGCTGGGCCTTGCCGGCGCCGTACTTGCCCTTGTCCACGCTGCTGCCGACCTGCCGCACCACGATGGCGCCGACGATGCCGATCAGCACGATCACCGCCAGCATTTCCAGCAGGGTGAAACCGGCGCTGCGGCGGGGATGGCGCAGTTGCCGGGTTCGCGGATATCTGTACTGCATAGGTTGATTTCTCCGTTTCGAAGCGTGCAAGGGAAAGCTATCCGATTGGGACAACGCCGATCACTGGATGTTGCTGGTAAGACTGAGCAGCGGCAGCAGAATGGCGGCCATGATGATGGCGACGAAGAACGTCATCACTATCGTAAGCGTGGGCACCAGCGCAGCCAGCAGGCGATCGATGGCGCGCCGGCTTTCCATTTCGAACGTATCGGCCACCTTGAGCAGCATGGTGTCGAGCTGCCCGGCTTCTTCGCCCACCTGCACCATCTGAATGGCCAGGCGCGGAAAGCGCTGCGATTGCCCCAGCGCGAGGCTCAGGCCGTTACCGCCCTTGACCATGTCGGTGGCCTGCACCAGCGATTCGTCCAGTGCGCGGTTGGAAGTGACCATGCGCGCAATGCTCAGCGCCGACAGCAGCGGCACGCCATTCTTCACCAGCGTGCCGAGCGTGCGCGCGAGACGTGCGGTTTCCACTTTCAATACCAGCGGACCGACCACGCGCATTTTCAGCAGGCGCTCGTGCCATGCCAGGCGCTGTGCCGGATCGCGCATGCGCGCGCGCCATACGAAGACACCGCCAACGACGATCGCCACGATCAGCCACCACCAATCCTGCAGGGTGGTGCCGAGTGCCAGCACCGCGCGGGTGATGAGCGGAATCGGCACCTGCATGTCCTGGAAAATCGGCACGAACTGCGGCACCACATACGTCAGCAGCAACAGCAGCGAGCCGAATACGCCAACCATCAGGAATGCCGGATAGATCAGCGCATTGATGATGCTGCCGCGCAACTCCTGCGTGCGCTCGAGGTAATCGGCAAGCCGGCGCAGCGTGTCTTCGAGCGAGCCGCCGACTTCACCCGCACGTACCAGCGCGATGTAGAGCTTGGGAAACACACCGTGCTCTTCGTCCATCGCCTGCGACAAGGGCGTGCCGCCACGCACGCGATCGCGCACGCGTTCGATCAATTTCTTTGCGTGTTCGCCTTCGGGCAGATCCATCAGGATGCCGAGCGCGCGATCCAGCGGCTGGCCCGCACCCAGCAGCGTGGCGAGCTGATGCGTGAACTGCGCTAGCTGGTCGCCGCTGAAGGGACCGCGCTTGAGAAACCCCGCAAAGCCGCCGCCACTGCCGGCGGCATCGGCCGGCTTGGCTTCCAGCGGCGTGTGGCCTTGATCCTGCAGGCGAACGATCACTTCATCGAGGCTTGCGGCCTCCATCTCGCCCTGCACGATTTCGCCGGAGGCGCTGACGGCGCGGTAGCGGAATTGGCTCATATGAGAACTGGCTCGTTGCGTTCGCCTCCTCTCCCCTCCAGGGAGAGGATTGAGGTGAGGGGCGAATCTTGCGCAACTGCTGCATCGAAGCACGCTTCGATCTTGGAGTCCGGCCAGTACAGCCCCTCACCCCAACCCTCTCCCCGGAGGGGAGAGGGCGCAAATGCGGCAACATCAGCCCTCCTGCGTAACACGCAACACCTCCTCGATGGTGGTGATGCCCGCCACTGCCTTGGCGATGCCGTCCTCGTACATCGTGCGCATGCCTTCGGCGCGCGCCTGGCGCTCGATCTCGCTGGCGTCGGCGCGCTGCATCACCAGGCGGCGCAGCGCATCGCTCATCACCAGGAATTCCATGATCGCGCGGCGACCACGATAGCCGGTGGGGTTTGCCGTACTGGTACCGGGCTTCCACAGGCGGATCGGGCGCTCGTCGGTGTATTTCTCCAGCTCGAATTCCTTTACCACTTCCGGCGGCGCCTCGTAGGCGATCGCGGTTTCCGGATCGAGGCGGCGCACCAGGCGCTGCGCAAGAATGCCGTTGACGGTGGAGCCGAGCAGGTAATCTTCCACGCCCATGTCGAGCAGGCGCGTCACGCCGCCGGAGGCGCTGTTGGTGTGCAGCGTGGACAGCACCAGGTGGCCGGTGAGCGCGGACTGGATCGCGATGCGGCAGGTTTCCAGGTCGCGCATTTCGCCGATCATGATCACGTCCGGATCCTGGCGCATGATCGAGCGCAATGCGTTGGCGAAGTCCAGGCCGATCTGCGGCTTCACCTGGATCTGGTTGATGCCTTCGAGCTGGTATTCCACCGGGTCTTCGACGGTGATGATCTTCACGCCGGGCGTGTTGATCTTTGACAGCGCGGTATAGAGCGTGGTGGTTTTGCCGGAACCGGTCGGGCCGGTGACCAGCAGGATGCCGTGCGGACGTTCCAGTACGTCGATGAAACGCTGCTGGAAATTGTCGGTGAAACCCAATGAGGCGAAATCGAACACCACCGTTTCGCGATCGAGAATACGCATCACCACCGATTCGCCGAAGCTCGTCGGCACGGTCGACACGCGCAAATCCAGTTCCTTGCCTTGCACGCGCAACTGGATGCGGCCGTCCTGCGGCAGGCGGCGCTCGGCGATATTGAGCTTGGCCATGATCTTCACGCGGCTGATCACCGCCGCGGTGGAACTGGACGGCGGCGCTTCCACTTCGTGCAGCACGCCGTCGATGCGGTAACGCACTTTCAGGCGATTTTCGAATGGCTCGATGTGCACGTCCGACGCGCGCTGTTCCACCGCGCGCTGCAGGATCAGGTTCACCAGGCGGATCACCGGCGCTTCGGAAGCCAGGTCGCGCAAGTGCTCGACGTCTTCTTCTTCGGCACCGCTGCCGTCGAGGTTTTCCACGATGGTGCCCATCGCGGAACGGCCCTGGCCGTAATAGCGTTCGATCAGATCGTCGATCTCCGAGCGCAGGCCGATGCACATCGCCACCGGCTTGCCCGACGCAAGCTGCAGCGCGTGCAAGGGATAAGGATCGGCCGGATCGGCCACGACCAGGGCGACATCGTCTTCGCCCACGCGCACCGGCACCACGTGCTGCTGCTTGAGGAAACGGATGGAAACATCCAGATCAGCCGGCGGCATGTCCGGCGCATCGCGCGCGGCCAGCAGCGGCGCATGCAGGCGTTCGGCCCAGGCTTCGGCGAGGTCGCGCTCGGAAACCAGGCCCAGCCTGGCGAGCAATGCCGTAAGCGTGCCTTCCGGCGCCTCTTCGTGCAGGCGCTTGGCGCGTGCCAGATCGTTGTCCTTCAGGCGTCCACGTGCAACCAGCAGCGCGCATACCGCCGCTTCGTGATCTTCCGTGGCTTGCATCGTCCCTATGGACGCCGGCTTCAAGGCTGCCGACATGGTTCCACCCCGTTGGTCATACTGCTTTCGGATCGTCCCGCCCGCCCGGCGTCCCCAAGCGTCGAAGAGGCCAATCCCATTGGTAACACATCCGCGAAGCAGCTGGCGAGCCTTGCATCGTAGCCGCTATCGCGTAGTGATCACCTGTTCACGTGAAGCGTAACGCGCATGCAGCATGGATCGAGCCGAATGCGAATGAGACAATCGACGTTTTGAGAAGGTTCGCTTTTCTATGCAGCTTGTCGATATCGGGGCCAATCTCACCCACGAATCGTTTCGGCACGATTTCGACGCCGTGCTGGAACGCGCGTGGGCGCACGGGGTGATTCAAATGGTCGTCACGGGCGCGTCACATAGCGGTAGCGATCACGCCCTGGATCTGGCGCGCGCCCACCCCGGCAAACTGTTCGCCACGGCCGGTGTGCATCCGCATCATGCAGTCGATTACAACGATTTAACCGACACGCATTTGCGCGAACTGGCAAGTCATGCCGAAGTGCGCGCCGTAGGCGAAACGGGACTGGATTACAACCGCAATTACTCGCCGCGCGACGTGCAGTTGCAGGTATTCGAACGCCAACTGCAGATTGCCGTGGATGTCGGCAAGCCGCTGTTTCTGCATCAGCGCGATGCGCATCATGATTTTGTTGCGCTGCTCAAGCGCTATCGGGACAAAGTGCCGGCAGCGGTCGTGCATTGTTTTACCGATACGCGCGAAGCACTTCGTGACTACCTCGCCCTGGATTGCTACATCGGCATTACTGGATGGATCTGCGACGAGCGGCGCGGCACGCATCTGCGCGAATTCGTGCGCGAGATTCCCGCCAACCGCTTGTTGATCGAGACGGACGCGCCGTATCTGCTGCCGCGCAGCGTACGGCCGCAACCCAGCCACCGGCGCAATGAGCCGATGTATCTGAGGCATATCTGCGAGGAGATCGCGCGCGACCGTGGTGAATCGGCAGACGTGACGGCGGCGAACAGCACGGCGGCGGCGCAGGCGTTCTTTGGTCTGTAGGCGCCATGGGATTGGGACACCCTAACTACCGCAACAAGCGCGTCTCGCCCGGCTGCAATCCGTCCAGGGCGTAATCGCCCACCCGCACGCGTATCAAGCGCAACGTCGGAAATCCTACCGCTGCCGTCATGCGCCGCACCTGGCGATTGCGCCCTTCGCGCAACGTGATCGACAACCAACTGGTAGGAATGCTCTTGCGAAAACGCACCGGCGGATCGCGCGGCCACAGCCATGCAGGTTCCTGCGCATGCTCGGCGATGGCCGGCAAGGTCGGCCCGTCGTTCAAGCTGACGCCGCGGCTCAGCGCCTGCACGGCTTCGTCGGTGAGCTCGCCATCCACCTGCACCAGATAGGTTTTCGGCTGCTTGTGCTTTGGGTCGGTCAGGCGATGCGCCAGTGCGCCATCGTCGGTGAGCAGCAGCAGGCCTTCGCTGTCGTGATCCAGCCGGCCGGCGGGGTAGACATCCTTCTGCCGCACATAGTCAGCCAGCGTCGGACGCCCGTCGTTGCTGGTGAACTGGCACAGCACACCGAAGGGCTTGTTCAGCGCAAGAAGCATGGTGTTCGAAACCGTAGGCTGGGATGCCAATCCCAGCTATATGCATGGAATGCTGGGATTGGCATCCCAGCCTACGATTCTTGGGATCAGTGGTGGACCGTGCTGGTCGGCGCCGGCATCGTCGCGGGCGCCTTGTTGACGCCGGTTTTTACGAAGCGCAGCGTCATGCGGTCGGATTCGCCGATGGCCAGGTATTTGTCGCGATCCTTGTCGCCCAACGTCAGCGTAGGCGGCAGCGTCCATACGCCCTTGGGATAGTTCTTGGTGTCCTTCGGATTGGCGTTGATCTCGCTCTGGCCGTCCAGCTTGAAGCCGGCATCGGTGGCCAGCTTGATCACGTAATCGGTGGGCAGATAACCGCTGCTCTTGGCCGCGTCCAGGCTGGTGCCCGGCGCCGCGCGATGGTCGACCACGCCCAGTGTGCCGCCGGTCTTCAGCACCGCATAAAAGGCCTTGAACATCGCTTCGGCATTGCCGGCCATCGTCCAGTTGTGCACGTTGCGGAAGGTCAGCACCATGTCGGCCGAGCCGGCGGGCCCGAACACCGGCGCCTTGGGGTTGAACACGACGATGGCGGCTTTGTCGTATTCGTTGGGATCGGCCTTGAACTTGGCGCGCAGCGCATCGGCGTCCTGTTTGTCTTCGCCGCCATTGCCGCCGGATACCGCGGCAATGTAGTGGCCGTTGTCGCGCAGCAGCGGCGCCAAGATCTCCGTATACCAGCCGCCGCCGGGGGTGATCTCGATCACCGTCTTGTCAGGCTGCAGGCCAAAGAACTGCAGCGTGGCCTTGGGGTGGCGATAGGCGTCGCGCGCCTTGTTGTGATCCGAACGCCAGGAACCGGCCAGTACGGCATCGAGCTGGCCGGCGGTGAAGTCGCTGGCGCTGGTCGGCGGCACCAAGTCGCCTGCGGGCTGATCCTGCGGTGCCTGTTGCGCGTGCGCCATGCCGGCCGCAAGCAACAGGGCAACGGAAAATCCGAAGACGAACCTGGATCTCATGACGATTCCTCGTAGATGGGCGACAAGCCTGCCGCAAGCCCCGTACAGCGAGCGTGGACATTTTACGATTAGTTTACGAATCGCGCACCGTCCGCAAGTGCCGCCGTGCCGGCTGGGCTGAGGCAGCCCAACCTGTCGGCTTCAAAACGGCCGCGGACAGACCGACTGCAAGCCGTCGATGTGCTCGTGCAGATCCGGCGCGATGCCCTGCCACATCGGGTCGAGAATGAAATCGATGCCCTCGTAGCGAGCCAGCTTGGCGGCTGGAATGAAATCCGCATCGCCGGCCACCAGGATGATCTGGTCCACCTGCTTCTTATAGGCCAGCGCGGCGATGTCGATGCCGATCTTCATGTCGACCTGCGTCTGGCGCATGTCCGGTTCGAAATGCTCGTCGGCCAGCTCGTCCCAGTACAACGACTCTTCGCGCAGTTGCTGATACGCCTGGTGCCGGAGTTTCCATTCGCCGCGATCGGAGAGCCGCCCCAGCCGCAGCGCCATCTTGCGCTGGCGGCGCAGTTGATCGTGCAGATCACGGCGAAAGGCGGCGGCGCCAGTGCGCGAATAATCGATGCTCTCGCCGCTGATCGGCTTGACCAGCACCTTGTCCAGCGGCGGGCAATCGTAGAAGAAGATGCGGTAGAGCGCTTCGCGCGGGCGATCCAGCGACTTGAGATGTTCCAACGCCATGCCGAACAGCGTCTTGGCGACGGTACGCGCATCATTGGCGTCGCGGTCGCCCCACACTTTGCGATAGCGGGCAAGAAAAAAAGCGCCGTCGACGAGGATGGCGGTACTTGGCATTAGCGAATCCTTATGGGTGCCACGAAAGAAGAGATGTCATCGCCGAATCGATAATGGTCGGCGATCAACAGTTTACGACACGTGTAGCCGACCCCGTAAGCGCTGATGCAAGCCCTGTTTTCGCTAGCTATACTCGAACGCTGTTTGCAAAGGGGGCGGACATGCGACGTTGGATGGTAGGTCTGTTGTGCGTGTTACTGGCTGGGCCGGCGTTTGCCGGCGCCAGCGCCATTGCGGTGCGCAAGACCGCGGAAGCCAGCATGCTGGTGAATGGCTGGATCGAAGTGGCCCCTGACGGTTCCGTCCATAGCTACACCATCGATCGTCCTGAAAAAATTCCGTCTCCCGTTGCCGACCTAATTTCCAAAAGCGTACCCAATTGGAAATTCCACTTCGACGACCCCGTCAATGCCATTCAGCGGGCGAGGATGCATCTACGCATTAAGGCATCGCCGATAGACGACCAGCATGCCTCCATTGCCGTCTGCGGCGCGACGTTCGGTGATGGAAACAACATGATGTCCACCGATCGCGTTCACTACAAGGACCGAAATCAGACGCCGCCGGAGTACCCGCACGAAGCCATTGTTGCCCGCGTAACTGGAACGGTCTACCTGATCCTGCGCGTGAACAGGCAGGGCAAAGTAGAAGATGCTGCGGCGGAACAGGTGAACTTGACCGTCTACAGTTCTGAGGCACAAATGCAGCGTTTCCGTGAAATGCTCGCCAACGCCGCGGTCAAAGCGGCAAAAAGATGGACCTATGCGTTGCCCACCACCGGCAAGCACGTGGCCGACGCGCACTGGGACATTCGCGTGCCAATCACTTATACCCTGGGAGTCGACACATCGGAAAAAGACACCTACGGTAAGTGGCAGTCTTATATTCCGGGTCCGCGCGAACAAGTCCCCTGGCGCACCCAAGCGCAAATCGCCTCATCGATCGACGCTCTTCCTGACGGCAGCATTTCACAAGTCGATGACTCAATGCAGCTAACGACGACACTGGCCGGCGCGTGAAGCCTATGAGTCAAGCCGCAGCCTCATCCCGCTGCGGCTGCGGCATCTGCCGGCAATACGCCTTGGCCTCTTCGTGCAACCACGCGCGAAACGTAACCATGCCGCGATGGTCTTCCGAACGCGGCGGATAAACGAGGTGATACGCCTCCGGCACGGGCAGGTAGCGATCGCCCAGCACCACCAGCCGGCCGGCGTCGATCCACGACTTGGTCGTGACCATGCGGCCCAGTGCGACGCCCAGGCCTTCCAGGGCCGCCTGGCGTAGCGCATCGATCGTATCCACATGCGCCACGTAGCGTTGCGGCGGTTCGCCGCCGTAATGCGCGAACCAATCGATCCAGCGGTTGGCGCGGTTGGGATCGCCGATCAACGGCCACTGCGCGAGATCGAGCGGATCGGCATCGGCCATGCGCTCGATCAACGACGGTGCCGCGACCGGCGCGATCCATTCGCCGAACAGGTATTCGCTGCGCAGGCCTTCCCATTCGCCTTTGCCGTAGCGCACGGCGGCGTCCACCGCTTCGCGCTCGAAGTTCACCAGCAGGTTGCTGGATTGCAGATTGAGTTCCAGCTCCGGATGCGTGGCCAGCAGGCGTGGCAGGCGCGGCATCAGCCAACTGGAGATGATGCCAGGGCTGGCGCTCACGGTCAGCGCATCGTGGCGCCGCTGGCGAAAACGCGAGAGCGCATGCTCGATGCCATCGAAATGTTCGCCCACCGCTTCGAGCAGGCTGCAGCCTTCCACTGTCAAGCTCACGCCGCGCGGACCACGCTCGAACAGACGCCGTTCCAGGCGCTCTTCCAACTGCCGCATCTGATGGCTCAGCGCGCTGACGGTGAGGTTCGCCTGCTCGGCGGCACGCGAGAGGTTGCCCAGGCGCGCCACTTGCACGAACTGTTGCAGAAGACTGAGCGGAACCCGGCTCATGTTGAACGCCTTTCAACTCTGTCTTGCGAATATATCGCTTTTTCTTGCAGGGGTACGCCGATAGTTTATGTGCACCCCCACTCCATCGGAACTCGCCGCCATGCGTTCGCCATGGGTCGATCTGTTGTTCCTTCACGGTCATATCACGCCGTCCAACCTGAGCTGGCACGTCGATGTGCCATCCAATGCCTGCGAAACGGAACCCGCAAACGTCGAAGTGGATGTCGCGAAACTCCCGCTGCCCTCCAACGCGCAGGAGGACTCCGCCCGCTGCGCTTGATTAAGGCGGTGACGCACCCACCTCGGCAGAGATTGCACGTGGCCGCAAGTCGGCCGCTGCCCACTCTGCCGAGGATGGTTTTCCATGCAACTGCGCCAACTGGGTCGCTCCACCCTTTCCATCGCCCCGCTCGCCTTCGGCGGCAACGTGTTCGGCTGGAGCGTGGATGAGCAGCGCTCGTTCGAACTGCTCGACGCGTTCGTCGATGCCGGCTTCAACCTGATCGACACCGCGGACGTCTATTCGGCGTGGGTGCCGGGCAATCGGGGCGGCGAATCGGAAACCATCATCGGCAAATGGCTCAAACGCAGCGGCAAGCGCGACAAAGTGGTGATCGCCAACAAGGTGGCCAAGTGGGTGGAACATCGCGGCCTGTCGCCGTTGAATATCCGACAAGCAGTGGAAGGGTCGCTGCAACGCCTGCAGACCGATTACATCGACCTGTACCAGGCGCACGAGGATGATGCCAGCGTACCGCTCAGCGAAACGCTAGGCGCGTTCGCAACGTTGATCGAAGAAGGCAAGGTGCGCGTGATCGGCGCCTCCAACTACGGCGCCGACCGTTTCGCCGAAGCACTGAAGGCTTCTCAGGAACATAACCTGCCGCGCTACGAAAGCCTGCAACCGGAATACAACCTGGTCAGCCGCGCCATTTACGAACGCGAACTCGAGCCGCTGGTTCGCCGGGAAAACGTCGGCGTCATCAATTACTACGCGCTGGCCAGCGGCTTCCTCAGCGGAAAGTACCGCAGCGAAGCCGATCTCGCCAAAAGCCGGGCGCGCGGCGGATCGGTAAAGAAATACCTCACCACGCAGGGCCTGAACGTGCTCGCCGCGCTGGATGAAGTGGCCGCCGCGCACAAAGCGACGTCTTCGCAAGTCGCACTGGCCTGGCTGATGGCGCGGCCCGGCATCACTGCGCCGATTGCGAGCGCCACGTCCGTCGAGCAGTTGCGCGAGCTGACCGGCGCGGCGGCGTTGACGCTGGCGCAGGATGAAATAGCCGTGTTGGACGAAGCAAGCGCAGGGTTCTAGACGGGCAAAGGCTCAATCATCTCCCTCGTCCGGCGCCTGCACCGTATAACCAAGCGCCTGGAGATGAGCCAGCCAACCATCCGGTGATAGCACCTGCTCCATCGGCAAGACGGCAAAGGTCTGCGTATTGCGCATCAGGGCTGCTTCTGCTGCATCCAGCCAAGCTTGTTCCATTCGCTTGGGCAGATCATGCAAGCCGAGCTGCTCGGCAAAATCGGCGTTGATCACTGCAATCAGGCACGATTGATGGCGGTCGTTCACGGCGAGGGGGCGCAGCGCTTGCATATCGCCGGTTGACCAGGCATTGGCGCGCTCGGTCAGCATGCCCATGTCGTTCTGCACCGTATCGAGCGTCTGGTTGAAACAACTGATGTCATGCAATTGGGTTTGCTTGATGGTGTCCAGCGCTTCGCGCGGATGTTCCACCACCAAGCGGTATTTCACTGGAATACGCTTGACATCGTGCCGCGCCGCCAGCTTGAACACCAGCTTGTTGATGTCGTTGCCGTTGGTGAGTCCAGCCTTGTCCAGCGCCTTCTGGTACAACTTCAGAGCGACGAGGATCGGCCGCCAGTATTCGATGCCACGGTCGTTGCCGAAATACGATGGCTTCACCGTCTGCCAGCGCGCATAAATGGCAGGCGGCAGAATCTGTTGCAGACTGGCGCCATCGGGATTCTTGCGCGCGCTGTAGACCGACGGCAGCAGCACGAGCTTGCCGAAAAACCCGGCATCCACTTTCACTTCCGCTGAGGGCGCTTCAAGCAATTCCTGCGAGCGTGCGATCGTCTGTTCCACTTCCGCGGAACGCCACTGCATATTCTTGGGCAAGGGCGTAACCGTGCCGAGCACCCACATCACGTGATCGCCCTTGCTCACCTTCCACAAGCCGGGCCCGGGTTGCTCGCCGGTAACGGTGACGGGGGAAAGCAAGGGGGCATTGGCCGCCGTCGCTCTTGGTGCGCTGCTGGATGGAGCGGGCGTCGATTGCGGCCACGCTGGCACTGCCAAAGTGAGAGCCAGCAATCCTAATGCCGGTGAAACACGCATGATGATGATTCCTGCGTTGCGGGGAGATCGGCGGCAGCGATTCTAGTGACACCTTGCTGCAAGCAACGTTCAACCAAAAAAATGGGGCCCGAAGGCCCCATTCTCTTCATTCAAGCTGCAGGCTTACAGTGCCGCCAACGCCTGGTTGAACGTCTCGCTCGGCCGCACCGCCTTGCTCACCAGGGACAGATCCGGGTGGTAATAGCCGTGGATATCCACCGGCTTGCCCTGTGCGCCGTTGAGCTCGGCGACGATCTTCGCTTCGTTCTCGGTCAGCGCCTTGGCAAGCGGTGCGAACTTGGCCTTGAGCGCAGCATCGTCGTTCTGCTCGGCTAGGGCCTGCGCCCAGTACAGCGCCAGGTAGAAATGGCTGCCGCGGTTGTCGAGTTCGCCCACTTTGCGGGCCGGCGACTTGTTGTTGTCGAGGAACTTGCCGTTGGCCTGGTCCAGGGTTTTGGCCAGCACGCCGGCCGCTGCATTGGTGTAGCGGTTGCTCAAGTGATCGAGCGAGGCCGCCAGCGCGAGGAACTCGCCTAGCGAATCCCAGCGCAGGCAGTTTTCTTCCAGGAACTGCTGCACGTGCTTCGGGGCGGAACCGCCGGCGCCGGTTTCGAACAGGCCGCCGCCGGCCATCAGCGGCACGATGGAAAGCATCTTCGCGCTGGTGCCCAGTTCCATGATCGGGAACAGGTCGGTGAGATAGTCGCGCAGCACATTGCCGGTGACGGAAATGGTGTCCTGGCCCTTGCGGATGCGCGCCAGCGAGAACGCGGTGGCGTCCACCGGCGACAGCGTACGGATGTCCAGGCCGCTGAGGTCGTGATCCTTGAGATAGCGCTCGACCTTCTTGATGATCTGCGCATCGTGCGCGCGGTTCGCATCCAGCCAGAACACGGCCGGCGTATTGCTGAGACGCGCGCGGGTGACGGCAAGCTTCACCCAATCCTGCACCGGCGCATCCTTGGTCTGGCACATGCGCCAGATGTCGCCGGCTTCCACATTGTGTTCCAGCAGCAGCTTGCCGTCGGCGTCGGTGACGCGCACCACGCCGTCGCCGCTGATCTGGAAGGTCTTGTCATGCGAACCGTACTCTTCCGCCGCCTGCGCCATCAGACCGACGTTCGGCACGCTGCCCATGGTGGTGGGATCGTACGCACCGTTCGCCTTGCAGTCGTCGATCACGGCCTGATACACGCCGGCGTAGCTGCGATCCGGGATCACTGCCTTGGTGTCCTGCAGCTTGCCCTCGGTGTTCCACATCTTGCCGGAGTCGCGGATCATCGCCGGCATCGAGGCATCGACGATCACGTCGCTGGGCACATGCAGGTTGGTGATGCCCTTGTCGGAATTCACCATCGCCAGCGCGGGACGCTTGGCGTATTCGGCTTCCATGTCGGCCTTGATCTGGGCCTGCTTGTCAGCCGGCAGCGCGCCGATGCGCGCATACAGATCGCCAATGCCGTTGTTCGGATTGAATCCGATGCTCTTGAGCGTGTCGGCATGCTTGGCGAGGACATCCTTGTAGAACTCGTTGACCACCTGGCCGAACATGATGGGATCGGAAACCTTCATCATGGTGGCCTTGAGGTGCAGCGAGAACAGCACGCCTTGGCTTTTTGCGTCTTCGATCTGCGCATCAATGAAACTGGCCAGCGCCTTCTTGCTCATCACCGCGGCATCGATGATTTCACCGGCGGTGAGGTTGGTCTTTTCCTTCAGAATGGTGCTGCTGCCATCCTTGCCGATCCATTCGATCTTGGCGACGGTGGCTTGCTCCACGGTGACGGATTTCTCGCTGCCGTAAAAATCCCCGCCGCTCATGTGCGCCACATGCGTCTTCGAGTCTGCGCTCCACGCGCCCATCTTGTGCGGATGCTTGCGCGCGTAGTTCTTCACCGAGAGCGGTGCGCGGCGATCGGAATTGCCTTCGCGCAACACCGGGTTCACTGCGCTGCCCTTCACCTTGTCGTAGCGCGCGCGGATATTCCAGTCGCTCACATCCTTCGGATCTTCCGGATAGTCTGGCAGGGCATAACCCTGGGATTGCAGCTCCTTGATCGCCGCCTTCAACTGCGGCATCGACGCGCTGATGTTCGGCAGCTTGATGATGTTGGCTTCCGGCGTGGTAGCCAGCTGGCCGAGTTCGGTGAGGTCGTCGGAAACTTTCTGGCCGTCCTTCACCGTGTCCGAGAACTGCGCCAGGATGCGCCCCGCCAGCGAGATGTCGCGCGTTTCCACCGCGATGCCCGCCGTAGCGGTATAGGCTTTGACGATCGGCAACAGGGATTGGGTGGCAAGGTACGGGGCTTCATCCGTCAGCGTGTAGATGATCTTCGGCGTCTGGGACATGGGTCGGGCAACCTCTCTGGCTACGGCGTATGCATGGAAGAAACGCCGTAAGCCCAAAGACGAGACATGCGACGCGCCCCACGCTAGTGGCGTCGGATCCGCCGAAATCAACCACCGCAGTGGCGGCAGGACCCTTGAAAGTCGCCCATTGTGGCGTTTTCCGGTGGCCGGCGGAAGCCGAGCGCAGCCCTATGGCCTGCATCCGCGTTGGTGGCTACGATGCCCGGGACTGCCGCCGGCATCTCACATGCAGCATGAGCTTGCCGCTACCATTCGCCGCCTTTCATCCCCAGGGGATTCGCATGGCCGGATTGAGCCAACGCATCGTCGACTACATCGCCGAACTGACGCCGCTGTATACCTTCCAGTTCGCCGATGGCCATGATTGCGCGCTGTCGCTGGCGGACGGCACCTTGTACATGCCGGTGGACGAATCGGATCACGAACTGGAAGAAGGCTGGGTGGCCGTGTTCTGGCAGGGCGATGCGCACAAGCGATCGGAACTGCCCGGTCCGTTGCTTGCGCATCAGGCGGCGCTGCGCTGTGCGGAATTGCGCGGCATTGGCCATCCGCTCGCAGAGGTGGCTGCGTACAGGGAAATATTGCTGACACGCCTGCATGCGATATGCGGAGATCTCACCCATGCCGAGGCGATGCTGCGCTCCTGAGACTGCTGTTCAAGATCTCAGGTTTCGCGCGCCAGTGCACGTATCGCCGCTTTTTGTTCACGTCGACGCGCACGGCGCGCCGCCCAGCGTTCGCTGAGGCAGGAGAAAATCACATACAGCGCCGGCGTGCTCAGCAACGTCAGGCTTTGCGAAATCACCAGGCCGCCGATCAGGGCGATACCGAGCGGGCGGCGCAGGTCCGAGCCTTCGCCCAGGCCGATCGCGATCGGCAGCGCGGCGAGAATCGCCACCATGGTGGTCATCATGATCGGACGGAAGCGCACCAGGCTCGCTTCGCGCGCGGCTTCCAACGGCGTCTTGCCGTGCTCGCGCTGCGCGACCAGCGCGAAGTCGATCATCATGATGGCGTTCTTCTTCACGATGCCGATCAACAGCACCAGCGCGATCTGCGCGATCACTGACAGATCCGTATTGGTGAACCACAGCGCCAGCAGCGCGCCCACGCCGGCGGCCGGCAGGGTGGAAAGAATGGTGACCGGATGGATCAGGCTTTCATACAGGATGCCAAGCACGATATAGACGGCCAGGATCGCGCCGAAGATCAGCCACAGTCCGCCGCTTTGCGTTTGCTGGAAGCGGCGGAAATCGCCGCCGACGTCGAGCTTGATGTCGCCCGGCATGCGCATGTTGTTCGCCGTGGCCTGCACGATCTGCAACGCCTCGCCCATGCTTACGCCCGGCGCGAGATTGAAGCTCAGGTTCATGGTGGTGTACTGGTTCATGTGCGTCACCTGCGTCGGCGCCACGCCTGGCTCCTGGTGCGCGAAGGCGGATAACCGCACCATCTTGCCGCTGCTGGCACGCACCAGGATGTCGTCGATGGAACGCGGTGTGGCGGTCTGCCCCGGCAGCGCGTTCACCACCACTTTGTATTGATTGAGGTCGGCGTAGATGTTGCTGACCTGGCGCTGGCCGAACGAATCGTAGATGGCCGAATCGATGGTGCCGACGTTCACGTCCAGGCGCGCCGCCTTGTCGCGGTCGATCACGATGTTCTGCTGCAGGCCGGCGTCATCCAGATCGCTGCCCACATCGCGCAGCTTGGGATTCTTGCGCAATTCGTCCACCAGCTTGGGCAACCATTCGCGCAGCTTGGCGGCGCTGTCGCCCATCAACGACATCTGGTATTGCGCGCCCTGGCTGGTGCCGCCACCGCCGAAGCTCGGCAGGTCCTGGATGGCGCGCAAGCGTACGTTGAGATCGGGATATTCCGCCGCTTTTTTGCTGAGCCGCGTCAACGCCGTGAAGGTGTCGTCCTTGCGGCCTTGCGCGTGCGTTTTCAGCTGGATGTCGAACGTGCCTGCCGTGCCCACGCGCGTGCTGCCCAGACGCGAGCCGACCACGGTCACGTCCGGGTCGTGCAGCAGCATGTCGATCAGGCGCTGCTGGCGGCTGATCGCATCCTGAAACGAAACCGTTGCACCGGAAGTGGCGCGCCCACGAATCAGACCAGTGTCCTGCATCGGAAAAAGGCTGCTCTTGATCTGGCCGGACATCACGATCGCCACCGTCAAGCCGATCAGGATCAGCGGCGTGAGCGACAGCAGCAAGGCGTGGCGCAGTGAGAAATCCAGCGAGATTTGATAAAGCTTGAGCATGCGCTCGTGCATGCGATCGATCGCACGGCCGAATCGCGACGCCTCCCGCGCAGGGGGATGGCCGCGCAGGAATAGCCCGCATAGCGATGGCGTAAGCGTGAGCGACACCAGTGCAGACACCACGATGGCACCCACCAGCGTCATGGTGAATTCCTGGAAGAACATGCCGACGATGCCCGGCATGAACAGCAGCGGGATAAATACCGCTATCAGGGATGCGGTGATGGACACGATGGTGAAGCCGATCTCGCGCGCGCCGGTCAGCGCCGCCTGCATGCGCGTCATACCCTGGTCGATATGACGGATGACGTTCTCGATCACCACGATTGCGTCGTCGACCACGAAACCGATCGCGATCACCGCGGCCAGCAAGGTGAGATTGTTCAGCGTAAAGCCCATCGCGTACATCACCACCGCCGCGCCGGCCAGCGACAGCGGCACGGCGGAAGCCGCGATCAGCGTGGGCGCCAGCCGGCGCAGGAACAGCGCCATCACCAGCACCACCATCGCCAGGCTGATCAGCAACGTGGCCTGCACTTCATGCAGCGATGCGCGAATGGTGGGCGTGCCGTCGAAATAAGGCGTCAGCGTGGTGCCGGGCTGCAGGTAATTGCGCAGCAGCGGCACTTCCGCTTTCACGCGATCGGTGACGTCGATGATGTTGGCATCCGATTGCCGGAACACATACATCAACACCGCCGGCTTGCCCTGGAACCATGCCGCCTGATATGCGTCCTGCTGGCCGTCATACACGTGGGCGACATCTTTCAGCCGCACCGGCACGCCCTTGCCGCTGGTGGAAATCACCAGGTTGGCGAAATCGGCTGCCGTATGCAGCGCATCGTTCGCCTCCACCGCCATGGTGGTCTTGCCGTCGGACAGAAAGCCTTTCGGCTGGAATACGTTGGCTGCGGTCAACGCATTGCGCAACTGATCCGGCGAAAGCCCCATCGCATTGAGCGCGCGAACGTTGACGTCGATGCGCACGGCTGGCGTGGCAGCGCCGAGAATGTCCACTTCCGACACGCCAGGCAACTGGCGCAAGCGTTGTGCAAGCAGGGAATCGGCCACGTCGTAGAGATCGCGTGCGGACTGCGTTTCGGACGTCAACGCAAAGGCGAGAATCGGGTCGTCGTTGGGATTGGCCTTTTCGTAGCTGGGCGGGCTGTTGAGGCCCGAAGGTAGATCCGCCTGTGCCGCGTTGATGGCCGCCTGCACGTCGCGCGCCGCATCGTCGATGTTGCGGCTGCCATCGAACATCAGGAACACGAACGTGCTGCCCAGCGAACTGCTCGAGCGCATGGTGTCGATGCCGGGCACCTGGCCGAGATGGCGCTCCAATGGCGCTGCGACTGTCGCTGCCATGGTTTCCGCACTCGCACCGGCTTGATTGGCGCCGACGAAAATCACCGGAAATTGCATGTTCGGCAACGCGGCGACACCAAGCAGCGAGTAGCAGATCGCGCCGATCACGAACACGCCCATCGCCAACAGCGAGGTACCGATGGGACGGCGGATGAAAGGAGCGGAGATATTCATGCCTGGAACAACGTACGAGGAGCGGAAAGGTTGATGTCGGGCTACTCACTCTCCCTACTGTACGTAGGGAGAGGAGAGATTCCAGGCAAGAAGTTTGAAACGCGCCTCGCGGAAAGTCTCTTGCAGGACTGCATCATCAGGTGGCATCACGCGCGGCGTTGCGCATCGCCCGCTGCTCCCTGCGCGCCTGCATCCACTCCGAGAACCGCTCCATGTAGAGGTAGATCACCGGCGTCGTATACAGCGTCACCAACTGTGAAAGCAGCAAGCCGCCCACGATGGAAACACCCAGCGGGCGACGCAGTTCCGAGCCGATGCCAGTGCCCAGAGCCAGCGGCAGCGCGCCGAGCATGGCGGCGGCGGTGGTCATCATGATCGGGCGGAAGCGCAGCAGGCACGCGCGGCGGATCGCTTCGCGCGGCGTCATGCCGGTGCGCTGCGCCTCGATCGCGAAGTCGATCATCATGATCGCGTTCTTTTTCACGATGCCGATCAAGAGCACGATGCCGACGATGCCATCCACGGACAGGCTCATGTTGCACAGGATCAGCGCCAGCAATGCGCCCACGCCCGCTGGCGGCAGCGTGGAAATGATCGTGATCGGGTGGATGTAGCTCTCGTACAGCACGCCCAGCACGATGTAGATCACGATGATCGAGGCAAGCAGCAACAGCGCCTCGTTGCCCAGCGAAGAAGAAAATTCCGCCGCCTTGCCGATGAATTGCCCACGCACCTGCGGCGGAAAATTGAGTTGCTGCTCCACTTGCTGCATCGCTTCCACCGCTTCGGAAAGCGAATATCCCGGCGCCAGGTTGAACGAGATCGTCACCGCGGGAAGCTGCTGCTGATGGCTGATCACCAGCGGCGCGGTGGTCACTTGCGCATTCACCAGCGACGCCAGCGGAATGGTGCCGCCGCCGCCGAGAATGATGCCGGTGTTGGCCGTGGCGATACCGGTCGTGGTGGACGAATTGCTCGACGCAGCCTGGCCGAAGGTGGTGGCATTGCTGCCAGTGAGCGCGCCGCTGCCGTTGCTCTTCACCGTAAGCTGATTGAGCAGCGAAGTGCTGGTACGGAACTGCGGCTCCACCTCCAGCACCACGCGGTACTGGTTCAACTGCGTGAAGATGGTGGAGATCTGGCGCTGGCCGAACGAGTCGTACAGCGTGTCATCGATGGTCTGCACCGGCACGCCCAGCGTGCTCGCCTTGTCGCGGTCGATGGTGAGCTTGAGCGCGGTGCCCTGGTCGGCGAGGTTGTTGTCCACGTCCGCCAGTTCCGGACGCAGGCGCAACGCCTGCGTCATCTTGGTAGCGGCATCGGACAACTCTTTCAAACTCACGTCCGACATCGAGTACTGATACTCGGTAGCCGCCACGCGCGTATCCAGCGTCACGTCCTGCACCGGTTTCAGGTACAGCGCCACGCCAGGGATATTGACCGCATCGTTCTGCAGGCTCGCCACCACGTCGTCCAGGCTGGCGCGCTTGCTGCGGTCTTTCAGCACGATACTGAGCTGGCCCTGGTTGAGCGTGGGATTGACCGAGCCGGCGCCGATGAAGGCCGCCACGCCCGCTACGTTCGGATTCTTCTGCAGCGCATCGGCCACTGCCTTGGTGCGCACCTCCATCTGCGGGAACGCGACGTTCTGGTCGGCCTGCACGACGCCGGTGATCAGGCCCGTGTCCTGCTCGGGCAGCAGGCCCTTCGGAATGACGATGTACAGGAAGACCGTCACGCCGATGGCAATGAACGCCACCGCGATCATCAGGCGCTGATGATCCAGCACCCAATCGAGCGTCCCTTCGTACAGCCCGACCGTGCGCGCCCACACCGTGCGCTTGCCGGCGGCAGCGTGGCGCTCATGTGCGTCGTCGCCTTCGGGCAATGCATCGGGCTTGAGCAGATACGCGCACATCATCGGCGTCAGCGTCAGCGACACCAGCATGGAGATCACCACCGCGGTGGCGAGCACCCACGCGAATTCATGGAACAAGCGGCCCGTAACGCCCGGCATCAGCAACAACGGCAGGAACACCGCGATCAGCGACACGGTCAGCGACAGCACGGTGAAGCCGATTTCCTTGGCACCGATTTCCGCCGCTTCCTTGCCGCCCTTGCCCTGCTCGATGTAGCGCACGATGTTTTCGATCATCACGATCGCATCGTCCACCACGAAGCCGGTGGCGACGGTCAGCGCCATCAGCGAGAGGTTGTCCAACGACATGCCGGCGAACGCCATCACGCCGAAGGTGCCCAGCAGCGACAGCGGCACCGCTATCGAGGGAATCACCGTCGCCCACAGGCGGCGCAGGAACAGGAAGATCACCGCCACCACCAGCGCGATGGTGAGCAGCAGCGTGAACTGCACGTCTTCGACCGAGGCGCGGATGGTGATGGTGCGATCGGCGAACACATCCAGGTGCACGTCCGCCGGCAGCACGCTGCGCAGCTGCGGCATGATGTCGCGGATGTGCTGCACCGTCTGCACGATGTTCGCGCCCGGCTGGCGGCGGATGTCCAGCAACACCGCCGACTTGCCGTTGGCCCATGCGGCGAGCTGGTCGTTCTCCACACCGTCGACCACTTTCGCCACATCCGACAGGCGGACCGGCGCGCCGGTGCTGCTCTTGTAGGAAATGATGGTGTTCTTGTATTCGGCCGCGGTTTCCAGCTGGTCGTTGGTGGAAATGGTGTAGGACTGCGTGGCGCCGTTGAGCGTGCCCTTGGGCGCGTTCACGTTGGCCTGGGTGAGCGCGCTGCGCACGTCCTCCATGGTGAGGCCGAGATTGGCCAGCTGCGCCGGATTCACCTGGATGCGCACCGCCGGACGCACGTTGCCGGCGATCGACACCAAGCCCACGCCCTGCACCTGCGAAAGTTTTTGCGCAAGGATCGAATCGGCGTAATTGTTCACGTCCCGCAGCGGGCGGCTGTCGGAGGTGAGCATCAGCGTCATGATCGGCGCATCGGCCGGATTCACGCGGTTGTACACCGGCGGATACGGCAGCGTGCTGGGCAGCGTGCCGCGCGCCTGGTTGATCATCGCCTGCACGTCCTGCGCGGCGATGTCGATGTCGCGGCTCATGTTGAATTGCAGCACGATGGTGGACAGGCCCGCCGACGAGTCGGACGTCATCATGTCCAGGCCGGAGATCTGCCCAAGCTGGCGTTCCAGCGGCGTGGTGACCAGCGATGCCATGGTGGAAGCGCTGGCGCCTGGATAAGTCGTGGTGACCACCAGGCTGGGGGCTTCGATTTCCGGCAGCGCGGAGACGGGCAGCTGGCGATAGCCAAGCACGCCGAGCAGCATCACCGCCACCATCAGGAGCGAGGTGGCGATGGGGCGGCGGATGAAGAGGGTTGAGAATCCCATGATCGTCGGACTGTCCGTGAACGAAGGCTAGTCGAAAGCCCCTCTCCCTCCGGGAGAGGGGCGTAAATACTGCATGGCGCTATCAGCCACCGCTGGCACGCCGCCCACCTTGCTTGCCCTTCTTGTCGTCCGTGGCCACCGGCACGGGCGGCACTTCGCCGGGCTTGAGCGCCTTCACCTTGCTGCCGGGCTTCAGGCGGAACTGGCCTTCCGTCACCACCTGGTCGCCTTCATTCAGGCCGCTGCTCACCATCACATGGCTGTCGCCCACTTCGCCGGCCACTTTGATCGACTGCATCACCACGGTCTGATCCGGCTGCAGCTTATAGACGAAGTCGCCATCCGGACCGCGCTGCACCGCCTGAGCCGGGATCACCAGGCCACCGGAAACAGTACGCACGCGCAGCCGCACGTTCACGAACTGGCCCGGCCACAACGCGCTCTTGGGATTGTCGAAAATCGCGCGCAGCTTGAACGTGCCGGTGCCGGTGTCGATCTGGTTGTCCACCACCTGCAATGCGCCGGTGGTATCCAGCGGATGCGCATCGGCGCGGTCCAGCGCGATCACTTCCAGCTTGTCCGCGCCACCCTGGAACGAATCGCGCACGGCTTCGAGATTCTGCTCCGGCAGGCTGAAGACCACGTACACCGGCTGGATCTGCGTCAGCGTGACGATCGCCGTGCTGGTGGTCACCACGTTGCCGGGGTCGACCTGGCGGATGCCGGCCACGCCATCGATCGGCGAAATGATCTTGGTGAAATCCAGTTGCACCTTGGCCGAGCGTGCGCTGGCCTCGTCCGCCACCACCGTCGCCTTGAGCTGGTTGACGTTGTTGCGGTAGGTGTCGATGTTCAACGCCGCCACGTAACCGTTGGCGACCAGCTTCTGGTTGCGGTCCAGCGTGCTGATGGCGGTGGACAGCGCGGCTTCGTCCTGCTTCTGCTTGGCCACGGCCTGATCGTAGGCGGCCTGGTAGGTACGCGGATCGATCTGGGCGATGACATCACCCTTCTTCACCGACTGGCCTTCCTTGAAGTTGATCGTCCACAACTGGCCACCCACCTGCGGATTGACCGTCACCGTATTGAGCGCGGTGACCGTGCCCAGCGCGGTGAGATAGACGGGCACATTCTGGCGGGCGGTGGGTTCCACCGTGACCGGCACCGGCGCATTGTCCTGGCCGTTGGCACCCGGCGGGCCGCCGTTCTGGCCGTTCTTGGCCTGATGATTGCCGGCGCCCGGTGCTTCTCCTGGTTTGTGCAACAGGCGGAAGGCGACTCCGCCCACCACCAGCACGGCAATCACGATCAACGCGATTTTCCAAAAACGCGACATGTGGAACTCCTGGGATGAACGACGGAACCACCCGACTCCGCCGGCGCGAACGATGCACTTTCTTGTTTACAGCATGCGAACAAGCATAGGTGCTGCTGAACGACCTTTGACAATGCCAGTTGACACAGGTGCCTTATGACCGATGGCACGGTCCGGGGAGCTTTAGGCGATAAGTGATCAGTGTTGCCTAATGTACCAAGCAGGCATGACCGTCAGCCTGCAGGCACCTGATCGCGCACTCTACTAAAGAATGAGGACAAATCGCCGCGGGATGGAGGCCACGATGTGGCAGGACGATGGCTTAACATGCCGCAGGCTTCGTCTATACTCGGACAATTATTGCCACGGCGCGCCATACGGCGTGTCATGGCACGGTCGCCAGGGGCGCCAAGGTACGTCACGGGGAGAACGTGGCGGCTTTCCAGGATTAATCATTCGATGACTGGAGTACTTGCGTGAGCGGTTCCATGAGCAAATCCGACCAGAGTTTCCTGCGTCAGTTCTCGCTGCTTATCGCCGGCCTCGGCGTGCTGACCCTGGTCCTGATCTTCACCGCCTGGACGATCTACGAGCACGAGCCGAAGGAAATCAATCCGAACGCCGCGCAGCAACTTTCTGCGAATCTCGCCCCCAACGGCGCCGTCTACGCGGGCAACACCGGCCGCGCCGCCATGCTGGCCGCGCAGGAAGCCGCCGCCAAGGCCGCCGCGGCGCAAGTCGCCTACGGCGGCACCACCGACGGCAAGACCATCTACGAAAACCTGTGCCACAGCTGCCACACCGCCGGCGTGGCGGGCGCACCGGTACTGGGCAACAAGGCGATGTGGGCGCCGCGCATCGCGCAGGGCCTGGACACGCTGATCAAGCACGCCACCGATGGCTACCATGGCCCGGACGGCAACTTCATGCCGGCCAAGGGCGGCAATCCGTCGCTGAACGATGCACAGGTGAAAGCCGCCGTGACGTGGATCGTGGATCAGGCGAAATAAGCGAAGGGAAAGAGGACAATAGGGATCAGCAAAGCGGGAACGCGTTTGGCGGCACCTTCGCTTTTAAACTATCCCCTTCCCTTTTCCCCCCTTCCCCTCGATGACTTCCTCCGATCCGTCCGCCTTTCCGGACCAGCTCACCGAATTTACCCTGCAAGGCCCGGCCGGCCCACTCGAGGCCATTGCCGATGTTGCCGAACGTCCCGGCGCGCGCCGTGGCGTAGCCGTGATCTGCCATCCCAACTCCAAGGATGGCGGCACCATGCGCAACAAAGTGGTGACCATGCTGGAGCGCAGCCTGCGCGAATGCGGCATGGACACGCTGCGCTTCAACTTCCGCAGCGCCGGTGAATCCGCCGGCGAGTACGACAACGGCCGCGGCGAGAGCGACGATCTTGCCGCCGCGGTAGCGTGGGTGCGCACGGTGCGCCCGAACGATGTGCTCTGGCTGGCCGGCTTTTCGTTCGGCAGCTACGTGACGCTGCGCAACGCCGTGAAGCTGCAGGCGCAGGCACTGATCAGCATCGCGCCGCCGGTAGGCCGCTGGTCGCACGAAACACTCGCCCTGCCCACCTGCCCTTGGCTGGTCGTGATGGGCGAGGAAGACGAAGTGGTGGAACCGCAAACGGTGTTCGACTGGATCGACAGCCTGGAACATCCGCCCGAATTGGTGCGCATGCCGGAGACCGGGCATTTCTTCCATCGACGCCTGATGGATCTGCGCGGTGCGGTGAAACATTGGATGCACGATCATCTGCCGCCCGTGCGCGAGTGACGTGCCCGGCAACTCCTGAGCGCCTTCGCATATCCTCAAGGCCGTCGTTCCCGCGCAAGCGCAATCAACTTGGCTTTTCGCGCAAGAATCTCGATGGATTCCCGCGTGCGCGGGAATGACGGCGGCAAGAGTTACAGATCAACGTCCACGTAAGATCGCTTCCCCATGACCGAACTATCCCCCAGCGTGCGTTACCAGGAAGGTGTCTCCGCGCACCGCTGGATGCCCGACCCCGCGCAACTCGCCGTGCTGCCGGAATTCGATCGCATGCACGCAGCCTTGTGCGCGCCGAAAGAAAACGGCAACGGCTTGCTGGGACGCCTCAAATCGCTGCTCGGCAGTGAAGAGCGCCAAGCGGTGCCTGGCTTGTATTTGTGGGGCAGCGTCGGACGCGGCAAAACCTTCCTGATGGATCTGTTCGCCGCCAGCCTGCCGCGCGGCGTGGTGCTGCGCCGTCACTTCCATCGCTTCATGGGCGAGGTGCACGAACACCTGCGCGAACTGGGCGAGCGACAGGATCCGCTGGTGGACGTCGCCGCGGGCATCGCCGAGCGCTGCCGCGTGCTGTGCCTGGATGAGTTCCTGGTCAACGACATCGGCGACGCGATGATCTTGGCCAACTTGATGGATGCCTTGTTCGCCCGCGGCGTCACGTTGGTGACCACGTCCAATACCGCGCCCGACAATCTTTACAAGGATGGTCTGCAACGCGCGCGCTTCTTGCCGGCGATCGCATCGATCAAGCAGCAGTGCCACGTCGTGGAAATGATCTCCGCGCACGACTGGCGCCTGCGCGCGCTCACGCATGCCCCGGTCTACCACACGCCGCCAGGCGCTGAAGCCGAGCGCGAATTGCAGCGGATTTTTTCCAGCCAGGCCCCGGGCGAGATCATCGAAGGTGGCGATATCGTCATCAATGATCGCCCGATTCCCGTGCGCAAACGCGCCGGGACCATCTTGTGGTTCGACTTCGCCGCACTCTGCGACGGCCCGCGCGCGGTCGCCGATTACATTGCGCTGGCCAAGACTGCGCCGGCGATCATCATTTCCAACGTGCCGCAATTCACCATCTACAGCGAAGACCCCGCCAAGCGCTTCGTGCAACTGGTCGACGAGTTCTACGATCGCCACGTAAAGCTGATTCTCTCTGCCGCCGCACCGATTACCGAGCTGTACGACGGCGAACGCCTGCGCGCAGAGTTCGGCCGCACCGAATCCCGCCTGATCGAAATGCAGAGCGAGGAATATCTCGCGCTGGAGCACCGTCCGTAATTCCAAACAAGCCGGCTTTCGCTGTACCTTGCCGCTTCCCACCTCGCCAAGGACCGCCGCCATGCTGACCATCATCGCCATTGCAGTGCTTGCCGGCGCACAACCTGCGACGTCATCGGATGACGCATTCTCCGCGCGAGTGCAACGCGCCAAGATGATCGAAGCCGGCCCCACCGGCCCGGCCTACCAGAAGCAACTCTGGGCCAAGATCGGCAATCCGATGACCGACGCCCTGAAAGCCTGCCTGGTCAGCAACGCACCCGCCGACAAATCCCCCTTTACGCTGGTCGCTGACATTTCCTCCGACGGTCATCCGTTGCGCGTGGACGTGCGTGCGCCGACGCCGGTCGCAAAATGCCTTGCTGGCCAGTTCTCGGCGTGGACTTTTCCCACACCACCCAAACTGTCGGATTCGGCGGATTACCCGATCGAGATCGATGTAAGCATGTAGGTGCGACGATGCAGGTTGCGATGCCATTCCTAGAAACGGTAGAGCATGTGCAACGGCAACGTCGCGCCGGCTGACGCAAGCCGACTGCGCTACGATCCGCGCGTCAATCCACGGAGCTGCCCGCATGCGCGCACCTACCGGTTCCGTCGTCGGACTCTGCTCCGCTTCCGCCACGATGTCGGCGATGGGCATGGCCTTTCTCGGTTATTGGGGCGTGCATGAGCCCACGCCATGGAACGCGCGCGACATCATTGTGGTGTGCTTGGCGTTCCTGAGTTTCTTCGCGCTGGGAGCGGCGATCTGGATCGCCACGACGCCGGTGCCCGAGGGCGCCATCGAACGTATCGCACCGGCGCGGCGCAGTTTTGCGGCAGGCCTGGTGCTGATGTGGCTGGGGATCATCGTCGCCATCGCGCGCTAGCGCCCCGGAAAAAATTCCTATCTTCCGCAAGCCCGTGTTCTGCTTGGCTTCGTGGTGCTTATCCACCGGCTATCCACAAATTATTGGGTTGACCGATCCCGGCCACCCCGATATGTTGTGCCCCGTCGGTCGCCACTCCCGATCATGTCGGGGGCTGGCTCGGGAATCCGGTGCAAGTCCGGAACTGCCCCGCAGCGGTAAGCGGAGACGAAAGCCCAGTCGCACTGGCCTTCACCGGCCGGGAAGCGGGGCGAGTAGGCGGATCGCGAGATCCACATCCGCAAGTCCGAAGACCTGCCGACACGGCATGGCCGGAGCGCCCTGCCGCCGGTGACGGTACGCCGCCACCTCAGCCCTGCGCGCGGGAGCAGGCGGTTGAGTCCAAAGGAATCTGTCCGCACAACCGGATGCTTTCCGGCCCGGACCGATTCCGCAGCCCGGAGCGCCCGACATGCAACCTATCGATACCGAATCGCGCGAACGCACTGACGTTCGCGCGGAAGTCTCCGCTTTTTCCGCCGACACCGAGACGTCGGCCACTGCCACGACCGTCACGATGTCCGCTACCGCTGAAGCACCTTTTGCCCTCACCCCGCCGCACAACCCCGGTCAGATGCGCGTCACCAAGCGCAACGGCCGGCAGGAAGTGGTCGACGTCAACAAGATCGTCCGCGCGGTCACGCGCAGCGCCGAAGGCCTGCACGCGGTCGATCCGCTGCGCGTGGCGCTGAAGACCATTGGCGGCCTGTACGACGGCGCCACCACGCAGGAGCTGGATCAACTTTCCATCCGCACCTCGGCCGCGCTCACCGCCGAAGAACCCGAGTACGGCCAGCTCGCTGCGCGCCTGCTCGGCGCGTTCATCGACAAGGAAGTGAGCGGCCAGGAAATCCAGAGCTTCTCGCAATCGATAGGACGCGGCGCGGAACTGGGCATCGTCAATGCGCGCCTGCGCGATTTCGTTTCCGCCAACGCGCGCAAGCTCAACGACGCGATCGATCCGCTCGCCACGCGCCGCTTCGAATACTTCGGCCTGCGCACGGTGTACGACCGCTATCTGCTGCGTCATCCGCAGCTGCGCAAGGTGATCGAGACGCCGCAGTATTTTTTCATGCGCATCGCCTGCGCGCTCGGCGGCAACGAGATCGGCGAGACGCTGGAGCTGTATCGCTTGCTCTCCTCGCTGGAATACATCGCCAGCTCGCCGACGCTGTTCAATGCCGGCACCGCGCACGAGCAGCTGAGCTCCTGCTTCCTGCTCGATTCGCCGCTGGATTCGCTGGAATCGATCTACGAAAAATACGGCGACGTCGCCAAGCTCAGCAAGTTCGCCGGCGGCATCGGCCTGGCCTATTCGCGCGTGCGTTCGCGCGGCTCGCTGATCAAGGGCACCAACGGCCATTCCAACGGCCTGGTGCCGTGGCTGAAAACGCTGGATGCCTCGGTCGCCGCGGTGAATCAGGGCGGCAAGCGCAAGGGCGCGGCCTGCGTGTACCTGGAACCGTGGCATGCGGATATCGAGGAATTCCTCGAGCTGCGCGACAACACCGGCGACGAAGCGCGCCGCACGCACAACTTGAACCTGGCCAACTGGATTCCCGACGAATTCATGCGCCGGGTGGAGCACGACGGCAACTGGTCGCTGTTCGATCCCAAAGTCGTGCCGCATTTCGTCGACACCTGGGGCGAGACGTTCGAGCGCGCGTATCACCAGGCCGAGGCCGACGGCCTTGCCGTGAAAACCGTGAAGGCGCGCGAGCTGTATGCGCGCATGCTGCGCACGCTGGCGCAAACCGGCAATGGCTGGGTGACCTTCAAGGATCGCAGCAACGCCACCAGCAACCAGACCGCCAAGCCGGAAAACGTCATTCACTTGTCGAACCTGTGTACCGAGATCCTGGAAGTGACCAGCGCCGGTGAAACGGCGGTGTGCAATCTCGGCTCGGTCAATCTTGCCCGCCACGTAGTGGATGGCGCGTTCGACTTCGCCAAGCTCGCCGGCACCGTGCGCACAGCGGTGCGTCAGCTCGATCGCGTGATCGATCTGAACTTCTATCCGATCGACACCGCCGCCACTGCCAATCGCAAATGGCGCCCGGTGGGATTGGGCGTGATGGGCTTGCAGGACGTGTTCTTCAAGTTGCGTCTGCCGTTCGATTCGGCCGAAGCGCTGGAACTGTCCACGCGCATTGCCGAGGAGATCTATTACAACGCCCTGGCGCAATCGAACGCCTTGGCCGAGCAGCACGGCGCACATCCCGGTTTCGATGAAAGCCGCGCGGCGAATGGCGAACTGCAGTTCGATTACTGGCCAAACGCGAAGCCGCATGATGCAGCGCGCTGGGATGCGCTGCGCGAAGCGATCAAGACCAACGGTTTGCGCAACTCGCTGCTGATCGCGATTGCGCCAACTGCGACGATCGCCTCCATCGCCGGCTGCTACGAGTGCATCGAGCCGCAGGTCAGCAACCTGTTCAAGCGCGAAACGTTGTCCGGCGACTTCCTGGTGGTGAACCGCTACCTGGTGGACGAGTTGAAGGCACTGGGTTTGTGGACTTCCGAGATCCGCGATGCGATCAAGCTGGCTGAAGGCTCGATCCAGGGCATCAACGCCATCCCGGAACGCCTGCGCCAGATCTACCGCACCGTGTGGGAATTGCCCCAGAAAGCGCTGATCGACCTGGCCGCCGCGCGCGGCGCATACATCGACCAGAGCCAGTCGCTAAACCTATTCATGGAGAACCCGAACATCGGCCAGCTCAGCTCCATGTACATGTATGCGTGGAAGTCGGGCGTAAAGACCACGTACTACCTGCGCTCACGTCCGGCGACGAAGATCGCCAAGACCACGGTGACCGCTTCGGCTGTTGCGGCACCCGTGCCGGATGCCCAGGACGCTGCGACCGCTGCGGTGTTCTGCTCGCTGGAGAATCCGGAGTATTGCGAGGCTTGCCAATAACCTCACCACCGTCATTCCAGCGAAAGCTGGAATGACGCCCTGGACATCTTCGCACCCTTAAAACCGAAGACATGTCACCCGCGCCCAACATGAAACCCTATCGCAATCGCAGCGGCCGCTCCGGCGTGAGCGCCTACGCGATCGGCGAGGGTTTCATCCTGGTGCGGTTCGTTCACGATGGCACTTACGAATACACCCACGCCAAGCCGGGCCGCATGCATGTGCGCAACATGCAGCGGCTTGCCGCAGCGGGCTTGGGACTGTCTACCTACATCAGCCGATTCGTGCGCGACAACTATGCGCGCAAGCTCGACTGAACACGCTCTTCAAAGGAACCTCCATGTCCGAACACATTCTTGATCCCGGCTTCGAACTCACGCTGCGCCCGATGCGCTATCCGGAGTTCTACGAGATGTACCGCAATGCGATCAAGAACACCTGGACGGTGGAGGAAGTGGATTTCTCGCTCGACGTCACCGATCTGAAGTCGAAGATGACCGATGCGGACCGCCATCTGATCCATCGCCTGGTGGCGTTCTTTGCCACTGGCGACACCATCGTGGCAAACAACCTGGTGCTGAACCTGTACCAGCACATCAATGCACCGGAAGCGCGCATGTATCTGTCGCGCCAGTTGTACGAGGAAGCGCTGCACGTGCAGTTCTACCTTACGTTGCTGGATACCTACATTCCCGATCCGAACGAGCGCAACAAGGCCTTCTCCGCGATCGAGAACATTCCCTCGATCCGGCAGAAGGGTGCGTTCTGCTTCAAGTGGATCGATTCCATCCAGAGCATGCAGCGACTGGAAACACGCGAGCAGCGCCGGCAGTTTCTGCTCAACCTGATCTGCTTCGCCGCCTGCATCGAAGGCCTGTTCTTCTTTGCGGCCTTCGCCTATGTCTACTTCCTGCGTTCACGCGGTTTGCTGCATGGCTTGGCGTCGGGCACCAACTGGGTGTTCCGCGACGAATCCGGCCATATGGCGTTCGCCTTCGAAGTGGTGCGCACGGTGCGCGCACAGGAGCCGGATCTGTTCGACGAAGACATGCGTGCGCAAGTGGAAGCCATGCTGGAAGAAGCGATCGCCTGCGAAACGCAATTCGCCGAGGACGTGCTTGCCGGCGGCGTCGCGGGCCTGTCGGTGAAGGACATGCGCCAATATCTGGAATACTGCGCGGACCAGCGCCTGGTGCAGCTCGATCTGCCGAAGAAATATGGTGCGAAGAATCCGTTCGACTTCATGGACCTGCAGGACGTGCAGGAAGTGACCAACTTCTTCGAGCGCCGCGTGTCGGCGTATCAGGTGGGCGTGGAAGGGGAAGTCGCGTTCGATATGGCGTTCTGAGTATGCTTTCGGCATGAACACACCACGGATCGTTCTCACCGATACGCCCGACGCTGCGGATGTCGCGGCAGTCCGCGAACGTCTTGGCCGCTTCAACCTGCAAGCGACCGGCATCGACGATCAACGCGCGCTTGCGGTGCTGGTGAAGGATCCCGCAACCAGCGAAGTACTGGGCGGTCTCACCGGTCGCACTTCACGCGGCGTGCTGTTCGTGGAAGTGCTCTTCTTGCCCGAGTCCCTGCGTAGCTCGGGATTGGGCAGCGAGCTGCTGCGCACGGCGGAGCAAGAGGCCGTACGCCGCGGCTGCCATCACGGCTTGCTGCATACCAATACTTTCCAGGCGCCAGAGTTCTACAAAAAGAACGGCTGGCATGAGTTCGGCGCCATTCCCAGCGACCCACCCGGTACCAGCCGCCTCTTTTTCCTCAAACAGCTCAGCGCATAACAACGCATATCACTGTATTGCGGGCTATGGCGAAAGTTGCACCTGGACACGTTCCGCCCATCCTGCGCAAGCGAAGTGCTTTTGCAGGATGGGCAACCGACCGCAGGGCCTTTGCAACGTCGCCCCGAGCGGGATGAATTCCGTGACAACCTGTATCCATCACGTCCAACTGCTGCTGTCGTCGTCGAAACCGCTGCTGTCGAAATTGGCGTCATCGAAATTGTCGGAGGTGAAATCCTGATCGCCACCGTTCGGCAAATTGTTGTTGCCGCTATCAAAGAAATTATTCTCGGTGACGTTCTCGATCACTTCCGGCTGTCCGCCACCAAAGCCGCCGCCAAAGAAGCCACCTCCGTGATGGCCGCCGAGCAAGCTCTCGATGCCGTCGAACAGGAACATGCCACCGGCCACGCCGGCTGCAGTGGTGGCGGCGTTCGCGAAGAAGCTCGAACCGCCGCTGGGCTGCGGTGCAGCGGGAGCACCGCCGAACAGGCGTTGCGTCCAACTCGGCGCGGGTGCCGGAGCGGCCTGCTGTTGCGGAAACGGCGGAGGATTTGCACCCCATGCCGAGGGCTGCACACCACCGAGGAAGCTACCGCCACCCTGCTGTCCAGTTGCCTGCGCCTGCAACTGCGCGATCTGCGCCTTCGCCGCATCCAGCGCGTGCTGCTGTAACAGGCAGCGCTGCACCAACAGGTAAACCGCATCGGGCTGGTTGGCCAGGCGCTGGTGGATCAGCGCATCGGCCTGCGCATCCTTGCTGACGCCGCTGACGGCGGCCAGGCGCTGAAGGAAATCGTCGAGGAGGGTTTGTTCTTGGGGAGTCATGGGATCACCGATGGGCTTTTGCGACGGCACGATGCCGGCAAGGCAGGAAGTATGCGCGGGATACATGACCTCAAGAGTGCCGGTCGTCCTGGTGGCCACAGGCAGTTCACGTTTCCTTAGGGCAGCGGACTATTGACTACATCTGTAGTCAGGCGTAGTTTGCCTACAACTGTAGTCACGAGCCCGAGCCATGCCCAAGCCATCCATCGGAGACCAGGAGCTGGCGCTCCTGCATTATTTGGCCGAGCACGAGAACGCGTCGGTGGGTGAAGTCGCCGCCGATTTCGGCGAGGCGCGCGGCCTGGCTCGTTCCACCGTGCTGACGATGATGGAGCGCCTGCGCGCCAAGTCCTATCTGAAGCGGCGTCATGTCAGCGGCATATATCGCTACAGCACCGCCACCGGGCCCAGCGAAGCGTTGAGCAATGCGGTGGGGCAGTTCGTGGAAAAGACCTTGTCCGGTTCGCTTTCGCCATTCGTGGCGTGGATGTCACAGAAAGGCGAAGTGAGCGACAACGAGCTGGCCGAACTGGAAGCGTTGGTGGCGCAATTGCAATCGCGGCGCAAGGAATCCTGACATGCATACCTTCACCTCGCTGGCCGAGCTCCTGTTCGCCCGTCTTGCCTGGACCTCGGCGCAAGCGGCGTTGTTGATCGCCGTGCTGTGGCTGGTGATGCGCTATCTGCCGCGACTTTCGCCAGCGGTGCGCTGCATGCTGTGGTGGCTGGTCGCGGCGCAACTCGTGCTCGGCATCTTGGTCAGCACGCCGGTGCAATTGCACTGGCTGGCACCGAAGGCTGCGGTTTCTGCAGCGGCCCTTGAGCACGCGGCCGTACAGGTGCACATGCATGCCGGCGCGCAGGCAACGCTTTCCGTGCCGAATGTCGACATATCCGAGTCTTCCCGGATGCCAATGTGGTCATGGTCGGCGGCCATCGTGATCGCATGGCTGTGCGTCCTGCTGTTGCAGCTTTTATCCACGGCACGGCAATGGCTGGAAAGCCGCGCGCTGGTGCGTCATGCACAGCCGGTGACCAGCGGCGCTTTGCTGGCGCTCTGCGCACGACAGGCGCACGCGCTAGGCATGCGCACTGTGCCGGCGTTGCGCATCTCGCATGCCATCGTGTCGCCGCAAGTCAGTGGATTGTGGCGCCCGGTGGTGTTGCTGCCGGCCGAGCAAACGCTGTCGAAGGACGAATTGGCGATGGCGATGGCGCATGAGCTGGCGCATATCCGTCGCGGCGACCTGTGGCTGGGTTGGATCCCGGCGATCGCTCAGCGCCTGTTCTTCTTCCATCCGCTGGTGCGATGGGCCATGCGCGAATACACGGTATACCGCGAGGCCGCTTGCGATGCGCAAGTGCTGCAGCGGCACGGTGCCGCACCACAAAGCTATGGCCATCTGCTGGTGCGCCTTGGCGTGGTCGATCCCATGCACGCCAGTCTCGCCGGCGCTTCTTCCACCTTTCAGAACCTCAAAAGGCGATTGATCATGCTGCGGCAAAACGAAACCACACCACGCGTGCGCAGTTGGCTGCTGGTCGCGGCGATCGCCGTGATCGGTGTAGTGCCCTATCACGTGACCGCGGCGCAGGCGGCCACGGCGACAAAAGCGCCATCCGCGAACAACGGCGATGCCTACGTACCGCCCGTTCCGCCGGCGCCTCCGCCGCTACCCGCCGTACCACCGCTGCCCCCGGAGCCGGCGGCACCCGCGCCACCGGCCCCGCCTGCACCTCCCGCCGCACCCGACTTCCATGCACGACATGTGCACGTTGCCACGCACACCGATGCGGATCATGGCTTTGCCTTGCTGGATGGCGACATGGTGATCGTCAATGGCAGCGACGTCGACCTCGGCGAAGCGCAACGCCTGCACAAGCAAAACGAACCAATGTTATGGCTGCGCCAGCACGGCAAGTCCTACGTGATCCGTGATAGAGATGTCATCAAGCAAGCCGAAGCTGCCTATGCGCCCTCCACGCGCCTCGCCCAGGCGCAAGGCGAACTGGCCGGCAAACAGGGGGAACTGGCCGGCCAGCAGGCGGCACTGGCTGCGCGCCAGGGCGAATTGGCTTCGCGCCAAGTCGAGCTGGAAGGCCGGCGCACCGCCGTCGAGGCGCAACACGACGCATTGCGCGCTGCCGGCGCGTCGGCGGAGGACAGCGGGAAGGCAAGCCTGGATAACGCGCTCCGTGACATCGACAAGGAACAAGCCGAGATGCAGCGCCAGAACATGCAGTTGGATCAAGCCCATGCCGCACTCTCCAAGCAGGAGGCCGAGCTTTCCAAGCAGGAAGACGCGATGTCGAAGCAGGAGCAATTGAGCTCGCAGGAAACGGATCGGCAGATGGACAAGGTGCTGAGTGAGGCGATCGCCAAGGGATTGGCCACGCCCGCCGATAAGTGATGTGTCAAGAACGAGCGTAGGTTGGGATGCAAATCGCAACATCGGGACCTCAGGCGAGGCGTTTCCTCCAACCTACGCGCCGATCTTTTGCAAAACCGCCATCACCTGCGTCTGGGCCTGCGCTGGCGACCACGCAGCAATCTGCACCAGCGTATGCGTGCGACGCAGATAACGGATTACTTGCAGGCCGAGCCAGTAACCGCTGCGATTGGGCAAGCCTTGCTGATATGGCCTGGGTGCAGCATTGAACCAGCGCTTGAAGATTTCCGGATGCGCGGGATCGATCGCCTTGCTGCGCGCATCCGCCAGGAAACGCCGGGCGATGTCCGGCAGTCGGCTCTCAGGAATGGTGCCGAGCTCATCCTCGAGCAGCAATTCGGCATCCGTATGGCCCGGTGAAAGTTCGCCGCTTACATAGGTGGCCAGGCCTTCCTCGAACAACGGCAAAGTCAGTTCGGCATCCGGCATCACACCGTCGTTGCGAATGCCTGCATGCTGCGCATGATAAAGATGAAAGAGTTCGTGCGGCACGACGATGTCGAGCTGTGCGTGCTCCATCAGCAGGGAATCGACGGCAAATGCCAGCACCGGCTTGCCGTCACGCAGCACGCCGCTTTTCGCATCGAAGTTGGGCGCGAGCACGATGGTGACCGGCGGATGCGGATCCGCATCGGAAAACAGCGCCTTGAAGCGTATCGACTGCTTCGCAACGGCATCCTGCAGCGCCTGCACTTCCGCGGGAATGCCGGCAGCCAGTGCGGGATATCGCGCAAAACGCGCGCGCAGCCAGATTTGCCTGCGCGCCTGCCAGTAGGGATCGTGCTGCTTTTCCCATACCACCGCATCGTAGACATCGCGGCGCGGCGCCTCGATGTCGCGGTTCCACGCCTGCTCCTGCTGCAGGAAAGGCTTTCCTTCAGCAGCGGACCAGAACGCGGTAAACGAACGCGTGATGGATGGCGCTTCCGCACTCCATGCGGGCGCGGAAGCGACGAGCAGCAGCACGAATCCGAACGCTCTGCTGCTCGCCGGCATCACATCATTTCCACGGCCACGGCTTCAATGCGTATTCCTTCGGCGCCGTATCGCCGGCGAGGTACTGCACGAAGTAATCCCAGCGACGGCGCGTGACGTACGGCGTATCGGCGGCATAGCCGTGATGCATGTTGGGCAGCAGCAGCATGTCGAAATCCTTGTTCGCCTTGATCAGTGCCTCCACCACCAGCAGCGTGCTGTAGGGCGGCACGTTGTCGTCGAGCGTACCGTGCACCAGCATCAGCTTGCCCTTGAGGTTCTTGGCGATGAGCTGGTTGGCCTGGTTGTCGTAATTGGTACTGCCGTCCTTGTTGGTGACCAGCAGGCCCTGCCACTTCTCGGCCCAATCATCTTCGTACAGGCGGTTGTCGTGGTTGCCGCTTTCGGCCCAGCCCACCTTGAAGAAGTCCGGATAACTGAACATGGCATCCGCGGTCGTATTGCCGCCGCCGGAATGGCCCCAGATGCCGACGCGCTCCAGATCGACCCACGGATAACGCTGACCTAATTGCTTGATGGCGGTGACTTGATCCGGCAGCGTGTTGTCGCCCATCTTGCCAAACCATGCATCGTGGAATGCTTTGGAGCGCCACGGTGTGCCCATGCCGTTGATCGCCACCACCACGAAGCCCAGTTCGGCCAGCGACTGGTTGTCGCCTTCCGCCGGCGCGAAACCGAAGGTGCGCACCGAACCGGTCTGCGGGCCTGGATAGACGTAATCGACCACCGGATATTTCTTCGACGGATCGAAATGCGTTGGCTTGAACATCAGGCCATACAGATCGGTCTTGCCGTCACGCGCTTTCACCACGATCTGTTCCGGCGACTGCCAGCCGGTGGCGAGCAGGCGCTTGATGTCGGCCTTGGCCACCGTGGTGATGACATGCCCATCGTTGGCATCGCGCAGCACGGTCACCGGCGGTTGTGTCGTGGTGGAGTAACTGTCGACGAAATATTTGCCGTCATCGGACAAGCTGATGGTGTGATCGGATGGCTCCGGCGTGAGCAACACCGGTTCGCCGCCATCCAGGCTGACCTTCCAGAATTGCTGGTAGTACGGATTGACGCCCGACGTACGACCCACGCCACGGAACCACACGGTGCGCGTCTTCGCATCCACGCGCAGCACTTCGGTGACGTTGCCCTGGCCAGTGGTGATCGCGTGCTTGAGCTGGCCGTTGCTGAGGTCGTACAGATACAAATTGCCCCAGTCGTTGCGCTCGCTGAACCAGATCGCTTCGTGCGTGTCGGGCAGGTAGCGCCAATTCACTTCACCGTTGCCGCTTTCGTAATAGGTGGCGACGTCTTCATGGAACACCGTGCGCACTTCGCCGGTTTTCGCATCGGCGATGCGGAAGGTTTCGTGCTTGTGGTCGCGCGAGGTGGAAACGAAGGCCACTGTCTTGCCGTCGGGCGACCATTTCACGTCGTCCCAACCGCCGTTGCGGCCGCAACTCACGTCGTCGCATAGCGAGGAACGATGCTGATCCGGCGGCATCTTCACGCGCACCACGGCACGCGTGGGCACATCGATGATCACTCGCTCGATCATGGTGACGTATTCGTCGCCCGCCAGCGGATATTTCCAGGACTGCAGTTCCGGATGGCCGAGCTTGGTGGTGACCAGGTACATGTCGCCGGTCTTGCGCTGATCCTGTTGGAAGGTGGCGATCTGCCTGGAATCGGGCGACCACTCGACGATGGCCCGGTCGGTATGCTGCCAGCCGGCGTTGTCCGTGGCGTAGCCGAAGTTCTCCACGCCGTCGGTGGTGAGCTGGGTTTCCTTGCCGGTGGCGACGTCGCGCACCCAAAGATTCCAGTTGCGGATAAAGGCTTCCTGCTTGCGGTCGGGCGACAGTACGCCCGGTTCCTTGCCGGTTTTCACCAGCGTGCTCTTGTCCACGCATGTGCCGGCGGATTTCAGATCGCACAGGTAATGCTTGTCGCCGATCGCGATGTCGTCACGCCCATCGGCCGCAACGCGGTATTCGGTGACGCGAAGCTTGTCGGCCTTGATGTCCTTCTTGCCGGCCTTGACCAACGCGGCGGCGAGCTTGGCCTGATCGAGCAACGGCGAGGCCTTGCCGTTCGTCGCATCCATGCGCAGGTAATGGTCGCCGCTGGCGTCGTGATCGAGGTACCAGAAATGCGTGCCGTCCAGCCAATGCACCGTGTCCACCATGTGGTCGACCAGCGGTGTCGTGTTGTATGCCATGTAGCGCTCGGCCTGCGCATAATCCTGCGCGGTCAGCGTACGGCCCACGGCCATCGCGCCCGGGGCCGCGCCCAGGGTCAGCAGTCCACATACCAGCGCGCCATGCAGACGCGACATGCCGATTTTCGAACGCATGTTTACTCCCATTGAAAACGAATGGCCGCCGCGGCAGCCGCCCCCATCTTGTCACCACCTTTCATCGTAATGCGCGCGGCGGCCGACCACCCCTGCCAAAGGTCCTCCCGCTTGCGCGGCGTCCGAGACTGCCTGTTTTTCGTTGACTCCATGCCTTTGCTCGCCAAGGAGGACCAGAAGTCGCAAAATCCTGGTGACCCCGACAGCCGGAGTGGCCGCATGTCGCAGCACTACACCATCATCGGCAACTATATTTCCCCGTACGTGCGCAAAGTGCTGGTGTGCATGGAGCTGAAGGGGCTCGACTACCGGATCGATCCGATGACGCCCTTCATCGGCAATGACGATTTCTGCCGCCTGAGTCCGTTGCGCCGCATACCCGTACTGATCGATGGCGAACTGGTGCTCAACGATTCCTCGGTGATCTGCCAATACCTGGAAGACAAGCATGCACAACCCGCGCTCTATCCGACCGACATCGCGCAACGCGCGAAGGCAAGGTGGTTGGAGGAATACGCCGATACGCATCTGGCGGATGTATTGATCTGGCGATTGTTCTATCAGGTGGCGATCCGCAAGCACATCTTCCACGAACCCACGGACGAGGCCGTCGTACAGCGCGCACGCGAGGTGGAAATTCCCGCCGCACTCGATTACCTGGAAACGCAATTGCCTGCGGAAGGTTTCATCTTCGGCGAGCTGTCCATCGCCGACATCAGTCTCGCCTGCTATTTCCGCACCGCCTCGTTCGTGCGCTACGCCGTGGATGCGGAACGCTGGCCGCGCGTGGCTGCGTTCGTGCAGCGGATGCTTGCGTTGCCAGCGTTCCAAAAGCTGGCGCGATTGGAAGAAAGCATCCTGCGGATTCCGCTGGCGCAGCAGCGCGAGGCGCTGGCCGCTGCCGGCGCACCGCTTACCCGCGAAACCATGGGAACCCACGCCCCGCGGCATGGCTTGCCGCGGGGCTGAGGCCGCATCACGGGTAAGGATCGACGTACGAGGTGTTTTGCCAATACATGCCGTCGCGATAAAGGGCGGCATCGTAGTCCACATGGTGGATCACTCCATCATCCGGATCGAACACATGCAGCTTGTAACCTTGTGCAAGCTGCACGATGCCGACGATCACCACCCAATGGCCGTTCTGATAATCGGGATTCGGGCTGGGCACCGGCAGCGCATTGCCGACGATCGCAAGCAACGGCCGGCCGCGATGAATCTCGTCGCTGATTTCATCGCGCGTAGGAAGGGGATGGTCGTCGGTGTTGTTGCCGAACCGGAGATCCTCCAGCGCCGCGGCGGCCGATTGCTGCATGTGAATGTCCGCGTGCACGTTGTTGTGCGAAGCGACCGCCCAGGCGTCCGCCAACGCCTGGTCGCTTACATAGGATTGCCCGCCCGAAAGCCCGAGCCGGTTGTACCAATTGACGATTTCGCGCGCGGCACAGGCCCAGCATGAATTGGGATCGGCCTGTCGCGCGGTAGGGAAATGCTGCAATACGGGCATGTGTCATAGCCTCCTGAAAAGGGAATGGATGTTGTGTTCGCTCGAGTCAGCCGCCAACGACGGCTTATTACCGTCTCTGTTCACCACTACGTCGCCGCCATCCGCATGAACGCGAACAGCGTTGAGGAATGCATGCCTTTCATGGACGTCGGCCAACGGCGTGCGTGAAAAGTCCCGTGCGCAAGAAATGACGAGGCGCGCCATCACGCGCAGCACTGCCGTTGGCGAGCCACGTGAAAGTTCTGTCGAGAAGCTCGGCACGAGTGATGCTTCCGGTTCATGCCCATCTCGCGGCAGACCAGTCCTTTCATCCAAGTCATTCACGAGAAGGCCCAGGAAACGTCCAAGACCGTTGCACGTACACTGATCCGGGGGGAGCACGGTGGAAACGAAGGAATGTTCCACCGAGGATGATCAAGCATCCTCGGCACAGGCGCTGCGCGCCGCCAACGTCAAGCGAGCAAGATTGTTCCACGACATGCCCGAGCCGTTGATCCAGCACGTGGCCATGCATGCAAGTGAACGCCGCCTGCAAGGCGGCGATGTGCTTTTCCTGAAAAACGACCCGCAGGATTTCATCGCCATCGTGGTCGCCGGCTGCATTCACACTATCGTGCATGGGCCCGACGGACGCGAATTGATCGTCGACAGTTTTGCGGCCGGCGACGTCGTCGGTGAAACGGCCCTAATCGACAACAAGCGTCGCGATACGGCAGCTTTGGCCTGTGGATCGACGCGCGTGCTGATATTGCGCCGGCATCATTTCGCCGTATTGATGGCCGAGCCCACGTTTCTCAACCGTCTGCTGACGCTGCTGTCGTCAAGGCTGCGCGACGCGGCCACATTGGTCGAATCGCTAAGCCTGCATCGACTCGAATCGAGGCTGGCGCGCTATTTCCTTTCCGCAGTGGACGAATGCGGGCGCGAAGTACCCGACGGAATCGTGATTCCGATGCCGCCAAGTCAAAGTCTGCTTGCCTCGATGGTGAACGCCAGCCGCCCCAAGCTCAACGCGCAGCTGCAAGCCTGGCGCCGTAGCGGCCTGGTGAGCTGGACGCAGGATTCGCTGTTGATCACCGACGTGGATCAACTACGCAGCATGGCGTACGCAGCCGCTTCCTGAAGTTGATTCCGGCGCAGCGCAATGCCGCTGACGAAATATTTCCCTCACGCATAAAAAACACCGGAGACAAGACGTCTCCGGTGCGGTGCTTGCCGAACACCCGCCTTACTGTTGGCGGAATGCGTTGAGCACCGTCAGCAAACTGGTGAGATTGTCGGCAACGCCGGTCTGCGCCACTTTCTCCGTTGCGCCGGCTGCCGCCGTGGTGTCCAGGGTGTAGATCTGCATCACGCCCTGATTGGCCGCTGCCTGCGACAGCGTGTTCTGCTGCTGTTGCGCAGCCACGGCGTTCTCGAACAGGATGCCGGTGGAATGCGCCATGGTCTGGTAGATGGAACCCAGCGCCATGGCCGGCGCTTCGCCGATGACCTTGACGTTGGATTGGGTTACTGCATCGGTGATCTGGTTGTTGACGGAAGTCGGATAAGCCATGTTGTTCTCCTTCGTTCAGTGGAAGAAAGCTGCGATCAATGCGATGAAGCGCCGATCGCCTGTATTACTGGCGGAACGCGTTGAGGACGGTGAGCAGACTGGTCAGATTGTCCGGGACACCCGTCTGCGCCACTTTCTCGCTCGCGCCCGCCGCCGCCGTGGTGTCGAGGGTGTAGATCTGCATCACCCCCTGGTTGGCGGCCGCTTGCGTTAGCGTGTTCTGCTGCTGTTGTGCAGCTACGGCGTTCTCGAACAGGATGCCGGTGGAGTGGGCCATCGTCTGGTAAATGGAACCCAGCGCCATGGCGGGGGCTTCACCGACGACTTTGACATTGGATTGGGTGACCGCATCGGTGATCTGGTCATTGACTGAGGTAGGAAATGCCATCTTTTGCTCCTTGGTTGGATGCGCGATACGTTGCGCAGGTACGAGAACGTCGAACGAGGTGGATCGTGAAGGGTTTGCCTAGTTCGACGAGGGACCACCGCCTTGCGGCGCGGATGAAGCGGGCGACTGTGTCGTGTGCGGCGCATTCGCCGGTGCAGCGTTTTGCAATTGCTGTTTGGCGATGCCCAATTCGGCAATCGCATTCTGGAGTTCTTGCTGCAGGCGCCCGAACGTTTGCTGGAAATTCTGTTCCACCTCGCTCTTTACGAGGTTGGCGAGCCGATCGGCGATCTGCGCGATGGCCATGCCGCCCGCGCCCGGCAAGCCCTGCCCCGCCGCATTCAAGGTGGAAGGCCGCAGATCGGCCAGCGTGCGCGCCGCCTGCACCACTCTGAGGATGGCGTGCTCCTCCCGTTCCTGCGCTTGCAGTGCCTGTGCCGCAGTGCCCTGGATTCTTTGCAGCACGTTGCGAATGGTCGAATCGGTTCGCTTGAGCCCTTCCTTGACGGCCTGCGCTGCCTGCGCTCTTGCGTGTGCAGCAGGATCACCAGATGGCGGAGGCGCGTTCGCGGCGGCGTCGCCAGATGTTCCATTCTGAAATTGCTCCAGCTCTTGCTCTTCCGCGGGCGTGAGCGGCCGTTTCAGCCATGCTTCGGCCACGCGCCGCAGCGCGTCGGCGATATCCGGTTGCGTCTGTGTCATAGCGTTGTTCCATGCAAAGGTGATGACGTCAGCTTGGCTTGGTGTTGGCGAGCAAGCTGCTGTACTTGGAAATGCTCTGGTCGATCTTGTCGATGGCGAAGCTGGCCGCATCGCCTTCGATGGCGCCTGCTGCCGCTGCGATAACCGCAGCCGCGCCCATTAGCAGATCCGTTACCAGCGCGCCCAATGCGTCCTCCGCAGCACCCGGTATGTTCTGCTTGACGATGTTTTCGGTCATCTGCTTGAGCAGCACCGCCTGGCTGGCGAGCGCCACCTTGCTGACACCGTCGAAATAAGTCGCCGCCGATTGCGCAACCAGGCCCGCGGCCTGGCTGATCATCATGTCCGGCCCGGTGGCGATCTGCGCCGGAGCGTAGCTCGCCGTTTCCGCATTGGTCAGCGTCACCGCTTGAACGATCTGATTGTTCAAGGCGCCCGTCGGCGGCGGCGCATTGGCCGCGCGCGCCACCATCAACTTGTTCATCTGCGACAGCGGCGTTTCCGGCGGTGACGGAATGGGGGCCGGTGTCGGAACCGGTGTTGGTGTTGGTGTTGGTGTTGGTGTTGGTGTTGGTGTTGGTGTTGGTGTTGGTGTTGGTGTTGGTGTTGGTGTCGGTGTCGGTGTTGGTGTCGGTGTCGGCGTTGGTGTTGGTGTTGGTGTCGGTGCTGCCGCAGCAGTGGCTGCAGCGTCGGCATTGGAAGCGGCCGCCTTGCTGCTCGCAGTTGGACGCCTCGCCTTCTTCAATTTGTCCCAGATTGCCATGCGCGATTCCTCTTAGCGGATGCCTGCAGTCAAGGCTCGCGCCCGGTCATTCCCCGATCGCCATGATCAAGGCGGCGGCTTTCGACACCACCGCGGTGGATATCTGATTGAGCGATTGCTGGCTCTGTACCGCGTTCTGCATGGAAAGACCGGCCGAATGGCTGGCGACTTGATACAGCGAAGCAATGGCTTGTGCTGGTGCTTCGGCGACCACCTTGACGTTGGTCTGGGTGACTGCATCGGTGATCTGCGCGTTGACTGCCGTGACGTCCGCCATGGAATGCCCCTCAAAGAGTCGGGTGGAAAGAACGAATGGATGGAAGAACGATTGGTCCGGTGTTTTGTGAATTCATCTGTCGCAACGATGCGAACGCTGGCGGCGCACACCTTCTTCCGCTGCTTGCCGCAACGTACGTCGCAACAATTCCACACGTTTTCGAGCCAGCCCTTCGTTGATGTGCAGCTCGCCGGCAATCGCCGCGTATGGCAATTCCTGCTCGAATTTCAGCGCGAATAGCTGACGCTTCTCGGCGGATAGCTCGTCCACTGTGGCCGCAATGGACGAAAGTGTTTCGTTGAGCTCCAGCACCCGCGAGGGCGTTGGCGATCGCGCGGCGATTTCCGGCGAATGGTCTTCGTCCAGATCAGGCGCCGGACGCATCACACGGCGCTCGCGATCGGCGTGGCGCACGCTATCGAGAAACACGTGATTGAGCACGATGAACATGAAGCCTTCCGGATTGCGAATGCGCGCCGGCATGCGACGCATGTAGAGCAAAGTCTTGAGAGCCGTATCGGCTACGAGCTCTTCGGCAGCCGGGCGATCGCCCTTCATCAACTGCAAGGCGCGCCGTTCGAGATCGAAATGGATCGTCCGCCATGCACGCTCGAAAGATTCATCGTCGCGGCATGCACCATCGCTTGTATTTGAAGTTGATGAGGCGGCAGTGTCCTGATTCATGTCCTTATCCCCTGCGCTAAGTGCAGGGAGATTGGCGATGAACCCTTCGATGTCGCTGTTACTTGGGTGACACTTGCATCACAATTACGCAAATGCCCCGAAAGGTGATTTTTGACGTGAAAATCGCGTCATTTTTCACGCAACAAACACAGTCGTGCATGTATGCAGTCGCGCGTCCCGATCAGCTCGCACTGACGCAAGCGGCATCCATGCAATCGAAGATTGCAACGTCGAAGCAAGCAGATCAGAGCTGCTTCTCCATCACTTCCACTAGCCAATCGACAAACACGCGCAACCTCGCCGGCATCTGCCGGTGCGGCGGATACAGCACGGTCACCGGCAATGATGGCGGTGGTGTCGTGGACAGAATTTCCTTGAGCTTGCCGTTCGATACGGCGTCCACCATGTGATAGCGCGGGAATTGCGCAATCCCCAGGCCCGCTTCGCAGCACGCGCGATACGCTTCGACACCGCTGACGGTGACGCGTCCGGGCAGGATCACTTCGCGCCGCTTGCGCCCGACCATGAATTCCAGCGGTTCGGTGCGATGCGTGGTGGGCGATGCCCAGTTCACCGCGTAATGCCCGTTTTGCAGATCGGCAAGGTTGCGCGGCATGCCCTGGCGACGGACATAGTCCGCGCTGGCGACTGTGACCTGCTCCAGCGTGCCGACGCGCCGGCCGACCAGGCCCGAATCGGACAGCGTACCCACGCGCAACACGCAATCGACGCCTTCACGCAACAAGTCGACGAACTTGTCGCCGGTACCGATGTCCAGCTCGATCAACGGATAGCGCGCAAAGAACGCCGGCAACGATGGAATCAGCCACATGCGCGCGGCTGGCGCGGGCAAGTCGACGCGCAGTCGTCCGCGCGGCTGCACCCGCGCATGGCGAAAATCCGCCTCCACCGCATCGACGTCGGCCAGCAGGCGCACGCAATGGCTGTAATACGCTTCGCCTTCGGGCGTGGCGCGCACGCGGCGCGTGGTTCGCTGCAGCAGTTGCGCGCCCAGCCGCGCCTCCAGCCGCTTGATGGTATGGGTGACGGTGGCGCGCGGCAGGTTGAGGTCATCCGCGGCGGCAGTGAAGCTGCCCAGATCCACGATTCGCATGAACAGTCGCATGGCGTCGAGGCGATCCATGGATTGTTGATCTCAATGAAATGGTGAAGTCCATTATTGAGCATTTATCGCAGCACCGCATCGGCCGAAGATGCGTTGCTGCGCTACCACTCCCCAACGAGGCGACATCATGCAGACACGCACACTCGGCAAGAACGGTCCCCAGGTTTCCGCCATCGGCCTCGGCTGCATGGGCATGAGCGATTTCTATGGCGCGCGCGACGATGCGCAATCCATCGCCACCATCCATCATGCGCTCGACCGCGGGCTGAGCTTGCTGGACACGGCCGACATGTACGGCCCGCACACCAACGAAGAACTGGTCGGCAAGGCGATCAAGGGTCGCCGCGAGCAGGTGTTCCTGGCCACCAAGTTCGGCGTTCTGCGCGATCCGTCCAACCCGTCACTGCGTGGCATCAACGGACGCCCGGACTACGTGCGCGCCAGTTGCGACGGCAGCCTGAAACGCCTGGGCGTGGATCATATCGATCTGTACTACCAGCATCGCGTGGATCCGAACGTGCCGATCGAGGAAACCGTCGGCGCGATGGCGGAACTGGTGGCGGCCGGCAAGGTGCGTTATCTGGGCCTGTCGGAAGCTTCCGCCGAAACCATCGAACGCGCCAGCAAGGTGCATGCGATCAGCGCGCTGCAAAGCGAGTTCTCGCTGTGGACGCGCGATCCGGAAGAGGACGGCACGCTGGCGATGTGCCGCAAGCTGGGCATTGCGCTGGTGGCGTACTCGCCGCTGGGACGCGGCTTCCTCACCGGCGTGATCACGCGGCCGGAGGACTTCGACGAGGACGATTTCCGCCGCAGCAATCCGCGCTTCCAGGGCGAGAATTTCGCGCGCAACCTGCAACTGGTGAAACAGGTGGAAGTGCTCGCCGCGGAAAAAGGCTGCACGCCGGCGCAACTCGCCTTGGCCTGGTTGTTGGCGCATGGACAGGACATCGTGCCGATTCCGGGCACGCGCCAACGCGCACGCCTGGATGAAAACATCGGCGCTCTGGCCGTCACGCTGAGCGGGGACGAGCTGGCGTCGATCGATCGCATCTTTCCACCACAAGCCGTCGCCGGCGCACGCTATGCGCCGGCAGGCATGGCGACGATCGGGAGGTAAGCCGACATGAACATGGTCCAGCGCTTCCAGCCAGAAAACGTGTTCGCGTTCCCGGGCATCCGCGCGAGTGTCCGGGTCGGCCAGTTGCTGTTCGTATCGGGCCAGGTGCCGCTGGGCTCGACCGGCGAACTGGTGGGCGTGGGCGATTTTCGTGCGCAGGCCGAGCAGGTGTTCATCAATCTCGGCGAAGTGCTCGCCGCCGGTGGCAGCGGGTTCGACCGTGTGGTGAAGCTCACCGCGTTCTTTGTGGATATCACGCGCGACCTGCCTGTGTACCGGGAGGTGCGCAACCAGTTCATCGACGCGGAACATGCTTGCGCAAGTTCGGCAGTGCAGGTGAGCAAGTTGTTTCATCCGTCGGTGTGGCTGGAAGTGGAGGCTGTTGCGCTTTGCAGGGAGTGAAAGCGCGCGGCAGCTACATTTCTTGCTCGGCGTTGGTCCGCCTCACCGTCATTCCGGCGAAAGCCGGAATCCAGTCTGAGTATGCGTCCGAAGGACACAAAGCCGATTTTGGGTGCTTCGCACAGCGTATCTGAACCGGATTCCGGCCTTCGCCGGAATGACGATGAAGCAGGGAACACCATGCCTCGAAGAGGGAACCGTCCCTTGGCATTACAATGCTCCCATGACCACCCCCGAACACTCCCCGCTCGGCAAGCACACCGTCTACGCCGACCGCTACGATCCTTCCCTGCTGTTCCCGATTCCTCGACAGATCAAGCGCGACGAAATCGGCGTGCACGAACCGCTGCCGTTCCAGGGCGTGGATATCTGGAACGCCTATGAATTGTCGTGGCTGGACATGCACGGCAAGCCGATGGTCGGCGTGGCGGAATTCCACGTGCCGGCGCATTCGCCGAACATCATCGAATCCAAATCCTTCAAGCTGTATCTCAACGGTTTCGCGCAGGAACCATTGGCGAATGTGGCGGCGTTGAGCGCTCTGCTGCAGCAGGATCTCACGCGTGCCGCCGGTGCGGTGGTGACGGTGACGATCCGCTCGCCACGCGCCGCGCAGCATGTGTTCGCCGACTTGGCCGGCGATTCGATCGACAGTTTGCCGGTGGCGATCGATCACTACGGTCCACCGCGAGCGGAGTATCTTAAATCCGATGCAAGCGCGGGAATCGTCGAGGAAACGCTGGTTTCCGATCTGCTGCGCTCCAACTGCCCGGTGACCGGCCAACCCGATTGGGGCAGCGTGCAGATCGCTTACCGCGGCGCGCCGATCGATCGCGAAGGCCTGTTGCGCTATCTCGTATCGTTTCGCACACACAACGAATTCCACGAGCAATGCGTGGAACGCATCTTCGTCGACGTGATGAAGCATTGCGCGCCGGAACGGCTGAGCGTGTACGCGCGCTATACGCGTCGTGGTGGTTTGGACATCAATCCGTTTCGCAGTACCAAGCAGGCTGAGCCAGGCAATCTGCGCGGGGCGCGCCAGTAGATTCAATCCTGAACCTAGCAAGCATCTTCATGTCTCGTCATCCCAGCGAAAGCTGGGATCCAGCGACTTTTAGCAGAAAGACACTGGATTCCAGCTTTCGCTGGAATGACAAGTGTTGGGCCTCCTCAAGTTCGGGAGCAGTGCTCGGTCGTAGCAGGGCGGAATAGCACCCCGGCCTGCCACGCAACATCAGAACGTATAACGCACCGTCAACATCGCCGACCAACGCGATACCACACGGCTGGGATCGTAGAACCCGCCGTCATAGGTCTGCAGCGGCTGCGCCTGATAGTTGCCGCTCTTGTCGGTGGGCAGGCTGTAGACGTACTGGCCTTGCGCATTCACCCCGGCATAGTTGACCAGCGTGCGCGTCGGATAGATGCCCGTGGTGCGCTGCTGTCCCCAATCCGAATTCAAGAGATTGAGCACGTTGTAGATGTCCAGCCGAATCTCGCCCTTGTTGCCGGGGAAGATGCCGGGAATCTCCTGCGCGAAGCTCATATCCAGCTGATTGAACCATGCCGTGCGAGTGGCGTTGCGGCTGGCGATCTGGCCGCGATGATGGCTAAGGTAATCATCCGAGCCGATGAAGTTCTCGAACTGCTGGATCGTCTGCGCGCTGGTGCCCGGGGCAAACGCCACCTTCGGATCGTTCACTGCCGGGATGTACACCGGCTCGAAACCGGCGATCGCCAAACCCGGCGCATTGGTGCCGTTGGCGTCGTTGCCGAACACCCAGGTGTAGGTGTTGCCGTCGCGGCCGGAATAGAACAACGAAACCTTGCTCTTGTAGTCACCGAAGAAGGCGTGCTGCCAATCCAGCGCAAGCTTCACGCTCTTGCCGGTCTGGTAGTTCGACGGCGCGCTATCTGCATCATTCGGGTTGACGCGCGCGATACGCGAATAGCCGTTGATGGCGATGGTGTCGGTGCCAGGATCGACATCCTTGGCGCGGTTGTAGCTGAACGACAGAGTGCCCGACAGATCGGCATTGAACGGCTTGCTCAAGGCCAGCGTGATCGAATCGGACGATCCCTTGTTGGTATTGGTGAGCAAGGTGGATGCGGGACTGAACGCGCGGTTCTGGTTGACCAATGCATCGGCGGGCTTGCCCGCTTCACCCGGCGTACGCCAGTACTCGAGGCGGCCGTCCGGCAGCCTGCCGGTGGGCGCACCGACATTCAGCACCTGATACAGGATGCCGTCCTTCACCTGGATGTGCTCGTATTCGGCGCTGGCCATCAGGCCCCACCACGGCAGTTCGCGATCCAGCGCCAGGCTGAATTTCCACGCGCTGGGCATCTTGAAGTTCGGATCGACCACATCGATGGAACCCGCGCCGCCGCCGGCGGGAATGTGCTGTCCGAACGGATCCGGACTGAACGGCGCCGCGCCGGGATTGAACGACTGATACTGCAACAGCGTCACGCCATTGTTCTGATACGGATTGGTCAGCCACACCACCGGCGGCGTGGTCTGGAACAGGCCGATGCCGCCGCGCAACTGCGTGCGTAGCTCGCTGTTGAACAGATAGTTGAAGGACAGGCGCGGCTCGATCAGGGTGCTGCGGCTGCTGATGGTGCTGTTGTTGGCGTAGCCGAAGGTCTGGCTGAAACCTGCGTTGTACGCCGGCGTGCCGGTGGCATGCGGAATATCCGCGCGCAAACCGTATTGCACCGACAACTGGTCGTTGACCTGCCAGGTGTCCTGCAGGAACGGACTGAACTGGCCGTACGTCCAGCGTCCGGCGATGTCGTTCAAGGCGTAGCCCGGCGCCGGATGGAACAAGGTGTACTGCGCGTAATTGCCCGCGGCGAAATTGTTGAGGCCCCAGAACGTGTACTGGCCGAACTGGGTGCGGCCGAACAGGTTGTAGATCTTCTCGCGGCGGTAATCGAAGCCCGCCTTGAAGCTGTGGTCGCCCATCACATAGGTGCCGGCCCAGTACAGCAGCAAGGTCTTGGTGTTGATGTAGTTGTAGTGGCGGAATTGCTCTTCGCCCAGGTTCACCACCGGACCGCGGCCGTTGCTGGACAGGTTCACCGCCACCGCCGGCTGCTGCACCGGCGCCGTGGTGGCCTGCGTGAAATCCTGCCAGGCGATCTTCGTCTCGGTGGAGAAGTTGTCGCTCCAGTCATCGAACAGATGCAACGCGTAGTTGTCGGTGCTGATCGCCTTGGTATAGGTGTAGCTGCTCAGGCCCACGCTGCTGGGGCCGTTGCCGCCGACGGCCGGCTGGCTTTCGCGCGTGCGCTGGTAAACGAAGCTGGCGCGATGGTTGTTGCTGATGTTCCAGTCGATCTTGCCCAGGTAGCGCTTGTCGTCATACGTCAAACCGGAGGTACCGCCGAACACGCCGGGCTTAAGGCCCAGCCTGTTGGCGATATCGATCACTTTCTGCAAATCGCCGGGTGAAACCTTGTTGCTGGTCGAAGCGCCATTGCCCAGGCTGGAATCCAGGCCATTGGCCGAATCGGCACCGATGCCGTTGGTGCGTTCGTGCTCGGCCGACACGAAGAAAAACAGTTTGTCCTTCACGATCGGGCCGCCGACGTTGAAGCCGCCGGTCCAGTCGTTGCTGTAGCCGTGATAGTGGTAGCCCGGATTGCTGCTGGGCAGCCAACCGGCATCGCCCACCAGATGGTTGGCGTTGCGATAGGAGTAATACACCGCGCCATGGAACTGGTTGGTGCCGGACTTGGTCACCGCGTTCACGTCCGCGCCCACGGTGTCGGAGGCAACGTCATAGTTGGCGGTGGCGATGTTGTATTCGGCGATCGCCTCGGGCGAGATCGGCGACTTCAGATACGGCAGGCCGTTGGCGTTGAGGCCGAAGGGATCGCCCTGCGGCACGCCGTCCACCGACAGCAGGTTGTAGCGGTTGTTCATGCCCGCGGCGGAGAACGAGCCCACGCCCTGGTCCATCACCTGGATGCGCGGATCGAGGCGCACGATGTCGTCGATCGAACGATTGCCCAGCGGTTTCGCCTGCAATTCGGCTTGCGACAGATTGGTCGCCAGTCCTTTGTTCTCACTGCTGAAGATCTGTGCGATGGCCGAAGCCTTGACCGTCACGCCCGCCAGCGTGGTGGCGTTCTTGGCCTGCTCGGCGCCCATCACCAGGTTGATCGACGACGCCTGGCCCAATTGCAGGTACACATCGTGCGCTTCGGCGGTGGTCGCACCCGCCTTGATGGCGGTGACTTCGAACGGTCCGCCCACGCGCAGCCCCTGCGCGGTGTAGCGGCCATCCGCATCGGTGGTGACATCCTTACGCGTGCCCGAGGGCTGGTGCAGGATGGTTACCGTGGCGCCAGCCACCGGGTGACCGGTTCCATCCACCACACGGCCGGTCATGCCGGAGGTGGTGATGTTCTGCGCAAGAACGGGTGTGCTCAGCAAAAGGCAGGCAATAGCCAGCGAAAGCCGCGTGGGTCTAGCCGTCGTCATGATGTATATCCCCAGTAATTGATATGAGCCACGAAAGCGCCTCTCCCGATAAAAGGCGTCAAAGGCGAAGCACTTGCTGGTGGTCCCTGCACCCGTGGCCGGTTGCCGTTTGTGGGCCGGTCGGGGTCGCAAGATATTGCCGCAAGAAAATGACAAAGTCGTTAGGTGGCCCGGAAAGCCCCAGGGGAGCAGGGGCCCGGGTACGGATGGAGTGCGCGGCCCCGACCGCCGGGCAAGACCCCGGCTGGTGAAGTTTTTCTGCGCCGAGAAAAGCGCACGGCGCAGCGCATGCGGATATCGATTGCGACTGTCCGTGCGCGATGGGGCCATGCCACGCGCGCAACGTGTTGCACGATGCGATGTGTGACGCGCATCTCCTCACGCCTTGCAACGTTGCGCTTTGAAACACCGGAGCACGCAAACGCGACTCCCGCGACGGCGCACCGATATCCACCTATTTCGCAGTATCGGCAAGCGCCCATGAGGCAGCCTGCGAAAGGCGCGTCCACAAAGGTTCCGAGCAGTTACACTCTGCGCCCCCGGTCATCGGCACTTCAGATCGTGGGCGCTAGCCTTGGCTGCTGCCTGAAACGCCGGCCCGGCCGGTAACGCTACCTCTTCATTTCGGAATCCGCCCATGAAACTTTCTGCACGTTCCGCCGCCTTTTACTGCATGACATTGGCTGGCCTGCTGGCGCTCAGCGCCTGCGGCAAGAACGAGCAGCAGCCCGCGAACCAGCCGGCTGCCCCCAGCACCGCACCGGCTCCGGCCAGCACCGCGGCGCCGGCGCCGAGCGCTACCGCCGCTGCGCCGGCGCATCCGGGCACGGCCGCGGCGCCCGCACCCGCCACACCTGCTCCGGCCACTACCGCCGCTGCCGCGCCTGCCGCACCGGCTGCAGCCGAAGGTTTCCAGGTGAGCACCGTCACGCTGGGTGACGCCGTCACCAACGATCACAAGGTGAAGAAGGAAGTGACCACCTTCTCCCCCAGCCAGAAGACCATCTACGTGAGCGTGGACACCACCGGCAGCACGCCGGGCGCCACGGTGAATGCGAAGTGGAGCTACCTCGAAGGCAACGGCCAGGTGGTGACCAGCACCAGCCAGTCGATCATCGCCGACGGTCCAGCCACCACCACCTTCCGCGTGCAGAACCCCAACCTGTGGCCGGAAGGCAAGTACAAAGTGGACATCTCGGTGGACGGCAAGCCGGCCGCCAGCAAGAATTTCGAAGTGAAGAAGAGCTGAGCCTTCCCGGCTTGATGCTCACCGGGGCGCTCCCTATCGGAGCGCCCTTTGTTTTGGGAACGCTTGTTGTGCCGCATGTACTCCTTCCTGCTGGACGCATGGGAGGCAGTAGCAGAGAGCCGCAGCTTGAACGCGGCACACAAGTGCGCGATGGCGCCATAGCCGCAAATTGTTAGCTGTCATCCCAGCTATGGCACCATTTGCGGTCTGGGGAACTAAGAGGCAGTCGCAGCGTGGAGCAACAAGGCGGGGCCGAAGTCCTTAGCCAAGAAGACGCCCTGGCCCGGATGGGCCCGGTATGGCTGCGTCGTTTCGCCGGTCCGGCATTGTCGGTGCTGATGCTGTGCCTGGCGTTGTGGGCGCTGTATCGCCTGGCCGGCGAAGTGAGCTATCACCAGGTTGGCGAATACATGCATCGGCTGCGGCGCGGGCGCATCGGCCAGGCGATCGTGCTGACGGCGCTCGGCTACGCGGTGATGCCTCTGTATGACCTGTTCGCGCTGAGCGCGATCGGCCGCACGCTGCCCAAGTCGCGCGTAGCGCTGATTTCCTTCATCAGCTACGCCTTCAGCAACACGCTGGGCATGGCCATGCTGGTATCCGGTTCGATTCGCTATCGCTTCTACATCCAGGCCGGCCTGTCGACCATGGACGTGGCCAAGGTGGTGCTCTATTGCACACTGAGCTTCTGGCTTGGCCTGTTTGCGATCACCGGCGTGACGCTGCTGCTGGTGCCGATTCCGCTGGGCTTGCCGCTTTCGCATATGCGCCTGCTGCTGGGCGTGGGCCTCACCTTGATTCCATTGCTGTGGCTGGCCGGTGGGGCGCTGATCCGTCGCCCGTTCAAGCTGTGGCGCTGGAAAGTAAGCCTTCCGCCGCTTTCGGTGGGCCTGCGCCAGGTGTTCGTCGGTGCACTCGACTGGGGCCTGGCCGGCGCAGTGCTGTATGCGTTGATGCCCGACTCGCTGCAACTGCACTTCGGTTCGTTCCTGGCGATCTTCGCGCTGGCGCAGATCGCCGGCTTGATCAGCCACGTCCCCGGCGGCCTGGGCGTGTTCGAAGCAGTGATGCTCGCGGGCTTCGGCGCCACCGGCAATCAGGCGTTGTCGGCACCCATTCTCGGCGCGCTCGCTGCCTATCGCGGCGTGTATTACCTGTTGCCGCTGTGCGCCGCTACCGTCGCGGTAGTGATTCGCGAAGCGCGCGGATTGCGCCAGGCCACGCTGCTCTCGCCCTGGTTCAACGGCATCCTGCCGCCGTTCTTTGCCGGCCTTACGCTGGTATCCGGCGCGGTGCTGCTGTTCTCCGGCGCGACCGCCGTGTTGCCGGGCCGCCTGGAACTGCTGAGCGATCTGCTGCCGCTGCCGGTGATGGAGATTTCGCATTTCCTCAACAGCGTGATCGGCATGTCGCTGCTGATCCTCGCGCGCGGCTTGCAGCGCCGCCTCGATGCGGCGTATTGGGTCACGCTGGTGTTGTTGCTCGCTGGCGCGGTGGCCTCGTTGCTCAAGGGCATCGATTATGAAGAAGCCGCCTTGCTGATCCTGCTCGCCATGGCATTGGCGCCGGCGCATCGGTTGTTCTATCGCCGCGCGTCGATGTTCGACATCACCTTCTCGTTCGGCTGGGTGCTGGCGTGCGCAACGGTACTCGGTTGCACGGTATGGCTGGTGCTTTTCAGCTATCAGCACGTGGAATACCGCAACGACCTGTGGTGGCAATTCAGTTTCTATCACGGCAATGCGCCACGCGCGCTGCGTGCATTGGTCGGCGCCACGGGCGTGGCGTTTTTGTTCGCGCTCACCAGCCTGATCCGTTCCGCGCGCCAACGCCCTACCCTGCCGGACGAAGCAGATCTGGCGCACGCACTGCCGCTGATCAAGCAGTTCCATTCCGCGCAGGCGCACCTGGCGCTGATGGGCGACAAGAGCCTGCTGTTCGATCCGGAAGGCAAGGCCTTCATCATGTACGGCATCGAGGGACGCAGTTGGGTGGCGATGGGCGATCCGGTCGGCAATGACGATCGCGCGCGGCAGGAGCTGGTATGGACCTTCCGCGAACGCTGCGAACGCGCCGGCGGCTGGCCGGTGTTCTACCAGGTGAATCCCGCCGATCTGGACCTGTACCTCGAAGTGGGCATGAGCCTGCTCAAGATCGGCGAAGAAGCGCGCGTGCGATTGGAGCAATTCAATCTCGACGGCAAATCGAAGAAGGTGTTGCGCAATACGGTGAACAAGCTGGTGCGCGAAGGCCTGCGGCTGGAGATCGTGCCGATCGAGCAAGTACCTGCGCTGCTGCCGCAGTTGAAACCGATCTCCGATGCATGGCTGCGCGAAAAGCGCGTGCGCGAGAAAGGCTTTTCGCTCGGCGCCTTCGACCAGGACTATCTCGCACGCACGCCGATGGCGGTGGTGTGGCAGCACGACCAACCGGTGGCCTTCGCCAATCTGTTTCTCACCGACAGCAAGGAAGAATCCTCGGTCGACCTGATGCGCTATCTGCCCGATGCACCGTCGGGACTGATGGATTATCTGTTCGTGGAGCTGATGCAGTGGTCCAAGGCGCACGGCTATCGCTGGTTCAACCTCGGCATGGCGCCGCTGTCGGGCTTGCAAAGCCGTCGCCAGGCGCCGCTCTGGAACCGCTTCGGCGCACTCATCTTCGGCCGCGGCGAGCGCTTCTATAATTTCCAGGGCTTGCACCGCTACAAAGATAAATTCGACCCGGAGTGGGAGCCGCGCTACCTGGCCGCCCCGGGCGGCATCGCGTTACCGGTGGTGCTTACCAATGTTGCCAGCCTGATCTCGGGCGGCTTGAGCGGAGTTGTGCGTCGATGAAATGGCGTCTTGTTGCAGTGGTTGTCGTGCTGGCCGTCATTGCAGCGCTGGTGATCTTCAAACCCTTCCCGCATCCCACGCTGGAACACGCCACCGTCAAGCTGATGCCGACCGCGGCGGCACCGGCCGGGCACGACGATGTGCTGGCGGTGTTCTATTCCGGCGATGGCGGCTGGCGCGATCTGGATCAGCAGCTCGGCAAGCGCCTGCAGGCGCATGGAGTGCCGGTGCTCGGCATCAGTTGCCTGGATTATTTCTGGCGCCTGCGCAGCGCCGATGAATCCGCGCGCGATCTCGACGCGCTGCTGACCCAGTACACCGCGCAATGGCACAAGCAGAAGGTGTGGCTGATCGGCTTCTCCTTCGGCGCGGACATTCTGCCCACCGTGGTCAACAAGCTCAGTCCCGCCAACCGCGCACGCATCACGCAGGTGGTGCTGTTGTCGCCGAGCACGGACGTGAGCTTCGAGGTGGAGATGGAGGACTACATCATGGTGCGCGAGAACTGGCTGAAGACGCACCTGCAGAAAATCAAGCAATGGTTCAACCCGGTGCCGCACTACCCGGCCCTGCCGCCGCTGCAGGCGCTGCAAAACCAACCTCCGGTGGTGTGCTACTACGGCCGCGACGACAGCGACGACACCGTGTGCAACGACCCGCATCTGCCCAAATGGGTGAACGTGCACGTGATGCCGGGCGATCATCACTTCGACTACAACTACGACGGGCTTGCGGTGCACATGATCGGGGAATTGCCGAGTGATGCGCCGGCGCATTGATGAATCCAATGCAGACGACGCTGAGCTAAGCGCTCGGCTCACATAATCCTTCAATAGCATCAAGACACCATTGCCGCCGCATTCTGCTCCCTTCCCTGCGTAGTATTTGATTAGCGTCGTGTCTCAGTTGAGCCGATCAAAACGGGATCTATCAATTCCTTCGCACACGAACCCGCGTGATCGGCTACACCTGCACACGCCACCGACGTCTTTTGCGCAAGCCCTTCACCTGACTGAATCCCTCAATTGCGCACGTACACACCGCGTACGTGCCGTTCACGAGCGCACTGATCGAATCAGCATGCCGAACGCATCACCGCGCCAGGCCATTTCGATTCGCATGGAGGTTGTCATGCTTTACTGGGCCGCCGTATTTTTTGTCATCGCCATTATCGCCGCCGTGTTCGGTTTCGGCGGCATAGCCGCCGGTGCGGCAGGTATCGCCAAGATACTGTTCGTGGTGTTCGTCATACTGTTCGTGTTGTCGCTGATCTTTGGCGGCATACGCAGGGGACCGCGTCCGTAGAAAACGCGGTTCTTCGCCAAACCAAACCCGCCGCAGCACCGGCCGGTGCTGCGGCGTTTTTTGTTCATTGGCGCAGGCTTTGAAACAAAACCGTCCGTTGCAGATCGCATGCGCCAACCGGCTTCAGCCATGACTCCTCGGCGACCACAGCCGTGCATGGGCCCAGCGTGCAAAGACGAATGACTCGCCTGGTTGCTTCGCGCTCAAGCGCATCCAGCACCATGCGCAGGATGCTGCCGGTGAATGGCGTGTACAGATAGAACACCGTGCCGCCCGACATATCGGCCTCACGCACGTCCTGCGCGATGAAATGTGCGTTACGTACCTGCAACGCCTGCGCACATTGGCGCGCGCTCGCGACGTAGGCCGGTTGTAGTTCGATGCCGATGCAACGCGCCTCGGTGCAGATGGCGGTGAGCAATGTCACGTGGCCAAGGCCGGCGCCCAGGTCCATCACGACATCCGTCTCCGCCAGGCGTGCATGCTCGATGAAGTCGAAAATATGCCGCGCCGGCGTGGGCTGGTAGAACACCATCTCCGAACCCAGCTCGATGCCATCGGGCGGTTCCTTCAAATCCAGCACGCCGCTGATCAGGGTGTCGAGCGGGCCGTAGCTTTCGCCGCTATCGGGACCGCGCAGGGAGATCGCCCATGTACGGAATGCATCGGCGCCTTTACCGTGCCAGATATCCTGGCGAAGGTTTTGAAAAAGCTGCTGATTGACCGCCTCCAGCTCGGTCACCAAGGCTTCGCCGCAAGTGCGGGAGGACGACGGCAACGCATCATGCACGAGCCAGCTTTCGAGTTGATCCAGCACGTCGATGCGCCTTCCCAGTTGATCCAGGTCGCGCAACGATTGATCCTGTAGCCAGGCGTCGAGCTGTACTTTCCAGTTTGGGTTCATCGTGCCTCGACGCTCGTTCGCATCGGCGCAAGCATGCATGCCGGTCTCGTCTTCAACAAGGAAAATCGCATGAGCCAACCGTTCGCCGTCCGGGCAATAAGGAAGACGGACTTTGCTTCCTGGTTGCCATTGTGGGACGGCTACAACGCCTTCTATAGACGGGCCGGCGCCACCGCCTTGCCGATGGCGGTCACGCAGACGACATGGCAGCGTTTCTTCGACGCCTACGAACCGGTGCACGCGCTGGTAGCGGAACGCGACGGCGAGCTGCTTGGCCTGGCGCATTATCTGTTCCATCGCAGCACCATCCAGCTCGAGCCAAGCTGCTACCTGCAGGATCTCTTCACGGCGCCGTCCGCTCGCGGCATGGGTGTGGGCCGCGCATTGATCGAGGCGGTTTACCAGGTTGCAGCGGAAGCCGGTTGCCCGCGCGTGTACTGGCAAACGCACGAAACCAATGCCACGGCGATGCAGCTATACGACAAGCTGGCGGAGAAATCCGGCTTTATCGTGTACCGCCATCTATTTCGCTGATATCGACGGCAACCGCCGCAGCCAATCGGCAAGCTGCGCCAGCACCTGATGCCGGCCGGTTTCCGTTTCGTTGAAGAGTTCGTGGAACAAGGTATCGAAGAACCGGCTGGTGAGCTGGTGCGTCGCCCATGCGCCGTTCGCGAAATCGCGGCTGCCGGAGGGATCCACCAGGCGATCGCTGCCGGCTGCCAGCAACAGGCTGGGTACGCGCAGGCGCCATGCATCGGTGATGCTGGACGCACCGGCGCGAAAAATGAAATCGGCCAGGCGCGGCGTTATCCATCGCGTGCGAAGCGGATCGGTACGGTATTCCTCCACCACTTTGATGTCGTGCGATAGCGCGTCCACCGGCAGGCCGTTGCGCAGCGGCAGGTTCGGCGATACGCGCGCCAGCACGGCGGCCAGGCGGCGTAGCCACAGCGGTTCGAACGAGCGCAAGGCGGGCGAGGAAAGCACCAGCCCTGACGGCTCTACGCGTCCATCCAGCACCGCGCGCAACGCAACCAGCCCACCCATGCTGTGCCCGAGCAGCAGCGGATGCCTGCCGGACTGCGCGGCGTAGTTCTCGTAGACGGCGGTGAGGTCCTTCAACAGGTCGTCGCTGTGGCGCAGGGCGCCACGCTGGCCGGGTGTGCGGCCGTGCCCGCGCTGGTCGTAGCTGCGTACAGCGTAGCCATGCGTGGCAAACCATTTCGCCAGCGCGTCGTAGCGCCCGCTGTGTTCGCCGAGGCCGTGCACGATCAGCACCGCGCTGTGCGTCGCGCGGCCGGACCAATCGCGCAAGAACAATTGCTGACCATCGGCCATGGTCAGCCACGTCGTGCCGCCGCCGGTCATGGCATCTCCCGCCATCGACGCGGGCGTTGCCTGTCGTTCCATAACCGCTCCCCCTGTTGGCTTGCGTACCTTACGCCTTGCATGGCGGGCATGAGAACTCCCCGCCGCATGTACGCGCGCCTCATGGAGCCCACTGCGCCGTACGGGGATCGGCCGCCCACGCGCGCCACGCCTGGACGTTCAAGCCGGCGATGGCCAGCCATAGCGCCAGCGAGCCTTCCCCCGGCAGGCAAGGAAACAGCAGATACGGCAGTAGCGACGCTTGCAACGAGGGCGCGATGAAACTGATCAAGCCGTCGGCGAAATAACAGCATCCGGAAACACCCAGCAGCAGGCCGATCAAACGCGGCAGGAAACCGGAGCGGAAAATCAGGTAGCCAGCCAGCATTTCGTCGACGCCGTAGAACACGAACGAGATCAACAAACCCGTGTCCTGCAACTGCAGCGAAAGATACGAAAGCGCCTGCAACTGCTGCGGACTGAACGCAACCATCGCCGCACCTTCGGCCGCGAGTTTCAGCGGCACGTAGGCATTGACCATGTCGAGCGCTTCGATGGCCGTGCCGACCAGCCCGCAGGCCATCGCCATCACCGCGACAACGCCGTTGACGCGCCGGAAAAGAATGAAGCTGATGACTTCGTTGGGCACGTTGCACAACAGCAGGATGATGTGCGCGGTGAATCCCAGCCGGAACAGCGTCTCGTGCGCGGCAATGTTGTGCACCGTCGCCGCGGCATCGCCGGGCACGATCAGTACGCTTCGCACGTAGCCGATATCGAATCCGCCGGCCACGATCCCGATCAGGGAAACGATGCCGACGATTCTGGCCAGGACCAGCGGGGAAAACCGCTCCAGATCGGAATTCGACATGACACCCCTGGCGAAAAGCCTTCCTGGCCTCCACCATGCGCCTGTCGATGGGGAATTTCCGTGTGCCGGAAGTACTCCTGCTCAGTGCCGGGGATCAGCTTCGGGCACATGCAGCGCCAGGCCGTGGCCGAGGTCGTACCGGCTCACGCCAGCGGCCGGGGATTCGGTGCGCTCATGCACACTCACGCGCCGGTCTTTCGTGGCGACCCACAGATCGGCATTGAGCCGATAGACAAGCTCCGCTTTGGTGTGCGCTGCCCGATAAGCGCCGAGGCGTTTTTCCAAGGTGAAAACGCGATCGGCCACCAGGCGTTTGTCATGCTCCTTGTAATGCTGCTGCAGCAGCACCTGCACCCGGGTGGCGATGGCGTCCGGCGCCGTCACGGTGATGTCGGCGCCGGACGCAAGCCGGCCGGCGCCAAGCATGCACATGATCATGACGAAGCGCTTGCCGGCGTTCACCTTACGCCCCTCCCTTGGTGCTGGCTTCGCGCAGTTTTTCCGCGCATTCCTCGCAACACACTTCCACCACGCGACCACCGATGGTGACCTGGATGGCGTTTTCGTCCAGTGCGTAGTCGCACGCGGCGCAGGTTCTCTCGCTCATGGGATGTCTCCTTTGGGTTACCCGTCAACGGGCACGCCTAGGAAACCATTCGCGCCAGATGCGCGCTGTCGAATTCTTTAGGTGTTTGCTTGCGATGAACGGCGGAACTCGGCCGGCGAGCGGCCGTAGGCGCTGCGAAATGCACTGGTGAAATGGCTATGGCTGGAGAAGCCCAGCTCGGCCGCCAAAGCCGAAAGGTCGTCGTAGTGCGCGAGGGCATCGAGCGCGCGCGCCAGACGCAACTGCAACTGGTAGCGATACAAAGGCATGCCTTCGACCTGCCTGAACACCTGGGTGAGATAGACCGGGGAACTGCCGATTTCCTTGCCGATCTCGGCCAGCGTCCAGCGTCGCGACAGATCGCTGGCCAGCAGTACCTTCACGCGATCGGCCAGCCGCTGGCGCGCATGCGTGGATGCGGGCTGACGGGACGTACGCGGCCCCAGGCTGCGGCAGACCAGGGTGAGCACCAGCGCCTCGGCTTCCAACGGTTCGATGGTGCCGTTGTCGAGACTGTGGCGCAGCAACGCCACCAGCGCCTGGGCACGCGCGTCGATACAGTGCGACTGCGCACGGAACGCCACCTCGCCCTGAACTTGCAACAAGGCCTTCGGCGCCAGCTCGGCGAGCATGCCTTGATCCAGGTCCAGCGACAGGCAAGCGTCGCCGCCATCCACGGGATGGCTCACCTGATAGCCCTGCTGCGCGTTGAAAAACAGCACGTGGTTGGCATCCGCCACGGCTTGATCCGTACCCAGGTGGCGCATGTAAAGGCCACGATAGGGAAACACCAGCTGCGTGGACGAGGCGCATTCTTCCACACTGCGATGGCGGCACGTGCCGCTGCAGTGAACGTTGCGCAGCGTCAACGATTCCGTCGACAGCAGCAGCTTGGAAGTAAGCGTGGACATGGCGCGCCGGCGATGCCTTGGTCGGACGACAGGCGCCAGCTTAGCAAGCCTGCGGCGGCCCGTGCTGGTGACGATGGCTAAAGATTCTGACAGCGCGCCCAGGCCCTCCAATGGTCTGCTTCATCCACCCGGCGTCGGGTGCGAACACAGGCCAGAATCATGAATCACGAACAGAACATGCGTGCCGAGCTTTTCCATCAACTGCATGCCGGCCCGGCGCCGCTGATGCTACCCAACGCCTGGGATGCCGCCAGCGCACGGGTGATCGAAAACGCGGGCGCCAAGGCGATCGCCACCACTAGCGCCGGCATGGCCTGGGCGCTGGGTTATCCCGATGGCGAGCAGTTGCCCGTGCAGGATCTGCTGGCTGCCTGCCGGCGTATCTGCCAGGTGGTCACGGCACCGGTCAGCGTCGATATCGAGCGCGGCTACGGACGCGATGCGCAAGACACCGGCGGTCTGGTGGGCGCGCTGATCCAGCTCGGCGTGGTGGGTATCAATATCGAAGACGGCACTGAACCTGGCACACAAACGCTGGCGCATCCGAGCGTGCTATGCGAGCGCATCGCCTGCGTGCGGGCGATTGCGCAGCATCAAGGCCTGCCGTTTTTTATCAACGCGCGCATCGATACTTACCTGAGCAACCTGCAGCCGGAAGCGCGACTGGAGGAAACGCGAAAGCGCGCACTGGCTTATATCGATGCCGGCGCCGATGGCATCTTCGTTCCGGGCCTCGTCGATGCGGAAGAAATCGCAACGCTCACGCGACTGCTGCCGGTGCCGCTCAACGTCTACGCCGGCTATCCGGGCGCACCTGGCTCGCACGTGCTTCAACAGTTGGGCGTGCGACGCATCAGCCTGGGTTGCGGCCCGATGCAAGCCACGCTGGCGCACCTGGGCGCGATCGCGAGCGAGGCGCTCGATGAAGGCCGCTACGACACGATGGGCAAGCGGATGCTGACCCCGGCCGAAGCCAATGGCTTGTTCCGTTCCATCGCGCACAAGGTCGATCGCACGCGCGAGGTGCCTTATGTCGGCATGGGCGATGGCCCGGTCGCGCAGCTTGTGGCCCGGCAGCGCCGCGTGTCGTTTCCGGACGTCGAACTGACGACACGCAACGGCAACGGCGCGAATCATTCGCCTGCATGGCGGCGCTTGATCGCTTCCATGCTAAGTGGTCGAGCGACGGCGAAGGCGACCAGCGCATGATCCGCAAACTTGTCCATGCCATGGCGTGGCTCTTGGCAACAACGGTTGTCCATGCAACGCCGGATGTTGCTCGCCAATCGCTTGACGATGCCTGGTGGACTGGCCCGATGATGGCCAATTCGGCGGCGGCCTTGCCGCGAGGTCACTTCCTGATCGAACCTTATCTGTATGACGTGCGTTCGCCGCAGATGGACAGCTTCGGCTCGCTCACCTATATGGAATACGGCGTCACCAATCGGCTGATGATCGGCATGATTCCGACCTTCGGCTACAACCGCACAGCGGATGGTTTGCATAGCAACAATAGCAACAGCATCAACAGCGGCGACCTGAGCGTGCTGGCGCAATACAGCCTCACCTCGTTCCACGAAGGCAGCGCCATGCCGGCGATGGCGTTGATGGTGCAGGAGACGCTACCGACCGGCCGCTATGACCAGCTCAACCGTCCCACGGTAGACGCGCAAGGCAGCGGCGCGTACACCACCACGGTGCAGCTGAATACGCAAACGTATTTCTGGCTGCCCGATGGGCGCATCCTGCGCATGCGCTTCAACGTGGGCGGTTCTGTTTCGCGCACCACCTCGGTCGATGGACTTAGTGTCTATGGCACGCCCGCCGGCTTTCATGGCAGAGCCAAGCCCGGCAATGCACTTGGCATCAATGCCGCGTGGGAATACAGCATGACGCAGCATTGGGTGCTGGCCCTCGACATCTCTTATCACTACGCGCGTGGTGCACGGGTGGCCGGCGTTGCGGATACCACGCAGCTCGCCTATCGCTCGCGCTCGAGCGCCTATTTCGGATTTGCTCCCGCCATCGAATATAACTGGCGGAACAATCTGGGCGTACTGATAGGCGTGCGCATGTTCACCGGCGGCCACAATAGTTCGACGACCATCACGCCGGCGATTGCACTGAACTACGTGCATTGACGTCGCCCCGGCGCACGCCGGGGTACAGCGCCGTTACGGAATCAGTTCTGATATGCCCCGCGATCAATCAGACCGCTGCTGGTGGTGCGTGGCGATCCCGCATAGTCATACATCCCTTCCGCTGCCAAGCCGAGATCCACGCCCGTATTAATGGCCGGCGAGCCCGCGGAGAGATGCAGATCGGGTGTTGTGGAGCTCACGAACAGCGGGTCCGCAAGCAGGCCGTTGGTTTCGCTCTTGCTGGCCTGTTGAAAGCTTCTCAAATCCGTATACGTATTGTTGTTCCATATCCAATACGCCGACGAGCCCGCGTCGCTGGTATAGAACAGATCATTTTTCAATGTGACCGGCGCCGTGCTGGACGCGACGAAGCTGTTCACCAGCAATCCCTGGCCGTTGGCATACAGAATGTTGTTGGCGAACAGGTTATTGCTGGCGTTGTACTGCACCTGGAATTCGCCGCTACCTGACAGCAGCGCATCGTTCTGGAACAACGTGTTGTTGACGATCGTGCAATGGCTGGTTCCGCCGACCGAGGACTTGTAGCCGCCGATGGAAATGCCCGCGATATTGCTGTAGAGCACCAGATTGTTGCGCGCAGTCACGTAGCTGGTGACACGACCATAATGCTCGCTGGCCAGCTCGATGCCGAGATCCGCCGCCTGCACGTTGTTCCATTCGATGGTGATCTGCGTACCGCCATCCACGTAAATGCCATCGGCACTTGGCTGGTTGCTGTACGCGGGATTGTTGGTGGAAGAGATGTTGTAGACCGTATTGCCCGCGATCCAGCCGTTGCGCGCCTGGTCCAGGCTGGTGGTGGGCGCGGTACCTTCGAAGCCGATCGCCACGATGCCGATATTGTTGTTGTCGTGCACCTTGTTGTTGGTCACCTGCCAGTTCTGCACGTTGCCATTGACGGACAACGATTCGCTGTAACCAAGCGTCAAGTGATCCAGTTCGTTGCCATCGATAATCAGGTTGGCGATCGGCGTGGTCGCGTTGCCGTACACCGCCAAGCCGAACGCGTCGCCGGACGAGGTCTTCACCGTGGTCACGATGTTGTGGATGTGGTTGTTGCGAATCTCGATGTGATCGCCTGAGCCCGCGACGTAGATGCCCAGCGGCACCAGGCTCGAAGAATTCGACGTGTAGTTCTGCAATTGCAGACCGATTACGCGCACGTAGCTCGCGTTCTGCAACGTCACCAGCCCCTGCTGCCCCTGAGGTATGCCGAGCCCGGTACCGTCGATGGTGGCGGTCTGGCCGGGCGCCGAGGTCAATGTGATGTAGCCCGCCGTGGCCGAGCCCGAACGAGTGATCGTCACCAGCTCGTTATACGAGCCGCCGGCCACCTGCACCGTGGCGCCCGCGGGCACCGTATTCATCGCGTGCTGGATCGTGCGCCAAGGCGCCGCGGCACTACCGCTCGCACTGTCGCTGCCGGTGGTCGCAACGTAATACATAGCCCCGCTATACGTCGAAGCCCCCACTGCCACCACAGCCGCCCCATTCGCCAATGGCGCCGCTCCGGCCTGTGCCGTCACCGTCGCAGTGAACGAAGCAGGCGCACCCGCTGGCGCGGTATAGATACCACTCGAGGAAATCGTACCCAGGCTCGGCGAGCCACCGGGAACGCCATTCACCAGCCAGGTAACGTTCTGGTCAGTACTGCCAGACACCGTAGCGGCGAACTGCTGCGTGCCATTGGCGGGCAATGAGACCTGCGTAGGCGATACGGCCACGGTGACTGCAGCGGTTGCGGGTGACGCCATCGCAAAGGCGGATGACATCGCGGCGACCAGGGCGATCGCCTGTACAGCAGAGAACGTGCGCATACTTTCTTCGTCCTTACGAAAGTGGAAGTGATTTGAGATGTACCAAGCTCGCGCACTATGAATTATGCAGAGCCGGCAAGATGCGATGGCCTTGGCAAGCATGGAAATACGCAGATCGCGTGTTGCCTTCGCGAGTGAAGGCAATGTGACAAGCGCACACATTCTCTCGCAGGCTTGAATGGCAATCGCAGGCAGGCCAGCTCGCACATGCTGGTGACCTGCGATATTCACCGGCTCGTAGCTCGGTGCATGGCCGTCGCATCCACATCGGTCGACCGCGTGTAACCAAGCTGGCCTGCGTTCCGAAGTAGGAGTAGCACTCCACAATGATGCTTCATGAAAAACGTAAACAAATACGTCACATCTCCCTTGCCGGTTCCTCCTGACTGGTATGCGCTTCCGTTACGCCTGATCGTGGGCTATGGCTTCATCGAGCACGGCTACGCAAAGCTTATCCGTGGACCTGAGAGTTTTATCGGGATACTGCATGCCATCGGAATGCCATTCGCCGATTTGCTCGGCTGGGCGACCATCGTGATCGAAGTATTGGGTGGCCTGATGATTCTGTTGGGAGCGTTGGTGCCGATCGCCACTATCCCGATGATCGTAGTGCTGCTGGTCGCCACGTTTACCGTCCATCTACCCAACGGATTCAGCTCGATCAAACTTATGTCCTACGACGCCTCGGGTGCGCACTTTGGTCAACCAGGCTATGAGACTGACCTGCTCTATGTGGCAGGATTGCTGGCCCTGTGCGTCGGCGGAGCAGGCCCGCTTTCACTGGATCGTTGGTTGAGAAAGCGTAGGTAGTCCCGCCAAAGACCTGCATGTGTGCCCGGTATGTTGCGATCTCGTATGCTGCAGACATTGATCGGCGCAGATGAAATGCAGGCCCCATCAGGCACCAGGACAACGATGGATCGTCAATGGCGCGCCCGGAGGGATTCGAACCCCCGACCAATGGCTTCGGAAGCCACTACTCTATCCGGCTGAGCTACGGGCGCGTGGTGAGCGCTGGCGCGGGTGATCCGTGTGGATGGGCGCCGAGCGGAGAGGGAGTATAGCGGAGGTAGGTGGGGATGCCCATCGGCTCGCGACAGGTCCTCGCGGGATGGCGGACTTCACCCCCTCCCCTACTGCACGCAGGGGAGGGAGCGGGTCGCGGCGTACTGAAGAACGCCGCAATTGCGCTTACTTCGCCTTGATCAGCTGGCTCAAGGTATCCGGCTTGCTGGTATCGCGCTCCAGGTGCGGATACTTCAGGCCGCCGTGGTAGTCGACGCGCACGGTCTTGTACTCATCGAAATTCTTCACCAGCAGTTCCACCGGCTCGCTGGCGTTTTTCGCCGATGCGGTGACGGCATCCTTGATCGCATCCGGATCGTAGCTGCGGCCGTTGACGGCGACGATGGTCATGCCGGGGGAGATGCCGGCCTTGAACGCAGGGCTGTCCCACAGCACGTCGTTGATGGCGCCTTCCTTGCCAATGGACAGGCCGAGCGAATACATCAGGTCGGCGGTGTGGCGGAAGGTTTCGACTGCCTTGATCGCATCGGAGGGCTTGTCGTTGTAGACCAGCTTCCAACCGTGTGCTTCCACGCCGCCGATCAGCGGACCGTGCCCGTCGAGGCGTGTGCGCAGGTAGCTCTTCCAGTCGTACTTCGCGATGCCGTCGAGCGTGTTGACCACGTCTTCGAAGGTATACGGATCGACGTCCCACGCACCGGGATTCACGCCGAAGAAAGCCTTGGCGAAATCGTCGATGCTCTTCTTGCCGCCGCTGAGTTCGCGCAGCTTGGCGTCCACGTCCAGCCAGATCATCTGGCCGGCGGAGTAGTAATCCTCGCTGGCCTGGTAGTTGCGATACGGCAACGGCCGGCGCTGGGCGATGGTGGGATCGTTGGTGGTGTCCTGCACGTTGCGCCAACTGGCCAGACCGGGACGGCCCCTGTCATACGTGGCGGCGACGGCGGCGAGCATGTCCTTGAACTGATTGTCGGTCCATAGGCCGGAACGCGCGGCGACCACCTCGCCCCAGAACTGCGTCTGGCCTTCGTACACCCACAGCAGCGAATCGCCCATCGGCACGTTGAAGTTTGGCGTTGCCAGATCCGCGCCGCGACGGTACTTGCCGTCCCACGAGTGGTTGAATTCGTGCGAGAGCAGGTCGCGCATCACCCAGCTCTTTTCCCATTCGGTGAAGTAGCCCGGCGGCGTGCCGTTTTCGCTGGAGCGATGATGTTCCAGGCCGTTGCCGCTCATCTTCTCGCTGAGCGAGAGCAGGAAGTCGTAGTGGTCGTAGTGATGCGCGCCGTACAGCTTGTACATCTGCTGCACCAGTTGCTGGTGGATCTTGATCTGCTCAGGCTTGATTTCCAGATATTTCGGATCGTCCGCCACGATGTTCAGATGCACCGGCGTGCTTGCGCCCGGATTCAGATCGATCTGCTTGTAGTACTTGCCGGCATAGATCGGCGAGTCGACCAGGTCGTCGTAGTTGATCGATTTGAAGTGCACGGTGTCGCCGTCGTGCGAAGCGACTTCCAGCGCGGAGCCGAACTTCCAACCCTCGGGCAGTTTCACGCTGGGTTCGGCCTGGATCTGGCGTGCGTAGTAACCGGCCGGATAGACGGTGACGGTGTTCCACTGCAGGTTGAGCATTTCCGGCGTCATCACCACGCGGCCCTGGCGGGTGTCCTGCGGCGAAAGAAACTGGAAGTCCACTTCCACCGACGTTGCGCCTTGCGGTACGTCGACGTTGAAGGCGTAGACGTTGTACTGGTCGCGCGTCCACGGCAGCGTCTGGCCATTGGCTTTCACCGTGAGGCCGGCGAACTGGCTGATCGGCCCGGTGGGCGAGTGATGGCCGGGAATCCACTCCGGATACAGCAACGTCAGCGGACCGGCCGATGCCACCGGAATCGTTTCATGCACGCGGAACACGCGATGCGCCAGATCGGTGGCGTCCACGTCGATCTTCAGCGCGCCGGCGCTGTAGGGAACGTTCTGTGGCGCAGATACATCGGCATGAACGACGAGGGCGGTGCATCCGAGCACGGTGGCAAGGATGGCGGCGGCAAGCGGGGTGCGTTTCAAGGGAGTCTCCTGGTGCGTCGAAGCCGCCAACATGAACGTGAAGGCGGTGTAAGGCCACGATGCTAGCCATGTGCGCGCGCGACGCTCCCCTGCCAGAGGTCACGCGCAGGCCTTGCGGTGCCTGGAAATCGCTGCCGTGGCCGCGCTCGGTATACCGGCAAAACTGAATCTCAAGGGGCACGTGAAACGCCCGGAAAAGTTCGGTTCAGGACGGTTGTTACAATCTTGTTACGTCGCGTATCCCCGCGCGACCCCGCGCAGCGACTTCCCCATCGCTGCGCCGGGCCAGATAAGAAAGAGATGGAGTCCTCCATGAATAAGCTAGCCCTCTCGGCCGCTGTGGCCGCCCTTGCCCTGTCTCCCGTGCTGAGCCAGGCCGCCCCCGCGGATGACGCCAGCACCGCGACCTATGGCGCCAACGTCAATCCCAACTGGCAAGACAATTTCTTCGTTGCCGGCCAGCTCGGCCAGACCCAGGCTCGCACCAGCCTGCTCGACCACAACAACAGCGTGTTCCAGAACGTCCGCTTCGGCTGGCGCTGGAATGGCATCGTCGGTCCGGAAGTTGGTTACGTGTACCTGGGCCGCCCCAAGGCCAATGTGTTCGGCGACGGCAGCGCGTCGTTCTCCGCCAAGCCGCGTGCGCTGACGGTTGGCGTCAACGCCAAGTACAACGTGTACGAGAACTGGTTCGTCACCGCGCATGCCGGTTACCTGCGCTCGAAGACCAAGCTCGATCTGGTGGCGGGTGACTTCGGCGCCAACTACACCACCTACAACAATGGTGTGTACGCGGGCCTCGGCGTTGGCTACGACCTGACCAAGAACTTCAGCGTCGGCGTCAACTACGACAACTACCGCATCAACACCGGCAATAGCACCAGCGTCGACCACGTTGGCATCGGCCGCAATCGCGTGAACGTGGCAGCCTATTCGGCTGCGGTGGAATACCGCTTCTGATAAACGCTTGCGCGTAACTGTAAGCCACAAGAAAACCCCCAGGGCAACCTGGGGGTTTTTTGCTTTTACAAGCACGTTTTATCAGTAAAAAACCATGGAAAAAAACGAGCAATCGTCCGACAAAATAATTTGAATCGATTAACTGTGATGCGGCGCGTGACCCGGGCGTGAAAGCTTATGAATATTTTCGGGTATACGTTTTCATACACACATCGATCATTGCATTCGCCATTTTCTTCCACTACGTTTTCGCGGTTCGTCATGGGGAAGGGAGTTGTTTTTTGGCGAACGACTTTGTCACGGATATAAGCCGAATTCTGCGGCCTATAAGCAAGCATCGCTGGCGCGCACCCGCATGGATTAGGGGAGGGTGATGTCCGGTATGCGACGAAGCCTCGTTTTTTAGATCGGAGCGAAACAAACCAGTCCCGCTTGAGCGGTGGTGCTGTGGCTTTAAAGCCGCAGGGCGGGTTTTTCTGTTCTCTTCTTTCTTAATGGGGTAGCAAATGTCCGACTACATGAAGCTCGGCCTGCTCAAAGCAGCGGCCGTTTCGAGCTTGTTTGTGCTCGCCGCAAGCGCAGCTTTCGCTGCCAGCGATCCGGCACCGCAGGCAAGCACGCCGCAAACAAGCAATCCTTATTCGCCTGCCTATGCGCATCCCTATCGGCATGGCGTGATGCCGACACTGGAACGGCACGCGAAAATGAAGGCCTACCTGCAACAAATCGGAGCAGCAACGGGCCCAGAGACGTTGTCCTTCGGCGGCGGCATAGATGGCATTGGCGTCACCAGCGGCACGCCCAAGGTCTATCTGGTGTTTTACGGCACGCAATGGGGCACGCAGGGCACGGACGCGAACGGCAATATCACCTTGTCCAACGATCCCAGCAGTGCGGCGCCTTATCTGCAGAAACTTTTCAAAGGGCTCGGCACGGGTGGCGAGCTGTGGTCAGGCACGATGACGCAATACTGCGATGGTTCGTCGGTGGCCACGGGTGCAACCTCCTGCCCGTCCGGCGCGCCGTTGATCGGCTATCCCACCGGTGGCGCGCTGGCCGGCGTGTGGTACGACAACACGCAAGCCTCGCCTTCGGCCGCCACGGCCGCGCAACTCGCGCAGGAGGCGATCAATGCCGCGGCGCATTTCGGCAACACTACTGCCGCGTCGAACCGCTATGTGCAGTACGTGATCATCTCGCCTACCGGCGCCAATCCCGACAATTGGCTGACGGGCGGCTTCTGCGCCTGGCACGATTACAACAAAGATGCCGGCGTGAGTTCACCCTATGGCGATATCGCTTTTACCAACCTGCCTTACGTTTCCGACCAGGGCAGCAGTTGCGGCGCGGGCTTCGTCAACGCCGGCAACAATGACGACGGTTTCTCCATCGTGGAAGGCCACGAGTACGCCGAAACCATCACCGACCAGAACCCTGCCGGCGGTTGGACCAACACCACGGGCTCCAGCTACAACGGCCAGGAAAATGGTGACGAATGCGCCTGGATCAGTTCCGGCCAGGGCGCCTCGGCCAATGTGAGCATGAGCACGGGCAGCTTCGCGATGCAGAGCACCTGGTCCAACGACACCAACCGTTGCGATATCTCGCATGCCATCGTCAGTGGTGGCGGCGGTGGTGGCGGCACGCCCACGGCCAACTTCAGCTGCTCGGCCAGCGGCCTCAGCCTGAGCTGCACCGATAGCTCCACCGACAGCGGCGGCACGATCAATTCATGGTCGTGGACATTTGGCGACGGCGGCACGTCCACCACGAAGAATCCGACACATACCTATGCGGCCAACGGCACGTACAGCGTGACGGAAACGGTGAAAGACAGCGTCAGCGGCAAGACCAGCTCTCTCACCAAATCCTACGCCGTGAGCAGCGGTGGCGGCTCCAGCCAGTTGCTCGTCAATCCTGGCTTTGAGAGCGGACAAAGTCCTTGGTCGATGACCGCAGGCGTGTACTGCACCAACAGCACCTGTTCGGGCGAAACCGCGCATAACGGCGCCGGCTTCGCGTGGCTGGATGGTTATGGCACCACGCATACCGATACGGTGTCGCAGAGCGTGTCCATTCCGGCCGGCAAGTCCAGTGCGACCTTGCAGTTCTATCTGCACATCGATACGTCCGAGACCACCACCACGACCGCCTATGACAAGTTGAAGGTGCAGGTGCTCAACAGCAGCGGCACGGTGCTGGCGACGCTGGCGACGTTCTCCAATCTCAATGCCGCGTCGGGCTACCAGGTGCATAGCTACAGCATGAGCCAGTTCATCGGCCAGAACGTCACGGTGAAATTCACCGGCACGGAAGACACTTCGCTGCAGACATCCTTCGTTCTGGATGATGTGAATTTGAACGTGCAGTAGGCGCTTCGCCTCAGCTGTGCGAACGATGGTTCCCTCCCCTGCGTGCAGGGGAGGGAACGGATGGCGGCAAGCTGTGATTCGACGCTAGCAGGTCCAGCGGCGTTTGCCGCACCCATCAGCGTCAGGGGCCCTAAAGTTTGTTTCGCCAGAGCCGATAGTCCTTACCTGGCTGCTCTCTCGCAGCATATTTCTCCTCCCCGTAAGGACTGACCATGAAAACCGTACTCGCCGCGACCCTGCTGCTGGTCGCACCTATCGCCGCACATGCCGGCTGCTCCGCCACCGATTTCGCGATCCAGGATGTCAAGGTCGCCGCCGTCGGCACCGGTGTCGCCACGCGCCTGAGCGTGAAGGGCAAACTGGTGAACAACTGCACCTCCGCCGCCGCCGCCCAGGTTCGCCTGGATGCGAAAGACGGTTCCGGCAACGTGCTCGCCTCGAAGGTGGGCTGGCCCGCCGGCACCACCAATGTCAGCCCCGGCCAGGCGGTGGATTTCGATCTGGGCCGTCTGCTGCATTACCAGTCGGACATGCAGAGCTATTCGCTCAGCGTGGTCGACGTGAAAGCCTGGTAAGCCGCTCAAGCATCACCAACAGCTATGAACTTGCCGACGGCGCTAGCCCACGCCGTCGGCTTTTTTTGCGGGGTTTGCAGCTCCGGATCATCATCCAGCGTACGAATGCGTCGCTAAAGTTCGGCTCGCCCGGGCCGATAGTCCTTATAAGCCGGTTTTTCCTAGTCACCTGGCCCTGTAAGGACTGACCCATGAAAATCCTACTCGCCGCAACGCTTCTGCTGGTTACACCCATCACGGCCCACGCTGCCTGCGCCGCCACCGATTTCGCGATCCAGGACGTCAAAGTCGCCGCGGTCGGTACCGGTATTGCGACGCGCCTGAGCGTCAAAGGCAAGCTGGTCAACAATTGTGCATCCGCTGCTGCCGCACAGATCCGGCTGGATGCGAAAGACGGCTCCGGCAACGTGCTCGCCTCCAAGATGGGCTGGCCCGCCGGCACCACCAACATCAGCCCCGGCCAGGCGGTGGATTTCGACCTGGGCCGCCTGCTGCATTACCAGTCGGACATGCAGAGCTATTCGCTCAGCGTGGTCGACGTGAAAGCCTGGTAAGCCATTCCGATCATCGACATTGCGTTTGAACCTGCCGACGGTGCTAGCCCACACCGTCGGTTTTTTTTGGGTTGAATTGTGCGTTGGGGTGAGAGGTCCCTCACTCGTCCATAAGCGACGCTCCACCCTCAAGGCTTTCATTCCCGCGAAAGCGCATTGCTGTCCGATACGGGTTTTGCGAATCCGCGACAAGATGTAGATGCGGTGCAGTTTAGTGTTCTGCCGTCGACGGCCAGACTCAAAAAACGCCACGTCCCCGTGGCCGTCATTCCCGCGAAAGCGGGCACGCAGGGAGAGCACATGGATGTGCTCGGCTTTTAGGAGCGAGGAATCCATGTTGCCCTGATGCATCTCTGAAATGGACTCCCGCTTTCGCGGGAATGACGAGCGTAAGGCAAGAGTTGAAGGCTTTCGTGACAGCTCTCTTCCGATTAGAAGATGAAGAAACGCAAGCTCAATGCAGCGTAAAGAGCTTGTCGAATCCTGCTACGCGCAACGTGCCGCGCAGCGCACTGTTCGCATTGACGATGCGGATCTCTGCGCGATCGCCGCCGGCGTGTTCGCGCAGCAGCAGCAGCATGCCCAGCGCGGAGCTGTCCATGCTTTCCACTTCGCCCAGGTCGATCACGTAGCTGCGCGACGGCTTGCGTTCGCCCAGGCACGCGTCGTGGAAGCGGCGGTGGACGCTGAAGTCGAAGTGCTGGCCCAATTGCAGGGTCAGGCAGTCCTGCTCGGTGTCGTGTTGTACGTTGAGGCTCATGACGGCGTTCCTTAGAAGAGTTCGATCTCGCCGGCATCCATGCTGTTCTGCAAGGCAGGGCCACGCGAACGGATGCGGGCTTTTTCGCGTTGCAGCGCCAGGCGCTCGCGAACGCGCTCGGAATGCTGGCGCAGCACCTGCGCATCGAAGGTTTCGCAGGCCAGTGTCTCGATGTCGCGCGTGGTGTCGGCGGCGACGCCCTGCAATTCCACCAATCGCACACGCGTCTGGTTGAGCAACTGGCTCAGGATGTCCTCGAACTGCAGCGAGCGAATGGTGGTGGATACGTCGTTGCCAAGGCCGCGATTGATTTCCACCACCTGGTCGGCGACCGCGCTGGTACGCGCATCGCTCTCGGTGACGTGCGCCATCATGGCGTCGATGCCGCCCTTGGCGGAAAGCGCCACGTTCAAGTCCTGCGAGGCCAGCTCGCCGACCAGGCCGCGCACCTGCTCCATCGCGATGCGCGCACGCTCGACGTGGCTGCCGATCTGTTCGTTGAACTGGTTGGAATGGCTGGCGAGATTGCGGATTTCGCCCGCCACCACCGCAAAGCCACGACCGGCTTCGCCCGCACGCGCCGCTTCGATCGCTGCGTTCAAGGCCAGCAGATTGGTTTCCTCGGCAATGGTGTTCACGTTCTTCAGCAACGCGAACACCGCATCCATTTCCTTCGACATGCCGTCGATGCGATAGACGATGCGCAGGCTTTCGCGCGAAAGCTGCACGATCAGGCCTACGAAATGTTCCAGCAGATCGCCGGTGCGTGCGGCGAAATCCTGCACGGACACGCCGCCGTTCTGCACGTCGATGATCTGCTTCAGCAGCGACTGCTGCATGCCGGTCTTCTGCGACAGGCCGTCGAAGCCGCCGCCCAGCTCGGATACCGCATCGCGCAGCAGGTCCAGCGCCTGATGCAGTTCGCGCGTGGCGTGGCCGAGTTCGTCGACCAGTGCGCCGCGGATGTCTTCAAGCGCTTCGCGCACCGGCGCGTGATCCGGTTCGGGCGCCACTTCCACCACGGTGGCGGCGGACAGGCGGCGGCATTCGAAGATCCACACGGCGCACAGCGCGGTGATCAATACGGGAGCCAGCCACATCGGATCCCAGATCAGGCACAGCAGCAGAGCGACGAGGCTTGCGGCGATGCCGATGAACGGGCGTGGCGCGGAGGTGGGCAAGATAGCGGACATAAGCGATTCCGATACGTCAGGATGCGGCGCGGCGTGCGCCGGCAATGGGTTCATGCGCGAGCATCAGCAAGCGCGCGGCAATGTCTTCGAGCGGCAGTTTTTCGTCGGCAGCGCCAAGCTTCCACGCAGCGCCGGGCATGCCCCACACCACGGAACTCGCTTCGTCCTGCACCAGCGTCGGCGCGCCGCTCTCGCGCATTTCCAGCAAACCGCGTGCGCCGTCATCGCCCATGCCGGTCAGCAATACGCCGATGGCGGCGGCGCCGATGCTGGCGGCGGTGGAGCGGAACAGCACGTCCACGCTGGGCTTGTGGCGATTCACTTGCGGACCGTCGTGCAGGCGGCAGACGTGCTTGGCCCCATCCCACATCACCAGCAGGTGTTCTCCACCAGGCGCGATGTACACATGACCGGGCTGGATCGGCTGGCCGTCGCGGGCTTCGCACACGCGCATGGCCGAGCAGTTGTTCATGCGTGCGGCGAACGGACCACTGAAAGCGGCGGGAATATGCTGCGTGATCACGATCGGCGGCGCGTCCGGCGGCATCGCTTCGAGCACCACGCGAATCGCTTCGGTGCCGCCGGTGGAAGCACCGATCGCGATGATGCGCTGGCTGCCGCGTGTGCCGGGCGATTGCGAACGCGGCAACACAGCGTCGGCGGAAAGACGCGGCGGCACCGCGACCTTCTGCACCTGCGTGTAAGGACGCGGGCGCGTACGCGCAGCGAGTTTCACTTTTGCGCAGATCTCCTGCGCACTTTCGGCGAAGCAGTTGGCCAGATCGCTGGATGGCTTGGTGAAGAAATCCACCGCGCCGATTTCCAGCGCGCGCAAGGTGACTTCCGCGCCGCGTTCGGTCAGCGAGGACACCATCACCACCGGCATCGGGCGCAGGCGCATCAGGTTTTCGAGAAAGGTCAGCCCGTCCATGCGCGGCATCTCCACGTCCAGCGTGAGCACGTCGGGATTGAGCTGTTTGATCTTGTCGCGCGCGATCAGCGGGTCGGCCGCCGCGCCGACCACTTCGATGCCCGGATCGGAATCGAGCATGGCCGACAGGAGCTTGCGCACCAGGGCGGAATCGTCGACGACCAGGACACGAACTTTTTCCATTACCGCTTTCTCGCTTCAGATATCAAACGCAGCCGAGGTGTTGTTGTTCGTCGTCCCGGCGAAAGCCGGGACCCAGTGCCTTCAACAGCGAAAGTCGCTGGACCCCGGCTTTCGCCGGGGCGACGGTGTTCGGATTTGGCGTCGATCATGTAGACCATGACGTCACCAGAGCTCAAAACAGCTCCACCTCACCCTTTATCGGATCATTCGCCAAACGCTTGAGGTAGCGCTGCTCGTTGGCCGCCAATTCCGCATCGCGCTGGCTGCGCAGCTGCCTTACGCGAACCCTTCCGCTGGCTGGGAAGTACTGCAACTGGCGCGGGTAGATGTCGCCCACGTCCGCCGCCACCACCGGCAGGCCTTCGGTTTCCAGATAGCGCTTGACGAAGGCGATGTTGCGCTGGCCTACGTCGGTCATCTGCGTCAGCACGCGGCCGCCGCCGAAGATCTTCACGGTCAGCGATTCGCGCTTGCCGCCGGCCTTCAGCACGGCGTTGATCAACTGCTCCATCGCGTCGCTGCCGTAGCGCGCCGCGCGGCCCACGGCGACCGACCAATCGTTGCGTTCACCGCTCATCGGCTCCGGCAGCATGAAATGATTCATGCCGCCGATGCCGCGGTCGTCGTCGCGGATGCAGGCCGATACGCAGGAGCCGAGCACGGTGGCGATCATTTCCTCCTGCGAGCTCACATAGAACTCGCCGGGCAGCACCTTCACCGTCATGCAGTTGTGGGTGGGATCCCAGAACCTGCGCATGTGCTCGAAACCGGGCAGGACGGGCGCGTTGACGTTCGGCGCAACAGCGACGCCTCGCACGGGGGCAGTCATGATGCACGCCTCCGGTAAACGGTGCGCCCGACCAGGTCGAACGCATCACTGAGGCCATGCATCGATTCGGAATGGCCCAGAAACAGATAGCCGCCCGGCACCAGCAAGCCCGCATAACGCTCGAACAGACGCTGCTTGGTCGGCTTGTCGAAATAGATCACCACGTTGCGGCAGAAAATGGCATCGAACGGTCCGCGCATGGGCCAGTCGTGCAGCAGGTTGAGCGGCTGGATGGTGACCAGCTCGCGCAGACGCTGATGCACGCAGGCGTACCCTTCGTACTGGCCTTCGCCGCGCAGGAACCAGCGGCGGCGGCGTTCGTCGCTGATGCCGCCCATGCGGTCCAGCGCGTACATGCCTGCTTGCGCGTGTTCCAGCGCCTGCGGTGAAAGATCGGTGGCGAGAATGCGCGCGTCGACGTGGCTACCGGTGCGCTCCAATGCTTCGGCCAGCACCATCGCCAGCGCGTAAGGCTCTTCGCCGGTAGCGCAACCGGCGGACCATATGCGCAGCCGGCCGCCATGCTTCTTTTCTTCCAGCCAGCGCGGCAGCAATTGCTCCACCAGCAGGTCGTAGTGATGCATTTCGCGGAAAAACGCGGTGACATTGGTGCTGATCGCGCTGGCCAATTCGCCCAGTTCGCCGTCCGGATCCCTGCGCAACAGCTCGCAATAACTCGCAAACTCCTTCAAGCCCAGCGCGCGCAGGCGACGCAGCAGGCGGCCTTGCACGAGTTGGCGCTTCTGTTCGCTCAGTGCGATGCCGCAATGCCGGTAAACGAAATCGCGCAGGAACTGGAACTCCGCATCGCCGAGCAATGGGCCGCCGCCGTTCGCCACGACCGCGCCAAAATTCGAAACAGTTGCTGTCGTCATGTGCGCGACTCCCTCCGTCCAGTCGTGTGCGGCGTAGCGATCGCGTGGCGGAAAATAGCGTGGCTACCCGGTGTCACGACGTTTACCTCGTATCGTTATGGGAGCGAATGGCTTCGCCCGTGCATCCGTCGCGCATGCGGTTCCCGCTGCGCCGATGCCCTTCCCCTTCGGCTGCGCTTCCAGGCAGCCATCGCGAACCTCATGCCGCGTCGCGCTTCCCTGCTCTTCGCAGGGGAGCGCACGGTGCTACCTCAGAATTCCTTCCACACGTCGCTGTCGGCCGTCGCCGGCACGCTGCGGCGCGGTGCCGCCGGTGGCGCGGACTGGCGCACGGCCGCGAACACTGCTTCGGTTTCGGCAAGAATCTCGGCCGCCTTCGGCTTGGGCGTAACGGACGCAGCCGCTTCCTCGCCCAGGCGGAAGAAGTTCACCTGGCGCGACAGCTCACCGGCCTGCTCGTGCATGGCACGCGCGGCGGCGGAGGCTTCTTCCACCAGCGCGGCGTTCTGCTGCGTCATCTCGTCCATCTGCGACACGGCGTGGTTCACCTGGTCGATGCCGGCCGATTGTTCCTGGCTGGCCGCGGCAATCTCGGCCACGATGTCGGTGACCTTCTTCACGCTGTCGACGATATCGGCCAGCGCCTTGCCGGATTGATCGACCAGTTCGGAACCCGCGCGCACTTTGTCGGCGCTGTCGTTGATCAACAGCTTGATCTCCTTCGCTGCGCCTGCGCTGCGCTGCGCGAGATTGCGCACTTCGGTGGCGACCACGGCGAAGCCGCGGCCTTGCTCGCCCGCGCGTGCCGCTTCCACCGCGGCGTTCAACGCCAGCAGGTTGGTCTGGAAGGCGATCTCGTCGATCAGGCTGACGATGTCGGAAATCTTGCGGCTGGAGCTGTTGATCTCGCGCATGGCGGTCACCGCCTGCGCCACCACTTCACCGCCGCGTTCGGCCTGTTCGCGCGCACCGCGGGCGAGCTGGTTGGCGTGGCTGGCGTTTTCGGCGTTCTGCTTCACGGTGGAGGTCATTTCCTCCATCGACGAGGCGGTTTCTTCCAGGCTCGAAGCCTGTTCCTGCGTGCGCTGGCTGAGGTCGTCGTTGCCGCGTGCGATCTGTTGTGCGGCGGTGCTCACCGCATCGGAACCATTACGCACTTCAGCGACGATGTCGACCAGCCGCTGGTCCATCGTGCCCAGCGCGGTGAGCAGTTTCGCCAGCTCGTCATGGCCTTTCACGTCGATCGCGTGACCCAGCTTGCCGCCTGCAATTTCGTTGGCGACCTTCATCGCGTGGTTCAGCGCATGCGAGATCGAGCGGATCAGCAGGGTGGAGCGCAGCAGTGCGAACAACAGGCCGGCGATCAGCGCGATGATGGTGATCATGCGGATGCGCGAGTAGTTCTTCACCTGGCTTTCGAAGATCTGCGCCGCCTCGGCGCGCTGCGCCTCGACCAGCTTGGACATCGAATCCTGGCGCTGCATCAGCAGCGGACGCAGTTCCATTTCGACCAGGTCGGACGCACCCGCATCGGCCTGCTTGATGGCGTCAAGCACGTCCTGCTTGGCCTGCTCGTAGTCCTTGTCGGTGGAGTGCCAGTCTTTGTTGGCAGCCGCCACCGCGGGGCTCAACGGCAGCTTGGCGAAGCGATCCTTGTAGTCGTTCATTTCCTTCTGATAGCGCTCGTACTCCGCCATCTTCTGTTTCACCTGGTCGGGCTTGCCGACCAGCGCGGCGGCCTCGCTCATGGTGAGGAAGGACTTCAGCGAATCGCTGCGCACCACGTCCAGGTATTGCGAGGGCACCAGCTCGGATTCGTAGATGCGCTGCGTACCGGCGTTCTGCTGCGACATGGAATACAGCCCGATCGCCGCGCCGGCGAGCAGCATCACGCCGAGCAGGCCAACCAGCATGATCAGCCGTGCTCGTACCGTGAGCGATGTGAACTTGAATGTGGGGAAACGCAATTTCATGAGGGTTCTTCCTTCAGGCTACGGCTTTCACATTGCCGGCTGCATCGAGAGCGGCATCGAGCATCTGCGCGTCCTGCGGTTGCAGCAGCTTGTCTGCGTCGAGCAGCAACACCATGCGGTCGCCGACCGAGGTCAATCCTTTCAGGTATTCGGTATCCACGGTGGTGCCCATGTCGGGCACGGGGCGGATCGCATCGCCGGCCACGTCGAGCACGTCGGACACGGCATCCACCACCACGCCGAACTGGCGGCCGGCCACGGTGATGATCACGGTGACGGTGGTGGCGTCGTATTCCTCACGGCTGAGGCCGAAGCGCAGGCGCAGGTCGATCACCGGCACGATCGCACCGCGCAGGTTCAACACGCCCAGTACGTAATGCGGCGACTGCGGAATGCGTGTCACCGGCGTCCAGCCACGGATTTCGCGCACGGCCAGAATGTCGATGCCGTATTCCTCGTGCGCGAGGTTCACGGTGAGGTATTGCGCTTGGTCTGACATGTTCGCCTCGTCGTGGGAGCAACCTCGTTGGTGCTCCGGTACGAAAGAGGAATCGGCGGGCGGGGCAGAAACTTGAGGCGTCCACTGGCGTGAAGGGGGCTCAAACGGGCGTGAAAACTCAGCCCCGTGCCATCCGCTTCGCCCTGTGTGGCACTTGATTAGCCTCGAGTCCAGCTATGCCATTCATTTTCATGCCCGTCGACCCGGCGAAAGCCAGGCCCCGCGACTTTAAAGCGGAAAGACGCTGGGTCCCGGCTTTCGCCGGGACGACGGACTTGCATTACGGGTGCGCGGCAGGGAGGACTGGGCAGCCCGCAGGTTGGGTTACCCCGGACTTGTTACGGGGGTAACCCAACGAGGCATCGCGGCAACGTGAAAGAAGGCAGCGTTTATTCGCCGACCGCTGCCACCACCGTCGCAAACGCCGGCTTGCGGGTGAGCACCGCGTTTTTTGCCGAAGCATGCGGCGCCGCCCCATGCACCCGGAAAAACCCCATCTGCGCAAGCAGCCGGTCCGCCTGTTCCTGCATGGCACGAGCGGCGGCGGCAGCTTCCTCGACCAGGGCGGCGTTCTGCTGGGTGGCCTCGTCCATCTGCATCACCGCGCGGTTCACCTGCTCGATGCCGCTGGATTGTTCCTGGCTGGCCGCGGCGATCTCGTTGACGATGTCGACCACCTTTTTCACGCTGGTGATGATGCCGGCGAGGGCCTTGCCCGATTCATCCACCAATTGCGAGCCGGCCTGCACCTTTTCCGCGCTGTCGCCGATCAGCGTCTTGATTTCCTTGGCAGCGCGCGCGCTGCGCTGGGCGAGATTGCGCACTTCGTCGGCGACCACGGCGAAGCCGCGGCCTTGTTCCCCGGCGTGCGCCGCTTCCACCGCCGCGTTCAAGGCCAGCAGGTTGGTCTGGAAGGCGATCTCGTCGATCAGGCCCACGATGTCGGAAATCTGCGCGCTGGCCTGCTGGATGCCGTGCATGGCCGTACTGGCGCGCGAAGCGACGTCGCCCCCGCGCTCGGCCTGCATGCGCATGGCCACGGCCAGCTGGCTGGCGTGCTGGGCGTTGTCCGCGCTCTGTTTTACGGTGGAGGTCATTTCTTCCATCGATGCGGCGGTTTCTTCCAGGCTGGAGGCCTGTTCCTGCGTGCGATAGCTGAGGTCGTCGTTGCCGCGCGCGATCTGCTGCGCGGCGGAAGTGACCGTTTGCGCGCTTTGCTGCACTTCGCCGACCACGTCGGTGAGTTTGCCGCGCATGCGGCCCAGCGCATCGAGCAGGCTGCCGGGCGCCGCCGCCACGACGTTGTCGCTGCGCAGATCGCCATCGGCGATGCGCGAGGCCATCGCCAGCGCCGTGCTCGGCTCGCCGCCGATGCTGCGGCGGATGCTGCGCATGGATTCCCACACCACCAATAGCACCAGCAAGGCGACCAGGCTGGCGCGCAACAACCTGCGCTTGAGCATCTGGTTGAACTGCGCATCGATATCGACGAAATACGCACCCGCCGCCACATGCAGATCCCATGGCTGGTAGTACGAGGTGTAGGTCATCTTGTGCTTGTCGCCCTGGCTGCCGGGCATCGGCCACATGTATTCGGTAAGGCCGTTCCCGTCGCGCTGGTCCGCGGCGAGCATGTCGCGATAAAAGAACTTGCCAGTGGAATCATGATCGTCGCGAATGCTCTTGCCGTCGCGGTTGGGCATGATCGGATGCATGCGCATGACCAGGTTGGAATCGAACACGTACACGTAGCCGATGCCTTCGTTCCAACGCAGCGCGGAGACTGCCTGCAGCGCGCGCCGTTGCGCTTCGCTTTCGTTGAATTCGCCCTTGGCGGCGCGATTGCGGTAGCTGTCGATCAACGACGTGGCCGTGGCGACTTCATCGCTCAGTGCGCGCTCGCGCGCCTGCATCAGCAGGGAACGGCCATCCATGCACGACATGACCGTAAGAACGATCAACCCTGTTACGACGACGGCGATAACCAGCCACACCCGCGCCGAGAGGCTGAGGCGTTCGAGCATTTTCAATGGGGACTTCATGGCGACAACCTTCGATGACATGGGAAGACGGGGCGCAGGGCCCCACCGCACTCCATGCACGGCCTCGCGCGACTTCGTATGCGCGAGATTTGTAAATGCGCAGCTTCCCTCCCAAGCTCCGCAACTTTTTTGCTATGCCGCCTTGCGTCGCGATTGCAGGCGAATCAATCCAGCCACGTCGACGATCAGGGCCACCGAACCGTCGGCCAGGATGGTCGCGCCGGAAATGCCGTCCACGCGCCGGTAATTGGCTTCCAGCGATTTCACGACCGCCTGCTGCTGGCCGACCAGTTCGTCGATGAACAGGCCGATCTGCGTGCCGTCCGCCTCGACCACGACCACCAGGCCCTCTTCGATCTTCTGGCGTGCATCGGCGCAACCGAATTGCTGATGCAGGCGCACGATCGGCAGGTATTCGCCACGGAAGCGGAACAGTTCGCCACCGCCGGTGACGCTGCGGATCGCATCGGCGCGCAACTGCACGGATTCCACGATCGACACCAGCGGCACGATGTAGCACTCGCCGCCGACCGCTGCGCGCAAGCCATCGATGATCGCCAGCGTCAACGGCAAGGTAATGGTGAAGGTGGTGCCCTGCCCCGCGCGGCTCTTGATGGCGACGTTGCCGCCCAGATCCACCACGTTGCGGCGAACCACGTCCATGCCCACGCCGCGGCCTGACAGGTCGGTGGTGACGGCGGCAGTGGAAAAGCCCGGCTGGAAGATCAGCTCGCCGACGGCTTCGTCGCTCAGATTCTCGTCGCTGGAGATCAAGCCTTTCTGCAGCGCCTTGGCGACGATCGCATCGCGGTTGAGGCCCGCGCCATCATCGGAAATTTCCACCACGATCGAACCGCCGCGATGGAATGCCTCCAGACGCAGCGTACCGATGTCGCCCTTGCCGGCGGCGCGGCGCTTGTCCGGTGTTTCCAGGCCATGGTCGATCGCGTTGCGCACCAGATGCACCAGCGGATCGCCGATTTTTTCAAGCACCGTTTTGTCCAGTTCGGTGTGTTCGCCGACCAGGTCCAGCTTCACCTGCTTGCCCAGCTTCTGGCTGAGATCGCGCACCAGGCGCGGGAAGCGGTTGAACACCGAGCCGATCGGCAACATGCGAATGCCCATCACGCTTTCCTGCAAGGCGCGCGTGTGGCGCGCCAGCTGGGCCAGGCCGTGTTGCAGCATGGCCAGGCGCGATGCATCGAATTCTTCGCGGAACTGGTCGAGCATCGCCTGCGTGATCACCAGCTCGCCGACCAGGTCGATCAGGCCGTCGATCTTGTCGATGGCCACGCGCACGGAGCCGGCATCGTTGCTGCTGGCCGCGGCGGTGCGCGGACTGCCTGCCGCCGCGCCCGCACTCGTGGCCGGCGCCGCAACGGCCTCGACCACGGGTGCGGGCGGTGGCGCGACGGCAACGAGCGGCTCGATGCTGAGATCGCATTCGTCTTCGACCCATTCGAACACCGACGCAATGGCGTCGCGCTTGACCGCACCGGTCAGTTCGATGCGCCAGCCCAGATGGCATTCGGAAGGGTCGAGCGCGTCCAGCGTGGGCACACGATCCAACTGTGCCTCGACGACCAGCTGACCGAGCGCAGCCAGTTCACGCAACAGACGCAACGGGTCGTTGCCGCCGGCCAACATGCCGGCGTGGGGACGGAATTGAATGATCCAGCCGCTCGAAGCGACCGATTTTGCTGCAGCTTTGCCTGCAGCGACGGGCATGCTGTTGCCTGCCGCCGCCGCAAGCTGCTGCTTCAGGTTTTCGCTGTCCGCGTCGGCCAGAGGCTGGCCGTTTTGCGCGCGGTCGAACATGCCGCGCAGGCAGTCCACCGTGCGCAACATCAATTCGATGATGGATTTATCGATCGCGCGGCGGCCATCGCGCACCTGGTCGAGCAGCGATTCGGCTTCATGCGTGAGCGCCGCCATGTCCGGAAAACCGAACGTGGCCGAACCGCCCTTGATCGAGTGCGCGGCGCGAAAAATGCTGTGCACCAGCTCGCTGTCGCCGCCGTCGTCGAGCGCCAGCAGCGCCGATTCCATGGCATCGAGTCCTTCGAGGCTTTCCTCGAAGAAGACTTTGTGGAATTGGGCGATGTTGATGCTCATTGAGGTTCCGTGAATCGGGAATCGAGAATCGTAAATAGTTGAGAGCAGTCATCCGCCAGCTTGTCGGGCCTCGCTCTTACGATTCCCGATTGACGATTGACGATTGACGGCGCTGCGCAGCGCAGCTCAGCCCAGCACGCGCTTGACCGTCGCCAGCAGTTGCTCCGGATCGAACGGCTTCACCAGCCAACCCGTCGCACCCGCCGCCTTGCCTTCCATCTTCTTGTCCGTATTGGATTCGGTGGTCAGCATCAGGATCGGCACGCCCTTGTATTCGGCACGCGTGCGCAGTTCGCGCACCATGCTGATGCCGTCCATCACCGGCATGTTGACGTCGGCCAGCACCAGGTCGAACTTCGACGATGACGCCGTGTCCAGCGCCATCTGTCCGTTCTCCGCCTCGCTCACTTCGTAGCCCGCGCTACGCAGGGTGAAGGCCACCATGCCGCGCATCGATGCCGAATCGTCCACTGCAAGAATCTTTGCCATCTTCCACCTCGAGTTCAGGCCGGCTTCTTGGCCGGCAATGCCAATGCTTCCATCAGACCCAACTGGCCGGCCGCGTCATGCAACGGCGCACTAACGCCCGCCCATTGCACCTGCCGCTCGCGCTTTTTCGCCTCGTGCTGGAACACCACCAGCAACTGCAACGCGGCCGTGTCGATGCGATCCACCGCGGCGCCGTCCAGCACGATCTGCGACGCGCCCAGCGCGCCCTTCAGCTGCGTGTGCAGTTCGCCGACATCCGCGATGCGGCAATCGGCCGGCATGCTCACCCGCGTTTCGTGTTTGCTTTTGGCGCCCATGGCAGTCACCTCGTGGGTTGGTCTGTATGGGCTTTATCGGCGCGGCATGGGGCAGCTTTAGCGGTTTGTAGGCTGGATGAAATCCCAGCTTCGCGATGTATGCGCGCAGGGCAATGCTGGGATTTCATCCCAGCCTACGTGGGCTAAAGTTTCCCTCCGACCCGCCGATACCTTCCCTCAAAGGCCCACCAACCGTGCCCAAACCCGCACGCCGCCGGCCAAGGAGCCACGCGTGATCATCCAGCCAACCAGCCTTGCCGCACTGACTTGGCTCGGTGCTGCAGCAGGCGCCAGCTCCGAAGGCTGGCGCATTGGCAATGTGTTGTCCGCGCGTCCGCTCGGGGTGAATGAACAAGGGTTGCTGGTGCTGCAGGTGGGCGCGCTCACGGTGGAGACCGAGGCACCCGGCACCAAGCTTCCGCCGCAGTTCCAGGTGCGCGTACTGAGTGTGGGGGCGCAACCGCAACTCGAAATTCTTGGCTTGAGCTCGCAACCCGACAGCACCGTACATCAGGCCCTGCGCGAGCGGCTGCCGCAGCAGAACGGCTATGCGCCACTGCTTGCTACGGTCGGCGCGCTGTCGCAGTGGTCTGTCGCCAAACAGTTGCCGCCGTACCTGCGCTCCGCCCTCGCCCTGCTCGAACACAGCATGAGCACGCCGCGCGAACTGGCCACGCCAGAAGGCTTGCGCCAGGCGGTGAATCGCAGCGGTTTGTTTCTCGAAGCGCAACTCGCCCAAGCGCCGGCCAGCGATGCCACTACCGCGCACGACGACATGAAAGGCGCACTGCTGCGCTTGGTGACGATCCTGCAGGGCCAGGCCACGCTCAACGAAAGCAGCGATGACGAAGTGGATCCTCCCCTGCTTTATCGCGGCGTGACGCCGCAAGGGCGTCTGCCGTTGCCGCCGGAATTGGCCAACACCAACGACGCTACTGAACTGCTGCCGCGCCTCAACACCGACGTACAGGCCGCCCTGGCGCGGCTGGAAGTGGCGCAGCTGCAGGCCAACCCGAATCACTGGATCGTGGAAATTCCGGTGCAGCATGCGGAGGGCGCCGACGTACTGCAGATCTCGCTCAAACACGAACCGGAAGCCGAACGGGATTGGACGATGGGCTTTTCGCTCGACCTGCCATCGCTCGGCCCCATCGTCGGCGAGCTGCAATTGCGCGGCTTGCGGCTATCGGTGCGGCTATGGGCGCAGCTGCGGGAAACGGTGGATCGGCTGGAACAACAGTTCGCCGATTTGCGCCAGCGCCTCGATGCAACCGGTTTGTTCCTCGATCAATTGAGCGTGCAATTCGGCCTGCCGCAGGCCGGCAACGGCATGAGCGCCGTCTTCCTGAAGGCCACCGTATGACCACGCCCGCACTGCCCGCGCCGCAACGCAAAGTAGTATTGCGGCTACCCAATGGCAGCGACGCCAACCCCATGGCCGCCGGCGCCTCTGCGCACGACGTGGAAAATCTGTTTCGCCATGCGCATGCGCTTGGCCTGCCGTTGCATCACGATCCGCAGATCGCCGCGCTGCTGGTATCGCTGCGCATGAGCGCGGATGTGCCGCCGCTGCTGTATGCCGCGGCGGCAGCGGTATTGGCGAGTATCTATGAGGCTTCGCGCAAGCCGTAATAGCGCGTGTCATTCCGGCCAGGGCCGACGTTGGCGGCGCCAACCGGCCTACGCGGCTTCCTTGCCAGCCCGCTCCAGCCGGCACAACTTCGCCACATCCAGCAAGGCCACGAAGCCGCCGTGCCACCCCATCACCGCCTGCACGGGGTCGTCCACGCGGCCCGAGCGCGCAGGCGGTAGTTCGATCGCCTCGGGTCGGGGTTGCAGCAGGTCGCCGACGGCGTCTACGCGTATGCCCACGCGATGAGTTTCATGCGTGCACACGACGATGCGCGCGGCCGAAGGATCGCTGGCGGCGGAGGTACTCAGGCCGAGTCGTCGGCGCCCGTCCATCACCGGCACGATGTTGCCGCGCAGATGACAGATGCCGAGCAGGTCGCTCGCGGCGCCGGGCACCGGAGTCGGCGCGCCGTCGCGGATAACTTCGCTGACGCGGCTGAGCAGCACGGCGTAATGCTGGCCATCGAGCTGGAAGGACAGCCATGGTTCGCGTGCGATCGCTTCGAAGTTGGGCACAAGGCTCATCGTGCTGTTATCCCTTGCTGTCCGCCGTAACTGCACGCGGTGTTGTAATTAGCGATGCGACCGGTGTGATGATCCGCGGCGATGGCAACGAAGCGGGCGGCGTTACGACCAGCGGCGGCGTCGACACCGGGACGCTCGGCTGCGCGGCCACGATTGAAGCGGCATCGGCGGCTTGCCCATCCGTGGTATCGCTTTGTGCATCGGCGGTCTGGTTGAGCTGGTCGCTGTTGGTATAGAAACGGCGCGGTGCAGCTTTGTCGCTCAGCACCACTACCAGCACGCGACGGTTCTTGTTGCGGCCTTCGGTGCTCTGGTTGTCCGCCGCTGGGCGATATTGGCCCCAACCGACGATGCCCAGGCGCTCCGGCTCCACGCCATGCTCGGCAAACAGGCGCGCCACGCTCGCGGCACGCGCCGCGGAGAGCTCCCAATTGGAGGGATAGACGGCAGTATTGATCGGCATGTCATCGGTATAGCCTTCCACGCGCAGCGGATTGGCGAATGGCGCAAGAATGTCACCAAGGCTGGTCAATACCTGATTGGCCGACGGCGACAAGGTGGCGACCCCGCTGGGGAACAGGATGTCGGTGCGGATTTCGATTTCCAGCCAGGTCGGCGTGCGCCGCACCACCACCAGGTTCTTGTCGATCAGCGGTTGCAGCGCGCGCTCCACCTGATTGCGGATGCGCTCCAGATTCTGCTGCTCTTCGCTTTGCTTGGTCTTGTTCTGATCCGACGGCGTGCCTGGCGTGGTGTTCGGCGTGGCGATGTGCTGCGTCAGCACCGGCAGCAGAATTTGCGCCAGCGGCGTGCGCGGAATCGGCGCTGGCTTGTTGGTAGGAACCGGCACGCTCGACTGCGGCGGATTGGGCGTAAGCGGCTGGATCACCGCACGCGAGCCATTGAAGGCCGACGAAATGGCCTGCGCCAGCGCGCGGTACTTGGTGGTGTTGACGCTGGACATCGCGTACAGCACCACGAACAACGCCAGCAATAGCGTGAGCAGATCCGCGTACGGGATCACCCATGCTTCGTGATTGGGATGGTCCTCGTGTTTGTGCCGACGCCTCATACGAGATAGCCCTGCAGCTTGCTTTCGATCTGCCGCGGATTGTCGCCCTCGGCGATCGAGATCAGCCCTTCGATCAGGATTTCACGCACCTGCGTCTGCTTGGTGATCAGCGCCTTCAGGCGCGCACCGATCGGCAACAACAGCAGGTTGGCCAGGCTGATGCCGTAGATGGTGGCGACGAACGCCGCCGCAATGCCGTGGCCGAGCTTGGCCGGATCGGTAAGATCGCGCATCACCGCCATCAAGCCGAGCACCGCGCCGATGATGCCCATGGTTGGCGAATAGATGCCACCTTGCTCGTACACCTTCGCGGCGTGCAGGTCTGCCTGCTCGCGCGTTTCCACTTCCAGTTCCAGCACGCTGCGGATCGCTTCGGGCTCGCTGCCGTCGACAAGCAATTGCAGGCCTTTCTTCACCAACGGATCGTCTTCCGCATCGATGTGCGGCTCCAGGCCGAGCAGCCCTTGGCGACGCGAGATTTCGCTCCAGCCGATCACGCGGCTGATCAAATCGGAAGGATGCAGCTGCGGCGGCTTGTACACCATGCCCAGCATGCCGATCGCGCGCTTGAGCACCTTGCCCTGCGTATGCAGCAGCAAGGCGGAAATGGTGCCGATGAACACGATCACGAACGCCGCAGGATTCCACAACGCGGAAACGTCGGTGCCCTTGAGGATCGCGCCGACGATCAGCACGACGAAGGCGAGGATGGTGCCGGCGATGCTTATGACGTCCATATCAATATTCCTTGCCGGAAACCAAGACTACCTCTCCCCTCCGGGGAGAGGGCTGGGGTGAGGGGCTGGGCTTGCGGGGAACCATAGTCCTTCGCATATTGTTCGCTTTTGATTGCCGTGCATAAACACATATCGCGCGAGGTTGTCCCCTCACCCCAGCCCTCTCCCCGGAGGGGAGAGGGAGCCCGAGGTTCGCGATGTAATGAGCGAGCACCATCACGCCGACACCTTGATCGATGGCAACAAACGCCCGTCGTCCTGCGACAGCGCAGCGAGATCCAGAACCAGCGCAAGCCGCCCATCGCCGGTGACCGTTGCCCCGGCCACGCCCGGCACGCCTTCGAACAATGGCCCCAGCGGTTTCACCATCACGTCTTCGCGGCCGATCACTTCATGCACCAGGCAACCCAGATGCATATGGCCGACATGCAGCACCACCACGTTGCGCCCGCCCGGTCCGCGGACGCCAGCCCAGTCGGCCAGGTCGCCCAGCACCAGCGCGCGTCCGCGATGCGCGGCGACGCGTCGGCCGTCGAGCATGTGATCGTGCTGCGGACTCAGTTCAAATACTTCGCTGACGTTGCCCAGCGGCAGCGCGAACAGGCGATCGCCCACGCGCACCATCAGCACGCGCAGGATGGCGAGCGTCAGCGGCACGGTGAGTTCCAGCGTGCTGCCGAAGCCCAAGCGCGAATGCACTTGCAGCGTGCCGCCGAGTTCGGCAACGCGTGTCTTCACCACGTCCATGCCGACGCCGCGGCCGGAAATATCGGAAATCTGCGCCGCCGTGCTGAAGCCGGGACGAAAAATCAACTCGTAGCATTCGACTTCGGACAGCCACGCGGCCTGGGCCGCATCGATGACGCCTTTCTCCACCGCCTTGCGGCGAAGCACGTCCGGATCCATGCCGCGGCCGTCGTCGCTGACCGAAATGACGATGCGTTCGCCGCGCTGGGTGGCCGAAAGCTTGACCTTGCCCTTGCGCGGCTTGCCGGCGCGTTCACGGCCGGCCGGATCTTCCAGGCCATGATCGACCGCGTTGCGCAGCAAATGGATCAACGGATCGGCGAGCGCTTCGACCAGGCTGCGATCGAGATCGGTGTCTTCGCCTTCGGTGATCAGTTCGATGTCTTTGCCGAGCTGGCGCGCGAGATCGCGCACGATGCGCGGAAAGCGCTGGAACAGGCGTCCGACCGGCTGCATGCGCATGCCGAGCACGGCATTCTGCAGATCGTCGGATACACGATCCAGATCGCCGGCCATCGCCGACAACGATTCGTTGTCGCTGCGCGAAGCCAGGCTCAGCAGGCGATTGCGCAGCAGCACCAGTTCGCCGGCGCGGTTGACCAGCGCATCCAGGCGCGTGGTGTCGACACGCACGGTTGTTTCGGCTGCCGGCTTTGCAGAGGCGCTTGCACGCGCCTCTGTCGCAGACGCCACAGGCACTGCCTCAATGGCAGCAGGTGCGGGAACAGGAGCCGGCGCTGCGGCCTGCCCGGGCACACCGCCTTGGCCATGCAGGCTATCCAGCAGCGCTTCGAATTCGTCGTCGCTGATGTCTTTCTTTTCGACCACCTCGGGCTTGGCGCCGGGTGCGGCGCCCTTGCCGTGCAAGGTGTCGAGCAGGCTTTCGAATTCGTCGTCGTTGATGTCGTTGGAGACATGCCTGGATGCGCCCGGCGCACCGCCCTGCCCATACAAGGTATCGAGCAGTGCTTCGAATTCGGCTTCGACCGGATCGGCGGCGCGTGTCGGTTTTGCAGCCGTTTCAACGCTCACGGCAGCCTCGACCGCCGGCTGCAGGCGCGCGAGCAGGGCCTGCGGTGGCGGCGACATCGCCGCGCCGCTGGCCAACGCCGCCATCATGCCGTTGAGCAGATCGAGCGCTTCGAGCAGCGCATCCATATGCGCCGAATTCAGCACCAGCTTGCCGTTGCGTGCGTCGTTGAGCAGTTCTTCCGCGCAATGGCACAACTGCACCATCGGTTCGATGCCGAGGAAGCCGGCGCCACCCTTCACGGTGTGGAACACACGAAACACCGCATTGAGCAGCTCGCGATCGTGCGGCGAGGCTTCCAGCTCGATCAGCTGTTCGCCAAGGCGTTGCACCAATTCCCCGGCTTCCACCAGGAAATCGTCGCGCAGCTCGCTGTCCAGATTCGCGTCCATCAATATCCCGTTTCAGTGGCGAACAATCAGAAGCCGAACTCGCTCAGCAACCGATCCACTTCATCCTGGCTATTGACCTTGGCCACTTCCACCGGCGCCTCGCGGCCTGCCAGTGCGCCGGTCAAACGCACCAGTTCCAGCAGCGACGATTCGACGCTTTCGATGAAGCTCACCACTTTCTTCACGCGCTGGCCAGCCAGATCCTGCCAGGACTGCACCAGCACCATGTCGTTGAGGCCTTCGCAGCACGCGCTGGCGAACACCTGTGCCTGGCGCGCCAATACGGCGGCGGGGTCGGTTTCGCTGCTGTTGAAATCCAGCACGGCGTTGGCGTTGTTGGACAACGCTTCGGCTTCAGGACGGATGCGATCGACGAAATCCAGGCTGCGATGCGCGGCCTGCGAGCTCATCTCCAGCACTTCGGCCAGATGATTGCGCGCATGGACCATGCTGTCCGGCATGCCGCCATTGGCCAGGTCGCTGCCCAAGCGCGACACGGCGCCGTGCAGGTCACGCGCCAGCACGCCAAGCGCGCGGAACAGATGTTGCTCGCGCTGGCGCACCATGGCATCCAGCGCTTGTTCGAAGGCGGTGCCGTCCTTGCTGTTGAGCAAATCCAGCACTTCCGGCGGAAGACTGTCGTTGACGGGGGCGGTCATGGCATTCATGCGGATGCTCCACTGGCGGCCAGGCGCTCGAAGATCTTGTCCAGCTTTTCTTTGAGCGTGTTGGCGGTAAAAGGCTTGACGATGTAGCCGTTCACGCCGGCCTGGGCGGCAGCAATGATCTGCTCGCGGTTGTTTTCGGCGGTCACCATCAGCACCGGCAGGCCCTTGAGCTTGGGCTCGGCACGGATCGCCTGCAGCAGCTCGATGCCGGTCATGTTCGGCATGTTCCAGTCGGTCACGACCATGTCGAAGGCATTGGCCTTCAGCATCGCCAGCGCGTTATGGCCATCGTCGGCCTCCTGGATCATCGGGTTGCTGAAACCCAGTTCGACCAGCAGGTTGCGAACGATTCGCCGCATGGTGGAGAAGTCGTCCACCACCAGAATTTTCATGTTCTTGTCCAAACACCTTCTCCAGAGGCTTGAAAACGAGGGGAGCGAAGAAAACGAGTGAGATGCGAACCGTCGGTGTGGCCTCTTCCCTTGGGAAGAAGGTTTCGCCGGCGCAGGCCGGTCAGACCAGGAAGCGCCGCCGAACCTCGATCGCCGGCGAAGCCCCCTTCCGAAGAGAAGGCTGCACGCAGCGGTGCGCAGTTTGTTTTTCAGGTGCCGTCGTAAAAACTCGTTGCCGCTCCTTCCTTCGTTCGTTGTCGCTAACCGCGCCAGTCGCCCATGCGTGCGCGCAGCCGCACCAGTGCCTGGCCATGGATCTGGCACACGCGTGATTCGGTCACGCCGAGCACCAGCCCGATTTCCTTGAGGTTCAGTTCCTGCTCGTAGTACAGGGACATCACCAGTTGTTCGCGCTTGGGCAGCGTGCCGATCGCCTCAGCCAACGCTTCCCGCAAGCCATCCTGCTCGAAGCTGTCCTGCGGCCCCGGGTTGTCGTGGTCGACCACGTCCAGCGCACCGCTTTCGCCGCCTTCGCCGTCATCCGGCGCAGTCAGGCTGAGCAATCGCGCGCTGGTCGCGTCGGACAACACCTGGTGATATTCCTCCGCGCTCATGCCGAGCCGTTTCATCACCTCGGCGGTATCCGCGTCCGCGCCGGTTTCGTTTTCGATCTGCCGCACCACTTCGGCCACTTCACGGACCTTGCGATGCACGGAACGCGGGGTCCAGTCGGTGCGCCGAAGCTCGTCCAGCATCGCGCCACGAATGCGGATGCCCGCATACGTTTCGAAGCTGGCCGCGCGATCGGTCGTGAAATTTCGCGCCGCCTCCAGCAAGCCGATCATCCCCGCCTGCATCAGGTCTCCTACGTCAACGCTCGGAGGCAGCCGGCCCATCAGGTGGTAGGCGATACGCCGCACGAGCGGCGCATGCTTGCGCACCAGTTGATCCGCATCCTCGCGTTGCAGCTGCAGATATTCCGAAGCCACATTCATGTCACCACCCCGCAGCCGGCACGCTTTGGCCGCTGAAAAAGGCAATTCGCCCCAGGTCCGGGTTCGCGGGTTTACCCCATGTATCGACCGCACCTGCCAATTGCTTGAATCCCATCGCCGCGCGACTCGATGGCCACAGGTCGACCACCGCGCCCTGGCGCCGGATCGCCTGCCGCAGCCACTCGTCGTGCGGCACCATGCCCATGTAGTCGAGCGCCACGTCGAGGAAGCGTCCGCATACACGCGCGAGTTTTTCGTAGAGTTTTTTCGCATCGCCCGCCTGGCGCACCATGTTGGCGACGATGTGGAAGCGCCGCACGCCGAAGTCGTGCGCAAGAATCTTGATCAACGCATATGCGTCGGTGAGCGAGGCCAGCTCGTCGCACACCACGATCAGCACGTCGTCGGACGCGGCGGCGAACATCGCCACGTTGTCGGCCACGCCGGCAGCGGTATCCACCACCAGGAATTCCGGCGGCTGGATCAGATCGTCGAACGCGCGGATCACCGCGGCATGTTCGCCGTTGACCATCTTCGCAAGGCGGCGAATGCCCGAGCCGCCCGGAATCACTTTCAGACCGTGCTGCGCCGGAATCACCAGGTCCTGCAGCGTGCACAGACCTTCCAGCAGATGGCCGATGTGGCGCATCGGGCTCAAGCCCAATTGCACGTCCACATTGGCCACGCCCATGTCGGCGTCCAGCAGCATCACATCGCGGCCGGCCATGGCCATCGCCATCGCCAGGTTCACCGCCACCGTGGTCTTGCCGACGCCGCCCTTGCCGCCCGCCACCGCGATGGTGCGCGTGACGCGCGTGCGCGGAACGATCGGCCGCAGCGCTGCAGCCTGATGAAACACGTCGGATTCTTCGCGCGAGGTGCGCGTCGGCGAAAACAGATTGTGCAAACCGGCGGCCTGATTCACTTGAAGTGCGTCCTTCATAGTCCTGCTACCGCCATGCCGAACCGTTCGGCCATATCCAGTTCATCGCCGGCGATGCCGAGCCGGCGCTGTTGCTGCGCGGCGCGGCATACCAGCACGCGCGCATCGGCGGCGCTGATGTCTTCGGGCACGCGCTGGCCGTCGGTGGTGCAATCCAGCGGGATGCCGTGACGGATCAATACGGAAAGCAGGCCGCCCAGACTCGGCGCTTCGTCCAGCTTGGTGGCGATGCAGGCGCTGGGCTTGATCGGCAGATAGGCGCGCACCGATTCATCCAGTGCGGGCGCCTGTGCATTCGCAGCCAGCACCAGGCACGCGCGCAACTGCGTGGCGCCGTGTGCGCTGGCTTCGCGCAATACTTCCATCTGCTGCTGCAGGCGCGGATCGCTGCCCGACACGCCGGCGGTATCGACCAGCACGGTGTGGTGATCGCGCAGCAGATGCAGCGTCTGCGCCAGGCCGACCGCATCGTAGGCTGGATACACGCGCACGCCGAGCAGGCGGCCGTAGTGTTCGAGCTGCGCGGCGGCGCCGATGCGATAGTGATCGGTGCTGACCAGCGCGACCTTGGCCGGACCGTGATGCATCACCGCGCACGCCGCGAGTTTGGCGATGGTGGTGGTCTTGCCCACGCCGGTGGGACCGACCAGCGCGGTCACGCCGCACACATCGGCCAGGCCACGACCGCTCACCTTCAAGCTGCGGCTGAGCAGGCCCAGCGGCAGATAGCGCGCCTGGTCGGCGTTGATGTCTTCGGGCAGTTCATCGATCAGCCGGCGCGCCACGTCGGTATCGATGCCAAGGCGTGACATGTCGCGCAGCACGCGGGCGCGCATCGGGCTGCGGCGCTCCATGTCGTTCCACGCAAGGCTGGAAAGCTGTTGTTCGAGCAGCTGGCGCAGGCCACCGAGTTCGGTGCGCATGCGCGCGGTTTCCAGCGCGTGCTGTTCGATCATCGGCTGCAGCGCGGCGATCTCGCTGGTCGGTAGCGGCAATGGAGGAGGAGGAGGAGGCGGCGGCGGTGTTGCTGCGCGCGTTTCCTTCGCTGCTTCCTTCGGCGTTTCTTTCGCCGCTTCGCGAATGGCTTCCTTGGCGCGCTCTTTCAATGTTTCGCGCGACACGGGCTTCAGCGTTTCTTTTGCGGCTTCCGTCACCGGCGGTTTCGTGACGGTCGGCGCTGGCGCGTTGACGCGTGCGGCTTCGCGCATAAGCGCTTCGTCATAGTCGACGGCAGCGATGATTTCGATGCCTTCTTCGAGACGGCGCGTGGAAAGAATCACCGCGTCGGCGCCTTGCTCGGTGCGCACGTCGCGCATGGCCTGGCGCATGTCGGGGGCGAGGAAGCGTTTGATTTTCATGTGGCGGTCCACGCTGTCACTTCCTCTCCCCTCCGGGGAGAGGATTGAGGTGAGGGGGCGCTCTTGCGACGACGTTTATTCGAAGCGTGCTTCGATTGAGGCGCAGCGCAAGGCTGGCCCCTCACCCCAGCCCTCTCCCCGCAAGGGAGAGGGAGCAAAGCTCGCATGCAAAACATCATTGCCGCCTCATTCGTTATTCGACTCTCATCGTCCGATCGCTTGCACGAGACGCACGCGCCGGTTATCCGGTACTTCGTTGTAGGCCAACACATGCAGGTTCTGGGCCACGTGGCGCGTGAAGCGCGAAAGCCACGGACGCAGTTGCGGTTGCACCAGCATCACTGCCGGTTCGCCGCTGGCCTCCTGCCGCCGCGCCGCCTCTGCAACGCTCTGCTGCAGGCGGTCGGCGAGCCCCGGTTCCACGGCTGCGCCGGCGGCGCCGCTGCTCGAGAGGGATCCGAGCAAAATCTGTTCCAACTCGGGCGCCAGTGTCAGCACCGGGATTTCGGTGCCCAGTCCGGCGATTTCCTGCACGATCTGGCGACCCAGCGCCACCCGCACATAGGCCGTAAGGGCGCCAGGATCCTGACTCTGGGCGGCATGCTCCGCCAAAGACTCGACGATGGTGCGCATGTTGCGGATCGGCACCCGTTCGGCCAGCAGGTTCTGCAGCACTTTCACCACTACGCCCAGCGAAAGGCGCTTGGGCACCAGGTCTTCCACCAGCTTGGGCGTGGTCTGCGCCAGGCGGTCCAGCAACTGCTGCGCATCCTGGTGGCCGAGCAACTCGTGCGCGTGGTTCTGCAGGATGTGCGAAAGATGCGTGGCGACCACCGTCGCCGGGTCGACCACCGTGTAACCCAAGGCCTGCGCGTGATCGCGCTGGTTGTTCTCGATCCATACCGCTTCCAGCCCGAACGCGGGATCGCGCGTGGCCACGCCATGCAACGTGCCATGCACGCGGCCGGGATTGATGGCCAGATGGCGCTCGGTATACACCTCCGCCTCGCCCATGGGCACGCCCATCAGCGAGATGCGGTAAGTGTTCGGCCCCAGATCCAGGTTGTCGCGGATATGCACGGCCGCGACCAGAAAACCGAGTTCCTGAGACAGCTTGCGACGCACCGATTTGATCCGCGACATCAGCTCGCCGCCTTGGTTTTGATCCACCAACGGAATCAGCCGGTAACCCACTTCCAGGCCGACCGGATCGACGCTGGCGACGTCTTCCCAACCAAGCTCCAGGCGCTCCGTCGCCGCGGGCGAGGGCAATGCTTCGGTCGCGGCCTGGGCCAGGCGTTCCTTGGCTTCCTTTTCGCGCTTGACCATCAGCCACGCCGCGCCGCCGCACACCGCACCGAGCAACAGGAAGGCGATATTCGGCATACCGGGAATCAAACCCATCACCGCCAGCACCACGCCGGCCACCGCCAGCGCGCGCGGCTGCGCAAACACCTGACCGATGACCTGCTTGCCCATGTCCTGCGATTTGGACACACGCGTGACGATCACCGCGGTGGCGATCGACAACATCAGCGCCGGCACCTGCGCCACCAGGCCGTCGCCGATGGTCAGCAGCGTATACGTGCGCGCCGCTTCGCCGGCGCCGAGCCCATGCTGCAGCATGCCGACGAAGAAACCGCCGACGATGTTGATGAAAAGAATCAGGATGCCGGCGGTGGCGTCGCCGCGCACGAACTTGGACGCACCATCCATCGAGCCGTAGAAATCCGCTTCCTCGCGCACTTCCTGGCGGCGCTCGCGCGCCTGTTCCTGCGTAAGCAGGCCGGCGTTGAGATCGGCGTCGATCGCCATCTGCTTGCCGGGCATCGAATCCAACGTGAAACGCGCGGTCACTTCCGACACACGCGTGGCGCCCTTGGTCACCACCACGAAGTTGATGATGGTGAGGATCGCGAACACCACCAGGCCGACTGCGAAATTACCGCCGATGACGAATTCGCCGAACGCCTCGATCACCTTGCCCGCCGCACCCGCGCCATCGTGCCCGTGCAACAGGATCACGCGGCTGGAAGCGATATTGAGCGCCAGGCGCAGCAGCGTGCCGAGCAGCACCACGGTCGGGAACGCGGCGAATTCCAGCGGCCGCATCACGTACACCACCGCCAGCAGGATCACCAGCGACAGCGCGATGTTGAAGCTGAAGAGAATGTCCAGCACGAACGGCGGCAACGGCAGCATCAGCATCGCCAGCATGGCGAGCATCACGATCGGCGCACCCGCGCCGCGGCGGCTGGCCTGCTTGAAGGTGTCGAAGACGTTAGCTCCCATTTCTCACACTCCTCCTACTGCGGCCGTCGATCCACTCGTTCTGGCGCGCGCTGCTCCCTCGGACGAGCTCGACGTACTGTCGAGTACGCCTTCACTCGTCCTCAGTACGCATCGCGCGCCAGAACGGCGGCTCGTCGCCCTCGCTACGGAGGAGTGTGAGAAATGCGAGCTTATGGTCGCCATGCTTGTGCCTTATAGGTTTACGGTCGCGGCACGATGCTGGGATCGTCATCCCAGCCTGCGCGTTGGAAAACCGACGCGACGCCACACTCTTGGCGTTTACTGCAGGTTTCGTGCCTTCCGCCTGTTCACGGCTTGTAGCGGCCCTGCAGCTCGGGATCGATGTCCGGCTGCGGCGCGTCGGGAACGGCGCCGCCACGTTCGACGGCCTGCTTGAGCTGGTAGACGTAGGCGAGGATTTGCGCGACCGCGACGTACAGCGCGGACGGAATTTCGTGACCGATTTCGGTGGTGGCGTACAGCGCGCGCGCCAGCGGTGGCGCTTCCACCAGCGGAATGCGATGCGCGTCAGCGACCATGCGGATTTGCATAGCGAGCACGTCCAGGCCCTTGGCCACCACGCGCGGCGCGCGCATGCGCGCATCGTCGTAACGCAGCGCCACCGCGAAGTGCGTGGGGTTGACCACCACCACGTCGGCCTTGGGCACGTCCTGGATCATGCGTCGGCGCGACATCTGGTGCTGCATCTGGCGGATGCGGCCTTTCAGGTGCGGATCGCCTTCGCTTTCGCGATGCTCGTCCTTCTGCTCCTGCTTGGACATGCGGTGATTGCGCGCGTAGTCGAAGCGTTGCCACAACGCATCGAGTCCGCCAATCACGCTCAGGATCACCGCGAACAGCAGCGCGGCATGCGCCACCAGCGACAGCGCGCGGCCGACGCCGGCGCCGATGGCTTCGCGTCCGGTCGCCATCACGGCAGCCTCGTCGTGACGCAGCAGCAGAACCAGCGCGATGCCGATGACGGCCACTTTCAACAGCGATTTCGCCAGTTCGATCAGGCCATTGAGTGAAACCAGGCGGCCAAGCCCGGAGATCGGATTGAGCCGCCCGAAGTTCGGCGTCAAGGCTTGCGAACTGAAATTTAGGCCGCCGACCAAGACGGTGGAACCCACCGCCGCCAGCATCGTCGCGGCGAAAACCGGCAGCAGCAGCGCAAGCATGTCGCCCAGCGCCGCATGCAGCACGCGCGACATCAGCTCATCGCTGAACAGGGCATCGCGCGAGTACCCCATGCCCAGGGCATACACGTGCCGCATGTGCATGTACATGTCGGAACTGTAGGAAAGCAGGATGCTGGCGCCGGCCAGCACGACCATCGCGCCGGACAGATCGCGCGATCGCGGAACCTCGCCTTTCTCGCGCGCTTCCTGCAGCCGTTTTTCCGACGCTCGTTCGGTACGGTCTTCGTTTTCGGTTTCGGCCATGGCTTAGGTCCTGCGGCCGTGAATCGTCAATCGGAAATCGTGAATAGTTAATAGAGGTCGTCCGCGAGACTGCCGGATCTCGCGCTTACGATTCCCGATTCCCGATTGACGGTTCACGCAATGACGGTTCCCGTTCATATCAAAGCCCCACCAAGCCGCGCATCAACTCCCAGCCCGCCGCCTGCAGCGCCGAATACGCGCCAGCCAACCCGCGCAGGGCCAACCACAACGCAATGAACCCCATGCAGATGCTGATCGGAAAACCCACCGCGAAAAGGTTCATCGCCGGCGACGCGCGACTGGTCGCGGCAAAGCCGATGTTCACCAGCAGCAGCGCCGTCATCGCCGGCAAGGCCACACGCAGTGCGCCGGCGAACAGATCGCCACCGGCCATCACGATCGCCCACAGCGATTTGCCATCCACGCCGGTGATGCCCGGCGGCAGGCTTCGCAGGCTGTCCGCCAGCAACTGGATCACTTGCAGATGGCCGTCCATCGCCAGGAATAGCAGGCTCACCATCACCATGTAGAACTGCCCCAGCACCGGTACGCTGGTATTGCTGGTGGGGCTGATCAGTTCGGCGAACCCCAGGCCCATGCTTTGGCCGACCAGGATGCCGCCGTAGGAAACAGCCTGAAAAACGAGCTGCAGCACGAAGCCGATGCTCGCGCCGATCAACGTCTGCGTAACCATGGTCGCCACGCCAGCGGCGCTGAACAGATCCATCTGCGTAGGTGCGAGCGGCGCGAGCACCATCGTCAACACGGCAATCAACGCGGCGCGGATGCGCGCCGGCACCACGGTGGCGTTGAAGATCGGCGCCGCCATGCAGAAGCCGCCCACGCGACCCAGTGCCCAGAACATGCCGGACAGCCAATGGATCAGCGCAGCCAGCTCGATCGTCACTTGATCGCCTCCGGCAACCCGACAATGATGTCGTGCGTGAATTGCACCAGCGTGTGCAGCATCCACGGTCCCGCCAGCAGTATCACCGCCGCCATCGCCAGCAGCTTGGGAATGAAGCTGAGCGTCATTTCGTGGATCTGCGTGGCGGCTTGCAGAATGCCGATCAGCAGGCCGACCAGCAGCGCGGCGAGCAGCAGCGGCGCAGCGACGAGCATGCCGATGTAAAGAGCATGCTGGCCGAAATGGATCACCCATTCCGGCGTCATGTGCGTGCACTCATGTGTAGAAACTCCCCGCCAAGGTACCCACCAACAGCGCCCACCCATCCACCATCACGAACAGCATGATCTTGAATGGCAGCGAGATGATCGAAGGCGACACCATCGCCATGCCCATCGACATCAGCACGCTCGCCACCACCAGGTCGATCACCAGGAACGGGATGAACAACAGAAAGCCCATCTGGAACGCAGTCTTCAACTCGCTGGTGATAAACGCGGGCATCGCCACACGGAAGGGCACGTCGTCCTTGCTGGCATAGGGTTGTTCTTTGGCCAGATGCGTGAACAGCTGCAGATCCGCATCGCGCGTCTGGTTGAGCATGAAATGCTTGAACGGCGCGGCGGCGGCAGGAATGGCGGCTTCCGCGCTGATCTGATGATCCATGTACGGTTTCACGCCATCTTCGTAGGCACGGTTGATCACCGGCGACATCACGAACAGCGTCAAGAACAGCGCCAGACCAAGCAGCACCTGGTTGGGCGGCGTGGATTGCGTCGCCAGCGCCTGCCGAAGAAAACTGAGCACGATGATGATGCGCGTGAACGACGTCATCATAAGCAATACCGCCGGCAGCACCGTCAGCACCGTCATCAGCGCGACCACTTGCAGCGACACGCTCCAGTTCTGGCCGCTGCCGGCGTTTTGCACGGTCAGAACGGGGATGCCGGCTTGCTGCGAAATCGGAGCGATGGGTGCTATGGGCGTAATCGCGGAGGATGTTGCGCTTGTCGTGCTGGCAGTTGCTTGAGCGTTGTGAGGCACCAGCATCAACGCCAACAACAAAAGAGCGCAATGCATAAACTTGCCTGCGAACTTCCTAAACGCGTCATCCCAGCGAAAGCTGGGATCCAGCGCCTTGGATGCACAGAAGTCGCTGGATTCCAGCTTTCGCTGGGATGACGAACCTTGGAATTCCCCGTGGAAGAAGCTCATGACTTACGCCCCAGCCGGCTCAACAACTCCGCAAAAGGCGGCACCGGCGCGGGCACGGGCGCTGTCTCCACCGGCGCCGTACCTTCATACACATGCAACGCGCGCACGCCGCCGGCGCCCACGCCCACCAGCAACCGCTTGCCGTCGGCCTCGATCAGCAGCACCCGTTCGCGCGCGCTGATCGACATGCTTTCGACGCAACGCAAACGGCGCCCACCCACGAACTGGCGCGACTGCAGGCGGCGCGTCAGCCAGCCTGCCGCAAAGATCAGCGCGACGATCGCGCCCAGGCTCAACACGACGCGGATCAATTCGCCGGTCACGTTGATATCGGGCACGCTCGCCGCCGGCGCGCGCGCCAACACGGTCATGACGATGCTCATCTCAGCTTGCGCACCCGTTCGGCCGGACTGATCACATCGGTAAGACGGATGCCGAATTTCTCGTTGATCACCACCACTTCGCCATGCGCCACCAGCGTGCCGTTGACGAACACGTCCAGCGGTTCGCCGGCCGCGCGATCCAGTTCCACCACCGAGCCCTGGTTGAGCTGCAGCAGGTTGCGGATGCTGATGCGCGTGCGGCCCACTTCCATCGCCAGCGTCACCGGCACGTCCAGGATCATGTCCAGGCTGACGTCGGCGGAATGCTCTCCGGCGACGTTCAAGGCATCGAATTCCATGTGCGGCTCGCCGCTCTTGAGTGCGCCATTGACGCCATGATTCGGGTCGAAGGTCTGGTTCATGCGATTTTTTCCGGAGCAAAGTCGAACGTGGAAAGAGGTGCGCGGCGCCCGGCCGCGCGCTTGTAGCGAACCGCGTAGCGGCCATTGGACTGGCCATACTCGCCGCGGAAAATAGGCACGTCTTCGGCGAACACCGTGGTCATGCCGGGCAAGGCGATCGGGATCACGTCACCGACGCGCAGGCCCAGGAATTCGCCGATGCTAATTTCGGTTTCCAGCAACAGCGAGCTGAGCTCGACTTCCGCATCCATCACTTCTTCATGCAGGCAGTTGATCCAGCGCTCGTCGCGCTCGCCCATGCGATCGCTCTGCACGCCGGCGTCGAGCATGGTGCGGATCGGCTCCACCATCGAATACGGCAGGGTCAGATGCACTTCGCCGCCGCCGCCGTCGAGCTCGACGTGGAAGCGCGACACCACCACCGTTTCGGTGGGGCTGACGATGTTGGCGAACTGCGGATTGATCTCCGAGTTCATGAATTCGAACTGCACCTGCATCGCCGGCGCCCAGGCCTCGACCATCGCCGCGAACACTTCCACCAGCAGGATCTGGATCACGCGGTTTTCGGTGGGCGTGAAATCGCGGCCTTCGATGCGCGCGTGGTAGCGCCCATCGCCGCCGAAGAAATTGTCGATCACGGTAAAGAGGAGGCGCGGCTCCATCACCGCCAGCGCGGTGCCGCGCAGCGGCTTCACCTTGATCAGGTTGAGATTGCTCGGCACGTTCAAGCCATGCACGTATTCGCTGAACTTCTGCATCTTCACGCCGAGCACCGACACTTCGCAGGTCTTGCGCAATACGCTGAACAGGCCGGTGCGGAAGAAGCGCGCGAAACGATCGTTGATCATTTCCAGCGTGGGCAAGCGCCCGCGCACGATGCGGTCCTGCTGGGTGAAATCGAAATCCAGCACGGAGCCTGGCGGCGGCGGCAGGTCGCTTTCGGTTTCGATCTGGCCGCCATCGACACCGTTGAGCAGGGCGTCGATTTCTTCCTGTGAAAGCAGGTCGCTCATCGGCTTGGTTCCTACTGCATCACGAAACTGGTGAAATAAAGCGCGTCGACATCCGGCTTTCCGGTCTTGTCGACGACGATCTTGCGCACGGCTTCCAGCGCTTCGGCCTGCAGTTTTTTCTTGCCGGCGATGTCGCTGAGGCCGGCATAGGTCTGGCTGCTGAACAGCATCACCAGCGCATTGCGGATTACCGGATCGCTTTCTTTCATGGCCTGCACCGCAGCCGGATCGTGCGTCATCACGGTCACGCCCACCTGCAGGTAGCGCGTGGCGTCCTGGTCCTGAAAATTCACCACGAAGGCGGGATCGAGCGGCAGGAACAGTTCCGGTGCCTTCGGCGCCACGGCCGCGGCCGTGGGTTGCGCATGTTGCGCGCGGCTGTACAGATAACCGCCCACGCCCAGCAAGGCGAGCACGGCGATGCCCGCATACATTTTGATGCCGCCTTTTTTCTTGGTACCGGCAGCAACTTCGTTTCCATCGACAGTCTCGGCGTTAGCCATGAACAACCTCGTTCCATAACAAGACGTGGCGCCGCGCTTTTTCGCAAAGCGGGCTTAGCTGAAGAACTTTTAGCAAGCTGCGTGCCACGGGGTGGAAGCGCATGACAGCGCGGTTTGTGGCGCGGAGAGGCGACGCGGGCGGCGTTTTATTGACGCGTGTCGGAATGAAGGCGCGTGCGCTGCGTGGTGATTTTGTCGGGCCGCGAGAAACCACCCGTAGGTTGGGTAGAGGCGCAGCCGAAACCCAACGTAACCATGTCGATTGCGACGCTGGGGTTCGCCCCGGATCAAGTCCGGGGCTCAGCCCAGCCTACGGGTGTTTACGGCACGCGTCAGGCGAACGCGTCGACCAGACCTACCGCTATACGCGTTGCTGCTGCGATTGGCGTGTCCGCGACCGATTCGTCGCTGGCGCTGCTGGATGCCTGCGACTGCTGCCCCTGTTGCGCAAACTGCTGTTGCGCATGCTGACCCACTGTCGCATGCCCCAGCGAAAGTCCCTGCCCGCCCAGCATCTGGTTGAGCTGATCCAGTCCCTGCTGCACGGCGGCGGTGGCGGCGGGATGCTGGGTGAGGAAACTCACGTCCACGCGGCCATGCTCCACGCTCACTTTCACATCGAGCGGGCCGAGATCTTGCGGGTTCAAGCGTATCTGCGCCTGCTTCACGTCCTGGCCGCTGAGCCAGGTGATGTGCTGGCCGAGTTCCTTGGCGAAGTCGGAAGAACCGACTGGTGCGTTCATCGCAAGGTTGTGCGTCGTACTTGCTGTTGCGCCTGCCGGAGGCGCCGAAACGGCAGCAGTGAGACTGCCCAGCGCAGCGAGATCGGGCGATCCTTGCGAAGCGCTGTCAGTGCTCGTCGCCGCGGGAACGGCTGCGTGGCCGATGGCGGCCAGGCTTGCGGCGAATGTCTGCGTAGTATCGCCATTGCCTACGGTCGATGCGCTGCCATCCGCCGCCACAGGAGCATGGCTGGCATCGCTGGCAGTGGTGGCATCGGTATTCGTGCTCGCGAAGATGGACGCTTTTTGCGCCAGCGCGTCGATACCCTGGTTTTGCGCGCCAACGTTGCCCGCGGCCGTCCCTGCAGGCACGGTCATGGCCACCGCCAACGGCGTGGGAATCAACGCTGCCGCCAACGCATCCGGTTGCGCCGTCGTCGGTTTGCTGCCGGCTTGTGCGGCGGGCTTTGCCGTCGCCGCATGCGTGTTCGCGCCGCCATGCGTATCACCCACCGCGTGATCGATCAGATTCAGCACGACATGGGCCAAGGTGCCCACGCCACCGATGAGATCGATGCCGACGTCGCCAGCGTTGCTCGCGTCATCCTGCTTGGATGCATCGGCGTCGCCTGGCTTGTCTGGCTTGTTGGCGGTCGCCGTTTGCTGGTTGTTGTCGTTCTGGGCTGCGCCGCTGGTTTGCGTAGCGGTCTGCGTCGAATCTGCAGGCGGCGATTGCTGTTGCTGCGCCGACTGCAGGTGCGAATTGAAGCTGGCGCCGCCGTGCTGCGAAGTTTCCAGCCTCGGTGCGCGAGCGTGTTGCGTTGAGGAGACAATCGGCAGCGAAGGAAGTGGCGTGGCGCTCATGCGGGAATGCTCTTCAAAACGTTGACCTTGAAACTGACAGCAAGAAGCAAGCCATCAGCGGCTAGCCCTTCTGCCGGAACGAAGAAGCCGTTTGCCCGGTTCATGGCGCGCCTATCCGATGGCTGCGATGCTGCATCCGCTCGTCCACTTCCGCCTGTTCAAGCCGCTGTTCGTGCTGGCTTTCCTGCTTGCGCAGGCGCTCCACCACGCTATCAAGCGCGTTCTCACGCGCATGCGCCTGCAGCCAGCGTTCGCGCGCATCCTCGAGCTGGCGCTGCAGGCGCTCGATCAGCTTGGCCTGCTGCACGATCGCCTGGTCGATGCGGTCGACGAATTGTTGACGGTTGAGCAGAGCGGTTACCGTCAGGCCGCCGCCGGCCAGGCTGTAGTCGCGCCGATAGCGTTGCAGTTCTTCGAGCTGTTGCTCGGCGTGCGCGAGCTTCTGCTGGTGATCGGCCAGGCGCTGCAATGCGTCCTTCTGGCGGCGCTGCGCCTGGTCTACAGCCGGTTGCAGTCGATCCGAGCGTGATGGCATGGATTAGATTTCCGCCGTAAGGGAGGTTAATCGTTCCTGCGCAACGTGCAGTTCAACCGGCTCGTCGACCTCCTGCTGCAGGAACCGGACCAGGCGCGGATACATCGCGATGGCCTGGTCGACCTGGGCATCGGAACCTTTCTGGTACGCGCCCACGGCGATCAAGTCCTGCCGCTGTCGATATGCCGAATAGACCTGGCGAAAACGCTGCGCCGCGCGCATCTGCTCCTTCGCCACCACCGCCGGCATCACGCGGCTGATCGAAGCCTCGATGTCGATGGCGGGGTAATGTCCCGCTTCGGCCAGGTCGCGCGAAAGCACGATATGGCCGTCCAGAATCGCGCGGGCCGCGTCGGCGATCGGGTCGTGGCGATGATCGTCGCCCTCGGTCAGCACGGTGTAGAACGCCGTGATGGAACCGCGCCCTTCGGCATCGTTGCCCGCGCGTTCCACCAGCGCCGGCAGCATCGCGAAGACCGACGGCGGATAACCTTTGGTCGCCGGCGGTTCGCCGATCGCCAGCGCAATTTCGCGCTGCGCCTGCGCGTAGCGCGTCAACGAATCCATCAACAGCAATACGCGCTGGCCGCGATCGCGGAACCATTCGGCGATGGCCGTGGCGTATTGCGCACCGCGCAGGCGCTTGAGCGGCGGCGCATCGGCGGGCGCGGCCACGATCACCGCGCGCTCGCGGCCTTCATGGCCCAGCGTCTGTTCAACGAACTCTTTCACTTCGCGGCCGCGTTCGCCGATCAGGCCGACGACAACGACGTCGGCATCGGTGTAGCGCGTCATCATGCCGAGCAAGGTCGACTTGCCCACGCCGGAACCGGCGAACAGGCCGATGCGCTGGCCGCGCCCTACCGTCAGCAAGGCGTTGATCGCGCACACGCCGGTGTCCAGCGGCGTATCGATCGGCTTGCGCGCCATCGGGTTGATCGGTTCGCGCTTGAGCGCAGCATGATTTTCCGCACGCAACGGGCCTTCGCCGTCCAGCGGCACGCCATCGGCGCCGACCACGCGACCGAGCAAGGCATCGCCCACCGGCAATCCACCGGTGCGCGCGCAAGGCCGCACACGCGCGTTCGGCAGCACGCCGTGCATTTCGGTGACGGGCATCAGCAGCAGGCGTTCGTCGGCGAAGCCCACCACTTCGGTATCCAGTTCGCTGCCGTCGGCGGCATCGACCAGGCAGCGTGCGCCCAGGGGCGCTTCGCAACCTTCGGCTTCCAGCGTCAAGCCGACCACGCGGCGCAGGCGCCCTTCCACCGTCAGCATCTGCGCGGCGCGTGCATGTTGTGCGCGCAAGCCGAGTTGCCGGCGCCAGCGTTGATGCTTGCCTGGCGCTGCGGCGGTCATGCAGAGACCTCGTCCGCGCCATCATCGAGATCGTCGCCAAGCACCGCATCGACCACCGCGGCCAACCGCGTGCTGACGCGTGCATCGAGGCGCGAGCGCGCGCTTTCCAATATACAATCGCCGCGTTGCAAGGCTGGGTTGGCGCCAAAGCGCCAATGCGGTTCGCTTGCGCCGAGTTCGCGCAACAGATCCAGATCGCCGGGATTCACCCACACACGCAGCTCGCGTGTGGATGAAGGCAATGCCGCGGCGGCTTCGCGCACGGCGCGCTCGATCAACGAGGGATCGAGCTGCAGTTCGCGCGCCACCACACGCTGGGCGATGACCGTGGCGAGCAGTGCAAGCTCGCGCTCAACCGCATCGTCCATGCCGGCGAGCGGACGCGCCGCGGCGGTGCATAGCGCGTCCAGGCGCGCGAGGCGTTCGTCGAGTTCTTTCTTTGCCGCCGCGCGCCCTTCCGCCAGGCCCGCGGCATGACCTTCCTCGCGCGCCTGGCGTTCGATTTCTTCCAGTTCGTAGATGGTCGGGCCGGGCGGTGCGGCGGGTTCGGCCGCAGCCTGGGTGCCGACCGAGGGTGGCTCCCAGCGATCGAAGCCGGCGACCGTCTCACGCGTGAGGATGCCCGGCATCAAACCACCTCGCCGCAGGCGCGCAAAGACGTCATTCCCGCGCAAGCGGGAATCCATTTTTGCTTTTGACTCCAGGGCCAAATGGATTCCCGCTTGCGCGGGAATGACGGCCATGAAGGATCAGGCATGAGTAGCGTGTTGGCTTCGTCAGCCATCACACGAACTCGTCGCCGCTGGCTGACAAACTGATCTGCCCAGCATCGGCCAGCTTGCGTGCGATCTGCAGCACTTCTTTCTGCGCGGCGTCCACTTCGCTGAGCTTGACCGGGCCTTTCACTTCCAGGTCATCGCGCAGCATGTCGGCGGCGCGCTTGGACATGTTGGCGAAAATCTTCTCGCGCACGCTGGCTTCGGCACCTTTCAGCGCCACGATCAGGCTTGCGGACGGTACTTCGCGCAGCAGGGTCTGCATGCTGCGGTCGTCGATGTCGCCCAGGTCGTCGAACACGAACATCAGCTCTTCGATCTTGGTGCTGAGGCCGGCGTCGTGCGTGCGGATCGCGCTCATCAATTCGGTTTCGCGCGAGGTTTCCATCGCGTTGAGAATCGCGGCGGCGGCCTTGAGGCCGCCGACCGAAGCGGATTTGAGCTTGGTCGACGTGCCGGAGAATTGGCGCTCCATGATTTCGTCCAGCTCGTTCAACGCCTGCGGCTGCACGCCGTCGAGGTTGGCGATGCGCATCACCGCGTCGCTGCGTACGCGCTGCGGCAGGTAGCCGATCACCTCGGCAGCCTGGTCCGGCTCAAGATGCGCCAGCACCAGCGCGATGATCTGCGGATGCTCCATGCCGATCATTTCGGCGATGGCGCGGCTTTCCATCCATTTCAGCGATTCCAGGCCCTTGGTGGAGCGGCCCAGCAAAATACGGTCGATCAGGCTGCCGGCCTTGGTTTCGCCGAGCGCGCTGACCAGTACCTTGCGGATGTATTCCTCGGTGCCCACGCCGAGCGCGGTCTGACGGCCGATGTCTTCGTTCAAACGGTTGAGCACCTGCTCGACCTGGTCGCGCGAAATATTGCTGAGCGTCGCCATGGCGGTGCCGACGGCCTGCACGTCGCGTGCGCTCAAATGCTTGAGCACCTCGGCGGCGTCTTGCTCACCCAGGGTCAGCAACAGGATCGCGGCGCGCTGGGCGCCGCTGAGCAACGCCTCAGCTGCCATCGTCGCCCACCCAATTCATCACCACCTGCGCAACCTGCTTGGAATTTTCCTGCGCGAGTTTGCGTGCCAGCCCGATTTTCTGCTCGTAGGCCATGCTCTGGATTTGCGGCGAGGTGATGCGCACTTGATCCTCGCGCTCGTCGTCGGCGATGCGCACGGACACGGTCGGCACCGGCCCGGCCAAGGCCGTCATCGGCTCGGGGCCGCGCATCAAACCCTTCAGTAGCGGACGCAGCAGGCCGAAAGCGATCAACACCGCGATGAGAATGCCCGCGCCTTGCTTGATCAGATCGAGCATGCCCGGGCGCAGCCAGAACGGTTGCGCCACCGGCGCGCTGTCGGCCGGCGAATCGGACGAGAACGCCTGGTTGATCACGGTGACGCTGTCGCCGCGCTGCGCGTCATAGCCCACCACGTTCTTGGTGAGATCGGTCAGGTGCTGCACTTCCTGCGCGGTGAGCGCAACGCTGTTGCCTTTGCCGTCGGGCGCAGGCTTGTTGTCGACCACCACCGCGACGGTCAGGCGCGTCAGCTTGCCCGCGGGATTGCTGACGTGGCTGATCGTGCGGCCCAGCTCGTAATTGCGCGTGGCGCTGGAAGACGTATCGGTGGGCGTTGCGTTGGCGGTATTGCTTGCCGCGGCGTTCGCCGCCGGCGGCGTGCCGGCATTGGGTTTGGCCGCGGTCGGCTGCGCAACCGTGTTCGGTGGCTGGTTGCTCAAGGCACCGGCGATCTCGCCCGCAGCGCCGTCATGTTTCTGCTCGCTGCTGGTCTGTTCGCTGCGCAGCGCGGGCTTGTCGCCATCGTAGCTTTCGCTGGCTTTTTCGGTCTGGCTGAAATCCAGCGCCACGTCGACCTGCGCGCGTATGCGTCCGGCACCCACGATGGGCGTAAGCAGGGTTTCGATGCGCTGCGCATAACTGTTTTCCATGCGCGTGACCAGGCGCATATGCGCATCGCCCACCGCGCCGGGACTGTCTGGATCGGACACGGTCAGCAGCGTGCCTTGTTGGTCGACGATCGAGACTTGCGCAGGATCCAGATCCGGCACGCTGGACGACACCAGGTGCACGATCGCCTGCACCTGGCTGCTGTCGAGCTGACGGCCCGGATACAGTGTAAGCAGGACCGACGCGCTGGCCGGATGATTGTCGCGGATGAATGCCGACGGCTTGGGCAGCGCAAGATGCACGCGCGCCGCGCGCACGAACTGCAGGCCGGCGATGGTATTGCCCAAATCCGTTTCCAGCATTTCACGGTAATGCGTGCTTTCGGCCAGGTCGCTCATGCCGAATGGCGAATCGCTTTGCGGCAGCGTCGCGCCGGCCGTACTGCCTTGCGGCAAGCCCTGGCTGGCAAGGCGCAGGCGCGTCTCGGCCAGCACATCGGCGGGTACGGATATGGACGCACCATCCGCGCCGAGACGAAACGGTGTGTTGTTGCTTTGCAGGGCCTGCGTGACGGCGGCGGCATCTTTCGGATCCAGCCCCGCGTACAACAATGCGTAATTGGGACCGCGCGACCACAACACGATGCCCACGCCCAGCGCCACCGCCATGGCGACACCGACCAGCATCATGAGCAGGCGCGTAGTCGGATTGCGCAGGAGGCTCTTGAGCTGGTCCTGGCGTGCGTTGGTGGTGGCGGGCATGGTATCGGGCATGGAGACGAATCAGTGAATGAAAGCGGCCATCTTGCGGTGTGTCGTTATTTCGGCGCAGGCCGGAATCCCGTGCTGGTACATCGTGCGAAGCGCACAACCCCTTTTTATGCCGTGCCCTTCGGACGCGTTACGTGGACTGGAATTCGGCCTGCGCCGGAATGACTTCGAGATACGTCAAACCGGCATATTCATGATCGTGGTGTACGCATCGACCAGTTTGTTGCGCACTTCCACCAGGCCGCGAAACGCGAGATCCGCCTTCTGCCCGGCAATCGATGTCTTGACGATATCGGCGCCCGGATCACCACGTTCGAACGCGGTGACTTGTCGCTGCGCTTCGTTCTGCTGCGCAGCCACCGAGCCGATGCTCTGCTTGAACAGCGTACCGAAATCCACGCCCTGGCCTTTCGATGCGGCGGGCAATGCTGCGGCTGGCGTCGCACCGGATGCTTGCGCACCGAGTGCGCGCATCTGCGAAAGCAAATTGTTGACGTCGATCTGACTCATGTCGGTTTTCCAACGCTTGCGCGGTTACAGAGCGATTTATGCAACGGCCGTGCCACTCTCCGGCGACGCATCGCTGGCGCGGCAGGCCGATTGCAAACCGTACTTGCGCAGCTTCTCCACCAACGTGGTGCGCTGCATGTGCAGCAGCTTCGCCGCATGCGCAACCACGCCGTCGGTGATGTCCAAGGCTTGGCGGATGAGCCCGACTTCGATGTCGGCCAGATGATCTTTCAGGTCCACGCCGCCTTCGGGCAGCAGGATTTCGGAATCCAGCATGTGACGATGATGAGCTGGCACCGGCTTGGCCTGGCCGTCGAGCATCGCGCGCACCACGCTGCCGCCGGTCTCTTCGATGATCTGCGCGCCGCGATATTTTTCCGGCAGATCGCTGGCGCGCACTTCGCTGTTGGGATAAAGAATGGCGAGGCGTTCGACCAGGTTGGAAAGCTCGCGCACATTGCCCGGCCAGCCATGCTGGCGCAGCGACTGCATGGCGCTGCCGCTGAAGCGCACGCTGTTGAGGCCGCGGCGCTGCAGGCGTTGATTGAATTCGTGGATCAGCTCGGGCATGTCTTCCAGGTGCTCGCGCAGCGACGGCATCTCCAGCGGGAACACGCTCAAGCGGTAGTAAAGGTCTTCACGGAAGCGGCCTTCGCTCGTGGCCACTTCGAGATTGCGGTGCGTGGCGGCGATGATGCGCACGTCGCAGCGCTGGGTGCGGTTGCTGCCGACGCGCTCGTACATGCGTTCCTGCAGCACGCGCAGCAGCTTCACTTGCATCGGCAGGCTCATGTCGCCGATTTCGTCCAGGAACAACGTACCGCCCTCGGCCATTTCGAAGCGGCCCTTGCGCGTGCTGATGGCGCCGGTGAATGCGCCCTTCTCGTGGCCGAACAATTCGCTTTCCAGCAATTCGGCGGGAATCGCGCCGCAGTTGATCGCCACGAACGGCTTGTCGCGGCGCGGCGAGCAGTCGTGAATGGCGCGCGCCACCATCTCTTTGCCGGTACCGGATTCGCCCAGTACCAGCACGCTGGAATCGAACGGCGACACCTGGCGAATCAGCGCATTGACGCGACCCATCGCGGTGGAACCGCCGACCAGGCGCAGCGGCGCCGGCTGGCTCTGCGTGGTGCGCAGCGTGGGCGCGCGACGCACGGCTTCGGCCAGGCGCTCGTAACGCAAGGGAAAATCCAGTACTTCAATCTGTGCTGCATAGGGCGAACCGCCCTTGGTCAAGCGGTCCAGTTGCGGCGAGTCGGAGCCGACCAGTACCAGCAATTGTTCGGCCGGCACCTCGAGCGAGGCCAGCAATTGTTCGCAAAGGGTTTCGTCTTCGAATCCGCCTATGTATACCGCTCGCCAGTCGTGCGTCATCGAATCGGTAGGCAGCGATGCATCCCAGCGCTGCGGATAAAACCCCATGAATTGCAGGGCGGAAGTAACGATGTCGGCGCGGGTGCCGTTCGATTCGATGATGAGTACGTTGCTATTTGGCATAAGCACGAGTCCTGCTGCGTTTACTGCGACTGCTGTGACGAACAACGACGTTCTCCGCTCCCAATGCCGTGTTGTCCCCTGTGTGTCAGCTATCCGTCGTGACACGTGCAGCAGTCCAGCAAGAAGAACGCCAAAAATTTCGCAGCAAAGTGACCCATGCCATGCATCGCGCACGCAATGTGACGGATTTCTCGCACCGTACCTGCACGAATTCACATTCGTGAGGACCGGGAGAAACCGTTTACGTATCTGATTTGGATCGATTTTTCTCCCGGTATCGGCGGCCCCTGCGGAAGGGCCGGCGCGTGTTATGGATACGTGTGCGTGCCGGGAAATTGCCGTTATCGAATGTATCGTCGCGTGATAGTGATCACACTCTGTATTTGCTGCCTGGCACAGTTTCATTTGTGCCCGTCAGTCTTGTGGAGGCCACTTTGCGTCGGTGGTGACAAAAAACGAAACGTTCCAACCCATCCTCGACCATTTCGTTCAACGCATGAAAGTAAAGGAAAACGTTGTCATTACTGACTGCTTTCCCGCGCTGCGCTGGAAGCTCCAATGGCAACGCCCGACAGGTATCGAAATGCAGGCGCACGAGCAGGCGACTGTCAGCGGGAGGCAGGCTGGCCGGCACGAGCAAACCTACCGCGTTGAAACTCACCGGCTGGCGCGGCGGCAGCAGCGTGACCGGCAGCAATAGGCGATCGACGATATCCAGCAGCACATTGATCTTGCTGTCCATCCGCTGCAGCTCCAGCATCAGCGGGCTGTCTTCATCACTGGCGTTTTCGGAACGACGCTCATCCAGTGAAGCGAGCGACCTCAGCACGTGAAGGTTGCGCTCGTTGAAACGCGCGATGTCTTCGGGCGTTGGATCGAAGGCCTCGATGCTGACGTGCGGTTGGCCCTGGTAGGTCACGCGCTCGGAAAACGCCTGCCATGTCGCTTCATCTTGCTGGGTTTGCATGAACTCCCCTCCTCTGTGCCGGCTTTATGACGGGCATGCCGGTGTCGGCATGAAACATTCATAAGGCGTGCCAGCGCATGCTTCTGTCGTCATTCCGGCTTCTGAGCCGCACCGGACTTGGCCATACTTGAGCGACATGTTTGTCTATTTTAGGCAAGCCCCAAGACCCTCATCGTCATTCCGGCGAAGGCCCGAATGACGGCAAGGTAATAGCAAGCATTCAGAGATACGCAGCGGGTGCAACTCACCGCGCCGACGTCACATACGTCTGCAATGCACGATGGTTGTATTGATGCTGGCTGAGCTGCTGCTCGACCTGTTCGCGCATCTGTTCGGCGCGCGCCAGCAAAACCTGGTTGTGCGCGTGCAAGGCCTGCAGCGTGTCGCGATGTTGCAGGCCGAACGCGTCGATGTGCGCAGGCAGCAAAGCTTGGCGCCGCACGTCGAGTTCGCTCACCAACTCCCAGCGGTCGTGCGCTGCGGCGTCGACCATCTCGATGGAGAGCGCAAGCGCCTGTTGCAAGGCGTTGAATACCGCGTCAGTCATGACGCTACGGCTTTCGCTTTCAGCTCAGCCTGCTCGGCCAGATATGGTTCGCGGATCGCGTGCCACGCTTCGCGGATCGGCGCGACCAGGCGTTCGCATTCGTCCAGCGCGCGCAGGTCGTCGTTGAGCTGCGCATGCAACAGGCGGCGGGTGATGTAGTCGTAAAGCGCGTCCAGGCGGCCGGTGAGCGTGGGTTCCACGCTGTGGTCGAGGCTTTCGCGCAGCGCGACGAGAATGCCGATCGCCTTGCCGAAAGCCTGGCCTTTGGCCGGAATATCTTTATGCAGGATATGGCCGCGCGCCTGGTTGATGCGATCGACCAGGCCATCGAGCAGCATCGCCAGCAATTGGTGGCGATCCGCTCCTTCGACACTGCCTTGCGCGCGGGTTTGTGCATACAGCGCGCTTCCATTGCGGGACGGATAACTCATGGATCAACCCTTGCTGTTGGTACCGGTGAGTGCGTTCATCGCCTGAGTGAGATAGGAACTGGTGTTGTTGAGCGACGACATCAGCGAACTCAGGCTGGTGTACTGCTTGACCAACTGCTGCTGGTACACCGCCATGCGCGCGTTCAAGGCCGTCTGCTGGCTGGAAAGATCGGTCAGGCTGTTGTTGAGATTATTGACGCGCGATTGCAGCACGCCGGAACTGCTGTTGAAGCTGGTCACCAGCGAGCTGAGCCGCGTAGCGATGCCGTTGCTGCCGGTGAAAAGCTGCTGCACCGAGGAAGGATTGCTGGCCAGGGTATTGGCCAGCGTGGTCGGATTCGAGGCCAGCGTGCCGTCGGCATTGCGGGTGATGCCCAGGCTGGCCAGGCTGCCAATGCTGCTCGCCGAAACCTTGCTGCTCAGCACGCCGGCGATCTGGCTCTGCACTGACGACAAGGTGGCGTCGCCCAGCAGCACGCCCGCGACCTTGGTGGTGCTGTTGTAGCTTTGCAGCTGATTCACCGTCGTCGCATAGGTGTTGTATGCGCTGACGAAATCGTTCACGGCCGTGCTGATCGGCGTGGTGCTCTGCGCCACCGTGAGCTGGGAGGTGCCGGTGGTGGCAAGGTTGAGCGTGACGCCAGTCAGCGCGCCGCTCACACTGTTGGTGGGGCTGTCGACGGAGATGCCGTCGATGGTCAGCTTCGCATCTGTGGCTGCATTGCTGGGTGTGTTGAGCGAGCTGGCCAGCGCGGTGACGCCGCTGCTACTGCTGCTGTCCGCACTCACGGTGAATGCGTTGGCGGCGCCGGTGCTCTTGGAGGTGAGTACCAGCTGGTTGCCGCTGACGCCGGCGACGATCGTGGCGGTCACGCCTGGATTGTCGCTGGCGTTGTTGATGCTGGTGGCGATCGCCGAAAGCGTGTCGGTGGCCCCGACCGCGACGTTCATGCTCTTGCCGGCCACCGCGATGTTGAGCGAACCGGTGCCTATCGTCGCCGCTGCCGGCTGCGCCGTGCTCACGCTTTTCTGCGCGGTGGCCAGCTGGGTCACGTTGATGTTGTAGGTGCCGGGCGAAGCATCCGGCAGCGTGCTGACGGTGCCCAGCGTTGTCGTGGACAACGTGGCGTTATACGTGCTGTAGGTATTGCTGGAGGTCAGTTCGTTCAGCGCGGACTGCACTCCCGAAAGCGCGGTCTGCAGCGCCGTGAGGCCGGCTATCTTGTTGTTGTCCAGGTTGGTCTGGTTGGTGATCTGCGCCTGCGGACCGGCTTCCTGCGCATTGACCAGCGCGGTGATGATGGCGTTGACGTCCAACCCCGTGCCCAGGCCCAGTGAACTCAGCAGGCCGGTGCCGCTGATATTGCTGTTGGAACTGCCGGTGCTGGAGCTGGAGCTGGCACCGCTGATCGCACTGGAGAGTGCGCTCGAAGTACTGCTCACGCTGGAGATGGTGCTCATGAAGGCCTCATCGAAGGGTTTGGGTGCCATCGAGCCGCCGGCAAAGCTCACGCTGTCACGTTGTTCGCAGTGAAAGCTTTGCCCGCCGCTCGCGTGGGTTTTCTGACGGCCCGCAGGCCGTCAGACCCCTTGAAGCAAAATCCCGGCCATGGCTTTGCGCCATGGCCGGTCGTACCGATTAACCCAGCAGCTTGAGGATCTGCTGCGGCTGGGCATTGGCGGTGGCAAGCACCGAGATACCCGCCTGTTGCAACACCTGCGACTTGCTCAACTGCGCGGTAGTGGCCGCGAAGTCGGTGTCCTGAATCGAGCTTTGTGAAGCCGTCAGGTTGGTCTGCTCCGCACCCAGCGTGGCGATTGTCGACTGGAAGCGATTCTGCACGCCGCCGAGCTGGCTCTGGAAGTTGCTGATCTGGGTCAGCGCCACGTCCACACGCGAGATCAGGTTGTTGGAATCGTCTACCGTCAAAACATCGCCGCCTGCCAGCGAACCGGAGGCCGTGATCACCGAGCCGTCGGTATAGGATGCACCCGTGGCCGCAAAACCGGTCGCGGAGGAACCTGCACCGCTGGCACCAAAGGCCACAGCACCCGTGGTGAGGTTGAACGTACCGCCGCTCGCACCGGTCAGAGCAGCACCGGTCACGGCCAGCTCGCCGGTGGAGTAGATGTTGATACCGCCGCTGGCGTTCACGGCAGCGCTGACACCGGCGATACCGGCCGCGTTGATCGAATCGGCCAGGCCCTGCGCACTGTTCGCGCTGGCGCCGCTCAGGCTGTAGCTCTTGCCATCCGCGCCTTCGATGGACAGGCCGCTCAAGCTGATCGACTGGCCCGACACGCCGCTGGCATTGACGAATGCGCCACTGACGTTGGCGGTGGAGATTTCCGAGATCTGACCCACCTGCGACGTGGTGGCGCCCTGGCCGAGCTGCACATTGATGGCCTGGCCCACGTTCGAGCCGATCTGGAACGACAACTGGCCCACCGATCCATTCAACACGTTGGTGCCGTTGAAGCTGGTCTGGTTGGCGATACGCGTGATTTCCGACAGGTACTGCTGCACCGAGGTGTCGATCGCGGCGCGGTCGGAAGACTGGTACGTGCCGTTGGCGGACTGCACGGCCAGGTCACGAATGGACTGCAGGTTGGAGGTGATCTGGCTCAACGCGGAACCCGCGGTCTGCGCCAGGTTGATGGCATCGCTGGCGTTGGTGCTGGCCTGTCCCAGACCGCCGATCTGCGTCTGGAAGCGAGAGGCAATGGCAAAGCCTGCAGCATTGTCCGCCGCGCTGTTGATCTTCAGACCCGAAGACAGATCGCGGGTGGCCGTACCCAGCGCGCTGCCGGACTTGGACAAATTGTTCTGGGCCTGCAGCGAAGCGATGTTGGTATTTAGAACGAGTGACATTGGATGTCTCCTGAAACCGGATAGGTGGTACTCAAGCCGGCGGGGTCCAGTCACGTTTTGCTGTGCCGACCGCCTCAGGGACTTTTTCGGCGATGGCTGGGATTACTTGAGAATTTTTTTGCTGTGGTGGCAAGGAGATGGGTGTGGGAAATGTGATGGGGGACGCTAAAGGTTTGGGGTGTTGTGTCGAGGTGGTGCGTTACGTGGTAGGTGTTGCGAATTCAATATCTCGCAAGTGCGGGGCATTGCCTGCGGCGCTTTCGGCCCGTGGGGCCGAGTCACTTTCTCTTGCGTGCCCAAGAGAAAGTAACGGCGGAGTCAATCTAGAAGTGCATCATCAATTTGGTCGGCCAGATCATGGCGTCCCAGCGCACGCATGAAGATCTCAGCAGGACAGTGATAATCCAGCGTGGCGCGCGGACGAAGATTGAGACGACGTGCAATCGCGTCCAATTGGCGCTGCGTGTAAACCGAGAGGTCTTCGCCCTTGGGGAGATACTGGCGTAACAGACCATTGGTGTTTTCGCAGATGCCTCGTTGCCAGGGGCTATGTGGATCAGCGAAGTAGATCGCCAATCCCGTGCGACGGGACAGCGTCTTGTGCAGCGCCATTTCCTTGCCTTGATCGTAAGTCAGCGTCCGACGCATCGACGCAGGAAGGGGGGCGAAAGCGCGGCTAAATCCTTCCAGCGCTTCCTTGGCAGAGCTGCCGCGTAGCCTGACCAGTTTCAAGAACAGCATCTGGCGATCCACCAGCACCCCGACGGGTGCTGTGCTGCGGCCACCTTTGATCAAGTCACCCTCCCAATGACCGGGCAACAGCCGTTCATTCGCCTCCGGCGGCCGGTCATGAATGCTTGGTAGATCCGGCATCTGGCCGCGCCGGTCAGCGCCCTGACCACGCGGACGACGCGCGCATTTGTGCTGCCGGAGCAAGGCGACCAGCTCTTGGCGCAGGTGTCCGCGTGGCGTGGCATAGATGGCGGTGTAAATGGTCTCGTGTGACACGTGCCAATCCGGCTTATCAGGGGACTGCCGTCGCAGTGTGCGGCTGATCTGCTGGGGTGACCAGCCTTTGGCAAGCAATCGCCGCACCCGTCGCCACAGTCGTGAGGTGACCAGCAATTTACGCAGACGACGCGATTTGCGACGCATTCGGCTAGCCCGCTGGCCGGCTCGCTGCGCGTCGTAGCTCAAGCGCGGCCGCCCCATAAACGGATGCTCGCCAACTTCACGATGACCGTTACGAGCCAGTTCCCGTGTGATGGTGCTGGCCGAACGCCCTAACCACTGGGCGATTTGCCGAGCACTCTCTCCGCGCGCTTTGCCCACCATGATGGCGCCGCGTTCTTCGGCGCTCAGATGACTGTAATTTCGACCCATGCAGCACCTTGGTTGAGGGTGTTGCACTTGAGTCTAGAGACCGCCAACCAAAGAGAAGGGCACCCCAGAGGGCGCGCCTTCCGGGCTCCTGCCCTCCAGGTGCGCAGGCGGGCTACGGGGTTTTTCGACAGCACCTCCTGTGCTGACGAAAAGCTGGCTCGCATCCCTGCGAGCCACCCTACGGGCTTTCCTTCGCCCACCTGCCGCGCCCTATGGGACCCCTTGGCGCACATCCGTGTGCGCACTCGGTGCCAGCGCGTTGCGCTGGTAGAGCAAAAGCAAGAGCTGAAGATCGCTACAAGCCATCGTCATGCGACGAACCCCGCGACCGGCGCAAAGCGCCGGTGGCCGCGCAGGATGCGCGCTTGCTCGTCGGGGCCCCTAGGGGGCGGTGAAGGGTGGGCGGAAAAGCCCGCAGGGAAGCCGACACGGAGGTCGGCTTGTTTTTCGTCAGCCCATGGATGGGCTGTCGAAAAACCCCGCCCACCCTTCACGCACTTGGCGGGCAGGACGCCCGCCAAGCGCCCCCTCGGGGTGCCCTTCTCTTTGGTTACTTTCTCTTGGGCACGCAAGAGAAAGTGACTCGGTCGCTCCGCGACCGAAAGCGCCGCAGGCAATCTCCATACATCGCGACATACATCCGCATAACGATGTTGGAGTTCACACCCAGCCAACAAAAAACTCCTCGCGAGGTTTCCCCCTCACCCCGACCCTCTCCCCCGAGGGGAGAGGGAGCCAGCATGTGCTCCACTCGTTGGCACCAACATTGCTCCCACCCTCGTATACCAGGCACGACCGCCCCGGACGCGTCAGATTTCCGACGCCCACGCGCCAGCGCCTCATTGATAAAGACGAGGAAACCACATGCGTTGCGTGCTTGCGATTTGCGCGGTGTTCAAGGACGAGGCGGCGTACCTGCGCGAATGGGTCGAGTTCCATCAGCTCATGGGCGTGGAACGCTTCTATCTCTACAACAACAACAGTTCGGACCGTTATCTCGACGCGCTGCAGCCGCATCTCGCTTCCGGCGCGGTGGTGTTGCATGAGTGGCCGCAGCATCCGGCGCAATTGCAGGCGTACGAGCACTGCCTGAAGGCGCATGGCGGCGAAGCGGACTGGATCGCATTCATCGACGTCGACGAATTCCTGTTCTCGCCGAACGCCAAACTTTTGCCGGACGTGCTGGCCAGCTATGCGGATCACCCCGCGGTCGGAGTGAACTGGGTGATGTTCGGTTCGTCCGGCCATGTGCAGAAGCCCGAAGGCGGCGTGCTGGAAAACTATCTGCGCCGCGGCGAGCTCGACGGCGGCGTACAGTATGCGCACCTGCGCCTGCCCGATGGCAGCTACCGTTCGGAGAACGCCCATATAAAAAGCATCGTGCAGCCGTCCAGGGTGGTGGGCTGCAAAAATGCGCATTTCATGCTGTACACGGACAACGCTCGCGCGGTGGACGAGAACGGGCAACCGATCGATGGGCCCTTCACCGCCAAGGTGTCGGTCGATGCACTGCGCATCAATCACTACTGGAGCAAGTCGGAAGACGAGTGCCGACACAAGTTCAGCCGCGGCTTTGCGGATGGCGGCGGCGCACGCGACTGGAACGAATTCCTGTCGCATGAAGCGATTCTCAACAAGGTCCATGACGACACCGTGCTGCGGGTGATCGCCCAGCTCGGCGTATTGCCGTCCACCTGGCCGTTGGAAGCCTTCGTGCAGAATGACGAAGGCGTGTGGCATTCGCCGATGCGCGATCGTCCCATGCACAAGGCGATCCATCCTGTCGCCGCGCAGTTGTACGATGTGGTGCACGAAGCGGGCGATACCAGCGTGTTCTCGCCCACGCTGGCGCAAGCGATCCATAGCCGCACCAGCGCACTGCACTTGTCGCCACGGCGCGCCAATCTGTTGCACGCATTCGAGGCGTTTCCCGCAGGCACGCGTGTGCTGGAGATCGGTTGTGGCGGCGGGGTACTGACACGCGCCTGGGTCGAGCGCGGCTGCAGCGTGGATGCGATCGAATTTGCGCCGCACTGGGCACGTGTTGCCGCGACGCGCCTGCGCGACTGTCCGCAAGCGCGCGTATTCCAGGCCAGCCTGCGCGATCTGGCGCTGCGGCCGGACTACGACGTAGTCATGCTGACGATGGCGGACGACTACGCCGAAGCGTGGCCACGCGACGGTCGCGTACAAAGTGCCATTGCCATCGCCGCAAGCGCACTGAAACCCGACGGCAGCTTGATCCTGGCCACGCCCAACCGCCAAACATCGCCCGAACAAAAACACGTTCCTTTACGCAGCAAGATCGAAGCGGCCTTGCGCGCCGCCGGTCTTGCCGCGATCGACGTGCGGCTCGCGTTCCCCGATGCGCTGTTGCCGGAAGTGCTGATTTCCGCACAAGCGCACAACGCCGCGCCCGCTCTACGTCTGGACGACCTGATCGCGCAGCGTCCGTTGCTGCGCGAAGCCGGCATGGAAGCGGCGCAGTGGGAGATGCACTTCGAAGCCGGCACCTTGGCCGACTACGCGCCGGGACTGCTGCTGGTCGCCCATCGTCGCGGCACGCCTTCGGTATTGCGTCGCGATGTGCTGGCGCAAAGTTTTGCCGACAACCGCGTGCCCGCTGGCAACACGGTTACAGACTACGTGCTGCAAAAGGACGGCGTGCATGTCGCACCGCGCGCGCTGTCGCCCGAAGCCACTTGGACCGGCTCGGCCTTCGATCCGGCGCGCGAAGCTTATCCGCTCGCTTCCGGACGTTCGCTGCTGGTGCTGATTCGCAGGGCGATTCACGAACAGCGCACCGATCTTCTCGTCGCCTTGCTGCGCAAATGGAGCACGCTGGTTTACGCGCAGGCGGGCGAGGACGACAAGATTCCCGGCGAGTGGCTCGACGCCCTGCCCGCGCACATGTACCTGGACACTGATGGCGACAGCCTCGCCTTCCGCGGTGGCGAATGGCGTGCACGCCAGTCGGTGGAGAAACAGATTCCGATGTATGTCGGGCTGTGGCAGATCGCCTATGAAGCCGGGCTGGATTCACTGCTGGGGCTCGCGTCGCCGATCGAGCGCGTGACCTGGCTATGCAAGCGCCTGATGCTCGATGCCTCGGCCGAATGGGTCGGCCATGGCCGCAATATCAATGAAGCCTTCGCCCACGAAATCCACGAGGGCGATTGCTGGAACCGCACCGACCGCCACCTGAAGATCATTCCGGAATGGCTGATTCCACCGCCGCCTTCGGATCTCTATAAGCAATGGCAGGCGCAACAACAGCTCGGCGAGCAAACCGTTGCGCAGGCGCTGCGCCGCATCGAAGCGCTCGGCACGCCGCAAGTGCAGGTGATCGTGATCGACCAGGCCAATGACGTGGATGCCATGCGCGCAACGCAAGCCAGCCTGGAAGCACAGCAGTATCCTCACTACCGGGTCAGCGTGCTCAGCAACAACGGCGATCCGCTGCAACGGCTCAACGATGAAATCGCCGCGAGCGATGCCGACTGGGTGCAGCTGCTATACGCGGGCGACCTGCTGCATCCGGCTGCATTGCTGCTGTTAGCTGAACGCGTGGTATCGCATCCGTATGCGCGCGCCGTGTATGTCGATGAAGACGCGCAATCGAAGCATGGCGTGTTCGAGCAGCCGATCTTCAAGCCGGACTTCAACCTGGACATGCTGCGCAGCTACCCCTACGTGGGCCGCGCGCTGGCCTTTGCGCGTCAACGCTGCATGGAACTTGGCGGAATTGAAGTGCGTTACGGCGACATGGCACCGTGCGATCTGCTGTTCCGCCTGATCGAGACAGATGGACTGCAGGCCGTCGGCCATATCGGCGAAGTGATGTACCGCGCCGCGTTGCCGTACAGCCAGTGGCTGGCGACCGAGACGGTAAGGGCGCACAGCGCCGATATCGTGTCCGGCCATCTTTCGCGCATCCGCATTGCGCATCGCCTGGAAGCCGGCGCGCTGCCCGGCTTCAATCGTGTGGTGTACCAGCACGCGCGGCAGCCGCTGGTGTCGATCATCGTGCCGACCAAGAACCAGCTTCCGCTGCTCAATGGATTGATCGACAGCCTGCTGTCCAAGACCAGCTACCTCAACTACGAGCTGTTGATCGTCGACAACAACACCGATGAACCGGCGGCATGCACGTACCTCGATGGCATCGAGCGCCTGAACAGCCAACAGCTGCGCGTGCTGCGCTATCCGTATCCATTCAATTACTCGGCGATCAACAATTTCGCCGCTGCGCAGGCGCGTGGCGAATACCTGATTCTGCTCAACAACGACACCGCCGTGCTGCACGCGGACTGGATCGAAGCGCTGCTCAACCATGCGCAGCGGCCGGAAGTGGGCATCGTCGGCGCCAAGCTGCATTACCCGGATGGCCGCATCCAGCACGGCGGCGTGGTGCTGGGCTTGCGCGGGCCGGCCGATCATCCGTTCATCGGCCAACCGATGGAATCCGATGGCTACATGCACCGCTTGCGCGTGGACCAGAACTACACCGCGGTGACGGCGGCATGCCTGATGATCCGCAGATCGGTCTACGAAGAAGTCGGCGGCTTCGACGAGCAGGATTTCAAGGTGTCCTACAACGACGTCGACCTGTGCCTGAAAGTACAGCAGGCTGGTTATCTAACCGTGTGGACGCCGTACGCACGGTTGATGCACGTCGGCAACGTCAGCCAGAACAAAGTCGACAAGACCGCGCAGGACGCCAAGGAAAAACGCTTCCGCGGCGAACAGGGCGCGATGTACCGCAAATGGCTGAAGCTGCTCGCGCGCGATCCGGCGTACAGCGTAAACCTCAGCACCGAAGGCTCCGGCTTCGAACTCGATCCGCTGCGCAGCAGAGCCTGGCAGCCGTTCGCCAGCCCCTTGCTGCCGCGCCTGTTCTGCGTGGCCGCCGACGAACACGGCTGCGGGCACTACCGCATTCGTCAGCCGTTTGCATCGATGCAACGCCAAGGCATGGTCGAAGGCGTGATCGCCGGCGCGCATCTGACACCCGTCGCGATGGAACGCTTCCAGCCCACATCATTGGTGCTGCAGCGGCAGATCAACGAACACCAGATCAAGCTGCTGGAAAGCTATCGCGACTACTCCAACGCATTCAAAGTGTTCGAACTGGATGACCTGATCCAGCAGATCCCGGTGAAAAGCATGTTCCACGGCATCATGCCCAAGGATGTGGTGAAGTCCTTGCGCCGCGCGTTGTCCACCGTGGATCGCTTCGTCGTTTCCACCGACGCATTAGCGGAGGAATTCAAAGGCTTCCACGGCGATATCCGCGTGGTGCTCAACCATCTGCCTGTGGACTGGTGGGCCGATCTTTCCTCGCAACGGCGCGTAAGCCGCAAGCCGCGCGTCGGCTGGGGTGGTGGCTCCTCGCATCGGGGCGACCTGGAACTGATCGCCGACGTGGTTCGCGACCTTGCCGGCGAAGTGGAATGGGTCTTCTTCGGCATGTGCCCCGACAAGCTGCGCCCCTACGTCCACGAATTCCACACCGGCGTGCCGATCGAGGAATATCCGCGCAAGCTCGCTTCGCTGAATCTCGACCTCGCACTCGCACCGCTCGAAGAAAACGCCTTCAACGAATGCAAGAGCAACCTGCGCCTGCTCGAATACGGCGCCTGCGGCTTCCCCGTGATCTGCACCGACATCGTTCCCTACCAAGGCGACTTGCCAGTGACGCGCGTGAAGAACCGCTACAAGGAATGGGTGAGCGCGATTCGCATGCATGTGGATGATCTGGATGCGACGGTGAAGATGGGCGACACATTGCGCGATGTCGTGCTGAAGGATTGGCTGCTGGAGGGCGACAAGCTGGTCGCCTGGCGAGACGCTTGGCTGCCAAATTGATTTTCTGTTTAGCGCAGCCCAACAATGCTGCAATGAAATATTGGGCTGCGCAGCGCTAAACCTACGAACTCGCTTGCTCGGACTAAGTGCTTCGTGTAGTCATTCGGTCTCCGAATCGTTGCCACGGACGACCGCACATGCTCACCACGCTGGCGATAGCCAACTACCGTTCCCTGCGCTCCCTAATCCTTCCGCTGGGCCGCTTGAATCTGATCACCGGTGCCAACGGCAGCGGCAAGTCGAATCTTTACCGTGCCTTGCGACTGCTGGCGGAAACCGCGCATGGCGGCGTGGTGAATGCGTTGGCGCGTGAAGGAGGGTTGTCTTCGACGCTATGGGCCGGGCCTGAGCGCATCACGCGCAGGATGCTGCATGGCGAGGCGCCGGTGCAGGGTGGCCCTCGGCAAGAGCCGATTGCGCTTAAGCTTGGCTTCGCCGGCGACGACTTCGGTTACTCGATCGACCTGGGGCTTCCACCACCCTCCGGCGCGCCCACCGCATTCAGCCTCGATCCGGCTATCAAGCGCGAAGCGATCTGGGCCGGCCCTTTTTTACGCGCATCGAATCTGCTGGTCGATCGACATGGTTCGCTGGCCAAGGTTAAGGACGAACGCAGCTGGCGTGTGGTGGCCAAGCATCTCAATACCTTCGAAAGCATGTTTACACAGCTGGCCGATCCCGAACGCGCACCGGAAGTGCTGACCATGCGCGAGACGATCCGCAGCTGGCGCTTCTACGACCATTTCCGCTCCGACCGGGATGCGCCGGCGCGTTGGGCGCAACTGGGTACGCGCACGCCGGTACTGAGCCATGACGGTGGCGACCTTGCGGCGGCCTGGCAAACCATTCGCGAGATCGGTGACCTAAAAGCGCTGGAACAGGCCGTCGAGGACGCATTTCCCGGTGCTTCGGTCGACGTCGACGTCAGCGATGGCCGCTTCAGTCTGATCTTCCGACAACACGGTCTGCTGCGCCCTCTCTCCGCCAGCGAATTGTCGGATGGAACATTGCGTTATCTGCTGTGGATCGCCGCACTGCATACGCCGCGGCCGCCTTCGCTGATGGTACTCAACGAGCCAGAAACCAGCCTTCACCCGGACCTGCTTCCCGCGCTGGCCCGCCTGATCGGCCAGGCCGCTACAAAAAGCCAGCTGTGGGTGATATCGCACGCTTCCCGGCTTATCGCCGCGCTCGAAGAGCTGCCTGCCTGCAATCTCATCCCGCTCGAAAAAAAGAGCTGAGCCAGACGCGCATCATCGGACAGAAGGAACTGGATGAACCGGCGTGGCATTGGCCCGAGCGATAGCAGCCAGCTCTCCGCAGCTTGGGAATAGATCCGAACTTGCCGAATCCCGATAGTTGACTGAGTCAATCATATAAGCGTACCTTGCGGCGACCGATCGCGAGGTATTCGCCATGCCTGTCTCCGAATCGCTCTCCCAACAAGCCGAGGCCGTACGCGGCTTCAACCGCTTCTACACGCGCCAGATCGGCGTACTCGATGAAGGACTCCTGGCCAGCCCCTTCACGCTGACCCAGGTGCGCGTGCTGTTTGAGCTTGGAACCCGTAAAACCGCTACCGCGAGCGAAATCGGCGAGCTGCTGGGCCTCGATGCCGGTTACCTCAGCCGCCTCCTGCAGGGCTTCATTGCGCAGGGTCTGGTTGCACGACAGCCATCCAAGGAAGACGGCCGGCAATGGATGCTTTCGCTCACTGCCGAAGGTCGCAAGACGTTTCGCACGCTGGATCGCGCTTCGCACAAGCTGACGGCATCTCATCTCTCGCGTTTGTCGGAACCGGGGCGGCATCGCCTGCTGACGTCGATGCGGGAAGTGCAGCGATTACTGTCGCCGGCCGCCGATGAGAGCAAGGTCGTCATCCGCACCCAGGGCGTCGGTGATATCGGCTGGGCGATCGAACGCCATGGACAGCTTTATGCCGATGAGTTCGGGTGGAACGGTGAGTTCGAGGCGCTGGTCGCCACACTGTTCGCGCAGTTCGCAAGCAAACACGATTCGGCGAAGGAGCGCATGTGGATCGCCGAAGTCGATGGCGAACGCGTCGGGTGCGTGTTCGTGGTGCGCAATGCGGAAGATACGACGGCCGCGCAACTTCGATGCCTGCTCGTCGATCCGAAAGCACGGGGCTTGGGTATCGGCAAGCAGCTGGTCGATGCATGTATCGCATTCGCGACTGGAGCCGGCTACGCGAAGATGCTGCTATGGACCAACGACATCCTGGTTTCGGCCCGCCGCATTTACCAAGCAGCTGGATTTACGCTGGTGTCGGAGGAGTCGCATCACAGCTTCGGCCATGATTTGGTGGGGCAAATGTGGATGCGTGAGCTCGCCCGGCCTGAGCCATCTCCGGCCTGTTAGGGTGCTTTCTAAGCCTCATTCGTTAAAAAAGTACCATGTACGTGACAATGGTGGCGATATGTGCAATATATGACACATGCCGTCACTACCTCTCACTCGCCTCGGCCAAGCCGTTCGCGCCATGCGCCAGCGACGTGGGTTGACGCAGCAAGAGACGGCATCCCTCGCAGGGGTGACGCGCCGCAAGGTCATCGAGATTGAGCAAGGCTCACCTCGTGTAGCCATCGATACCTACGCCAGGATCGCCCATGTCCTGGGTGGAGAGTTGTCCGTGATACCTGCGCGGCGGCCAACGCTTGAAGAGGTGAAAGAGATCTTCGCCGATGAAGACTGAGACGATCAGGCACTTGAGGGTCCGCACTCCGCAAGGTGATGCGGGCATTCTCGCGCGCGAAGCCACCACATACTTTTTCCAATACCCCCCTTCCATCCATCCGGCGGCCGAGGTCAGTCTGACCATGCCGCACAGAATCGACCAGTACCGTAGCGAGCAGTTGTTCCCGCTGTTCGAGATGAACCTGCCCGAAGGATACGTATTGGAAGAACTGCGCAATCGGTTCGCCAAGTCGGGACGATTTGATCCCATGCTGTTGCTTGCACTTACGGGCCAGGATGCCGCCATCGGCCGCGTCATGGTCGAAACACCTGACGTACCACCTGATGAAACGGATAGAGGCGTATCGCTCACGCAAATCCTTGCCTGGAACGGTACGGAAGATTTATTCGCCGAACTTTCCCATCGCTATTTGCGGCGAACCGGCGTCTCGGGCGTCCAGCCGAAACTGCTGGTACCGGAAGACACGGGTGACGTCTATGGGAAAGGCGCTCTGACGACGCATGAGTTGATCGTAAAAAGCGCGGGCGACAAATATCCAGGCCTGGCCGTCAACGAGTTTGTCTGCATGAGCATGGCCAAAAGGGCAGACATTCCGGTGCCTGAGTTTTATCTATCGGAAAACAAGCAGTTGTTCGTGATGCGGCGCTTCGATCGCACACCTCAAGGTTCGGCCCTGGGCTTTGAAGACATGACGGTGCTGATGGGGAAAACCGCAGCCGACAAATACAAGGGCAGCTATCTCCAGATAGCAACAGCGTTGCGAATGTTCTGCGCGCCTCGGTATGTACCGCAAGCATTGGCTCAGTTGTTCGACCAGGTGGTCCTGTCCTGCATCGTTGGCAACGGCGATGCGCACCTGAAGAATTTCGGGGTGCTTTACACCCATCCGCTCGCTAACGATGTGCGTATGGCTCCTGCCTACGACATCGTCAACACCACTCGTTATATTCCCGAGGACAGCTTGGCGCTGTCTTTGAAAGGCACGCGCAACCTATTCTTGGCACGGGTAGAACTAATCGAATTTGGGCACGATTGCGACATAGCTGATCCGGCAAAACGCATTGCGGAAATTCTGGAAGCATGCAACACGACGCTTGCCGCGCAAGCAGCGTTACTTGAAGATCTCCCTGAACTCGAAGCCGCTATCCGCCAAAGGATAGAACCGTTCCTGCGGACTTACGCCTTGTAAATCACTTCAGCGTAAACAACTTCCCCGGCACATTCTGAAAGCCAGTCGCACTCGCCAGCATCGTGCCGCGTTGATACGAAAAGCTCTTGTCCGTCGTCGGCTGGAAGAATTCGATGAAATCCAGACTGCGCTTGCCGAGCACGAAGCCGCCGATCAACGGCGGATTCACCGCATACATCATCGGCACCAGTGCCATCATCGAACTGGCGGGCACGCCGATCAGGTGTTCTTCCAGGTCGCCGCTTTGTTGGCTGTCCTGTGGATAAAACCAGAGCGGCGTGCTGATGAACAGGAACGAATCGTTGCCCATGCTGGTTAGCAGCGTGCGCAACAGCCATTTGGCGGTTTCTGCCGATAGATGTTCGATGACGTCCAGCAGGCAGATGATGTTGTATTTGGCGAAGCGATCGGAGGGAATGCTTTGCGCCAATCCGTGCCACAGGTTGCGATAGATCTTTCGCTCGAACAGCGTCGGATTGTTGAAGGCGCCTTCGAAGCCGTCCACGCCGTCGACAGACCAATGCCGGGTGGCAGGATGGCTTTTGATCAGTTCGCCCAGGCCGCCCTTGCCGAAGCCGATGTCCAGCACTTCGACGTTGGCGGCGTTGTCCTGCATGATGTGGAAGATCAACTCTTTCGGCGCCGCCGATTCGCCGCCGGGCAGCAGTTGGGTGTTGACCGGATCGATCGGTTGATAGTCTTTGACGATGTGGCGAAGCATGGCGGGCCTTTGAATGAGTGGCGCATCAGCGCAGGTAGTCGAACAGGCTGGTGCCCTGGACCTTCGCGAACACTTGCTGTGAGGCCTGCAGCGCGGTCGATTGCAATGAGAGGTTGCTGATCGCCGTGGCCATGTCGACGTTCTGCACGTCCGAGAGCGCGCTCTTGTAGGTGAGCGTGAGATCCGAATAGCTGGTGCTTTGCTGTTGCAGCGTATCGATGCGGCTGCCTACGGATACCTGCGCGGTGGATACCGCATTCATCGCCTGGTTGAGCGATTCGAGCTGGCGGTTCAGCGAATTGTTGATCGAAGTGGAGCTGCCGCCGCTTTGCAGCGTGGCGATCATATTGTTGAGCGTGGTGAACACGTCCTGCGTGTTGGACGCGTTGTCCGACTGCACCTTTACCGTATCGCCCGCCGAAGGCGTACCGCTCATGCCGATGGTGATGCCGTTGAAGCTGATGCTGCCACCATCGGTGTAGGTGCCGGTAACCGGATTGCCGCTGCTGTCGGTGACCGGATTGCCGGATGCATCCGTCACGCTGTAGCTGCCGTTGGCGCCGAAGGTGATCGTGTCGTTGACCGGGCCGGAGGCGGTGGCCGCACCCCATGCCGCCGTATTGGTCACACTGTTGGCGCCCACTACCAAAGTGCCGGTGTTGCCGCTGCCGGCGCTGGATACGAAGGAACCGTTGCCGGCTGGCAGGCTCATGAAAATCGGGCTGCCGGCATCGCCGCTTGCCACCTGCAAGCCGCTGCCGATCGCCGTATACGACTGCTGGTCGTTGCCGGCGTATGTCACCGCGCCGGTGCTGCTGTTCATCACGAACGGTGTAGCCGTGGTGCTGGTACCGGCAAACAGCGCCTGGCCGTTCGCATCGGTGGTATTGGCGAGCTGCACGAGCTGGTCGCGATACTGCGTGAGCTGCGTGGCCATGTTGCCGCGGTCGGTGGAGGACATCGCGCCGTTGATGGCGCCCAGGCCGATGTCGTTCACGCTGCTCAGCAGATTGTTGATCGATGTGAGCGTGGTCGATTCGGTGGACAGGCGTGTGTTGGCGCTGTTGATGTTGCTGGAGTACTGCGTGTTCTGCGCCAGGATGTGGTTCAGCCCCACGATCTGCGCGGCGCCGGTCGGATTGTCGGACGCGACGTTGATGGCGTTGCCGGTGCTCACTTCGTTCTGCGTCTGCGCCAGCGCGCTCTGCTGGTTGAGCATGGTGCTGAGCTGCTGCTGGTACATCCAGACGGTGGAGATGCGCATAGTCGAATCAACCCTGCTGTATGGCGGTAATCAGGCTGGTGAAGATCTGCTCGGCGGACGAGATCACCTGGGCCGAAGCCTGGTAGGCCTGCTGGAATTGCACCAGATTGGCCGCTTCCTGATTCAAGTTCACACCGGCGTAGCTTTGCTGCGTGCTCATCGCCTGGTTGTAGATATTGGTTTGCGTGGTGACCTCGGCACTGGCCTGGCTGCCGGCGCTGCCGATCTGCGCAGTGAGCGTGGCGTAGCTGGCGATCACGGAAACCTTGCCGCCACTGAGCACACCTGTGTCGGACAGTGCGGCGAGCGACAACGCGTTGCTGTTGTCATTGAGGCCATTGGTGTTGGCCGCCACCTTGAAGGTGTCGCCGCTGGCCGGCGCGCCGCTCAGGCTCAGGCTCCAGCCATCGGCGGCGATCGGCTGGCCGGCGGTATAGGTGCCGGTGGTGGTGTTGCCTGCGCCATCGGCAATCGAATAGTTGCCGCCCGCGCCGAACGTGATGGTGGCGCCGGCAAGCAGGTTGCTGTTGGCCGCATTGGTCACGCTTACCGAACCCGCTTTGCCGGTGCCGGTATTGGCGGTGCCTGCCGATGCGGTCAGCGCCGCGGCGGCTGCGATTCCTTTTGGATCGGTCAACACCGTCGACAGCGAAGTGGAAGCACCGCGCGTCGGCTGGATTTCGTAGCTGTCGCCCGTCTGCGCCGTGCCGGACACGCTGAAAGTGAGCCCATCGGCGGACAGCGTGCCATTGGCGTTCGCAGTCAATGCCACGTTCTGTCCGCCGGTGGTCGCCAGCGTCCAGCCGTTGGTGCCGGTGCCTGCGCCGGTGTAGCGCAGCACGTAGTCGGACGTGGTGAGTTGCGAAAGGTTGCTGACGGAAGCACTCACGGTGGCGGCACTGCTGGAATTCTTGCCCGACGGCAACACCGAAGGCGAAGACACGCCGAAGATCGGCTGCCCTTGCTGGCCGTTGAGATCCAGACCGGCCGCCTGCTGCGCGTTGACGCTGGAGGCCAGCGCGATGGCCGATTGCCCAAGTGCATTCTGCGCAGGCTGCAGCACCGTGTCGCGATAACTGATCAAGGCGCCCAGCGTACCGCCGCTCAGTTGCGAGGTGATGTCGTTGCCACCGCTGTCGAAGACATCCGTGCTGCCCGGGTCGTATTGATTGGCGCCCGACGACAACGCATACGATTGCGTGCCGCTCACCAGCGTTCCGCCGGCCGAGGTATAGACGCTTATCGAGCCATCGTTGTTGGTGGACGCGGAAATGCCGGTCAAGCCGGCCAGTTTCTGCACCAGGGTATCGCGCTGGTCGAGCAGCGCATTCGGATTGCCGGTAGTACCGGCCTGCTTGATCTGGCCGTTGAGCTTGGCGATCTGCGTGGCGATGGTGTTGATGCTGCCGACGGTGCTGCCGATCTGCTGGTTCACCTGTGTCGACTGCTTGCTGAGCTGTTGCCCCAGCGTGTTGAACACGGTGGTGAGCGACGATGCGCTGCCCAATGCCGCCTGCCGCACCGAGGAAGAACCCGGCGCGTTCGCCACGCTGCTGAAGCCGCTGTAGAGATTGTCCAGCGCCGTCTGCAGGTTGCCGCTGTTGGCCAGGAAACCGTTGAGCGAAGTGGTCAGATCGTTCGTAGTGGTTGCGCCCTGCAGGCTGCTGTTGCTGCTCCACAGGGCCTGGGTCAAGTATTGGCTATAGGCGCGCTGCACGGCGACCACGTTCACGCCAGAGCCGATCGTGTATTGGCTGGTGTTGGACGTCACCGCTTCGGACTGCAGCACGCTTTCTTCGCTGTAGCCGCTGGTGCTGGCGTTGGCGATGTTGTTGCTGACCGTGCTCAGGGCGACCTGGGCGGCGTTGAGACCGGAAATGCCGATGTTGAGCATGCTGGACATGGGGATACATTTCCTCAGTCTGTAACTAGCTTCTCTCCCTCAGGGAGAGACTGACGCAGCGAGCACTGCAGGCTTACGTTCCAAAGCCTCAATCGAAGCATGTCGTCATCCCAGCGAAAGCTGGGATCCAGTGTCTTTACTCGTCGAGGAACAAAGTCGCTGGATCCCAGCTTTCGCTGGGATGACGGTGAGGCGAGATTGTCGTTTCCGCGCAGTTCGGCATTCATAAATTCGGCACTCCCACCGATTTCTTGAGCGCCTGAAGTGCGTCACGCATCACGCCGCTGTTGGCGATCGCGGCCACCTTGCCCGCGTAGGCCGGGTCGGTGGCGTAGCCGCCTTGCACCAGCGCCCGGGCATAGCCCAGCACGTCGTCGCCATGGCCGCGCGCGGCGGCATAACGGGGGTCCTTGCCGATCAGATCGCCGTAGTCGGCCAGCGATTCGGCTGTGGATTTATAGGAGCGAAACTGCGCCTGCTTGCGCACCGCGATGCCGCCTTCGTATTCCACCGTCGGCACATTGACGCGCGAACCATCCCAACTGCTGCCAGCCTTGATGCCGAACAGGTTGAAACTGCTGCTGCCGTCGGCATGCGTGGGCATGCGTTTGCCCCAGTTCGTTTCCAGCGCGGCCTGCGCCAGCACGGTACGTACCGACAGGCCCAGCTCCTTCGCCACGATGCTGGCCTGCGGTGCGAGTTCGCGCACGAAGGTTTCCGCATCCGCCGGCAGCCACGCTATCGCCTTGCGCGCGGTGGAACGCGTGGCATCGGCCAAGTCGAACAAGCGCTGTTTCCAGCCGTCGACCATGCCCGTGGTGGAAGGATCGACCGCGGCGGTCTTGGTTTCGTTGCCTTGCGCCTGACCGTGCCCGCCGAGCTGACGCACCAGCATGTCGGCGATACCCAGGCCCTTGCCATGCTGCGCAAGGTTGAGCGACAACTGCTGGTCGAACATGTCCTGCCACGTATCGGTCGCCTGGCTTTCGAACAGGGGATCGCCGAAGTTCGCCTCGCGCATCGATTTCAGCAGCATTTGCGTGAACATCGATTCGAACTGTTTGGCGACGGCCGGCAACGCGGCGTTCTGGTTCGTCTCGGCCTGGTGACGCAGCGCGCCGAACCCGGACAGATCGGTCCAGGTACTGAGCGTTTGCGCTGCGACGTTGCCGAGGTCAGCCATTAGATGACTACCAGGTCTGCATGCAAGGCGCCGGCTTGCTTCAGCGCCTCGAGGATCGAGATCAAATCGGTCGGCGTGGCGCCCACCTGATTCACCGCGCGCACGATCGCGTCCAGACTTACACCAGGACCGAACTTGAACATGTGCGCGCCTTGCTGCGTGACCGAGACGGCACTGCTTGGCACCACCGCCGTGGTGCCGTTGCTGAAGGGGCCGGGCTGGCTGACCAGCGGCTGCTCGCTGATGGTCACCTGGATCGAACCATGCGCTACCGCGGCGGCCGTCACGCGCACATCCGAACCGATCACCACCGTGCCGGTGCGCGAATTGACGATGATGCGCGCCGGCGCATCGCCCGGCTGCACATCGAGCGATTCGATCGCGCCGAGCCATGCCACTTTCTGGCTGGGGTCGGCCGGACCGCGCACGTCGACCGAACCGCCATCGAGCGCACGCGCCGTGCCCGCGCCGTAGAGATGGTTGATCGCATCGACGATATGGTTGGCGGTGGCGTAGTCGGCGCTGTTGAGGTTCAGCACGATGTCGCCGCCGTTGTTGAAGGAATTGGCCACCACGCGCTCGACCGACGCGCCGTTGGGAATGCGTCCGCTGGCCGAGATATTGATCTGCACACTGGAGCCGCTACGGCCCGACGCGCTGACGCCGCCGACCACCACGCTGCCTTGCGCAATGGCGTAGACATTGCCATCCGCGCCGCGCAACGGCGACATCAAGAGTTCACCGCCGCGCAGGCTCTTGGCATTGCCGATCGAGGCGACGGTGATGTCGATGGTCTGGCCCGGCTTGGCGAACGGCGGCAATTGCGCGGTGATGGTTACCGCCGCCACGTCCTTCAGCTGCGGCTGGATGCCGGTGGAAGGAAGCGACACGCCGAACTGCTTGAGCATGTTCTCCAGGCTTTGCGTGGTGAACGGCGCCTGCGTGGTCTGGTCGCCGGTGCCGTCCAGGCCGACCACGAGGCCGTAACCGACGAGCTGGTTGCTGCGCACGCCGGCGACCTGGACGAGGTCGCGGATTTTGTCGGCGTGGGCTGGTGCGTTGAAGCCCAACAGCATGACTGCCAACGCAACGATGCCGACCACTCCCGCTCCCCTCCGGGGAGAGGGTTGGGGTGAGGGGCCACTCTTGCGGCCATGCTCACTTTTATTTCGGCTGCAAAATTTCATGAATTGCGTCCAAATTAGTTTCTTCGCGAGGTTGCCCCCTCACCCCAGCCCTCTCCCCGGAGGGGAGAGGGCGCAAAAAGCTCAGAACGGCATCCACTTCGAATTGAAGAACTTCGCCAGCCACCCTTGCGTATTCGCATCGTTCAAGGTGCCGCGGCCCGTATAGGTAATGCGCGCATCCGCCACGCGGGTGGAATCGACCGAGTTGTCCTGGCCGATGTCCTGCGTGCGCACGATGCCGGAAATGCGGATCAGTTCCTGGCCCTGGTTGATGGTCAGCCACTTCTCGCCTTTCACCAGCAGATTGCCGTTGGAAAGACGCTGCGCCACCGTCACCGTGAGCTGGCCGCTGAGCTGATTGCTTTGCGTGCTGCTGCCTGCGCCGTCGAAACTGTTGGCGGAGCTGAGTGAGGAATCGGCCGACTTGCCCAGCACGCGCAGCGATTGGCCCAGCACTTTCGGCGAAGCGATGTTCACCTTGTCGGACTTGCTGGTGGTGGTTTCGGATTTCTTGCTGGCCTGCATCGCCTCGACCAGGTTGATGGTCAGGATGTCGCCGATGCGGTGCGCACGCGAATCATTGAACAGCTCCATGTTCTGCATGTCGTGATAGATCGACCCATCCGGCGGCGGCGGCGAGGTCTGCTCGACCGGCGCGGTGGCGGCCCACTGCGCATCATCCTGCCGCGGGTGCATCGGCATGGCGCCGCAGCCGGCGAGTGCGGCGGCAAACAGCAACATCGAAGCGATGCGTAACAACATAAATCACCATTACGTCTTGTTGATCACGAACTGCAGCATGTCGTCCACAGCGCTGATCGACTTGGAGTTCATTTCATAGGTGCGCTGGGCCTGGATCATGTTGACCATCTCCTCCACCACATTGGTGTTGGACGATTCCAGCGAGCCTTGCGCAAGCGTGCCCATGCCGTTGATGCCGGGCTGCCCGGTTTGCGCGGTGCCGCTGGACTGCGTTTCCAGATAAAGGTTCTGGCCCATCGGCTGCAGGCCGGCGGCGTTCACGAAATTGGCCAGCTGCACCACGCCCACCTGCGTCGACGCCGTGGAGCCGTTGCTGGTGACGCTGACCGTGCCATCGGTGCCGATGGTGATGCTGTTGACGTTGGACGGCAGCGTGATCGAAGGCACCAGCGGATAACCATCGGCGGTGACGATCTGGCCGGTGGAGTCTTCATGCAGCGAACCGTCGCGCGTGTAGGCGACCGTGCCGTCGGGCATGCTCACCTGCAGGAAGCCGTTGCCCTGGATCGCCACGTCCAGCGAGTTGCCGGTCTGCGTGATCGCGCCCTGGGTGAACAATTTTTCGCTGCCGACCACTTTCACGCCGGTGCCCAGCAGCAGGCCGGTCGGCGACTGCGTCTGCTCGGTGGTCTGGCTGCCGGGCTGGCCTTCGTTTTGATACATCAAATCCTGGAACGAGGCGCGCGACGTCTTGAAACCGGTGGTGCTCGCGTTCGCCAGGTTGTTGGAGATCACGTCCATCTGCGTCTGCTGCGCATCCAGGCCGGTCTTGGCGATCCAGAGAGAAGAGAACATGGGTTGCTCCGTGGTATGCGTTAGCTGTTCTGCAGCAGTTTGGTGCTGTCGTCCGCGTCGTCTTCCGCGGTCTTGATCGAACGCACCTGCATTTCGTACTGGCGCGACAGCGAGATCATCTTCACCAGCTCCGACGAGGGATTGACGTTGCTGGCTTCCAGCGCACCGGAAGTCACCGTCACCGTGTTGTCGGCGTCGGCGGTGCTGCCATCGTTCATGTGCATCAGGCCATCGGTGCCCTCGGACATCTGCGTGGGATCCGGATTGACCAATTTGATCTGGCCGACCGCGGCGATGGTGTTGGGCCCTTGCCCCATCGGCACGGTGGAAATGGTGCCGTCCTTGCCGACGCTGACTTGCGCGCTGTCTGGCACGGTGATCGGACCGCCCGTACCCATCACCGGATTGCCGCGCGCATCGGTAAGGCTGCCGTCTGCGCCGAGCTGCAGATCGCCGGCGCGCGTATACGCTTCGCTGCCATCCGGCGCCTGCACCGCGATCCAGCCCGGGCCGTTCACCGCGACATCGAGCGAACGGCCCGTGTGCTGGACCGTGCCTTGCGTGGTGTCCTGTCCCAGTCCTTGCGCCACAGCGTTGATGCGCGTGGTGGCGCCGGGGCCGAGCACCGGCACGCTTTGGAACGCGCTGAGTTCGCCCTTGAAGCCGACCGTGGATGCGTTGGCCAGGTTGTGGCTGACCGCATCCTGCGCACGCATGGTCTGCGTGGCGCCGGTCATCGCGATGTAGACGGAACGGTCCATGCGCTAAGCCTCGTTACCCGATTACCCGCGTGAGACGGCCTGGAACAGCGACTGCGACAACGAGTTCACCGTGCCGAGCATCTGCGAGTTGGCCTGGTAGTCCTGCTGCGCCTGGATCATGTTGACCAGCTGCGCGGTGGTGTCGGAGGTGTTGGAGGTTTCCAGCTGGCCCTGTTCGATGTTGCCGAACTGGCCGACACTCGCCGTACCCAGCACCGGCGTGCCCGACGATTGCGTCGCCGCCCAACGGTTGTTGGCGATCTGCTGCAGGCCCTGCAGGTTGGCGAAGTTCGCTACCGCGATCTGGCCGAGCTGGCTGGTCTGGTTGTTGGAATAGATCGCCGTGACGATGCCGTCGTTGCCGATGGTGACGTTCTCCAGCACGCCGGCCTCGTAGCCGTTCTGGTTGATCGTGCCCGGCGCATAGGCGGTGCCGAACTGCGTGGTGTTGGTAACGTTCACGGCAATGGTGGCCGGGAACGTGGCGCCATTGGTCGGCTGCACCGGTGTGAAGCTCAGGTTGCCGTTGGCCGGCGAGGTCAGCGCACCCGCGCTGTTGAATGTCAGCGCGGAAGTACCGGCACTGTTGCCGTCGATGTAGAGGTTTGCGTTCCAGGTGTTGTTGCCGGTTTTGGCGTAGTAGATCGTCGCCGCGTGCGAACCGCCCTGCGAGTCGAACACGGTCAGCGAGGACGCATCGTTGAAGCTGGTCGGATCGGCCGGGTTGAACGGCGTGGTGGCCGGCACCGTGGCGCCCGACGGCAGGTTCGAACTCACCGTGATCGTGCTGGTCGCCGTCGCTGCGCTCTGCGCGGTGTTGAGCTGCAGATTGGTGAGCGTGCTGGTGTTGAAGCCGCCCGTGGTGGTCGGCGGATACACCTGCAGGAACGCACCGTCGGCGGTCACGACATTGCCCGCCGCATTTTCATGAAACGCACCGTCGCGCGTGTACTGGTTGCCCGCGCCGTTGTTGACGATGAAGAAGCCGTTGCCGCTGAGCGCCATGTCCAGGCTGCCATTGGTCGTCTCCAGGTCGCCCTGCGAAAACTGCTGCGCCACGCCGGTAAGTTCCGCGCCGCTGCCCACGGCCACCGAACTCAGGTTGAGGCCGGTCACCGCATACACTTCGGCGAACTGTCCGGTGGAACCTTTGAAGCCTACCGTGCCTGCGTTGGCGACGTTGTTGGAAATGATGTTCAACTGGTCCTGCGCGGCGTTGATGCCACTGAGCGCCTGATTGAGAGCCATGCTTTGTGTACCCCCTGGATGATGACGATGCGCGTGTTCGCGCGCGCCGTCAGTTGATCTGCGCGACCTGACTCAGCGGTACGCCGCCGATGCCTGCCACTTGTAAATACGTGCCGGTGTTGCTGCCGCCATAGCCGACGCCTGTTACCGAACCGGCCGCGTAGGTGGAAAGCGCACTGCTGCCACCGTTGCTTGCCGAAATGCTGTACGTGCCGCTGCCCACGGCATGGCCGCCGCTGTCCTTGCCGTCCCACGAGAACGTGCACAGGCCGGTTTGCTGCGTGCCGAGATCGATGGTGTTGACCACGTTGCCGTTGCCATCCTTGATCGTCACCACCACGTCGCCCGCGCTGGTGACGTTCACGCCGCCGCTCACCGCGCTGCCGCTGTAGGTGAGCGACGTCGAGGGCACCAGCACCTGGCGCCCTACCAGGCTGGCGGAACCGAGCACCTGCGAGGTCTGCATATTGGTATCGAGATTGCCGCTCAAACCGGTCAGGCTGCTCTGGATGTTCTGCAGCGTGCCGAGCTGCGCGAACTGCGCCATCTCCGAAGCCATCTGCGAGTTGTCCATCGGCTGCGTGGGATCCTGGCTCTTGAGCTGCGTGGTCAAGAGCTGCAGGAAATCCGACTGCGTCATGGTCGAGCCGCTCGGCGTGCTGGTCACCGTGCTGCCGGTGAGGCTCAGGCCCGAAACGGAATAACTGCTGGTGCCGGCGACGGTGCTCATGCTCAGCTACCCAGGTTGATCGTCTTGATCATGAGCTGCTTGGTGGTGTTCATCACTTCCACGTTGTTCTGATACGAACGCGACGCGGAAATCATGTTCACCAGCTCGTCGATCGGATTGACGTTGCTGCCGTAGACGAAGCCGTTGGCGTCGGCCATCGGGTTGCCCGGCTCGTAATGCGATTCCACCGGCTGCTGGCTTTCGGTCACGCCGGCCATGTGCACGCCGACGTTGGTGCCGGCGTCCTGCGCGGTGGCGCCTTGCGCCTGCAATACCGGCGCGAACAACACTTCTTTTGCCTTGTACGCGCTGTTCGGGCTGCTGCTGACGCTGTCGGCGTTGGCGAGATTGCTTGCGACGGTGTTGAGCCGCAGCGACTCGGCCGACATGCCGGAACCGGCGGTATCGAAAATCTTCATCAGCGACATCAGCCTTGCCCTCCACCGTTGATGGCCAGGCGCAGCTGCTGGATCGTGCTGTTGATAAAGCTCAAGCTGGCCTGGTAATGCACCATGTTGCTGGCGAACGCCGATTGCTCCACCTGCCCGTCGACGGTGTTGCCGTCGAGGCTTGGCTGCAGCGGCACACGATATTTCAAGGCATCCGCGGATTGCGTGGTGGTATCGATCTGGCCCGAGCTGGGCGCGCTCAGTTCCAGCGTGTGCGAATCGCCACCGCTGGCCTGCTGCAGCACCTGGCGAAAATCGACGTCACGCGCCTGGTACTTGGGCGTATCGGCATTGGCGATGTTCGAAGCGATCACTTCGGAACGGCGCTGCCATACATCCAGTGCCTGGCTGCTCAAACCGAACACGTTGTCCAGAAGGTTGCTCATGACGGATTCCCCGCGGCGATAACTGCCTGCAGGGGATTTGAGCAAGTTGCATGCCACGCGTTGCGCATACGGCGCAAATCGCATGGGACGGCCATTTGCGGCGTATACGCCAGGCGTTCGTCATGCGCGATGACGTGTTACCGGCGCGGCGTCAATGCATCGGGACGGATTCCCGACTCGCGCGCTTTACTCTCTCTCCCTTATCTTTGATCAATAACGGGGGAGAGGGAAAAAATCGAGGTCCACGTCAATTTGTTGACGGCCCCATCAACTCCAGCACTGTCTTCGCCAGCAGATCCGGCTGGAACTTCGCGATGAACTGGTCGGCGCCGACGTCCCGCACCAGCGCCTCATTGAATACACCGCTCAAGGAACTGTGCAGCACCACCTTCAACTGGCGCAGCGCCGGCGTTTCACGGATGGCGCGGGTCAGGGCATAACCATCCAGGCGCGGCATTTCGATATCGGAAATCACCACGCCAACATGTTCGCCGTCGCCTTCGGCCATGGCGGTGAGCTGCTCCAGCGCTTCACGTCCGTCCTGGGCGATGATGCATTCGATATTCATGCGCTTGAACAGGTTGATCAACCGTCCGCGCGCCACCACCGAATCGTCCACCACCATGATGCGGCGAATGGCCAGCTGGCTCTGCTCGGCCTGCTGCTGGACATGCGGCGAAATCTCCGCCGCCACCTCTTCGATGCTGGCCAGCATCTGTTCCACATCGATCACCGCCATCAACTGGCCATCGATGCGGCTGACCGCGTTGACGCGATTGCCGAAGCCCAGCGTGACCGACGGCGCCTCCAGCGATTCGCCGGTGCAATGCACGATGCGCTGGAAATCCGCCACCAGGAAGCCCTGCATGGAACGGCTGAACTCGGTCACCACCACGTGCGCCGACGCATTTTCCGCCAGCGACGCATAGCCCATCGCCGCGGCCAGGTCGATCACCGGAATGGTCTTGCCGCGATAGTCGAAACTGCCCGCCAACCATGCGTGCATGCCGGGCAGTTTTTCCATCGCCGGCCGGCGCAGCACTTCGCGCACCTTGAACACATTGATGCCGAACAATTGCTTGTCGCCCAGGCGAAACAACAACATGGCCACGCGATTGTGGCCGGCCAAGCGGGTGTGGCTTTCCACGCTGTCGAGCAGCGCTGTGGTGGTCATGAGTTCTGCCGAGTATGTATCGATGGAGATGGTATCGGCGGGCTTGCGGGAGGCTTGAGGTTTCGGGAATCTGGAATCGGGAGAACGTAACCCGGCCCGCTTGCGAATAACCGCTCTTAGCTTAGCTATTCCCGATTGACGATTGACGATTCCCGCCAGCTCCGATTGACGATTCCCGATTTACGGCTCAACGCCCTGGCACACGGTTTGCTTCCTCAACTTTCGAACTTTCCCGCCGATGTCAGGGAATCCATAAACGGAACTCTTTTGTCTATGAGTCTGATCCGCAGCCAGCACGTGGCCGCCCTGATCCAAGCCGCGCTCGCCGCAAACGAGGCGGAACTGGCGAGCTTGAGCCGCAAGCATCCCAAGACCGCGGCGTTGCTCGCGCCGGTGTTCGCACGGCTGGCGCCGCGCGCGCCGGCTGCCGTGGCGCTGCAATCGCTGGAACAGCAAAGCCTGGTGCTTACCCATGCGCAGGCGCTGCATAAAGAGCAGTCCTCGCTCGAGCGATCGATCGGCGAAAGCCGCGACAGCGTCGGACAGTTGACGGACGGCAGCGCCGGCATGTCGACGACCTTGCAGCAAGCGCAGGGCGGCATCGAGCAGGCAGCCAAGGCCGGCGAGCAAAGTTCGGCCAACGTCAGCGAACTCAACGGCCAGTTGCGCCTGTTGCGCAGCGCGCTGTCGGCGATGAACCAGAGCCAGAGCCTGCTCACCGAACAGGTCGCGCAGATCCGCGCGCTGACCACCAACGTGCAGGACATCGCCCACCAGACCAATCTCGTCGCGCTCAACGCCGCGATCGAAGCGGCGCGTGCCGGCGATGCCGGCCGCGGCTTTGCGGTAGTGGCGGACGAAGTAAAACAGCTCGCCGAAAAAACCGCGCAGACCACCGCGGAAATCGAAACCGTCACCAGTTCGATCGGCGAATTCTCGCTGCAGATGAATGGCAATGTGCAGCAAAGCCTGCAACGGCTGGAGCGCGCGCAGGCCGGCGTCAACGCCACCGAACGCACGCTGCAGGAAGGCACCGGTACGTTGCAGGGCGCGGGCGATCGCCTGCGTTCGCTGCGCGACGGCCAGGATGCCTTGCAAGTGCGTGCTACTACTTTGAAGGCGACGCTGGGTGCCTTGCAGCGCCGCGCGTATGAAAGCCGCCGGCATGGCGAAGCGCTGGGCCGCGCCGCGGCGCTGGCGCATCGCCTGTGCCTGGGCTGGCTGGAAGGCGAAAGCGGCCACGACATCACCAGCCTCAGCCTGACCGTGCGCGAATCGGTGGTCGGCCTGCGCCAGAGCATGGAGCTTGCGCTGCAAGAACCTACTTCGCTCGACCGGCGCTGGTTCGATACCGATGTGCTCAAGCGCAGCCTGGATCGGCTGGTCGCGCGCCGTGGCAACCATCCTGCCGGCGCGAGCCTGCATGAATCGGCGGCGCGCTTGCGCGAGCACGGCGAAACGTTCCTCGAGCTGCTGGGCAATGGGCAATTCGAATTGGCGGCGCAGATGTCCGACAAGCTGGAGAACGAGCGGGAAGCGATCAATAGCCAGTTGGCGACGATTTTGGCTGACGGGCGTTCATGAGTTTTTGGAGCGGCCCATCGCGTGCCTCGGGCTCCGCTTCGTCATTCCGGCGAAGGCTTACTGTTGTCCGAGGAAAACGTGGATCGCTAAAGGACGTCCCGACACGTAACTGGATGCGCGATGTTTACCTGCAAATCCAACGCTACCGATTCGTCATTCCAGCGAAAGCTGGAATCCAGTGTCTTTCACGCGTTGCAAGGCGCTGGATCCCAGCTTTCGCTGGGATGACGGGGCGTGGAGTCTTCCTGTACGAACTGCAGCCATGTCCTCTGGGCAGCAGCGAGCGAGCGCCGAATTTCAATCTAAATGTGCGTCCAAAGGACACAAAAACGATTTCGAGTGCTTCGCACGGCGTATTTGCGCTGGATTTCGGCGTTCGCCGGAATGACGGTGAGGTAAGACCGAACGTCACGGCAAGCCGAAAACGCGCAGGCTGGGGCGTCGCCTTGACAACCGCCCTGCTCTCATTCACCCACCTCGCCCACGCCGACACCGCCACCGACCTGCGCGCCGCCGCCGAACAAGCAGTGCGCGCGCAATACGGCACCGCCGGCAGCCGCGTGGTGATCATGCCGACGCCGCTCAACGCACGACTGCATCTGGCTGCGTGCAGCCATCCATTGCAAACCCACCTGCCGGCGCGCCAGGGCACACCCTCGCGCGTGGCGGTGTCGGTCAGTTGCGCCGGCACGCCGGGCTGGACGATCCAGGTGCCGGTACAGCTGCAGGTGTTCCGCAATGTGCTGGTCACCAATCATCCGCTGGCGCGCGGCGACATCCTCGGTCCTGGCGACGTGCATCCCGAAGAGCGCGACGTGGCGCGCCTGGGCTATGGCTTCATCGAAAGCCTCGACCAGATCCTTGGCCACTCGCTGGGCCGGCCGTTGATCGCGGGCGTGGCGCTGACGCCGGGCGACTTCAACGGCCGTGAAACCGTGCACGCCGGCGAGGAAGTGCAACTGGTAGCCTCGGTCGACGGCATCGAAGTACGCGCGCGGGGCATGGCCCTGGACGGGGGAGACACCGGCGCCCGGCTGCGTGTGCGCAATGACAATTCCGGTCGGGTCATCCAGGGTGTAGTGCTTGGGGAAGGCCAGGTTCAGGCCCTCCCCTAAGCACAGGCGGAACCGACATACTGCAGACCATCGGCGATTAAAGTTTCCACGGGGACGGCCGATACCCCACATAGGGCATACCGAGAGAACGCCAAGAACCATGAACACCACGATTTCGTCCAACGGCCTGCCGCAGCTTCCGCTTCCGACCACCACCACGGAAAACAGCGCCGCCCAAACGTCGACGGCCACGCCATCGGCCGGTTCATCGGCCACGCAGGCCGGCGACAGCGTCAAGCTGACCGATTCGGCCCGCGCTCTGCAGGAGGCCAGCAACGCGAATGCACCGGTCGACACGCAGCGCGTGGATCAGATCCGGCACCAGTTGGCCGCGGGCACCTACAAGGTCGATCCGCACGCCATCGCCAGCCGCCTGGTGTCGCTGGAAGGCCAGATCGGCGGCGGCAAGTAAGAAGAAACCCATGCCATGAGCCCGAACCTGCAGGCCGAACTCGGCGCCGCCTTGCGCAGCGTACTGGATGAGATGAGCGCAACCACCGCGCAGCTTATCCACGTGCTGGACGAGGAACGCGAAGCGCTCAACGGCGCTGACGCCAAGGCGCTCAATCGCGCGGGTGAAGCCAAGCAGATGCTGATGCGCCGGCTCGAACAGCTCGACGTGGAACGCCTGCACCTGTGCAGCACGTCGGCCGAAGCTGCGCAGCAAGTGGATACGCAATGGCGCGAGCTGCTGAGATCGCTCTCGGTGTGCCGCGACAAGAACCAACGCAACGGCGCGCTCGTCGGCCAGCGGTTGACACAGGTGCGCAAGGCGCTCGCGGTGCTCACCGGCAACGATGTGCAAACCGGTACGTACGGACAGAACGGAGCACTGCAGGATACGCATCGGTCCGTGCAGCTAGCGCAAGTATGAAGAACCGGGAATCGTCGATCGTGAATAGTTGAGAGCGGGGTCTGCAAGCCGCAGCACGCTGCTTACGATGCTCGATTCCCGATTGATGCCCATCGATTCACGCCCCATCGGTACCGAGATCATGACGAGCACAGTTGCTTCCCCGACCAAGCCAGTGGGCAACGATACGACCGCCTCGCTCAGCGACATGCTGCTGCCGGTAGTGCGCAGTCCGATGCTGGATCAGGAAGAAGAACTGTTCGCCTACGAGCTGGTGTTCTACCGCCAGGGCGCCGGCACCGATGCCGACACCACGCTGGTCGGCGGCGTGCTCTCCGGCATCACCGATGGCGCGATCACGCGCCTGGTGCGCGGCAACCGCGCCTTCATGCGCCTGCCTCGCACGCTGCTGCTGGAGCAGACCGACATCCTGGCGCACACGCCGCGCCTGGGCGTGATCATCAATCCCATCCACGTGCGCGATACGGCAGTGCTGCAACGCCTGCAGCAGCTCGCACTGCGCAATTGCCCGCTGCTGCTGGACCTGGGCAGCACTGATCCCAACGCCAGCGAACCGCACGGCGCGCAGGAACCGCTGCTGCGGTTGGCGAGCTACGTGCGCCTGGATGCGAAGGCGCTGGATGCCGAGACGCTGGCGGCGCGCTGCAAACAGCTGCACGACCGCGGGCTGAGCGTGATCGCCGGCAACGTCGACGATCACGAGACGTACGCGCGCTGCAAGACACTCCCGTTCCAGGCCGTGCAAGGCCGCTATCTGCTGGTACCGCAGCAGATCGAAGTGCCGGTGCTCACGCCCAGCCGCCTCAGCTTGCTGCGCCTGATGAGCGCGCTGCAGGACAACAATGCAGGCCCGGTGGAACTAGGCGAAATCATCCGCGACGACGCCGTGCTCAGCTACAAGTTGCTCGGCTGCGTGAACTCCGCGTATTTCGCGCTGCCGCGGCAATTGAAATCGATCCAGCAGGCGGCGATCTTTTTCGGTGTGGCGCGCTTGCGCAACTGGATCTACACCATGTCGCTCAGCGGCATGGACGATCGCCCGCCGGAACTGCTGCGCACCGCGCTGATCCGCGCACACATGTGCGAAAAACTCGCGCAAGGCCTGCCGTCGGGCCAGCAGGAAATGGCGTTCATGGCCGGCCTGCTGTCATTGCTCGATACGCTGCTGTGCGCACCGATGGAATTCGTGCTCAGTCATCTTCCGCTCGCACCGGAAATCCGCGACGCGCTGGTCGAAAACCGCGGCCCGTTCGCGCCGATGCTCGAACACGTATATGCATGGGAAGCCGGCGACCTGAAAGGTTCGCAGATGCAGCCTCAGGATATCCGCCGAATGGCCGGCGCGTACTATGCAGCCACGCAGTGGGCGGATCAGGTGTATTCGTTCGCCGAGCAGCGCGCGTAAGTTGGGTGCGAACCCTGAGATATCCCCACGTTTTTTGGCGGCGCTGCAACAAAATCAAAGAGTAATCAGCAATCCGGATCTTTCAGGCCGTCATTCCCGCGAAAGCGGGAATCCATTTTTTGTTCACAGGCACAAAGTTTGTGCTGCTTGCACAAACTTTGACGTTTGAGCCTAAAACAAACTATGCCTTTCGATTTCTTGCAAAAAAATCCCTCATATCAGTGAGTTACTAATCCGCCATGATGTGGGCTTGAGGCCAAAGAGCAGCTATCGTGAACACGTTATTGGTCGCAAAAAACGCGTAACCGGGTCACGGACAGCTAACCCAGTCGCCGAGACACGGGAAACCGCCTGGGTTGCTATCTGCTCGGATGTAGGGGTTCTTTAAGCCACCGCATATCATTCTCCGCCGCAGACAGCATCAAAGAATGATTCTGCGTCATTGCCAACAGCCGCAAATACTCAACTGCCGTTCTGCTCCGCAGCCATAGGCAGAACGACCTCTTCAAGGAGCCGCAGCTCGCCAATCTCACCCAGAGACTTGCCTTGAAGAGAGGTCATGCCGCTGCCCTTTCGTATTTCCTAATCTCGCGGGTCGCCGCCAAGACCGTGGCGACAAGGGCAGGTTGATTGCGAGCCCTACCGACTATGCGGTTCCGGACACATGGTCGCAGCCGCATAGTTTGTGCGCCGCAACGCCCTCTAGCCGCCTGCTCAGACCACAACTTGGACGTCGAAACCCAGTGATCGAAGGGCTTTGCTTGTTCGAGCATTACGTGGCGGTAGAGATCGGGACGGGCCCATCCGAATGATGTCCCCCAGAATGTTGGGGCCGATATGACGGATCTTGCGATCCTTGCCATAGGAGGCCGTCCAAATGCGCTTCGCCACATCGCCCGGGCCCCAAATCACGTGGTCGAAAACCTCCTTCGCCGTGAAGCGCCCGGTTACCCGGTTAGGGACGATTGACTCCACAGCTGGCGAGCCAAGGTTTCTGTGTTCAACGCGCCGCCCGGATCAGAACCTAATCTTCGAACGCGGAGAGCGTCCGCCCTCCGCGAAGTACCGATTAGGGTTGTCCTAGTCTCTACGACCGTAATTGTGTAAAGCCGTCTGCGCTCCAGTCCTCGCTACCGACACCGTGATGCACGAAGAACAGGCCATTCGGGTCGTACTCGCGCTTTACCCTGGCGAGGCGCGGATAGTTGCTACCCCAAAATTCCTGCTGCCAGTCGCGCAGGAAGTAGTCGCTTTCCGAGACATAGGAACCCGCATGCGGCGCCACGACGCGTAGCGCGGCCATCATATGTTCGACGGCGGTTGCATCGCGCCTCGCCTTGGCTAGGTCGGGCTTCGCACCCAGCATGCCGGGAAAAGCAGGGCCCCCGCCGCTGCCACTGATGGCGAGGGCAAAGGCATCGAGCACGTGCGGATGTGTGGCTGTGTCGCGTGCACGGTTGATCGTGTCGATCGGTGCGCCAGCCAGGCCTTTGTTGAAATGCAGCGAGAAGCCCCAGTGCTGCGCGGCGGTAAGCAGCGCGTCGGTGAGTCGCGTCTGCTGCTCAGGTTGCAACAAAGCGGCCGGCAGCCACGCCGACTGGTAGGCGTATATGAACGAGCCTGCCTGCTCCCGGTCGCCCGCCCAAGCGAACCGGTCTCGCGGCGCATCCGGTCGGTCGTCCATGGCGATGGCGTCGGGAATGTACTTGTGCAGGAATTCGGCATCCCAAAGGTGCTTGGCCGGCGCGGCCAGCGCCTGGAACGGCTTGGTGATATGGCAGTCCTTGCGGGCCTGCACCCAGTCGAGGAAGGGCGCCCAAATCTGTTCGGCCTGTTGCTTGGAGAGGCCCTGGAACATCATCGAGACCTCGAAGATGTTGCGATCGTAGAACTTCATCTGTTCACCCCAGTGCGGATTGAACAGCGCGCGCTGGTAGAAGCTCACCGCTTCGGCGACCAAGGCGCGATACGCCGCGTCCGAGTCTGCCTTGATGGTGAGGTTCACCCCGCCGAAAAATTCGGGCAGCTCGAAGGTGCGCAAGGTCAGTCGCGTGACAACGCCTAGACTGCCGCCACCTCCGCCCTTGAGGCCCCAGAACAGCTCAGGGTTCGTGCGGGCATTGGCGATGCGCACCTGGCCGTCGGCGGTGACGACTTCTGCTTCCAGCAAGTTGGACGCCGCCGTGCCCCAACGCTTGGAGAAACTGCCGAAGCCGCCGCTCTGCACCAATCCGGCGACGCCCACCGTGGTGCAGCCACCGCCTTGCACGTAGCGAGCGGCGTGAGTGGTTACGGCGTTATAGGCGTCGATCCACATGGCTCCCGCCTCGACGTCCACAGCCGTCTGCGGCGCTATGTGGCCTGCGCAGCCTTGCGGCACGAAGGCGTCGTGCAGCCTCACTTGGTTCATGTGGCGCGTCCACACAAGGAGCGAGTCCGCCGAGTCCGAGGTGCCCTGATAGCTGTGACCGCCGCCTTTCACCACCAGGCGCAGATGGTGCTGGCGCGCGAAGTTGATGGCTGCGACCACGTCGGCGGCGCTTTTCGCGGCCACAGCGTACGCGCTGGGTTGAGAGGTCCAGGCATCGGCCCAGCCGCTGGTCTGCGTCAACGCGGGGTTGTCGCCCACCGCGAACGGGTTGTCGAGTTGCTTGAGCACCTGTGCGCTCGCGCTATCCGTCGGCGACACGCCGCAAGCGGCGAACGGCGATTCCAGCTTAAGCAGCCGGCCGCCGACCTGTCGTTTCAGCTGCTCCCATTCCGCGGCCGAGGGCCACCCCGGCTGGCCCGGACGTACCCGCGAGCGTAAACGGGTCGCCAACGTGCCGACGCCATGCGCCAAGGCCGTGCCGCTGTGCATCAGCAAGGGCAGGAGGGGCAGTGTGGCGGCTGCCTTCAGCAAGTCGCGCCTTTTCATCGTATCGCCTCGGACTGGATGGACGGCGGCCAGCATGGGCATGCGTCACTGCCATTCCTAGTGCGAAGTGACGGATTGCGGGCGCAGAGTGACGAACCGACTACGGTGTGGGACGGGACGCCTGAGGATTTTTCCACGGCTACGTATAATCGTCGGGATGAACGAGCGGGCGGACGGTGGTTACAGGGATTTTCAGCGTTGGCGTCCATCGACCGAGGTTGCCTTCTGGGTCGCCTTGTACGCCCTCAACACAGTGTTTAACGGCATCGTTGCGCGGATCGACCATGCGCGCACGGCGACCTGGGAACCCTGGGTGTGGGAAGCGACAAGTTCGCTGCTGATCCTGCTGCTGATTCCCTTCGTGAAGGCGGTGGAGCGGCGCTGGCCGTTCCGTTTCGATACGTGGCGCCACAGCCTGCCGTGGCATCTGCTGGCAAGCGTGGCGTTCAGCCTAATGCACGTGGCCGGCATGGTTTGGCTGCGCAAGCTGGCTTATGGGATGGTTGGCGGCCACTACCGTTACGGTGCGTGGTGGCCAAACTTCGGCTACGAGTATTTGAAGGACATCCGCAGCTATTTCGTCATCGTCGCAATGATTTGCCTGTCGCGGCTGTGGCTGTTGCGCCAGCAGGGCGAGGCAAAGCTCTTGACCGAACCGGACGAAGGCCCGCCGGTGGAGCCGGTAGAGCGGCCGGAGCGTTTCCTGGTGCGCAAGCTGGGCAAAGAGTTTCTGATCAACGCCAGCGAGATCGAATGGTTGCAGGCCGCGGGTAACTACGTGAACCTGCATGTGCGCGGACACGACTACCCATTGCGCAGCACCATGGCCGGCATCGAGGCGCGGCTGGACCCGGCGCGCTTCGTGCGCGTGCATCGCGGCTACTTCGTCAACCTCGATTATCTTGTGGAGATCGAATCACTGGAGACCGGCGATGCGCGCCTGGACATGCGCAATGGTGCCAGTGTGCCGTGCAGTCGCCGCTACCGCGGTCAGTTGCGCGAACGCTTTGGTGACGTGCCAGTCGGCACGTATTCGACTTCTACATGACTCGAGACGGTGCCGGACATCCTGATTGGTGATCGTGCGAGCCAGAGCGATGAGCATGCTGTGTCGCGTTTCGATTGATGCGGCGTCCCACTAGACAAAGATGACCGCTGAGCGAATCACTTGCTCGAACGATGTACAGACTATGGGCACGCTTGTTTCCTAATGTCGCAGACCGACAAGCGCTAACTATTTGATTTCAAATAATGCGTACAAACTATCGGCTCTGTTCGCGTGCATAGTCTGTATCCGCAGGGCGTGAAATGCACAAACTATGGACCTCTAAAAGATACAGACTTTGATGTTCTGTCCATTTTCTCTGGTGCAAAAGCGAAGATGGATTCCCGCTTTCGCGGGAATGACGGCATCCGGGCACGTATGCACGTATACGAAAAAAACGTGGGGATACGTCAGCGTTTACGCTCCAACCTACATATGCCCATCGAACCGCATCGGCAAATCGCCGCTGATGCCCTGCGGATGATCCGCCGGCACCGCAAAACGCCAACGCTGTGCGATCGCCAATGCATTTGAATCCAACACGCTGTCGCCACTGGATTGCGCGATCGCCGCGTGCGTGACCTCGCCTTGCCCATCGACGGTCAGATGCAGCACCACATCGCCTACCGCATGATCTTCCATTTGCGACGTCGGCAATGACGCGGCGGGCATCGATACCGGCACCAGGGTCGGCTCACTGCTGGACGGCGCAACGGGCGCCGCGACCGCTTCCGCGTGTGACGGTTCGTAATGCGCACGTGCAACGGGAGGTGTCTGCCTGGGATGTCCCGCGGTATGGCGCACCCATTGCGCCGTCATGGGCCGATGCACGGCAACCGGCCAATCCACGTGCGTATATGTCTGGTCGCAAAGCCATTGAACGCCGCCCACGCCGATCACCAACGCAAGCAGGCTCAAACTGGCAGTGACGCGCAACCGAGGCATAAAAACTAAGGGCGCTCCAGAATCGCCACCACGCCCATGCCGCCGGCGGTGCAGATGGAAATCAAGCCGCGGCCGGTGCCTTTCTGTTCCAGCATTTTCGCCAGCGTGGCGACGATGCGCGCGCCGGTGGCGGCGAACGGATGCCCTGCCGCGAGGCTGGAGCCGTTGACGTTGAGCCTGGCCGGATCGATGGCGCCCAGTGGCGCATCCAGACCCAGGCGGTTCTTGCAGTAATCGGGCGATTCCCACGCGCGCAGCGTGCACAGCACTTGCGCAGCGAACGCTTCGTGGATTTCGTAGAAATCGAAATCCTGCAAGCTGAGGCCGTTGCGCTTGAGCAGGCGCGGCACGGCGATGGTCGGCGCCATCAGCAGGCCTTCGCCATGCACGAAATCCACCGCGGCAACTTCTGCATCGCGCAAATAAGCCTGGATTTTCAGGCCACGCTTGCCCGCCCATGCGTCGTTCGCCAGCAGCACCGCGGCGGCGCCATCGGAAAGACCGGTGGAATTGCCAGCGGTGAGCGTGCCCAGGCCGGAGGTTTTGTCGAACGCAGGCTTGAGTCCGGCCAGCTTGTCCATGCTGGTGTCCGGGCGCAGGAAACCGTCGCGTTTCACACCGCGGAATGGCACCACCAGCTCGTCGAAAAATCCGGCGTCGTAGGCCATGGCCAGCTTGCGATGGCTATCCAGCGCAAGGCGATCCTGTGCTTCGCGGCCGATGTGCCATTCGCGCGCCATCTTTTCGCAGTGCTCGCCCATCGACATGCCGGTGCGCGGCTCGGCCACGCCGGGGAACGAGGGCTTCAATTCGCTGAAGGAAAATCCGCGCACCGCCGTTTTCAATTTATCCAGCGGTGTCTTGGCGCGGTTCACCGCCAGCAGCCGCTTGCGCAGGCGCTGGCTGTAGACGATCGGCACGTCGCTGGTGGTGTCCGAGCCGCCCGCAATGCCCGCTTCGATCTGCCCCGTGGCGATCTTGTTGGCGATCACGATGGCGTTGTCCAGCGAGGTGCCGCAGGCGCGCGCGGTGGTGATGCCGGGGGTGGTGGGCGCCAGGCCGGAACTCAACAAGGCTTCGCGCGCCAGGTTCCATTCGGAGGCATGCTTGATCACCGCCCCCATCGCCACTTCGCCCAGCTCCACGCCGTGCAGACCGAAACGCTCGACCAGCGCGCCCAGCACCTTCACCGACATGCCGAAGTTGCCGACGTCCGCATAGGCAGTGTTGTTGCGACAGAACGGGATGCGCACACCGCCGATGACGCCAACGCGCTGCTGCGTGTTTTCCATAGCTTGACTTGGGTCCCGAAACACCGATCAGGCAAGGCTAACCCGCTCAGGAGCCTGGCGAAAGCCCGAATGGGCGTTTGAACGGCGAATCGTTACGGCGAGGTTGAGAAATGTGCGCTGGGATTCGCAGCGGAGATGGCAATTCCAAGCATTGCGATCTCCCGTGCATGGCCACACTGGGATTCATCCGGCCCGCTCCACATGGGCTGCTAGACTTCATCGTTTCATTTGACCAGGTGTCATCGCGTGGAATCCGCCGGTTCGCTGCAAGCCCTGCCCGCCGTCCTGGCCCTGGAACTGTCACCCGGCGGGCCGCCGCAACGACTCATCCTGAGCCGCGACGAAGCTGCCGAACTGGCGGCGCTGGTGGCGGAGGACCTGCATGCGCTGGTGCCCGACATCGCCCAGGCGCGGCTGACCCTTGGCGGCGCCGCGTTCGATACGGTCGAATTGCTGCGCCCTGGCTTTCCGGTGTGGGCCACGCTGGATGAGCTGGCCCGCCGGGTGCCGCGCGGCCAGCTCGAAAATGTGGTGGCGTTCGGCCATCACGAAGGGCGCATGCCGGCGCAGCCGCTGGAGCCCGATCCCGCTTACGCCGACGGCCCGATGCGCCTGCTGCCGTTGAGCGTGCTCGCTCCGGACGATATCGCCGATGCGCTATCCCAGCGGATGGAAGTGGAACTGGTGGGTCGCGGCGAGGCAGGCGCCCGCACCGCCGACTGGCTGATGCGCCACTTCGGCGTGCGGCTGGAACATGCGCGCTATCTCAGCCGCAATGATCTGCTTGCGCTTACCTGCGTGCAGTACGAACACGTGAACCTGGCACCGCTGTGGCAATTGCTGGAAGCGGCGATGCTCACCCCGTATCGCCCCGAAACCGCGCTCAGTGCGCGCGGCCTTGCGCTGCGCTATGCCGACGGCAAGGCCTGGATGCAATCGCCCGCGCAATGGCTGGCCACTCAAGCCGGCACGCCCGCCGAGCGCAGCCATGCCCTGGCCGGCGCCGTGTTCGAATTGCGTCAGTACGTGGCCCTGCTGCAAGCGCATGGGTTGCCCCTGCATATAGATGAAGGATCGGCCATCGCAACGGCCGGTGGACTCGGCTGGCTGGCCGAAACGCTGGCCCAGGCCGATCCGGCCTATGGCGCGCCGACCTTGTTCGCGCACGAAGCGGCCGGCCTGGGCGTGGTCGCGGTGACGGTGGCGCAGCGCGGGGCGGCGGGCGCGCCCCATGTGCTGGGGCACGGCTATCCGTTGCAATCGGCTGCGCTGGGGCCGCTGGTTGCCGCGCTGGCCGATCAATTCGATGCGGCCAGCGATCTCCACGCACTGGGGAAAATCCAGCTGGACGAGCAAGGCTTGTTGAGTGCGCCGACGCCTGCGTTGCATTGATTGAAGGATGTCCATGGCAGCGCGTTCCGCCTGTTTGTTCCCGCAGTCTTCAAACGTTGCTTGCCGTCATTCCGGCGAAGGCCGGAGTCCATCGCCAGCGCGAAGCATGGATTCCGGCCTTCGCCGGAATGACGGTAACGCAAGATTTCGCATTACCTGCATTGAGATACTCGACTGTATTGGACGAGGCGCGATCAACGCGCGAGAACAAAGACTTACGCAACTTCTTTCCGTTCTCTGCTCCCGCAAGAAGCGCTACGTCCTCCCAAGAGAGTGCAACCCGGCCCCGTCCGGCGCATGATGTGCCGACGCACGGACGAACCGACACTGCATGCCCAAGCTGACGCACCCTGTCGAAGGCGATCCGCTGGCTCCTGAAGCCGGAACGGATCTGCTCGCGCACGTCGTGCAGAGCGTGCCCGCGCTCATGACGTACATCGACCTCAACGAACGCTTCCTGTTCGCCAACGAGGCGCATCGCCGCTGGTTCGACGTCGAGCCCAACCACATCATGGGCCGGCCGGTAAGCGAGGTGCTCGATCCAGAGAGCTATCTGCGCGTGCGCGCCGCTCTGCTGCAGGCGCTGGGCGGACACGCCTCCAGCTATGAAGGCCAGTTGTTCAACTGTGCGCAGCGCCGCTACGTACACGGCAGCTTCACGCCCGATCGCGATGACGAAGGACGGTTGCGTGGCGTGCTTACCGTATTTACCGACATCACCGAGCGCCACGCGCTGGAAGAACAACTGCGCGAAAGCGAACAGCGTTTCTCGCTGGCGTTCCAGCACGCCGCCGTCGGCATGGCGATGGTCCTGCCGGACGGCCGCTACCAGCGTGTGAACGCCGCGCTGTGCAATATGCTGGGCTACACCGAAGCGCAGATGCGCACGATGAACTGGCGCGACGTCACGCATCCGGACGATCTCCCGTTGAGCGAAGCGCTGGCCACGCAGATCCTCAACGGCCGGCGCGAAGCCTTCCAGACCGAGAAGCGCTACATCCATCGCGACGGCCATATCGTGCACGTGCAGCTTGCGGTGTCGCAGGTGCGCAGCGAAAACGGGCAGCTCAATTATCTGGTAAGCCAGGTGCAGGACATCACCAAGCGCAAGCAATACGAGGAAGCGCTGTTCCGCGAGCGGCAACTGGCCGAAGTCACGCTCAATTCGATCGGCGACGCGGTGATCACCACCGACATCGCGCTCAACATCACCTCGCTCAACCCGATCGCCGAAGCGATGACCGGCTGGTCCAACGCGGAGGCGAAAGGCTGCGCGCTGGACGACGTATTCCGCCTGCGCGACATCGGCAACCGCCAGCTGCTGGACAATCCTTTGCGCCAGGCCATGCGGCGCAATGCCATCGTGGATTTCAGCGGGCGCGCCATCCTGCTTCATCGCAACGGCTTCGAAACGCCGATCGAAACCTCGGCCGCATTGATCCACGACCACACCGGCAGCGTGACCGGCGGCGTGCTGGTATGCCACGACATCAGCGAAAACCGCACGCTGGCGCTGAAGATGATCCAGCTCGCCCAGCACGACACGCTGACCGGCCTGCCCAACCGCAGCCTGCTGTACGCGCGCATCGAACAGGCCACCACGATGGCCACGCAGCGCCACCGCCAATGCGCATTGCTGTATATCGACCTGGATCACTTCCGCCGCATCAACGACACGCTCGGCCACGGTGTCGGCGACCAGGTGCTGCAAGCCGTGGCGCAGCAGATTCGCAGCGTATTGCGCGACAGCGAAGACATGGCGTTCCGCTACAACGGCGATGAATTCGTGGTGCTGCTGCCGCGCGTGGACGATGCCGACGAAGCGGCCAGCTTCGCGCGCAGGCTGCTCGACGCCTGCGCAATGACTCAGGTGCTGCACACGCCGCCGCTCGACATCCGCGCCAGCATCGGCATCAGCATGTTCCCGCGCGACGGCACCGAACCGGACGCACTGGTGCGTACCGCCGATGCCGCGATGTACGAAGTGAAGACGCAGGGCCGCCACGGCTACTGTTTCTATGCACCGGAAATGAGCCAGCGCTCCGCCGCCAGCCAGCGCATCGAAAACGTGCTGCGCCATGCGCTGGCGCACAACGAGCTGACCTTGCACTACCAGCCGAAAGTGGATGCCAAGCACGGCCACATCGTCGGCGCCGAGGCACTGTTGCGCCTGTACGTGAACGGCGAGGAAGTATTCACGCCCGACCAGTTCATTCCGGTGGCGGAAGACACCGGCCTGATCGTGTCCATCGGTACCTGGGCGCTGCGCGACGCCTGCCTGCAGGCACGCACCTGGCAACGCGAAGGCTTGCCGATGTCGATCTCGGTGAACGTGTCGCCGCTGCAGTTCCAATACGCGGGTTTTTACGAGCGGCTGGACAGCATTCTCAACGAAACCGGCCTCGACCCGGGCCTGCTCGAACTGGAATTGACCGAACGCACCATGATGAGCGGCGGCGACGGCACCATCCGCCTGTTGCGGCGCATTCGCCAGCGCGGCGTGCGCTTGTCGCTGGACGACTTCGGCACCGGCTACAACAGCCTTTCCTACCTCAAGCATTTCCCCGTCGATGCATTGAAGATCGATCGCGCGTTCGTGCGCGACATCACGCACGATGCGGAAACCGCCGCAATCACCAGCGCCATCATCGCGATGGCCCGCAGCCTCAATAAGGACGTGATCGCAGAAGGCGTGGAGACGGAAATGCAAAGCCGCTTCCTGCGCGACGCGGGATGCTCGCACATGCAGGGCTTTCTGTTTGGCGCACCGATGAAGCCGGAGAAATTCGAAGAGCGGCTGGCGGCGCGCGCTATTTAGCCGACAGATCCCCACGTGCTCCCAGCACGTAGGTTTGCACTCCGGCCTACGCCCGGAACACCCGCCGCAATTCCTGCTGCGCACGATCCACCAACACATCCGGCAATCGATCCACGCGCTGCGGTGCCGGCGGCGTGGCGCGGTCGATCACATGGTTGTCCGCCAGCATCTGGATCATCGCCAGGTGATCGGCCGCCAGCAGCGCATTGCCCAGTTCGGTTACCGGCGCCTTCGAACGCATGTCCAACCGTTCGCGCAATGCTTGAATCACGTTCGGCGGCAATTCCCAATGCTTGGCCGCGCGCAAGGTGAGATGGTTGGCCAGATGGATGTAGCCGATAAGGAAGGAACGGCTGAAAACACCCAGCGTCGGCGGCGCTTCCTGATCGAGCACGCGGATCATCGCGCCCACGCCGGCGTTGCACACGACGCCGGCCAGGTACGCCTCGAACGGATCGCCCTGCCCTCTGGCCAGATACATGCTGGCGTGCGCGCAGCGTTCCGCGTGATCCCACAAGCGCTGGCCGGCAGCATGGCCGAGCATGCCGGCGCTGGCCTGCAGGATGGGTTTCATCACGTGCTGCGTGACCATCTGGCGCAAGCCGTCGTGGCCCAATAGAACGATGGCGTGCTGCAGGCTGGTGATGGGTCTGGCGGTGCGGTAATGCGCGCTGCGGCTGACCCGCATCACCTCGCCGACCAGCACCGGATCGCGCCCGACCAGCTTGGCGACCTTGGTGCCGTCGGAATTCTCGCTCTTGAGCATACGCAGCAATTGCGGCAGCACTTCCGGCAGGCGCGGCAGGGTGGAAATGTCGAAGCGGTCGCCGCCGCACAGTTCGTCCAGCCTCCGCAGCATTACCTGTTCCTGCGGACGCCAGTCCACCGCCTCGGAACCCGGCATGCCGAGCACCAGGCGATAGAACCAGTCCTGGATATCGCCGCTGCTCAGCGCGGGTGCCGGCGCCTTCGCCTCGGCCTCTTCCGGCCACGGCAACACGACGTTGAAACGCGGCCGCTCATGCTGCGGCTCGTCGTTCGCAAACAATCGTTTCCAGAATCCGCCCATAGGTCCCCAGAGACTTGGCTCTATTGGAAGAAGTATCGGCAGGCAGGCGAAAGGCTTGATGGGTTGGCTCCCTCTCCTCACGGGGAGAGGGAGCGGAGCGTGAACTTATTTGCTGCGCGGCGCCACGATGGCCCCCATCAGATCCTTGCCATCGGCCCGCTCCAGATGCGGATAGCGCAGGCCGCCGTGGTAATCGACCTTCACCGTGCTGTACACGTCGACGTTCTTCACCAGCAGTTCGATCGGCGCCTGCGAGGTCTTGGCGGCGGTGACCGCGTCCTTCAGCGCATCGGTGGAGAAGTCGTGGCCGTCGACGGCGACGATGGTCAGGCCCGGTACCAGGCCCGCCTTGAATGCCGGGCCGTTCCATTGCACGTCGCCGATCGTGCCTTTTGCGCTGACCCGCAAGCCAAGCGAATAGGCCAGGTTGGCGGCGCCGTGGCGGATGCCTTCGGCGGCCTTCTCTTCACCGTTCGGCGTGTCGTTGAACACCAGCTTCCAGCCGCCGCGCTCAATGCCGTGCTCCGGCAAGTCGGCGCCGGTGTAATCCAGGCGCTCGCGCAGGAACTTCGACCAATCGAACGGCTGCACCTGGTTGAGCGTGTTGACCACGTCGTCGAAGGTGTAGGTCTTGGTGACGTAGCTGCCGTTGTCCATGCCGTAGAAAGCGTGCGCGAAATCATCCAGCGAATGCTTGCCGCCGCTGAGCTCGCGCAGCTTGGTGTCGACGTCCAGCCACAGCAACTGGCCTTCGGGGTAGAAATCGGTGTCGCGAATCCAGTTGATCCAGCTTTCCGAACCGTAATAGGTGAGCGGCGCGGCGTCGGCGGTGTCCTGCAGCGGGCGCCATGCGCGGCCGGTGCGGTACGTCATGGCGGCAGCGATATTGGCGATCGAATCGCGATACTGCGCCGGCGTCCACAAACCGGCACGCGCGGTGAGCACGCCGCACCAGTAATCGGTGAGCCCTTCGTACACCCACAACAGATCGTCCTGCATCGGCACGTTGAAGTTGGGTGTCCACAGATCCGCCGGACGACGGAACTTGCCATTCCACGAATGCACGAACTCGTGCGGCATCAAGCTGGCCGCAACCAGATGCATGTTGTCGTCAGTGAAGAAATTCGCCGGCAGGCGATCGTCGCTGGCCTGGTGATGCTCAAGCCCGAAGTGGCCGGTGTGATCGGACAGCGTAAGCAGGAAATCGTAGTGGCTGTAGTGATGCGCGCCGAACAGGAAGTTGGTCTGCGTCACGACGTTGCGCTGCTGTTCGAGCTGCTTGTCGGTAAGCTTCACGTCCTTCGCTGCATCGCCCACCACGTTCAAATACACCGGCGCACCACCCTTGGGTGTGAGATCGACGCGATTGAAGTTCGCACCGGCGATCAGCGGCGAATCGACGAAATTGTTGAAGCTCAGCGGCTTGAAGTGGATGGTGTTGCCCGATTGGCTGTCCACTTCCAGCGCGGAAGCGAACTTCCAGCCCTCCGGCAATTGCACCGTCGGCTTGATCTGGATCTGCCGCGTGTAATAACCCGCCGGATAGAACACCACCTGGTTGAACTCCATGTCCACCAGGTTCGGCGCGGATGACACGCTTGCACCGAAGTTGCTGCCCTCGCCTTCGCCGGGCGAGAGGAACTGGAATTCCAGATCGAGCTGACTCACGTCCTGCGGCACGTCCAGGTGCAACGTGAACATGTCGCGCAGATCGCGGCGCCACGGCAGTTGCTTGCCGTTTGCGCGAATGATCAGGCCCGATACATTCGACACCGGACCGGAGGGCGCGTGCTCGCCGGGAATCCATTTCGGATAGAACAACGTGAGTGCGCCCGGCTTGACCGGAATGGTTTCGTGCGAACGGAAGATGCGCTTGCCGGCATCGGTGAGATCGACATTCACCGTGAGCGCGCCCGCGTAAGGCTGATCGACCGGCGCCGGCACGTCACTGGAAAACTCCGGTGACGATTGCGCCGCGGCGATGGCCGAGAAGGAACAGGCCGCCATCACGGCAGCGGCGATCAGGCTGAAACGCAAGGTCTGGGATTTCACTCGGCAACTCCGGCAGGCGGCGTCCTGACGGGACAACCCGCAAGGACAGCAAAGGGATAGCCGCCCCTTGGGCGGATTGCCGGCGATGGTAGAGCCAAGACCCTACTTCGCATCACCTGCCAGAGGTCATGGAAATCGCGCGACGGCAGCGCAATTTCCAACGCTCCGCGCACTTTTTATCCTTCGGTCGTCATTCCCACGAAAGCGGGCACGCGGGGAGAGCACATGGACGTGCTCGGCTTTGAGGAGCGAGGAATCCATCTTCGCTTTTGCATCAGAGCAACATGGATTCCCGCTTTTGCGGGAATGATGACCATGACCGCATCAGCTGCTTCATTTTTCGATGCGGCTATGCCGCATGCCATAGCCGAAGTAGATCAAACACCCCAGCGCCATCCAGATGATGAAGCGCTCGAAGGTGATCCACGGCAAGCCGCCGATGCGATGCCAGCCATCCGTATCCGACCACGGCACGCCGAAGATCAACAACATCGAGAACAACACACCCAGCGGCGCCACCACCGTCAGCATCGGCGCACGGAAACTGCGCGGCACATGCGGCTTGCGAACGCGCAACACCAGCACCGCGGTGCAGATGATGATGAAGGCACTGAGCGTGCCGATATTCACCAGTTCCGCCACTTCGCCGATCGGCAGCAAACCGGCCACCAGCGCAGTGAACACGCCAAGGATCACCGTTGGCCGCGCCGGCGTACCGAAACGCGGGTGGATATGCGCAAACCAGGGCGGCAACAAGCCATCGCGCGCCAAGGCAAACCAGATACGCGCGGCGCCGAGCATGAAAGCGAACAACACGCTGGTCACGCCGATCACCGCTGCAACCGCAATGGTCACGCTCAACCAATGCAGGCCGATCGATTCGAACGCCTGCGACACCGACGCATCGCCGCCGAGATTGCTGTAGTGAGTGATACCGGTAAGCACCAGCGACACCGCGATATACAACACCATCGCCACCGCCAGCGACAGCAGCACCGCGCGCGGCAGATCGCGTTGCGGATGCTTGGCCTCCTCGGCCGCCGTGGTAAGCGTGTCGTAGCCGAACACTGCGAAGAACACCACGCTGGCACCGGTCAGCACGCCGGCCCAGCCGAAATGGCCGACGCCTTGCGCATCGACGGTGCGTGCCGGAACGAACGGATGCCAGTTCTCCGCATGCACGTAGAAAATGCCAACACCGACCACCAGCAGCACGCCGATTACTTTGATCGTCACCACCAGCGTGTTGAAGCGCGCACCCCATTCCGTGCGAATGGTGAGCAACGCGGCGACCAACAGCGAAATACCGGCCGCGATGATGTTGAAGCGATGACCGTCACTGGGACCGGCAATCGCCTGCGTGCCATGCATGCCGAACATCTGCTGCAGGTAATACTCCATCGTCTGCGCGCTCATGCTCTGCTGCGCCCATTCCGGCAAATGGATGCCTGCCGAACCGAGCAGCACCTGCACATAACCGGACCAGCCGATCGCCACCACCGCGACCACCAGCGCGTATTCCAGCAGCAGATCCCAGCCGATGATCCAGGCGACGAATTCGCCCAACACCGCGTAGCCATATGTGTATGCGCTGCCGGTAACCGGAATCAGCCCGGCGAACTCCGCATAGCACAGCGCCGCGCATGCACTGCCGAAACCGGCAATGATGAAGCTGAGCGCTACGCCCGGGCCGGCATTCGCCGCCGCCTGCTGTCCAGCGAGCACGAAAATGCCCACACCGATGATGCCGCCGATGCCGATGGCGGTGAGCTGCCACAAACCCAGCACCCGGCGAAAATCTCCCCGCTTGCCTGCCTCCGCCTGCAATTGCTCGACAGACTTGTGGCGCAGCATCCTGCTCAGGACACTCATCGGCAGCTCTCCCAAAACCAAAGCGCCGATCATAGCGAAAGCGGACGGCCGGAACGGCTGTCGAGAGCGATGTCTGACAGCCCTTGCATGTTGCGGTGCAGCTTACAGAGGCGTCAGCTTGGAGGCTGGATTACCGCTTATCCATCGAATATTTGCCCGGCCCAGTCAGGCATAGCAGCAACAAGCCGCCGGCGATGCTCACGTTCTTGTAGAAATGAATCACCGTGTCCAGGCGCAAGCCGCCGGTGAGCGCCCAGAACCGATGGCCGATCAAGGCGGTGACCAAGGTATATATGGCAAGCAGCAACGCCAACGGCCGCGTATAGAAGCCCAGCAATATCGCTACGCCCACCACCAGCTCCATCACCAGCGCACTGCCGGCGGCGAGCGCGGCGAAGGGCAGCCCCGTGGATTCCATATAGCTGACCGTGCCCGAGAAATTGAGGAACTTGTCCCAGCCGAAGATCACGAACAGGGCCACCAGGAATACGCGTGCCAGCAAGAGCAAGCCATCTCTGTAGCGTTCGAACAACGGTGTGTATCGCATGATCATTCTCCAAGGAGAACAACAGATACCACTGGCATCGACGGACGATGCCATACCAGACGCCCTTGGTGCTCACTATGGACCAAACCGCGCCGCGTTCCAACACGGCCAGTACGCAGAATTTTTCCTACCCTGCTTCGCCTTTGCGAAGCGACGCCCCATCAACCTCGCGGAAATCTCCCCGTAGGCTGGGCTGAGGCGAAGCCGAACCCCAGCGCCGAGATACGCATGGCAACGTTGGGGTTCGGCTTCGCCTCAGCCCAACCTACGGAGCTTTGTCGTGCAGATGGTGCCAGCGTGACGCCGCTCGTAACCTGCAACGAGCAACAGCGTCACCGCCCCAAGCCCGAAGATGATGGATATCGCCGAGTTGATCCGTGCATCCAGATGCGCCACGCCGAACCAGCGCCCGCTGAGCGCTACCAGCACAGCAGTACCCGCGGTACGTAACAGCTCGAGCCACACGCCGATGCGCCGCCCTTCAAGCACAAAGCCAAGCGCCAGCAAGCTACCCACCAGATACGCCGCATAACCGGCGGCCGGCAACCAGGCCATCCTGGGTGCGACATCGAGGAAATTCACACCCATCAGCAACAGCAGCGCAAACTGCGCGATGCAATAGATATTCAGCGCTCGTGACATCGGCGGGTTGTAGCGCGCGTGATCGATATCGAACGCAGGCTTTGGAAAGCGCATCGCCACATCCGCAGGACGCCAACCCGGCGGCTTGATCCATACGCGCAGCTTGTCCAGCCAACTGCGTGCATGCCAGGCATCCTTGAGCATGGCCCCATACACTTCCACATTCGCCCATAACGGATTCCAGCTTTGCAAGGGCGCGCGCGTGCCGTACACCGGCGGCTCGTCGTCGTTTTCCTCCACGAAGCTGCCGAACAGGCGATCCCAGATGATCAGGATGCCGCCATAGTTGCGATCGAGGTAGCGATCGTTCACCGCGTGGTGCGCGCGATGATTGGAAGGCGAACAGAACACCCGATCGAACCAACCGAGCCGGCCGATCATTTCCGTGTGCACCCAGAACTGATACAGCAGATCGATCAGCGCCACGATCGCGAACACGTCGGTCGGATAACCGAGCAAGGCCATCGGCAGATACGCGATCCAGCCGAGCAGGAAACCGCTGCCCGTCTGCCGCAACGCCGTGGTGAGGTTGTAGCTTTCGCTCTGGTGATGCACCACGTGCGCCGCCCAGAGCACGTTGACCTCGTGCCCCAGGCGGTGCAGCCAGTAATAGAGCAAGTCGTACAGCAACAATCCGCTGATCCACACCCATATGCTGTTGGCCGGCAACGTCCACGGCGCCAGATGCGCTGCGCACCAGCCGTAGATGCCGATCGCGAACAGCTTGGTGAATACGCCGACGATCTGTGAAAGCATGCCCAGCCCGAGGCTGTTGATCGCATCGTTGCTGTAGTAGACGTCGCGACCACGCCACTTCGCGGCCAGCAACTCGATGCCGATCAACACGAAGAAACCCGGTATGGCCCAGGCCATGATGCGTTCCGGCGTGATCATTGCGATCTGCCCTCCCCAAGGCGTGAAGCGCGTGGGGAGTATATAGCGGTCTCGCTCGTCATTCCGGCGGGTGCCCACTCCCGGGGAAATTCGGCACTTGGTCGCCAAGCCTTGCAGTCCCTCACCGTCATTCCGGCGAAGGCCGGAATCCATAGCCAATACGAAGCGTGGATGATTCGCTTCGCTCACCCCCTTGGGGCCGGCCTTCGCCGGAATGACGGTGAGGGACTAACAATGCAGGCCGGGACGCCAAGTCCGGCCTGCACAAGTTCCTAAATATCAGAACTTCGCGCTGATATTGACGAAGTACTGCCGTGGCGCGCCGGTCTGCAGGGTCTGGTTGTAGCCCTGCGGATCGGAAGCCACGTAACCGTTCGTCCCCGTCGTCGCGAAGTAATGCTTGTTGGCGAGGTTGGTGACGTTGAAGGCCACGTTCAGATCCTTGAGGATTGACCACGCACCGATGTCGTAGCTCGCGCCCGCGTTGAACAACAGGTATGCCGGCACCGACGAATCGTTGATATACGTGATGTAGCGGCGGCCGGTGTACTTGCCGTCGACATTGAAGCTCCACGCACCGATGTTGTAGTTCAATGCACTGGTGAACATCCACACCGGCGTGCCCACGACATACTTGCCGGACGTTTCGATCACGCCATTGTTCAAATAGTTGTCTTCGTACTTGCTGTTGGCATACGACAGCGTGTTCAACCAACGCATATGATCGAGCGGCTTCCAGATCACCGCGAGATCCACGCCCTTGCTCTTCACCGAACCGACGTTGTTGATGATCGCCGAGCAGGTCTGCACGGCGCTGCACGGGCTGACCGAAAGCAGGCGGTTGGTGAAATGTGTGTAGTAGGCATCGGCCGAAGCTTCAAAGCGGGAGCCCTGCACGCGATAGCCGAATTCGAACGTCTGCGACTCTTCCGGCTTCAGGTTGCCCTTGGCATTGTCGAACGAGGACTGCGACTGCGAGAACGGCAGGAAGCCATAGGCAGCCATGTTCTTGGTGTAAGACGCATACACGTCCTGGTGTTCGTCGAGCTTGTAGTCCACACCGGCCTGCGGCAGGAAATTTTCCCTGGCGGAAATGCGGCCCGCGGAAAGCGCACTCGGTTCCAGCGACTTGGCCGTGGTCGTCACGTCCAGCGCCTTGGTGCCGAAGTTCACGGTCAGGCGGTCATCCATGAAGTGCATGGTGTCCTGGATGTAACCCATGCGCGTGGTGGTCTGGTAGTTCTGGAAGAAGCCGCGCGCGAACGGTTCCTCGGAATCGTAGAAATTGCTGAGGAAGGTGTACTGGCCGTCCAAGTAGAAGTAGTTGCGCTCCTGGTTGGTATTCGCATCTTCCACCCACGCACCGACCTGGATGTCGTTGTTGGCGATGGTCCAGTTCAGCGAGGCCGTGCCGCCCGTGCGGTCCAGGCCGTAGTCGGTGGTACGCATCGCGATCGGCACGGTGGCCGACGAAGCGACATACGGCGTGGCCCACTGACCTTCGCCGCGATCGTTGTGATAGTAGGCGCCGAGGTTCAGCGTCAGGTTGCTGGCCAGGCTCAACTGGCCGCTGAGACCCACCAAGTTGTCGCGACGGATGCCACCGCCGGCGTAATAGTTCACATCGCCCTTGTCGTAATCCGCAGGCAGGCCGTTCAACGAAGCCGGATACGCACCCTTGCCCTGGATCGCCAGCGCGGTCTGCACCGCCGACGTCCAATCCGGCTGCCAGTAATCGTAGTTCCAGCCGAGCACGCGCTGGCTGGTCAGCGACAGATCCTGATAGTCATATTCCTTGCGCTTGGAGCTGTCGAAGAACAGGCTGACGCGATTGCCGTCGCCCCACTGGTACAGGCTCTTCAAGTTGATCTGGTTGTCCTGCTGATCGCCATAGCCTTTCCATTTGCCGGTATCGGCGCGCGCGAACGACACGTACATCGAGTAGCCGTGGAAATCGCCGCTATCCAGGCGCACGAACGTGCGGTACGTGTCGTCCGACGCAAAACCCTGGCTGACGCGCGCACCGGCCACCGCATCCGGATCAGCCGAATAGAACTGCACCGTGCCGCCCAGATTGGTGCTCGACGGTGTGCCCAATGCACCTGCGCCCTGCGCGATTTCCACGGAGCTCAAGTTGTCACTGGTGATCGCACGCGTCACTTGAAGACCATTCGTCACGCCGTAGCTCATGTTGCCCAACGGAATATTGTCCAGCGTGAAGCCGAGGCGGCTCTGGTCGAAGCCGTGCAAGGTGATCTGCGTGGACCACTCGTACGCGCCCCACGGATCGGACGATTGGAAGTTCACGCCCGGCAGCTGATCCAGCGCTTTGAACGCGCTGCTGCCCGGCGGCAGCGCCTTGATGTCCACGCTGGATACGCTCTGCACCTGGATCGTCTCGCCCGGCGCCACCACCGAGATGGCTTCCAGCGACTTGGCCTTGCTCTTGTCCGCCGCGCCGGCATCGGCCGCTACGGGCGCCGTATCGGCAGTCGTATCACCTGCGAAAGCAACCACGCCATGCAACGCCGCAACCACGGCAAGCGCGAGACCGGACATGCGAATCGAGATCTGACGAACTGTCATGCGGAAATATCCTTTGCGCGGCTGGCCCTGCAGCGGGCCGCCGCATACTTGTTGTGGATTCAGAACAGAAACGCCGCCCCTGGACGGCGCGGCGTTAAGTCTTGCTCACATAGATGTATGCGGCTTTACAGAAATATGGATGAAGTTGGTCATCCATGTTTAAGGGATATGTCGCGTATGTTGCGCCAAGTTGGCGTACGCAAGCTTCGCGACAACCAGCACCTGCTTAGCGCAATGGTTGCGGACTTGTGTGCAAAGAAAAAGCGCCGGAGGCATGGCCCCGGCACTTCTGTTTTGCGTACAACGTATAGCAGCTTGAACCAATCAGTTCGATTCGGTGAACTGGATGTACCGCAAGGTGCCGCCGGTGGCGCTGCACGAACCCAGGTTCACATCGTTGGTTTTGCCTGTCGTACGGGCATTGGCCGGACAACTGGGTGCGTTCGTGCCGCCGTCATTGACCAACCCCGTTTTTGCGCCTGGAAGAACAGCTATTCGTCGTGCTTGATAGTGATGGTGTGCATGGGGCGGCACTGGTCTCCGCTACAGTCGATCAGCACGCTGTAAGTGTCGCAAGGCGCTACGTAAGTGGAGTCACCGTTAGCTTGAACCGAGCCGCAACCCAATTGGTTCGCTAAGTCCTGGGCCATCGACATAATGGCCGCACTGGCAGCCGACACCTGTGAGGATGCTGGCTGGACAGGTGTCGACACCGCCGCGGCTGTTACGATCGAACCCGACGGCTGCACTGTAGACGGGTCATCGGGCGTGGAATTTGCTGCGACATCAACTGGTGCATTAGACGCTGCAGATACGGTCGTCTCCGCGGAGGCGCTTGCATCGTAATGGCTCAGATGATTCCTGATCGCCAGTTGCACGGCATCTGCTAACGGATTTCGATCCCCGTGCTTCTCCATGGAAGCGATGGTTCGAGTGAACACCCTCTTTCCATCGATGTCGGTGTCCAGGTAGAGAATGTAAACGGAGGCTTTGTCCGGATTTTCGGTACCCGTGTAAAGCCCACGCTGATATTCGTCCGACACGCTATCGAAGTTTTTTCCGTCGATGATCTGAGTCTGGGAAGATGCATCGTGGCGGCCCATCGCGCTGCCCACGGCGGCCCCGAGCATACCTCCAAGTCCTGCACCGATGGCACCGGAGCGAAGCTGAGATTTCATGTTCTGATAGATCACAAAGTGATAGACGATCACTTTGGATGATTGAGCCGCATCACCAAGTTTCTGGAAGGCCTGGTGTTGCAACAATCGAACAGGCGAAGGTGACAGCCTCGCGTCTCCTGTTCTTATTACGCCGTATTCCTTGCTGGTAATCAGCAAGCTGAAAATTCTGCTTTCCTTTTCGCTGACAGGCCTCATATCGCTGACCGGCAGTGAATCGGATTTGGCGATGTCCGGAACGTTGACCTTCGTGGTCACCGGCGCACAACCGGTACATGCCAACATCAAAAACACCGCGATGTATCGCTTCATATTTCCTTTCCTCTATCCATTTGAAATGAAACGATCTTCCAAGCCCATTATGCATCACCCTTCCTTGCGCGGGAGTTCGCGGCGGTAGATGGCGCTTTCCTCATCAAGGAACCCCTACCCGTCCAACCACCGACGACGAGCTTTTTGACGTCAGAGCTTTAGATAGACGCGGCGCTGATCCATCGCCACCACAATCAGCCACCACACCGCAACAAACGCAACTGCCCACGCCAGCGAAGCGACATGCGGCCCGGCCAGCGGAGTAATCCAACTGGCGAATAGATGCGTATAGAGCGGCTCCTGCCATCCAAATGCCGGCAGGATGATCTGCATCAGTTCCGAGCCGGCATAGGCGGCGATGGCGTTGACGCCGAAGCGGCGGCCCCAGGCGGGCCAGCCGCGTTGGTCGATCAGGATGTGGAAGGCAAGAAGAGCAAGTGTTGCCCAGCCTGCGCACCAGAGCACGAAGGAAGACGTCCAAAGGTTTTTGTTCAAGGGCAGCCACAGCGACCACAATGCGCCGGCTGCGAGCATGGCAATGCCCATCAGCAGCAAGGCGTTGCGTTTTTCGGCGCGCAGCCAGCAACCCATGCGCAAGCCGAGCAGAGCCGTGGCGATGGATGGGAAGGTGCTAAGCAGACCTTCCGGGTCATGGCCGCGGCCGGTCGAAGGGTCGATCAGGTAGACGTGGTGTCCGAATACCGCGGTGTCGGTGCGGCTGAGGATGTTGATCCAGCGGTCCAGCGATCCGCCTGCCAGCAGCAACGCCCAATAGCCGAGCAGGATGACGACGATGGTGGCCCATTGCGTTCGCGGCCGGGTGTAGAGCGCGAAGGCCGATACGGCTGCAAAGCACACACCAATACGTTGCAGTACACCCGGAAAGCGCAGATGCGCGGCTGATAACCACCACCATGCGAGCACGTTGATCAACACACCCAATGCAACGATGCGGCATGCGCGCCAGCATGCCGCGCGCATCAGATCACCGGACGGCACACCCTGTTCCTGCCGAGGCAGGATGGACAGTGCAGCCGATACGCCGACGACGAACAGGAAGAACGGAAAGATCAGGTCCGTCGGCGTGCAGCCGTGCCAGGGCGAATGTTCAAGCGGTGCGTAGACATGGCCCCAATCGCCTGCATCGTTGACCAGCAGCATCGCCGCAACCGTGCAGCCACGCAGTGCATCCAGCGAAAGCAAGCGGCGCGGCAATGTATTCACGGTTTACCTGTAGCCGTGTCCGCAGAAATCAGCGATGCGCTGCCGATGGCATACAAGGGTCCATCGGTAGGTGCCGTGAATATCAGGCACAACGTATGTTCACCGTGCTGCGCGGATATCGGCGCATCGAGCGCAAAGCGCCGATCGCTCGATGCGGGATTCGGCAGCGGCGCCGTAGCCAGCACCGGGCCATCGCAACGATCCTGATGCACGACCAGTTCGCCAAACGGTGTGCTGTGCGGACGCGACACGACCAGCTTGATGTCGTGTGCAAGCGCATAGTTGCGTTCCAGGCGCGCCACCTCGACATGAATCGCCCGAATATCGTCGAGCGGCGCTGCCGGATATTGCTGGCAGGTGTCGAAGACATTCACGGGATAGACCGGCGACATGCTCGTGGCGTCCGGCATGGGTTGGACATGCAGGCGGAAATCGCTGCCCGCGCAGTTGGTGAGCTCCGTGCCTGTCTTCGTCAAGAGATGTGCGCGATCGATCACCCGGGTACGCGTATCGGCAAGTACACTGCCGTCGCTCGCATAGGTTGCAGCCTTGATGGTGGCGGGCCATGCCACGGTGAAGGGTTTGCTGTAAAGCGGTGCATGGCGGTCTGGTGCACTGCCGTCCGTGGTGTAGCGGATGTCGCCATAACCGGCTTGATTGGAAAGCGTCACTTCCGCCTGCTTGTTTTTGAGTGTCGCGTTGACGTCGACCTGGATGACGGGTGCGAACGCACTGTCCGCAACATCCACATGTTGTACGGCGTAACGCTGGAACTGTCCCGGCAGGCGCGCGAGGAAATCTTTCCAGTCGAGTGAAGCTGCCGGCGACCACACGATTTCGCTGAACGCGTCCAAGCGCGGAAATGCAGCGTGCTCCACGTGGCGCATGCTCGGCATGTGTTCGGTCCATGCGTTCGCTTGCGCGCCCAGCACGTGTGCCGCCTGCGCGGCGTTCAACACGGCAGGCACCGGATTGAAGCGATAGACGTTTTCCAGGCTGCGCACGGGTTCACGCCCGGCCGCTTCGTCCGGCAGGTTGCTTTGCAGGCTGTCGAGATACAGATCGGGCGCAGGCGACATCACGACGTCGTGCCCCAGCTTTGCGGCCTTGATCGCGCCATCGGTACCGCGCCAGGACATCACTGTGGCGTCGGCCGGCACGCCACCATCGAGAATTTCATCCCATCCGATCAGGCGACGGCCATGTGCCGCGAGGTAGCTGCCGATGCGGCCGATAAACCAGCCCTGCAAGGCGTCTTCGTCTTTCAAATGCAGCGCGCGGATCTTGGCCTGGATGGCGGACGACGCCTTCCACTGATCCTTGACCGCTTCATCGCCACCGACGTGGATGTAGTGCGACGGGAACAGTGCCATCACCTCGTCCAGCACGTTGTCGATAAACTGGAACGTGGCGTCGTCCACATTATAAAGGTAGGGATTCACGCCCCAGTCCACCGATACCGGCGGGCGCTTGCCGGTTACGCCGATCTGCGGATAGGAAGCCACGGCGGCCTGCGCGTGGCCGGGCATGTCGATTTCCGGCACCACCGTGATGTGGCGCGCGGTGGCATAGGCGACGACGTCGCGGATCTGGTCCTGCGTGTAGAAGCCGCCGTAGCGTTGCGGCTCGCCATCGTGTCCTGCATCCGGCGGTGTACGCCAGGCGCCAATGCGCGTGAGTTCCGGATAACGCTTGATTTCGATGCGCCAACCTTGATCGTCGGTGAGATGCCAATGCAGCACGTTGAGTTTGTGCTGGGCCATCTGGTCGAGCAGTTTCTTGACGTCATCCACCGATTGGAAATGGCGCGCGGAATCCAGCATGACGCCACGCCAGGCGAAGCGTGGGGAATCGCTGATGTGCAGCGCCGGAATTTGCACGGCACCTTGCTTGGCATCCGGTGTGAGCAATTGGTACAGCGTAACCGCGCCGTAGAAGAGGCCGGCATCATCGCTCGCTTCGATGCGAATGCCTTGCGGAGTGACATCGAGCGTATAGCCTTCGGCACGGTTGGCGTTGTTTTTGGGAGTGCGCTGGAAAACGACGGCGCGGTTGGTACCTTTCGCCTCCGTCACAGCCAGATGGAAACCGCGCGTGCGTTCAATCAGATCTGCGAGGTACTGCGCAGTATTGTGTGTCGAAGCATCGTGCGCGGGAACGACGATCGACGTGCCGCCGTCGACGTTGAATGATCCGCTGTTGGGCCGAAGTTCGGCAGGCCGTGGGATGAGCGATGGGGTAGCGGCCTGGGCCAGGCTGCAGAAGGTCAAGCAGAGAAGTAGAACAGCGGATCGCATACGTCTTCCTGTAAAACCGAATGGATGGTTTTCCCCTGAGCTGAGCATACCGAACGCAAGCGTGGATACCTACGCCTGCTGGATATTCAATCACCCGGCAAAGCTGCCTCTGAAAACAAAATGGCCTGCAGCGTCGGCATACCGGCGTCGCAGGCCATTCTTTTGATCGACCTCCCCCGAAAAAATCGGACCTGGCAAACCATCACCAGGTCCTTGGCGGGGAAGTAAGCTAGAACTTGAAGCGAACGTTGACGTAGTACTGGCGGCCGTTGACGTAGAACGCATACGGCTGCTTACCGAAGGTGCTGTTGTCCTGGTAGTAGTAGCGGTACTTCGGATTGTTGAGGTTCATCGCGTCGAACGAGAGCGACATCCAGTCGTTGACCTTGTAGCCCACTGACAAGGCAAGATTGCCCACGCCGCCCTGGAAGTAGTTCGAACCGTGGCTCACCGTGTCGTAGAACGAAGAGCGATAGGTGTAGCTCAGGCGCGCATTGAACAAGTCGTTTTCGAAGTAGAACGACGTGTTGAATGTGTTCTTCGACGTGCCCTGCAGCGGGCCGCCACCGGAAGCATGCGCATTGGCGTAGGTGTAGTTCGTTTCCACGCCGAAGTTGTCGCCGATCGGCTGGTCGTAGGTCAGTTCCACACCCTTGACGTGGCCCTTGGTATTGCTCGGCACCACTACGGTGTAGGTAGAAAATACGTCATGCCCTGCCGTCTGCGACGCCTGGATATCCTTGTATACGCGCTGCACGTCGGCGAAGTTCACATAGTCCTTCAAGGACATGTCGTAGACGCTGCCCGCCAGCAAGCCGCGTGGTGCGAAATACCACTCCAGGGCCGCGTCGAAGTTGGAGGAGATCAGCGGCTTCAAAGCCGGGTTGCCGCCCGAGCCGGTGTGCGTAAGATCATCCAGCGACACGGAACCTGCCAGCGCCGAGTAGTCCGGGCGGGTCATGGTCTGCGAGGCGGCGAGGCGCGCCACGAGATCGTCCGTCACGTCAAACTTCAGGTTCGCGCTGGGCAATACCTTGCTGTACGAGTGATGGATGGTGTTCCAGTAGTACGGACCAAACGCGGAGGTGGTGATCGGGCCCGCTGCCGACGATGCGGTCGGATCGGGGTTGGTGGTGGCGTCGTTGATCGTCTCGTCCGTATGCACGTAGCGGACGCCGAAGTTGCCGCCCCACCGATCACCGTCAAAGTTCGCCTGCGCGTAGAGCGCGGTGTCCTTCTCTTTGACCTTGTAGATGTCATTCCAATAGAAGCGCGTCACCGGATCGCGATTGGCGAACTGCGCATCGATCTGCTTCAGCTGCGACGGCGTGAAATACCACACGCTACCAGGCACGTTCGCGCCGATCTGGCTTCCAAAATCGCTCGGGTAGTTGGAATTGGCGGTGGGATAGGCAGCCGGATTCTGCCAGTCGGTGGCAAAGTTCGGCCCCTGCGCGATGTCGTTAAGGCTTTCGCGAGTGTGGGTGGAATAACGCCCGCCGAACTGCAACGAGGACATCGGACCGTCGAAGTCGAGCTCGCCGTCGGCCTTGGCCCAGCTTTCCTTGTCCACCATGTGAATACCCTGCTCGCCGAAGATCCAGCCGAACGACGGCGCCATGGTGGACTGATTGCTGTTGACCGGGCCTTCGCTCCAGCTGATCGGCGAACCCAGGCCGTTCATCGACCAGCTGCCGGTTCCGCCGACGTTCGCACCCAGTTCGATTACGTCCTGATGCGGGCTGTCGCCGGCACCGTGCGTGGTGCCGACTTCGCCCCGGAATCTGAGCTTGTCGGTGACCTTCCAATCCGCATCCAAGGTGACGTAATTGGTCTTGGACGAAGCGCCGGGACGCGAAATCTGGTCGTACACGCCATAGGAACCGGTGCCGCCTGCAATGTTTGCTGCAGTGATCACGTTGCCCTGGGTTTGAACGTTCGAAAGCTGTCCACCGTGCGTGATATCCAGCGCGTTGCTGGCCCACAACATGTAGTTGCGGTTGTAGTTGTCGGCCTTCATCAGCGAATAGAAGCCGTTCAGATCAAGCGTCAGGTTATCGGTCGGCTTCCACTCCAGATCGAACGCACCGCCTTCGCGCTTGCGCGTCTGCGTAAATAGCGCATTGCCTATCTCATTCGGGTAATAGTAGGTCTTACCATTGAGAGTAGTAGGCAGGTAACCGCCCACCACTTCCTGGCCATCACGCTGCAGGCTGCGTTCTTCATAGAACGCCTGGGCAAGGAAACCGAACGTGTTGTCGTCGCTCTTGTAGTTGAACAGGCCGCTGAACTGCGGCTTGACGTTGCCCGGCAGGTCCGCGTACACGCCACCGATCGAGGCTTCGGCAGTAATCTGCTTGGCGTATTCGAGCGGCTTGCGCGTGATGATGTCCACCGTACCCGCACTGCCGCCTTCCATCAGGCTCGCTTCGGACGTTTTGTGCACCACCACCTGGCTGACGATTTCCGACGGCAGCAACGAATAGCTGACACTGCGGCCCACGGTCTGCACCTGGTTCAGCACGAACCAGTCGCCGGTGGCGACAGTGTGACCGTTGATCATGGTCTGCGTCATGCTCGGATTGGTGCCGCGCAGGCTCACGCGATCGGCTTCGTCGAATGCACCTTCGCTGGCGCTGGACGAGCTGATGTTGACGCCCGGCAGGCGCTGCAGCGTGTCGGCCACGTTCTTGGCCGGCAGCTTGCCGATGTCTTCGGCGGAAACCACTTCCACGTGCGTGTTTTCGGCGCGCTTGGTGTCGATCGAAAGTTCGCTGCTGCTACGGATACCGGTGACGGTGATCGTGGACAGCTGCTTGACCTTTTCCTTGTTGGCCTGTTCTGCGCTGCTCTGCTGATTGGCTTGACCAGAAGTCTGCGTGGTGTCCTGTGCATGCAACGTACCGGACAGGCATAGGCTGGCGATGATGCTCGCGGCAAGCATGGTTCTACGGTTTGACATGACTTTCCTCCCCTCAGAGGCGTTTCTTCAGCACGGAAAATGTTCGCGGCATGTCCGTGCTGTGTGGCGTTATGGGCTTGCGCCCGGTTCGTTTCGTAAAGCCTTCCTCTACTCTTACCTCGTTGCCCACGCGCATCAGTGCGCGTGCTGACCGTCCAGATACAGGCCAGCGGCGCCGATCACGCCGAGCTGGCCGTGTTCCATCAGCCGTACAGGTACCTGTTGCAGAAAAGGGCGCATCACGCCCTTGTTGAAATAGCGCTCGGCGAAGGTGCTCGACAAAAGCAGATCGCGGATCTGCGGCAGGATGCCGCCGGCGAGATACACGCCGCCACGCGCGCCATACAGCAGCACGAGATCGCCGACGAAGCTTCCGAGCAAACCGCAGAACACGTTCAAGGCTTCAACCGCTGCGGCATCGGTGCGCTCCACGGCGTTGCGCGTGATGTCGGCCGGCAAGTGCAGATTTGGCCTTGTCCCGCGCACATCGCAGATCGCGTGGTACAGGTTGAGCAAGCCCGGACCAGACAGCGCATGCTCGTAGGAGACATAAGCGCGATCGCGCGCGAGCCAGCGCAGGATGTCGATTTCCAATTCGTTACCGGGCGCCAGCGACACCTGTCCCGCTTCCGTCGCCAACACCGTGGCGTGTGGCTGACCGGGCAGCAGCACGGCCGAACCCAAACCTGTGCCCGGACCCATCACCAGCACGGGACCAGCTACTTGCGGCGCACTGGTTTCGATCACTGCCACGGTATCGGCGTGGGTCATGAACTGGGTGGCGTAGGCGACTGCTTCGAAATCGTTGATCACCGCCAGGCTGGCGATACCCAGGCTCTCGCGGATATCGCGAATGGATACCGGCCACGGCAGGTTGTCGTTGACGATGGCGTCGCCGAGCACGTAACCGGCGCTGGCCACGGCGCAGCTCTCCACGCGCGTGCCGGCGTTGAGCTGACCCACAAAATCTTTCAGAACGGCGGTGAGGCTGGGCCATTCGGCGCAGGCGTAACGGCGGTACTCCAGCACCGTGACGGGACGGCGGCCGTCCGGGTGGGGGCTGACCAGCCCGATGCGCGCATGCGTACCACCCACGTCGGCCGCCAGAAATGCCAGTTCCGGCGACGGTGCCGATTGCGCCTTGCCATGTACGACAGCCTGAGCCACGCCCCCTCCCCTCACGTTTTGTGTCGTGCCCGCCCTACCGAACTTGCCGGCTTACCCGCTGGACACGCTTCGATGACGGAGTCTGGTCAGGAATGACAACGCTGTCAACAGGTCGCCGTGCACGTCGTGTAGGGACTTGTGCCGCAGTGCGAAACGCCTGCCTGCATGGTTGCAGATGAAAGTTTTTAATTGCTTGATAGACAATAATTTTATTGCCTAGCACCCAGGCCGAATGGCCTATGCATGACGCTGTTGCGACGCGTCACATGGACGTGCCAAGCGAGGGCAAATGGCGCACGTTGTCGGTGGCCTGGAAAGCCTCCGATTGACAACGTTGTGCATTGGGGACAATAAAGGACATCATGGGGATGTCGGCTATCGACATCGAATCGAAGCCAGAAGCCAAGGTGTCCATCCATTTCGCCACGACGTTCCACCTTGCATTGCCGTTCCCGCTTTTGCAGCGCGACGGCCAGAGGGGATATCGCCGAGTGTGTGGCCGCCTGTAAACCTAAGCCCGGGGAAGCGCGACATGTCGTCCACCACGTATACCGCCGACGCACGCACGTCGACTTTGTTGCCGATGATGATCATCGGCGTGCTGTTCTTCGTCATGGGGTTTTTCACCTGGCTCAACGGACCGCTGATTTCGTTCGTGAAAGTGGCCTTTACCTTGGATGATGTGAACGCGTTCCTGGTGCCCTTTGCGTTTTACTTGTCGTACTTCGTGCTCGCCTTGCCGGCAGGCGCGGTGCTCAAGCGCACCGGCATGAAAAAGGGCATGGTACTGGGTCTTTTCATCATGGCGATCGGCGCGGCGCTGTTCGGCGAGTTCGTGCGCATCCGCGTTTATCCGGGCGCGCTGGCCGGCTTGTTCGTGATCGGCGCAGGCTTGTCGTTGCTGCAAACGGCGGCCAATCCGTACATCAGCATTCTTGGCCCGATCGACAGTGCGGCACAGCGCATTGCGTTGATGGGCATCTGCAACAAGGTGGCGGGCGCACTGGCGCCGCTGGCGTTTGGCGCATTGGTAATGGCAGGCATCGATGCGTTTCTGGAGCAAATGACCAAGATGGTCGAAGGCCCCGCGCGCGAAGCCTCGCTCAATGAATTCGCCGCGCGCGTGTTCTGGCCTTACATGAGCCTGGCCGGGTTGCTGGTGGTGCTGGCGATCTGGATCCTGTTGTCTTCGTTGCCGGAAATCAAACCTTCCGGCGCCAATAGCGAACGTTCGATCGGCCACAGCAAGGGCGGTATTTTCAGCTTTCCGCATCTATGGCTGGGCGTGCTGTGCCTGTTTCTCTACGTGGGCGTGGAAGTGATGGCGGGCGACGCCATCAATACCTACGGCCAAGGTTTCGGCTTGCCGCTGCAGGTGACCTCGCACTTCACCACCTACACCATGGTGGCGATGCTGGCGGGTTACATCATCGGCTCGCTGCTGATTCCTCGCGTTATCTCGCAACAGCGCTATCTGGCGGTGTCGGCCGTACTCGGCGTGCTGTTCGCGATCGGCGCGTTCGTCACGCACGGTTATGTCTCGGTGGCGTTCGTCGCCGCGCTGGGCTTCGCCAACGCGATGATGTGGCCGGCGATTTTCCCGCTGGCGATCAAGGGCCTTGGCAGCCATACCGAACTGGGCTCGGCCTTGCTGATCATGGGCATCGTCGGTGGCGCGCTGCTGCCGCAGGCTTTCGTGCACCTGAAGCAGTACATCGATTTCCAGCTTGCGTTCGTGATTGTCATCGTGCCGTGCTATCTGTACATCCTGTACTACGGCATGCGTGGCCATAACGTGGGCAACCATGCCGGCTAAGGCAAGCTTGTGAAGTCAGGCGTCGACGCTTCTACCATCCCCACTAGACCCGGCCACTGGGCTACGATGCCCAACCGTTACCCGGGAGGAACTCTCGTTGCACAGCCCCACCATCAAGGACGTCGCCAAGCATGCCGGCGTTTCGTTGAAGACGGTTTCACGCGTCATCAACCACGAGGCGGCGGTACGGCCCGAGACCCGCGAAAAGGTGGAACGGGCGATCGAGCAGCTTGGCTATCGCCCGGACCCTTCGGCGCGCAGCCTGCGCAGCAGTTCCCACGCCTATGCGATCGGCCTGGTCTACGACAATCCGAACGCGCATTACGTGATCGACATGCAGAACGGTGTGCTCTCGGCATGCCGCGAACGCGGCTTCGGCTTGCAGATCTATCCCTGCGATTCAGCAGCCCCCGGCCTGGCCGAGGAGCTGGTTTCGCTGGTGCAGCGCGCACGCCTGGCCGGCTTGATCCTGGCGCCGCCGATGTCGGAACAATCGGCCCTGCTGGCGACGCTGAAAGCGCACGATGTGGATTTCGTGCGAATCATCGCCTCGCGCGAGGATCCAAGGGACGGCATGCCCTGCGTGTACGTGGACGACCACGACGCGGCCTATGCGATCACCGAGCACCTGATCCAGCTCGGGCATACGCGCATCGGCTTCCTGTGGGGCGAACCGCATCACCGCTCCAGCCCGGAGCGCTACCAGGGCTATGCGGACGCGCTGAAGGATTACGGCATTGCGCTCAATCGCAAACTGATTCTTCCTGGCCGTTACGCGTTCGACGATGGCTTTCGCGGCGCGCGCAAATTGCTGGCCTTGAAGGAGCCACCCACTGCGATTTTCGGCTGCAACGACGAGATCGCGGCCGGTGTGCTGGCGGCGGCGCGCTCGGCCGGGCTGGATGTGCCGTGGGATCTTTCCATCGCCGGGTTCGAGGACAGTCCGTTCTCCAAGCAGGCATGGCCGGCGCTGACCACCGCGCGGCAATCGACCAGCGAAATCGGCCGTCACGCAGCACTGCATCTGATCAGCGGCCTGCAACAAGACAACGATCTGCCCAACGAGGGCTTCATGCCGGAGCTAGTGGTGCGCGGATCGACCGCGCCGCCGCGGCAGACGTAATTGCGGGAATCGGGAATCGTCAATCGAGAATGGTGAAAGTCGGTCGGCCGCGAATGTGCCGCACTCGGTTTTTCACCAGCTGCGCGGCCCGATCCTTGAATTTCATTTTTTCTCATCCAACCCTAACGGTCGTCGGCGATGACGAGTTGGTAATGGTGCCCACAAAGCGCACCGCGCTTTTTACTATTCCCGATTTACGTTTCCCGATTCCCGGCCCCAACCGGAGCCCCCATGAAATCCGCTAGCGACACCCTGATGTACAACGAGGCGCAGGAAAGCGCCGCCACTGTCGAACGACAGCTTGCGCAGAATGCATCCATCCTCAAGGCGCTGGGCGAACGCCTGCGCGCGAATCCGCCGCGCTTCATCGTGACGTGCGCACGCGGCAGCTCCGATCACGCGGCGGCCTATGCGAAGTACGTGTTCGAAACGCGCCTCGGCCTGATCACGGCGTCGGCTTCGCCATCGATTTCCTCCATCTACGACGCGAACCTGAAGCTGGACGGCGCGCTGTTCGTGGCGATTTCGCAGTCCGGCAAAAGCCCTGATCTGCTGCGTAGCGCGGAAGCCGCCAAACAAGCCGGCGCTTACGTGCTTGCGCTGGTGAATGTTGAAGATTCGCCGCTGGCCGCACTGGCCGATACGGTGATTCCACTACGCGCCGGCCCTGAGCGCAGCGTTGCAGCCACCAAGAGCTATCTCGCCACGTTGGCCGCCGTGCTGCAGTTGACCGCGCACTGGTCCAACGACGACGCCCTGCATGCGGCCGTCGCGCGCCTGCCCGACGATCTGCGGCGCGGCTGGGAAGGCGATTGGAGCGCGCTGGAACAAGGACTGGTAAGCGTGCACAACCTGTTTGTCGTCGGCCGCGGCTATGGTTTCGGTGCCGCCCTGGAAGCGGCGCTCAAGCTCAAGGAAACCTGCGGCCTGCATGCGGAAGCCTTTAGCGCCGCCGAAGTGAAACACGGCCCGATGGCATTGGTAGGCGAAGGTTTTCCGGTGCTGTTTCTGGCACAGGACGATGGCACGCTGGAAAACACGCTCGCCGTCGCCAACGAATTTCGCGCGCGCGGCGCGCGCGTGTGGGTGGCCGCGCCCGGCGCTCCAGGCGCCGACACGCTGCCGCTGCCTTCGGGCATCGATCCGATCGTGACACCGCTGCTCGCCGTGCAAAGCTTCTATCGCGCCGCCAGCGCGCTGTCGCTCGCACGCGGCTACGATCCGGATGTACCGCCGCATCTGCGTAAAGTGACGGAGACGGTGTAATGCCTCCGAGTCCGCTTATCGCCCTGGTCAACGGGCGTGTGCTTGGCGATCACGGTCCGCGCGAAGGATTGGCGGTGCTGGTGCGCGGCAAACGCATCGTCGCCATCGTCGCGCATGACGATGCACGCGTTGCCAAAGCGCAGAAGCACGATCTGCATGGCCATCTGCTGTTGCCCGGTTTCATCGACGTGCAGGTGAACGGCGGCGGCGGCCTGCTGTTCAACGACGCGCCCACGGTAGAAGCGCTGCGCGGCATTGCCGAGGCGCATCGCACGTTCGGCACCACCGGCATGCTGCCGACGCTCATCACCGACACTGCGGAGAAGATGCGCGCCGCGTTGCAAGCCGTCGATGACGCGATCGAGCAGCGCATTCCAGGCATTCTCGGCATTCACGTGGAAGGCCCCTTTCTCGCCAACGCGCGCAAGGGCATTCACAACGCCGATCTGTTCCGTCTTCCGAACGATGATGATGTCGAGGCATTGATCGCCCCCCATAAAGGTCCGGTGATGCTGACGCTCGCGCCGGACCAGGTTCCGCTGCCGGTGATCGCGCGCCTTGCCGGCGCAGGCGTGGTCGTCGTCGCCGGCCACACCGGCGCCGACTATGCCACCACGCGTGCCGCGCTCGATGCCGGCGTATGCGGCTTCACGCATCTCTACAACGCGATGACGCCGCTCGCCAGCCGCGATCCAGGCGTGGTGGGTGCCGCACTAGATGATCCGCATAGCTGGTGCGGCCTGATCGTGGATGGCCATCACGTGCATCCAGCCACCTTGCGCGTCGCCATCGCCGCCAAGCAGCGCGGCAAATGCGTGCTGGTTACCGATGCGATGCCGCCAGTCGGCAGCGACCGTCCCGAGTACGTGCTCAACGGCCAAACCATCGTGATGAAGGACGGTATCTGCCAGAGCGAAGCTGGCGTACTGGCCGGTTCCGGCCTCGACATGGCCAGCGCCGTACGCAACGCGGTGCAGATGCTCGGACTGCCGCTGGCCGAAGCGTCGCGGATGGCAAGCAGCTATCCCGCGGCGTGGATCGGGCTGGATCGCACGCATGGGCGCATCGCTTCAGGCTATCAGGCGGATTTTGCGGTGATGGATGATGCGCTGGTGGTGCGGGAGACGTGGGTAGGCGGCGTCGCTTATCCAGTTATCGCATAAGCTGGAATGATGATCGTAGGTTGGGTTACCGGACTTGATCCGGGGTAATCCAACCTATGAGTCGATGCTCTCGATCCGTTCATCAAAGGTGCTGCAAAACCATCTGCTTGAGCCTCTCCGCCACTTCCGGCGTCAACGGTCCCAGTACGCCACGCTTATCAGCGGGAATATGCGCCGCCGGATCGGCTTCACCAAACAGATAGTAATCCAGCAGATGTCGCCAGGCGGCTTTTTCGGCGGGCGATAGCGTTCGCATGCTCAGCAGTCCGTGCATCATGAAGCCGCGCGCCGTGTGCGTGGCGGGCACGCCTTCCAGCATCGGCTTCCACCAGTAGTTCACCAGCGCATTGAGTCGCTCCAACGATGCCACGTGATGCCACCACAGCGGCGGAATGTAGATCGCATCGCCCGGTTCGAGCACGGCTGTTTGTGCGTGTGCCAATGCCTCTTTCAATTTCGGAAAGCGCGGGTCATCCGGCCGATCCAGCCGCGCCATGCTGATCGCCGCGCCGGTGGGCGCGAAGTCCAGGGGACCGATATATAGGTTGCCGATCTGCTCCGGCGGAAACAGCGTGAATTGGCGTCGTCCGCACGCGACGCAAGCGATATTGTGGTACTCGTCGAAATGTGCCGGCGTTACCACCCGATTGCCGATCCACAGCCGCGGCTGGATCTGCGGTTCGAGGAACGGCACGGCATGTTGCTCCACGAAGCCAGGCAGCGATGCCGAAATCAGCGCGCTCTGTATCGCCAGGCCTGCGCTGCTGTGATCGCGGCTGTATTGCGCAAGGCGTTGCAAGCCCTGCGTGATGGATACCCGATGATGCTCATAGTTGAAGCCACTGAGGTCGGCGTTGTAGCCGACGATGCCGTCCTCGCCCGGCGGCACCAGCAAGGTATCGACGGACGTGTCGTTATCCAGGTCCGACAGGTATCGCGCAAATGCCGTATCCGATTGCCTGGACAGTTTCACCACCGGCCAATCGCGCACCAGGTTTCGAATCACCAGCGGACGGCCCAGACGCATCAGGTCATCGACGGCAATCGATGCGAGAGGGCCCTGGAATTCCTCGATGGAAACCGGCATGCGCGTGTTTCGGGCAGTGAGGTCAGGCAGACATGGTAACGGCTTGCGCGCCATGTGGCGTGCACGTTGCGCGCGTCATTGGTACGCGCGCAACCGGTTGAAGACCCATCCGTAGTACGACTTGACCAGGCTCTTGTCCGCGCAATCGGCATACAAGCCATTGCAGCGTTCCCGCAGCGACGTCAGTGCGGAGAAATACGAGTCCATCGGCAACCCCGCTGCCTTCAGCACCATGCCCGGCAGGTGCGCGATATCCAACATCGGATAGGTCGGCAGCGCCGCGCCGGGCACGTTGCTCTTGATCATGTAGTAGGTGAGGTAATCCTGATACGGCACCAGCGCCGGCGGCAGCTTGCGTGGCAGCGTGCGCATCAGGTCGTCGAAGGAAGGCTGGTGGTCGCCGAAATGCACCAGCACGGTCGGCTGCTGGCGATCGAGAAAGGCGTGCTCCAGGCCTTTCATCGCCACATCCGAATCGTGCAGGCGCTGCAGGTAGGTGTCGAAATTCAACGCGGTGGCCGGCGGCAGCCCTTGCAGCAAGTTCTGGAACTGCTTGGGCAATGTCGACATCGGGTCGTCGTGCGGTCCGTGCTGGTTGATGGTGAGCACCATCAGGAAAATCGGCTGGCCCGGCTTTTTCAGCTTGTCGTAGACGCGCTTGGCGGCGTCGAACATCTGCGCATCGGTTTCATCCCAGTCGTCCAGGCCGAGTTCGCCGGCGCCGTAGAAATGATCGACGCCATAGGCCTTGTAGGCGTCGCGACCATTGAGGAATTCGCCATGGGTGGGATAGACCGCCACGGTGGTGTATCCCAGCTTTTTCAACAGCCGAGGCAGCGAATCGCCCACGTGCGGCGCAAGCACATACGGCGCATACATGCCGCCGGGGCCGAAGATGTCCTGCGGCATGCCGGTGAGCGCTGCGAATTCGCTGACCCAGGTGCCGCCGCCGAAGGTATGCACGCGCATCATACCGGTGCCGCGCGTGCGCTCGTCCGGCTTGAACATCGTCAGATAGCATTCGGGCACGGTGCAGTGCTCGAACGGTGCGGGATCGAAGGTACTTTCTTCCAGCACCTGCACGATGTCAGGGTAATGGCTGGAGTCGATCGCCGCGGGCAATGGGGTGGCGGTCGCCTGCCAATCGCGCGCAGCGGTGGCGTCATCCGAGGTCGCCGGCACGTGCACGCTGGAATCGCGCAGGTTCACGAAGAAATTGGTGAGGTCCGCGTCGTCGGACATCTTCTCCCACGCACCGCGCGCATGCACCTGCTCGAACGGACCGGTCGGCAGCAGGCATATCCAGAACACCAGCGCGCACAAGGCGATACCACCCACGCGGAGCCATGCGCGCGGCGCCTTGCGCAGACGCAAGAACAATTGCCGGTCGCAATACCACGCCAGCCACAGCACCACCGGCACGGCGATGCCTACGCACAGGCCGACGCTATAGATGTTCGGATAGCGCCGCAGCGTTTCGAACAGGCTGGAGCGCACGTAATACACGAAATCCGCCGGCATCAGCGGGGATTCCAGGTATTGCTCCTTCAACACCGTGATGGCGCGCAACAGCAGGAACAGACCGCCGCTGAAAACCAGCGCGAACGCCATGCGCGTAAACACGAACAGCGCGGCGCCGAACACGCACAGCATCAGCGTGAGCACGAACAGGCGCTGCTCCAGCAGCGGCTCTTGCCAGGCGGTGAACCACACGCAGATGGCGAAGAACGCCCATGCGCAGACAGCAGCCACACGGCTTCGCGAGGCGCGAAACGGAATCAACGGCATGGACAGCTTTCCCCCCTGTGGCCGCGCCGGTGGGGACGGCGCGTCGTTCTGGTTGTCAAATTACCGTCATTTTAGGGGTCTTCCGGTACCGGAACATGTGCCGGCCAGACGCAGCCTGTCATCCATATCTGCTAGGTTCATCCATTTACCGCTCCCTATCCTTCCCATGGCCCATCGTCCCCGCCTCACCGCCTTCATCGCCGCCCTGCTTCTGGCCGGTTGCGCCAGCCAGCCGCATCCCGCCGCACAAGCCCTCCGCGCCGAACCACTGCCGGATGGCCTGCGTGCCGACGTAGCGGTGCTGGAAACCACCGACCTGCACTCCAACGTCCTCAGCTACGACTACTACAAGCAGAAAGCCGATCCGACCTTAGGGTTCGAGCGCACCGTCACGCTGATCCGCAAGGCCCGCGAGCAGTTCACCAACAGCCTGCTGTTCGATGCCGGCGACACCATCCAGGGCAGCGTGCTGGCCGATTATCAAGCGCAGGTGCAGAAGGTGGATTGCGGCGAGGAACTGGCGATCTACAAGGCGATGGATGCGGTGGGTTACGACGGCGGCACCATCGGCAATCACGAATTCAACTATGGCCTGCCGTTTCTTTCGCAGGTGACCGGCACGCCGATGAACGTCGACGGCGGCGCCGCCCAGCGCTGCGCCGGGCCGCACTATCCGCTGGTGCTGGCGAACGTGTACAGCGCGCGCGATGGCAAGCCGATCTTTCAGCCCTGGACGATCGTGACACGCAAGATGGCCGCGTTCACGCCGGATGGCAGCAAGCTCAGCGTACCGCTGAAGATCGCCATCATCGGCTTCGCGCCACCGCCGATCATGCAGTGGGACAAGCAGAACCTGGCTGGCAAGGTCACCGTGACTGGCGTGGTGGAAGCGGCGCAGAAGTACCTGCCGGAGATCCAGGCGCAGCACCCGGACCTGGTCATCGCGATCCTGCACGGCGGCATGAACACCTCGCCGTATACCGCGGACATGGAGAACGGTGGCTGGCATCTGGCTGGCGTGCCCGGCATCGACGTGTTGCTGATGGGCCATGAACACACGGAATTTCCCGGGCCGCGTTTCGAGCACATGCAGGAGGTGGATGACGAGCATGGTTTCGTGCGCGGCGTGCCGGCGGTAATGGCGGGCTTCTTCGGCAAGGACCTGGGCGTGATCCGGCTTGCGCTGGTGCGCCAGCAAGGCCGCTGGACGATCGATAAGGGCAAGACCTTCAGCCAGGTGGGGCCGATCTGCCCGCCGATGCTCATCGCAGGCAAGCCGACCGTGTCAGCAAACAACTGCGTACCCGCCGATCCGCAGATCAAGCTGGTGGTCGGCAAGGTGCAGCAGGCTGCAATCGACTACGTGAACACGCCGATCGGCCAGAGCATGGTGCGCATGAGCAGTTATTTCTCCGACGAGGGCGACATGAGTGCGCTCGCGCCGGTGAACGCGGCGCAGATCGATTACGCCCGCAACCTGTTGCAGACCGAGCATCCGGAGCTGGCGAACGTGCCGGTGCTCGGTGCTGCCGCAGCATTTCGCAACGGCTTCGGCGGCGCGGACGATTACACCGACGTGCAGCCCGGCTCGCTCACGTTGCGTAGCGCAGCGGATCTGTACTTCTATCCGAACACACTGTCGGCGGTGAAGATCGACGGCACGAAGTTGAAAGCATGGCTGGAAAAATCCGCCGAACGCTTCAATCGCATCGATCCGAATGCGGAAGGCGAGCAGCCGTTGATCAACACCAAATATCCCGGCTTCAATTTCGATCAGATGCAAGGCGGCATCAGTTACGTCATCGACGTATCCAAGCCGGCCGGGCATCGCATCGAAAAACTGCGTTACCAAGGCAAGCCTGTGCAAGCCTCGCAAACCTTCGTAGTGGTGACCAACAACTATCGCGCCAGCGGTGGCGGACGTTTTCCGGGATTGGACGGCAGCAACATCGTGCTGGCGTCGCCGGATGGTACGCGGGAAATTCTGGCGGAATGGCTGAAGGCACACCCTTCGCTCAGTGCGAATGATCTGCCTCGCGCATCATGGCGTTTCGCGCCACTTAAGACGCACGGTGCGGCGGTGTTTACTTCCGCCAGCGACAAACAAACGGTGGCGGAAAGTGATGGCCTGCACAATGTTCGCCAGTTGCGGGACAACGGCGATGGGACGGCGGTGTATGCGATCGACCTTTCGCGCTGAGGCGTAGATTTTCGAAATCCTTTTCCAGCCTCACCGTCATTCCGGCGAAAGCCGGAATCCAGTGCAAATATGCGTCCGAAGGACACCTTATTGGTTTTGAGTGCTTCGCACGACGCATTCAAACTGGATTCCGGCTTTCGCCGGAATGACGGTGAGGCAAGAGGTCGGCCTGTGGCACTCCATGCAAATGCCACAAAGTTTCCCCTGAAACTTTTCGCACTTGACCTCATGCAATAGTTTCATTAGGCAACTGTTGACAGCCGCTGCAACGCACAACTATTGTCGAGCCCATGTCGCACGCATTCACGCCAGCACGCATTGCAAACGCACCGGTTTCCACCGGCCGTTCTGGCATGACGGTGACAATCAACATCGCCACGATTATTAGCACCACTACCGGAACCGGAACGACCGGGTCTGGGGTGGTGTCTGTGCGCGAATAGTCTTCATACGCAAACGGTCCCGCCCTCGACGAGGCGGACCGGCTCACACCGAACCGCCAGCGAGTAAGGGGCCTCTACCGGAGGCCGTCATGGAAAGCTGTGCATCACTCATCGCCGAACACCCCCATCGCCTGCCTCCGCTCCAGGCGGCCGTTTCGCGCCGACGAACGCTGGCCGTAGGCCTGATCGGCCCGGGCCGCGTCGGCAGCGTGCTGCTGGCACAATTGCGCGCCGCGCAGGAACGCCTGCTGCGCGAAGCGGGACTGGAATTGAAACTCTGCGGCGTGGCGGCAAGCCGCCGCATGTGGCTGGATTGCGATGATCCGCAACTCAATGCACAGCACGATGCGCAGACGTGGCGCCCCACCGATCTCGATCAGTTCGCCGCGCACGTGCGCGCCGACGGCGCGCGCCACGCCATGCTGATCGACTGCAGCGCGAACGACGCAGTCGCTTCGCACTATCCCTACTGGCTCGCTTCCGGCGTGCACGTGGTGACGCCGAACAAGCTGGCGAGCAGCGGTCCGCTCTCACGCTGGCAGGCGATACGCGCGGCAAGTCAGCATGGCGGCCGCTTCCGGTACGAGGCCACGGTATGCGCCGGGCTTCCTGTGGTGCAAACGCTGCGCGACTTGCTCGACACCGGCGATCAACTGCTTTCGGTGGAAGGCATGTTTTCCGGCACGCTCGCCTGGCTGTGCTGTCATTACGACGGCAAACGTCCGTTCTCCGCACTGGTGCGCGAAGCGCATGCGCTGGGCTATACGGAGCCGGATCCACGCGATGATCTGTCCGGCATCGATGTGGCGCGCAAGCTGGTGATCCTGGCGCGTGAGGCGGGCTGGCCGCTGTCACTGCATGACGTGGCGGTGGAAAGCCTGGTGCCGGCCGCGCTCGCAGACGTATCGCTGGATGAATTCATGGCGCGGCTGGATGAACTGGATGCCCCGATGGCCACCCGGCTGGTCGAGGCACAGGCCGAAGGCGGCGTGCTGCGCCACGTCGCCAGCCTGGACCGCGATGGCCGTGCCCAGGTGCGCCTGCAGGTGCTGCCGGCCGCACACCCGTTCGCGCATACGCGGCTTACGGATAACATCGTGCAATTCCGCACCCAGCGTTACCGCGACAATCCGCTGCTGGTGCAAGGTCCTGGCGCCGGTCCTGAAGTGACCGCCGCCGGGATCTTCGCCGATCTGCTGCGCATTGCCGAATCGCTGGAGGTGCGCGCATGAACGCTCCTCTGGACCTGAAATCCGCCATGCCCGTGCAACGCCTGCAAGCTGCTTCCGCAACCGCTTTCGCCAGCGTCGGCAACGTCGGCGTGGGTTTCGACATTCTCGGCCATTGCCTGGCCGGAGCGGGTGATCGAGCTGATGTGCGTCGTATCGATGCGCCCGTCGTGCGTATGGCGAGCATCGAAGGCTGCGTGGAAGTGCTGCCCATGGATGCCGCGCAAAACACCGCCGGTGCGGCCTTGATGGCCTTGCGCAAGGCATTGGGTTTGCAGCATGGCTTTGAGATCTCGCTGCACAAAGGCATCGCACTCGGCTCCGGCATGGGCGGCTCGGCCGCCTCGTGCGTCGCCGCCTTGGTCGCTGCGAATGCCTTGCTGGAACGTCCGCTGTCGCGCGAATCGCTATACGGCTTTGCGGTGGAAGGCGAGGCCGTGGCCAGCGGTGGACGCCATGGCGACAACGTCGGCCCCATGTTGCTGGGCGGCCTGGTGCTGGCCACCCGCGATCGACTGGTTCGCCTTCCAGTGCCGCCGACCTGGCACTGCGCGCTGGTGCATCCGCATGCCGTGCTGGAAACGCGCAAGGCGCGGGCGGCGTTGGCGGGTGATTACGCGCTGGGCGAATTCGTAGCGCAATCGGCCAATCTTGCGCTGGTGCTCGCAGGCTGCTTCCGAGGCGATGCGGAACTCGTGCGCGAAGGCCTGAAGGACGTGCTGGTCGAACCGCGCCGCGCACCGCTGGTGCCGAACTTCTCGCGCGTAAAGCAGGCGGCGATGGATCACAAGGCGCTCGGCGCCAGCATTTCCGGTGCGGGCCCCAGTGTGTTCGGCTGGTTCGAGCATCGTGCCGAAGCCGACGCCGCGGCCGAAGCCATGCGCGGCGCATTTGCGGAAGTGGGGCTCGACAGCGACACCTTCGTTTCGCCGGTCGATGGGCCCGCCGCAACGCTGGTCCCCGCTGCCGATGCAGGTGAGCACGCATGAGTGCAGCGTTGCGTTACCTCAGCACCCGCGATGGCAGTCCGGCCGCGACCTTGAGCGAAGCGATCGCCGCAGGGCTTGCCCCGGACGGCGGCCTGTACGTGCCGGACCATCTGCCGAAGCTCGACATTGAACGTTTCAAACCCGATGGCAGTCTCGCCGAAACGGCCGCGACGTTGCTCGCGCCTTTCTTTGCGGGTGATGCACTGGCTGCCGAACTACTAGCCATCTGCGCGGAAGCCCTGACCTTCCCCACGCCGTTGCGTGCATTACCACAGCATCCGAATACCTCGGTGCTGGAGCTTTTTCACGGACCGACGGCCGCCTTCAAAGACGTTGGCGCGCGTTTCCTTGCTGCATGCCTGCGACGTTTGCGTGGCCACAGCACCACGCCGTTGACGATCCTGGTGGCGACCTCCGGCGATACCGGCGCCGCGGTCGGCGCGGCGTTCCATCGCCAGCCCGGGATCGAAGTGGTGATTCTTTACCCGGACGGACGCGTGTCGCCACGACAAGCGCACCAGTTGGGTTGTTTCGGCGACAACGTACAGGCGCTGCGCGTGCAAGGCCGCTTCGACGACTGCCAACGCATGGTAAAAGCCGCATTGAACGATGCCGCCCTGCAAGCGCAATCGCCGCTTTCTTCCGCCAACAGCATCAGTCTCGGCCGCCTGCTCCCGCAGATGAGCTACTACGCACATGCTGCGTTGACGTGGCGACGGGAACATCGCGAACCGCTGAACCTGGTCGTGCCCACCGGCAACCTTGGGAATGCGCTGGCGGCGGTGTGGGTGCGTGCGATGGGCTTGCCACTCGGCAAGATCCACCTTGCCTGCAATGCCAACGCCACCTTGCCGGATTTCTTCGCCGGCCACAACTACTCGCCACGCGAAGCCGTCGCGACCCTGGCCAATGCCATGGACGTGGGTGCCCCCAGCAACTTCGAACGCCTGCGCTGGACATTCCCGCAAGCGGATGTTTTGCGCGAGCAATTGCAGGCGCAGAGCGTGGACGATCGAACCATTTCCGACACCATTGCCCTGCACGCACGCGAGCATGGCGAGGTGTTCTGTCCGCATACGGCAACCGCCATGCATGTGCTGGATCAGTTGCGTGCTTCCGGTGACAACGCGCCGTGGGCGGTGGTGGCTACTGCGCATCCGGCGAAGTTCGAAAGCGTGGTCGAGCCGTTGATCGGTAAATCGATGGACGTACCGCCGGCGTTGGCGGCGATGTTGCAGCGGCCGGCTACGGCGGAGCCGATGGTGGCGGAGGATGGCGCGTTGCGGGAATGGTTGCTGGAAAGGGCCGCGCTGGCATCTTGATGCTTATAAGCCGCACGCCACCTCATCGTCATTCTGGCGAAAGCGGAATCCGATCAAGAATGACTTGCGCAGCATACGACATAGAAGATTTTGTGTGCTGCGCACTATGTTTTCAAACTGGATTCCGGCCTTCGCCGAAATGACGGTGAGGAGAGGCTAAGCCCTGCGCGAGATGGGAACAGGACGCTCATCCCCCAGCACCGCCCCATTCGTCTCGATCACCTTCGCGTAAAACTTCGCCGAAGCCTTCGGCGTGCGCTTCTGCGTGGCATAGTCCACGTGATACAAGCCGAAGCGCTTGGCGAAGCCCAACGACCACTCAAGGTTGTCCAGCAGCGACCACGCGTAATAGCCCTTGAGATTCACACCCGCCTCGATGCAGTCATGCAGCGCACGCAGATGCTTGCGCAGATACGCGACGCGAAGCGGATCTTCCACTACATCGCTTTCCGCCACCGGTGGATCATAAAAAGCGGCGCCGTTCTCGGTGATGTATAGCGGCAGATCGCCATAGCGCTGCTTGAACCACATCAGCGTATCGACCAGACCCTGCTCGTAGACTTCCCAATCGGTTTCGGTATGCGTGACGTTCGCCTGGCGCACGCGCGACGCACGGCAGGGATAAGCGTCCTCGTCATGCTTCACCACCGAACGGGTGTAGTAGTTGATGCCGACGAAATCCACCGGCTGCCGGGTGAGCTGAAAATCCTCGGCGGGAAAATCGGGCCATGCGTCGCCGAAAATCACCTTCAATTCCGGCGGGTAGGAACCCAGCAAGGCGGGGTCCGCGAACTGCTCATTCATGTACGCGTGGGCGCGTCCTGCGGCGGCGATATCGTCGGCGCTTTGCGACGCCGGATATTTCGGTTCGATATTGAACACCACGCCGATCTCATGACGTCCCTCCGCCCGATACGCCTGGATCGCCGCGCCGCTGGCGCGCATCAGGTTGTGCGCCACGATCGGCGCCTCGTATTTGCTGCGATGCCCCGGCGCCAGCGCGCCATGCAGGTAACCACCGTCGGTCACCACCCATGGCTCGTTGATGGTGGACCAGCGCTTCACCCGGCCATCCAGCGCCTTGAACACCACTTGGGCATAGTCGGTAAACCAGTGCGCGATGTCGCGGTTCAACCAGCCGCCACGGTCATCGAGCGCGGCCGGCAGATCCCAATGGAACAGCGTGGCGTTGGGCTCGATGCCGTTCGCCAGCAGCTCGTCGACCAGGCGCGCGTAGAAATCCAGGCCCTTCTGGTTCACGCGGCCGGTGCCTTCGGGCAATACGCGCGACCAGGCGATGCTGAAACGGTAGCTGTGCAAACCCAGTGCCCGCATCAGTTGCACGTCATCCTTGTAGCGCCGGTAATGATCGCAGGCGATGTCGCCATGATCGCCATTGGCCATCATGCCGGGCGTGTGCGCGAAGCGCTGCCAGATGCTTGGGCCGGCGCCATCGGCCAAGGGCGAACCCTCGATCTGGTAGGCCGAAGTGGCCGCGCCCCACACGAAACCGGCCGGGAAGCGATAGCTGCGCGTCATGATGCGAAACTCTCCATGCCGCAGTGCGGCTTGATGTAATCGGTTACACGGCGAGAATAACCCATTGCTACAGAAGGCACTGCAATTCGATGGCGACTGTCAGTCTTGAGCAGGTACGCAAGGTTTATCCGAACGGCCACGTCGGCGTCGAAGATGCCAGCTTCGCCATCGAAGATGGCGAATTGCTGGTGCTGGTGGGGCCTTCCGGCTGCGGCAAGACCACCTTGCTCAGGATGATCGCCGGGCTGGAATCGATCTCCTCCGGCACGCTGCGCATCGATGGACGCGTGGTCAACGACGTGGCGCCCAAGGATCGCGACATCGCGATGGTGTTCCAGAACTACGCGCTCTATCCGCACATGACCGTGGCGCAGAATCTTGGCTTTGGACTGCATTTGCGCGGCAAGCCCAAGGACGAGATTGCGCACCGAGTGCGTGAAGCAGCGCGCTTGCTGCAACTTGAGCATCGTCTGGATGCCAGACCGGCCGCGCTGTCCGGCGGCCAGCGGCAGCGTGTGGCGCTGGGCCGTGCACTGGTGCGCGAACCAAAGGTGTTTCTGCTTGACGAGCCGCTGTCCAATCTCGACGCCAAACTTCGCCTGACCATGCGCGTGGAACTCGCGCGACTGCACCGGCAGCTCGGCACTACCACGATCTACGTCACGCACGATCAAGTGGAAGCGATGACGTTGGGCGAGCGCATCGTGGTGCTCGATGGCGGCAGGATTCAGCAGATCGATACGCCGATGAACTTGTACCAGCGGCCGGCCAATCTGTTTGTGGCGGGTTTTCTTGGATCGCCGGCCATGAACATGCTGCGCGGAACACTGCATCGCCAGAATGGTTGGCAGTTGGTCCTTCCGCATATCGCGTTGCCGCTCGGCGCGCTGCCTGCACAGGGCGCGGCACTGGAAGCTTGGAGCGGGCGCGAGATCGTGCTGGGTGTGCGGCCGGAAGATCTGCGGCCGGCTGCGTCGCAAGACGCCGTACTGGAAGCGACGGTGGAAGTGATCGAGCCTGTTGGCAATGAAGTGTTCCTCAATCTTCGCTTCGGCGAGCAGCGCATCGTATCGCGCGTACCGCCACAGCAGATGCCGACGCCTGGCGGTTCGCTGCAGTTGGGCTTCAGCGCGGACCGGTTGCATTTCTTCGATGCGGAAAACGGAACTCGTATTGCATAGGAAGTGAGGCGAAACCGAGCTGCATCGTGAACCCATGCATGGCGATGCTGGGATTCGCTGGCGCTCAGCCCAAGCTGCGGGATGGTTTGCGTTGGCATGCATCAGCCTTTCACGCTGCCTATCAGCAGCCCCTCCAGGTAATACCGCTGCAAAGCCAGGAACAGCGCCAATACCGGCACGATGGTGATCACTGAACCGGCCATCATCAGCTCGGTATCCGTCGCGTGCTCGCGCGACAGCGACGCCAGGCCGAGCGGCAAGGTGTAGTGCTCCTGGCCGGTCAGCACGATCAACGGCCACATGAAGTCATTCCAGGCGGTAAGAAACGTATAGATCGCCAGCGTCACCATGATCGGCTTGAGCAATGGCAGAACGATGCGCACGAAGATGTGCAGTTCGCCGGCGCCGTCGATACGCGCCGCTTCCAGTAGCTCATCGGGAATGCCGCGCGCGTACTGACGCACCAGGAAGATGCCGAAGGCGCTGGCCATCGCCGGTACGATCACGCCGCTGTAATTGTTCACCAACCCAACGGGCTTGAGCATCAGGAACAACGGCAGCATCGCCACCTGTGCGGGAATGGCCAGCATGCCGACCACGGCCTTGAACAACGCATCGCGCCCAGCAAAGCGCAACTTGGCGAAGGCATAACCGGCCATCAGGTTCAACGCGAGCGACAGCGCGGTGATGGCGATGGATACCAGCAAACTGTTCAATAGATAAAGGCCCATGCCCGCGCGCAGGAACAGTTCCTGGTAGTTGTGCAGCGTCGCATGCGCAGGCAGTAGCGGCGGCGGTAGTGCGCTCGCGTCACCGGGCTGCATCAATGACGCGGACAACATCCACAGCAGGGGAAACAGGGCCACGAGCGTGCCGCCCACCAGCATGCCGTTGATCAGTGCCTTGGCGATGCGCGGGTTCATGCCCTCACCTCGCTGCGCTCCACGCGCAACATGCACGCGGTGACGACGAACATGATCAGGAACAACAGGAATGCGATGGCCGAGGCAGAGCCAAGATTCCACCATTTGAAGCCTTCGTTGTACATCAGGTACAGCACGCTGACCGTACTTTGCAGCGGGCCGCCTTCGGTGATGACGTAGGGTTCGGCAAACAGCTGGAAATAACCGGAAACGGTGAGAATGCCCACCATCAACAGGGTCGGCGCGAGCATTGGCACGGTGATGTGGCGGAACTGCCGCCACGCCGATGCACCATCGATACGCGCCGCTTCGTAAAGCTCGACCGGAATGGCCTGCAAGCCTGCCAACAGAATGATCATGTTGTAGCCGAAATTTTTCCACGCGGCGAATAGAATGATCGTAGGCATCGCCCAATGCGGATCGCCCAGCCAATCGATGGGATGGATGCCGATCCAGCCCAATGCGACATTTGCCAATCCGTACTTGGTATTGAACAAGTAACGCCACACCACCGCCACCGCCACCACCGTCGTGACCACCGGCGCGAACAGTGCCGTGCGGAAGAATGCCTTGCAGCGCGCGAGCGGTGAGTGCAGCAACAAGGCGGCGCACAGTGACATCAGCATCGACAGCGGCACGCCCACGGCAACGAAGTACACGGTATGTCCGAGCGCTGCCCAGAACAGCGGCCGATGCAGCAGCGCCCAATAGTTGGCGAGCGCGACGAACCGCAGGTTGTGGATATCGGCCAGCGCGTACAGATCGTAATCGGTCAGGCTCAACACGAGCGCACCAATCACCGGCAACAAAAAGAACACGCCCAGCACGATGGCGGCCGGCGCCAGGAACATCCATGCGGCGCGCTGCGTGTTCATGGCGGCGCGCTCGTCGTCGGTCGAGCGTGATCGAGCATCCAGCGTCGCTTTTCCAGGATGCGGTCGGCGCGCCGGTCGATTTCGGCCGCGGCCTGGTCGATGGTGAGATCGCCCGCGACAGCCTGTGCGGCGACGAGCTGCATCTCGTTGACGATCTGCTCCCACTCCGGCACCGGCGGCGTGGGTTTCACCCGTTCCAATTGCTCGCGGAAGGCTTGCGCCTTGGCATCGCGAAGCAGGCTCCCCTGGCTCCATGAACTGCGCCGCGGCGGCATATCGCCCAGCAGGTCGTAGAAACGGCCCTGCACGTCGGGCCGCGAAAGATATTCGATCAACGTCCAGGCTGCGTCCTTGTGCGTGGATGTGCGAAAGATCACCAGGCTGGAGCCGCCAGCTAGCGCTGCGCCTTCGCCATCCGTTCCCGGCAACGGCGCGGTGGCCCAGGTGCCCTCGGCCGAGGCCGGCAAGCGCTTGCGAAATTCACTGATGTTCCATGGACCCGAGAAGTAAAACGCATAGACGCCGCGACCGAATTCCACCCACGGGTTGCCCGCCTCGACGTTGGTGATCGGTGGCGCCTGATGCAGGCGGAACGTATCGACGTAGAACCTCAGCGCGCGTTTGAAGCCCGTGCTTTCAAAATTTCCGTAACGACCGCCATCGCGCAGCAGCGGATCGGGTTGCTGCAAGGCCAGCGAAGTCAGTTGATCGTATTCGTTGGTGGGCAACAGGATGCCGTATTGGCCACGGGCAGGATGGCTCAATGCAGCGAGCATGCGTCGCCATTCGTTCCAATCGCGCGGCGGCGCATCGAACCCGGCCGCCTTCAGCATATCGCTGCGGTAGAACAGAAGCCGCGTGTCGATGTACCAAGGCACGCCATAGAGTGCGCCGTCATATACGTTGGTGGCCCAGATGCTGGGAAAGTAATCGCCCGGCTGGATGCTCTTGGTGTTGGCGACGCGCGCTTGCAGCGGTTCCAGCGCACCGAGTGCGACAAATTCCGGCAACCAGGTGTTGCCGAGCTGGGTCATGTCGGGTGTGGAATCACCCGCGAAGGCGGTGAGCAATTTCTGGTGTGCTGCCGACAATGGCAGTTGCTGCAGCACGACGTGGATGTTTGGGTTTTCGCGCTCGAATTCCGGCAGCAGTTGGGTGATGGCTTCGCCTTCGCGACCGATGGTCCAGAAGGTGAGCGTGTTGGGACCGGAATGCTGTGTGCATGCAACCAGACATGCATAGATAAGTACCGCGACAACGATTCGCCAGCATGCAAGCGACATTCCCCTGTTTTTTTCATGGCGGGAAATCTCCTCAAGCTCGTCATTCCTGCGAAAGCAGGAATCCATTGGCTCTAATGCAAAAGCCAAGATGGAGTCTCGCTTTCGAGGGAATGACGGCGAAGAGGAACGAATCTTCATGGGGAAATGTAGAGATCTGTACCTCTGGAGAAGAGGAATGAAGCGCGATAGGGACTATTTAACCGCCTGATCCAGCCAACCTCCCGTGAAACCCGCCCGCTGCAGTCCCTTGCGGATATACGGATTTCGGCGCATCACCTTCCACACGAAATCACTGCGCCAGTTTTCGATCATCATCACGATCGGCCCCTGATCGATGCCGATCTGCAAGGTATCGAACCAACCCTTGCCGCGCACCACCCGTCCCTCCTTGGGCGGCGTGTCCGTATCGAAGCTGGGATTGAAGGCGTCGACAAAACCGTAAGTGCCGTAGACGGCATCGCCATAGCGTTCCTTCATGACCTGCAGCGCCGGCACCACGATCTCCGGCGCGAAAGCGATGGAGCCGCCCGCAGCGGTCGGCGCGATCGTGCCGTCGTCGGAAACATAGTCCAGGCCGGCGCCGCGGGCGGTGTAGCCGTCGAACGTGTGTTGCTTGCCATCCGGCAATTTCAAGGTGACGTCACCGGGGCCGTTGCATGCGGTAAGCCCCCACACGTTCGCGTCGTAACCTTTCCAGTGACCGGGATTGGCGATCGCATAGGCGCGTTGCGCGTACACGGCACGGCGGCCGTTTTCGACATAATCGAGCCCGTGCTCACGGCTCCATGCATCACGAATGCCTCGGAAATCCACCCACGCTTCGCTGTATTGATGGCCGAACAGCGGCGCGAAGTTGAGAAAAGTCTGCCCTTGGAAATGGCCCCATTGCGCGGGATAGGTGCCTGTCCATGCCGGCCACGCCTTGTCGGATACCGGATGCGTGGGCGAGCCCAAGGCGAGGATATAGACCAGCATGCCTTCGTCGTAGCCTTTCCAATCCGCATCGATGAACTTGCCACCCGGCGTCCAGCCCATGCTGATCAGGGGGGTGCGCGGCTGCATCCAGGTCCAGTCGACGCGTTTGTAGATCACATCCGCCAGCGCGCGGATTTCCTTTTCCTTCGGCGTATCGCGGTCGTAATAGCTCTGTGCGAACAACACGCCACCCAGCAATAGCGTGGTGTCGGCGCTCGACAATTCTGTCCAGCGCGCAAAGCGTTTACCGGTCTTCATATCGAGAAAGTGATAGAAGAAGCCGTGATACCCGGACGCATCGTCCTCGCTGTCGTTTTGCGGCGCGTTGGCGAAGAAACGCAGCGTGGTCAGTGTGCGTTCCACCGCCTGGTCGCGCGTGATATAGCCGCGTTCGATCCCGATGCCGTAGGCTGTAAGGCCGAAACCCACCGATGCGATGCTGGAGAAGGAAGGGCCCGGATAGTGATCGGGGATCAAGCCATTGACCGGGTTGGCGCTGTCCCAGAACCACTGGAACGTGCGGTGTTCCAGATCCTCCACCATCACCTGCTGCGGCTTGGAGAAGCTTTCGAAATGGCGCGCAGCCTCTCGCGCATCGGCAAGCTGTGCCACGCCGATACCGGCTACAAGGACGACAAGCAGCGCTTTCAACGCGGCAGCGCGGGCAAATCGTGAGGTCATGGGTGCGGACTTTACAAGGAATAAAAAGCTGGCGAATCCCGGCACGTCGAGGGGTGAGCGCGCCGGAATGCGCCAGCACCCCCCTTCCCTGGGGAGCAAGGTTTAGAACTTCACGCCCAGCGTCAGCTTCACTTCGCGTGGCGTGCCCAGGATATTGCCGGTGGGGTTGTAGATGACCGGCCTGCTGTTGAACACGCCATTGGCACCGTAGTTGGTGCTGTAATCGCTGTAGTTGTTCCAGTTGAACGCGTTGAGCAGATCGAAGCGCACGTAGCCGCTCAGGTTCTGATAGATATTGAAATTCTTGGTGATCTGAAAGTCGATCGAGCGATAGCCGAAGATCGGGCCGCTCAGGAAACGTGACCCCGGTGGCGTGAATGAAACCGGCACGCAACCACTAGGCGTATTGGCGTTGATGCAGGCCAACCCCAAAGAAGGGATAGGTGTAGCCAGGGTCAGCTTGTAACCAAACAACAGACCCCACGGTAGATCGTTCGAACCGGACACCACCAGGCGATGCTTGGCAACTGCAGAGGTCAAATACGGATAATCCTGGATAGTTTCTGCGTCGAACGCGTATTGGTCGTCGACTTCCTGGTTATCGTTGTTTTGCTTGGCTTTGGTGTAGGTGTAGGCGATATTGATGCCCCAGTGCGATTCCGCCGTATACGGCTTCTGCGCTGAAATCAGCACCTGCTGCGTCTTCTGGGTCAGCCCGTTGTTGGCAATGATCAGGCTGCCGAAGCCGGGAATACTCTGTCCCCACGGCTGGCTGCCGCCTTGCCAGAACGAACCGTCCGGATAACGATTGCCGAGCGTGAACACCACCCCTTCGAAGCGATTGATCTGCGCCCAGGTGACGTCGGTGATCCAGTCGCCAACCTGGTTGCGCATGCCGATGCTGACCTGATCGGAATACGGCGTCTTCAGATGGTTGTTCATCAAATCCACTTCGCGCCCAGCGGTGGTGCCGGTCAGCAGGCCTTGCAGAACGCCGATGCCACTGAGGTACGCCGGATTCCACGCAATACAGTTGGGGCTTGGCGCGCAGGAGTGGTACTGGTTCGGGAACGTGATCGTCGCCTCGGACAACGCCAACTTGGTTTGCTCCAGCTGCAGGATCTCGTAGATGGTGCGGTCGTAAGAACGCCCGACGCCGCCATGGATCACGTGCTGCTGATCACCGTTGATGTCATAGGAGAAACCGAAGCGCGGCTGGAATTCGTTCTTTTGCGCATGGCGATTGTGGCCATTGCTGATGTAGTCGTTGACGTTGACGCCACCCAGCGCCAGCGATTGCGCATACGTCACACCCGGCGCGGCGTTCGGGTTTTGCGCGTTGAGCGCACTCACCACTGATTGTGGCGTTACGAAATTGAGATAAGAGGGCGTTTCTTCGTAATCCCAGCGGACACCCAGATTCAAGGTGAGATGCTGGTCCACCGTCCAGTCATCCTGGATATACGCACCGAATTGCTTGTCATTGGTTTTAACGACGGGGCTGGTACCCGGCAACGCGATCGGGAACAGTACTTGATACGGCGTCGAAAGCGTTCCCGTCGGTGTCACGTCGTAGGAAAACTGTGGATTGAACTCGCCAGCATCCTGTGCCGTAAGTTGAATCAGCTTGTATTTGGCGCCCATCTTGATGACGTGGTCGCCGTGCCATTCCAGATCGTTGAACGTGAGGTCGTCCTGGATCGCCGGGCCCTTCTGGCCTTTGTTCTGCGTGCCGCGCGGATCCGCCGCGCCGGTCGTCAGGATGGCCAGATTCTGATCATCGTATGCCGTATACGTGGCACCGTTGCCGATGTTGATGGCGCTCGGCTTGAAGAAGGCGTTCTCATAAGTGAATTGCAGGCGGTTGAACCAGGCATCCGCGCTGTGATCCCAGCGGATATCGAAGCGGCGGTCATAGTTGATCTGATTGAGTGCGGAGGATGCCGCCACGCCGGTACCCGTGCCGGTGATCGCCGTTTCATGACGGTATTTGCCGCTCACTTCGATGCGATCGCGATTGGTCGGCTCGTAATCGAACTTGAGGAAATACAGGTTTTCCTTGAACGGCAGGCTGGAGGGTCCAAGCTGCGCGGATGCACTCGCTGGCAATTGCGAAATCAGTTGCTGCGAAGCCGCGCCTGGCGCCACGGCAATTGGCGTGTCGTACTCCTTGCCTTCATAGGCAACGAAGAAATGCGCCTTGTCCTGAATGAGCGGACCGCCAAACGAGAAGCCATATTCCTTGTCGTGCGATGGCTGCTTCTTGTCGGCGGCAATTTCCGATGGCGTCATCGCGCGCATGCGCGTATCGGTCCAGTTGCCGAACACTTCGCCATGGAATTCGTTGGTACCGGACTTGGTTTCCGCGATCACCGCCGCGCTGGAAATCTGGTCGTATTCGGCCTTGTAGTTGGAAGTGACAACTTTGTACTCACCGATCGCCAACTGTGGAAACGGATTGCCCTGGGTATTGTTCTGCCCGGTGATGCCGCCATTCTCCACGTAGTTCTTCTGGCCGACACCATCGATGTACACGTTGATGGCATCTGGCGCCTGACCACCGGATTGCAGGCTGGTGTTACCGTTCTGCTGCACGGTGAACACCATGCCAGGCACTGTGTCGGCGAATTCGAGGAAGTTGCGCGTGATCTGCGGCACCGTCGCGATGTCACGCTGCGACACGGTGGTGCCGACTTCGGAAGTGGTCATCTCCTGCAAGGTCGTGGCGCTGACCGTGACGGGGCCAAGATTTTGCGCATTTACAGCGGGCGCGGCCGCCGGCGCAACGAGATTGAGCGTGGAAGTGGACGCTACCGTCAACGTAACCGTGTGCTGGGTGCCAGGGCCCGCATCGACTTGATAGGTGCCGGGCGGAAGGCTCACCAGCGCGTAGCTGCCGTCCTTGCCGGAAGTGGTGGTGCGCGTGTAACCGGTGGCGACGTTGCGGGCGGTCACCGTGGCATTGGGCGCAGCCGTGCCACGTACGTTTGCATCGGAACTCTGCGCGAAGGAGATCGTCGGCAAGGCTAGGGTGGCGGTGATCGATGCGGCGATCCATCGCGCCAGCACGAGCTTCCGGACATTGGATACAGCTTTCATTGCTTCTCCCCTCCCCGACCTGTTGCGGGTGTCGTTATGTGCGTAATGGTCGCGGTGACCTGCGCGGCTTGGTCGGCGCGACGGTCACGCCGCGTTTGCCGCCGCAGGAATCGCGGATGACGATGTCGCATCCCAGCGTTTCGACCGATGCCGGCGTGCTGCCGGCCGGATTCAGCAGAGCTGCAAGGCGTTCCAGCGCGATGCGGCCCAGATCGGCGATACGCACCTGCACCGTGCTCAGCGGCGGCGTGACGTAGCGCGCAATCAAGATGTCGTCGAAGCCGGCCAGCGCGATGTCGCCAGGAACATCGATGCCGGCTTCCTTGAAGGCAAACAGGCAGCCGATCGCCATCATGTCGTTGGCGGCGAACACGGCTTGCGGGCGTGGCTTTTTGGCCAATAGCTCGCGCCCGGCGCGGTAACCCGATTCCTCGGTGAAATCGCCATCGACGATGCTGAGCGGCATGCCCGGCGCATGCTTGGTCATGGCGGCGCGGTAACCCTTTTCGCGCTGCTGCGCATCGAAATTGGTTTTCGGGCCACTGATGAAAGCGACCTGCTGATGTCCCGCTTCGATCAGGTGCCGCACCATGGCGATGGCGCCGGCGCGGTTGTCGATGTTCAACACCGGATAACGCGTGCTTTTGACCGGACTGTCCAGCAGCACGGCCGGCAATTTCTCGGGAAGGTTTGCTTCCAGGAAAGCCGCGTCGACGTATTCGGAAAGGATCAGCATGCCGTCCACGCGTCCACGCATGGCGCGCACCGCCGCGGCGGCGTCCGCAACGCCGTCGTGTGAGCTGGACACCAGCAAATGCAATCCGCGTGCACGTGCGGCGAGGTCGATGCCGCGAATCAGTTCCGAGAAGAATTCGCCATACAGATCCGGCAGCACCGCGCCGATGGTGTGCGTGCGGCCGGTGATCAGGCTGCGTGCGGCGTTGTCCGGAATGTAATTGAGGCGCGAGGCCACTTCACGCACGATCTTCTGCGTCTCGGGCGTGACGCCGCCCAGACCATTGAGCACACGCGATACCGAAGCGACCGAGACATTTGCCTCGCGCGCAACATCCTTGATGGTTGCGTTTTTGGTCGTCATCGAAAGCGTCCTCTTATTGGATGAATGTCCCTACATCCTAAAGGGCCGGCGCAAACGTAAACGTTTTCATGGCGGCTTGTAAAGGCGTTGTTGTAAACGTTTACGTTGCGGCGCAAAAACTGGAAGACGCGGTCAACTCACACAAATGCGAGTGCTTCCGCGCACATCGCTTTTATTTGGGCGAACGAACTCGCGCGGCGATGCAGCATCGAACGGCAAAAGTGCCGCTTTCGATCTGCGCGTTCGCGTGAAGAATGCGTGGCGTAGCGGTGTGGCCTGCGCGAAGGCGCGTAACGCGCGTTGAGGCCGGGTGCAATCCAGGCGTCACCAAGCGCGCATGCATCGCAAGGCTGGATTGCATTCCGGCCAACAAAAGGATTGGAAACGCAACACGCCATGCAAGGTCATGCATGGCGTGTTTGGCAGATGGCGCGCTCAACCGCCCTTGGCGGGATAGGTCTGGAAGCCGCCACTCTGCTGCGCCGGCGGCGGCACCGGTTGCGCATTGGGGTTCTGGGCGGGCGGCGGCGTAGACGAGCCCGGCTGATGGCTGCCGCATACATAAGCTTCCCAGGCTTGCGAGCCATCTACCGGATCGCCCAGCGGCTTGATGGTGTCCGCATGCATGCCATACGCGCTGTTGCGCGCCTGTACCTGCAGCTCATCGCGCACCTTGATGTCGTTGCGGTCGATCGGTCCAACCCGGCTCATCACCGATACGGTGATCTTGCCCAGGTCGCGGCAACCGGTGACCTCGCCGCTCCACACGGTGCGAACACTGTTCGAGCCGGGATCGGGATTGATGCCCCAGGTGCAGCCGCCGAGCAACACGACAGGTGCGAGCAGCAGCAGAGTCTTGCGCATATGTAGCTCCATCAAAGCGAGAAAGGTCAAAGCAACCGCCTGGCATCGTAGCGCGCCGCTGTGCTCCATCGCAGAACGCCTGCTTAGCGATGGGTACGCGGACACTGTCCGATGCGGCGTGTCCGGTGTCCGCGGACAATCCGCCGCACCTGACCACACCGAGATAAATCCTTTTACATCAATGCATTCCATCCGCAAACAGGGCTGGCACGGGGATTGCACATTCAAGGGCAAGGGCCTCAAGCCCCTTTTATCGAAACGGAGATACGGACATGAAATTCGAAACAGTGATTCTGCGTGGTTTGTTCGTGGCATGCATGCTGGTGTGCGGACTGATCCTGGCGGCCATGGTCACCAGCAAGCCGGCGCCGATGCATCTGGCCTTCACCAGCTCGATCGCCGCCCTGCTGACTTCGGCACCCTCCTCCTGCGTGGTGCCTTTCGTCGACGATATGATCTGCGTGCGCGCAGCGGGCTGAGCCTTCCCCGACGACATTTGGAGATATGCCATGAAATTCGAAACACTCTTCCTTCGCGGCCTGTTCGGCGCTTGCGTGCTGGCATGCGGACTCACGCTGCTGGCGATGGTGATGGCCAAACCCGCTTCGCCCGTGCCGGTCGCAGGACACGCTGTCGCCGCAATCGTGTCGAGCGCGGCGGGACATTCGGGAAGCGCCAGTTGATTCCAGCACAATCCCGCCTGTCCATCCGATAATGGCGGCATGCTGCATGTCATTCTCTTCCGTCCCGAAATCCCGCCCAATACCGGCAACGTGATCCGCCTGTGCGCCAATACCGGCGCCACGCTGCATCTGATCCGCCCGCTGGGCTTCGAACTCGACGATGCACGGCTGCGACGCGCCGGCCTGGATTACCACGAATACGCCCGCGTCAGCGTGCATGACGATCTGGATGCATGTTTCGCGACGCTCGATCATCCGCGTGTCTTCGCGTTTTCTACACGCGGCCGTAGCTGGCACGTGGAAGCGCAATTCAAACATGGCGATGCATTGCTGTTCGGCTGCGAAACCGCCGGCCTGCCCGATGACGTGCTGTCCGCCTTGCCCGTCGAGCAACGACTGCGGTTGCCGATGCGCGCCGATAGCCGCAGCTTGAATCTTTCCAACAGCGTGGCGGTGGCGGTGTACGAGGCATGGCGGCAGCTTGGCTTTCCGGATGCAGTCCGTCCTTGAAGAGAGCTGATCACGGCAAGCGCGGCGTGCGGCCGGCTACAATCGCGGCATGACTGCCCCCGCTGCCCCCGATCTGCTTCCCCGGCCTTTGCGCAAACTGGCCGGCCGCGCGCTGGAAAGTGCGCTCAATCACGCGCTCTCGCTCGACCCGGAAAGCCAGGCCAAGCTCGGCACACTCGACGGACGCAGCGTGCAATTGCATTTGCAGGGCGTGGATATGGCCCTGGCGATCACCGTCGAAGGCCAGCGTTTGAAGGTCGGGCCTGCGCCGGAACGCAGCGACCTGCGCGTGGCGGCGACGCCCGGCAGCCTGCTTGCCATGTTGTTTCGCCGCCAGGACGAAAGCCTTGCACCGGGCAAAGTGGACATTGCGGGCGATGCGGAATTGGCGCGGCGCCTGGAAAAACTGGCCAGCGGTTTCGCGCCGGATTTCGAGGAAGCGTTTGCCCGCAACTTCGGCGACGTGATCGGCGTGCCCCTGGCCAAAGCGGTACGCGAAGGCCTGGCGCACGCGCGTGAAACGGCTTCGCATCTCAGCCAGGACGGCGCGGCCTGGTTGCGCGATGAAACTGGCATCGCCGTGGCGCCGGGCGAAGTGGAACGCTTTCTGGACGATGTCGATGCTTTGCGCGAACGCAGCGAGCGACTGGAAGCACGGCTTGCACGGCTCGAACGCCTGCCACGAGGAGCGCGCTCGTGACGTCGTGGAAGGTGGTCCCCGGCTTGCTGCGCGTCGCCATCGTGCTGTTGCGTTACCGGCTCGATGAGCTGGTGGACGCCGCCCATCTGTTCCGCCCGCTGAAGTTCGTGCGTCCTTTGCTGGGACGGCCGGTGGTGGATGTGCGCCCGCTGTCGCGCGGCGCACGCATTCGGCTGGCGTTGACCGAACTCGGGCCGATCTTCGTCAAGGCCGGACAGATCCTGTCGACGCGGCGCGACCTGGTGCCGGCCGATATCGCCGACGAGCTGGCGTTGCTGCAGGATCAAGTGCCGCCGTTCCCGGGCGATCAAGCGCGCGCCATCATCGAGCGCGAATTGAAGCGGCCGATCAGCACGCTTTACGCCAGTTTCGATCCGGTGCCGCTTGCCTCCGCGTCGATCTCGCAGGTGCATGCCGCCACGCTGCACGACGGCCGCACGGTGGTGGTGAAAGTGCTGCGCCCGCGCATCAACGAGCGCATTGCGCGCGACGTGAGCCTGCTGCATTCGCTCGGCGAAATGGCACAACGCTGGCATCCGAACGCGGACAAGATCCGACCGCTCGACGCTGTGGCCGAAGTCGAGAAGATGCTGGAAAACGAGCTGGACCTGCAACGCGAAGGCGCCAACGCGAGCCTGCTGCGCCGCAATTTCATCAGCGGTGTCGATTTGTACGTGCCAGAAGTGCATTGGGAATTGACCACCGCCAACGTGCTGACCCTGGAGCGCGTCACGGGCGTTTCCTGCGATGACATCGTCGCCATCGACGCGGCCGGCATCGATCGCAAGCAACTCGCCGCCAAGGGTGTGCGCCTGTTCTACGAGCAGGTGTTTCGCGACAATTTTTTCCACGCCGACGCGCACCCGGGCAACATCTGGGTAGACCCGACGCGTGCGAACGAACCACGCTTCATCGCGCTGGATTTCGGCATCATGGGCTCGCTGCCCGAGGCCGACCAATATTGGCTGGCGCAGAATTTCATCGCCTTGTTCGAGCGTGACTATGCACGCATCGCCAAGCTGCACGTGGATGCAGGCTGGATGCCGGCCAGCGTGCGGCTGGACGAACTGGAAGCTGCCGTGCGCACGGTGTGCGAGCCGTATTTCACCCGTCCGCTGTCGCAGATCTCGCTGGCCGAGCTGGTGGTGAAACTATTCCAGACCGCGCGCCGCTTCGAGCTCACGCTGCAACCGCAGCTGATCCTGCTGCAAAAGACGCTGCTCAATATCGAAGGCGTGGGCCGGCTGCTCGACCCGGACATCGACATCTGGGCCGTCGCCCATCCGGTGCTCAAGCGCATTCTGCGCGAACGTTACAGTCCCCTGCGCACCATGCGCGAAATTCGCAAGCGTGTACCCGAGTGGTTCCACAACGCGCCGCAATTGCCGGAACTGGTGCGCGATGCGCTGCGCCAACTGGCCATGGGCGAGCAGCGCCTGCTGGCCGATGCCGATGAGCTCAGCCATCAGCGCCAGCTTGTGCGCAAGCTGATGCATGCCATGGGCAGCGGCCTGCTGGGCGCCACGCTGATCATCTGCGCCACGGTGATGTGGACGTTCGGCCAGCAACACAGTCCGTGGCTACCGCTGGGCGCAGGCGTGCTCGGGTTGCTTTCGTTCGTGCATGGGTGGGTGCGGCGGTAGCTAGCGTTTCATTCATGCTCGACATTCTCTATCAGGACGACGCCCTCATCGCGGTCAACAAGCCCGCCGGCCTTGCCGTGCATCGATCAAAAATGGTGGGCAACGCCGATACGTTCCTGATCGACATGCTGCGCGAACAAGTCGGCGGCACGTTGTATTTGGCGCATCGCCTGGACCGCGCCACCAGCGGCGTACTGCTGATCGCTCGCTCGACCGAAATCGCCGCCGCACTTGGCGAGCAGTTCATGGGCCGAGAGGTGCACAAGCAATACCTCACGGTGGTGCGTGGCTGGCCGGAGCCGGACGCGGGCGTGGTCGATTACCCGTTACCGGGTTCGCGCGAGACCGGCCCTCGCCGCGACGCGCGCACCGCCTATCGCCGGTTGGACACGGTGGAAGTGCCGATCGCGCTGGGCCGCTATCCGCAGCAGCGGTATGCGCTGGTGCTGACCGAACCGCACACCGGCCGCTTCCGGCAGATCCGCAAGCATATGGCGCATCTGCATCATCCTGTGATCGGCGATTGCCAACATGGCCGCAGCGATCACAATCGTCTCTACAAGCAGTATTTCGGCTGCTATCGCATGCTGCTGCATGCGTGGCGCCTACGCTTGCGGCATCCGGTCGACGGCCGGCCAATGATGCTCGAGGCGCCGCTCGATGCAGCGTTCCAGGCGTTGCTGGAACGCTTCCGGTGGTCGTTGCCGGACGATGAAACGATAAGCGTCATGCCGACCAGCTAAACTTAGGGCCATGTTGCCCGTAAGCCGATCCATCAACCTGCCGGAATCCGAGCTGGTCGTGCGTTTCCTGCGCGCCGACGGTCCCGGCGGCCAACACGTCAACCGCACCGAAAGCGCGGTGGAATTGCGTTTCGACGCAGCGCATTCGCCTTCCCTGCCGGAGGACGTGCGAGCGCGCCTGCTCGCGCGCCGCGATCGGCGTATGACCGATGAAGGCGTGCTGGTGATCCAGGCACGCTGCTTCCGCGATCAAAGCCGCAACCGGGAAGATGCCCGCGAACGCCTGGTGGAAATTCTGCGCAGCGCGCTGGTCGCGCCGAAGAAGCGCATTGCCACCAAGCCTTCCCGCGCTTCGCAACAACGCCGACTGGAAGGCAAGCAGCAGCGGGGCAAGCTCAAGCAAAACCGTTCGCGTTCCTGGAGCCACGAGTGAGCGATGCTTTCCTGCCACCGGTGCCGCCGCAAGCCCCGCGCATCGATAGCCGTTTCTGGCCCTGGCTGATGCGCGGCTTGCTGCGGCTTTCCGGGTGGCGCCTGCTGGGGAAGCTTCCCGACCAGCCCAAGGTGATTTTGATCGGCGCACCGCATTCTTCTTATTGGGACGGCGTGTGGGGGTTGATGATCAAGATTGCGCTAGGCATCAACATCAACATCATGATCAAGCGCGAAGTGCTGGAGGGGCCGCTCGGCGTCATCCTGCGCCCGATAGGCATGATCCCCATCAACCGCAAGGCGGCCTTGAACGTAGTGGGTCAGATGGTGAAGCGCTTCAACGAACGCGAGCGCATGTGGCTGGGTATTACGCCCGAAGGCACGCGCAAGCACGTTACGCATTGGAAATCCGGCTTTCTTCGCATTGCGCGCGAGGCGAACGTGCCGATCCAGCCGGTCTTCATCGACTACCCGAGCAAGAGTTTCACACTCGGGCCGTTGATTTATGCCACGGATGATTCCGACGCGGACATGGCGGCGATACGGGCACTGTTTCGTCCCTATCGCGGCAAGCACCGCAACACCGAAGCGCCATAAACAAGGCAGAACACGTGGACACGTTCGGCATTCAACACTACGAAGCGTTCCTGCTGGCCAGCATTGCGCTCAACCTTACACCCGGGCTGGACACGTTCTACATCCTCACGCGCAGCGGGCGCGACGGGCATGCGGTGGGCATGGCGGCGGCGCTTGGCATCAACGCCGGTTGCATCGTGCACACGCTCGCGGCAGTGCTGGGCATTTCGGCCATCCTGATGACTTCGGCGCTGGCCTTCAGCGTGTTGAAGTACCTGGGGGCGGCCTATCTTGCATGGATCGGCCTGCGCATGGTGTTCTCGCGCGCCGCGGTGCGGCAACCAACCGAAACGCGTGGAAAAGGGCTCGCCGCGGCTTTCCAGCAAGGCATGTTGACCAACGTGCTCAATCCCAAGGTCGCGTTGTTCTTTCTCGCCTTTCTGCCGCAATTCGTGTCCATGCATGCGGCGCATCCGCAGCTTGGATTGGTACTGCTGGGCTTGAGCTTTATCGGCACCGGGCTGACATGGTCGACCGTGCTGGCGTTGATGGGTGGACGCATCCATCGACTGCTGACCGCTCGCCCGCAGCTTGGGCAATGGATGGATCGACTGTGCGGCATGGTACTGGTGGCGTTTGGCGTGAAGCTGGCGCTGCAGCAGCGCAGCTGAAGCCGCAAGTGCATCGCCAGCATTAAGCGCAAACGACCTGCAGGTATGTGCGCCCGGCCTATCGGCAATCGTCCTTTCTCTCGTTGTCGGACAAGCCGATGATGAGCCAGCGGCCATCGATCCTGCCGAGCGTGAAGACGTCCGTGCCGCAATGATCCACGCGACCGTCTCGCGAAAATTTGTAAGGCGCCCAGACCACGGCCAGATCGTTGTCGATATGCACCTGCGGATCATGGATACGCTCGGCCAGGCTGCCGCCCCGGTGCGTAGCGATGGCATCCGCCAGGCTGTCGATGCTTAGCCGATGCAATGCGCCCTGATGCATGCTGGTGATTTCGATGTTCGGCGCCACCACGGCAAGCATTCCGCCCTTGTCCTGCCGCCCGAACGCATCAAAGAAATGATGGATCGGTTCCATCACCTGGGCTTCCTGATCCGCGGCATAGCAGGAACTCGCCAGGCACATCATCGCGGCGGCGAGTAAAAGTCGACGAAGCTTCATGGTGAGTGTCCCTGGTTGGTGGACGATCGTGCGGTCGGCGCGAGGTTATCGCGGCGCCCGGCAAGGTCCACGTGCCAGAGGTCCAGGTCGGGCAGGTGAGTCGGGGATGTAACTCCCCAACCACCGCCTTGCTATTTGGCTTCTTCCAGACCGGTCGGCCCGCCCACCGCCTGCTGGTAGTTACGCTGCAAATATTCCTGGGAGACCGTCGCGATACGTACCAGCATGCCTTTATCGCTACCTCCGAAGGTGTAGGCCCCACCCATCGCAGCTGCACGCTGGTAGAACTCGGGGTTGGCGACAATTTTTCCGGTGGCGGCATCGACCAGCCGCAGGTTCATCACCACTGCCGAACTTCCCGCAAACGCACCGCCCCAAAAGCGAGCGCCACCACTGACGAATTTCAATTGCGTAACCACGGGTTCAATCTGCAACGTACGCCCGGCAGCTCCTTGCGACTCCCACCCGGAGATGACCGGGAGCAATTTTTCCCGCAAATTGCCTTCGATTTTCTGCAGCGCATCGGAATCGCCCTTCGCATCCGCGGAGGCTTCCAAGGGCATCAGCTTAAAGTGTTGGAAACTGGCCAGCGGCTCAGTCGGCGGCGGATTCTGGGTGACAGTGGGCTTGATGTGCGTGACGCATGCGCCGAGCGCCAACGTCATGCACACGAGCAGTAAAGACCGTTTCATAGCACCTCCATGTCTTTCGGATTTGGATAGGACGCGCGGCCTTCTGAGTACATACCCAGGCGGCGGAGGCAGAGCATATCAGCGCTCCGAATGCCCCGGTTCGTCGTAGTCGCGGTGCGTCAGCAAACCCGGCCGGATCAGGTCGATGAACGCCTGTGCCTCCTTGCTCAGGAACTTCCCCTTGCGCATCACCACGCCATAACTGCGCTGCGGAAAGTACTGGCGCATGTTGCGCACGGCCAGACGCTGGCGGTCCGCCTCGGTGATGCAAATGCCGGTGACGATGGATATGCCAAGACCCATCGCCACGTATTCCTTGATCACGTCCCAGCCGCCGACTTCGATGGCGACGTGGTAGGACACTTGCCGTTGCTGGAACACCAGATCCACCAGCCGGTACGTGGACAGGCGCTGCGGTGGCAGGATCAGGCCGTAGGGCGATAGATCTTCCAGCAGCACGCTTTCCTTGCTTGCCAGCGGATGGTCCGGCGGCGTAATCAGCATCGGATCGTAGTGATAGACGGGCGCCCAGGCGATGTCGTTGGGTACGTCGAGCATGGAGCCCACCGCGAAGTCCGCCTCGTCCGCACGCAACAGAGACAGGCCGTCCTTGCCGGTGACATTGGCTAGTTGCAATTGCACATCCGGGAAACGATCGCGGTATTGGCGCACCAGCTCGGGCAACAAATACTGGATGGTGGAGGTGCCCGCCGCCACGGTGAGCTTGCCCGCCTGCATGCCTTTGACCTTGGCCTGGAACTGACGGTCGAGGTTTTCCCATCCCTCCACCAACGGGCGCGCCAGCTCGTACAGTGCTTCGCCGGCATCGGTGAGATTGATACGCCGCCGGCTGCGGTGCAGCAGCTCGGCCCCCAACTCGCGCTCCAGTGCCTGCAACTGCAAGCTGACGGACGGCTGCGACAGATAAAGCGCTTCCGCCGCACGGCTGAGCGTGCCCAGTTTGACCGTGGTGACGAAGGCGCGCATCTGCTTGAGACGGCTGCCTTTGTAGTAATAGCGACCGGCATCGGGCGTGGACGGCGCAGCGCGCTTGCGCGTTGCGCGCTTCGGGGCCGTCGGCGGCGGCTTTTTTGTCATGTTCCGGCCTCCAGGCGAGCCCTTGGATGGCAGCAATTTCAGTATGTTATCGTATATATTGATTTTTTTAATATCAAAAATTGAAACATTTGCTTTGTCAAACATAGCCTGGCTGGCCTAGCTTTTCCACTGGACCCCAACTTCTTGGTGGAGCAAAGCCATGGCAGTACCCAGCGAAAAACTCGTTAGCCAACCCGTCCAGGTTCATGCGAACACCGCCGCCTACGTGGACGTCCTCACCCCGGAAGCCTTGGCGTTTCTTGGCCGCCTGCACCGATTCGCGGAACCGCGGCGCCAGCAATTGCTGGAAGCCCGGCGCGAGCGCCAGGCCCGCTACGACGCGGGCGTGCTGCCTGACTTCCGGCCTGACACCCAGGCGATCCGCGATGGCGACTGGACCGTGGCGCCCATTCCGGCTGCCCTGCAGGATCGCCGCGTGGAAATCACCGGCCCGGTCGAGCGCAAGATGATCATCAACGCGCTCAACTCCGGTGCGAAGGTGTTCATGGCGGATTTCGAGGATTCCTCCGCGCCAAGCTTCGCCAACCAGCTCGATGGCCAGATCAATCTGCGCGACGCGGTGAACGGCCGGCTGGACTATCGCTCGCCCGAGGGCAAGCACTACCGCGTAGGCGCCAATCCGGCGCTGCTGGTGATACGCCCGCGCGGCTGGCATCTGCCGGAACGACACATCACGGTAGACGGCGAAACGATCGCCGGTGCATTGGTCGACTTCGGCCTGTTCGCCTTCCATAACGCCCGCGCGCTGCACGCTCAGCACCGGGGCCCGTACTTCTACCTGCCCAAGCTCGAAGCGATGGAAGAAGCCGCGCTATGGGACGAGGTGATGGCGCTGGCCGAGGATGAACTCGACCTGCCGTACGGCAGCATGAAAGCCACTGTGCTGATCGAAACGCTGCCGGCGGTGTTCCAGATGCACGAGATTCTGCATGCGCTGCGGGAGCGTGCCGTCGGCCTCAACTGCGGACGCTGGGATTACATTTTCTCCTATCTCAAGACCTTCCGCGGCCATCGCGATCGCCTGCTGCCTGATCGCGGCCAGGTCGTGATGACAGTGCCGTTTCTCAAGGCGTATTCGGAGCTGTTGATCCACACCTGCCACCGCCGCGGCGCCTTCGCCATGGGCGGCATGGCGGCGCAGATCCCGATCAAGAACGACGACGCAGCAAACGAGCAGGCCATGGCCAAAGTACGCGCCGACAAGCTGCGCGAAGTGCAAGCCGGCCATGACGGCACATGGGTGGCTCACCCCGCATTGGTGCCAGTGGCGATGGATATTTTCGATCGCCATATGCCAACGCCGAACCAACTGCATGTGAAGCGCGAGGACGTGCACGCCGAGCGGGACACGCTGATCGCGCCATGCAGCGGCACGATCACCCGCGCCGGTTTCGACAACAACGTGGAAGTCGCACTGCGCTACACCGCAGCGTGGCTGGAAGGGCTGGGCTGCGTGCCGATCCATAACCTGATGGAAGATGCGGCGACCGCGGAAATCGCGCGCGCGCAGTTATGGCAGTGGCTGCACCATGGCGACCTGGTGTTTCCCGATCACGCGCCGATCGATTTTGCACTGTTCGATCACGCGCTCGCCACGCATGCACATCGCTTGCAGGAAAGCACCATGCCCGGTGCGCGCCATGCCGCCAATGCTGCGCAACTGCTATCGGCATTGACGCACGCCGACGAACTCGGCGACTTCCTCACGCTTCCCGCTTACGAACAGCTCGCCTGAGCGCGCGTCGTCCAACCATTACGGAGTCATGTCATGAAAACGCATTTGCCGACTGCCGAACAGATCGCACTGGATTGGAAAAACAATCCACGCTGGACCGGTGTCCAGCGCAGCTACACCGCCGAAGATGTCGTGCGCTTGCGCGGCACGATAAGCATCGAGCATTCGCTTGCACGGCGCGGCGCAGAACGCTTGTGGAAGTCGCTGCACAGGGAGCCGTTCGTCAACGCGCTCGGCGCACTGACCGGCAACCAGGCGATGCAACAGGTGAAAGCCGGATTGCAGGCGATCTATCTGAGTGGCTGGCAAGTAGCCGCCGATGCCAATGTGGCTGGCGAGATGTACCCGGATCAATCGCTGTATCCGGCCAACTCGGTGCCGCTGGTGGTGAGGCGCATCAACAATACCTTGCTGCGCGCCGATCAACTGCATCACGCGGAAGGCAAGGACGATATCGACTGGCTGGTGCCGATCGTCGCCGACGCGGAGGCGGGTTTCGGCGGCGTGCTCAATGCGTTCGAGCTGATGAAGGCCATGATCGAAGCAGGCGCCGCGGGCGTGCATTTCGAGGATCAGCTTGCTTCGGTGAAGAAGTGCGGCCACATGGGCGGCAAAGTGTTGGTGCCGACTCGCGAAGCGATCGAGAAGTTGAACGCCGCACGCCTTGCAGCCGATGTCGCTGGCGTGCCGACCATTCTGGTTGCTCGCACGGATGCGGACGCGGCTGATCTGCTTACATCCGACATCGACGAGAACGATAGATCGTTCACCACCGGTGAGCGCACGGTCGAAGGTTTCTTCCGCGTGCGTCCCGGCATCGAGCAAGCCATCAGCCGTGGCCTGGCGTATGCGCCGTATGCCGATCTTGTGTGGTGTGAAACCAGCAAACCGAACCTGGAGCAGGCTCGCCAGTTCGCCGAAGCGATCCATGCCAAATTCCCGGGCAAGCTGCTGGCCTACAACTGCTCGCCCAGCTTCAACTGGAAACGCAACCTGGACGATGCCACCATCGCAAAATTTCAGCGCGAACTCGGCGCGATGGGCTACAAGTTCCAGTTCATCACGCTTGCCGGTTTCCATAGCCTGAATTACGGCATGTTCGAATTGGCGCACGGCTATGCACGCCGGCAAATGAGTGCGTTCGTGGAATTGCAGGAAAAGGAGTTTGCTGCGTCGGAACTAGGGTTTACGGCTGTAAAACATCAGCGCGAGGTAGGCACGGGTTATTTCGATGCTGTGACGCAGGCGATTCAGCAAGGCAAGTCGTCGACCACCGCACTGAAGGGCTCGACCGAGGAAGCGCAATTCCATCGAGCGTCTGCGGCGTAACTTTGTGGACCGTTGCTCCCTTCTCTACAGCAGTAGAGAAGGGAGCAAGATGGAATGGTTAATCGGACACCAAAGACAACCGGCGATATTGCAGCGCCTCAGCGAGATGCTGCCGATCCAGCGCCGCCGCGCCGTTGTCCAGATCGGCAATCGTACGCGCCACCCGCAAGGTTCGATGGTAAGCACGCGCGGAGAGACCCAATCGCTCCAGCGCGGTATCGAACCATTTGCGCTCCGCCGGCCCCAATGCGCAATCGCGCTCCAGTTCGCGGTTACTGATTTCCGCATTCGGCCGGCCGGCACGCGCGAGCGCATGCTGGCGCGATCGCATGACGCGCTTGCGCACCGTGGCGGAATCCTCGGCATGGAAACTACTTCGCTGGGCGCTCAATTCGCTCAAGGGCACGGCGGGTACTTCCACGCACAAATCGATACGGTCGAGCAGTGGACCGGAAATGCGCGAGCGATAGCGCTGCACCTGATCGGGCGTGCAGCGGCAACGCTGGCGTGTATCGCCTGCATAGCCGCAAGGGCATGGGTTCATCGCTGCCACGAGCTGGAACTGCGCAGGGAACCGAAGCTGGCGGGCGGCGCGGGAAATCAGGATGTTTCCCGATTCCAGCGGCTCGCGTAGCACTTCCAGCACGTGGCGGCTGAATTCCGGCAGCTCATCCAGGAACAGCACGCCGTTGTGCGCGAGCGAGATTTCCCCAGGCCGCGGCAGCGAACCACCGCCAACCAGCGCAACCGCCGAGGCCGTGTGGTGCGGCGCGCGAAAGGGACGGCGGCGCCAGTGCACGGGATCCACAGACTGGCCCGCCACCGACAGCACCGCGCAGGTTTCCAACGCCTCCGATTCGCTCATCGGCGGCAGGATGCCGGGCAGGCGTTCCGCCAGCATGGTCTTGCCAGTGCCCGGCGGGCCCATCAGCAGCAAATGGTGCCCGCCGACGGCGGCGATCTCCAGCGCACGCCGCGCCTGCAGTTGACCACGTACGTCGATCAAGTCCGGACCTGCATCGTTGTCGGGCGTCAGGGTCAGGGCGGAGATGGGCTGCAAAAGCTCCTGGGCGCCGCGCAGCCACCCGCATACATCTGCAAGCGTGTCGGCGACGCGAACGTCCACTTCGGAGATCAGGGCGGCCTCGTCGGCATTTGCACGCGGAACCACCACCCGGCGACCGCGTGCTCGCGCACGCAACAAAGCCGGCAGCACGCCGGAAACCGGGCGCAGTTGGCCGGAGAGCGCCAGCTCCCCCAAAAATTCGCAATCGTCGAGCTTCTCTCGCGGAACCTGGTTGCCGGCGGCGAGAATGCCGAGCGCAATGGCCAGGTCGAAGCGGCCGCCGTCCTTCGGCAGCTCCGCCGGGGCGAGGTTCACCGTGACTTTGCGGTTGGGGTATTCGAACGCGGCGCTCAGAATAGCCACGCGCACGCGGTCGCGCGCTTCGCGTACTGCGGCTTCGGGCAGGCCGACAATATGGGTGCTGGGCAATCCGCCGGACAGGTGTACTTCCACCATCACCTGCGGTGCAGCGACCCCCTCCTGAGCCCGGCTGAGCGTGACGGCCAGACTCATGAGATGCAGCAAGGGGGCATGCGGATGGAGTCGCTGGTTGGTCGAGCCATCGAGCGACTCCGTGGGATCTCGGCGGAATAAAAACGGCCGCCCCCGATTCCTTGGGGTGATGGTGACGAATCGGGGACGGCTACCGGAACTGACTTAAGTCCCTGGAGGCGACAAGGCGGCTTCCAGCTCCGCCACGCGCTTTTCGAGCTCCTCGACCCTGGCGCGAGTGCGCGCCAATACTTGGGTCTGGACGTCGAATTCCTCTCGGGTAACCAGCTCGAGACGGCGCAGTCCCTGCGCCAGGATATCGTGAAAATTGGCGCGCAGATCCTTGTGCGCGTCTACCATCCCTGGCGGAACCAACGAGACAAGTCGTAGGGCAATCTGATCGATATCCTGCCTGCCCATCATGGTAGGCACCTCGAACTCGTCGGGAGAAAGTCTATGAATAAAGGGGAAAGCAGCGCCATCGGTGAGCTCCGTCAAAACATGTAGGCATTTTCCTACAAAGGCAGGACAGACTGCCTTCCGGGCGCCAGAATGGCTATGCTCCGCACCGCGCGACCGGGCCTGTCGTCCCCGCCGAGGAAAATGTCATGAAATTGGTTGTGGCTGTCATCAAGCCGTTCAAGCTGGACGATGTCCGCGAGACGCTCGCCGAGGCAGGCGTACAAGGGATTACCGTCACCGAGGTCAAGGGCTTCGGCCGACAGAAAGGCCATACGGAACTGTACCGCGGGGCCGAATACGTGGTCGATTTCCTGCCCAAGATCAAGGTGGAAGTGGCCGTGGATGACGACCAGGTCGATCGGGTGGTCGAGGCGATCAGCCAGTCGGCCCGTACCGGCAAGATCGGCGATGGCAAGATTTTTGTGAGTAACCTGGAACAGGTGATCCGCATCCGCACTGGCGAGCTCGACCACGACGCCCTGTAATCAGGCCTGGTCTGCAACCGCCGGTCGGCCGCGCACGATGCGCTGATGGTGGATCAGCAGGCCGGCGAAGTAGCAGATGTAATACCCCACGAGCAGCCCGAACATGGCCAACGTCAGCGGACTCTGGCCGATATCGGGGCCGTGGATCGGCGGCGTGGCGCCGGTCGGATCCTGCAGTTGCGGCGAGAGCATGGCGAAGCGCCACACCAATCGCACCAGTAGCAGGACGGTGATGAGAGACCCGATGTAGGGGTTGGGCACATAGCAATCGCCCTTCACCGGATCAAGCTCGAAGCGGGTGAACCGAAGTCCGAGCAGGCCCAGCGCTACCCCGGCGATTGCGCCGCCGGCCAGCCCTTCCAGCAGACGTACATCGTGCATGGCGAAGCTGGCGATGAGGCTGCCGATCACCGCAAAGATGACGATGCGCACTGTCATTCGCGTGCGCCGGATCGGCTGTACACCGAACTGGGTACGAACACGCCGCCATACGGCGAAGATGATTACCGGAATCATCGCCAGCGGCAGGGTAAAGTGAGGAGCCATGCAATCTGCCCGCAGAGAAAGTCCAGAGCAGATTAACAGCGCTTTTCATGACAGGCGATGGATACCTGTCATGCGGGCCTGCTTACTTGGCTTTGCCCTGGTTGGCCACGGCCGCCATCTTGGCCGCGATCGCATCCGCGTCGCCCAGGTAGTAATGACGTAGCGGCTTGAGCTGCTCATCGAATTCGTACACCAGCGGCACGCCATTGGGTATGTTCAATTCGACGATGTCGTCGTCGGAGATGTTGTCGAGGTACTTCACCAGCGCGCGGATCGAATTGCCGTGCGCAACCAGCAATACCCGCTGGCCGCTGCGGATGGCCGGAGCCAGCACTTCATCCCAGTACGGCAGCACGCGGGCCACGGTGTCCTTCAGGCATTCGGTGTCCGGGATCAACTTGGGATCGAGTCGCGCGTAGCGCGGATCCTTGAGCGATGGGTTTTCCGCGCGTGGCAGTGGCGGCGGCGGGATGTCATAGCTGCGGCGCCAGATCTTCACCTGGTCCTCGCCGTACTTGGCCGCGGTCTCGGCCTTGTTCAGGCCGGTGAGCCCGCCGTAGTGGCGCTCGTTGAGGCGCCAGTCGGTGAGCACTGGGATCCACATCAGGTCCATCGCATCCTGCACGTGCCAAAGCGTGCGAACCGCGCGCTTGAGCACCGAAGTATGCGCCACGTCGAAGTGATAGCCCGCCTGCACCAGCAGCTCGCCCGACTCGCGCGCCTCGGCGGCGCCTTGCTCGGTGATGTCGACGTCGGCCCAGCCGCTGAAGCGGTTTTCGAGATTCCATTGGGATTGGCCGTGGCGGATCAGGACGAGCTTGTGCATAGATTCGATCGAAAGAAGCGAGGCAAGTGGGGAATGGTGAAGGCGCCGCTCAGCCACGTCAATTCCCGCCCGTGTCGGAAGTCACGCTAAACCAGCCGACGATCGCGCGCATCCTATGCAAGACCCATCCCACAGGAGTTTTCGCTATGCGTCCCGTTTCGCACATGCTCGCCTTAGCACTGCTGCTGCCCCTGGCGGCGATGGCCCAGGACATCAGCAAGGTCAACGGCTCTGTTTCCGTCGATGCCGGACAACACGCGGGCGCGGTGCATAGCGTCAATGGCTCGGTAAACATCGGTGATGGCGCAACGGTGCAGGACGCCAGCACCGTCAACGGCTCGGTGCATCTGGGCGCCAAGGCGCAAGCGACCAGCCTGCATACGGTCAATGGCGCGCAGACGCTTGGCGAGAATGCCCAGGTGCATGGCGAGGTCACCAGCACGAACGGAAGTATCTCGCTGGATCCCGGCGCGGAGGTCACCGGCAATGTGGCCAACGTCAATGGCGCGATCAGGCTGGATCACGCCCATGTGGGCGGCGGCATCGAAACCACCAGTGGCGACATCAACGTTGGCGAAAACTCCCATGTCGATGGCGGCCTGGTCGTGAACGAACAGCACGGCTGGGGATTTTCCAGCCGGCCGCCGCACGTGGTGATCGGTCCGCACGCGGTCGTGCGCGGCACGCTGGATTTTCGTCGTGAGGTGATCCTGCAAGTCAGCGACAGCGCGCAGATCGGCGCTGTAAAAGGCGCCACGCCGATGCGCTTCAGCGGCTCGCAACCACTGGAATGATCACACCCATTCGCGCGGCTTGAGATAGTCGGCAAGCCGCGCTTCGGCGGAGCCCTCTTCCGGCTGATAGGCGTATTCAAAGCGCACGCGTGGCGGCAGGCTCATCAGGATCGATTCGGTGCGGCCGCCGGATTGCAAGCCGAACAAGGTACCGCGGTCGTAGACGAGATTGAACTCCACGTAGCGCCCACGACGATACAGCTGGAATTCGCGCTCGCGCTCGGTGTACGGCAGGTCTTTGCGGCGCTCGAGTATCGGCAGGTACGCATCGAGAAAACCCTGTCCCACCGCTTGCGTAAACGCGAAGCAGCGTTCGAAACCGCCTTCGTTGAGATCGTCGTAGAACAAACCACCGACACCGCGCGTCTCGGCCCGATGCTTCAGATAGAAATACTCGTCGCACCATTTCTTGTAGCGCGGATAGACGTCCGAACCGAACGGCGCGCACAAATCGCGCGCCACCGCGTGCCAATGCCGCACGTCTTCCTCGAACGGATAGAACGGCGTGAGATCGAAACCGCCGCCGAACCACCACACCGGTTCGACGCCTTCCTTGCGCGCTTCGAAATAACGTACGTTCGCATGCGTGGTCGGCACGTATGGATTGCGCGGATGCAATACCAGCGACACACCGGTCGCGACAAACCCGCCGCCCGACAGCTCCGGCCGATGGGCGGTGGCGCTGGGCGGCAACTTGTCTCCATGGACCAGCGAGAAGTTCACTCCGGCCTGTTCGAACACGGCGCCATCACGCAACACGCGCGTGCGACCGCCACCACCGCCCGGGCGCGTCCACGCATCCTCGACAAAACGGGCGCGGCCGTCGGCCTGTTCGACCGCGTGGCAGATGCGATCCTGCAACTCGCGCAAGAAATGTTCGGCTCGTTCGACCTGCTCGCTTTTCATCGGCTCATCCAGCTCGGTGATCATTCGCACAAGCTTAGCAAGGCGGCCTTCACGAGAAGCTGCGACGGATCAAATGAACGCCAGCTACCAAGGCCTGGAACGCTATCTAGGCAAGCCCCTGCCCGCTGGCTAGGCTCGCGGCATGCGTGTGACCACCCTTCCGCTTGCGGTAACGGCGTATACCGCCACCTCCGCACTGGGCCTCGGCCTGGACGCCCAACTCGATGCGCTTCGCCACCAACGCAGTGGGCTGCGCGCCAACGATTTCAGCAGCGCGCCACTGCCATGCTGGATCGGCCGCGTCGAAGGCGTGGAAGATGTCGCCATGCCGGCCGGATATGGCCAATGGAACTGCCGCAACAATCGCCTGGCTTGGCTGGGCCTGCAGCAAGACGGTTTTCTGGCCAAGGTGCGCACCGCCCGCGAACGCTACGGCACGACGCGCATGGCGTTGTTGCTGGGCACGTCCACCGCCAGCATCGCTGCTACCGAAGAAGGCTATCGACGTCTCGATGACGAGCGGCTGCCCGTGGACCTGCACCGCAAAGCGATCCACACGCCGCATTCGCTGACTGCGTTCGTCGCCGCTGCGCTAGCCATCGGCGGCCCTTGTCTCAGCATCTCCACGGCCTGTTCTTCCAGTGCCAAGGTATTTGCCAGCGCCGAGCGGCTCATCCGTCTTGGGCTGGTCGATGCCGCCATCGTGGGCGGCGTGGATTCGCTGTGCGAGAGCACGCTGTTCGGCTTCAATGCGCTTGAGCTCGTATCGCCCGAACCTTGCCGGCCTTTCGATGCGTCGCGGCGCGGCATTTCGATCGGAGAAGCTGCCGGCTTTGCATTGCTCGAACGCATTGAAGTACATCCTTATGCACCGCTACGCCTGCTCGGCTGCGGCGAATCGAGCGACGCGCACCATATGTCCACGCCGGATCCGCAGGGATTGGGTGCGGAACTCGCGCTCCGCGACATGCTCGATCGCGCCGGCCTCGACGTTTCGCAGGTGGATTACATCAACCTGCATGGCACGGCGAGCCAGAAAAACGATGCCATGGAAGCTGGGCTGATCGCACGCCTGTTTCCGACCCGAACACGCGTCAGTTCCACCAAGGCACTGACAGGGCATACTTTGGGTGCCGCGGGCATCCTGGAGGCAGTGATCTCGTTGCTGGCGCTGCGCGAAGGATTCGTGCCGGGCAATGCGGGCGCCGTGCAACCTGATCCGGTATGCACGGCCCATTTCGCATGGCAAAACGAAACGCGACCGATGAACGTGGCGCTCAGTCATTCGTTCGGCTTCGGTGGCAGCAATGCTTGCCTCGCGTTTGCGCGTACGGGTATGAACGCGTGAGTACCATGGATATCCAGGTGGAAGGCATCGGCCTGTGGTCGCCCCAGCTTGCGAATTTCGATGCCCTGCGCCGATGGCTTGCCGGCGACGCGCAACCGGCATCAAGCGCACGGCCTGAAGCATCGGCCCTGTCACCGAACGAGCGTCGGCGCGCACCGGAAAGCGTGCTCGTTGCGATCGAAGCGGCCACGCAAGCCGTTTCCATGAGCGGACGATCCGCCGATAGCCTGGCCTGCGTTTTTGCGTCGGCGTACGGCGACCAGGCCACCACCAACTACATGTGCCGCGCGCTAGCGCACGCGCCCACCGAGCTTTCACCCACACGCTTCCACAATTCCGTGCATAACGCCGCAGCCGGCTACTGGACCATCGCCACCGGCTGCCGTGCGCCTTCGGGCGCAGTGTGTGCAGGCAACGCGAGTTTCGGCGCAGGCCTGCTGGAGGCGGCCGTGCTTGCCTATGCCGATGATCGACCTGTGTTGCTGGTATCCAGCGATACCGCCGGCGTGGGACCGCTCGGGGAATTGATCGGATGTACGCAGGCGTTCGGCTGCGCCCTGGTCATCTCGCCCGGCGCATGCGCCGGCACGCGCTTGCGTCTGGCCACGACGGTTGCTGCACCCCATCATGAGCCGCTGCCGGCGCCATGCATGGCATGGATGCGCGAAAATCCTTCGGCCGCATGCCTTCCACTGTTGGTCATGCTCGCGAAGGGCGAAGGTGCATGCGTGCTGGCAGCTTCAGATCAGCTTGGATTGCATTTGCGAATGGAGGTTACGGTGTGAGCGGCATGTTGCGTTGGTGTGTGTTGATTCCTTGCCTCAACGAGGAAAAAGCCATTGTCTCGGTAGTGAGATCGGCACTGCGGTTGAATGTGCCGGTAATCGTCATCGACGATGGTTCCGACGATCGCACCCCGGAACTCGTCAACACACTGCCCGTGACGCTACTGCGCCACGCGCAGCGCCAAGGAAAAGGCGAAGCCTTGCGCACGGGTTTCCGCGAAGCGCTGCGGCAAGGTTTCGACGCCGTGGTCACGATGGACGGTGATGGCCAGCATTTGGCCGAAGACATTCCGCGTCTTGTCGATGTAGGCAGGCGATTTCCTGATCACATCGTGATCGGCGCACGCCTGCTGCAACGTGATCAGCAACCCAAGGCACGACGCCGTGCCAATGCGTTCGCCGACTGGGGCATTTCATGGGCGTGTGCGCAACCCGTGGCGGACACGCAAAGCGGCCAGCGCTGGTATCCACGTAGCGCGCTCGACCTGGTGGAGCTGGATGCGCAGAACTTCGTGTTCGAGGCGGCCGTGTTGATCGCTGCGTCGCGTGAAAAAGGCCTTGGCATTGTCTCGGTACCGATCGCTTCCCGTTATGAGGGATCGTTCCGCCTGAGCCATTTCAGTCCCGTGCGCGACGTCATACGCATTGCCGCCTATACGATCGGGCGAGTGTTCCACTACGGCAAAGTCTGGGCGAGCTACAACCGCTCGCGCGCTGCGCCATTGATCGTGGACGACACCTATTCGCATCGCGCTGCGTGATGACGCATCCCGTTCTTGCCGAGGGACCGAATCACTGGCTGGCGTACATCACTGCGACGCGGCCAGACGCCAGGGTCCGGCCTTGTTGATTGACCTTGAACAGATACTGCGCGCCGCGACCATCCACAAAAATGCGTTCTGCATGGACGTCCAAATGCCCTTCTGACAGGTCGACGTATTCGACCGCCAGTTGCACATCGCGCAGGCTTACGAGCCTTCCCGCACGGTCACCGGCCTCACCAAGAAGCACCGCGTGCACGGCGAGCGCTTGAGCGCCGTATTCGGCAAGATGCACCGCATGCAATCCAACGCTGCTTCGCAGCGGATGGCTGTCAATGCTGTGGCGTTCGCCGATCGCATGGATGATTGTTTCGTTCCAGTCGACCACCGCATCGATTAGCGCCATGTCGCCGGCGTGGGGAACATGGGCCTCCCAATGTTGCCGAGTGAGCATGCTCATGTCTCGCGGATGGCGCGGGTTTCGCCTATCGCACGCGGCTGCGTGCTCTCCTGCTGCCAGAAATCATAGAAATTGAACCAGTTGTACGGTTCGAGCCGCGCGTAATGTTCCAGGCGTTGCGCGTAACGCCGCAATACGTCGTCAAGCGCCTGCTGGCGCGTGGCGCGCGGAATGTCCACGTGCTCCATGAACAGCTCGAAGCTCAATGCGTAACGACGCCCGCCACGATAGAGACCAAAACACAGGAACACCGGAACGTGCAGCTTGCTCGCCAACAACCACGGCCCAGTAGGGAATGGTGCCGGCTCGCCGAGAAAATCGACCCGGCGCAGTGTTTCATGAGCACGCCCGCGATCGGCCAGCAAAGCCGCCATGCCACCGGCGCGGCACGTTTCCGCAATCGCCAGCGTAGTCGCGGCGCCGCCTTGCGAAACGTCGATGACCGCCTCGCCAACTTCCGGGGCGAGCGCTTCCAGTAGTTCGGTCATGGTGGGTGTTTTCTGCTTGTCCAACAGCACCCGCAATGGCACATCCGGACAACGTGCGGCCAGCGTACGCAACACCTCGAAACTGCCTTGATGCGATCCGATCAGCAGCACACCGCGTCCTTGCGCGACATACCGCTGAAGCTGCTCGATGCCATTCACTTCGATGTCGTAGTCGCCTTCTCCGTGCGCCAGCAAGTAGATGCGATCGAGCTGGGTCACCGCGAAGTAATGAATATGCTTGAACACCTGCCACAGCTTTGCGCGACGACCGAACACGCGCGTGAGATAGTCGTGCGAAGCACGTCGCTCCGCGCCGCGGCGCAAAAAGTAATAAAGGCTGATCAGATACAGAAAGCGGCGCATGAAACCGTGTCCAAAGCGCAACGATCCGGAAACCAGCACACCCAGCCAGAAACGACTACCGCCTTCGCGCTGGTTCTGCCAATGGCCGCTCACGCTTCGCCCTCGATCGCACCACGCGCCAGCACTTTTCCATCGCAACGTATTTCAAAGCGGACTTGTCCGGAGCGACTCGTCAGCTCCAGTTCGGCCACCTCCCGCGGATGCAACGGCGCCAGGAACTTCACTTCGCGCACACGCGCAAGACGTTGATTGCGCCAATCGCGCAGCGCTCGCGCCACGTGCTCCAGCACGAGCACACCCGGCACCAGCGGATGAGCCGGGAAGTGCCCCGGCAGGGACGGATGATCCGGTGAAACGCAAAACACCGTGCGGTAATGGGTATCACTGACAGTGTGCGAATCCACGTGTACGAGGCACCGAAGGGGAACCGTGCTGATGATGCCCTTTTGTGCCGTCAAACGGATTAATGCAGGCTCAAGCTGTACGCTCGCGTTCAATATGTTCGGAGAGCGCGCGCAGGCTGCTGAAGATACGCTGGTTGTCCGGATGATCCGACCGCAGCTGCATTCCATAGCGCTTGGAAACGGCCAGGGCGATCTCCAGGGCATCGATCGAATCCAGCCCCAGCTCGCTGCCGAATAGCGGTGCTTCGGGATCGATTTGGGCGGGTTCGATCGTTTCGAGATTGAGCGCGTCCACGATCAGGGTGGCCAGTTCGTGCTCGGCTGGGGTCTGCGTGGACATGCGTGGGTTCAATGCTCCGGATACACGGCCGGCCCCTCGGGGCCGGGTGGCCGGCCAGTGTAACATAGGGGTCTTTCGTTCCCGGTCGCTGTTTCCGCGCATGGTTCAGGCAAGCGAACACCTGCAGGCGAAACCCGCCCTGCCACGTACCCTCAGCGTGACGTACCGCATGACGTCCCCCACGACGGTGCTGGCCGAAGCGGGCACGCTGGCCGTCTTCGACTTCGGTGCTGGCGCACCCTCCAACGAAGATGCGCGTTGGCTGCGCGTTCCGCTGGAATGCTTCGATGCGCCCGCACCGCTGGAAGCATGGCAAGTCGATGCCGCAGTGACTTACGGTCGCCACGACAACGTGCGCTGGTCGGCGGGCGGCGGCTGGTTGTTTGCGGCGATCGAATGCGACGAGCGTGAAGCTGGCGGCATCGAGGCAGCCGCCCGCCACGCTTACGACACGTTGCGCCGCTTCATGCGCACGCGCGACGAACGCCACGTGTTGCGCATCTGGAATTACATTGCCGACATCAACCTCGGCGACGGCGATGCCGAACGCTACAAGCAGTTTTGCAATGGACGTGCCTCGGGATTGGGGGACTTTTTCGCGGACGGTTTTCCGGCTGCCACAGCGATCGGGCATCACCATCACGAGTCGGTGCTGCAGATCTATCTGCTCGCCTGCGTGGACGAAGGTATTGCCGTAGAAAATCCGCGCCAGACCAGCGCATGGCGTTATCCGCGGGAATATGGCCGCACGTCGCCAGGCTTTGCGCGCGGCATGTTGATGCCCGTAGGCGATGCATTGGCAATTTCCGGTACCGCCGCCGTTGTCGGCCATGCGTCTGCACACGAAGGCGACGTGGAAGCGCAACTCAACGAGACTTTGCTCAATCTGGAAGCCTTGCTGGCTACCGCGGACATGCCCGCCGGTTTCGACACGCATTCGCCGCTGAAAGGCTACGTACGCCACGCCACCGATGCAGCGCGCGTGCGTGAGCTATTGCAGCGGCGGCTGCCCGGCGTGCCCGTCTTGCTGATGCATGGCGACGTATGCCGACGCGAGTTGTTGGTTGAACTCGATGGCTGGCGCTTCAGGTAGCCACACGCTCACTTCTTTTTTTCCGGACGCTTCCATCCCGGCAACGTAGTTTGTTTGCCACGCGCCACGGTGAGCTCGCCCGCGGGCGCGTCTTTCGTGATGACCGAGCCGGCGCCGATGGTGGCTTGCGCACCGACCGTCACCGGTGCGACCAGTGCACTGTTGGAGCCGATGAAAGCACCGTCCTCGATGGTGGTGACGAACTTGTTCACGCCATCGTAATTGCAGGTAATCGTGCCCGCACCGACATTGACGTGGCGACCGATCACCGTGTCGCCCAGGTACGTAAGATGGTTCGCTTTGCTGCCTTCGCCAAGGCGCGCCTTCTTGGTTTCGACGAAGTTGCCCACGTGCACGCCCGCCGCAAGTTCGGTACCTGGACGTAGGCGCGCGAAAGGCCCGATCAGGCAGGGGCCGTGCGTCACCACGCCCTCCAGATCGCAATGCGCGTGCACGACGGTACCCGGTGCGAGCCGCACGTCTTTTAGGCGCGAAAAGGGGCCGATGCGTACGTCCTCACCAAGTTGCACGTCTCCTTCCAGGATCACGTCGATGTCGATCTCGACATCACGCGCTGCCTTTACGGTGCCACGTACCTCTACGCGCCGGGGATCGACTACGCGCACGCCTTCGGCCATCAGTGCATGTACAGCGCGCTGGCGATAAGCATCTTCCAGTTCGGTAAGTTGCGTCGGCGTGTTGGCGCCCGCCGCTTCCATCGCATCGTCGCATTCAATGCACTGCGCCGCGCGGCCTTCCGCGGCGGCCTTCTCAAAGATATCGGTGAGGTAGTACTCGCCCTGTGCGTTGCTGCGACCGAGCTGGCCGATCCACTGCCTGAGCAAAGCTGCGTCCCCGGCAACGATGCCAGTGTTGATCAAGTTGATGCTGCGTTGCGCGTCGTCGGCATCCTTTTCCTCGATCACCGCACGCACGAGACCATTGCCATCGCGCAATACGCGGCCATAACCGTGGGGCTGGGTGAGACGGGTCGCGAGCATGCACAGGTTGCCTTCGGCTTGCACCAGGCGTTGCAAGGTTTCCGCGCGTGTCAGCGGCACGTCACCGTAGAGCACCAGTACGCGCGCGTCGTCCGGCACTTTTCGAAGGGCTTCGCCCACGGCATGGCCGGTACCGAGTTGTTCGGCTTGCAACGTCCACTGCAGATCCGACTGGCCTTCAAATGCCGCCAGCACCTGGTCGCCGCAAAAACCGTAGACAACGTGGATGGCTGCCGGTCGCAAGGCACGCGCCGTCGTCAGCACGTGCGCCAGCAATGGGCGCCCCGCAAGCGGCATCAATACCTTGGCCTTTTTGGACTTCATGCGCTTGCCTTCGCCGGCGGCGAGGACGATGACGTGCAAGGGAGGCTGGCTCATAAAGGTGTCGAGTCCCGATGTCGTTCGAGCGCCAAGGATAGCGCTCGCCTGCGCTCACTTTGAGGCGCCCGGCTGTCAAAGCGGTGTGCAAACAAAAACGCCGGCACGAAGCCGGCGTTTTTCCTGGTTCAAGGCGCACTCAGTGCTTGAGGTTCTTGCGCAGGCGTTCCAGCGCCTGCAGCTGGGCCAGCGCCTGGGCGAGCTTGGCTTGTGCTTCGGCCACGTCGACGGTACCTGAGCGATTGGCCAGCGCATCCTCGGCCTCCTGCTTGGCGCGCTTGGCGGCGGCTTCATCGAGGTCGGCGGCGCGGGCGGCGGTATCGGCCAGCACGGTGACCACCTGTGGCTGCACTTCGAGAATGCCGCCGGACACGTAGAACTGCTGGCGTTCGCCGCCTTCCAGCACCACGTCGATGTGGCCGGGCTTCAAGCGGGTGATCAGCGGAGCGTGGCGGGGCGTGATGCCCAGCTCGCCCAGCTCGCCGGTGGCGACCACCATCACCGCGTCACCGTGAAAAATCTCGGCTTCGGCGCTGACGATGTCGCAACGAATGGTGCTCATAGAATTCTCGCTTCGCTCGATGGCGTAAATCGTCGTTCGGGAATCGTCAATCGGAAGCGGCGCAGATTGCTTTTGCTATTCCCGCTTGACGACTCCCGGCTTTACTCAGGCTGCCTTCTTGGCGCCCATGTCCTCGGCCTTCTTGATGGCCTCGTCGATGCCGCCGACCATGTAGAACGCCTGCTCGGGGATGTGATCCACTTCGCCTTCGACGATCATCTTGAAGCCGCGGATGGTTTCCTTCAGCGTCACGTACTTGCCAGGGGCGCCGGTGAACACTTCGGCCACGTGGAACGGCTGCGAGAAAAAGCGCTCGCACTTGCGCGCACGGTACACCACCTGCTTGTCTTCCTCGGACAGCTCGTCCATGCCGAGAATGGCGATGATGTCCTTCAGCTCCTTGTAGCGCTGCAGGGTGCCCTGCACCTTGCGAGCCACGTCGTAGTGCTCGGCGCCGACCACGTTCGGGTCGAGCTGGCGGCTAGTGGAGTCCAGCGGGTCCACGGCCGGGTAGATGCCCAGCGAGGCGATCTGGCGGCTCAAGGTAACGGTGGAATCCAAGTGCGCGAAGGTGGTGGCCGGCGACGGGTCGGTCAGGTCGTCCGCGGGCACGTACACGGCCTGGATCGAGGTGATCGAGCCGGTCTTGGTGGAGGTGATGCGTTCCTGCAGCACGCCCATTTCCTCGGCCAGCGTCGGCTGGTAACCCACGGCGGACGGCATACGGCCGAGCAGCGCGGACACTTCGGTACCGGCCAGCGTGTAGCGGTAGATGTTGTCGACGAAGAACAGCACGTCGCGACCCTTGCCGTGTTCGTCCTTCTGGTCGCGGAAGTATTCGGCCATGGTCAGGCCGGTCAGCGCTACGCGCAGACGGTTGCCCGGCGGCTCGTTCATCTGGCCGTACACCATCGCCACTTTCGACTCCGGCAGGTTGTCCAGCTTCACGACGCCGGCGTCCTGCATCTCGTGGTAGAAGTCGTTACCTTCGCGGGTACGCTCGCCTACGCCGGCGAAGACCGACAGACCCGAGTGCTGGGTGGCGATGTTGTTGATCAGCTCGAGCATGTTCACCGTCTTGCCCACGCCGGCGCCGCCGAACAAGCCGACCTTGCCGCCCTTGGCGAACGGGCACACCAGGTCGATCACCTTGATGCCGGTTTCCAGCAGTTCGTTGGCCAGCGCCTGGTCATCATACGACGGCGCTTCGCGGTGGATGACCCAATGGTCATCGGCCTTGATGGGGCCAACTTCGTCGATCGGATTGCCGAGCACGTCCATGATGCGACCAAGGGTGGCCTTGCCGACCGGCACCTTGATGCCTTCGCCGGTGTTGCGGGCGACCAGACCGCGCTTCAGACCGTCGGTGGAACCCAGGGCGATCGTACGCACCACGCCATCGCCCAGCACCTGCTGGACTTCCAGCGTGATTTCGGTGCCGTCGATCTTCAGTGCGTCATACACCTGCGGCACCTGATCGCGCGCGAACTCGACGTCGATGACCGCGCCGATGATCTGTACAACTTTACCCTGGCTCATGGATGTGCTCCGGATGGATCTTTTAAGTGTCTTTGCGGCGCCGCTTCGCGTCGCCATTAATTTTGGGACCAGCAGCGGTTACACCGCTGCCGCTCCTCCTACGATTTCGGAAATTTCCTGCGTGATCGCAGCCTGACGCGCCTTGTTGTAGCTCAGCGTCAGTTCGGCGATGACCTTGCTGGCATTGTCGGATGCTGCCTTCATCGCCACCATGCGCGCGGCGTGTTCGCTGGCGAGGTTTTCCAGCACGCCCTGGTACGCCACCGACTCGACATAGCGACCGAGCACGTGCTCAAGCACCGCGGCTGCGTCAGGTTCGTAGATGTAGTCCCAGTCGTGCGATTGCTCCAGCGCTACGCCGGCAACATGTTGCGCTTCCAGCTCGGCAGCAACCGTCGGCAGCGGCAACAGCGCGTCGACCGTCGGCTTCTGCGTCATGGTGTTGACGAAGTCGTTGTAAGCGAGGAAGACGCGATCCAGCTTGCCTTCCGTATACGCATCCAGCACGACCTTGATCACGCCGATCAGCTGCTCGACCTTGGGACGCTCGCCCAGGTGCGTGGCGCTACCGATCAGGTTGATGCCCTTCAGACGGCGAAAGAACTGCACCGCTTTCTGGCCGATTGCGACCACGTCCACCTGCACGCCCTTGTCCTGCCACTCGCGGATGGCCGGCAGCAGGCGACGGAACAGGTTGGAGTTGAGGCCGCCACACAGGCCGCGGTCGGTGGTGACGACCACATAGGCCACGCGTGCAACGTCCGCGCGTTCGACCAGGAACGGATGCTTGAGCTCCGTGCTGGCCTGCGCCACGTGCGCGATCACCTTGCGCATGGCGCGCGCATAGGGACGCGAGGCCTTCATCAGGTCCTGCGCTTTGCGAATCTTGGAGGCCGAGACCATTTCGAGCGCACGCGTCACTTTGCGCATGTTCTGCGTGCTCTTGATCTTGGTTTTAATTTCGCGTCCGCTTGCCATTTAATTCGCTCGCTGTGCTCGCTCAGGTAAGTCGTGAATCGGAAATCGTCAATCGAGAATCGCAAAAGGCATTGCAGCGCGCTTTAACGATTCCCGTTTTCCGATTGACGATTCGCGGCTCTTAATTACCAGCTACCCGTCTTCTTGAACTCGTCGAGGCCGCTCTTGAACGTGCCTTCAATGTCGTTGTTCCAGTCACCGGTGACCACGATCTTCTTCATCAGCTCGCCATGGTTCTGGTGGAAAAAGGCATGCAAGCCCTTTTCGAACGGCAGCACCTTGTTCACCGGCAGGTCGTCCAGGTAGCCCTTTTCGGCGGCGTACACGGACAGGGCCAGCTCGGCGATGGAAAGCGGCGCGTACTGCTTCTGCTTCATCAGCTCGGTGACGCGCTGACCGCGGTCGAGCTGCGCGCGCGTGGCCGGATCGAGATCCGATGCGAACTGCGCGAACGCCGCCAGCTCGCGATACTGCGCCAGCGCCAGCTTCACACCGCCGGAGAGCTTCTTGACGATCTTGGTCTGCGCAGCACCACCCACGCGCGACACCGAAATACCGGCGTTCACGGCCGGGCGGATGCCGGCGTTGAACAGGTCGGTTTCCAGGAAGATCTGGCCGTCGGTGATCGAGATCACGTTGGTCGGCACGAACGCGGACACGTCGCCGGCCTGCGTTTCGATGATCGGCAGCGCGGTGAGCGAACCGGTCTTGCCCTTCACTTCGCCGTTGGTGAACTTCTCGACGTATTCCTCGGACACGCGCGCCGCGCGCTCGAGCAGACGCGAGTGCAGATAGAACACGTCACCCGGATATGCTTCGCGGCCCGGCGGGCGCTTGAGCAGCAGTGAAATTTGGCGGTACGCCACGGCCTGCTTGGACAGATCGTCATAAACGATCAGCGCATCCTGGCCGCGGTCGCGGAAGTATTCACCCATCGCGCAGCCGGAGTACGGGGCGATGTACTGCAGCGCAGCCGACTCGGACGCCGAGGCGACGACGACGATGGTGTTGGCGAGTGCGCCGTTCTCTTCCAGCTTGCGCACCACGTTGGCGATCGACGAGCGCTTCTGGCCGATGGCGACGTAGATACATTTGATGCCGGAATCGCGCTGGTTGATGATCGCGTCGATGGCCAGCGCGGTCTTGCCGGTCTGGCGGTCGCCGATGACCAGCTCGCGCTGGCCGCGGCCGATCGGAATCATCGAGTCGACCGACTTGTAGCCAGTCTGCACCGGCTGATCCACCGACTTACGCCACACCACGCCCGGCGCGACCTTCTCGATCGGCGAGCTGAGCTTGGCGTTGAGCGGACCCTTGCCATCAATGGGATTGCCGAGCGCATCGACCACGCGACCGAGCATTTCCGGACCGACCGGCACTTCGAGAATGCGACCGGTGGTCTTGGCGATGTCACCTTCGCGCAGGTGCTGGTATTCGCCCAGCACCACGGCGCCGACGGAGTCGCGCTCCAGGTTCAGCGCCAGCGCAAACGCGTTGCCCGGCAGTTCGATCATTTCACCCTGCATCACGTCGGCCAGGCCGTGGATGCGCACGATGCCGTCGGACACGCTGATGATCGTGCCCTCGTTGCGGGCTTCCGCGCCGAGCTTGAACTGCTCGATGCGGTTCTTGATCAGTTCGCTGATCTCGGACGGATTGAGAGTGGTGCTGGACATGGTCAAAGATCCTAAAGGTAATAACGAGACGCTTTTTTGAAGAGTCCGCCATGGCTGGCGGGTTTCGCTCTTCGCGAAAGGACTTCGCGTAAAACTAAGAACTAAGCGCGCTGGCAAGACGCTGCAGGCGGCCGCGGGCGGAGCCGTCGATCACCTCGCTGCCGGTATCGATCACCACGCCGGCCAGCAGCGAAGGATCGACCTGGGTTTCCAGTTCGATCTCGCGCTTGAAGCGGCGCTTGAGCGATGCCTTGAGCTGTTCGGTCTGCGCAGCATCCAGGGCCATGGCGCTGGTGACTTTCACCAGCAGCTGCGACTCGGACTCGCGCTTGTAGGTTTCGTACAGCGCGGCCACGTCGGGCAGCAGCGATACGCGACGCCGCTCGGCCAGCTCGGTGAGGAACTTGCCGAAAGCACCGTCCGCCTTGCTGGCATCGGGCAGATGCAGCGCCACCAGTTGCTCCGGCTGCACGCGCGGATCGTTGCTGAGCGCGGCGACACGCGGATCGGCCGAAACCTGCGCAGAGAACGCCAACGCCTGCGACCAGTCGGCAAGAGCACCTTCCGCCCGGGCCAACTCGAAAGCGGCGCGGGCGTAGGGGCGGGCTAGAGTGATCGACTGCGCGGCCATCGATCAGATCTCGGCCGCGAGCTGGTCGAGCAGCGTCTTGTGCGTCGCCGCATCGATTTCGCGCTGCACGATCTTCGAGGCGCCCTGCACCGCCAGCGCACCGACGCGCTCGCGCAGTTCTTCGCGTGCACGCTGCGCCATCGAGGCGATCTCGTCCTGTGCCGTCGCCTTCTGCCGATTGATCTCGGCTACCGCGTCGGCACGGGCCTTGTCCAGAATCTGGTTAGCCTGCTGCTGCGCGCGATCGATGATCTCGGCCGCCTGCTGACGCGCTTGCTTGATCTCGGAAGCGACCTTGTTATCGGCCTCCCGCAATTCGGCGTGCGCACGCTCGGCCGCGTTGAGACCTTCGGCGATCTTCAGCTGGCGCTCTTCGATGGCCTTGCTCAGATGCGGCCACACGAAATGCACGCAGAACCAGATCAAGATGGCGAATGAGATCATTTCGCCGATCAGAGTGGCATTGAATTCCATCGCTGCGTTACCTGTACGTACGTAGTGTTGCGGGCTCACGCCCTACGGGACTGTGGCGCTGCGTTAGCAACGCCACGTTCCACGAGGTTTCTTAGTGACCTGCCGCGGCAGTCAGGTTGCCGAGCAGCGGGTTCGCCACGGCGAAATACATGGCCAGCGCCACGCCGATCAGGAACGCCGCGTCGATCAGGCCGGCCAGCAGGAACATGCGGCCCTGCAGCAGCGGCACCAGCTCAGGCTGGCGAGCGGCGGCTTCGAGGAACTTCGAACCCATGATGCCGATGCCGATACAAGCGCCCAGCGCGCCGAAACCGATGATCAGGCCGAGGGCGATGGCGGTGAAGCCCTGCACTTGGGCGATGTGAGCAACTAGTTCCACGATGTTCTCCTCAAGAAAAGAAAAGCAGTTGTTCTGACAAAATTGATTAAATCAGTGGTGATCGTGTGCCATCGAGATGTACACGACAGTGAGCACCATGAAGATGAAGGCCTGGATCGAGATGATCAGGATATGGAAGATGCCCCATACCGCATAGCCGATCACGCCCATGCTGAAAAGCAACCAGCTTCCCGCGCTGAACAGACCTGCGATAAGCAGGAACACCAGCTCGCCCGCGTACATGTTGCCGAACAGTCGCATCGCGAGGCTGACCGGCTTGGAGAGCAGCTCCACCAAATTCAGCGCGAAGTTGAAGGGGAAAAACCACTTACCAAATGGCGCCGTGAACAGTTCGTGCATGTAGCCGCCAAAGCCCTTGGCCTTGAAGCTATAGAAGATCACCAGGATCAGCACCGTGATGGACATCGCGAACGTCATATTGACGTCGGCGGTAGGCACCGGGCGGAAATGGCTGACGCCGAACTTGGCGGTGATCAACGGCAGCAAGTCGACCGGCAGCAAGTCCATGGCATTCATCAAGAACACCCAAACGAACACGGTGAGCGCCAGCGGACCAAGGAACCGGCGATCGCCGTGGAAGACGTCCTTGACCTGACCGTCAACAAATTCAAGCACGATTTCCAGGAAAGCCTGGGCCCTGCTCGGTACCCCGGCGGTTGCCTTGCGAGCCAGCAGCCAGAACGACAGGCAGAACAGCACACCGAGAGCTAGCGAAACCGTGACAGAGTCGATATGCACCGACCAGAACCCGCCCTCACTGACGTGCGGCGGCTTCAGATGCTCCAAATGATGCCGAATGTATTCGGTAAGACCGCCCTGCGGCTCGCTTGCCATCTCTTAACCCTTGAATCTAAATGCCAGCAGATTAACCGCGTACGCGGCCACCAGCCCCGTAATGGCGGCCAGCGGCGGCAATTTCCATTGAAACATGATCGCGATCATCCCCCCGATGATCACCATCCATTTCAGGATCATGCCCGTGAGCAGACGCCCAAGCGCCATACCGGCGCCGCCCACCTGGCTGAACACCCTCGCCGAAAGCAGGGCGGTACCCGCCGCTGCGATCGTCGCCCCAGCCGCTGCCGCTATCGCCTCGCGAAGCCCGAAGGTCGCGAAAACGAGGCCCACAATGAGCGCCGCGAACAGCTGCCATAGCAGCAATCGCAGTGCGAGGTGTCGACCGGAAGCAAGACTGTTGAGCACGTGAGGTTCCCGCGGTGTAGCAAGGCATCAAACCCGCCACGGGTCACGATCCAATCCGAAAAATTATATCAGTGCAGCTTTTGGGCCAGCAAGCTGAGCTTATGCGACACGCCGCCTCGGGGGGCAATGCGGACAAGAAAAAGGGCCGGGCTCGTCGGAGCCCGGCCCAAGGCATATCGCAAGGGGAGTCGCGATATGCGCGAGAGGGGTATTACTTGGCGGCGGCAGCGGCTTTCTTGATGGCGGCAACCGGGGCGGCCACAGCTTCGTTGGCGGCCTTTTGCTGCTCCTGCAGCAGTGCATTGAGGGACTCGGCGGTCTTCTGCGCTACGGCGATCACTTCCTTGGTGACGGAGACCGTGTTCTCAGCCTGCTCGCGGGTAAGCGAAGTGCCCTTTTCCCACAGGCCGCGCAGCGTATCGACATCGCGCACTTCCACCGCCTGGGCGATGAAGTCGGCGGTAACCTGCGCCTGCTTTTCCAGCGCGGCGAGCTGCAGTTCGGCAACCTGCTCCAGACCCTTGATGGTCAGGGCGTGCGCCTTGAAAGCATTGTCGGAAAGTTGCTTGGCGTAAGCGAAGATCTGGGTGTTCAGCTGCTGAGTCATGGCTTAGTCCCTCGCGGGGGATTTAGGAGAGTGGAATAAGCCTATCAGAGCATTTTGTGCAGTGCAATATGTTTTTAGCTAAAAGGCGCCACTGTCACAAAAATTTCAACTAGCGTCAGCAGTTAGTGACGGAATCGTGAATTTTGCGTTGCGTCAAAAGCTGTCTTTGCTGCAGCTGGCGCCCGAGGTGCAGGTCTCATGCACCATCACCTTGTCCAGCCCGGGCAGCGTGGGCTCCAGCCGTTTCCAGATCCAGCGCGCCAGCATTTCGCTGGTGGGATTTTCCAGGCCCTCGATGTCGTTGAGATAGTGATGGTCGAGTTGTTCATACAAAGGAGCGAACGCAGCCTTGACATCGGCGAAATCCATCACCCAGCCGAGCTTTGGATCCGGCTCGCCAAGCACGTGGATTTCGACGCGAAAGGAATGGCCGTGCAGGCGTGCGCATTTGTGCCCTGCGGGCACGTTGGGTAGACGGTGCGCCGCCTCGAGCTGGAAGACTTTGAAGATGTGCATGGCCTTTATTCTACCCGCGCAGCCATCGCACGCCTGACTTTAGATTTCGCCGTTGCGTGCGATCGACCGCCACGCATGCCCCGCATCAAGCAAGCGCTTCTGACTTGCCGGCCCATCGGAACCGGCTGCGTAGAAATCCGGCGTGCCGCTCTGCCAGGCCTCCAGCACCGGCGTCAGCAACCGCCACGCCCATTCCACTTCGTCGAAGCGCAGGAAATGGGTGCGATCGCCATCGATGGCGTCGGTCAGCAGCTGTTCGTAGGCGGAAAACTCACGATCGTCCGCACTCGCATAGGGCGCGGTAAGCACGACCGGCCGGCCGGCCAGATCCAGGCCTGGTCGCTTGGCCGTCACCAGCAGATCCATTTGCTCCGTCGGCCGGATACGGAAAATCATCCAATTGTTGCCCGCATGCACCGCCTTGGGTAGCGCGCCGGGCACTTCGCGGAACTGCACGGCGATTTCCGAATAGTTCGTCGCCAGCCGCTTGCCGCTGCGCAAATAAAATGGCACGCCGCGCCAGCGCCAGTTGTCGATCTCAAGCCGCAACGCAGCGAATGTTTCAGTGCATGAGCCGCGCGCGATGCCTGGTTCACTGCGATAACCCGGCACTTTCTTCCGACCTATCTGACCGGCGCGATATTGTCCACGCACGGCGTGCGCATCCACCGTGGCCGGCGTGATCGGTATCGTGGAACGCAGCACCTCCACCTTATGGTTGCGTAACAGTTCCGCATCCCATTCGGCCAGGGGCGCCATCGCGGTAAGACTGAACAGCTGCATCAAATGGTTCTGCAGCATGTCACGCAGCGCGCCCGCCTTGTCGTAATACGCTGCGCGCTTTTCCACGCCCAGCGTTTCGGCGTAGGTGATCTGCACTTGCGCGATGTGCTGCGCATTCCAGATCGGTTCGATGAACCGGTTGGCGAAGCGGAACACCATCAGATTCTGCGTGGTTTCCTTGCCCAGGAAATGATCGATACGCAGGATCTGTTCTTCTTCCCAATACGCATGCATGGTCTGGCGCAGGGCCTGCGCGGAATCCAGGTCCGTGCCGAACGGTTTTTCCACGATCAAGCGCCGCCAGCCACCGCGCGGCGGCGTGGCAAAACCTGCTTCGCCCAAGGCCTTGGCGGCCACCCCGAACAACGGCGGCGGCAAGGCGAGATAGAACAGCGTGGCCGGGCTGAGCTTATCCTTGAGCGCAGCCAGATCTTCCGGATGCAACTCGCCACCAACGTAATCGAGCTGGCGACGGAAGCGATTCCAATGCGCCGGCGTGTAGTCCGGCGCAAAGGATTGCAGCGCCTTCTGGATATGTCGCTCGAAGTGCTCGCGGCTCCACGGTTCCATCGCGTAACCGACGATGCGCAAATCTCGCGTCAAACCCAGCGTATGCAAGCGATACAGCGCCGGCATCAGCAGGCGCTTGGTGAGATCGCCGCTCGCACCCAGGATCACCAACGTGGTGGCCATACTAGTAGGGCCTGCCCAGGGTTTCGGTAGGGCCCGCGGCGGGGCCGCTTGGCCGACGGGCAGCGCGCTCACTCAGTTGTGTGTCGACATACACGCCTTCGTTCCTCCTTGCCAGACAAGCAAATCGTTTCGACGCAGGCCAAGCCGAGCCGTTGGCAGGATCTAATCCTTGCCCGTTTTCTCTTGATGTCCACCGAACGAGTGACGCATCGCCGACATCACCTTGTTCGCGTACAGATCGTTGCCTTGCGACGTGAAGCGGCCGAACAGCGCCGCAGTGAGCACGGGCACTGGCACACCTTCGTCGATCGCCGCCTGCGCGGTCCAGCGGCCTTCGCCGGAATCGGAAACGCGACCGGCGTAATTCTGCAAGCTCGGATCGCGCGCCATTTCGTTGGCGGTGAGATCGAGCAACCACGAACCGACCACGCTGCCGCGACGCCATAGCTCAACGATGTCGCCGATCGGAAAATCGTATTGATACAGCTCAGGACGTTCCAGCGGCGCCGTCTCGGCATCGGCCGTGCGCTTCTGCTTGCCAGCATTGGCGTTTTTCAGCACGTTGAGGCCTTCGGCATACGCGGCCATCAAGCCGTATTCGATGCCGTTGTGCACCATCTTCACGAAATGTCCCGCGCCATTCGGGCCGCAATAGAGATAACCCTTTTCCGCCGGCAACGGATCGCCGCTGCGGCTTTCGCTGCGCGGCGCGGCGTCGACACCCGGCGCCAGCGCGGCGAACGCAGGCTCCAGCCGCTTATAAGCCAATTCGGGACCGCCGATCATCTGGCAATAGCCGCGCTCGCGACCCCATACGCCACCGCTCACACCGACATCCACATACATCACTTGATGTTTTGCCAATGCTTCGGCACGGCGCAAGTCTTCCACGTAATGCGAATTGCCGCCGTCGACCACCGTGTCGCCCGCCGTCAGCAACGGTACGAGTTGATCGAGTACCACGTCCACCACGGCGGTCGGCAACATCAACCACACGGCGCGCGGGCCATCCAGCTTGGCGACCAGATCCTGGATGGATTCCGCCGCCGTCGCGCCGAAACCGGCCGCTTCGCGACGTGCCTCGACATGCGTGTCGAACACCACGCAATCGATGCCCGCTTCCAGCATGCGGCGCACCATGTTCAAGCCCATGCGGCCCAGGCCGACGAAGCCGAGCTGCAAGGTCTTCTGCTGTGCTTTCCCAGCACTCATGATCGATCCTCCCATGCGCGAAAGCCGCCGGCGAATGCGTTGTGGTTGTCGCCACGCCGCACATCGGCCGGCAGTTCATTGAGATGACGCACGTTGCCGCCGCCGAGCACGACGCAATCGGGCTCCAGCGCGGCACGCAGCTGTTCGATCACGTCGAACACGTGCGCGTGCCATTTCTTCTTGCCAAACTCTTTCAGGCCACGTGCGCCGACGTAGTCCTCGAACGTGCCTTTCTTGTACGGCAGATGCGCCAGCTCCATCGGCTCGACAATGCCATCGACAATGAACGCCGAACCTAGCCCCGTACCCAGGCCCAGAAACAACATGCGTCCGCCTTCATAACTGCCGAGCGCCTGCATCGCCGCATCGTTGATGATTTTCACCGGGCAACCGAGCGCACTGCCGAAATCGAAACCGACCCAGCCTTTGCCGAGGTTGTACGGCTCGCGCGCAATGCGCTCGTGCACCACCGGGCCGGGATAGCCGAGGGTGACCGCATCGTACTTCCACCCGCGCATGGCCGGACGCAATTGCTTGATCATGTCGGCCGGCGTCAGCGTACGGCTGGATTTGATTTCCACTTCGCGCTTGTTGCCACTCAGCATGGCCTTGACGTGACTGCCGCCTACGTCGATGACCAGCACCTTGCGCTTGGCCGCTGCCACTGGAACGGCGACACCTTCATCCGTCTTGCGCCGTGCTTTGCGATACCAGCTGATCGCCGCGTTGGTGGCGCTGTCGTGACGCAGCGGCTTGCGCGGCGATTCGATTTCATCCACCACGCGCAACGCAAGCTGCTTGCCGAGTTCCACGCCCCATTGATCGAAGGGATTGATGTCCCAGATCGCCGCCTGGGTGAACACGATGTGCTCGTACAAGGCGATCAATGCACCCAGCGCATGCGGCGTAAGACGCTCCGCCAACAGCAAGCTGGAAGGACGATTGCCTTCGAACACGCGATGCGGCGCAAGGTTTTCGTCGATGCCTTCGGCACGAACTTGCTCCAGCGTCTTGCCCATCGCCAGCGCTTCGGCCTGCGCGATCATGTTCGCCAGCAACAGGTCGTGATGGCGCCCATATGGATTAAGCGACTGTCCGAAACCGACGAAATCGCAAGGAATCAGTCGCGTGCCCTGATGAATGAGTTGATAGAACGAATGCTGCCCATTCGTACCCGGCTCGCCCCAATACACCGGCCCGGTGGCGTAGTCGACCTGCGCGCCCTCGATGGTGACGTGCTTGCCGTTCGACTCCATCGTGAGCTGCTGCAGATAGGCCGGAAAGCGCTTCAAGTACTGCTCGTAGGGCAGCACCGCCTGCGTTTCGGCACCGAAGAAATCGGTGTACCACACACCCAGGAGGCCCATGATCACCGGCAGATTGCGTTCCAAGGGCGCAGTGCGGAAATGCTCGTCCATCGCGTGAAAACCGGCGAGCATGTCGGCGAACCCGTCCGGGCCGATCGCGATCATAGTGGACAGGCCGATGGCAGAATCCATCGAATAGCGGCCACCCACCCAATCCCAGAAGCCGTACATCTGCTCGGTGGAAATGCCGAACTCTTCCACCGCTTTCTCGTTGGTGGACAGCGCGACGAAGTGCTTGGCCACCGCACTCTTGTCACCGCCCGCCGCCTTCATCAGCCAGTCGCGCGCGCTGTGCGCGTTGGTCATGGTTTCCAGCGTGGTGAACGTCTTGGAGGCGACGATGAACAGCGTTTCGTCCGGGCGCAGATCATGCACGGCTTCGGCGAAATCGGTGTAGTCGACGTTGGAGACGAAACGCAGCGTAAGCTTGCGGTCGCTGTAATGGCGCAGCGCCTCGTACGCCATCACCGGGCCGAGATCGGAACCGCCGATGCCGACGTTGACGATGTTGCGAATCGGCTTGTCGGTGAAGCCGAGCCAACGTCCCTCGCGAATGGCATTGGCGAACTCGCCCATGCGCTTGAGTACCGCATGCACCTCGGGCACCACGTTGGCGCCGTCGACCTTGATGGTTTTACGTGCAGGCGTGCGCAGGGCCACATGCAAGGCGGCGCGCTGTTCGGTGGTGTTGACCTTCTCGCCGGCGAACATGGCATCGCGGCGCGCTTCCATTCCGCACTCGCGTGCAAGCGCGAACAAATGCTGCAGGGTTTGATCGTTGATGCGATGGCGGGCGTAATCCAGGCGCCAGCCGGCCGCGTCGGCGCGATAGCGCTCGGCGCGACCCGGATCGGCCGCGAACATATCGCGTAGATGTTGCGTTGCCAGTTCTTGATTGTGCGTTTCCAGAGCGCGCCACGCTGCCTTCTCGCGCAACGCACTCATGCAGCCGCCCCCATGCGTTCGCTGACCGTATCGACGAGCTCGCGCCAGGATTTCACGAACGAATCAGCGCCTTCCTTCTGCAATGTCTTCGCCAACGGCTCGACCTGAATGCCGTGCGCTTCGAACTGCGCAAGCGTGCTCGCGACAGTGGGATCGTCCAGCGTCATCAACCGCTCCGCCTTGCCGTGATCGGCAAATGCGAGCAAGGTTTTCTCCGGCATGGTGTTGACGGTGAGTGGCGCGATCAGGTTTTCGATGTACATCACGTCGCTGGCATTCGGATCCTTGGTGCCAGTGCTGGCCCACAACAAACGCTGCACGCGCGCGCCGGCGTTCTGCAGGCGCTGCACGCGCGGCGAATTGATCATCGCGCGATATTTGGCATAGATCTGCGCACACACCGCAAAGCCGAGCTTGTTGTGCAGGTCGGTCGGCACCTTGTCCGCAACCTTCACGTCCCAGCGGCTGATGAATACCGATGCGACCGATGCCACATCCAGATCCAGCCCCGCCGCATGACGGCGCTCCAGGCCACGCAGCCATGCATCGGCGGCAGCCTGATATTGCTCGGCCGAGAACAACAGCGTCACGTTGATCGGCACGCCGCGGAAGATCAGCTCTTCGATCGCAGGCACACCCGCCGGCGTGCCCGGCACCTTGATGAAGAGGTTATGCACCGCCGCCTGCTTGTGCAGCGCCACCGCCTGCTCGATCGTGCTTTGCGTGTCGTCCGCCAGCAGTGGCGACACTTCCAGCGACACCCATCCGTCTACGCCATGCGTGTGCTGGTATACCGGTTCGAAGATCGCTGCCGCGCGGCGCAGATCGTCGATGGCCAGGCCGAAGAAGACGGTTTCCGGATCAGTGTGTCCGGCGCCGCGGATGGAAGCGTCGTAATCCTTGCCGGCCTTGATCGCCTGGGCAAAGATCGTCGGATTTGAGGTAAGACCGGTTACCGCTTTTTGCTCGCGATAACCAAGCAAGGTGCCGTCACCCAGCATGCCGCGGGTGATGTTGTCCAACCACAGACTCTGGCCGAGCCCATGGAGCGTGCGGGTCGGTTGTTCCATTGCAATACTCCTTCATGAAATGAGGCGAATATTCGAACGGGCCGGGCGCAACGCATTGCGACAGGGCCGCGAATCCGGCCGGCAGGGTAGCAAGATCGATGTCACGGCCTGATGACCGTTGGGACTATACGCCTGAAGGCCGCGCTCCCGGTACCCGCCGCGGGGCCGCTAGGCCATTTCCTGCCAGCGATAAAACTTCTTGTGCGCCATCGCGAGCATGGCGAGATCTTCCTTGGTATCGCCGTAGGCATAGACGAGTGAGAAATCTTCGGGCGTGCATAACTCGCGCACGCGCCGGCATTTTTCTGCGCTGACGCATTGCGCGCCCTGGAAGCGCCCAGTGAGCAGGCCGTTCTCGACATGCAGTCGCGAACAGGTCAGCTCCAGACCGTGCTGCTCGCACCACGGTGAAAGATAGGCATCCAATGCCCCGGACACGACCAGCACTTTGTCGCCCCGCGAACGGTGCCAATGGATGCGCTCCAGCGCCGTCGGGCGCACGATCGCGGGCAGGCATTCCTGCGCAAAATGCCGGCCTGCGCGTTTCAGCGCGTCTGCGTGCAAGCCGCGAAAACCGAAATGCACGACGCGTGCGCGAATTTCATTTGCGGAGACCAGGCCGAGTCGATAGCCGGCAACCAGCGGAGCAAAAAATGGCGCGCCAAGCACACGCCGGAAACGCGGGGTTGCAAAGCGCACGAAAGCGCCGAAGGTTTCCTTGCGGGTGATCGTTCCATCGAAGTCGAACAGGGCAAGGTTCATGCGTGCATGCTTGCTTGAAAGATGGAAATCCAGAATACCTGTCTTCGTGGAAGAAGCACTCTGAAGTCAATGCATGCGGTTCGGCGAGGCCGCACGCCTACGGTACGTGCATACAAAACAACAGAAGCGAAGACAGCATTGCTCTAATGTGGCTGCGAACATCGCGCGCCGGCAAGCGACCGACCAGGCTAAACCGGCGCAGGGCGGCAGGAAGCGCTCGATGGCTTCTAGAGGAATAAAAAAAACGAACTGATGAGATTGGTGGCTATGGGTGGACTCGAACCACCGACCCCAGCATTATGAGTGCTGTGCTCTAACCGGCTGAGCTACATAGCCAAGGGGTGCGCCCTCCGGGATCCGGAGCGGGCTTTGTTCAGGCGGGGCGCGGCAGTTTAATCGGGCTGCCCTTGCGGTTCAAGTGGTTGGCTTGCTCCCACTTCGTAGGCTGTGGTTGAATCGATCCAGGGTCGCGCACGCTGACGTCTCTGGCAGACTGCAGCGACAGGCCCCGAGGAGGCTGGATGATCGACGCAGATGGCTACCGTCCGAATGTTGGCATCGTGCTGCTAAATGCAGACGGCCGGCTGTTCTGGGCGCGCCGCGTCCATCGGGACGGCTGGCAGTTTCCCCAGGGCGGCATGCGCAGCGACGAAACCCCGCTGGAAGCCATGTATCGGGAACTGCAGGAAGAAACCGGCCTGCAGCCGCAACATGTGGAAGTGCTCGCCAGCACCCGCGGGTGGTTGCGCTACAAGCTGCCCAATCGCTATATCCGCCATCACCAGCACCCCACCTGCATCGGCCAGAAGCAGGTGTGGTTTCTGCTGAAGCTGGTCGGAGGTGAAGACGCGCTGTGCCTGGATGCCTGCGAGAAACCTGAATTCGATCTCTGGCGCTGGGTGGATTTCTGGTACCCCGCCGTCCACGTGGTGAACTTCAAGCGCGACGTCTACCACCGTGCCCTGCGTCACTTCGCGCCGCTGGTGGAAAACATGCTGTGTATTCAGCTGGGACCGCAGCCCCAGGCGCATAGCCGTCCCGGCCGGGGTCGGCGGGCCGCCTGAGCCGAAGTCTAGTTGACAATCATTCGCATTCGCGTTGAAATGCGCGCATGTACATTTGCCTCTGCAACGCTGTTACCGATCATGACATCCGCCGCGCGGCTGCCGATGGCGTGCGCAGCTTTACCGACCTGCAGGCGCGCACCGGTTGTTCCGATTGCTGCGGATGCTGTGAAGCGGAAGCCCGCGCCACACTGGATCAGGCGATCGAGCAAGTCACATTGGACCTGCCGATCTTCGTGACGGCCTGATCGGACAAGCTTTTCAGCCTTGAACGCCATCGCCCTGCGCGATGGCGTTTTGCTTTTGGCGGCAAATCATTCTCATTGCGCCATCGCTTTGCGCAGACCCTTATAGTTCCGTATCCCCCGTTCGGAGAACAGCCATGAAAGGCGACGCCAAGGTCATCGAGTTCCTCAACAAGGTGCTCTACAACGAATTGACCGCGATCAATCAATATTTCCTGCATGCCCGCATGTTCAAGAACTGGGGCTACAAAGAACTAGCCGAGCACGAGTATCACGAGTCGATCGACGAAATGAAGCACGCCGATCGCCTGATCGAGCGCATCCTGTTTTTGGAAGGCCTGCCCAACCTGCAGCATCTGGGCAAGCTGCGTATTGGCGAGAACGCACTCGAATGCATCCAGGGCGATCTGGATCTGGAACTGATGGCGGTGCAGGATCTGCGCACAGCCATCGCGCATTGCGAAGGCGTGGCCGACTATGTGAGTCGCGATCTGTTCAAGGACATCCTGCGCTCGGAAGAAGATCACATCGACTGGCTGGAAACGCAGCTCAGTCTGGTCAAGGACATCGGCGCGGAACGTTATCTGCAGTCGAAGATGCAAAGCTGAATCGGGCGCTTGTGTGCTTGTCTCGTGACGGCCTGGATGACGGCTTTGCACGCGGGTACGTTAAGAACCTATTCGCTTACCGTGGATCAAGGCGATCTACAGCACAAAGCGCCTGTTGCTTTCTTGACGGTCTCATCACGGACGGGCTATATCCAGCGTTTGCCGTAAAGATCACGCATGGCCTCCCGTCCACCACCCCGCTACGTCGTACGTCCGCACGACGCTGCCAGCCAGCGTCGCTGGATGCTGTGGCTCGGCCTCGCGTGGCTGGGCAGTTTGCTGTTGGTGGCGATCCTCACCGCCCTGCTTGGCGGCGCGTGGAAGAGCGTGGCGCCGAGCCTGGTGGATCGGCACGCGTTGCGTGCGCTCACGGCGGAGAACGAAAAGCTCAAACAGGACGTCGCCAACCTGCAGCGTTCGCAGCAAGTGAGCGACGTTGCCAACCAGGCGTTGCGCAAAACCATTACGCAGCGCGATGAGGAAATCAGCGGCCTGCGCGCCGATCTGGGGTTTTATTCGCGGCTGGTGGGTGGCGATGCGCAGCGCGAAGGCATGAAGGTGCAGGAAGTCTCCCTGCAGCCGGTGCCACATTCACCGACGGCGTGGAACCTCACCATCAGCCTTACCCAGAACGTCAAGCGCAACGACGACACCAGCGGCGCCACCACGGTCACCGTGGAAGGCTTGCGCAACAACAAAGTGGTGCAGCTCGATTGGTCCACGCTTGGTGATGCGGCGGAAAAGAACGGTATTCCGTTCCGCTTTCGCTACTTTCAGCAGTTGCATACCACGATCGCGTTGCCGGCCGATTTCCGCCCCACGCGACTGCATGTCACGGTCACACCCGAAAATGGAGACCCGGTCAGCCGTGCCGTCGCCTGGAACGACGCACTCTCCAGCCCAGTTACGATCACCCAAGGGGAATCCGATGCTCAACCGTAAACGCAACGAACCGACCTCATCCTCGCGCCATGCCGAAACCAGCCTGATCTCGCAGGGCACGATCATCCGCGGCGACGTCCGCTTTACCGGCACGCTGCACGTGGAAGGCCGCGTCGAGGGTTCGGTGCTGGGCGAAGGCGCCAATGCGGTGTTCACGCTGAGCGAGCACGGCCAGGTGCAGGGCGAAGTGCGCGTGCCGCACGCGATGATCAATGGCCAGGTCACCGGCGACATCTACGCCAGCGTACGGTTGGAACTGGCCTCGCAGGCTCGCGTCACCGGCGACGTTCGCTACAGCTCGCTGGAGATGGCGGCCGGCGCGCAGGTGAACGGCCGCATCGCGCACCAGGGCGACGACCACGTGCAGCGTGAATTGCCCGCGCCGGAAGTACGCGTAGAGCCGGTCACCGCCTGAAACCGGCCACCTGGCTGCGCGCGGATCAGGGGCTCGAGCTGATATGCTTGAGTCCGCAGTGTCCGAGCCCCATGTCCGCGCTATGGAAACCATCGTAGCCATTCCCGATTACCGCCAAGCCGGCGCGCCCCTGGTCTTCACCGAGGCCGCCGCGCGCAAGGTGCATGAACTGATCCAGGACGAGGGCAACCCCGACCTCAAGCTGCGTGTGTACATCAGCGGCGGCGGTTGCTCGGGCTTCCAGTACGGCTTCACCTTCGACGAAACGCAGGCCGAGGACGATTTCGCGCTGGCCCGGGAAGGTGTCACCCTGCTGGTCGACCCGCTCTCCCTGCAGTACCTCACCGGCGCCGAGATCGACTATTCCGAGAGCCTGAGCGGTTCGCAGTTCGTCATTCGCAACCCGAACGCCAAGACCACCTGCGGCTGCGGTTCCTCGTTCTCCACATGAGCTTGAGCCAGTCCGGATGATCGCGACGAAGCTCAATACGTTCGCCGGACTCAGCCTGATTCTCGACCGCGTTTCCGAACAACGCGACGCCATCGACTGGGTAACCTCCGAGGCCGGCTCGCCGCACGCGCGCTATCTGCTGCTGGATGCCGCCGGTGATGCATTCTTGCATCGCGAAGAAGAAGCCCTGCGTTGGCTCGATGCCAACGAGAGAGAGCAGCTGCTGGCGCACGCGTCCTGGAGCCTGCTCGGCATCGCCGATGGCCAGCCGCATTTCATGCTGGTGCTCGACGAGCAAGATGACATCGCCGCACTGGAACAAACCTTCAACGCCCGCCGCGTCGGCTTGCGCGAAGCCGGGCTGCGTCTCGCCGCGGAAGAAGCTGGCCTGTTCGCCTATGCCAAGGGTCTTGCGCATTGGCAGCGCGAAACACGCTTCTGTGCGCGTTGCGGCGCGGCGCTGCAGATGGTGTCCTCCGGCCATCGCGCGCAATGCACGAATCCCGATTGCGGGCGTCTGCACTTTCCGCGCACGGACGCAGCGGTCATTGTCATCGTCGAATACCAAGGCGCCTGCCTGCTTGGCCGCCAGGCCGGCTGGCCGCCCGGGCGCTACTCCACCCTTGCCGGTTTCGTGGAACCCGGTGAAGCGCTGGAAGACGCGGTGCGGCGCGAAGTCGCCGAAGAAGCCGGCGTGCTCGTAGGCGACGTGCACTATCACTCCTCGCAACCCTGGCCGATGCCGGCGTCGTTGATGGTGGGCTTCACGGCCACCGCACTGTCGCCCACCATCCGGCTGCGCGATGGCGAGCTGGAAGATGCCCGCTGGTTTACGCCGCAACAGATCGTCGACGGACTGGCCGACGGCAGCTTGAAGGCGCCCACACCGCTTTCCGTGTCGTACCAGTTGCTGTCGCATTGGCTGCAGCAGCGCGCAGGCCTGGACCTGGATGCGCTGATCGCGCGCTGACGCATCGCGGAGCCCGATGGCAATATCGGGGTTCGGCTGCCTATGCGTACAGCCGCTGGACAGCCGCACTGTTCGCATACAATCGCAACCAGTCAACCGAGTTACGTTGTCATGGCCATCCGCCTGCTTGCCGCGCTCATTGCTCTTGGACTGCTGCACCTGCAACCGCAGCTTGCCTGTTGGCGCGGCGACGCCGGGTTCCGGCGCTGGGTGAATCAACTGGCTGATACCTCCGGCGTGGGCCGCGTGGTGCTATCGGTGGCCGTACCGGTGGTGCTGTGCGCGCTGGTGGTCCTGCTGTTGCACCGCTTGCCACTGGCGGATTTGCTCTTGCTCGTATTCGCCTTGGCTGTCTTGCTGTTCTCGTTCGGCCCGCATGCCTTCGAAGCCGACATGGAGACCATCCTCAAGGCGCCCGACCAGGCCAGCCGGGAAGCCGCCGCACAAAGCTTGTCGGATGATGGTGAAACCGTGGCCTGGCGCACGGCGGATCTCGGCGAAGCGACTGCCTACGCCGCGCTGCGCCGCCGCTTCGGCGTGCTGTTCTGGTTCTTCGTGCTCGGTCCGGTCGGCGCCCTGCTCTATCGCCTGGCGCGTCAGCTCGGTCATGACACTTCGCTGGCGCTGGATGCCGGTGCCCGCACCAACGCGCGTTACCTCGCCAACGCCCTGGATTGGCTGCCCGCACAGTTGATGGTGTTCACGCTGGCACTGGTAGGCCACTGGGATGCGGTGATCGGTGCGTGGCGCCGCTGGCATCAACAGGCGGCGCCAAATAGCTGGTATCTGTCCAGTCCGGATTTTCTCGGCGCCGCCGCGCGCGCGGACGTGCTGACGGATATCGAAGGCGGCGACGGCTACATCGAAGAACGCAGCGATGCGCTGCACGAACTGCGTCGCTTGCGTGATGCGCTGTTGCGCGCATTGCTGGCGTGGTTGAGCGTGGTGGCGTTGATGGTGGTGGGCAGCTGGCTGCACTGATCGCCGATTACTTGGCGCTGCCTTGAAAGATCACGCCATATCGCCGCGCAAGGCCTGCACACGCGCTTCCAGCATTCCCGCATTCACTTCTTCTGGCGCCCGCGGCCCATCCACTACCAGTTCAACGCGCGCGCGAAAACGCCGTGGCAGCCGCGCGCGTCCCAGCATGGAATCGCGCCTGCTCCATACGCTGCCCCACAAACCGCGCAGGGCCATCGGCACGACAGGTACCGGGCGCCTGGCGAGGATTTTTTCCACACCGGAGCGGAACGGCGCGATGTTGCCGTCCTTGGTCAACCCGCCTTCCGGGAAAATGCATACCAGCTCGCCATCGGCAAGCGCGGCGTCCACCTCATCGAATGCGCGCTGCAGTACGGCAGGGTCTTCTTTCTGCCCCGCGATCGGGATCGCTTTCGCCGTCTTGAACACGAAATGCAGCAGCGGCACGTTGAAGATCTTGTAGTACATCACGAAACGCGCAGGGCGCCGCAGGTTCGCCATCAGGATCAGCGGGTCCATGAAACTCACATGGTTGCAGACCAGCAACGCCGGCCCTTCTTCCGGCAGGTTGCGCATGCCATCCACGCGTATGCGATAGAGCGTGTTCACCAGCACCCAGGTGATGAAGCGCATCAGGAATTCGGGCACCAGCGTGAAGATGTACGCCGCCACCAATACGTTGAGCAAGGCTGCCATCAGGAAGATCTGCGCGGCGCTGAATCCCAACCTTTCCAGCAACAGCCCGAAGCAGGATGCGATCACGATCAGCAGCGCGTTAAGGATGTTGTTGCCGGCAATCACGCGCGACAAGCGGTCACGCGGCGCGCGCGATTGCACGAAGGCAAACAGCGGCACCACATAGAAGCCGGCGAACACGCCGATCAAGGTGAGGTCCAGCACGATGCGCCAGCTGCCCGCCGCGTGCAGAAAGGTCAGCCAGTCCAGGCCACGCTGGGCTGCTGCGCCGGAACGCGCCAGGAACAGATCCACGCCGAACGCCGTCAATCCAAATGCGCCCAGCGGCACCAGGCCGATCTCAACGCGCTTGCCGGACATCTTTTCGCACATCAGCGAGCCGATGCCGGTGCCGATCGAGAACAAGGTGAGCACCAGCGTGTTCACCGTCGCATCGCCACCCAGATTGACGCGCGTATAGAGCGGCAACTGGGCAACCAGCACAGTGCCGAAAAACCAGAACCAGGAGATACCCAGGACAGCGTTGAATACCGCGCGATCCTCACGCGTAATGCGCAGCACACGTGCGGTTTCGGTGAACGGATTCCAATTGAACTTCAGTTCCGGCGCAGTCGCCGGCGCAGGTGGAATCACCCGGCTGGCGAAATAACCGATCACCGCAATGCCGATCGTCAATGCGGCAGAGAGATGCGGCCCCACGCCGGCGATCAGCATCAACATGTTGCCTGTCGTCATCCCGATCAGGATCGCCAGCTGCGTACCCATTTCCACCAGCCCGTTGCCGCCCACCAATTCGCTGGACTTCAACGCTTGCGGCAGGATTGCGTATTTGATCGGACCGAACACCGTCGAATGAATGCCCATCATGAACAGCACGATCAGCAACAGGGGCAAGTGATGAGTAAGAAAGCCATAGGCCGCCAGCGCCATGGCGGCAATCTCAAACAGCTTCACGTAACGGATGATGCGCGCCTTCTCGAACTTCTCCGCCAATTGTCCGGCCGTGGCGGAAAACAGGAAGAACGGCAGAATGAACAGCGCCGGCGCCAGATTCGTGTAAAGGCCCACGTCTCGATCCGACAAGCCCATCTGGAAGGCCGCCAACATCACCATGGCGTTGCGAAATGCGCTGTCATTGAACGCACCCAGCGCCTGGGTCCAGAAAAACGGAGCGAAGCGACGACTGCCTAGCAGGGCGAACTGGCTCATGCGGATCCTTGGCAAACGGAACACCACTAGCGTAACGTGAAAGCCGCTTCCGCCACGAGCGACGGCTTTTCCCCGTGTACCTGTTACTTGCCGATGCCGTTCTTGCCTTGCATCTGGCCTTCATCCTGTTCGTCTGCCTGGGCGCGCTGCTTGCGCTGAAGTGGCGCTGGATTCTCTGGCTGCAACTTCCCGCGGCGGCGTGGGGCGTGTTCGTCGAGGCAAGCGGGGCGATCTGTCCGTTGACGTCCATCGAAAACGACTTTCGCCTTCGTGCGGGACAAAGCGGGTATGCGGGCGATTGCCTGGGGCATTACCTCACCGCCACGATTTATCCGGATGGCCTGACTCGCAACATCCAGTTCGCGCTTGGCGCCGTGGTGCTGGTCGTGAATCTTTCGGTATACCTCTGGCTGCTGCGCAAGCGACGCACACGCGCGTGACGTATGCTTGCGCGCGGAACTTGCCATCCAACGAGCACGCCATGCTGATCGCCGGAAGCTGCCACTGCGGGAACCTTAGCTTCACCCTCGACTGGTCGCCGGACCCAACGGAAATTCCGGCGCGCGCCTGCACGTGCACGTTCTGCAGCAAGCATGGCGGCGTATGGACGTCGTATCCGGCCGGCTCGTTGCACGTCCAGGTGAAAGATCCGACGCAGGTATCGTGTTACGCGTTCGGCACGGAAACGGCCGATTTCCACATTTGCAAACAATGCGGCGTAGTGCCCTTGGTCACCAGCGCGATCGACGGAAAGCTGTACGCCGTGGTGAACGTGAATACGTTCGAGAACGTGGATCGCGCACTGCTACGGCATGCATCCTCGACGGTCGAGGGCGAGAACACGGACGATCGCCTGGCCAGGCGCAAGCGAAACTGGATCGCGAACGTGACATTCACCTAGAGAGGTGAAGACCTCGTCCTAGGTCAGCGATGCAGTGCGCGATGCGCGATGTCCTTGCGGCAGAACGCACCATCGAAGTGAATCTTCCTGATCGCATCGTAGGCATGGTCACGCGCCGCCGCGATGTCCTTGCCCAGCGCGCAGACCGTCAGCACACGGCCACCCGCGGTAACGGCATGACCTTGCACATCGAGCCTGGTGCCGGCGTGAAACACCTTCACATCCGCACCAAAATCCGCATCCAGCCCGTCGATCACGTCACCACTTTGCGCTTTGGCCGGATAACCACGCGCCGCCATCACCACACCGATGGAAGGACGCACATCCCATTGCACGTGCGTGTGGTGCAGGTTGCCGTCCAGCGCCGATTCGATCAGATCGACCAGATCGGACTTCAGACGCAGCATGATCGGCTGGGTTTCAGGGTCGCCGAAACGCACGTTGAATTCGATCACCTTGGGTGCGCCGTGCTTGTCGATCATCAAACCGGCATAGAGGAAACCGATGAACGGCGCGCCTTCGGCCGCCATGCCGCGCAAGGTCGGCTCGATCACTTCCTTGAGGATGCGTTTTTCCACTTCCGGCGTGACCACCGGCGCGGGCGAATACGCGCCCATGCCGCCGGTGTTGGGGCCGAGGTCGTTGTCGTCGCGGCGTTTGTGATCCTGGCTGCTGGCCATCGGCAGCGCATGGGAACCGTCGCTCATTACGATGTAGCTGGCTTCCTCGCCATCGAGAAATTCCTCGATCACCACGCGCGAGGACGCATCGCCGAAGGCATGCGCGCCGAGCATGTCGTGCAAGGCGAGCTCGGCGTCGCTCAGTGTCAGCGCTACCACCACGCCTTTGCCCGCCGCCAGGCCATCGGCCTTGATCACGATCGGCGCACCATGTTCGCGCACGTAAGCCAGCGCCTTGTTGAGCTCGGTGAACACGGCATAGTGCGCGGTGGGAATGTTATGGCGAAGCAGGAAATCCTTGGCGAAGGCCTTGGAGCCTTCCAACTGCGCGGCAATGGCGCGCGGCCCGAAGATGCGCAGGCCCGCCGCGCGGAATTTGTCGACCACGCCGGCCACCAGCGGCACTTCCGGGCCGACCACGGTCAGCTCCACTTTCTCGGCCTTGGCCAATTTCAGCAGGCCCTCGATGTCGGTCACTGCCACATCGGCATTGCGTACACCGTGCTCGTGCGCCGTGCCGGCATTGCCAGGCGCCACGATCACTTCGCTAACGCGTCGCGATTGCTTGAGTTTCCACGCCAGCGCGTGTTCGCGGCCGCCGTTGCCGATCACCAGAACCTTCATGCCTGCTCCAACTGCTTAAAAACCACACAAGAACGCGCATTGTAGGCTGGGATGACAATCCCAGCACCAGCAAGACGGGAAAGCTGGGATTGTCATCCCAGCCTACGGACCCGGCGAAGGTTCAGGTATGGAGCAAGGCCAGCAAGGCCGCGCGCGGCAACTTGCCGGTTTCGTTGCGCGGCAGGCCTTCGACCAGGCGCAGCGGACGCGGCAGGAAGACCGGATCGATCGCGGCACGCAGGGCGTCGAGGATGGCGTGTTCGTCCAGCCCTGGCGCCACCACGAGCGCCGCGATGCGCCGCACGCCGATGGCATCGGCGTCGTCCAACTGAAACACCACGCCGTCGTCCACGCCGGGGATGTTCAACAAGCGGCGTGTGAGGTCGCCCAGCGATGCACGCTTGCCGGCGATCTCGAGCAGGTCGGCGTGACGCCCGCACAGTTCGAAGCTGCGGCCTTCGTCGTGCAAGGCGACGATGTCGGCCAGCACGGTGGGCGTATCGAGTTGCGGCGCCTCGATCTGCGTGCCATCCGGTTGCGGGTGCAGATGCACGCCGTGATAGAGCGACCAACGGCTATCCGTGGTCACGCGGCGCGATGCGAAGGCGCAGGTTTCGGTGGAGCCGAAAACCTCCAGCAAGGGTGCGTGGAACGTTTGTTCGGCCCGCACCGCCAGTTCGGACGGCATCGGCGCGGTGGCCGAGAGCATCGCGGCCAAGGGCGGCAGCGTTACGCCCGAGGCAACTAGCGCGCGCAGATGCACCGGCGTGGTCACCAGCACGCGCGGCTCCGGCATGGTTTCCAGCGCCACGGCGATATCGGCCGGAAAGAACGGGCGCCCCGAATATACCTGCACGTCGCCCAGCAATGGCAGCAGGATCGACATTTCCACGCCGTAGATATGTTGCGGCGGCACCGTCGCCACCACCGAAAAACGTTCGCCGACCACCTGATGCAGCATGCGCAGGTTGCCGGCCGTGCTGGCATGCAGGCTGCGCCAGGATTTGGCATTCGAACGCGGCGTTCCGGTGGAGCCGGACGTGTAGCCCACAGCGACGGTCTGCAGTGCCGGCATGGCCGGCCATGCCAGCTCTGCGGAAACCGCTTCGTGCACGGGCAACGGCGGCAGCACGTGGAAACGCTGCGGCGCAGGATGCAAAGGGCGATCGCCCACGGCATGGCAGCCCGGATGCGCCGCCATCACCTCGTCCACGGCTTGCGGCGCGCGCGAGGGCGGCAGCAGGTTGGCCTGACCACGCAGTGCGATGGCGCAGAAGGCGACCAGGAAGGCGTAACGGTCTTCGCACAGATTCACCGCCGCCGGACCTTCCGGCAACTGCGCGGCAACGCGCTGCACATGCGCGACGAACTGCGCGACGCTGATCGCTTGCCCGTCGTGCATCGCCACGATGCGATGCGGATCATCCATCTTCAACAACGGCAGCAGGCGTTCCGCTTCATCGCGTTGATAGGTGTCGTAGACGATCGCCACGCACAGGCTCCTGGTTGCTGACCATGCGAAATCCCAAGCCGGCCAAATCGGTCGGTGCGCCGGCAGCTGGAATTTGCCCCTCATCCTCACGTTGGCGGCTGAATCGGCGCCCACCGCGCCCCAGGCCTGTTCCGCGGGATTCAGGTTCGGATGATAGCGCCTGTCAACGCGTCCCGGATGGTAGTGGGCGTGGTGGCCCCGCCCAGTGGCGCGTCGATCACGCCGTCCAGCGCGTCGCCAAAATAGGTATCGAGCGTGACCAGGTCGCGCGCAGGCGGCTGGCCGTGGGGATTGGCGCTGGTCGATACAAGGGCGCCGCCGAAGGCGCGGCACAGCGCGGCGGCTGGCGCATGTGCAGTGACCCGCAGCGCAATGCCCTCATGCGCGCCGGCCACCCACTCGGGCACCTGTGCGCTGCGCGGAAACACCCAGGTGAACGGCCCCGGCCAGCTTGCCCGCGCTTGCGCCAGTACGCCTGCAGGGACCTTGGCCATGTCGACGTAATGCGCAATTTGCGCGAAATCGGCGGCAATCAGCAGCACGCCTTGTGCAGCCGGGCGCTGCTTCAATTCGAAAATGCGCGCGAAGGCGTCGCGATTGTGCGGGTCGCAGCCGAGGCCGAAGACCGCTTCGGTGGGGTAGGCGATGACGCCGCCTTTGCGCAGGGCGTCCGCGGCGGCGTGGAGTTGATCGAGGGTGTAGTGCTTAGGCATCCGGCTTTTCTTCCTCTCCCCTCCGGAGAGAGGACCGAGGTGAGGGGCCAAGGCTTGCCCCGCATTTTATTGAAACCAAAATCTGCTCCGATCCATCACTACGCGAGATTGACCTCTCACCCCAATCCTCTCCCCGACGGGAGAGGGAGCGGGTCACACACGCGAATCAGGCTTCGGCCTTCTTGCTCGCCGCTTTCTTCACCGTAGCTTTCTTGGCGGCAGCTTTCTTCGTGGCGGTTTTCTTTGCAGGCGCCTTTTTGGCCGCAGCCTTCTTGGTCGCCGTCTTTTTCGCTGCAGCCTTCTTCGCCGGCGCGCCCTTGGCCGCTGACTTGCGACCAAAGCGGCCGCCCTTCTTGGCCGGCGCGGCAGCCAACAATTCCAGGCACTTCGCCTCGGTCAGTTCCTTGGGATCCTGGTCTTTCGGAATGCGCGCGTTCTTCTCGCCGTCGGTGATGTACGGACCGTAGCGGCCGTTGAGCACCTGCACGCCGTTGCCGAAATCCTGGATGACGCGGTTGGCGAGCAGTTCGAGCTTTTCCTGCACGATCTGCAGCGCGCGCGGCAGCTCGATGGTGTACGGATCGTCTTCCGGCTTGAGCGAGGCATAGGTGCTGCCCTGCTTCACGAACGGACCGAAGCGGCCGACGCCCACGCTGACCTCGTCGCCGTTTTCCGCCTGGCCCAGCTTGCGCGGCAGCTTGAACAGTTCCAGCGCTTCTTCCAGCGTGATGGTGTGCATGCTCTGGCCGGGACGCAAGCTTGCGAATTGCAGCTTCTCGTCGGTGTCCTTGTCGCCGATCTGCGCGTACGGCCCATAGCGGCCAAGGCGCACGGAGATCGGCTTGCCGCTCTTCGGATCGGTACCCAGTTCGCGCGCGCCGGTGGCTTCGCTGCGGTCGACCGATTCGGTTTTCTCTTCCACCTGTTGCTTGAATGGCTCCCAGAAGCGCTTCATCAGCGGCACCCAGGCTTCTTCGCCGCGGCTTACCGCGTCGAGCTCGTCTTCCAGCTTGGCGGTGAAGTCGTAATCGACGTACTGGGTGAAGTGCTGGGTGAGGAACTTGCTCACCGCGCGGCCCACATCGGTGGGACGGAAGCGGCGGTTGTCCAGCAGCACGTATTCGCGGTTCTGCAGCACCTGGATGATGCTGGCGTAGGTGGACGGGCGGCCGATGCCGTATTCCTCCAGCGTCTTCACCAGGCTGGCCTCGGAGTAGCGCGGCGGCGGTTCGGTGAAGTGCTGGTCGGCCAGGATGTCCTTCAGCGGCACTTGCTCGCCTTTGGTCAGCCGCGGCAGACGGCGGCCTTCGTCGTCATCCTCGGCACTCTTTTGATCGCGGCCTTCCTCGTAGACCGCAAGGAAGCCTGGATCGATCACCGTGGTGCCGGTCGCGCGGAACGCGGCATCGCCACCCTTTACGTGCTTGAGGTCGAAATCCACCGACACGGTGTTCAAGGTGGCGTGGATCATCTGGCAGGCCACGGTGCGCTTCCAGATCAGCTCATAGAGCTTGCGCTGGTCGTCGCTGAGGAACGCCGCCACTTCGCGCGGCGTGCGCATGGCCGAGGTCGGGCGAATCGCTTCGTGCGCTTCCTGCGCATTCTTCGATTTGGTGCGATACACCTGCACGTGGTCAGGCACCGCCTTGTTGCCGTAGTCGCGTGCGATCAGCTGGCGCAGTTCGCCCACCGCTTCGTCCGACAACGCAGTGGAGTCGGTACGCATGTAGGTGATCAGGCCGACGTTGCCTTCGCTGCCCAGCCCCACGCCTTCGTACAGGCCCTGGGCGATTTTCATCGTGCGGGTGGTACCGAAGCCGAGCTTGCGCGCCGCCTCCTGCTGCAAGGTGGAGGTGGTGAACGGTGGCGCGGGACGGCGCTTGCGTTCCTTGCTGCCCACTTCGCTGACGGTAAGCTGGCCGTGCGCGGCTTCCTTCAGCGCCGCGCGCGCGGCCGTCGCATCGGCTTCGTTGGTAAGGTCGAACTGTTCGAACTTCTTGCCGTTGAGCTTGGTGAGGCGCGCGCTGAAGTCGCCCTCGGTGTGCTTGAGCTGGGCTTCGATGGTCCAGTATTCACGCGCCACGAAGGCTTCGATTTCTTCCTCGCGCTCCACGATCATGCGCAGCGCGGGACTCTGCACGCGACCTGCGGACAGGCCGCGCTGCACCTTGCGCCACAGCACCGGCGACAGATTGAAGCCCACCAGGTAATCCAGCGCACGGCGCGCCTGCTGGGCGTCCACCATGTCGAGCGAGAGATCACGCGGCGTAGCCACGGCCGCCTTGATCGCGCGCGGCGTGATCTCGGAGAACACCACCCGGTGCAGCGTCTTGCCATCGGTGAGGCCGCGCTCCTTGAGGATCTCGCTGATGTGCCAGCTGATCGCCTCGCCTTCGCGATCCAAGTCGGTCGCCAGATAGATGTCGTCGGCAAGCTTGGCGGCCTTGGCGATGGCGTCGACGTGTTTCTCGTTGCGCTCGATCACCTCGTACTTCATGGCGAAGTTGTGCTCGGTGTCGACCGCGCCTTCCTTCGGCAGCAGGTCGCGCACGTGGCCGTAGGAGGCCAGGACTTGGAAGTCCTTGCCGAGGTATTTGTTGATCGTCTTGGCCTTGGCCGGCGATTCAACGATGAGCAGGTTTTTTGCCATGTGGCTTGGGGTTCCAGGAGTCCATGCGCGGCCATTCCTGAACGGCCGTCTATTTATAGTTGGAAGCACGCCGACTTAACGGCTGTCAAGCTGGCGCGCGTGAAATCGAGGTCTGGCGCGCCTTTCCGAGATCCGGCTCACATGCCCGGCAGCCGTTGGTAGCGGCCGCCCGGCAATCCTTCCACACAGCCCTCCAGCTCCAGCATCAGCAGCATCGAGGACAGCTCGCCCGCGTTCTGCCCGGTGCGCGCCGAAAGCTCGTCCAGCGCGATCGGATCGTGCCCGAGCACGTCCATCAGCCGCTGGTATTGCGGATCGTCGCGCCAGCCGCCCGAGGTCCGCCGGATGGGTTCGGCAGATGTCTCCGCAGGCGACCGCTCCAGGCGCAGGGCCAGTTCGGCCCCGAGCGCCCGCGCGGCGGGAACCAGGGTTTCAGCGACTTCCGAGGCGCTCTCGACCAGCCGCGCACCGTCCCGGATCAGGCGGTGGCAGCCACGGGCGAGCGGATTATGGATGGAACCGGGCACGGCGAACACCTCCCGTCCCTGCTCGACGGCCAGCCGCGCGGTGATCAGCGAGCCCGACTGCAGTCCCGCCTCGATCACCAGCGTGCCCAACGACAGTCCGGCGATGATGCGATTGCGGCGCGGGAAGTGATCCGCCCGCGCCGCGGTTCCCGGAGGAAACTCGCTGACCAGTGCCCCGTGCGCGACTACCTGCGCAGAAAGCTCGCGATGCTTGCGCGGATAGACCAGGTCGGGCCCGGTGCCGATCACGGCGATGGTGGGTTGACCGGCCTCCAGCGCCGCCTCGTGCGCTGCGCCATCGATGCCGTCGGCCAGGCCGCTGGTTACGACGAATCCAGCCAACGCCAGGTGGCGCGCGAACGCGCGGGCCGTACTCCTGCCCGCCACGCTGGCGCTGCGCGCGCCCACAATCGCCACCTGCGGGCGCAGCAATAGGCTGGCATCACCGGCGACGAACAGCGCGGCAGGCGGCTGCGGAATAGTTTCCAGTTGCGGTGGGAAATCCGCTTCGGTGCAGCGCAGCAGGCAGCGCCCAGGCTCGCGCAGCCAGGCCAGGTCGGCGGCGATGCGCGCTTCGTCTGGCTGCTGCAGCCAGGCCTGTGCGTCCGCATCCAGCGAGGATGCCTGGCGCTGCAACTGCTTCACGACCTGGCTGATGCGTCCATCCGAAGCGGCCAGGCGCTCGCGCAACCCACCCGGTCCCAATCCTGGCGTGCGCAGGGCGATCAGCCAGTCGCGCAGTTCTGCTTGCTCGTTCATGGCGGGAGTCTACGCGAGGGCGTAAACAGCGACGGCGCGGATAGACCGCGCCGTCGTGTGAGCTTTAGCGGGAACGTTACGCGTTATTCCGGCATGCGGATCTGCGCGCCCTTCTGCACCGGCTTCAGTCCATCCATCACCAGGCCGTAGCTGACGCGGTCGAAGGTGCGGAAGATCATCACGTGGCCGACATATTCGTCCGGCAGTTTCACGAACGGATGGTCGCCGCGGGTCCAGCTGCTGTGCTCGACGTCGTCGGGCACTTTCTCGCCCGGCTGCCACAGCGAGAAGGTCATGCCGTTGTCGACACCGTCCTTCGAACCGACCGACAGCACCACCACGTCATACGGACCGACCTGGCTCAGGCGTTCCTGCGCATAGGCGATCACGCGGCCGTTGCTGGGCAGGCTCTTGGGCGGATGCGGGTAGTAGTACGGATCGTAGGGGTTGTCGTCGATCGGCATCAGGCGATCGCCGGCGCGGATTTCCATGATCGAGTTGAGCAGCAACAGCGTGGCCGGATCGCCGCCGCGCAGCACTTCGGCCTCGCCAATCACGGCCACTTCCATCCCCAGCGTCTTACCGCGGAACGTGTGGTTGGGCGTGACGTGGCCGAGGTCGGTGGCCCATTCCTCGTTCCATGGCGTGTCCTGGGTCGCGACATCGGCGTCGGCAACGTTGGCCGCCATCTCGTCGCTTTGCTGGGACTCGTCGCCGCCATACGTGCGGAACACGTGGGTGGGACGCACGATCGCCCAGCGCTGGCCGGGCTGCGCATCGAGGTTGCGCACGTAGAGGTTGTGGCCCGGCGTGCCGGCGAGGGCGGCTTCTTCAAAGCCCATCACGTACGGCGCATGCTTGACCTGGTCCGGATCGACCACGCGCGAGTCTTTCAAGAACTGCTTGAGCTGATCGAGCGGCACCGCGGGAATGGCTTCGCCTTCGTGATGCACCGCCGGCTCCAGCCGCAGCGACGGGCCGCCGTTGACGAACGACAGATCCAGCACGTCGCCCGGATAAATAAGATGCGGATTGCGTACCTGCGGATTGGCCTGCCAGATTTCCGGCCACAGCCAGGGCTTGGACAGGAAGCGTGCGGAGATGCTCCACAGCGTATCGCCGCGACGCACCGTATAGCTGTCGGGGTGATCGGCGCGGAGCTGAGCGCCGGCCGCATAGACGGCTACGGTGACCAGCATGCCGGCCAGCAGCCCGATGGACTTTCTGATCATAAACGGGAATCCCCCTCCCCCTGCGCTCGGGCGAGTGTAGCCGAACCGTTAACCCAAGCAACACGTGTCAGTTGGCAAATTCGTGCGCCGACAGCACGTTGAAGCACGTACAATATCCACATTCTAGACCGCGGCCGGGGTGGCTTTTTACCAATTCGCCCGCATTTCCGGCGTCCGAGGTACCTGCCAGTGTCCGTCATGACCATCCTTGAGTTTCCCGACCCGCGACTGCGCACCAAGGCCGCGCCGGTCACCGCGTTCGACGCCGCATTAAAGCAATTCGTCGATGACATGTTCGAGACGATGTACGCCGCCAACGGCGTAGGCCTGGCTGCCACCCAGGTGAACGTGCACCAGCGCGTGCTGGTGGCCGACATGAGCGAGGAGCGCGACCAGCCACTGGCGCTGATCAATCCGGAGATCCTGGAAAAAGATGGCTCGCAGGTATACCAGGAGGGCTGTCTTTCTTTTCCCGGCATCTTCGCCGACGTCACCCGCGCGCTGAAGGTGAAGGTGCGCGCCCAGGATGTCGAGGGCAAAACCTTCGAACTGGAAGTGGAAGGCCCGCTGGCCGTGTGCATCCAGCATGAGATGGATCACCTGGCCGGCAAGGTGTTCGTCGATTACCTGTCGCCGCTGAAGCGCTCGATCCTGCTCAAGCGCTTGGAAAAGCAGCGCAAGCAGGCTGCGAGCGCGTGAGAGTCGTTTTTGCCGGTACCCCGGAATTCTCTGTCCCTTGCCTCGAAGCCTGCCGCGCCAGCGGCGCGGAAGTCGTAGCCGTCTATACACAACCCGATCGCCCCGCCGGCCGCGGACGCAAGCTCACGCCCAGCCCGGTGAAACAGGCGGCGTTGGCTGCCGGCATTCCGGTCGAACAACCCGAGACACTGAAAACTCCCGAAGCACGCGCCACGCTGGAAGCGTATCGCCCCGATCTGATGGTGGTGGTCGCGTACGGCCTGATTCTTTCGCGCAAGGTGCTGGCGATTCCGCAACTCGGTTGCTGGAACGTGCATGCCAGCCTGCTCCCTCGCTGGCGCGGCGCAGCGCCGATTCAACGCGCGATTCTTGCTGGCGACACGCAAACCGGCGTGGATCTGATGCAGATGGAAGCGGGACTCGACACCGGTCCGGTGCTGCTCGAACGGCGCACGCCGATCACGCGCGACGATACCGGCGGCTCGTTGCACGATCGCCTTTCCTCGCTCGGCGCCGACGTGCTCGCCGAAGGCCTGCGTCGCACGCTCGCCGGCGAAATCTTGCTCGCCACACCGCAAGCCGAGCACGGCGTGGTGTACGCGCACAAGCTAGAAAAGACCGAAGCACGGCTCGATTTCTCGCGCGCCGCCATCGCACTCGAACGCCAGGTGCGTGCCTTCGATCCCTGGCCGGTGGCAGAAGGCGACGTAGCCGGCGAGAACGTGCGCATCTGGGCCGCGCATGCCGTCGATCAGCATCACAACGCAGTACCGGGCAAGGTGATCGCCGCGCAGCGCGATGGCATCGACATCGCGTGTGGCGAAGGCATGCTGCGCATCACCGCCCTGCAACGCGCCGGCGGCAAGCGCATCACCGCCGCCGACTATCTCAACGCCCGCCCCGAACTGCGCAGCGCACGATGAACGATACGCGTGCCCTCGCCGCGCAGGCGCTGGCGGATATTGCGCTGCGCGGCATGTCGCTGCGCGAAGCAATGGATCAGCGCGCGCCGAAGCTGCGCGATCCACGCGACCGCGCCCTGCTGACCGCGCTGTTGAACGATGGCGCGCGCTGGTGGCTGCGTTTCGACGCCGCACTCGACCTCCTGCTCGACAAGCCGTTGCGCCGCAAGGAGCCGGAAGTGCACGCGCTGCTGGTACTCGGCTTGGTGCAACTGGAAGTTCTCGAGCTGCAGGACTATGCCGCCGTCGCCGCCACCGTGGAGGCCGTGCGCAGCTTGAATCGTCCGCGTCTGGCCGGGCTGGTGAACGCCATACTGCGCCGCTGGCAACGCGAGCGCGCCACGCTGCTGGCCAAGCTGGATACGCAGCCGTCGTCACGTTACGCCATGCCGCCCTGGCTGGTGAACGCCATCGCGTCCGACTGGCCGGCGCACGCCGATGCCGTCCTCGCCGACTGCAATCGCGAACCACCCTTGATGCTGCGCGCGAATCGCCGGCGTGCGTCGCGCGATGCGCTGATCGAACAGTTGCGCGCCGGCGGCTACGCCGCCGATGCGCATTCCTGGCTCAGCGACGCCATCGTGCTGCCGCATAGCAGCGACGTCACCCGCATGCCGGGTTTCGCGCAGGGGTTGTTCGCCGTGCAGGATGGCGCCGCGCAAGTGTCAGCCGATCTGCTCGATGTGCGCGACGGCCAGCGCGTGCTGGATGCCTGCGCCGCACCGGGCGGCAAGGCCTGTCATGTGCTGGAACGCGCGGATATCGCGCTGACCGCGGTGGAATTCGATGGTTCGCGCGCCGCACGCATTCGGCAAAATTTGCAGCGGCTTGGGCTGCAGGCGGACCTGCGCATCGGTGACGCGGGCGATCCTTCCGCTTGGTGGGACGGCCAATCCTTCGATCGCATCCTGATCGATGCGCCCTGCTCGGCCACCGGCGTGCTACGCCGCCGTCCCGATGTGCGCCTGCATCGCCGCGCCAGCGACATCGATCCATTGGTTGCGCAACAGCAGCGCATTCTCGCCGCGCTATGGCCGTTGCTGGCGCCGGGTGGACGTCTTGTCTATGTAACGTGCTCGCTGCTGCGTGCGGAGAACGATGCGGTAATGGAAGGTTTTCTCGCGAGCCGCGACGACGCGCGTGTCATCGCCGTGCCATTGCCCGCGGGACAAGCTGCCGCCGTCGGCTGGCAGATTCTGCCCGGCGATGGCGATCTCGACGGCATGTACTATGCCGTGCTTGAACGTGCGTAAGCCGTCACTCTCGCAGCCGTCCACCCTTCCGGGGAGAGGGCTGGGGTGAGGGGCAAATCTTGCGGTGCGCCCACATCAGCTTCTGATCAAATCTTTTAAGAGCATTGCGAAAACCATGGGATCTATGGCCAGCGCAGCCCCTCACCCCGCCCCTCTCCCCGGAGGGGAGAGGGAGCCATCGTTCGAGCGCCGCCAATTCTGGCTACTCGTCTTCTTCGCCATCCTGATCCTCGGCATCGGCATCGGCCTGCGCGATCCCTGGCCGTCGGACGAACCGCGCTACACCCTCGCCGCCAAGCAGATGGTGGAAAGCGGCGATTGGCTGTTTCCGCATCGCGGCGTAGAGCTGTACGCGGACAAGCCGCCGATGCTGATGTGGCTGGAAGCGGCCAGCTTCGAGCTGGTGCGCAGTTGGCGCGTCGCGTTCATGCTGCCCTCGTTCCTTGCCGCGCTGGGCACGCTGTGGTTTATCTACGATCTCGGCGCGCGATTATGGAATCGCAGAGTCGGCCGCTACGCGGCGATGGCTGCGCTGATGTGCATCCAGTTCGTGTTCCAGGCCAAGCGCGCGCAGATCGATCCGCTGGTGGTGTTCTTCATCACTGCGGCCAACTGGGGGCTGCTACGGCATCTGTTGTGCGGGCCGAACTGGCGGCTGTACTGGTTCGGCTGCTTTTGCGCCGGCCTGGGTGTGATCACCAAGGGCGTAGGCTTTCTCGCCCTGCTGATGCTGCTGCCGTATGCATGGGCCGCCATTCGCCGCTGGAACGGACTCGCCGCGATCGACAACGGCGCCTGGTGGCGCTGGTCGCTGGGATTGATCGCCACGCTGGCAGCCATCGCGCTTTGGCTGATTCCAATGCTGCTGGCCGCGCGAGCGCATGCGGGCGATCCCGTCTATAGCGCGTACATCGGCAACATCCTGTTCAAGCAGACGGCGCATCGGTACGCGAATGCCTGGCACCACATCCACGGGCCACTCTTCTATCTGCCGTTGATGGTCTACAACTGGCTGCCGCTGTCGCTCACTTATCCCGGCACACTGCCGCGCTGGTGGCAGTCGCTCAAAACGAAAGACGCACGCATCCTGCTTCCGCTTGGCTGGATCGTGTTGGTGTTGCTGTTTTTCAGTGCGTCGGGTGGCAAGCGCGACGTCTATATTTTGCCGATCGTGCCGATGCTCGCCTTGATCACCGCGCCCTATCTCGAAGACATGCTCACCAAGCGCTGGCTGCGCACGCTCGGCACGCTGTTCCTGCTGCTCATCGGTGGATGCATGCTTGGCGTAGGCATTTACGCGCTCAGCGCACATCCGGCGTTCGCCACCAAGCTGGCCTACGATCGCGGCTTCGAAGGTCCCGCCAACAGCCTTTGGTGGATGTGCATCGCGATCGGCGCCGCGCAATGGTTGGCGCTAGCGATCTTCCGCGTGCGCCGCGTGCACTACGCGATCGCCAGCGGCATGCTCGCACTATGGGTAGTGTGGGGCGCATGGGCCTATCCATTGCTCAATGACAGCAGCTCGTCAGTGGGATTGATGGATCGCGTCACCGCGCATCTCGGCCCGCAAGACGAGATCGGCCTGATCGACTGGAAAGAACAGAACATGCTGATGCTGGACCGGCCGGCAATGGATTTCGGTTTCAGCAAACCGACCTCGCAGCAGTTCGTGCATGGCGTGCAATGGCAGGCCGCCGCACCCGCCACGCGCTGGCTGTTCGCGCAGGAACCGGCCATGGGCCAATGCGTGGATCGAAGCAAAGCGATCGACGTCGGCCATGCGAACCGCCGCGACTGGTGGCTGTTCAAGGCCGATGCGGTGATTCCCAGCTGCGTGCCGAAAAATTCGGATGAGGTGCCGGAGCCGGAAGATGCCGCGTCCTGATCGCTGTCAACTGATCGCGCGCGACAACAACGCCGGCCTCAGTCGCGATCTGCCGTTATTGGCGCAAGCGCTGCAACGCGCAGAATGCACCACGCAGATCACTGGCCTGCCGCATCGCGGACGCTTCGCCGAATGGCTGACGCGCTTGCAACTTGCGTGTAAAGCACCGGCGTTCGACGTGAATGTGATGCTGGAACGCATCCGTCCGGAATTCCTGCGCGCCGCAACGCGCAGCGTGCTCATTCCGAACCCGGAATACTTCCGGCCACAGGACCAAGCCGCGCTGCCGCTGATGGATGCGGTATGGGTGAAAACGCGGCATGCCGAACACCTGTTCCAGGCGCTTGGCGTGGCCACGCGCTATATCGGCTTCACCAGTGAAGACCGCTATGACGCAAGCATTCAGCGCAAGCACGCGTTCTTCCATGGCCCCGGCCGCAGCGGCAACAAAGGCACGCAGGCTTTGCTGGCGTTGTGGCGCAAGCATCCGGAATGGCCGATGCTCACCGTTGCATGGCGACGCAAGCGAGTGGAAATCGATTCGATGCCGGCGAACGTCACGCTGATCCGCGAGCATCTGAGCGATGCCGAATACCGTCGCCTGCAGAACGAACATCGCTTTCATCTTTGCCCCTCGCAAACCGAAGGGTTCGGCCACTATCTGGTCGAAGCCATGAGCTGCCGCGCTGTCGTGGTGACGCTCGATGCCGAACCCATGAACGAGCTGGTGACGGCCGAACGCGGCGTGCTGGTGCCTGCGCATGCGGTCGGCACGCAGGATCTGGCGACGTGCTATGGGTTTACGGACGTGGCGATGGAAACGGCGATCGAGCGTTGCTTGAACTTGGATGCCGCCGTTGCCGACCAGATGGGCGCTGCGGCGCGCGCGTGGTATGAGCGCAATGACGCCGCTTTTCCGGATCGCTTGTTACAAGCACTGCGCGATTCGTGATGCCTCACCGGAATTCCTGCACGGAAATGACGACAACGAGATAAGTCAGCTCTCTGCAAATTCCGCCAGGTGCCGATCGATCCCACGCTCACACCACACCAGCCGCTGCTCGATACTTTCCTGCAACAACCGATTGTTCGGCAGACTCAGATCGTTCACATCATCCTGCGCGCGCGAGCTGTGTTCAAAATGCATCGCCAGCGCACACCACTTCAACGCACGGCGCTTCAGTCCGGCGTTCTCCAACCGCACGACCAGCTCGCGATCTTCCGCGCCATAGCCTTCCATGCGCTCGTCAAAACCGTTGACGCGCAGCAGGTCCTCGCGCCAGAAACTCATATTGCAGCTCATCACACGCCCGCCGCTGCGCGAACGCGCTTTCCACCGTGCAAGCGCCGGCGTACGAAAAGCATAAAGCCGCTTGGTGCCGTCAAACTCGTGGAAGTTGGCTTTCACCCACGGCGCATACACCGGCTTGCCGCCCGCGAGCAGGCGCTGGCTTTCTTCGTAGTTCGCCTTCAGGCGGCCGCCCTGCAGGAAATAGCCTGGCTCGGCCAGCATCAGATGATCGGCGATGAAGTGCGGGTGGATCATCATGTCGCCGTCGAGCAGCACGATGTAATCGCCCTTGCTCGCCGCAATGCCGCGGTTGCGCGCACGCGCCGCGCGGAAACCCAGGTCTTCCTGCCAGACATGTTTCAACGGCGCCGGAAAGCGCTCGCGCGCCTTGGCGATCACCGCGGCGGTGTCGGGACCGGAGCCGTCGTCCGCTATCAATACCTCATCCGGCAGGCGCGTTTGCGCAGCGACGCTTTCCAACACGCGCGCCAGCGCGGCCGGCCAGTTGTAGGTGATGATGATCAGCGAGACTTTCATGCCTTGCGGACAAGCTGGCGATCGAACAGCGTGCTCAACGCCAACGGCAACCAGGTGATCAGCCAGCCGGGGCGCGGACTGTCGAGCAGGTGCGGCAGGTCGAATTGCACCGCAACCGTGCCGAACACCCACAGGCCGAACACGAGCAATCCCAGCGTCGTATGCCGATTGCGCCATGCTCGCCAGCCCAGCGCCAGCCAGATGCCGGTCCACAGCAGCAGCCCGGGCAGGCCCAGTTCAATGGCGAGCTGCGCAAACATGTTGTGCGCATGGTCGAGTGTTTCCACGCCGGCATGGATGGTGAAGGCCGTGCCCTGTCCCAGACCTTGCAGAGGATGCTGCTGAAACATGTCGAAGGCCTTGGCGAAGATCTGCGGCCGCAACGACCAGCCGCGCTCCATCAATACGCTGAAACCCAGCGCGACGCCGAGCGCACCGAGCAGGCAGATCGCCCCCGCGTAGATCCACGCGCGCCGGCCGCCGCGGCACAGCACCATCGCCATCAACGCGACGAACAGCGCCGCCCATGCGCTGCGCGTGAAAGTGAGCAGCACGAACAGCGCCAGTACGCTGATCGCCATCCACTTGAACACAACACCGCTCCAGTTCTCGAACCGCCACGGCCATAACCAGATCAGGGCGGCGCCCATGCCGGCCGCGGCAAGATTGGCGTTGGCCATCACGCCGATGCCGGTAAGCCGGTCATCGAGCGGCGGATGCAGCGCAAAGTCCACCATGTCGATGACTGCCACCGCCGCCAGCACCAGGCTGCAGCCGATCAACAACCAGCGCGTGCGTTGTTCGTTGGCGCCAAACACCCACTGGCTGGCGATCAGGAACAGCAGCACGCTGAGGTTGCGCGCCGCCTCGTCACCGCGGTGTGGCGCATGGCTCCATGCCAGCGAGATCCAGCCCCAGGCCAGCAAGGCGATCACCCAGGGCATCAACGGCAGCTTCAGGAACTCGAACAAGCGCCGCGGGCGCATCACGACCAGCACGAGCACCGGCAACCACATCGTCAACGCCAGCACGGACTGGTAGGCCTTGCTGGGGTTATAGGATGCACCGGCCGGCATCACCGCCATGCCGATGATCAGCCATGCCATGCCTACGGTCAGCAGGCGCCTTATCCAGCGCGCAGCAGCGGTATCGCTCTGCTCGCTCCACGCTTCCGGCCACATCGGGTTCCGCGAGGGCAGCGTCATGCGTGTTCGCTCCGCTGCGTGCGCAGATCGATAGCCGGCGACATGACGAAATCCGCCAAATGGGCGTCCAGGCCGCATTCGCAGCGCACGAGATGCTGCTCTTTGCTGGCGAACAAAAGCTTGTTGTTGGGCAGCTCGGGATCGGCCGGATCCTGCGACGACACCGATTTGTGTTCCAGATGCAGCGCCAGCGCGGCGAACTTGATCTGGGAACGCCGCAGGCCGGCATTGCGCAGGCGGATGTCGATTTCCAGATCTTCGCTGCCGTAGCCGTGCATGCGCTCGTCGTAACCGTTGACCCGCATCAGATCCTCGCGCCAGAAGCTCACGTTGCAGCCCATCGGATGGCCGGTGGAACGCGCCTTGATCTTCGCCAGCCACGGCAGCCGCAGGGTATGGTGGCGGCGGCCGAAGTGCCAGGTACTGCGATCATTCTCATCGCGGAAATACGCATCGACGAACCAGCCGAAGTGCGGTTTACCGCCGCCGAGCAGGCGCGCCGTTTCCGCCACCGTGGTGCGGATGCGCGTGCCCTGCAGGAAGCGCCCCGGCTGGGCCAGGATGAGGTGATCTTCCACAAAGCGCGGGTGCGCCAGCATGTCGCCGTCGAGCTGGATGATGTAGTCGCTGCGTGCGGCGGCGATCGCGCGATTGAGGATGCGCGCCTTGCGGAAACCCTCGTCTTCCTGCCACACATGCCTGAGCGGCACGGGAAAGGTCCTGGCGATCTTGCGCAGCAGGGCGGAGGTGTCTTCGCGCGAGCCGTCGTCGGCCACGATCACTTCATCCGGCGGCCGGCTCTGAGCGGCCAGGCTGCCTAGCGCGAGGGCCAGCGCCTCCTTCCAGTTATAGGTGGAGACCATGACAGTAACGCTGGCCACGGCTGATTTGGGCATGACGATCTACGCTTTCCAATAAGAATCACGAACGCCGATGCATCAATTTCGCCATGCGTGCCGGCAAGTTTCGAGGGCGCGACAGGCCAAGTTCGGACTGCCGGGGGGTGGCGCATCTTAACGTACCCGGCCGCACCACAACGGAATGTGTCCGCAACCGGGTGAACGTTCCAGGGCGTGACGCGGTGCACGCTGCCTGTCCAGAGGCCGGATGCCCGCTAGAATGCGCCGATGAGTTCCCCTCTTCCGCTCACGCTCGTTGTGATCACCCGCAACGAGTCGCAAAAAATCGCGCGCTGCCTGGACAGCGTGCCATTCGCCGCCGAGAAGCTGGTGGTGGACAGCGGCAGCACCGACGATACGGTGGCCATCGCCCGCGCTCATGGCGCACGCGTGGTGCAGCAGGAATGGCTGGGCTTCGGCCCGCAGCGCAACTTCGCCGCCACCCAATGCAGCCATCCTTGGATTCTTGCGCTGGATGCGGACGAATACCTCACCCCCCAACTTGCCGAAGAACTGCAGCGCCGCCTGCCTGCATTGATGGCGGGCGATGCGGCCGCAGCGATCCTGCGCCGACACCTGATCTACATGGGCAAGCCGATGCGCTGGTACCGCCCGGCAGTGGGCGAGAAGATGGCGCGCCTCTACCATCGCGACCGCGCCCGCTGGAGCGACGTGCGCGTGCATGAATCGCTGCAGTTCAAGGGCGACCCGATTACGTTCAAGGCGCCGTTCCTGCACGACAACAATCCCAGCCTGGTGGAGAAGCAGCTCAAGGTGCTGCTGTACGCCGAGCTGAAATGCCGCGATTGGCTGGACAAGAACAAGCCCGCGCGCATGTGGCAGACGCCGTTCGTGTTCGCGCTGGCGTTCTTCAAGGATTACGTGCTGCGCCTGGGCTTTCTCGATGGCTGGCGCGGCTATGCGATCGCACAGACCGCCGCCAGCTACGCCGCATACAAACGCATGCGCTATTACGAAATGCGCCTGAACCCCGCTTCTCGCGACACCGCCGCAGCTGCCTTGACGCGCAGCGGCCTGGATCACTGACATGTCCAAGCACTACCTGTTGTACGGATCGGAACGCTATGCGCTGGCTATCCTGCGTCCGCTGCAGGAAGCCATCCGCGCGCGCGGCGACGAAACCGCATGGTTCTTCGACGGCCCCGGCGCGGAAGACCTGGTCGAAGGCGAACGCCTGCTCACCGTGCAGGAAGTGCGCAAGTGGAAACCGATCGCGGTGATCACGCCCGGCAACCATCTTCCGCACTTTTTCCCGGGCGTGAAGGTGGAAGTGTTCCACGGCTTCAATGCCGGCAAGCCAAGACATGTCTACATCCGTGGTTTTTTTGATCTGTATTGCACTACCGGCCCGCGCGACACCGCGCAGTTCGGCGCGCTGGCGCAGAAGCTCGGGCATTTCGCCGTGATGGAAACCGGCTGGCCCAAGCTCGATCCGTTCTTGAAGGAGATCGCCGGACCGCTGCCGCCCGTGCGCACGCCGCCAGTGATTTTGTATCACTCCACGTTTTCGCCATCGTGGAGCGCCGCGGAAATCTTGTACGAGGAAGTAAAGCGCCTTTCGCGTGACGGCCGCTGGCGCTGGATCGTCACCTTCCATCCCAAAATGGAACCGGACACGGTGGCGAAGTACAAGGCGCTGCAGAACGAGCACCTTACCTTTGCCGAGAACGACAACATCCTGGAGCTGTTCCCCCAGGTCGACATGATGTGCTCGGATACATCATCGGCGCTGAGTGAATTCCTGCTCACCGGCAAGCCGGTGGTAACGTTCAAGAATCGCGCACCGGGCCCGCAATTGATCGACATCGACGACGCTGCGCAATTCGAGCCGGCGATCGAACGCGCACTGGCGCGCCCGCCGGAATTGATGCAGGCGATCAAGGATTTCGGGGAGGCGATCCATCCGTACCACGACGGCCGTTCCAGCGAACGCGTGCTGGATGCGATCGATGCCTTCATCGCCGCGGGCGGCCGCAATCGCAAGCCGAAACCGAAAAATTGGTGGCGCAAGTTGAAGCTGCGCAAGCGCATAGGTTACTGGGGCCCGGCCTGACTTCCCGCAGGCTGCGCTGAGGCGCAGCCGAACCCCAACATCGCCATGCCCAGCGCCGTGTCGGGTTCGGCCATGCCTGAGCCGAACCTACAAGACATCTGCACAAGAGTGTGTATAAGGGCCCATAAGCCGAACCGGCTAGAATCCCGCCACCTCCACGCAAAGCGCCCAACCGTGCAGACTGCCACCACCTACCGTCGCTCCGAAGTCCTGCGCAGCCTGTGGCCATGGCTGCCGCTATGGACCGTAGCGGCGCTGGTGGCGATCTTCTCGCACGGTCCGATGCCACTGTTTTCCACGCGCACGCTGGCCGTGGCCTGGGAAATGTGGCGCGAGCATTCCTGGCTGGTGCCGCACATCAACGGCGAACCTTATAGCGAAAAAGTGCCGCTGCTGTTCTGGCTGATCCACGCTGGCTGGTTCGTCTTCGGTGTGAACGATGTGTGGCCACGCGTGCTGGAGGTGATCTTCGGCTGCGTGCAGCTGGTGCAACTGTCGATGCTTGCGCACCGGTTGTTTCCCAATCGTCCGTGGGTGGCGAAGGCGGCGCCGTGGATGTTGCTGGCCTTGTCGTATGCGTTCCTGTTCGGCCTGCAGATCATGTACGAGGTGCTGCTGGCCAATTGCGTGCTCGGTGCGCTGCTGTGCCTCACGCCTACGCTGCGCCGCGCCGAACCGCGCTGGCTGCTGTTTGGCTTGCTGATCGGCGCCGGCCTGCTCGCCAAGGGGCCGGTGATGCTGTTGCATATCGTATTTCCCTGGCTGCTGGGCCCACTGTGGAACGACTGGGCGCGCGAGCACCGCACGCGCTGGTATGGGCGCGGCGTGCTGGCCATGCTGTTCGGCTTTGCGTTGTTACTGGCGTGGGCGATTCCCGCGGGCTTCGCCGGCGGCGACGCCTATCGGCAGCGCCTGTTCTTCACCCAGACCGCCGGGCGCGTGGTGAACGGCACGCAGCAGGCGCAATCGCTGCAAAGCCATCCGCACTGGTTCGGCTGGTATCTGGTGTGGCTGCCGATGCTGCTGTTTCCGTTCACCGCCTGGCCGCGCGCATGGGTTGCGATCGGTGCATTGCGCAAGCCGCTGGAAGGCGGACTGCGTTTTGCGCTGTGCTGGCTGGTGCCGTCATTCCTGCTGTTTTCGGTGATCAGCGGCAAGCAGTGGTATTACCTGCTGCCGGAGTTCGGCGGCTGGATGCTGCTATTGGCCGGCGCCATCGCCGTATTGCGCGAACGGCACACGGCGCTGGCCGAAAACTACTGGCTGGGCAGCTGGCTGCTCGGCGTGGGCAGCATGCTGTTCGCAGGCTTGCTGTTCGCGCTGCCTTATCTGACGCCCAGCCACGCTTTTCATAACGAATGGATCGAAGGCGCGGCGCCGTACAGCCGCACCTTCAGCATGGCATTCCTGTTGCTCGGCTGCCTGCTGCTAGTACGCGGCCGCGGCGAGATGCGCCGTGTAGCCATAGCCGGACTGCTGGGTGCGCTCGCGCTCAATGCCTTGTTCACGCTGACGCTGTGGCACAAATACGATCTCAGCCCAACCGTCACGCTGATCTCCGCCGCGCAAGCCGATCAGCATCCGATCGCCTATGAGGGCAACTACGAAGGCCAGTTTCATTTTGCCGGCAGGCTGTTCCAGCCCATTGCGGAATTGCGCGATGGCGCGGCGTTGCAGGCCTTTGCCAAGGATCATCCCGACGGCCTGATCATCACCCACCCGGATAACCTCGACGCCTCCGCCTTGCGTTATGCGTTGCTGGCGCAGCCGTTCCGTTCGTCGTGGGTGGTGGTATGGTCGGCCCCGACCGTGGCGGCGCTGCGCGCCGGCCGCACGCCACCGGAGCCTGCGCAGCCGCCGCGCGTGTTCCCTCCACCCACTGTCTCGCAGTACCGCCCGCCGTCGTGAATACCTCGCTGATCGAAAGCCTGCGTGCGCAGTGCGGTGGTCCGCGTGATGGTGCATTGCTGCGGTTTTCGTTGGGCAATGCGTTGCTTGGCGCAGGGGATGTTGGTGCGGCCATCGACGAATTTCGGCAGGCCGTGGCGTTCGATCCTCACTATTCGGCTGCGTGGAAACTGCTGGGTAAAGCATGCCTGGCCGTGCAGGATGAAACCGGCGCGGCCGAAGCATGGCGGCAAGGCATCGCAGTAGCGCAGCAGCGCGGGGACAAGCAGGCGGAAAAAGAGATGACGGTGTTTCTGCGCAGGATCGAAACGCCGTAGGTCAATAGGGACTCGGCCGGTTATCCGCCGAATAGCGCTTGTAGTGCCACTGATACTGCGCAAACGCGAGATTCACGCATTGCTCGACGCCGCGATTGAGGGCCGCGCATGCACGTGGCAATTCCGCATCGTCCAGGCCTTCCGGCGCGGGCAGAAAATGGATTCGATAGCCTTCGCCGCGCGGCAATCGCTCTGCGAACGCAAACAGCACCGTCGCGCCGGTACGCGCCGCCAAGCGGGGCAACAGCACCATCGTCATCGCCTCGCGGCCAAAGAACGGTGCGAATTCACCCTCCCCCGCGCGCGGCTTCTGATCGGGCAGGATACCCACGGTGCCACCCGTGGCCAGCCGCTTGTATAACGTGCGCACGCCGGCACCCTCCGCACGTACTTGCTCCGGCGCCAGCGCGCCGCGCACCTTGCGCAGCAGAGCTTCCACCGCGGCAATGCGCGGCGGCCGATAGAGAATGGCCATCGGCGTCTTGCGACACAGCCAATAGTTGAGCAACTCCCAGCAACCCAAGTGCGGCGCGGCAATGATCACGCCCTTGCCGGATGCAAGCGCCGCATCGAACAGCGCTTCGCCGCGCACCTCGCCCACCAGACCGAGCGCACGCTCCGCGCCTGCGCCCCAGATTTTTACGATCTCGGTGAGCGACTTGCCGCCCTCGATCATCGCCTGGCGCACCAGCTCAGCGCGCACGGCATCACTGAGGTCCGGCCGCACGATGCCCATGTTGACCGCTGTGTAGCGCGCCATCTTGCCGCCGCGACGCAAGGCCAGCCGTCCAAGCAGCGCACCAAACCCATGCAGCCAGCGCAGCGGCAGCAGGCCGAACAAGCGCAGCAGCAGATAGACGAGGTAAATGTCAGGGCGCATGGATACGGGCAGGCAACGGGCGAACGCGTAAGGGTAAAGCGGCGCGCGGCCAGTAGCGAGCGCGCGATCCTCAAGCATCCGCCTTCCCTGCCGTTGACCACACCAACGGCACGGACCTTCCAGCGGCGTTGAACCACGCTCCGCTGTCACACGCGCTTCGCCTCTTTACCGCACACCCATCGCCCTGCAGAGTTACGCGCATCTCTATCTACCGCACGTTCATCCCATGATCGCCCTTATCCAGCGCGTGCTCTCCGCCCGTGTCGACGTCGACAATGAAACCGTAGGCGCCATTGGCCCTGGCCTGCTGGCGCTGGTCGCGGTGCAGCCAGAGGACGGCGAAGCGCAAGCCAAGCGCATGCTGGAACGGCTGCTGGGCTACCGCGTGTTCGCCGACGATGCCGGCAAGATGAACCGCTCGTTGGCCGATACCGGCGGCGGCCTGCTGCTGGTAAGCCAGTTCACGCTCGCCGCCGACACCCGTTCCGGCATGCGTCCGAGCTTCACCCGCGCGGCCTCACCCGAGCAGGGCCGAATCTGGTTCGAACGGCTGGTGGCATTGGCGCGCGCGGCGCATCCAGGGGTGGAAATCGGACGCTTCGGCGCCCATATGCAGGTACATCTGGTCAACGATGGCCCTGTCACCTTCTGGCTCGAGGTGCGTTAGGTGGCCTGGCCAACGAGCAATCCCACGAACGCTGTCATTCCCTTCGAAACCCGCGATTTGGCGCGATTTTTGCGTGCCGATGACAGCGAATTTTTCACTTGAAAACTGGTCAAAAAAGCAGCACATCGCTATACTGATTGGTTCCTATCCCGCGGCGGACGGTATGAACAACAAAGCCCACGAGCAACAGTCGGAAATCAAAGCGCTTATCTCCAAAGGTTTGGAGCAAGGCTATCTGACTTATGCCGAAATCAACGATCACCTTCCTGACGACATTGTCGATCCGGAGCAGATCGAAGACATCATGGCAGTGCTCAAGGGCGTGGGCATCGACGTGCACGACGCCGCCCCCGATGCCGACCCGCTCGCCGACAACGCCCCCGGCGTAGCCACCGATGACGAAACCGCCGCCGAAGAAGCGGTGGCGCTGCTTTCCGCCGTCGATTCCGAAGTAGGCCGCACCACCGACCCCGTGCGCATGTACATGCGCGAAATGGGCACGGTCGAACTGCTCACCCGCGAAGGCGAAATCGCCATCGCCAAGCGCATCGAAGAAGGCCTCACCCAGGTGCAGACCGCGCTGGCCAGCTTCCCGCTGACCATCGAAATGCTGCTGGAAGAATACGACCAGCATCTGGACGGCAAGCGCCGCCTCAGCGAAATCCTGGCCGGCTTCGCCGACCTGGAACAGGCCGCCGATGCCGCACTGGCCGAAGCCGAGCTGGCCCAGGCCGAAGCGGACGCCGACCTGGAAGAAGACGAAGAGGAAGAGGAAGCCGCCGGCGAAGACGAAGAAACCGGTCCGAGCGGCCCCGATCCGGAAGAAGTGAAGCGCCGCATGGAACTGCTGCGCGACTACTACGGCAAATTCCAGAAGGCCTCCGTCAAAGCCACCGACATCAACGACAAGAAGGTCACCAAGCTGCGTGACCAGATGGCCGAGGAGTTCCTGAAGCTCAAGCTTCCCTCTGCCCTGATCGACAGCTTCGTGCGCCGTCTGCGCGAAGTGGTGGGCGACATCCGCCACCACGAGCGCGTGCTGATGGACGTCTTCGTCAAGCACGTGAAAATGCCCAAGGCCGAATTCCTCAAAGCCTTCCCCAGCAACGAGGGCAACCTCGGCTGGGCCGAAGAGCTCGGCCGCAAGCGCCAGAAGTGGTCGCCCAACATCAAGCACTACCGCGAACAGATCGATGCTGAGCAGCAAAAACTGCAGGACATCGAGAAAAAGCTGTTCCTGCCGCTGACCGACATCAAGGAAATCAACCGCAGCATGTCGGTGGGCGAAGCCAAGGCACGCCGCGCCAAGAAGGAAATGGTGGAGGCCAACCTGCGCCTGGTGATCTCCATCGCCAAGAAGTACACCAACCGCGGCCTGCAGTTCCTCGACCTCATCCAGGAAGGCAACATCGGCCTGATGAAGGCCGTCGACAAGTTCGAATACCGCCGCGGCTACAAGTTCTCCACCTACGCCACGTGGTGGATTCGCCAGGCCATCACCCGTTCGATCGCCGACCAGGCGCGCACCATCCGTATCCCGGTGCACATGATCGAAACGATCAACAAGCTCAACCGCATCTCGCGCCAGATGCTGCAGCAGTTCGGCCGCGAGCCGACGCCAGAAGAACTGTCCAAGGAAATGGACATGCCCGAGGACAAGATCCGCAAGGTGCTGAAGATCGCGAAAGAACCGATCTCGATGGAAACGCCGATCGGCGACGACGAAGATTCGCACTTGGGCGATTTCATCGAAGACACCAACGCCAGCTCGCCGATCGATTCGGCCACCGAAACCGGCCTGGTGGAAACCGTGCGCGACGTGCTCGCCGGCCTAACTCCGCGGGAAGCGAAGGTGCTGCGCATGCGCTTCGGCATCGACATGAACACCGACCACACCCTGGAAGAAGTCGGCAAGCAGTTCGACGTTACACGCGAACGCATCCGCCAGATCGAAGCGAAGGCGCTGCGCAAACTGCGTCACCCCAGCCGTTCGGAACAACTGCGCTCGTTCCTCGATATCGACTAAGCACCACGCTTCACCGCCCCACAGCAAAAGCCCCGCACTCGCGGGGCTTTTGCTTTTTACACCCTCTCCCCCCCGGGGAGAGGGCTGGGGTGAGGGGGCAACCTGGCCTCAGCGACAATCAAAGCATCACTCTGATGCTCACGACACCGACGAACGCTGGAGCCAGCGCCTTGGCCTCAGCGAAATCGCTGGTCTCGCTTTGCATCAAACGCTCCAGCCGAAGTTCCTGCAAGCCGCAGCTCCAGACCGCAGACGTTTCCCTCAAGAAACATCAGTGCACATCATAAAAAAACTGCTCCTGCACGATCTTGTCGCCCTTCACGTGATACACGCAAATCTCGCGCATGTCCTGCCGGCCACGCTCCTTCATCGTCGCATCCAGATGCATCGCCACGCTGAACCAGCCATTCGCAATTACCGGATCGCTCACTTCGCTCTTGTGGATCTTTTCCACGTTCTCCTGGAAGTGATGCCCCTTCTCCAGAATCGCCTTCAGACCCTTCACGTTACCCAGCGGACCGTTAGCCATTTCCTGCGGCTCGACGCTGATCGCATCCTTGGCATAAAGCTCGCGCTGCGCCTCTTCATACTTGCCCTCACGGCACAACGTAACCAGACGATTGGCAACTGTTGCAGTGCTCATAACCCACCTCCGCGAAAGATAGGAATGAGTAATCTAAGCCTGGCGACGTTAAGAATATCGAAGCACGCCGCAACCTCGCGCCCGATGGACTTTTCCGCGGTACGCAAGCACCTCCGCTTGCGCCGCCCATGCTGGTATCATGCCCGGCGAGATAGGGCCTATAGCTCAACGGTTAGAGCAGGGGACTCATCGAAAGGTGCCGTCGCGCAGTAATGCGCGAACGGGAACGGGATGAATTCAGGGAACCCGCAGCGACGCGCCAGCGGATCGGTGGCAACCCTGAGCCAAGCCGGCGGTACACCGCCGGAAGGTGCAGAGACTACCTGAGGGCTACAGCGCCCTTCATAACAGGCTCGAGCGTCCCGCACCCCACCTGAGCGTTGCAAAACGCCGGAGGGTGAAGAGATAGTCCGCGCCAAAGGGAAACCTTTGGAATACGCGAATCCCTTGGTTCCAGGTTCGAATCCTGGTGGGCCCACCACATACCCGTCCAAAGACTTCCTGTGCACTTGCGCGGTTACACATAGTTTGGCCGGAGTGGCCAAACTATGTGATAAGGATCGAATGTTTGGCCGGGCAGAACATCAGAGCTCGCGGGTTTGAAGGCGGTTGTTCTGTCAAGCTCAACGGCTTCGGGTGGTCCCGGCTGTCAGCCCTACCCTTATGGGCCGAACTTCGATCTACGAAGGCCAGACCTGGCAAGTTCTTCCCTGTATCTCACTTTTGACGCCCTGTTGGCTCTGACGAGGGCTGCAGATACCTGTTTACGGACCACATGCTTCTTGGCGGAATATGTTGCGCACAAGTATTCCACCAACTCATCTTGGCTGCGGTACGCTCCTCGAAAGAATGCGTCGGCAAGCCCATTGTTCAAAGCTTGCGTGACTACCTGCTTCTTTTGAAGGTAGATCTTGCAGTTTTGCAGCTGGACTCGGCGCGCGTATAGCTTACAGAGCTCGGGCTCTTTGTGGCGCATGTAACCAACAGATACTGCGAGCTGTTGGGCGAGCTTAGCGAACGAATCGAGAGCCTCTTCTGGAGGGCGCCGGAGTTCGAACTCCAAAGCTCGCTTCACCAACACCGAAACCTCTATGGATCTTCGCGGTTTCTCCCTTACCGGCATTTTGAATTTCTCAAATTGCAGATTGCTGCATGCGTGCGCAGCGCCTAATGGATCTAGTAGGACGTCTTTCACCTTCGCCCCAGTCATATGGCAGCGCTTGAGGAGCGTCATGAATGTTGGAGTCGATCGGTCCTTCCAAGTTCGCGGCCCACCCGGGATTGCTCGTTCTAGGAGCCCCCTAAGCGGTTCGCATAGCTCGACCATCTCGTCAGAAAACAATTTACAGGCATTTTGGACCGAGTCAGTCAGCCGGCCAGCTGCAATCTCATTGATGAGATTAATGCAGTCCTCCTCCCCGAAGCCTGGCTTGTCATCGAATACCCAGTCATGAGGGTCAATGACAAGTGAGTCACCACACTTCCAGCAAAGGCACATGCTTTTCGAATGAAAGTAGCGTTGGACAGTGCCGCACTGTGCACAAGCTACGGAAAGCCTCACCTTGTGTATCGGGCACCTGACAATGGGAAACAACACCCAGATCAATCGATCGTAGTAGATGCCGTGATTGCGGCTTGCCCAATACATGCATGCCGGACACCAAGCACGTCCTGCCTTGGTGACTTCATGGCAGATCGGGTCCAGCGCCCCTCTTAAAGGCAGCAGAGTGGTTCGGCGCAAATCCGCTCTCCGAGCGGCTGCGGAACCAACGTCAACATACTTGGAGGTCGCGTCGCTGTAGCTGCACAGCTGACGCCCGTTATCGCCTCACCAACGTGAGTGTAGCGCTTCAGCATTCGTCCGGAGTTGTGACCACCGATAGTCGCTCCATCGTCCTCAGGCGGAGTCAAACGTCTCCGCTCCAGGTCGGAAACGGACAGATCAACTATCGCCTCACCTGAAAAATCGGCACACCCGTTAGCAAGGCCGCCGCAACTCATTCATACTTGCGGACGTCAAACATTTCCAGCGTAGCGTGAGACTAGCCGCGACCATCTGGCGAGGGGGCCAGGGAACGATGAGCAACGCGTTTTTCGAGCAACCCATTCTCAATTCGCCGTACGACTTCCCCTCTCGGCATTGGGAGCTGGACGACAAAGGGCAACCTACGCAGGAAGTCGTTGAGTCGCGCCGCGAGTCGAGCTTCATCAGCCCCATTCCAAAGCCACGCAAGCTTCGTGGCGAGCAAGGCACCCTGGCGCTGGACGAAGTCGAGAACTTGGCGAGCGACGGGCAGCGATATCGCCACTCGGAGTTGATCAATTCGGTACGGAGCCAGGTAGATGCTTGGCGTCGTCTACCATCTAGCCAGTGGCGGGTTACACCCGAGACGGCCCGCTTGCTGGAGCATTGGCGCAGCCACAAGTTCGCTGGCGTGCGTCCATTCTTTTGCCAGGTCGAAGCTACTGAAACCGCCATATGGCTAACCGAGGTCGCCCCGCAGTTGGGCAAGTCCGGCGAAGGGTTCCTGGAACATCTGAAGAAAGCCAGCAATGACGCCAATCCTGGCCTGATGCGTCTAGCTCTAAAACTGGCTACTGGGGCCGGTAAGACTACGGTCATGGCCATGCTAATCGCCTGGCAGACCATTAATGCCGTGCGTCACCCTAACAGCAAGAAATTCACTCGAGGCTTCCTGCTAGTCGCCCCGGGCCTGACCATCAAGGACAGGCTGCGCGTCCTGCGGCCCAACGATCCAGACAGCTACTACGCCAGCCGAGAGATCGTGCCCCGCGACATGCTGGCGGACTTGGACAAGGCCAAGATCGTCATCACCAACTATCACGCCTTCAAGCTGCGCGAACGTATCGAACTGTCCAAGGGCGGCCGTCGCCTTCTGCAGGGTCGCACCGGCGAGGTGTTGGATACGCTGGAAACCGAAGGCCAGATGCTTCAAAGGGTCATGCCCGAACTGATGGGCATGAGGAACATTCTGACCATCAACGACGAAGCACACCACTGCTATCGCGAAAAACCGGCTGAAGAGAGCGAGGAGGATCTGGCCACTGAGGACAAGACCGAAGCTACGGAAAACAACGAGGCCGCGCGCCTGTGGATTTCCGGTCTGGAGGCTGTGAATCGCAAGCTGGGCCTGCAACAGGTGATCGATCTGTCAGCCACGCCGTTCTTCCTAGCCGGCTCGGGTTACGTGGAAGGCACCCTATTCCCGTGGACCATGAGCGATTTCTCGCTGATGGATGCCATTGAGTGCGGCATCGTCAAACTGCCGCGCGTGCCGGTGGCCGACAATGACCCCGGTGCAGAGACGCCCAAGTACCGCGAATTGTGGAAACACATCGGCAAGGACATGCCGAAAAAAGGCCGTGGCAAGAACGCTCAACTCGATCCTCTGCAGATTCCGGTGTTGTTGCAGACCGCGCTGGAAGCTCTTTACGGCCACTACCTCAAAACTTTCGAAGCGTGGAAGAAGGTTGGCATCAGGGTGCCGCCGTGTTTCATTGTAGTGTGCAACAACACCGCGACTTCCAAGCTGGTGTACGACTACATTTCCGGTTTCGAGCGCGTGAACAAAGATGGCTCGATAACGCCCGTGCCGGGCAGGCTGGAGCTATTCCGCAACTTCGACGAGCACGGCAATCCACTGGCCAGGCCGAACACGTTGCTGATCGACAGTGAGCAGTTGGAATCCGGTGAGGCGCTTGACGACAATTTCCGCGGCATGGCCAGCGACGAGATCGAACGTTTCCGTCGCGACATCATCGAGCGCACCGGTGATCGCAAGCAGGCCGAGTCCATCACGGACCAGGATCTGCTGCGCGAGGTGATGAATACTGTCGGCAAGCAAGACCGGCTGGGGGAGCAGATTCGCTGCGTAGTCTCCGTGTCCATGCTCACGGAGGGCTGGGACGCCAACACTGTCACCCACATCCTCGGCGTGCGCGCCTTCGGTACTCAACTGCTGTGCGAGCAGGTGATCGGCCGCGCCCTGCGCCGTCAGTCCTATGAGCTGAACGAACACGGCCTATTCGACGTGGAATATGCCGATGTGTTTGGCATCCCGTTCGACTTCACTGCGAAACCTGTTGTCGTTGCCCCGCCCAAGCCGCGCGAGACCGTACATGTCAAAGCGGTACGACCGGCGCGCGATCATTTGGCAATCGAATTCCCGCGCGTGCAGGGCTATCGCGTCGAACTGCCGGAAGAGCAATTGGAAGCGGTGTTCAACACTGACAACGCGTTGACCCTGACTCCGGATCTGGTCGGTCCGTCGGAAACAAAGAATGCCGGCATCATCGGCGAAGCCGTCGACCTAAACCTGAGGCACCTGGGTGACGTGCGTCAGTCCACATTGCTAATGGAGCTGACGAAACACCTGTTGTTCCAGCACTGGCGCGATCCTGGCGAAAACGCGCCGATCAACCTGTTCGGCCAACTCAAGCGGATCACGCGTCAGTGGCTGGACACCTGCCTAGAGTGCAAGGGCGGAACCTATCCTGCGCAGTTGATGTATCGCGAGCTGGCTGATCTGGCGTGCGACAAGATTACAAAGGGCATCACCGGCAGAGAACTGGAGAAGGGGCGCCAAGTCAAGGCCATCCTCGATCCGTTCAACTCCACCGGCAGCACTGCGCACGTGAGCTTCAATACCTCGCGCGAAGACCGTTGGGAAGCCCTGGGTCCGCCGCCAAAGAACCAAGTCAACTGGGTCATTTTGGACAGCGGCTGGGAAGCCGAATTCTGTCGCGTGGCCGAATCCCATCCCAGGGTGCTGGCATACACGAAGAACCACAACCTCGGTCTGGAAGTGCCGTACCGATTTGGCTCACAGACGCGCCGCTATTTCCCCGACTTCATCGTCAAGGTCGATGACGGCCGTGGTCCTGACGATCCACTCAACTTGATCGTGGAAATCAAGGGATATCGTCGTGAGGATGCCAAGGAGAAGAAGTCCACGATGGACACCTACTGGATTCCCGGCGTGAATCACCTGAAGGCGTATGGCCGCTGGGCCTTCGCGGAATTCGGTGATGTGTACGAAATGCAGGAGGACTTTGCCAGCAGAGTACAGGCAGAGTTCGACGAAATGCTTTCGATATTTGATCGCCCCGAAACGGCTCCTGGAGCCAAAAGACTGGCAGCTGCAGGAGGCAGTGATCCAGATTTGCCCGCAATCCCGCGTCGCAGGAGTGACTTGTCCTCATGATTCTTGTTGACACATCGGTTTGGGTTGATCACCTCCGGAGCGGGGTGGGGGAGCTTATGAAGCTTCTTGATGAAGAATTGGTCGTAATGCATTCGGCCATTTTGGGCGAGCTTGCCTGTGGGAGCTTGTCCGAGCGGGCAAAACGAATAGAAGACTGGAAGACACTTCCGTCGATCTCGGAATTCAATAACGGAGATGCGCTGGCGCTCATTGAAGACAAGGGTCTGATGAGTCGCGGCATTGGACTAGTTGACGTCCATCTTTTGTGTTCCGTGCTCAATCACTCCGGTTCCAAGCTCTGGACACGAGATAGGCGGCTTCGGACGATTGCCCAAGAGCTTTCCATCTCCTTCTCCGAACAGGTTGTTTAAATGGCCAAGAAACCAGCCAAATCCAATCCCGCCAAGCAGGTCGCCGATCTCACCCATGGCGAGGCCAAGCGCAAGAACATCCCGACGGTCGAGCATCAGTCGGTGATGCAGCAGCATGAGCGGACGCCGATCAAGGTGCGCTATTCGCGCGGTGGCGACGGGGTGGACGAGGAAAAGGCGCAGCGCAACACGGACTTGGATCCGCAGCTGGTGTGGCGTGGCAAGGACCAGCAAGATTGGAGCGACCTGGTGGTCAACGCGCCGCCGCTCTATATCCAGGAGAAGGTCAAGCCCAAGGTGCTGATCGACGATTTGCGTCGGCTTAGCGAGCAGGCGGCAACGCCACAGACAGTTGGTATGGCGGATCTGTTCGGCGACTTCAACGGCCTGCCAGAAGGCGCCGATCGCACCGAGTTCTATCAGCACGAAGGCCACTGGCAGAACCGTATGATTCTGGGCGATAGCTTGCAGGTGATGGCCTCGCTGGCCGAGCGCGAAGGACTCCGCGGCAAGGTGCAATGCATTTATTTCGATCCGCCTTATGGCATCAAATTCAACAGTAACTTTCAGTGGTCAACCACCAGCCGTGACGTGAAGGATGGTAATGCCGAACACATCACGCGCGAGCCGGAGCAGGTGAAGGCATTCCGCGATACCTGGCGGGACGGCATCCATTCGTATCTGACATATTTGCGTGACCGCCTAGTGGTGGCGCGGGATCTGCTGACGGAATCCGGTTCGATCTTTGTTCAGATTGGTGATGAGAATGTGCATCGCGTTCGGGTGATACTCGACGAAGTTTTTGGTGATTCTTCATTTGCTGCGCAAATCACCTTTCGAAAAAAAATGATGCCACTTGGTTCCGATGTGGCAGAAGGTGTTAGTGACTACATCCTTTGGTACTGCAAGTCGCGTAAGGCAATTAAGTCCCGGCCCCTGTTCATTGCAAAGAATCCAGAAGGAAGTGAATGGGCGCATGTGAGCTACGGTGATGGCAGGCGCGAGCCATTGTCATCCGTATCTCATGTGCCGAATGACGCATCGGTGTATCAAGCGATTTCGTTACTTCCAGCGCAATATCGGAAGAATCAGGATTTCAAGTTTCCTTTTGAGGGTACAGATCGTGACCCGCCCAAAGGCAATAGCTGGAAAACCGACCGCGTTGGCATGGATAGGGCGGCCAAAGCATTGCGTTTGCATCCCAGTGGCAAGACGCTGCGTTATGTGTTGAAGCACGCAGATTATCCAGTCGCAAAACTGACGAACCTTTGGGCGGATGCGAGTGGAGCAACACAACAAACTTATGTTGTCCAGACAAACACGGATGTAGTGGCACGGTGCATCTTGATGGCATCCGATCCCGGTGATTTGGTGCTTGATCCGACTTGCGGCAGCGGTACAACCGCTTATGTCGCTGAACAATGGGGGCGGCGCTGGATAACGGTTGACACTAGCCGTGTAGCTCTGGCGCTCGCACGCGCACGAATCATGGGTGCACGCTACCCGTTTTATCTACTTGCAGACAGCAAAGAAGGCCAGCAGAAGCAAGCGGAAATCACCCGCAGCGTGCCTTCTTCGCAATCCGTGTATGGCAATATCGCGCACGGCTTCGTCTATCAGCGTGTGCCGCACATCACTTTGGGTTCGATAGCTGCCAACGCCGAAATCGACGTCATCTGGGAATCCGCCCACCAGAAGCTCGAACCGCTGCGCGAGGCTCTGAACAAGACGCTCGGCAAGCAGTGGCAAGAATGGGAAATCCCCCGCGAAGCCGACAGCAAGTGGGGCGATGCGGCAACGCAGTTGCATGCCGACTGGTGGCGGCAGCGTATCGCCAGACAGAAGGAGATCGACGCATCCATCGCCGCCAAGGCTGAGTACGAATACCTCTACGACAAGCCATACGAAGACAAGAAGAAAGTACGCGTGGCCGGTCCCTTCACCGTGGAAAGCTTGAGCCCGCACCGCGTGCTCGACGTAGACGAGGAAGACAACCTTATCGACCATGTGGGCGAAGATCGCGCCGACTATGGCCAGGACTTTGTCTCGATGATTCTCTCCAACCTCAGCGTGGCCGGCGTGCAACAGGCAGATAAGGCCGACAAGATTGAGTTCCAGTCGCTGGAGCCGTGGCCTGGCGATCTGATCTGCGCCGAAGGCCGCTATCTGGAAAACGGGACGAGTAAGCGCGCCGGCATACTGATCGGCCCGGAATTCGGGACGGTCTCCCGTGCCGATCTGGTGGATGCCGCTCGCGAAGCCGGCGATGCTGGCTTTGACGTGCTCATCAGTTGCGCCTTCAACTATGACGCCCCGGCCAGCGAGTTCAGCAAGCTTGGTCGTATCAATGTGCTTAAGGCGCGTATGAACGCCGACCTGCATATGGCCGAAGATCTGAAGAACACCGGCAAGGGCAATCTGTTCGTGATCTTCGGTGAGCCAGACGTGGATGTGCTAGACACCCAGGGTCGCAGCATCCGTAAGTACGATGGCAAGCGTGACGTGATAGAGCTACCAGACGGCCAGGAGCTAGTGGTGCATATCAACGGTGTGGATGTCTTCCACCCCAGCACTGGCGAAGTCCGCAGCGACGGTGCCGAGGGCATCGCCTGCTGGTTCATTGACACCGACTACAACGAAGAATCTTTCTTCGTCCGTCATGCTTACTTCCTCGGCGCCAATGACCCCTATAAGGCCCTGAAGGCCACCCTCAAGGCCGAAATCGACCCTGACGCCTGGGCTACCCTCAACTCGGACACCTCCCGCCCGTTCCCCAGACCCAGCACTGGTCGCTTCGCGGTAAAGGTCATCAATCATCTGGGGGATGAGGTGATGAAGGTGTTCAAGGTGGGATAATCTAGCCAAATCTATGAAAATTGACTTTGTCCATCCTCGGTTTACTGGCGCACGTTTCGACGAGCACACGCTGCCCGTCGATGTGGCGCGCGATCTCGCGGCCTATGAAGCCCTGATTGTCGAGCTGGCCAAACACCTCTATCTGAAGGATCACCCCGAGAGGCAACGTGTGCCGAAGGGATTCGCCGCAAACTTCCGCCTCGATATCGAGCGCATTGACGAAGGTAGTGCGAAGCCGCTTTTGGCATTGGTCATGGCGGGCGCACTTGCTCTTCAGGGCGGCGAGCGTGATTACTTTGAAAGTGCGCGCGATCTGGTCGCAGAATGCGTCGCGGCACCTGTGGACGCACTTCCGGAAAATTTCCCCAAAGGACTGTTGGGCTACTTCAATCAGTTTGGTCGATCGTTGCGTGTAGATGAAACTCTAGAGCTTCCGCTGCGAAGTGGAGATCGTCCGGCGTGCTTGACTCAGGACAAGCGCAAGGAACTGGTGCTGGCGGCTGACCAAGTTTATGAGCGTGAAGTCACTCTACTTGGCTACATCGAAGAAGTGGATTTTCAGAAGTCCAGCTTTCGCCTGCGGTTAACTGATGGCGGGCAAGCCATTGTCCCCATGCCGGACTCTTTCCATAACAGTGCCCGTGTTTATATCGGCCGCCCTCATCATTTGATCAGTCTGCTTGGCATCGGCACTTACGACGCGTGGGATCGCTTACAACGAGTAATCTCAGTCGAGTCACTTGAGGTTGCCAAGAATCACGCAATCTCTACGAGATTTGACGAAATTGCCCAACTTGAAGACGGTTGGTTCGAGGGCGCCGGCTTAGCCCCGAATGCTGAAGGATTGTCGCGGATTTCAGAAAAGATGATCGCCGACTATCCCGATAGGTTGCCGCTACCCTTGATTGTCCCCACCCAGGAAGGGAACCTGTTGCTGGAATGGAATGCTGAAGGAGATCCCTCGTTGGACGTCGACTTGGCTAGTTCGCAAGCTAGTTTCCATGCCTTCGACGCGAATGGTGAAGATCTGGAGCGCGATTTCAATCTTGCAGATGCCCTGAGTTGGCAGACGCTGTTCACATTCCTGGGCGAGAAGATCAAGGCACGCCAAGCATGAACGACCAGACCTTGCTGTTGCGCCAGGTGCATCCAAGCTTCTTTTCCGCTGGCGAACTTTCCAGCCAGGCTTTTTTTCCGTTTCCGAAGGACGACGGAAAGCTGTCCGTTTATGATGGAGACCGGATTTCCGCGGAAGCTTCGTATAAGCATTACACTGGGATTCTTGGCTTGCAGTCAGTCGGCGTTTGGGCTGTTGCGGGCGAAGAGATTACATCGGTCACATTGGCATATCAGCCTGACCCTGTTGCCGGAAATGAATCGCACGCAATCATCGATTTCAGCGCAATCGCCGAAAAGGAATGTCGGAAATTGGCGAAGAAGCTGAAGAAGTTCGCCGTTGATCGCGGTAGCCAGTATCGCGCTGCATAACCGCAGGCGGAGAGGAACGAAATGGAATTCCGCATCGCCGATACCTTCACTGCCAGCCTCGCCCGCCTGACCGGTGATGAGCAGAAAGCTGCCAAGACCACGGCCTTTGACCTGCAGGTGAATCCCGCCGGCAATGGCATGAGCTTTCACAAGCTCGACAAGGCCAAAGATCCGAATTTCTGGTCGGTGCGCGTTACCCGCGACATCCGCCTGATCGTCCACAAGACCGTCGGCAGCCTGCTGCTCTGCTACGTCGATCACCATGACAAGGCCTACCAGTGGGCCGAGCGCCGCAAGCTTGAAACACACCCCACGACGGGTGCGGCGCAGTTGGTGGAGATCCGTGAGCGCGTGCAGGAAATTGCCGTTCCCAAGTACGTGGAGCCAGTCACGTCGCCTCCGTCGGCACTGTTTGCCAAGTACGGCGACGAGCAACTACTCGCTTACGGTGTACCGCCCGAATGGCTGGCGGACGTGCGCGTGGCCACCGAGGACAGCGTGTTGGATCTGGCAGAACACCTGCCGGGTGAGGCGGCCGAAGCGCTGCTGGAACTGGCGACCGGCGGCACGCCGGTTGCGCCACAGCCAGTCGGAAGGATGGTGGATCCTTTCCAGCATCCAGACGCGCAGCGCCGGTTCCGTGTCATGTCCGACGTGGAGGAACTGCAGCGCGCGTTGGAATACCCGTGGGACAAGTGGACGGTGTTCCTGCACCCAGCGCAGCGGCAGATGGTGGAGCGCGACTACAACGGCCCGGCGCGGGTCTCCGGCTCCGCCGGCACCGGCAAGACAGTGGTTGCGCTGCATCGGGCAGTGTATCTGGCGCGCAAGGATGAGGACGCGCGCATCCTGCTCACCACCTTTTCGGACACGCTGGCCCAGGTACTGCGCAGTCAGTTGATCCGCTTGACCTGGGGCACTCCGAAACTGGCCGAACGGATCGACGTGGTCGCGATGGATACCATCGGGGTCAGGCTGTATTCGGCTGAGCTCGGGAAGCCTGTGTTTGCCAGTCGCGAGGAGATTTCGTCGCTGCTGCAATCCAACGCCAAGCTGGTTGATGGCTTGAGATCCACTCCGGCATTCCTGCTTTCGGAGTGGGAGGACATCGTTGACACCTGGCAAGTGGACACCTGGGAAACCTACCGTGATGCTAAGCGCCTTGGCCGAAAGGTTCGCCTGCCGGAAGCGCAGCGCGTGTTGCTCTGGCAGGTCTTCGCTAAGGTAAGGGATGAATTGAAGCAGGCTGGCAGGATCACTAAGGCGGAGATGTTTAGCGGACTGGCCAGCACCATGCCTATGCGCAAGCACCCGGTCTTCGATTACGTGGTCGTCGACGAAGCACAGGACATCGGCGTTCAGCAGTTGCGCTTCTTGGCATCCATCGCGGGCAGCCGTCCCAATGCGCTGTTCTTCGCTGGCGACTTGGGTCAGCGAATTTTTCAGCAACCGTTCTCGTGGAAGTCGCTTGGCGTGGACGTGAGAGGCCGCTCGCGGGCGTTGCACATCAACTATCGCACGTCGCACCAAATTCGCTCCCAGGCTGACCGGTTGCTCGGCGCCGAAGTGTCGGATGTCGACGGAAACGTGGAAACCCGCAAGGGTACGATCTCGGTCTTCAATGGACCTGAGCCGATCATTCGCAGCTTCGACAGTCCTGAATTGGAAAGCCAGACTGTGGGCAAATGGCTGAAGCAATGCTGCGATCATGGCGTGCTCCCGCACGAAATCGGTGTCTTTGTGCGCTCCGAAGCAGAGTTGCCGCGTGCACAGATCGCCGTCAGCGCAGCTGGCCTGCAAGGCCGCGTCCTCGGTAGAGACATGGCCACTGAAGAAGGTCTCGTCAGCATCACCACGATGCACCTAGCCAAGGGGCTGGAGTTCCGCTCAGTGGCGGTCATGGCCTGCGACGACGAAGTTATCCCTTCCCAGGCACGCATCGAGTCAGCAGCGGACGAGGTCGAATTGACCGAAATCTATGACACCGAGAGGCATCTGCTTTATGTCGCCTGCACGAGAGCACGTGACAGCCTACACGTCTCTGCTGTCTCGCCAGCTTCAGAATTTCTGGATGATCTACTCTGCGGAGCCTAGCTCGCGGCCAACTAAGCCGTCGCGCAACGGAACACGCTCGCTTTGCGCTCCCGTAACTCAGGCTTGGTGTCCTTGCCCCGGATGCGGCTCATGTTTTTCGATCTAAGCTCTGGCCGGATAATATCCACGTCGTATCAAATACTTGGGCGCCGTTGGCAAGGTCGGTTGACCCAAAGGCCAAGTCAAGGACGGAACCCAGTGCGAGCTTTGATACTGGGCTGTATAGACAATTCTGGCTTTGGCAGCCTCCACGCGCTGCGCTGCTCATTCAATTGGAGTGTCCACGCTTCATTGTGGACCGCTTTGTTGCCAAGATCGAACGTTTCACCCAGGCGATCTAGAGTATCGAGCTGTCGAACTCGGGGTGGCCAAGTCGCCTAGATAAGGGGCAGGTATGAGCCTCCATGCATTCAACGGGACGCGAACAGGCAAATGACGAAAAGGGACGCTGACTTTTCTGCAAAGACCATCCATATCATTGCATCCAGAGCAGGATATCGATGCTCATTCCCTGGTTGCGACGAATCGACGATAGGACCTGGCGCCGGACCAAACGACGTTGAGAGGAAGGGAACCGCGGCGCATATTTATGCCGCCGGGATCGGTCCTTATGCTCCGAGAGGCACCGGTGGCCACGGGAAGGATGAACGTAGCTCGGCAGCAAATGGGATATGGCTTTGTCGTGACCATGGGACAGTTATCGACAACCAACAAGGAAAGAATTACCTGGCTTCCGAGCTCCTAGCGTGGAAAGCGCTGCACGAAGAAAGAATAGCGGGAGAACTTCGCAAGGTCCCCACAGGGAACAGCGGCTGGTTAAGAGAAATTGTGTTCGAGGACAATCCTCTTTTTACAAAAGGCTCATCGATCACTTTTGGCAAGGTGACGCTACTGATCGGAGCTAACGCAACTGGAAAAACGGCCTTGTGCGAATGGTTGGGCGGCGCGGCAGGCGACACTACGTCTCTTGAACGTTGGGCTGGCGCATCACCTCGGCGGCCTTGCATAGATTTGCGAATAGACATTCTCAATCCGGAGTCCAGCGAGTTTTCCCTCAAGTTCGAGGGACGCGAGGTAACAGTTCTACGCAATGGAAAAGTTGCATTCGACTTTGCCCATGCCCTCAGGATTATCTACATCAAAGATCGAACTTATGCTCCGCACAAGGATGATCTGGAGTATTTAGCCGGAATTTGGGGCTTACACCCTTATCAGGCAATCGACATCGTGCGCACCTTGTGCTCGTCAAAGTACGGCCTAGTGAAAGAATGCCGATTCTTGACCGAGGCCGAAGATGGCGATGGCAATGTTCCCGATGATGTGGTTTCACAGCGTGCGGGCCGGAACCCAATTTCCCTTCGCTTTCGAATTGGCGAACACACACAGCCGGTCTATTTCAGAGCACTTTCTAGTCGAGAACAAAGCCAGGTAATAGTTTCCGGGGCAATGGTGATCGCTGAAAGGCGATCGTCAGAGCAAGGAGCGCTACTCATCATAGAGCTCGGCGGCCAGTTTCTTCCAGACGACTTGTTATCGATGTATGCGGACAAGCTACAAGGGCCTGAGTTTCGCTTTCAGTCCCTGCTCATCTCTCCAACTGAGCATCCAAAAGTCAACTGGACTGGTTGGTCGAAGGCTCGATTGATAGGGCGGCCCCCCAAAGTTCAAGTTGAACAGGATTAGCAATCGGAACACGCGTATGGTGTACCGCAAGCTGAGCCTATTAACTCCAGCGTTGAGCGTTCGTTTCTGGCCGATCCCGGTCAGTGCCTCACGTTGATCACGATGCCGGCGCGCTGATCATGATCAATTGGTTCTACTGATCAATCTCATCGGTGCGCGCAGCACCGCATCCTGGGAGAAGCCGAATCTCACAGATATCCCGCGTCCCGGCCTCACTTCAGCATGATCCGCTCACTCCTCGCTAAAGACGGCTTCGCGAACCCATAGTCAGCGAATCCGTAGCGCATCCAGAACAAGCGAAAATGCCGGTGACGGATGCCGCCGGCTCGGGTAGTAGAGATGGAAGCCGGGAAACGGCGGACACCAATCTTCCAGCACCCGCACTAGCCGACCCTCTTCGAGGTGGGGCGCGAACTCTTCTTCGGGCAGGAAGGCGATGCCCATGCCATCAAGTGCCGCAGCAACAATGTGCGGCGATGTGTTGACGATGACCTGCCCCTCGACGCGCACCTCCAGTTCACGGCGGCGGCGCTCGAATTCCCAGACATAAAAACCACCTCCGGCTTGCCGCTGATTGATGCAACGGTGCCGCACGAGATCGCCAGGCGTCTTTGGCGGCGCATGCTGGGCAAAGTACGCAGGCGAGGCGACGGCAGCCATTCGCACTCTAGGCCCGATTGGTATGGCGATCATGTCCTTGTGCACAGCTTCACCGAGTCGCACACCAGCATCGAAGCGATCGGTGACGATGTCCCGCAGACCGTAGCTCACGTCAAATTCCATATTGATGTCGGGATAGTTGCGGAGCACGGGCACCAGCTTGGGCCAGATGATCGTGCGCAAAACATGGTCCGCACAGGTGATGCGCACCGTTCCCGCCGGCTTGTCCCGTATCGCCGTCAGCGCGTCGAGTTCCGCCTCGATTTCCTCGAAGCGCGCTCCTATGGCTCGCACCAGGCGTTCACCGGCTTCGGTCGGAGCAACGCTGCGCGTGGTTCTGGTCAGTAGACGGATGTCGAGGCGTTCTTCAAGCGCACGGATCGTCTGACTGAGCGCCGATTGGGTAACGCCCAGCACCGCGGCTGCGCGCGTGAAGCTGCCTTCGCGGGCCACCGTCACCAAGGCGAGCAGATCGTTGAGGTTGCGTTTAGCCATCGGGCGCCTCGGGCATATTCATTAGTTTCACTAATATCTTCAATAAGGGTTTATTAGCTAGTCAAGGGCTCGTGCGCCCACAAGAATGCCAGGCATGGAAGCGATATGCCTGATGCCATCACGTAACCGCCGCCGGCTGTGCTCGACGTTCGCCTGTTTGGCTTGGGCGCTGTGCACTTGTTGCTTTTCGGTCTCAGCAGCGATGCCTGCAGCCGAAATCGCGCCTCTTTTATCCCAGGAGTCCTCCGTGAAGATCCGCATGAATGTTGATGGCCACGTCGTCTTCGCCACGCTGGACGACACGCCGGCCGCGCGCGACTTTGCGGCCCTGCTGCCGTTGTCGCTGACGCTGACCGATTACGCGCACATCGAACGCATCGCCGATCTGCCCCGCAAGCTCTCACTGGAAGGCGCTCCCGCTGGCGTAACGGTCGATGCCGGAGACCTGACCTACTACGCGCCATGGGGGAATCTCGCCATCTTCATCGAAAGCCGCGACTACTCGCGCGGGCTGATACGGCTGGGCCGGGTGACCTCTGGCCTTTCGGCGCTTCAGCACCCAGGGCCGCTCAACGTTCGAATCGAACGCGACGAATGAGCGTCATCGCGATTCCCCTTTCGTTCTCAAGGAAAGCCGAGTGAAAAAGATCATTGCGTTATTTGCCCTGTTTCTGGGCACCTTTTCCGCATCAGGAGCAGAAATGTCCACCGACGCCGACAACTTCTACAAAAGCGACCATGTCATCGTGCAGAAGGTGACATTCAAGAACCAGTACCACATGGCCGTTGCGGGCAACCTCTTCATCCCGAAGACGCTGGATCGAAGCCGGAAGCACGCAGCCATCGTGGTCGGCCACCCGATGGGCGCCGTGAAAGAACAAAGCGCAAACTTGTACGCCACAAAAATGGCGGAGCAAGGCTTCGTGACTTTGGCGCTCGACCTGTCGTTCTGGGGCGAGAGCGAAGGGCAGCCTCGCAATGCCGTGTCACCGGATATCTACGCTGAAGATTTCAGCGCAGCGGTGGATTTCCTCGACACGCAGACCTTCGTCGATCACAACCGAATCGGCGTCATTGGCATCTGTGGAAGCGGCAGTTTCGCCATCAGCGCGGCCAAGATCGACCCGCGCATGAAGGCCATTGCGACAGTCAGCATGTACGACATGGGTGCCGTCAACCGCAACGGACTAAGGCACTCGCTCACGCTCGATCAGCGCAAACAGATCATTGCGGTGGCTGCAGCGCAGCGGGACGTGGAGTTCGCCGGGGGCGAAACCCGATACACCAGCGGCACGGTGGACAAACTCAACGCAAATTCCACGCCCATCGAGCGTGAGTTCTACGACTTCTATCGCACACCCCGCGGGGAATACACACCGCCCAGTTCCTCGGCCGCGCTCACCACGCATCCCACATTGACCAGCAATGTGAAGTTCATGAACTTCTACCCGTTCAACGACATCGAGACGATCTCGCCGCGCCCGATGCTGTTCATCACGGGGGAGAACGCGCACTCCCGCGAATTCAGCGAAGAAGCCTACCGGCTGGCCGGCCAGCCCAAGGAACTTGTCGTCATTCCTGGCGCAGGCCATGTCGACCTCTACGACCGCGTGAACCTCATCCCGTTCGAGAAACTGGCAACTTACTTCCGCACCAACCTGGAGTGAGCCAGGAAAATTCCGCCTGCTTCGACGTACTTATGAACCCGACCATCTCAACAAACAGCACCGGCGTCCCCAGCGGCGCCACGGCATGGGGCGGCGTGTTTGCGCTGGCCCTGGGCGCCTTCGCGCTCATCGCCTCCGAATTCATGCCGGTCAGCCTGTTGACCCCGATCGCATCGGATCTGCGCATCAGCGAGGGACAGGCCGGACAGGCCATCTCGGTTTCGGGCGCTTTTGCGGTAATGACGAGCCTGTTCATTGCGAAACTGGCAGGTCGCCTGGATCGGAAAACACTACTGCTTGGTCTGACCCTGCTGATGATCGTCTCCGGTACGGTCGTCGCTTTCGCGCCCAACCATGCCGTATTCATGCTGGGTCGCGCGCTGATCGGGATTGCCATTGGCGGCTTCTGGTCGATGTCGACCGCCGTGGCCATGCGCTTGGTGCCTGAGCACCGAGTGTCGCGCGCGATGGCGATCGTCAACGGTGGCAACGCCCTGGCTACCGTGATCGCGGCGCCACTGGGCAGCTATGTTGCTGCTTTCGTTGGCTGGCGCTGGGCCTTTTTCTGCGTTGTGCCAATCACCGCCATCGCCCTCGGCTGGAAACTGATCAGCCTGCCACCTATGGCGGTCGAGGCCGACGCGAGATCCGGCAACGTGCTGCGTCTTTTGAGGAACCGTCAGGTTGCGCTGGGAATGACGGCGGTGTGCCTGTTCTTCATGGGGCAGTTCGCACTATTTACCTACCTGCGCCCCTTTCTGGAAACAGTGACGCACGTCAATGCGTCCACGCTGTCGCTATTGCTGCTCGTCATTGGCGTGACCGGCATCGTCGGTACGACCGCGATCGGGGAATTGCTGAAGTTCGGCCTCTATCGGACGCTGGTCGTCATCCCCTTGGTGATGGCGTCGCTCGCGGTATCGCTTGTACTGGCAGGCCATTCATTGATCGCCACCGCCATCCTACTTGGCATCTGGGGTTTTGTCGGCACGGCGGCACCGGTGGCGTGGTGGACCTGGCTTGCGCAAACGCTGCCCCGTGATGCAGAGGCCGGTGGTGGTCTCATGGTGGCCGTCATCCAACTCGCGATCACGCTGGGCGCGATTGTTGGCGGACTCCTGTTCGATGCAAGCGGCCATGGCGCGACCTTCGTTACCAGTGCCTTGTTATTGGTCGCCGCCGCTGGCGTATCCGTTATCGCGGCGCGCACAAGAACACCGGCGAGTTCCCTTGCCCATCTCGAAATCACTGCATGCCGATAGCTGGCCAAACTGATCCGTAGCGCATCCGTGCGAAGAACCAATCTCTACGCGTTTTGGCTCCAATCAGTTACTTTTCCTGAAGGCACTGAGCATGCGGATGCCAAGGCTGGATTGAGGGGCTCGGCCACTTCGTCGGATCTGATACTGGACTCGTCATTTTTCGACTTCGATTCGGACACGAGCGCATTGAAAATAACCCAAGCGGCCATCGCCCCGACGATCTGTGCCACCGCAAAACCCAGAAAATCACCCGGCCGGATGCCTGCAAAGTTCTGCGTAACCGAGCGAGCGATGGTCACTGCGGGATTGACGATAAGGACATAGAGCGCGCCTGCTGTTGCTCCTGCATTGGCGAGCAACGCAAGGCCGTCATTCCCTCGGGATAGGGCCGCACCCATGATGCCGGAGCCGACCACCGTTGCCAGCAGCAAGGTGGTGCCAAGGTATTCGGCGAGTAGCATTCGGGAGAGCGACATTACAGCTCCGCCAGAAGGGCTTTCACGCGCGCCGCAATCTCGTCCCGCACGGCGCGGTAGCCGGCATCATCCATATGCTTCGGATCTGGAAGCCCCCAGTCTTGGCGACGCTTGGCAGGCACCCATGGGCAATTGTCTCCGCAGCCCATCGTGATCACGGCATCGAAATCACCGTCGATTCGGTCGAGGGATTTCGAATCATGCGTCGTCAGGTCATAGCCTAGTTCGGACATGAAGCGGATAGCCTTGGGATTGATCTGTCCAGATGGCTTTGAGCCGGCGCTCAATGCTTCAACGTGGTCGCCGCCATAGATGTGCGCGAATGCCTCGGCCATCTGGCTTCGGTTTGAATTCTCGACGCAAACGAACAGCACGCGCTTCATGGTGTGTCACCCAGATACTTGATCATGCAGGTTGCTCAGCAGCAACCCGATTGGGGAGAACAGCAACTGGATCCCTTGTCCACCTTGGGCTTGATTGCTCGGATATCTGGTGAACACGTTGCTCCATCCGTAGCGCAGGCGGCGTCACCTGCGTGATACGTCGTGGCTTCGCCTGTGGTGTGGAAAGTCTCCCAGCGCGTGCCTTGAGGGTCTTCGGTCCAGAGCTTGTCGGATTTCGCATAGCAGCAAACCGCTGCGTCTTCGGGGATGACCGTGCCACCGGCAGCATCCAACCGATGTCCCAGTTCGGCAAGGTCGTCCTCGCTCTCCACTTGAATGCCAAGATGGTCGATTCCGGGTGCGCGACCCGTATTGGAAATGGCGAAATTGACCCGCGGGTTATCCAGCATCCACTTGGCATAGTCCGGCTTCGATACGGTTGGCTCGGCAGCAAACAGCTGCGTGTAGAAACGCACGCTAGAAGGCAGATCGACGACATTGAGGTGAACGTGAAAGCGATTCATCGAGATGCTCCTGATTTGCGTGGTGCGCATTTAGTCGCGGGAGTACAGCCAGCCTTGCCTTCGCAGCAATTCTCAGTGAGATAAGCCAGTAGCTCGTTCATTTGGAGATAGTTCGCGCGGACGCGAATCACCCGTCCTTCGCGCTGGTCGTGAACAAGTGCAGCGGCGCGGAGAATGTTGAGGTGTGCGGTAAGCGTGGCCGGAGGAAGATCCAGTAGCTCACGAAGCTCACCAACGGACATGCCATCCGGACCCGCCTGCACCAATTGGCGAAACGCGGCCAGCCGAGACTCGTGACTGAGGGCACTGAGGGCGTCGAGAGCGGTTTCGGTTTTCATGATTCGATAATTCCGGAATTATTGAATCATGTCAACAGCCGAACCGAGCGTTTGATCGAGGTTGGGGTCGGGGCTCGACGGGCTTCGCTATTTCCTTCCGCAACACCTGAACGCGTACCTTTCGGAGCGCCGAGCTGCCATGAGCTGCAACCACCAAAGCCGACCTTGCGGGAAAAAGAGGAAAAAGCACGCCTTACCGGGCGCGTCTCAGCCACTCCAGAACGCGCCGCACCCATGCATTTGCCTGGCCCGGATTCCATACGAACGTCGCCACGCTTTCCGGTGGCATCGTGTATTCGAAACGCGTCTTATCCTGCACGACTGAGACGGGAAACGCTTTCACATTGCTGTTCACCATCACCAGCACGATCGATCCATCGGAAGCGTTCTGGAACGCCACGTTGGCGAGGCCCTTGTCGTCGGTCATCGTGGATTCCACGCGAACGGCACCGGGCAGGACGAATTTGCTGAAGTGGGCGAATGCGTAGTATTCGTCGTTGCGCGTCACCGTGCCCGTATGCGAATCGATCGTGACCACGCCCTTGCATAGCGCGCATCCGCCGAAATGCGGACCGTGTTGCTCGTCGAGCACCAGGTTCCAGTAGATGACACCACGCGCCCATTGCCTGGTTCCGGTAACCAGCAGCTCCCGGGTAAACCAGAGCAGTTCGCCGTTCATGGCCGACTCCCAATCGCCGCCGGAACATTCGGTGATGTAGGCGTCCTTTTGGGGATATGCGCGATGGACGCGGCCTTGCGCATACTGGCTGCCTTCATAGCAATGCCAGGCAACGCCATCGATATAGCGGGCGGCATCGGGGTCTGCCAGCACGCTCAGTGTCTGGTCGGCCTGACTCCAGTTGTGATCCCATTCCAGAATCTGCGTCTTCCGGCTGCGGCTTGCCAGTTTTGGGCCGAGATATTGCGCGATGACGCGCGCCCGCGTAGCCGCCGGCATTTCCATACCGGGATACGTAATAGGTACGAAGCCGGGCTCGTTCTGCAGGGTCAGTGCGAAGATCGGGATGCCATAACCTTCATAGGCATCGAGAAACTTCACCAGATAGTCCGCATACGCGCTTTCGTACTGCGGCAGCAGTTCCCCGCCAATAAGGTTTTCGCTGGTCTTCATCCACGCCGGTGCGCTCCATGACGATGCGACGATGCGCAGCCCTGGGTTGATGGCAAGCACCTGGCGCACTGTCGGTATCAGGTCGCGCACCGTGGGCGTGACGTTGAAGTACTGTAGCTGTGGGTCTGTCTGGCCGAAGGGAACATCGTCCAGGGTATAGGGCTTCAACGAGAAATCCGATGCGCCAATGGTCAGGCGCATCATGTTCAGGCCGAGATTGGGCGGTGCTCCATAGAGCTCGTGCAACAAGGCCCTGCGCTGGAAAAAGTTCAACTTGTTCTGCAGCAACCACGCTGATGAGTCCGTCATCGCCGCGCCGAAACCAACCATGGTTTGAAATGTTTTCTGCAGATCGATGACAACATCGGCAGGCGACGAACCGCGGGCGGTCATTTCAATGTCGGGTTGCCGTTTCAGCTTCAGTCGACGATCCGCCGTGCTCAGCCAAAGCTGGACGGCAGGCATTATCGTCCGTGCCGGAGCAACAACTTTGGGTTTTACGGCGGGGTACGTGAAGCGTGGCGCATAAAAGGCGGCCAGCGTAAGCAGGATGAGCAGCGTGATGGAGGCGATGACGGTGCGGTTGGAATCCATTCTTGGTTCATTCATGGCGTGCAAATCGTCCGGGCATCAAAGCCAGGTTCACTTATCCGGAGTCTGCGGATTGCGCTTGTCGCACACCGATCGTCCCCGCCGCAGCAAGATGTCTTGCTTGTTCCCATGATCGATGATGGTTTCTTTTTTGCCCCTGGTTCAACGCTCTGCGCGCGCCTGTGTGCGGCACATCACCAGGAAAACGTACATCCTTAACAGCCGGATGCATAGTGTTACAGACACACGACCGGCGGTTCGTCACTTTTTCTGCACCTGCCCCCTTGTGAATGGCTGCGGGTCGCTCCACTAGAATGAACGAATCTCGGAGCGCTATGGCGCAAGCGTCGCGCAGCGCCAAGCCCGATCATCACGAGGATGGATCATCATGCGACACCCCCACCGCATTCTGTTGCAGACCACCATTCCCTATGCTGCGGATGATTGGCACATCGGACGCTTTGCGCTCTTGCACAAGCAGTTGGCCGACATGCGCGGCAGTGATGGTCTGCCGCTGTTCGAAGTGACATCACGCGACCGCGATCCGCTCGGTGCTCCGGACAGCGTGCTTTGCCAACTGGATTCATCGACATTCGATGAGCTCTGGCTGTTCGCGGTGGATACGGGCGATGGGTTGACGGCGGCTGACTGCGAGGCTATCGGTCGGTTTCGTCGCCGCGGAGGCGGCTTGCTGGTCGCCCGGGATCACATGGATCTCGGAAGCTCGGTGTGCACGCTGGGCGGCGTGGGCGCCGCGCATTATTTTCATACGAAAAATCCCGATCCCGACCCGTCGCGGCACAAGGTCGACGACACGATCACCACTTCTATCTCGTGGCCCAACTACCATTCCGGCGCCAATGGCGATTTCCAACGCATCGAGCCGTGCCTGCCATTGCATCCGGTGCTGATGGATCCCGATTCGCCGGATGGCGCAATCCGCTTCCTGCCTGCGCACCCGCATGAAGGTGCCGTTGGAAAGCCTGAGCACGACGCATCGGCCCGTGTGATCGCCACAGGGTGCAGCAAGCTGAGCGGGCGCTCTTTCAATCTGGCGGTGGCTTTCGAACCTTCTTCGGAGTCGGGGCCGGCCGTCGCGGTGTCGACCTTCCATCATTTCGCCGATTACAACTGGGATCCTTCGCTGGGATCACCGAGCTTCGTCAGCGAAGCACCCGGCGACGGACTCGCTCACTCGCCGGAGGCGCAACGCTCGATCCGCCGCTATGCGACGAATCTGGCGTTGTGGCTTGCGGGCCAACCGGTGGCGTGCGCCTGATTGAAACTCGCTTGATCCCTTTAAGAATGCCCTACGCGACGGCAATCGCCCACGTGATGAAACCGGTATTGATCACCGTGAAGATCAGGCCGGCGATAAATACGGCATCGGCAAGATATTCCAGCCTGTGATTGCGTCGGGTACTGCGGGTACGCAGGCCACCGTATGCGAGCACGGCAGCAATCAGGTACACCATGGCGTTGATCGAAAGCAGATCATCGCCCAGCGTATCTTCGGACCGTAACGTGATGACCAGGCGAAGAATACCCACCACGGTGAGGCAGACACCAAGCATCGCCGAGGAAGACGTAAAGATGTGCACACAGATGTCTTCGTCGAGCGGATGCAGGCGTCGCTTCCGAAGCGGACGCGTGGCGGACGTATGAAGGGCATCGCTCATGGCCTGAACATCCACTCATGGAAAGTCAGCTGCGCCATCTTACTCCCTGGAAATCGCTGGATTGAGCATGGTGGGCGCAGCGCAGCCGGCCTAATCTGATCCCAAGCGCTTTTCCGGCACAAACCATACACTTCCCGTGCCATCGTCATGGCCTCTTGCCATTGGGCCACCGCGGAGGAAAGCAGTTGTGGCAAATGATGTGGAAGGTACGAACAGTCTGTTCGAAATTGTTTTTGACCCTCCCCCGAAGGGAAGTCGTCGATCTGCGGATTCCGTCTACGCGCAGCTGCGCGCTGCCATTCTCGATGGCCGCTTGGTGCCCGGGGCCAAGCTTCCGGTAGAGCGCCAGTCGGCGGTCTTTTTCGGTGTCTCGAGAAACACGGTGGCGCGCGCTTATGCGAGGTTGGCGATCGAGGGATTGGTGCAGGCTCGGCAAGGGTCGGGAACGTATGTGGCGCCAAAGCGAAGTCGTGCGCCGCGCGAACGTTCTCCGACACAACAGACACCCGATCCGCGCTTGAATGCGACGTGGCAGCGACCCGAGCTTGCCCAGGCACTCAACTTCTGGCACGACAGTCAGCGTACAAAAGCGCAGAGAGCGACCGCTTCGTTGGACTTTCGCCCTGCCCTGGTCGATCCACGACTCTTCCCATTCGAAATATTTCGCCGGCTCAGCGCCAAGCAGCTTCGGCACATGGAACTGAAGCCGCCCGCGTTCAAGAGCCCGCAGGGCAACCAGGGGCATTTTCCGCTGAGAGCTGCCGTTGCGACGCACATCGGCGTGTCGCGCGCGATCGTGTGCGAACCCGACGATGTGCTGGTGACTGCCGGTGCACAGCAGGCTTTCGACCTGCTCGCTCGTGTACTGGTAACCCCTGGGGTTACGACGGTCGCCATTGAAGATCCCGGCTACCCGCCAATGCGCGCCGCATTTCTTGCGGCCGGCGCGAAAATCGTACCTATACCGGTCGATGCACAAGGGCTGGTGGTGGATGCGTTGCCTGTGCCCGTGCAGATTGTTTGCGTGTGCCCTTCCCATCAATTTCCGCTGGGCGTATCCATGTCGGCGCAGCGGCGGACGGCGCTGCTCGACTTTGCCCGCAAGCACGGCGCGGTCATTGTCGAGGACGATTACGACGGAGAGTTTCGGTACGACGGAACGCCGTTGCAAGCGTTGCGATCCACTGCGACAGCCGATGACGTGTTTTATATCGGCACGTTCTCCAAGTGCATGCTTCCCGCATTGCGCCTTGGATTCATCGTCGCACCCCAGTGGGCCATGTCGACACTGATTGCGGCGAAGAACTGCCTCGATTGGCATTGCCCGACACTGACGCAAATGGCGGTTGCCCGCTTTATCGCGGATGGATATCTGGTGCAGCACGTGCGGAAGCTGCGCGACGTGTATCGCAAGCGACGGGATCTGGTGTGGGAGATATTGCGTTCGGATTTCCCCGGGGAACTGTCGCCGATGCAGTCGCATTACGGGATGCATGTGGCGGCGCACTCGATGGTGCCCAAACACCTGGGACGCGTGAGCGCACGATTGTTGGAATCAAACATGCATTTGCATTCGTTCGAGCGCTACTTTTTTGGAACGCCTACATCGGAAGGCTTGGTTTTCGGCTATGGGGCCGTGGACCTCAAGGATATCGAGCAGGGTTTGAAGACATTGCGGCGCGCGCTTTAGTCGCGGCAGCTACTCCGCGTACGGCCGGGTAAATGGCCCAGCCTAATTTTCCCCAATTGGCCCCTCTGCTTCTACGGCTTTTTTCTAAAGTCTCGTTCCAGGTTACTTAGGTGGAGAGCGCAAGATGATGTGGAAACTGCTACTGCGTGGAACCTTGATCGCGGGCCTGCTGGCTTGCTCGTCGTTGAGTGCAAGCGCCCAGACACCGCGAGACGGCTCGCATGATTTCGATTTTGCGCGTGGGGCTTGGCATACCCATGCGACGCAAGTGCTCGACCCGTTCGATGGCGGCACTCACACGGTGACGATGGATGGAACGAAGACGGCGCGGCCAGTCTGGAATGGCCGCGCGTGGCTGGAGGAGATCGAGGCGGATGGCCCGAATGGGCATTGGGAAGGGGCGACGCTGTTCGTTTACAACCCGAAGGCGGGGCAATGGAGCCAGACATATATCGACAGCTCAGGCGAGATCGAGGCGCCAACCATTGGTAGCTTCAAGGATGGTCGTGGCGAGTTCTTCGGTACGACAACGTATAAGGGGCGCAGCGTTCTGGTACGTGGTGTTTGGTCTGATATCACCGCGAATTCGCATCGCTATGACATTTCTTATTCTCAGGATGGTGGAAGGACCTGGGCGACGGCGTTCAAGGCTTATTTGACGCGGCTGAAGTGATGGCCAGGTGTTTTTCTTGATGATTTCAGCATTGCCCAGTCGTCATTCCGGCGAAGGCCGGAATCCATGCTTCGTACTGGCGATGGATTCCGGCCTTCGCCGGAATGACGATTCGGGTCTCCATCACGTGAACTTTTCAATCGTAAATTGCGCCGCCTGTTCGAAGGACTGCGCGACGCGATCGACATCCTTACCCAGCTCCGTCGGCTCCTGCGTTTCCAGGAGATGAGGCAGAAGCACGGCAGTCATGACGACCTCCGCGAAGCGCTTGCGTATTTCCCGCGCCACCGCTTCACCGGACACCCAACCACCTGCGCCTGCAGCGTTGACGACATGGATCATCGACACCGCATTGGGCGTGGCTTCCGGATGATCCTCCGCCTGGAAGTCTTCGATGTCTTTCACGGAGACGTGCCGTGCATCGATGCGAAGTTCGCGCAGGATGCGCACCAGTATTTCGGTCGCCACGTCGTCATATTGGTTGCCGCTGCCAACGCACAGCACGATCGAGCCCGGCGCCACGGCCAGCGGCCCTTGCCAACGTCCGGCAATATTCTCGCGTTGCTGGCGCAGGTAATGCGCAAGATTGTCATCGTCGAGTACGGAAGTGCGGCGGCGCCAACGCGGCTGTGACGGCGCTTCCCTGCCCAGTGACTCGATCACCCTGATGACGGCCGTTCTAGCCTTGACGAGCTGCTCCGGGCCGATCGCCTTTTGCGCAAGATCGGTTTGCGCAAGCTGCAACGCCGGCAACAATACGACGTCGCAATATCTGGCAAACGATCGTTGCCTCAGAAAGATGCGCGCGGCAGCAATGATTTCATCGGCATCCCCGGAAAGCGCCCGCTGATAGAACCGCTGTGGCAGCGTCAAGGCAGGCGTATCGCCCAGCAAAATACCCAGCAGCGTGAACGCCCGGACATGTCGGCCCACCACCACCAGGCAAAGCGTCAACGGGGTGGACAGCACCAGGCCCATCGGCCCCCACAGCCAGCTCCAGAAGATGGCCGAAACGACGACGGCAAGCGGCGACAACCCGGTCGCATGGCCATATAGCTGAGGCTCCACCAGCTGGCTCACCAGCATTTCGACGATGACAAACAGGCCCAACGTCACCAGCAAAAGCGTCCACCCCGGCGTAACGGCCGCGGCGAGCAAGGCCGCCAGCAACGCAGCCAGCCACACGCCGATGTAAGGCACGAAGCGCAGCACCGCGGTAAGTGCGCCCCAAAGCAGCGCATTGGGAAGCCCGATGACGGCCAGGCCCAGCCATATCGCCAAACCTACGCCGACATTCACCGAAAACTGCGAGACGAAAAAGCGGGAGAGGCGCTCGCCGGCGTCATTGATCGCCACCGTCGTTGCGCGTAGATCCGTGCCGCCGATGGCGCGGATAAAGCGATCCCGCAGCGATTCGTATTCGAGTAGAACAAATATCAGCACCACCAGCACAATGCCGGCCGTTTCCAACGGACTCCACAGCGACGACAGAACGCTTCGTATCGCGTTCCATGGGCTGCCCAGAACGGATACATCCACCGCACTGGAAGAGACAACCGATGTCTGCGGGATCTGCCCTGCGCTACCGTTGGCGCCGAAGGCATTGATGACTTTGCCGGCTTCGCCCCGCATCGCTTCCAGCCTGGCAATTGTCAGGTCGTGCAATAGCTGCAGCTTGGCTTGAACGGTCCTTTCGTATTGAGGAAGGCTTTGTGCCAGATGCACGATCTGCGAACCGATGATCATCATCAGCCCGGTCGCGACCGTGGCCAGCAGCAGCACGGCAATCAATACGGCGTACGCATGGCCCAATCTCATTTTCTGCAGCAGGCGCACGAAAGGCGCCATCAGCAAGGCCAGGATCAACGCCAGGATGATGGGAACCAGCACGTCTTTGCCGAAGTACAGCAAGGCCATCACCACGCCCGTGGCGATAATGGTCAATGAGCGTTGACTTGCAGAAGCGAAAGGCTGCGAATCCGGCGTCGAGGGCATAGCGGACAGGTCGGCTGGAGTGATATTTCACCTGCCTGGGGCAAGTGGCGTTTGAACTGCACTGGACTTCATCCCCTGGCATGCTCCGGTATGCGTACGATCACACTCCGCCACGCTATGCTCTCCATGAACAACACACCGCTTGGCTCGCTGATGATACGCAACTCGGGGAAGATATCGTCTCTGCAAACCAGGCTCCGCGCCGCCCATACAAAGACCTGTCCATGCTCACTGTATTCAAGCGTATACCCTGCACTCTTTCCTTGATCGCCATCGCGCTGATCGCCGCACCTGCCTCGGCATCCGATTCGCCGCCTAGCGCAAACATCGCCACGGGCACGCTTTCGGGCATCCATGACGCCAAAACCGGCCTGGACGAATTCAAAGGCATCCCGTATGCCGCGCCGCCGGTCGGACCTTTGCGCTGGAAGCCGCCTCAACCGGTAGCGGCGTGGACGGGGGTACGGCAAGCCGATCGTTTCGGTCCGCGTTGCATGCAGAGCCCCATCTACAGCGACATGGTGTTTCGCTCCAACGGCGTGAGCGAGGATTGCCTGTACCTCAACGTGTGGACATCCGCGCATGGCTTGAACGCGAAACTGCCGGTGCTGGTGTACTTCTATGGCGGCGGCTTTTCCGCCGGCGACGGTTCGGAGCCGCGCTACGACGGCGCCAGTCTTGCGCAACACGGGATCGTTACCGTTACGGTGAACTATCGGCTGACCGTATTCGGTTTTCTGGCGCTGCCGGCGCTGGCCGCCGAATCGCCCGAGCACGCCACCGGCAACTACGGCTTGCTCGACCAGAACGCCGCCTTGCGCTGGGTCCAGCGCAACATCGCGGCATTCGGCGGCGATCCGAACCAGATCACCATTGGCGGCGAATCGGCCGGCTCCATGTCGGTGTCGGCGCAAATGGCCTCGCCCTTGTCGAAGGGCTTGATGCAGCGTGCCATCGGCGAGAGCGGCTCCGTGCTCGGCAATCTCAAGCCGAGGCCGTTGGCGCTGGCGGAACAGCAGGGCAAGGAATTCGAACGACGCGTTGGCGCGCATTCCCTGGAACAGCTGCGCGCGATGGACGCCCAGGCGCTGCTAAAGGCCGCCGGTGAAAAGGACGTACCCGAGTTCGACCCGACCATCGACGGTTACTTCCTGCCCCGATCGCCTGAAGCCATTTATCAGGCAGGCGAGCAGGCGCATGTTCCGCTACTGGTTGGGTCGAACTCGCAAGAGGGTGATTACCTCAACCTGCTCGATGGCAAGGCACCCACGCCCGAGAACTACCGCGCCGCCATGAAAAAACGCATGGGCGCGCATGCGGACGAAGCATTGAAGCTTTACCCGGCGACGACTGAAGCCGAAGTCAAAGCCTCCGGCACCGCCTTCGAGGGTGATCAGTTCATCGCCTTTGCAACCTGGCGGTGGATGAATGTGCATCGCCAGACCGGACAGGCGCCGGTCTACTACTACTATTTCGTCCAGCCGCGTCCGGCCAAGCGCGACGGCAGCGCCGGCCCGGATGCCGGCGCCGTGCATAGCGGCGAAATCGAATACGCGCTGGGCAATCTGGACGGCAATAACGTCTTCGCATGGACCGCGGCCGATCACCGTGTCTCGGACATCATGCAAGGCTACTGGGTGAACTTCATCAAGACCGGCAATCCCAATGGAGGGGATTTACCGGCGTGGCCGCCTGCGGCAAGCAAGGACGGCGGCGTGTTGCGCCAGGTGATCGGCGTGGATACGTACGTCACGGTGGACCACAACGCGGCGCGTTCCGAATTTCTGCAGCGCGCCGATCCCGATGCGCATCTTTGACGGATCGCGCTAGCGTCACGGAGTCAACCTGAAGTAGGTTTGCGCTCTGCAACATCTGCGCAGCGCGGCCACGCGAACCTGCTCAGCCACTACACATCACCATCGGGGGAACGATGCAATGAAGACGCGTACGGTAGGTACCACCTTGCCGGTGCTGGAAATTGGCCTGGAACAGGGTGACCGGATCATTTCGGAGCCCGGCCGGTTTTCCTGGATGACACGCAACATCGTGCTGCAGACCTCCGCGCGCACGGCCGGCGCGAGTGGCTTCCTCGGCGTCATCGGCCGCGCCCTTTCCGGCGGCGGGCTGTTCATGAACGAATATGAGACGTCGGGCTCGCAAGGCATGGTCGCGTTCGCGGCCCACGTGCCCGGCTCGATCGTCGAAGTGCAGGTGAACGCCGGCCAGACCTACTTCATCCATCGCCACGGTTTTCTGTGCGGCACGCAGGGCGTGGAATTGTCGATCGGCTTTCAACGCTCGCTGGGCGCGGGCATCTTCGGCGGCGACGGATTCGTGCTGCAAAAGCTGACCGGCAACGCTCGCGCTTGGGTGGAACTGGGCGGCGAAGTGGTCACCTACACCCTTGCGGCCGGCGAAACGCTGCAAGTGCATCCTGGGCACGTCGGCATGTTCGAGGGCTCGGTGAATTTCGACATCACCATGATTCCCGGCCTGAAGAACAAGCTGTTCGGCGGGGATGGCCTGTTCATCGCGAACCTTACTGGCCCTGGCCAAGTGTGGCTGCAGACGCTCACCATGCCGAATCTGGCGCACGCGCTGGAACCTTATCTTGCTCGTGAGGGCGGAACCAGCACGGCAAGTTTGGGCGGCACGGGCGGAAACGTCGGCGGCGCGATTGCCGGCGGGGTGATCGGTTCGGTGCTTGGGGGATTGTTTGGGAAGGACGATTAGTCCATCCCATCTGGCTACGAAAGCGCCAGCTATCGCCCCTACTACGCACCTGGTTAGCGTCGCGTCTCAGTTGAGCCGATCGCTCCACATATCGTCACCCCGGCGAAAGCCGGGGCCCAGCGACTTTAAAGCGAAAGACACTAGATGATTCACTTCGCTCACCCCTTCGGGGCCGTCCTTCGGACGTTCTCCGCGCTTCGCGCTACGTCCGGCTTTCGCCGGGATGATGAAGTTTCCGGCAAGGTTCTACAAATGCGTCCAAGCTGGGACCCGACGCCAATCAGCTACTGCGCACGGGAGGAAGCAAGCGTTCGCACCACACACTTCTGCGATCTGCTGCCGCGCGACAAGCATGCATTTCGTCACTTGGCCGGCCGAAGCCCGTGTCCCTACTCTGCCTGACACCAACGCGCCGCGAGATCCACGCATGGCATCCGTGAAAACCGCAGCAAGCCGCAACTCGCCCCTCGGCGAGCTATTGCGTTCATGGCGCGAAGCCAGGCGCGTCAGCCAGCTGGAACTTGCATTGAAGGCGAACCTGTCCGCGCGACATTTGAGCTATGTCGAAACCGGCAAGGCGCAGGCGAGCCGCGAGATGCTCTGCCGCCTCGCGGACGTGCTGGAGATGCCGTTGCGCGAACGCAATGCGTTATTGCTGGCCGGCGGTTACGCCCCGCAATATCCGGAAAACCTGCTCACCACGCCCGCGCTGGAATGGATGCGGCAGGCGATCGATCTGATCATCACGCATCAGGAGCCCTACCCCGCGTTCGTGCTCGATCGTCACTGGAACGTGCTGGCGACGAACCAGGCTGCCGTGCGCATCAACCAATTGCTGATGCAAGGTAGCCAAAGCAAGCACACCAACATTCTCCACCAGGTGTTCGATCCAGAAGACATCCGCTCCGTGATCGTCAACTGGCCGGAGGTGGCCGAAAGGTTTATCCGCCATCTGCACGACGACATCGCCGCGGTGCCTTCCGATGAGACGGCGCGGGAGCTGTTGCATCAGATGCTGCAGTATCCCGATGTACCGGAGCACTGGCGCTTTCGCGATCTGCAGCGCGCGCTGCCGCCGGTGTTCACGTTTGTCTTTCGCAGCAGCGAAGGCGAGTTGCGCTTTTTCGAAACCGTTACGACGTTCTCCGTGCCACGCGATGTAACGCTGGCCGAGATTCGCATCGATAGCGCGTTTCCGGCAGATGCGCACACCGCGGCGGTGTGCGCGAAGCTGGCCGCTGCAAACTGATCGACGATCAGCCGCAGGCGGCGCCGGTGGTCGGGGCGTGGAATTCCATCATCAATCCCAGATCGTCTTCGGTCGGCGCCAGGAACGAATCGCCCAGCAATCCGTGGTAATTCGTGAGCGTGGTTTCATACCCGCGCTCCACGCGGCGTTTGGCCAGACCCAGGTCGTCCACGCCGATGCTTACACCAAACACCTGCGGCCCGCCGCTGCGCAAGGCATCGGCAGCGGCGCCGGCGCCGTCCGGTTGCAGCGCGTAAATGCGCTTGCTGCCGACCGGTACGCAATAACCCCGTGCGCCTACCTGCGGCATGCGCACGGCCACTGAACCGGCAAAACCCATGCGTTCGAATTGTTTGCGCTGCGCCTCGGCATCGGCCGATAACAGCCAGAACGCCGAGACCTCGCGCGCGCCATTGGGATGCTCGCGTGCAACCCGGTCGTCCATCGCCGGATGCGGCTTGATGCCGTCGGGCGGGTAGTCGATCACGAAGAAGCCGGACGAAAGCGGTTGCGTGTCGAACGCGAAAAGACGCCAGCGCGGCGGCTTCGAGGGGCCGGCGCCATCCGGATCGGTGGGCGAGGCCGAAAACATCGGCGTGGGTTTGAAACCCTGCGCTTGCAGATAGGCGCGCATCTGATCGAGTTCGGACGAGCGCAAGCCGAACATCCGCGCTCCCGGTCCGCCGTGCAGAACCGCCTGATCCGCATCCATACCCGGATCGAGCTTGGGATGCGCCCGCGTGATGCCCAGCAGTTCCACATAGCTGCGATCGGGCATCCGCACGAAGCGATTGGCCACGCCGTTGGGGTCGCGTCCCGGCAGCACCTGAAAGCCCAGCTTCACCGCCATCACGCCGCTGATCTGGTCGATGCTGCGGCCCCACAACAAAATGTGATCGAGCTGGCTGCTTTGCGCGAGCGGCGCTTCGGCGGCGTTGACGAACCCGGCCAGGCCCAGGCCAAGCATCCATGCAGACAACAGCGAAGCACATCGCATAGCGCGTCGACTCCTGTAATCGGTAAGCAAGAAAGGGGATTGCTTTACGTTTTCAGAGTCGCGCTGCAGAGGCAATAACCTGCGAGGTTATGGTGCAAGCGCGCCGCCTTTATGCACCACGATCTTTCGTCACGGACGGCGAGGACGCTTCTTTTCCAGGCTGGGTTTCTCGGGCGCCTGACCAGGATGTGCGGCGTCGCGCGCGAAATTGTTGGTGGATTTGAAATCCTTGGCCTGGTCGACCGCGGTGGTGATTTTGGTGCCGGAATAAATCGAATGAATGGTCGCTGCCGATAGAGGCTTTGGTGTGTTGTTCATTCGGATACCTGGATGGTGTAGGGCGGGATTGATCACCATACTCCTAAACGTTCGACCGCGCTGGCTCGTCCTTTTCAATATCAAGCCGCGTTGATACGCAAGCCCCGCTTGCTGGCATGGTGTACCATTGGGCGGCAAGTACCTGCCTGCCCTTCGCGTTCCGCGCAGCTATTCGGCGGCTGCCCGCTTCGCTCCCACTTCACGTGTGAACCACCTCGCCCATGAGGTGACGCCCCTCGGGAGCACCCATGCCAGGCCATTCCCACCGCCACGCGGACCTGCCGCAAACGCGCAAGCCAGCGAAAGCTGCGATCCATTGCTCGACGTGCGAAGCGGTTTGCTGTCGCCTGAAGGTTGTCCTGGAACCCGGCGACACGATTCCGTCGCATCTCACCACCTACCTTCCAGAAGGGCCGCGCATCATGGCCCACGATGAAACCGGATGGTGTGTGGCGATGGATCGCACCCACATGAATTGCGGTATTTATGAAAACCGTCCCGCCGTATGCAGGCGGTTCTTCATGGGTGGTCCGTACTGCAAGGCCATTCGTGTCGACTATGCCGAACACGCTTCCCACAGCATCAAGACCCCTTTGAAATAAGAGGATTCCATTATGTCCAGCCCCCGCCAACCCGGTACCCATGGGTCATCTCCCAAGACCCTGACAAGCGAGCGCATCGCTGCGGATATCGCCGCCTTCAACAAGGCCGGCGGCCGCATAGAGGTATTGGGTAATACACCGTTTCAGCGCAAAACCGATGTCGAAACCGCTGCCGTCAAAAGCCCCGCCGCAGCTTCCGAGCGTTCGCCGAAGTAATGGCCGACCCGATGGCGCAAACGGCAAAGAACTCCTTTCCCCTTAAGTGAGATGATCCCGCTTGGCAAAGACAAACTACTCCTTCGAAAAACGCCAGCGCGAACTGGCCAAGAAGAAACAGCAGGACGAGAAGCAGGCGAAGAAAAAAGCCTCGCGTGATGGTGCGAAACCGGACGATGTAGCACGGGACCCGCCGTCGCGATGAACCGAAACGGTTTGTCGGGCTGGATGTGATCGCCGCTTCGATCGTGATGTTTCACGCAAACGGCCATGCGATGATGTCGCATGACTGCGTTCAACAGACTCCCCCTCAAGCCCGCCTTGCTCGCCAGCGTCGAAACGCTCGGCTACAGCGAGATGACACCCATCCAGGCGCAAAGCCTTCCAGCCATGCTGGAAGGACGCGACGTGATCGCCCAGGCGCAAACCGGTAGCGGCAAAACCGCGGCGTTCGGACTTAGCCTGCTGCAATCGCTGAGCGTGGAAACCATTCGCCTGCAGGCGTTGGTGCTTTGCCCGACGCGCGAGCTGGCAGATCAGGTGAGCAAGGCCATTCGCAAACTGGCTGCGAACATTCCCAACGTCAAACTGCTGACTTTGTGCGGCGGCATGCCCTTGGGTCCGCAATTGGCTTCGCTGACGCACGATCCGCACATCGTCGTCGGCACGCCGGGCCGCGTGCAGGAGCATCTCAAGCGCGGCAGCCTGCACGGTGGCGGCATCAAGGTGCTGGTGCTGGACGAAGCCGATCGCATGCTCGACATGGGTTTCAGCGAAGCCATCGACGACATCGTCGGACGCATCGCCAAGCATCACCAGACGCTGTTGTTTTCGGCCACCTACCCGGACGACATTCGGGAAGTCAGCCGCCGCGTGCAGCGCGATCCGGTCGAGATCATCGTGCAGGCGCCGGCTGAAACGGAATCCGCCATCGAGCAGCAATTTGTCGAAGTGGAGCCTGCCCACAAACTCGATGCACTGGCGCAGTTGCTCAGCGGCGAGCGCGGCCAGCATGCCCTGGTGTTCTGCAATATGCGGCGCGATGTGGATGCGGTGGCGGAAGAATTGGATCGCCGCGGCTTTTCCGCTCTGGCCCTGCATGGCGACATGGAGCAGCGCGACCGCGATGAAGTGCTGGTGCAATTCGCCAACCGTAGCTGCGCCGTGCTGGTGGCCACCGACGTGGCAGCTCGCGGACTCGACATCACCGCCTTGCCGCTAGTGATCAGCCATGACGTCGCCCACGATCCCGACACGCACACCCATCGCATCGGCCGCACCGGACGCGCGGGGCAAACCGGCCTGGCGATAACGCTATGCACGCCGCGCGAAAAACCCAAAGCCGAAAATATCGAGCAAGCGCTCGGCAAACCACTGCCGTGGCGCGCACTGAAACTTTCGCCATCGCGTGGCAAGACCTTGCATCTGGCGCCCATGAAAACGCTGGTGATCGACGCTGGCCGCCAGGACAAGCTGCGCCCCGGCGACATCCTTGGCGCATTGACCGGCGATGCGGGACTCAAGGCGGATGACGTCGGCAAGATCGATGTTTTCGCTACGCGCGCTTACGTGGCCGTGAGTCGCGCATTGGCGGACAAGGCACTGGAGCGTTTACGCGCTGGCAAGATCAAAGGCCGCAACTTTCGTGTGCGCACATTGCACTGAATCACCGCGCGATCGGTTACCTCATCGTCATCCGGCGAAGGCCGGAATGACGGTGAGGTTCTACAAAACCCAGCGATCACGTGTCGAATTTTTCGCGGGGATCCCGGCGCGGCTAAAGTTTGAAATACCAAACCGGCGCACACGCCAGCACGACCGCCAGCGCCTGTGAAGCCAGAACCACCAAAGCATCCTTGGGAGTACGCCGAAGCCACTTGAAGGCGAAGAACGCCACGAAGGGAAGCTGCCCGGCAATAAGCAGCTGGAACAGATGCGCAGCCGCGCCTTCATCAGTCTGGCGCGCCGCGCCAAAGAACATGACGTGGCTCGCAACGATCAGCAGCGCCGTCAATGACATCGCCAAAGGCACCAAGGCGCTCGGCCGTATGAATGTGCTGGCATGCATAAAAACCCCTCGTCTCCGACCCTGTCCGATGTATAGCGTGGCAGGCGGCTACGCGGCGTGATAAGTGCGCAACCGAAGCCCAAGCCGGTCCCGGCCACATTCGAGGCAGCCCTCACGGCTGCCCGGTTTTGTAGGCGATGGCGCGGCGCTGCCACAGATAGATCGGCAAGCCCGCCAGCAACAGTACGCCGCCCCACATCAATGTTTCCATGCCGGTCCCGATCAGCGCCCACACGCTGAAAGCAAGCGCGCCAACCGCAACGGCCTTGCGCCATGCGCGGCTGGTGTTGTCGATACGCCACCAGGCCAGCACCGTGATCAGATACGGCAACAACGTTGCCGCCGTCGACAACAGGATCGTGAACGTAAACAACGCCACCAGCGTGCGGCTGTAGTTGGACGCGATCAGGGCGCTGGCGAGCAGGCTGCTGAGCAGCAGGCCGAACCAGGGCGTGCCGCGCTTGTCCAGCCGCGCGAAGGATTTGGGAAACAAACCATCCAGCGCAGGCGCAAGCGTCGTCTGCCCCTGCAGCAACACCCATCCGTTGAGCGCGCCGAAGCAGGAAATGGTGGCGACGACGCCAATGCCGGTGCCGGCCCAATCGCCCCACACGCGTCGCGCTGCTTCAGCCATCGGCGCTGCGGACGCATGCAGCACCTCGGCCGGCAACATGCCTACCACCACGGTGCACGCCAACATGGTGGCGAGCCCGGCGATGATCATGCCGATCACCGTCGCACGCGGCACGGTGCGTTGCGGATCGCGTACGACACCGGTGGGCACCGTGGCCGTCTCCAACCCAAGAAACGCCCACAATGTCAGCGCCGCCACCGACGATGCCACGCTCACCAACGGAAGGCCGCTGGCATTGAACGGATGAAAGGCGCTTGCATGCACCCAGCCCAGGCCCAGCACGCCGAACACGACAAGCGGCACCAGCTTGAGCGACGTGGTGACGATGGCCGCATAACCGGCCTCGCGCACGCCGGACAAGCTGATGAACGTGCATGTCCACAATGCCGCCAATGCGCACAACGCACCACGCAGTGGCGTAGCGACGGCTGCCGGCCATACGGCCCCAAGGCTGCCGGCAAATGCCACGGCGATCGCCGCATTCGCCGACCACACGCAAACCCAATAGCTCCACGCCGCGACAAAGCCGACACTGTCGCCGAACGCCTGGCGCGCATACGCGTAGGCCCCGCCGTAGTTGGGAACAATTTGCGCCAGCCATGCGTACACCAGCGCCAGCATCAAGGCGCCACCTAGGCTGATGCCCCAGCCCAGCAGGCTGGCCGCCCCGTAGGGCGCCAGCGCCGCCGGCAATACGAATACGCCTGAGCCGATGATGTTGCCGATGACCAGCGCAATGAGCATCCATAGTCCGAGCGACCGCCGGCTCGTGCTCATGCGTGGTCGAGCACGGCGCGATACGCACGGCGCACCATTTCATGAAAATGATGCACGGCATTTTCGCGCAGCGGATTCAACCGCCCGGCCTCGTACGAGCCGGAAGCCAAACCGCGCTGTACGTCTTCGCAAATGGTGACATCTTCCGCCTGCACTTCATCGCTGAACACGATGTCCTTGGCGCGCCGCGCCTTCGCTTCCGCGCTGCTGTCCGGTGCGTAGTAGAAATCGAACGCCACCCGGCAACGGTCCACGCCCATCGGCAGCACGCGGTTGGTCTGCAAACGGCCAGGCAAGATATTGAGCATGGCGTTCGGGTACAGGAAGTAATACAGCGCCTCTCCGCTGCCGTAGAGATCGTCGCCGCTTTCGAGCGGGCTGAACTGGAACGAATACCATTCGGCCGTTTCGGTGATGTAGCTGCGGTAATCGAGCAGGCTGTTCAATCCCGGATGGATATGCGGCACGTGATAGCCCTCCAGGTAATTGTCGACGTAGACCTTCCAGTTGCAGGCCACGTCGTAGCTCACGCGATGATGGAATTCGTAGTCATGCAGCGCGCGGTGTGGACCCAGGCGCGCATCGATGCCGGCAACGAATGCCTCGAACGGCGGCGCCTCGCCGATGGCGACGAAAACCAGGCCTTGCCATACATGCACACGCACTTCGGGAAGGCGGATATCCGAAAGATTGAAATCGGGCGTACGGCCCATTTCCGGCGCACCGCGCAGCACGCCGTCCAGGCCGTAGGTCCAACCGTGATAGCGACAGCGCAGACTCTGCGCGCCGCGCCCGTCGCAACTGGCGATCGGCCCCGCGCGATGGCGGCATACGTTGTGAAAGGCGCGGATGCTCAACGCATCGCTGCGCACCACCAGCAGCGGCAGTCCTGCAATCTCGGTGACCACATGGTCACCCACTCCGGCCAGTTGCGACTGATGGCACACCAGTTGCCAACTGCGCGCGAAGATCGCCGATGCATCCAGCGACGGCATGCGCATGTCGGTATAGAAACGGGCCGGCAAGGTCAACGCATGATCCAGCTGCTGCGAAGCGAGCGCATCAGGGGAAAGTAGCTCGACCATGGCGGTATCTCTGCGGCGGCGACGGCCGAGTATTTATCCAACCGCGGTGCAGCATCAATGCGGGTGCGGTGAGGCATGGCGCTTGCTCCGTCTCTTGCAAAGTACCTGATCAGCGTCGTGCCTCAGCTCGCCGTATCTGCTCCCTCCCCTACTGCACGTACCTGATTGGCGTCGAGTCACAGCTGGGGCCGCATTTGTAGAACCTTGCCGGAAACTTCCTCATCCCGGCGAAAGCCGGACGTAGCGCGAAGCGCGGAGAACGTCCGAAGGACGGCCCCGAAGGGGTGAGCGAAGTGAATCATCCAGTGTCTTTCGCTTTAAAGTCGCCGGGCCCCGGCTTTCGCCGGGGTGACGATATATGGAGCGATCGGCTCAACTGAGGCTCGACGCTGATCAGGTGCGAAGTAAGGGAAGGGAGCCGATCGTGGCAAGCAACAAACACCATGCGCTTAGGCAATGCCTGTTCGATGTACCGAGCAGTTTGCTTCCGCATTCCACACAACGATCTCGACCTGGATGGCAACGCCGGGATCGCCTCGCAAGCACGCCCGGAAGTTACCCCTGAAACTACGTGACAGGTCGCTCATGACAGCCCGCATGCCACGCGTGTCCCTGTTCTGCCAACAGCCGCACCTTTCCTGACATGTCGATGACGCACACGTGTTATCCAATTCGGGCCAGCATGAGGCAAAATTGACACCCGCGAGCCGCACGATCATGGCTTGTCTTCAAAATGCAACATGGCCTGATCTGACAGCGCGCGCTGCAAGGCTTTACCAAGGGGATTTCAGATGTTGAGCAATTCATTGCGGGCCCGCCTGCTGCTGCCCGTGCTCGCGCTGGGTTTGGCGGCGGTCATTGCGACAGCCGCCGCCCTGGCCTTTATTGAAGCCGGTCGCGTGCGCTCGGAAGCGCAAGCTTCCATCGACAGCCAGACCAGCGGGCTGCAAAGCCTGTTCGGCGTTACGCATTCGATCATGCTCGATCGCGTGCGCAGTTCCATGCGCCTGCTTCGCCAGGAGGGCGACCAGCAAGGCCCGGCCACGCCAGGCCAGACGATCACCGTGGGCGGCCGCGAGGCCAACGATCTGGTCTTGGGCGGCAAGCCGCAGGGCAATCTGTTCCAGATGGTGGACAACGTCACCGCCATCATGGGCGGCACCGCCACGCTCTTTTCCGCGACCGGTGATGATTTCGTGCGCGTGTCCACCAACGTGAAAAAGGACAACGGCACGCGTGCCGTCGGCACGCAGCTCGACCCACATGGCCCGGTCATCGGGGAAATTCGGCAAGGGCGCAGTTTCTACGGCGTGGTGGATATCCTCGGTTCGCCGTACGTGACGGGTTACGAGCCGATCTACGACCACAGCAATCCCAAGCCGATCGGCATCTGGTACGTGGGCTACAAGACCGATCTGGAACCGCTGGACAAGGTCATCAGCAGCAGCCATGTGCTCGATTCGGGATTTGTCGCACTGCTCGATAGCAAGGGCACGCTGCGCTTCCACTCCAAAACCGGCGCCACCGTCGATCCGGCTTTCATGGGCAAGATCGTGCAGGAACAGCCCTCCGACTGGACGGTGGAAAAACACGACGTGCCCGATTGGGGCTTCACCCTGGTGGCGGCGTATCCCAACAGCGACATCAACGGCGTGATCGTGCGGCAAACGTTGTGGATCGCGCTGCTCGGGCTGCTGATCTGCCTGCTGCTGCTTGGCCTGCAATATGTGCTGATCCAGAGCCGCGTGCTGCAGCCGATTCAACGCCTGACCGAAGTGGCCGATGCGCTGAGCATGGGCAAGATGAACAACATCATCGAAGAGGTAAAGCTCAAAGATGAAATCGGCACCCTGGCCAAGGCGATCGCGCGCCTGTCCAACAGTGTCCGATTGGCGATGGAACGGCTCAGCAAACGCTGAGCCACGCATGGTGATGCACTTGCCGGACTCTGTGGGAAACGAACATGGTTAGCGAATTTCGTCCATTGGTCGAGGTATTGCGCGAATTGAAGGCGCTCGTCCAGAAAAAAATGTCGGGCTATTTCTTCATCGCCACCGAGAACAATCATTCATCGACAATCCTGCTGCGCAACGGGCACGTCGACGAGGTCACGTTCAGCCGCTATCGCAGCGACGAAGCCGTGAAACAGCTGGCCAATGTATCCGCCGCGCGCGCCCGCTTCCAACCGGGTGCGATCGGTACATCGGCCGGCCGAACGCCGCTGGGCGAAGCCGCCTTGCAATGGCTGCTCGGCGGTTTCGAAAACGACACCGGCATGCGCCAACCGGTTGCGCCCGCGCCCGAACGCCGTACCGCGTCCGTCGCAAACCCCGCCTCCTATCGGGATGCGATCGAGAAAGTGGCCTTGAGCTATCTGGGCCCCATCGCCGTATTACTGTGCGACGAAGCGTTTTCCAGCTCCAAGGATATGGAACAGATCCTGCAGCAGATCGGTTCGAATCTCGCCACGCCCGAGGAATACAGGCGTTTCATGGCGGAAGCGCGGGCGGCGTTGATCTGACGTAATCCTCGTGGCCGTCATTCCGGATCTTTCGCCGGAATGACGTTACGACGTGATTTGACCGCTTCGATCGGTGCGATTGATAGATTGCGCGCGGCATGGGCACGCAAGTTGCTAGCCGCAGCAATCGCCCCCAACACGCGTCGAAAGTCCTACTATCACGCGATGAACACATTTTCATCGCGTGCATCGAACGATACCCGCCATGGCAGCTTATCGTGCGTCGGCCTGGGCATGACCCTGGGTTCCCACCTCACGCCGCTGGCGCGCAGCCATATCGAACAGGCGGATGTCGTGTTCGCGGCGCTTTCCGATGGCGTGGTGGAGATGTGGCTGGAACGCATGCATCCGGATGTGCGCAGCCTTCAGTCGTATTACCAGGAAGGCAAGTCGCGCATGAAGACCTACCGCCAGTGGGTCGAAGTGATCATGGCCGAAGTGCGCGCCGGCAAGCGTGTTTGCGGGGTGTTTTATGGTCACCCGGGCATCTTTGCCTGGTCGCCGTATAAAGCCATCGAAGTGGCGCGCGCGGAAGGTTTTTCGGCGCACATGGAGCCGGGCATTTCGGCCGAAGATTGCCTTTACGCCGACCTCGGCATCGATCCCGGCCGCTTCGGATGCCAGCATTTCGAAGCCAGCCAGTTGCTGTTTTACGAGCGGCGCATCGATCCGGCGGGCTACCTGGTGCTATGGCAAGTTGGATTGGTCGGCGATCGATCGCTGGCGCGCTTCCAGACCGGGCCGGCATACCGCCAGGTGCTGGTGGACCTGCTCAGCCGCGACTATCCGCTCGATCATGAAGTGATAATCTACCGCGGCGCTACGTTACCGATTGAGAAACCGCGTGTCCGACGTGTCGCATTGCGCGACCTGCCTCATGTCCAGGTGGCCGTCGAGGAAACGGTGGTACTGCCACCGGCTGAAACCCTCAAGCCGAATCTGGCCATTCAAGAACGATTGGAGGCTCTGGACAAGGCGGGCGCGTAAACCGAGGTGAAACATTTTTCATGCAATGTCAGCCTTGAGGGAAGGCCGGCATTGACAGCAAAACCTGTCGATCAATAAGCGCTGATGGCAGTCGTCATTACGCTTTACCGCGTCAATGTCCGGATGGCATTGGCGATATCAGCTCCAAGAGCTGTTACATGAGAACGGGGGAGTGACATGGCAGATACGATTGAGTTGTTGGAGGCCATCGGCCGGGATGCGTCGTTGCGTTATGCAACGGCTGAGGAATTGGCGCACAGGCTCGTGCAGGAGAATGCATCCGAAGGCCTTACTGCTGCGGTAGCGCTCGGCGATTGCTCGCCGCTGTTCGCGGAGCTTGGACCTAAGCCGATGAATGCGCCGCAGATTTCTCAGGCTCCTGCCCGTGAGGACGACGAACCTGAGGAAGAAGAAAACGACCTCGACGAGCCGTTGAATATCAGCACGCTCGAGTACGGCGAGTCGCATTTGCGACACTGACGAAGCCGTATGGCCCGTCCAGCGAGCCGCTTTTGGTCATGGCCCTTAGTCACGGTCATGGCGTTTTGCGTGCTGGCTCAGCTCTACGACGCTGCCGCGTCCATTGCTGATACGGCAGCGTTTCTTGATCAAACGGAAAATCTGCGCACAACGGACCACCCTCGGTTCGTCCAGATGTTGGCGCAGATTCACCAAGAAGCGCCGCGGCTGACGGCAGGGCAGCAATGGCACCTGCGTTACCTCGATGCATGGGAAACCATGTTCGAGGGGGACTACGCAAAATCGGAAGCGATGTTTCACGAAATTATCGATCATTCCGGTGATGCCACGCTGGTTGCGAAAGCATCGGCACTGCTTCTGACCAATCTCGCGGCCAATCGACGTTACGAAGAAGCCTTCGCATTGGCCAATCGCGTGACCAGTGGGCTGCCTGCGGTCAAAGACCCGCAAGCCCGCTTCATGTTGCTGATGAATCTGTCGCAGATGCTGGACATATCAGGCCAACCTGACCTTGCCATCAAATACGCACGCATGATGGAGGATGTTGTTCCCCCTGGCGAAACCTTGTGCCGCCCTCTCTCACTGGAAGCGGCCGCACTCTTCAATGCAAAGCGCCTGACTTCTTCCAGCCCGGAGCTGAAGCGTGCCATCGACGCGTGTGTGGCCGCCCGGCAGCCGATCCTTGCCGAGACCATGTGGCTGGTCTTGAGCAGTCTTTATCTAGAGGAACATCAACCTGCACAGGCCATGTCCTTGCTTGATCGGATCGCGCCCAGCGTAAACACCAATCACTACTATCCCCACATGCTGTCGGCACAAGTGCAGCGGGCACAGGCTTACGCAAAGCTTGGCGATGACAATAAAGCGCAGTCGGCAGCACTCGCTGCCGTGGCGATGAGCAATCCTGGCGATATCAATGAATGGCTGAAAGATGACTACGAGGTACTGTATGAAGTCGAGAGAAGGCAAGGTCACATGGCCGCTGCACTCTCTGATTACGAGCACTATGTAGCCCAGGACAAAGGGCATCTCAACGACATCAGTGCTCAAACCCTGGCCTACGCCGTCGCCCAGCAACACATGCTGGTCCAAAAATTCGAAACCGAGAGCCTGAGCAAGCAGAACAACATCCTAAAACTGCAGCAAGCACTCGCCACCAAAGCCGTCGAAACCAGTCGCCTGTATATCGCGCTGCTGCTCGTGGTGCTGGTATCGATCGTGTTCTGGCTATTCCGCCTCAAGCGCTCGCAGCTTCGCTTCAAGCAGTTGTCTTGTCTCGACGGCCTTACCGGCATTCTCAACCACCAGCACTTCATCGGCGAGGCTGCTCGCGCGTTGCATCTGCTGGAAAGGAAATCCGGCAAGGCCAGCCTGATATCCATCGACCTCGACTACTTCAAGCAAGTCAACGACACCCACGGTCACGCCATCGGCGACGCCGTGCTCAAACATACCGTTACCCTCTGCAAGCAGCATCTGCGTGCCTGCGATCTATTTGGTCGCCTGGGCGGTGAAGAATTCGGCATCCTCCTGGTCGATTGCTCCTGCGCTCAAGGCGCCACCATCGCTGATCGCATTCGCTGCGCCATTGAATCCACGCCGGTCGAAGTAGACGACAGCGTTGTTACATTTTCCGCCAGCTTCGGCCTGGCTTGCACCGACACGTCCGGTTACGAACTCAAGCGCTTGTGCAGGGATGCCGACGCCGCGCTCTATCGAGCCAAGCGCACTGGACGCAATCGCGTCATTGCCGATACCCAGAACGGGAATTTGGCACAGGCCTGATCCGCTGCAGTGAAGCCTCCGTCAAATTGAACCGGGTATGCCGAATTCGACGCCAGGCTTGCTTCAAATCCTCAAGACGGACTGATCCGGTTTGCGCAAGCTGATGACGCTTGCGTTTTCTTGCATAAGCAGCGAACGCGGCCGTTGGGGAATAGTGCATCGCCAAGCGCAGACGACACGCGGGTCTGAAGCCTGCGCGCGATGGCAATGTTGTCCCTGCTCCTGTTTGCAGACGATGGAGGTGGGGTTGTGCGGCTTTGCCGCGTTTATGGATGCATGTCGCAGTTGCTTCACTAGCGAGAGCGCGTCATGACCCTGCCCTACCCTGCCAGTTGGTGCGATGTATTTCTGTCGGACATTGCAGCTTGCGATGTTCTGCAAGCCATGTTCGATCCATTGCAGGATGTAGTCTTCAGCATCAAGGATCGCCAGGGTCGCTACGTGCTCATGAGCGAGGCATGCGTGAAGCGTTGCGGCTTGCTGCGCAAGGAAGAGGCGATCGGCAAGACGGCGTTCGCGCTGTTTCCCAACCCTATGGCGCAACGCTACACCCGTCAGGACGAGCATGTATTTCTGACGGGCCGACCGCTGATCGGAAGCCTGGATCTGACGGTTTACAACGATGGCAGCACAGGATGGTGCCTCACCACAAAGCAGCCGTTGTGCGATCGCGCCGGAGCTGTCGTGGGCCTGGCGTGCGTGTCGCGCGATCTGGCCGAACCAAGCCGAACGCGCATGATCGATAGCGCTTTCGCCGACGCGATCGATCATATGCGCGAGCACTACGCGGAAAAGTTGCGCCTGGAAGACCTCGCGCGGCGCGCAAGCGTTTCAGAGGCGCAGTTCGAGCGGCGCATGAAGCGCGTGTTCCAGCTTTCCGCGGGACAATACCTGATCAAGCTGCGCATCTCCGCGGCTGCGCGCCTGTTGCAGCATAGCGGGGAGTCGATTTCGGGAATCGCCCAGCAGGTTGGTTTTTTCGATCAGAGTCTTTTGACGCGTGCGTTTCGGCGCGTGACGGGAATGTCGCCGGGGGAGTATCGGCGAGCTTTTGCCGTCGGCTGAGCCGGCCGGGTTCGTGACGCCTGCCATAAATGCCTCCTGCGCAAATTTTTAGCTGTCCCGTAGTGCGCAAACAAGAACATCGATCATCGAAAACAGAACCGCACATAGGTAAATCCGTCGATTTGAACCGTGCTTTTTTCCTATATCGGCATCGCATGCAACGGCAGTGTTACGCCCTGGTTACACCACGAGGGAGGGAAAGCCGCATGAGAATGTCGAGATATACCCCATGGCTCGCGCTGCTTGCGCTGTGCGCAAACACCGTCGTTGCCCAAACCTGGACACCATTGAAGAACGCGCCGCCGGTCGATATAGGCTACATCGCGCTCGCCACGGACGGCACGGTGCTGGCGCACGCCAGAACGTTTTCTTCCGCCGATTCGCAGTGGTACAAGCTCACGCCCGACATCAATGGCAGCTACGTAAACGGGACGTGGAGCCAGATCGCCTCGATGCCGACGGGTTACGCGCCCATCGACTTCGCCGGTGGCGTGCTGGCCGACGGCAAGCTGCTGGTGGAGGGTGGCGAGTACAACAATGCACAGGATGTCGAATCCAATCTCGGTGCCATCTACGATCCGGTGGCCAATACCTGGACGTCCGTTTCGCCACCGTCGGGCTGGAGCCAGATCGGCGATGCGTCCGGCGTGGTGCTTGCGAACGGCACCTTCATGATGGGCCAGCAAGGGCTGTACAACAGCGCGTTGTTCAACGAGTCCACGCTCAGCTGGAGCATCACCGGCACCAACAAGCCCGATTACAACATCGAGGAAAACTGGATCTTGCTGCCCAACGGCAGGGCGCTGAACGTCGAAACCTATGCCTACGACCACTACAACCCCACGGGCACTGGGTCGGAGGTCTACGATCCGGCCACCGGGCAGTGGCGTGATGCGGGCAGCACGCCGGTGCAGTTGTGGGATTCGGCGGCCCAATGCGGTGGCGAGAGTTCCGCCAGCTACGAGATCGGCCCGATGATATTGCGGCCCGATGGAACGGTGTTTGCCACCGGCGCCAACGCATGCGGCGCCGGCCATACCGCGATCTACGACACGGCGACCGGCACGTGGCGGGCGGGCCCGGATTTTCCTGACGGCCTGGACATGGCCGACGGTCCCGCGGCGCTGGAAACCAACGGCAAGGTGCTGATGATGGCCAGCCCCGGTATTTACCAGACGCCATCCAGCTTTGTGGAGTGGGACGGCAACACCTTGTCGATCGTGCCGGCGCCCTCCACCGCGGCGGGCGATTCATCCTGGTACGGCGCGATGCTGGAATTGCCGAACGGGCAGATCCTGCTCACGGATCTCAGCCAGAACCTGCAAGTGTGGACACCCGCCGGCACGTATCAGCCCGCGTGGCAGCCCACCGTAAACAGCGTGGCGACGGCGCTGGTACCTGGCAGCACGTATCCGATCTCCGGCACGCAGTTCAATGGTTTGTCGCAAGGTGCTGCCTATGGCGACGATCAGCAGATGGCCAGCAACTATCCGCTGGTGCGCATCGTCAACCGTGCAACCGGCCATGTGTTCTACTGCCGCACGCATGACCACAGCAGCATGGGCGTAGCGACCGGCGGCGCCATCGTGTCCACGCATTTCGACGTGCCCGCTGTGATCGAAACCGGCGCGAGCGATCTGTATGTCGTGGCCAATGGCATCCCGTCCAATCCGGTGGCGGTTACCGTGGGCAGCAGTTCCGGCGCCAGCGCGACGCTGAGTCCTTCGGCCATCAATTTCGGCAACGTGGCGACGAATGGCTATAGCAGTTGGCAGGCCTTGACCTTGACCAACAACGGCACCACCGCCGTATCGATCGGCAACGTGACGCTCGCCGGTGCCGGGTTTACGGATCAGAGTTATTGCAGCGGCTCGCTGGCAGCGGGCGCGCAGTGCGTGATCTACGTGCTGTTCCATCCCATCACGGGTGGTACGTTCAATGGCAGCGTGACAGTCAGCGACAGCGCCTCGAACAGTCCGCAGGTGGCCAGCTTGAGCGGCACGTCTGGAAGCGGCGGCGGCAATATCGTCTTCTCGGGAAGCATCGCCACGCAGGGCGGATATGCGTATACGCCGAACTTCACGAGCGCAGCGGGAACCGTCACCGCAACCTTGAACGTACCGGCCGGCACGAACTGGCGGTTGGTTGCGGACAATGCCACCGCCAATCAGGCCGTTGCGGAGCGGGACGGCGCCGGGCCGCTGACGATCAGCTTCCCCGCCGTTGCAGGAGACAGCTACAACTTCTTCGTGCAGGCTACGTCGGGTTCGGGAGCGTGGTCGATCATGGGATTCCATCCATAGCCGTTTGGATTGCGGGCCGGGCGGTTTCCTGGCGCTCGGCCCGCACGCCGCCATGCATGCTTGCCCGCGCTCACTCGTGGCGATGCTGCACCTGCTTTAGCGGGAAGGCCGCGAGGCCACCTGCAACGGCGGATGGTTGCTGTGTTCCTGCGCCAGCTTGCGCCACCATGGTTGCACTTCTTCTGCGTAATCAGGTTCGAACGGCTCGCCCAGCAGCGGCATCACCAGGCCTTCAGGCGAATTTGCATACAGCACTTCCGCCGGTTCCGCCCACGGATGCATGGCCAGATTGAACGTCGCCCAGTGCACCGGCAAAAAGCGTCCGCTGCCCAGCTGCTTCCATGCCTGCAAGGCATTGTCGGGGCCAAGGTGGATGCTGCCCCAGGAAGGATCGAATGCACCTACTTCGATCATCACCAGATCGAACGGCCCGAGCCGTTGGCCGATTTCCGTAAACAACGGCGAAAGGCCCGTGTCGCCGCTGAAGAACACGGAGTGCCGCTCACCGCGCATCACAAAGGACGACCACAGCGTGCTGTTGCGATCGTTCAGGCCACGCCCTGAGAAGTGATGCGACGGTGCGGCGGTAATGGTCAATCCGTCGATCGCGGTGGTGCTCTCCCACCAGTCGAGTTCGATGATGCGCTCGGGCGGAACGCCCCACGCTTCCAGGCGTGCACCCACGCCAAGCGAGGTTACAAACGGTACGTCCAGCTTGGCCAGCGCACGAATGCTGACGTAGTCGAGATGATCGTAGTGATCATGCGAGATGACGATCGCATCCAGCGGTGGCAACGCGTCGATCTCAACCGGCACCGGCTGAAAACGTTTCGGCCCGAGAAATGGAAACGGCGATGCGCGCAACCCCCATACCGGATCGGTCAGTACGCGTCGTCCATCGATTTCCAGCAGCACGGTGGAATGGCCGAGCCAGGTTGCGCGCAAACCGGATTGCACCTGCCGCGTCCACGTTGCGCGCGGATCGAGCGACGGCAGCGGACGCGCCGGCACGCGGTCGGTTTTTCCGCGGAACATGAAATCGACCAGCGATGGCCTGTTTTCCAATACTCGCAAGGTGCTAGCGGGATAGGTATTGATGAACCCGCCACCAGCGAATTGCTTGGAAGCGTGCACGCGCTCCAGGCGTAGTCCTTCGAAGAGTTGGCGAGACCGTGGCATGGGTACCTCTCAGGGGTTTAGAGACTTCAGCCTGGACGTACCTGTCTTGGCTAGATGTCTGTATGTGTCCTCGGAGGCGGTAATCCAAGATGTCCCGTGACTTTGGTTGGTTGATGGACTGGGCAATCAGCACATATGCCTCCAACCTCATTGCACCACGGCCCCGGTAGGTTGGGCTGAGCGTCAGCGAACCCCAACGTCGCCATGTGCATCCTGGCATTGGGGTTCGGCGTTGCCTCAGCCCAACCTACTGGGGGCCGCGGTGCAAATGGGAGCGAATGGCGCGCACATCTTTCCGGTCATCGAAAAGATATGTCAGGTCGGGGAAAGCGCCTTCTTCCCAACGATAGCCTTCATCTGCTTGACCACGCCGCTAGCGCGCGTTTCATCGATCACAAACTCGACAAAGCTCGACACGCGCCGTGGCAGATTCTTGCGCGCGGGATAGTAGATGCAGATATCCCCGCGTTGCGCGAAGTATGGTGGCAGCACCCGCTTGAGCTTGCCCTGCTCGATCAGCGGAAGTGCATGATGGGCGCCCAGCAGCGTGATGCCGCATCCTGCGACGGCAAGCACGGATTGCGCCTCGGTATCCGTCACCATCAAGCGCGAGCGTGGTTGGATAACGAATTCTTTCCCCCCGCCCTGCAATGTCCACGCTTCAATCCGCCCTTTCGTCGGCGAGCGAAACGCAATCAAGCGATGACTTTCCAGAGTGTCGACAGCAAGACCTTTCCCATGCTTGGCGAGATAAGCAGGCGATGCACACAGGATGAGCACCAGCGGCGCAAGCGGCCTGGCGACGATGCTGGAATCGGTATCGCGTCGCTGCCCGATCGCGCAGTCATAGCCTTCGGATATCAGATCGACATGCCGGTTCTCGAAATGCAGGTCGAGGCTGATATCCGGAAAGCGTTCGTGAAACCGGCTCAAGCCCGGCAACAGGATGGTGCGGCTGAAAGCGACCGGCAACGATACCTTGACGGTTCCCCGTGGCTGGCCTTCGCCCGACGACAGACTGGCGACGGCTTCTTCGATCTGCTGCGCAGGTTGCTGGATGAGTGCATACAAGCGCCGTCCTTCCTCGGTGATGGAAAGCGAGCGCGTCGTGCGCTGAAACAGCCGGCAACCGAGTGAATCTTCAAATGCGCCGATCTGCTTGCTGACTGCACCGGGCGTGACGCTCAGCACACGCGCTGCAGCGGAAAAACTGCCAAGCTCGTACACCGTGGTAAACAACTTCAAGACCTTGAGCAGGTCGATGGAATCATTGCTGACGGTAGTCATTTGTTCCTGTGGCTCACAACAGTTTCTTCGCTGGCTGGCATAGACGCTTATGACAAGCATGCCGAGAATCGGCGTGGTGACACGGGGAACTTACAGGGTTGCCACTTTTCAGTAAGGAGGCAGTGATGGTGGTCGAGTATATCCGCTACAAAGTTCCAGCCACGGAAGCCGAAGCGTTCGAGCAGGATTACGCAAAAGCCGGCGTAGTGCTAAGCACATCGCCGCATTGCTTGCACTTCGAACTGTCACGCTGCGTGGATGAGCCGGGCAGCTACGTGATTCGCATCGAATGGGATTCGATCGAAGGCCATATGAAGGGATTTCGTGGCAGCGAGGTGTTTCAACGTTTCTTTGTGCTGGTCAAACCTTACGTTCAGCAGATTGAAGAGATGCGGCATTACGAACCGCTCTCGACGGAATAGCCCTATCCCATCCATGAATCCATCTGAATTGCAGAGCAATCGTATATGGCAATTGGCTTGCGCCATTGAACCCGATCAGGAGCGCGTACGAGAGTGGTGGCATAACGAAGCATTGGTTGCTTTGGGTGGGCTCAAGCCGTGCGAGTTGCTGGATAGGGGGCTCGGCGACCGGCTTGAAGCGTATCTGCAGGCGATTTGTGCCGATGCGTCGTAGGTTGGCTTAAGAATGTTCCGGTCGCCATAGAACCCAAACCCGTCATTCCCTCCCCTGCTTTCGCAAGGGAGGGTCTTGTCGATCGCTTCACGCGCTTGGGGCAGCCGCGTTTTCCTCAAGCTTCTCGGCCATGAACACGTTCGCCAGTTGCGCAAGCGTGGAAAGTGCATTGCCGCCTTCCGTGCCCACGGCGATCTTCGGCACGATGGCGATCTGCCCTTCGCGCAGGGCATCGGCGAACTGCCGGCCCAGGTCGTTGATCAACTGCATGCGCGCGCCTTCGCCGGTGAGGGCGTCGGCCTTGGCGCGGATCGCATTGGCTTCCGCCTTGCCGACCGATTCCGTCGCCGCCGCCTTGCCCTCGCCCACCGCGATCTGGCGTTTGCGCTCGGCTTCGGCATTGATGTTGATCACCTGTGCTTCTTTCGTCGCCGCGGCAATGGCGGCATCGCCTTCGTTGGTCTTGATCTTGACGTTGATTTCGGACTTGGTGAGTTCGGTCTGGATCTGCGTGCGGGCCTGTGCCTCGCGCAAGGTGCGTTCCTTGATCGCGGCTTCCTGCTGCTGTTGGTAAGTATCCATCTGTTCCTTCGCCACTTGGCGGTCGCGCAATTGGTTGAGGATGGTGTCGATGCGCTGGCCCGAGGCATCGCCCGCGCTGCCGTGCGGCGTGCCGATCAGCACCTCTTGCAGCTCGAGGTTGTAGGCGGCGAAACGCTCCTGCATGTCGACGCTCGCCTTCTGCTGGATTTCCGCACGCTCATGCAGCAGTTCCAGCAAGGTCTTGGTCTGCCCGGTGTTCTTGAAATAGGCGGAGACCATCGGATCGAGCGTCTGATCGACCAGGCGCTTGATGTCGCCGAAGCGTTGCACCACCAGCGGCGCCTTGCGGTAATCGATATGTACGACCACCGACAACGGCATCAACGGCTCGAACGCATCCTTGGTGATCAGCGCAACCTCCGAAAGATTCTCGTCGTATTTGTGCGCGTTCGTGACTTCCTTCGACCATTTCAGAATGAAGTTGGTGGTAGGCACCAATTGAATCTTGCCTGCATATGTATTGAAGGCGTACTTGCCCGGCAGCAACGGCTCCTTCCACACGCCGCGACAACCGTTGTCGACCAGCTCGCCGTGCGAATAGCCATCACCCGAACGATCCGCACCGGTCTTGCCGAAATACGAGACCACCACGCCCACGCTGCCCACCGGCACGACCGTCTTGCGAATAAATTCCACCGTGCCGAACAGACGATTGAGGTAATACGTACCTTCCACCAGCACCTGGTGCTGACGACCGCGACGGCCACCGGCGCGCAGGAACGCATTGATGTTCTGGAAGTTGTTGTGGAAGGTGGCCTTGTTGGCGGGGTCCTCGCCCACGCGCGGGGCCACGATTTCATCCGGCGGCAGCACCGGGCCGTCGTGGATGGTCACCACGCCCAGCACGTCCCTAGGATCTTCGTCCGCGCGCTCGGATTTATCCATCACACCGGCCGTCGAAGCGATGCCGCCGATCACCACCGGCATGAAGCCATTGCGCTCGCTCAACACGCGGCCCATCTTGTCGATGGTGTCCTTTTCTTCATCCGACAGCAGCAAGCCATGCACGCGCGCCGCCGTGATGATCGCAAACTGCGCCACGTTGATGGCATGCGTGCCTTCACGAATGATCGCGCGCTGCGGCCCCTTCTGGCCGCCTGCGCGCAGGAACGCCGCAACGTCTTCCACGCCGGCATCGACGAGCGCACCGAGTGTCTGGCCATCCACCAGCTCGTTTCCGTCGCGCGCAAAGATGTATCCGATCTCGCCCTGCGGAATCGTCACCAGTTCCACCTTGTGTACGCGGAACTGGAATGGGTAGAAATAGTGAATACCGCCGCGCAAGACCTGCGGCTGGAAACCCACTTCGCCGTTCAAGGCGATCAGGCCGCGGGCGAGCGACGGCGCACCCCAAAGCCGCTCGACGATGCCGACGCGATCGTTGGGAATGTAGACGATGGCATTGGACGCGAACGTCAACGCCACCAGCACGACTACAGCTACTGCAGAGGCAATGAGCACGAACATGGTTGTAAGTCCCTGTGAGAAATGAACCTGACGCGTGGTCAGGGCCTTCATGCGAAATGCCAAGCCGGGTTTTGGCCGAGCTTGGCCACAACCCGGGCTTGCGCCTGGGCTGGTGGTTGAAAACGGTTGGGTGGTTACGCGCTATCGACGTCGTCGGCCGATGGCTCCTTCAAGCGACCCAAGGCGTTGCGGCAAAGAGAGCGCAATGAATAGTCGGTGCATGGCGATGACCAGGAGCGAACGCGCGCTCGGAGTCGTTCACGCTTCAAGTATGGGTATGAGGGGAGAGATGCGCCTGCTGAAGAGAGGCTAAGGTGCGGCTGTCTTTCTTGGCGCGCCGAAACAAGCAGGACACTGAAAGATGCGGATCATGTTGGCCGGTCGGTTGACCTTGGATGCGCGCATTCTACGCCCGATTTTTTGGGAGTGGTGTGACGTTATAACGTGCAGAACGATTGTTGTGGGTCGCCTTTATTTTCTGGCGAAGGCACGCGCGCCGATAAAGCATCACTGCGCCTCATCGTCATTCCGGCCTTCGCCGGAATGACGATTCAAAGCCTATGACGAAATATGGCGCACTGGAAAATCGAAATACGCATTCGGATACGGCTCGTTCTTCAGCGTGAAATGCCACCATTCCGTATCGAGTGGCGCAAAGCCTGCATCGATCATCAACGATTGAAGTAGAAGCCGGTTGGCCTTCGCTTGAGCGGGAATATTCTGAAACGATGGATGCGATGCGGTGCTGAAACAATCGTAACCCGTGCCGAAATCCAGGCTGTTGTCGGGAACACGCTGAGCTGCGGGAGCAGTGCAATCGATCAAGTGGGTTTCGTCAACGCGCGGAATGGTGCTGCCCAGCGGCACGATGGTCAGGTCGATCGTGCTGCCGCGGCTATGGCCGGAATGAGCAGCGATGTAGCCTTCGTCGAACAGGCGATCCTTGGCCACCGATACGTAGAACTCGGCTTTCATCTGCGTGGCGCCCGGATCGGTGGCCCAGCGCACGAAATCGTCGACGGCGCGTTGCGGGCGATAGCAGTCGTAGGCCTTCAGGGTCAGACCCATCGGCAGCAGCTTGTCTTCGACGTTCTTCAATGCGGAAGCGGCGGCTTCGGTGAGCAGGCACGCGGGTTCCTCGTAACCGTGAATACGGCGGCCGACGAAGTTGTGGCTGGAGAAGTAGCGGATGTCGAACTGCATGTTCGGGATCGCCCGGCTGACGTCGACGATGTCGTGCGGGCGTTGCATTTCGCGCTTTGAATCGTCGGCACCAGGCGATGCCGAAGCTGATGCGCTGCAAAGGGCCAGGACGGCAGCTGCGATGGCTATGTGTTTTTTGTTTTTCATGCCGAACCTCGGCGACGAAGCTCAGCGCTTGATAGCACAAAGACGGGAATGCGTGGTTGGGTTTGTCGCGAGGCTCGAACGGATCGGGAGTTGCTTCACCCACTCCAACCCTCCCCTACTGCACGTAGGGGAGGAGTAGATTGCGCAACGTTGTTATTGGCCGCCTACCACCAGCAAGGTGAAGCCGCTTACCGGCTTGCCTTTTTGCGCCACTTTCGCGCCGACGAGATAGATCTTGTTTGCGGCGGCATCCAGGGCCATGGTGCGGGCGCTCTTCATGGTGGGTACGTCGGCAAGCTTGGTGTACTGGTCGGCCGAATCCTGGTGGATGACATTCAGCACGCCTTCGCGGCTGGAACTGAAAACGTTGTGACTTTGCGCGTCATAAGCCGCGGCGTCGGGGTCCTTGCCGATGGCGATCTTGGCGACCTGGCGGCCGTCGCTGGCATCGGTGACGATCATCCATCCGTTGGCGCATACGGAGAACAACCGCTTGTTCGCGCTATCCAGCGCCAGGCCGGTCGGGCCTTCGCAGGGTGCGAGCGACCAGGTATGCAGCACCTTTCCCGATTTGATGTCGATATGCGCCAGTTCGCCCTTGTCTTCGATGTTGACGTACACGTTGCCTTGGCCATCGCTGGTCGCGAATTCGGGATTGCCGTCGAGCGCAATGGTGGCCAGTTCCTTGCCCTTGGCCGGATCGATGATGCTGATGTTGTTGCTATCGCCATTCATAGCCAGCACGTGCTGGGTGGCCGGTACATAGATGATGGCGTCGGGGTCCTTGCCGCTCACGGGAATATGGCCGAGCACCTTGAGCGTGTTCAGGTCGATCACGCTGATGTCGTTGCCATGGCCATTGCTGGCATAGGCGCGATGCAGGTCCGGTACCAGCGCCACACCGTGCACGTGTTTCATGCCGGGAATTTCCTGCGCCAGCTTGCCGCTGTCCGCATCGACGACCATGACACGATCATCGCGCGCAATGAAAAGGCGATGGGCCGATGCATCCAATGTCACGTAATCCCAGCCGCCTGCACCACCCAGCGCATGCTGCTGCATCAGCTTATAAGTGCTGGTGCCTGGCTCGGCACTCCAGGCGGGCGCACTGAGCAGGCCAGCCACGATCAAAATCCATGCGGTGTTTTTCATAGTGTTGCCCCTTTGAGGGTTTACGAGTGGATAAGGCTACGCGCTTTGTTGGCGCGGAAAATCCAGTTGCACGCGTAACCCGGGATCGGCATCCCCGAGCGTCAGCGTCATGCCATGCAGATCGGCCACGGCGGCCACCAGCGACAGGCCCAGGCCGCTTCCCGGCGAGCTGCGCGCAGCGTCGAGGCGCACGAAGCGCTTCAGCACCCTGCCGCGTTCCTGCGGCGGAATACCGGAGCCTGCATCCTCGATGACAAGCCGGCAGCCGTGCTCGACGATGGCGAGTTTCACGCTGACCGGTGTTCCCGGCGGCGTATGGTGCAACGCGTTTTCGAGCAGGTTGACAAGCATTTGCGTGAGCAGCAAGGCATCGCCATGCACGTGTACGCCCGTAGCGATCTCGACCTTGAACGGGCGCTCTTCGTCTTCCAGCACCGGACGATAGTCGTCAACCAGGCGCTCAAGCAGGGCGGACAAGGCCACGTCCGCAAAACCTTCGCGCCGCTGCCGGCTTTCCACCTTGGCGATACGCAGCAACGCGGCAAACGTATCCAGCACGCTGTCGACGTCGGCCACGGCGCGCTCGCAGGCCTTGCTGTAACCCTCCACGCTGGTGGCTTCTTCCATCGCCGCCTCCAGGCGTTGCCGCATATGCGTGAGCGGCGTGCGCAAATCGTGGGCGATGTCGTTCGACACCTGGCGCAGGCCTTCCACCAGGCTCTGGATGCGCTCGAGCATGCTGTTCAAGGAGAACGCCAGCCGATCGAATTCGTCACCTCGGCCGGTCACCGCGACGCGCGCAGCGAGGTCACCCGCCGCGATGCGCGAGGCGGCATCGGCGATCGCTTCCACGCGACGCAGATAGCCGCCCGCGGTCACCATGCCGCCTACGAGTGCAAGCACCACAGCGGCCAATCCTGCCCAGGTGAATACGCTTTTCAGCAACGCGTCCAACTGGTCGACGCTGGCCAGGTCGCGCCCGACTACAACGGTGTTTCCGTCATCTTGTATTGCGCTGAAGACCAGGATGCGACGCACCAGATCCTTGCCATCGCGCAATCCCTCGTCTTGCTCGATCGTGCTCCAGCCAGCGGCCGGCTCTTTCAGTATGTCTCCGACAATCAGTTGGTGGCGGGCGTCGAACAAGCTGTAGTCGTAGGCGCCCCTGGGCACCTGGGCGAGCGAGCGTCGTATGGAGCCTGCGCGCTGGGCGGCCGGATGCGCGACCACTTCCGCGAACTCGTCAGCAATGGTCTGCCGTAGTTGGTTCTCGATGTAGTGGCGCGCGGCAAACCATGAAACGAGAAAGAGCGTCAACGCGATCAACGCGAACAGCAAGGCCTGCAGCACCGCCAGGCGAAAGGCGGCGCTGCGCAGCCGTGCGCCGACGTGCACGTTCATGCCCAAGGGCATTCAGTGCCCCTGCTTGACGGACAGCATGTAGCCTTCGCCACGTACCGTGCGCAGGATGCGCGGCCCGACCTCGCGCTCAATCTTGCCGCGCAGGCGGCAGACATGCGTGTCGACCAGGTTGGTATGCGGCGAAGATTGAAAGCCCCATACGTGCTCGAGCAGCATGCTGCGCGTAACCACTTCATCGGCGTGCAGCGCGAAGTACTTCAGCAGATCCCACTCGCGCGGCTGCAGGTGAATTTGCTTTCCCGCCCGGCAGACCCGTTGCATGGCGAGGTCCAGTTCCAGTTCGCCTACGCGCAGCAGCGTCATCGTGTTGGCGTGGGCGCTGCGGCGGGAAATCGCATTGAGCCTGGCGATCAGTTCGTTCAGGGCGAACGGTTTGCCGAGATAGTCGTCGGCGCCGGCTTCCATGCCGTCAATGCGCGCGTCCACGTCGCCGAGTGCGGTAAGCATCAGCACGCGCGCTTGCGTGCCGCAGCTGCGGAGCTTCTTCAACACGCTCATGCCGTCGAGTGCGGGAAGCATGCGGTCGAGCACGATCACGTCGTAATCGTGCTCGCAGGCGCGCAGCAGGCCTTCATTGCCGTCGCCGCTCTCGTCCACCGCGTGCCCCTTCGCGCGCAAGCCCGAGGACACGTACGTTCTCGTGTCGATGTCGTCTTCGACCAGCAGAATTTTCATGGCGTCACGCGATCCGGATTGGGGCGAGGCTAGAGCACTCGCCCCGCGCGGTCAAAAGTGGAAGCGGACGCCGGCCAGGTACGTCACGTCATAGAACTCGCGCTGGATCGGACGATCGGGCGTTCCCTGGTAGAACACGTGCGGCGTATTCAACAGATTCTTGACGGCGAAATAGATGCTCCAGTTTTCCGGAAAATCGTAGCTGGCGCTGAAATCCATTGACGTGCGCGAAGCATTGAACACATCGCTGCTGCGGTCGGCACCGATGGCGAACAGATCCGACGAGACCGAATACGCCGCAAGATTCAACGAAAGACCTGCGCGCTTGTAGAACAGCGACGCGTTCCAGGTGTTCTTCGAGGTGGACGGCAGCAGCGAATATTCGCCCGGACGGATTTCAAAACGCGAATCCACCCAGGTGTAGTTGGCGCCCGCGCCCAAACCCATCAGCCAATCGGGCAGGTTCTGGAACTGCTGGCTCCAGTTCAGTTCCAGGCCGCGTGCATAGGACGAGTCGGCATTCTTGTATGTGTATACGCGCAGGGGCTGCGAGCTGCCCGGAAACAGGCTGCTGTCGAACGCCTGCGTGGTCTGGATGGGGACGATGTAGTTGGAGATTTCCTTGTCGAACACACCCACGGACACGATGCCGGCGTTCGGCAGGTATTTCTCGAAGCTCGCGTCGACGCTGTTGGCGGTGGCCGGCTTGAGGCTGGGGTTGCCCGTCTGCACGGTGCCGGAGCCCAGATCGACCGACAGTGACGGATTGGACTGGTTGAAGCCGGGGCGTGCGATGGTCGACGAGTAGGCGACGCGCACCAGCATGTCGTCGCCCAGGTCATAGCGGAACTGCAGGCTGGGGAAAACGTTGTGGTAGTTGTGCCGGCTGTTGATCGGATTGGCGAAGGGGTTGCCCGAAGCGTCCACGCCGGCCGAGAACGCATGGCTGCGATCGCGCGTCTCTTCATAGCGCACGCCACCCAGAATGCCGAGGTTGCCGTAGGTGCCCGTGTATTCGCCGTAGCCGGCGTAGATATCTTCGTGCTCGTCCAGGAACTGCTGCTGCGCGGCCAGTATTTCATTCGCCCCGATCGTGCCGTAGCCGAAGATGCGCTGCAGTGCGCCGGGGGCGATATCCACGCCGTTTTGGTAGACGCCGTCGTAGTACGTCTCGTTGCCGCCGCTGGCCATCGTCGCCATGGAGATCGGCGAGAAGCCCACGTTGTACGGCTGCGAATTGGTCTGTTTATGGCGCTGGCGAACGCTCACGCCAAAGTTGAGCGACTGATCGGTCAGGCTGCCCCAGTTGACCGGCGTCTTGGAATTGATGGCGTAGCTCGTTTCACGGTCGAAGTTATAAGCCGTGTCGTTGTTGACGCCCGTCAGCGTGTAGTTGGCCGGATCCAGGTAACCCGGCGCGCCGCTGATGGTGTACACCGGCACGTGTCCTGGCCCAGAATTGTTGTAGGTGACCAGGCCCTGCGCGCCATCCGGCGCGTTGTAGGTAAAGGTGGAGTTGTAGTCGTACGGCTTTTTGTACGTGCCTTCCACGTAAGCCACGTGATAGTCGATGTTCGTACCGCCCAGCTCGTTCTGGCCGCCCAGCATGTAGAAGCGCTCGGTGGAGGTTTCCCGCTCGTCGCGCAACGCTTTGGTGATGGCGCCAGGGAAGGTCAACGTATCCTGCAGCTGGCCATTCGGCAGCACGGTGGTGTTGCCGTCCGGAATCACGTCGAAGTACTGGCGCTCGTAGACTTCCGTATAGCCCGCTTCAAATGCGCGGAAGTACCACTGGTTTTCATCGTCGATCTGATAGCCCATGTCCAGCGCATAGCCGTGGCGGCGGCGGTGCAGTTCGTAGTCACGCTGCTCGATATCGTTCACCGCCTGATACGGATGGGCGCTGTCGTTGAAATAGGCCGGTTCCACGTCATCGATGCCGCGCCCGTCGTTGTGCTTGGAGACGGTGGCGCTGATCCAGAAGTTATTGAAGCGGCCGCCGCCGGTGAGCGAGAAATTGGTCACCCCGGTGCTGCGAAGCGGCTCGTAGCCGCCGCCCACGTCGCCTTCGAAAAAGCCGCCCTGCTCTTCCGGCGCCGTCTTGGGCAGCACTTCGATGGTGCCGCCCAACGCTTCGGCATCCTGGCTCGGCAGGTTGGACTTGGTCACCTTGATCGCGCCAATGAAACCGGTCGGAATGGAATCGAGCGCCACGCCGCGATAACCGCCGAACGGCGATGCGTTGTTGGTGGGCAGCAGGCGCACGCCGGCATAGGTGGTGCTGTTCAAATCCGCATCGAAACCGCGGATGTTGACGTAGCGGCCCTCGCCTTCATCCGTTTCCATCGAGATGCCAGGAATGCGCCGCACCGCTTCGGCCGTGTTCACATCCGGCAGCGCGCGAATTTCATCGCCGGTGCGAATGTTGATCAGGTTCGGTGCGTTCTGCTGCGTCGCGCGCGCCATTTCTTCCGTGGTGCGAGGCGCCACGACGTGCACGCCCTGCAGATCCTTCACCTTTTTCCGGTCGCCCTTGCCGGCATCGTCGCTGTCCGCATCCGTCGGCGTCGTGGAGGCATTGGTGGTTGCCGCCGGTCCATGGCCACTGGTTGCAGATGCGCTTTGCGCCCATACGCTGACCGGTGCGCACAGCGCGCCCAGGCTCATGGAAACGGCGTAACTGAGCAAAGCCTTGCGTAAAGCTGAAGATTGCATGGAGCGAGCCTCGATTTTGGAAAAAAGCTCCCTGACGGCGCATGTGGACATGCGTCGGCGGGTAGTTCAGGGATAGCCGTTTCAAACTAGGCGTCGCGTATGACGATTGTGTTGCTATCGATTGACGATGCGGTAAGGAAGCTTAGGAGTGCGTGCAGCCCCATCATCCAGCCTGCTGAATAGGGTCGAGTCTCAGCTGAGGTGGCAGACGATGTTGAGTGTTACGTAGTGCTGGTTCGTTTTCCCGGCGAAAGCCGGGACCCCAGTGCCTTTCACTTTAACGTCGCTAGGCCCCGGCTTTCGCCGGGGCGACGAGCATGAAATCAATGGCGTGGCTGGGATTCGACGCTAATCAAGCTGCACACAGGGGAACAGATCGCGCAAACTGAGGCTCGACGTCAAACGGCTCGCCTTATCTTGCCCGCGATGACCGAGCACCAACATACGCAGCGAGATGCTCACCGGTCAGCGTGGAACGCGCAGCCACAAGCTCGGCAGGCGTGCCTTCGTACACGACTTGTCCACCTTCATGCCCTGCCCCGGGGCCGAGATCGATGATCCAATCGGCGTGCGCCATCACGGCCGGATGATGCTCGATCACGATGACCGACTTGCCGGCATCGACCAGCTTATCGAGCAGACCAAGCAATTGCTCGACATCCGCGAGATGAAGACCCGTGGTCGGCTCATCCAACACGTAAATGCCGCCCTTCTCCGCCATGTGCGTGGCGAGTTTCAGCCGCTGGCGTTCGCCGCCGGATAGCGTGGTGAGTGGCTGGCCCAGGCTCAGGTAACCGAGGCCGACGTCGGCAAGACGTTCGAGAATCGCGTGCGCAGCCGGATTCTTCGCCTTTCCTGCACCAAAGAACGCTTCGGCTTCGGTCACCGGCATCGCGAGCACTTCGCTGATGTCGCGTCCGCCGAGCTTGTACTTGAGCACGGATGGCTGGAAGCGCTTGCCTTCGCACTCTTCGCAGGGCGTGGCGACGCCGGCCATCATCGCCAGGTCGGTGTAGATCACGCCCGCGCCGTTGCAGGTGGGGCATGCGCCTTCGGAGTTCGCGCTGAACAACGCGGGCTTTACGTTGTTGGCTTTCGCAAAGGCGTTACGGATCGGATCGAGCAATCCGGTGTAGGTCGCGGGGTTGCTGCGTCGCGAACCCTTGATCGCGCCCTGGTCGATCGACACAACACCGTCTTGTGCCGACACCGAGCCGTGAATCAGCGAGCTTTTGCCCGATCCGGCCACGCCGGTGATCACCACCAATACGCCAAGCGGGATATCGACATTGACGCGCTTGAGGTTGTGCGTGTCGGCGCCGCGCACTTTCAGCGCAGCGGACGAGGTGCGCGCGGATGGTTTCAAGGAAGCGCGATCGTCCAGGTGCTTGCCGGTGAGCGTTCCGCTGGCGCGCAGCCCTTCGACACTGCCTTCGAACACCACTTCACCGCCGCCACTGCCGGCACGGGGGCCGAGGTCGACGACATGATCGGCGATCGCGATGGTCTGCGGCTTGTGCTCCACCACCAGCACGGTGTTGCCCTTGTCACGCAATCGCAGCAGCAGTTCGTTCATGCGCTGGATGTCGTGCGGATGCAGGCCGATGGTGGGCTCGTCGAAAACATAGGTGACATCGGTGAGCGAGGAGCCCAGATGCCCGATCATCTTGACGCGCTGAGCCTCGCCACCTGACAGCGTGCCGGATGGCCGATCGAGCGAGAGATAGCCCAATCCGATTTCCACGAACGAATCGAGCGTGTGCTGCAAGGCTTTCAGCAAGGGCGCCACCGACGGCTCGGCAAGCTCACGCACCCAGGCAGCCAGATCGCTGATCTGCATCGCGCAGGCATCGGCAATGTTGATCTTCTTAATCTTCGAGGACCGCGCCGCTTCGGCGAGTCGTGTGCCGCCGCAATCGGGACAGGTAGCGAAGGTGACCGCCCGATCGACGAACGCGCGGATATGCGGCTGCATCGCTTCCTTGTCCTTGGACAGCATCGATTTCTGGATGCGCGGGATCAATCCTTCGTAGGTCATGTTGATGCCCGCGATCTTCATCCTGGTCGGCTCGCGGTAGAGAAAATCCTGCATTTCTTTCTTGGTGAACTTGCCGATCGGCTTGTCCGGATCGTAGAACCCCGATGCGGCGTAAAGCCGATAATTCCAACCGCCCGCCTGATAACCGGGAATGGTGAGCGCGCCTTCGTTGAGCGATTTGCTGTCGTCGTAGAGCTGCGCCAGGTCGATATCGCTGACCGAGCCCATGCCCTCGCAGCGCGGGCACATGCCGCCAGTGCGCGAGAAGGTCTGCTTCACCGCTTTGCTATTGCCGCGCTCCACCGTGATCGCACCGACCGCCTTCACCGAAGGCACGTTGAAGGCGAAAGCGCTGGGCGGACCGATGTGCGGTTTGCCGAGCCGGCTGAAGAGGATGCGCAGCATGGCGTTGGCGTCGGTCACCGTGCCGACCGTGGAGCGCGCGTTCGCGCCGATGCGTTCCTGGTCGACGATGATCGCCGTGGTCAAGCCTTCCAGCACATCCACGTCCGGCCGCGCCAGCGTCGGCATGAAACCTTGCACGAACGCGCTGTAGGTTTCGTTGATCAGCCGCTGCGATTCGGCCGCGATGGTGTCGAACACCAGCGAGCTTTTGCCGGAACCCGAGACGCCGGTGAACACGGTCAGCCGGCGCTTGGGGATGGCGATGCTGACGTTCTTGAGGTTGTTTTCGCGCGCGCCGTGCACGCGGATCAGATCGTGGGTGTCGGCGGTGTGCGATGTGGCGGATTGCGCGTTCTTCCTGCTGGCCTTGGTCATCGTGTTTCCTTGTGCGGCTCTTGATCCCCTCCCCTCCGGGGAGAGGGAGTGGATGCTCAGCGCAACTGCTGGATACGGATCAGATTCCCCGCCGGATCGCGTACCGCGCAATCGCGCACGCCATAGGGCTGGTCGGTGGGCTCCTGCACGATCTCGACCTCGCGGCTCTGCACCCGCTCGAAGGTGCCGTCCAGATCCTTGGTGGCCAGCAGCAAGGTGGCGTAGGTGCCCTTGGCCATCATTTCGGCGATGGTGCGGCGTTCCTCGTCGGTGATGCCGGGATAGGCCGCCGGCGGCGCCAGCACGATGGACGTGCCCGGCTGGTTGGGCGGGCCGATAGTGATCCAGCGCATACCGCCGTAGCCGACGTCGTTGCGCACCTCGAAGCCGAGGGTGTCGCGGTAGAAGGCCAGGGAAGCGTCCGGATCGTTGTGCGGGAGAAAGCTGGCGTGAATGGTGATGTCCATGGCGGTCCGTTTCGTTGAGTGATGACGCGGTCAGTCTAGTTGTGGCTCGTCGACCGGCGCTTCTCGATTCCTGATCGGTTTGGTGACCTGGCGGGCCACGCACGAAGGCATCCCTTCGATCGCGCGCGCTTCCCGCTCCCGGCGCAGATACGCACTGGGCGAGATGCCGACCAGTTCGGTGAAGCGTGTGCTGAAGGTGCCCAGCGAGGCGCAGCCGACCGCGAAACAGACATCGGTCACGCTCAGATCGCCGCGTCGCAGCAACGCCATCGCGCGCTCGATGCGCCGCGTCATCAGATAGGCATACGGCGATTCGCCGTAGGCGCGCCGGAACTGGCGGCTGAGATGGCCGGCCGACATACCGATGTCGCGGGCAAGCGCCTCGACGTCGAGCGGTTGCTGATACTCGCGATCGATGCGGTCGCGGACGCGGCGCAGCCGTGCGAGATCACGCAGGTAGTGCGGTGCGGCGGGATTGCTCATCGGCGGGATCGTGGCATGTCGCGCGGGAGGGCTCAAGCTGGCCAAATTGCCCTCCTCAGCGTCATTCCGGCGAAAGCCCGGAATCCAGTGAAATACGTCGTGCGATGCACTCAAAGTCGGTTTTGTGTCCTTCGGACGCATGCTTAACTGGATTCCGGCTTTCGCCGGAATGACGCTGGGGCTGATGGAATATTTCGGGATACGTGCAGTTATCGATTGAACCAACCCGCCCCCAAGGCGTATGAACAACCATACAGCCACGCGTGGAGAGCGGCCGTGCGCAGCAGGCGGGCAGGTTCGGCAGGGGACAGCATTTCCGTGGATGAGGAAGCTGCCTTGCTCGCGCGCGTGGCCGCCGAAGAAAGGGATGCGTTCGAAGCGCTCTATCGCTTGTACAGCCCGCGCCTGCAACGCTTCGTGCGCGGCATGACCAAGCAGACCTCGCTGGTGGAGGAAATTCTCGACGACACCATGATGGTGGTCTGGCGCAAGGCCTACACCTTCAACCATCGATCGAAAGTATCGACCTGGATTTTCGCCATCGCCTATCGTCAATCGTTGAAAGCACTCGAACGATCTGGCGCACTGGAAGAAACCGGCATCGACGAGCGCGCGGATGCCTCGGCGCCCGGCCCCGACGAGGCCTTGCAGCAGCAGGAAGTACGCAAGCATCTGGACGATGCGTTGCACGCCCTGTCGCCCGAGCAGCGCGCAGTGATGGAGCTCACCTATTACTTCGGCTACGCCTGCCGCGAAATCGCCGAGATCATGGGTTGTCCTGTCGATACGGTGAAGACACGCATGTTCTATGCGCGGCGCAAGCTCAAAGCGTCTCTGGCGTCGCATCGGGAGGCCATATGAATGGTCGAGTGATCAAGTTCGAAGGCTCCGTGCATGCGCACGCCGACCGGCTGTTGCCCTGGTACGTGAACGGCACGCTGGACGACGATGAGCGCGCGCAAGTGGAACATCATCTGGTCGAGTGCATGCCGTGCCAGGACGAAGTGGCATGGCTGCATGCCGTGCAGGAGCAGTTCGCCGAACAGGCGCAGAAAGACGATGTATCGCCGAAGCTGCGGCAGTTGCATCGCCGCGTCGCCAGGTTGCACGGCACGCCACGGACGTCTCCCGCATGGCAACGCCGCGAAAAAGGGCTCGCCTGGCTTGCAGCGGTGCAGGCGGCCGTCATCCTCGGCTTGAGTGTGGTCGTGCTTCATCCGCAGCGCGATAGCTATCGCACGCTGAGCACATCAGGCAGCCAGGACGCCTTGCTGGTGGTGATGTTCGATCCGCATACGCGTGAAGCGCAAATGCGCGAACTGGTGCGCAGCAGCCACGCTCGCATCGTGGGTGGACCTACCGAAGCCGGCGCGTATGTGCTGCGCGTGCCCGAGGCAAGCAGTGCGGCCACGCGCAAAATGCTGCTCGGTTCGCCGCAGGTGACCTTGGTGGAAGACCTCAGTTCGGGCGGCCATCCATGAAGTACGCACGCATCCTCATCGTGATGCTCGCTACCAGCCTTTGCGCTGCGGTTCACGCGCAGGCACCGCCGCCCTCGCAGGTGTTGGTGATGCTGCGCGCGGCACCGCCTCATCTGCATGCCGCAGACGACTATGCGGTGGCGTATACCGCTTCGCCTGATGAAGCGGCGCGCATGCATGTCGCGCGTGCGCTTGCCCAACAGTACGGTTTGCAGCTCGTCGACAACTGGCCGATGCCGGCGCTGGGTGTGGATTGCTTCGTCATGCGCCTCGCCGCCGGTGCATCGGCGAACGATATGGCGCAAGCACTTTCGCGCGATGCGCGGGTGGAGTCTGCCCAACCCAGGCAAACCTTCCATACGCTTGCCAGTAGCGACCCGCTGTATGCGCTGCAGCCGGTGGCGACGCATTGGCATATCGCCGAGCTGCATGCGCTGGCCACCGGCAAGGACGTCGCCATCGCCGAAGTGGATAGCGGCGTGGATGCCGCGCAACCGGATCTGGCCGGCCAGGTCGTCGACCAGCGCAATTTCGTCGACGATGGCGCCTATCGCGCGGAACTGCATGGCACCGAAGTGGCCGGCATCGTCGTCGCGCGCGAAGGCAATGGCGTCGGCATCGTCGGCGTGGCGCCGCACGCGCGACTGCTCGCATTGCGCGCGTGCTGGCAGGTGGCGAACGGCAGCGCCACCGCCGCGTGCGACAGCTTTACCTTGGCGAAGGCCTTGCAATACGCGCTGGAAAAACACGTACGCATCATCAACCTCAGCCTGACCGGACCGGACGATCGCCTGCTCCGCCGCCTGTTGGACGCCGCGCTGGCCGGACACGTTACGGTCGTGAGCGCGGTGGATGACACAGTGGCCGACGGCGGCTTCCCGGCGTCCTACCCGGGCGTGCTGGCGGTGGCCGGCGAACATGCCGGCGTGCGGCGCAGCGATGTATGGCTCGCGCCGGCCGAAGACATTCCCACCACCCAGCCCGGCGCGCGCTGGAATCTGGTCAACGGGTCGTCGTTTGCGGCGGCGGAAGTCAGCGGGCTGGTTGCGCTGCTGCATGAGCTGTCGCCCGGCCTCACGCCGGCGCAGCTGCGTGACGCCTTGCATGCGAGATCTGCGCTAGGCTTCGCGTCACTGCGGCCCATGACGATCGACGCGTGCGCTGCCGTGGCGCAGGTGAGCCATCGTTGTACCTGCGACTGCGCCGCAACGCATGCGTCCATTGGAGTGCCGCGCCGATGAGCATGCCTCGTGTTACGAACCGTCGTGGCAGTTCTTGTCGTCCTGTTCGCCGTGCAGGCCCGTGCGCAAATGACGGGCAGCGCCACCCTCGTTTCCGACTACCGCTTTCGCGGTGCTTCGCTCAGCGATGACCGGCCGGCCGCGCAACTGGCGTTCGACTACGACTGGGCCGCAAGCGGCTGGTATGCGGGAGGCCTGATGTCCAACGTACGAGTCGATGCACGCCATGCCGTACAACTGCTTGCCTACGCAGGCTATGCGCATCGCGTGCTGCAGGATTTCAGCTGGGAAGCCGGCGTGCGTTACGCGCGCTTCACCGGCCACGAGTCGTATGCGTACGCCGAGGCGTATGCGGGATTCGCCTATCGGCAACTGGTCGGGCGTCTTTATTACGCGCCGAACTATTTCAACGCCGGTTATCCGGCATGGTATGCCGAACTCAACGACAGCCATGCGCTGTCGGGCAAATGGTATGTGTTCTCGCACGCAGGCTATCTGCGGCGCAGTGGCGATGTCGCGGACTATCACGTCAGCCGCTTTCGTTCCGATGTTCGCGTCGGCGTGGGTTTGAATCTGGCGCCGTGCAACGTCCAGCTGAGCTGGACGACGACGCACGGCGCCTCTGATGCCGTGCTTGGCTATCCACCCGCTGCAGGCACCACCCGCAACGCCTGGGTGCTGAGCGTCTCGTATGCGTGGTGATGCGATGAGCGTGGCCATCCGACTGATCTGAAGATTTCGCAAGACGACGCACGAACTTCCCATGCACTGCACGGGGAGCGGGGGGATTTACGTTCATCCCTGAGGAGGGAGCTGTCATGAGACGTACGCTGTTCAAACAGAAACTCGTTCATTCCATCGTTGCAAGCCTGGTCGTCGCGGGGGTGGCGACGGGCCTTTTGTACTCCAAGGCCGCGGCGGCGCAGAGCGACACCGGCCACGTGCTGATCGCCGACCAGTTCAACAATCGCGTGATCGAAGTGGATCGCAAGACGCACCAGGTGGTGTGGCATTTCGGCAACGGATCGGACCTGCCAGGCCCGCATAGCGTGGTGGGCGTCAACGATGCCGAGCGTTTCGGACCGTTCACGCTGATCTCCGGCACCGGCACGCCGCCGGGTTTGCCTGGATGCTCCGACACGGTGAACGGTTGCCCGGACAATCGCGTGTTCATCGTCGACCCCAACGGCAAGATCATCTGGCAGTACGGCCAGGCCGGCGTCAGCGGCGCGGGGCCCAATCAGTTGAATACGCCGGTGCAGGCGCTGTTCCTGATCAGTTTTCCGCATCATCCCGGACCGCACGTGCTGATTGCCGACCAGGCCAACCAGCGCATCATCCTGGTGAACCTGCATCATCAGATCGTGTGGCAGTACGGCACCACCGGCGTGAGCGGCATGGGCCCGAACCAGCTCAACAATCCGAACAGCGGCGAGGTGCTGGAGAATGGGCACATCCTGATCGCCGACGAAAGCAACAACCGCGTGATCGAGGTGAAACCCAATCTGCAGATCGTCAAGACCTTCACCGCGGGCGGCACGATCAACGGCGCGGCCTTCGCCAGCCGTTTGCCAAACGGCGATACGCTGATCAGCGATTCCAACAACAACCGCATCGTGGAAGTGAACGGCAACGATCAAGTGGTATGGCAATACGTGACCAACCTGCAGGCGGGCAGCAATCCCTCGCCGGCACCGACGCGCGCGGTGCGCTTGCACAATGGCGATACCCTGATCAGCGACCAGTTCAACGATCGCGTGATCGAGGTCAACAAGGCAGGGCACATCGTGTTCCTGCAGGGCGATCTCAACATGCCTGGCGACGACTTCAACGACCTCAACGGCCCGTACGACGCCAAGCAGATCGGCGACTTTACCGGCCTGACGCCGCCGTTCGATTTCTTCTGAGCCCATCGCCTATGGACGGCCAAACGAAGCCCCGCCCGTCGGCGGGGCTTCTGTCTGAAGATTGCAAAACGGCGCACAATCGCCGCAAGCTTTGGGAAGGATGCCGTTCAGGTGGCTTGGTTAGTCTCACCTACACGGCAATACGCCGTATCGACGGCACCCAGTACCCAAGGCGCCTACAGGGAAACACTTATGAAACGACATCTGCTTGCACTGGCTTTGCTTTCCGCTGTGCCCATGGTGATGGCGACGACGGCCGCCGTTGCGCAGGATCACGATCACGATCACGGCTGGGGCCGGCAAGATGATGATCACGGCCATGGCCATGACCACGGCCGCGGGCATGATCGCGACGATCGCGGCTGGCATGACGACGATCATCACGACCACGGCCGCCACCTGGGCTGGGACAAGCATTACCGCCGCGGCGAATACCTGCCGGATCGCTATCGCGTACGCGAGTACTACGTCGAGGATTACGGCCGTTACCGTTTGCGCCCGCCGCCGCCGGGTTATGGCTGGTATCGCAGCGATGATGGCGAGTACGTGCTGGTGGCGATTGCGACCGGGTTGATCGTGCAGGAATTGCTGGGGCAGTAAGACGGCCTCAACAGTTCGAGATCAGGCTTTGCTCCCTCCCCTGCGAAGGTAGGGGAGGGCCGGTGGGATTGCACGAGCTTGCCGCGCTATTGGAATGTTTCGGAAGCTGTTTACTGCATCCACCCTTGAATGCTCCCTTGATTTCTTTTCAGTAAAAAACGTCGGTCAACGTGCCAACAGATCGCTAAAAAAAACGAATCGTCATTCCGGCGAAGGCCGGAATGACGATGGGGTAATCTGAAAGACCGTGCGCAGTGTTGAGAACCGCTGATTTCGCTGAATCATCGAGCGATTAACTGGCAGGTACCTCAGCCCAACCTTTCCCCGCGTGCAGCAGAGATTGCAGCAAGCAAACAACTACAACGACTGCTGCGCCAGCACTTCTTCCTGCCGCGCGACCGACACCGTCACACGCTCACTGTCCAGCCACTGCAGCCATTCGCTCAATACGATCAACGTCCAGATCGCGCGCGCATGATCGCTTACGCGTGACTGGTGCTCGGCGAACAGCGCCTGCGTTTCGCGCAGATCGATACCCACTTCCGCGAGCACACCGCTCGAAAGATGCGCATGCGCCCAGTCGCGCAAGGGGCCGCGCAACCACGAAGCCAGCGGCACCGACAGACCACGCTTGCGGCGCGTCACCACCTGCTTGGGTAGATAGTTCAACGCGTACTGCTTGAGGAACACCTTGGTGGTGAGCCCGCGCACGCGCGCGTCCACCGGCAGGCCGGCGGCGAATTCGATCACGCTCTGGTCCAGGAACGGCGCGCGGATTTCCACGCCGTGCAACATCGCGCCGCGGTCGGCCTTGGCCATCAGCGCGTCCGGCAGGGAATGGCCGAAGTCGTAGTGCTGGATGGCGTCGATCAGGCGTGTTGCATCGTGCTGCGTGTCATCGATGGGCGGCGCGATGCCGAGTCGCCGCTGCCACACGGGTGGAATGCTCGCCGTCCACAGCAGATGCCGCGCCAGCCCGTCCAGCTCCTGCCCGCGAATGAAGCGCTTGAGCAGGAACGAGAGCGTGACCTTCTTGTCGCTGGTCGGCAGCGATTCGATCGCACGTTGCGCCAGCGCCTTCACCGGCGGCGGCAGGTTGGCGTAGTGACTCGCCCAGCGCGCGCCGAGATACGTGGGATAGCCGCCGAACAATTCGTCCGCGCCCTCGCCCGCCAGCAACAGGCGCACGTCCTGCGACGCGCGCTTGGTGACCAGCGACAACGGAATCCACGCCGGATCGGCCAGCGGTTCGCCGTTGGCGCGGATCAGTTCGCGCAAGCTGCGCGGCACGTCCTGGGCGGAAACGGTCACTTCGACGAAATCGCAACCCAGCTCGCGCGCGAGTTGCCCCGCGTACTGGCCTTCGTCGAAAGATTCCTCCGCAAAGCGGATGCAGTAAGCGGAGACTTTCTGCTCCGGTCGCACGCTGCGCGCCACCGCGGTCATCAGCGCCGAATCGATGCCGCCGCTGAGCAGCACGCCGTAATCCACGTCGATGTCGCTTTGCCGCCGCACCGCTTCGCGGAAGATCGGATCGAACGCCTGCACCGGCGGCGCGGTGGTGGCCTTTTCTGCCGGGAAATGCCAATAGCGCTGATGCCGTATGCCGTCCGGCTCGATCACGATCATCTCGCCTGGCGCCACTTTGTGGATGTGCTTGAGCGGACTGGCCGGTGCGGGGCAATAGCCCGAGCGCAGATAGTGCGCGAGGCCGGCGGGATCGATCTGCACGTCCGGCTGGCAGGCTTTCACCAGCGCGGCCAGTTCGGAGGCGAAATACACCGTCTGGCCGATCAGCGCGTAGTACAGATGCCGCTCGCCGGCGCGATCGCGCGCCAGGATCAGCCGCTGATGGCGGCCGTCCCACAGCGCCAGAGCGAATACGCCCTGCACGTGCTCCAGGAACGACAGCCCTTTTTCCAGATACAACGGCGCCAGCACGGCGATATCGGTGGTGGCGGTGATGTCGTGCCCGGCCTCGGCGAGCGAGCGGCGCAGTTCGCGGTGATTGTCGATTTCGCCATTGCAGGCGACGACCACGCCGGCTTCATATTCCAGCAGCGGCGGTTGGTGCTGGTCCACGCCGCGAATGGCCAGGCGGTTGGTGGCCATGGCCAGGCCGGGCCGCGAAATATGCGCATCCCCGTGCGGCCCGCGATGCGCCAGGGCCTGCAGCATGGACTGCGCCTTTTGTTCCAGGTGTGGCAGCGGATGTCCTGCATCCCGACTCAAGATTCCGCAAATTCCACACATGTAAGGGTGCTCTGCTCGATTCGACGGGCGTTACCGGCCCCAAGCAACAGATTGTAATGGAAGGGGGGTGTACGGACCGGATGATGGGGCGCAACGGATCGCCCCTCTTCCTTTTCAGATACCTCAAGTCGTCGCCCCGGCGAAAGCCGGGGTCCAGTGGCTTGATTTCTCAGCAAAGTCACTGGGTCCCGGCGTTCGCCGGGACGACGGACCGAGGCTTTTCTTCAAGCTTCGGAGAAGTGAGGGGTCAAAGCTCAACCAGCTTCAACACATCCTTCCGCCACGTTCCCAACTCGGTAACCTTGCCAGGACACTGCGCCAACGCCGGCTCGATCGCCTTCGGCCCCAGATCCGGATCGATCACTACCAGCGCCTTGCCCTCGTTATGCAACGCATGGCACAGCGCCTCGCCGCCATGCGGCGCCAGCCAGGGAATGCCGTAGATCACCTTGCCCAGGTACAAGCGCAGCCCCCATGGCGTCGCCTCTTCGATGGTGTAATCCACCGCGGTGTTCTCGACAAAGATGATCGCCCGGTAGCGCTCGACCGGCGTGGCCGCGCGCAGCTCGGCGGCGGCCTGGCGATTGTCGTTCGCGGAATGCCAGTCGTACGCGGCAATACCTTTTGCGGCCAGCAACACCACCACCCACGCGGCCAGCAGCCATTGCTGCCGCCGCTGGCGCAGATCGATGCGGTCGCGCAGTTCCAGCGCCAGCAGCAGCGACAACGGCACGAACAGCGGCAGCATGTACAGCGGCAGGCGCGACTGCACCAGGCAGAACACCACGAACGGCACCAGGAACCACAGCACCAGGAACAGCTCCAGGTTCGGACTGCCCTTGGCGCTCCAGCGCTCGGCGGACACCCAGCGGCGAATCACCCGCCCCATCGCCGGCCACCACGGCAACAGGCCGATCGCCAGCACCGGCAGGTAAATCTTGATCCAGCCGAACCACCCCGCGTTGCGCTTATGCGCCGCGGTGAACACGCGGTTGTAGACCTCCTGATGCAGGAAGTAGTCCAGCAGGCCGGCGTAACGCACCACCACCACCAGGTACCAGGACAAGCCCACCAGCAGGAACAGCACGATGCCGCCCAGGGGGAAAAAACGGCCCAATCCACGCCAGCCGTCGCGGCGCACGATGAAGGGGATCACCGCCAGCAGCGGCATCAGTCCCGGCGGCCCCTTGGTGAGAAACGCCAGGCCCCAGCCCAGCCACATCAGCATGACGTAGCGCTTGCGCCCGCGTTCGTTCTCGTCGAAGGCCGCGCGCAGGAAACCCAGCATGGCCAGCGCTTCGCACAAGCTGAGAAACGCATCCGTGCTGACAATATTGCCGGCCAGGAACGGTGCCGCCGCGCAGCCGTACACCACGCTGGGCAGCCAGGGCTTTTCCGGAATCAATCGGCGCCCCATCGCATGCAGCACCAGCAGCGTCAGCAGGAACGCCAGCGCATACGGCACGCGCACCGCCCAGGTGTTGCGGCCAAACACTTTCATCGAAGCGGCGATCACCCAGTACGTGGTCGGCGGCTTGGAAAAATTGACTTCGTCCGGGCTGTAGGCCGGCGCCAGGTAGTTGCCGGTATCGAGCATCTGCAGCGCCGCCACCGTGTAGCGCCCTTCGTCCGGGCTCCACAAGCCGCGCGTGCCCTGGAAGGCAAAGCCGAGCAGCAGCCCGAAGGCGATCACGAACATCAGGGACCAGCGCGTGGCGTGCGCGGTGTCGGGCCGCAAGCGGTGCTGCGTGATGCGGTCGTTCGGCATGAGTGGCATTCCGGCAAGGCGCTGCGCCGTAGCGGCGCAAGCTCAGCCGGCGATTGTACTTTGCCGGGCTCTACGAAGCTTCCCTGTAGGTTGGGCTGAGGCGCAGCCGAACCCCAACGTTGCCATGTACATCGTTGCGTTGGGATGCGGCTGCGCCTTATCCCAACCTGCTGAAACTCAAGGCTGCCGCACCATTCGAACTACGGCCGGCTCCTTCGGCGGCGTGCCGAACAGATCGGGGAACGCCTTTACCGCACTGCGGGCCGCATCCTCGGCGGACAGATCGCGCGTCAACAGCGAACCACTGCGCGTGCCATACGGCCCGTAGACCTTCTCGTCGGTCACGCAGAACATCCCCAGCGTCGGCACCTGCGATGCGGCGGCCAGATGCATCACGCCGCAGTCGGCGCTGATCATCAGGTCCATCGCCGACATCACCGCGGCCATGCGGCGGATGTGGCTGGAGTAATAGCTCGGCCAGCGCGAACCGAGCATCGAGTGCCCGTGCACGGGCACGATTTCCACGAAGCGGCAATGTGGCGAAAGCATCTGCAGCGTGGTCAGGAATTCGTCCCACCACGCGGATGCATAGCATTTGTTGCCGGTAGCGTCGGCGAAGATGCCGATGGTGCGGCCGGCGCGGTGCAACGGCGAATCCTTGAGCAGGTCGCGGACAAGCGCCTTGCCGCTGGCACGCTCTTCCTCGGTCAGCCGGATATCCATGGCCGGAAAAACCGCGCCTTTTTCCTGCGCAGGCGAGCACTGCGCGCGCATCAGCGCCACCGGCCTGCACGCCATATGTCGTGGCGCCATCGCGGTGGGCACGACGTGGGTCAGGCCGCGGGATGGTTTTTCCGGATCGCCGAAGCCGAGCTTGTAGCGCCCGCGGGCCATGCGCGCCAGCGTGCGGCTGAAACCGGAACCCACGCAGGGATCGATGACCAGGTCGTAGCGGTTTTTGCGGATTCGCGCGATCAGCGCAAGAAAACTTGCCGGATGCTTGAATCCGCGGCGCGGCAGGCCATACACGTTCCTCACGCTGAAGAACGTGGCGAACACGTCGCCGGCGAGCGGGCCTTCCGCGACGATGTCGATCTCCGCGCCCTTGTACAAACGTTCCAGCTCGGCGATCAACGGCGTCATCAACAGCATGTTGCCAAGCCGGTGATTCGGCCGGCACACCAGGATGCGATGAATGCCCTCGCGCGGTATGCCATCAATGGGGAAATCTGACGATGCGCTCAAAAGACACCTGGCAGGCTGGCTGCGTCGAATGCGTGTTTCGGCGTGATGGATTCATCACGCAACGGCACGTCCTTGGCAGGCACGCATCGGTGAGTGTGTGCGGATGAACTTACCCCACACTTACCGGCGTGTTAGGGTTTCGTCATCCGTTCAAGGAATCTGTCAGGCTGATGAAAGCCTGCTAGCCGCACGCTGTCGCAACGCGCTCGCGCGGCGTGATCCATAGCTTGCATCTCGGAGAGGCCGACCTGAACGTTCTGATCGTCGAAGATTCCTTGCGTTTGCGCGACTCGCTCGGGCGCGGCCTGGCCGCGTCGGGTTTCGCCGTGGATACCGCCGCCAACGGCCTCACTGCGTGCCAGCATCTGGATACCTATGAGTACGAACTGGTCGTGCTCGATCTGGGCTTGCCCGGCATGGACGGCCTGGCCGTGCTACGTCATATCCAGGGTCGCGCGTCGCGCCCGCGTGTACTGGTGTTGTCGGCGCGCGACCAGACGTCCGATCGCATCGATGCGCTCAACCGCGGCGCCGACGACTATCTGGTCAAGCCCTTTTCGTTCGACGAACTGGTCGCACGCCTGCACGCTCTCGCACGCCGCTCCAAAGACGCGCAGACGCCACAGCTTACGGCCGGCGAACTCAGCCTCGATCCGGTCACGCGCTCGGTACATGTGCATGGCGAGGCCTTGCTGCTCACGCCACGCGAATTTTCCCTGCTCGAACTGTTGTTGCGGCACCGCGGCCGCGCCTTTTCGCGCGGCGAGATTCTCGAACGGTTGGCCGGCTGCGACTCCAACGCATCCGATCGCAGCGTGGAAGTGCTCGTGTTCGGCCTGCGGCGCAAGCTCGAACAAGCCGGCATCGGTGACCTGGTGCAGACGCGCCGCGGCTTCGGCTACCTGATCGCGAAACACTGACGTCATGGCCGCACGCGCCACCTCGCTGCGTTTTCGCACCACCTTGCTGGTGATCGCAGCGATCGTGCTGGTGCTGGGCACCGCCACCTTGGTGATCGACATCCGCGTCGACAACGAAGTGGCGCAACGCGCCGATACCAACTTGCTGGAACGTGCGCAGGCGCTGGCGGACATCTACACCACGCAGACCCAGGCTTCTTCGCAGGCACTTCCTTCCTATTGGATTCCCTCGTTCCTGGCCGACGACGGCACGGTGTACTTCCAAATCGATTGCGGCAACCGGCGCATCGTGTCCTCAAGCGAGGCCGCGCTGCTTGCGTGGCCGTCGCTGCAACAAGGCCAGTCCATGACGTTCGTGGACATGGCCGATCGTCAGGGCACGGCGCTGCGCGCCATTGCGTTGCGTTTCTCGGCAACCGCCAATGCGCCACGCGGCGTTGGCGACGCCAATGCCGACGTCGCCGGCGCAATCAGTACGCCGGAATGCGTACTCGGCCTGGCGGTCGATCGCAGTGAGGTGGTGGATTTCCAGCAATCCATGGACCGCATCGAATTCGGCGCGGTCGTGCTGGGTTTCCTGGCGGTGGCCGTGCTGACGCCGCTGCTTGTGACGCGCAGCCTCCGCCCGCTGTCCGGCCTGGCCAGGGCGATGGAGGCGATCGGGCCGGATACGCCAAGCATGCGACTGGCCGACACCCGCATCCGCGAACTCGCTCCACTGATCGCACGCTTCAACGAAGTGCTGTCGCGCATGGAACAAGGCCTGTTGCGCGAACGCCAGTTCGCCAGCAGCGCCGCGCATGAACTGCGCACGCCGCTGGCCGAGCTGCGCACCGCCATCGAAGTGGAGCTGCGCTACCCCAGCGGCCGCGACGTCAACGAACTGCTCGCCGACATCGGCGAGATCGGCCAGAACATGGAGCGCATGGTGACCTCGCTGCTGTTGCTCACGCGCGTCGAAGCGGGCATCGAGCGCCTGGCCTTGCAGCGCGTGGACGTGAGCGCGCTGACGCAAACGTTGATCGAGCGGCACCGGCTTCGCCTGCAGGAACGCGCCTTGACGCTAGCGGCGCAGATTGAGGCGCAGGTCACATGGATGGCCGATCCCACGCTGCTGGACGTGGTGCTGGGCAATCTTCTTGGCAACGCCATCGCTTATGCGCCTTCCGGCAGCACGATCCAACTGCAATGCACGGCGAACGGCTGGTCCGTGAGCAATCCTGCGCCGGACCTCAAAGCGGAAGACATCGCACGCATGCAGCAGCGTTTCTGGCGCAAAGGCAAGGAGGCTGGCGTGCATACGGGCCTTGGATTGTCGCTGGCCGCTTCGGCGGCGCGCGCGCAGTCGTTGCGGATGGAGTTGCTATTGCACGATGAAAATCTGATGGCGCGTGTGCTTGCACGCGACACGTAGTGTTGGGTGCAAATTCACCGCTACCGCTTCATCGCCCCGGCGAAAGCCGGGGCCCAGTGACTTTAAGGCTCTTTCAAGTCGCTGGGTCCCGGCTTTCGCCGGGACGACGACATATCAAGCATTGCAGTGAATCGAGCCAAAATTTTCCCGGACCGCATTGGGCAAAGGCCGCAATGACGACCTGCATCAGCGTCATTTGAAGTGGTGGATAAAACCAACCTGGAACCCACCCGGCAACCAGCTGATGATCAAGGGCGACTGGCGCCGCGACGCATAGATGCCGAACCCGACACCCACCGCCGCGCCGACCAGCACATCGCTTTGCCAATGGCCGCGTGTTTTCACGCGCGCCACGGCGTCATACGCAGGCAGCAAGGCCAGCGCATACACGGCTGGATGGTCATCGCCATAGCGCGCCATGAAGGGCGTGACGGCGGCGGAAATCGCCGCCACTTCGCCGCTGGGAAAACTTTGCGCGTGCGTGCCCTGGAAGAATCGGTTGGGGTCGGACGTCTGCGATGGACGCTCGCGTTGGAACGTGTACTTCATCGCTTGCGTGGTAACGCCGGTGAAGACCATCGCATCCACCGAACGCCACAGCGTATTGCCGAAGCTGTCCTGATCGCCGAACGCCAGCGCACCCAGGCCGACGCCAGCGACGGTGCCGTACAGGAGGCCGCTCTGGATATTACGATTCCACACGCCTGCATTGCTGTAGGCCACGCGATGGTCGATGCCAAGAAAACCGCCGCCTGCGCGCGCATACCCGGGAACCAGGCATGCCATCACCACCACGACCATGGAACGTAATGCACGCACGACGCAACTTCCGCGTATGCAGGCTCTTTCTTGCAGGTACTGGCGACACTAAGCCTCCAGCCTTTGGTTTGGCTTAGCGCGCGATGAAATTTGCGCTATGCGCCGCCATACGCAGCACGCGCGAAGCGTGCGGACTGAACGCATAAGCGAATGCTCAGCGAGCGCTGCGATGCTTACGCCTGCATCCCCGCCTCGGCTCCCACATGTCACCTCGCCGCCGATTGCCGTTCGCCTTGTTCGTAGCCGCATCGCTGGCTGCGCCGCTCGCCCACGCCGATCTCACCGACGAGATCCAGGTGTACGACGACGGCATCAATCACCGCGGGCAATGGGGGCTGGAACTGCATTTGAACAGCACGCTCGAGGGCCGCTCGACACCCGCGTATCCCGGCGAAATTCCGCCCGATCGTGGTTTTCGCACCACCATGGAATGGTCCTACGGCATCACCGACACCCTGGAAGCGGGGCTTTACCTGCCCTTTCTGCACGATGCGGCCGGGACCAACTATTTCGCCGGGCCGCGCGTGCGCCTGAAGTGGATTCCGCTGAAACCGGCGGAAGGTAGCGCCGGTCCGTTCCTGGGCTTGAACGTGGAATTGTCGGCGGTGAATGGCCGCCTGGAGCAAGGGCGCCCCGCCATCGAGCTGCGGCCGATCGTCGGCTATCGCAGCCCACTGTGGCTGATCGCGTTCAATCCGGTCGTGGACGCCACGTTCCGGCCGCGCTACGGCAGCAGCAGTTCCGATTTCGCGCCGGCGCTGAAAGTGGCGAGAACCGTGCGGCCCGGCACCGCCCTGGGCGTGGAGTACTACGACGATTTTGGCCGCATCGGCCAGTTCGATCCGGCCCGCAGGCAAAACCAGCAACTGTTCGCCGCGATCGATGTGACGCGCGGGCCTGTTCCGTTCAACTTCGGCATCGGCCGCGGCTTGAACGATGCCAGCGACAAGTGGACGGTTAAGGCGATTTTTGAGATACCGATTTGAGCGCTTGTCCTGCTGCGGAGGATAATGGCAGCGACACCATCGGAGCGCATGAGCCATGGTCGACGTCCGCCGTCACTGGGAACAAGTCTACGAGACGAAACCCGCCGATGCGGTGAGCTGGTTCCAGACGCGTCCAAACACGTCGCTGATGTTTATCGCCGATAGCGGACTGTCGCCCGATGCGCCGGTGATCGACGTAGGCGGCGGCGCGTCCACGCTGGTCGATCATCTGCTGGACCTGGGCTACGCGAACGTGAGCGTGCTGGACATTTCCGCCCACGCGCTTGCGCATGCGAAGACGCGCCTGGGTGCGGCCAGGGCACGGCGCGTTCATTGGCTGGTGCAGGACGTGACGCGCTTCGTGCCGCCTCAACCTTATGCGCTGTGGCATGACCGCGCGGTGTTTCATTTCCTGACGGACGAGGCGGCCAAGTCGGCCTATCTGGCAGCGGTGCGCCGCAGTGTCGCTCCCGGCGGCGCCGTGATACTGGCCACCTTCGCCGCGGACGGCCCCACGCAATGCAGCGGCCTGCAAGTGACGCGTTACGACGCCAACACATTGAGTGCGCTATTTGGCTGCGAATTCGAGCGCATGGCGACCGCACGCGACATGCACGTGACGCCATGGGGCTCGATCCAGGCCTTCACCTATCTGCGCTTGCGTCGGCGCGAATGAAACGGGAGATCCGCCATGCCGATCGGCCGCCGCCAATTCCTGAAGCTGAGCGCGTGGACGGCCGCAGCGAGCCAGGCGCCGGCATGGTTGGGCGCCACGGCGCCCGCTTCGATGTCGACCGACAAGGCCGACTACAGCTTGCGCATCGCGCGCAGCCTGGTTGAGCTGGCGCCGGATCACATCATTGCCACCACCACGTACAACGGGCAGTTTCCCGGCCCGCTGATCCGGCTGCGCGAAGGGCAGCGCGTGGTCGTCGAGGTCTACAACGATATGGACGTGCCGGAGCAATTGCATTGGCATGGCCAGAACGTTCCAGTGGACGTCGACGGCTCGGCGGAGGAAGGCACGCCTTTCATTCCTGCGCACGGCATGCGCCGGCTGTCCTTCGTGCCGGGACCGACGGGCTTTCGCTTCTATCACACGCATGCGGTGGCGGGCGACGATCTTACGCGCGGCCAATACAGCGCGCAGGTGGGGCCGGTGTATATCGAACCGCAGCACGAGCCGGGCAATTACGATCGCGAAGTGTTCCTGGTGCTGAAGGAATTCGATCCGTTCTTCAGCCAGGGCGGCGACATGGCGATGGAATTCTTGCGACCGGCCGAACGCGAACACGCACTGGAAGCACGCGGCGAATCGGCCATGAAGGCGTCGCTCGCCCAAGGGCATCCCCACGGCTATGAAGTGGGTTACCAGGCGTTCGCCATCAACGGACGCATGCTCGGCCACGGCGAACCGATTCGCGTGAAGCCCGGCGAGCGCGTGCTGTTCCACGTGCTCAATGGCAGCGCCACCGAGATACGCAGCCTGGCCTTGCCGGGCCATCGGTTCAAGGTGGTGGCGCTGGATGGCAACGCGGTGGCGCAGCCTGCGGAGGTTCCCGTGCTGTGGATCGGCACCGCCGAACGCGTCAGCGCGATCGTCGAGATGGCGCAGCCTGGCGTGTGGATACTCGGCGATCTCGATGACGACGATCGCCGCCGTGGCATGGGCATCGTGGTGGAATACGCGGGCCACGGCGGCAAGCCGCAATGGAGCACGCCGAAGCCTTCGAGCTGGGATTACCGGCGTTTTGCGCAACCGGACAGCAAACCCGCGACGCCGGATCAGATCATCGACCTCACGTTCGCCAAGCAGAATGCCGCCGAGCACGGCTTCAACCGCTGGACCATCAACGATGTCGCGTTCGACATGCACAACCGCAAGCCCATGCTCCAGCTTCGCTATGGCCAGCGCTATCGCTTGCGCATGCACAACGCCAGCGACGATATCCATCCGATCCATTTGCACCGGCATACGTTCGAGATCACGCGCGTGGCGGGGCAACCAACCGGCGGCATTCGCAAGGACGTGGCCATGCTCGGCGGCTACCAGACGATGGAGATCGATTTCACCGCCGACCAGCGTGGGCTTTCGCTATTCCATTGCCATTCGCAGTTGCATATGGATTTTGGGTTTATGGCGTTGTTTGAGTGTGTGTGAGAATGGAATCGTCGACCTTCTGAAAAGCTCGACTGCACCTCACCGTCATTCCGGCGAGGCGAGAAACGCGTTTCGAAAAAAAACAAAACGCACACAAATAAAGAGGGTGCCACATGCACCCTCTTTTGGCTCACTCCCTTGCGAAGCCACCACGGCTTCGTTTCGTCGCTCCTTTGAAACCTGCAGCCCAGCTACATATCACCGATGTTGTTTGCGCGCTTCGTCGTTGGCCTTGCCTACTTCTTTCTGGACTTTTCCGGCGTTCTTTTCGAGATTGCCGGATGCTTCGCGCACGGGATTGCCGGTCACTTTGCCGGCGGCTTCTTTGATACCACCTTTGATTTCGTGCTTGGTACCTTCGATGCGATTTTTGTCCATGACATCCTCCTGCCTTGAGTGTGGAAACGATCATGCGCATCGGCGCGGCACGAGGCGGTGCAAATCAGGTGAAGAACGCCGCGATGTTGCTGAGCGCAACCTGCAAGTTCAGCTCGTTTGCCGGCGCTGCGCGCGGCATCACGCTTTGTGCACGCGGTTTCCATAGGCGGCTCACATGGAGAACGCCATGCGAGCTATTGCGCTTTTTTTCGCAACGGCACCGGCTCGTCGTGGCTCTCGCCATGCTGGTCACCATGTCCCTTGTTTTTGCCATTGCCGTTGCCATTGCCGTCGAAGCCGCGGCTCAGCACTCGATACGTATCCCTGCCCGCTTCCTTGGCCTGGTACAAGGCTTCGTCGGCCAGCTTCATCAAGCTGTCGCCAGACAGCTCGTTCTTGCAGACGGCCGCGCCAATGCTCATTTTCACCGCCACTTGTCCGATGCCTGCATCGACCGTCATGTGCAAGCGCTCCCACAACGATTGAGTGAACGCCTGGGCGTGCCCGGTATTGCCGATGTCGCAACTGAGCACCACGAATTCGTCGCCGCCGATGCGCGCGACCAACTCGCCTTCGCGCACTAGCTTTTGCAGGCAACGGCCTGCTTCGGCCAGCACCACGTCGCCTGTGGCGTGGCCGTAGGTGTCGTTGATGGCTTTGAAGTTGTCGATATCCGCCAGCGCCAATAGCACCGGTACGTTGTGTTGCTGCGCCTGCTCGAGCAGGCCCGACACCCGCTCGCTGAAATAGCGCCGGTTGGCCAGGCCGGTCAGTGAATCCTGGTGCGCCAGGCGCGTCAGCTCGCGCTCCACGTTCTTGATGTGGGTGATCTCGGTGGTCAGTTCATAGACGCCGCGCACCGTGCCTTGCGCATCCCGGTCGGGCACGTAGTGGGTCTGGAAGTGCAGCGGCTTGTCGCCATGCTTGGCCTCGTACTCGAACAGCATGGGTTCGCCCGCACACGCGCGTTCCAGGTAGTGCTTCAAGCGATCGTAGACGGCATCGCCATGCACCTGGCGTACTGTCTTGCCGACGATCTGCGCGGGCGTCTGACCGGAAATCTGTTCGACGAAGCGATTGACGTAGGTGTAATGCCAGCTGGTGTCGATGCGCGCGATGATTGCCGGCATGTTGTCGGTGATGGTGCGCAACTGCGCCTGGCTTTCCAGCAAGGCCTGCTCGATGCGCATGCGCTCGGTGACGTTGCGGCCGGTGTAGATGATGTCCATCGCGCCGTCACCGTCCGGGCTCGGCACCAGGCGCGCAAAGGCTTCCATCCACAGATAGTGGCCATCCTTGTGTTGCAGCCGGTAGGTGGCGGTGAGCGTGCCGCCGTGGGCGCGCAGCTTCGCGACTTCGGCGCAGATGCGTTCGCGGTCGTCGGGATGGATCAGGTCCGGCCGCGGCTGCTGGAATTCTTCCACGTCCCAGCCGAGCAATTCCTTGACCGAGGGCGACACATACATGCGGTCGCCGTTGGCGCGAATGCGCATCACCAGGTCGCCGCTGTGTTCGGCCAGCATGCGGTAGCGCAGTTCGCTTTCGCGCATGCCGTTGCGCAGGCGCTCCTGGTCGGCAAGCGCCAGGGCAATGGGCAAGGCGACGAAACAGGAAACCCCGATGAACACCTGCGCCATTACCACGCGGAACGCCGGCGTCACTCCAGCCACGAGATTGAACGGCCCGATGTTCAAGGTGGTGGCGAGGCTAATGACCACCGCCAGGATCACCATGCCGGCCACCATGCCGACGAAGCGATAGCGGAACACCAGCAACAGCAGCGGTGGATAGATCAGGAACGCCATCGGCACGCGCGATTCCACGAACACGCCCATGGTGACGGCGGTCATCAGTGCAAAATCGCGCACCACGATCCAGGTTCGCCTGCGCTCGAAGCGACGCAATGCGGGTATGGCGACGACCAGCGACGCGCTGCCGGCGATCGCCATGCCGACGAAGTGCGCGCGAAACAAGGTATTCAAGCTCACCCACGGATCCGGTTGCGACCATAGGTGCAGGATGCTCATCTTGCCCAATGCGCACAGCACGCTGCCGACCAGGGCGCTGACGATGCCGACGCGCGCCAGGTCCATGAAGCGCGTTTGCGCGGTGAGCTGCGGAAAGCGGCGGCGGATGGATTCGCTGACGATCACCGTTTCCAGCGCCTGGCATGGGCCAATCAGCATCGACGGCAGCAGCGCGTCGCCCAGCGACAGCTTGGCGGCGAGGTAACCCAGGAACGCTGCCACCAGCAACGGCCAGGTACGTACCAGCGGCTTTTGCACCAGCCAGCCGATCAGCGCGCCGTTGGCCAGCCACAACGCGACGGGCGCGTGGTTGGCCCGCGCGAGCGCCAGCGCATAGAACGACAGGCCGCCGGCGAGCACGAAGGTCGCGAGGACCGACCACAACAGATATGTGGCACGCCTGTCGGACATAGATTTCCCCCGCCCCGCGCGGTCACGCGCGAAGCCACCTGAAGAAACAGATGCAAGAGTTCTGCCAACCTCGTGTCTGCACGCTGCGCGACATGGGCCGGCGTGAAATTCCGGCACCGCCAGGCAGACATGAGGTAACGGCAGGCCGAGATGTCATCCCGGCCTGCGGCCGCTCAGGGCGCGGTTTGGCCGTCCGGATTGACGTAAATCGGATTGCCCACCAGCAACAACTCCCCTGCCGCTCCGCGTACGTTCGCGCGCACCCAGTGCCGCCGCCCGTCGCACGTCCAATCGAACGATTGCGCCAAGCTGCCGTGGACGGTCAGATCGGCGCCCGGCTGCCAGGGTTTGCCGTCGACGAGCATCTCCACCTTGGCGTCGTCGGGCGCCGCCACCTTGAGCGCGAAACGCACCCTTCCGCCCGCAGGCACGCGCAGCGCATCGCCCATGTCCGCCGATTGCTGCCCTGCCCGCGCCGTCAGCTCCAGCATGCGGTCACGCGTGCCCTGCACGTCGATGAACACGTGCCCCGCACGGATGCCGGCCAGAACCGCCGGCATGGACAACTCGCTGGCGTGTACCACCGTGGTGGGCGTGCCGACCAGGCCGCCGCCCAACTTGGTGAGCGGTTGCTTGGCATCGTGATTGTCGCTGCCGCCCACGCCGGTCAGCCGATAGCCCTGGTCGAGCCAACGCTGCCAGAACGGAATGCCGGTATCGGGCAGCATCGCATCCATGCCATTGACCGCTTCGATCGCCTGCACGCGACGCATGTCCACCGGTTTGGCCGGCGCCCAGCCGCAGCCCATGCAGGTTTCGTCGTCGGGGCGGATCGGGTGGTTGATCGAGACCAGTCCGTGCACTTTGGCGGCCTCGTCCAGCAGGGCGTTCCAGTCCGGCACTCCGGCGCTGCCCACGCGAAAATCGATCGGCTCGTCCGTGCCGAACAGGTTTGCATGGCCATAGAACGTGGTGAGTTCGCGCGCCGGAATCAGCAGCAGGCGATCGAAATACGGTTGCAGCTCGCGCATGTCGTTCGCTTGCGATACCGCGTTGTGATCGCTCAGCGCAATGAAGTCGAGCCCGCGCTGGATGGCCGCCTCGATGGTGAGGAAAAGCGGGCAAGGCACACGCTGGTTGCCACTTTGGCTGGCGCAACTGCCGTCGCTGTGCGCGCCATGCATGTGCAGGTCGCCGCGATACCAGCCTGCTTCCTTGCGCAATGGCGGATTCAACACCGCAGGCAACCACGCAGGATCGCCCGCATGGTTGAACCAGATTTTCGCGGTGTAATCGGCCGTGACGTTCGGACGGATGTTGGGAATGCCCAGCAACAGCGTCCAGCGTCCCGGACGAATGGCGCCGGGCAGGAACGAGGGCGTCGCATCCGTCGCGCTGACCGTGAACAGTTTCTTGCTGCCGCCGCTCCAGCCACGGAATCCATCCTGCCCGCGGAAACCATCCGGTCCGAGCAGGCCCAGATCGATGGTGGTGTGCTGGTCGCGGCCGGTGTAGTCGAACTGGACGGTGATGCGGGTGACGTTCGGCGGGACCTGGAATGTGACGGGATGGTAGGTGTGGTTGTCGGCGGGATGGATCTGGCCTTTCAGGACCAGATCTGGTGTTGTGCCATCTGCGCTGCACAGGTTGGAGAAACACAGAAACAGCACCAGCAATGCTTGCAGGAAAGTAATGCGACGGGATGCTTTCATGGCGTTCATCGATACCTGAAGTGCGGCGGCGTGCAACCATCTGTCCCCTCCCCTGCGCGCGCAGGGGAGGGAGCCAAGCGCCGCTCAAAACCGATACATCACCGACGCCCTGAACGACCGTCCCAGCAACGGCCGCGCAATGAACACCGTCGCCCCCGCATCGGTACTCTTCAACTCGCCCGAACGCGGGTTGCCTTCGGTCAGGCCCAACGAGTTGTTGAGATTGTCTGCGTAGAAGAAGAACGACAGATTCTCCGTGGCCTGGTAGCGCGCGCTGAAGCTCAGCATGTTGTATTGCGGCAACACCACCGAGTTGGCCGTATCGGAGAAGCGCTTGCCTTCGTATTCATAGGTGAGCTGAAGACGCAGCTTGTTGTCGAGCAGGTTCACGCCGGGCACGATGCGGAAGCTCTTGCGCGGCACGCGGATGAGATAGTTGTCGTTGTAATCGAGCAGTACCGGCGCACCGGCCTGGACGACTGTGTAACGCAGGCCCTTGTAGCGCGGGTCTTGCAGCGTGGCGCTGTACTGCAGATCGAACCATTTCGACGGGTAGATCGTACCCTCCAGCTCCAGGCCGTAGGTTTCGGTATCCGCGTAGCCCTGTTGCGGCGTCGACACGCCTGTGTTCGGGTTGAACACGTAGTTGCTGAAGCCGACATTGTTGTAGCGGGTGTAGAAGAATGTCGCGTAGCTTTCGACGTAGCGGTTGGCGAACTTGTAGCCCACTTCCGGCAGGATCATCGTCTGCGTGATCGGCGTGGCCGTCGGCGAGGTGATGTACGAACTCAGGTTCGGCAGACGGAAGGCGGAGGTGTAGCGCGCGAACACGCCCTGGCGGTCGCTGAACTGGTAGTTCGCACCCAGCGTCCAGCCCAGCTTGTGGAAGCTGTGGTCGTAGCTGGCGTACTGCCCGTTGCCGGTGAGGATCGACGAACTCCATGGCGTGCCCAGATTCGCCGCCGAAGACAGCTCGGTCCAGCCGCTGGTTTCCACGCGCTCCCAACGTGCGCCGCCGTCGATGCGCAGCTTGTCGTTGATCTGCCACTCGTCCGAAACGTACAACGCATCGGTGTCGGACGTGCCGTGTGCATGCGCCCATTCGTAGCCGTTGTTGTAGATGCCGTTGTCGGTAAGCAGGCCGAGCGGCGCCCCAGCCGCGTTCACCGCCACCAGGTTGAGCAGCTTGGCGTTGTTCCGGGCGTCCAACAGCACGGTGGATGAGAAGCGGTCGAAGCTCTGGTTGAAGTGCGCGTGGTAGTAGCCCAGCGTGACGTCATGCGTCTGGTCGCCGAACTCGAACTTGCGCAGCAGGCGCGTGTTGCTGGTGAGTTCGCTCACCGGCATGGTGATCCCGCGCAGGCCGCCGAGGATCACCAGGCCGTTGCCGTTCTGGTTGGCGTTGTTGAACACCGCACCGGAATCGGCGTACTGCAATTGCATGCCGGCGGCGCCCGGGTAGTACTGCTTCAGGCGTGCCTGCGCGGAGGAATACAACGCGGCCGAAGTCTCGATCGCATTTGGATACACGCCATTGCGCTGCGTATCGGTGCTGCTGTAGCGCAGGTCTTCCGCGATCTTCCAGTTGTCCCACAGGTTGTAGTCGAACTTCAGCGTGAGCTGGGTGCGCTGCACATCGGTGCCGACGGTGTTGTCAAAATTGTAGTAGCTGCCGTTGCCCTGCTGCAGTTGCATGTGCTCCGTATCCGGGCCGGCCACGGTGCCGTAATTGCCGTTGAAGCCGGGCAAGGCCACCAGGTCGCCGCTGGCGTTGCGATACATCGGGATGCCCAGGTCCAGATAGACCCGGTCGTCCATGCGCTTCACATCGAGGCTGACGTTGCCGTTCTCGAATTGCTTGGACAGCGTGGCACGCAACTGCCCGCCGTTGTCGCCATTGAAGCCTGGATTGCGAACGTTGTGGTCGATGCGGAAAAAGCCGCCGGCACTAAGCTTCCAGCCATCGCCGATCGGCGTGCCGTACCAGAAATCCAGCCGTCCAAGGCCATAGTTGCCGGCGGTGTACTTGACCAGGCCTTCAGCCATGTCACCGACTTGCCGCGGAATGAAGTTGATCGCGCCGGCCGGGGCGTTCGAGTAGAAAATCGACGAAGGACCACCGCGCACCACTTCGACGCGATCGATGGTTTCGTCCAGGCGAAACGCCTGATCTGCATTGAGATAGCCCAGCGCCGGATCGTGCTGCACGGGCACGCCATCTTCCAGCAGGTTCACCGAACCGAACCCATCGACGGGAATGCCGCGCGCACGGATATTGCCGCTCGCTTCGCCGCCCGAGGCCTCTACCCAGAAGCCCGGCACGGATTTCACCGCTTCGGTGACGCTGGTGGGCGCCTGCATGCGCAGGCGGTCTTCGTCGATGGTGGTGATCGAATAGCTGGTTTGTGCACGCGTGCGCACGTCCACGCCGGAACGCGCCGTAACCACGACTTGCGCGAGGTTCTTGGCGCTCTTGTCGCGCTCGGTTTGTATGGCGCCGCCATCGATCGGCTGAGGATCCGAGCTACCGGCCGTCGTTACCGCAGCGGAGGCCGGGTTGCCCGCATTGGTTGCCACGTTTCCCGGGATGATCGTCACCGTGTTCGGCGTTACGAAGCGATAGCTCAGTCCCGTGCCCGCCAGTAGTTGACGTAGTTGTTGCTCCGGCGTGAGTCCCGCATCGGCGCCCGGACTGCGGATGCTGTCGGCGATCTCCGATCCATAGACGATCTGCAGGCCCGCTTCATGCGAGAAATTTTCCAGCGCCTTGGCCAACGGCATCGGCGCGATGGCGATGGTGTGTGGTGGTGTGGCTTGTGCAAATGCCGCGAGGGGAACGCTTATGCCCAGTACCAGGGCGATATGAAGTGCCAGACGATTGCGCATGGGAGCAGCCTTGGGTAAGTAACCTGCGGCGGGTGGCTATCGCGTGCTGCGTTAATCACCTGCCATTACTACTCAAGAGTCTCCCGAAGGGAAATCGGGTACCGCTGGCTCGATGAATTTTTTCTTACAGGTGGGGCGGATTTCGTTTCAGTTTTCGACACGCGCGATTTGCGCGGGAGAGGGCTGGAGTGAGGGCAACCTCGCGAGGAATTTGCGCCCGTGCCACACGACCGTCATTCTCGCGAAAGCGGGCACGCGGGGAGAGCACATGGATGTGCTCAGCTTTGAGGGGCGAGGAATCCATTGTCGCTTTTCGCGCAAGAGCAAGATGGATTCCCGCTTTTGCGGGAATGACGGCAAGGAAGTACGAGGATTCCTCGCACGATTGCCCCTCGCCCCAGCCCTCTCCCCGGAGGGGAAAGGGAACGGTTGGCCGAACCAAATCTCAACGCAACGCAACCACCCGAATGCGATCCGCCGCTTCAACCACCTTCACATGCGGCAAGGTCGACAAATAAGCCACAAACGCCTGTGGATTATTCGCATGGAACATACCGCTGATGCGCTTGCCGGCAATGCCTTCATCCTCGATCACCAGCGGTTTGCTGGTGTAGGCATTGAAGCGCCGCGCCACGTCCGCCACGGTTTCGCGCTGAAAGCGAATCTCATCCGGCAACCAGGCGATGGCCTGGGGAATCTGCACCGGATGTACCTGACCGATGCCCGCCGAACCCCATTCGATCTGTTGCCCTGCGGTGAGATCCGCCAGCGCATCGCTACCCAGCGGCGATGCATTCGTTCCGTTCAATACACGCACGCGGCCGCTGATCACGGTCAAGATGTCGCCGCTCGCTTCGCGCTTCACATCGAACACCGTGCCGATGTCCTGCAGTACGTGGCCGCCCACGTTCACGAGCATCGGCCGCGCTGCATCCTTGCCGACATCGAACAAGGCATGGCCATGGATGACATCGACGCGGCGGTAACGGTTGTCGAAATGGACGTCGATCGCGCTGTTTCGGTCCAGCTGTACCAAGGTGCCATCGGCAAGCTTCAACGAACGCACCTTGTCGACATCGCCTGTATAGCTCTGCGCGTAGTGTTGCTGGGGTATTCCGTCAGCGGTACGCCAATGCATCATACCGAGCCAGGCCACGGCGACCGTTGCAGCCGCGCCAACGAACGCCACAAGCAGGCGTTTGGCGCGTGCACTCTTCGTCGACTTCGGTTCGCGCTCCTTCGGCATGGCCTGCCCCATCAATGGAAACATCACCACCGGATTGTCGCGCCGCGCTTGCTCCGCCAGTGCCTCCGCAGAAAGCGTTTCGAACGCGGCAGCGGTCTTCAGATCGCCATGCATGCGCGCGACGGCGAAGTATTCGGCCACGTGCTGCGGCGATGTGCGCAACCAGGCCAGGAACGCCACGCGCTGGCGCTCGCTCAGCGGCTCCTGCTGCTCGATATACCAGGCCACCGCCTGCTCGGTGATGCGCCGCGCCTGGCGCGCGGCATCGAAATGGGTCGGTTCACTCATACTCGGCCATCCTCTGCCGGCAAGCTGCCAGTCCTTTTACGATGTATTTCTTCACCATGTGAGTCGAGATCGACATGCGCTCGGCAATCTCGCGGTAGGTCAATTCATCGCGGTAATGCATGATCAGCACCGCCTTGCACTTGGGCGAAAGCCGATCGATCAGCGCACCCAACCGCTGCTGCCGCGATTCGCTGTCCATGTCCGCTTCCACGTTGGCCGGCGCCACGAGGTGCTCAACCACTTGTTCCAGCTCGTCGCTGCCCAGCGGCTGATGCTGGCGAAGCACTGCGTGCTCCTTGACCAGGTTGGCGGCCACGGTGAACAGGTACGCTTCAGGGCTGCGGATATTGGCCGCGTCGGCCGGCTCGATGCGCAGCAGGCGCAGGTATACCTCCTGCACCAGATCCTGCGCATCCCAGCGATGCGCAACGCGACGGAGAAAATAGTTGCTCAGCGTCGCACGCTTTTCCGCGAACAACGTCGACCATGCATGCTTTTCGCGCACCGAGCCTCCTCCGAGCGTATTTGCCGAAATAGGCTACCGTGCCCACACCGCTTGAAAGCGTATGGGTCGGTTGTGACGGTTTTGTGAAGAAGCGTGCCTTCCCAAGAGCTCTCATCGCGCCTTGTCGTCATTCCGGCGAAGGCCGGAATGAGGAGAGGGAGATCAAACTTTCAACATAGTGATACGTCATTCGCTGCCAATTCAGTAAAGACGAAGTTTGCAGGAGTCGGCGGCGGCCCATAAAAAACCCGCCTTACGGCGGGCTTCGCTTTTTATGCGGCCTTGCCGCGTATGACTTGCAAAGCTGCGCGAGTCATAAAACCAGATCGCGTTTCACCTGGATGATTCGATACGTATGCATCGATCTTTGACAGCAGCTTGCGCGGCACAGTGATATTGATTTTTTCTGCCTTGCCTTCGTATTTGGATGTATCGAAATCCACTACGGCCCAGATGCCACCGGCGTAATCCGAATTGTGTTGATGCACGCTGATGGGTTGGGGCTCCGGAAGCTCGGCAGCGTCATCTTCCATCATGCCTTCCAGGTGCAGATCGATCGCTTCCAACACTTGCATCAGAGCATCATCAATGGAATCGCCTGCTGAGTAGCAGCCCGGCAGATCCGGAACGATGACGCCGTAGTGCCGGCCGTCATCTGTATGAAGAACAACTGGGAATCGCATAGGGTCTCCTATTTCCATCCCGTCTGCTTGGCGATGCTGTGAAACGTTCCTTTTGGAATATCGGCTTTGGGGTGCGGAATGGTCACAAGCCCGGGTTTTGTTGGGTGTTTGAACTGATGGTGTGAGCCTTTGACGCGGCTCAATAACCAACCTTCGGCTTCCAGCCGTTTGATCACGTCCGCACTCTTCATGGTGGTTATTATAACCACCAAATCGCGACTGTCCACACCATACCCACCAGACGAGAGCCCTGGTTTTTCTGCGCCGCGGCGCTTTTTCGCTCATCCTTGTTCGTCACTTATCATTCGGCGGCTGCGGGAAAACGACCTGTCAGCGATCCCATTGCACCCGGAGCAGCCCACATCATGACGACCACCATCCGTTACCCGATCGGCACACCCGGCATTCCCTGGGGTTCTGCCGAAATCGCAACGTGGCTCGCAAAGCAAACGCGTCATCGCAGCTACGAGCAGGACGTGTTGAGCGTGATCGACACGCTGCGCGCCCGCTACGACGTGGTGGAGTACGGCCGGCTGGATTACCCGCCGGAGACCTATCCGCTGATGGCCATCAAGACCCGCCCCTGGCGCGACGAGTTGCCTTGCGTGTTGGTGACCGGCGGCGTGCATGGCTACGAAACCAGTGGCGTGCATGGCGCGTTGCGGTTCGCGCAGCAGCATGCGTCGGTCTACGAAGGCCGCGCCAATCTCGTCATCGCCCCGTGCATCAGCCCATGGGCGTATGAGCGCATTCATCGTTGGAATCCGCAGGCGGTGGATCCGAACCGCTCGTTCCGCGAAAACAGCCCGGCGCAGGAATCGGCCGCGCTGCTGCGCCTGGTGGACGGTTTTCGCGATCGCGTGCTGGTGCATATCGACCTGCACGAAACCACCGACAGCGACGAATCCGAATTCCGCCCCGCCTTGGCGGCGCGCGATGGCGTCGCGTACGAGCCGGGCGAGGTGCCGGACGGTTTCTATCTGGTGGACGACAGCGAGAAGCCGCAACCGGCGTTCCAGCAGGCGGTGATCGCGGCGGTGGCGAAGGTCACGCATATCGCGCCGGCCGACCGCAACGGCCAGATCATCGGTTCGCCGGTGGTCGCGGCGGGCGTCATCGAATACCCGCTGCGCAAACTGGGGCTTTGCGCGGGCATCACCTCCGCGCGCTACACCACCACGACCGAAGTGTATCCGGATAGCCCGCGCGCCACGCCCGAGCAATGCATTGCCGCGCAAGTGGCGGCCGTGTGCGCTGCGATCGACTTTGCGCTGGCGCACGCTGGGTGACGATCATCTGCTGCGAGTGATGCCTTTGCGCGCTGACCGGCCATGACGTTCTGGACCTTCATCTATATCGCTGGCGCCGTGCAGGCGGTATTGCTGGCCACGACCTTGTGGCGGCAACCCGCAAACCGGTCCGCCAATCGCCTGCTGGCCGTATGGGTGGCGCTGAGCGGTGTGGACCTGGCGGTGAAGGCGTTGTACTGGCATCTGCTGTCGCCGGAATGGTTTCGCGCGTATCGCTTCGTCGCGTTGTTTCCATTTTTGTACGGCAGCCTGTTCTACCTCTACGTGCGCGCGTTGGTGAACATGCGCGGGTTCCGCCCGCGTGACGTCATCCACTTAGGCGGCTTCCTGGTCATGCTGGTGCTCAACGGTTATGTGTTCGTGGCGAGCGAAGCGCGCATCGAGGCGCTGTCCGCGCGCTGGATCGCCGGCGAGCGCGGCATCGGCGCGTGGTTCGACGGGCCGTTGTTCCTATACAGCCTCAGTTATGTGATGGCGGCATTGAGGCTGATGCGCGGCTATCGTCGTCGGCTGCGCGAGCAGCGCGCCGATGCCGATCGTCTTTCGTTGCGTTGGATCGACGCGCTGGCCGCCTGCCAGATCGCGATCTGGAGCCTCGCTATCGTGCAGGCGCTGGTGTATCTACCGCTATTCAATTACGGCTTGTTGTTCGGACTGGTCGCCGCGTGGGTGTTCGTGGTGGGCTGGTTCAGCCTGGGTCAGCCGCCGGTGCAGGCGGCGCCGCCGGAACCGGCCGTGCAGAACGGGCGCGATCCGGACACGCCCAACGATGCCGCGCGCTATGCGGAAGTAGAAGCGCGTCTGGCGCAATTGATGAGCGGCGAGGCGCCGCTGTATCTTGAGCCCGCGCTGACCATCGCGCAGGTGGCCAAGCGCAGCGGCTATCCGGAATACCTCGTCTCGGCGGCGATCAACCGCCGCCTGGGCGGCAGCTTCTGCGATTACATCAACCGCCTGCGCATAGAGGCGGCGCGTGCACGGCTGGCGGATCCGGCCGAAGCACGCACCATTCTCGATATTGCTTATGCGTGCGGCTTTACGTCCAAATCCACCTTCAATGCGGCGTTCAAGCGGCAGGTGGGTGATACGCCGAGCAACTATCGCAAGCAGTGCACGGCGGCGGCGCCGGTGGCGTGAGTTCTTTGCAAGCTCAGCCCTTGCGCATTTCCTGATGATGCAAGGCTGCAATGATCGCCGCCGTCGCATCGCCCATACCAGTACCACCACCCTGCACGCTCAACCCCAGGCGCACCACGACGAGATGCTCGGAAGGCACGATGACCACGTACTGTCCGAAGGCTCCGCGCGCATAGAACATGTCCTTGGGCAACTGCGGCATGCCCCACGGCGCATCCCATACCGGCACGCTGCCGGTGTTGACCAGGTTGGTCCAGAAGCCGGCGCCGTAGCCGGTATTCAAGGTCTGCGAGCGTGAATATGCAACCCAGCCCTGCGGCAGGATGCGCTTGCCATCGACCACGCCATCATCCAGATACAGCTGGCCGAAACGCGCCAGATCGCGCGCGGAGGCATACATGAAGCCGGAGCCGAGCAAGGTGCCGTGGGCATCGGTTTCGATCAACGAATGATGCATGCCCAGCGGCGCGAACAGTTCCGTGCGCGCAAACTGTTCCGCACCTGCATCGCCCGCCGCATCGCCGACCAGCTTCGACAGCAGCGCGTAGCCGAGATTGCTGTAGCCCCACGCCGTACCGGGCGCATGGGCGAGCGGCATGCGCGCCGCATAGGCCGCCGTATCCGCCATGCGGAACCACATATGGGTGCTTGGGCTGACCGGGCCTTCGGTTTCGTCGAAAGGCAAGCCGCCGTCCATGCGCAGCAATTGATCGATGGTGACGGCATGACGCGGGTCCGTGGGCGATGCCCAGGCGGCGATCGGCGCGGGCTGATCCAGGCGCAGCCGGCCTTGGCGTACGAGGATGCCGATCAACGCCTGCGTCACCGACTTGGTCACCGAATGCACCCAGATCGGCGTCTCCGGCCCGTAACCCGGCGCGTAACGCTCGGCGATCAGATGACCGTCATGTAGCACTACCACCGCCTTGGTCTGGCGAGGGCGGGCCGGGTCCGGTTCGGCGAAGGCAAGGTCGAGCGCCTTGCGCAACGCCGGATCGGCCGGGGCGATGACCTGTGGGCCGAAGGCATCCGGCACGGGCCGTTCGTCGGCGATCGCCACTGCGGGAATCGGATCGTCACCGAGCGCGGGCGTGCACCCCAATCCTTCGCGGTACACCGACCGGGCATGGAACAAGACCAAGGCGCTGCTGCGCACCTCGTGGTGCGAGCGGTCCACCGTATAGCGCACCGCCCAGGCGATGCCTGCCATCAATGGCCGCTGTTCCTCCGCAAAGACCCGGTCAGGATCGACCTGCGACACGAAGGCCGCCGCACACAGCGACTGGCTGACCGAGCCGGCCGCGATATGCAACGCCTCCCGATTCAGCCAGACGAAGGCGCAAGCGGCGACTGCCAGCGCAAGCAGGCTCGACAACAGGTAACGGGTGAGTTTCATGGGTTTGGGCTCCTTGGAAAGGCCCGCAGGATGCGGGTGCGAAGCCCTTGGGTCGTCCGGTCCGGCGGATTCGTACGGCTGTACCGGGAATCCGGACGGTCGCGCTTGCGATAGTGGGGCTTGGCCAAGCCTTGGACGATCAGACGAAACTCAAGATATGGACAATCTAAGGAACGCTGCTTTGGGTAGGCTTCCACAATCAAGTGGCAAGCATGTCCACGCGCGGCGTCAATATCATCGTGCCGAATTCGAATCACTACATTCAGTACGACCATCCGCAAGTGGTTATCGATGCCATCGATCAGACGGTTTCGATTGCCGGGGGGCAATAGCGGAATGAGATGCTACGGTCCGAAGGTTGGATAGCGAGGTCTGGGAATCCGGGTGCGCGTTGCGGTGAATATCCACCCAGCCCTATTGCGACGCCGCATGCACGCCATCTAGCCAACTGCTAGTGTCCTTGATATAGATCGATCTAAAAAAGATGCGCCGTGGCGTGTCGCCACCCCTGCGCAAGCGCAGGATTCCATTACTCCATATAGATACGGCTGAGCAGCATGCTTGAACGAATTCCGTTGTCCACGCGCGCATCATGGCGCTTTCCGAAAATCGCCCTGCTCTCGCTTCTGCTGTTGCCGCTGGCGGCCTGGGCGCAGACCACCTCGCAAAGCCTGGACAACGGCTGGCGCTTCCGCTTGATGGATGGCGATGCCCATGCGAAGGACCATCACGATGCCACGCGCTGGCATGACGCGACGGTGCCAGGTACGGTGCAGACCGACTTGATGGCAGTGAAGCTGCTGCCCGATCCGTACTATCGCGACAACGAAGCGCGCGTGCAGTGGGCGGGCCTTTCCGACTGGCAATACCAGACCACCTTCCATGTGGACAAGGCCACGCTCGCACGCGATCACGTGGAGCTGGTGTTCGATGGGCTGGATACGTTTGCGGACCTCTATCTCAACGGCCAGAAGCTGGCCTCGGCGGACAACATGTTCCGGCGCTGGCGCGTACCGGTGAAAACCGCCTTGCACGAAGGCAGCAATACGTTGGAAGTGCGGCTGTATTCGCCGATCAAACGCCTGCTGCCGTGGCTGCTCAAGCAGCCGTATGCGCTGCCGGGTGAATTCGATTCCGCCTTCGGCGATGAGCCCAAGGGCAAGCAGACGGCCAATTACGTGCGCAAGGCGGGTTACCAGTACGGCTGGGATTGGGGTCCGCGCATCGTTACCGCAGGCATCTGGCAACCGGTGCATCTGGATAGCTGGAACAGCCTGCGCGTGGATGATTTCCACGTGAGGCAGAACTACGTCAGCAGCGAAGCGGCGCAGATCGCCGCGCAATTGGATGTGATGGCCGATAGCAGCAAGACGCTACACGTAAGCGTGGATGCGATCGGTCCGGATGGACAAACAGCCGCTCACGTGGAGCAGGACGTGACGGTCGATCCGGGCAGCAATCCGGTCAGTCTGCCGCTGCGCATCGCGCATCCCAAGCGCTGGTACCCGGTCGGCTACGGCGCGCAGGACATGTATACGTTCAAAGTCAGCGTGCGTGACGGCGGCACCGAGATCTACAACGTGCAACGCGCCACCGGCTTGCGCACCGTGGAACTGCGCCGCGAGAAAGACGCCTGGGGCAAGAGCTTCGCCTTCGTGGTCAACGGCATTCCGGTGTTCGCCAAGGGCGCGGACATGATTCCTTTCGACAGCTTCCCCACGCGCGCAACCGATGCGCAAATGATGCGCGTACTGCAATCGGCACGCGATGCCAACATGAACGCGGTGCGCATCTGGGGCGGCGGTTACTACATGCCGGATGCGTTCTATGAAATGACCGACCGGCTCGGCCTGATGGTGTGGCAGGACTTCATGTTCGGCGGCGCGATTCCGCCGAGCGATACCGCATTCGTCGAGAACACGCGGCAGGAAGCGATCGAGCAGGTGAAGCGCCTGCGCGATCATCCCAGCATCGTGCTGTGGTGCGGCAACAACGAAGTGCAAACCGGCTGGGATGGCTGGGGCGATCGCCTGGCGCTGAAAAAAGCCATTTCCGGCGATGAGCGCGAGAAGCTGGTGACCGGCATGGTGAACCTCTTCAGCAACACGCTGCGCAATGTGGTCACCGAATACGCTCCCACCGTGCCGTATTGGGCGAGTTCGCCGAGCACGGATTACGACGGCCCCGCCAACGTGCTCGACGATGGCGATTACCACTACTGGAACGTATGGTCCGGTGAAGCGAAGCCGGTGACCGAATACCTCAACATCACGCCGCGCTTCCAGTCCGAGTACGGCCTGCAGTCCTTCCCCGAGTTGCGCACCATTCGCGCGTTCGCCGACAAGGACGATATGCAGCCGGAATCGCCGGTGATGCGCGCGCACCAGAAGTTCGACAGCGGCAACGGCAACAAGCGCCTGTTGCTGTACATCACGCGCAGCTATGGCGAGCCGAAGGATTTCGCTTCGTTCGTATACCTCAGCCAGGTGATGCAGGCCGAAGGCATCCAGCTCGCCGCCGAGCATCTGCGTGCCTCGCGCCCGCAGGCGATGGGTTCGATGTACTGGCAGCTCAACGACGTGTGGCCCGGCGCTTCGTGGGCCAGCATCGACTACTTCGGTCGCTGGAAGGCGCTGCAATATCACGCACGGCGGTTCTATGCGCCGTTGCTGATCGCAGCCTTGCGCAACAACGGCACGACGACCGTGTCGCTGGTTTCCGATAGCACGACGCCGACCACGCTGCACTGGCGCATGCGCACGATGGATTTCTCCGGCAAGGTGTTGAGCGAGCACGAACAGGCCGCCGAACTGCCCGCACTGAGCAGCACCAAGGCGGGCACCTATACCGATGCGCAATTGCTCAATGGCGCCGATCCGCATGCGACGTTCGCCGTATTCGAATTGCTGGATGGCGACAAGGTGGTTTCGCGCAATCTGGTGTTCTTTGATGAAGCCAAAACGCTTGACTTGCCTGCGCCGCAAATCCGTACCTCGCTCGAAGCGGGTTCGGTTGGTTATACGTTGAAGCTGAGCAGCGACACGTTGGCGCGCAATGTTTGGATCTCCTTTGGCGATCTGGATGCGGAGGTTTCGGACAATGCGTTCGATCTGCTGCCGGGGCAGAACGTGACAGTAACGGTACATAGCAAGGCCGCGTTGGAGAAGTTGAAGCAGGCGTTGCAGATGCAGGATTTGGCGGATGTGATGGCCAAGCCGCATCACTGACGCTCGCCACGAACCAGTTCCCTCTCCCCTCCGGGGAGAGGGCCAGGGTGAGGGGCAATCTTGCGGAAAACCTTTTTTTACACGCGCGCATAGTTGCTTCAAGTCATTACAACTTTTATCGCAAGCCCAGCCCTTCACCCCAACCCTCTCCCCGGAGGGGAGAGGGAGCCGGAGCTTCAAGGGAGACGTTTTACGCCATGTCCACACGCCGCGATTTTCTCAAGTTGATGGGTACGGCTACGGCAGCAGGCATGTCCGGTTTCGCGTTGCCCGCATTGGCCAACAACCAGACTCCATACACGAGCCAACGGCCACCGCTGGCCAAGCGCAAATTCGTGAGCCAAGCGGTCGAACAACAACTCGCCAGCGTCAAGGCATCCATCGCCGATCCAAAACTGGCCTGGATGTTCGAGAACTGCTATCCCAACACGCTCGACACCACGGTGGAACTCGGCACGCTCGAGGGCAAGCCGGATACGTTCGTGATCACCGGCGACATCGATGCGATGTGGCTGCGCGATTCCTCCGCGCAGGTGGTGCCGTACATTCCGCTGGCGAAGCACGACAAGGCATTGCAGCGGCTGTTCCGCGGCCTGATCCGCCGCCAGGCGCGCTGCATCCGTATCGACCCCTATGCCAACGCCTTCATGCCTGATCCGCACGCCAAACCGCTGAAGTGGGCGGTGAACGACGTGACGGATATGAAACCCGGCGTGGGTGAGCGCAAATGGGAGATCGATTCGCTGTGCTATCCGATCCGCCTTGCGCACAGCTATTGGCAAGCCACGGGCGATACCGAGCCATTCGATGACGACTGGCGCGAAGCGATGCGGCTGGTGCTCAAGACCTTCCGCGAGCAACAACGCAAGCACGACAAAGGTCCATATCACTTTCAGCGCAGCTCGGAAATACCGACGGAAACGCAGATGCTCGCCGGCTACGGCAATCCCACTCGGCCGAACGGCATGATCCATTCGATGTTCCGTCCGTCGGATGATGCCTGCACGTATCCGCTGTTCGTACCCGCCAACCTGTTCGCCGTGCGCAGCCTGCGCCAGCTTGCGCAGATGAGTCGCGGCTTGCACCAGGATGCGGCGTTCGCCGGCGAATGCGAGGCGCTGGCGAACGAAGTGGAGCAGGCCGTGCACAAGGACGGCCGCATGCACGACGATGCCGGCCGCGAGTTCTGGGCGTACGAGATCGACGGCTTCGGCAATCAGCTTTTCATGGACGACGCCAACGTGCCCAGCCTGCTCGGCCTGCCCTACCTTGGCTGCTGCGATCGCAACGACCCGCTGTACCGCCACACGCGCGAGTTGGTGTGGAGCCCGCGCAATCCGTATTTCTTCCGCGGCAAGGCGGCCGAGGGCATCGGTGGGCCGCATGAAGGGCTGCACATGATCTGGCCGATGTCGATCATGATGTATGCGCAGACCAGCAGCGATCTGGCCGAGGTACGGCAGTGCCTGAAGTGGTTGCGCGATACGGATGCGGGCACCGGCTTCATCCATGAAACATTCGACCAGGATGACCCGGCGCATTTCACGCGCAGCTGGTTCGCGTGGGCGAATACCTTGTTTGGCGAATTGACTATCGATGTGCAGCAGCGGTATCCCGCTTTGCTGCGCAGTGCGCTTTGATGGCTTACGCCGATCGTCATTCCGGCGAAGGCCGGAATGACGTCAGGGCTATGTGCGTTAACAGAATACGCACCTGCCAAACACGGCTTCTTCACGCCCATTTCACATCGCAAGCAGTGGGATCGATGCAGTAGCGCATTCATGAGACTGGCGAGCCGCAATCGGACCTTCTGAGCCTTTCGTGGCGCACGCCAAGGGATAACATGGGGCGTCACCGCGCCGTCCCGCGCACAGGGAACAACAATTGCGGGTTACCAAGGGGGAAGCCGTGTTGAAGCGACCTATTCCGGCTGGAAAGGCATGCAGTGTCGTAGGGGCTGTTCTCGGTCTTGCCAGCTTGCCGTTACGGGCGTCGCCAGCGGCTACCCAAGTGGAAACGAATAGCGGCTACGTGATCGGCGCATTGGTGCTGTTGGTGCTGATACTGGCCGCATGGCTGGTGCATCTACGCTGGCGTTTTCATCGCGTGCAGCAGGAGATGCGCAGCGGCGTGCGCCTGCTGGATGACATCTTCCAGCACTCCAATCTGGCGATGAAGGTGAAGGATGCAAACGGACGCATCCTGCGCATCAACGAGACTGCTGCCAAGCTCATGGGGCGGCCCGTCAATGAAATGCTTGGCCATACCGTCGACGCCGTCGCCACGCCCGAAACCGCTTCGCTGATACACCAGCACGACCATGAGGTGATCAAGGGTGGCCGCATCACGGCCTGCGAGGAGCAGGTCAGCTACCTCGGCGGTTCCTATACCTTGCTTACGACGCGTTTCCCGGTCACCAGCGAGCGCGGCACCGTGGCCGGCATCGGCGTGATCTCGATGGACATCACGCAGCGCATGCATATGGAGCAGGAGATGCGTACGGCCAAGGCGCAGGCGGAATCGGCCAACCAGGCCAAGTCGCTGTTCCTGGCCAACATGAGCCATGAATTGCGCACGCCGCTCAACAGCATCATCGGCCTGAGCGAGCTCACTTTCGAACAGGCCGAAGAGCGCGAGGACAACGAAACGGCCGAGGTCATGCAGCGCGTGGTCAACGCCGGACGCCACCTACTGTCGCTGATCAACGACATTCTGGATATCTCCCGCATCGAGTCCGGGCGCGTCGAGCTGCACACCGAAGTCGTCCATGTGCAGACGCTGCTGGAAAGCGTGATCAGCACCATGCAGACGCTGGCCAGGGCCAATGGCAACAAGCTTGTGCTGCAGGTCGCTCCGAACGTGGATATGGCCTGTATCGACGCGACGCGGCTGCGGCAGGTGATGCTCAACCTCATCGGCAATGCGATCAAGTTCACGCGCAACGGCGAGGTCAAGGTGGCGGTGTCCAGCCGCGACGAGCAATTGCATATCGCCGTATCCGATACCGGCATTGGCATGACCGGCGAACAACTGCAGCGGATTTTCGAGCCATTCGAGCAGGCCGATCGTTCCATTGCGCGCCGGTTTGGTGGTTCCGGTCTGGGTCTCACCATTTCGCGCCAACTGCTTGGCCTGATGCGCGGACGCATCGACGTCAGCAGCGATATCCAATCCGGCAGCGTGTTCACCGTCACGTTGCCGATCGGCGATATGGGCAACGCCGAGGTGCGGCAGAAAATGGTGGCCAGCGACGCGATGGCCGCGCGCGGACGCAATCCCGTGGTGCTGGTGGTGGACGACGATGCCGATGCCTGCGGGCTGGTGCGCAATGCACTGCAACGCGATGGCCTGAACGTGATCAGCGCGTCTTCCGGGCAGGAAGCGCTGACTCTTACGCGTTCACTGCGGCCTGCCGTGATGGTGCTGGATATTCTGCTGGGCGACATGACCGGATGGGACGTGCTCGCCGCCATCCGCGCCGACCCCGAACATGCCGAGCTGCCGGTCATTCTGTGCACGGTGACGGATCCGGACCAGCGCACCGGTGTGCTTGGCGTGGTCGAGCATCTCACCAAGCCGTTCGATCGCGATCACCTGAGCCATCTGGTGCAACGTTTCGTGGGCGCTGCGAAGAGCAGCTCCCTGCTGGTGGTGGATGACGACGATTTCTATCGCGACTCGATCGCCAACCTGCTTCGCCAGGCCGGCCACCAGGTGGATACGGCGCCTAATGGCGAGCAAGCGCTGGACATGATGCGCAACCGTCCACCCGATCTGCTGCTGCTGGACATGGTCATGCCCGGCATGGACGGCCTGGCGGTGATCGAGGCAATGCGCGTGGAGCCGGCACTGGCGCCCGTGCCGATCATGCTGGTGACCGCGGCGGACATTACGCCGGAGATATCTCGCAATCTGTACGAGCGCGCCGTGCTGCTGGTGCATAAGGGCGAATCCGATCTTGCGGATGTGATCCAGCATGTCCATCACCTGCTGGATCGCCTGCAGATTCCGACGAACGGGGACGAGGTGAAAGCATCGCCATGACTATCGTGCTCTACGTCGAGGACGAAGAAGACAACGCCTACATGCTGGGCCGTCGGCTGAAGCGCCACGGCATCGACATGCGCCACGTCGAGGATGGCGAGAAGGCGCTTATCGATGCCGTATGGAAACGCCCGGATGCCGTGCTGCTGGATATCAACCTGCCCGGCATGAACGGGCTGGAAGTGTTGCAGAAGCTGCGCGCCAACCCGCTCACCAGCGATGTGCCCGTGATCGTGTTGTCCGCCCATGTGATGGAGGACGACATCCTCGACGCCATGCAAGCAGGCGCCAACGCGTTCGTGCCCAAGCCGATTGATTTTCCGACCTTGCTCGACACCCTGCATCGCGTCATCAAGCACGACTCTCTGGAGGACAATCCGTCGTGAGCCTGGATGCACGCGTTCTCATCGTGGACGATGACGAAAGCAGCCGCTTCATGCTGCGCAAGCGACTCAAGCAACTGGGCTTTCAACACGTTGCCGAGGCGCGCGATGGCGAAGCCGGGCTGGCCGAAGCGCTACGGCAGCCACCCGACATCATGCTGCTGGATGTGATGATGCCTGGCACCGATGGCGTGACGGTGCTGCGCACCATGCGCGCGAACGCGCTGCTGCGCGAGATATCCGTGCTGATGATATCGGCCCACGACACCATGGATACCGCCGCGCAATGCATCGAGCTGGGCGCGGAAGACTACCTGGCCAAGCCGGTGGTGATGCCGTTGTTGCGCGCCCGCATCTCGGCGGTGCTCGAGCGTCGGCGCCTGCGCGCCGTCGAGCACGCTTTCCTGTCCCACTTCGATGCACAAACCGGCTTGCCCAATCGCGCAGCGCTGGTCGAGCGCGCCGAACGCATGATGGTCGCCGGCCGGCCGCTGGCGTTGGTGGCGGTGGCCTGCAACAACCACGCCAACATCGCGCTCGGCACGGATGAAAGCCAGGCCGCGGCGTTTCTTCGCACACTCGCTGCGCACGTGACGGCGCGCTGGGAACAAGTGGATACCGTCGCACGTATCGCCGAAGACATGCTGGGCTGGCTGGTGCCGGACACCCAGGCCGACCAGCAACTGGTGCTGGAAGTACAGGCAGCGCTTGGCATGACGCCGCATGCATCGGCGCCGGTGCTTCGCTCGGTGCATGCACTGACCGCCAGCATTGCCATCTGGTCCAGCGAGGGCGCTCCCATCGAGGCCGCGGAGCTGCTGCGGCTGGCCATGAACGAAGCCGCTCGTATCGACCCCTTGGCCGAAGAGCGCGTGGTGCTCGCTGATCCGGCACTGCGCACGCGTACTCGCACGGCGCTGGCCATTCACCAGCAACTGGAGGAAGGGCTGGAGCGTGGCGAGCTTATGCTCTATTTCCAACCGATTTTTGCCGTCCATGGCGATCCGCGTCCCGTCGGCGCCGAAGCACTGCTGCGCTGGAATCATCCCGAGCGCGGCGTGCTTGCACCGGGCGAATTTCTCGATGCAGTCGAGCACACGCCCCTGATGAGCCGCATCGACGCGTGGGTGATGGAACAAGCCATCAATAGCCTCGTGACGTGGAACGGAAACCTGCCGCCCTACTTTCGCCTGCACGTCAACATCACTGCACGCAGCTTGGCGTCGGGCCGGCTGATGGAGATTCTCAGCGTCAATCTGCCCGAGTCGGTACGCAAGCACCTGGCCGTGGAACTGACCGAACGCTTGTATGTATCGGACATGCCTTCCTGCGTGAGCGCCCTGCAATCCCTGCGCGCGCTGGGCGTGCACGTGGCGCTGGATGACTTCGGCACGGGGTTCTCATCGTTGAGCCACGTCAGCCTGCTGCCGTGCGACACGATGAAGATCGACCGCAGCTTCGTCACCGGCATCGGCATCCATCCGCAAATGCGCCGCCTGCTCGAATCCATGGTCAGCATGGCCCACTCGCTTGGGCTGACGGTGATTGTCGAAGGCGTCGAGCACGACGACGAACTGGCCGTGCTGCGCGAATTGGGGTGCCCGTTCGTGCAGGGCTATCTGCTTGGACGGCCGCGGCCGGAAGCGGAGTTTTTGCGGCATATGCACTGATGCGACGTCATCGTCGTTCATTCGAATGACGGGCCAGACTGTTTCCTTCGCTGCTTTGCCGTATCGGCTCCCTCCCCGACTGTCGTAGGGGTGTTCTACGCCATGCTTGGCAGGCGCTCGAAAAAGCAGGAAGAATTCCTGTAAATCACGCTCCGCATCGCCGCCCAAACAAAATTTGGATCGAGGCAAATTTTTCGTTTACAGTCGGACGATGGCTGGCGGCCCCGGGGTTGCTGGCTGTACTGGGTGAGATGTGCGCCTGTGGCCGGGGATACTACCCCGCAAGTTTTCGCTGGCGCCTCTGCTTTTATACGACAACGAGAAAATCCGGGGAGTAGCGTCATGGTGTCACGTCGAAGGTTCTTGCAGGGCTTGGGGACGGTGGCTGCACTGGGTGGGCCATTGCCGGCGCTGGCGCGGGCGGCCGGTGGTGCAGGCGCAGCCTCCAAAACCACCGGTGGCGTGGCGGCCAAGGCGGGGGGCGTGTCGAAGTATGTGGACGTGTTCGTCGGTACCGGCGGCCATGGGCATACGTACCCGGGCGCGACGCTGCCGTTCGGCATGGTGCAGTTGAGTCCGGATACCAACGACACCGGTTGGGATGCGTGTTCGGGCTACCACCAGAACGACGGCTCGATCATGGGTTTCTCGCACACACATCTGAGCGGCACTGGCGCATCCGACATGCTGGACGTGCTGGTGATGCCGGCGCAGGGCGAGGTGCTGCTGCAGCCGGGTGATCGCGGTTTGCCGAACGTCAACTATCACTCGCGCTTCGATGCCGTCGTCGGCTCGGAACCGCCGTTGACCGAACACAGCAAGGCGCATCCGGGCCACGGTTATCGTTCGCGCTTTACCGGGGAGCATGCGCGTCCGGGCTATTACAGCGTGCACCTTACCGATCACGACATTCGCGCGGAACTGACCACTACGCTTCGCGCGGGCCTGCATCGCTACACGTTCCACAATGCCGGCAACGGGCATCTGTTGCTGGATCTCACGCATGGCTACCACTTCGGCAAGGATCCGTTGAAGGTGAGCGATGCGCAGTTGCGCCTGATCGGCAACGACACGCTGGTCGGCGGCCGGCGTGCGTATGAGTGGGCGCAGGGACGTTATCTGTATTTTGCTCTGAAGGTGTCGCGGCCGTTTTCGCAGGCGACGCTGTATTCCGAAGACGTAGCAGCGCCCAGCGGCACCGGCGAACTCAAGGGCACGCATTTGAAGGCGGCGCTGCATATCGACGACATCGCCAAGGAACCGCTTTTGGTGAAGGTAGGCATTTCCGCGGTCGATATCGATGGCGCGCTGCGCAATCTGGAAACGGAAATCCCGGGCTGGGAATTCGACCCCGTTCAACAAGCAGCCGCCGATGCATGGGAGCGCGAGCTGAGCCGCATCCGCGTGGAGTCGTCGTCGGAACGCACGCTGCGCGTGTTCTACAGTTCGCTGTATCACACCATGCTCGCGCCCACGCTGTTCAGTGACGTGGATGGCCGTTATCGCGGCATGGATCTGGCCATTCATCAGCTGCCGCAGGGGCAGAACAACTACAGCACGTATTCGCTGTGGGATACCTATCGCGCGCTGCATCCGCTGTTTACGCTGTATCAGGCCGATCGCGTGCCCGATCTGGTCAACGGGCTGGTGCGCATGGCGGCGGAAAGCCCCGATGGCCCGCCGGTGTGGCCGCTGCAAGGCGTGGAAACCGGATGCATGATCGGCTATCACTCCGCGGTGGTGCTTGCCGAAGCGCACGCCAAAGGGTTCACCGGCATCGACTACGCGCGCGCATGGCCGATCTATCGCAAACGCGCGATGGACGATGATTACCGTGGCCTCACCTACTACCGCAAGCTCGGCTACATCCCCAGCGACAAGGAACCCGAAGCGACCAGCAAGACGCTGGAATACGCGTATGACGACTGGGCCGTGTCGCACCTTGCCGAAGCCGCGGGCGAAGGGGACCTCGCCGAAACCTTGCGCCATCGGTCGCGCAACTATCGCAACGTGTTCGACACCAAGATGAGCTTCATCCGCCCACGGGGCGAGAACGGCCAATGGCTGGAGCCGTTCGATCCGCGCGGCATGGGCCATTCAGAACAATGGCGCGATTTCACCGAATCCAACGCGTGGCAGGCCACGTTCCTCAACCAGCATGACCTGTATGCGTACATGGGTTTGTTCGGTAGCCCGGAGGCCTTCGAGCGCAAGCTGGACGAACTGTTCACCACCAACGTGAAGCTGCCGGCCGATGCACCGCCGGATATTGCCGGCATGGTGGGCCAGTACGCGCACGGCAATGAGCCGAGCCACCACGTGGCGTTTCTGTACGCGTATACCGGCGCGCACTACAAAACGCAGGCACGCGTACGCATGTTGCTCGAAACAATGTACCCAGCGGAGCCCGACGGTTTGGCTGGCAATGAAGACTGCGGCCAGATGAGCGCGTGGTACGTGATGGGTGCGCTGGGCCTGTACGCGGTGGATCCGGTCAGCACGAACTACGTGTTCGGCAGCCCCGTGCTGGATCATGCGGAAATCGCGCTGCCTGGCGACCGCAAGCTGGTCGTGCGCACCTTCAACAATGGCCCGCATCGCCCGTACATCAAGTCGGTGACGTGGAACGGCACGCCGTGGACGAAGAGCTGGATCAGCCATGCGGAACTGGCCGCCGGCGGCGTGCTGGAGTTCCATATGTCGGAGACGCCGAATATGCAGTTCGGCGCGAAGCTCGAGGACCGGCCACCGGCGTTCGGCAAGGCCGCGAGCGATGTGATTGCGCTATGAACGTGACGCTTCGATGGATAGTCGAGAATGTATCTGGCCGTCCAAATTGTCGAGGCAGGCCAGTTGCTTGATGTTTGAGGCCATAGATGCGCAATGCGCTGCTCATGTACGAACTTCACAGCACAATGACAACACTAAGGTCTTGCATCGCATGTGGGGCGATGCAAGGTGACATGATCCCAGCATGTCACCATCGGGTCTGTTTCCTGCACTCCCTCCAAGAAGGGAATCCGACCCTTGAAGCCCCGGCAACCAGTCCCCGGTTGTCGGGGCTTCATTCTTTGTGCGGTATGCGTTTCTTCAGTTTGTTGAGGCGTTGACGTTTTTCCTTGAAACACAAAACCAAAAGTCGTCATTCTGGCGAAGGCCGGAATGACGACTCTGAGGAGTGACCGATTCCGCGTTGCGCGGATAGTTCGCGCTTACGTCCCAGTTGACAACAATCGCGCGCGATATTTGCTCGGCGATTCCCCCGTCCAGCGGCGGAACGCGCGCGTGAGATTGGCCGGGTCCGCATAGCCCATGCGCACGGCGATTTCATCCATGCGCAGCACCGGATTCAACACGTCGCGCAGCACGGCATCCTTGCGTGCATCGTCGACCAGGCTGCGGAAGTTGAGACCCAGCCGCTGCAGTTTGCGCTTGAGGGTGCGGCTGGACATGCACAGCATTTTTGCCGCTTCCTCGATGCCTGGATAACCGGTGCGCTCGTGGCCTTGCAGAAGATCCATCACGCGTACCACCAGATCATCCGAGCGACGCAAACGCGCACGCTCGCGTTCGCATTGGGCCTTGATGTAGCGCAAGGTCGACGCATTCGCGTTGGCCAGCGGCGTATCCAGGTCCAATGCGGGAAAGCGGATCAGGCTGAGGTTGGTTTCGAAGCGCGTCGCCACCACCCGCTTGCGATAGCGCGCGTAATGCAAGGGTTCCGGCCCGCGGTGCCAGATTTCCATGTCGGGCATCGGATGTTGCGCCAGTTGCTCGCACAGGCGCGTAATCATGATCATGAGGCGATCGACGGCGCAAAAGCGCATCGGTGCGCGTGGAGCCAGGTCGTGCACGATCAGTTCGGCGAAACCGTCGCGCTCGATCAAGCGCAGATTGAACGTGGTCGTGCGCAGGTCGAGAAAATTCGTCCACAGTTCCAGCGCATCGCGCAGTGTGGCGCAGCTCATCAAGCCGTAACCGAGCATGCCATGCCAGGTGAGCGTGCTGTGCAGTCCGATCTGGTATCCGATGCCTGGATCGTTGGTGAGGCGCACGGCGTTGGTGAGCAGCAGCGCGTCCTGATGGGTGGTAAGGCGGCCGCTGTCTTCCAGTTGCTCATCGCGGATACCGGTACCGGCCAGCGCCCGTTCGCGGGTAATGCCCTTCTGCTCGAGCAGTTGGAGCAAGGCCACGGCGTATTCCACGTGGACGTCGTCTTTGTACAGCTTGTGCATACCTCTACCCCGCTTGAAAAGCTTGTCTTCGGCGCACCCGAGGGCGCCGCGCGAGGCCACCTTGAAGCAGGACTGTGCAGGAAATTTGGAGATTCCGTGGATTCGGCCGGCGATGCTTGCAACTGTCCGGACAACCGGCGCTAATGACGGAGGGGACAATCGATTCATTTGCCGACGCCATGCGACCTGGGCTCACTGCCAAGCTTTTTCTTGCGATGCTTGCCGTCGCCCTGTTCGCCGTACTGGCGATGGGCGTCGCATCGCGTCGCAGTTTCAACGAGGGTTTTCTCGGTTATCTCACCGAGCAGGAAACCGAGCGCATGCAAAGCGTAGCGTCGTCGCTCGGCACCGCTTATCGCCAACACGGCAGTTGGGATTTCATGCGCAACAATCCGCGTGCCTGGATGGAGGTGATGCGGCAAGGCCATTTCGCCGGCATGCCGGCGCCGCGCAATCTCGCGGAACTCGGACCGCCCGATCAAATGCCGCCGGACGCGCCGGACGGACAACCACCGCCGGATCGATCGCCGCCCAGCCAGGCACCATCGAAACCGGACGATCATCCGCCACCCGATCACTGGGGACCGCCACCTGCCATGGAGCGCATGCATGGGCCCAGTTCCGTTTCGGAACTCACCGGCACCGACTTCCGCTTTGCCCTGCTGGATGCGCAGAACCAGATCCTGTTCGGCAACCCAGCCGCCGTCACCGCTGCGCATGCCTTGAAGCAGGCGATCGTGGTGAACGGCCGCACGGTTGGCTGGCTGACCATGCTGCCGTTGCGCGATGTCACCGAGGCCGGCGATCGGCGTTTTCAGCAACAGCAGTACATGGTCGGCTGGATCATCGGCATCCAGGCGCTGCTGCTGGCGGCGCTGCTGGCGGTATGGCTGGCGCGCACTTTGCTCACGCCGGTGCATCGCATCGCCAAGGCCACGCATGCGCTGGCCAAGGGTGATTACGCCATGCGCGTTGAAACACGTTCGCGCGATGAATTGGGCCAGCTTGCGCGCGACTTCAACCGGCTCGCGGCGGTGCTGGAAAAGAACGAGCGCACCCGCCGCCAGTTCGTCGCCGACATCTCGCACGAACTGCGCACGCCGCTGGCGATCATCCGCGGCGAACTGGAGGCGCTGGAGGATGGCGTGCGCCGCTTCGACCGGGAGGCCATCGCATCGCTGCAGGGCGAGGTGAGCCTGCTGAGCAAGCTGATCGACGATCTGTACCAGCTTTCGATGGCCGATGTCGGCAGCATGATCTACCGCAAAGTGGAAGTGGATTTGTGCAAGCTGGTGGAAAGCACCGTCGACACCTTCCGCGACCGTTTCCGCCGCGCACAGATCGATCTGCAACTGAGCCTGCCCTCCACGCCAGCACCGGTGAGCGCCGATGAAGGACGCCTGCAGCAACTGTTCGCCAACCTGCTGGAAAACAGCGCACGCTACACGGATGCGGGCGGTGTCTTGCGCATCAGTTGCCGCGTGATGGCCGACAGCGCGGTGGTCGACCTGATGGATTCGGCGCCGGGCGTTGAACTGGACAAGCTGCCGCACTTGTTCGAACGCTTCTATCGCACGGAAGGCTCGCGCAATCGCGCCAGCGGCGGTGCCGGCCTGGGCCTGGCGATTTCGCGCGCCATCGTCGAAGCGCACGGCGGTTCGATCGATGCGCATCCCTCGCCGCTGGGCGGCCTGTGGCTCACGGTGCGCCTGCCATTGGAGAATGCCTGACATGGAGCATTCTCCATCGGCGCCTGCACGCATCCTGATTGTGGAAGACGAACCAAAACTCGCCGCGCTGGTGGGCGATTACCTGCGCGTGGGCGGCTACGAATCGAATTGGGTCGCCGATGGCCGCGAAGCGGTTTCCGCCGTGAGGAACGGTCAGCCGGATCTGGTGCTGCTTGACCTGATGCTGCCCGGCCGCGACGGGCTGGATATCTGCCGCGAGCTGCGCAGTTTCAGCGATGTGCCGATCATCATGCTTACCGCGCGGGTGGAAGAGATCGATCGTCTGCTCGGCCTGGAACTGGGCGCGGACGATTACATCTGCAAACCGTTCAGTCCGCGCGAAGTGGTGGCGCGCGTCAAGGCGATCTTGCGGCGTACGCGCGGCGGCACGGAGCAAACCGCCGCTGCACTGCGCATCGACGAAGCCACCCACAGCGCCATGTTCCATGGCGTGATGCTGGAGCTGACGCCGGTGGAATTCCGTCTTCTGAAAACGCTGGCGGCCAATCCGGCACGCGTGTTCTCACGCGATCACCTGCTGGACAACCTGTATCTGGATCATCGCGTGGTCACCGACCGCACCGTCGACAGCCACATCAAGAACCTGCGTCGCAAACTGGAACAGGCCGCACCTGGGCAGGATCCGATTCGCTCGATCTATGGAGTAGGCTACAAGCTTGAAATAGAGTGATGGCAAGTTCGCACGGAAGATCTCACGAGGTGTACCCATGCGCAGCGATGTTCTGATCATTGGGGCAGGTCCCACTGGCCTGGTGCTTGCGTTGTGGCTGACCAGGCTGGGCGTAAGCGTCCACATCATCGACAAGACATCCACACCCGGCACTACGTCCCGCGCACTGGCGGTGCAGGCGCGCACGCTGGAGCTTTATCGCCAGCTCGATCTGGCCGATGCGGTTGTAACAAACGGCCACAAAGTGCCCGCGGTGAATCTGTGGGTGAAGGGTGAAAAAAAAGCGCAGGTTCAGTTCAGATCGATCGGTTCGGATCTCACGCCGTTTCCGTTCCTGCACATTTTCCCCCAAGACCAGCACGAGCGGCTGCTGATCGAGCGACTCGAAAAGCTGGGCGTTTCGGTGCAGCGGCAGACCGAATTGCTTGGCTTCACCGACGAAGGCGCGCGCGTGGTGGCGCGCCTGCGCGGCCCCGACGGCGTCGAGCGCGAATGGGAAGCGCAGTACCTTGCCGGCTGCGACGGCGCGCGCTCGCTGGTGCGCGAAACCATCGGCACCGGTTTTCCGGGCGGTACCTACAAGCAGGTGTTCTACGTCGCCGATGTGGACGCCTCCGGTCCATCGCTGGATGGGCAGTTGCACATCGATCTGGACGAGGCGGATTTTCTGGCTGTCTTTCCGCTCGCCGGCGAAGGACGCGCACGCCTGATCGGCACCGTGCGCGACGAACGTGCGGACCGCGCCGAATCACTGCGTTTCGAGGACGTGAGCGAACGCGCCATCACGCACCTGAAAGTCGACGTGAAGCAGGTGCATTGGTTTTCCACCTACCGCGTGCATCACCGCGTCACCGACCACTTCCGCAACGGCCGGGTGTTTGTGCTGGGTGATGCGGCGCACATCCATAGCCCCGCCGGCGGCCAGGGCATGAACACCGGTATCGGCGATGCGATCAACCTGGCGTGGAAGCTCGCTGCCGTCATTGACGGGCACGCGCCCGACCGCCTGCTTGACAGCTACGAAGCGGAGCGCATCGGTTTTGCGCATCGCCTGGTTGCCACCACCGACCGCGTATTCACCCTGGCCACTGCCGAAGGCCGTGTGGCCGATCTCGTGCGCACGCGATTGGTGCCGACACTCATGCCGGCGATCCTGCATTTCGAAAGCGCGCGCGAATTCCTGTTTCGCACGGTGTCGCAGATCACCTTGAACTATCGCGACGGACCGTTGAGCGAAGGTGCGGCGGGCGACGTGCACGGCGGCGATCGCCTCCCGTGGGTAGCCGTAAACGGCAGCGACAATTTTTCCAGCCTCACTGCCATGACGTGGCAAGTGCATGTATACGGCAATGCAAGCGACGGCTTGCGCGCGTGGTGCATGCAGCACGCCATGCCGCTCAACGTTTTCAATTGGCAACCGCAGCATGAGGCGGCGGGTCTTGCGCGCGATGCGCTTTATCTGATTCGTCCAGACACGTATGTCGCATTGGCGGACAGTGCGGGGAAACCGGAGGCCCTAGACATCTATTTGACCTCCAAAGGCATTAAGCTCCCTACGTCACGCGCAATGTCTCCCGCACCATTCGACAACGGAGCGCGTACAGGGGCATCCCATGAATCCTGAAGAATCCATGCGCACCAAGCGGTCCGCATCGGCCCACGACGAGGCCGTGGGCGCTTATACCAAGGTCGCAGGCATCGTGGCCGCCATCGCCGGTTGGGCGATCGGCATGTACGCCGGCTTCAATCTGCTGGTGCCGCTGGTCGCCACGGCGATCATCTGGCTGGTGGTCCGCAGGCTCCTGGGCAAACCGAAGCAAGCCATCGTCGCGCCGTTCTGCGTGCAGGCCGGGCACTTGGTGTGGTTCGTGGCGCTGACCGCGATGAGCCACGAGATGATCAACCCCAACCTGATCGACATCGCCTGGTTGACGATCGGTTTGTCGTGGCTGTGGTTGAAGCCAGGCAAGCTGGCGCTATGCATTCTTGCCGTGTATCAACTGCTAGCGTTGCCGTATGACCTGTTGCAGTTTTCTCAGGCGGATTTCGGCAGCGCGGCGAACAAGATGCTGCTGGTGCACGTGGTCTGGCGGGCGCTGGCGTTGTTCTACATGGGCCGCCTGTATTACCGCATGGGCAAGCCGAAGGCCGGCGCCAAATCGTAGACGGTTATCCCGGATGTGATCCGGTGTCATCCACGCTACGTGGTTGCAACCCTTTTCCGTATCGCGGCATCTCTCTTGTGTTGAACACGCACTGGCTGCACGTTTCGCTCGCAGCCCGGGCTTCGTTTACCCAACGGAGAGCTCATCATGCGCTACGCACTATGCGTCGTGGCGGGATTGCTTGCGTCCTGCTCCGCCCATGTACCCACGCAGCACTATGTGGATTTCATCAATGACAGCCAGGATTCCGTCGTCTCGCTGGGCCTGGCGGCACCGGGCAGCGCGGCCTGGAAACCGGTGCAGTTGAGTGACGGCTTCAACCCCACCGACCTTGGTGGCGGGTATCCCGGCAACACCTTGGTCGCACTGCCACAGGAACAGGGTTGTACGTACGATGTCATGGTCACATTTCGGCGTAAGAAGCCGTTGCTGCTCAACGCGGTGAACGTCTGCAATTATCGATTGCACATCGGGCAGGCGTGGCGAAAGGCGCAGCTGCAAGCCAGGTGAGTCGGCAGCATATCGCATATAGGCTGCAACCCTTTTCCACATCGCCGCATCTCTTCTGATGTTGCACACGCACTGGCTGCACATTTCGCTCGCGGCCAGCAATTCGTTCGCCTAACGGAGAGATCATCATGCGCTACGCACTATGCGTCGTGGCGGGGTTGCTTGCGTCCTGTTCCGCCCATGTAGCACCGCGGCACTATGTGGATTTCGTCAATGACAGCTCGGATTCGGTGATCTCGCTGAGCGTGGCGGCACCGGGCAGCGAGGCCTGGAAGCCGCTGAAGCTCAATGGCACGTTCAACGGTGGCTATCTCGAAGGCGGCTACATCGGCGACGCCATGGTCGCCCTGCCGGCCGAGCAGGGCTGCACATACGACGTATTGGTTGAATTCGTGCATCAGCGGGCCTTGCTGATCAGCGCGGTGAACGTCTGCAAGCTGCACCGCCTGTACATCGGGCGCGCATGGCAGCAGGCAACGCTGCATGCGGCGTGAGCGGCATTACATCGTCGCGACGATGCGTCCTGCCGCCGACAGCACGGTGGCGCGTGCATCGGTGTCTCTCGCCGGATTTTCGTAATACACAGCCACCAGCAGCGGCTTGCGGCCGGGCGGCCAGATGATGGCGACGTCGTTGGTCTGGATATCGTAGCGGCCGGTTTTGTCGCCGACGCGCCAATCGGCGGGCAGGCCAGCACGCAGCAGATTCTTGCCGGTGACCGTGCCGAGCATCCACGTTGTCAGGCGCTTGCGCGATGGCTCGGAAAGTACATCGCCCAGCATCAGCTTCTGCAAGTTCGCGAGCATCGCGTTGGGCGTGGTGGTATCGCTGACGTGGTCGGGGCTGGGGCGATTGAGTTCCGGCTCGATGTGATCAAGGCGCGTGATGGAATCACCCAGTTGCCGGGCGAAATCCGTTACCACGGAAGGACCGCCAAGATGCGCCAGCAGGACGTTCGCGGCAGTGTTGTCGCTCAGCGACACCACCGCTTCGCACAATTGGGCCAGCGTCATGCCCGGTGGACCGACGTGTTGGCTGGCGGCCGGCGCATAGTCCAGCAACGCTTCCTTGCCGAAGACCAGGCGGCGATCCAATGCTTCCTTGCCGTGATCGACACGCCATAACACAGCCGCCGCCAGCAGCATCTTGAAGGTGCTGCACATCAGAAAGCGCTCGTCCGCGCGATGGCCCCCGCGCTGGCCGCTGCCGGTATCCAGGATCGCAACGCCAAGCCGTCCGCCGTATTGGCGTTCCAACGCCACCCATGGCGCATGGCTGTCTTTCGTTTCCGCCAGTGACAACGACGGGCGAAGCCCGAGCGCCACGGCGCCTACCGTGATGCCTTTGAGCACACTGCGACGATCCATGCGGGTACCTCCGGTTTGTGGGGCGCTCATGCTAACGGAGTTGCGAGTTGCCCGGCGGTCGAACTTGAGGCGAAATCGTGGCGTGCATTGGCTTGGCGGAAGGTCGTGCGATTGGCTCTTGCATCGCGGCGGCCGGCAGCTTGAATGAGTGCATCCAGGGTGTGGGAGGCTTGCATGCGTGTCATCGATGGCGGTCGTGTGGTGTTCGGCCTGGCGTTCGTCGCGCTGGGCTTGCTCGGTGTGTTCTCGCAGGACTTCGCCTCGGTGTGGCAACCGGTGCCCGATGGGATACCCGGGCGGGCGTTTCTCGCATTGATGTCCGGCGCCACGATGACGGTAGGCGGTGCGGGATTGCTGATGCGGCGCACGCTGGTGCCGGCCGCGTTCGTGATGATGATGTACACGCTGCTGTGGCTGGTGGCGCTGCATGTGCCTCGCGTGATCATGGGACCGTTGCATGAAGTCACCTGGGGCGGCTGCGCGGAAATCATCATGCTGGTGGCTGCGAACGTGGTGCTTTACGCATGTACGGCCACGCCGGATGACAGACCTTATATAGCAGCGCTGTGCGGCACGCGTTCCCTGCGCATGGCGCGCATCGCGTTCGCCGTGGCGCTGCCGCTGATTGGAATGGAACATCTGATTTACGCCAAGGAGACCGCGGCGATGGTGCCCGGCTGGCTGCCTTATCCCGTGGGCTGGGCGTATCTCACCGGCATCGCCCACATCGCGGCAGGCCTGGCCATTGCATTGAACGTGCTGCCGCGGCTGGCTGCCACGTTGGAGGCATGGATGATGGGCGGCTTCACCGTCTTCGTCTGGATCCCGATGGTGGTGGCGACGCCATCGCAACGGTTTGCCTGGACCGGCTTGCTGATTTCCACGGTGATTACCGCGGCGGGATGGATCGTCGCGGCGTCGTACCGCGAAGTGCCGTGGTTTTCCTTCAAGCGATCGGAGAATCGCGTGATCGGGCTGGCGGTGCGGTAATTCGAGTGGAGCGAGACTCGCTGTCGATGTTGAGTGTTACGTAGTGCTAATTCGTCGTCCCGACGAAAGCCGGGGCGACGAGCATGAAATCAATGGCGTAGCTGAGATTCAACGCCGATCAAGTGCTTGCCGGGCCGGGGGTGGGGTGGGGTTGTCCGAGCTCGCCGCAGTGTCTGGGTTCACTACGAGATTGCTTCATCCACCCCGCCCCTCCCCCACTGCACGTAGGGGAGGAGCAGATACCCGCGAGCTCAAACGCTCAGGCCGTACGCCCCGCTTCGAACAGGAACCACACCCGCCGCTCCGCCTCGTCGATCCAGTTTTCCAACAGGCTTGCCGTCGCGACGTCGTTGTATTCGTCGCACAGCTCATGGGTCCTGCGCATGTAATCGGCCACGCGTGCGTTGTCTTCGCGCAATTCGGCCAGCATGTCCTGCGGTGTGACGAATTCCGCATCGTTGTCGGACAAGCGCTGATGGCGAGCGATGTCACCGATGGAACGCAGAGTGACGCCGCCAAGCTTGCGCACGCGTTCGGCGATCGGATCGGTGGCGCCGTAGATCTCGTCGGATTGCTCGTCCAGCAACAGGTGGTAGTCGCGAAAGTGCGGGCCGCTCATGTGCCAATGGAAGTTCTTGGTTTTCAAATACAGGGCGAACACGTCAGCCAACAATGCGTTGAGCTCGGCGGAGATATCGCGGCGGGCGTTTTCGCCGAGTGCGCTGGGGGTCTTCAGCGGACTTTTGCGCAGTTGCTTGGCTTTATCGGCCTTATCGGCCTTGTTTGCTTTGGGCATGGCGGTTTTCTCTCCTGGCAGGGGTGGGGTTGTACGGGAGATCGGCGGGAAAGAGACCATAGGCCAGTGCGGCCATGCAGGCAACCGCTCGAATGGGTCGTGTGCCGTGCATCGGTTTCCACGAACTGACCCATTGCGTCGGCATGGAGAAAATCGTCCGCGCGGAGTGACCTTCCATGGCCGCGCCGACTTCGTACAAGGCGCGCCGCAGCGGGGCGTCCTTTCATTCATGCATCCGGTTGCTTGCGCACCATTGTCCGTCGCGCAACCGGATATCCGCCGGCAAATTTCGATCTAAATCCGGCACGCGCTTGCTTTCACAAAGTTAAACGCAGCGCCTGCAGTTACGCCTGTTTTGGCGCAGATACGTGTTCATTTTTGCTGGCATGTTCCTTGCCTACTCACCGTGGCAGGCAGACGCAAATGTTCGCCGAAGGTGCATATGACCGCGCAGCGGAAAGGGGGAGCACAGCCATGTTGACGATAACGTCTATCGATGTGCGGTAACACTGTCCGTTTCAAGGCGTCGGCGAGCAAGCCGATGTCGTCGTGCTGCGCATGGAGCGCCAACGATCGAGGCGGGCCGTAGGAGAGACCTCCCGATGCATTTGAATATCGAGACATTGGCGCTCCTCAACGGCGGCCAAGCATTGGTGCTGGCGCTCATGCTGTGGTTCGGCACGCGCGACGGCAGCAACAGCGCCGTGAAAGGGCTGCGCCTGCGCGCGGGCGCGCTGCTGCTGGAAGCCGGCGGCGATTTCATGCTGGCGTTCGATTTCAAGTTTTCGCAACTGTCGGTGCTGCTGCTGGGCAACACCCTGAATCTTGCCGCGCAAGCACTGACCATCGTGGCGTTGCGCATGGTGCTCGGGCGTTCGCTGCGCTGGCGCGAAGCCACTGCACTTGGCGTGGTCGGCTGGCTGGGCGTGACGTATTTGAGCGCGGTGCATCCGGATTATCTGATGCGCGTGCTTTGGGGCTCGGCGATTCTCGTCTGCAACACGCTGCTCAATCTGTCGGCCTTGTGGGGCGGTTGCCGGGATCAAGATACGCGTGCGCGGTGCCTGTTGTTCTGGACCTACGTGCTGGCCATTGCATTGCTGGTATGGCGCAATCTCTCACTGTGGATGCTCGCCACGCCACCGCAGGGCATTGGCGTGCCGACACCAGTGAACATCGCTTACGTGTTGCTGTTCGGCTTGCAGCCGCTGTTGGCCAGCGTGGGCTTTCTGTTGCTCTACAACGAAATTCTGCAGCGCGATCTGTATGATCTGGCGCGCATCGACCCGCTCACCGGCGTGATCAACCGCCTTGGATTGCTGGAAGCCTCGGAAGTCTTGCTGACGAAGGCGCGAGCCCGGCGCGAATCGATCGGCGTGCTGCTGATCGACGCCGACCATTTCAAAAGCATCAACGATCGTTTCGGCCACGACGACGGCGATCGCGTATTGCTGGAACTGGTCGACAACATACGCCGCATGCTGCGCGCCAACGATCTGGTCGGACGCGTGGGCGGCGAGGAATTCCTGGTGCTGTCGCCATCGGTGAAGGAAGGCGACTTGCTGGCGCTGGCCGAACGCATCCGTGCCGCGGTGGAGCGCACGGCGTTCCGCATCAACGGGCAGTCGTACGCGCTCACCGTCTCCATCGGCGCCGCCATCGCCACCGGTAACGAACCGGACATGATGGCGGCGCGACGGCGAGCGGACGCCGCGCTGTACGACGCCAAGCGGGCCGGACGCAATTGCGTAAGGATATCGGCGGCTTAGCTTGGATTAGCATTGCCGCACCAAATGCTGGGATTGCATCCCAGCCTACGGACTAACTCAGGCTGTCCTCTCGTTCGTGCAGGCATGCGCGCAGTTGTTGCAAGGCTGGAAGAATCTGCTCCGGTTCGCGCATGGAGCGGCGCGCATGCGCCAGCGCACGCTGCACATTTGGCGAGGCATGGCCTTGTTCGATCAGCCTGGCGCCTGGTTCCTGGCAGTCGAGCAGCACTTCGATCCACTCGGCAGGACATTCCGAGCGTACGCGATGCGCGATATGGCGCGTGGCGCGAAATGCGGGCGCCACCTGTTCCACGGCATGAAGCGCAGCGATGAAGGCATCCGGTTTACCTGCTGACGATGATTGCCGGTCCAGCGTGGTGGCGAGCGCGGCCAGTGCATCGGCGATGCGCCGGCGCAGTATGTCCGTCGAGCGTACCGGCAAGACGAACCATGCCGTCGCCACACCGATCATCGCGCCGACCACGATTTCTTCCAGGCGCGGCCACATTGTCTGCGCCGCAGGCACGCCAGCGAAATTCTGCAGCAGCGCCAGCGCCACGGTGACGAACAATGCCCACCAGCCGTAGCCGAGCGGCCGTAGCCATATGCCCAGGAAAACGGCGACGAGAATCAGGACAACCTGCACGTGTCCGTCCAAACCAAGATGCACGCCAAGCAGCAGTGCGACGAGCGTACCTGCCGCCGCGCCGAGCACGCGCAGGATGCTCTTGTGCGCCACGTCCAGGCGCCCGCGATTGCCACTGTTGACGATGAAGGCCGTCAGCACGACCCATGACCAGTGCTGCGGAAACGCGACGTAACCCACCGCGAACGACAGCAGCAGGGCAACCGCCATCTGGATGGCCATGCGCGTGGATGCGATGGGACGCAGCGAGCTTTCCGGCCTGGGTGCCGGGACGAAGGGCGCATGACTGACCGGCGGCAACAGACGAAGTGCTTGCATCAGCGCGTGCACGAGATGAACCCAGAACAAGGCCAACCACCCAACGACGATGGGCAACAGCAGCATCGGAACCGGGCCAGGTTGTTCGGAGGGGATATACGGCACCGTCAGCAGCGTGACGAATGGCAGTGCAATCAATGAGCCGATGCGACGCGCCATCGGGCCGAAACGCCGCAGCCAGATCGACGCAAACATGCCGGTAGAGAACACCAGCGCCCCGGCGACCGGAAAGCGATGCAACAGGATGCCTACGCCCGCTGCGAAAAGGCCGACGGCCGGCAGCACGAAGGCAGCCTCGATGCGGCCCCGGCGATCCCGATCGAGCTGGCTGCGCGACAGCGAAAGGCATAGCACCACGGCCAATATGCCCGACGCGGGCTCCCGGCTGATCGCCAGCACGCACAGCAGCGTGGCGATCGCCGCGAGCGTGGTCGCGATGGCTTCCAGCCATGCACGCCCCAGCCGCGAAGACCCGGCCGGTGCGCGAGACGACAAAAGAACGCGAGACAGCATGCGACTCCCGAATGACGTTGGCGCAGCAGCGGGTCACGATACCACCGGCCTTCGGCTGGCTTATCGGCGAATCAGGTCAACAATCACGGGCATGGTCCGTTCTTCGGTGATGTCATCTTCACGCGGCGCCACCCCCGGACACTGGAGCATAGGTCGCGTCGACGCCATGGCCGGCGAAGGCGAACGCATTGCGGGCATGGAATCTCACCGAATGTATTGCGACAAGGCATAGCAACGCATGAGCCTGCTGTACGACCTGTCAGCCAACGCGGTACGCCGGCTTTACGATGCGCGGATCGACACGCCGCCGGTGCTGGATGCCGGCCGCTACTTTCCCGATGCCGGCAAGTTTGCCGACGCGTGGCCGGCGCTGCGCGAGGAGGCGCTGGCGATCGCCACGCGGCTGGATGCCGTGCCGCGCTTTCACGAGATCATGCCGGCGCAAATGCCCATTTCCGCCAATGACGGCAAGGATTGGCGTGTGTTCGTGTTGAAGGTGTATGGCATGGATGTCGGCAAGAACCTGGCGGCCTGCCCTTCGCTGGCGCAACTTATTGCTGCGTCACCGGACATACTTTCGGCCACGTTGTCGTTCCTGGCGCCGCGCAAGCATATTCCGCGTCATCGCGGGCCATTTCGCGGCATCTTGCGTTTTCAATTGGGACTGTCGGTGCCGGTGGACGTGCAGGGGCGGCCCGCTGCCGTACTCGCGCTCAACGACCAGGAATATCGCATCGGCAACGGCGAGCATCTGCTGTGGGACGACACCTACCCGCATGAAGTGTGGAATCACAGCGACGAGCCGCGCATTGCTTTGCTGCTGGATGTGCGGCGGCGTTACATGCCGCCGGATATGCGTCTGCTCTCGCGTGCGTTGATCGCATCAGTTGGCATGGTGGCGCGCTGGCGCGGCGTGGAATGATGACGCCATGCAGGCTGTAAACCGGATGTAACAGATCATTTTGCGCAAGGCACTGGACGGCGCTTTCGCGCAAGCGCACGATCAGACGCCCCGATGTCTGCTGGGGATTGCAGACGGGGCGCAACACCCATCCCAGGCAAGTCAACGCGATCGCAGCCAGCGTGGCTGCGTCGGGCCCACGCCGCGGTCCGCTGACTTTTCGTGCACCTTCACGAGAGAGGTAGCGACGACGAATGCATAAGTTGCCCGATTCATCACAGGGGGACTCGCTTTTTTCATCCCTAAGGAGAAAAGACGTGAAAACCGAGCATGTGATGATGGCGTTTTCGATGGCGGCCGCCTTCGCGACGCTGCCTTTGATCAGTCAGGCTTCTTCATCCAATCCGGCGCTTGCCGGCCTTGATACCGCCGAAGCACCACGCGTAACGCAAGGCGTTGACAACAGCGTGGTCTCTACGTTGAACCGTACGCATGTGGCCGCGCTTGCCCGTGCAACAGCTGCCGGCCGCGTGGACGACGCGCTGCCGATGAATCATATGCAATTGATCCTGCGTCGCAGTGCGCAACGCGAGGCGGCATTGCAGGCATTGATCGCTGCGCAACACGATCCGGCTTCACCCAAATTTCATCAGTGGCTCAGCCCGGAAGAATTTGGCGCCCATTTCGGTGTCGCCGACGCCGATATCGCCGCTGCGAAAGCGTGGCTGGTCTCGCAAGGCTTCACCGTCCATGGTGTGTTACCGAACAAATTACAGATCGATTTCAGCGGCACAGCCGGCCTGGTCCGGCAGGCATTCCATACGCAGGAAAATCGCTATGTGATCAATCACGCCACCCATATCGCCAACGCGGGTGACATCAGCGTCCCTTCCGCATTGCGCGACGTCGTGGTCGGCGTGGCAGGCCTCAACGATTTCCGTCCGCAAGCGCTGCATGTGGCGCCACAAGTCGCGCAGTTCGATCGCGGCAAGAGCAATTTCAAGATCAAGCAGCCGGCGAACTCCGTCGCAGGCACGCCGGGCCACTTGGCGGTGAACTTCGTCGGTGGCGTGCGCGGTTTCGTGCCGTACGACATGCAGACGATCTACAACGTCGGCGGCTTGTATACCAAAGGCATTACCGGCACGGGCATCACCATCGCGGTGGTGGAAGACCAGGACATGGATGTTTCCGACTGGCCCAATTTCGTCAGCCAGTTCGGCCTGGGCGGCTACGGCGGCACCTTCACCCAGTTTCAGCCTCAGTTGACGCCTTCGACCGGCAATTGTACGGACCCGGGCGGCGCCACGCCGGATGGCGAAAGCATCGAGACGGTGCTGGATTCGGAATATGCCACGGCCGTTGCACCTGGCGCGAACATCTGGGTGGCGACTTGCAATGATGCCGGATCGAGCAATTTCTTCGGCGGCGTGTTCACCGCCGCATCCAACCTGATCAACAACAGCGATCCCAACGGTCGCCCGAATGTGATCAGTGCGAGCTACGGCTACGGCGAAGGCTTCACCGATGCGGCCAGCAAGACGGCCATCGACGCGATGTGGGCGCAGGCGGATGCCGAAGGTATTTCGGTGTTCGTATCCAGCGGCGATTCGGGTTCCAACCCGAGTTTCAACGGCAGCATCATCAATGGCTTTGGCGTGGATGCCAACTCGTTCGCCACCTCGCCCAACGATACGGCCGTCGGTGGCACGGACACTGCCGACGTGTTGGACGGCACCACCAGCAAGTACTTCAACAGCACATTCAACGCGGTGTACGGCTCGGCCAAATCGTACGTGCCGGAACTCACCTGGAACCAGTCGTGCGGCAATACGCTGGCGGCGGAGAAACTGGTGCATCTGTCGGCGCTGCAGTTCTGCAAGAACGCGCTGATCTACGATCCGTACGGCTTCTACGTCACATCCGAAAGCGGTAGCGGTGGTCCGTCGTCCGTCGATGCCAAGCCGTCATGGCAACGCATCGTGCGGGGCGCGGCCAAGGACCAGTCGCGCGATCTGCCGGATGTGTCGCTGTTCGGCGGCTCCTACGGCGGCTATTCGTGGGTGATCCTGTGCACTAGTGCATATCCGTGCACGGCCAACTTCGCCTCGCCGGTGGAACTGGTAGGCGGGACGTCGCTGTCATCGCCGATGTTCGCCGGTATCCAGGCGCTGGTCGATCAAGCTCTGTCCAACGCCGGTTTGCCAAAGAACCAGGGCAACGCGGCACCGACTTTGTATGAATTGGCCAGGAGCGAATACGGCGGGCCGAGCGGTACGGCACCGGCAACGCTTGCGCGGTGCAATTCCAACAACGGCGCCACCGGCACCAGCAAGTGCGTGTTCTACAACATCACTACCGGCGGCAATTCCACGCAATGCGTGCAATTGTCCGGACAGGTAACGCCGGACTGCTACTTCTACGGCACCAGCCAGAACTTCCTGCAGTTCTATGGCCCGACCCTGGTGGGACTCACATCCACCAACGCCACAAAGTACAACAGCACCACCGCGGCGTATGCCGCCCGGCCGGGCTGGAGTTTTGCCAATGGCCTGGGCACGGTGAATGCGGGCAACCTGGTCAATGCCTGGAAGGCGTTTGTGAACGCGCCGTAGTTGCAGCTACGCGAGAGCTGTTTCCTCCCCTGCACGCAGGGGAGGAAACGGATTGCGGCAGCTGAGATTCGACGCTGACCGAACTCGAAAGGCGAGTAAGCCTGTACGTTTCGCTCTTCCACGAAACATCCATTGCCTCCATGGCATAACGTGCTGCTTTTCAGCCGTCCACCGACATGGATCAGCACACTTTCCAACGCACCACAGCGCGGGTGACCACCGCGGCCAGCTTCGGTTTTGCGCTGGTGCAACTGGACGTCACCATCGTCAACGTGGCGTTGCCGCGTATTGCCAGTGAATTGCATGCGGGCGTAGCCGGCTTGCAGTGGGTGGTGGACGCGTATGCGCTGGCGTTCGCGGTGCTGCTGCTGAGCATGGGCTATCTGGGCGATCGCCTGGGCGCGCGCCGCGTCTATCTGGGCGGCATGGCGTTGTTCGCGCTCGCTTCGGCACTGTGCGGATGCTCGGCGAACGCGGCCATGCTGATCGCGGGGCGCACAGTGCAAGGCATCGGCGCCGCAGCGATGCTGCCGTGTTCGCTGGCGCTGCTCAACCACGCCACCGCGCACGAGCATGCCGTGCGTGCGCGTGCCGTTGGGTGGTGGACTGCTGCCGGCGCCATTTCAATTGCGGCGGGGCCGATCATCGGCGGCCTGCTGATGAGCGTGACCACCTGGCGCAGCATTTTCTTCGTCAACCTGCCGATCTGCGTCGTCGGCGCATGGTTGACCCTGCGCGTGCCGGAAACCGAACGCAAAGCGCATGACGGCCGCTTCGATGTACTGGGTCAGGCGCTGGCGATTCTCGCGCTGACCGGCGTGACCATGGCGGTGATCGAAGCGAAGCCGCTGGGCTGGACGCATCCGCTGGTGTTGGCATGCGCGGCGGTTGCGTTGGTGGCCACGCCACTGTTCGTGCGGGCGGAGTCGCGCACGGCGGCGCCCATGCTGCCGCTGAAGTTTTTTCGCGCGCCGGGTTTCAGCGCGGCGGTAGCGTACGGCGTCATCGTCAATCTCACCTATTACGGCATCGTCTTTCTGCTCAGCCTTTATCTGCAGCGCGTACACGGCTACAGCGCATTGCGCACGGGCTTGGCCTACCTGCCGCTCACCGCGACGTTCTTCGGCATCAACATATTCAGCGGATGGCTGGTGGGGCGCATCGGCGCGCGCTGGCCGATGGTGCTTGGCGCGCTGATCGACTGCGTGGGGTTTCTGCTGTTTTTGCCGCTGGATGCGCACAGCGCCTATCTGCTGATGCTGCCTGCCTTCGCACTGCTGCCATGTGGCATGGGCCTGGGCGTACCGGCGATGACCACCACCGTGCTTTCCGCCGTCGACAAGCAGGCGTCGGGCACGGCATCGGGCGTGCTCAATGCGGCGCGCCAAGCGGCAGGCGCGATCGGCGTGGCGCTGTTCGGTTCGCTGGCCGGCGACAACAATGCGCAAGTCGTGAGCGGTTTGCACGATTCCGCGTGGATCGCGGTGGGCTTGCTGTTGCTGGCGGCGGCGCTGGCCTTCCATGGCATCGCCGCACACCCGCACGCGAAACGGTAGACCCGCGTCAGGCTGGATAGTCGAGCTTCGGATACCAATCGGTGCCGCGGCCTTCCGGCGTCATATCCAATACGGTCCAGATCGGCATTGGATCGGGCGCGCCACGCGGGTCTTGTCCGGGATCGGAGGTATCGGAGCCCATTTCGCCGGCCCAGAACAGGCGGATGGCGCCATCGCGGCGGGTGAATACGTTGATTTCCGGGATGTCGCTGCCGTCCGGCGCAATCGCGTGATAGTCGCGGCTGAAGTTTCCGTTGAGGTCGGAATACAGCTTCAAGTCACGCCAGCCGCGTTCGCGCTTGAACGCCACCAGCTTGTCGAGCGGCGAGCGCGCGACCACGGCCAGGGCGATGCGCTGCTCGATATCGCGCGCTTCGCCTTCCCACGCACTGAGCAGAGACGTGCACATCGGGCATGGACGCTCGCGTTGCGGGCCGAACATGTAGCTATAGACGACCAGGGTCTGCTTGTCGCCGAACAGGCCGGCGAAATCCGTGGGGCCGTTTTCGCCTTCGAAACGATAGTCGCCGATGACCTCGCCACCGGGCGGCAAGCTGCGGCGCAGGGCGGCAACCCGCTCGATGTGGCGTCGCAATTCGATTTCCTCGCGCAGCAGTTCGTTGCGGGCGTGGCGGTACTCGGCGCGTTCGTTCGGCTGCGTGGCGTTGTTGCGCTTTACCAGTTCGGCGGCGGGGACGAGGGTGGGGTTCTGGGTCATGGTGCGTTCCTCCGGAGGTTGTCCTATGGGAACGACGGACGGGGGGCGGGGAATTCGACATGTCAGCCCGCAGCTTCGGCCGCGGGGGCGCCGCTTGCACTCCGATACAATTTCGATATATCGTTTCGACCGTCATTTCGATATATCGGAGTTCATCATGCACAGGCATTTCCTGTTCCATCGCTTTATGCACCGGCATCATGACGGCGGCTGCGGAGGCTGGCGTGAAGCTGGCGGATTCGACCATGAGGCGTACGATTTCCATGGCCGGCGCGGCCGGCACGGCGGGTTCGGGCATCCCGGCGAATTCGGCGATTGGGGTGATATGCAAGGCGGCGCCCGGCGCGGCGGCGGCCGCCTGCTGGGCCACGGCGATCTGAAGCTGTTGCTGCTGGCACTGATCGAGCAGCAGCCTCGCCACGGCTACGAGTTGATCCGCACGATCGAGGAAATGTTCCTCGGCCAGTATTCGCCCAGCCCCGGCGCCATCTATCCAACCCTGACCATGCTGGAAGAAATGGGCCACGCTTCGGTGGAGAACGAGCAAGGTGGCCGCAAGCTGTATGCGATCACCGCCGACGGCCGCGCGTACCTGGACGCCAACCGTCCCACTGTCGAAGCCATCATCGAGCGCACGCGCGAAAGCGCGCGCATGTTCGCCAAGCTGTCGGTGCCGATGACGGTGCGCAAGGCGATGCATTCGCTCAAGCACGCGGTGTTGATGCACGGCGGCGACTGGAAGGCCGAGGCGCAGCGCGTGGTGGCGATTCTGGAACGCGCCGCGACGGAGATTGCCGCTGGGCGTAAAGACAGCAAAGACAGCGACAAGTAAATATGTGATGCGTAGGTGCGATGGGAAAAACTTTGAACCGTCGTCCCGGCGCAAGCCGTGATCCAGCGACTTCCTCAAGTCGTCAGGCCCCGGCTTTCGCCGGGGCGACGATGCTCAAGTTCGTACCAGCCGAGATCAGCGCGTCGGCTTCACCCACGTCTCGAATAATTCATCGATGCGTCGATACTCGTCGTACCACGCATCGGCATGTTCGAATTCGTGCCGCTCCAGCGGATACAGCGAGATCCAGAAGTTCTTCTTGTGCAGTTCAACGAAGCGCTGGTACAGGCGGATGGAGTCGCTGGCCAGCACGTTGTCGTCGATCAGGCCGTGATTGATCAGCAGCGGATCGCGCAGGTTTTCCGCGTAGGTGATCGGCGAACTGATTTTGTATGCCTCCGGATCGACTTGCGGATCGTTGAGGATGTCGGACGTATACGGCGCGTTGTAGGTGATCCAGTCGGACGGCGGACGCTGCGCCGCGCCGGCCGCGAATTCGCCAGGCGCGCGCAGTAGCGCTATTTCGGTCATGAACCCGCCATAGCTGCCGCCGTAGATGCCCACGCGCTTGGGATCGACGCCATGGTTTTTCACCAGCCATGCCTTGCCGTCGAGCAGGTCTTCCAGCTCAGGATGGCCCATCTGGCGATAGATCGCCGTGCGCCATGCGCTGCCATAGCCTTCGGAGGCGCGGTAATCCACGTCCAGCACCACGTAGCCTTGCTGCACCAGCAGGTTGTTGAACAGTTGTTCGTGCTGGTAGTACGTGGCGGCCTGCTTCACATCCTGCAGGTAGCCGGCGCCATGCACGAACAGCACGGCCGGGCGCGAAGCGGGCGCATCGGTTTCATTGGCGGGACCGTAATACTTCCCGTAGATCACGCCGGCGCCGTGCGAGGACGGCACTTTCACGATCTTCGGTTCGATCCACGCGTACGCGGTGAAGCCGGGCTTCATGGTGTGGGTGAGTTCGCGCGGCGTACCGCCGTCCACGTTTTTCACGGCCAGTTGCGGCAACACGTAGGCAGAGGAGTGCAGCACCGCCAGTTGCGTGTCGTCCGGCGACAGCGCGAACTGATCCATGCCACCGTATTGCGTGATGCGGCGAAGCTCGCCGCCGTTGGCAGCAACGCGATAGACGTCGTAGCTGTAAGGCGCCGTTTTGTTCGTGCGCAGATAGAACCACTTGCCGTCGTTGGATAGCTGCGGTTCGCTCACTTCGAACTTGCCAGACGTCAACGCTTTCGCTGCGCCATCGACCGGCTTTGCGTAAAGCTGCGAATAGCCGCTTTCTTCGCTGAGATACCACAGCGTGCGGCCGTCCTTGAGCCAGCCGAAATCATTGAAGATCCAGTTGATCCACGCATCGTTGTGCAGCCGATGCTGCGATATCAGCGCGTGATGCGTGAAGTCGACGCTGGCGATCCAGCGGTCCTTGTTGTCGACGGCGAGAAATTCCAGCGCGGCGTTGCGGCCGTCATCGCTCCACACGATGCCGGCGCTGCCGCTGTCCATGCTGTACAGGGTGACCGGCCTTACGTCCGGCGCCTTCAGCGCTTTCGCTTCGTCGCCTTTCCCGGCTTGCTGGAGTTGCGCGATGGTTTTTGCGCGAATCGCCTTCAGCGGATCGTCCTTGATGCCCGGCAGGTTGTCGGTCGAGAGCGGATAGGATTTGTGCGCGACAAGATCCAACAACAGCACCGATTGTGGCGCGGGATCATTGCGGCCGACATAGGTGCGCGCCGCTTCGGTTTCGGTGTAGCCGGTCTCGGTGACGAAATGGACGACGTCGGGCGCCTTGCCGTCGTCGTGATGCGCAGGCTGCGTCACCACCAGCATCCAATGGCCATCGGGAGACAGCTCGGCATCGGCCAGTTGCTGCTTGTCGCCGAGGTAGAACGGCTGCGGTGCGCGGGAAGGATCGGCAGCAGCCAGTTGTTGTTCGTTGGCGTGTAGCGCGTCCTTGTCTGCCTTGTCTTCGCGCAGGGATTTGAACAGGTCCAGCTGTTGCTGACCGAGCGCATCCGGTTTCTTGGCCTGCGGATCGTCGGCGAACTTCAGCACGGCGGCCGGCGCGGTGACGCCGCTGGCGATGTCGTAGACATACCAGGTGTTGCTCTCGCGAAATTGCAGCATACGGCCGTCGGCGGAAAAGCGTGGCGAGGATTCGGGCAAGCTGCTGCGCGTGACTTGCGTGCGCCGGCCGCTGCCCAGGTCCACCAGGAACACGTCACCGTGGAAGATATACGCCGCGTAGCGATGCGCGCGGTCGTAGACGGCGGGGCCTTCCGCATGCGCCGTGGCGGCAGCGTCCAATTTGCTGCTTGCGCCTTGGGCGAGGTCGACACGGTAAAGGTCGCGCACGGGGCTGCCGTCACGCTTGAGCCGGTAATACAGGCTGCGGCCGTCCACGCTCCAATACGGCGTTTCCACTTCGTGGCCCATCCAGTCCGGGTTGGCCATGATGGTTTCCAGATCGAGCTTTGGCGGAGTGTCCGCTGCCGCAGGCAATACGGTGAAGGCAATGAGGCCGGCGAGCAGCAGTCGGCGCATGGGAAGTTCCGGAAGTCGAAAATTCGCCAGCATAGCCAAGCGCGTACGGGTGACAAGCGCCAATGGTCCCGTTTCGCGGGAAAGCCGCCGGATATAGTCTGCGTGGTCCGCCTTCTCCTAAGGATTACGGCATGTCTTCCTTGCTGCGTTGCCTGCCCGTCTTCGCCTTGGCCACCACGCTGGTCGCGTACGCAAACGATGCATCGAAACCACCTGCCTCGCCCATGCGCGCCGCTGCCAGCAGCTTGCACGGCGTGACGGTGAACGATCCTTATCGCTGGCTGGAAGATCCGCAAGATCCTGCCGTGCAAAGCTGGATCAAGGCGCAGAACGATCACACCGACGCGATGCTGGCCGCGATGCCCGAAGGCAAGCCGATGACGCAGCGCGTGCAGCAACTCGCGATTACGTCTACGACACGATCTTCGCCGCTGCTCGCCGGCGGCACGCTGTTCTATCTGCAGGAAACACCGCCGCAGCCGCAACCGCAGTTGAAGGCGCAGGCATGGCCGAACGGACAGGCGCGCGCGCTGGTGGACGTCAACGCCAGCGGCGGCAGTATCGCGATCACCGGTTATTGGCCGTCACCCAGCGGGCGCTACCTGGCATACGGCACGGCGGAGGGCGGCAGCGAGTTGACCACCGTACACGTGCTCGATGTACAAACCGGCAAGACCTTGAACGATGCGTTGCCCTACGCGGGCGGTGGCACCACTCCGGAAGACGTGGCCTGGGATGCAGACGAGCAAGGTTTCGTGTACGTGCGTTTTCCGTTGCCGACGGCCGGCGCGGAAGTACAACAATTTGATGCGGCGCTTATGCATCACGTGCTCGGCCAGCCAGCCACGACGGACGAAACCGTCTTCGGCAAAGGCTATTCGAAGGTGGCCGAATATCGCCTGCTCACGTCACCCGGCGCGAAGCAACTTGCCGTGCTCGCCAACATCGGCGATGGCGGCCCGGCCGAGGTGTATCTGCGCGAAGGTACCGGGTGGAAGAAAGTGTTGGGCCATGAGGCGAACGTGCGCGAAGCGGCATGGATCGGCCAGCGTTTGTTCGTCACCTCTTTCGCGAACGCGGCACGCGGCGAGGTGCTCGCCGTCGATGCGCAAGGCAGGCTCGACACGCTGGTGCCGCAACGCGAAGGTGCGCTGCAGCGGGTGGCACCGATTGCGGATGGTTTTCTTGTCACGCGTAGTTGGGGACCGGACTGGTGGGTGGAACAGTACGACGCGCACGGCACGATGTTACGTCGCCTCACGTTGCCTGAGCACGGCATCACCATCGATGGCATCGCTTCCGAATACGGTCAGGATCATGCGCTGATTACGTACGACGGTTGGACATTGCCTTCGCGCTGGGTGGGTGTCGACGCGAAAACCGGCGGTTTGCACGACGTCTTCGAAGTGAAACCCGCCGCCGACTACAGCAAGGTGGAAATGCATCGCATCGACGGCGTCTCCAAGGATGGCACCCGGATTCCCGTCACCGTGCTGGCGATGCGCGGCGTCACACCCAACGGCCAGCGCCCGACCATTCTCTATAGCTATGGCGGCTACGACCTGCCGGTGTCGCCGCATTTCATCGGTGCGCGGCTGGCGTGGCTGGAACATGGCGGCGTGTTCGCTTTCGCCAACATCCGCGGTGGCAACGAGGATGGGCAGGATTGGCATGCACAAGGCCAGAAACTCCATAAACAGAATGTATTCGACGATTTCCACGCTGCCGCGCTGGCCTTGTTCGACGCACGTTGGACCGATCGCAAGCACGTGGGAATACTCGGCGCCAGCAACGGCGGCCTATTGATGGGCTCGTCGCTGGTGCAACATCCAGATGACTATCGCGCTGTGGTGGCGATGGTCGGCATCTACGACGTGATTCGCCACGAAACGAATTTCGCCAACGGCCCGTACAACGTCAGCGAGTTCGGCACGGTGAACGATCCAGCCCAATTCAAGGCGACGCTGGCGTATTCGCCATTGCAGAACGTGAAGCTGCACACCGATTATTCCGCGGTGCTGATGACCACCGGTGCGAACGATCCGCGCGTAGCGCCGTGGCAATCGCGCAAGTTCACGGCGGCGTTGCAGAACGCTACGAGCTCCGAACAGCCGATTCTGTTGCTGACGCGCATGAATGCGGGTCATGGTGTGGGTGCGCCATTTAGTCAGCGTGTTGGAGACATGGCGATCATGCTGACGTTTTTTGCGCACGAGCTGGGGCTGGCAGCGAAGTGATTCGCAAGTTGGGTTACCCCGGGCTTGATCCGGGGTAACCCAACAAATGCGCATCGATGACGTTGGGTTGCGCTGCGCCAACCCAACCTGCGGGACACATCAGGCGCCACGAAACTCCCGTCGATACATCGACGGCGTCGTGTGAAATGCCACGCCAAAGTGCTGCCGCATCGACAGCGCCGTGCCGAAGCCCGCGCGTTCGGCAATGCGTTCGATCGGCTGATCGGTGGTTTCCAGCATGCGTTGCGCCAGGCTTAGCCGTTGCGACAGCAGCCATTGGCCGACCGTGGTGCCGGTGTGCTGGCGAAAGTGCCGCGTGAAGCTGCGTCGGCTCATCAAGGCGCGCGTGGCGAGCGAATCGAGCGTGTGCGCCTGGTCGAGATGGCGCGCGGCCCAATGCAGGGTTTTGGTAAGCGGCGTGTCGGTGGCGCCAATCAGCACGGGCTGTTCGATGTATTGCGCCTGGCTGCCTTGGCGATGTGGCGGCACGACCAGGTTGCGGGCGATGCGATTGGTGATGTCCGCGCCGTACTGTCGCCGCACGACGTGCAGGCAGCAGTCGATGCCGGCGGCGGTGCCGGCGGAGGTAACGACGTTGCCCTGGTCGACGTACAGCACGTCCGGATCGAGCCGCACCTTGGGGAAGCGTTGCCGGAACAGCTCTGTCCAGCGCCAGTGCGTGGTGGCGAGCTTGCCGTCGAGCACACCGGCTTCGGCCAACACGTAGGCGCCAAGACAAAGCCCGACCAAGGTGGCGCTGCGTTTGTGTGCGCGGCGCAATGCGGCAAGCAGCGGTTCCGGTGCGCACTCATGCGGGTTGCGCCAGGACGGCACCACGATCACATGCGCCTGCGCGAGCTCGCGCAAGCCATGGCGCGTGGCCAGGCCGAAACCGGCGGTCGTGCGCAATTCGCCTGGCTCGGCTGCACAGACGCGCAATTGGAACAAGGACTGCGCTTCCATTTCGCCGAATACGGCACACGGCACGGACAGATGGAACGGACGAATCTGGTCGAACGCGACCACGGCGACTTTGACGGGCTGCATGCGGACGCTCTCCAGCGGCTTGGCCCGATTCTATCGCTAAATGGCAATCAGGCCACTGCCGTGTCTCAGGGCGGAAGCGGAAGATGCATTCACTTTCTTTCATAAGGGACTGCCGCCATGAACAACTCCATTCCCCGCCGCGCGCTGATCGTGATCGACGTGCAGAACGAATACGTGACCGGTGGCCTGCAGATCCAATACCCGCCGGTGAACACGTCGCTGCGCCATATCGCACGCGCCATGGACGGTGCACGCGCCGCCGGCATTCCGGTGATCGTGATCCAGCAGACCTCGCCCGCGGATGCACCGCTGTTCGCCATCGGCACACCGGGCTGGGAATTGCACGAAACGGTAGCCAAGCGCCCGCACGACCACTATCAACGCAAACCGCTGCCGAGTGCATTCGCAGGTACCGATCTGGCCGACTGGCTGGCCGAGCATCAGATTGACACGCTGACCATAGTGGGCTACATGACGCATAACTGCGACGACACCACAGTGAAGCATGCGTTCGATCGTGGCTTGCAGGTGGAATTTCTGCATGACGCTTCCGGCACCGTGCCTTATGCGAATCGCGCCGGTTTCGCCAGCGCCGAGGAAATCCACCGTGTCTACTGCGTGGTGCAACAGTCGCGCTTTGCCGCCGTGCTGAGCACGGACGAGTGGCTGGAATGCGTTGCCACGGGAAGCGTGCCGGAGCGGGATACGATCCATGCTTCGCATCAGCGGGCGCTGGCGTTGTTGGCGCAAGGTGCGGCGGCTTAGTTGTTCGCGCTTTCCAGACGGCTAAAAGAGCCGAATCGTCCTTCCGGCGAAAGTCGGAAGGACGATTCGGCATTTGAAGGAAACTGCGACGAAGCACAACGGCTGCTACGATGCCGCTTCGTTTCACTTTGTCCAACACCTCATGCCCTTGCTCCCCGCCGTCGAAACCGAAACCGCCGCCAACCCTGTCTACAGCATCATCTGGCTGCATGGCCTGGGCGCCGATGGCCACGATTTCGCGCCGATCGTGCCGGAACTGGTGGCGCCGGAATGGCCGGGCCTCCGCTTCGTGTTTCCGCATGCACCGGTGCGCCCGGTGACGATCAACAATGGCATGGCGATGCGCGCCTGGTACGACATCTACGGTTTCGACCTGCTCTCGCGGCAGGATGAGGCGGGCACGCGCGAATCCATCGCGCAGGTGGAGGCGCTGATCGCCCGCGAGCAGGAGCGCGGCGTGCCGAGCGAACGCATCCTGCTGGCGGGTTTTTCGCAAGGCGGAGCGATCGCGCTGGCGGCGGGCTTGCGTCACGCGCAGAAACTGGCGGGCATCGTTGCGTTGTCGACCTATCTGCCGATTGCCCATGCGCTTGCCGCGGAACGCAGCGCGATGAATGCCGGCGTACCGATTTTCTGGGGACACGGTACCTACGATCCGGTGGTGGCGTTGCAGCGGGGCGTGGAATCGCGCGCCGCGCTGGAGGCGCTCGGCTACCGGGTGGACTGGCACACCTATCCGATGCCGCATGCGGTATGCCCGGAGGAGATTGTGGACCTGCGCCACTGGATCGGCGAACGCTTGCGCTGAAAAACCTCACATCCGCGGGCATACTGCGCGCATGCCAGGGCTCGCAACCAAACCATCCGCCCAGCCGCGCAGCCCGCTGCCGGATTTCTGCAGCCTGCCGGTCATTTCCGCACTGCTGATCGTCGGCGCGCTGTGCGTCACCCTGGCCTGGCTCGCACCGCAAAGCACGCGCGGCTGGCGCGGCTACAGCGTTGGCATGTTGTTCGTGGAATGGGTGACGATGGTGATCGGCGTAGCGCTGTGCAAACTGCGCCCGTGGTTGCAGCGTCTGCCGGGCCTGCTGCCGTATGCGGGTGTGTGGCTGGTGATGGTGCTGATCGTGGTGATCGGCAGCGCGTTGGCGCGGTGGATGGACGGTGCGCTGGACATGCAGCTCATTCCCGGCGACTCCCCCACCTTCGTGCGCAACAACGCGGCGATTGCCGCGCTGCTGAGCGCGGCGATGCTGCGCTACTTCTACGTGCTGGCCGAATGGCAGGCGCGGCTGGCGGCAGTGGCGCACGCGAAGGTGGAAGCGCTGCAGGCACGCATTCGTCCCCACTTTTTGTTCAACAGCATGAACACGGTGGCGGCGCTGGTGCGAGTGGATCCGGCAGCGGCGGAGCGCACGGTGGAGGATCTTTCCGAGCTGTTCCGCGCGGCCTTGGGCCAGGACGATGCGCACAACGGCACGCTGGGCCAGGAATTGCAGTTGGTCGATCGCTACCTGGCCATCGAGCAATTGCGATTGGGCGAACGCCTGCGTGTGCGGCGCGAGCTGGACGAGCTGCCGCTGGACGCGCCGATGCCCGTGTTGCTGCTGCAGCCGCTGGTGGAAAATGCCGTACGCCACGGCGTCCAGCCATTGCGTGAAGGCGGCGAGATTATTCTGCGTGGCGTAAGAGAGGGCAGCATGCTGCGTATCGAGATCGACAATCCGCTTGCCGATCAGCCCTCCGTCGGCGGCAGCGGGCACGGCCTCAACAATGTGCGCCAGCGCGTGACGTATCATTTCGGGCCTCGGGCAAGCGTGGAAGCAGGCCCTCAAGCGGATCGTTTTGTCGTGAAGCTGCATCTGCCATGCGCGTACTGATCGTTGATGACGAGCCGCTGGCGCGGGCGCGCCTCGACGCCCTGCTCAAGGAATGCGCGGACGTGGACGTGGTCGGCAGCGTGGGCGACGGCGAAGCGGCGTTGGCGGCGCTGTCGGAAACGCAGCCCGACCTGCTGCTGCTGGACATCAATATGCCCGGCATGGATGGCAAGGCGCTCGCCGCGCGGCTGGCCAATCGCGCGCGCCCGCAGGTGGTGTTCTGCACCGCGTACGAGGCGCACGCCGTGCACGCCTTCGATCTCGGCGCGGCCGACTACCTGCTGAAACCCGTGCGCGTGGAACGCTTGCGCGATGCGCTCAAGCGTGTGCGCCAGCGCCTGGATGCGCATCCGCGCGAGCCCGCCGGCTGGCTGCATGCGCGCGTGCGTGGCGAGCCGGTGCGCATCGCGCTGGAAGAAGTGATCTGCCTACTGGCGGAAGAGAAATACGTGGTGGCGCACCGCGCTGGCGACCAGTTGCTGCTCGACGAATCGCTACGGCAGCTCGAGGAAACCTATCCCGATCTGATCCGCCTGCACCGCAACTGCCTGGTGCCGGCGCATCGCCTGATCGGTCTGAAGACGCTCTCTGATGGCCGCGTACTGGCGCGATTGGCCGGTACCGATTTCAGTCCGGAAGTCAGCCGTCGCAACCTGCCCGCCTTGCGCAAGCTGCTGCGCGAAGGTTAAGGCAACACTGACTAAGTATCGCCGTCGTCACCAGCCCTGTCTGTTCGCAGGCCACAGGGCCGTCGGCGAAGGCAGACTGGCTGGCTGTCGAGACGGCGGACCGAAGGCATGCGGACAGACAGGGCTGGCCCCAACCGAATGAATTGAAAATGATGGGGTGATGACGGCGATACTTAGTCAGTGTTGCCTTAAGGATGCTCTGATCTATTCCGCGCACCCGTCATCGCGCTGTATGCGCGACAATGGCGGTCACTGTCGTTTCCGGAGCCCGCATGTCGCCGTCCCTGCTACGCATCGCCACCCGCAAGAGCGCACTCGCCCTGTGGCAGGCCGAACACGTAGCCAGCCTGTTGCGCGCAGCGCATCCCGGCTTGCGCGTGGAACTGGTGCCATTGTCGACGCGAGGCGACGAAATCCTCGACCGGTCGCTGGCGACGGTCGGCGGCAAGGGCCTGTTCCTCAAGGAACTGGAAGTGGCGATGCAGGAAGGCCGCGCGGATCTGGCGGTGCATTCGCTCAAGGACGTTCCCGCGGAGCTGGAACCCGGCTTCGCCCTGCCCGCCATCCTGCCGCGCGCCGATGCCGCCGATGCGTTCATCAGCAACGACTACGCTGACTTAGCAGCGCTGCCGCTGGGCGCGCGTGTCGGTACTTCATCGCTGCGCCGCCAGGCGCTATTGCGCGCCGTGCGGCCCGACCTGGAATTGCTCGACCTGCGCGGCAATGTCGGCACTCGTCTGCAGAAGCTCGACGCCGGCCACTACGAAGCCATCATCCTCGCCTGCGCCGGCCTTGAACGCCTCGGCCTGCACGAACGCATCCGCAGCCGCATGAGCGCACCGAACTGGCTGCCCGCTCCGGGCCAGGCTGCCATCGCCATTGAAGCGCGTTCCGATCAGCCCGATGTGCTCGAGGCCCTCGCCGTGCTCGATGACGCGGACACCCGTTTGGCCGTTACCGCCGAACGCGCGATGAACCACGCGCTGGGCGGAAGCTGCACGGTACCGGTCGGTGCATGGTGCACGGTGACGGAGCGCGGACTGCATTTGCGCGGCATGGTCGGCGATGTTTCGAGCGGTCGCCTGTTGCAGGCGGAAGCGGCTGGTGGCAGCGGTGACGCCGCCAAGCTGGGCAATGAGGTTGCGCAGGCGCTATTCGCACAGGGCGCGGCGACGTTCCTCGGTCACTGAGTGCGGATAACGAAAAGCGGGCCAGTCGGCCCGCTTTCGAACGACCGAGCGTGAGGACTGCTCAGAACGTCTGGTTGTAGCGCAAGTACACGAAGCGGCCGTAGTCGTAGGACGGGCTGTATACGAAGCCGCTATTGCCGCTGGTGTTGCTGGACGCGTTGTAGAACAGCGGTCCGACGCGATCGAAGATATTGTTGACGCCCAATGCGATGGTGCCCTTCCATGGTGCCGTCCAACGTACCTGCATGTCGTTGAACGCAATGGCGCCCACTTTGCGCAGTGGGGTGACACCGACGCCGGGCGAGTAGTAGTCCGGCAGGTTGCATGCAGCAGTTCCCAGAATGTAGCCCACGCAACTTTCCTTCAGGCCGGAGTAATAGCGAATCGTCCAGGTTGCCCCGAAGTTGCCGTTACTCCAATCGAGCGAACTGGTGTTGCGCATGCGCCAGTTGGAATACATGCCGTTCTGATACGTGACAGGATTGTCGCCACCTTGGTCGATGGTGTACTTGCTGACGTAGTTGGCGTCGGTCCTTACGGTTAATTTTCCGATCGGTGTCCCGACACGGTAGGAGACGCCGAAATCATAGCCTTCGGTTTCCAGTTTGCCCCGGTTGGTCAACGTATGGATCAGGCCAACCACTTGTTGCGTGGCGGGATCGCGCGAGAACTTCCCGCACGATGACTGGATACCGCGCAAGTAGCAGTCATCCAGCACATCATCGGGAGAAATCGCGCTGATCAGGTTGTTGATGCGGATGTTGTACCAATCCAGCGAGACGTTGAGGCCGTTCACGGCGCTCGGGCCGTAGACCAGGCCTATGGTCTTGCTCAACGAGGTTTCAGGCTTGAGATCGGGATTGGAGCCGGATGTGAACGGCGTCGTGGATTGGTTCGGGCCGCCAACGGCCTGACCCGAGGCGTCTGTCTGATGAAAATTGTCACCGACACCTGCTGCCTTGCAACTAGCGATCGCGATGGGATTGCCCGTGGCCACGACTCCTGTCACGACGTCGCAAGGGTCGCTGTACACGTCGAAGGTCTGTTGCTGTCCGCCGTACAAGTCGGCAATGGTCGGCGAGCGGAAACCTTGGCCGATACTGCCGCGCAACAGCACGTCATTGATCGGCTTCCATTCAAGGCCGAATTTGCTGTTGGTGGTGTTGCCGAACGTGCTGTAGTGCGAGAAACGGGTCGCCAGATCCACGCTCAACCGTTCTGCGCCAGGCATGTTCGCCAACAACGGTACTTTGAGTTCCGCATAGGCTTCGTCCACGGTATAGCTGCCGGAGAACGGATCCGACGCAAGATCGGTGGAGTTGCCCGTGGCGGAGAAGGTATCGGGCCGACTGTAGCCGGCATCACGCCGATGCTCCAGGCCGGTCGCAAATTGCAGGGTGCCGGCGGGCAATTCCACGATATCGCCACCCAGGTTCGCAGCGAAACCGGTGGTCAGCGTGCCGTACCTGGCGTTGGTGAGCACGCTGACATAGTCCAGCATGTCGGGCGTGATGCCACCCTCATTCGCGAGCACATTCAGAGGTACGCAGCCGGTGATCACGCTACCCGGCGCGCCGCATTTGACGACGCCGTCGCTATCTCGGAACGACGGCCCAAGGGCCTTCTCCAGATTCACCAGATTGTAGTTGCCTGTACCGTAAATCTGGCCACTGTTTTTGTTCACATAGGCACTGACATCCCAGTTGAAGTGGCGCGAACCGACGTCGAACACGCCTTCCAGTCCGGTGCCCAGGCGATAGGTCGTATTGGTGTTTTTGGTAAAACGTGGCGTTTCGACCATGCGCCGCAGGAAATCCACATCTTGCGGGTCGCTATAACCTTGTTGGCTTCCCAGGGGGTTGTAGTAGCTGTCCGCACTCACGGGCACCCCCGTTGTACCCGTTCCCAACGGGTACCCGGCGATTTGAATCGTCGCGATGCGTTGCATGAAATTGGCGTCCAGGAACGCGCTTACGTTGTCGGTGATTTCATAGCGCGCCTTGCCGAACAGCGATTTACGTTCAGAACCGGGCAGCAACATCATCTGCGGGTTGGCGTTGTAGTTGTCCGTCTCAGCGTTGTACGGATGATAGTCGCCGACGTTGAGGGCATTGCCGCCTGGGTTGAGCTTGTAGGAATTACCATTGCTGTCGGTGATCTGGCCACCCGGTCCAAAGGGTGACAGCCCCGAGTTGGGGTAGTAAGGCCCGCGCGGATACCGCGAATAGTCGCGATCCTTGGCCCAGATGGGATCTTCCTTGCTGTAGGTCGCGTTGGCGATGTACGAGAACTTGCCGATGCGATTGCCGACTGTGATGTCGTATTGCTGGGTGGTGTTGTCACCTGTTCCCGCGAATTGCCCCGCATAGGCGTTGAACTCGACGCCCTGGAAGTTCGAGCGGGTGATGATATTGACCACGCCCGCGATCGCATCCGAACCATAGATGGCCGATGCGCCGTCCTTCAGTACTTCGATGCGCTCGATGATCGACGAAGGAATGGTATCGAGGTCCGTATAACCATCCGTATTGGTGCCCCAGCGACGACCATCCACGAGCACCAATGTGCGTGCAAAGCCAAGCCCGCGTAATTCTATATATGAACCGCCAGCGTAGGTGTTGGACGTGAGCACGGCCGATTTGGAATAGCCGGGCGCGCCTACTGCCGAGATGTGCGACAGGATATCGCCGACGTTGGTGAAACCTTGCCGTTGAATTTCCTGCTGGTCGATGGTGTAAACCGGCTGTGCCGTTTCCAGGTCCACGCTGCGGATGCGCGAACCGGTCACGGTAATCGCATCCAGCTGCTTGGGCTCACTGATGCTTTGCGGTGGCGTGTCCTGTGCGACCGCGGTCAACGCGCTCACCATCAGCGCCACCGCAATGGCTGCCGCGATCTTGTTCCTGTACCTCATCGATGCACCACTCCCTCTGGCCAATACGTGTCTGCGGCCGGACTGAGCGCGCGGCCGGATTTACAAAAAAATGACGCCCGGCGAGTTTTCGCGATGCGATGCACATGGACTAGCAGCAGTTGACACGTGAACGTGTATGCGCGTGCCGACAGTGATGAACGGAAGCAGCTTCAGCGTGTCAGGCAAACCCGCGCGCCAAAACAAAAACCCCTCCGTGCTCGCGCACGAAGGGGTTCGATGTGCGACGAAGTCGCGATGCGATCAGAGGTTGTAGACGATATTGGTCGTCGTCAACGTATCGGTGTGGCGGATGCCCGGCAGCACATCGCTGTTGTGGCGTACCTGGAAGCCCACTTTGATCGACAGCTTCTTGGTCATGCTCACAGCGAGCCCGGCGTCGTTTTGCAGGTAGGCGTTCTTGCTGCCCGCTTCCATCAGGAAGGTATCGTCGAAGGCGGTGTTTTCGGTGATGCGGTACTTGTAGCTCACCAGGCCGCGCGCGACGACCTGGCTCTGGCGCGGTTCCCTGAGCGGCACGGTGACGCCGTTGATGGTCTGTGTGCCGGTAGCCGGTTGGTATTCGGTGTAACCGGGGCCGAGTTCGAAGGAGAGCTGGGTGCGGTCGGTCTTCAGCGCCATGTAGCCGTAGCCGAGCGAGACCGTGCCCTGCCAACGGTAGGCGGCGAAGTCGTCATGCTCGTAGCGGCCGGCGGCCACGATGTAGCTGCGCGGATCGAGCTTGTAGCCGGCCGACGCGCCGAAATCGTAGCGATCGGCGGTGGTGTCGAATTGCTTGACCGCTTGGCCTTGCGCGTTCGTCACCGTGACCTGGCCCTTGGAGCGCAGCCAGTCGGCGAAGAAGCTGTTCTTCCACTGGTCGGTTTCCTGCGCCAGGGTCAGCTTGGCGTTTACGTTTTGCGAGCGCGAGTTGCCGGTGGTGGAGGCGAAACCCAGTTCGCCGGAACCCGTCCAGGTGCCGGAGCTGGTCTGGGTACCGGAGGACGTGTCCTGGGCCTGGGCGGTGAAGGTGGCCAGGGCGGCGAGTGCCAGGCCGGTCATCAGCAGGTTTTTCATCGCTGGAGTCGTCCAATGTTAAAAAGCTGTTGGAACAGGCCACTTTAGCGAAGCGGCTTGAACGCTTTGTGAATATTTAGAGCGATCTTATGGCCCGCTCGTGACAGGCCGGGTGGCGATGCGTCCACGCAACTTCCTGGCGGGAACGGCCCACCGCACGCTTGCGGGCGTCACGTAGCATGGCCATGCTACGCAGACTCCCCTGCTGAACCTCGACATGGATCGCTACGAGCGCATTCTCACCCTGCACCGCCTGCTGAAATCGGCACATTACCCGGTGCCGCTGCCCAGGCTGATGGACGAGCTCGAATGCTCGCGCGCCACGCTGTACCGGGACATCGCCTTTCTACGCGATGCGCTGGGCGCGCCGATCGAGAGCGCCGGTGGCGAACATGCCGCGTTCCGTTATGAAGCCTCTGAAGGCCAGCGCTTCGAACTGCCGGGCTTGTGGCTCACCTCGGACGAGCTGGCCGCGCTGCTGGCGTTGAATGAGTTGATCGGACGCAGCGGCCCGGGCGTGCTGGCCGGTGCGCTGGCGCCGTTCAAGGCGCGCATCGAGCATCTGCTTTCCGATCGCGCCAGCGGCAAGGCGTTGCCGGTGGAGCGCATTCGCGTGATTCCGTGGGGTGAACGCAAGCTCGACCAGCAAGTGTTCCGCATTACCGCCGGCGCGGTGCTGGACCGCAAGCAACTGCGTTTCCTGTATCGCGCACGCACTACCAACAATGAAAGCAAGCGCACGGTGTCGCCGCAGCGGCTGACGCACTACCGCGACAACTGGTACCTGGATGCATGGGACCACGATCGCGAAGCCCTGCGCAGCTTCGCCGTGGATCGCATCGCCGATCCGCACGCGCTGGATGAAGCGGCGCAGGACGTGGCGGAGAACGATCTGAACGAATTGCTCGCATCGAGCTACGGCATCTTCGCCGGCAAGCCGAAGGCCTGGGCCACCATCCGCTTCTCGGCGCACGCGGCGCGCTGGGTGGCCGACGAACATTGGCATTCGCAGCAGAAAGGCACGTGGCTGCCGGACGGGCGCTACGAACTGCAGCTGCCGTATTCGAATTCACGCGAATTATTGATGGACGTGCTGAAGTACGGCCCGGATGCGGAAATCGTCGCACCGCTGCCGCTGCGCGAAGAAATGAAGATCATGCTGCAGCTTGCGCTTACCGGCTACCAATAGACAGGTCGAACACGCGTCGTCCATGCCCGCCACCCCGTCCACCGAGCTTCGTTTGCGCACTGGCGATGACAAGACTCCCGCACGCAAACCCACCGTAGCGCTGGCGCTCGGCGCCGGCGGTGCGAAAGGCCTGGCGCATATCGGCGCTATCGAGGAACTGGAAGCGCAGGGTTTCGAGATCGTCGCCATCGCCGGCTGTTCGATGGGCGCGCTGATCGGCGGCATTCATGCTGCGGGCAAACTGGCGATCTATCGCGACTGGGTTTGCTCGCTGGACAAATTCGATGTGCTGAAGCTGGTGGACTGGTCGTTTTCCTTTGCCGGTGGTGGCTTGATCAAGGGCGAAAAAATCATCGGCACCATGCTTGAACTGGTCGGCGACGTGCGCATCGAGGATTTGCCGATTACCTTCACCGCGGTCGCCACCGATCTCGAGCGCGAACGCGAGGTATGGCTGACGCGTGGTTCGCTGTTCGATGCGGTGCGTGCGTCGATCGCGATTCCCACCTTGTTCCGTCCGCACCTGATCAACGGGCGGCTGCTGGTGGATGGCGCCCTGCTCAATCCGGTGCCGGTGACGCCGCTGATTCGCGAACCGGCCGATTACGTCATTGCGATCAGCATCGACGGCCCCCCCGAAACCAATCTGCCGGTGGAGATTTCCGCGGGCGATACGAAGCCCAGAGTTGGCATTGGACGTTTGCTGGGACGGTTTCTACCCAGCGAGTTGCGCGCCTTGGACCCAGGAAAACCGCGTGAACCCGGTGCGCTGGAACTGCTTGGGCAATCGATGGATCTGATGCAGGCGAATCTTTCGCGACTGCGCCTGGCCGCGTATCAGCCGGATCTGCTGGTACAACTGGCGCGCAACGTGTCGAGCGCGTATGCGTTTTATCGTGCGCGGGAGTTGATCGAGTTGGGGCGAGAGAAGACGCGGCTGGCGTTGGAGTCGTGGCAACCGTCGCCACGTTGAGTTTTTGCGGACTATCGCGCGTCAGCGCAAGCCGTTCGCCTTCATCCAGTTATCCAGGTACATCTTCAGCGCAACGGCCTGGTTGTGCTCTTCGTCCTTGGCGCCGAACAGCAGCGTCACGCGATGGCGCTCTGCTTTCGTCACCAGCGGTTGCCAGAATGCTTTCTGTGCGTCCAGCTCGGCCGCATAGCGATGGCGGAATGTCTCCCAGCGCGCGGGTTCATGGCCGAACCATTTGCGCAGGGCGGTGCTCGGCGCCAGTTCCTTGGCCCAGGCATCGAGTGCAGCGTCTTCTTTCTTCAAGCCGCGCGGCCACACCCGATCGACCAGTACGCGGTAGCCATCCGATTTGGCGGCGGGTTCGTAGACGCGTTTGACGGCGATGCTCACGGACAGCCTCCTTGAAGACGATGTCCATCAAGCATACGCCTGGGTTATCCAGGCGGCGTGATCGTTCGCTAAAGTTCTTCTACCTGCGTCACCTTGGCGCGACGCATCAGCCAAGCCACGCCGCGCAGATCGGCGATGCCCACCCACAGGCGATCGAGCATGCCGTACTTGGATGTGCCGGCGGTGCGCGGGCGATGTCCCACCGGCACGCTCTGGCTGTGGAAGCCGGCGCGCTTCACCAGCGCCGGCAGATACCGGTGCATGTGGTCGAAGTAAGGCAGGCGCAGGAACACGTCGCGCTCGAACAGCTTGAGGCCGCAGCCGGTGTCCGGCGTGGCGTCGCGCAGCATGCGCGAGCGCACCGCGTTGGCGATCTTCGAAGAGATGCGCTTGTTGAAGCTGTCACGTCGCGTGGTGCGCCAGCCAGCGAACAGCTTCACCTCCGCGCCCGCTGCATCGCGCGCCGCGAGCAGGTTGGGGATGTCCGCCGGATTGTTCTGGCCGTCGCCATCGAGCGTGGCGATCCATGGCGCGCGCGCCGCGCGCACGCCGTTCCACACGGCCGTGCTCTGGCCACTGCGCGTGACGTGGTGCAGCACGCGCAGTTCCGGATAGCTGGCCTTCTGAGCCTGCAGCACGGCGCGGCTGTCGTCGCTGGAATCGTCATCGACGTAGATGATTTCGAAATCCAGCTTGCCGCGCAGCGTGGTGGCGATTTCGGCAAGCAGCGGGGGAATGTTGTCGCGTTCGTTGAAGACGGGCACGACGACGGAGAGTTGCGGCATGAATAAGGCCTTGTATTGCGTAAACGATATGAACGAGCGGCAATGCTTTGGGCTCGTCATTCCGGCGCATGCCGGAATCCAGTCCTAATAAACCATGCGAAGCATTCAAAAGGATGTCATGTGCTTCGCACGCCATGTGCAACTGGATTCCGGCCTGTGCCGGCATGACAAGGGTTAGCGCAACTTGCCCAGAATCCCATCCAGCTCATCGTTGCTGTGGTAATGGATCACCAGCTTGCCGCGGCCACCGCGGCCGTGCGCGACTTCCACCTTGGTGGCGAAGCGGTCGGCCAGCTCGCGTTCCAGCGCGTCGATGTTTGGATCGCGGGCCGGCGCGCTCTTGGCCTTGCCCTTGGGTGCGGTCTGCGCCTTGCGGGCGGCGTCTTCGAGTTCGCGCACGCTCCAGTTGTGGCGTGCGGCTTCCAGCGCCAGCGACTCGGCCTGGTATTCGGGCAGCGTCAGCAGGCAGCGCGCGTGACCCATTTCCAGCTTGCCATCGTCGAGCAGGCGTTTGATGGAAGCCGGCAGATCGATCAAGCGCAGCATGTTCGACACGGCGGCGCGCGAACGGCCCACCGCATCGGCAGCTTGCTGATGGGTGAGATCGAAATCGTCGATCAGACGCTTGATGGCGTCGGCTTCTTCCAGCGGGGTGAGGTCCTGGCGCTGGATGTTTTCGATCAGCGCCATCGCCGGCACGGCCACTTCGGGCACGTCCTTCACCAGCGCAGGAATCTCGCTGAGCTGCGCGCGTTGCGCTGCACGCCAGCGGCGTTCGCCGGCGATCAGCTCGTAGCTGTTCTTGCCGATCGCGCGCACTACGACGGGTTGAATCAAGCCTTGCGCGCGAATCGAGGCGGCCAGTTCGTCCAGCGCCTCGTCGTTCCAATGGCGCCGCGGCTGGTATTTGCCGGGCTGGATGTACTGGATGGGCAGCGTGCGCAGCTCGCCTTCCTGTTCGATCACCGACGGCGCGCCGGAGTCGCCGCCAAGCAGGGCATCGAGCCCGCGTCCCAGTCCACGTTTCTTCGGGGCTGCCATGTTATTCCTGGTCTAAATGAGCCGAGGCTTCGATGGATTCCTCGGGTGAGTCGCCGTGCATCGCGTGCAATGCCGCGATTGCCGCCTGCGAACCGCGTTCGCGCCGGATGATTTCGCCGGCCAGCCCGATGTAGGCGATGGCGCCGCGCGAGCTGCGGTCGTACAAGTGGATCGGCTGCCCATGGCTGGGTGCTTCGGCCAGGCGCACGTTGCGCGGAATGATCGAGCGCAGGACCTTGTCGCCGAAATGTTGCGTGAGTTGCGCGGATACTTCGTTGCCGAGGTTGTTGCGCACGTCGTACATGGTGCGCAGCAAACCTTCGATCTCCAGCTGCGGATTCAAGTGCTGGCGCACGGCCTTCACCGTGTCGAGCAAGCTGGAAAGGCCTTCCAGCGCGAAGTATTCGCACTGCACCGGAATCAGCAGGCTGGTCGCCGCGGTAAGCGCGTTGACGGTAAGCAGATGCAGCGTGGGCGGGCAGTCGACCAGGATGATGTCGTATTTGCCGGCGACTTTCGCCAGCTGTTCCTTGAGCCGGTTCTCGCGCGCCAGCGCGTCCATCAATTTCAGTTCGGCCGCGGTGAGATCGCCATTGCCCGGCAAGAGGTCGTAGTGCGCCTCGGTAGTGACGATGGCCTGCTCGATCGGTGCTTCGCCCAGCAACACCTCGCAACCGCTGGGCGAGATTTCACGCTTGTCCACGCCCGACGCCATGGTCGCGTTGCCCTGCGGATCCAGATCGATCAGCAGCACTTTGCGCTTTGCCGCAGCGAGCGCCGCGGCAAGATTGACAGCGGTAGTGGTTTTGCCGACGCCACCTTTCTGGTTGGCGACAGCGATGATACGGGCCATGTCTCGTCCGGTACCGTGGGTGTATGCGAAAGGACGGCTAGATTAGCAGGAAGGGGGCATCAAGGCCTGCTGTATTCAGGGGTTTGCGTGTTCGAGCACGACCAGGTGACGCTCCGCCGAACCCAGCCCAGGCACCGCCAGTCCATGCATGCCGCGCACACGGAAGGCTGCCGGCACGCCGGCCAGTTCTTCCTCCGGCGTCTTGCCCTTCATGGCCAGCCATATGCCGCCGGGTGCCAGCAGGTGGCCGCCCCAGGTCAGCATGTCGTCCAGGTTGGCGAAAGCACGCGCGGTAACGCAATCGAACTGGCCTTCCACTTCTTCCACGCGCGATTGCAGGGCGCGCACGCCTTCCAGCTTCAACGCGCGGATCGCTTCGCGCAGGAAACGCACCTTCTTGCCATTGGAATCCACCAGCAGTATCTGTCGGCCCGGTGCGGCGATGGCCAGCGGGATGCCCGGCAGCCCGGGGCCGGTGCCGAGGTCGGCCAGCGTTTCACCTTGCACGTAAGGCAGGATCGCCAATGAATCGAGCAGATGGCGGCTCACCATCTGTGCGGGATCGCGAATCGCGGTGAGGTTGTAGGCCGCGTTCCAGCGCTCCAGCAAGGCGAGGTAATCGAGCAGGCGCGGCACGGCTTCGGCCGGCAGGGAGAGACCGAGTGCGGCAATGCCCTGTTCGAGCTGGGCCTGCTGGGAGGCGCGGTCGGTCATCATGGTTCCTTCGTGCATCGGTGGTCGCGTGATGGGGTGACGAGCGTACGCGAACATGGCGAGGTCCGCCTTCTGGGCAATCCGGAAAAAAAGAAGACCCGCCATGGCGGGTCGAACTTCAGATTCCCCTGAGCCGGTGCTTCTTGGGCAACCTGGCCAGATTCGTTTTGGCTTAGGCGGCGGCGTCCAGTTCGACGCGGGTCACCATCACGCCACGCTCGCGCAGTTGTTGATTGAGGCTGGATTTGAGGTGGGCGGCCACTTGGCGGCGTTCCTGCTGGCCGGCTTCCGTCTCGGCTTGCAGCGCATCGAGCACGCTGTAGCGGATGAGCTGGTCGGCCTGCTCGATCACGGCATCGGCGCGCTCCGGCTCCAGTACCTGCCAATAGACGGTGCCTTGCACCGGCTTGGTCTCGGCGATGGAAGCGTCGAAACGCAGCATGCGACCGCCGAGATCGATGCGATGACCCACGCGATCGAGCAGCGGCATCACCACATGGGTGCCCGGCTGCAGCAAGCGCACTTGCTTGCCGTAGCGATAGAGACTGTAGACCTGACCCGCCGGCACGCGCTTCACGGCCACCGCAGCCAGGGAGAAAACCGTAATAAGAGTGAGGGTCAGGACGGTCATGGTCTTATTGAAACAATGGTTTAGCTACGGTTTCTAAAAACTTTACGGAGCATCATTCTACAGGCGTATGTCGCCACCAGGATTAATTCTAATTTAACGCCTGGAATTTCAGCTTCGCAACCCTTTTTGTCGGCAAATCCTTAACGATTGTCGGCAGGGGAAAAAATGCATCGTTCGTGCCGCGAACCTATTTGCACGGCCAGCCGGTGCGCCTGATCGTTGGTGTCGTGATCCAACGCACAAGGCCCCACCGATATCTCTATCGGCAGGGCCATGGTGAGCTGAAATGCTTTGCTGGGGCTTAGAACTTGCCGGCGCGGAAGTCGGCGATGGCCTGGTGGATCTGTTCGGGCGTGTTCATCACGAACGGGCCGTAACGCGCCACCGGTTCCTGCAACGGCTTACCAGCCACCAAAAGCACGCGGGACGGGGCTTCGCGGCCGGAAATACGCACGCTGGCGCCTTCGGACAGCACCGCCAGCTCACTGCGCGAAAGCGTCTCGCCGGCCACTTGGGCATCGCTGCCATCGAACACATAGGCGAACGCATGGTGGCCTTCCGGCAGCGGAACCTCGATTCCGGCGCCAGCTTCCAGGGCGATGTCCAGGTACACCGGCGCCGTGACAATTCCTGACACTGGACCCGTAGCGTCACCTAAACGTCCGGCAATGACCTTCACCGTCACCCCTTCGGCCGGATGCACTACCGGAATCAGCGCCGGATCGATGTCCTGGTAGCGCGGCTCGGTCATCTTGTCCTTGGCCGGCAGGTTCACCCACAACTGGAAGCCCCACATCAGGCCGTTTTCCTGCTGTGGCATTTCCGAGTGCAGGATGCCGCGGCCGGCGGTCATCCACTGCACACTGCCGGGCTTCAGGTCACCGCGGTTGCCGTGGTTGTCGCCATGCTGCATGCGGCCGGCCAGCATGTAGGTGACGGTTTCGAAGCCGCGGTGCGGATGCTCCGGAAAGCCGGCGATGTAGTCGCCCGCCTGGTCGGAACGGAATTCGTCCAGCAGCAGGAACGGATCGAGCATGTCCAGGCCCGGCTGGCCGATGATGCGCTTGAGCTTTACGCCCGCACCGTCGGAGGTGTCGGTGCCGCGGATGCGGCGAAGAATGCGGCGTTCGGTCATGGCGTGCTCCAATGGATTTATCTACCGCCCATGATGGTTGCGCCGGAACATGCGCCCAAGTGGAGTTACGCGAACGGATTGTTTCGAGCGGGGAACATGACGGCGCGATGCCGACAGGACTTGCCGCTTTCTTCAATGCACCCAATGCCCGCTGCGCTGACGCGGCGGTGCCTGGGGTTCGCTCCTGGTCTCACTTGCGCGGTGCTGCGCATCGAGTTCCGCTTCGGTGGCCGGATGCTCGTGCCAGTACTGATTGACGGCGGCCAGCACGGCCGGCAATTGCGCCAGGCATTCGTCGTATTCCTCGTCGGAAAGTTTCTCGAACTCGGCCTCGGCGCTGAGAATGCCTTCGTCCACGGCCAGCGCCATCACCGGGCCGAGCACTTCCATCAGTGACGGATCGTCGGCCAGGCGCGTTTCCCACAGTGCGGCGCGCAGGTCGATGCCGCGGCTGAAGCCTTCGCACCAGCCGGCGGCGGAGAGCACCGGGCCGGCCTCGGTATCCACTTCGCCCAGGATCGGCTCGTAGGCGTCTACGTCCAGCTCGGCGCTGATCGAATCGTTGAGCTTGGCGAGCAGGGCCAGCACACGGTTGCCTTCGTTCTCGTCGGCGAATGGCTCGTGCAGCACTTCGGGCAGCCATTCGTCGGGCAACACCTGGACGGGGCCGACGACCAGGGCGCTGAGCAGGCCGTGCACACCGTCGAGCAGCAAATGACCCTCCCCTTCCTGGGCGTGCGTACGCAGGTAGACATCCAGTTCGTCGAGCTCGCTATCGTCCAGCGAACTGGGCCATTGGGTCTTGGTATCGCTCATTGTCATTCAGTGTCCAGGTCTACCGTGACCGGAGTGTGGTCGGAAGGACGCTCCCATCGCCGCGGTTCACGATCAATGGTGGCAGCCTTGGCCGCCGATTTCAGCGCATCGCCCAACAAGATCAGGTCGATGCGCAGACCCATGTTGCGCCGGAAGGCGCCTTGCCGGTAGTCCCACCAGCTGTGGTGGCCGGCGGCCTGTTCAAACAGGCGGAAACTGTCGTGCAGGCCCAAATCGGTGATGGCTTTGAGGGCCGCGCGCTCGGGCGGGGAACACAGCACTTCCTCGCCCCATGCAGCCGGGTCGTAGACGTCGCGATCGTCCGGCGCGATGTTGAAATCGCCCAGCACCACCAGCCTGGGATGACGCCGGATCTCTTCAGCCAGAAACGCGCGCACTTTTTCCAGCCAGTGCAGCTTGTAGGTATATTTCTCATCGCCCACGGCCTTGCCGTTGACGACGTAGAGATCGACCACGCGCACGCCCCCAACCGTGGCGGCGAGGATGCGCCGCTGCGGATCGTCCAGCCCGGGAATGTCGGTGAGTACGTCGTCGAAGGACAGGCCGATATCGTTGCGGGCCAGGATCGCCACGCCGTTGTAGGTCTTCTGGCCGGAATAAATCGCCTGGTAGCCCGCGGCGGCCAGCTCATCGACGGGAAACTTGGCATCTTCCAGCTTGGTTTCCTGCAGCGCCACCACGTCCGGATGCGCATCGGCCAGCCACTGGGTGAGGTGCGGAATGCGCACCTTCAGCGAGTTCACGTTCCATGAGGCGATTTTCATGCGCGGGATTGTACGGGATGACGATGCCGCGCACGGACCCCGCGCCGCAGCGTGCCTTCATGCACATGGGCGCAGGCGGGAGAGCTGCTAGCGTGCGGCTTTCCCGTGTCTGCGGAACGCACTGCCATGCTCAAACCCTCCCGCCTCCTGTTGCCGCTCCTGGCCGCTGTGCTTGCCCCAGCCGCGATGGCCGATACGCACAGCGCTACCGATCCACGTATCGAAGCCCTGCTTACCCAATTGGGCAAGGTTCGCGACATCAATGAAGTGGCGCTTTCGCCGGACGGGCATCACCTTGCCTGGGTGGTGGAGACGCAGGGCAAGCCGGGCATCATGCTGGCGGATGCCGACGGCAAGCACGCGCACAGCATCGGCCTTGCGGCCAAGCCCGGTACCTGCAGCGAAGAAGGCATCGCCTGGGCGCCGGACTCGCAGCACCTGGCCTTTCTTTCCAATTGCGCCAGCAGCCGCGGCGGCATGGGTGGCGGCAAGCAGCCGGATATCTATGTGCTCGACACGCAGTCGGCCGGCAAACCGGACCATATGGCCAGCCTCAACGGCTTTGCGCATGCGCTGAGCTGGTCCCCGGATGGCAAAACGTTGGGCTTTCTTTATGTGGAAGGCGCCACGCGGCGCGCCAGCGCATTGGCGGCGGCAAAGCCTTCGCTCGGCGAGATCGGCGTGGAAGGCATCGAAGTGCAGCGCGTCGCCACTGTGCCGGCGCAAGGCGGCACGGTGCAGCAGGTCACGCCGGCCGATAGTTATGTCTACGAATTCGCATGGGCTCCGGACAATGCGCGCGTGGCCTATGTCGCTGCGCCGGCGCCCGGCGACAACAATTGGTGGATCGCGCAGCTTTATGTGCAGCCGGCCCAAGTGGGAGCTACGCGCACGGCCGTGGTCAATCCAAAGACTGTCAGCGGTCCGTTGCACGGTCTGCAGATCGCGCTGCCACGCTGGTCGCCGGATGGCGCGCGCATCGCCTTCATCGGTGGCCTGATGAGTGACCAGGGCGCGACGGGCGGTGATCTCTACAGTGTGTCTGCCGCTGGCGGCGCGCCGACGCTGCTCACGCCGGGCATCCATGTCACGCCGTCGTGGTTCACGTGGAAAACGCCGCAGTCGCTGCTGGTCAACCAGTTCAGCAACGGTCACGCGCAACTGGCGGAATACAGCGTGGATGCCGATCACGCGCAACAGCAGCGCGTGCTGTTCACCGCGCAAGGCAATGTGGGCGACGGCAGCGCGATGATGGCGCTTTCGTTCTCCGCCGATCATCGCCAGGTGGCGTTCGAGCAATCGTCGTTCGATGTGGCGCCCGAGGTTTACACCGGTGCCGTGGACGATGGCGCGCCGCCTGCCGTGACCGCGATCAACGCGGCGTTGAAGCCGAGCTGGGGCAAGACCGAATCCGTCGAGTGGGACCACGAAGGGTTCCACGTGCAGGGCTGGTTGATCTATCCGCTCAACTACGATCCCGGCAAGCACTATCCGATGATCGTCAACGTGCACGGCGGTCCTTCCGGGGTAGTGGTGCCACGCTGGCCGGTCATGGGCGCAAGCTTTGGGCCTTTCGCTGGGCTGGGCTATTTCGTGTTCATGCCCAATCCGCGCGGCAGCTACGGGCAGGGCGAGGCGTTCGTGCAGGCCAACCGCAAGGATTTCGGCTATGGCGACCTGCGCGACACGCTCGCCGGCGTCGATGTGGTCGAAAAGAAAGTACCGGTGGATGATCACCGTCTCGGCCTTGCCGGCTGGAGCTACGGCGGCTTCATGAGCATGTTCGCGCCTACGCAGACGCAGCGCTTCCGTGCCGTGGTGGCCGGTGCGGGCATCGCCAACTGGCAGAGTTATTACGGGCAGAACCTGATCGATCAGTGGATGATTCCGTTCTTCGGCGCCTCCGTGTACGACGACCCGGCGGTGTATGCGAAGAGCTCGGCGATCAACTTCATCAAGAACGTGAAAACGCCCACGCTGATCGTGGTGGGTGAACGCGACGCGGAATGCCCGGCACCGCAATCGTTCGAATACTGGCATGCGTTGCGCACGCTGGGCGTGCCGACCACGCTGGTGGTGTATCCGAACGAGGGACATCACTTCGTCAACCCCGAACATCAGCGCGACTTGCTGCAGCGGGCTTTGAACTGGTTCGAGAAGTATCTGCCGCCGCAGTAGGTTGGGACGCAAATCCCGACCAGCGTCAGAACAACTCGCCCTGCGGCGACAGTTTTCGCGGCGGCACAAAGCGCGATGCATCCAACTGCAACTCACGCGCACGGCCAAATCGGTGGCGACGGCACGCCACTTCAAAGCGTCGCCGCAGCAGTTCGGCAAACACGCCTTGTCCGCGCATGCGTGTGGCGAAGTTGCTGTCGTAATCCTTGCCGCCATTGACCTGCTGCACCAGGCTCATCACATGCTCGGCACGCTGCGGCGCGTGCAAGCTGAGCCATTCGCGGAATAGCGTCTTGAGTTCATACGGCAATCGAACCACGGTATAACCCGCGCAGCACGCGCCCGCATCGGCCGCTTGCTCGAGCACGGCTTCCATATCGCGATCGTTCAAGGCAGGAATGATCGGAGCCACCAGCACGCCGACCGGCACGCCGGCTTGGGCCAGCGTGCGAATCGCTTTCAGGCGGCGATGCGGCGCACTGGCGCGCGGTTCCAGTTTCGCGGCCAGATGATTATCCAGCGAATTCACCGAGACGAAGACCTGCACCAGGCCCTCGCGCGCCATCGGTGCAAGCAGGTCCAGATCACGTTCCACCAATGCGTTCTTGGTGACGAGGGTGCACGGATGATGGCACTCGGCCAACACTTCCAACGCAGCGCGCGTAATACGCCAGCGCTTTTCGATCGGCTGATAAGGATCGGTGTTGCTGCCGATATTGATGGGGCTAACTGCATAGCCTGGTTTGGACAGCTCCGAACGCAACACTTCGGCCAGGTTGCTCTTGGCGCGAAGCTTGGTTTCGAAATCGAGGCCAGGCGACAGATTCAGATAGCTATGGCTCGGCCGCGCATAGCAATAAATGCAACCGTGTTCGCAACCCCGATACGGATTGAGTGCCGCCGTGAATGCAAGGTCCGGTGAATCGTTGTGCGTAATGACGCTGCGAGCGCGCTCTTCGGTGACTTCGGTGCGCGGGCGCGGACGATCTTCGTCCAGCACGGCGTGCTGCCAGCCGTCATCTTCGGCGTGATGCCGGACGCTTTCGAAGCGTCCTTCCGGGTTTGACGCGGCGCCGCGGCCTTTGAACGCGTGAGGGAGATCAGCCATCGCAGGATGATGCCGCGCGCCCATCTCAAACGGCGCGACACTCAGGGCATTTTGGCCTGCTTGAGCTGCTGCGCCAGCCATTGGGCCATCGTCGCCATCGGATAATTCAGCGCAAGCTGGCGGCGCATTTCCGCGTACACAGGCGGTGACATGGTCCAGCCTAGCGGAAGCGGATAGTTGCCCGGACAAAGCCGCATGTGCCAAAGGATGTCGCCACGATCAGGCTGGGCGGCATCGACCTGCAGCGACGCCAGCAGTTGCGATCGCGCGTATTCGCCGCGCGCATCGCGTGTTTCCATCAGCGCGACGAGCGGCGCGGTGGCTTCGCCGTAACTGCGCTGCTCGGTGCGGCTCGGCGCCCGCGGACATGCAGCGGAATACGTCGGCAGGGGCTGCTTCGGATCGTGCGCATCGACGAAGTCATGCAGGCTTGGATCATTGCTGATATGGATCACGATGAAATGCAGCGGCTGGCCTTCGGCTGCTGCGATGGCGCGCAGGTGCTGCATCAACTCAAGCAGCGTCGTCGCACCGGAATTTTCGAAATAGCCGCCGTCGGCAAGCTGAAAGGACACGGGTGAAAGAGAAGCATCGCCTGCGGTTTGCAACGTGCCGGCAGGGCTCAAATAGGTGAAGCGTGCGCTATTGAGCACGACTTCGCTGAGCGGTATGCGCGGATCCAGCCAACGCGAGCCGTCGTACGCGGTGGTCCATGGATTGTGTGCAAACGGGCGAAAAGGATGTTGCACGAAACGCCAGCCTTGTCCCACGGTGGTGCTGGTGAAGAACAGCGCCGGCACGTTGGTGCTCACGTCACCTTTGTCGTTCTCATACATTGCAGAAAACGGCTGCGCGAACGCATGGACGCCTTGCTCCTCCGCCGCCTGTTCCCACGCGCGCGTGAGTGCGCGGCCGCGGTCGTCGAACAAGGCGCCCGGCAGCCAGCGTTGGGTGAAGTCGATGAACCAGGCGTTCGCCATCACTGGCGCGAGAAAATCATGATCGAGCATGTTCTCGCCGCGCGTTTGCGCCGATAAACCATTCTGCGGCGGCACCTGCAATGCTGCGACGTAGGTGGCCAAGCCCAGACTTCCACCGGATACGCCGCCGCCGGCGAACATATAGCGCTCGAACATGGGCTCGGTGCCGTTGGGTGGCAGCGCCTGATCGATGAGGGTGGTCCACTGCGCCAGGACCAGGGCCGTCCAGGCCGCGCTGCGCAAGCCACCGCCTTCCGCGGACACCATGATCACCGGACAGATGCGCTGCGGCGTGCAGCGGCTTTGCAACCAGGCTTTGGCATAGGCATCAAAGTCCGGTCGATGATCGGGTGGTGCCGCATCGGGGCGTTGATGCGTGCTCATCGCCGGATATTGGCGCACGCGATGGTTGTCGTTCAGATGTAGCACATGCAGGCTCGCTGCCAGCAACGCCATCAGGGTCAGCAACGGCACGCCGTGCCGGTCCGCGAGCATGCAGAGAAAACCTCCGCTCATGCAAAAGAAGCTGGCCGACAGCAACAACACCGCGAGCGCGCCCATGCCGTCGAACTGGCGCGGCTGGAACGCCACAAGCACGGTGATGAACACGTTCAAGATCAACACGGCCAGAAACACGCTCAACGGCACGGTGCCGAGCGCGGCGATGGTAGGCGCACGCGGCTCGACGGCCTTGTCCTTGCGCTCGGCAGCGGCCTGCAACATGCGCTGCCGCCCGATGAAGAACACGATCATCGCCGCCGCCACGACCAGCAGGCCGGCCGTGCGCTCATCGCGCCGCAGGCATTCGGCGTGGGTGGAGCACAGCGCATGCGGGGTGTTCCGCAGCGCCATCGCATAACCGAACAACACCAGCAGCGAGACCAGAATGCCCAGTACCCGCGGAATCCATCGCCGCAAGGGGGCGCCACGCGGGTCCTGCAGGGCAGGCCAGCGCGGGTAGATCAGTCGATACGCCTGATGCGCCGCATACCAGATCGCAAGGCCGGCCAGCGCGCTGGTCGCGAGCAGAAAGAGGTAGCGGGTACTGCTGGGATCGGCCCACATGGCGATCAGGAACAGTTCGGCGGCCTGATCCACATTGGTGATGACGATGCCGGCGAAAGCCAGCACCAGCAACGCGACGCGGATCGGTTTGCAGTGGTCCAGGCCGATGATCAGCCAGTCGACGACATTCAGCCATGCGAGCCGCGCGCCTTGCGTCGCGGAAGTGGATGCTTTCTGCTCAGCCATCGTTCCCTGAGTGCGCCCATGCCGGATCGGCATCCATCTTACGGAGACGACATGTATCGGGCAGGTGCATGAGATCGCAGTTCTGCCGCCGGCGGCGGCGGTATGATGGTTTTGTTTCGGGGGAATCTGCGTTCGAGGCCTGTCATGCGCTGGTTATTGCTCTTTGCGACCGTGTTGTCGTGGGTTCTTTGCTTCACGCGCCACAGTGCAGGCGCCCTGGGATTCTGGCTGCTGATGGGCATCATTGGCGCGATTGCTACGGCCTTGGGCTTCGCGCAGGCGCGCATCGAGGCCAACGCGCGGCCGGAAATGATGCTTGATCTGCCCAAGCGCCGGCCGCCGCAAGAGCAACAGCGGGAACAACCTCCACAGCTCTGAATGCTGCACTGCAGCTTTTTTGGCGGTTTAGCCATCCAAACGCTACACTCAGGCGGCTGACGCGGCGCCGAGGTGCCGCACGCGATTATTCACCGAGTGCGCTCCCGGCGAACCGGCGAGCAGGAGGCATAACATGTCAAAGGTCTATCCGGTCGATCCAGCCTTCGCCGCCAAGGCGCGCATTCGCAAAGAGGATTACGAACGCCTGTACGCGGAATCGGTGAAGGATCCGGAGACTTTCTGGGGACGCATTGCCGAACGGCTGGAATGGGCGAAAAAGCCCACCCGCATTCGCGACGTTTCCTTCGATCCGAACGATCTGCACATTCGTTGGTACGACGATGGTCAACTCAATGTGTCCGCCAACTGTCTGGATCGCCATCTGGCTACGCGCGGCGACAAAACCGCGATCATCTTCGAGGGCGACGATCCGTCCGAATCGCGGCGCATCAGCTATCGCGAGCTGCATGCGGAAGTGTGCAAGTTCGCCAACACGCTGAAGCACTTGGGCGTCGACAAGGGCGATCGCGTGGCGATCTACATGCCGATGATTCCTGAAGCCGCGGTGGCGATGCTCGCCTGTGCGCGCATTGGCGCGGTCCACTCGGTGGTGTTCGGCGGCTTTTCGCCCGATTCGCTGGCCGGACGCATCGCCGATTCCACCGCCAAGGTGGTGGTAACCGCGGACGAAGGCGTGCGCGGCGGCAAGAAGATTCCGCTGAAGGCCAACGTGGATGCCGCACTCCAGCGTCCCGGCACCAACAGCGTGGAAACGGTGATCGTGGTGCGCCGCACTGGTACCGCGGTGCCGATGCAGTCGCCGCGCGATCGTTACTACCATGTCCTGATGGAAGGGCAATCGGCCGAATGCCCGGCCGAGCCGGTGGAAGCGGAACATCCACTGTTCATCCTTTACACCTCCGGCTCGACCGGCAAGCCCAAAGGCGTGCTGCACACCTCAGGCGGCTATCTGGTATATGCCAGCTTTACGCATGAGCTGGTGTTCGATCTGCGCGAAGACGACGTCTATTGGTGCACAGCCGACGTGGGTTGGGTCACCGGGCACAGCTACGTGGTCTACGGCCCGCTCGCCAATGGTGCGACCACGGTGATGTTCGACGGCGTGCCGAACTTTCCCGACTACAGCCGCTTCTGGCAGGTGGTGGACAAACACAAGGTCACGCTGTTCTACACCGCACCGACGGCGATCCGCGCGCTGATGCGCGAAGGCGAAGCGCCGGTGAAGAAGTGTTCGCGCGCCAGCCTGCGCCTGCTAGGTTCCGTCGGCGAACCGATCAATCCGGAGGCGTGGGAGTGGTATCACCGCGTGGTAGGCGACCAGCGTTGTCCGATCGTGGATACCTGGTGGCAGACCGAAACCGGCGGCATCCTGATCACGCCGCTGGCCGGCGCCATCGACGCCAAGCCCGGTTCGGCCACGCTACCGTTCTTCGGCATCAAGCCTGCGGTGGTGGATGCCGGCGGCGCGGTGCTCAGCGGCGCGGCGGAAGGCAATTTGCTGATCACCGATTCCTGGCCTGGCCAGATGCGCACGGTGTATGGCGATCATCAGCGTTTCATCGAGACCTATTTCAAGGCCTATCCCGGCAATTACTTCACCGGCGACGGCGTGCGTCGCGATGAGGATGGCTATTACTGGATCACCGGCCGCGTGGATGACGTGATCAATGTCTCCGGCCACCGCATCGGCACGGCCGAAGTGGAAAGCGCGCTGGTGGCGCACCCGAAAGTGGCCGAAGCGGCGGTGGTGGGTTGCCCGCACGAGATCAAGGGCCAGGGCATCTATGCCTATGTGACGCTGGTGGCCGGCGAGCAGGGCAACGATGAGCTGCGCAAGGAATTGGTCAGCTGGGTGCGCAAAGAGATCGGACCGATCGCCACGCCCGACTACATTCAATGGGCTCCGGGCCTGCCGAAGACCCGTTCGGGCAAGATCATGCGCCGCATTTTGCGCAAGATCGGCGAGAATCAACCGGATCAGCTTGGGGACATTTCCACGCTGGCCGATCCGGCGGTGGTGAAGAATCTGGTGGACGAGCGGTTGATTCGCTGAGTTGCCTGATGATGACTCCCTTCCCTGCACACAGGGGAGGGATTGCAGTTAGCAGGTTTCCGCTTGTGAACGTCTACTGCGTTCCGGCAGCATGCGCGTATGCGTACTACGCAAGGCCAAGACGTCGCCGGCATCGCTGCCGGATTGGGCAACGACCAGATCCACGTATGGCAGCTTCGTTATGAAAGAGCGCAGCGGCGTGGGCCTTTGTGCGCATTGCTGGGTATGTATCTCGGCGTGCCGGCGGAAGTAATCACGTTGGTCGACGGCGAACATGGGCGTCCCGAACTGGCGGACCCGTTGCATCGATCATTGCAATTCAATTGGTCGCACAGCGGCGACGCAGCATTGATCACCGTGGCACGCGGTGTTGCTCCCGGTATCGACCTCGAGCGCCTTCGACCTCGCACGCATGCCATGCAACTCGCGCAACGGTTTTTTCATCCGGAAGAAGTCGCAGCACTCGCGGCATTGCAGGCGTCGGAACAAGAGCGCGCGTTTCTGCAACTGTGGACGAGCAAGGAAGCGGTGCTCAAGGCGATGGGGCGAGGCATCGCGTTCGGCCTGGATCGCCTGCACCTGGCGGTAGCGCCCGCGCCGGCCCGAGTCATCTGGCTGGATGGCGATGATCCAGCGCAATGGCAACTCCATCCATTGCCCGCCGGTGCCAGTCATGTCGCCAGCTTGGCCTGGCGCGGACCAAGCCGGGTCATCGCCCACTGGACACTTGCCGACAGCGCCTGAACGGAGCACTGTGTTCGGCCCACGATTTTGTTCCCGACTCCATGACCCTGCTCAGCGTCAATCTCAACAAGATCGCCGTGCTGCGCAACTCGCGCGGTGGTAACGAACCGGACATGGCCCGCGCCGCCGTCACTTGTATCGAGGCTGGTTGCGGCGGCATTACCGTGCATCCTCGCCCAGACCTGCGGCATGTGCGCCCCGACGATGTGCGCACGCTCGCCGCGATCCTGCGTGGACGCGTGGAATACAACATCGAGGGCAATCCGTTTGCCGCGCCGCGCGGAGCGTATCCCGGGCTGATCGCGTTAGCTCGCGAAGTTCGCCCCACCCAGGTCACGCTGGTGCCCGATAGTGATGGTCAGATCACCTCCGATCACGGTTTCGACCTGGCACAGGATGCGGAAAGGCTACGTCCGCTTGTCGCGGAGTTGCGCGATCTGGGTTGTCGGGTGAGCTTGTTCGTCGATCCGGGCGCAACAGGATTCGAGCATGCCGTGGCGATCGGCGTACAGCGCGTGGAAATCTATACCGGTCCTTATGCACATGCCTTTGCAGAAGGCGACGCCAAAGAGCAGTTGGATTTGTGCGTCAAAACGGCCCGCCGCGCCCAGCAGGCTGGGTTGGCGGTAAACGCCGGACATGATCTTAGCCAAGCCAATCTCGGCACCTTGCGTGTCGCCATTCCAGGTTTGGCCGAGGTGTCCATTGGGCACGCACTGATTGGCGAGGCGCTGTATGAAGGCCTGTCCACTACAGTGCGTAAGTATTTGCAGATTCTTCGTTAACGATTGGCCGTTTAGATGGCTATTTGTTGCCCTCGAACCACATGACGCTGAGATAGCCAGCGTTCCTGGATAAGCACGCATGGCGATGCTGCGATGTCGGCCCAGTCTGCCCGTACAACGAACTCGGGATTGTTGAATCCGCAAAACAGAAACCCCCGCATGTGCGGGGGTTCTGTGGGTAACGCTTGGCTGCGCGGTTGAACTGTTCCGATTCAACCGCCGCTGTTACTGTCCAGTACTTTCGGTAAAGCCGATCTTGTTCAAACCATAGCTCTTCGCATCAGCCAGAACACGTGCGACAACCTGATAGGGCACCTGGTCGGCCGCATCGATCTGCACTTCCGGCTGATCGGCCTCAGCCTTGGTCGAGATCACCGCGATCTGCGTCTTCAGCTGCGCCTCGTCCACCGGCGTGTCATTCCAGTAGAACGCGCCGGACTGATCGATCTTCAGATGGATCGGTTCCGGCGGATTCGACGGTGGAATCACGTTCGGGTTCGGCTGCGGCAGGTCGATCTTGACCTTGTGGGTCATGATCGGCGCCGTGATCATGAAGATGATCAGGAGCACCAACATCACGTCGACCAGCGGCGTGACGTTGATGTCGGCCATGGGGCCTTTGCCACCACCTGTACTAAATGCCATGGCACATCACTCCTTGCCGGTCGTCATGAAGCCGACGTGGACCAAACCGGAATCCTTCGCTTCGCCGAGGACCTTGCGCACCGCTTTGAACTCAGTGTCATGCGCCGCACGAATCTGCAGTTCAGGCTGCGGCGAATGGCTTGCCAAAGTCGCAAACTGCGCTTTCAGCTCGACGTCCGTGATCGCATTCTGGTTGTCTTGGAAATACATGCTGCCATCTGCCTTGATGGCCAGGTCCACGACCTCAGGCGGAGGAGTTTTCTCTTCCTGGTGAGGATTGGCCGTCGGCAGCTTAATCGTGATCCGGTGCGACATCAGCGGTGCTGTGATCATGAAGATGATCAGCAGCACCAGCATCACGTCGACCAGCGGCGTGACGTTGATTTCCGACATCGGCGAGCCGGATTCGTTTCCGGAGCTCATCGCCATGGGTCAAAACCTCACTTCTGAGTAGGAGCGACGCCTTCGACGCGCGCACCGGTGGCGAAGAAGTCGTGTAGGTCGTGCGCGAATTCGTCGAAGCGGGCGTAGGTCAGGCGATTGGAGCGGGTAAAGAAGTTGTAGGCAAGCACGGCCGGAATAGCCACGAACAGACCGAAGGCGGTCATGATCAGCGCTTCACCCACCGGACCTGCAACCGCTTCCATCGACGCGTTGCCGGAAGCCGCGATACGGATCAGGGCGTGGTAGATGCCCCACACGGTACCGAGCAGACCGATGAACGGTGCCGACGAACCCACCGTCGCGAGCAGGGTCATGCCACCTTCCAAACGCAGGCTTTCGCGAGCGACAGCCTGGCGCAGAGCACGATCGATGAATTCTGAGCGGCTCAGCGATTCGGCAAGGCGACCGCCGCCGGCGGAAGCCTGCTGGTGGTGAGCCACGGCCGAAGCGGCGTCGAGGGCGATCTTCGAGAAGGGTTCGCCCTTGGGCTGGGCTTCCAGCTCGCGGATCGCATCCTGGGTGGAGTTGTTGGACCAGAAGCCGTTGATCACGCTATCGGCGCGGCTGCGGACCATCGAGTTGCGGATCGCGTTGGCGACGATGAAGTACCACGAAGAGAACGACATCACCACCAGCACGATGAATACGATCCAGCCGAGTGGATCGAAGTGATGGATAAGGTCGCCGAAGCCCATTTGTTGCATGGCCTGGGCATTGGCGTTGCCACCCAGAGCCGGAGCGGCATCGGTCGGAGCAGGAGTCTGTTGGAACATAAGCGCTACCCTTAGGAAAGTCAGGCGTTAACTTTAACTGTAATTAGGTATTACAGCTGATTGAGATTGAAGTTGACGGGTACGCGTACGTAGCCTTCAACCTTTTTACCGTTTTTCATCTCAGCATTGAAACGCCATTTCTGGGCTGCCTCAATTGCTGCGCGATCCAGCTCGCGGAAACCACTGGACTGTTCAACCTTGATGTCCTTGGGCGTGCCATCCACGGCCACCAGAATCAACAGCGTCACCGTGCCTTCATGCCGTTGGCGAATCGCCTGCGGCGGATACTTCGGCTGCATGCGGCTGTTGTAGCTGATGTCCTGGCTTGCCGTGATATCCGCAGGCGGCGCGGGCGGCGCAGGCGGAGCCGGCGGCGGCGACGGTGTCGGATTCGCGGACGCTTCCTGCACGGCCGGCGGCGGAGCCGGCGGCGGCGGAGTCGGCGGCGGGACCACCTGTTTGATGATCTTCGGCGGCGGCTGCTTCGGCGGTTCCGGCGGCGGCGGCGGCGGGGGAGGCGGTGGTGGCGGCGGCTCGATGAAGTTCACCTGCACGATCTTTTCTTTCTGAACTTCAGCCGTTTTGGGCGGAGCTGCGGGCGCGATCAGTATGAGGAACGCAAACGCATGGAGCGCGATGGCTACTGCCAGCGCCCATGTGCGTCCCCAACTGAACGGCTTATCGCCGGTATCTTGGTTGCTTGAGGCCATCTGTCGCTTTCAATCAGGAGCTAATGGATATCGGATTCGAGGTCGCAGCATCCATCGGCAAAAGTCCGCTCCCATAAAGGGTGACATTTGCCACTGGACAACGCGGGAAAAGTCCAACGGTACAACAGCACATGGCGTTTGTATAGCATTTGTGTAGGCCTAAGATGGCAATCTTTTGGACGTCCATCTGGCTGTACTAAAACGTTTTCGCCACGTGCTTTTCAATCAACCGCCGATGTTCGCATCCTTCAGCCATTTCTTGGCCTGCGCGGCGGTCTCCGGATCCTTCTGAGCTTCCATGACTGCTTCGGCTGCAGCTGCCTTGTCCTTCAGGCCGATGTTCGCTTGGGCTAGCGCCATATAGGCCTTGCCTTTGTGCTTGACACCTTTGCTGATGGCCTGCTGGAGCAGCGGCTTGGCTGCGCTGTATTCGTTTTGGGTAACGAGTGCAACGCCAGCCTTGTAAGCTGCTTCGCCGTCGCTGGCGAGTGGAACAGCCTTCTTGTATTCCGCGGCGGCAGCGGTAGCGTCGCCACCGATCATGTGGGCGTCGCCCATCAATTCGTAGTTTTGCGCGCTGGACTTGACGACACCCTTGGTGATGCCTTCCTGCAGCACTTGCACAGCTTTTTCCGAGGCCGGGCCTGGATCCTGCGTGGCCTGGTCCTGTGCTTTATTCATATAAAGCTTGGCCATCGTCACGTAGTCGTTTTCCGAGTTCAACAGACCTTTGGATTTGGCGTCCTCCATCAGCTTCAACGCGTCGTCGTACTTGTTCATCTGGATGTCCAGACTCAGCGCATTGTGGAAGCTGGTAGGGTCGGTTGGCGTGGAGGCGACTTGCTGCTTGGCGATTTCGGCGGCCTTATCTTTTTGCCCGGAATCGTTGTAGGCAAGCATCAGCAACTGGTTCCAGCGCGGATCTGCTTTGTCACCTGCCATCGACTGCGCCTGTTTGATGGCGGCGATCGCTTCGGGATATTTCTGCATGCGGTAATACGCTTCACCTTCCAGCGCATGCGATTCGGGCTTGTCACTCTTGCCTTCGCTACGCCATTTTTCGACGGTATCGACGGACTGCTGGTATTGCTGGTTGATCAGATAGAACTGGGCCAGCTCGAGTTCGAGGGTGAAGTAGGTGTCGTTCGGCATGACGCCGTTGTCGAGTGAGCGCTTCAACAGATCGATGCCACCGGGCAGATCGTTGTTGGTCGCATGCACGCGGGCCAGACCTTGCAACGCCAACGCTTGCACGTACTTGCTCTTGCTGCTGTCGATAAGCGGCTGCAGCAATTGCGTTGCCTGGTCTTTATTGTTTGCTTGTACGGCATCGAGTCCCTTGCTGAGCGCTTCCTGTTCCTTCTTGTCGGTCAGATCCAGCTTGGGTTCTTGGCGGGTCGCATTGGGGTATTGCGGCGGTGCCTTTTGCTGATTGCCCGACGAGTTGTCGCTCGCTAGCGCCGGAGTGCTCGCCAACATCAGCGCAAACGCTGCGCCGGCCAGCATCTTCAGGGAAGCGTGTTTCATAGCGTTCCTCAAAATGGAAAGGAGTCGAATTTTACGCACGAGCTGTGCGGGGGATCGCTGAGATTAACCCGACCGTGCTATCGATAACAAGCTGCATTGCCGCATTAAACTTTCTTAAAAATCAGTAAGTTAGATCGCTGTCGCCATACGGCGCCGCATTGCGGGCCGAAAATTGCCCGAAATGTGCTTACGAGCATCCGGTGGCGATCGTGACGGGCGTGTGTATGCCTGTGCTGTCGTGTTAATGCATTAATGCAGCGAGAGACCTGCGCGGCGCCGTCGATGACACGGCGCCGCGCATTTTTTGCAGGGTTAGATATCGAGGTTGGCGACCTTCAGCGCATTGGCTTCGATGAAGTCGCGGCGTGGCTCGACCGCCTCGCCCATCAACATCGAGAACATTTGGTCCGCGGCGATCGCATCTTCGACGCCCACCTGCAACATACGGCGCGTTTCCGGATTCACTGTGGTTTCCCACAACTGTTCCGGGTTCATTTCGCCCAGGCCTTTGAAGCGCTGGATGGTGCGTCCCTTCTTCGCTTCATCCAGCAACCAGCTGCGCACGTCCGCGAAACGAAGTACGCCCCGCGAGGCATTGCCACGACGAATGACGGCGTCGGACTGGATAAGCCCAGCCAACTGCTGGCTGATGGCAAGGATGGGACGAAATTCGGAGCCGGCGAAGAACGGCTGCGACAACAACCAGGTGTGGCTGAGCCCATGTTGATCGCGAATCACCTCGATCGCTGCCGGCTGTTCACCGTGCGATGGCCGGAACAAAAGCCGATAACGCGGCTTGCCCAGCCCGCTGGACGCAAGGTTGCGCGCTACGCCATCCAGCCAGCTCTGCATCGCGGTTGAATCTTCCCAATGACGCGGTTCGATCGGCGGGTGTTCGAGCATGGCGCTGAGCACATTGACGTCGAAGCGATGGCCGAGGCGTTCGATCTGGTCCAGGGCTGCCTGGTAATCGCGCAACAACTTTTCCAGCGCTTCGCCTTTGATCGGCAGTGCATCCGGGCTATAGGTGAGCTCGGCGTTGTCGACGGCGCTGGAGATGAGGTACGCGTTGAGTGCAGCGTCGTCCTTCAGATACAGCTCCTGTTTGCCCTGCTTGAGTTTGTACAGCGGCGGCAGGCCGATGTAGACATGGCCACGCTCGATCAGATCAGGCATCTGGCGATAGAAGAACGTCAGCAGCAGCGTGCGGATGTGCGAGCCGTCCACGTCCGCGTCGGTCATGATGATGATGCGGTGGTAGCGCAGCTTGTCGGGGTTGTAGTCCTCTTTGCCGATGCCGGTGCCCAGCGCGGTGATGAGCGTGCCGACTTCGGCGGAAGAAAGCATTTTGTCGAAGCGTGCTTTCTCCACATTGAGGATTTTGCCCTTCAGCGGAAGCACGGCCTGCGTCTTGCGATTGCGGCCCTGCTTGGCCGAACCGCCTGCAGAGTCACCCTCCACCAGGAACAATTCGCACAGCGAGGGATCCTTTTCCTGGCAATCGGCCAGCTTGCCCGGCAAGCCGGCGATATCCAGCGCGCCCTTGCGGCGAGTCATCTCGCGGGCCTTGCGGGCGGCCTCGCGAGCGCGGGCGGCGTCCACCACCTTCACGGCGATGGCCTTGGCCTCGTTGGGATGCTCGAGCAGGAATTCGCCGAGCTTTTCGTAAACCACCTGCTCCACCACTGTCTTCACTTCGGACGAAACCAGCTTGTCCTTGGTCTGAGAGGAGAACTTCGGGTCCGGCACCTTCACCGACAACACGGCGATCATGCCTTCACGCATGTCATCGCCCGAGAGCGTGACCTTGGCGTTTTTGGCCAGGCCTTCCTTTTCGATATACGCCTGGATCGCGCGGGTCAGCGCGGCGCGGAAACCCGTCAGGTGGGTGCCGCCGTCACGCTGCGGAATGTTGTTGGTGAAGCAGAACATCGTCTCCTGGTAGGAGTCGGTCCACTGCATGGCCAGGTCGACCGTGATGGCGTCCTGTTGCGCGGTGAGGCTGATCACGTTCGGATGCAGCGCCGTTTTCAACTGGGCCAAGTGCTGCACGAAGGATCGGATGCCACCTTCGTATGCAAAGGTATCGGCGCGCCCTTCCCCGCGCTCATCACGAAGATCGATGGTGACACCGGAGTTGAGGAAGGCCAGTTCGCGCAGACGCTTGGCCAGAATTTCGTAGTGGAACTCGATATTGGTGAATGTCCCGGGGCTGGGCAGGAAGCGTACGGTGGTCCCGCGTCGCTCGGCGGGACCGACCTGCTTCACCGGATACAGCGGCTCACCGAGCTGATATTCCTGGTGGTATTCGTGTCCATCACGGTAGATGGTCAGCCACAGATGATCGCTGAGTGCGTTCACTACGGACACGCCAACACCATGCAAGCCGCCGGAGACTTTGTACGAGTTCGCATCGAACTTGCCGCCGGCGTGGAGCACGGTCATCACTACTTCTGCGGTGGAACGACCCTCTTCCGAATGCATGTCGACAGGAATGCCGCGGCCGTTGTCTTGCACGCTGACGGAGCCGTCGTCGTGGATGGTCACGATCACGTGATCGCAATAGCCGGCCAGGGCTTCGTCGATGGAGTTGTCGACGACTTCGAACACCATGTGGTGGAGGCCGGTGCCGTCATCGGTATCGCCGATGTACATGCCTGGGCGCTTGCGCACCGCTTCGAGGCCTTTAAGTACCTTGATGCTGTTCGAATCGTAGGATGCGTTCATGCAGTGACCATGTTCCGACGCCAGTAATCCCGCCCGGTGTGGCGCCATGAGGGCCGGGCTGGATGCAACCGAACGATTATAGCAGGGGCGTCAATTTGCCCTGTTCCACGTGGAACAATCTTATTGATGCAGGCTCCAGCACCTGGGGCAATTCAGTACCCGTGATCAGGACCTGCGCAGCGGTTTCCCTCAGGCTGCCAACTACGGCTGCCTGATGTGCCTGGTCGAGCTCGGACGCCAGGTCGTCCAAGCAAACAATGGGCCACTCGCCGCGATGCCGGGCGTCCAACCGGGCCTGGGCCAAAACACAAACCAAGGCGGTCAGCTTTTCCTGGCCGCGAGAAAGATGTTCCCGTTGAGGTGCATGCTGGAAGGAGAGTGACCAGTCCGCCCGATGAGCGCCCGAGGTGGTATGCCCCCTGCCCTGGTCGCGGATGCGCTGGGCTGTCAATACCTCGGACAGGTTTTCGCCTTCCGACCAGCCTGGTCGATAACGCAGTTCCAGCGTCCCGAGCTCAGGAAGCAGCAGAGCTGCCTGTTCCTGGAGAAACGGCAGCAAGGCATCCAGATAGTTTCTGCGCCACCGATCGATCAGGGTGCCGGTTCGCGACAGTTCCTGCTCCCACGGCCCGACCAGGGAGTCGTCAAGCGACGATGCGCTTCGCAGCAGGCTGTTCCGTTGCTTTAGCGCTCGCTGATATCGGCGCCACGTGGACAGAAAGTCGTGTTCCACGTGGAACACGCCCCAATCCAGGAAACGCCTCCGCTCTTCCGCCGCCCCAGCGATCAGCGCGTGTGAACCGGGTTCAAAACAAACTACAGCGCACTCGCGGATCAGATCTCCCACGGAAACATCCGCCCCGTCCAGCCGGGCCTCCCAGCGAACCCCTTCCCGGCCCAAACCAAGCCGACGCGCGACATCATTCTCATGACGCACGCTTGAAAAAACACTCAAGGCGGCACCACCTCGCTGCACCAGGGCTTCGCGCGCGCCACTGCGGAACGAACGTCCATGCGAAAGCAGGAAGGCAGCCTCAAGCACGGAAGTCTTGCCCGCACCATTTGCGCCAACCAGCACATTGAAGCCAGGCGCCAGCTCCAGCGTCAGTTCGCTGATGCAGCGGAATCCCTGCAATTGCATCCGCTCCAATCTCATGGACGATCAGCCCCCAAACGACGACGCCGGAGCTTTGGGCTCCGGCGTCGCATGGGCAACCAATGCCTGCAATCGAACATGAAAGACATTCAGAGCCGCAACGGCATGATCACATGACGGGATTGCTCGCCGTCGTCTTCTTGCACCAGGCAGCTCGACTGCGCGTCGCGCAGGCTCAAACGTGCCCTTTCGCCGCGCAACGCAGCCAGCGCATCCAGCAAATAACCGACATTGAAGCCGACAGTTAGATCCGAAACGCCAGTCTCGGCCTCGACCTCTTCCACCGCTTCTTCCTGCTCCGGGTTATGCGCGACGATGCGCAACTTGCCCGGCGAGAACTCCAGCTTTACGCCGCGATACTTCTCATTGGAAAGAATCGCCGCACGCTGCAACGCGCCACGCAGCACTTCGCGATCGAGCGTAGCGGTCTTGTCGGCACCCAGCGGAATCACTGCTTCGTAGTCAGGAAAACGACCATCGATCAGCTTCGAGGTAAACACCACTTCCCCGCGACGCACACGCAGGTGGTTCCGGCCAAACTCCAGTTCGACCGAACCGTCACCAGATTCAAGCAAGCCGACCAACTCGTTCACGCCCTTGCGCGGGATGATGATCTGTCGCCGGGTGGACACCTTGCTGTCGAGCCGTGTTTCCTTGAGGGCCAGACGATGACCATCCGTCGCAACGCAACGCAGTGCGTGTTCCTGCAAATCCAGCAACATGCCGTTGAGGTAGTAGCGAACGTCCTGGTTCGCCATCGCGAACGCGGTACGTTCCATCAGATCACGCAGCACTTCCTCGGGAAGGCTTACACGTTCGACCAATTCGATTTCGTCGATGGTCGGGAACTCTGTGGCCGGCAACGTGGCAAGCGTGAAACGGCTGCGTCCAGCATTGAGCGCAACGCGATCACCGTTCTGTTTCAACTCGATCTTCGCGCCGTCGGGCAGTGCGCGAACGATGTCGAACAGTTTGCGCGCTGGAATGGTGGTTTCTCCGTCCACCAGCTTCTCGGCTTCGGTGGCGGCGATCATCTCCACTTCCAGATCAGTGCCGGTGAAAGAGAGCTTTCCACCTGACACTTTGACCAGGAGGTTGGCGAGTACCGGCAGCGTCTGACGCCGTTCCACCACGCCGACAACCTGCTGCAGGGGTTTAAGCAGAGCTTCTCGTTGGATGCTGAATTGCATGTTTGTGCTTTCCCTATCCTGCAGTTCTGTTTTTAAAAGAAGAGTAGTGGTTGCTGCTGGGGGTGTGGATAACTTGAAAAGTCCAAATTATCTTTAAGATACATAGAGTTGTAAAAAAATCCCCTGTGCCTTGAACGTTCCGCGACTTGTACATCACTGGTGGATAACTTTGGCGGGTCAAGGCGTCTTCATATTATCCACAGGATTCCCGCCTACTTTTCAAGCACTTGTTCAAGTTTCGTCGCGGCAGTCAACCGGTGAGGCTGCGGATCAACTGTTCCCAGTCCTGGCGCATGCGCGTATCGGTCTCGCAAAGCTTGCGGATAGTGCGGCAGGCGTGCAGCACCGTCGTGTGGTCGCGACCACCGAAGGCTTCGCCAATTTCAGGCAGGCTGTGCTCGGTCAGTTCCTTGGACAAGGCCATCGCGATCTGGCGCGGCCGTGCCAGCGAACGCACGCGGCGCTTGGACAGAAGATCCTGCAAACGCACGCCGAAATACTCGGCGACGATCTTCTGGATATTCGGCACTGTGATCGCCTGCGCGTGCGTGGCCAACAGATCGCGCAAGGTTTCCTCTGCGAAATCCGTGGTGATCGGACGGCCGTAGAAGTTGGCGCGTGCGGCGAGCGTGTTGAGCGCGCCTTCCAGGTCGCGCACGTTGGAACGGATGCGCTTGGCCAGCAACATCGCGACGTCCTCGCTGACACGAACACCTTTGTCGTGCGCCTTGGCCAGCAAAATCGCGGCGCGAGTTTCGAAGTCCGGCGGTTCGATCGCCACCGACAAACCCCAACCCAAGCGCGATTTCAGGCGCGGCTCGAGCTTGTCCACTTCTTTGGGGTATCGGTCGCAGGTAAGGATGATTTGCTGCTTGGATTCGAACAGCGCATTGAAGGTGTGGAAAAACTCTTCCTGCGTGGTGTCCTTGCCGGCGAAGAACTGGATGTCGTCGATCAGCAGTGCATCCACTGACCGGAAGCGGCGCTTGAATTCGTCCATGCTCTTGGTGCGCAGCGCTTCGATCATCGAACCCACGAATTGCTCCGAGCGCAGGTACAGCACCTTGAAGTTGGGATTGTGCTCACGCATCAGGTTGCCGGCGGCGTGCATCAAATGCGTTTTGCCCAGGCCCGTGCCGCCGTACAGCAACAGCGGGTTGTAAGCGCGGCCCGGATTCTGCGCCACCTGCATCGCCGCGGCCTTGCCGAGCTGGTTGGATTTGCCTTCGACGAAGGTTTCGAAGGTGTAATGCGGATCGAGGTTGTGGTGAAAATTCACCGCCGTCGCTTCGGCGACACCGGCAGGTTTGACGCCGGACACCTGCGGAGGGCGGCTGACGCTGCCGGCGGTGACGCCGCTGGAGCCCACTTCCAGCCGCACCGGCAGACTCTGCCCGTTGAGCAAGGTCAGAACAGCCTCGATACGGGGCAAGTAACGGTCGCGAACGGCGTCCAACGTGTAAGGATTGGGCGCGTAAAGCTGCAAACCTTCGGCATCGTCACGCGCCTGCAGCGGCATCAGCCAGGTGTGCAGGTCCTCGGCGCTCAATTCACCTTCAAGACGCTCGAGACAGCGCCGCCACAAGTCACTCATGGATACTTTCAGCCACAGCAGGGGCGCTTCCGCGCAGGGTGGACCAGGAAGTCTACCAGCACGAACGGGGCAACTATCCACACGGATATCCACAACTTTTCGGCATCGTCGCATTTGACACGAAGCGGTCCGATTGCGCATACTCCGCGATCTTTTTCACCCATACACTTTAGGAGGAAGCCATGAAGCGGACCTTCCAGCCCAGCAAGCTCAAGCGCGCCCGCACGCACGGCTTTCGTGCTCGCATGGCCACGGCCGATGGTCGCAAAGTGCTCAATGCACGTCGCGCCAAGGGTCGTAAGCGCCTGATTCCGTAAAAAGCGACCGCGTCCATGGGCACCGCCGGCCTGCCGCGCGAGGCGCGGATTCGCCGAGCCGGTGACTTTGCGGTCTTGCGTCAAGCCAGCGGTCGCCTCGGCGGCCGCTGTTTTTCTGTGCGCTATCGGCAGAACGAACTTGGCCACGCCAGGCTCGGTCTTGCCATTTCCAAGCGGGTCTCCAAACGCGCCGTGGATCGCAATCGCATCAAGCGATTGGTACGCGAGTCATTTCGCCGCGCCCGCCACACGCTGCCCCCGGTCGACCTGATGGTGATGGCTCGCGAACAGGCGTGTACCCTGCCCGGCGCCGTGCTGCTGGCCGAGCTCGATGCGCTGTGGCGCAAATTGCCGCCGTTGAAGCGTGAAGGCGACACCTCCACAATGGCGTGCTGACCTTCCCTCTTTCCGTCCTTCGCCTGGTCCGCCATGGCAGGGCCTTATCCGGATCGCTACGCGATGAATCAAACGCGCACCTTCCTTCTCTTTGCCCTGCTGGCTGTGGCTTATCTGTTGTTCCAGCAGTGGGAACAGGATTACGGCCCGCATCCGCCTGCGCCGAGCACCGCAAGCAGCAGCAATACGGATGGCAATGCCACGCCGGGCACGATGCCGGCGATCGCGAACACCGCGGGCGGCGAAACGGGAGCGGCCCAGCTCGTCACCGTCAGCACCGACGTGCTTCGGCTGACCATCGATACGCGTGGCGGCAGCATCGTGCGTTCGGAGTTGCTGCAATACCCGGTGACGCCACGCACGAAGAAAGATCCCAACCCTGCACCGATCCGTCTGCTCGATGACGGCGCCAGCGACTACTTCGCTGCTCAGAGCGGATTGGTCAGCGCCGACGGCGCAGCGCCCGATCATCGTGCGGTCTTCCAGGTATCGCAGACCAGCTACGAACTTGCTCCGGGTCAGGATGCGCTGAACGTCGACCTGACGTGGACCGATGCTTCCGGCATCAAGGTCGTCAAGCGCTATACCTTCCATCGCGGCAGCTATGTGATCGATCTCGATCAGCAAGTCGACAACGGCAGCGGCAAGACCTGGGACGGCCAGGCCTATCGCCAGCTGCAGCGCGCGGATCGTCCGGCGCCGGTCTACAGCAATTTCCTGCAGCGCATTTCCGATCAGTCGCGCTACGGCTTCTTCGGCGCCGCGTGGTACAGCCCCGAAGAGAAATTCAACAAGCTGGAATTCAGCGAATTCCAGAAAAAACCGCTGGAACAACGCCAGGCGACAGGCGGCTGGATCGCCATGATGCAGAACTACTTCCTCGGCGCGTGGATTCCGCCGGCGAAGGAAGCGGATAGCTACTCCACCACCGTCATCGACGAAGCCAGCGGCAAGCCTCACTACGTGATCCGCAGTGTCGGCGCGCAGTTCAGCGTGGCGCCGGGCCAGCAGGCCAGCAGCACGGCGCGGCTGTATGTGGGGCCGAAGCTTTCGGACCAGCTTGGTGCCATTGCGCCGGGGCTGGATCTCACCACCGACTACGGTATGCTGAAAATCTTTGCCGAGCCGCTGCATTGGACGCTTGCGCAGCTGCACAAGCTCACCGGCAACTGGGGTGTGGCGATCGTGTTGTTGGTGCTGCTGATCAACCTCGCCACCTTCAAGCTCACCAACGCGCAGTTCGAATCGGCCAACAAGATGCGCAAGCTCAAGCCGCGCATCGATGCGTTGAAAGAACGCTACGGCGACGATCGCCAGAAGACGCAGCAGGCGATGATGGAGCTGTACAAGAAGGAGAAGGTGAATCCGGCAGCCGGCTGCTTCCCGTTGCTGATCACCATTCCGATCTTCTACGGCCTGTACTACGTGTTGCGAGACAGCGTGGAACTGCGTCAAGCGCCGTTCTTCGGCTGGATTCACGACCTGTCCGCGGCTGATCCGTACTTCGTGCTGCCGGTGCTCTACACCATCGTGATGCTCGCGCAGCAGTGGCTGATGCCGGTGCAACCTGGCATGGATCCCGCACAGCAGAAGATGATGAAGTTCATGCCGCTGATGTTCGCGGTGATCTTCCTGTTCTTCCCGTCAGGCCTGGTGCTCTACTACGCCGTCAACGGCATTTGCCGCTTGTTACAGCAGTGGTGGATGATGCGCCGCGCCGACGCTGCGCCGGCCAAGGCAGCGACCTGACACGTCTATCGCGCGGGCGGCCATGGGCCGCCCGCTGCGGTTATGCTGATATGCCATGACCGCGCACGTTTCCCATAACGACACCATTGCCGCCATTGCTAGCGCGCCCGGTATGGCGGGCGTTGGCGTGGTGCGCGTATCCGGCCCGCACGTGCCGCGCATTGCGCAAACGCTGCTGGGGCGCATGCCGACCTCACGACATGCACATTTTGCTGCGTTTCGCGGCGCGGACGACACGTTGATCGATCGCGGTTTGCTGCTGTATTTCCCTGCTCCTGCCTCCTATACCGGCGAACACGTGCTTGAGCTGCAAGGCCACGGCAGTTTGGTATTGCTCGACGCATTGCTGCGTCGCGTGTGCGAGCTCGGCGCACGCCTCGCACGTCCGGGCGAATTCACCGAGCGCGCGTTCCTCAATGGCAAGCTTGATCTCGCGCAGGCAGAAGCCGTCGCGGACTTGATCGCCGCACGTTCGCAGGCCGGTGCACGCGCGGCGCTGCAATCGATGGAAGGCGTGTTTTCGCGCAAGGTCGATGCCTTGCTGCAAGCATTGATCGCCTTGCGCGTGCATATCGAAGCGGCGATCGATTTTCCGGAAGAAGAAATCGACTTTCTCGCCGACCCGGCGATTACGCAAAAACTGGAATCGCTGCGCGCACAACTCGCCGAACTGCTGCGCGAAGCACAACGTGGCGTACGCCTCAATGACGGCTTGCGTGTCGCCATCATCGGCCGGCCGAACGCCGGCAAATCCAGTTTGCTCAATGCACTTGCCGGCAGCGAACGCGCGATCGTTACCGATATCGCCGGTACGACGCGTGATGTCTTGCGTGAAAGCATTTCGTTCGACGGCATTGCGCTGGAGCTGGCGGATACTGCAGGCCTGCGCGATACCCACGATCCAGTCGAACGCGAAGGCGTACGCCGCGCGCACAGCGAACGCGAGCGCGCCGACGTTGTGTTGCTGGTTACCGATGCGCAGAACGCAAGCGACGATCTTGCCTGGTTGCGCGATCTACCATCCAACATCGAACGCATCGTCGCCGTCAACAAAATCGATCTCGCTGATGCAAGCGCTCACGCGCAGACGCGCAACGGTGCGACATGGCTGTGGCTTTCCGTCAAAACCGGCGAAGGCCTGGATGCATTGCGTGACCATTTGAAGCAACTGGCTGGTGCCGGCAGTGGCGAAGGCGCATTCAGCGCACGCCGACGGCACGTACTCGCACTCGAACAGACAGCCGAGCATTTGAACCGTGCGGCACATGTGCTAACCGATACGCACGCCGGCGAACTCGCCGCCGAAGAACTTCGCCAGGCGCAGCACGCGCTCGGCGAAATCACGGGCACCTACAGCAGCGACGACTTGCTCGGGGCGATTTTCAGTTCCTTCTGCATCGGCAAGTAATCAACTACGCTGGCGCGCCAACAGTGCTTCCACTTCCGCAGGGTGCGGCATGCCGCTGCGCGCACCAAGGCGTGTCACAGACAATGCTGCAGCAGCGCAGGCTTTGCGCACGGCAATCGGCAAGCCTTCATGAAGAAACACGGCGAGAGCTGCGTTGAACGTGTCGCCTGCACCGGTGCTATCGACCACTTCCACTTCGAAACCGGGCTGATGCTGTGGTTCGCCCTCTTCGCGAAACCAAGCGCCTTCGGCACCGCGAGTCAGTACCACCGGACACGGCGCGCGGCGCATCAGCGTGCGAAAATCTTCAGAAGAATCGGCGCTAAGCAGGATCGCCAGTTCGTGCTGGTTCGGAGTGATGTAGCGCGCCAGATGCAACCATTCCGTGGGTAACGGTTGCGCAGGCGCAGGGTTGAGGATGACGGGTACATGCTGCGCATGTGCGATGCGCAAGGTGGCTTCCACGGTTTCGAGTGGAATTTCCATTTGCACCAGGACCGCATCCGCACTTTCCATAAGCTGCTGGGCCTCGGCCACATGTGACGGTTCCAGGCGCGCATTCGCGCCAGGCACGACGACAATTTCGTTTTCACCGCCGGCGACGGTAATCGATGCGGTGCCGCTGCTGCAGTTGGCGATGCGTACGACATGCGTTAGCTCGACACCTTCCATTGCCAGCCCATCGCAGAGCAGTTGGGCGAACGCGTCGTCACCCACCGCGCCGATCATATGCACCTCGGCGCCGAGCCGCGCAGCGGCGACCGCCTGATTGCCGCCCTTGCCGCCATGCACGGAAAGAAAACGCTCGCCAAGCAAGGTTTCGCCCGGTGCCGGAAAGCGTTTCGTCACCGTGACCAAATCCATATTGATGCTGCCGACGACGACCAGGCGGGCCATGATGCTCTCGCAGGAATGAAGACATGCGAGAGCGTAAACGCAGAAGCGCTGCGAGGGTAGCTCGCGCGTCGAGGCCTTGCTGCGTACCTTGAAAGCACAAGCTGCCGCCCCGACGGTGAACACTCTCCGCGCTGGAATCGATCATGATCGAGCTCTATTACTGGCCCACGCCGAACGGCCACAAAATCACCCTGTTCCTGGAAGAAACCGGCCTGCCTTACACCATCAAGCCGGTGAACATCGGCAAGGGCGAGCAATTCGAGCCGGCATTCCTCAAGATCTCGCCCAACAACCGCATGCCTGCCATTGTCGACACGAAACCGGCGGATGGCGGCGAACCGGTCAGCGTGTTCGAATCGGGGGCGATCCTGCAGTACTTGGCCGAAAAAACCGGGCGCTTTTTGCCCAAGGACGTACGCGGCCGCGCCACGGTGATGGAATGGCTGTTCTGGCAGGTCGGCGGCCTCGGCCCGATGCTGGGGCAGAACCATCATTTCAACCGCTATGCGCCGGAAAAGATTCCTTATGCGATCGACCGCTACGTGCGCGAAACGCGACGACTGTATGGCGTATTGGACATGCGGCTGGAAGGCCGTGATTTCATTGCCGGCAGCGAATACAGCATCGCCGATATGGCAGCCTATCCGTGGATCGTGCCGTACGAAAACCAAGGCATGAAGCTGGAGGATTTTCCGCAGTTGAAGCGATGGTTCGAGCGGATCGGCGAGCGCGACGCGACACGTCGTGCTTACGCCATCGCCGAGACGATTCAGGGCAGAACCGATTTGCGCACGGATGAGGAAGCACGGCGACATTTATTTGGGCGATGAGAATCGCTTTTGCGCACAAAAAGAAAGCCCGCCAATCGGCGGGCTTTTTTCATGCACCATTACGTTTCATCACTGCGCCCGGCCTACGCCGGAATCACCCTGCAACAACGGCGGCGGTGCGCCAGCGACAGCAAGCAGGGATTGCGCGTAACCATCTTCCATCGTCACGGTAGACACTTCGTCCCAGGCGAAGAACGAAGGTTCGTGCAGCCACTCTGCATCGGGCGTGATCTCCTGCAGGTTGAAGCCGTCTTCCTCGACGCTGATCAGCCGGCCGATGTAGCAGACCTCCGACTCTTCCTCGCTGTCCACGTGCACGCCGATCACCGGCGCCATCGCGCTGGCGGCCTGCACCACGTCGCGGATGTTGTCGAGCGGGAAGCTGCGCGGAAGGCGCGGCACCAGGTTCTTCAGCACCAGCGCCTTCTCCATGAAGTTGCCGTGCTTGTCCGGAGTTTCCAGCTCTGTGATGTCGCGGTGACGCATCACATACATGCCGTCGTAGGTGATGCCGTCACCCACGACCCACAACAGGAAAAATTCCCGGCCGATGTTGCCGACATAACCGCAGAAGCTGCCGTGTTCCAATTCGCCGCGCCATAGACGCACCAGCTGCTGTTTGTGTTGCGCTTCGCGGAGCTGCGCACGCGGGCCAGTGGTCTTCAGTTCAATGATCGTACCCATGGGCGCCATTTTATCAGAGGGGGTCTGGCCGCTTGTTTACAGCTCGCTAACTCCCGTCATTCAGGAAAGATAATTCTATAATTCAAATAGTTACTCGAAAGCCGTGCGGTCAGAGGATATAGCGGCTCAAATCCTCGTCCTTGACCAGGCTACCGAGATTTTTATCCACATATTCGGCGTCGATCAGGTAGTTTTCGCCGTTTTTGTCAGCAGCTTCATAGGAGATCTTCTCAAGCAGGCGCTCCATCACCGTGTGTAGGCGGCGGGCGCCGATGTTCTCGGTGCGCTCGTTCACCTGGTAGGCCACTTCCGCCAGACGGTCGATGCCGGCCTCGTTGAAGGTCAGGGTCACGCCCTCGGTGCCGAGAAGGGCCACATACTGCTTGGTCAGCGCGTTGTGCGGCTCACGCAGGATGCGCTTGAAGTCGTCCACCGAGAGTGCGTCCAGTTCGACGCGGATCGGCAGGCGGCCCTGCAGTTCCGGGATCAGGTCCGACGGCTTGGCCAGCGAGAACGCGCCGGAGGCGATGAACAGCACGTGGTCGGTCTTGATCGGGCCGTACTTGGTGGACACGGTCGAGCCTTCCACCAGCGGCAGCAGGTCGCGCTGCACGCCTTCGCGGCTCACGCCCGCCCCGCCCCACTCCGAGCGCTGCGCGATCTTGTCGATCTCGTCGATGAAGACGATGCCGTTCTGCTCGGCTGCCTCCACCGCCTGCGCGCGAACTTCCTCTTCGTTGAGCAGCTTGGAGGCCTCTTCGTCCACCAGCAGCGGGCGCGCCGCCTTGATCCCCAGCTTGCGCTTCTGCGTGCGCGCGCCGCCGATGTTCTGGAACATCTGGCGCAACTGTTGGCCCATCTCTTCCATGCCCGGCGGCGACATGATTTCCACGCCGACATTCATGGCGAAATCGAGCTCGATCTCGCGTTCGTCCAGCGCGCCTTCGCGCAGCTGTTTGCGCAGTTTCTGGCGTGTCTCGTTTTCGAGCGAGGCGGCCGGCGCCGGATCGTGCGTCCAATCGGTAGGCGACATGCGGCGCGGCAACAGTGCATCGAGAATGCGGTCTTCGGCGCGATCCTCGGCTTGCGAGCGCACGCGCTTCATCGCCAGCTCGCGGGTGAGTTTGTAAGACACGTCGGCCAGATCGCGCACGATCGATTCCACATCCTTGCCGACATAGCCCACTTCGGTGAACTTGGTCGCTTCCACCTTGACGAACGGCGCGTTGGCCAATGTCGCCAGGCGGCGCGCGATTTCCGTTTTGCCAACGCCGGTGGGGCCGATCATCAGAATGTTCTTCGGCGTCACTTCTTCGCGCAGCGCCGGTTCCAGCTGCATACGGCGCCAGCGGTTGCGCAGCGCGATGGCGACGGCGCGCTTGGCGTCGTGCTGCCCGATGATGAAGCGATCAAGTTCGTTGACGATTTCGCGGGGAGTGAGTTCGGACATGGCGGTCGATGGAATAGTGAGGAGGGAATAGGGGAATAGAAAGGCGGAATATCGCGCGGGCTTGGAATGCCTAGTCGCTATTCGCTACTCCCAGCTCTTCGATCGTGGTGTTGTGATTGGTATAGATGCAGATGTCGCCGGCGATCTTCAGTGCGCGCTCGACGATGGCGCGCGCGTCCAGATCGGTGTTTTCCATCAATGCGAGCGCAGCCGATTGCGCATAGGGACCGCCGGAGCCGATCGCGATCAGCCCGTGTTCCGGCTCCAGCACGTCGCCGTTGCCGGAGATCAGCAGCGAGGCCTCTTTATCGGCCACGGCCAGCATCGCTTCGAGCCGGCCCAGGCGGCGATCGGTGCGCCATTCCTTGGCCATGTCCACGGCGGCGCGGGTGAGGTTGCCGCTGTGCTTGTCCAGCTTCTGCTCGAACAATTCGAACAGGGTGAACGCATCGGCGGTGGCGCCCGCGAAGCCGGCCAATATCTCGCCCTTGCCAAGGCGGCGGATCTTGCGCGCGTTGGCCTTCATCACCGTATTGCCCAGTGTGACCTGGCCGTCGCCGCCGATCACGACGCGGCCATTCCGGCGCACGGATACGATGGTGGTGGCGTGGAAGGATTCCATGGATGACTCCGCACTTGATACGAGTGAACGATGTGGGGCCGTGCGGCAGGCCGTTCAATGGCAAGCGGAAGAGCGGGAAGCAGACGGAAACGCCTGCTCGCCGGACTTACCGTTGCCCGTTTCCGTTTCCCCCGCCCGTGCGTTTGTGCGCACGCGGATGCGCCGCGTCGTACACCTTGGCCAGGTGCTGAAAATCCAGATGCGTATAGATCTGTGTGGTCGCGATGTCGGCGTGGCCAAGCAGCTCCTGCACCGCACGCAGGTCGCCGGATGATTCCAGCATGTGGCTGGCGAACGTGTGGCGCAGCAAATGTGGATGCACGTGTTTGGCGAAACCCTGGCGCAACGCGAGCAGCTTCAGGCGCGCCTGTACCGTGCGCGGGCTGATCGGCGCGCCTTGGCGTCCGCGGAAGATCGGCGAATCCGGCGCGCGGCCTTCCGCTTCGCCCAACGCACGCAACGCAGCGACGGCATGGCGGCCCACCGGAACGATGCGCGTTTTCTGGCCCTTGCCCAGCACGCGCACTTCGCCCGCATCGAGATCCAGATCCAGCCAGCGCAAGCCGGTCAATTCGGAAAGACGCAGGCCAGAGGAATAGAACAGTTCCAGCATCGCGCGATCGCGCACGCCCAGCGCATCGTCGCTGCCGTCGCCTTCCACCAGCGCGGTGGCTTCATCGACGTCCAGCACCTGCGGCAGTTTGCGATGCACCTTGGGTCCGCGCACGCCGGCCAGCGGATCGTGCGAAAGCAGGCCTTCGCGCGTGAGTTGGCGAAACAGGCTGCGACACGACGAGAGCAGCCGTTGCAGACTCTTCGGCGACAAGCCCGCGCGATGCTCGGCCGCAATGAATCCGCGCATATGGTGCGGATTCAAATGCTCGAATGATGCGATCTGCTGCTTCTGCATGTGGCGCAGCAGTTTGTCCAGGTCGCGACGATAGCCTTCAAGCGTATGCGGAGAAACCTTGCGTTCGCTGCCCAGTCGCGCAAGCCACGCTTCGACCTGGGGCTGTGCGTCCATCGCTACGCTCAAGCGCCGTCCTGCATGCGCGCCAGCGCGGCGGTGACGGTGGCCGCGATCATCTTCAGGAACAGCGTGCCCATGCCGGGCTGGAAGTGATCGGGATCACGGCTGCCCAGCGCCAGCAGGCCCAGTTCGCCCAGCGGCATCAGGGCGGCGGATTTGATGTGCGGCGCCTGCGCGCCGAACAACCGTTGCAGGCGTTCGGCGGAGAGCCGTCCGGAAATCGGCTCGTGATGCGCGAGGAAATCCGCAAATTCCGGCATGGCGACGCGACCGCCCGGCTCATGCGTCAGCCAATCCGCCGGCGGCAGCATGGTCTCGCCGAATACCACCAGGCGGGTCTGGTCGGTGCCGAAATCTTCCGACAGGCGAGCCACTACGCTGCGCGCGGCCACGATCGGCGTATTGGCGCGCAGCACGGCCACGTTGAGCTCATGCACGCGCTGCATCAGCCGCTCGTTTTCGGCGGCAATGGTGGCGAACTCGACCAGCTTGCGTTCCAGCTCGGTGTTCTTGTCGCGCAAGGCCTGCAGCTGATATGCCGCCAGCGATGCGACCGCGCCCTGCTCGCGCGGCAGCGTCAACAGCGTGGCCAGTTCCGGATAATCGCTGAGGAAACCGGGATGTCGCCGCAGATAAGCGGCCACGTCGCTGGCTTGGATGGTTTCGTTGAGCAGGGCGTTCGTCATGCGCGGAACCTCTTTGTACCCTGGGATGGAGTGTGCGATGGACGCGCGTGCGCATCAATCACCTAACCATTCCCCTTCATAAACGAACGTGGCCGGGCCGGTCATCCACAGGCGTTCGCCGGGACCGTGCCAATCGATCTGCAGCGTACCGCCCGGAAGATCCACCCGCACCTGCGCATCCACTTCCCCGCGCAGGCGCAGCACTGCCATGGCGGCGCAGGCGCCGGTGCCGCAGGCCAGGGTCCAGCCGGAGCCGCGCTCATGCACGCGCAGGCGCACGTGTTGCGGATCCAACTTCTGCACGAAACCGGTATTCACGCCATCGGGAAACCGCGCATGGGCAGTCAAGGCCGGACCGAGGCGTGCCCACGCGGGCGCCTGCAGATCGTCCACCACGACCACCGCGTGCGGGTTGCCCATCGACAGGGCGCCGATGTCCAGCGTCTGGCCATCCACCTCGATCGGGTAGCGATCCGCCTTCTGCGTGGCATCGAACGGGATGCGTGCCGGTTCGAACACGGGTTCGCCCATGTCCACGGTGACGCGATCTGCCGCAACCACGCGTACCGCCACCGGGCCGGACGGGCTTTGCACCTGCACCGTCTCGCCGATCGCCAGCGCGCCAGCACGCTGCAGCCACGCCGCGACGCAGCGCACGCCGTTGCCGCATTGGCCCGAAGGCGAACCATCGGCATTCCAGATGCCGTAATAAAACGCGCTGGCGCCATCGCGCGCCGGCTCCACGCTCAGCAATTGATCGAAACCGATGCCGGTATGGCGATCGGCCATCGCGCGGATGGTGGCGGGCTCGAGCGCGAGCGCGCCGTCGCGGCTATCGATCACGGCAAAGTCGTTACCGCTGCCGTGCATCTTGGAGAAACGCAGAGCCATGCTGTCGATCGGGCCGTCAGTTTCCGCCCGGCGGCGTGGCGGGCGCGCTGCTGGTGCTGGCCGGTGCCGGAGCGGGCGCTGGCGCAGCATGCGTGGGCGCCGATGCCGGCGGCGGATAATACAGCGGGCCCTTGTTGCCGCAGCCGGCGATCGCAACGAAGGCGAGGCAGGTCGTCAGCAGCAGAATCGATCGGCGCATGGGAAGGGGATCCTCGGAAAACGCCCGCAGTATAGCCAAGGCGACCCATTTATCATGTGTGCCTCGCAACGGATCTGCAGAACGTCTGGAGTGCCCGATGAACTGGAACGAAGTATTGCGCCTGCCCACCACCCTGCTCGTCATCCTGACGGGCGTGCTTTTGCTGCTTGCCCTGGTGCAGCTGCTGGCGGCGCGCCAGCATGTGCGCCAGCGCCGCCACATCACCGCGGCCGGACATTCGTTGTTGCTGGTGGTATTCCTGCTGCTGGCGGCGTTTCTCGGCGGCATGGCCATGTCGCTGCGCGGCTACCGGTTTCTCACTGAAGAAGCGCCGGTAGCGCAGATCGATGCTCACATCCTGTCGCCCCAGCGCTGGGCGCTTACCGTGACATGGCCCGATGGCGCCACGCGCAACGTGATGCTGGCCGGCGATGATTTCCAGCTCGACGCCATCGTGCTGAAGTGGAAACTGCCGGCCATGCTCGCAGGCCTGCCACCGTTGTATCGGCTGGACCGCATGTCAGGCCGCTACGACGACATCAGCCAGGAGACGAGCGCGCCGCGCACCGTGATCGATTTCAGCCAGGCCGGCGCGGGCGACCTGATCGACCTGAAGAAACAAGTGCCGCGCTGGTTTCCCGAAGTGGATGTGGTGTTCGGCAGCGCGGCGTTCCTGCCGCTGGTTGATGGCGGCCATTACAGCGTGAGCCTGATGCGTACCGGTGCGCTGGTGGCGCGTCCGGACGAAACCACCGCGCAGCGCATGGGACGGCCGTTCGGCGATTGATGGGCTTTCAAACCGATGGATGCTTCGAGCTACGTCTGGTGGTCGCCTGGCTGACGCGGATCAATCCAGCGTCTTTTCATATTGAAAGGCGTCCGAGCCGTCCTCGTAGAAACCGGCCTTCACCGGCCCGACGCGGTGATAACCCAGTCGCTCGTACAAGCGGATCGCGCTGTCGTTATCGGTGCGCACTTCCAGTCGCAGCGCCTGGCAGCGCCGTTGGCGCGCCGCCGTCTCGGCCGCTTCGATCAGCGCCGTGCCCACGCCCTTGCCGCGCGCTTCGGGCAAGCTGGCGATGGAATAAAGCCGGGCCACGCGACTGCTCTTGCGGAAGAACACCATCGCGGTGCCGAGAAATCGCCGATGGTTTGCGCTGGCCACCAGCACTCGTGCGGTATCGCTGTCCAGGTGGCGGCGAAACTGCGCACGGCTGATCCGGTCGCTGTCGAACGTAGCCTGTTCGAGCGCGACCAGATCGTCGAGGTCGGAAAGTTCGGCGCGGCGCACCCGCACGGCGGCGGTGGCTGGCGATGCGGTCATCAGCGGTTCTTCTCGTGAAAGCAATGCGCCTGCGACAGGCGCGATGGGACGGACGGGTTCTTGGCGCAGCTCGGGTCGAGCAAGCGCGGCACTCTAGTGCAGGCGGGGTGGGGAGGGAATAGGCAGAAGGAAATGGTCGGGCTGGAGGCAAGCACACAGGCCTCCAGCCATGTCGCCGCGCGGCGCACCACGTCTGCTTGCCGCCAATTGCTGCATTCCCTCCCGAACATTTAGTCGAGCTTCATCGCCCACTCTTGTGCGCTTCGCCGAGGTGCAAGACACTGCCGCCTTGCGCTGCGCCGCCTCGTTTCCCCTACGCGACGACGTCCATCCTGCTGGTCTATTGAGGTGTCATGACCCGACTCGTCATCGTCGTCGAGAAAGCTTCCGACTGGGGCTCCTACTATCCGTCCGTCGACGTCGTCACCGCCATGGACTACCTGCGCGAGCCGGTCGGCGGAGACGAGGAACGTACCCACGTGATCAACCTGTGCCGCAGCTATAAATATTTGGGCACGGGCTACTACGTTTCGCTGCTGGCCGAGGCGCGCGGACATCGCGTGATGCCCTCCGTGCGCACCGTGAACGACCTGCGCCGGCGATCGCTGTACGGCCTGGCCATCGAGGACCTCAACGCCAAGCTCACCCACTTCCTGCCAGCGGGCGGGCGCGACACCACCGACTTCGGCACCCTCGTCTATTTCGGCGAAACCGCCTATCCCGCGCTGCAGGATCTGGCGCGGCAGGTGTTCGAAATCTATCCATGCCCGTTGCTGCGCATCGAGTTCGAGCGCGAGCGCGTGTGGCAGATCGCATCGGTGAAACCGGTGGGCCTGCACACGCTGGACGATGCACAGGAAGACGCCTTCGCGGCCGAGCTCGACCGCTTCTCCAAGAAGCTGTGGCGCAAGCCGCGCGCGCGCCGCTTGTACCGTTACGACCTGGCCATGCTGGTCGATCCGAACGAAGCGATGCCGCCGTCGAACAAGAAGGCGTTGAAGTCGTTCATTGCAGCCGGCAAGGAGCTGGGCATCGAAGTCGATCCGATCGGCAAGAACGACTACCAGCGCCTGGCCGAATACGACGGCCTGTTCATTCGCGAAACCACCGCCAGCGACAACCACACCTACAGCTTTGCGCATCGCGCCGAGCGTGAAGGCATGGTGGTGATCGACGATCCCAGTTCGATCCTGCGTTGCACGAACAAGATCTTCCTCAACGACTTGATGATCTCGCGCAAGCTCGCGGTGCCGCGCACGGAAATTCTCTATCGCGACGACACCAAGGGTTTGAAAGAGGTCGCCGAAAAACTCGGCCTTCCGCTGGTGCTGAAAATTCCCGACGGTTCGTTCTCGCGCGGCGTCGTCAAAGTGGAAAGCGAAGCGCACCTGGAAAAAGCGGTGAGCGAACTGTTCCAGCACAGCGCCCTGCTGCTGGCGCAGGAATTCGTCTACACCGATTTTGACTGGCGCATTGGCGTGCTCAATCGCGAACCGCTGTATGCCTGCAAGTACTACATGTCGCGCGGCCATTGGCAGATCTACAACCATGGCGCGAAAGGCACCGACAAATCGGGCGGTTTCGAAACCATCCCCGTTCGCGATGCGCCCGCCGAAGTGGTCAAGCTGGCGCTCAAGGCCACCAACGCGGTGGGCGACAGTCTTTACGGCGTGGACTTGAAACAGGTCGGCGACAAGGTCGTCGTGATCGAAGTGAACGACAATCCGTCGATCGACGCAGGCGTGGAAGACCGGTATCTGGGCGAGGATCTTTATCGCCGCATCATGCAGGAGCTCATGCGCCGCATGGAACGCAAACGCATGGGCATCGTTGCATAGGGCTATTCCGGCCACCCTTCCCTGGGCGAACCGGAATGGCGCGCGTGTTCCCTCACGCTGACCTTGAGCCGTGACCACTCCCTTCAAGCTGCCGGTCATCCCGAATGCGACCTCCGGCCGCACTTAGCTCCACTGCCAAGCGGAATCAGTTCCAGATCAACTGCGAGCTATTGCGGCGGCGCGGCCTGCGCAGCCTCAGCAACTGGCGCGGCAGTTTCGGTTCCAGTGCAAGCGCGACAACCAGCGGCGCAATGAACAGCCAGAAGAACGGCGTCCAACCGAATAGTTCGGTATAGGCGGGAACCAGCGTCGTCACTAGCAGCACGCTGCCGCCGAACAACCACAGCAACGCTGCGGCAAGAAGACGCGAATGCCGGTCCGTTTCGATGATTGAGCGGCGCATGGTGAACTCTCTGACTGCACGATGGATGCAGCTTGCCCGGCGCCCGTCTCATAGGTTGCGATGCCTTGGTCGACGATGAAGAGTTTATGCACTGCACATGTTCCCGGTGAAGCATTCGTGAAATCTTCTCCGTTGCTTGATGCGTTGGCGCGCACTTGCGAATAGCTGACGAAGTTGAGCGTACGAACCGCGCTATCTGTGCGATCGATCGCAAAGATCTCGGTCAATGCAAGGTTGCCTTGACCGGTCATGACTTTCGGCCTACTTTGCAGGCGGCCACATCGGGGGGTGGGGCCAACGTGTCGGGGAGACACGTTGCTGCATTCAAATCACATTTCAATTTTTATCTCTTTGGACGGGGAGGGGTCAGTCATGCCTAGTACTTTGCATACGCCGTCGTTTCGGAAACATGCATTGTGGTTGTCGATGGTGTCCGCGCTGCTTTGCGGTTCCTTGCTTCATGCTCAGGACACCACCACGCAAGACAACAAGAACGTCAAACAACTGCAGCAAGTCGTCGTAACAGGTACGCGTGCTACCAGCCGCACGGTGGATGAATCGCTCGCACCGATCGATGTGCTTACGCCCAAGGATCTTTCTGCGACCGGTGCAGGAGACTTGGCCACGGCACTCAATCGCCTGCTGCCGTCGCTGGATTTCCCAAGGCCCGCCATCAATGACGGTAACGATGCATTGCGACCGGCCACACTGCGCGGCCTTTCACCGGACGATGTGCTGGTGCTGGTCAACGGCAAGCGTTATCACACCTCTGCGCTGGTCAACTACAACGAAAGCGTAGGCCGTGGTTCCGCGCCGGTGGACCTGAACTCCATTCCGATCGCCGCTATCGATCACATCGAAGTGCTGCGCGATGGCGCTTCGGCGCAATATGGCTCCGACGCCATCGCCGGCGTGATCAACATCATTCTCAAAGGCGCGCCCGGTCCCGGCAAAAACAGCATCGACGTCTACGGCGGCGTGATGGATGTCGGCGATGGCGCCAATAACGGCGTGGAAGGTTCGGTAGCGATTCCGCTGGGCGGCGTAGAAGGCAAGGCCCCGGGCTGGATGCGTTTTTCTTGGAATTACCAGAGCGTGATGAACACCAATCGCGCCGAGAACACCGATCCCACCTTCAACTATCCGCCGCGCGATTTCGTCAACACGCCTTATCCGCCGCCGACGCCGTATCAGCGCTACGGCGAACCGGCGCAGAAGATCCTGCAGGGCGTGATCAATATGGATTATCGCCTTGGCGGCAGCCTGGAACTTTACGGCAACCTGATCTTCGGCAAGCGCGACGTAACGTCCAACGGTTACTGGCGCATGTGGAACAATCCGGATCGCAATGTGATTGCGGTGCACCCTGACGGATTCCTGCCGCACATCGTGAATCCAACGAAGGATTACCAGGCCACGCTGGGCATCAAGGGACAAGCCTTGGACTGGAATTGGGATTTGTCCGCCAGCCATGGTGAGAACAACCTGATCTTCGACATCACCAACACCATCAACACCAATCTCTACCATTCCACGGGCTATTCGCCGACGTCCTTCTACTCCGGCCGTTATGCCACCAAGCTCAGCCTGCTGGATTTCGATGCGGCGCGAGAATTCAGCCTCGGCTTCCTCAAGAACCCGCTGACCGTCGCCTGGGGTCTGGAATACAAGAAAGATGAATACGACGTAGGCGCGGGCGAACCGGCGTCGTGGTACTTCAATCCCAATGCGCTCGATGCCAGCGGTAATGTCTATCCGGGTGGCTCGCAGGTATGGCCGGGCATTACGCCCAATCTCGCCGGCAACTTCAGCCGCCACAACTATGCGGCTTATTTCGATCTTGAAAACGACGTCACCGACAAGTTCTCCGCGGGCGTGGCGGGCCGTTACGAAAACTATTCCGGCGGTGTCGGTTCCGTGGTTTCGGGCAAGCTGTCCGGGCGCTATCAATTCACCGATACCTTTGCCTTGCGCGCTACCGCATCCAACGGCTTCCGTGCGCCATCGATGGCGCAGGTGAACTACAGCTCCACCGTTACGCTGGTTACCAACGGGCAACTGGTGCAGGTGGGTACGCTGCGCCCGAACGATCCGCTGGCGATCGCCTATGGCGCCAAGCCATTGTCGCCGGAGAAATCCGCCAACTATTCGGTGGGCTTCGTGTTCACGCCGTTCGATCGGCTCAATGCCACGCTGGACGTGTACCAGATTCGCATCTGGCATCAGATTCTCTACAGCGATCCGCTCACCAACACCAATCCGAACTTCCCGCAGATTGCGCAGTTGCAGTTCTTCGTCAACGGCGGCAATACGCGTACACGCGGCGCGGACCTGGTAGTGAACTACACCCAGGAACTGGGCGATTGGGGACACCTCAATAACGGCGTCAGCGCCAACTACAACCAGGTGCACATCGAGGAGATCAGCAATCCGGCGCTGCTCGGCCCGTATAACCAGGGCCTGCTGACCAAGGGCACGCCACGCACCAAGTACGTGCTGTATACCGATTGGCTCAAGGGCGGCCTGGACGTACACGCCGACCTTACCCGCTACGGTTCGGTCACCGATGTTTCCGATCCTGACATCGGCCTGGTCGGCCAGAAGTTCTCCGCGCGTTGGCTGCTGAATCTGTCCGCCAACTACAGCCTGCAGAACTGGGTGTTCGCGGCCGGTGTCGACAACGTCACCAACCAGTATCCGAACAAGGTGGCGCTGACCAACAACGGCGGATACGAAGATCGCGGGAACGGCCTGCAATATTCGGCGCTCTCGCCGTTCGGTTTCGACGGCCGTTATTGGTATGGCAAGGTGACTTACCGCTGGTAAGCGCAGGCGGATACATCCCTCCCCTCTTGCAGGGGAGGGACTCCTGCGTAGCGTTTGCATAAAAAATCGGGCGGCGCGCTTACAATGACGCATCACGCTGGAGCGCCCGCATGTCCCAACCTTTGCACTTCGCCGTATTTGGCCATCCGATCGCGCACAGCCAGTCGCCGCGCATTCACCAGGCTTTTGCGCAGCAATTCGGGATTGCGCTCGACTATCGCGCCATCGATGCGTCTCCGGATGCATTCGCGCCGGCGATCAAGCAATTCTTCCAGCACGAACAGGGACGTGGGGCAAACGTCACGCTGCCGCACAAATCCGCCGCCTTCGCCCTGGCCGACGAACGCACGCAAGCTGCTGCGCGCGCCGGCACCGCAAACGTCCTCACGCGCCTTGCAGATGGACGTCTATCCGCCCATAACACCGACGGCGCCGCGCTGGTGCGCGACCTTACCGAGCGGCACGATCTGGATCTGCGCGGTCACGATGCATTGCTGCTTGGCGCCGGTGGCGCCGCGCGCGCGGTCGCCTGGTCATTGTTCGAAGCAGGTGTGCAGACGCTCACCATCGTCAACCGATCGCCGGAAAGCGCCGACGCGCTGGCCGATGCCATCGGCGAACCTGCGCGCGTGCATACGCGCTATTGGGACGATCTGGCCAGCATCGGCAGCTTCGACCTGATCGTCAACGCCACCTCGGCCGGCACCTTGGGACAATCGCTGAGCTTGCCGATGTCCCTGGCCGGATCGCGTGCCGCCTGCTACGACCTCGCCTACGGCAAATCCGCGTTCGCCTTCCTTGCCTGGGCACGCGCTGCCGGCGCGCGCTATGCCTACGACGGCCTGGGCATGCTGGTGGAACAAGCAGCCGACGCCTTCGAGCTGTGGCATGGCAGACGTCCGGACACCGAACCGGTCTACCAGTCATTGCATCTGCAAGTGGCCTGAAATGACAGCCTGCCGTGCAGGCTGCGGCGCGTGCTGCATCGCACCGTCGATCACCTCGCCGATTCCCGGCATGCCGCACGGGAAGCCGGCGGGCGTGCGCTGTGTGCAACTCACCGCCGACAACCTCTGCGCCCTCTTCGGCGATCCGCGGCGCCCTGCCGTATGCAGCGGCCTCAAGCCGGAGCCAGCGATGTGCGGAGCAGATCGCCGGCACGCACTGGCCTATCTCAATGCGTTGGAAGTAGCCACGCGCCAGGCGAATTAGCTGGTTATCGCTGCGGCGCGATTTGCAAGCAGCCATTTGCCGAGGCGGTCCTTCGCCGAGCGCAATTTGTCCATCTGTTCGTCGAGCGCTCGCATTTGGGCTTCCAAGACCGCGCGCAGTTCCTGGCAGCCAGGCTGTGGCGCGATGAGGTACGGAATGGCGCGGCGGATGATTTGTAGCGGCAGGCCCACGGATTGGCCCAAACGGATGAAGCGGATTTCGTCCAGTACCCGTTCCGGATAGTCGCGATAGCCATTAACCGAGCGTGCCGGTGCCGTTATCAGGCCTTCGCGTTCGTAATAGCGCAGCGTGTCGCGCGTGACGCTCGCACGTTTAATCAGCACTCCCGTTCTCATGCCTGCTCCTCATCTTGGCCATTGTCGTTTCATTGCTCTTGACCTGGGGCTTAAGTCCCGACTTTAGACTGCCCTCAGTGCCACAACGGATATGGGTATATGAGGGAATTAGCGTTTATCAAGACTCGGCGAGTGGAGTGGCGATCGGTGGCGTCACCGGTTTTAGGCGGCCCCGGAGAGGCCTTGGTCCGGCCGGTGATTGCTGCCCGCTGCGATGGTGACAATTTGCCGATCTTCAATCATGTGACCACCGCTCTGCGAGCAGGCGTCGCTTTGCATTACTTCGATCCGCTGGTATCGGAGCTGCTTGGGCCGTATCCCTATGGCAAGCCGTTTGCGATCGGACACGAATGCATTGCCGAGGTGATCGAATGCGGCGAGGACGTAAATCACATCCAAAAAGGTCAGCTCGTCATCGTGCCCTGGTCGGTATCGTGCGGCAGTTGTCCGACCTGTCATGGCGGACACACCTCCCATTGCACTCAGGCGGGCAGTACCTTGCTCTCTGGATATGGTTTTGGCACATCGATGGGCCCATGGGGCGGAACCGTCTGCGATCTGCTACGTGTACCGTTCGCCGATGCCATGCTGGTACCGGTACCAGCCGGTATCGAGCCGCTCAAACTCGCCAGCGCCAGCGACAACATGCCTGATGCTTGGCGAAGTGTGGGTCCGGCACTCGCCCAGCGACCGGGCGCACCGGTGCTGGTGGTTGGTGGTGGGGCGCGCAGCATCGGGCTTTATGCAGCAGGGATGGCGGTTGCGCTTGGCTCATCGTGCGTGGATTACGTCGATTACGATCCGGAACGACTACGCATAGCTGAAGCGCTCGGCGCCAACGCTATAGAGAGCAAGCGTGGAGCCGCTTGGTTCGACCGTCACGCGCCACACGCGCGCGGGCGCTATCTTGCTTCTGTGGAAGCCAGCTCCACCACCACTGGACTGCGCTATGCATTGCGTTCGTTGGCGCCGGGCGGGAACTGCACAGCGGTAGGTTTTTATTTCGCCAAGCGGACTGGGCTGCCCTTGATGCAAATGTATGCCAATAGCGCGACGTTGCACGTGGGCATATCGCATCCACGGCGCGACCTACCTGACGTCATCGAACTGGTACAGCGAGGCACATTCGATCCACTTAAGGTTGCGACGCTGGTCGCCGATTGGGACGATGCGCCGCACGCCTTCACCACCCGGACGACGAAGGTGATCGTCGCGCGTGAACCCTATCGACGTTTTGGCGGCAACTGAGGGTGGTAAAGCAGGCGGGCCCGCCGTGCGGTAAATGTTTCCAACGGCAAGCCGGCTGGCATGCGCTGCGTTGGCTGGCCGAACTGGAAGCGTCAACCCGCGTCGTGTGACATGTGTTGCAACGCAACCGGCTCACCCAAAATTTGGCCTTTCTAAACACAGGCGCATGCTAGTTTGGGCGGACAGGGGGCATCATTGTGGGGAGAGTTGCACCATGTTGTTGCCGATGGGGTGTTTCAGTCGTTGCCTGGCGGTAGCTGGGTTTTCCTTGGTGTTGGGTGGTGTCGCGCAGGCGGCGCCGGATAGCAGTCCCATTGGATCGGCCAATGTCACCGTGGCCGATCCCACCGTGCCGCGCCCGCCGGGCCAGCCGTGCGTGGTGCAGCTTTTCACCGATGACGTTTTCAACGATTTCGGCACGCGTCCTTACAGCTACGCGCCACCCGCCGGATGCGGCACGCGCTGGTCGAAAGTGGTGCTGGAAGCGGATTTCTCGGTCACGGCCGGCGTGCAGTTCGATCGCACGGCGTCCATCTGGCTGGGCGGTGTAAATCTTTACTTCGGCACCACCCAGGAACCGAGATCCAATCTGGCGCCGAGCTGGCACGTCGAGCGCGACCTGACCGATTACAGCGCGCTGTTCCGTAACGCGGGCCAAGGCCAGGCGGTGCTCTATAACATCGTCGACAGCACGTACACTGGCGTGATCCATGGCAGTGCCCGCCTGCTGTTCTATCCCGCTTCGGTGCTGGCGCCCGCGGCGCGCGTGCCGGATGCGATCTATCCGCTGGGCAGCGATCCGGTCGGCAACACCATCACCTTGAACACGTCCAGCGACCAGATGGCCGCCACGCTTACGTTGCCGAGCAACGTCGAGCATGCCTACCTGGATGTGTTCACGCAAAGCCAGCACAATGACGAGTTCTGGTACACCTGCGTGCCGGATCAGTACGCTGCTGAAACGCAGGAGTGCGGCGGGGGCAATTTCCGCGAGGCCGAAGTGAGCATCGACGGTCAGGCGGCCGGCGTGGCGCCGGTGTATCCGTGGATCTATACGGGCGGCATCGATCTCTTCATCTGGAAGCCGACGCCCGGCGTTCAGGCGCTGAACTTCATGCCTTATCGCGTGGACCTGACACCGTTCGCCGGTATTCTCAGCAACGGTTCGCCGCACACCGTCGCGGTGAACGTGCAGGGTGCGAACAACTACTTCTCCGGCGCAGCAACGCTGCTCGTGTATCGGGATCCGCACATCAAACAAGTAACCGGCGCCGTGCTGAGCAACACGCTGGCCAACCAGCCGCCCACGCCGACGATCGGCAGCACGCTGACGCAGGATGCATCCGGCAACGTGACCGGCGCCGTTACTACCAGCCTGAGCCGCCACTTCGTGATCCAGGGCTACGCGAATACCTCGCACGGCCGCGTGACCACAACGGTGGACCAGACAGTGGGCTTCGCCGATACGCAGACCTTCGACATCACCGCGACCGACTACCACCAGATCAGCGATCAGCTCACCACCGTGCAAGGCGTAAGCCGCAGCCAGGTCGGCCGGTTCCTGAGCGATGAGTTCAAGGCGAGCTTCAACTATCCGCTGCACGTGGATTACAACCAGACCGCGGAATCGAATGGAGGCTATTCCATCCTCACGGCGATCAAGCAGGGCTACGACCAGCACACCGGCTTGAGCCTCGGCGGTTTTCCGCTGTATGCGGCCGATGTGCACAACCAGGTGGCGGGTTCCGACACGCTGGTGCTGGATAGCGGCTTCCACATCATCAGCCACAGCGGCCAACAAACGACGCAAGACTTTGCGTTCAGCGATTCGTTGGGTGGTTGCTACAGCGGTAGCGTGAGTTCGGCCGACAACGTGGTGACCGCATACAGCAGCGGACAGGCCTGCCCCGGCGGCCACAACCGCGTGTACTGGTTTACGCATCCGGATGGATCGCCCTATCAAGGCAACGGCTTGCTGCCTTGGTAAGAGCGGCATGAATGCGGCGCCCTTTCGGATAGTCCGAAGGGGCGCCGACATGCTAGGTTTGGCGCACGTTTACAGCACCATGGAGCTCTAACCGATGCGTACCCGTCTGCTTGCCCTTTCCGTACTTGGCGTAGCTGTTGCCCTGGCCGGTTGCCACCATGGCACGCGTCCGGACGGTTCGTCGGTGGACAATAAGGGTGTCGTCGACATGGCCGCGTTCGAGAGCTTCATCGCCACGCATCCGACCGCCGACGAATTCAAGAAGACGTACCCCCACGTGCAACTGATGCTGCCGGGCATGATGAGCACGATGGAAATGCGTTACGACAATTCGCGCTTCTTCCCGCAGATGGATCCGAACGGCCGCATCGTCGGCGGCGATTTCCACTGACGCAACAAGAACCACTCGCAGCGCGTACGCAAACTGTCATTTTTGACAGCAAAGGTCACGTTACTGACATATTGCAGCGTTAGCCTGATTTGCACAGGGCGCCGGCCGCATCGTCGGACGGCGGTTGTTCCAGGATCAGTGCGCGAGTCAGCATGTCTTCATCCCCTTCCCCCACTGCGAACCGGCGCGGTTTGCTTTTTGTCGTGCTCGCTGCCGTGTTGATCCTGGTCGGTGGCGGATTGTGGTACGCACGTGCATCCATCACCAGCAAACCCGCGCAAGGGCATACCGCGAATGACGGCAGCGAAGTCGGCGTGATGCTGGACCTGGCCGACAAGGCGTATCAGGACAAACATCTGGTCGCGCCGGTCGGCAGCAACGTCTACGAGTTCTACTTCAGCGTGTTGCAGCTCGATCCCAACAACGCCATCGCCCAACGCCGCTTGCGCGATGCCTTCAAGCCGGCGTGCGACGCAATCGAAAGCACGCTCAACGGCGGCGACCTAGATGAAGCGCAGCGCGAGCTCTCGTTGTTGCGCCAATACGATCCGCACAATTACAAGCTCGCCCTGCTCGGCAGCGTGCTCGATGCGCAACGCATCATCGAACGGCGCCGGCACGAAGCGGAAGCGGCGCGCATCCAGGCGCAGCAGGCAGGCGGAAATTAGCGGAGCGGCATCAACCGTCGAGGTACGTGTCCTTCAACCGCACGTAGTGATCCGCCGAATAATGCAGCTGCTCGATCTGCACGTCCGTCAGCACGCGCACGCGTTGTGCCGGATTGCCCAGCCATAGCTCGCGCTCGCCGACCACCTTGCCCGGCGGCACCACGCTGCCGGCGCCGACGAAACCGTATTTCTTGACCACCGCGCCATCCAGCACGGTGGCGTGCATGCCGATCAGGCAGTAATCCTCGATGGTGCAGGCGTGGATCACCGCGGCGTGGCCGATGGTGACGCCTTCGCCGATCACGGTGGGAAAACCGCCTGGCGAATACGGGCCATCGTGCGTCACGTGCACGATGGTGCCGTCCTGGATATTGCTGCGCGCACCGACGCGAATGTAGTTCACGTCCCCGCGCAATACCGCGCCGGGCCAGATGGAAACGTCATCGCCCAGCACGACATCGCCGATGACGGTAGCCGCCGGATCGACATAGGCGCGGGCGCCGAGGGTGGGCAGGATGCCCTTGAAGGAGCGTAGGGGATTCATGCCTGTATTTTAGCCTTCGAGCGAGAGATGTGCGGCGTCGCCCGAAGGTAGCGGCGCGTGTTCCCGCGCTTCCAGCACGCGCAGGGTTTCCTCATAGCCGGCATCGATCGCCAACTGCCAGTCGCGCCAATCGAGCATGCCGACATGGTCCAGCGGCGGGGTGATCAGCATATCCGCGCGTGCGCGGCAGTGCTCGCTGGTTTCTTCGCTGTTGACCATGGCCGCGCGGGTCAGCGTGGAAACCAGGCGAGGCCAGCCGGTGCCGCGGCGCTGGCGGATCCACAGCCGCCACCACGGCGGCGTGGCGAACTCCTCGGTCTGCGCACGCAGTTCGATATCCGCACGAATGCTCACCGCTGTGATGTGCGCAATACCATCGTCCGCCATCACGTCAGCCGGCAGGTTATCCACCAGCGCGCCGTCGACATACACCTGCCCGTGATGCAGCACCGGCGGGAGAATGCCGGGAATGGAACTGCTTGCGCGCAGCCACAGCCAAAGCGGACCATGCCGATGCACGACCTTGCCATGCCCGGAAAGATTGGTGGACACGCAGAAGAACGGCAGCTCCAGATCCTCGATGTCGATGGCCCCGAATGCGCGCCGCAGCATCATCGCCGCGCGTCGCCCGCGCGTGAGCGCCACCAGTGGCACGGTCCAATCCGACAGCGGTTTGCCATGCACGAAGGCTTCGTAATACACGCGCATCATCTCTTCGAAGCTCCAGCGGTTGGCCACGCCGGCGCCGATGATCGCGCCGATGCTGGTGCCGCCGATGGCGTCGAAATCGTGGCCGGTTTCGCGCAAGGCGCGCAGCGCGCCCAGATGCGCGAGACCGCGCGCACCGCCGCCGGCCAATACCAGCCCGCGTGCGTGGCCGCTGATCAGGCGCGCGATGCGCGGAATATCGCCTTCGCCGCAGATATGGTGATGCTCCAGCTCACCGCTGAACTGCGCGTGCCAGCGCCGTGCGGCGCCCGGCAGCACGCGATGCGCCGGATGGATCAACAACAGATGGCGCGGACGATGCCGCACGCGCGCCGGATGTCCCGGTGCGGATTCCGGCCAGGGCCGCGCCGGTTGGGCAGCCAGCGCGGGCAGCAGCAAGACGTCGGCCTGACGCAGGCAACGCAGGCGCCAGGACGCATCGCCCGTGCTGTCCAGGTAAACCACGAAGCGCGCCTGCGCCTCGCGCTCGGCAAACCAGTCGCTGCCACGGTTCGCGCCATGCTCGGCATCGATCACCACGCAGTTGCCATACGTTTCCAGCGCCTGCGCCAACTGCATCGCCAGGCCGCGCACCGGCACGCCCTGATCCACCGGAAGGATGGCGAAGGTGCGCGGCTTGTCTGGCGGTTCCACATGGCGTTCACGGCGGATCAGCCGATCGATCGCCTGCCGCGCCACGTCCAGCATGGCGCGCGGATGATGTTCGATCAGTTGCTCGAAATGCTGGCGATCCAGCCGCAACAACTCGCAATCGCGCAAGGCGCGCACGTTGTAACGCAGCGCCTCGCCGCTGAGCAGGCTGATTTCGCCCAGGCAGTCGTCGGCGGACACTTGCCGTATCAGCGTCGTCGGTCCGTCGAAGACACCCAGGCTGCCACTGCGCAGCAGGTACAAGGCATCCGCGGTTTCGCCGGCCTTGAGCAGATACTGTCCGCCGGGCAGGCAGATCCAGCGCAGATGTTCGGCCAGCGTCGTGCGTTGCACCGGCGTCAAGTGCGCGAACAGGGGAATACGGCCAATCAGGGCGGAAACGTCGGCGGGCACCATGCGCGCGATGGTACGACGAGCATGATGACATCGTCCCGCTTGATTTCGCTGCACGCCGCCAGCACGCTTCGAAGCCTGAAGGAGTGAAACCCATGAGCCAAGACAACCCGCTGCTGGCCGACACCACGCTGCCCGCGTTTTCCCAGATCAAGCCCGAGCACGTGCTGCCCGCCGTCGATACCTTGCTGGCGGAGAGCCGCGCCGCGATCGCCACGTTGACCGCGCCCGGCGCGCGACACGATTTCGATGCAGTGATGCTGCCGCAGGAGCGTCTGGAGCAGCGCATTTCCCAGGCGTGGTCGCCTGTTTCGCATCTGCACTCGGTGGCCGACAGCGAAGCGCTGCGCGAGGTGTACGGCCCGGCCGAGGAAAAGCTCACCGATTACTCGATCGAAGTGGGGCAGAACCGCGACCTTTACGCTGCCGTGCAGGCGGTGGCCGATGCGCCGGATTTCGCCAGGTTGTCCCGCGCGCAGCGGGCGCTGGTCGAGCATGCGTTGCGTGATTTCAAGCTTTCAGGCGTGGCGCTCGAAGAACCGGCGCGCTCGCGTTTCCGCGACATCGGCGTGGAACTCAGCAAGCTTTCCACCGAATTTTCCAATGCCGTACTGGACGCCACCGACGCCTGGCAGGAACACATCACCGACGAGCGCGACCTGGCAGGCATTCCCGACTCCGGCCGCGCTGTGCTGAGGCAGTACGCGAAAGAAAAAGGTTTGGACGGCTATCTGGTCACGCTCAAGCAACCCAGCGTGCAAGCCGTGATGACCTATGCCAACAACCGCGGCCTGCGCGAACGTGTGTACTGGGCGTACCAGACGCGTGCGTCCGATCAAGGTCCGCATGGCGGCAAGTACGACAACAGCGCGCGCATCGAAAAGATTCTCGCCCTGCGTCACGAGGCTGCACAGCTGCTGGATTTTGCCAACGCGGCAGAAGAATCGCTTGCCACCAAGATGGCCGGTACGCCAGATGAAGTGCTGCATTTTTTGCGTGATCTGGCCGCCCGCGCTAAGCCGGTGGCGCAAAACGAACTGACCACCTTGCGCGACTTCGCCGCCACCGAACTCAAGCTCGACAACCTCGAATCCTGGGACGTCGCCTACGCGTCCGAAAAGCTGCGCCAAAAACAGTACGCGCTGGATGAAGAACAGCTCAAGCCGTATTTCCCGTTGCCTGCGGTGATCGACGGCTTGTTCGGCCTGGTGCGCCGGCTTTACGGCATCACCCTGAAGCCCCGCGACGGCATCGACGTGTGGCATCCCGACGTGCGCTACTACGACGCGGTCGATAAGGACGGCCATATCTTCGCCGGCGCGTACATCGATCTGTACGCGCGCAGCGGCAAGCGTGGCGGCGCATGGATGGACGTATGCCGCGCGCGTTTCGACGATGGCACGCACATGCAATTGCCCGTGGCGTTCCTCACCTGCAACTTCGCGCCGCCGACCGAAGGCCGCCCCGCCTTGCTCACGCACGACGACGTGCTCACCTTGTTCCACGAATTCGGCCACGGCTTTCACCACTTGCTGACCGAGGTACCGCTGCCTTCTGTCGGCGGCATCGAGGGCGTGGAATGGGACGCCGTGGAACTGCCCAGCCAGTTCATGGAGAACTTCGGCTGGAACCGCGAGGCGTTGGATCTGTTCGCCAGGCATTGGGAAACCGGCGAACGCCTGCCCGACGAACTGTTCGAGCGCATGCTGGCCGCACGCCATTTCCACGCTGGCCTGTTCCTGGTGCGCCAGCTCGAATTCGCCTTGTTCGATTTCCTGTTGCACCTGGAATACGACCCGGCCAAGGGGGCACGCACGCTCGAAGTGCTCGAGCAGGTCCGTCATGAAGTGGCCGTACTGCATCCGCCGGCCTGGCAGCGCTTCCCGCATGCGTTCACGCACATTTTTGCGGGTGGCTATGCCGCAGGTTATTACAGCTATTTGTGGGCGGAGCTGCTGAGCGCGGATGCGTTCGGAGCTTTCGAGGAACACGCGCACGCTGGTCAAAGCGCGATCGACGCCGCCACCGGCGACCGTTTCCGCCGCGAAATCCTGGCCGTGGGCGCGAGCCGCCCGGCGCTGGAAAGCTTCATCGCCTTCCGCGGTCGCAAGCCGGAGCCGGAGGCGCTGCTGCGCAGCCACGGGCTGGCGTGATCCGCACTTCTTCGTCCTCTCCCTCCGGGGAGAGGGTTTGAGCGCTGGTCCTCGCACTTCCCCAGCCAACCGGTTCACAATCACCCCCACGCCGCCCTGCCGCCATCGGCGGCGTAGCTATCGAACCGACAGCGCTGTGGACCTGAGGAGTCTGCGATGAATGCGATGACGCAACTGCCGCCCGAATGGCATAGCTGGATCCAGGAGAATCTCGCCAGAGGTTGCACGCCGCAATCGCTGATCGACGACATGGTGCGCAATCACTTCGATCCCGTGTTCGCCCGTGCCGCGGTGAACGGCGTGATGAGCGGCCCATTCACGACCACCACGCAAACACAAGCCAAGGCCGCCAACCAGGCAACCGGTTATGTGTACGAAAAGCCGCGCCTGCACGGTGGAAACCTGATCCGTACGTCCGATCGCGATGTCCGCATCGTCATGCGCGTCCGTCGCCCTCTGATCGCCGTGCTCGATGGCGTGCTGAGCGACGAGGAATGCGACGAGCTGATCCAGCGTTCCAGCGACAAGATGCGCCGCTCCACTACGGTGGACCCCAAGACCGGCAAGCATGAAGTCATCGCCGATCGCAGCAGCGAGGGCACGTTCTTCGCGCTCAACGCCGACCCTTTCATTGCGCGCCTGGACCGGCGCATTTCCGAAGTGATGAACTGGCCGGTCGAAAACGGCGAAGGCCTGCAGATCCTGCATTACGGTGTCGGCGGCGAATACAAGCCGCACTTCGATTATTTCCCGCCGGAAGATCCAGGCAGCCAGGTGCAGATGACCATCGGCGGTCAACGCGTCTCCACCATGGTGATGTACTTGAACGAAGTGGAAGAAGGCGGCACCACCATCTTCCCCGAGATCGGCCTGGAAGTCGTGCCGAAGAAAGGTTCGGCCGTCTATTTCGAATACACCAACAGCCAGAACCAGCTCGACAAACTCACCCTGCACGGCGGTTCGCCGGTGACGCGGGGCGAGAAGTGGATTGTGACGAAATGGATGCGGCAGCGGCGCTATGGGGAAACCTTGCAGCAAAAGTAATCTGCTGCATCTCGCTATAAGAACTCGAACTGTCATTCCGGCGAAGGCCGGAATCCATGCTCCGTGCTGGCGATGGATTCCGGCCTTCGCCGGAATGACGACTGGGCGATTTGAAAATCACATGCAGTTGCGTAGGTTGAGTTACCTAGGACTTAGTCGGCAGCTCAACATGTCCAGGCGATATAATGGAGCTACGCTTCGCTAACGATGTCCCTCAGATCTCGTCAGGCGCGCGCACCATCCGCTTCCAGATGGTAGTGCGTAGCCACTTCCACTTCGTTCTTCGAACCGAGGAACACCGGCACGCGTTGATGCAGGCCGGTCGGCTGCAGTTCGAGAATGCGTTCGCGCCCAGTGGTCGCTGCGCCGCCGGCCTGTTCGACGATGAACGCCATCGGGTTGGCTTCGTACATCAGGCGCAGCTTGCCGCCTTTGCTCTTGATCTTGGCATCCAGCGGATAGAAGAACACGCCGCCGCGGGTGATGATGCGGTGCACGTCGGCGACCATCGAGGCGACCCAGCGCATGTTGAAATCCTTGCTGCGCGGACCATCGTTGCCAGCCAGCAGTTCGCCGATGTAGCGCTGCATCGGCGGCTCCCAATGACGCTGGTTGGACATGTTGATGGCGAATTCGGCTGTTTCCTCGGGAATGCGGATGTCGCGACGGCTCAAGGTGAAGCTGCCGACCTCGCGATCGAGCGTGAATTCGTGCGTGCCGTGGCCGAAGGTCAGCACCAGCACGGTGGCCGGGCCGTAGACCACGTAACCGGCGGCCAGTTGCGTGGTGCCGGGCTGCAGGAAGTGTTCGGCCTTCGGTTCGCCAATGCCGTCGGGGCAGCGCAGCACGGAGAAGATGGTGCCGACGGAAATGTTCACGTCGATGTTGGAGCTGCCATCCAGCGGATCGAACAGCAACAGGTGCTTGCCCTTCGGGTACATGTCCGGAATCGGTTGCGGATCTTCCATTTCCTCTGACGCGCACGCGGCGAGCTGGCCGCCCCAGGCATTCGCTTCCAGCAGGATTTCGTTGGAGATCACGTCCAGTTTTTTCTGCGCCTCGCCCTGGATGTTGCCGGTGCCTGCCTCACCCAATACGCCGCCGATGGCGCCCTTGTTGGTGGCCACCGCGATGCGCTTGCAAGCGCGTGCGACCACTTCGATCAGCAGGGTGAGCTCGGCATTGATGTGGCCGGCGCGGCGTTCTTCGATCAGGAACTGGATCAGCGAGATGGGCTTCATGGCGTAGCTACTGGCAAAAGAGGCCGCCATTGTCCCGACTCAGCCTGACGGAAGCCAGTCAGAGGGCTGAACCCTTCTGCTGACAACACGCTGGCAGTAGCAGGGGCTCATGCTCCCCTCATCGGAAAGGAGGAACGATCATGCGTGACACGGTCTATGTGCTGGTGTTCGAAGGCTTTGCGGATTGGCAGGTGGCGTTGGCTTTAGCGGAGATCCGCCGGCCCGGTGAATGGGAAGTGCGCAGCGTCGGCTTCACGCGCGAGCCAGTCATGTCGATGAGCGGCCTGCAGGTGCTGCCCGACATTGACATGGATGAGCTCGATCTGCAGGCTGCGGCGCTGCTGCTGTTGCCCGGTGGCCATCTGTGGCTGTCCACGCAGATCGAACAGGCGGCGGCGTTGGCGCGTCGTGTTCATGACGCGGGTGCACCGGTGGCGGCCATCGATCAGGGCGTATTGCACGTTGCGCGCGCCGGCTTGCTCGATCACTGCCGCCATACCGGCAACTGGCCGGGCCAGATCGGGCGTGAAGCGGCGAATTACCAAGGGCACGATCAATACGACGCGAACGTGCTCGCCGTCAGCGATGGCGGCGTCGTCACCGCAAGCCATCTGGGCACGATCGAGTTCGCGCGCGAAATCATCCACACGCTGGATCTGTACAGCGCCAGCGATCGCGAACACTGGTATCGCCTGTTCAAGCACGCCGTGCCGCCGCCGTGGCTTGCCGGCGAATCCGTCGAAGCCGTTCGCGCTGCATGAGGTCACGCCATGAGCCAATTGATCGATCGCATCCTGATGGCCTATCGGCCTATCTATCTACGCGGCCTGCTGATGGACGGCCAATACCGCCTGCCCGCTACACCGGAAAAGACCGCGCCGGAAAAGGGACCGGAAAAAGGCAATCGGGTGGTGCAGCTCACGCCAGCGTTCGAGCCGGAACGCAAGCGCGTGCTGGTCACATCCGCCGCGACCGGCGCAACATTCCGCAGCTCATCCGTCGATGATTCATCGGACGGCTTGAGCCACGCCTGACACCACCAAGGGAACAACATCATGCAAAAGACCTATCACGGCAGTTGCCATTGCGGCGCGGTGGCCTTCGATGCGGATATCGACCTGAGCCAGGGCACTGGACGCTGCAATTGCTCGATCTGCACCAAGGCGCGGCAGTGGGGCGTCATCGTGAAACCGGATGCGTTTCGCCTGACGCGCGGCGAAAGCGAGCTTTCCGATTACCAATTCGGCACGCAAAGCATGCACCACCTGTTCTGCCGGCATTGCGGCGTAAGGCCGTTCGGCAAAGGGCATCTGGATGTCATCGGCGGTGATTTCTACTTCGTCAACGTGTCCTGCCTGGACGATGTCGAGCCGAGCGAGTTGATCGATGCGCCCATGCGATTTTCCGATGGACGCAACAACAACTGGCAAGAAACGCCCGCTGAAACGCGGCATCTGTAAGCCTTATCACGGAGGCGACGTCATGACTGGCAAGATCGATTTCTATCACGCACCGAACAGCCGCTCTGGTGGCACATTGGCCTTGCTGGAAGAGCTCGGCGCGGACTACGAATTGCATTTGCTCAGCCTCAAGCGCGGCGAGCAACGTCAGAGCGCATATCGGGCGATCAATCCGATGTCCAAGGTACCGGCGATCCGGCACGGGGATGCGCTGATCACTGAACAGCCGGCGGTGTTCATGTATCTGGCCGACCTGTATCCCGAAGCGGGCCTGGCGCCGGCCATCGGCGATCCGCTGCGCGGCCCTTATCTGCGCTGGCTGGTTTTCTACGGTTCGTGCTTTGAGCCCGCATTGGTCGATCGCTCGCTCAATCGCGAACCGGCGCCGCCTTCCACCTCGCCCTACGGCACCTGGGAGGACGTGATGCACGCACTGCAACGGCAACTCGCCCCGGGTCCTTACATGCTGGGTGAGCGCTTCAGTGCGCTGGATGTGCTGTGGGCTGGCGCCTTGCACTGGACGACGCTGTTCAAGCTGGTGCCGGAAACGCCGGAAATTCGCGCCTATGTCGACCGCGTGATCACGCGCCCGGCGATGCAGCGCGCAGCCGCCAAGGATGCCGAATTCCTGGCGCAGCAGGCGGCGTGAGGTAGGCGAGCAGTATGACTACGTTCTCGCCGAACTCGCATGGGGCCGTCTCACCCGTTGGGACCGGTCCCCATGACTTCGGACGCTGGCCCGCCGTGGCGACCTGGGCGATCATGCATGGATGCGTCGCGCCGATCGCCTCTTCCTCATCATCAACGCCCTGCGCGGTCGCCGTACCGCGCTGCAGGCGCGTCAGCTTGCCGAAATGCTCAGCGTATCGCTGCGTACGGTCTACCGCGACGTGGCGGACCTGCAGCTCTCCGGCGTACCCATCGAAGGCGAAGCCGGCGTGGGCTATGTGCTGCGCAAAGGCTCGGATATCCCACCGCTGATGTTTACCGCCGACGAGCTCGAATCGCTGGTGGTCGGCACGCGCTTCGTACGCGCATTCGCCGGCGAAAAGCTGGCGGCCGGTGCCCAAGCCGCGCTGATGAAGATCGAGGCGGTGCTGCCGCCGGAGCTGCGCGAACGTTCGTCGCGCACGCGTATCTACGCGCCGATCTGGCGCAGCGAGGAATCCACCGCTTTCGCGGAGCGCATCGATCAACTGCATGCGGCGATCGAAGCACAGCACGTGTTGCGCCTGTACTACCGCGACGAGGTGGGCCGCGAAAGCGAGCGCGAAGTGGAGCCGCTCTGCCTGGCTTTCTGGGGCGGCAAATGGACGCTCGGCACCTGGTGCCGCTTGCGCAAGGATTTCCGTAATTTCCGACCGGATCGCATCGATCGGCTGGAGAACACCCGCCTGGTGTTCGAGACCGCACCCAACCGCGATTTGAGTGCGTACCTGCAGGCGATGCGCGGGTATTACGCCGGGCTCGAGTGACGTGCGTGGAGTTTTTTGGGCTAACCTGCGCCAACCAGGGCCAGCGCAGGAATCATCTCCATGTCGTCAGGCGTGCGTCATCCGGTGTTATCGATAGCCCCGGCCAAGCTGCGCCCCACCCAGATGACGGTGGGCAAGGCCGAAGTGGCGCAGAAGCGCGCCGAATGGGAAAAGCTCGGCAAGAAGAAGCGCAAGGAGCTGCTGGCGGCGCACTGGTTTCCCGGTGTGCTGGGACCCAAGCGCCAGGTCTATATCGTCGATCATCATCACCTTGGCCTGGCCTTGTGCGAGGAACGCGTCAAGGAAGTGCCGGTGATGATCCAGCACGATTTTTCATGGCTGTTGCCGGAAGTGTTCTGGCGCACCATGGAGTTCAACCGCTGGGCGCATCCTTATGACGAACACGGCCAGCGGCGCGACTACGACGCGATTCCGCGCAGCCTCAACGATCTGGCTGACGATCCCTATCGCACCCTGGCCGCGCGCGTGCGCATGGCGGGCGGCTATTCCAAGGACGCGACGCCGTACTCGGAATTCCTGTGGGCCGAATTCTATCGGCGCACCGTCAAGCTCAAAGGCAGCAACGTAAGCGCCAAGCAATTGCAGGATGCCTTGTTGTTCGCGCACTCGCACGACACGGCGTATTTGCCTGGCTGGAGCGGGCAGATCGAATGAGCGACGCCGCGCCTTCGTCGGCGCGCATCGCCGATGGCTTGGCGGGCCTTGCCCTGGCCGGCCTGCTGGTGCCCGAAGCGGTGGCGTATTCGGGCATCGCGGGTATGCCGCCGGAAGCCGGCGTCGTGGCGCTGCTGATCGGTTTGCTCTGCTATGGCACGTTCGGCACGAGCCGTTTTGCGATCGTGTCATCGACCTCGTCGTCCGCAGCGGTGCTTGCCGCGGGCACGTTGTTGCTGGCCGGCGGCGAGGCGAATCGTGCGGCAGTGGCGGCCATGCTGGTGCTGCTTGGCGGGCTGTGTTTTTTGCTGGCCGGCGTGGTGCGCCTGGGTGGTCTTTCGCATCTGATCGCGCGTCCGGTGCTGCGTGGCTACACCTTCGGGCTGGCGATCGTGATTGCGCTCAAGCAGCTTCCGCATCTGGGCGGCTGGCCGGCGCTGCATGGCGACTTCGTGCCGCTGCTGATCGCCAGCCTGATCGAAACATCCGGGCAGGTGCATGTGGTGACGTTGGGTACCGGTCTGCTGGCGCTGTTGTTGCTGTACGCCTGCGAGCACGTGCGCCGCTTGCCGGGCAGTCTGCTGGTGATCGCGCTCGGCGTGGCAGCTTCCGCCTGGCTGGCGGCACGTGGCGTGCCGCTGACCGGGTCGATCTCATTGCAATTGAAGCTCGGCATGCCGGTATGGCCGAGCAGCGGACAATGGTTGCCGAGCGTGGAATTGGCGGCGGCGTTATTGCTGATTCTGTATGCCGAGTCGTACAGCTCCATCCGCGGTTTCGCGCTCAAGCACAACGATCCGGTGGCGCCGAACCGCGATCTGCTGGTGCTCGGCTTCGCGAACGTGCTGAGCGGCCTGTGCCAGGGCATGCCAGTGGGCGCCGGTTATTCCGCAACGTCCGCCAACGAAGCGGCCGGTGCGCAATCGCGCCTGGCCGGCCTGGTCGCGGCAGCCACCGTGGTGCTGATGGTGGGTTTGCTGCTGCGCTGGATCGAGCGCATTCCGTTGGCGGTGCTGGCGGCCATCGTGATTCATGCGGTGAGCAAATCCTGGCGCTTGTCGGTATTCAGGCCGTATCTGCAATGGAAGCGCGATCGGCTGCTGGCGCTTGCCGCGGTGGTCGCGGTGCTCTGCCTGGGCATCCTCAATGGTTTGCTGTTCGCGATCGCTTTCAGCTTGATCCTGCTGCTGCGCCAGCTCGCCTCGGCGCGTGTGAGCGTGCTCGGACGGTTGGCCAACAGCCACGATTTCGTGGATGTCGCCCAGCATCCGAACGCCGTGCAACCCACTGGCGTGTTGATTCTGCGTCCGGAAGAGCCGTTGTTCTTTGCCAACGCCGAATCGGTGATGACGCTGGCGCGCAAGCTGATCGAACAACGCAACGACATCAAGCAGGTGATTCTGAGCCTGGAGGCATCGCCGAACCTGGACAGCACCGCGCTCGAATCGCTCGGCGACTTCTCCAGCTGGTTGCAGGCGCACGGCATCGGTTTGCGCGTGGCGCGTCTCAAGGATGAAACGCGTGACCTGCTGCAGCGCGCCGCCCTGCCCCAGCTTTCGTCACAGGCGCTCGATAGCTGGAGCGTGGAAGATGCCGTACTGGCGTCGATAGATGCCTTGTCCGCAACCGGGAAACGCACCGAGTGAGCCACACCATACGTATCGCAGGCATGGCCATGGGCCTGCTGCTGAGCATGCCCGCCATGGCGCAGCAAAGCGCCGATGCACGCTTCAAGCAAATCTACACAAAAGAATGGGCGTGGCGCACCGGGCAGGCCGGTGTCAGCGCCTCGGGCGAAGCCCAGCCGAACAATGGTCGGCTCGACCAGGTCGATGCCAGGCGCCAGCAGGAGCGTCTTGCGTACTGGCAGCAGGTGATGAACCAGCTCGACGCGATCGACGCGAAGCAGCTATCGCCATCCGAGCAGGTGAATGACGCGATCTACCGCGAGCAGATTCGCAACTTCATCGCCGATCAACAGTTCAAGCAATGGCAGATGCCGTTCAACAGCGACTCGGCGTTCTGGAGCGAGCTGTACGACGATCTTGGCGCGGACGCCTTGCGCAACGAAACCGACTATCGCCGCTACGTGGATCGGCTCGGCCAGGTGCCTGCGTACTTCGACCAGCAGATCGCCAACATGCGCGCCGGCTTGAAGCGCGGTTTCAGCGTGCCGCGTGCGGTGCTGGTGGGGCGCGACGTGTCGATCGCGGCGGTGGCGGAGGCGAAGGATCCCACCGAGACGTCGTTCTACGAGCCGCTGCAGCACATGCCGTCGAACATTCCTGCCGTCACGGCGGCAGCGATCCAGGCCGATGCGCGTGCGAAGATCGGCAAGGATGTGATTCCCGCGTTCGCCAAATTGCTCACCTTCTTCCGCAGCGAATACGTGCCGCAGGCCCGCACCACGCTGGCGGCAGAAGCGCTGCCGGACGGCAAGGCGTACTACCGGCAGCAGATCCGCGAGTACACCACGCTGGATCTCGATCCCGATGCCATCCACCGCATCGGGCTGGAGCAGGTCGCCAAGATCCACGAATCCATGCTGCAGACCATGCAGGACACCGGCTTCAAGGGCAGCTTCGCCGAGTTCCTGCACTTCCTACGCACCGACCCGCAGTTCTACGCCAGGATACCGCAGGAGCTGCTCGACAAAACCGCCTGGGTAGCCAAGGAAGTGGATGGCCAACTGGCCAGGTTCTTCGGCCATCTGCCGCGCAAGCGCTTCACCATCGAACCGGTGCCCGCGGCCATCGCGCCGTACTACACCTCCGGCCGCGGCGGCCCGGACGTCTATCTGGTCAACACCTACGACCTGCCCTCGCGCCCGCTATTCAACATGCCGGCGCTGACCCTGCACGAGTCGTACCCCGGCCACGCGCTGCAGCTGGAGCTGGCCGAGGAGCAGCGCGAGCAACCCGCGTTCCGCCGCAACAGCTACATCTCCGCCTATGGCGAAGGCTGGGCGCTGTATTCGGAATACCTGGGCAACGAGATGGGCATCTACAAGACGCCCTACCAGCGCTTCGGCTACCTCACCTACCAGATGTGGCGCGCCTGCCGCCTGGTGGTCGATACCGGCATCCACCACCTGGGCTGGACGCGCCAGCAGGCCATCGACTACATGACCGAAAACACGGCGCTGTCCGATCGCGAGATCGCCAACGAGGTCGATCGCTACATCAGCTGGCCCGGGCAGGCGCTGTCGTATGAGCTGGGCTATCTGAAGATGCTGGATCTGCGTGCCAAGGCCGAGAAGGCGCTGGGCCCGAAATTCGATCTGCGTGCCTTCCATGACACCGTGCTTTCGGTGGGGTCCGTGCCGCTGCCGGTGCTGGAGCAGCGGATCGACCGATTCATTGCCGAGGATGGACAGGAGCCAGATTACGGCGCCGAACGTTGATTCGCGGGGTTACCCTGGCTATTGGCAAAAACTTCACCAATAAAGTAGTATGACCACAAACTTCATTGGGAGAGTCGGTCCATGACAGCCCACGCCTTGCATCGGGCAGCCCCTGCCGAAGAGATGAGCGGCCCTGCCCTGCGCGCCTTCTTCAATATGGCCGAACGCTGGAACCTGCGCATCGCCGAACAGCGCAGGCTGCTTGGCGAGCCGCCCGAATCCACCTTCTACAAATGGAAGCGCCACCAGGACGGCACGCTGGGGCGCGATACGCTGGAACGCATCAGTTACCTGCTTGGCATCTACAAGGCCCTGCAGATTCTTTTCCCGAACAACGAGCAGGCCGATGCCTGGCTGCACCGGCCCAACCGTTCGCCGCTGTTCGGCGGGCAGTCGGCGCTGGACCGGATGTTGTCGGGCAACGTGAGCGACCTGTACGTGGTGCGGCAGTATCTGGACGCGCAGCGCGGCTGGTAGCGCCCTCGTCAAAGCTACGTTTTGCCAGCGACTTCACGAAACCGGTCGCAGTCGGCGAGAACCTCTTTCGGCATTCTTTGGCGTCGAACAGGGACGAACGAAAACCTAGCGCTCATGCGCCGCGGACTACGCCATGCCTATCGATACGCCTCCCCTTCGACGCATCCGCTGGACTCACATCTACCGCATCATTCCGAGCCGCTTTCCGCCGGCCGGCCTGTTCGATCGTATTGCCGATCCGGCCGATCTCGATGCGATTTTCGCCATTGAAGCGCTGACCAATCCGCGCTTGCGCGAAGAAGCCGATACCTTGCGCCTGGTACCGAAAGATCGCCGCATCAGCGGCCCGGGCGCCACGCCGGTGATGGCGGCTTTCACCCATCTCAATCCGGAAGGCAGCCGTTTTTCCGATGGCACGTGGGGCGTGTTCTACGCGGCGCGCAATGTCATCACGGCGGTGGAAGAAACGGTGTATCACCGTGAGCGATTTCTTGCGGCCACTTCCGAGCCTGCCTGCGATGTCGAAATGCGCTGCTATCGCAGCAGCATCGATTGCAAACTGCATGACATCCGCGGCGGCTGGTCGCAGGCGCATGATGCCGACAGCTACGCCGAAAGCATCAAGCTGGCGCGCAAGCTGCGCGAAGAAGACTCCAACGGCATCGTGTACGACAGCGTGCGCCATGCCGGCGGCGAATGCGTGGCCGCGTTTTTTCCCGATGTGGTGGCGGCCTGCGTGCAAGCACAGCACCTGATTTATCGCTGGGATGGCCAACGCATTGCGCAGGTATGGGAAGTCAGCGAATTGAAGCGGCACTGACGCATTCGTGGATGGCGCAACGTTATGATCGCGGCTCGTGATAACGATCGAGTCTGAGCGCCATGAAGATCCTGCTATCGCTGTTGCTCGCCCTGCTGCCGTGCCTTGCGTGCATGGCGCAGACGAATCATGCGTATTGGAACGGTGCCATCGACGCCTTCGAAGCATCCGATCGCGCCAATCCACCGCCGCAGCACGCGGTGTTGTTCATCGGCAGCTCGTCGATCGAGCACTGGAAATCCGTCGCGGCGGATTTTCCGGAAGTGAAGGTGATCAATCGTGGTTTCGGCGGTTCGGAGCTTGGCGATTCCACCTATTTCGCCGGCCGTATCATCAAGCCATATCACCCGCGCGCGATCGTGCTGTATGCGGGCGACAATGATTTGTATGACGGCCACACGCCGCAACAGGTGCGCGATGATTTTTCAGCGTTCGTCAGCATCGTGCGTTCGTTCGATCCGGGCGTGGCGATCGCCTTCGTTTCGATCAAGCCGAGCATGGCGCGGATGGCGCTGTTGCCGAAGATCAAACAGGCGAATGAGCTGGTGCGGGAGTACGCCGCGACGCAGAAGAACGTGGCGTATATCGATACGTTCACGCCGATGCTGGGAGCGGATGGTCAGCCGCAGCCGAAGTGGTTCATCGCGGACGGGCTGCACATGAATCGCATGGGTTACGAATTGTGGATACGCATTCTCAAGCCATGGGTGGATGCGCACGGGCGTTGATCCTTGCCCGTCGTCATTCCGGCGAAAGCCGGTGAGGAATGATGGAATGTTTCGCGAAGGTAACGCCTAGGGGCAAACGCCTGCCTCAGGTATCCGCATCACTTGCGAACCCTTCGCGCGTACCGCGATGGAACACGCGATCGCTCTCCAGCACATCGGCCGCGGCATGCGCCGTCTGCTGCTTCAACGTCGCATAGATCGGCGTGAAGTCCGGCCGCGTCGCTTCGAACAACTGCTCGAAGCTGTCGATCACGAAGTAGGTCTGCTGATAAGTGTCGATGCGGTAGCGCGTGTTCATCACGCGCTCCAGGCCGAAGCCGATGCGGTTCGGTGCGGGCGAATCCAGACAGTAGATCGATTCGCCCTTGGAGCTGACGATGCCGGCGCCGTAGATGCGCATGCCTTCATCCGTGTTGATCAGGCCGAATTCCACCGTGTACCAGTACAGGCGCGTCAGGTTCATCAGCGCCTCGGGGCCGATGCCGAAGGCTTTCATGCCGCCACGGCCGTAGGCCTGCATGTAGTCGGCGAAGACCGGGTTGAGCAGCAGCGGTACGTGGCCGAACAGGTCGTGGAACAGATCGGGCTCGCTCAGGTAGTCGAGCTGTTCCGGCTTGCGGATCCACCAGCTCACCGGAAAGCGGCGGTTGGCGAGATGGTCGAAAAACACTTCGTCAGGCAGCAATCCTTCGACGGCGACCAGTTCCCAGCCAGTCGCCTTGCCCAGCACCTGGTTGAGGTCGGCGAATTTGGGAATGCCGCCATCGCCCAGGCCGAAGCGCTCCACGCCTTCAAGAAATTCCCGGCAGGCGCGCCCAGGTAGCAGTTCGCGCTGGCGCTTGTACAGCGTGTCCCAGACGTCGTGATCGGTGCGGCTGTAGCCGGCCCAGGGTTGCTCCACCACGCCGGTGGCGTAGACCGGCACGTAGCCGCGGTCGGTCTGCTGATGTTCGACACGGCGGGGGGTGGTGTTTTCCATGGAAAGCTCCGGCGTCTGTAAGACTGGCCCTAAGCAAGATCATAGGTCTCGCCCGGCGCAAGATGATTGTTTTGTTGTCCATGGTGCATGGTTAGGTGCAATATTCCGTCGCGACAAAGCGATTTCTTAGACGAAGATTGCAATGACCGAGCTCGACCGCACCGATCTACGCATGCTGGCCGTCCTGCAGGCCGAAGGGCGCATCACCAATACCGAACTGGCGGAGCGGGTGAACCTGTCCCCTTCGGCCTGCCTGCGTCGGCTGCAGCGGCTGGAAGGCGAGGGCGTGTTGACCGGCTACAGCGCCCAGGTGGATCCCGAAGCGGTCGGGCTAGGCCTGCAAGCCTTTGTGCGCGTGCAGCTCACGCGGCACGAAGGCGACGTGATCGAGCGCTTCGTGGAACGGGTGAACGGTTGGGACGAAGTGGTCGCCTGCTATGCGCTTACCGGCGACATGGACTACCTCATGCACATCTACGTGGCGGATCTGCAGCACTTCTCGCGTTTCCTGCTTGATCGCCTGCTCAACGCCTCCGGCGTGGCCGACGTGAACTCCAGCTTCGTGCTGCGCACCGTGAAACGTTCGCCCGCGCTGCCGCTCAGCCAGCTCGAACGTTAGGCGCTCTCGCCCGCCACCGCCAACGGCATCCGGTCATCGCGGCGCCGAATGCGCAACGCCAGGAACGCCGCGACTACACCCGTCGCGCCGGCGATCACGAACGGCGTGAGATAGCTGCCAAGCTGCACGCGCAATACGCCGGCCATGAAGGCGGCCGTCGCCGCGCCAACTTGGTGCCCGGCCACCACCCAGCCGAACACCACGGGTGCATCGCGTTCGCCGAAGGCTTCGGTGGTCAGGCGCAGCGTGGGCGGTACCGTCGCGATCCAGTCCAACCCATAGAACAGGCCGAACAGCGACAGGCTGTAGAGCGAAAAATCGGAGTAGGGCAGATACATCAGCGACAAACCGCGCAGCCCGTAATAGACGAACAGCAGCTTGCGCGGATCGAAACGATCGGTCAGCCAGCCCGATGCGGTGGTGCCGACCAGATCGCACACGCCCATCATCGCCAGCACGCCGGCCGCGCGGATTTCGGGAATGCCGTGGTCGCCGCACAGCGCGATGAAGTGCGTGCCAATCAAACCGTTGGTGGTGAAGCCGCATACGAAGAACGTGGCGAACAACAACCAGAATACGCCGCGCTTGCTGGCGCGATGCAGCGTACCTAGCGTCAAGGCAAACAGATTGCCCGCCGGCGCGCTCGCTTCGGCCGGTTCATTTGCAGGCGCACCGTAGCGCGTCAAGCCAACGTCGGACGGCCGCTCCGGCATCAGCCACAACACCAGCGGCAGCAGCAGCACGCATACCGCGGCGATGGTGAGCACCACCGGACGCCAGCCGAAGTACTGGGCGATCGCGGCCAGGCCCGGCAAAAAGATCAGCGTGCCGGTGGCGGTGCTGGCGGTGAGCAAACCCATCATCAGGCCGCGGTGCGTGCTGAACCAGCGGCCGACCACGGTCGCCCCCAGCACCACCGCCACGCAGCCAGTCCCGGCGCCGGAGAGCACGCCCCAGGTCAGCAACAGATGCCAGGGACGGGTCATCAGCGCGCTGGAGGCAGCCGCCAGCGCCATCACTGCCAGCGCCGTCAGCAATACGCGCTTGATGCCGAAGCGCTGCATCAGCGCGGCGGCGAACGGACCCATCAGTCCATAGAGCAGGATGCCGACGGCCGCAGCGGAGGAAATGTCGTCGCGGCTCCAGCCGAAGGCGCGGCCCAGCGGCAGCATCAGCACGCCGGGCGTGGCGCGCATGCCGGCAGAAGCCAGCAGCGCCAGGAACACCACGGCGACCACCACGAAAGCGTATTTTTGGCCGAACGGCCGGGCGCGCTGTATAGTCATGTTACCGATCGGTACGGGGCGGAAGCGCAGAGTACGTACCGATCGGTAACATTGTCAACCGGCCTGCTTATGTCCATGCGTTCCAAAACTGCTTCCCCATCCGCCGACGACGCCCCGCGCCGCGCCGCGGACCGCATTCGCGAAACGGCGTTCGATCTGTTCTATCGCGAAGGCATCCGCGCCGTGGGCGTGGAGGAAATCGTCTCCCAAGCCGGGGTCACCAAGCCCAGCCTTTATCGAGCGTTCGAATCGAAGGACGAACTGATCGCCGCTTACTTGCGCGACTACGATCAGCGCTTCTGCCAACGCTTCGAAGCGCCGGCGGCGGATCACCCCGATGATCCGAAGGCGCAACTGCTTGCCTATGTCGATCGGCTGGCCGTGCGCGCCAGCCGCGACGGTTACCGCGGCTGCGGGCTTACCAATGCGGTGATCGAGTATCCGGATGGCGATCATCCCGCGCACCAGGTTGCGGTGGAGAGCAAGCAGGCGTTGCGCGAGCGCCTGCGCGCGATGTGCCGCGCCATGCATGCGCGCGATCCGGATGATCTGGCCGACGGCATCCTGCTGCTGCTCGAAGGCAGTTATGTTTCCGGCCAAACCTTCGGCGAAGGCGGTCCGGCGCGTGTGCTGGGCGTCATGGTGCGGCGATTGATCGAGACATCGACGCAAGCGTAGGTTGTGCAGAGGTGCAGCCTACGAAGCGCGGTCGATTAACGCTAAACTAACCGCACTGATGAGCATCGAAGCCGTTTCTACCCCGGACCGAGACCTGTTGCGCCCGCTGCGCTACCTGTGGCGCGTGCCGCTGCTGCTGTTGCACGTCGTGCTCGGCATTTTGTTGTGCGGGTTGATCCTTACCTGGAATCGCGACGCGGTCATGAAGGACGGCCGCGAGCCGTTCACCCACCGCATGATCCGCGCATGGTCCACCGGGCTGATGCGCATCTTCGGCCTGCGCTCCGTGCGAGTCGGGCAGCCGTTGCGCGATCCGGTGCTGTTCGTCGCCAACCACACGTCGTGGATCGATATTGAACTGCTGCACAGCCAGCGCGCGGCCTGTTTCGTCGCCAAGGCGGAGATCGCAAGCTGGCCGCTGGTCGGTTGGCTGGCGGCGAGCGGCGGCACCATTTTTCATCGTCGCGGCAGCAACCATTCGCTGGCGGCGGTGATGCAGGTGATGGTGGATCGATTGCGCGCCGGCCGTTCCGTGGCCGTGTTCCCGGAAGGCGGCACGGGCCACGATGGCGTGTTGAAAGTGTTCCATGCGCGCATCTTCCAGGCCGCGCTCGACGCCGAGGTGCCGGTGCAACCGGTGGCGTTGCGCTTCATGCGTGACGGCAAGCGACAGATCGATGCGGGTTTCCGCAGTCACGAAAACTTCATGCAGAATTTCCTGCGCATGCTCGGCGGTCCTGCGATGGATGCCGAAGTGCACTTCCTCGAGCCGGTGCCGGTGAATCCGGAAGGCCGGCGCCGCATGGCCGATCTGGCGCGGGAACGCATCGCCACGGCGCTCGAGGACCGCTCTGCATGACGCTGCCGCAAGGACGCGACTTTCAGCCGCCCTGGCCGCTGACCAGCGGACATATTCAAACCATGCTTTCGTCCAGCGGCGTACGACGCACGCTGCTGCCGCGCCGCGCGTATCGCGTCATGGAAGGCGCGCAAGAAGTGATGGTGGATGGCGGTGACGGCATCCGTCTTACCGGCTCGTTCACGCCGCAGAAAAGCCGTCCGGCATCACGCGGGCTGGCGGTGCTGTTCCATGGCTGGGAAGGCAGCGTCGATTCCACCTACGTGCTGCAAACCGGCAGTCGTCTGCTGGATGATGGCTGGGACATCTTCCGCCTCAATTTCCGCGACCATGGCGAAAGCCACGGCCTCAACGAAGCGTTGTTCCATTCCTGCCGCATCGACGAAGTGGTGCATGCACTGGGCGATATCGCACACCGCTGGCCGGCGCGCGTGATGGCGCTGGCCGGTTTCTCGCTCGGCGGCAATTTTGCGTTGCGCGTGGCGCTGCAGGCGCCATCGCAGGGCATTCCGCTTCACTATGCGCTGGCGGTGTGCCCGATCATCGATCCCAGCGAAGGCCTGTTTTCGCTGGAGGCCACCGCGCCGTGGTTCTACCAGGCGTATTTCATGAACAAGTGGCGGCGTTCGCTGCGCGCCAAGCAAAAAGCGTTTCCGAACGTCCAGTACTTCGAGCTGCAGGAACTGAAACAGAGCCTGCGCGGCCTGACCGAATCGCTGGTGCTGCGGCACACCGATTTCGATTCGCTCGAAGCGTATCTGGATGGCTATTCGGTCGCCGGCCGTGCGCTGGCGCAGATGCAGGTTCCCGCCACCATTCTTACCGCGCGCGACGATCCGGTAATTCCGGTGACGGCATTCGAGAAACTGGAATTACCGAGCAGCGTGGAATTGGACATCGCCACCTACGGCGGCCATTGCGGCTTTATTCGCGGGTGGGATATGACGAGCTTCTGCGACGATTACATCGCTGCGCGTTTCAACAAGATCGCAGACAGCCAATAACGCTGAATGCTTGTGTACCCTCACGGCCGTCATTCCCGCGAAAGCGGGCATGACGGCAGAAAGATGTGCGCAACACTTCAATCCGCCGGCACGCAGCGTTCGCGTGCCCACGCACGCAATGCATCGACCTGCTCGTGCATCAACACTGACAATGGCCGCGTTGTCTGCAAAGCATGCATCAATGTCGGTTGATCGAGCGCGCCGCCGTTGCCGCTGGCGTCGTAAAGCGCGCTGACCACGGCCTGTTCGATCTCCGCACCGGAGAAACCTTCACTGGCCTGCGTCAGCGCATCGATATCGAACGCATCGCTATCCAGCTTGCGGCGCTTCAGATGCATCGCGAAGATCGCCCCACGCACCTCGGGCTTGGGCAGGTCGACGAAGAAGATTTCGTCGAAACGCCCTTTGCGCAGCAGTTCCGCCGGCAGTTCGTGCACCGCATTGGCCGTTGCGACCACAAAGACCTTGGCCTTGCGTTCGGCCATCCAGGTGAGCAGATAACCGAGCACGCGGCGTGACACGCCACCGTCTTCGCCACCGCTAGCCAGTCCTTTTTCGATTTCATCGATCCACAGCACGCATGGCGCCAGCGTTTCGCAGCTCGCCAACGCCTCGCGCAGATTCTTTTCGGTCTCGCCCTGGTATTTGTCGTAGAGCGCGCCGAAATCCATGCGCACCAGCGGCACGCCAAAACCACCGGCAATGGCTTTGGAAACAAGACTTTTGCCGCAGCCTTGCACGCCCAGCAGCAACAGCCCCTTGGGCGGATCCAGTACAGGCTTGGGGCTGGGATCGAGAAACACCGTCCGCCGCCGCTGCACCCAGTCGCGCACTTGGCTCACGCCGGCTACGTCGGCGAAGCTGGCGGTGGCGTATTCGTAATGCAGCAGGCCGGAGCGATTGAGCAACTCGAACTTGGCTTTCATCAGCTCCGGCAAGTCGCTCGCGCCGAGCGCGCCATCGTTGTAAATCAGCTTGCGCACGATGGTGCGGGCTGCTTCGTTGTCCACTTCCAGCGTGCGCTTGTGCTCGCGCTGCCAGGCGGCGGCTTCGCCGCGCAGGATGCCGGCCAGTTCCTTGATATCGGGCAGGGCCAGCGGTACGCGCGTGGCCAGCGCATCCAGTTCCTGCGGCAGTTCCACCTTGGCGCCGACCAGTACTAGCGTGTGCGCGGCCGTGCGTTGCCGTTGCACGATTTCGCGCATCTGTCGCAGTGTCACCGCATACTGCAGGCAGGGCTGGAAATCGAACAGCAGGTAGATGCCGCGCTCTTTCGCATCGCTGATCGCATGCAGCGTGGCGGTGGCGTCGGCGGCGATGTCGATGTCCCGCGGGCCGTTGAAATCCAGCCGCTCCAGGCCGTTGGTGAGCGTCCAGCGCCACAGCGGATGCAGCGCCTGCGCGATGACGTGCTGGAAGCAGTCGATCACCCGCTGTTCGTCGATCGTTTCAATCACCAGCAAAGGCGTTGCGGCACGCACCAGCGTGCTCAGGTCTTCCAGTTCGCTCATGCATCCTCCCAGAAGCGGATACGTTAGCAGAGCTGTCACGACTGGATCGTTATGCTCAGTGGGGACAGCAACTTGCGTCAACGCAACCCTGCCCCAAACTGACGGTCTTTCCACGGTGTTACGGAGATACCCATGCAGCTACGCAGCGACAACTTCCAGCACGGCAGCCCGATTCCGCCGGAGTTCGCCTTCGCCAGGCTAGGCAAGCCGGTGGTGCTGTCGGACAACCGCAGCCCGCATCTGGCCTGGAAGGATGCGCCGCAGGGCACGCAATCGTTCGTGCTCAGCTGCATCGACAACGATGTGCCGAGCAAGCCCGATGACGTCAACAAGGAAGGCCGCGTGGTGCCGCCCGATCTGCCGCGCGTGGAATTCGTGCACTGGCTGATGGCGAACATCCCGCTCGAATGCGCCGAGCTGGCCGACGGTGCATGCAGCGACGAGATCACGCCACACGGCAAGCAACAGCCCTACGGCCCGCCCGGCAGCGTGCAGGGTGTCAACAGCTACACCGACTGGTTCAAGGGCGACATGCAGATGCAAGGCACCTATCTGGGCTACGACGGCCCGTGCCCGCCGTGGAACGATTCGCTGGTGCACCACTATCACTTCCGCGTCTATGCGCTGGATGTGCCGAGCCTGCCGTTGAAGCAGGGGTTCTCGCTGGAAGAACTGCGCGCAGCGATGGCCGGGCACGTGCTGTCGGAAGCTGTACTCACCGGTACCTATAGCCTCAATCCCAGCGTGCCGGCCTGAGCGATATCCGTTGGCTCTCCAGGAAGGAGGGAGAGCCAACGCCTTCACGCCAGCACAGCACGCTCTATGGCACATGGACAAAGGGCCGCGACAGGATGCCTGTGGATGCAACAGGAGCGCCGCCATGCTGCATTACGCCCTGGTCTTCTCAGGTCATTGCTGTCATCGCTGCCCTACTCGGTTTTACCGGCATTGCCGGTACCGCCGCGTGGATCGCCAAGCTGCTGTTCGTGCTGTTTCTGATCCTGGCCGTGATCGCATTTTTCAGACGAGCCGACTGGACAGCGGGCGATTGGTTCAGCCAACTGCGCGGCAAACCGTTAGAGTGAAACCCTCAGATCTCACGGAGCAACGTCATGAGCAATGAAGTCCAGGCTAACGAAGGCAACACCCACGGACGCATCGACCAAGGCGCCGAGCGCATCAAGCAGGCTACGTCCGATGCCGTGGCCACCAGCAAGGAAAAATTCGATCGCGCCGCAGACCGCGTCGAAGAACGCGTGCATCACGCCACCGACAAGGCCGCGCATGCCGCCAACCGCGCCACCGACAAAGTCACTGAAGCCACCGAACGTGGGCGTGAGGCTTACGACCACGCCAGGGAACGTGCCGACGAGTGGCTGGAAGAAGTGCGCGAATACGTGCGTGAAAAACCCGTCCAGGCAGTAGCCATCGCCCTTGGTGCCGGCTGGCTGCTCGGCCGCATCCTGCGTCGCTGAAACCTTGGTTAGGCACGGAGGCGAGTGATGCACGATTCCGTGCGCGAAGACGAAACGGCAGAGCAACCGGAATCCACCGGCGAACCTGCGTCGAGCGGCCTGCTCAACGACATCGGGCGGCTGGCGCATGCCGTGCGCGGCTTGTTCGGTGCCCAGATCACGTTGTTGGCCGCCGAACTGGGGCTGGCGCGCAGCGCGGTTTCCTGGCTTTTGGCCGCGGGGCTGGCTGCCACCGTGGCGGGCGTCGGCCTGGGTTTGACCCTGCTGGGCCTGGTCGGCCTGCTACTGGCCAAATGGTTCCACTCCTGGATCTGGGCCTTCGTGGGCATGGCCGTGCTGGAAGTGCTGGCCTTGTTCGGCGCGATCGTGCTGTTCCGGCGCTGCATGCACTGGATGAGCCTGCCGGCCACGCGCCAGGAGTGGCGTGCGATCATGCACGACACGTTGCGGCGAGCCGAGCATGATATCGAGGCCGGCAAAGGGGAAGGTCCGAGATGAGTCTGTTCAAGCAGCTTGAAAAAGTGCGCGTGGCACGCGAGCGCGTGGCGCACCATCGTGGCGAAATGGCCGTGCCTGCCGCGGCATTGCTGGAACGCGGTTACCAGCATCCGCTGACCACCATGGGCGCCGCCGCGGGCGCGGGTTTCGTACTCGGCAGTCTCGGCGTAGGCCCGCTGCGCGTGCCGGGGCTCATTTCCACGGTGAGCGCCGGACTGGCGGAAGCCGTGGCGTATGGCACGCGCCTGATTGCAGAACTGGGCCTCATGGAGGATGGCGATACCGGCGAACAGCCATGACCGCCATCGAGCCCACGGCGCTGTCGAACGCGACGCCCGTGGACGAAACATCGCACGCAGCCATACCGGCTACGTCATCTTCTGTCGTGGTCGCCCAAGTGAAACAGGCGGCGCACGGCGTCAATCGGCTGCGTGGCCACCTGCGCGCCATCCGCATGACGTTGAACGCCCTGCTCACGCTGGCGCTGCTTTACACCGTCACCCTGGTCAAGGCGTTGATCATTCCGCTGGTGCTGGCGGCGTTCATCGGCCTGGCCTTGAATCCCATCGTGGCGCGCGGCACGCGTCATCACATCCCGCGTTGGTTGGGCGCTAGCGTGCTGATGGCGAGCCTGATTGCAGGCATCGCAACCGGCATCAGCATGCTTACACCGCCGGCGCTGGAATGGTTGCATAGCGCGCCGTCGCAAATACGCAGCTTCGTTCCCAAGCTCCAGCACTTCACCCGTCCGCTGGAGGCGGCGGGCCGCGCCACGCAGACGCTGGTCAATGGCCATCCTAGCCTTTCCGCGCAAAATCCCAGCGACGTGGCGATCAGCGTGTGGGACGTGCTGGCCAACACGCCGAAAGTGCTGGCGGCGGTGCTCACCGTGCTGCTGCTGGTGTATTTCTTTCTGGTCTATGGCGATCTGATTCTGCGCCGCCTGGTCGAGATCGCGCCAAGCTTCGGCTACAAGCGCCACGCGGTAAGCATCGTGCGCGGCATCCAGACCGAGGTATCGCGCTACATCCTCACCACCGTGCTGATCAACGTATCGCTCGGCATCGCCACCGCCGTCATGCTCTATTTCTTGCACATGCCCGATCCGCTGCTGTGGGGCACGGTGGCGATGTTCGCCAACTTCATTCCCTACGTCGGCGCGATCGTCACCACCACCACGCTGTTGTTCGTCGGCATGATCCATTTCGACGTGCTGGCCAACGCATTGTTGCCCGCGGTTTGCTTTGCGTGCGTCACCGCGATCGAAGGCAACCTGATCACGCCGATGATTCTCGGACGGCGCATGCGCGTCAGCCCGATTGCGATCCTGATCTGGCTGCTGATCTGGGGTTGGTTATGGGGTGTGCCCGGTGCGCTGCTGGCGGTGCCGATGCTGACCAGTGCGAAGCTGATCGCAGAGCGCGTGCGTGGATGGGAGTGGTTTGCGCGGATGGTGGAGCGCTAGCAAAAAAACCCTCTCCCTTGCGGGAGAGGGTTGATTGGGAAGTAGGCCCAAAAATGCGATGCATGCGCGGAGCGTGACGTTGGTGGGGCTCGCGCTCCAAACCTATTTCAGGGAGCTTCGGCAAGCTTGGCGCAATCCGTATCGCCGCATGCCTGCCAACCACCACCCAGCGCCTTGTACAACGCCACCGCACGCGTATCGATCGCGCTTTCCGATTGCGCCAGCGCATCCTCGGCGGAAAGCTGCACGCGTTCGGCATCCAGCAGTTCCAGATAACCGGTGGCGCCTTCCTGATAGCGAATGCGCGCCAGGTCCGCCGCACGGCGGCTTTGTTCGGCCTGTGCCATCAATTGCTCCACGCGCGCATGCTCGGCGTTGTAGTTGGTGACGGCGTTGTCGACGTCTTCGATCGCCTGCAGCACGGTACGCTGGTAATTCGCTTCGGCCGCGTTTGCGCGTGCTTCGCTGGCATGCAGATTCGAGCGCACGCGTTCCACGTTCAAGCCGTTCCAGGTGATGCTCGGCGTGAACGACCACGCGCGCGATGCCGGGCCGCCGAAGTCGTTGGGACGTCCGGCCAGGAAACCGACAAAGCCGCCGAGCGAGATGTGCGGGAAGAACTCCGCCTTGGCCACGCCGATACGCGCATTGGCCGCGGCGTATTGGCGTTCCGCGATACGCACGTCGGGGCGGCGCGACAGCACGTCGCCGTCGTCGCCCATCGGCAAGGTGGTGGCGATCGGCTTGAACGTACCGGGCGACACGTCGACGTCCAGCTCACCCGGACGTTCGCCTAGCAGCACCGCCAACCGATACGTGTAGCTGTGCACGGCGGCATCCAGCACCGGCAATTGCGCTTTCGCCGCACTGAGCTGTGCGTTGGCGCTGGCGACGTCCTGTTCCGAGGCCGTACCGATTTGCGCGCGCGCACTGATCAGTTTCAGCGAATCGGCCTGATTGGCGATGTTGCGCTCGGCGATCGCCAAGCGTTGCTGGGTGCCGCGCAATTCGAAGTAATTGCGCGCCACCTCCGCAAACAGGCTCACCTGCGCATCGTGCAGCGACGCTTCGCTCGCGCCCAGATCGGCACGCGCCGCTTCCACCGAGCGACGGATGCCACCGAACAGATCCAATTCCCACGATGCATCGAAGCCTGCCTGGTAAGTATCGATCGGCACGCGCTGCGTACCGAAACCGGGCTGCTGCTCGATCGAGCGGCTGTACGCAACGCTGGTGTCGATGGTGGGAATCTGGTCGGACTTCGCCGTGCCGAGCAAGGCGCGCGATTCGGCCAGCCTTGCCTGCGCGATGCGCAAGTCGAGACTGCCCTTGGCGGCGCGCTGAATCAGCGCATCCAGCGTCGGATCGTTGAACTGCTTCCACCAGTCCGCCTGGAATTGCGCATGGCTTTCACGCGCGGCATCGACGTTCTGCACGTTGGCGGGCGCGGTGTCCGGCTTCTTGTAGTCCGGACCCACGCTGACGCAACCGGCCAGCGCGAGTGCGGCGAACAACGCGGTATTACGGAGTACGTTCTTGATAAGGAAAGGAGTCATCTCAATGCCCCTCCAAGGCGGGCAAGTTGGATGCGTGCTGCTTCTTGCGCGCTTCGCGGCGTTCCACCACGGCGCGGATCAGCACGTAGAACAGCGGGGTATAGATCAGGCCGAAGATGGTCACGCCCAGCATGCCGGAGAACACTGCCACGCCCATCGCATGGCGCATTTCCGCACCGGCGCCGTGCGAGGTCACCAGCGGCACCACGCCCATGATGAAGGCGATCGACGTCATCAGGATCGGGCGCAGGCGCAGGCGAGCCGCCTCCAGCACTGCGTCGTAACGCGTCATGCCTTCATGCTGGCGTTCGCGTGCGAATTCCACGATCAGGATGGCGTTCTTGCACGCCAGGCCCACCAGCACGATCAAGCCGATCTGGGTGAAGATGTTGTTGTCGCCACCCGACAGCCACACACCGGCAATCGCGGACAGCAGCACCATCGGCACGATCAGGATCACCGCCAGCGGCAGCGACCAGCTCTCGTACAGCGAGGACAGCACCAGGAACACCAGCAGCACGCACAACGGGAACACCAGGATGGCGGTGTTGCCGGCCAGGATCTGCTGATAGGTGAGCTCGGTCCACTCATAGCTCATGCCGTTGGGCAGATTGTCCTGCGCCAGCTTTTCCATCGCCGCTTGCGCCTGGCCCGAGCTGAAGCCTGGCGCCGGGCCGCCATTGATTTCCGCCGTGATGTAGCCGTTGTAATGCTGCACGCGTTCCAGGCCGGCGGTGCGGCGCACGTCGACGAACGAACCCAGCGGCACCATCTCGCCCTTTGCATTGCGCGTCTTGAGCTGCAGGATGTTTTCTGGCTCATGGCGGAACGCCGGCTCGGCCGAGACGTTCACCTGATACACGCGGCCGAAACGGTTGAAGTCGTTGACGTACAGCGAGCCCAGATACGCCTGCAGCGCTTCGTTGGCGTCGTTGAGATCGATACCTTCCTGCTTCGCCTTCTCACGATTCACGTTCGCATCGATCTGCGGCACGCTTACCTGGTAGCTGGAGAACAGTCCGGCCAGCGCCGGAACCTTGTGGCTTTCCGCGACCAGATTCTGCGTCTGCTTGTAGAGCTCATCGAAACCCAACTGACCGCGATCTTCGATCTGGATGCGGAAACCGCCGATCGTGCCGAGGCCTTGTACGGGCGGCGGCGGGAAGGTGGCGATGTACGCATCCTGGATGGTCGCGAACTTCTGGTTCAAGGCGGCGGCAATCGCACCGGCGGAGAGCGAAGGATCGCGACGCTCCTCGAACGGCTTCAGCGTCTCGAACACGATGCCCGCGTTGGTCGCATTGGTGAAGCCGTTGATCGACAGGCCCGGGAACGCCACCGCACTCTGCACGCCTGGTTGCTTCAGCGCGATTTCCGACATGCGACGGATCACGTCTTCGGTGCGATCCAGCGAAGCGGCATCCGGCAATTGCGCGAACGACACCAGATATTGCTTGTCCTGCTGCGGCACGAAGCCGGTCGGCACATGATAGAAACCGAAGCCCGCCAGTGCGATCAGGCCCGCGTATATCACCAGCGCTGCCGGTCCCTTGCCCACGATGCGGCGCACGCCGCCGACGTAGCGATCCGCGCTGCGATGGAAGAAGCGGTTGAAGGGACGGAACAGCCAGCCGAGGGCCTTTTCCATCAGGATCGAGACGCGATCCTTCGGCGCATCGTGGCCGCGTAGCAGCACGGCAGCAAGTGCCGGGCTCAGGCTGAGCGAGTTGAACGCCGAAATCACCGTGGAGATCGCAATGGTCAGCGCGAACTGGCGATAGAACTGGCCGGTAAGACCGCTGATGAACGCCGTCGGGATGAACACCGCGCACAGCACCAAGGCGGTGGCGATGATCGGCCCGGTCACTTCGTTCATCGCGCGGCGCGTGGCTTCACGCGGCGTGTGACCAAGCTCGATATTGCGCTCGACGTTTTCCACCACGACGATCGCGTCGTCCACCACGATGCCGATCGCCAGCACCAGGCCGAACAGCGACAGCGCATTGAGCGAGAAGCCGGCCAGGTACATCACCGCGAACGTGCCGACCAGCGACACCGGCACGGCCACCAGCGGAATCACCGATGCGCGCCAGGTCTGCAGGAACAGGATCACCACCAGCACGACCAGCAGGATCGCTTCGATCAAGGTATGCGCCACCGCTTCGATCGAACCGCGCACGAACACCGTAGGGTCGTACACGATGTGGTATTCGATGCCCTGCGGGAATTCCTTCTTCAGCCCCTCCATCGTCGCGCGCACTTCGTCGGAGATCTGGATGGCGTTGGAACCCGGACGCGCAAAGATCGGAATCGCTACCGCCGGCTGGTTGTCCAGCAGGCTGCGCAACGCGTACTGGTTGGAGCCCAGCTCGATGCGCGCTACATCGCGCAGATGCACCACGCTGCCGTCGGCATCGGTGCGCACGATGATGTTGCCGAACTCTTCCGTAGTGCTCAAACGGCCCTGCGTGTGGATATTGAGCTGGAAATCCGTATTGCCCGGTACCGGCGGCGCATTCAGCGCACCGGCTGCTACCGCTACGTTCTGCTCCTGGATCGCATGCACCACGTCGCCGGTGGTCATGCTGCGCTGGGCCAGTTTGTTCGGGTCCAGCCACACGCGCATGCTGTATTCACCTGCGCCGAAGATCTGCACGTCGCCGACGCCATCCAGGCGCGCGAGGACGTCCTTCACGTGCAGGCGTGCGTAGTTCGACAGGTAGAGCATGTCGTAGCGCTTATCCGGCGAGGTGAGATGCACCACCATCGTCAGGTCGGGCGAACTCTTCTGCGTGGTCACGCCCAGGCGCTGCACTTCTTCGGGCAGACGCGGCAAGGCCTGCGCCACACGGTTCTGTACTTCCACCTGCGCGTTGTTGAGATCGGTGCCCAGCGCGAAGGTGACGGTGAGCGTCATCTGGCCGTCGCTGGTGGCCTGCGAGGAGGTATACAGCATGCCTTCCACGCCGTTGATCTGCGTTTCCAGCGGCGTGGCGACGGTTTCGCCGATCACCTCGGGGCTGGCGCCGGGATAGTTGGCGCGCACCACCACGGTGGGGGGCACCACTTCGGGATATTCGCTGATCGGCAGCTTGAACACCGCGATGCTGCCCGCGATCACGAAGATCAGCGAAAGCACTGCGGCCATGATCGGCCGGTCGACGAAAAACTGTGCGATGTTTTTCATGGAAAAGTTCTCTCATTCTTGCCGCGAGCAGTCCCTCTCCCCTCGGGGGAGAGGGTTAGGGTGAGGGGACGCGCTCGCGAAGATGTAGATGCAAAGCCTTTCTCGATGCGGAGTAGCCGCAAGATCGGCCCCTCACCTCAGTCCTCTCCCCCGGAGGGGAGAGGAGGCAGAAGCTTCAACCCTGCGGACGTTTCTGCACGCTCTTGCCTTCAGCCTGCGCGGTACGCGAATCCTTGCCATCCGGATTCGTCTCTGCCGCATCCACCAGCGCCTTGTCCTGCGCATCCAGGCGGGCATCCATCGCCACCTGCTGCGGATTCACCTGCGCACCGGGACGTATGTGCTGCAAACCATTCACCACCACCACGTCGCCGGCGCCGAGGCCGTTGTCGATCACGCGCAAGCCATGGAACAGCGGGCCGGTGTCGACCTTGCGGTACTCCACCTTGTGCTGCGCATCCACGACATAAACGAACTGGTTGCCCAGATCCGTGCCGACGGCACGGTCGTCGATCAGCACGCGTGGGCGCGGCTGTCCGGCCTGCAGATGCACGCGCGCGTACAAACCGGGCGTGAGCAGGCCGTCTTCGTGATCGAACACGGCGCGCAGGCGCATCGTGCCGGAGCCGGGGCGTACCTGGTTGTCGACGAAGTCGATGCGGCCCTCATGCGGATAGCCTTGTTCGTCGGCCAATCCCATGGTGGCTTCGATGCGTGGCGTGCGGCCGTTCTTGATGGTGTCGCGGCGCAGGCGGTCAAGCTTCAACCAGGTCTGCTCGTCCACATCGAAATACACATAGACCGGATTGACCGACACCACCGTGGTGAGCACGTCCGAACTGGACACCAGGTTGCCCGGCTGGATGCGCGCATTGCTGACGCGGCCGTCGATCGGCGCGCGTACGTCGGTCCAGCCGAGATTGAGCTTGGCCGAAGCCAGTGCCGCGGTGGAGGCCGCCAGCGTGGCCTTGGCGGCCTGCTCGCCGGTGTTCTGGCTATCGGCTTCCTCCTGCGAGATCGCATGCTGGGCCAGCAGCTTGCGTGCGCGTGCCGCATTGGCTTGCGCCAGGCCAAGCTGCGCCTGCGCCTGCGCGACGTTGGCGGCCAGCCGATCTACTTCGGCCTGGAACGGGCGCGGGTCGATACGGAACAGCACGTCGCCCTTGTGGACTTCGGTGCCTTCCTTGAATTGCACGGTTTCGACATAGCCGCTCACGCGCGGGCGCACGTCGACCGAATCGACCGCCTGCAACTGACCGGTGAAATCGGCGCTATCGCTGACCGGACGTACCATGACCGGGGCGACGGTGACTGCGGGCGGGCCGCCCGGGCCGCCGGCGCCCTGGGCGTGGGCGCCTCCGCCATGACTGTCCAGCAGCGCCCAACTGCCGGCTATGACTGCTACGACCAGACTGGCCAAGATGGCTTTCTTCAACATCGTTCGCTCCCTTGGATCTTCGTTGCCGCAATGCAGCACGATTTAGAGGGAACGAATAATGGGTATACCGTACAGTTTAGAAAATCCGCTCCTTGCGCAAGCTACTCGTGACTATGAATCACGAATGAGCGCATAATCGCCAATAGAACGTGTTTTGGAGCGAGCTATGGAAGACTTTTCCGCCATTTCCGCCTTCGTGCGGGTCGTCGAAGCGAAAAGTTTCGCGTCCGCCGCTGCCCAGCTGGGCATGACCCCCTCCGGCGTCAGCCGTGCCGTGTCCCGGTTGGAGGAACACTTGCGGGTGCGGCTGTTGTTCCGCTCCACTCGCGCCTTGCGCCTCACCGACGATGGCGCCTCATTCTATACACGATGCAAGGAGATCCTCGCCGATCTGGCCGAGGCCACCGAATCCCTGGGCTACGCCCATCAGAAGCCGCAAGGCAAATTGCGGGTGGGGATGTCGGCCTCGGTGGGGCGGACGGCGCTGGTGCCCAAGCTGGGGGAATTCCAGCACCGCTATCCGGACATCCGCCTTGAACTGATGATGTGCGACTTCCCCTACGACCTCAACGAGGAAGGGGTGGACTGCGCCATCCGCCTGGGTGAGCTGGAGGACTCCAGCCTGATCGCCCGCAAGATCGGCTACCTGCGCAACGTACTGCTGGCCTCGCCCGAATACCTGGAGCGCTACGGCACGCCCACCAGCATCGAGGACCTCAAGAACCATCGCTGCATCAACTACGTCTACCCCAATGGCCGGCCCCGCCAGTGGCAGTTCGACACACCCAACGGCCGCCTGGAGGTGGACGTCAACGCACATCTGCTGATCAACGACGGTGAATCGGTGATCCAGGCGGCGGTGGCGGGCCTGGGCATCATCCAGGCGCCGCACGTGCTGGCGGCCTGCGCGCTGGAAGTGGGCAAGCTCGAACCGATCCTTACCGACACGGTGTCCACCGGCAAGAACGTGTGGATCGTGTATCCGCAGAAGAAACATCTGTCCGCGCGCGTGCAGGCTTTCATCGAGTGGGCGCGTGAGTTGTTCGAGCGGCCGTTCGAATCGGTCTGCCCGATGCCGCCGGTGGTCGAAGCGTTCCGGCCGCAACTGCCGCAGGTGCGGAAGGAAAAAGCGGTGCAGTAACCCCGCGGCGTAAGCGTCGTAGGTTGGGATGCAAATTTGCACCCCAGCCCCCGCATTACGCGCCCGCAGGCATCAACAACAGCAGCGCCGCGCCCAGCGCAATGCGATACCACGCAAACCACGTAAAGCGATGCGTGCGGATATAGCCCAGCAGCCATTTCACCGCTGCGAACGCGACCACCCCCGACACCGCGAAACCGACCAGCAACGCGCCCCAGTCTTCATGCGCGGCGCCACCGCTCTTGAGCACCTTCAGAAGCTCGTAACCGGTCGCCGCATACATGGTCGGAATGCCGACCAGAAACGAAAATTCCGTCGCCGCCGGACGATTGCTGGTGCCCGCGAGCATCGCGGTAAAAATCGTCGCACCAGAACGCGACGTGCCCGGGAACACGCCCGCCACGATCTGCGCGATGCCAACCAGGATTGCCACGCGCCAGGTCACCTCGGTGCGATCCACCTGGCGCGCGGCAACCGCTTCCGCGCCCAGAATCCAGAAACCGCCGATCAGCAGCGCCCACGCAATCGGCGTCACCGTTTCCGGCAGTTTGAAACCGTAATGCGTCACCCCGAAGCCGAGCACGCAGGTGATCAGGAACGCCACGAGCAACTTGAGCAGATAGGCGCGGTTGGCCGGCACCTGCCACTGCGTAAGCAGCTCCCAGATGCGTTTCCAATAAATCAGGGTGATGGCGAGAATCGCACCCGCCTGGATACCCACGTTGAACAGGTCGGAACGGGCACCAAGCCCAAGGCTTTCGGCGATCAGCAAGTGTCCGGTGCTGGAGATGGGGAGGAATTCGGTAATACCCTCGATGATGCCGAGCAGAACTACATGGGCGAGATCAGGCACGCAGAAAACTCCATTGGGACAAGGCGGGCGGGACAGCTTGGCTTGGCCGGCGTGAAAAACGGTATAGCTTAAGCCTTATTCTTCCTTGCAAGCGGGTTAAATCAAGCCTGGCGATCCGCACCAAGTTTGTGCAATTTTGCACATATATGGTGCAAACAAGACCCGCGAAGATCACCGCTTTTCAGGTAATCTTTTGAACGGCAAAGTGTTTTAGAGTTGGTACGGTGCTTGCCATAAAGCACGCGCGACCCCCTTTCACGTACTCATCGAGGTTTTTACATGTCCGCCAAGAAAGTGCTCGACCTGATCCAGGAAAAAGAGGTCGAGTTCGTCGACCTGCGTTTCGCCGACATGCTCGGCAAGCACCACCACGTCACCTTCCCGGCTCACGCCATCGACGAATCCACTTTCGAAGACGGCAAGATGTTCGATGGTTCCTCGATTTCCGGCTGGAAGGGCATCAACGAATCGGACATGGTGCTGCTGCCCGACCCGGCCACGGCCTACCTCGATCCGTTCAGCGCGCATACCCAGCTGGTCCTGCATTGCGACGTGCTCGAACCCAGCACCATGCAGGCTTACGGCCGCGATCCGCGCTCCATCGCCAAGCGCGCCGAGGCGTTCCTCAAGTCCACCGGCGTGGCCGACACCGCGTTCTTCGGTCCGGAGCCGGAATTCTTCATCTTCGATTCCGTGCGCTGGCAGAACGACATGGGCCGCGTGTTCTATGAAATCGAATCGCAGGAAGCCGCGTGGAGCTCGCGCTTCAAGTACGACGAAGGCAACAGCGGCCATCGTCCGGGCGTAAAGGGCGGCTACTTCCCGGTGAGCCCGGTCGACTCGCTGGGTGATCTGCGCGCCGACATGTGCAAGGTGCTCGAATCGCTCGGCCAGGAAGTGGAAGTGCATCACCACGAAGTGGCCAACGCTGGCCAGTGCGAGATCGGCGTCAAGTTCAACACGCTGGTGCAGAAGGCCGACGAACTGATCACGCTCAAGTACGTCATCAAGAACGTGGCGCACCAGAATGGCAAGACCGTCACCTTCATGCCCAAGCCGATCGTCGGCGACAACGGCAGCGGCATGCACGTGCACCAGTCGCTCAGCAAGGACGGCAAGAACCTGTTCTCCGGTGATCTGTACGGCGGCCTGTCGCAGCTCGCGCTGTGGTACATCGGTGGCATCTTCAAGCACGCCAAGGCCATCAACGCGTTCTCCAACTCCACCACCAACAGCTACAAGCGCCTGGTGCCTGGTTTCGAAGCGCCGGTGATGCTGGCCTACTCCGCGCGCAACCGCTCGGCGAGCTGCCGCATTCCGTTCGTGTCCAACCCGAAGGGCCGCCGCATCGAAGTGCGCTTCCCCGACCCGATCCAGTCCGGCTACCTCACCTTCACCGCGCTGATGATGGCGGGCCTGGACGGCATCTTGAACAAGATCGACCCGGGTGCGCCGGCGGACAAGGATCTCTACGACCTGCCGCCGGAAGAAGAAAAGAACATCCCGCAGGTGTGCTCCAGCCTCGACGCCGCACTGGAAGCGCTCGACAAGGATCGCGACTTCCTCAAGGCCGGCGGCGTGTTCACCGACGACTTCATCGATGCCTACATCGAACTGAAGATGCAGGAAGTGACGCGCTACCGCGCCAGCACGCATCCGCTGGAATTTCAGATGTATTACGCGATCTGATTGCAGTCGCGTTTTGGATGTACAAAAACGGGCGCTTCGGCGCCCGCTTTTGTAGGTTGGAGTGCAAGCCCCAACATCGCCATGTCCAGCGTCGCGAATAGACCGGGGGTTTGCTCCTCAATCTATTTTTACCCTGCCGAACGGCGTCTCATGGCAAGGTCATCCTAAGTATTTCTGCTGAGGACGTGCACCGCATGAGAAACGTCAAGCGTAAGCGACTGGCTTTTTGTCTTCTTGTCGTCGCGGCGTGCTGCGCACCGGGCCTGCTGGCTTCACCCGTCGACATGATCCAACGCCCGCTCGACCAGCCCCAGCCACCACCCGGCCCTGGCCCAAGCGCGGAAACCATCAAAGCCTGGCAAGACCGCAAATTCGGCATGTTCATCCACTTCGGCCTGTATTCCATCGCTGGTGGCATGTGGAACGGCAAGCGCGTGGACAATGGCTACAGCGAGCAGATTTTCGCCAACGGGCCGATTTCGTCCAAAGATTATGAGGCGTTGGCAAAGCAGTTCGATCCCGAAAAATTCGATCCCGACGCGATCGTCGCGCTGGCCAAGGCCGCGGGCATGAAGTTCATCGTGATCACTGCCAAGCATCACGATGGTTTCAATCTGTTCCGGACCGCGCAGACCTCCTACAACAGCGTGGATGGCACGCCGTATCACCGCGATATCGTCAAGGAACTCGCGGATGCCTGCGCGCGCGGTGGACTGAAGTTCGGCGTGTATTACTCGACGATCGATTGGCATCACCCTGGCGGCAACGCGTACATCGAAGGCAACAGCAATCCGATCACGGCGCAGCAGGAAGCGTTCAACGTGGCGCAGCTCAAGGAATTGCTGGGCCACTACGGGCCCATCTCCGAAATCTGGTTCGACATGGGCAAGCCGACGCCGGCGCAAAGCGCGCACTTCGCGCATACCGTGCATGCATTGCAGCCGCAGACGATGATCTCCGGTCGTGTATGGAACCACTATGGCGACTTCACCGTAATGGGCGACAACGCCGAACCGGATGTCGCGATGGAATTGCCGTGGCAGGCGCCGGCGTCGATGTTTCCGGAAACCTGGGGCTATCGCTCATGGCAGGAGCGCAAAGACCTGCCAGGCAAGATCCGCGAAAACATTACACGGCTGGTGCGCGTGGTCAGCCAGGGCGGCAACTACATTCTCAACATCGGACCGGAAGGTGACGGCTCTGTCGTGCCGTACGAAGCGCAGGTGCTGCAAGGTATCGGCGCGTGGCTGAAGCGCAACGGCGAAGCGATTTACGGCACGCGCAAGCAGCCATTCGCGCCGGTGGATTTTGGCTATGCCACCGTCGGTCCGCATGCGATCTACCTGTTCGTGGCGAAACAGCCGGCTGACCATCAGCTACGCGTGCCGGGTTTGGCCGATACCGACTTCGATCCTGCTTATCGATTGGGCGCACCGGCATCGACCGTGGAGGTGCAGCGCAACGGTCACGACATAAATGTCGCGCTGGATCATCTCGCCGGTTGGCCCAGGGCAAACGCCGCTGACAACGTCGATGCGTTCATGCCGGTGGTAGTGCTGCCGTTCAAAGGTCCGTTGCACGTTCGGCCGAGCATGCTCACTGCGGCCACCGATGGCAGTTTTCACTTGCAGCCACAGCACGCCGAGCACTACCTCAACTACAACGGCGAAGGCTACGAAGCGCCGGCCACGCTCTACAAGCTGAACTGGCAGCTCGATGCACAGGCGACGGATTACCTGCTCACTTTGCATTACAGCGCTCGCGCAACGAACACGAAAGTAGATGTATGGATCGACGGCCACCGTTATCCGCTTGGCTTGCGCGGAGCTGACGACGGCATTGCATCGCTGCGTATCCATCGCGACCGCACGACGCATCCTTACGCCATGCATGTCGAACTGACACCGGCGGCGCCATTCGTACAAGGCGCAGCGCTTCCGATCATCGTGCAGTCGGTGGACCTGTCGCCGGCGCGATAGGGCGTCTCCCAACGTCATAAGGTGACCCGCCGTGTCCAGCCACTCGCCACGGCGGGGTGGTTGCAGCGCAGGCAAGCGCGTGCAGTGGGCGGTTGCACCCGTGGCATAAACATTGCTGCTCTCGCCATTCAGTGATGCAGTTCACATAATGGACGACTGCTCACCTGGGTCCACGAGCAGTTGTACAGGGGAAACATGCAGCTGTCCGATTCGCGTTCCAATCCGGGAAGCCTGCCGGCGTCGTTGCTCGGTCTGCTCGCCTTTGGCCATTGCATGGCCTTTATCGATCGCTATTTGCCGGCCGTGGCAGCCCCTTTGTTGCGGGCGGAATTCGGGCTGTCGGATACGCAGATGGGCTTGCTCAACGGCCCCGCCTTCGTGCTGCTGTATGTCGTCGGCATGCTGGCGAGCTGGCCGCTGGCGCGTTCGCCGCATCGCCTTCGTTTGTTGGCCGGATGCATCGCCACCTGGATGCTCGGCATGGCGGTGTTCGCGCTGGGGCGTTCGTTCGGCGTGCTTATCGTGGCGCGTGCGCTGGTGGGTTTGGGACAGGCAGCGTTCGTACCGCTGGCCTTGGGCTTGATCATGGATTGCTCGGCGCCGCGATGGCGCGCGCGTTCCATGGCCGTGTTCACGGCGGCATCGTCGGCGGGGCACAGTCTTTCCATGCTGTTGGGTGGCGCGACGCTGGCGCTGCTCGCGAAATGGGTGTCGGTACCGGCAGCCGTGCATTGGCGCTGGCTGTTCTTGATCATGGCGGCGCCCAACGCGGTGCTGATCCTCTTGCTGCTATGCCGGGAAGAGTTTCCACGCCGGCCGTCGCCGCCATCCGGTCATGTGTTCAAGCAGATGCTCGAATCGTTTCGCGAGCGTCCATGGGTGATGGGCATGTATCTGTGCGGCGCCTGCGCCAGCCTGCTGGTGATCCAGAGCATCGGCGCGTGGGCGCCATCGGTGTTGCATCGCGAACAAGGCTTGACGCCCGCCAGTGCGGCGCTGGTGTTCGGCGCAGCGCTGCTCGTTGCGGCGCCGCTGGCGAATTTCATCGCCGGCACGTTGACCGACAAGCGCGGTGAAAAGCTGCCGCCGATGACGATCATGGCGGTCGCATTGGCGCTGGCCGTGCCGCTGTTCTGGCTTATCCCGTGGTCGACGTCGGCGGCGATGGCATGCGTGTTGTTGACGTTCGCCTGGCTGGTCGGCGCGATCGCCGCGGTGGCCATGCTGGTGGGCTTGCCGTCCATGCTCAGTGCGCCCTTGCACGACATGGGTCTGCGCGTGTTCCTGACGGTGACCACTTCGGTCGGCGTCGCATTCGGCCCGCTGATGGCAGGTGTTGTCAGCGACGGCATGCAACTGGGCGAGCGTGGTTTGTCATGGGGCTTGAACGAGGTGTGTCTGGGTGCAGCCGTCGTCGGTATCGTGGCCGCTTTGCTGGCGCGTAGTGTTCGGTGGCGCGCGGCGATCGAGGCGGCGCGGTGAGCGAGATCTTCGCGTTCGACAGCGCGGCCTACGATACGGATGAAGCCTTTGCGCGCTACTGCGAGCTTTACGCGCGCGGCGCCGACGTGGAGCGCACGGGCACGTCGTTCTTCGCCCGCGTGCGCAGTTGGCGCCTGGATCGCATGATCCTGTTTGCGCGCGAATACGGCGGCATTCGCCATCATCGCGGCAAACGCGTGGCACACGACGGTTTCGATCACTTCGTCTTGCATCATGTCATCAGCGGCGAATTCATGGCCGGGCCGCCGGAGCAAACGATTGCGGTTGCGCCAGGCGAAACCTTGCTGGTCGATACGACCCAGCCGATGGAAACCCGCGCAGAAAACGTTCGCCTGATCACGGTGAGCCTGGCGCGCGAAGCCACGCGGGCGGCAGGCGGCAACTTGAGCCGGCTGCATGGCCACCGCATCGGCGCCCAGGAAAGTGCTTTACTGGGCGCGCTGCTGCGTACCTTGGTCGAGCAGGTTTCACGTTTGCCGCAAGCCGCGCACGCAGCCATTACGCGCACGCTCGTGGACTTGCTGTCCGTGGCGATCGATCCGGCGGACTCCGGCGCGCGCGGGGACCTTTACCGGCTCGAGCACGCCCGCCGCGAAACGGTGCGTCGGCTGATCGAGACGAATCTAGGTACGCAGGATTTTTCCGTGCAGGACATCGTCGACGCCACCGGAGTGTCGCGCGCGAGCCTCTATCGTCTTTTCGAAGCCTGCGGTGGCGTTGCGCGCTTTCTGCAGCAATGCCGGCTGCAGCAATTGCGCGAGCGGCTGGACGATCGCGCCTTCGACCATCAATCACTCGCCGATCTTGCACCGATGCTGGGCTTCTCCGGCGAAAGCCACGCCAGCCGCCTGTTCAAGCAGACATTCGGCATTGCGCCGGGCGCCTATCGCGCCGCCAGCATCCGCGGTGCGCAGGACCCCGCGGTCGAACTGATGGTTCGCCGCTGGAACAGCAGTCTGAGCGAGCTGCGCTGATCGGCGTCGACCGGTTCGCTCTTGCACACGCGTTGCAAGATTGAGACGCACAGACATGTTCCTTTGTTCGCCACGTCGCTAGCATCGTGGCAACCAAAAAACCGTGAACTAAATCACGTAATTTGATAGCGCAGTGCGGCGCGGATGAGCCGTGCGCGAAAACAGGGGACAACAGATGGAACGCCGGTTTCACTTTATCTCGGGCCTGCCAAGGTCCGGGTCGACCTTGCTTGCGGCCATTTTGAGCCAGAACCCGCGCTTCCACGCGGGCATGAGCGGGCCGATGGGCGGCGCCTTCAGCACCATGCTGGGCGAGCTCAGTGGGCGCAACGAGTACTCGGTCTTCGTTACCGATGCGCAACGCCGCCGCATGCTCAAAGGCATGTTCGACCAGTACTACGGTCCCGAATACGGCGCCGAGGTGGTGTTCGATACCAACCGCGTCTGGTGCACCCGCATGCACCATCTGAAGGAGCTGTTTCCACACGGCAAGGTGATCGCCTGCGTGCGGCACGTGTCGTGGATCATCGACAGCATCGAGCAGCTCGTGCACAAGAACGCCTTTCAACCCTCCTCCATTTTCAATTACCAGACCGGCGGCACGGTGTACTCGCGCGCCGAAGGCCTCGCCAATGGCGACGGCATGGTCGGCTTCGCCTACAACGCGCTGAAAGAAGCGTTCTACGGCGACGCCACGTCCAACTTGCTGCTGCTGAGCTACGAAACACTGGTCAGCCATCCGGCGCAGGCGATCGCCGCCGTCTACGACTTCATCGGCGAGCCTGCGTACATCCACGACTTCGACAACATCCGTTATCAGGCCGATGAATTCGACCTGCGCGCCGGCACGCCGGGATTGCACGCGGTACGCAAGAAAGTCCAGGCACGCGAACGCAGCAGCGTGCTGCCGCCGGATGTGTTCCGCCGCTTCGAGAACGACATGTTCTGGCTGGATCCGGCACTGAATCCGCACCGCGTACGAGTGGTTTGAGCGCAACGCCTCCGCGCTGCGTCTTCGCTGTTTTTTTTGAATCGAAAAAAGCCGGCTCGCCCACTGCGCCCATGCGCAAGGCGAACGCCGACCCACAACTTGCAGGCTTACAGGGAGCCATTGCCGTGAATCGCATTTATCGCATCGTTTTCAATCGCACGTTGGGTGTACTGCAGGTTGCCTCCGAGTTGGCCAGTTCCCCCAAAGGCGGCACCGCCGATGGTGCAGGCGTGGTCTCGAAGCCACAGCCGACGTCGCGTGTTCTGGCCATCGCAGTGAGCATGGCTTTGGCGGCTGTTGCGTCGCCAGCGTGGTCGCAAACCTGCGTACCAAGCGCGAGCGTTATCTGTGGCGTAGCCGGTGGGAACGGTGGCAACGGCACCACGAGCGATCAGGCAGGCGGGGGAGGCACGGGTGCTGTTACGTCCGGTCCCTACGTCAATAATGGTGGCTCAGGCGGAACGAGTGACGGCGCTGGCGCCGCAGGTCAGGGAGCCAGTGGCACCGGTGGCGCGGGCGGTCCCGAAAATCTGCCTGGTGGTGCAGGTACTGGCGGCGGACTGCTCGCACTCGGCAATGGCGGCGGCGGTGGTGGCGGCGGCGCTTTCCACCGCTCTAGCGGCGGCAAGTATGACTTCGGTGGTGGCGGTGGTGGCGGCGGGGGTGGGGTCGGCCAGTCGATCAGTGGCTCGTCCTTCGTCAACCCGGGCAGCATTATCGGCGGCAGGGGCGGGAGCGGCGGCAATGGCGGTTTCTCTGGCACATCCGGTTATGGCGGCGGTGGTGGCGGTGGTGGGGCAGGTGTATACGCCACCAGCGGAAGTACGATCACCAGCGCTTCTGGCAGCACAATCACCGGCGGCGTTGGCGGCAATGGTGGTGGGGGCTACAAAGGGGCTGCCGGGGCGGGCGGCGGCGCGGGCGTGGCAGGCAATGGTTTCACTCTCGGCAATGGCGGCACGATCACCGGCGGTAACGGCGGTAACGGTGGAGGCCAGCTGAGCGACGGTGGAATTGGCGGTAACGGTGGCAGTGGTGGCGCGGGTGTCATAGGCAGCAGCCTGACGATCACCAATAGCGGCCGGATCGTTGGCGGCAACGGCGGTGCGGGAGCCAGCGATACCGTTCGCAACGGCAGCTCCGGTGCGGGTGGTGTTGGTGTTGTGGTGACGGGTAATTCCACCATCACCAATAGCGGCACGATTGCCGGAGGAACGGGCGTCAATGGACAGGCCGACGCGATCGATCTGAGCGGAGGCGCCAACACGCTGGTCCTACAGGCCGGCTCCGCCATAACGGGCAACGTGGTCAGCAGCAGCGGCAACACCAGCGGTGGCGATACGCTCGTTCTGGGCGGCGGTACGAACAGCAGTTTTGCCGCCTCGCAAATCGGATCCCAATATCAGGGCTTTGCTCAGTACGAAAAGCTTGGCACCAGCACCTGGACATTGACGGGTGCGACCGCAGCGACCACGCCTTGGACGCTGATTGCCGGCACGCTGGCCATATCCAATGACGCCAGCCTTGGCGCCAGTGCGGGCAGGCTGACGTTCAACGGCGGCACCCTGGAGGCCACGGCAACGATCAGCACCAACCGCGCCATGGTGCTGTCCGGTGCCGGTGAAATCGATGTCGACGCCGGCATGACACTGACGGCGAATGGCGCGCTTTCAGGCGCCGGCCCGCTGACCAAGAGCGGCAGCGGCGCGCTGACCCTCACCGGCCATGACACTTACACCGGCGACACCACCATCAACGGCGGCACGCTGTCGGTCACCAGCGGCGGCAGTATCACCAGCACCGCGCACGTTTTCGACAATGGCACGCTGGTGCTCGATGGGGCGGGTACGAGCCTCGCCACGACCGCCGCCGCAGGTAGCGGCGCGACTGTTTTGGTTGGCAATAACGGCAACGGTTCGCTCCAGCTCAGCAACGGTGCAAGCCTCACGAGCAGCAGCGAAGTGGATCTTGGCAATGGGGCCGGCGATGCGGGCGTAGGCAGCGTAACCGGCGGTGCCACGTTGCGCGGCTACACCAGCATCAACGTCGGTCAGTGGGGTACCGGCACGCTTACCGTTTCCGGCGGCGGCACGGTCACCGCCAGCGGTTTCCTGTCCATCGCAGACGAAACCGGGTCGACCGGCAACACGACGGTCACCGGCAGCGGTTCCAGCGCGAACGCCGACTGGGTCGCGGTGGGAAATCACGATGGCACCGGCACGCTGACGATTGCCAACGGCGGCACGGTCAACGCCAATCACTTCGTGATCGGCGCGGATGCCGGTTCCGTCGGCACGGTGAACATCGGTGCTGCGGCTGGCGATGCACCGGCGGCCGCCGGCACGCTCAACACCAGCAGCGTTGCCTTCGGCAATGGCTCGGGTTCGCTGGTGTTCAACCATACGGATACCGGTTACGTGTTTGCACCCGTCATCAGCGGCGCAGGCAACGTCGACGTGCTGGCCGGCACCACGATCTTTACCGCTAACGACAGCTACTCCGGCAGTACGACCATCACCGGCGGCACACTGTCCATCACCAGCGGTGGCAGCGTTGCCAACACCTCGACGGTCCTCGACAACGGCACGCTGAATGTTGATGGCGTGGGCTCCGGCATCACGGCAACAAGCGGCGGCACACCTTTCCTGGTTGGCAGCAACGGCACGGGCACGCTGACGGCGAGCAACGACGCAAGCGTCCAAAGCAACGGCGAAATCAATATCGGCCAATCGGGCGGCGATGTCGGCTCAGTGACCGTTACCAGTGGCGCATCGATGAACGCTGGCGCCAGCATCAATACCGGCAAATGGGGCAACGGCACGCTCAACGTATCCGGCGGCGGTACGGTAACCGCGAACGGCTTCTTCTCCATCGCTGACCAGTCCACTGCTACCGGTGTGGTGACCGTGACCGATAGCGGTTCAAGTGTTACCGCGACACAGGAAGTCGCGGTGGGCAATCATGGCGGTAACGGCACGCTGACGGTTGCCAACGGTGCCCAGGTCAGCAGTCCGATCATCGTCATCGCCGGTGACACAGGCTCTGTCGGCGTCTTGAACATCGGCGCCGCAGCGGGCAATGCACCGACAGCCGCCGGCACGTTGAACACCGGCAACGTTGCCTTCGGCAATGGCTCGGGTTCGCTGGTGTTCAACCACACGGACACCGGTTACATGTTTGCGCCCACCATCAGCGGTGCGGGCAACGTCGACGTGCTGGCCGGCACCACGATCTTTACCGCCGACAACAGCTACACCGGCAGCACGCAGATCAATGGCGGCATCTTGCAGCTGTCGGGCACGGGCGCCATTGCGTCATCGAGCGATGTCACCGTCACCAGCGGTACGTTCGACATTTCCGGTCTTACGACGGGCGGTACCACCATCAATGACCTTGCCGGCGCGGGCAACGTCAACCTGGGCGGTAATGCGCTCACGCTCGGTACCGCAAACAACACCGAGTTCGATGGCGTGATCGCTGATGGCGGGAATGCAGGTGGCAGCGGCGGTTCGCTGATCAAGCAAGGCGCCGGTACGCTGACGCTCACCGGCAGCAATACGTATACGGGCGCCACCACCATCAGCGGCGGCACGCTGGCGCTGTCGGGCACGGGCAGCATTGCGTCGTCCAGTGGCGTGATCGATAACGGCACGCTCGATATTTCCGGCGTCACCACGCTTCAGACCACCATCGGTGATCTCAGCGGCACGGGTACCGTCAGCCTTGGCGGCAACACACTCAAGCTCGGTACTGCGAACAGCACCGAGTTCGACGGCGTAATCAGCGACGGCAGCAGCGGAATCGGCGGTGCGCTGATCAAGCAAGGCAGCGGCACGCTGACGCTTACCGGCAGCAATACGTATACGGGCGCCACCACCATCAGCAGCGGCACGCTGGCGCTATCGGGAGCAGGCAGTATCGCCTCGTCGAGCAGCGTCATCGATAACGCTTCGCTGGATATTTCCGGCCTGAGCAACGGCGGCACGACCATCAGCGACCTTACCGGTGCAGGCACGGTCTATCTCGGTAGCAACACGCTCACCCTCGGCACCGCCAACAACACCCAATTCGATGGCGTGATGGCGGACGGCGGCAGCGCAGAGGGCAGCGGCGGTTCGGTGATCAAGCAAGGCACCGGCACGCTGACACTCACTGGCAACAACACTTATACCGGCACCACTACCGTTGCTGGCGGCACGCTACAGCTGGCCGTCGGTGCGTCCATCGCAGGCAACGTGAATGTGCAGAACGGCACTTCATTGGGCGGTGCGGGCACCATCGCGGGCAATGTCGACCTTGCTTCGGGCGCGACGCTGGCATCGAGCGGTACGCTCACCCTCGGCAGCCTCGTCGCAGAGCAAGGCAGTCAATTGAATGTCTCGCTCGGCGCGCCAGGAGCCGACTTCCACAGTTTCGGCACTAGTACGAGCGTCGCCGTTACCGGCAACCTGGAATTGGACGGCGCCACGGTGAATGTCGCCAACGCCGGCAACATGGGGCCGGGCCTGTACAACCTGTTCACCTACGGCGGCAGCCTGACCGAGAACAACGGCGGCCTCAGCCTGGGCGCCACGCCGGCGGGTGGTGTCTTCACCATTCAAAATCTCACTGCCGACAAGCAGATCAATCTGCTCAACACGGCCGGCCTTACGCTGAGCTTCTGGAACGCCAACGGCCAGGCCACCGCGAGCCAGCTCGGCGGCGGCAGCGGCACTTGGTCGGTGACCTCGCAGACCTGGACGGACGCCAACGCCGACGCCACGGCACCGATGCAGCCGCAACCCAGCTTCGGCATTTTCGGCGGCGCGTCCGGCACCGTCACCATCGATAACAGCGCGGGCGCCGTGCAAGCCACCGGGCTGCAATTTGCCAGCAATGGTTATGTTCTGACCGGCGACACGCTGACGCTGGTGAGTGGCAATGGCAGCGCGCCGGTGATCAGTGTCGGCGATGGCAGCAGCGGCAGCGCCAGCTGGGTCGCCATGCTCGACAACACGCTGGTTTCGGACGTCGGGCTCAACAAGACCGAGGCCGGTACTTTGATCCTCGCCGGCAGCAATACGCAGATCAACGGCGGCCTGACGGTCAGTGGCGGTGAGCTGGATGTCACCGGCAACGACAGCAGCCTCAACGGTGGTGTCGCCATGGCTTCGGGCACGACGTTAGTCACGGGCGCGAGCGGCGTAGACGTGCAGGTGACTGGTACAAATGGCATCAACGGCAACGGGGGCGCATCCGGCAACGCCATGACCGCGCCCACGGCCGGTGGTGCGGGTAGTGCGGGCGGCGCCGCGGTGAGTGGCGCCGGTTTCACCTTGAGCAACCAGGGCAACATCAACGGCGGCAGGGGTGGCATAGGTGGAACGGGTGGCAAGTATTGGGGCAGCCCGATGGGCGCAAGCGCTGCTACCGGCAACGGTGGCGCAGGTGCTGCCGGTGGTGCCGCAGTGAGCGGCGCCGGTTTCAGCTTGAACAACCTGGGACAGATCACGGGTGGCCGCGGTGGCGTGGGCGGTGCCGGCGGCAAGTACTGGGGCGGGCCGGCGCTCCTCGCAGTCAACAGCAGCTTGGTTGGATCGACAGGCAATACCACTGCGGGCACGGGTGGCACCGGCGGTATCGGCGGCCAGGGCGGTGCGGGTGTCTATGCCACGGGCCTGAGCAGTTTGGTCAACAGCGGCTCGATCACTGGCGGTTACGGTGGTAACGGCGGTACGGGCACCAACGGTGGCAATGGCGGCCATGGCGGAACTGGCGGCGAGGGTGGTGCGGGCGTAACGGGTAGCGGGTTTACGCTAACCAACAACCAGTCCATCGTCGGCGGCGTGGGTGGTTTGGGCGGCAACGGTGGTCAGTCCAGCGCAGCATCGGGCACCGCCGGCAATGGCGGTAACGGCGGAGCAGGTGGCGTTGGCGTCACCGGTGCTGATTTCACCCTCACCAATACCGGCACTATCGCGGGCGGCGATGGTGGCGCAGCCGGCACACAGGGCGCTGCGTCCAATGGCGGGACCGCCGGCGTGGACGGCATCGGTGGTGCAGGTGGCGTCGGTGTGGTCTCGACTGGCGGCTCTACCATCATCAATGCCGGTCAGATCATCAGTGGCAAGAGCACGGATGGCGTGCAAGCCGATGCGATGGATCTCAGCGGCGGCGGCAACACGCTGGTGGTCGAGGCGGGTTATGCCTTCACCGGCAACGTCGTCAGCACCAGCGGCAGCACGAATGGTGGCGACACGCTCACGCTCGGCGGCAGCAACAACGCAAGCTTCAACGTGAGTACGTTGGGTGCGGTCGGCAGCAGCGCGACGATCCAGGGTTTTGCGCATCTCGACAAATCCGGCACCAGCACCTGGACATTGACCGGCACCGGCAACGCGAGCCAAGCGTGGACGATCACCAACGGCACGCTGGTCGGCAACAGCACCAGCATTGTCGGCAACGTGGCGTTCTCGCCGGTGAGCGGCGGCAGCGCAAGCCTGACGTTCGATCAATCGAGCGATGGCACGTACAACGGTGCGATCAGCGGTAACGGCTCGCTGACCAAAGCTGGCAGCGGCGCACTCACTCTGACCGGCACCGGCAATGCGAGCCAGACGTGGACGATCACCAACGGCGCGTTGATTGGCAACAGCACCAGCATTGTCGGCAACGTGACGTTCTCGCCGGTGAGTGGCGGCAGCACAAGCCTGACGTTCGATCAGTCGAGCGATGGCGTGTACAACGGCGTGATCAGCGGCAACGGTTCGTTGAGCAAGGCCGGCAGCGGTGCGCTCACCTTGACCGGCCCCGGCAACGCGAGCCAGGCATGGACTATCGGCAACGGTTCGTTGATCGGCAACACGGCCAGTATCGTTGGCAACGTAACGTTCTCGCCGGTGAGCGGCGGCAGCGCGAACCTCACCTTCGATCAATCAACGAATGGTGTCTACAACGGCGTCATCAGCGGCCGCGGTTCGCTGACCAAGACTGGCAGCGGCGCGCTCACGTTGACCAGCGCCGGCAATGCCAATGAGTCCTGGACGATCGCCAACGGCATGCTGATCGGCAACAGCACCAGCATCGTTGGCAACGTGGCGTTCTCACCGCTAAGTGGCGGCAGCACAAGCCTGACCTTCAACCAGTCGAGCGATGGCGTGTACAACGGCGTGATCAGCGGCAAGGGTTCGTTGAACAAAACCGGCAGCGCTGCACTCACCTTGACCGGCCCGGGCAATGCCAACCAAGCGTGGACGATCACCAACGGCACACTGGTTGGTACCAGCACCAGCATCGTCGGTAACGTGACTTTCGCGCCGGTGAGCGGCGGCAGTGCGGATCTCACATTCAACCAGTCGACCAATGGCGTGTACAACGGCGTGATCAGCGGCAACGGTTCGCTGACCAAGACCGGCAGCGGCACGTTGACCTTGACCGCCAACAATACCTACACCGGCGGCACCATCGTGACCGGTGGCATGCTGCAGATCGCCAACAACGATACGGCCGGCATGGTGAGCGGCAACGTGGCGAACAATGGTGTGATGGCGTTCGATCGTTCCGACTCGGTCACCTACGGTGCGACGATCAGCGGCACTGGCAGCGTGTCGCAGGTCGGCAGCGGCACGTTGGTTCTCAACGGTGTGAACACTTACACCGGCACCACCACCGTGAAGACCGGCATGCTGGAAGTGGGCGACAGCGCGCACAGCAATGCCTCCATCACCAGCAACGTGACGGTGGATGCAGGCGGAACGCTGCGCGGCCACGGCAACATCGACGGCAACGTGATCAGCGATGGCACGGTGTGGCCGGGCGGGTCGGTGGGCGTGTTGACCATCAACGGCAATTACACGCAGAACGCGGATGCGACGTTGCAGGTCGATGTGACGCCGACGCAGGCATCGGAATTGGTGGTCAACGGCAACGCGAGCCTCGCGGGCACGCTGCATCTGATCTATGCGCCGGGTACGTACACCACCACCAGCTACACCTTGGTGCAGGCGACATCGTTGAGCGGGACATTCAGCACGACGACGGCTACGGGCGTGCCGGTCGGTCTCGATACGCGAGTGGTCTACACACCCACGCAAGCCGATCTGGCGGTGATGCAGAGAATCGTTGCCCCCGCTGACGGTGCGCTCTACGCCAACCTGCTGCAAAGCACGAGCCTGATCGGCCAGCAATCGCTGTCCACCGTGCTTGGCGCCACACTGCGTTCGGGTGACACCGCATGCAGCGGCAGCAACGCGGCGCATGCCAACACGGTGGCGTCCTCGTGCAACAGCGATCTGTGGGTGCAGTACAGCGGCGGCAACCAATCGATCAGCGGCAACAACGGTTTGAACAGCTCAGTATTCGGCTTGCAGGCCGGCGCGGACCATGCCGTGAACGACGTGCTGCACCTCGGTGTGGAAGCAGGCTTCAGCCGCATCAACAGCAGCGGCCACCAGGGCAGCAACGCCAACGTGGATAGCGTGCACGGCGGCGTGTATGCCTACGCCAATGTCGGGCCCGTCGTGTTGTCGGGCATGCTCGATGAAACGCACAGCAGCTTTGATGTGTATCGCCAGACCGGCATCGGCCGCAGCGTGGCGCATCCGGATGGCGACACCACGTCCGCCGCGCTGCAAGCCGCATGGCCGATCGCTGCCGCGCAATGGCAGGTGACGCCGGCGGTCGGTGCGCTGTATCAGCACCAGAGCTTGAGCAGCTTCAGCGAGTCGCTGGCCAGCACCAATCCGTTTGCGAACGATTTCGTGCTGCAAGGTGCGCACAGCACGTACACCACCCTCCAGTCGTATGCACGCGTGCAGTTCTCACATTCGTTCGTGGCGCAAGGCATCAGCTACGTGCCGCAGTTCGACGTGGGCTACCGTTACAACGCGCGCGGCGGCAACGCCGTAGTGCAGGCCACCAGCCAGGACGGCACGGCGTTCGCCATGCCGGGTGCATCGTTGGGTGGTGGCATGGCGACGGTAGGCGCACGCATCACTGCGCAAGCGGGTGCGTCGTGGAGCTTGTACCTGGATTACCAGGGACAGTTCGCCAACCATGTCAACGACAATGCGCTGAGTGTGGGCTTTACCAAGAAGTTCTAAGTAACGTTGTTCCCGCCCCTGCTTGCAGGGGCGGGTTGATGTTGGTTATTTGAAAACATGACGAACCCGCAAGATCGCCATGATCGTCACCGATCATGTTTCATCCGGAACATCGATGCACGCTTTCAACGTCCAGTGGGTATTCGGCGGCATCACGCCACGCTTGCGTGGCCGGATCGTTGCGTTCTGGCTGAAAGAAGGTGCATTGACGAATCCGGACGAAGCGTGGCGCCGCTCGTTCGAGGTGGCGTGCGTACTGCACGAGGAAGAAAGCGGAAACCTTGCTGGCGTGTGTACGGTTGCCATCAGCCTGGACGATCAGCAGCGATCGTATGGATTCGTACGCATCTTCGTTCGCCCGAGCAGCCGGCGCGTAGGCCTGAATGTCCGGCTGATGGAGCGGATGATTGAAGGGTTCACCGAACTCGCGCAAGAGCCGGGCGGTCCGCAGCGGCTGGTGGCGACGATCGAGAATCGCAAGCTCGAACGTCGTGCGGCGCAACGATTACTGGCGCGCCTTGGATTCGTGCACGTCGGTGTGGCGGCGAATGGTGAGCTGATCATGCAGCGGACGCTGGTGGCATAACGAGCCGCGCGGAAATAAGGTTTCGTGGCTTGTTGATGGGAATGCAGCCTTCGCAAGCTGGAGAGCCAATAGCATCACATCGTCTTGAACGCCCTCGCCAACGTGCGCAACACGCTGCGTGAGCCGCTGTCCGTCAGGTTCGAATACAGAAACACATTGGGCACGGGCAGCGCGGGCAGCTTGAGCGCCGGCCCGACATCCATGGTCCCCTGCGGCGTGGCGGCGCGTGCCAGTACGGCCACCGCCAGGCCTGCCGCAGCGGCGGCGCCGAGCGCCGCGGCGCCCTGGCCTACGTAGACTTCCTTCCAGCTTATGCCGGCGCGATCGAGCAGGCGCACGGCCTGATTGCGGATACTGCAGTGCTCGCCTTGCGTGGCCAGCGGAATGGGTTCGCGAATGCGGTTGGCCGCGTCGATGGAGGCGACCCAGCCATAGGGTTCGGCGAAGAGTTTCTCGCCGCGCCGGCGGATGTCGTCGAACTGGATGATCAGTGCGGCATCCAGCGTGCCGGCATCGAGCGAACTCAACAATTCGCGCGAACCGGCGACGCGCAGCTCGAACTGGATCTGCGGCTGCTGGCTGTGCATATGGCGCAGCACTGCCGGCAGCTGCATGCCTGCGATCTGGTGGCTCAGGCCAATGACCAGCCGCCGCTGCGGCGCGTGCAGTGTGCCGATGGCCTGCTCATGCGCCTCGACGAGCGCGCGCGCGGCATCCAGAAAAACCGCGCCTTCGGCGGAAAGGCGCACTTGCCGCGGCGTGCGTTCGAGCAGGCGGCGGCCAAGGTGTTCTTCCAGCTTCCTCAGTTTCAGGCTGAGCGCGGATTGCGTGCTGTTCAAGGCCTCAGCGGCGCGGGTGAAGCTGCGCATTTGCGCGATCCATACAAAGGCGCGCACCGCTTCCATGTCCAGCATCCGGGTGGAATCAGTCATGTGAAATTCGAATCACTGAAAGCGGGTGCGACAGGTATATCACATGATCGATCGCCGCTAGCCTTTGCCGCATGACGCATCGGAGAACACCGTTATGAAACGATCGACGTGGTCCATTCTGTTTGGAACATTGCTGGGCAATTTGATCCTCCCAGCCTCGGCCGCATTGGCCATGCCGCCCGTGATGCCGCCGACGCTGACCGGAACCTGGACGCTGGCGGCGGCGGACGTCTTGCATGCGGACGGTTCACGTACCTCCGATTTCGGCACCGCACCCAAGGGCCTGCTGCTGATCGACAAACAAGGGCATTACTCGTTACAAATTTTCAGCGCCGATCGCCCGCGTTTCAGCGGCGGCGACAAGGCGAAGGGCAGCGATGCCGAATACAAGGCCGCGGTGATGGGCTCCAGCACGCATTTCGGCACCGTCAGCGTGGACTCGGCGCGCAACGAACTGGTCTTCCGTATCGAAGGCGCCTCGTTTCCCAATTGGGAAGGCCAGCAGCAACATCGGCAATACGAGTTGAAGGGCGACGTGCTGAGCTATCGCGTGCCGCCGCGTCCGAACGGCGATGTGCCGATTTCGGTATGGCGGCGCGTCGATGTGGCAGCGAGCGATCACTGAAAGCGCTGCCATAGTTTTGTCATTTCCGGCGCTTAGGGTGGCTGGACGATTCAGCGATTGAGTTCTTCAGCGAATGGCACTCGAAGGCGCATGACCCTCACGCGGCGTGACTTTCTCCGCAGCGCCGGCGCGCTTGTCGGCGCGTATACACTCGCAGATGTCTGGCCTCAGGCACGAGCGTCCATGCCGATGACGATGCCCGCGCGAACCAGCGCGGCCATGCTCGCGGCGCCCAAGGTACCGCTGGTCAATCCGACCTCGCTGACGCGCTTCGTCGATCCGCTTCCGATTCCGGCGCTGGCGCGCGCAGCCGGCACTCGCGAGCATCCGGCCTATCCAGGTCGCACGCTGCCTTGCTGTCGCATCACGTTGCGCGAATGCAAAGTGCAGCTGCACCGCGATATTCCGGCCACCACCATGTGGGGCTACGAAGGCCAGTTTCCCGGCCCGACCATCGAGGTGCGACGCGGCGAGCCATTGTTGGTCGAGTGGATCAACGCCTTGCCGTCGAAACATTTCCTGCCCATCGACCACACCATCCACGGCGCGGAACGCGACAAGCCGGAAGTGCGCGCGGTCACGCATGTGCACGGCGCGCGTGCGCCAGCCAAGTCCGATGGTTTTCCGGAAGACTGGTACCCGCCAGGACATTCGGCGCTGTACCACTACCCAAACGGACAAGATGCCGCCACGCTGTGGTACCACGATCACGCCATGGGCATTACGCGGCTGAATATCTACGCCGGCTTGTCCGGTGCGTACATCGTTCGCGATGACGAAGAAAAAGCGCTCAACCTTCCCGCTGGCGAACATGACATTCCATTGATGCTGTGCGATCGCCTGGTGGCGCAGGATGGGTAACTCTATTACCCCGTGTCGGAGGATCCCGCCGCACCGTGGGTAATGCAATGCAACGGCAACCTCGTGCTATGCAACGGCAAGATCTATCCGTATTTCGAGGTGGAGCCGCGACGCTATCGTTTCCGCCTGATCAATACCGCCAACACGCGCTTCTTCGATCTGTCGCTGTCGCACGATCAACCGTTGCAGCAGATCGCCAGCGATCAGGGCTTGTTGCCAGCGCCGCTGCAACACGCGCGCATCGAACTGTATCCCGCCGAACGCGCCGAGGTGGTGATCGATTTTTCGGGCTTCGCCGGCAAGTCGGTGCAACTGCGCCACCAGGCCGAAGGCATTCTGGAATTTCGCGTGCGCGAACGTGGCGGTCAGGATGCGTCGGCATTGCCCGCAAGCCTGCGTGCGGTGCCACGCATCGATCCTGCGACCGCCGTGCAAAACCGCATCCTCACCTTGAATGAAACGGATGACGCCAACGGCAATGCCATGACCATGCTGTTGAATGGCAGGCGCTGGTCCGATGCGGTGACGGAAAAACCACGGCAGAACACCATCGAGGCGTGGAGCTTCGTCAACCTTACCGGCGACGCGCATCCGATCCATTTGCACCTGGTGCGCTTCCAGGTCATCGATCGTCGGCCGTTCGATTTGTTTGCATGGAACGCGCATCGCAAGCTTGTGTTCACTGGGCCGGCGATACCGCCGGAACCGCAAGAACTTGGCTGGAAAGATACCGTGCGCGCCGATCCGGGCATGGTCACGCGCATCGCCATGCGCTTCGAAGGCGAGCCCGGCCGCTATGTGTGGCATTGCCATCTGCTCGAGCACGAAGACAACGAAATGATGCGTCCCTTCGACGTGCTGCCTGCGCATTCGTAAACACCGCGTCAATGCGCTGCGCACAAGCGCACGTTTGTCGCAGCACTGTCATCGCGTGCTGACGCAATGTCGCGCGCTTGCCAACGTTGCGTCACATAGCCGGCGCAGACTTTCGTGCGGTCTGTGGGGACACAGGCTGTAATCAGGGGGATTACTCGATTGCAGGCTTTGGCAACATGCCAGCAGGAGACACCCGTTATGCCCACTCAGTTTGGCCGTACCCGGTTGAAACCGTTTGTACTCGGTGCGCTCATCACCAGCCTTGTCGGACTGGCGAACGCGCAAACCACGAATGCACCCAATGATGCGCAGTTCCGCAAGAACGTGCCGGCCACCGCCATCAAACCCGTAAGCGGCCAGCCTGGCGGCGCGGTCACGCTCTACAACCCCAACGCCGGCGAAGACGCCAGCAACCGCACGCGCACGCCGATCAAGCACGTGATTTTGCTGATCGGTGAAAACCGCACGTTCGATCATGTGTTCGCCACCTACACGCCGCCGCATGGGCAGACCGTCGAGAACCTGCTCTCCGAAGGCATCGTGAATGCGGACGGCACGCCCGGCCCGAAAGTAGCCAAGGCGAGGCAATGGCAGGCGAGCCAGACTGGTGATTTCCAGCTCGCGCCGCCGCATACCAGCGCTTACACCAACCTGCCGCCGATCAATACCGGCGGTGCTCCCACCCAGCCTTATCTTGCTTCGGCTGCGCAGGCCGCCGCCATCGAACCGGGATTGCCCTCGAGTGCCTATGTGGAATTGGCCGAAGGCGGCACGGGACTGCCGAACGACGTGGTCGATACGCGCTTCCCGGGCACGCTGCCGAATGCGCCGGTCGATATGCACGCATCGATCAGCTACAACGACTACGCCAACAGCCCTGTGCATCGTTTCTTCCAGATGTGGCAGCAGCTCGATTGCGACGCAAGCCATGCCACGTGGAAGAACCCCAGCGGTTGCCGCGCCGACCTGTTCCCGTGGGTAGAAGTGACCATGGGCGCCGGCAACAACGGCAAGACGCAACCGGCCAACTTCACGGATGAAAGCACCGGCGAAGGCGCCACCGCCATGACCTTCCTCAACATGGCGCAGGGCGATGCGCCGTACTTCAAGCAACTGGCCGAGCACTATGCGCTCAGCGACAACTTCCACCAGTCGGTGATGGGCGGCACCGGCGCCAACCACATCATGCTGGGCTTCGGCGATCTGGTGTACTACGCCGACGCGAACGGCGATCCCACCACACCGCCATCCAACCAGATCGAAAACCCGAACTCGCAACCGGGCACCAACAACTGGTGGGTGCAGGATGGCTACGGCGGCGGCTCCTACGTGAACTGCGCCGATGAAAGCCAACCCGGCGTCGCCGCGGTGCGCAAGTACCTCAAGAGCCTGCCGTATCACGCGTTCAAGCATGGCGACTGCAAGAAAGGCGCGTACTACCTGGTCAACAACTACAACCCCGGCTACCTGGGCGATGGCACGCCTGCGCCGCTGGGCGCCGAGCAGTTCACCATTCCGCCCACCAAGCAGGAAAACCTCGCGCTGCTGCTCGCACGTCACCACGTGAGCTGGAAGTACTACGGTGAAGGCTGGGACGGCGGCAAGGAAGACGGCGAAGCCGGCACCTTCTGCAACATCTGCGATCCATTCCTGTACTCCACGCAGGTCATGACCAATCCGGCACTGCGCGCGCGCAACCAGGACCTCAACAACCTCTACAGCGACATCCAGAACGGCACGCTGCCGGCGGTATCCATCGCCAAGCCGGACGCATTGCTGGACGGCCACCCGGCCTCGAGCAAGCTGCAACTGTTCGAGGGCTACGCGCAAAAGATCATCGAGATGGTGAAGGCCAATCCGAAGCTGTGGGACAACACCGCCATCATGATCACCTTCGATGAAGGCGGCGGCTACTACGACTCTGGTTACGTGCAGCCGATCGACTTCTTCGGCGACGGTACGCGCATTCCGCTGATCGTGGTGTCGAAGTATTCGACCGGTGGTCGCGTGGTGCACACGTATGGCGATCACGTTTCCTTCGACAAATTCGTGGAAGCGAACTGGGACCTGGACGAAACCATTTCCCACCGCAGCCGCGACAACCTGCCGAACCCGATCGCACTGCCGAACAATCCGTATGTGCCGCTCAACGCGCCGGCCATCGGCGATCTGATGGACATGTTCGACTTCCATCGTCACTGGGATGACGACAGCGCCGCTGTAACAAAGAACTGAGTAAGCTCCAGCGCATACCCTGCCTGCCTGTGCAGGCAGGGTATGTTGTTTTTTCCCATACCGCAGATCTTCACGATGACCTTGTTCACACGCTCCGCAGGCCACCTGCATCGCTGGTCCAACCCCATTGCCGCACTGATGCTGATCGGCGCATCCGGCGCGATCAGCACCGGCGTGCATGCCGATCCGGCCGATTTCCAGGCCATGCCCGGACTATGGAAGATCACCCTGCACACGCTCAAGGATGGCCACGCGCAAGACCAGGTGAAGTGGAAATGCTTTTACGATGGCGCGGATCCGTGGACTACGTTTGCCGATCCGCTTACGCCGGATACAAGTTGCCAGCGCAGCAGCGAACGCCGCACCAGTACCGCGTTGGCGTGGGGCCTGAGTTGCGGCGCGCACCAAGGTACAGGCCGCATCGAACTGGATTCCGCCCAACACTATGCTGGAAAACTGTCCATGGACGGTCGACAGGTATTGGCTGTGGATGGCCAGCGGTACGCGGCTTGCACTGGCCCCGCCGATTGATCCACGAAGAGCGACACAGATATAGCACGTCGTTTCCCGATCTCATTCCAGCAAGAAAACAGCGACGGGCAGACATCCGGTCTGCCCGTGCTTCAAGTTGAGCTCAATGAGCCATGATGGACGGCTCGACAGCGGGTTCCGACCATGCCGGCGGATTGGCGAGCCAGTCGCTCAGAATATTGCCTTGGTTCGCGGGCAGCGGCCTTGCATCCTGATCGGCCAGGGGATTGTTTCGCGCAAAGATATACGCCCCCATCTTGTTGCCCGTGCCCCACGGATCGTTTTGCAGAAAACGTCCCGTGCCGGGATCATAGAAGTGGCCGGCGGCATACATCAAATTGCTTTCGCTATCGAAGTACCGGCCGGAGTAGCGCAAGTTATACACATATCCGTTGCTCTTCGGCGACAGTTCGCCCCAGGCGTTACCTCCGGCATAAGGCCATTGCCAGATCGTGTTGCCGCTGGCGTCGCTGATGGCGCGTGGCGTGCCCTGATGATCCGCGGTGACGAAGGCCAGAGAGCTCGTTGCCGGGCCCATGTCAGCGTTTGCCACCGGGATCATGTCGAGCCAGATGTAGTCGCGATTGCTGTTGCCATACTCACCGAGCAGGCGGCCTTGACCATCATAGACGTATCGCTGAGAGACATTGTTGATCGTCTTGGCGACACGCTCGCCCTTGGCGTTATAGCTGTAAAACGCTACCGGCGTTTGATTGAGTTGCAGCAGGCCCAGATGATTCCGCGGGTCGTAGCTAAAACCATAGGTGTTGCCGGCCTGTGCGATCGATGTCGTGTTGCCGACGGGATCCACATTACGCATGGTATTGCCTGCAGCGATCAATTGATGCGTGCCATTGTTGTAGCTGTAACTACCGGTCGCCAGGCCGGTCCCACTCTTGCTCAGGCGGTCACCTGCCTGGTTGTAGAAAACGCTTTCGATGACATTGTTGTTGGCGTCCGCGATGGTGGTCAGGCGATTTAGCCCATCGTAGCGATAGGTTTCGACGACGGGGTTTGCATTCGGCCCATTGCCGATGGCAATCACATTGCCGGCTGGATCTCGCGCCATATGCAGCTGGAAGGCAGGACTGCTCAGATCGCTGGCCCGGTAGCTCATGTCGTAGGTCCGGGTGATCGTCTGGCTGTTGCCGAGCGTATACGACTGTACCGGACCAAACGGCAGATACGACACATTGCTGACTACCGGAGTGTTGGCACCGCCATTGGCCAGCGACATCGAGATGCCCTGAATGCGGCCATCAGGATCGAAGCTGTAGTACAGATGGTTCTGGCTCGGATAAGTGATGCCCTTGATCCGCCCTGCCGGTGTGCGGTCGTACATCGTGCTGTCGATCTTGCCGTTGACGACGGTCTGCATTTTCTGGATCACGCGTCCCTGCGCGTCGTAACAATAAGTCGTAGTCACTGCAGCTTCCATGACACGTGTCAGGTGACCTATGGGGTAGGAGTTGCTGCAACCAGTGGTGCCATTCGGTTCGCCGTAATAGAAGACGCTCCTGCTACCATCGACATAGCTGGCCTGCGTGATGCGATTCAGTGCGTCGTAGTTGTAATTGACGCTGTGCATCGAATCCCAGACAGTCCTTAGGTTACCGGCCTGGTCATAAGCCCTGCCGACGTGGCCCGTATCCGGCGTCACTTCGTCAATACGATCGGACAGCCCGTCATAGTGGTAGCTGCTCATGAAGCCGGATGGATCCGTCATGCTCATGAGATGGCCCAGCGGGTCGTACATGTAATTGACCGTTACGTTCGATGTGGATCCGTCATTGCCGTTGTCCACCGTACGCAGCAGGTGATTGAGGCTGTCGTAAGCCGCGATATGCTGGGTGTTCAACGCATCTGCGCTGTGCGTCAGGTTGCCATCGCGGTCGTAGCTGTCGCCCCAGTTGGCATTGAATATCTGGTTCCGGCCATCGGTAAGTTGGGTGATTTGCCCCAGAGGGTTCCAGGAGCGGGACTGAGTGCGGCGTAGTTGATTATTGCCGTCATAGGTGTATTCCCCAATGGTTTCGCCGAACGGGTCCACGTTGTATTGCACGGCATTGCCCATCGCATCCATGACCAGAACGAGGTTATGGGTGGGGTCGTAGTTGTAGCGCGTGGTAACGCCGTCCGCATCGGCTATCGAGGCCACGGTGCCAAAAGGTGTGTAGGAAATAGTGGTCGCTGCACCTTTCACACCGCGGGAGGCAAGCCAGCCACGCGGCGTATAGCTGAAGCTCGTGGTAACGCCATTGGCGTCGATCATATAAGTGAAGCGTCCATCCCCGTCGTAACCGGCCATCGTGGTGACATGCCCTAGCGGATCGGTGATCGATTGCAGGTCTCCATTGGCGTAATAGCTGTAAGTCGTCCTGTTCTGGACGTCGGTGCGCGGCCCTATCACGGCCGTCAACAAACCGATTTGCGGGCATTGCACGTTGTCAATCGCGGTGCAATAGATATAAGTCCAGCGCCGCACACCGGCGGGCACAGAACCGCTGGAGGTGCAGCTATAACCCGATCCCGTTTGCGCTGGATCGGTCTCGCAACGGGCCACCATCCTGCCATTGCCGTCGTATGCCCATTGGGTGCTGCTGAGCACCGTACTGTAGGAATCGCTGATAGTGCGCGTAAGAGGCACACGCAGGTTGGTATTCCAGGTGAACTTCGTAATACGCGACGTGGGCGAATTTATCCCTTCGATTTGTTGTTGCAGCAAACCGTTCGCGTCGTAAACCATCTGTGTCGTATTACCGTTGAAGTCCGTTCTGCTTGATGGATAGCCATTTCCATCAAACGCAGCCGTGGCGTAATACGATTGAGTGCAGGACGAACAGGATGCGTTCAACGCGTTCACATGAAGGGTGCCAAGGGGTGCGACAAATTGGAGTCCCACTTGCACCCCTGACGGGTATGTCACCGTGGTCTGGCCGGGGCCTGCGTAGGAGACCTGCAGCGCCGAACTGTTGTATCCCCACTTCAGACTTGTCGCACGGGCGCTGTAATCGTATGTAATGGTAGCGACGCGATTGCCCGATTCATCCGTTTCGCCGGTCAGCAGATACGGCAGATTGGTGCTCGAATACTGCATCTCACCGTACATATAGGAGTGACTCGAGCCGTCAGTCTGGCGCACGGCAGACAGATTGCCGTTGGCGTCGTAGTTGTAGCCGAGCATCAGGCCATCAGGCAGCTGTACCGCCTGGATCTGCCCTTGGTTGGTGTAGGCAAAGCGGATGGTTCGCCCATGCGAATCGGATATTTGCAACAGCAAGCCCAATGCCGACGTACCGGGTGCCGGCATGGTCGCTGTGCTGTAGCTGAGCATCACCGTTTGTCCATCTGGGCGGATGATGGATTGCAGCAGGCCGTTGGCGTCGTAGGTTTCCACATTGCGCGAGACCGCATCGAAGAACGTCCAGCCGGTGATATGGCCGCTGCCATCCGTCTGCGATGTCAGGCGATCGGCGATATCGGGATCGGCCATCCATTGACCGGACTGCAGGTTGAAGGTCTCCTGCAAACCGTCGGCGCGAAACGCCGTCACGATAGCCGCCGTTCCGTCCGACGAGGCAACGTACGACAAACTGCGATCGAAGCTATGCCGCCAATGGTTGCCGATATGCGAGCTGGCCGTCGCGGGGTGGCTGTTGTAATAGCGCCGAAAACTGAGTGCACCGAGCGAGGCGTCTTCCTCTTCCAGGAATTCGTTACCGGTGCCGTAATGGATGCTACCCCCTAGGGAAAACGCTTGCGGCTGTCCGTCGCGAACTCTGCCAAGGTTCTTTCCGGGTGCATAGGAGTAAAGAGACGCCATTACGCTATTGCTGCCGCTGCAAGGTGCACCGGGAATATCGGTCAGCACGTTGCCGTACGGCTTCGACGAGAGTGGGTCTGTAAACTTATGCACGATCGGCGCGCAGCCGTGCGTGGGATCGATGGCAAGGTAAGTGTTATCGATGGCGCGCATCGCGCTGGCGATATCCGGGAACGAATTCGATCCGGGGAGATTGCTGGCTGTGTAAGGAGCCCCAAAATAAGACGACTGGCCGCTGGTCGTTTGTGCATGCACCGCCTGGGCGGTGCATGCAAAAAGAATGGCCAGCGATAATGCGCGAAAAGGAATACTCATCCATCGTTCTCCAAAGTTACCGTCCAAGTAACCCGGCCCGTCGCAAAGATGCCGACGCGCAACGACCGCCGACACCGAATTCATTTGCGAAGCAGGGCCGGGGCAAAAAGTCTCACAGAGACATGCGCCCGGCGTTCCTATTGCCTGCTGGGGTTTTGAATGCGGGGATATATCAATCTGGCGGTGGACAGGCGATTGCCATCGACCGGTGCACGGAGCTGTGCGCGCGAAATGGAATCCGACCGCGCTGATGCAATAACCGCATTCCGCACAAGGTCGGCATCGACAACGCGATGAAAAACGGAAGAAACATGGCCGTAGCTCCCCTGCATAGCCAGCCGTAAACCATGCCACGATAACACATGAAGCCACGTTGGCTGGTGGAAACAGTCACGACGAAGGTGGCAAATGGGATTGCCAGAAAAGGCAATGCGAAAAATAAGAAGTAGCCTTGAAGAGGTGCGCTTATGAGAAGGCATCCACTGGTACTCTCTTTTCATTCTCTCACTGGCGATGAACTCGTGGTCCGCAAGTAAAGCTTCAGATGTACCTCAACCAAGGGAGATGGGCATTTACTTGGACGTAAGGGTATGTTGAGGAATCAGGCGATATTGTGGATGACGAAATTTGTGTCGTTTATTCCAAAGAAAGATATTTCGCCATTATCCAATCCAGCGAAGGTGTGCCATCAACGCACCGGCCATCGGCGACCTTATGGGCATGTTCGACTTCCGTCGCCATTGGGACGACGACAGCGCCGCTGTAACAAGGAACTGAGTAAGCCCCAGCGCATACCGTGCCTGCTGGTGCAGGCACGGTATGTTGTTTCCATCAACACGGACCGACCTTCACGATGACCTTGTTCGCACGTTCCGCCGGCCACCTGCATCGCTGGTTAAACCCCATTGCCGCGCTGATGCTGATCGGCGCATCCGGCGCGATCAGCACTGGTACCCACCGGACCGGCCGATTGACGCGTTCGGTTTAGCCGGGCGTGGAGGTGAACGCGCAAATTCGTCCGCCCAGTTGATAGATAGCGTTCACCGATCGATCGCCTGCGGTGAGCGCGGGCAAAGCGATAACGTCCTTCTTCACGTTTCCCCCACATTCCCAAGCTCAAGTTAGCGCGCGAATCAAGGAATGGCTGTCCGGGCCAGCGTCAGACCGGACAAGAGCGCGGGCGCAATGCCTGTGTGACAGGACGACCAACAAAGGGGAAACAACATGCTTTTCGCCAAGGGCGTAAAAGCCGGTGCCGTCGCGGCACTGGTGATAACGAGTGCTGTTGCCAATGCGGGCACCTTTCCGGACTACGGCTACCAGCCGCCGGCCACGTACACGGGTCCGCTGTTCCACTTGAGTCAAAACTATCCTGCAACGCTGCCAAGCGGACCGGCGCCGGCATTCTTCAAGCTGCTACCCGCCAAGCTCACCAACAACTTTGAGCAATGGCGGCCGTACGTGGACGCGGTCAAGCAATATTGCCTGGAAGGCAACGTCGAGAACGACTGGGACGTGCAGAAAAACACGATTCGGCATTGGTATCACATGCCATGGCAACACTATGGACCGCTAGGACGCGAAGGCATCCACGGGCTTACCAAAGAAGCACAGATCCAGTCCAAGCAACTTGCGCCGACACAGGTCACGACCGGACAGACCTACGCTGTGGGCATCTACAACGACGTTGGCGCCTACACCATCGGGAAGGTCTGGAAGAATCCGCAGGATCCCGATCCCAGCTTTACCTCCAAGCCCAACAGCTTCCATGACGGAACCGTGGTATGCAAAGCGCTGTTCGCCGACATCGACCTCAAGCAGGTGCCGTTCCTGGTCAACCCGGTGCTGTGGCAGGCCTACATCACCGACAGCTTCGATTCGTCCAATCGCGAGATCAAGAACGTCGCCCTGATCCAGATGGACTTCGCCGTGCGCGACAGCCGCGTGCCGGGCACGGGCTGGGTCTTCGGTACGTTCCAATACAACGGCGCCGTCACCGGCAAATCGGGCTGGGACAACCTGGTGCCGGTAGGCGTGATGTGGGGCAACGATCCAGAAAATAACGGCAACGACTACACCAACAAGCAACCGACCGTCACCAGGATCAATCCGACCATCGTGGAGTCGGCAATCAATGCAAAACCCGAGTTGCCGCCCACGCACTTGGGTTGGAATGGACGTCTGAACGGTCCGGTGGACAACCCCGTCAGTGCCTGCATGAGCTGCCACATGACTGCGGAAAGTCCGCAGCTTTCACCGATGAATCCCACCTTCCAGGCACCAGACAAAGTACCGCCCGTGGGCTCGAAGGAATGGATGCGCTGGTTCCAGAACGAAGAGGCTGGCGTGCCGTTCGATGCGGCGGCGCTGAGTACCGACTACAGCTTGCAGCTCGCTGGCGGCATCGCCAACTTCTATGACTGGAAGTGCGACCAAGGCGGCGTGTTCGTTGGCGGCGGCAATGCCTGCCAGCAGGCACGCAATTTCCGCTTGAAACTGCTGAAATCGGCCACGCCGCCGGCCAAGGTGTTCAAGGTGGAACGCGATCCGGCGTTGAACACTATTCACTAGATCGCCTGCACGTTGAACCGGGCCATGCGATCGGCCCGGTTCACGTGTGCGCTGCAACTTCCGTCCGAAAATCAGTCATGCGACACTCCTCACCTCGCCGAACCACAGGGGGTGGACGTGCAGATTCTTACGCTTGAACATTTTGCCGGTCGCGTCAATGAGACATTCACCGTCGACCTCGGACATGGCCAATCACCCTTCGTGCTGGTGGAAGCGCGGCCGCTGGCGGTGCAGGCCTTTGGCGGCATGATGCGCGCGCCTTTTTCGCTTTTATTCCATCACGCATCGGCGGTGCTGTTTCCCCAGCGCATTTACCAGATGGAAAATCATGAGCTGGGAAGCTTTGGTGTTTTCCTGGTACCGGTAGCGCGCAATCAGGATGGATTCGTGTATCAGGCGGTGTTCAATTGAGCGACCGGTGGGGATGCGTCCCAGTGCATGAGGGTGTGCATGCCATCGATGCATTCATCTCGAAAGCCCAGTCGAGCATACAAGGCGTGGGCACGCCGGTTGTCCAACCGCACATGTAGCGCCAATCCTTGCGCCTTGGCGTGCTGAGCATCCTGCTGGAGTTGGGTCAGCAATGCTTTTCCGATGCCGCGGTTTTGCCACGCGGGTAGCACGGCGATATCCACGATCAGCCATCGCGGCAGTTCACGCAAAACATAAAGGCGGCCCATGGATTGGCCATGGCATTCGAGCACAAAGAACTCCACCCCGACCCATTGCGTGGTGAAGTGATAGTGCTGAAGGGCGAATTGGCTGTCCAGGAAAGCCTGCTGTGCCGCTTCGGGCCAATCGATTGAGGCTAGCTCTTCAACGCGAAGCACCCCATACAGCATGCGCAAGAAGCCCAGATCCCGTTGCTCCGCAGGACGCAAGAGAAGCCCTTGCTGTCGCAACGCCATGTCAGGCACGACAGAGGGTTTTTGCGCCGGCGGAACAACCAGGCTGGATAGCGATGGCGCGCTCACGGCCGCGCTGGAAATACTCCGACCAGCGCGATGCAAAAATTCAGTGCAAGGAACGGTTGACGATTCTCATGCGGCTGGCTTTGGCCCGTGATGCCGATCATATTCGGCGCGAAACCGGCGTTGGGCGAAGCCTGAGGAACGAACGGAGTGGCCTGGGCAGGTAGCAACACGGCGTCACCGGCGACCGGCACGCCATGACGCAGGCTGGCGTCCTGCTGGCCGTGCAAGTTCATGCTGTGGTTGTGCGCGGGCATTTCCGATTGCAAAAGCGTCACGGATTCCGTGCCGAACGTTTCACCAACCGTTCGTGATGTAAGACCTGGGCCTTGGCCCTGTCCGCAGGCTGCATTGCCCATGTAGTTCGGCAATTGGAAATTGGTCTGTCCGTTGCCGCCGAAATTGACGCCGAGCAGCGAGAACAAAGCCGTGTTTTGCGAAATGGGCAGGAGCTGCCCGCTGCAGGTTGCCCATTGATACGGCGCGAAATCGAAACCGAATATCTGGATTTCGCCGATGTACGGAGTGGTCATGCGGAGTCTCCTGGTGCGCGCCCAAGGCAGCGCGGATCAGTTCTGCGATGGGAATATGCCGTTCACGGCGATGCAAAAGCTTGCGGTGAGAGTGGGCATCAAATTCTCGTGCGGTTGGCTGCCACCGATTTGCGAGATCATCGCGCTGCTCGGCGATACGCTGCTGCCCGAGATGACGCTCGTGTACATCGTATCGGTGCCAAGCCCGCCCAGTTCCGCCGTGTTGCCTGGTGAATTGATGCTGGCAATGGCGCTGGTTGCGGCAAAGCTGTGCGTATGGGTCGGTAGCTGCGCACTTGTCAGGGTGACAGATTCCGAACCGTCTAGTTGCCCCATCACACGAGGGCTCAAACCATTGCCCGTACCCCAATGAAGAGGAACGCGTCCACGCAAATCGGGTACCGCAAAGGTGTTCACCCCGTCGCCGCCGAAAGTAGTGCCGATCAGGGTATACAACGCCTCGTTATCGGAAATGTTCAACAAGCTTCCATCGCACAACTGCCAACCGACGGGAGCAAAAGTGTAGGAAAACAACCGGATCTCACCAAGGTAAGGTGTACTCATGGGCCATACTCCATGCGGCGGTTATCAGTTACGCGAAGGGAAAATGCCGGTCAACGCGATGCAGAAATTGACGGCGTTGCAAGGCTGCATGTTCGAGTGCGGCTGATTGCTGCCAGTGTTGGACAACGTGCCGGAATACAACGCGACCTGCGCGCCGCTGGCAGATCCATACAGAGCTTCACCGGCCACGGCGCCATAGAGCGCGTTCGCCGGATTGCGCACCGTGGCGGCAGTAGTCGTTCCGTTGCCCAGATGGATGTGGGCCGGGATAGTCTGCGTCGTCAAGGTAACGCTTTCGACGCCGCCTACTGTACCGATCGGATACTCGTTTCCGTAGCCGATCGGTGTACGTCCTCGCAGATCCGGCAGCATGAAAGTAGTACTGCCGTTGCCGCCATATTGCACGCCGAGCAAGGCGAACAGAGCTTGATTTTGCGCAATGGGCAACGTTTGCCCATTGCAGAGGGCGAACCCTTTGGGCGCAAACGCGAAGCCGGTGGGCATGACTTGCCCTATGAAAAATTCAGCCATGGCAATCCCCCTGAGTGAAGGCGAAGCAACTGGACAGCGCCCGCCTCCAATTACTGTGATCGCATTGGCGTTCACTTGACAAGTGTTCGACGGTGCAATCGCCAAAGCATGTGATGATGCGTGGCCGTGAGGATTTGTTTCTCAATTTATACACGTCACCTTAACGAGCTTTAGTGCATTTGCCCGTCCTGGGGGACGGCCGAGGTGGCCGTGATCAGGGCAGCTGCCGCGATCGGCGAAGCCGGATGCTTCACAGGGGTAATGGATATGCAGCTTTCGCAGGCGCGTGGCTTGGCGATGTCGTGTGGCATCGGCCATTCTTGGTATTCGCAACTGTGCGCCGCGGCGTTGTTGTGCCTGGCGGCCTTGGCATGGCCGGGCATGGCCCATGCAGCGGCTCCGTTGTGTCCCAACTTCAACGTCCCCGACTCCCATACCACGCCATCCACTTCGCCGATGGCCTCCGGGGGCACGATCAATATCGATGCGTCCGCTTGCGACTCGGCGCCGGGTATCGTCGGCATCGACGGCAATCCGTCGACACCTTCACATGGAACGGCGACTGCCGACAGCGTGACTGACGTCGTCACCTATACCAACAACGGCGACGGCGCCGCCAGCGATCAATTCACGTTCCAGGACAGCAACGGCACCGCGATCACCGTCAACGTAACCATCGCCGCGCCGGCATCGTCGATCACGGTCTCACCGGCCTCCCTGCCTGCGCCGCAGGAAGGTACGCCGTACAGCCCGGTAGCGCTCAGCGCCAGCGGCGGTACGGCGCCGTATACCTATGCCCAGGTCAGCGGCTCGTTGCCGCCTGGCATGAGCTTCGACCCCAGCACGCACACCTTTTCCGGTACACCAACCCATTCCGCCAATTACACGGTGGGCATCCAGGTCACGGATGCAACAAGCGCCACCGTGACGAAAAGCTATGCCTTGGATGTTCCGGCACCGGTATTCACGTTTTCGAATCTACCGTCACCAGCGGTCGGGGCGCCTTACAGCCAGAGCATTCCGGTGACCGGCGGTGTCAGTCCGTACAACAACTTCGCCGTCAGTTCTGGAACTCTGCCGACGGGATTGAGCTTGAGCGCCGGTGGTGTGTTATCCGGCACGCCCACCGCTGCCGGTACCTACACGTTCACCGTGCAGATGGACGATAGCAGTACGCCTACGACGTACGCAGGAGCGCATACCTACTCGTTGACCGTTGCTGCCGCGACCGTTCCCGGTGCCCCGACCATCGGCACCGCAACGGCGGGCAATGCACAGGCCACGGTAGCCTTTACCGCGCCATCCAGTAATGGCGGCGCCGCCATTACTGCCTACACCGCAACCAGCAGTCCTGGCGGCATCACGGGCACATGCGCCAGCTCGCCCTGTACGGTCACAGGTCTCGTCAACGGCACGGCCTACACCTTCACCGTCACCGCGACGAATGCGGTTGGCGCGGGTGCGGCTTCGGCGGCATCGAACAGCGTGACGCCATCGACGGTACCGAGTGCGCCCATCGGCGTATCGGCTACAGCGGGTGATACGCAAGCAACGGTTACGTTCAGTGCGCCTGCCAGCAATGGCGGTACCGCAATCACCGGCTACACGGTGACTTCCAATCCAATCGGAGGCACCGATAGCAACGCAGGCTCGACCAGCCTCAGTCATGTCATCACGGGGCTGACCAACGGAACACCCTATACGTTTACCGTAACCGCCACCAACGCGGACGGCACGGGCGCGGCCTCCACCGCATCCAACAGCGTAACGCCGAAGGCGGCGCAGACAATCACGTTCAACAATCCCGGCACGCAGAATTTCGGTACGTCACCCACGTTGACGGCCACTGCAAGCTCCGGGCTCACGGTGACTTTCTCCTCGACCACCACTGGCGTGTGCACGGTTACAAGTGGCGGGCAGCTCACCTTCGTAACCGCGGGCACGTGCACCATCGATGCGGACCAGGCCGGCAACACTGCATATGCGGCGGCGGCGACGGTGGCGCGTTCGTTCGTCGTGGCGGCGGTAGTGCCGGGACCACCGACGATCGGCACGGCGACGCCGGGCGATGCGCAGATCTCGGTCACGTTCGCAGCACCTGCATCCACGGGGGGCTCGTCCATCGCCAGTTATACGGCGACGGCCAGCCCGGGCGGCGCGACCGGCACCTGCGCCAGTTCACCCTGCGTGGTGACCGGATTGACCAACGGCACGCCCTATACGCTCACGGTCACGGCGACCAATTCCGCCGGCACCGGTGCGCCATCGGCCGCTTCGAACAGCGCGACGCCGGCTGCCAACCAGACGATCACGTTCAACAATCCCGGCACGCAGAATTTCGCTACCTCGCCGACGCTCACGGCCACGGCAAGTTCCGGGCTGGCCGTCACCTTCAGCTCGAGCACCACCGCGGTTTGCACGATCACCAGTGGTGGTGCGCTGACGACGGTCGCGTCGGGTACGTGCACCATCAACGCGAATCAGCCGGGCAATGGCGCGTATCTGCCCGCACCGCAGGTGAGCCAATCGTTCACCATCGCACCGGTGGTGCCCGGCGCGCCGACCATCGGGACGGCGACCGCGGGCGATACGCAGGCCACCGTGACGTTCACCGCACCGGCGTTCATCGGTGGGGCGTCCATTACCAGCTATACGGCGACCGCCAATCCTGGCGGCCTGACTGGTACTTGCGCAAGTTCGCCGTGCACGGTGACGGGCCTCACCAACGGCACCGCTTACACCTTCACCGTCACCGCGACGAATGCCGCCGGCACCGGCGCTGCATCGGTCGCATCGAACAGCGTCACGCCAAAGACCAATCAGACCATCACGTTCAACAATCCCGGTACGCAGAATTTCGGCACCTCGCCGACGCTCACGGCCACGGCAAGTTCCGGGCTGGCCGTATCGTTCTCATCGAGCACGGCATCGGTGTGCACGATCACCAGCGCTGGCGTGCTGACCACGGTGGCGCCGGGTACCTGCACGATCAACGCGGACCAACCGGGTAATAGCTCGTATCTGGCTGCGGCGCGGGTCAGCCAATCGTTTGCCGTTGCGGGTGTTGCACCCGGCGCACCCACGATCGGCACGGCAACCGCGGGCGACGCGCAGGCGACGGTGACTTTCACGGCGCCGACCAGCAACGGTGGCAATGCCATCACCGGTTACACCGCCACGAGCGTTCCCGGCGGCATCACCGGCACCTGCGCGGCATCGCCTTGCACAGTGACCGGCCTCAGCAATGGCACGGCCTACAGCTTCACCGTTACCGCGACCAACGCGGCCGGTACGAGCCTCGCTTCTGCGCAATCGAACAGCGTGACGCCCAAGGCCGCCCAGACGATCACCTTCAACAATCCCGGTACGCAGAACTTCGCCACCTCGCCCACGCTCACGGCCACGGCGAGCTCCGGCCTCGCCGTCACTTTCAGCTCGAGTACGGCGTCGGTCTGCACGATCACCAGCGGCGGCGTGTTGACGACAGTGGCGCCCGGAACGTGCACGATCAATGCGAACCAGTCAGGCAATGGAACATATTCGGCTGCTGCCCAAGTCAGCCAGTCGTTCGCGATCGCAGGCGTGGCGCCAGCCGCACCGACCATCGGCACCGCCACTGCCGGCGACGCGCAGGCGACGGTGACGTTTACCGCGCCGACCGTCACCGGTGGCAACGCTATCACTGGCTACACCGCCACCAGCAGTCCGGGCGGTATCACGGGCACCTGCGCTAATTCGCCTTGCACGGTGAGCGGCCTTGCCGACGGCACCACCTACACCTTCACCGTGACCGCGACCAATGCGGCCGGCACCAGCGTGCCGTCCGCGGCATCCAACAGCGTGACACCCAAGGCAGTTGCCGCGATCACCAACTTCGCCGCCAACCCCGCGGCACCGGTGTTCAAGCCAAGCGGTACCTTCACGGTATCGGCTACCGGCACCGGTTCGAGCAGCCCCTTGGTGTTCGCCGTTACGAACTCGCCGGGATCGGTGTGTTCGATCCAGGGCAGCACGGTTACCACGCTGTCGGCCGGTACCTGCAATGTGACCGCCAACCAGGCCGGCGACGGCAGCCATGTGGCCGCACCGCAGGCGACACTGGCGGTGACGATCAGCAATCCGCCACCGCCCACCGTCAGCGATGTCAGCGCGAATACCAACTACAACACCGCGGCAACGATCAACCTCAGTAGCAAGATCGTCGGTATCGACGTGACCTCGGTGGCGATCGCCAAGGCGCCGCAACATGGCACCGCAACGGTGTCGGGTGAGAGCGTTACCTACACGCCTTCGTCCGCCTTCTACGGCGGCACCGACAGCTTTACCTATACCGCCACCAATCCGGGCGGCACTTCTGCGCCTGCGACGGTGACGGTCACGGTGGTGCCATCGGCGGTACCGGTGGCCGCGAGCCACACCATCGCCACCACGACTGGCACCGCGGTGCTGATCCAGGCAGCGGAAGGCGCGACCGGTCCGCAACCGTTCGTCGGTGTGGGCGTCGCCACGCAACCCGCACATGGCAGCGCAACGGCCAATGGCGAACAGATCACCTACACGCCGACGGCCGGCTTCGTGGGCACCGACGCGTTCAACTACGTCGTGTCGAACAACTTTGGTCAGTCGCAGCCGGCAAGCATCACCGTAACGGTTACGGCAGCGGGCAAGGCTGCCGGCTATACCAAGACCGTGATTACCTCGCCCGGCACGCCGGTGTCGGTCGACCTGGGCAGCATCGTGCCCGGTACCTACAGCGGCTCGAGCGTGCTCGGCCTTTCGCCGGGCAGCGCCGGCAATGTCTCGCTCAATCAGCCGACCGCGCTGACGTTTACGCCGACTGGCAGCTTTACCGGCCTGGTGCAGATCACCGCAGTGCTTACGTCCGCCGCCGGCGATCCGGTGACGGTCGATGTGCTGGTGCTCGTAAGCAGGCAGCCGGACCCGTCCAAGAATCCGGATGTGCTCGGACTGATCAATGCGCAGACCAACGAAGCGCAGATGTTCGCGCAGAGCCAGCTCGACAATATCCGCGGTCGATTGGAAAGCCTGCATGACGGCGGGGGTTCGCTGTTCAGCAGCAGCTTGTCCTTGAGCCTCGATGGCAAGCCGCTAGGCGGAGACGCCGGTGCCTACGCACCCGGTCAACCGCAGCATGGCCAGCCGCAAGCGGGTGGCGCAGCGGAGACTGCGCAGTGGCCACAGCGCAGCGGCTTTATGCGCCCAGGCATTGGTGCAAGCGAAGCGCCGGACGGCACGGCACCATTCCCGGATGCACCGGCCAGCCAACAAGCTTCCACCAGCAGCATGAAAGGACCGCAGGGACTGGGCGTGTGGATCGGCGGCACTGCAAACTTCGGTACGTTTAATTCCTATCGGCAGGCAGCCGGTTTCGATTCGGACAATATTGCGGTGACCGTCGGCGTGGATCAGCGCATCGGCAACCACAGTGTGCTGGGCATGAGCCTTGGCTACAACCACGACAACAGTGACGTTTCCAATGACGGCACGCATAGCATTGCGAAGGGCTATAGCGCAGCGGTGTATGGCAGTTTCGCGCCATCGGCCCGCACTTATATCGATGGCGTGATCGGCGGCGGCGGCCTTAGCTTCGAAAGCCAGCGCCATGGCGAGAACAGTGGCGACTCGCTGCTGGGCCATCGCTACGGCGACCAGTGGTTTGCGTCCTTGACCGGGGGCTACGAATACAAATGGAACAACTGGCTGCTGTCGCCTTACACCCGCCTGCAATGGTCGCTGTCGCGCTTGAACGCCTACTCCGAAACTGGTGACGTTACCGAGGCGCTTACTTATGGAAGCGAACTGGTGCGTAATTCGCAGGCGGTCCTCGGCTTGCGCGCAAGCGGCGAGTACAAGGAGAGCTGGGGCATGCTGATTCCGCACTTCCGGCTTGAGTTGGGCCACAACTTCAAGGGCGCGACGGACACCACACTGAGCTATGCCTTCATTCCTTCGGCTGGATCCTGGAACGTGTTGACCAATCCCTACAGCGCCAATGGCAACAGCGTGCAAGTAGGCTTCGGCGGCGATCTGCGTCTGTGGAGCGATTGGCTGATCACCACCGAATACGACTACATGGCTCAGCCTCACGCGCATGACCAGATGATCAAGTTCGGCGTGAGGAAGCAGTTCTAGGGCGTGTTCACGCTATTGGCGTGGCCTCACGCATGCTATTCAGGGGAATGGCTGCGTGTCGTAGCGGGGCTTGGGCGAAGCCGAGCCCCAGCGCGGCGATATGCATGGCGGTGCCGAAGTTCTCAGCCCAGCCTGCCCGCCTCGGACGTTGCAATCGGTTTTCCCAACTGGCGTGGACGGCGTTTTTCCTCGCGACGCGCCCTGCGTATCGCCTTGCGCACACGCCGATCGTGCTGCCACAGATAAATCGCCGGCGTACTGAGCAAGGTCAACAACTGCGACACGAACAAGCCCCCGAGTATCGCAATGCCCAGCGGTTGGCGCATTTCCGAGCCGATGCCGAAGCCGACGGCCAGCGGTAGCGCGGCGCCCATCGCCACCAGGGTGGTCATGGTGATCGGGCGAAAACGCACCAATGCCGCTTCGCGGATCGCTTCCGGTGGCGTCAGGCCGCCTTCGCGTTCGGCGACCAGGGCGAAGTCCACCATCAGGATCGCATTCTTCTTCACGATGCCGATCAGCATGAGTACTGCGATCACCGACATGGTGCTGAGCTGGGTGTGCGTGATCAGCATGGCGAGGAACGCGCCCATGCCGGCGGCGGGCAGGGTCGAAAGAATGGTCAGCGGATGGATCAGGCTCTCGTAAAGAACGCCCAGCACGATGTACATCGCGAGGATCACCGCCAGGAACATGACGAGCGTGTTGGTGGCCGCTTCCACCAGCTTCTGGTTGTCGCCGGTGTACTGTTTCATCACGCCAGCCGGCAGTTGTGCGGCGAACATGGCCTGGTCGACGTACTTCAGGCCGTCCGCCTGGCTGACGCCGTCGGCGAGGTTGTAGTTGATGCTTGCCGATTCCAGCTGGTTGTAGTGCTGGATGCCGATGGGTTCGATGCGTGGGCGGATATGCACCATGGCCGAGAGTGGCACCATCTTGTTGGTACTGCTTCGCACATACAGGTTCAGCAAGGTGCCGGGGCTGAGTGAATAGGCATTGTCGGCGATCAGGATCACCTGGTATTGGTTGATGTCGGAATAGATCACCGAAGCCGGCGTCTGCCCGAATGCATCGGTCAGCGCCTGATCGATCTGCCCGATAGTGACCTGCATCCGCGACGCGGCATCGCGATCGATCTCCACGAGCTGTTGCTTGCCGATATTGTCGAAGCTGGTGCTGACGTCCTTGAACTGCTTCATCTTGCGCATCACTTGCGCCAGCCGCAGTGTGGGTTGCTGCAAGGGCTGGCTGGTGGTGCTGGTGAGCGAGAAGGCGTACTGGCCTTTCGCCCGGCTCCCGCCGCCGCCGTTGAAAAAGCCCAGACTGGTGACGGCGACGTTCACGTCGGTCAGCTTCTTGTATTGCTCGTTGAGCCGCTTGATTACTTTGTCCGCCGCGTCGCGGCGCTGACCAGGACCGTCGCCGCGCGGTTTGAGGTCGATAAAGAACGAGGCTTCGTTACCCACCGCTCCATTGGTGTTGTTGCCGCCCAGGAACGACGCGACATCGATCACCGCCGGGTCGGCCAGCATCACGGCCTGCACCGCTTGCGTGCGCTTGGCGAGCGCGTCAGGCGAGATATTTGGATCGGCCACCATGTCCGCCTGCAACATGCCGGTATCGCCCTCCGGCATGAGTGCACCGCCCGCCGTCTTCACCACGGCCATCGCCAGTCCGACCGTCAATACCAGCAGAATCAGCGGTTGCCAGCGCATCACTCGCCGATGGTGCATCGCCCAATCCAGTGCGCGCTCATAGATGCGAAGCATCCAGCGGTCCATGCGCTCCACGGCCACTTCCAACCTGCTGGGCGCTGACCGTTCACGCGTTTCCTGCACCAGGTAACGCCCGCACAGGGCTGGCGTGAGGGTGAGCGACACCAGTGCGGAAATCACGATGGTGGCGATCAGCGTGACCGAGAACTCACGCAGCAGCATCACCATCGGGCTGTTGCCGAACACCATCGGCGCAAACACCGCCACTAGCGACAGCGTGATCGAGATCACCGTAAAGCCGATCTCACCCACGCCGATCAAGGCGGCATCCAGTGGTTTCGCGCCCTGCTCCATGTGGCGAAAGATGTTTTCGATCACCACGATGGCATCGTCCACCACAAAGCCGATGCACAGCACCAGCGCGATCAGCGACAGCATGTTGAGCGTGAAGCCCAGCGAGTACATCAGCACGAATGCGCCGGCCAGCGACAGCGGCACGCTGAGCATGGCGATAAGGGTGGGGCGGACGCGCCTGAGAAACAGCAGCATCACCAGCGCGACCATGACGATGCTGATCAACAGCGCGATTTCCACCTCATGCAGGGCGGATTTGGTGGACAGCGTCAAGTCGAAAATCGGGGTGATCTGCACGTCGGCCGGCACCAGCTTCTGCAGTCTGGGTAGCGCATCGCGGATGGCCTGCACCACTTGCACCGCGTTCGCATCGGAACGCTTTTGCACCTGCATGATCACGCCGCGGCGGTTGTTGAACCAGGCTGCCTGGGTGGAATCCTGCTGGCCGCCGCTGACGGTGGCGACGTCGGCAAGATGCACCGGCACGCCTTTCCGATTGGCGATGACCAGCGAGGCGAAATCGGACGCCGTTTGCAGACCGTCGTTGGCCGATACTGTCATTTGCTCCATGCCGTCGCTCAGGACGCCCTGCGGCGAGGTGACATTGGCAGCACGCAATACGTTGGCAACATCGTTGGCGGTCAAGCCCTTGGCAGTCAGCGCGCGGTTGTTCAGCGAGATGCGCACGGCGTGCGCCGAGCCGCCGATCAACTGCGCCTGCGACACGCCCGTGACTTGCGCCACGGCCGGAAGCATCAATGTGTTGGCCAGATCGTAAAGCTTGTCCGGCGGCATGCTGGTCGACGTCATGGAGATCAGCAGCACGGGAATCTGCGAGGTATCGTTCTTGAAATACTGTGGCGGGGACAACGCCATGACGGCTGGCAGATCCGGTGAGGCGGCATTGAGCGCAGCCTGTACGTCGCGCGCTGCTTGATCCGCGCTGCGCGACATGTCGAACTGGATCAGGATCAGCGTGCCACCGGCGTTTGAATCGGAGGTCATCTGCTGGATGCCGGGAATACGCCCCAGCTGGCGTTCAAGCGGGGCTGTGACGGTTGCAGCCACGGTCTGCGCGTTGGAGCCAGGTAACGTGGCAGCCACTGCGATGACAGGAAATTGAATCGAAGGAAAAGCGGCGATGCCTATCAGCAGATAGGCGCAGAAGCCTGCCAACACCAGGCCGATGGCAAGCAGCGAGATGCCGGTCGGGCGACGAACGATCGGCTCGAAAATATTCATGCCGGCGTGTGCCTGTGCGCACGAATGACGGCCATGTACAAGCCGTGTGAACGGCTGTTGCGCGTATCGAAAATATCCATATGCACTTCATACGCTGTTGTGTGTGCATGCAAATGTGCTTGAAGTCGGGCCGTGCCGAAAGGCACGGCGCGCACCGTAAGCCTGTCGTAGGCTGGAATGCAAACCCAACATCGTCTGCCTGCACAGCAACTTTGGGTTTTGCACCCCAATCTACGTCGTTATGTGGCCTCGTCGGCGATGGCCTCGATCGCCGGCGTTTGCTGCCCAAGTTCACGCAAGCGTCGCTTCGCTTCGCGCCGAGCCTTGCGCGCCGCCTTGCGCAGGCCGCGATCGTACGACCACAAATAAATGGCCGGTGTACTCAACAGCGTGAGCATTTGGGATACGAGCAAGCCACCGACGATCGCGATACCCAATGGTTGCCGCATTTCCGAACCGATGCCGAAGCCGATCGCCAGCGGCAGCGCCGCGCCCATCGCCACCAGCGTGGTCATGGTGATGGGACGGAAGCGCACCAGCGCAGCTTCGCGGATCGCATCCGGCGGCGACATGCCATGTTCGCGTTGCGCGACCAGCGCGAAATCGACCATGAGGATCGCGTTCTTCTTCACGATGCCGATCAGCATCAGGATCGCGATGATCACCATCAGCGACAGCGGCGTGTGCGTGACCAACATGGCCAGGAACGCGCCCATGCCGGCGGCCGGCAGCGTGGAGAGAATGGTCAGCGGATGGCCAAGGCTTTCGTAGAGAATGCCCAGCACGATGTACATGGCCACGATGGAGGCCAGCAGCAGGATGGTGCCGTTGGATTGCGCCTGCTGGAATTGCTGGTTGCTGCCGGTGAAGTCCAGCTTGACGCCGGGCGGAAGATGCTGCGTGAGCGCGGCCTGTTCGATCAGCGCGATGCCCTCGCTCTGTTGCACTTTCGGCTGCAGGTTGTAGTTGATCGTCGCGACCTGCTGCTGGTTGTGATGGCGGATGCCCATCGGTGAAATATCCGGCATCACCGACGCGAGCGCGGAAAGCGGAATCATCTCGCCCTTGCTATTGCGCACGTAGAGATTGAGCAGCGCCTGGGCGCTCATCGATTCGGCGGTCGAGGAGGTCAGCACCACGCGGTATTGATTGATGTCCGAATAGATCACCGACACCTGGTTCTGCCCAAACGAGTTGAGCAGCACCGCATCGATGTCGCCGACGCTGACATGCAGACGGCCGGCGGCCTGGCGGTCGATCTTGATCTGCTGCTGCTTGCCGACCAGGTCGAAGTTGCTGCTGACGTCGGTCAGTTTGGAAACCGTGCGCAGCTTGCGCACCATGTTCAAGGTGATCGGCTGCAATTCCTGGCGGCCGGTGGTGTCGACGATCTGGAATTCGTACTGGCCGGCGTTGTCGCCGGCGCCGCCGCCGTTGAAGAACTGGATCGGATTGAAGTACGCCTTCACGCCCGGGATCGGGTCGAATTTCTTCTGCAATCGCTTGATCACTTCCTTGATGTCGTCGCGGCGCTCGCCCGGACCGTCGCCGCGCGGCTTGAGGTCCGCATACATGCTGGCGCTATTGCCTACCGCGGCGCCGCTGCCGTTGTTCTCGCCGCCGAGGATGGTCAGCACGTCCAGCGTGGCCGGATCGTCCTTCAATATCTTGTTGGCCTGTTCGACGCGCTTGGTGAGTTCGGTGGGGGAAACGTTGACGTCCACGCGCAGCATCACCGCAAGCTGCCCGGTGTCCTGGTCCGGCATGAAGGTGCCGCCTGCGGTTTTCACCACCGCCCAGCCCAGCACCCCAGTCAGGATCAACAGCAGCAGCGGCTGCCAGCGCATCACGCGGCGGTGATGCATGGCCCAATCCAGCGCACGCTCGTAATGGCTGTGCAACCAGCGGTCGAAGCGCAGCAGCGCCTGCTCGACGCGCGAGGGCGGCTTGGTCGAGGCCTTTTCCAGTTTCAGGAAATGGCCGCACAGCGCCGGCGTAAGCGTGAGCGAAACCAGCGCCGAAATCACCACCGCCGCGGTAAGCGTGACCGAGAATTCGCGCAGCAGGATGATCAGCATGTTGTTGCCGAACAACAGCGGCGCGAACACGGCGATCAACGACAGGGTGATGGAAATCACCGTGAAGCCGATCTCGCTTACGCCGCGTACCGAGGCGTTCAGCGCAGTCTCGCCGTGTTCCATGTGGCGCACGATGTTCTCGATCACCACGATCGCATCGTCCACCACGAAGCCGATGCACAGCACCAGCGCGATCAGCGACAACGTGTTGAGCGTATAGCCCAGCGCCCACATCACCACGAACGCGCCGGCCAGCGAGAGCGGCACGCTCAGCGCGGCGATCAACATGGGGCGCAGCTTGCGCAGGAACACCAGCATCACCAGCGCCACCATCAGCACGCTGATCAGCAACGCCACTTCCACTTCGTGCAGGGCGGATTTGGTGCCTTCGGTGAAGTCGAAGATCGGCGTTATCTGCACGTCGGCAGGCAGGTAATGGCGCAGCATCGGCAGCTTGGCGCGCACGGCTTCGGCGGTGGCCACGGCGTTGGCTTCCGGCCGCTTGTTGATCTGGATGCCGACCGTGCGCGCGCCGTTGAACCAGGCGGCCTGGTATTTGTCCTGCTCGCCGCTGCTGACGTTGGCGACGTCGGACAAATGCACCGGCACGCCCTTGCGCGTGGCGATCACCAGCTTGGCGAAATCCTGCGGCGTGTGCAGCGCGTCGTTGGCGGTGACCGTCATCTGCGTCTGGCCGTCGCTCAAGGTGCCCTGCGGCGAGGTCACGTTGGCGGCGACCAAGGCGTTGCGGATGTCGTTGGCCGTCAGGCCCATGGCCGAGAGCGCCGCGGTGTTCATGTCCACGCGCACGGCGTGTGGCGTGCCGCCGAACACCTGCACCTGCGATACGCCCGGAATCTGCGCGAACACGGGACTGAGCAGGGTATCGGTGAGATCGAACAGACGATCGGGCGGCAGGCTGCTGGAGGTCAGCGCCAGATGCAGGATCGGAATCTGCGAGGTATCGCGCTTGAAATACGCCGGCGGGCTCGGCATGGAAGGCAGATCGGGCTGCGCCGCGTTGAGTGCGGTCTGCACGTCGGTGGCGGCCTTGTCCACGTTGACGCCGAAATCGAAGCGCACCACGACCGTGGCGCTGCCCTGGGTGGCGTTGCCGTAGAGCTCCTGCACGCCGGGAATGCGGCCCAGGTGGCGCTCCAGCGGCGCGAGCACGGTGTTGGCCATGGTCTCCGGACTGGCGCCCGGCTGAGAGGCGACCACGAACACGCCAGGAAAATCGAACGTCGGCAACGCCGCCACGCCCAGCATCAGATAAGCGCAGAAGCCGGCGATGGTCAGCCCGATCGCCAGCAGCGACGTGCCGATGGGGCGACGGATGATGGGAGCGAAGATATTCATGGCATCACCCGCGCACGCGCGTCAGGTAAACGCAAGCCATGTTCGCGCCCATCCCGCGCGGTCCGTGGCGCAATCCAGAAGAAGGGCACATTCATGGGCACCTTTATGCCTTGGGGGCTAGCCGTGCAAATGTGCCTGAAGTCCGGCCGTGCCGAAAGGCATGGCGTTCAGATCCAGCCGCAGACCCCCTCAGCTTGGGCTGAGGCGCAACCGAACCCCAACGTCGTCATATCCGCATGGCGCCGTTGGGGTTCGCCCCCGGGTCAAGCCCGGCATACGGGCTCTTACAGCCCGTAACGCACCGTCAAATACCAGGTGCGACCTAGCTGGTTGTAGTAATAGGCCGTTTCATAGCGGTGATCGAACACGTTCGCCAGCTTGGCCTCCACCTGCCAGCCGGGCGCGAAGGCGTAGCTGGCGCGCAGGTCGGTGGTGGCATAGCCACCCATGCGGCGCGTGTTGGCGGTGTCGTCGTAGCGCTGGCTGGCAGCGAAAAAGGTGGCGCCCAGGTTGAACTGGCCGAGCTTGCGGTCGATGTCCACGCGTCCCGTGCGCTGCGCGCGGCGTGCCAGCAGCTTGCCGTTGTTCGGGCCGCCGTCGTCGTTCTTCGGTTGCATCAACGTGAGATAGCTCTGCACCCGCCAGTCGTCCAGGTTGAAGCCGAACTGGCCTTCCAGGCCACGGATGCGCGCGCGGCTCAAGTTTTGCGGCACGAAGTTGCTGTCGAAGGTGATCAGGTTGTTGATATTGGTCTGGTACGCATTCACGCCCCAGTTCCAGTGTTCCAGCTGCTGCGCAAGGCCGATTTCGGCACTGCGCGAGGTTTCCGGCTTCAGGTTCGGATTGGCGGTGGGCACGCCGCCGAACGCCGGGAAATACAAGTCGTCAAACGTCGGCGCATGGAACGCGGTGCCATAGCTCACCGACAGCACCGGCCCGTTCTGGAAGTGATAGCCCCACGCCGCCGCGCCGGTATTGTGATTGCCGAACTGGTCGTTGTGATCGTGACGCGCCGAAAGCTGCACCTCGTTCTGGCCGAAGGTGCCCTGGTATTGCACAAACGTGCCGGTGTCGCTGCGCGTGGTCTGCTGGAACGCGGTATCGCTGGCGATGTGTTCCTGCTGGTAATCCACGCCCACCGTCAGCAACTGATTGGTGGCCAGCGTGATGTCGTTCTGCCACGACGCCTGGTTACGGCGCGAATTGAAATAGCCGGTGCCCATGCGTGGGTAATACTGGCCGTAATAGCTGCCCTGGTAGAACGTCGCGTTGTCGTCGCGGCTTTGGCTCGCGTTGAGCGTGACTTTCCACATCGACAGCGGCGAAAAACTCAGGCGCGCGCCGGAGACATATTGTTCTTCGATGCCGTCGTTGCCGCCGTACGGGCTGCCGGCGTATTCCGCATTGCTCTTGCTGCGCAGCCAGTTGAAGGCCAGCTCGGTACCGTTGTCCCAGCGATAGCCGACGTTGGCGAAACCGTTCCAGTTGCGATAAGCATCGTTGCGCGGATCGTCGACGAAACACGCCACGCCCACCTCCGCCGCACCCATGCGGCAGGCGGGAATGCCGCCGGTATACGTGCCGCCGAGGCTGGCGTTGTACCAAAGATGCGCATCGCCGCCGGAAACACCTGCCTGCCCGCTCACGTAGCCATGGCTGCCACCGGTCACGCTTACCGATGGCGCCATGCCGCCGTTCGGTTGCCCGTGCTTGGTGAAGATCTGGATGACACCACCGAGCGCATCGGAACCGTAAAGGCTGGCGCGCGGACCGCGCACGATCTCGATGCGATCGATCGCCTGCACCGGAATCTGCTCCAGCGCCGGCAAGCCGATGCTGACGGAGCCGACGCGTATGCCATCGATCAGCACCAGCACGTGGGTGGCATTGGTGCCGCGCAAATACAGCGACGTCTGCTGGCCGATGCCGCCGGTCTGTCCGATCGATACGCCAGGCAGGCCGGTAAGCAGATCGGCAATGGATACCGGCTGCAGCCGGTCGATGTCTTCGCGCGTGATCACCGTGACCGATGACAGCGCCTCGTTGGCGGTGATGGCGGTACGTGTGGCGGTGACGATCACCGGCGCCAGCGTGCCGTTCTGATCGGGCGCGGATTCGGCATGGGCGGCCGACGCGGCCAATGAAAGCAGCAAGGCGGCTGCGAGCGTGTTCTTCTTCAACGACATGGATATCCCCTGCCGCGCGTCCCCGCGCGGCGCAAGCATGAGCAAGCCGGCGCTCGGGATGAATCAAGGGAACGGAAGGCGGGCAGGCGGCAGGTGCCGCGGCGCGATTTCCGTGCCTCGCCCACCGCGAGTGCCAGAACCTGTTCCGGGCCGGTCTCCGGACTCGCGAGTGGCGCGCATCAATGCATGCCATCGAACGATGCCTTCCCATGCAAAGCACAGTGGCGCGTTTTCGCTCGAACGTTCTCGCTTACCGTTGCGGGGGCAGTGCCGGCCTTGCTGCGCGAACAGCGCACCGGCTTCCCGTTTCATCCCCTTGGCTTGGCCGTGGGGACACCTGGAACGGGCGCAACTGTAGCGGGTGGGGGCGGTGAGGGCAATTTGGTGGGATCTACGCAACTCTCAGTAGCGCCGCCTGTCCTCGCCTCGTCGTCATTCCGGCGAAAGCCGGAATCCAGTAAAAAAAATGACGTGCAAAGCACACTGCATAAATGGTTTTGTGTGCTGCGCACGTCCCAGCCATCTCCCCGGAGGGGATAGGGAATGGAGGCGAGGCATCAATCCGTCTGCAATTCAGCGACGAAATCGTAGATATCCCCGCGATACCACGACGTGGTGAACTCCACCACGCGCCCATCGTCGAGAAAGCCGCGCCGCTCGATATGCAAGCCTGCGCTGCCCGCACTCACGTGCAGCAACCGCGCCTGCCGCGCACCCAGCAACACCGCGCGCAAGCGTTGCAACGCGCGCACCGGACGGCAGTTGTATTTCTCCAACGCCTCGTACAGCGAGTCGTGCACTTCATGCGGATCGGGCAGCACGCTGGCCGGCACTACGCTGCGCTCGATCGCCAGCGGCTCGTCTTCGGCATAGCGCACACGGTGCAAACGCGCCACCAGCACGCCGGGCGAGAGGTTGAGCGCCATCGATTCCTCCGGCGTCACTTCGCCTACGCTGCGCTCGAAAAATTCGGAGCGCGGATGCAGGCCGCGCGCGCGCAGGTCTTCGGTGAAGCTGGTCAGGCGCGACATCGGCTTGATGATGCGCTCGGCCACGAAGGTGCCGGCGCCGTGGCGCTGAGTGAGCAGGCCTTCCTCAACCAATCCTGAAATGGCCTTGCGCACGGTCACGCGGGACAAACCCAAAGCCTGCGATAAATCGCGTTCGCTCGGCAGGGTTTGGCCCGGCTCGATGTCGCGATGCTGGATGACGTTGCGAATGGCTCGCCGCAACCGCAGGTAAGCCAGCGGCTGGTGGGTGGTGGTATCGCGGCTCAGTCGCCGGTATTCCTCGGCCAGGGCGTTCTGCATAGTTGCGAACCATACCAATGCGTGACCAGTGGGACAACCTGTCCGTGAATCGGGAATCGTCAATCGGAAATCGAGCAGAGCCGTCGCCCGCGCAAGCCATTTTTTACGATTTACGATTCTCGATTTACGATTCCTGCCTTATGAAAACAATGCATACGTTTGCACCGCACAAGGGACTGGTATTGCCTGGTACGGCATTGGTACCATCGGGCTTCCCCGGCGGCCGCATTGTCGCGGCTGCCCGCATGCATAGAGGTGAGTTGTGACTGCACCCGCGCTACCGGTCGAGCTGTTCGACCTGGTGATTTTCGGCGGCACTGGCGATCTGGCCGTCCGCAAATTGCTCCCTGCCCTCTTCCACCGCTTTGTCGACGGCCAGATCCAGCCGGGCAGCCGCATCGTCGGCGTGGCCCGCGAAGGCCTGGACGACGACGGTTACCGCGCACAGATCCGCAGCGCGCTCAACGGCGCCGCCGCCAAGCAGGGCGACAAGCTGGACGCCTTCCTCAAGCTGGTGCATTACCGCCCGCTCGACGCCCGCAAAGACGCTGGCTGGGACGACTTCGCCAAGCTGATGGGCGAATGTCCGGATCATGTGCGTGTGTTCTATCTCTCCACCTCGCCCGACCTGTTCGTGGACATCTGCCAGCGCCTGGGTGGCTACGGCCTCAATCAGGGCCAGTCGCGCGTGGTGCTGGAAAAGCCGATCGGCAAAGATCTGGCCAGCGCCAACCGCATCAATGACGACGTCGGCCGCGTCTTCGACGAATCGCAAACCTTCCGCATCGATCATTATCTCGGCAAGGAAACGGTGCAGAACCTGCTGGCTCTGCGCTTCGGCAACGCCTTGTTCGAGCCGCTCTGGAACGCCGGCCATATCGACCACGTGCAGATCACCGTGGCCGAAACGCTGGGCGTGGAGCGCCGTGGCCCGTATTACGACACCGCCGGCGCGCTGCGCGATATGGTGCAGAACCATATGCTGCAGCTGCTGTGCATGGTGGCGATGGAGCCGCCCTCCTCGCTGTCGCCGGATGCGGTGCGCGACGAAAAGCTTAAGGTGCTGCACGCACTCAAGCCGATCAACGAAAGCAACGCGTCCCAACTCACCGTGCGCGGCCAATACCGTGCCGGCGTCGGCGAAGGCAAGAGCGTGCCCGGCTATATCGACGACTTGAACAGCACCAGCAAGTCGAAGGTCGATCACTCCAACACGGAAACCTTCGTCGCGCTGAAGGCGGAAATCGCCAACTGGCGCTGGTCCGGCGTGCCGTTCTACCTGCGCACGGGCAAGCGCCTGGCCGATCGCGTGTCGGAAATCGTGGTGGCGTTCAAGCCGGTGCCGCATTCCATCTTCACCGCGTCCGCCGGTCCGCTGGCGCAGAACCGCCTGGTGCTGCGCCTGCAGCCGGACGAGGGCGTGAAGCTGTGGCTCACCATCAAGCATCCCGGCCCCGGTGGTTTGCGCCTGCGCCACGTGCCGCTGGACATGAGTTTTGCCGAAGCCTTCGGCGTGCAGCAGCCCGATGCGTACGAGCGTTTGCTGCTCGACGTGGTGCGCGGTAATCCCACGCTGTTCATGCGCCGTGACGAAGTGGAAGCGGCATGGAACTGGGCCGATCCGATCCTGGCCGCGTGGGCGACAAGCGGCGAAGCGCCGCGTCCGTATACCTCCGGCACCTGGGGCCCGAGCGCCGCGGTGGCGCTGATCGAACGCGACGGCCGCACCTGGGACGAGGATTTCGAACAGTGAGCGAGCTACACGCCTTCGACAACGGCGATGCGTTGGCCAAAGCCTTGTCCGCCAGCATCGCGGGCAAGCTGCGTGACGCGATCGACGCGCGCGGCGAGGCGTTGATCGCGGTCTCCGGCGGCAGCACGCCCAAGCGCCTGTTCGAAGCACTCGCGAACGAATCGCTGGACTGGTCGCGCGTCACCGTCACCCTGGTCGACGAACGCTGGGTGCCGGATACCGATGAACGTTCCAACGCGCGGCTGGTGAAATCGCTGCTGCTGCAACACAAGGCCGCTGACGCCGAATTCGTGCCGCTGTATGCCGAAGCCCCCACGCCGGAAGCCGGCATCGGCGAAGTGCGCGCGCGGGTGAAAGCGTTGGGACAGCCGTTCGACGTGATCGTGCTCGGCATGGGTCCGGATGGACACACCGCTTCGTTCTTTCCCGGCGGCGATCGCCTGAGCGAAGCGCTCGATGCATCCAACACCGCACTGGTGTTGCCGATGCGCGCGCCGGGCGCCGGCGAGCCGCGCATCACCTTCACCCTCGAAGTGCTGTTGAAGGCGCGTTCGCTTTATCTGCATATCCAGGGCGACGACAAGCGCGACGTGCTGGCGGCGGCGGAAAAGCCCGGCAGCGCGCTGCCGGTTGCCAGCGTGCTGCGCGCCGGGCGGCCCTTGGATATCTATTGGTGTCCGTGATGCGGCAAATCTTGCAGCATCCGTGTAACCCACTTGGCCGTCTTTCCCGCGAAAACGGGAATCCATGTTGCTTTGTTGCATAGGTAAATGGGTTCCCGCTTTCGCGCGAATGACTGCATGAGGGTAGTGAGCACCGCTAACAAGCATCAACGCCGAGTGCGCTCGGCCGGAGCATGAAATGAGTTTGCACCCCGTCGTCGCCGAAGTCACCGAACGCCTGCGCGAACGCAGCCGCGCCACGCGCGCCGCGTATCTGGAACGCATCAATAACGCCATCATCGACGGCCCGCATCGCGCACGGCTTTCCTGCGGTAACCTCGCGCACGGTTTCGCCGCGTGCAACCCGCACGACAAGGCGGCATTGCGCGAAGGCCATACGCCGAACCTCGCCATCGTCACCGCCTACAACGACATGCTTTCGGCGCACCAGCCGTATGAGCGCTATCCGGAATTCATCCGCGAGGTGGCGCGCCAATCCGGTTTCACGGCGCAAGTGGCCGGCGGCGTGCCGGCAATGTGCGACGGCGTCACGCAGGGCCGCGCCGGCATGGAGCTGTCGCTGTTTTCGCGCGATCTGATCGCCATGACTACGGCCATTGCCCTGTCGCACGACATGTTCGACGGCGCGCTGTACCTGGGCATCTGCGACAAGATCGTGCCGGGCCTGCTGATCGGTGCGTTGAGCTTTGGCCATCTTTCCGGTGTGTTCGTGCCCAGCGGCCCCATGCCCAGCGGCATCAGCAACGAACAGAAATCGAAAGTGCGCCAGGCGTATACGGAAGGCAAGGCAAGCCGCGACGAATTGCTGGAAGCGGAAGCGGCGTCGTATCACTCGGCCGGCACCTGCACCTTCTACGGCACCGCCAACTCCAACCAGATGCTGATGGAAATCATGGGCCTGCATCTGCCGGGCGCCAGCTTCGTCGCACCGGAAACGCTGCTGCGTGATGCGCTCACCGCCGAAGCCGTGCGCCGTTGTGCCGCGCTGGGCAAGGCGGGCGAACATCTGCCGATCGGCCATATCGTGGACGAACGCGCCATCGTCAACGGCGTGGTTGGTTTGCATGCCACCGGCGGCTCCACCAATCATCTGCTGCATCTGGTGGCGATCGCGCAGGCAGCCGGCATCGCACTGCGCTGGGAAGACTTCGACGCATTGTCGTCGGTCGCGCCGCTGCTGGCGCGCGTGTATCCGAACGGCTATGCCGACGTGAATCATTTCCACGAAGCCGGCGGCATGGGCTTCCTGATCGATCAGCTGCTCAGCGCAGGCCTGCTGCACGGTGATGCACTCACCATTGCCGGCTGCGATCTTTCCGGCTACGCCAAAGTGCCGTCGCTGGATGAAGCCGGCAAGCTCATCTGGAAACCGGTATCGAAGGAAAGCGGCAACCGCGGCGTGCTGCGCAGCGCGAGCGAACCGTTCCGCGCCGACGGCGGCTTGCGCATGCTCGACGGCAATCTCGGCCGCTCGGTGATCAAGGTGTCTTCCGTGCCGGACGATCGCCTGGTGATCGAAGCGCCCGCGGTGGTGTTCCACGACCAGGACGACATCAAGCGCGCGTTCGATCGCGGCGACCTCAACCGTGACTTCATCGCCGTGGTGCGCTTTCAGGGTCCGCGCGCGATCGGCATGCCGGAACTGCACAAGCTCACGCCGACGCTGGCGGTGCTGCAGGATCGCGGACATCGCATTGCACTGGTCACGGATGGCCGCATGTCGGGTGCCAGCGGCCGCGTGCCGGCGGCGATCCATGTGACGCCGGAAGCAGACGATGGCGGTGCGATCGCGAAGGTGCGCGACGGCGACATGATCCGCCTGGATGCGCAGAAGGGAACGCTTGACGTACTGGTGGATGCCGCGGAATTCGCAGCGCGCACCGTGGCGGTCGAGGATCTTTCCAGGCATCAACACGGCATGGGACGCGAGTTGTTCGGCATTTTCCGTCGCAACGCGGTGGCTGCCGATCTTGGCGCAGGTGTGCTGTGATCTGACTCCCTCTCCCCTCCGGGGAGAGGGCTGGGGTGAGAGGCCAAGGCTTGCCAAGAACTTCATAAGAGCGACGCTCTGATTCGAACGCATCGCAAGATTACCCCTCACCCTAACCCTCTCCCCGCAGGGAGAGGGGACAACCCCTCGAAATTTTGGGCATTAGCCAATGAACATCGAAACCAAGCAACAACACGTCGAAGCCACCATGCGCCTGGCGCCGGTGATCCCGGTGGTGATCATCGAAGACGCCAAGCACGCCGTGCCGATGGCGCGCGCGCTGGTAGCCGGCGGCATTCCGGCGATCGAAGTGACGCTGCGCACGCCAGCCGCGCTGGACGCGATCCGCGCCATTGCGCAGGAAGTGGAAGGCGCAGTCGTGGGCGTCGGCACTGTGTTGACGGCCAACGATCTGCTCGCCGCCGAACGGGCAGGCGCACGCTTCGCGGTTTCGCCCGGCATGTCGCCCAAGTTGCTGGCCGCCGCCGATGACAGCACCCTGCCCTTGCTGCCTGGCATCGCCACCGCCAGCGAAGCGATGGCCTTGCTCGAACGCGGCTATCGCCATCTCAAATTCTTTCCTGCCGTGCCTGCCGGCGGCGCGAAACTGCTGGGCGCATGGGCCAGCCCGCTGCCGCAGATCCGTTTCTGCCCGACCGGCGGCATCGCGCTGAGCACGGCGAAGGATTTCCTCTCGCTACCGAACGTGTTGTGCGTGGGCGGCTCCTGGCTTACGCCCGCGGACAAATTGAAAGCAGGTGATTGGGCCGCTATCGAGCAGCTTGCCCGCGAAGCCGCCGCGCTGCGCGGTTGATAATCCACGGGCAGGGATGACCATCCCTGCCTTCCGCCCGTGTATCACTCCAGCCGCAACACGTAGCGCCGCTTGATCGTTTCCGCCGCGCCAAGGCGCCGGTAAAACCGCGCTGCATCCACGTTCCACTCCGGCGTTTGCCATTGCATGTTGCGGCAACCTTGCGCGCCGGCGAATACGTGAACTGCCTTCCACAACTGTTGCCCTACGCCGCGGCCGCGCCAAGCCTCGCGCACGTACAAGCAATCCATGTGCAGAAACATCGCGCGATCGAGCGTAGAGAAATCCAGCGTGGCGCTGGCATAGCCGATGGCTGCCGAGGCTTCCATCGCCATCCAGACATGCAGTCGATCGGCCCTCAATGCCGATACAAGCGCGTCCTCGCCATTTGTTGAATGCGTCAGTCGTTCGTATGCGGCGTGCTCGGCACATAGCGGCAACAGCCGTTGAACGTCGGCGGCGCTGGCGCGTTGAATGTGCACCAGCGTTTGCACGTCAGCGTTCCAGCCCGAAGCCTTCATCGATTCACCCCGTAAGACCGCCGATCATTTCCTTCACCGGCCGGCCAAGTTGCGCCAGCTTTACCGCGGCCTTGTTCGCGCCATTGCAATGCGGGCCGGCGCAATACACCACAAACACCGTATCCGGCGAATATTCGGCCAGGCGCTGTTCGCTGATCGTGCGCGTCGGCATGTTGATGGCGCCGGGCACGTGGCCGGCCGTGTAGAGCGTCGGCGTGCGCACGTCCAGCAGCACGAAGTCTTTCGTTTCATGTTGCGTGGCGTACCACACGTCGGCGCAATCGGTTTCGAAGCTGAGGCGCGTTTCGAAATGGGTCAATGCCTGCGCGCTCTGGGCGGCCGGGACGCGGGTAACGACAGTGCTCATGGGACGTGCTCCGTAGTGAATGTAGCTCCAGTTTGGGCACTGGCGCGCAAACACGACATTGGCAAGAATGCCAGCCATCATGAAGAAATCGCCAAAACGCGCTCGCCCCCGTCCAGGCCCGGCCAACCATCGCGTCGTCGCCTTGGTCTATGACGGCCTGTGCACCTTCGAATACGGCATTGCCGTGGAAATGTTCGGTTTGTCGCGACCGGAATTCGAGCGCTGGTACAGCTTCGCTTCGTGCGCGGTGGAGCGTGGGCCACTGCATGCGGCTGGCGGTATACGCGTGCAGGCGGCCGGCGGGCTGGAGCTGCTGGCGCAGGCCGATACGGTGATCGTGCCCGGCTGGCGCGGCGTGGATGCGATGCCGCCCCCGGCGCTGCTCGATGCGTTGCGTGCCGCGCACAAGCGCGGTGCGCGCCTGCTTTCGTTCTGTTCGGGCGTGTTCGTGCTGGCGGCGGCCGGCGTATTGGATGGCCGCGCCGCCACCACGCATTGGCGCTATGCGCAGGCGTTGGCAGAGCGGTATCCGCGTATCCGCATCGAACCGGATGTGCTGTACGTGGACGCGGGCAACGTGCTGACCTCGGCGGGCAGCGCTGCCGCGATCGATCTTTCGCTGCACCTGATCCGCCGTGATTACGGCCCTCGCATCGCCAACCAAGTCGCGCGGCGTGCCGTAGTGCCGACGCACCGCGATGGCGGGCAAGCGCAATTCATTCCGGCGCCGCTGCCCGAGCAAGGTACCGCGCTGGGCAAGTTGCTGGAGTGGATGCGCAACCATCTGGATCAACCGCTGCCGCTGGATGCCTTGGCCGAACGCGCACGCATGAGCGAACGCACCTTCTTGCGCCGTTTCGAAGAGGCCACGGGCTGCTCGCCCAAGCAATGGCTGATCCAGGAACGCCTGGGCCGCGCGCGCGAATTGCTTGAAGGAAGCCAGTGGCCCGTAGAGCGCATTGCTGATGCCTGCGGCTTCGGCAGCGCCGATACCTTGCGCCACCACTTCCGGCGCACGTTGAAAGTAAGCCCGGCGCGCTACCGCGAGCGCTTTGCGCATGCGGCATAGTGACTTCTGGCGTATGAAACCCTAGGCGTTCAATGCCTAAGCTGGGAATCCCGGCGCGCTGCCCGCGCCGCATTGCCAAGGACTCCCCATGCGCAAGCTTCCGCTCGTTCTCGCCCTGACCGCGCTCTTGCTCGGCACGGCCCACGCCGCCGACAAGAAAGACAAGACAGCCTCGGACGAAGCGAAGCCGGAAAGCTACCTGCTGCATCCGCAAGCATCGACCAGCGAAGGCTCGGTCACCGTGGAAGGCAAGCGCATCGCATACAAGGCGGTCGCCGGCACCCTCGTGTTGCACGGCAAAGGCGACAAGGAAAACGACCCCACCGTCAGCATGTTCTACGTGGCCTATTTCAAGAAAGGCGAAGAAGCCTCCAAGCGCCCGGTCACCTTTATCTACAACGGCGGACCGGGCTCGGCGACGGTGTGGCTGCACATGGGCGCATTCGGTCCACGCCGTGTAGTGACCATGGACGATAGCCATACGCCGGCCGCGCCCTATCCCTTGGTCAACAACGACTACAGCCTGCTTGATGCCTCCGACCTGGTCTTCATCGACGCGCCCGGTGCCGGCTTCAGCCGTTTGATCGCCAACGACCCGGATGCCTCCAAGCGCGAAGAACAGATGAAGGATCGGCGTAAAGAGATCTACAGCGTCGACGGCGATGGCCACGCCTTTGCGCAATTCATCACCCAGTTCCTATCGCGCTACGGTCGCTGGAATTCGCCGAAATACCTGTTCGGCGAAAGCTACGGCACCACGCGCTCGGCGGTACTTGCCAACGATCTGGAAAACGAAGAGAGCGTCGACCTCAATGGCGTGATCCTGCTGTCGCAAATTCTCAACTTCGATACCAGCATCGACGGCGCCGACCAGAATCCCGGCGTAGATCTGCCATACGAACTTGGCCTGCCCACCTTTGCCGCCACCGCCTACTACCATCACAAATTGCCGCAGCAACCGGTGGCGCTGGAACCGTTCCTGCAGGAAGCGGAACAGTTTGCGCTCGGCGACTATGCCCAGGCATTGATGCAAGGCTCCCGCCTGGACGATGCGCGCAAGCAGGCCGTTGCCGAGAAGCTGCATCAATACACCGGCCTTTCCGTGCCTTATCTGCTGAAGGCCAACCTGCGTGTCACCGGCGGCATGTTCGAACACGAACTGCTGGGGGACAGCGGCGACACCACCGGCCGCCTGGATTCGCGCTTCGCCGGACCTTCGCTCGATCCGCTGAGCAAGGAAGCGGAATACGATCCGCAATCCTCAGCGATCAGCTCCGCCTATATCGCCGCCTTCAACGATTATGCGCGCAAGGATCTCAAATACGGCCAGGACCAGGTCTATCACGAATTCGCGGACGCCAACGATTGGAATTTCAAGCACGGCGGTCACGACGGCACACTCAATGTGATGCCGGACCTGGCCAAAGCCATGAAGACCAACCCTGGGCTGAAAGTTTTCCTCAATGGCGGTTACTACGACCTCGCCACGCCGTTCTACGCAGCCGATTACGAGATGCAGCACATGCCGATCCAGCCCGCGCTGCTGAACAACATCCGCTATGCGTGGTATCCGTCGGGTCACATGGTTTACGCCCACGAGGAATCATTGAAGCTGCTGCATGACAACGTGGCGCAGTTCATTACGCAGACGGACAACGTCAAGAAGCATTGATGTGGTGCATCCTCATTCCGACATTCGTGAGCCCTCTCCCTTCGGGACTTGATTAGCGTCGAATCTCACTTACACCATTCATTTCATGCTCGTCGCCCCGGCGAAAGCCGGTGCCCAGCGACTTTAGAGCGGAAAGACACTGGGTGATTCACTTCGCTCACCCCCTCGGGGCCGTCCTTCGGACGTTCTCCGCGCTTCGCGCTACGTCCAGCTTTCGCTGCAACGACGAACTAGCATGACGTAACACTCAACATCATCTGCCATCCTCAGCTGAGGTTCGACGCTAAACCAGGCCTCCGGGAGAGGCATGTCGGGTGAGGGTACGATCAGCGCGATAACCAACGACTCGCGTCGTACGTGTAACACGCAGCACCAGATCAATCAGCCAAGAACTTCATATTCACTCTGCACCAATCCGCTGGCATACGAACGCGTGGCGACATGTTTGAGCCGAATGTCCTCCGCAACCGCGCCAAACAAAGGAACGCCGTTGCCAATCAACACCGGCACGCGTGTAACGATCAATCGTTGAATGAGTCCGGCGCGCAGGAATCCCTGAATCGTCAAGCCGCCATCGACGTAAATATGCTGGATGCCGAGCTTGCCAAGCTCGGCGACGATCTCGTCGGGTTCGCCCGCCATCCGTTGCACCAATGCGCCAGCGGGTGATGGTGCGAGCTCGCGCGCACTCAATACGAAGACAGGCTTTTCGCCGTACGCCCACGAACCGAAGCCAAGCACCGTCTCGTACGTCTTCCGTCCGATGACAAGTGCGTCCACCGTGCTTATGAATTCGTCGTAGCCATGCGGCTCACCACCGCCTTCCGGCAGAAAGTCGAGTGCGCCATCGGTCCGGGCCATAAAGCCATCGACACTGACGCCAACAAAGACTGAGGCTTTCATCGCAATCCCTCCCGAGGGTGACGACGATCCCTTATACGCTCAAGTCCGTTATGCTCGCGCCGACCCCCGGGAGAACTACCATGCGCGAGCTGATCGACCGTTACATCGACGCTTACAACCGCATCGACGTCGACGCCATGCTCGCCACCATGCACAGCGAAGTGATCTTTGAGAACTACACCGCCGGCGTGCTCAGCGTGCGTACCGCGGGCGCCCCTGAGCTACGTCATCTGGCGGAGGGCTCCCGCTACCTGTTTTCCGCGCGCCACCAGACCATCACCCGCTACAGCGAAGCCGATGGCGTGGCGCACGCGCAAATCCATTTTCAGGGCACCTTCGCCGTCGACCTGCCCAACGGCATACGGGCAGGCCAAAGCATCGCGTTGGATGGACGCAGCGAATACCGCGAGCGCGACGGTTTGCTGGTCTACATCGCCGACTACAGCGATTGATTCGCCGACAGGCGATGGCGCGAAGCATGGCGTATGGGCGGTGTCGGGATTCGCGTGCGCTCATCCCGACTACGCGACTGAGGGCTCAGCGTTTTTGCACCATCACCACCCTGGTCTTGGGGATCGAGTCATGCCAGCCTTCGGCGCCGAAAAAGGAAAACGGTTCGAAGGGAATGAACCGGCACAACGTGCGCCCGAAAACCTGCCCAACGCTTGGCTTGGTTCCCGTCGCGTTGACAACCATGGTGCCAAGAATGAATTTACCTGGCGTACGCTGCCAGACGCTTTCGAACACCACGTAGTAGCCGATGACCACGGCGAAGGCGAGCAGGTACCAGAAAGGCATGCCTAGCGCCTGGATGCCGCGGCTACCGAACACCATGCCCATGGCTATTCCGATCACGAACATGATTAGGTAATAGATGACGTAATCGATGAGCCAGGTGCCGAAGCGGCGTCCCTTGCTCGCCACGACCTGGCCCTGGCTGCCGGCGTGGTCCGTGATCACGCTGGTGGGTGGCGAATAAGGGTTGTATTCGGTGTTCATGCATCCTCCGTGGTTGTGTGCAGGCGCACGCCACCCGCGGCGGCGTGGATACTGCCTGTCGACTGGACTTATCTGTTCCCCAACACCGGTGCCCAAGCTCAGGCCCGCGCTTCAACTATAACCAAGCCAGAGAAAAAGGGGATGCCAAAACCATCGAAAGCGTTGATGCCAGAAGCGGCGTCAACCGGACCGTTGACGTGGCGATGGCGGCCAAACCACGCCACGCTTCAAGGCCATCGATTCGCATTCTTGGGAAAGCCAGGCCGTTGCACGCGAACGACGCAGAACCGCTGCCCACTCGGAGCCTGCATCACCACCCAGCGTTCCAGGCGGTCCACGACACTGGCACCCAGTTTTTCAAGACGCTGCACCTCGGCAGGAATGTCATCGGTTTCGATATCGATATGCACCCTGCTCTCATGATCGACGCGTTGAAGTTGCACGATCGGCTCGTCAGGCGGCGTCTCCAGCATGCGGTAGTTGCCGCGAGTGCCCGGATGGCCGGGATCGACCGGCCGCCCCAACGCCTCGGCCCAGAAGCTGGCGGCCTGATCGATATCGTCGACATTGCAGTCGATTAGCAGCGCGCAGAGTCTAGAATGGTGCATGGCTACCTCTTTCCAGGGTTGGAGCATGAAGCAAGCCGATTTCAAAGCCGTTTTGATCCCGGCGAATCGTAGAGCGGCTTTTCCAGCTTTCGCTACTTACAATCCAGCTTCAGTGTTTTCTTCGAATCGATCGTGTAATCACATCGATTGATTTTGTTGGCCAGCTTCGTGTCTGAGGTGTGTCCATCGGCGTACTTACACCGGATCGTGACAAACCGGCCAGCGTCATAGATATACCCAAGCAGCCAATAACCGGTCGATGCGCCGGCCTGATCAGGAACGAGCGTAGCCATGTCGCTCGGAGAACCGTCGAATACGTCCACGAAACGCAATGGATGATCCGGGCGTGCGGAGCATACGGCGGCAGCCATGGTCGGTTGCTGAGCAGAGCAACCCAGCAGGGCTACAAACAGCAGAACGCCAAAACTTCTATTCCACGACATAGAACTTGTCTCCGTTGTTCGAATCGCCATGTGCGCCCCAACGAAGCGTTCTGGGGCCGATAGCCTTTGGGCTGGGAGGAGTCACATATTGGTCGTAGACATTGACACCCGCCGGAGTCTGGCCCACATAGATCGCGGCATGACCATGGTATTGGCCGGAGTCATTGAATGTGGCAATGACAGTGCCGGGCACGATGCTGGTGTTGCCCTTGACTGCGGCGCCCTTCTTCCAATTGGCGGTGGAAGGAAGTGCAGGGCAAACCTTCTTGACGTATGAGACACATTGGCCGCAAAGATTGGTCCCTTTTGTATTGTCGCCGGTTGGTGCATCGCTGAACGGCGCCAGGCGAGACGTCGGTGAGCAGGTCCATTTTCCTACTGGTGCCGCTGAGTTATTCGCGTAGTTACTTGATATGAATGCCACAGATGCGTCCTTTGTCGGGATATAGATCCAATGGTTGGTACGTGGTTCGTTGTTTGTCAGCTGATCTTGCCGCCCGCCGCTCGTACGCGTTGAACGATGAACTCCCGAAGCTCATCGGAGATATCCGCGAGCGGCAAGGTGGCGAATTGGTTTTTTGAAAACAGCAGGATCCAGAACGTCTGGAACTGCCAGATCTCGGATACAGACGACCATGGAAGGGACGCGGTTCCTGCTCCAGAAGAGAAGGACAAGATGGAGTCCGTGACAATGAGTTCGGCCTGCGGATTTCCCATTGCGCGCAGCTTTTGGATGCCGTTGCGGTAGTGAACAAGAAAAAGGGCAACCATAAAAAGGATGCCCAGGATGAGAGCGCTGGCCGCAACTCCAAGGAGCCAAGAGCTATCTCCCGCGCGAATCAGAGCAACCAGGCCAATCGCGATGAGAATAAGGGCGGTTGGGAATCGGAAACCGACGACACGCCGCCAAAAACACCATACCGCTTGGCGGATCAGCGATTGGTTATACGCAAGGGTCGCTCGAAGTTCCATGGCTAACGCCCGAGTAAGAGGTGACTGTTAGATCTGTTCGCTGCTGCCTAACGCTGAAGTTAAGCGGCGGCGTAGCCATACGCCTTGAACGAGATGTCAGCCCTCACCGCGAGGGTCTTGTTGCATCTCTGGCGTGTCTCTGCAAATTTCGCAGTGCTGGCCTCGTTTTGCTCGAAAGAACCTGGTGATGCCGAAAATAAGCGCCGCCAGAGTGCCCCAAATTGCAGCCTGCGTTGCCGCGTAATCGAAGCTATGGCCTTTGAGCAACTGCACAACGAAGATGATCGCGAAAGCTCCCAATAGGACAGTAAGAAACCGCTTGACCCAGAATCCAGTGCCCAAGAAATTCCCCTAGTGAGGTCTAACGCCGGAGTTAAGCGGCTACGTAGCCGTCCGCCTTGAACGAAACGTTAGGCAACATTTGCCGTGAGCCAGTTTACAAACGTGCCAAGCCTTTCCGCCAGACCTTTCCACAAACGAAAAGTTGCGCCTTCGGATGTGGGCTCAACGATGAACGTAACTCACGTCGCTCGTGCCATCCGGTTCCGGTCGCCGCAGCAAGGCGTTGTACCAGCGCCGCTGTTGCGCAAGATCGCCTTCGATCAGCCATTGCGGCTTGTTGGCGACCAATGCTGCAACGGGCATGCCGTCTTCGTAGAGCACGCGTGTGCCAGCCAGCGCAGGCAGGCGGTCGCCGGCGAGGACGGTGCCGACGAGGTTGAGGGGATCGCTGCCGCTCAGGGTGACGCGTGTTTGTTCCGGCGGACGCAGGCGGATGCTGCGCAAGTGGGCGATGGCTTCGGGGAGTGCGAATTGTTCGCCGACCAAGCCTTCCACGAAGCGGCCGCCGCGGATTTCACCGCGGGCTTCGAGACGATGGTAAACGCGCAGGAGTTCGCGCCAGGACGGCAGCCATGGTGCTTCGCGTTCGAGCAGTTTCCAGAACACGACGCCGTAGCGGCGGAGGAGGACGCGGGCGATGTGTTCGATGATGTCGTCGGAATTTTTCGTTTCCCGCGAGGTTGACCCCTCACCTCGGCCTTCACCCCGGAGGGGCGAGGGAGCAGGAAGCTTTCGCACCAGTGACCAGCGCCCCGCATCCTCGATTTCGCTCAACGCATGCCGACGCACACGTCGATGGCGAGGCGACTCGCGTTTCGCAGCGGGCGTCAGCAATGCGCGCAAACCGGCGAAGCTGTCGGAAGTGACGCGGCCGGCGGATACCAGCTCGCCGAGTGCGTCTTCCAGTTCAGTGCGCAACAAATGGGCAGCATCGATCAGTTCGTCGAAGAACAACGCGCCATGCGCACCCAATGCATCGGCAACGGCTTGTGCGCGCGAGGAAAGCAGTGCGTCCTGTTCCTGGTTGCGGTCGGCCAGAGACGTCCATATCGGCAATTGCCGACGCGGCAGCAGCACGAGTGGCGTGGCGCGTACTGGCCCGCTGCTGCCGCCACCGCTGCGTAGGCGATTCCAGCCGATGCGGCCGGCGCGACAGAGTTCGTCCAGCCAGCGACTGGAATAATCCGTGATGCGTGAAGCGAGCAGCTCGCTTTCCCACGCGCCCGCGGCGGCTTCGTAGCCTTCCATTTGGTGGAGCACGGCACTGAGCGCATCGGGGCCGTTGAGCTTGGTGCCCGGCGTGGTGTGCTGCCATTCGAGCAGGAAGCGCATCAGGTCGCGACGGCTGACCGGTTCGATTTCGCGACGTAGACGGCCGATGGTGTAGCGGTGGATGCGCGCGAGCAGATGGCGTTCGCACCATTCGATGTCGCTGGCGTCCGGCGTGAAGTGGCCCTGCATCACGTAGCCTTCCGATTGCAGGCGAATCAGGGCGAGATCGATGTCGATGGGATCGACGTGCATCGACGAGGCCAGCGATGCAACGGTGCTGGGACCGAGGCCGGTGAGGCGACCGCGCACCAGTTCGAGCAGAGCGTCTTCGCGGGTCCAGCTTTGCGCGGCGTATTCGGCCGGAGCGGTGACTGCCGGCTGCATGGATGCATGCGCGTGCACCGCATGCCACATGGGGAGTTTTTCGGCGCAGATCCATGGATTGCACGAGGTTGTCCCCTCACCCCAACCCTCTCCCCGGCGGGGAGAGGGAGCTAAAAGCGTGGCGCGATGTACTTTCGCGAGCTTGTCGAGCCAGTCCAACCAGCCATCGATCGCACGCGCTTCCTCTTCAGTCACGAAGCCCAGCACATTCAGCGCTTCATGCATTTCATCTGCACTGCGCACTTCCGGCCACGCTTCCGCGCGCACCGCGGCGATCGCTTCCGGATCGAGCTTGGCCAGATCGTCGGTATCTTCGATGCCGTTCCAATGCCGCGTCTGCACGGCACGCGTGCGCCGTTCTTCCAGTGGCGCGTCATCCAGGAAAGCATAAGGCGCTGCATTGAGCACTTCGCTGGCCAGCGGGCTGGGTGCGGTGAGATCGCGCGCCACCACGGTGATCGCGCCGGACTCCATTCGCTTGAGGATCTCCAGCAAGCCATCCACGTCCATTGCCTCGCGCAGGCAGTCGTGCATGGTCTGGTTGACCAGCGGATGATCGGGCACTTCCCGTTCGCCAACGATGTTTTCCTGGCACGCCACCTGATCGGGAAAGACGGTGGCGAGCAAGTCTTCGCTTTTCATGCGTTGCAGCGGCGCAGGTACTTTCTTGCCGCCCGCGTAGCGTGGCAGCGCCAGCGCGGTGACGGCATTCCAGCGCCAGCGCACCGGAAACAGCGGTGCATCCAGCAACGCCTGCACCAGCACGTGTTCGGCGGTGTTGCTGTGCAGGTAACGCGCCACTTCGATCAGCGGAAAACTGTGGCTGGTGGAGAGCGACAGCACGATCGCGTTTTCGGTCGCCGCCGCCTGCAGTTCGAAATTGAACTGGCGACAGAAGCGCTTGCGCAGCGCCAGGCCCCACGCCTTGTTGATGCGGCTGCCCCAGGGCGTGTGGATCACCAACTGCGTGCCGCCGGATTCGTCGAAGAAGCGCTCGAACACCAGCGTGGATTGGGTCGGCATCACGCCGAGCGCGGCCTTGGCCTTGGCCAGGTATTCCACGATCTGCTGCGCGGCCGATTCGTTCAGGCCCAGCGTTTCGCGCAGCCAGTCGAACGCTGCCTGCACGCCTTCGGCATCGATGCGCATCGACAGTTCCTCGCGCAAGCGCGACACGCCGGCCGACAGCTCATTGCTGCGGCCCGGCGCTTCGCCCAGCCAGAACGGCAGGCTCGGCGGCGCGCCTTGCGCATCTTCCACGCGCACGCGATCGCGCTCCACGCGCAGGATGCGATAGCTGACGTTGCCGAGCTGGATGATGTCGCCGGCCATGCTTTCGATGGCGAAATCTTCGTTGATGGTGCCGACGATGGTCGCTTGCGGTTCCAGCACCACCAGGTAATCGGCGGTATCGGGAATGGTGCCGCCGGAAGTGACGGCGGTGAGCCGCGCGCCCCGTCGTGCGCGCAGCTCGTGATGCACGGCGTCGCGATGAATATAGGCCGCGCGCGCACCGCGCCGCGTGCTGAAGCCGTCGGCCAGCATGCGCACCACGTTGTTGAAGATCTCGCGCGGCAGCGTGCGATACGGATACGCGCGGCGCACCAGATCGAACAACGCATCTTCATCCCATTCCGCACAGGCAATTTCGGCCACGATCTGCTGCGCCAGCACGTCGATCGGTTGCGGCGGCTGCACCAGCGTATCCAGTTCGCCGCGGCGCACGCAGTCGAGCAAGGCGGCGCATTCGATCAGGTCATCGCGGCTGCTCGGAAACAGTCGCGCTTTCGGCGTGCCGTTCACCGCGTGGCCGGAGCGGCCGGCGCGCTGCAGAAACGCGGCGATGGAACGCGGCGAAGAAAGCTGGCACACCAGGTCGACGTCGCCAATGTCGATGCCCAGTTCCAGCGATGCGGTCGCCACCAGTACTTTCAGGTCGCCGCGTTTCAGGCGCTGCTCGGCATCCAGGCGATGTTCTTTCGCGAGGCTACCGTGATGCGCGGCAACGACGTCCTGCCCGATGCGCTCGGACAAATGTCGCGCCACGCGTTCGGCCATGCGACGCGTATTGACGAACACCAGCGTGGTGCGATGTTGCTCGACCAGTTGCGCGAGCTGGTTGTAGACCAGGTCCCAACTGTCGTTGGACATCACTGCTTCGAGCGGTACCGGTGGTACCTCGATGGCGAGATCGCGCGCGCGGGTGTGACCAACGTTGATGATGGTGCAGCTTTGCTCCCTCTCCCTTACGGGGAGAGGGCTGGGGTGAGGGGTGGCTCTTGCGAAGAGGTCGGTAATGACGGGCTGTATTTTTGATGGGGTTTCCGGCGGAGTTGTCCCCTCACCCCGCCCCTCTCCCCGAAGGGGAGAGGGAGACAAGCCAGTCCCCTGCCCTACGAGAAATTTCGCCACATCCTCGATCGGCTTCTGCGTCGCCGACAAGCCGATCCGCTGCAACGGCCGTTGGCACAAGGCTTCCAGCCGCTCCAGTGTCAACGCCAGATGCGCACCACGCTTGCTCGCGGCCACCGCATGGATTTCATCCACGATCACGCTGCGCACGCTTTTCAGCATCTCGCGTCCGGACAGCGAACCCATCAGCACGTACAGCGATTCCGGCGTCGTCACCAGAATATGCGGCGGCGCCTTGCGCATCAGGTTGCGTTCGGCTTGTGGCGTGTCGCCGGTGCGCACGGCGGTGCGGATCGGCGCGCCGGGCAGGCCGAGCTTTTCCAGCTCGATGCCGATGCCTTCCAGTGGCGCTTCCAGATTGATATGGATGTCGTTCGACAGCGCCTTCAGCGGCGATACGTACACCACGCGCGTTTCGTCCGGCAGCGTGCCGCCGCGTTCGACGCTTTCCTGCACCAGCTGATCGATCGCCGCAAGAAACGCGGTAAGCGTCTTGCCCGAACCGGTCGGCGCGGCCACCAGTGTGTGCTGCCCTGCCCTGATCGCCGGCCACGCGCCGGCCTGCGCGGCGGTAGGCGCAGGGAACGTGGTTTCGAACCACGCGGCAACGGCGGGATGGAAATCTTGCAAAGGCATGGGCGATGACCCGCTGCGGTGCGGGGGCGGGGCGTCAATCATATATAGGGACTGGTTGCAGCGCGGTAAAGGCCGGTCCTGGCTACCGGCGGCCCGCCTTGCCGGCTGCATGGATCCTCAGGCTCGGGCGTCTCATGCGGTGAGATGGCGATGCGTTCGCGTCAGCCCGCAAAGGCCGCGCCGCATAGCGCTTCGGTGTCCGCAAGCCAGCTCAGGCGTTGCGCGTCCGAGCTACCCACCACGGGCCTGAAAATATGCCGCTTGTATGTCTGCACGCCGCAATAGGGCAGCACGCATCGGCCCCAGATCAGTTCCAGCGGATCGCCCAGGTCACGCTCTTCCCGCTCGGCGTGCGTGTCGGAGGTGTTCAACACCAGCGCCTGCCTGATCGACAGCAAGCCCTCCGGCGTTCCATCGGCGGAGGCCAGTCGATAGGCCACGCCGGGCACCAGCACCCGGTCGAGCCAACCCGCAAGGATGGCGGGAGGTTTGCCCCACCAGTTGGGATGCACGATCAGCAGACCGTCCGCGTGCGTAATCTCGGTCCGATGACTCTGCAAGACCGGGTCGCTCGCGCGCGACAAGGCAACTTCAAGCGTGTCGCCGATGCTGTATGCCTCTTCCGCGGTCAGGCAGGGATTGAAGCCCTCGGCATACAGGTCGTGATGCGAGATGGCATGCCCGGCGCTTGCAAGTGCGCGCCGAGAGCGCGTGACAGAAGCTGTTCGGGCGCGGGTGCGCGAGCAAGGAGAATATGCGCATGGCTGGGATCGTGCTCGAGAGTTTTAGTTGAGGAGCGCGTTGTCGCTTACGCCGTGGCCCGCTGCCCGAAATAGCGCGCCGGCGGATCCCCGAAACAACGCCGGAACATCGCGATGAAGGCGCTGGTGCTGGCGTAGCCAAGCCCGTCCGCCACCGCGGCGACCGGCAAGCCGTCGGCCAATTGCTCCAGCCCTTTGGTGAGCCGCGCCTGCTGGCGCCATTGCGCGAAGCTCAAGGCGGTTTCGGCGCGGAACAGGCGACTGAGCGTGCGCACGGAAAGTCCAGCCCATGCCGCCCACTCTTCCAGGCTGCGGTTGTCCTGCGGCTGATCCAGCACGGCGAGGGCAATGCGCAGCAGGCGGCGATCCATCGGCATCGGCAGGTGCAGCGGTTCGTGCGGCGCGTGGCGGATCTCTTCCAGCAGCACGGCCATCACTTTTTGCTGGCGTTCGTTGAGTTCGGGATTCCAGGTCCAGGAGCTGGCGCGGTGGACCAGTTCGCGCATCAGCGCATTGACGCCGATCACCCCGGGCCGATCGGGCAGGCAAGGGCAAACGTCAGGATGCAGGAACACGCCCCAGCCGGTGAGTCGGCCGTTGATGGTTACCTTGTGCAGTTCGCCCGGTGGCATCCAGCCGGCGCGATGCGGCGGCAGCAGCCATGAGCCGTGCGCGGTATGCATGTGCACCAGGCCGCTTTCCACGCAGAAGAATTGCCCTCGCGCGTGGCTGTGCCAGTCGTATTGCTTGGTCTCCTGCGTGTACTCGCTGAAGGCTTCGCCGTCATCCCAGTAGGCGATCAGGGCAGGGCCGTCCAGGCGTTCGATTAGCTCGTAGAGCTCCTGCTTGGTCCGTTGCATGGCTGAATCTCGACATTATTTGGCCAAATAACGTTATCAGCTTGTCATCGGCTTTGCCTAAGCTGTCAGGACTGTCCGATGCGATCACCGGAATTCCCCCCACCCGCTGCCGCCGCTCGCGGTTACCGATGAACCCCAGGGGCTGCCGAAGACCCTCGCCCGATGCATAGGCCCACTTGCCTTGCCGGTCACGCCGATGTCGGTCACGGCAGATCTCGTTCGTCCGTCTTTTATGAGTGATCCGTTTCACGCAGATCCTGCCGCACGAAGATAAGGAAACCCCATGTCCCTGCTCCAACTGGTTTCTGCAAAACCTGACGTCTCCAAGTCTCCGCTGGAGACCTTTGTTGCCTGTGCCCATCAGATGCTCGACCCCGCCACGCCCGAAGCGGTGCGGCGCGCGATGGAGCCCCGCCTGCTGGCGCAACTGCCAGCGTTGCGGGCGCTGGGCGTATTTGAGCTGTTCGAATTGCGCGATCCGGCCATCAAGGCCTGGATCGACGACGAGCTGGCCCTGCTGGTCGCGCCCGCTGGGGCGTAGTTCATTTCTGTCAATTTGCCGGGTCAATAGGTGCGTAACACATATTTGCCTTGACAAATATACCGGGGGCAATAAAATGCGCTCCCATGAACCCCGGACCGCTCATCACCCCCACCAGCCAGGAAAGCCTTGGCGTGCTGATCGGCCTCGTCCGCACCGAGCTGGTGCGCGGTATCGAGGCGGAAATTGCAGCCAAGGGCCTGGGCCTTCGCTTCACCCAGTTCCTGATCCTCAAGCGTCTGGCCGAGCTGGGGTCGATGACGGCCACCGAGCTGGCCCGCTCGGTGGAATTGGACGGCGGCGCCATGACACGCCAGCTCGACCAGCTCGAGGGCAAGGGTTATCTGCGCCGCTGCCCGCACGAGCAGGATCGACGCGCGCTGCGCATCGAACTTACCGAAGAAGGCAATGCGCAGTACCTACAACTGACCGGTTGCAAAGAGCGCGTGCTGGAAGCGGCGCAACGCTCGTTGAACGAAGACGAACGGCAGCGCCTGCACGACTACCTCGGTCGCCTGCTGCACGCGCTGCGCGACAACAACAAAGAACACAAGAACTGACACACGGATGACCTGCCGCGGTGGACCCAAAAGTCCCCGCGGCGCTGACGCCAGCCGGCATCGCCGGTTTCGGCCAGCCGGCAAAGCATCAGGAAAGGCTTGCCGGTGCACTGCTTCATTCACTTCAAACGTCGAGATTGAAAGCCATGCGTCTGCAAACTCTTGCGGCTGCTGTCGGATTCACCGTCGCTCTCGCCGGTTGTGCGACCAGCGGCGGGCTGCACCCGAACGGCGCGCTCACCGATCCTTCGTCGCTGAAGGCCGAACGCAGCCTGTCGAACGTGCAGGTTTCCGATGCGGCCTGGCCGAAGGACGATTGGTGGACAGGCCTGGGCGATCCGCAGCTCAGCGCGCTGATCGCCGAAGCCCTGCACGACAACCCGAGCCTGGCGATAGCCGATGCGCGCGCCCGCCAGGCGCAAGCCGCCGCCGGCGCCGCCGATGCCGCACGTAAACCCACCGTAGGCGTGGGCGGCAGCTTTGCCGAAGCGCGCATTCCCACTTCCATCCCCGCCCTCGGCACCGGCCACGTCGGCGCCGCCAAGTACGTGTACGGCAGCTTCAAATGGGATCTCGATCTGTGGGGCGGCCAGCGTGCGGCGTGGGAAGCGGCCCTGGGCCACCAACGCGCTGCCGAAGTCGACGCGCAAGCGGCGCGCATCGCCTTGTCGACCAACGTTGCACGCGCATACGTGCAACTGGGTTACGCATACACGCAACAAGATGTCGCTGCCGCCGAACTGAAACGCGCCAATGATGCGCGCATGCTCACGCGCCAGCGCGTGGCCGCGGGCATCGACAACCAGATGCAACTCAAGCAAAGCGATTCGGAAGTCGCCAGCGCGGAAGGGCAGAAGGCGCAGACCGATCGTGCGGTCGATGCGGCGCGTACCTCGCTGTCGGTGCTGCTCGGCAAAGGTCCCGATCGTGGCCTGGACATTGCTCGTCCGCAGTTGCTGCCGCCCGCGGCGTTGAGCGTGCCGGCGAATCTGCCGGTGGAACTGGTCGGCCATCGCGCCGATCTGGTGGCTGCACGCTGGCACGTGGAAGCCGCAAGCAAGGACATCGCTTCCGCCAAGACCGAATTCCTGCCGAACGTAAACATCGGCGCGATGGTCGGCTTGATCAATCTCGGCGGCGCGAACCTGTTCTCGTTGAAGAACCGCTTCTACGAAGCCGCGCCGGCAATCAGCCTGCCGATCTTCGACGGCGGCCGCCGCCGCGCGAACTTGAACAGCAAGGATGCGCAATACGACCTCGCAGTCGCGCAATACAACAAGACGCTCGTCTCCGCCGTCAACGAAGTGGCCGACGACTACGACGCCATCGCATCGATGCAGCAGCAGATCGCTGCGCAACAGCGCGCGCTGGATGCGGCGAACGATGCCTGGACGCTGGCCGAGCAGCGCTACAAGGCCGGCATCGGCAATTACCTGGAAGCGCTCAGCGTGCGCCAGGAACTGCTCGCCGCCGAACAGCGCATGGCCGCGCTGCGTGCGCAGCAGTCCGATCTGAACGTGCAACTGATCCAGGCGCTCGGCGGCGGCTTTCGACCGCAGTCTAGCGCCGAACTTTCCTCCAAATGATTTCCTTGCGTATCTGAGGCACCCCCATGTCCAGTCCGAATCCCAACACCGCCGACACGCCCATCGTGCAGGCTCCGCCGGCCAACAACCGGCGCGGCATGCTGCTGCGCTTGCTGATGGCAGTGATCGTGCTCGCCGCCATTGCGTGGACGGCGTGGTATTTCCTCGAAGGCCGCTGGTATGAAAGTACCGACGACGCCTACATCAACGGCAATATCGTGCAGATCACGCCGCGCATCGCCGGTACCGTCACCAGCATCGGCGCCGACGACGGCGACTTCGTAAAGCAAGGTCAAGTGCTGGTGCAGCTCGACAAGTCCGATGCGGACGTCGGCTTGCAGCGCGCTGCCGCCAACCTCGCCAATACCGTGCGTCGCGTGCGTGGCTTGTACAGCACGGTGTCGGGCGCACAAGCGCAAGTGGCGGTGGAGAAGGTCGCGTTGCAGAAGGCGCAGGCCGACTACAACCGCCGTCGTGATCTGGCCAAGAGCGGCGCGATTTCCGCCGAAGAGCTGGCGCATGCACGCGAGGCGCTCACCGCTGCGCAGAGCGCGTTGACTACGTCCGAGCAGCAATTGCAGACCAACAAGGTGCTGGTCGACGACACGGCCATTGCGTCGCATCCGGATGTGAAGGCCGCTGCTGCGCAATACCGCGCTGCCTATCTGGACGACGTGCGCACCGTGATGGTGGCGCCGATTACCGGCTATGTGGCCAAGCGCACCGTGCAGGTGGGCCAGCGCGTGCAGCCGGGTGCAGCCTTGATGGCGGTGGTGCCGCTGCACGAAGTGTGGATCGATGCCAACTTCAAGGAAACGCAGCTTACGCACATGCGCATCGGCCAGCCGGTGGAAATTTCCTCCGACGTGTACGGCAGTTCGGTGAAGTACAAGGGCAAGGTGGAAAGCCTCGGCGTAGGCACAGGTAGCGCGTTCTCGCTGCTGCCGGCGCAGAACGCTACCGGCAACTGGATCAAGATCGTGCAGCGCATTCCGGTGCGCGTGGTGTTCACCGATGCATCGCAGCTCGACCAGCATCCGCTGCGCATCGGCATGTCGCTTGCCACCGAAGTGGACCTGCACGATCAGAACGGCCCGACGCTGGCGCAAAGCGTACGCAGCGAACCGCGCTTCAGCACCGATGTTTACAAGGACCAGCTCGCCGATGCGAATGCGCAGATCGAGCGGGTCATTCACGACAACATGGGCGGGCATTGAGCGCGTTTATTCCTGTCCTCACTCTTTCCGCTTGATGCTTCGTTCTTGCATGGCCGTCATTCCCGCTTTCGCGGGAATGACGGCACGATGAAGCAGAGGGGAGAAGGGCCAGCTCGACACATCGCTCGCAGGTGACATCTTATGAGCAGCCATTTCCGTCCACCCAACCTGGTCCTCGCGACGATCGGCTTGTCGCTGGCCACGTTCATGCAGGTGCTGGACACCACCATCGCCAACGTGTCGTTGCCGACTATCGCCGGCAACCTTGGCGTGAGTTCGGACCAGAGCACCTGGGTGATCACTTCCTTTGCGGTAAGCAACGCCATCGCGCTGCCGCTCACCGGCTTTCTCACCCGCCGCGTCGGCGAGGTGAAGCTGTTCGTGTGGGCCACGCTGGCGTTCTCGATCGCGTCATTCCTGTGCGGCATCGCGCAAAGCATGGGCATGCTGATCGTGTTTCGCACCCTGCAAGGCGCGGTGGCCGGCCCGATGTATCCGGTGACTCAGGCCTTGCTGATCGGCATCTATCCACCCAACAAGCGGCCGATGGCGCTGGCGTTATTGGCGATGGTGACGGTGGTGGCGCCGATTGCCGGCCCAATTCTTGGCGGCTGGATCACCGACAACTATTCCTGGCCGTGGATCTTCTTCATCAACGTGCCGATCGGTATTTTCGCCAGCTTCGTGGTGGCTAACCAGATGCGTCTGCGCGAAGTGGTGACGTCGCGTCCGAAAGTGGACTACGTGGGCCTGATCACGCTGGTGATTGGCGTAGGCGCGCTGCAAGTGGTGCTGGACAAGGGGAATGATGAAGACTGGTTCAATTCCAACTTCATCATCATGACCTCGATCATCTCGGTGATCGCCATCGCCGTCTTCCTGATTTGGGAATTGACCGATAAGGACCCGATCGTCGATCTCAAGCTGTTCCGCCATCGCAACTTCCGCATGGGCACGATCTCCCTGGTGTTGGCGTATGCAGCATTCTTCGCCATCAACTTGCTGATCCCGCAGTGGCTGCAGATCAATCTGGGCTACACCGCCACCTGGGCCGGCTTCGCCGCGGCACCCTTGGGCATCCTGCCGGTGATCCTCACGCCCTTCGTAGGACGCTACGCTTCGCGCTTTGATCTGCGCATGCTCACCGCGGCCTCGTTCGTCGTGATGGGGGTAACCTGTTTCATACGCTCGGGCTTTTACATCGGCGTGGATTTCTACCACGTCGCGTTGGTGCAATTGGTGCAAGGTCTGGGCATAGCGCTGTTCTTTATGCCGGTCACCACCATCCTGCTGTCGGACCTCAAGCCAAACGAACTCGCCTCAGGCGGTGGCGTGGCCACCTTCCTGCGCACGATGGGCGCCAGCTTTGCCGCTTCGCTCACCAGCTTCATGTGGCAACGCCGCGCCGTGCTGCATCACTCGCAGCTCGCCGAACAGATCACTCCGTATAACCCGACCGCGCAGCAGGCGATCAGCCAGGGCGGCGATACACAGACAACGATCGGGATGTTGAACCAGACTATCACTGCGCAAGGCCTGCAGATTTCCTTCAACGAGATCTTCTACGTGCTGGGCTGGATCTTTCTGTCGCTGATTGTGGTGATCTGGATGGCCAAGCCGCCGTTTGGCGCGAAGGCTGGAGCAGGTGGCGGCGGGCATTGATATTCACGCTTGCCAGAAACAGCTTCCTCCCCTACGTGAAGTAGGGGAGGGGGCAAAAGCAAACGGCCCCTGCGAAGGGGCCGTTTTTTTATGTATCGAAAAACTGCGGCAACTCAGAACGCAAAACCCACCAGCGCGATCGTCTCGCCACGATTGGGCTCATGAATGCCGGCGTTGGAAATATGGCGAACGCCCACCATCCAATGATCGCCCTGATAACCCACCGTGGTCATGAACTCATAAGAGCTGCTCAGCGCCAACGTGCGGCCGGTATGCACCGTCGGCTGTTCGCTGACGAAAAGCTTCCGATACCACGCATTGGCGGGACCGTAATGGACGCGTATGCCGGCACCGATCAGGCCGATGTCATCGCGGGTGGTGTAGCGGCCGTTGTCGAAACGCCGAAGATCGCGGCCGCCGATCCAGCCGGCGGTAATTTCCGGTGCCCAGCTGAAGTTGCTGCTGCCGAATTGATGTTCGTCGAAGATCACCTGACCAAACGCTGCGGGCGCGCTGTAGCTGTCCATGTAACTGACGCCGCCTTGCAGTTCGAAGCGGGCCGCCATGGCGGGAAGGGCAGGTAAGGCAAACATCAGCACGGCGGTGAGGCCGCGTGTGAGGGGATGCATGCGCATTGCGTGTACCTATGGGGATAGGGTTGTGGGTTTATGTACCCTCTAGTTTACAAATGAAAAAGTTCCCTTGCCAGCAAAGATCGTTGCTTTTTTCGCAACTCACCGTTGCCCGCAAGGATGTGCATGAAATCGACAGCGTAGCGTAAGCGAGCGCGTACTCGAACCTTGTTTCAGTCGTCGTGTGCGGGCAGTGACGAGCGCGTCATTTCCGTTCCGCTTTCAACGCCTTGGATGCAAGGCACTGCGCGATATCCAGGAACGCATGCACCATCGGATCGTTTGCATCGTCGCGATAGATCGCCCACACCGCCGTCGCCGCTTCCATGTTCTTCACCGGCCGGTACACCACGTTCTCCACCATCATCCGCTGCACCGAGCCGGGCAGCACGGCCACGCCGAAGCCGCCGGAAATCAATCCGATGATGGTGGGCAATTCGCGCACTTCATAAAGAATGCGCGGGCTGAAGCCGGCGCGCGTACATAGCGCGATCACCTCGTCATACAGGCGTATGCCGAGGTGGCGCTGATAGAAAATGAAATCCTCGTTCGCCAGTTCGCCGATATCGACCGGACCTTCTCCCGCCGCGAGCGGATTGCTGGCGTGCATCACCACGGTGAGCGAATCCTTGAACAGCTCCATCGCCTTGATGCCATGCGGCAGCGCTTCGGGACGAATCACGCCGACGTCGATCAAGCCTTGTTCCAGCGCATCAATCTGCTGCACGGTAGCCATCTCGTGAATCAGCAAGCGCACGTCGGGCAGGCGTTCGCGAAAGCGCGCCAGCACGCGCGGCACCACCACGGTGAACGGACCGGAAGACATCAGGCCCAGATGCAATTCGCCTAATTCTCCACGCTGCGAGCGCGCCACGGATTCGGCCGCGCGCTCGGTCTGGGTAAGGATGGCGCGTGCGCGCGGCAACAATGCGCTGCCGGCACCGCTCAATACGATGCCGCGGCCTTTGCGTTCGAACAGTTTTGCGCCCAGGCGTATCTCCAGCGCATGAATCTGCTGGCTGAGCGGCGGCTGCGATATGCCTAATCGTTCGGCGGCGCGACCAAAATGCAATTCGTCGGCCACGGTGACGAAGTACTTCAGATGGCGCAGTTCCAGGTAATCATTCGTCATGCATATCAAGCCATTCGCCATGCTGTATCGATCTTAGCAAGCTCTGCAACTAACGTTGACGCCAGCATCCTTCCCCCAAAGGCATGCCGCACGCCATCCCGGCGTCGCCCCTGGTTCCTCACCATCATTCCGGCGCAAGCCGGGATCGAAGCGTGAGGACGCATCAGCAAGTTTCTGGAGCCATCCACATGCTGAGGATCGTACGGCTTGCGCTGGAGCGGCCTTATACCTTCGTCGTTCTCGCGCTGCTGATCCTGATCGTCGGACCCTTGGCGGCATTGCGCACGCCTACGGATATTTTCCCGGACATCAAGATTCCGGTGATCGCGGTGGTGTGGCAGTACACCGGCCTGCCGCCGGACCAGATGGCGGGCCGCATTGCCTCGCCGTTCGAGCGCGTGCTCACCACCACGGTGAACGACGTGGAGCATATCGAGGCCAAGTCGATCGCCGGCTACGGCGTCATCAAGATCTTCTTTCAGCCGGGCGTGAACATCGCTACCGCCAATGCGCAGGTGGCGGCAGTGTCGCAGACCATGCTCAAGCAGTTGCCGCCGGGCATCACGCCGCCGCTGATCCTCAACTACAACGCCTCCACCGTGCCGATCCTGCAACTCGCACTGTCGGGCAAGGGCCTGAGCGAACAGAATCTCGGCGACCTGGGCCAGAACATCCTGCGCCCGCAACTGGTGTCAGTGCCCGGCGCGGCGATTCCTTATCCGTACGGCGGCAAGACACGCCAAGTGCAGATCGACGTGGATTCAGCGGCGCTGCAGGCGCGCGGCCTTTCAGCGCAGGACGTGGCCAATGCGCTGGCGGCGCAGAATTTGATCATTCCGGTCGGCACGCAGAAGATCGGCAAGTTCGAATACACGCTCAATCTCAACAACGCGCCTTCCGACATCAACGAACTGGGCAACCTGCCGATCAAGCAGGTCAATGGCACCACCATCTATATCCACGACGTGGCCCACGTGCGCGACGGTTCGCCGCCGCAGACGAACATCGTGCACGTGGACGGCAATCGATCGGTGCTGCTCAGCGTGCTCAAGAACGGTTCGGCTTCCACGCTGGCGATCGTCGCCGGCATCAAGCAGCGATTGGTGGAGAGCAAGGGCCTGCTGCCGGACGAACTCAAGGTGGCGCCGATCGGCGATCAATCCTTGTTCGTGCGCGCGGCGATCAACGGCGTGGCGCGCGAAGGCGTGATCGCCGCCGCGCTCACCAGCCTGATGATTCTTTTGTTCCTCGGCAGCTGGCGCTCCACCGTGATCATTGCGGTGTCGATCCCGCTGGCGATCCTCGGCGCCATCGCTCTGCTTTCCGCCTTCGGCGAAACGCTCAACATCATGACCCTGGGCGGACTGGCGCTGGCGGTGGGCATCCTGGTGGACGATGCCACGGTGACCATCGAGAACATCAACTGGCATCTCGAGCACGGCAAGGACGTGGAAACGGCGATCATCGATGGCGCCAAGCAGATCGTCACGCCGGCATTCGTCTCGCTGCTGTGCATCTGCATCGTGTTCGTGCCGATGTTTTTTCTCGATGGCGTGGCGCGCTTCCTGTTCGTGCCGATGGCCGAAGCGGTAATCTTTGCGATGGTGTGCTCGTTCATCCTCTCGCGCACGCTGGTGCCGACGATGGCGAAATTCCTTCTGAAGCCGCATGCGCCGCACGTCGACGAACATGGCACGCACGTGACGCAACCTCCGTCACGGAATCCGCTGGTGCGTTTCCAGCACGCGTTCGAAGCGCGTTTCGAGCGCATCCGCAGCGCCTACCACGGCATGCTGGAGCTGGCGCTGGCGCATCGGCGGCCGTTCGTCATGGGCTTTCTCGCGTTCGTGCTGGTGTCGTTTTTGCTGGTGCCGTTCCTGGGCCGCAACTTCTTTCCCGACGTGGACGGCGGGCAGATCCTGATGCACGTGCGGGCTCAAGTGGGTACGCGCGTGGAAGAAACGTCCACCTTGTTCAACCAGATCGAGCGCAGCATCCGCGGCGTGATTCCGCCCGATGAGCTGGGTACGGTGGTGGACAACATCGGCGTGTCCGGCAGCGGCATCAACACCACTTACAACAACACCGGTCTGGTCGGCGAGCAGGATGGCGACATCCAGATCGCGCTCAATGAAGGGCATCGCCCCACCGCGGAGTACGTGCGCAAGCTGCGCGAGCTGTTGCCGCACATGTATCCGGGCGTGACGTTCTCGTTTCCGCCGGCGGATATCGTCAGCCAGATCTTGAACTTCGGCGCGCCCGCGCCCATCGACCTGCAGATTCGCGGGCCGAAACTCGCCGCCAATTTCGCCTATGCGAACAGCTTGCTCGGGCAGATCAAGCGCATTCCCGGCGTGGTCGATGCGCGCATTCAAGAGTCGCAAGCCAATCCCGGTTTCGAGATCAACGTGGATCGCACGCAGGCGCAATTACTCGGCATCACTGAGCGCGACGTCACCAACAGCCTGGTGGTGAACCTGGCCGGGTCCAGCCAGGTGGCGCCGACGTTCTGGTTGAATCCCGCCAACGGCGTGTCGTATCCGATCGTGATGCAGACGCCGCAATACGCGCTCGATAGCCTCGCGCAATTGCGCAATCTGCCGGTCAACGGCAGCAATGGGCAGGCGCAGGTGCTGGGCGGCCTGGTCGCGCTCAAGCGCAACGCCAGCAATGCGGTGGTGGATCAGTACGACATTCAATCGGTGGTGCAGATCTACACGGCCACGCAGGGGCGCGATCTCGGTGCGGTGGCGGCGGATGTGCAGAAGCTGATCGACAACACCGCCAACCAGCAGCCCAAGGGTTCCCACGTCGTGTTGCTTGGACAAGTGCAAACCATGAACAGCGCGTTCTCGGGCCTGCTGTTCGGTCTGCTCGGCGCGGTGGTGCTGATCTATCTGTTGATCGTGGTGAATTTCCAGTCGTGGAGCGATCCGTTCGTGATCATCACCGCGCTGCCCGCGGCGCTGGCAGGCATCGTGTGGATATTGTTCGCCACGCACACGCCGCTGTCGGTGCCTGCTTTGACCGGCGCGATCATGTGCATGGGCGTGGCTACCGCCAACTCGATCCTGGTGGTGAGCTTTTGCCGCGAACGGCTCGCCGAACACGGCAATGCGGCCGTTGCCGCGCTCGAAGCCGGCTTTACGCGTTTCCGCCCCGTCTGCATGACGGCGCTGGCCATGATCATCGGCATGGCGCCGATGGCGCTGGGCCTGGGCGAGGGCGGCGAGCAGAACGCACCGCTCGGCCGCGCGGTGATCGGCGGCCTGATTTTCGCCACCTGCGCGACGCTGCTGTTCGTGCCGGTGGTGTTCAGCATCATCCATGCGCGGCGTGCCGCCAAGCACGCGGACGCTTCCGGAGAAACCAGCTATGTCGTCTGACGCAACCATGCATCCATCGCAACCCTTGTCCAAGCGCGGCTTGCGCTTCGCTGGCGTCGTCGTGGCCGTCATCCTGGCCGCTGTCGTGGTGATCGGCCTGATCACGCGCGCCACGCAGGCCAACAGCCTGAAAACCTGGACGCAGGAACAGGCCGTGCCGACGGTAAGCATCATCGCGCCGGAACCCGGCAAAGCCGGGCCTGTGCTGGATCTTCCCGGCCAGCTGCAGGCGTACACGCGCGCGCCGATCTACGCGCAGGTCAGCGGTTATCTCAAGGAATGGAAAACCGATATCGGCGCGCCGGTGAAAGCCGGCCAGTTGCTGGGCGAAATCTCCACGCCGGAACTCGATCAACAACTGCAACAGGCGCGCGCAGACCTCGCCAGCACCAAGGCGAACGCGGATCTTGCCGGCGTCACCGCCAAGCGCTGGCAAGCCATGCTCGGCAGCGATTCAGTCGCGCAGCAGGACGTCGACCAGCGCACGGCCGACTACGCCGCCAAGCTGGCGCAGATGAAGGCGGCACAGGCGAACGTCGATCGCCTGCAGGCGGCCAAGGCGTTCGCGCGCATGGTGGCGCCGTTCGACGGTGTGGTGACGGCACGCGATACCGACGTCGGCGCACTGATCAACGCGGGCGGCGGCACCGGGCCGGAATTGTTCGTGGTGTCGGACATCCACAAGTTGCGCGTGTACGTGCAGGTGCCGCAGCGTTACGCGCCATCGATCCGTCCCGGCAGCGCTGCGGTGCTGATGGTGCCGGAATATCCGGGCCGCGAATTCCACGCGCAGGTCGTGGCGACGTCCAACGCGGTCAATGCCACGTCCGGCACGACGCTGGTGCAGTTGCAGGTCGACAACGCGGGCAATCAGCTGATGCCCGGCGCCTTCGCCCACGTGCGTTTCAACCTGCCGCTGGATACCACGGCGCTGCGCGTGCCGGCGAGCACGCTGATCTTCGACAACGCCGGCTTGCGCGTGGCCACCGTGGGCGAGGGCGACAAGGTCGCGTTCAAGAAGGTCAGCATTCTTTTCGACTACGGCAAGACGATCGAGATCGGCGCCGGCCTGCATGCCGGCGATCGCGTGATCGACAGTCCGCCCGACGGCATCAAGGACGGCGACGCCGTGAAGATCGCCACCGACGATGCAACGGCCAAGCCTCATGAAAAAGCGTGAGTTGCTGCTTCCCTTCGCGTTGATGCTGGCGTTGGGCGGCTGCTCGCTGGCGCCCGCATATCAACCGCCCGCTACACCGCAAGCGCAGACGTATCGCGATGTCGGTCCATGGGTGGCCGCACAGCCGTCCGACCAGGCGCCGCGCGACAACTGGTGGCGGCTCTATGCCGATGCCGATCTGGATGCATTGCAAGCGAAGCTGCTCGCCAACAACGCCGACCTCGCCGCGGCCTTGGCGCATTACCAGCAGGCGCAGGCGTACGCGATGCAGGCACGCTCAGGACTATTTCCTCAGATTGGTTTGGGCGCGACGGGCGTGCGCGAGCGCCAATCCGATCATGCACCGCCGCTGCGCAATCCGAATGCGCCGGCCGACTACGACGTCTACAGCGTCGGCGCGCAAGCCAGCTATGAAGTCGATCTATGGGGCCGCGTGCGCAACACCGTCGAAGCCGGCCGCGACAATGCGCTGGCCGCGGCGGCGGACCTGGCTTCCGCGCAACTGAGCCTGCAGGCGCAGCTCGCCGACAACTATATGCAACTGCGTGGGCTGGACCAGCAGATCGAACTGTTGCAGCAGACCATCCAGGCTTACGAGAAAGCGCTAAAACTCACGCAGACCTTGCACGCCGGCGGCATCGTTTCCGGCCTCGACGTGTCGCGTGCGCAGACGCAGCTTTCCGATGCGCGCTCGCAGTGGTCGCAGGCCCTTGCGCAGCGCGCCTTGATGCAGGACGCCATCGCCGTGCTGGTCGGCGAAAACGCGGCGAACTTCCAGCTGACAGCGCACACCGATCAGATGGCCGTGCCGGTGGTTCCGCTCGATGTGCCGTCCACCCTGTTGCAGCGTCGCCCCGATGTGGCCGCGGCGGAGCGCCGTGTCGCCGCCGCCAACGCCGGCATCGGCGTGGCGCGCGCGGCGTGGTTTCCCTCGCTGACGCTCAACGCACAGGCCGGCTTTCAAAGCACCGGCTGGGCGAATCTGCTGACCGCAGGCAATCGCATCTGGGCGCTTGGGCCCACGCTCGCCTTCGACCTGTTCGACGGCGGCTATCGCAAGGCCACGGTTGCCGCGGCAAAAGCGAAAGCCGATGAAGCGGGGGCCACGTATCGCGGCGTCGTGCTGACCGCGTTCCAGCAGGTGCAGGACAATCTGGCGCTGCTCGACCACCTCGGCACCGCCAGCGCCAACCAGAACGACGCCGCCGATGCCGCGCAGCACGCACTGGATTTGTCGATGAGCCAGTACAAGCACGGTGCGGTGAGTTATCTGGACGTGGTGCAGGCGCAGACCACGGCATTGCAGGAGAAGCGCGGGTTGCTGCAGCTCGATACGCAGCGTTTGCGGGCGAGCGTGCAGTTGATTCGGGCGTTGGGTGGTGGATGGTCGGTGGAGCAGTTGGCGCGGAAGTGAGGCTTGCTCTTGCGAAGTGCAACATCAGCCCGGTAGTTTGGGCGGGCTCTCTCTTTAGCGCATCGTCATTCCGGCGAAGGCCGGAATCTATCTCCAGTACGAAGCATGGATTCCGGCCTTCGCCGGAATGACGGTGAGGTGTTAGAGGGCTTTCTGGCAGCCCATTAACGCACTTTCTCTTGGGAAAAGCTTTCTGCATGACGAACAAATCCAGCACCGACACCACCATCAACCAGAACAGCAGCGACGCCAGCATCCCGCCCGGCGGCATGCACGGCCCGCATCACAACGCCCTGGACATGGCCGAAATCGCCGCGCACGACGAAGCGCAGCACGAAGACGCGCTGCGCCATTCCTCATTGCGAGTTCCGCGTTAGTTGATCGCGGTGTTGTCGGAAAGCTGATCAGGCAGCACGAACTGGAAGCCGCGTTGCTCGAGCTGGGTGAGCATGTCGTCCAGCACGGCCGCGGTGGCCGGTTTTTCGTGCAGCAGCAGGACGGACTGGTCTTCCGTCTGCTCAAGGCTCCAATGCAGGATCTGCTCCGGCTGCGTCATCCAGCTGTCCTGGCTATTGGCGTTCCACAGCATCTGCTTCATGCCTGACGCATGCGCGAACTGCGTGACGAGGTGGGACGTTGCGCCGAACGGTGGACGGAAATAATAGGGACGCCGGCCGGTAAGCTGAGCAAGGCGCTGGCTGCATCCATCGATCTGGTGTTCGAGTTCGGGCTTGGACGTAAGGGTATCCAGCTTCAGATGATCGTAGCTGTGGTTGCCGATCAAATGGCCGGCACCTTCGAGCTTGCCGAGCACGCCGCGATTGGCATCATTGATGTGGCTGCATACGAGGAAGAACATGGCGCGAGCGTGATGCTTCTGCAGCGTCGCCATGATCTGCTCATCCACGCCATAACCGTACGGACCATCGTCGAAGGTCAGCACCACGTATTTGCGCCCGGCCAGGAAATCGCTCACTTTGCGCAAGCTCAGTCCGCTCGCTTGCTTCAGGTTGCTGGCCGTCTCGTCGATCACGAAATGCGGCTGCGTCGTCCCGCGCCCGGTCAACAGCATGGCGTACAGAAAGTACGTCAGCAGTACGGCGCAGGTGAATACATAGCGGCGGTAGACGTACAACAGCATGGATGCTCGCTCATCGAAAAGGCTTCGGCAGCGCCTCGCGTCCGAGTGATAAGACGTAAACGCCCTGGCAAATCCCTACCGTGCGTCTTTGCGTCTGCTCGTGCGCTGTTGGCACGGAGCCTTGAAGCATGGGCCATGCCAAGCGGGGGCCCGCTGTCCCAAGGGGCCAGATCCCGGTCAAGATGGGATGCCCGAGTCCGACGAATGTGATCGCCCTCACTTGAGGAGGCGTTGAGCGCGTGGTGCGCGAAGGCTGGCTTTGCCCACGTTTGCGGGTGTTCTTCACGTTTTCGTGGGAAAAAGTGACCCGGAACGTCCCTTATTGCCCAGCGCCGTTCAGGCGTAAATCCGCCTGCAACAGGATCTCCCGCCCGTAAATGTTGTAGTTCTCGTTGTTGAAGAACGGGTAGGACACATAGCCCATGTCGCGCGGCGGCATCTTGTTGGCGAGGTTGTTGAGCACCAGGGAAAAACCAAGGTTGCGCGTGGGCCGATAGCTGGCGCTGGCGTTGAAGGTGATCCATGGCGATACGTGGCCTGCGCCGATGCCGTTGTTGGCGGCGGCGAAGTTGGGCGACGGGCCATAGCGATGCCCATACAGCGTTCCCGTCCAGCGTCCGCCGGGACTGGTCCAGCTGACGCTGCCGTTGAAGATGCTTTTGAATTCGGTGCTGTACTGCGCGTTGGCGAGTTGATCGATCGGCGCCTGGCCGGTAGCGATCTGGAAGTCATGCTTGAGCATGTCGTTGACGTCGAATCGCACGTCGAGCATGCCCCAGTGAAAGAACGGGAAGCGATAGCGCGCCGTGCCCATGATCGAGGAGGTCACCTCGTTGGCGAGGTTCGCGTAATACGTCGTCACGCCGACGATCGGGCCGCGGCCGTCCACGCGCCGTACCTGGCCGATGGCCGCCCGGCACGCGGCGGACGCAGCATCGAGCTCGCCGAGCAGGCACTGTGCATTGGTGCGCGTAAGCAGATCCAGGTCCTGCTGCACCACTTCGTTCTGAATCGCGATGTGCAGGTAATCCACACTGATGTCCAAACCTTCTACCGGCGACCACACCGTGCCCAAGGTCCAGCTTTGCGCCGAGGTCGGCTGCAAGTTCGGATTCGCCAACGACGTACCTTGCACGCCGTATTGAAACGCCGTGCCGCAGGTGGCGCCATGCGCGCGGTCGCATAAGTAGTAATCGGTGATGGTGGTGTAGTAGTCGGTGGGCCCCAGGAAAATCGACGACAGATCCGGAGCCTTGAACGACGTGGTGTAGTTGCCGCGGATCAGCAAGCTATCCAGCGGCCGATATTCGAGGCCGCCCTTGTAGGTGAATTTATGATTGTTGCCGCCATGGTCGAGCGCGTAATAGTCGTAGCGGCCAGACACATCCGCCGTCAATGTTTTCAGCAGCGGCAAATTCCATTCGAACGCGGTGGCGGCATGAAAGCGCTTGCCGCCTCCGCCCGTTGCCGCATGCTCGAAAATATCGCCTTGGGTAAACAGCGGATTGACCGGTTCGTACCACGCTTCGCTGCCGCCTTCGAGCAATGCGGCAAAGCCGGCATCGCCGCCGGGCAGGGCAAATAACGATGCGTTGCTGAGCGTGGCGCGCGTGTTGTTGATCCAGGTGCGGCTGGATTCGCCGACGCCTTGCGTGAAACTCGCATATTGCGCCGGCGTGAGCGGCCGGAAGAACGCGCGGTAATCCGGGTTGTACAGATTGAAGCCGGAACGCGGATCGGTGCCCAGCACCGGTCCAAGCATGGTGTTGAACAACGCATCGATCTTCGCCTTGAGCGCCAGCGGTTCCACCACTTCCGTGCGATCGCCGCTGCGCAGGTAATAGACGTCCCAATCCCAGCCCGAATCGCCCCAGCGGCCATTGGCGCCGAGGTCGGCCTGGTAGAGCAGGTCGTTCTGCCGATACATCTGGCCCGCTGCGCCGCCAGGCATTTCCTCGGGCGCGAAGTAACGTTCGAGATAAAGATAGTGGCCGGTGGTGGCATCCTCGATGCCGCCTTGCGGCAGATCGTCTGAAAACCACGCGGGGGCGCCGGGATACCAGCGTTGCTGCTGCGAGTTCAGCATGGCGTCGGCATAGAACCGAACGGCATCGTTCGGTTGATAGCTGAGCTTGAGCATGCCGTCCAGGTTGCGCAGCTGATTGCTGTAGGTGGTGTAGCTATCGCGCCGACGCGAGCCGCAATACGTGCCCGGCACCTTCGGTCTGCTGCTTGCGACGGTGCTGCCGCCGAAGAGCTGTTGGGCGCAACCATTCGGCGGTGCGACATAACCCTGCCCATTGCCGTTGGATGTGCCGGCCGTACCGAGATCGACCACGGCAGCCTGCGTACTGGGTACCCCGGTGTTGCTGGCGGTCAATGCGCGTTGATAGCCCCAGATCGGCGACTGGTTGTCGAACTCGAGCGCACCCAGCACGCGCCATGCTCCGAAATCATGGCCATACACAGCGCTGATGCGTTGGCTGGCACCACCGCTGTCCGAATAGCCGCCCGCCTGCACCGCGATCTCGCCCCCTTGCATGTGCGAGCGGGTAACGATGTTGATCACGCCGCCGATCGCCTGCGAACCGTAGATCGACGAAGCGCCACCCGGCATGATGTCGATGTGATCGACCAGCGCGATCGGCAAGTTGGAGATGCTGGTGAAATTGATGCTGCCGTTGTAGAGCCGTCCGAAGTTGGCGACTGGCTTGCCGTCGAGCAGGATCAGCGTGAATTGCGGCCCCAGCCCGAACAAGCTCACCTGCTGGGCGCCTTGCGTGAAGGAGCCGGCAGCCTGCGGCCCTTGCACCGAGCCGGTCGCCAGCACGGAATTCTGCAGCACGTCATCCAGGCTGTTGAAACCGCGTGCGCGGATTTCAGTGGCGGTGATGGTGTACGTCGGCGTGGCGGTCTGGATGTTCGCGTTGCTGATCAGCGAACCGCTGACGGTCACGGTGTTGAGCGTCAGCGGTTTTTCGTCGATGACCGGCGCGGCGACGATGCTGGTGGGCGCATGAAAGACCGCCGCCGGCTCCAGCACGAAGGTGACGGCGTTGATGGTTTTCCAGCTCACGCCCGTGTCGGTAAGCAGCTGCTTCAGGGCTTCGATCGGCGTGAAGCGTCCGGTCGCGCCGCGCGTCATCTTGCCTTCGACCAGGGCGGGGTCATAGACGATCTGGATATCGCCCTGCGCCGCCAGTGCATCCAGCGCATTGCGCAGTTCACCGGCCGGCACTGAATAGTTGCGCGGGTTGCTTGCCGTCTCGTCGGACACTGCGGGCAGGGATGCGAGCGCGGCCGCAGCGCCAACTGCCATGGGCCGTGCGCACGCGAGAAGACAGCGAAGCAGGGACGCCGGTGTTCCGGTGTTGCGCGGCGTGCGCATGCGCGACGCCCGTTCCCCACAGCTTCGGCGCATCCCCGTCTTCTGCCTCCCCGTCCCATCCCCACAAAGGGACACCTGACCACACCGCACTGTGGCGGATGGTCCGATGATAGGGCAAGGCCGGCCGGCCGTGCGGTCGGATTGTCATATGCACGTGCCGTGATGCTCGCGCAGCTTGGGTTCGCGGAGGGCGCGCGTCCTTGCGCGCCTCCAAACCGCATCAGAACGTCAGGCTCCAATTGTTGAGCGTGCCGTAATCGCCGTAGTACTGCGGATCGTTGTCGATCACTTTCAGCTTCCACGTGCCATTGGCTGGCACCGACGAGGCATTCACCGTCCAGGTGGTGTTGATGTTGCCGTCGTCGCCGTAGTCCGGGTTCTGCAGGATGGCGTACGCGCCGTTCGGGGCAACCAGCTCGATGGTCAGGTCGCCCGACCAGTTGTGCGTGATGCTGGCATGCACTTTGAGCGTGGACGACGCGTTGCCCGACAGGCCGGCCACCGCGATGCTGCTGGTGATGGTGGCGTTGTCATTGATGACCACCTGCTTGGTGTTGCTGAAGACGTTGCCGGTGCTGCCGCTGCTCACCGTCACCGAGGCGGATTTGCTGTTGGTGGCGCCGGTGCTGTCCGTGACAGTCAGCGTGACGGTATACGTGCCGGCTGCCGCATAGGTGTGGCTGGGGCTGGCCGACGTGGACGTGCCGTTGTCGCCGAAGTTCCAGGCGTAGGAGCTGATCGTGGCGCCGGTGTCAGTGGAGCTGTTGGTGAAGTTCACGGTCAGGCCGCTCACCGTATCGGTGAAGTTGGCCACCGGCGTGCCGGTAGTGCCGCCGCCACTGCCGCCACCGCCCCAGTACTTGGTCACGTAGGCGTTGAACTTGCTGACGTCGAGGCTGCCCCAGCCGGTGGTGTTGTCGAAACCTGCGGCGGCCTTGTAGCCATAGCCGTTGTAACCGTTGTTGCCCGAAGTCACGTCATGCAGTGGCGTGGCGTCTTTCGGGAAGTAGGTATACATGTTCTGCGTCGGCAGGCCGAGCGTGTTGTTGTTGGCCGATTCGATGCGCGCCCACATGCCCACGAACAGCGGCGACGCCAGGCTGGTGCCGCCCACCTGCTGGTTGGCCTGGCCGTTGATCACGATCAGCGCACCGGAACCGGAAGCGGCATCGAACGCCACGTCCGGCACCTGGCGCTTGGTGACCGACGAACCCAGCGCGGAGGTTTGCCATGCGGGTGCATTCTCGAACAGGCTGACGCCGCCGCCAGTCGCCCACAGGCGCTCGTCCAGGGTGCTGTCGTTGTTGATGTGGGCAAGGCCTTCGTTCCATACCGTCTCGCCCGTCCATGTCGTCGTGCCGCTGGTGCTGAGCGTGGTGCCGCCCACCGCCACCACGTTCGGCGAGGTAGCCGGTTCGCTTACGCCGTAATGGCTGAGATCGATTTTCACCGTGCCGCTCGAGTTGGCGACATAGCCGGGCGCACCGTTGGTGGGATCGCTCGACCATTGGTACACGCCGGCATCGCCCGAGGAGATCGAGAACGTCTGCCCCTGCGCGACGGCCTGCGCGAACACCTTGTCGTCCGCCGCCTGCGTACCTGAATTGTTCGCTGCCGTTTCGTCCTCGCCCAGCGATACGTTGATCACCTTGGCGAGGTTGTCCGTCACCGCCTTGTTGTACGCCGCGGTAATGCCGGCGTCGGTCAACTGGCTGTCCTGCGCATCGCCGTTGATCGCGGCGTAGAAAACAAGTTGCTTCACGCCGCCGGACATCGCCACGATGTCCTGGCTGTCCAGATCCCACTCCGACGGATCGCCATCGTTGGCGAGCGTGCCGCTGCCCGCGGCCACCGTCTTCGTGTTCACCGTCGCCATGCCGGCGCTGCTGGTGAAGGTGTTGAGATCCTTCACGGTCTGGGTCATGTCGCCCCAGGTGATGATGCCGACCACGGTATTGGACGCACTGGGCGTGCTGCCGACATCGTAGATCTTCGGAAAATCGGTCGGATTATGGCCGACCACGCCGGTGGTGGCCTGCGTCTTGATCGCGTCGCTGCCGATGCGGTGCGACATCACGTGCGGCTTGGCGTAATCCTGCAAGCCAAGCACGCCATCGACGATGCCGCCAAGCGATTGCGGCACTGTCGCATCGGTGGCGTTCGCGTAATGCGCCTTGCCCTTGAAGTTGAAGGTTTTCATATTGGCGTCGAACGCCGCGTTCGCATTCGCCGCGGTACCGTCGGCCGAGACCAGCAAGTTATTCGGCGCCACCTTGATGTTGCGGAAGCCGGACGCCGTCAGATGCGCGACCACCGCCTGCACCTGCGCATCCGTCGGCGCGTACTGCGCCTTGAATTGCGCGGGTGTCAGAAAGTGATGGTAATTCGTGCTGCCGGGCTGATTCACGCCGGCGAGAAAACCCTGCAGCTGATCGACATTGCGCAGGTTCAAGCTCACTTCCACGTGCAACGGCTTGCTTTGTTCCAGCGGCGCGATCTGTGTGGCATCGATCGATGGATGCCCGGTCATCACCAGCGTGGAAACCTTCGTGCTTACGTTTTGAATGCCTGCATGCGTGCGCGTCCCCACGCGCGCGTCGGCCGCGTGCGCCGACACCGACAACAAGGCCAGCGACAACGCCGCCGGCAACAGCAATGGACGAATCCCCAAAAGCCCGTAATGCTTCGACATGTATGAAATCCCTCGATTTTCAGGGCGAACGAAGCCGATGCGGCTCGCAAGCCCCATGCGTTGGTTATGGCCGCGAGTGCGGCCCGTCGATTCACAGCGATGCCCGGCGCGCTGGAAAGAAATGCTTCAACGACTGCGTCCCCTCGAATCCCTCACGCAGTCCGTGTTGCAGCGTCGCCGATGATTAAGACGCGGTCGATGAAGACAACCCTACCTGATGCGCGTCATGACGCGTGGTCGATTGCAATGCATGAAACGTCATGTGTGAATTGGAACGAGATAAACCGCGCGTCGTCATGCTCGCGCAAGCTATATGTTTCTTCACACCGACATTCCCGCGAAGGCGGGAATGACGACCATGCGGAGAGTTCGCAGCTGGAATGTGATCTCAGCTTCTGTGCACGGAAAACTGTGAATGATGCAGGCGCTCGTCAGCGCGACAGCACGATCTGCTTGTCGCTGGTGCGTGTGGCGCGAAGCGACCAGCCTTGCTGCAGCATCTGCAGGAACGTCTGCTGATCGCCAGTGCGGAAGACGCCGCTGATATGGATGTTCTGCAAAGAGGAGTCGCCGATTGCGACCTTGGTGGCGCTGTAACGATTCATCTCGGCCAGCAACTGCGGCAGGCGCCAGTCGTGCACGAACAGCTTGCCCTGCGTCCAGCCCTGCGCCTGTTGCAGGTCGATCGCACGCACGGGCGTGATGTTGCCGCGTTCGTCGAAACTCAAGCCTTCACCGCCGACCAAGGAGGCGTTTTGCTCCTGGCCGCCCGGCGACTGCGCCGCAATGGCCAGCTTGCCTTTCAGCAATGTCACGTCGGTGGCGCCGCCGTCGAGGCGCACCTGGAACTGTGTGCCGACCGCCGTCACCGTACCGTTGCCGGCATGCACCACGAACGGCCACGCATGATTGCCCTGTACCGAGAACTGTGCGCGGCCATGCAGAAGATCCACACGACGCGTGCGGGCGCTGTAGCGCACCACCACCTCGGTGTCCGTATCGAGCAATATCGATGAACCATCCGCGAGTCGTTCGGTGCGTTCTTGCCCGGGTGTCGTCACATAAGCGGTACCGGCGGGATCGGCCGGCGTCGCCATCCAGCGGGGCAGGGCAATGGCGGCGACGAGCACTGCCACACCTGCCGCCAGCGCGGGAAACAACCAGCGCTTGGCATGCGTATCCGGTTCACGCCGCAAGGCGCGGTTCGCGGCCGCCAGCAGGGCCGGGTCTTTCACCGCTTCGGCGCTGCGCTTCCACAGCACTTCCAGTTCGCGATACGCCGCCGCGTGTTTCGGGTCGGCGCTGCGCCAGCGTTCGAATGCAGCGCGTTCGGCGGGCGGGCATTGCGTGTCGAGCAGGCGCGCAAACCATTGCGCGGCCTGATCCTGCAAGCCCGCTTGCGTACCCTTGTCTGCGTTTTCCCTGTCCATGCCCATTACAACGTTTCCGTCGACGAATCGCCTACCTTGCGCCGCAACTGCGCAAGTGCCGTGGCCAGGTGCTTCTCGACCATCTTCACCGAGATGGCGCAGCGCTCGGCGATCTGCGCATGGCTCAAGCCGTGTACGCGCTTGAGCAGGTAGACGCGCTGGCACTTCGGCGGCAGTTCCATGATGGCCCGGGTCAGGCGCGCCACCTGCTGGTCGTAAAGCGCGCGCTGTTCCGGATTGTGCTCGCCGGCAGCGATTTCCAGGCCGTCCAGCGCCACGTGGTCCTTGCTGTGATGGCTGAGCGCAACGCGGTACTGGTCGTGCGCCACGTTTACCGCAATGCGGTAAAGCAGCTGCTTCCAGGCCGAAGGCGGTTCCGACTCGCGGTAGCGCAGCAGCTTGGCCATGCTTTCCTGGGCGGCGTCCTCGGCGTCCTGTTCGGACGCCGTGCGCGCACGCAGAAACTGCAGCAGCCCGCGAAACTGGCCCCGCAGGAACGCTTCAAAACGATGTGCATTGGCGCGTACGTCGATGGCCTGGATATCCGGCAACGGCCTCATCGACACACCCTCCCGCTTATCTTTCATTCCCGCAACCGCACCCAACCCCAAGAGCGTCGGCCGAATGTGACGCAAAACGGTAACGTATGCAAATCAGGTGGCGCCTGATAGCCGCTTCAAACGTTGGGCGTTTCGCGCCGGCCCCTGTCCGGCATGTGTGCTAGGGCCTGTTTACACTATTTGCGTGGCCCGCGCTGGGATCTGTTTGCGCGCCAGGCAAGGAAGAGCGAAGGAGTGTATGTCGGTACACGACTGAGTGATGACGCAGGATGGCGGGCAAACAGACCCAGCCCTTCGGGTTGCCGTTGTGTAGCCGCCATGCGGCAGCGCGTGGCTTGCCTTGGCAGCCAGCCAAGCCTGCGCCACGCACTACCACCTGACGGCTACACAACGGCAACGCGGGCTACGCAATTAGTGTAAACAGGCCCTAGTTGGCGATATCGCGCTCATCGGCATGGCGAGTCATCGACCGGCGCGATCAGGCCGGTCGAAAGCGGATTATGAAAGCGATTATGGCAATCAGCTTTGCGCGCCGGTGTCGTGCCGTCCCTCCGTTTAAAAGAAATGTCATGTTTGCTCGCGCGAATCGGCAATGCGCCTGAAAACAGACCGGCGTACATAACGTCGGAACGTCCACGACGATATTCGACTGCCGGGCACAACCCGGCCACACCATCGCGCCGTGCATAGGGGTACGGCGCATTTCTTTCGCGCGTCAGTCAAGGAGTAGCGCTCATGAATATCGCTTCACGTCTGAAAACGCTTGCCATGTGCATGTCTGCGGGCCTGTTTTTCGTGGCTTCGGCCTCGTATGCGGCGCAATTCACCTACGTTCCCAGCAGCCTGAAGGTCAGCTTGAACAACAGCGCCGGCCAGACCGACAGCCTGTCGTTCCAGCAAGGCGGAAAACTGGAAGTCGCCGGTACCAGCACCAATTCCACCAACGTCAACATCGCCACCACCGGCGCCTATGGCCTTTCCTACGTGGCGTTGGCCAGCAACAGTTCTTCGACTCTCACCAGCAGCACCGCCGGCACCTTGCCGGAGCAGGTCAACTCCAGCGCCGATACCTACTTCGTGCTCGGCGGTCTGGTGTCGCTCAACAATCTCACCGACAACCTGAGCCTTCAGTCAGGTGCGGGTGGCGTGCCGCCTTACACGTTGCAGGACAGTGTTTCGGTATCCATCTCCGGCAATGGTGTGTCGATTCCGAGCGGTACCTACCAGGCGGGTACGAAGTTCGCGGTATCTGGCCCGGTAACGGTGACCAATACCGCCGGCGCCAACGAAACCGACACCTTCACCGGCAAGATCGTGCTGGGTGAGTTGCGCGGCATTCGCGATGGCTGGGGTAACCTGATCGGCACGCGCCTGATCGAGATCCATCTGGTCGGCACGCTTGCCGATAGCACCGGCAACACGTATCAGATCAACCAGGTCTACGGCCAGAACGATCTGAACGGCATCACGCCGGACCAGATCACGCTGCACTACTCGCTCGTACAGCAGTAAGCCGCTCCGGCGATATCGAGAAAGCCGCCTCACGGGCGGCTTTCTTTTTCCTTTTTCGTGCGCGCGAGCGCAGGACGGATACACCCGGATTTCACGCCGCGGGCGGGATTTTGTCACACTTGCCGATGCAGGCTTGAAGCATGGTTTTTGACGAGGCAGCGCACCCGTGAACGTGGCGATACATCTTGAAAAGCAGGAGATCTCCGGCCTGGAAAGCGTGGCCGAAGGGCATGCATCCGCGGTGCCCGAATCGGTCGCCTCGCGCCTGCTGGCGATGGGACTGGTGCAGAAACTGGACGAAAAGGAGCGTGGCGCAACTTTGCAGCTGACTCCCAAGGGTCTGTCCTTCATCCGCTCCAGCGATCAGTAAAAGTCCAGAACAGGCCGGTTGCCGTCAACTGAGGATCACGATCCCGCCGGGCAGGGAGGTGACCTTGGCGCCATAGGCATCCTGGATCAGCGCCGCCACGTCAGCCAGCTGGTTGAGCGAAAACCGCGCCTGCACCTTGCGCGCGGCCAGGTCGGCGTTGGCAAGGATGATCTTGCCCGGACGATAACGGTTGATCTCGCCCACCACATCGGCCAGCGGCTGGCCGTCGAAAATCAATACGCGTCGCCGCCACGCCATGGTGGTTTCGATGTTCGCCGGCAGCACCTGGCCCACTCGTCCGTCGCCGTAATCGGTGCGCTGCGCGGTTTGCAATACGGTGGTCTGGCCCTGATAGCGCAAAGTGACGGTGCCATCCAGGCCGGTGACTTCCACGCCCACATCATTGCAACGCACGTTGCACTTGCCGGATGCATTGACGTCGATGCGGCCACCGCCGGCGAATATGCTCACGGGACTGGACGCAGCCGCCGTGGCCTTGAGCTGCATTTCGCCGCCGAGCAGCTCGATACTGGTGAGCCGTCCCTGCGACCGGCGCAGGTTCATCGTGGTCTGCGTGTTCATCTGCACCACCACGCCTTGCCCAAGGTCCACTTCGCGCTGTTCGCCGGTGGCGGTGCGATAGTCCGCCGCCATGTCGGTCAGCGACGGCCACAGTTGCAGCGGCGGATGCATCACCACGAGCGCCGCCGAGGCGGCCACGGCCGCGCCGAGGAAAGCGCGGCGACTCATGTGCGGCTGCGTGCGTGGCGCCGCAACGGCGCGCGGAGATTGCGCGGCCATGCGAGCCTGCTCGCCCGCCATCCAGGCATGGGCGGCCGGGCCGAGGTTTTCCCACAGTCGGCGCGTTTCCGCGAAGGCTTCCACGTGCGCGGGACTCTGTCCGCACCAGTGTTCGAAAGCGTTCGCGTCGTGCACGGTCGCGGTGCCCGAGGTCAGGCGCAGCAGCCAGTGCTGCGCTTCCCTTTGCAGCGCAGCGCGGCGGTGAGCCATGTGATCGAGTATGGGCATACCCCTAAGACTCTTTTCCGGCGCCAGGACCGAACCGCTGGACGACTTTGCGATCGAGACGCTTGCCACAATATTCCAACGCCTTCTTGAGTTCCTTGCCGACCATGCGCACGGAAATGCCGAACCGGCGGGCGATGTCCTCCTGCGATACATCCTCGACGCGGGCCGCGATCAGGATCGCGCGCTGCCGTTCGGTCAATTCGCCCAGCGCCTGTTCCAGCACATGCACTTCCTGCCGGGCATGCATGATCCTGGACGGGTCCAGCGTATCGGCGCCGACATGCAGCAGATCGTCGACCTCGCTGCCGGTGAGATAACGCGCGTCGGCCTGGCGCTGATCCGACGCGGCGTTGATCGCCATGCGAAACAGATAGCCCGCCGGATTGCTCGACACGCAGGCGCCATCGCCCATGCGCTCGATGCGCAAATACGTTTCCTGCAAGGCATCGTTGGCCAGTTCGTCGGAGCCCAGGCGGGTTTTCAGGCGTCGCCGCAACTCGTGGCGGCGCTCCATGAACAGGCGAAGCAATGGCAATGACGTGGTTTCCATCGCCGCCAGCCTCAGTGTACGGACGGCGCCGCAGCGCAGGCCGAAACATCGGCCGCACGCCCAGGCAGCAGCAAAAGCGTGATCGGCTGCGGCATGCCGGCGGGCGGCGGCTCCAGCGCCAGCCCGTTCAGGGCGCGCCGCATTTCATAGCTGCGCTCGCTGCTGATGGGGCTCAGCCAGCGGGTTTTCTCGATGTGTCCCGATGGGGCGATCCAGATCTGCAAGGCAAGCCGATACGTGCCGGGACGCGTCTGCGCGGTTTGGCAAAGTGCGGCCTCGATGGGCTGCTGGATTTTTCCTGCATAGTGTTCGATCACGGCTTGGCTTTCCTCCACCCCAAGGCTTTCCGGTGTTTCGCGCACCGTTCTGTCGACGGTTGCACCCGGCTCCGCGAGCTTCAACGTGAACGCCTGGTCGCTGGAATAACTGGCGACCAGCCCGGTCCCTGCAAGCAACTTCTGTAACGCTTCGATCTTGTCGTAGTTCCCATGGATGCCGGAGGTATGGCGTCCTGCCGCCAGCGTGTTGTCCACGAGCACCGCCTGCCCGGTGAGCTCGCTGTAGCTTCGCAACGCCGTCAGCAACGTTTGCGCGGGTATGTCGAACGCAATGGTGTCTTCGGCCTGGGCGCCGCGGGCCGGTTCACTCGTGGACGAGATCGCCTGGGAGTCCGCGCGATACGGGTTGGAAACCGCTTCTGCAGGAGATGCCAAACACAGCGTCGAACATAAAACCATGACCGCGAACCGTCGAATGGCGAAGTACTCAAGACCCTTGGTTACGAAAGCGCCGCACGTTGTATGGCCTCCTTGGACAAGCCCTAAAGGCTATGCCCGGAATGTGACAGTGAATCGCGTGAAAACGTTTTAAGAGCACGTTGCGGGCGTCGTGTGTCCAGAAACATGACACCCGCATGTCGGAAAGCCCTGTGTACGCCCGAACCATGAATTTTTCGTGACAAGGTTCAGTCCCGAAGTGGGCGCCCGGTCTATTGGGGCAGGGATGTCGTGGACGGGCAAGGATGCCCTTTCCGGTTTTTTCGCATCACGCACGGCGCCTGGCGCCCGCGTGTGGGGATTTTTTGACTCTTGCAAATGGACGGCCAAAAGCCGTTGCGATCGGGATGCGCATTGCGTGATCAGGCAAACGAGACATCGGCGGCAGGGACCGCGAATGCCACAGGGACGTGGCAGGGGGATGGGGCGCCATGTTGCGCAGCCGACATGCCGCTGTCGTGATTCGGTTATCTGCGGCGCGTTAGTTTCGCAGCATCGATGGGGAACGTATCGACGGCTGGACACCGACAGATCGACGCACGCACGGGGCGGCGCATGAGCATGCGGCACGGAAGTAGCAATGCGGCGCGCCTGCTGCGCCCGATGGCGGCCTTGATCGGCCTGGCACTCGCGTTGCCGCTGGCAGCGCAGACACAGACACAAGCCGCGCCGGCGCCCGCTTCCACGCCCGCCAACTTCCAGATCAACGAATACCTGGTGCGCGGCAATACGCTGATGCACGCCGACGACATCGAAAGCACGGTCGATCCGTACCTCGGCCCCGGGCGCAGCATGAACGACGTGCACGCTGCCCGCGATGCGCTGCAAAAGCTGTATCAGTCCAAGGGCTATCAATCGGTAGTGGTGGAAATTCCGCCGCAGCAGGTGAAGAACGGCGTGATCCTGCTGCAGGTGACGGAAAACAGCATCGGCCGCCTGCGCGTGGAAGGGGCGAAGTATCACTCGCCGCAGGAGATCCGCGATGCGGTGCCTTCGCTGGCGCAAGGCAGCGTGCCGAACTTCAACCAGGTGCAGAAGGAACTCACCGACCTCAATAAGCAATCGGGGCGGCAAGTAGTTCCGCTGCTGAGTCCGGGCAGCATGCCGCAAACGATGGACGTCACGCTCAAGGTGGACGATACCTATCCGTTGCACGGCAGCGTCGAAGTCAACAACGACCATAGCGCCTATACGCCGGATCTGCGCACCATCGCTTCCGTGCGCTACGACAACCTGTGGCAGCTTGGGCACACGATTTCGGCCACTTATATCGTGGCGCCGCAGGATCGGCACGCCACCGAGGTATATGCGCTGTCGTATCTCGCGCCGTTGAATACGGACTGGAGCCTGCTCGGTTCGGCCTACAAATCCAACAGCAATGCCAACACGCTGGGCGGCACCACGGTGCTCGGCAAGGGCAATGCGGTAAGCCTGCAGGCGACCAAGCAATTGCCGGTGCTAGGCGGCGATTACACGCAGATGGTGTCGTTCGGCATCAGCCGCAAGCATTTCGAGCAGAACATCACGCTTGGCGGACAGACCTTGCAAGCGCCGCTGACGTATTACCCTTTGACGGCCGCCTATACCGGCCAGCGCACCACCGACAAATCCACCACCGGTTTCACGCTCACCGGCAACTTCGGCTGGCGCGGTGTGGGCAGCGGCAACCAGGCGTTCGACAACCAGCGCTACAACGCGCGCGACAACTTCGCCGATCTGCGGCTGGATCTCAACTATGCGCACAGTTTTGCCGGCGACTTCGCCGTCGCCACGCGCGCCAGCGCGCAGGCCAGCACCCAGCCGTTGATTTCCAGCGAACAGTTCGCAGCCGGCGGCATGAGCAGCGTACGCGGCTATCTGTCGGCGGAAGACACGGCGGACAACGGCGCCATCGCTTCGGTCGAATTGCGCACGCCTTCGATTCACGCGTGGCTGGGATCGTTCGCCAACGACTGGCGTTTCCATGTCTTCGTCGACAGCGCGCGCCTGATGCTGATCGATCCGCTGCCCGAGCAGCGCGGGCGCTTCACCTTGCTCAGCACCGGCATCGGCACGTCGTTCACCGTCTTCCATTACTTGAACGGCGATCTGGAATACGCCTACCCGTTGCGGGCTGGCGTGCAGACCAGGGCGCACGACGGGCATCTGCTTTTCAGCGTCAAGGCAGGACTGTAATCCCTTCGCATTCCGGATAGAGGCTCAAAACCATGCGGTACTTCATCCTTCTTTGCACCCTGTGCCTGCTGCTGTTGCCGCGGTCGGGCATGGCCGCCGAGGCCTCCTGGTGGAACGACGACTGGTCGTACCGCAAACCCATCACTCTGGATACGAGCCCCAGGGGCGGCAATATCGCGCAACCAGTTGGGCGCATGCCGCTGTTGATTCGGTTGCATCCGGGCAACTTCCAGTTCGACGGCGTGGCCAAGACGGGCGCGGATCTTCGCTTCGTCGCCCCCGACGGCAAAACGCCGCTGAACTACCAGATCGAAAACTTCGATCCGGTGATGGGCGTGGCGCAGGTCTGGCTCGACGTCACCGATCTGCCGGCCAACGGCCAGCAGACCATCTGGATGTATTACGGCAACAGCAAGGCGCCCGCGCTGAGCAGCGGCGCCGCCACGTTCGATGCCGATTACACCCTGGTGTATCACTTCGACGAACAGAGCGGCCAGCCGCCGAAAGATGCGACCGCCTATGGCAACAACGCAGCAAGCGGCGCGCTGCGCACGGTCGATGGCGGCATCGCCGGCAATGCGGGCCGCTTCGACGGTTCCACCGTGATCACCTTGCCGACCAGCGCCTCGCTCGATATCAAAGAGGGTGGCAGTTTCACCTTTAGCGCGTGGATCAAGCTGGATGCGCTGCCGACTACGGCGACCTTGCTCTACGGCCATCGCCAGGACGGCAAGGCCTTCCTCATCGGCATCGACGGCGGCGCGCCGTTCGTGGAAGTTGATGGCGCCAGCGCACCGCAGCGCACGGCGGCGGGCACACCGCTGAAAGCGGGTCAGTGGACGCATCTGGCGGTGACGGCCGGCAATGGCCAGATCGCGCTGTACGTCAACGGTCAACCGTATGCGAATCTCGCCGCCGCGTTGCCTGCATTGAGCGGCCCGTCCACGGTGGGTGGCGATGCAGCGAGCGCTGGTGCCACGCCGGTACCCTTTGCCGCCTTCCTTGGACAGATGGACGAACTGCGCCTGTCGCGCGTGGTGCGCCCTGCGGCGATGATCGCCGCCGACGTGCTGACGCAGGGCGCCGAATCGAAGCTCGCCGCCTATGGCGAGGACGAAAAGAAATCGGGCTTCGGCTTCGGCTACTTCGGCATCATCGTCAAATCGGTCACCGTGGATGCATGGGTGGTGATCGCCTTGCTGGGCATCATGGCAGTGATCTCCTGGCTGGTGATGTGGCAGCGTGGCAGCTACGTATCGCAGGTGACAAACGCGAACGAGCGTTTCCTGCATCGTTATCGCGAGCTGGGCAGCAATCTGCTCGGTCTTTCCGGCAAGCATGCTTCGCCCGCGATGAAGCAGGAACTGGCCCGCTCCTCGCTCTATCGCCTGTACGAAACCGGTGCCAAGGAAGTGTGGCGCCGCCGCGATGAAGACGGCCGGTTGGTGATCGCCTCCGAATCGATCGAAGCGATCCGCGCGGTGATGGATTCCACCCTGGTGCGCGAGAACCAGGCGCTGTCGCGCTCGATGGTGATGCTGACCATCGCCATTTCCGGCGGCCCGTTCCTTGGCCTGCTCGGTACGGTGGTGGGCGTGATGATCACCTTCGCCGCGATCGCCGCCGCTGGCGACGTGAACATCAACGCGATCGCGCCGGGCATTTCCGCCGCGCTGCTCGCCACGGTCGCCGGCTTGTTCGTCGCGATCCCGGCGCTGTTTGGCTACAACTATCTGCTGACGCGCAACAAGGCCGTCACCGCGAACATGCAGGTGTTCGTCGATGAGTTCGTGACGCGTCTGGCCGAGCTGCATCGCGCGGTGGATCTCTCCACGGTGGAAAGCTGAGGAGAGCGCCATGCGAGCCCAAGACGAAGACAAACCGTACGACGACATCAACATCACGCCGATGCTCGACCTGGCGTACGTGCTGCTGGTGATCTTCATCATCATGACCACGGCGGCCGTGCAGGGCATCAAGGTGAACCTGCCCAAGGCCAGCGCATCGGTGAGTCTGGCCAAGCCGCAGACCAAGGCGATCACGGTATCCGATACGGGACAGATTTCCCTCGATGCCTTTCCGGTGACCATGGGCGAACTGGAACAGCGGCTGCGCGAACAGAAAGCGCTGACGCCCGACTTCCCGGTGATCGTGAAGGGCGACTCCAATGTGCAGTACCAGAAAGTGGTCGACGTACTCGACCTGCTGCGCCGTCTCGAACTTACGCAGGTCGGTCTGGTGACCGGCAAGCAAGCGAGCTGAGAACTGAAGATGTTCGAGCCCGCTTACCCCGAGCAGACACGATGGCAGCGATGGCGCGGACGCATCATCGCGCTTGTACTGTTGCTTGCCGCGGCATGGCTGGTGTGGATGCTTGCGGGCCACGAAGTGGGCGTGCGCCGTTCCGCGCCGCGCATCGCCACCATCACGCCGTTGCCACCGCCGCCTCCGCCGCCGAAAGAAAAACTGCCGGAGCCGAAGAAGGAAGAAATCAAGCAGGAAGTGCCCAAGCCTGCCGAACCTGCGAAACCGGTGCAGGCGCCCAAGGCGCCCGACGTCGCCAAGCAGATCACCATCAATGGTCCCGCACAGGCCGGCAACGACGCCTTCAACATCGGCGCGGGCGAAGGCGGCGGCACGGTGGGCAGCGGTGGCGGCAGCGGCGTCGGTGGTTCTTCCTACGAGCAATACCTGAGCTACGCACTGCAGGAAGCCATTCAACGCGATGACCGCACGCGCCGCCTCGTCTTCGAAGTGCGCGTGAATCTATGGCTCTCGCCGGATGGCAGCGTGACGCGCGTGCAACTGATCAAACCGAGCGGCGTCGAGAAGACCGACAGCGCCCTGCTCGAAGTACTGCGTGGCGTGCGCATCGATACGCCGCCGCCGGCGAGTCTGAGCATGCCAGTGCGTGTGGCGATGCGCGGCTATCGGCCTGGCTGACATTTTTAAGAATGCTTATGGAGAACGTGATGACGTTTCTGGCTGCAGGTCCACACAGTGCGACGGACAAGTCCCCTCTCCCCTCCGGGGAGAGGGCTAGGGTGAGGGGCTGCGCTGGCCTTGCACTTTCGCAAGTGCGACCCCTCACCCCAACCCTCTCCCCGGAGGGGAGAGGGAGTCGACTGCGCAAGAGCATGTTGTGCATCGCCATCGGTCTGCTGTTTGGCAGCCAAACCATTGCCGCATACGCGCAAGACGCCACCCCTTCGACCAACGCCACCATCAACCTGATTCGCCTGATGGTGAAGAAGGGCCTGATCACCCAAGGCGAAGCCGACGGCTTGATCAAGCAAGCCAACGATGAAGCCATGCAAGCGCGCCAAGCAACGGCTGCCGCCGCAGTGCCTGCCGATGGCGCACAACCCGGCGACGTGCGCGCAGTCTACGTACCGCAAAACGTACGCAACGAAATCCGCGAGCAGGTAAAGCAGGAAGTGATCGCGCAGGCCAAGAGCGAACACTGGGCCGAACCGAATGTGCTGCCGGAATGGCTGGATCGCATCAGCTGGTATGGCGATGTGCGCGTGCGTGATGAATCCTGGTATTACAGCCGCAAGAACTCGCCGGATTTCATCAACTATGCCGCGCTCAACCAGACCGGCCCGTACGACGTCAACAGTCTTACTCAAGGCGTGAATCCGCCGATCCTCAATTCCACGCAGAATCGTCTCAATATGTTGCGCATGCAGGCGCACATCGGCATCAACGTGAAGCTTGGTGACACGGTGACGGCGGGCGTACGCATTGGCTCTGGTAACGACAACAATCCGGTGTCCACCACCCAAACGCTGGGCGGCGGCTTGGTCAAGAAGAACCTTTGGCTGGATCAAGCCTGGGTGCGCTGGCAACCCAACCAGTACTACTCCATTACAGCCGGCCGCATGCCATCACCGTTTCTGCAGACCGATCTTATTTTTTCGCCGGAACTTAATTTCGATGGCGTCGTGGGTCACGGCGAATTTCCCTTCACCGACGACGTGAAGGCCTTTGTCACCGCGGGCGCGATTCCGATCCAGTACACCAGCAACAACGCGCCGACGCAGGCGCTGGGCAGCGATAAATACGCTGCTGGCGACAAGTGGATGTGGGCCACGCAACTGGGCTTTACCTGGAGACTCGCCGAGGATGTGCAGTGGCAGTCCGGCTTGGCCTATTACTTCTTCAACCGCATGCAAGGCCAGCTTTCCGCGCCATGTGCGATCTACACCGGCATCAACTACTGCAGCACGGACAACACTGCGCCCGACTATATGCAGTGGGGCAATACGGTGTTCCTGCTGCGCGACATTCTTCCAAGTACTTCCTCTCCGACCAACTACGCGCAACCGCAGTTCGTGGGCCTGTCGTACAACTATCACATCGCTGACCTGGTCAATAAGCTCGACTTCAAGGTGGGCGAAACACCGATCGAGCTGCAGGCCGAATACGAGCGCAACATGGCCTATCACATGCGAGCAGCGTTCAATCGCTATCCGAACGGCCTGGGCGTGCCGGTCAACAACTATCAAGGCAGCAGTAACGGTTCGAATGGTCCGTATAAGAGCGGCCCGGTCGGCTGGCTGGTACGCGGCATCATTGGCGATCCGCACCCCATGGCCTTGAACGAATGGAACATCGCGCTGGGTTACAAGTACCTGCAGCCCGATGCCATGCTGGACGGCCTCACCGACCAGAACTTCCATCTCGGCGGCACCAACGCGAAGGGCTTCATCCTCACCGCCGATTACGGCATCGCGCAGCGCACGTGGCTGTCGGCGCGTTACTTTGCCGCCAAGCAGGTGTACGGACCGCCGTTCACCATCGACGTGATGCAGTTCGAAGTCAGCACGAAATTCTGAGGTGACCGATGAAACGTGCAGCGATTGCCCTCTTGCTCTACCTCGCGCTCATCACGGGCTTGCATGCGCAGACGTTGGAGCAGCAACTGCGCTCACAACTCGCCGACGCCCGCAGCCAGTTGCAAGACCTGCAAGGCCAACAAGCGCAATGGCAGGCAGAGAAGACCAAGCTTGAACAGGAGCGCGACGCCGCGCACAAGGACGCCGATGCGGCCAAGGCCGAGTTGAGCAAGCACAGTTCGGTGTCAACACAGGACACGGCGGCCTTGGCCTCCGAACGGGCCGCGCGCGAACAGGCCGAGGCGCAAGTGCAGAACCTGCAAAAAACCATAGCCGACGCCAATGCCAAGGAGCACGCGCAGGAACAGCATGGCAGCGATCTCGCCGGAGAGTTGCAGCAAGCGCAGGCGCAAGTCACCACGTGCACAGCCAAGAATCAACAGCTGTATCAGATCGGCAACGAGATATTGGATGCATACAGCCATATGAGCATCGGCCGCGTGATTGCCAGCCGCGAGCCGTTCGCGGCGTCGGAGCGGGTGAAGTTGGAGAATGCCGCGCAGGGGTATGGCGATCGGTTGTATGAGCAGCGGTACGATCCAAGAGCGACGCCTGCCAAGAAACCTTAGGCCTCGCTTTGTCCCCTCTCCCCTCCGGGCAGAGGGAGCATCACGGCTTGCTGCAAACTTCACGCGATTGGCGTAGCTTGAAGCCCTTTCCACCCATCCCAAGGACCTCATCATGCGCATTGATCGCACGCCATTCGCACTCGCCGCTTTCGTTCTTGCCATTGTTCCCGGCGCCGCCGCATTCGCCCAATCCAGCGACACCAACCCGCCGCTCGGCGGCCCCGTGGTATCCGGCGTCTGCCTGCTCTCGCGCGAAGCGATCTTCGCCAACGCCAAGGTAGGCAAGGCCACATCCGCGCGCCTGAAGCAGCTGGCCGATCAAGCGCAGAGCGAGATCGATGCGGAGCGCAAGCCGATCGATGCAGACGTGCAGGCGTATCGCTCACAGGCAGCATCGCTTACCGCCGAACAACGGCAGACGCGCGAACAGGCGCTGCAACAACGCTTGCAGAAAGTACAGACCGATCAGGCCCAGCGCGGCCGCCAATTGGAAGCCACGCGCATCAAGGCGATGGGACAGATCGCGCAATACGCGCAGCCGGTGATTACAGAAACCTACCGCACCAAGAGCTGCGGCCTGCTGCTGGATCGCAATGCCGTGCTCGGCGGCAACATGGGTAACGATCTCACGCCGCTGGTCGTGCAAGGCCTGGATGCGAAGATCACGACCATTTCATTCAACCTGGAGCAGGTTCCGACCAGCAGCGGCGCGTCGAACGGCGCGCAATAGTGATCTGGTCATGAAGCCATGCGCGTGCAATCACCTGTACTGTGGCTTGTAACGTCTTCAGCCCTCATGGTGCAGGCGGTTGCGTGCGCGCAAACGACGTCGCCTTCATGTGTCGACGTCAGCGTCAATGATCGGCCGGCTTTGTCGTATGCCTGCTTGAATCAACACCTGGCGTCGTCCACGCATCCTCCTTCTCAACCGCAATCGCACCTTGATGCGATTGCGCACGCGGCCAGTAACCAGCAAGTCGGCCAGTTCAACTTTTCCGCCTTCAGCCATCAAATGGGCAACAGCCTGGGCAGATCGGTGACGCCGCAACGGCCACCGCCCGTATCGCCATCTCCGCTGCTTGGTGCGCCGATACACCCGTAGATTGGGGTGCAAACCCCAACATCCTTACTCAAGGGACATGGCGACGTTGGGGTTTGCACCCCAACCTACGAAAAACATTTCCTTCGCGTGAAACCCCCGCGACATGCCCCATGAAATTTTGATGACACGGTTCAGTCCGTCATCCACCCGGCGGTCTACTTAACGACGTGCACAGAGACACCCAGGGGAAGCGTTCGTGATCACTCCGGTCGGTTCAGGCAAGCATTTCCGTTCCATGTGTACCACAGCAGCCAGGCATCCCCTGGCTTATGCCATTGCATCCGTACTGGCGATGGCAGCCATGCCGGCGCACGCCGGCGGCCCGCAGGCGCTGAGTTCGGCATGGCTTGCGCAACAAGCTGCGAATCGTCCGGCCACGCAAGCCGCTACGGGAAATTCTTCGCTCACCGGTCTTACCGCCCAAACGCCACAACAGTTGCTGCAGCAACAACAGGTGCAGCAATCGCTCGCCAATCTCAGCCGTGCGGCGCAAGCGGTCGCGGCGCAAATGTCGGCGCAACGTTCGGCGCAGCAGGCTGCACAGCAACAGGCCTCGCCGGTACCGAACGGACTGACACCTGGCGGCCTGGCCGTCGCATCCGGCATCTCGAGCAATCCATCGCTGTGGCAGAACGCCAGCCTGCCCACGCAAACCACATCGAACGGACAAACCACCGTCCAGGTAAAACAGACCGCACAGAAAGCCATCCTCACCTGGAACAGCTTCAACGTCGGCCGCAACACCACGCTGTATTTCAACCAAAGCGGCGGCAACCAGACCAACGGCAGCAACAACAACTGGATTGCGCTCAATCGCGTAGTTGATCCCAGTGGCGTGCCGAGCCAGATCTTCGGGCAGATCAAGGCCGAAGGTACGGTGTATCTGTTCAACCGCAACGGCATCCTTTTCGGTGCCGGCAGCCAGGTGAATACACATTCGCTGCTGGCCAGCTCGCTGGATCTGTTCAACGGCGACGTCACCGCGAGCAACAGCACATTCCTCACCGGGGGCATTTCCTCCGGTGCCAACGCGACGGTACCGTTCCTGATCAATGGCCTGTTCACCGACGGGCGCAGCCACGATGTGGTCGTCCAGCAAGGCGCCTCCATCAACGGTGGCGCGCAAGGCTTCGTGCTGCTGGCCGCACCGAACGTTTCCAATGCCGGCAGCATCGTGGACGACAATGGCCAGGCGATCCTGGCCGCGGGCTACCAGTTCTCGAACCTAAGCAGTGCTTTGGCAGGTGGCGCGTTGACCGTGCTCAACCAGATGCCGACGCTGTCATCCAGCGCCACGGTCGTGCCAATCGGCAACACGGCCAGCAACAGCGGCCTGATCCAGTCACGCCGCGGCCAAGTGGAAATGCTCGGCTACAACGTGGACCAGCAAGGCGTTGCGCTTGCCTCTACCAGCATCAGCTATCCCGGCAGCATCGTGCTGAATGCGCGCGATGAAGGAAGCGGCACCGATGGCAGTTATCGCCGTAGCGGCGCTTTGGTGTTGGGTGCGAATGCCGTTACCACCATCCTGCCCGAAAAGGATGGTTCGACCACCACTTCCAGCGCTTCAGCCACGGCAGCCTTCACGGCTAGCAGCCTGAGTCTGAGCGGCAACACAGTCACCTTTCAGTCGGGCTCGCTGCTGGAGGCTCCCGCCGCCAAGCTGAGCGTGCTGGCGGAAGTTGAAACTACCGCAGGTGCCGATGCTGCTGCCGGTCGCATCTACGTTGACAATGGTGCGGTGATCGACGTCTCTGGTCTGGCTGACGTCGAACTGCCGATGTCGGCCTTGCTCGTTACGATTCCACGCATCGGCCAGAACGAGTTGGCCAATTCCCCACTGCTGCGCAACAGCTTTTTATATACGCAGAAAAACGTCGTCGTTGACAGCACGCAGAGTGGCACTACGGCAGATGGATTGAGCTGGGTGGGCAGCCCCATCCTGAATGTGTCCGGCTACGTTCAGGACGTGCCGCGCGACATCTCGCAGATGATGACGAACAGCGGCAGCATCAATCTCAGCGGCCAGCAAGTGATTGTGCGCAGCGGGGCGCAATTGAATCTGGACGGCGGCTACCTCGCCTATCAGGCGGGTTGGGTCACGACGCCCAATCTGCAGGGCGCGAACGGCCGCATCTACAACATCGCCAACGCCGATCCCAACATCAGCTATGTTGGCTTTGCTGGCAATTACGAGGTGGTGGACAACCGCTGGGGCGTCACCACCAACTACAGCAATCCGTTGCTCGCCGGCAGCACGCGCTGGGACAGCGGTTTTGCAGTGGGCGGCAACGCCGGTACGCTCAGTATCGAGGCTTCCACAGCACTGGCGCTGGATGGGCAGGTCGCCGCGCAGGCCTTCCCCGGGCGCAACCAGGTAACAGATGGAAGGCAACCAGGCGGCGGCACGTTGAGCATCACCGTGGCTCCCAGCGTGCTGGCGGGCGCAGATAGTGTGTCCGGCGTGATACTGCAACAGTCCACATCCACCATTGATCAGCTCGATCCGCAGTTCCAGGCCACCACGCCCTGGCAAACCGTGTTGACCGCGGAAGACCCCTCGGGCAACAACCCAAACGATCTATCCCGCTGGCTGCCCTTGTCGGCGAACCTCGTGGCGCGAGGCGGGTTCAGCACATTCAGCGTAGCGCCGGCTCTCGGCAACTCTGTACAAATTCAGGAACAACCTGGTACGGAACTCAGCGTTCTTCCCGGCGGCTCGATCAATCTAGCGGGCAGCGGTATCACGATCTTGGGAGAACTAAACGCTCCGGCTGGCTCAATCACGCTGCAGTCGCTGGGCGCGATTCCTTCTTCCTCGGCGCCCTACGGTCAAATACCCGGCAACATTGTCGTGGGCAATGGCGGCGTACTGAGCGCACGTGGCTTATGGGTCAATGATGCCGGTCTATCTGCGGACAACGTGGTGGGCGACCGCTATATCAATGGCGGCAGCATCAATCTTGTCACGACGCAGTACGTCCTTTTAAACAGCCTCGGGGCCACTGCGGGTGACGCAACGGGATCGATCATCTTGCAGCCAGGAAGCCTTCTGGATGCATCCGGCGGTGGGTATGTGAACCCCAATAGCCAACTGCAACTGACCAACGGTATACCCGATGGCAGTGGCGGCAACATCAGCCTTACCACCTACGCACCCAATAGCAACGCCCAGGGCGGCGGCTTTGGCGTCATTCACGCAACACCATCGGTGCTGACCGCAACCATCGAGATGGGCGGCACATTGCGCGCTTATGGCTTCAGCGGTGGTGGCACGTTCACGTTGCAGGCGCCAGATCTGCAGATAGGCGGGCGCGCCGCCGACCTCGCGATGAGCAATGGGGCTTGGTTGAGTCCTGCATTCTTCGCTGGACAGGGTTTCGACCATTACAACCTCACTTCGGTAACGGATGCGATCGTCGCGCCCAACACAGCGGTGCAGCTCGCCCGCGACAACATGCTGCCCGATTATCAGGCATTGCTGTCAGCGCCAACGGGTACGGATATTTACGGCACTGCTGGCACGATGGATACCAGCTACGTCAGCATCGGGCAGCTTGCCCCTTATCTGCGCTACGTAAACCGCAACACGAGCGGCGCCGGCTTTTCGCTGAACGCAGGCACTTACCTGACCTGGTACAAGGTCGGCGGTGAGTACATTGATGGGCCGGTGTCGTATCCAGGCGTTACGGGCGCGGTCATTCTGGGGCAAGGCGCCGCGATTGTTGCCGATGCAGGGGCGACAGTTCAGCTCGAAGGCAACGCAGCGACCATTGTCGATGGCACGATCGACGCGCCCGGCGGCACCATCAACCTGCTTACCAGTCCGTCGCAACTTCCTGGTCTGACTGCTAGTACCCAGCTATGGCTTGGATCGCAGGCCGTACTGAACACGGCAGGTATTTCGCTGATCAATCCCCTGGCCAACGTCGTACCTGGCCCCAGCGCAGGGCTTGGATTGAATTCGCGTTTCACGCCGCGCACAGGCATGGCGTTGAATGGCGGCAACGTGATGCTGGCCGCCAATGGTGGTTACGTACTGACCGAGCAAGGCAGTCTGATCGACGTATCGGGAGCTGCCGATACCTACGATTTGCCAACCACAAATGGCTCCAGCGCCAGCGTGAGTTACGTGCCCACACCGGTGTGGAGCAACGCCGGCAGCATTGTGTTCGCGGCAGGTGCTGGGCTCTATGCGGATGGAGCCTTGCAAGCCACAGCCGGCGCATCGCAAGGCGAAGGCGGCAGTTTGCAAATCGAGGGTATTGCCAACACGTTGGTGTGGTCGCGACCTTCCGCCACGGCCATCCTCCTGCAGCAATTGGGCACATTGATGCCTGCAGGCTTGTCGCCGGGTGGTGTGGTGGAACCGGCAGGCGTGTCTGGTGTGCTGCATTTCGCCCTGGATCGCTTGAACGGCTCGGGTATTACCAGCCTCGTTGTGGGACGAAATCCTTCCGGCGATACCGCCAGCGTGAATGTCAACGACGTGCCGGTAGGCATCGCCGGCAATGTCGATCTGACGCTAAGCCGCAGCTTCCTGTTGGACGCACCTTCGATCACAGCATTGCCAACAGGCACCACGCAATGGCCGGGCAAGACACTTTCCGGCTACGTGCAAAGCAATGATGCCGTCGACATCATCGCGCCTTACGTGGAACTCATAGGTTCCAGCCCCAACCAAACGCCATCAGCCCTGGCGGGTAGTGGCGTGCTGACTATCAATGCCGATTTCATGGATATCGGCGGCGGATTGGATTTGCAGGGTTGGTCTGCGGCGAATTTCACATCGCGCGGCGATGTGCGCTTTTACGCACCGCTCAACTTGCAATATGACGGTAGCAGCGGCGCGGTGCAGGCGGGCTTGTTGTTCAGTACGGGCAATCTTAGCTTCCAGGCGGCACGGCTTTATCCAGTAAGCAATTACTCGTTCGTGATCGACGCCAATCCATCCGGATTGAAAGACGCACAGGGCAATGCGCTTTCCACTACGCTGACCATCCTCGGCAACGGTGCCAGCCGCGTGCCGATGTCTGCCGGCGGTGGGTTGCTGCTTGATGCCGATCACATCGAGCAGGATGGAACCGTACGCGTTCCGTCTGGCGATCTGGTCATCGGCGTGCTGGATCCCGCCTCCACGGCTGGTGCTTTCAGCCTTGCCAGTGCCGGCGCCTATCCGCTGGTAGCGACGCAGAGCGTGCGCCTGGGCGCGGGAAGCATCACGTCGGTATCACTGGATGGGGAAACGGTGCCCTACGGTTCCACCGCCGACGGCCAGCAATGGACGTACAACGGCGCGCCCACGACGGATTCAACGACCTTGTCCGCACCCCCGGCCAAGAGCATCAGTATCGCGGGCAGCGATGTCTCGCTCGACCAGGGCGCCACCATCGACATAAGCGGCGGCGGCAAATTGCAGGCGTCGGAATGGGTGCCCGGCACCGGCGGTACCGTCAACGTGCTTACCCAGTACGAAACCAGTTATGCCAACAATGCGACGGGCCAGCAGGTACCGCAATATTCGGATGGCCGTGCCATTTACGCCATCATTCCCGGCTATGCCGCGCCGGTAAGTGCGCAGGATGCCGCGCTGGAAAAAGGCGCGGGAGCAGGGCCGGCCGTCGGCGAGACGGTTTATCTATCAGGCTTAGCGGGTCTGCCGGAGGGTTATTACACCCTGCTGCCGGCAGGCTATGCGACGTTGCCCGGTGCATACCGCGTGGTGCAGAACACCGCTTCCCAAGACAGTATGCTCGGCCAGAACGCAGTGCTCCCCGACGGCACGCTGAGCATCACCGGCTATTTCGGCGATGCACTGGATGGCGCACGCAGCGCGCGTACCACTACGTTCCTGGTGCAGTCCGGATCAGTGTGGCAGCAGTATTCGCAGTATCAGTTCACCAATGCCGACAGCTACTTCGCCAAACAGGCCAGCAGCGCCGGCGCGGTAGCACCCGCATTACCCGCAGATGCGGGTCACCTGACCTTGAGCGCCTCGCAACAATTGCAACTGGATACGAGTCTGGTCGCAGCGCCGGCCAGCGGCGGCCGCACATCGCTGGTGGATATCGCAGCGCAGGCAATCCAGGTGACGAGTCCAGATTCGGCCGCGCTTTCCGGCTATTTGCAGCTATCGGCCGATTCGCTCACCGCGCTGAATGCGGGCAGCCTGCTGTTGGGCGGCAGCAGGCAGCTCACCAGCAACGGCTATCAGGTAAGCAGTATCGCCGACAGCGTGGTGCTCTCCAACGACAGAGCGCATCCACTGCAAGGTCCAGAAATTCTGCTGGTTGCCAACGGCAACAACGATCCAGGCGCACAAGGTATCGTGCTGCAATCGGGCAGCGTCTTGTTGGCCAGCGGCAGCAGCTCGCTCAACGGCACGCCGCTGATCTTCGGCAGTAACGCAAGCACAGCGTCCAATGGCGCCAGCGTGCCAGCGTTGAGCGGCGACGGCGCCTTGCTGCGTGTGTCGCAAGATGGTGTGGTGAATGTCACGCGCAACGACGTGTCGATCGGCGCCAGCGCTGGTCAGCTCGTCATCGATGCAGGCACCACGGTACAAGGCGGTAGTTCGCTGATCATGGATACCACCGGTAATACGACGGTGAGCCCATCGGCGGTGTTTAGCGCGCAGAACATCCAGGGCAACGCCAACTTGATCAGTTTCGTCGGCAGCGATGGCGTCAATGCTGGCGCTGGCGGTTTGGTGATTGGCCCCGATACGCTCAACCTGCTCAGCGGTGCACAGCAGATAACGCTCAACAGCCGCGGTGCGATCGATTTCCTCGGCAATGTGTTGATCGATCTGCCGCAGGCGTTGAACCTCAATGCGAACGCCTTCGTCAGCGACGGCGGCCAGATCAGCATCAAAGCGGCGACACTTGGCCTGGGCAATGCCATCGGCACCGGCGCCGCAACATCTACGGCAGGCAGCGGACAGTTGAGCTTGCATGCGGGTGAGCTGGATTTCACCACCGGCAGCACCACCACACAGGGTTTCGGCAGCATTAGCGCCACGGTAAGCCAGGGCATCACCGGCCAGAGCAGTGGCGGCTTCGATTTCGGTGCAGCCAACGTCAGCTTCAATACACCGGTGTTGTTGGCCGAGAGCGGTGCTACGACGAAACTCATCACCACCGGCACGTTTGCGGTGAATAGCGCCAATGGCACGTCCTTGCAGAACAATGCGATGGGTGGCGTGCTGACGCTTGCCGGCGGTTCGCTGAGCATCGCTACATCCGTCGATGCGACAGCGGGCAATCTGAACCTGGAAGCCACCAGCGGCGATCTCATTATTGCCAGCGGCGCCACGCTCAACACCGCGGGCGCCAACAAGACCTTCTACGACACTACCACGTATGCGCCGGGCGGCCATCTGAAACTGGTGTCCGATCAGGGGTCGGTGATCGTGCTGCAAGGTGCCGCGGTGGATTTTGCGGGCGCACCGCGAGGTGGCAGCGCGGGTGGCATCACCATCCAGGCGGCTAACCAGGCGCAATTGGCCGGCACGTTCCAAGGACAAGCGCTAAGCGGCTACCAGGGTGGTTTTTTCACCTTGAGCAGCGGCGGTGCGCTCGACCTCGATCAGCTGGCGCAGCTGACCACGCAGGCCGGCACCACCGGCGGCATTTCCATCAGCAGCGGCGCGGGCAACCTCACGCTCTCCGGCGGAAAGAGCCTGGTCGCGCAGGATGTATACCTGCTTGCCGGCGGCGGACAAGGCGCGGTCGATACCAATGCAGGCGTCGTGCGGATCGACGGAAGCATCGACGCATCGGGTGCGGCGGCCGGCGAAATCAAGCTTTACGGACGCAACGGCGTCACCCTCAACGGCAGCCTGCTCGCCGCCAGCAGCACGCCGGAACAGCGCGGCGGTGTCGTCGTGATCGGCACCACCGGCACGCCGGATGGCACGCTCAACAGCGCCTACGGCTACGAGAACGTGCAGCCCGGCAGCGCCGGCATCATCCAGTTCGGGCCGAACGCCAGCATCGATGTGTCCGGCGGTTCCAGCGATGTCGGCGGCAGCGTGAGCATGCGCGCGCCGCTGCTGGCCAATGGCGACGTGCCGATCGTGCTGAGCGGCGGCGCGCTGGCGATACGCGGCGCCAGCAGCGTCACGATCGAACCCTATGCGGTATGGAGCACCACCGATCACTACAGCGATACCGCCAAGCATTTCGACGGCCTGATCGATCCGGCCGGCTGGTATCAGTACGGTTCCGACGGCGTGCCGCAAATGGTTGCCGGCAACTGGACGGATGCCGCGAACAACGCGCTGCCCGCACCGGCCAATGCCGCGACCTTGAAGCAGTACCTGAGCCAGGACTACTTCACGCCGAGCGCAGCGAACGCCGCACATCTGAGCTTCTATGGCTACGTCAACGGCGACGCTACGCAAGGCGCGGGCACGCTGATGGGTTACGTGGAACAGCCGGGCTACAGTTTCGGCAATCGCTTTGCGGGGCTCGCCAACCTGCAGGTTCGTCCGGGCATCGCGCTGAGCAACGCCGATGCGAACACCAACGGCGGCGCCATTTCGGTGCTGACCAACTGGAACCTCGGCGCCGGCACCACCGATGCTGATGGCGCAATCCATCTCGCCTACCGTTATGGGGCAACATCCGCGTCGGCGTCGGGTACGGCGCCGATCCTTACCGTGCAGGCGCTGCACGACGTGAACATCCAAGCCAGCATCACCGATGGCTTTTACCAGCAGAACACTGGCGCGGCACTGGCCGCGGCGGTGACGGTGAGCGACAGCGGACCGCCTTCGCAGGCGTATCTGGATGCGCTGGCGGCGTACACGGCTTCGGATACTTACCTGAGAACGCAGGCGATCTTTGCGGGCGATATTCTTTGGCAGCCAAACAGCGCGGGGTCCAACAGCACCGTCTACATCGATGGATCCGGTGGTTTCAATCAGCTCACGATCAGCAACGATCCGTACTACCAGCCCATTCTGGCGCCACAGAAATACCAGTCTGTGGATTACTACAACAATTACATGCTGTACATCGGCGAAGTAGGCGCGGGCAACAACTGGTCGCTGGCCTACAACAATGCCGATAACAATGGTTTCACCGTCTACAATCCGACGCAGCGCATCGCTCCGCAACCATCCACCGACTACGCCAGCTACGTCGCGGCGTACCTGAACTGGCTGACGAGCAACTTCGGCGACGCGGTGGGCAACACCACCGAAACACCTTCACCCTTGCTGCTGCCGCTAGCTTCCGAAGCGACCAGCAACTACAAGAACTACTCCACTGACTACGCCACCTACATCGGCGGCTACGACACCTACTACACCTACGTTTCGCAGAACGACGGTGGCGACGTGCGGTTCGGCGGCAATCCGCAGATGTTCTATGCGCCGTATTCGCCGGCCGCCAGCAATGCCACGGGGCCGAAACAGCTCCCCAATGTGGCCGACAATGGGCCATCGAACATGCCCAAGCTCGGCAGCGTCGCCTCGCTGGTCTCGGCGACCCTGCTGGGCGGTTCCAGCAGTTCGTACCGACTGGTGGCTGGTGCCGATATCAACGCGGTTGATCCCATCGCCGTGTCGGCCGGCACGAACGCTGGCAACGTGAATCTGGACGGCCATTTCAGCGTGCAATACACCGCCACCGGCGGCGATGGCAAAACACTGAATTTCCCCACCACCGTGCGCACCGGCACCGGCTCGATCGCTATCGCATCAGCCGGCGACATCGACTGGCTGGATCACATGACGCCTGCCGTGGTCTACACCGCGGGCGAGCCAGCTAGCAGCACGGCGGCTGGCACGGGCGTGTCGGTGACCAATACGGGAAGCAACGCTGCAACGGCGATGGTGCCCGACTTCCTGGTCAGCGGGCTGGTCAACCCGGAGCACGCTGGCGACATCCTGCTCAACGCGCAGGGCAGCATCAACGCCATCGAACAGGTTGCCGACGCGAGCGGAAACGTCACCGGTGTCGCCGGCAACGACACCAGCCAGTTCTGGTGGCCCTGGATGCAGACCGGCAATGCTGCCGATGGCTCGCGTTCATCGATCAACTTCGCCAACTTCGATCAGGGCGTGATGAGCGTGGGCGGCAACGTCGCCGTCCATGCCGGCGGCCATATCAGCGACCTGTCCGTATCGTTGCCGACGACCTGGTACGCCAACGCGGCCGGCAATGCGGTTACCACCGTGGGTGGCGGCAATCTGTCCGTACACGCCGATGGCGACATCCTGAGCGGCGTGTATTTCGTCGCCAAGGGACAGGGTGAACTCAGCGCTGGCGGCAAGATCGGCGCCGACCTCAGCTACACCGCGCCTGCACCCATAAATGAGTTCGGTGGTCTCAGCACGCCAGTGTCGACGCTGCTAGGCGCGCAGGATACGCAGTGGGATGTGCTGGCTCGCACTGGCGCAGATATCGGCGGCATCTACGATCCCTCGTATGCGCGCATCGACACCAGCCTGGCAGGCCTGCTGCCGGCAAACAAGGCCGATGGCCAGAGCTACAGCCCAACTTCGTCGGCACACTTGGTTACCACCCAGGGCGATCTCATCCTCGACAGCGTAAGCCTGCCGGGCTTTCTATTCTCATATGGTGGGTCGGCGGCAAGCGGATCCTACAACCTCGGTGCCGTGCTGCCCGCTTCGCTCGATCTCGGCGCGCTGCAAGGCGACGTCCACGTGCTCGGTGCCGGTGGCCTGTATCCCTCGGCCACCGGCAACCTGAGCGTGTTTGCGGACGGCTCGGTCACGTTTGCCTCGCAGGTCTATACCCTCTATGACGCCGGCAACGTTGGGCCAGTGGTTGCCCCCAGTTTCGGCCTGATCGACGCCGGTAGCAGTCTGCTGCCGTCACCACTGCATCCGCTAGGGGGCGACGTCGCCAACTACCAGAGCCTGTTCGATGGCGCTTATCTGGACAATGGCGTCAACAACAACTTCAAGGGCGAGTTACACCAAGCTACGCCGCTGCATGCATCCGACAGTACGCCTGTGCGCATCTATGCGCTCGATGGCGACATCGTGGACGGCGTGCAGGCGCCCAATGGCGCCATGATGGACCAGCTCGTGCTTCAGCCGGACAAGCCCGCACTGATCCAGGCCGGGCGCGACATCGTCGATCTGTCGTTCATCGGCCAGCAGGTGCACCGATCGGACGTCACGCGCATCGTGGCGGGCCGCGACATCTACGACACGCCGTACTACACGGGCGCCTTGAACATCTACGCTCCGCGCAATCTGAACTATGCGTACGTGCCATCTATCCTGCTCGGCGGCGTGGGCAATCTGATGGTGGAGGCAGGCCGCAACCTCGGGCCCTTGACCAGCCAGGTCGATATCCAGTCCAAGCTCAGCACGGGTTATGTCTACGAAACCGGCATCAACACGATCGGCAATCTGGTCAATCCCAACCTGCCGCACGATGGCGCCAACGTGAGCGTGCTGTTCGGCGTGGCGCCGGGCATCGATGCCGGTGGCTTCTTCGCGCAATACCTGTTGAATCATCCCGAAGGCACGGACGGTTTCGCCAGCCTGGTGCCGGATCTGGTCGGCTTCATGCAGCAATGGGAAGCAGGCAAGGTCGTCGATACCGGTTTCGCGCAAGACCGGGTCAATGTGTCGCTGACGCCCCAGCAAGCGGAAGCCGCGTTCCAGCAGTTGCCTTCGTCCGCCCAAGAACTGTTCGTGCAGAGGGAATTCTTCAAACTGCTAGCCCAGGTGGGTGCGGATTACAACGATCCGTCCAGCCCGTACTACCAGCAGTACGCGCGCGGTTACGCGGCGATCGAAAGCCTGTTCCCCGCCTCGTACGGCTATACCAACAACGGGGCTGGCAAGGGCGGACGCAACGGTGAAGCGCAGACGGTGGATACCGGCGATCTGGATATCCGCAGTTCCACCATCCAGACCCAGCAGGGCGGCGACGTCAGCATTCTTGGTCCGGGCGGCCAGGCCCTGATCGGCAGCGTGAACGCACCTCCGGTGATCACTAACGATCAGGGGCAGGTCGTTGCCGGTCCCAATGGTATGGGCGTGCTGACGCTGGAGCAGGGCAGCATCGACATGTTCACCGATCGCAGCGTCTTGCTGGCGCAAAGCCGCATCTTCACCGAGCAGGGCGGCGACATGGTGATCTGGAGTTCCAATGGCGACATCAACGCCGGTCAGGGCGCGAAGACCGTGGCGGAAATTCCGCCGCCGACGTACGTGTGCGACGTGGACGCTTTCTGCCTGATCGATGCGCGCGGCCAGGTCAGCGGCGCCGGCATTGCGACATTGCAGACCATATCCGGCGCGCCAACGGGCAGCGTTTACCTGGTCGCGCCGCGCGGCACGGTGGATGCGGGCGATGCGGGCATCCGCGTGTCAGGCAACCTTGTCGTGGCTGCGGCGCAAGTGTTGAACGCCGACAACATCCAGGTGCAAGGTCAAAAGATCGGCGTGCCAGTGGCGCAGTCGGTGAATGTTGGCGCACTCAGTGCGGCCGGTGCCGCTGCGGGCGCGGTGAGCAAGGTGGCGCAGGATATGGCGAAGCAGCAGCAAAACGATGCGCTCGGCAAGCAACCTTCGATCATTTCGGTGCAGGTGCTCGGTTTTGGTGACAACAGCACTAGCATCCAAGGCAGCGGCATCTACAACCCGAATAGCCCCGTGCAGGTACTCGGAGCTGGGCAGCTTAGCGATACACGCAAAAAAGCATTGACCGAGGCTGAGCGCAGGCAGCTTGCCGAATAAGGATATAGCCAAAAATCAGCACCGAGCTGGAAACAGACAAGGCCAATGGGAAGACATTGGCCCGAGACCAAAAAAATGAGCCGAACATCCTCCTTGCGGCGTCCGTCCCAGGGAAAGTCAGGATTTTTCCCATACAAACACCGGGGCAATGGATTGGCAAATGACAGTGAATCAGGGTGCACTTGTCGAAACACTGATCCAGCTTTCCAACTTCCGTCAGTACACGATGGCCGAATCCTTGCTGGCGGCTTGCACGCGCGAGCAACTGGAAGCGCTGCTCAGTGTGGCTGAGCGCGCCTTCAGCAGGCGGCTCACTTACTCGCTGGAAAAGCAGCTGCCGCGTAGCAGCGAGACGGACGAAAGGGTAAAGGGCATGCTGCTCGTCGAACTGATGAGAGTCTTGAATGCGTGGTGCATGGAAGGGCATCGCAGCGCAATCCGATGCGTACTGATGGAGCTGAAGCAGGCCGAAGTCATTGCGCTTGGATGCAAGCCCGAACTGGATCGGGAGGTCTATTCCATGCTGCACGAGTACGGCTTGCCGTATGAGCTCTCACCGTGCCGATGCACAGACGCATGAGACTTCGCGACTAGCCACAAAGCCTGGTTTTGCAAAGTTGCCCAACTCTCCGTGTGTGCATATTGGAGTTTTGTGCAGAGGGTATAAGTCAATAAGGATATAAAACCCCGAAGGACTATAGAAATGCACGTGAGTATAAAATGTGAAAAAGCCACGTAAAATTGTTTGCGTTGTCTGGAGTGTGAATGCCATCACGTGCTGCAATTTCTTGCAGAAAATATGACATTAAATATTATTTCATGCATGCGTCCTGTAATTACATTGGCACAATATAAGACACTAATAGTTAACTGCATCGTCATTGCATACGCGTAGAAAGGCTGAGCCTCCAATCCCGGAGGTACAAAGCGCAATGGGGATACACCATGAATCAAGGACTCAACAAGGTCGGCATTCGCACCAAGCTGGTGATGGGTGCCCTTGCATTGGCGATGGCTGCCGCATCGCATGCCGCCACGCAGGTGGCTGGTGGTGCAACGCTGCCGGCGATCGGCTATGTCGGTACCGGTGCCGAGACGAATTCCCAGGTTCTTCCCGCCGGCACGGGCTCGCTATTCGGAGTATGGTCGGCCGGCTCGCGTACTTCGGTGTCGTACTGCCAAACCGGTAGCGGCGCCGGCAAGAACGTTCTCGCCGGAGTGGCCAACTACAACGTGCAAAATACCTGCCCGGTGGATTCCACGGGTACGCTCCATGGCTTTGGTGCTTCGATCGCTGGCCGTTCGACGCTGGCGTGGCCCAACGTTGTCGGCGCGGATTCGCCGCTGAGCTCCTCCGACCTCAGCAATTACAGTGCGGGTCATTCATCGACTTATTTGCCGGTGCAGTTCCCGGCCGTGGCCGGTGCGATTTCTATCGCTCTGAATAAGACCACCACCACGAACATGGTGCTTAACAGCTCGAACACCAACTTCACCGACGCGCAGCTGTGCGCCATTTTCTCTGGCGCGGTGACCGATTGGAGCGATACCAGCTTGAAATCGGCATTCACGGTCTCTGATGGCAGCTTCCCCACTGGCGCGATCAATGTGCAGTATCGTTCCGATGGCAGCGGTACCACCTTCTCCTTCAGCAATCACTTGTCGAAGGTGTGCTCGGGTACAGCTTCCCAGCACTTCGTGACCAACCAGGCTTTCACCAGCGTGGTAGGCCTGTACAAGCCGACCATTCCCAGCAACTGGACCGGTTCCAGCGGCAATCCTGCCGTGGCCAAAGCCGTCGGCTCCACCGCCGGTAGCATCGGCTATGTGGAAACGGCCAACTCGCAAACACAGGGTATCAACTTCGCCAAGGTGAACGGCTTCAACCCATCCAGCTTCGGTGCACCGGTGGCCATCAGCAGCAGCAACATTGTCACAAACCAAGTGATCAGCGGCGCCGATGCAACCACGGGCCGTCCGACGCTGGCCGCTATCTCGCCGACGCCGACCACGCAGTGCATCATGCTGGTTACGCCGGACTCGTATGCCACGTCCACCACCAGCTATCCGATTGTGGCCATCTCATATCTGCTTGGTAGCTCGCAGGGCAACGGTACCGATCTGGCCAATACCCAGGGCTTGTTGGCCTCGCCGTACACCGTGAACCAGAGCAACGTGACCACCATTGGTACCGGCAAGGGGCTGGCCTTCCTGAGCGGCACCGGCATCACCAGCTCCACCGTTTCCGGCTGCGTGACCAACTAAGTCGAGCGTTTCATCTGCAGGAAGCAGAAAGGGAGGGGATGCAGCCCCTCCCCTTTTTGTGTGCGCATCGTTCCTGCGTGAGAATTAAGCAAGCGCCGCGATCCATTATGTTGTCCGCGCCATGGAGAAGTCCGGTGTCGATAACAGCGCGGACATAATCAACATAGTATGAAATCAAAAAATATAATAGGCATGAAAACGCAGCGCGATGTGCGGATTATTATGGTCGAAGGGTATGCATAAACTGTACGTATCGCTCTAAAAACAGCAAGTTAAGATAATTACATGACCTCGTTAATGTAATTTTCCGGTCACCGCAAAGGACATTAATGCTTAATTGGCACGTCATTGCTCGAGCGTAAAAGAGTCTGGCCTCTAATCCCGGAGGTAAATACGTAACGGGGATACATCATGAATCACGGACTCAACAATCTCGACATCCGCGCCAAATTGGCGATCGGTGCTCTTGCATTGGCGATGGCTGCCGCTTCGCATGCCGCCACACAAGTGGGCGGTGGCGCAACGCTGCCTGCGATCGGGTACGTCGGTACAGGTGCCGAGACCAATTCCCAAGTCTTCCCTGCGGGCACCGGCTCGCTGTTCGGCGTATGGTCGGCCGGCTCGCGTACTTCGGTGTCGTACTGCCAGACCGGCAGTGGCGCTGGCAAGAACATTCTAGAAGGGCTGCCGAACTACAACGTGCAGAACCCTTGCCCAACAAATTCGACGGGTACGCTCCACGGCTTTGGTGCTCCGGTCGCTGGCCGTTCAGACCTGCTATGGCCGAACTTTGTCGGCGCGGATTCGCCACTGAGCTCCACTGACCTCAGCAACTACAGCGCCCATCATTCTTCCAGCTCTTTGCCGGTGCAGGTCCCGGCTGTGGCCGGTGCGATCTCGATCGCCTTGAACAAGACCACCACCAAGGGCGTGGTGCTGAACAGCACCAACACCAACTTCACCGACGCACAGCTTTGCTCGATCTTCTCCGGTGTGGTGGCCAACTGGAACGATCCGTCGTTGGCTTCCGCCTTTACGCTGGGGTCAGGCGACAGCATCCCCGCTGGCACAATCAATGTGCAGTATCGTTCCGATGGCAGCGGTACCACTTTCTCCTTCAGCAACCACTTGTCGAAGGTGTGCTCGGGTACGGCTTCCCAGCACTTCGTCACTAACCAGCTCTTCACCAGTGTGGTGGGTCTGTACAAGCCAACCATCCCCAGCAACTGGACTGGCTCCAGCGGCAATCCTGCCGTGGCAAAGGCCATCGGTTCTACCGCTGGTAGTATCGGTTATGTGGAAACGGCCAACTCGCAAGCGCAGGGCATTAGCTTTGCCAAGGTGAACGGCTTCAACCCATCCAGCTTCGGTGCACCGGTGGCCATCAGCAGCAGCAACATCGTTATCAACCAAGTAATCAGCGGAGCTGATGCCGCCACGGGCCGCCCGACGCTTGCTGCCATTTCGCCCGCTCCGACCACGCAGTGCGTCATGCTGGTTAAGCCGGATTCCTATGCAACTTCAACCACTAGCTATCCGATCGTTGCCATCTCTTACCTGCTCGGCAGCTCGCAGGGCAATGGCACCGATCTGGCCAACACTCGCGGCGTGCTGGCCTCGCCGTATACGGTCAACCAAAGCAGCGTGACCACGATGGGTACCGGCAAGGGTCTGGCGTTCTTGAGCGGCATCGGCATCACCAGCTCCACTGTTTCCGGCTGCGTGATCAACTAAAACAAGCACGTCTGTTCTATCGGAAACAAGGAGGAGGTGCGTGCTTCCTCCTTGTTTCCGATGGCATAAGAATGCTCTGATCTATTCCACGCACCCGGCATGACGTCCAGAAGGCCCGCAGGGTGTGTTGCGCGGCGCAGGACAGAAGTAATAGGTAGGGGGATGCAGCCCTTCCTCTTTTGGACGGCTATTTGGAAATCAGCAACAGCAGTGACTGCCCGCACTGGCCGTACGTGGCACCGCCACCCCCGATCAGCGTTTCATTGCCTGGCGTAACGAAGGTGTTGGCGCCGTCGTTCCAGTTGCAGGTATCGGTGACCCGATACCAGTTGGTGCCGGTAGGCGGCGGCGGTAGCGTGAAGGTGACGCTGCCGGACCAACCGTTGTAGGCGATGTACATGGAGTTGCCGTCGCTGAACGAGGAGCCGTTCACGGTGTAGGCGATGGCGTAGTTGCTGGTGTTGTTCCAGTAGCTACTGTCGGCCACCGCGCCGCTGGGTTCGTACCAGACGACCTGGCTCGATGTGTACCAGGTGGAAGGACGCAATGCCGGATGCGCCTTGCGGAACGCGATGATGCGCGATGCGAAGTTGTAGAAGTTGGACTGGTCCGTGGTCCAGCTGTAGTTGAGCCAGTTGGCGGTGGAGTCGAGGTTGTAGGCGTTGTTGTTGCATTGCAGGCTGCGCAGGTATTCGTCGCCACCCTGCATCATCGGCGTACCGGCCGAAAGCATCACAAAGGCCAGGCCGGTGCGTGCGGCGCGGCGCTGGTCGACGGCTGTGCCCGTTCCGGCCGACATGCCCTGGTCCCAACTGTAGTTGTTGGAGATGCCGCCGTCGGACGGACCATAGGGCCACGCCTGGTTGTTGTTGGCGCCGTTGCAGGAATAGACATCCTTCAGCGTCATACCGTCGTGGATATCGATGAAGTTGGTGGAGTTCCATGGCGCGCGGCTGCTGGCCTGGAACAGGTTGGACGAACCGGAGAAATCGTTGGCGTCCTGGGTGATATGGATCGTCATGCTGCCGAGTTCGTTCTGCGCCTGCCGCACGCTGTCGCGAAACAGGCCGTTCCACTCGGACCAGCCTTTCGGGAATCCGCCGAGCTGGTATTCGTTGCTCCCGCTGGCGGCCCATGGCTCGGCGTAAAGGTCCAGTCCGCTGCCGCCGCTTGCGGGACGCACCGTGAATTCCTTGAGGATGCGGTTGATCGCGACGTTCGAATCGGCCGCATCGAAGTAGAAGCCGCCATTGGGGCAATTGGGCGCGCCGGATTTCGCAGCGCCGTTGAGGCAGGCGTTGCCCAGGATGGGGCCTTCGTCGAAGCGGAAACCATCGACGCCCATCGTGTTGCTCCAGTAGGCGAGCGAATCGATGATCAGGTTCTGCGCAACGGTGTTGTAAGTGTTGTAGTTGGCGCCGGTGCCGGTGTTGTCGTAGAAGTACTGATTGTCCGAGGTGAGTTCGTAATACGTGGTGTTGTCCAGGCCGCGCCAGGAAAACACCGTGGCCGTGGTTGGATCGGTGTTGCTCCAGCTACCGCCTTCGGCGGTGTGGTTGTAGACCACGTCCATGTAGACCTTGATGCCGGCGTTGTGGAACGCCTGTACCATCGCCTGGAATTCCGCTGTGGGGCCGCCCGCCGATTTGTTGTATGCGTAATGGCGATCCGGCGCGAAGTAGTCTTCGGTCATGTAGCCCCAGTAGTTCTGGTTCGCATCCGAATTGGGTATCACGTCATTCGCGTCGTTCTGTGTTTCCTGCAGTGGCAGCAGCTCCACGGCGGTTACGCCGAGGCTGGCCAGGTAATTCGCTTTCAGGCTCGCACCGTAGTAGGTGCCCTGGTATTGCGAAGCGATGCTGGGGTCTTGCTTGGTGAATCCGCGCACGTTCACTTCGTAGATCACATCGTCTTTCTGCGCGCGTGTCGGTTTGGTGCCGATGCTTTGCGTGCTCGGCGCAAGCACGATGCCCTTGGGCGCGTAGGTGCCGCTGTCGATCAGGCGATACGCCACGCCGAAGGTTGTGTCGACCGTGCCACCGGTGGCGAAGATGTGGCTGTTCTGATTGTTCGTGTTGAGCGGATCCTGACTGATTTCATGCGCATACGGATCCAGCAGCAATTTGTTCGGGTTGAAGCGGTTGCCATTGCTGTCGACGTCGGAAATGAAACCGGCCGAAGAGCCCTTGGTCCAGTTCGAGTTGTACGGCCAATTCGGACCCCACGCGCGATAGCCGTAATACACCGAGCCGGTGATGCCGGCGCCTTGAATGGACGACACCGGCACAATCACCTGCCACACGCCACCGCCCTGGTTGGACATCTGATACGTCGCCGCCTCCTGCGCGCCATAGCCGCTGGCATACAGGTACAGCACGATGCGCGTGGCCTGCGAGGAATACACGCGAAAGGTAATCTGCGTTTTCTGCGCGTCGTAACTGGCGCCAAGGCTCATGCTGTTGATGGCGGCGTGAGCGGGCATGGCGGGAATCGCCGCAAGGCTGGCGCATGCCAGCAAGACGGCGAGCATCTTCGGACACTTCATACGGGTGCCTCCTGGGTGAACAGGTTTCGTTGCGGATTCCCTGAAGTGCACGCAGGTATCGATCTGCGTGGCCGCAGCTTGCCGTACGCCGAATCGATCTCCCCATCGATTGCGTAGCTGATTAACGCGTTGCCTGGCTATACGGAAAGCTGTTGCGCTGGATGGTAGGAAGCATCGCGGTGCAACAACCAGGGTATGCATACGTATTCATTGCGAATAGTTTTTGCGATTTCACGCATTGCATACGGGGGCGGGCATCGTAGATTGAGTTATTTGCAAGGGTAAAATCGCGCAGAGTGACGATTGCCTGCGTTGTAGCGCAGTTCGCCACACTCATGCTTCATAAGAGACAGGAATCAAACTCGGACAACCAACAAATTGCACAGAACACGGTAAGTATCCGGTAAGTCGCCCCACCCGAGAGTGCAAATCCCGCCCTCGACCCGGATCACCACGATATGCGATTCCCCTGTAACCGCATGCAGTACCTTGTCCTGCTCGGCGCACTCCCCTGGCTCCCGAGCGTCTATGCCCAAAGCACAACCGACGGGACGCCGCCCGGCGCCGGGCAGACTCTCCCAAGTACCGCGACAGGTTTTGACGGACAGCAAGCAACTTCCTACTGGGGGCTGGGTGCCGGTGTCGCCGCGCGTGGCCTGCCGTACAAAGGCTTCGGTACGCGCGTTTCTCCCGTGCCCTTTGCGTTCTACAACAGCCGCTGGATCAGTTTCACCGGCACAGCGCTGGACCTCAAGGCATGGCAAGGCGACGGCTTTACGTTTTCCTTGCGCACCAAATTCTCGTTGTTCGATGGCTATAGCCATTCCGATGCCACCATCTTTCATGGCATGGCCGACCGCAACGGCGCGCTTTGGTATGGTCCGCACGTAGGCTGGCGCTATGGGGAATTCAGCATTTCAAGCGACTATCTGTTCAGCAGCCGCGGGCAGCAAGCAGCGCTATCGTTCGAGCGCGGCTTTGATTTTGGGCGTTGGCGCATCGCACCGCATGTCGGATTCGAATATATGAATCGCAAATACGTCGATTACTATTACGGAGTACGTCCCAGCGAGGCCACGCTCACGCGTCCTGCCTACGATGGCAAGTCCACGGTCAACGTGACTGCCGGCGTCAGCGTGACGTGGCGCCTGGATGCACGCCAGTCCATCCGCGGCGATGTGGGCGCCACGCAATTCGGCTCCGGTATTACCGACAGCCCGCTAGTGGGGAAAAAGACGGCCCCGAGCATCATGGTCGGCTATATCTATCGATTCAAGTGACGTGATGGCATGCACCGCGTAGCACTGGTTGAGGATCACGAACGTCTTGCCGAGATGATCAAGGCGACGCTCGCGCGCAGCGGCATCGAAACGGATGTCTTCCCCGATGCCGCCGCCGCGCTGTATGCGCTGGCGCGCTTCGAGTTCGCGCTGCTGGTGCTGGATCGCGGCTTGCCGGACGGCGATGGCATCAAGTTGCTGCGTCGGCTGCGCGCCAGCGGAGCGACCATTCCGTGCCTGATGCTGACCGCCAGGGACGCGATTCACGATCGCGTCGAAGGGCTCGAAAGCGGCGCCGACGACTATTTGACCAAGCCGTTCTCCATGGAAGAACTGGTGGCGCGCGTACGTTCCTTGATGCGCCGTCCCTCCGCCATGGCTCCTCTTGCGCCGGATTTTGCCGGGCTGACGATCGATCCGGAACATGCTTGCATGCGCTGGAATGGCGATTGGGTATCGCTGTCGCCGTCGGAACTGCAGATCATGCTGCGCATGGTGTCGGCGGCTGGGAAGGTGGTTCGACACGCGCAGTTGGAACATGCCGCCTGGGGCCTGCATGACGAGGTCACGCCGAACGCCCTGGATGTTGTGCTACATCGCTTGCGCAAGAAATTGTTCGCCATCGATGCCGACGTCAAGATCGTGAATGCGCGCGGCATTGGCTACCAACTGCAGAAAACGTCTGCGGACGAATGATTCATCAAACCGGCAACATCATGACGATGTCATCTGAAGCACAACACCTGCACCCAACCACCCCGACGCCATCGGTAACACACCGGTTTCCGTGGTTCGACAGCCTTTCTTCGCGGCTGACGGCGACGTGCCTGCTGGCCTTGGCGCTGAGCCTCGTCGTTATCATGGCGGGAGTCGAATACGCGTTCACGCATTATCCCGCCGAAATGTTCATCAGGGGGGAAATAGATAGCGCGGCGCATCGACTGGCCAAGTCCGTGCAATTCGATGCCGGGGGACGACCCGTCTCGCTCGTGGTTTCGCCGGAAATCGAGAAGTTTCATTCGACGTTTGCGCAGGACACCGGCTATCAAGTGGTGGACACACAGGGTAACGCGGCGCTGTCGATGATGCCCATGATCGTATCGGTGCCGCACGAGGGCGACTGGATGCATACGCCACGCTCCCGCTTCGAAAGCGGCGGCAAGGTCTTTTACGTGGAAACCGTGCCCGTTCCTGGCGCGCGCCGCCCCTACTTCCTGCAGGTCGTCACCAGTGAGGCGTTTGACGTGGCGCTTGTCCGCATCAAGCACGGGGCGGTTCCGAAAGTCATGGTGTTTACCTTTCTGCTCGCCGTGCTGGTGTTCGGGATCACCATGCGCATGACCTTGCGGCGGTTGGTGAAGCCGATCCAGGAGGTGTCGCAAGCGGCTGCCGGAATCACACCGCAAAACCTGACGACGCGGTTGTCTCTGCAAAACATACCTAGCGAAATGCGCCCACTGGTTGCTTCGTTCAACGATGCGCTCGCCAGGTTGGAAGAAGGCTATCTCGCGCAGCAGACCTTTCTTGCAGCCGCAGCCCATGAATTGCAGACGCCGTTGACCCTGATCCGCGGGCAGGTGGAGATGCAACCGGCGTCGCCGGACACTCACCAGATCCTGCACGATGTCGACGCGATGTCGCGGCAGGTTCGCCAGCTGTTGCATCTGATGGAAGCCAGCGTGCTGCAAAACTACGAGTTTTCGCAGGTCGACCTGCAGCATGCGGTGCGCGACGTGACCTCCCATCTGGCACGCAGCGCCACAGCGCGCGGCGTGACGATAGAAACCAGCCTGCGCGCACCCGGCAAGCAGGTCAGGGCGGACGAAGGCGGGTTGTTCATCCTGCTCAAGAACCTGCTGGAGAATGCGCTGGCTTTTTCACCCCGCGGTTCCACTGTCGTGATCATGGTCGATGCCTCCTCGATCTCGGTCAGCGACGAAGGGCCGGGGATCGATGAAGCGCATTTGCCTTTCATCTTCAGCCGGTTCTGGCGCGCGCCGAACAACAAAGCCGAAGGTTCCGGGTTGGGTTTGGCGATCTGCAAGGAAATCGTGCTCGCGCACGGCTGGCGGCTGATCGCGGAGCGCACCCAGCCAGGGACGCTCTTCACCATCCATTTTTCCCAAGCATGAGGATGCACTGATCCATTCGGCGCGCAGACAGAGCGGCTTCACCTGCGCCGAACAAATCAGAGCATTGCCTAAGCGAGCAAGCTCGTCCGGTTGGTTCATGGCGCAAAAACAAAACCGCCGCGATGTTTCCATCGCGGCGGTCGTCAGATCCACGCAATCAGCCGTGCGGTTACCAGGGCGCTGCCACCAGCGAAACCGGTTCCCAGAACACCAGCGCCTTCGATCCATGTGTGTCGACCGAAGCGAGGGCATCTTGCGGACGCGGCGCCGGACCGGAGGAGCGCAATACCGACATCGCCACGGTCAGGTTGTTGCGCAGCGCAGGAATGGTTTCGTGTGCGAAATCCTTCAGCATTGGATTGGCGGAAGACATCTTCATCGCTTCATAGGCCGAGATCATCCGGCAATGGCTGCGCACGGCCGAGCTGGCGAAGGTCCGATCGAAGGCGTCGCCATTCAACGCCTGCATGTGAATCATGGTGTTGACGGTCGGTTGCCCGGCGTCGGCATGCTCACTGCCGCTGAGCTGCGCCAGATGGGCGTCGAGCGAGCTGCGTTCCTGAATGATGCTGTTGGCCAGTTCGATCACGCGCGGGTTGGTGGATTTGGCCAGCGCCATTTTCGCCATGGCGATCTGGTTGGCGTTGTCGGCCTTGGCGCGGGCGAGAAAGGATTGTTCGTCGGGGCTCAATGGGGGTTGGCTGGTGTCGGCTGCTTGCGCCAGTCCCGCTGCCAGCATCAACCACATCAACACCAACGAGGCAGGAACAAGCCGGGGAAAACGTACAGCACGCATAACATATCGCCCTCAAGGCGGAGCCCATCGCCCCTTACGGCTTCAATGTGGACTTCGAGAAGTTCAGAGAGTGTTTGGAAATCGTCAGGCGGATGTACGACAGCGTTAGCAAACACGCTTTTTCTTCAGCAAGCTCAGGCTGGCGTCATGGCGCGCGGGTAGAACGGCGATTGCGCATTAACAGTTGCCAGGCAACGAACTCGATAGCGATCACCACAAGACAGCTCGCCGGCGGCCACCACAGATAGGCGCCACGCAACAAGGCGAAGCACGCCACGACGACCAGTAGCATGCTGGTGAACAACAACGTCCAATTGTTCCGGCCGATGCCCGGCAAGCCGTATAGCAATAGCGGCAGCGCCAGCAGCACGGCGGAAAGCGCGAGCTGGCGCAAGAAGTCGAGCGGCGTTACCAGCAGGCCGCGTTCCAGCGATTCGAGCACGTTCGCCTGGTATTCCACGCCGGGCATGGGCGAGTCGGGCGTCTGCAGGATGTCACCCAAGCCTTGCGCGGTGGCGCCGACCAGTACCCAGCGATCCTTCAGCAGGCTGGCGGGAACGCGATTGTTCAGCACATCGGCATACGACAGGCTGCCAAACGTGCCTTGCGGACCGGCGTAGCGCAGCAGCACGTAGTTGTCGCGCATCCATAGATACGGTGACGCATCGTTATGCAGCGGGTCATGCAATCCGGGCAATGTGTTCGGCGCGTCGTGACCGAGTTGGAGCAGCGCCAGCGCCAGCGATGGCCAGTACGCGCTGCCGAGCCCGGCCTTGAGATAGGCGCCGCGCACGCGCTCGTCGTTGTCCTTGGCCACGTCCACCTGACCGAGCGCCGCCACGCTTTGTGCGATGGTCTGCACCGGCAGCGCTTCCTGCAGCGGCCCGCCCAGGTTTACGGCTTCGGCGAACGCCGGCAGCACCACTTTGCCATTGCGATGCATGGCGGTGGCGACAAGCTGGTCGTCCTTGGGATCGCTGGACGGCGTGGACATGGTGACGTCCATCCCGATGCCGCGCACGCCATCGGCGGTCAGGCGATCGATCAGCTGCGCGTGCACCGAGCGCGGCCAGGGAAAGCGGCCGACCTCGTCCAGGCTTTTGGCATCGATCGCGACGATCACCACGCGGTCGTCCGGCGTGTAGCGCCAATAGCGCGCGTGCAGGTCGTAAAGCGCGTTGTCCAGCGGCACGGTCAGCCCGCTGACGATCAGCAATACGAGCAGGCCGATGCCGACCATCCAGAGCATGCCGCGGACTAGCCAGGTGAAGGCGGAGATAGGCATCAGTGGCGCGACAGCGGAAACGGGCATGCGCAGTTATCTGGGTCTGGCGTGATGGAGGGATTGCGTCGTCGTCATTCCGGCGAAGGCCGGAATGACGAGCGCTTCGATGGCCATTTGCGGATTTATGCAGTTCTCACAACAACAACCACAACACCAGCCCGCCACCGCCGGCAATGGCGCCAATGCGGCACGCCAGGCAGCCCAGCCGAATCTTCTGCACCGCTCCCCACGGCCCCGCGTAACCATCGGTATCGATGGTCTGCACGCGCACATACCACGTGCCCGAACCGGGCTTTTTGATCTCCAGCATCGGTTGATCCAGCGTCTGGTCGACCTGCGGATGCGCGAAATCCGGATGGCGGTCCATCTGAAGGTGATAGCGCTGCCCCGGCGTGCCGGCCGGCCAGCCGAAGCTCACGTTGTGCTTCGACGACGTGGGCTTGCCCACTTCCGGCGCGGGCGGTTGCGGCACCAGGTCGAACGGCAGCGGATCGGTGAACGGGCCGACTTTGCCCTGTTTGTCGCGGCTGGCGATGCGCCAGTAGTAATGGCCATAAGGCAGCGCGTTGGGTGCGCGCACGTTGTCCCCGCCGAGTTGCGCTTCGCTGGCCAGTGGCTGCGTGAAGGCTTCATCGGCGGCGAGCTGCCACACGTAGGAGCTGGCTTCCAGGCTTTCCGTCCAATGGAAATGCGGACGCGTATCGCGCACCTTGCCGCCGGGCAGCGGCTCCATCACCAGCGGCGGTTGCGGATGGCCGTTGATGTGCAGCAGGCATACACCGTCCTCGCCTTCGAGCTTCTGCGCGTCGATACCGTGCACGCGCACGGCGTAATCGCCGTCCGGTACATTCGGCAGGGCGAGCTGTGCGGAGAAGGTCACGTGATCGAGCAGCAATGTTTCGAATCGCTCGTTCGGGGCCATCTGCACGCGATAACCGGTGGCGCCATCGAGCGGCGCCCAGGCGAATGAATAAGGAAGCTTGGTCACCGGCTGCGTGGGACAGTGCAGGGCCGGTGCGGACAGTAGCGCCTGCGCGTGCGCAGGCTTGGCGCCATCGGCCACGGCAACGCCGTGCTCCTTCGGCACCAGCACGTGCGCGCGATCGCCGGCGACGTCCACGCGTCCGGTCAGCACTTCGGTGCGCGATTGGCCTTCGTCCGCGGCCACGCGGAAGTGCGTGCCGCGTACGCTGGAAATCGTCCCCGGCGTTTCCACGCTGAAATGCGCACCGACGCCGGTCATCGGCGTCACCGCGTTGATGACGCGGCCATGCTGCAGGCGCAGGCGCGTGTCGACCATGCCGGTGCGGCCGTAGGCGCTCATCTGGTCCAGGTCCAGCGTGCTGTCCGGTTCCATCAGCAGGCGCGAGCCGTCGGCGAATTGCAGGGTGAGGCTGGCATCGTGATCGGTGCTCAGTTGCGCGCCGACGCCGAGTGTCATGCCCGGTGTGACGTTCTCCTGCTGCGCGCCGTCGGACCGTTGCACGTGCGCGCCGCCCATCACTGCAACCACGGTTGCATTCGCCGGCTCCAGGCGCAGCCATGCGATGGGTATGCGCATCGTCATGCCCGGCGGCAGGTGATAAGGATCGGCCACCTTGTTGTACGCCTGCAGCTTCTGCCAGGGCACGTCGGGTTTGAGATAACGGCTGGTGAGATCCCAGATGTTGTCCTGCGGCCGGACGCGATAGGTCCAGTCGGCAGCGGAAAGCATCGGTACGATCGAGACAGCCAAGAGCAGCGCGGCCAACCGCGGCAACAGCCTGTTACGGGTGGGATGCATCATTCCCCCTGAGAACCAACAAGACGCCCCCCTTTCGCCGTGGGCTGGCAGGCGGCAGGCAACCTTGAGTCCTGGGGTTGCTGACGATGCCCAATGGTGGAGGGCATTGTGCGGGATGTATGAGCCGGGCACCAGTTCCTTATGTGCACGGTACACATCTCTTCATGAGGCTGGGTCTGGCCTCAGTGGCATTGCGGCGCGTGCCCATTGCTGTCCGGCGGAAATAGCGGCCGACGGTTACGTGTCGAGACTTCCTTTAGCGATCCACGTTTTCCCGGACAGCTGTGGGCCTGCGCCGGAATGACGATGAGGGGTAGCAAGTCCTTTCGATGACTAGGCCTCAGGCGACAACCGACTACCTTCACGATGCGACTGCAGTGCAAGTTCATCCAGCGCGCTGCGCAAGTTCTCCAGGTATCCCGGCAACGCCAGCAACAGGCGATCAACGTCGGCAGCCATCAGCGCCCGTCCCTCGGCCATCACGCGGCCATTCGTAAAAAGCTGCAACGCCCCAAGCACCCGGTGCAAGGTGCGCTGCGCCAGCTCGCCGTCCGCTTGCGCAAGGGCCTGTTCCAGCTTCTGCATATCCGCCGCGCTGGTTTTCAGCATCGCCTGCAGCATTTGCGCGCGCAGTTCTTCCATGCCCGGTGCGGCGAATACATCTTCGAAAAAGACCGGTTCCAGCGGTGGCGTATCGGCCTTCGCGCGCGGCGTCCATGTGCGCAGCTTGTCTTCCAGCGGGCGCAGCTGCACGGGTTTGCTCAGGTAGTCGTCCATACCCGCTTCGCGGCAGCGTTCGATCTCGCCATCCAGCGCGTTGGCAGTCATTGCGATGATCGGCAAGCGCACATGCCTGGCGGTCTGCGCTTCGTGCTGGCGCCATGCGGCAGCCAATTCGTAGCCGTTCATCAGCGGCATCTGGCAATCGCTGAGCAGCATGGCGTAGTCATGCTGGCGCAAGGCATCGAGTGCGGCGTGGCCATCGCCGACCACGTCGCATTCCCAGCCCAGCAGATCGAGCTGGCGGCGGATCAGGGTATGGCTGATCGGATGATCTTCCGCGACCAGCACGCGGCCGCCGGGTATTGCAACGGCAGGTGCGGCTGCCACGGCAGCGCGCGAAGGTTGCGTCAGCGGTTGCAATGCCTGCACACAGACACGCGAAACCGCCTGCCATTTCAGCGGATTGGCATGCAGCCACAGGTGCTCGTCGCGATCGCGCAGGCCGCTGCTGCCGTGGGCGCCAGCGTCGACCAGGATCGGTTGCGCAGCGATCGTGGCGGCACTTTCCTGATCGCCCGCGTCGATGAACAACAGATTGGCGGCCGCGCCGCGCCGCATCGGCTGCGCGGGGGCGATCTGTTCCACCGTCAAGCCCAATGCCGCCAGATGCGCGGCCAAGGCATTGGCGGTGCCGATCGAGGCGAGCCGCACGATCGCATGCCGGCCAGCCAGTTCCGGCGGGCGATCGACTTCGCGCTGCGCGACTGGCAAGCGCAAGTCGAGCGTCACCTTGGTGCCTTCGCCGAGCCGGCTGCTGAGTTCGATGCTGCCGCCCATCAACTGCACCAGGTGCCGGCAGATCGCCAGCCCCAGGCCGGTGCCGCCGTAGCGGCGCGTGGTCCAGGATTCCGCCTGCGAGAACGGCGTGAACAGCGTGGCCTGCTTGTCGGCGGCAATGCCGATGCCGGTGTCGGTCACGCTGATGCGCACGCGCTGCGCGTGGCCGTCGTCGCCGATCACGCGCAGGCCGACGGACACGCTGCCGCGCTCGGTGAATTTTGCGGCGTTGTTGAGCAGGTTCAGCAGAATCTGCCGGATGCGCACGCTGTCGCCCACCAGCTTGCCGGCGAGCGTGGCATCCGCGCCCACGTCGACGGCCAGACCTTTCTTGTGCATGGATCCGGCCATCATGCCGACTACGTTGTCGATCAAGGTGCGCAGGTCGAACGGCTCGTCGTCCAGGCGCACGTTGCCGGCTTCGAGCTTGGAGAAATCCAGCACGTCGTTGAGCACCTGCAGCAGCACGCCGGCCGAATCCTCCACCGCATGCACCAGCTCGCGCTGTTCCTGGTCGAGCGCGGTGCGGCCGAGCAGTTCGAGCATGCCGATCACGCCGTTCATCGGCGTGCGGATCTCGTGGCTCATGGTGGCGAGGAAATCCGCTTTCGCTTTGGACGCGCGCTCGGCCGCATCGCGCGCGGCGAGCAGTGTCTGGTTGTGCGCGTTGATGCTGCTGGTATCGATGAAATAGCCGATCCATTCGATCTTGCGATCGGGCAGCCGGCGCGTGCCCATCACCAAGTGGATCCAGCGCAGGCCTTCGGCGCCGTAGGCGCGAAAATCCAGCGTGACGGTGCCGCGATGCCGCGTCGCGCGCTGCAGCAGGCGGCGCACGGCCGGCGCATCTTCTGGATGGATGCGATCGTGGAACGGCCAATCGCGCAATACGTCGTCGCGATCCAGCAGCTCGCCTTGCGCCAAGCCGAACAAGGCATGCAGATTGCCCGCCACGAAAGCCAGCCGCGGCAGGCGATCGTTGCCGCGGCGCACGGCGAACACCACCACCGGCATGCGCTGGGTGATATCGCGCAGGCTTTGCTCGGTGGCGCGCGCGCTCAGTTCGATCTGCCGGTATTCGGTGATATCCAGCAGCACGCCGATGCTGCCAGTGGCGCTGCCGTCCGGCGCATGGGTGGGCGCTTCCAGGAACAGGCCGGTGCGCTGGCGGCCGTCGTGGCTGACGTAATCCAGTTCGCAGCGCTGTACTTTGTTCTCGCTTACCGCATCCATGCCGATCTGTTGCAGGCGCTGGGCGGCCGGCGTGCCGTCGGCGAGCGGCAGCCAGCGGTGGCCGGTCAGCCCGAGACTGTTCTTGCCGATCGCGTGAACGGGATCGATGCCAAGCCGCTGCAGGCACGCGCCATTGAGCGCCTGGTACGTGCCGGCGGTGTCCTTGATCAGGATCGGAAAGGGCACGGCATCGAGCTGCGCCTGGGCCAGCGCCGCCTGTTGCTGCATGAAACGCTCGGCTTCCGCCAGTTTTTGCCGCTGCACGAACATCATGCGCAGCACCGCCAGCGCCAGCAGGGCGGTAAGGCTGAGCAGCACGGCCAGCACTACCACGGCAAGGGAAATGGGATTGGCTTCAAGCCAGCCGGAAGCCGCGTCGCTGATGAAAAGGGCAAGAGTCACGGCGGCATTCTGAGCAAGTTCGGTCCCTGTGGGCAGGCGTGGGCGCCGGCCGTGGCGCCATGATGCCGCAAGCCCGACTAGGGATGCGCGTTCTTTGGTTAGAATCGTGGACAGAGCGGCCATATACGCCGCCGGTTGGGAATTGTCCCCGCTATGCCCCCGAATGGTGAGATAACCCGGATCGTCATCGCCGACGATCACCCCGTCGTGATGCTCGGTATCCGCGCGCTGCTGAAAGAACACAGCAGCCTCAAGGTGGCGGCCGAGGCGAGCAATGGCCGCGAGCTGCTGGCCCTGTTGGCAGAGCAGCCATGCGACCTGCTGATCACCGATTTCTCCATGCCTTACGAGGACGGCTCCGGCGACGGCCTGCCGCTGCTGCGCCGCGTGCGCCGCGACCATCCCACGCTGCCGATCATCGTGCTCACCATGTTGCACAACCCCGCGCTCACCCGCGGCATGCTGGCGGCCGGCATCAACGGCCTGGTCGCCAAAGGCGCGATGACCAAGGAACTCCAGCTTGCCGTCGGCGCGGTCATGAACGGCCGCACATATATATGTGAAGCGATGCGTGAGCATGTGATCGACTGGTCCCCCCCGGCCGAGTCGGACGGCATCGCCGACCCGGCCGTGCTGTCCCAGCGCGAGGTTGAGGTGGTGCGGCTCTACGCGCAAGGCTTGTCCGTCACCCATATCGCCGAGCAGCTGCATCGCAGCGTGAAGACGGTCAGTCAGCAGAAGAACGATGCAATGCGCAAGCTGGGAATTACCAGCAATACGCAGTTGTTCGAGTACGCGCGGACGTACGGTTTGCTTTGAATCCCGAATAACCGCGTAACTGCAGAGCTGCGTAGGCTGGGTTAGCGCAGCGTGACCTAGCCATGTCGCCAAACCGGGGTGAGGCGACACAAGCTCGCGTTGAAGTCAGGCATCACGCAAGCCCCGACAACCCCACCCCGGCCCTCCCCTGCCAGCAGGGGAGGGAGCAGATGCCGTCGAGCCGCGACTCGACGCAAGCGGACGCTTTTAGGAATCGTCCGATACAGCCCACCCACCCCCGAATCGCATCCTTGCCGGCATAAAGCAACGCCTGCGCGCACTCGCGACGGCGTTCGAAATTTCCCGCGCGCCCACGGACGGGCGTGTGTCGGCGAGCTTACGCCGGCGGCAGGCATGCATTACCCCCTGTGAGTTATGTCTGCCGGGATTTCCTGTTGTGGTAATGCAGTGCGAGGTGTCGGCAATGTTCATGGACATGCAAGGTGAGGCGCTCGACCGGCTGCATGCGGTGATCCACGCGCATCCGCAATGGCAGTGGGAAATCGACCGGCGCCACCGTTTCACCCGGGTCGCCGACAGCCTGCTCGACATGCTCGGGCACCAGCGCGAGGCCGTGCTCGGCGAACCGGTGCACGCGTTCATGGAGCCGCGCGAAGCGGCGCGCGCCGAACGTTTCCTGGCTGCCAGGCCCAGCGCTTTTTCCTGCGCCATCACGCGGCATCGTCGCGCCGACGGCAGCATGGTGGCGATCGAATCGGACGCCGTCGCAGTGAAGGACGAGCAAGGCCAGTTGCACGGCTATCGCGGCGTGGCGCTGGGCGTAATGGACCTCACGCACAGCGAAAACGTGTATCGCATGATGGCCATCTACAACACCGCGCCGAGCGCGCTGTGCCTGATTGGGCGCGATGGCCGTTACCTCGCCGCCAATGCCGCCTATGTCGCCATCCATGGCGTGCCGGCGGAGGCGCTGGTGGGCCGCAAGGTGGCTGAGCTGATGCCTAGCGCCGCTCCCGGCATCCGCAAAAGCCTGCGCTTGATGGATGCGGGCCAGGACGTGCCCGCGCAGGAGATCGAACACCAGGGCAAGCATTACCAGGTGCAGGCCAACCCCGTGCACAACCTGCTGGGGCAGGTGATCGGCATCACCGCCGCCCTCAACGACATCACCGACCGCAAGCTGGCCGAACAGAAACTCGCCGAAATCAATCGCCAGCTTGAGTACTACGCCAACAACGACCACCTCACCGGCCTGCCCAATCGCCGCTGCGTGGACGAGCTGCTGGCGGACGAGGTGCGGCGCGCGAAGCGCTGCGAACATCCGTTGTCCGTGCTGATGATCGACGTGGATTTCTTCAAGAAGTACAACGATCACTACGGACATCTGCGCGGTGACGATTGCCTGCGCACGGTGGCGGCGGAGTTGAAAAAATCCCTGCACCGCTATTGCGATGTGGTAGGGCGCTACGGCGGCGAGGAATTCATCGCCGTGCTGCCTGGCACCGACGCGATCGGCGCATTGAAAGTGGCCGGCGCCATCGTCCACGCCGTCAACGCACTCAATCTGCCTCACGCGCAGAGCCGTTATGGCAGGGTCACGTTGAGCATTGGCGCAGCGAGTCTGGACAAGGTGCCGCACGCGCAGGGCGTCGAGGAAATGTGCGATGCATTGCTGCAAACTGCCGATCAGGCGCTTTATAAGGCGAAGCTGGCGGGGCGCAGCACGGTGTATGGGTTGTCGACGGGAGAGCGCGACGACGTATACGGCGATCCACAAGATTGACTCATCGCACATAACCCCAGATCCCCCCATGGCCGTCATTCCCGCGAAAGCGGGAATCCATCTTGCTTTTTACATCAGAGCAAATGGATTCCCGCTTTCGCGGGAATGACGGTGAGGAGCGCTTCAACTCGTAAGTGATGTGTAACCATCACCAAGTGACGCGCACACCTTCCCGCAAATCTTGCCTTGGTACATCAATTACGACCATTGCGCCCTTGTCATTCCATTTCCACTGATCCGTCGACTCGCCATTGATGCTGACCGACCGCGGCTTGTCGATCGCATGTATCCGCACCGAGTACGAACGCGATGACGGCTGTCCCTTGTAGGTTCCCTTTGCCGGCGACACCGCCAATTCGTGCGAACCGTCCGCCTTGGTCATGTAGTCGATGGCAGTGATCGCATAACTGCCGTTCGCATAATCCAGCGACGAACCATCGTCCTCGTACAGATCGAAATGCCCTTTGCCACCGCCATAGACATTCAGGATCAACGCATCCTGTGGCTTGGCATCCGAATAATCGCTGGGTTCCTGCTCGGGAATGATCGACCCCTCGCGCACGAACACGGGCATTTCATCTACCTGGTAATGCGCAGTGAAAGAGCGCCCGCCTTCATGACGCTTGCCACCGAAGAAATCGATCCACGATCCCGGCGGCAGATAAACCGTGCGATCGCCGCTGGGATCGAGCACCGGCGCGACCAGCATCGCGTCACCAAAAAAATACTCGCGAGTCTGCCGATACGCCTCTTCAAGTTCCGGATACTGCAGATACAGCGGGCGCAGCAGTGGCAGCGACAAAGTGTGAGCCTGCCATGCATAAGTGTAGATGTAAGGGATCAGCTGCGTGCGCAAGGTGAAGTACTTGCGCATCAACGCAATGCCCTTGTCGCCATAAAGCCACGGCATGCGCGTGTTGCCTTCATGCGGATTGGCGTGCGCGCTGTGCATGCGCAGGATGGGGCTGAAGGCGCCGAATTCGATCCAGCGCGCATAAAGATCGAAATCGAGCTTGGCGCCATGAAAGCCACCGATGTCATGACTGATGTACGGCACCAGCACATTGCCGCCGCGCGCGGTGAACGCCACTTCATAGGCCAGTACCGGCCATTCCGAGTAAGTGTCGCCGGTGAAGAACCCCGGGTAACGCTCGCTGCCCCAGTCGCCGTAGCGGCCGAGAATGAAAGCGCGTTGCCCGGTGAATTGCTGCGTGAAATCGTAGAAGACCTTGTTGGTCCAGAACTGCGGATTGAGCCCCGGCATCTCGGCCGCGCCACCCCCGCCATCCACCCACCATGAACTCACGCCGGCCTGCATCAGCGGCGCGTGCAAATCGCGCATGAAGACATCCGCCTGGTGCTTGTCGGCAAGGTTGAAAGAGATCCGCTCCGGCGGCTGCACGTCACGCAGCGCCACCGGCCCGCGGAAAATGCCGCCGCCTTGCTCGCCCGGCACGATGCGCAAGGCGATGTCATTGGGCTGGCCGGCGCGTACATAAGGCTTGATGTCGGCGTACGTAAGACGCTGCGGCCACGGAACGCGCGTGTGCTCGACTTCCTTGCCATTGACGAACAGCCGATACGTCTGGCCGACCTCGCCAAGATAGAGATACAGCGCATCGGGCAGTTTTTCCGGTAACGAAAAACGGCTGCGGTACCAGCCTATGCCTTGATACTCCGGATAACCTTGCTTCTGCCACGACTGATCCGTGCGGATGGGCTTCCACGCATGATCGTCGTAATCGGCGGCAAACCATTGCCGGCGCATGCCCTGATCGTTCGGATCCGTCGAAAATCGCCATTGCATGGAAATATCCATGTCGAACGACAGTTCCGGCGGCAGCGGCCGCCCCAGCGCTTTCAGCACGTCCGGCGCATGGCTGTCATCGTAAGAGAGAATCTCCTCCTGCGTGCCCGCATAGCCGGGATGATCGTTCAGGCTGAGCTTGATGCCGCGATCATGCAGCCATTGCAGGAACTGCGTGGGCTGCGGAATCAGCGGACTCCAGTCATAGCCGCCTTGCCAGCCATAGTTGTGCCACGCGAAATCCAGCACCAGCGTGTCGAACGGAATATGGTTTTCGCGCAGGCGCGATAGCTCGTCTTCCAGATGTTGCTGGTTGTAATGCTCAAACTGTGGATCGTGCGCATCGGCGGTATTGGGGAAATATTCGAAATTGAAATCCGTCACCCAATTGCCGAGCACGTAGCGCGGAATCATCGGAATGCCGCCGCACAATTGCGCGTATTCCTGCAGCACATACTGGTAATTGTGATCGTAGGTAAAGAGATACCAGTCCTGGCCGTACGGCTGCCCGCGCGGCGTTATCCATTGCATCTTCGTATCCCACAGCGGCGTCCGGCTATCGTCGATAAAGGCATAGCCGCTGCGGCTGAGCAGGCCGGGCTTGGCAGGTTCCAGTGGAATCTCGATGCCCGGAATGATGTCGTTGATCGGGCTTTCCAGATCCTTGCCCTTGGGCAGGTTCGCCTCGCCGACGTGATCGAGCGAATACGTGAGGCCGCCAAGATTCTGCGTGTCGACCTGACCAGGATGCCAGGTACGCGGCGCGCTGTTGGGATAATTCCACGTCACCTGCAGATTGCTGGCGTTGAATGCGCCCGAATCCAACCGATAGCGCAAGGTCATGCTGCGCGTGCGCACCACCAGCCAACCGTTCTGCCTGGTGGATTGCGCATCCACCGTCGACCAATCGCGTTTCTGCACCACTGCGGTGGGTTCGTCCACGAAGCGGCCGCTCGGCGCATATTCCATGCGTACCAGTGAGGAGGTAAGGAATTGGAAGCGCGCGTTGCCGGCGACAACGGCCGAGGTGTTCTGCGCCCGCGCAAACGAAACCTGCGGAGCCGACACGAAACCAAACAGCGCAACAAGCAGCACGCAGCGGGGCATGTTCATGCGAGATCTCTTGCCAGTGACGGGGAGACCCCGCACTTATACTCGCCGCAGCAAGCCAGCAAAAGCTTCGCGGGTTTTCATTCCCTCTCTCGCCGAATCTGCTCCCTCCCCTAGTTCACAGGGGAGGGAACGGTCGCACAGTTGAGAGAATCGCGTGCAAGCAACATCATGGTGGAATGACGCGAGCAAAGCTCGCGTCGGATCGGGGAGACACGAGTGTTACGGCGATTTCACCAGCGTCGTGATCAACCCTGCCTTCGGACTACCCCAGCCAGTGACCAGGTCATAACCGGTCACCGCCGAATAACTGCCGGACTTGCCGCTGAGAATGTCGTGGAAATCCGTGGCGTAGGTACCGGTCAATTTGCCGCTGGATTCGTTCTCCGGATAAACCGTCGCGTTGAAGTAGCCGATGCGCTTCTTGCTGATCGCCACACGCTGTTGATTGATCAGTGCGACGAAGCCCGCCCACATCGGTGCGGCAAAGCTGGTGCCGCCATACTCGTTGGCGGTACAGGTGGTTTGGTCGGCGCATACATAGAAGGTGAAGTTCGCATTGGCCGCTACGTCCGGACCATTGCGACGCGTGGTGGAACCCCGGTTGCTGGTGTTGATCACACCGGCGAGTTTCTGCCACGAAGGAATGCCGATGCCGTCCGGCGAAACGCCGCCGCCGCTGTCCACCCACGCCGTTTCCGATTTCCATGGACCGGCCGCACGAGTGGTGGTGAGATCGGTGCCGCCGACGGAAATCACGTACGCATCGTCAGCCGGCCATGCCTCGTTGCTGGCCGACCAGGTGGAACTGTCGCCGGATGCCGCGAAGAAGGTCTGGCCTTGCGCCGCCATCTTCTTGAAGTACGGATCGAGCGTGGCCGGATCGGCCGGCGTCCAGCCCCACGAACAACCGATCGTCGTGGGCAAAGGACTATGCGTGGTCATCCTGCTGATGATGGCGGTGTCGCTCGAGCCGATATACATGGTCAAGCTGGCAAGGCCGGGCGCCATGCCGATTGCTTGCGTCATGTCGAGCGTCTGTTCCGTGTCATCGCAACCTTGCGACGCATAGCAAGCAGTGCTTGTGCCATCCGTGGAAAGCAGCTTGATCGGCACGGTGTTGGTCTGGTGCGCGTTCTTGTAGTACTTGGTCAAGTCGGCGAGGTCGGTGCCGACATACTCGAGCAGGCCAAGATTCTGCCCCTTGCCGGTAAGCGCGGTGCCGCCGTAGTACGCAGCACGCATGTCGCTACCAAGGAACGAAGCCGAAGGGCCGGAGCCCGTGGTCGCGTGCGACACGACTGCATCCGGGCTGATGCCGTGTGCCGCTGCGAAATCACTCTTTTTCACGTACAGCGGTTTCGGAATCGAATAATTGTCCAATCCAGACACGTGCCAGAGCGGAATTGCCAACGAGGTGGTCGGCTCGCGGTCCGGACTGTAGAACATGCGGTTCTCCGTCGGATGCTTGTACATGCGCATCTTCACGTTGAACGCCGCTTCCACTGCCGACACCGGCCCTATCACCTGAATATCCATGCCATCACGACTGCCGCCCGTGACGGTGAAGCCATAACGCGTCAAATACTGCACCACCGTGTCATAGTCGTTTTGCGTCGGACCGAAGCGCGCAGTGAATTCCTGCGGCGTCAAGTAATGCTGGTAATTCGCGCTGTCGGGATCAGTCACCTCCGCCACGAACGTGTCCAGGCCCGCTTCGTCGCGTACCGGCAGCACCACGTCAAGGCTCATCAGCTTGGTGGCCGCCAGGCTGCGAACTTCTTGTGCGACATTGCCATGCACCACGTCGCGCACGTGATGGGTATAAACCTGCGCAGCATTTGCCGTGGCAGCTGCTCCGAAGGCGATTGCCAGGGCTGCTGAAAGTCTGCATGCGCGCGCCGCGCCGAAAAGTTTCGTCGAATCCGTAGTCATCGGAAGCTACTCCATAAGTAGTCAGTGACAGAATCGAGGAAACAACCATGCTCCCTCCCCAGTTGTGCGAGCCTAGGGCGGATGTCGTCGTGATCGGGTGAAAGCTCTTGCTGGAAATATCGAGCAAGAAAGCTGCACCCACTTTCGAGCATGTCGATCGAACGCGCGCACGTGGCGTGCGCTAGTCCTTGATTCCATGCGCGTGCAACACATCAGCGATATCCATGCGCCAGATGTTGCGCGATCCATTCAGTGGTCCGCTCAGCCGTTGCTGCAGCGTAGCCATGTTGTCGCGCATCTTGGGAAAATGCACGTCTTCCTGCCGATTGCTGGATACGTACAGTTCGCCAAATGCTGGTCCTAACGTCGGCGCGTTTTCCAGGTTCTTCGTATTCACATCGCCGCCCAAGTGCTCGGGCTTGCTCCAACCGCCATCAGCCTGGCGGAATGCAATGTAGATGTCGGCACTGCCCAGCGAATCGCCTTCATTGCCGGCGAACAACAGGAAGCGGCCACGCGGATCGATGCATGGATCCATGCGATTGTGCGAGAGATCACCCAGTTCTACGCGCTGCGGATCGGAATAGCCGTTGCCCGAGGGATGCGCCACATAGATCTGATAAGCCTTGCCCGAATCCGGACGGTGCGCGGAGAAATAGATGTCGCCGTTGGCCGCTATGGACGGGTTGTAGAGCATGGCGCCTTCGTTCAATGCGCCGTCCACGTGCATGGGTTCGCCCCAGCGTCCGTTCGACTGGCGTTCGACGTACCACAGATTGGTACCGGCAAAATGCTGGCCACCCATCTCGGCCATCAGCGGCGCGTCACCTGGGTGCAGGGGCCGATTGGAGACGAAATACAGGCGCTTTCCATCGGGCGAGAAAGCCGGTTCGGAGTCGTGCCATTGGCCGGAGAACGATGCCACTTCCGGCGTGGACCAGCGGGTGCCATGGCGATGCGATAACAGGATGGTGTCGTCCGTCTCCGCAAAGTCCGAGCGCATGAAGTAGAGCGTCTGTCCATCCGGCGATAACGCGGCAGTGGTTTCTTGCAGGCCCGTGGAAATGACGCCGGGCCCCAACAGCTCGGCGGCGTTTACCGGCCCGACGCAGGCCAGCGCGAATGCCATGGTCCAGACGAGTGTCTTGCACTTCATACCTGCTCCTGTAATGAACATCGAGGTGATCGATCCCCCATGCTCCGTGCAGCAAGACTTAGACGCCGCGGTTTTGGGACAAGCGGTTGTGTTCGCTGGATAGGCGGTTGCCCACGTATGCGACTGGATCAGGCCATGCCCAAGGCGCGCCGCGCATGCGTGCGGAAGCGCCGGCTCAGGTTCAGACGAGTGCCGTTGTGCAGCACCACTTCCGCATTGCCCTGGAAGAGCGGATGAATTTCGCGGATGCGTTCAACATTGACCAGCGTGCCGCGGTGAATGCGCAGGAAGCGCGTCGGATCGAGCATGTCCAGCAGATGCCGCAGGGTTTCGCGATGCAGATAGCTGGCGCCGCCGACATGGATCTGCACGTAATTGCCTTCCGCGCGAATCCAGTCGATGTCGTCGGTGGCGATCACACGGATGCTTTCGCCGATGCGCACGCTGATGCGTTGTACGTGCGGTGGTGCGGAGGGCGCTGTCGGTACAACCGGTGTCGGAGCTGTGCGTGCCTGCAGTCCAAGCCAATGTTGCCGCACGCGCGCCATCGCCTGGTCGAAGCGTGCCTGGTCGATCGGCTTGAGCACATAGTCCAGCGCATTGGCGTCGAAGGCGCGCAGCGCATGCTGGCCGTAAGCGGTGGCGAACACCACCATCGGCAAGGTGTCGGGCTTCATGCGGTGCAGCAGCTTGAAACCGTCCATGCCGGGCATGCGAATGTCCAAAAACAGCAACGCTGGCTTCAGCACGGCGATGGCCTGCAAGGCTTCGGCAGCATTGCCGCATTCGCCCACGATCTCCACATCGGCATGTGCGGCCAGCGCCTGGCGCAGCGCCAGGCGCGCCAGCACTTCGTCGTCGATCAACATGGTGCGGATCGGTGGCGCGTTCATGTGGCGGACTCCGCCACGTGTTCGCGGTAGGGAAAGCGCAGTTCCACGCGGGTGCCACCTTCGGCCTTGCGCGCCAGCATCACGCTGGCCGCTTCGCCGAACAAGACCTGCAGACGCGCCCGCGTGTTGCCGAGCCCCAAACCTTCGGCAGCGCCTTCAGGCAGTCCCAGGCCGTCATCATCCACACGCAGATACAGTTCGCCACCTTCACGGCGGCTTACGATCTGCAGCTGGCCCGGCTCGGGTTTATCCAGCAAACCATGGCGCAGCGCATTTTCCACCAGCGGTTGCAGGATCATGCTGGGCACGGCGGCATGCACGGTATCCATCGCCACATCGATGTGCGTGCTCAGGCGATCCTGGAAACGTACCTGCTGGATCTCCAGATAACAGCGCAGCAATTCCAGCTCGCGCGACAGGGGCACCTCCAGCGCGTGGCGTTCCTCCAAGGTGAGGCGCAGCAGATCGCTCAGGCGCGCGATCATCAGGCGCGCCTGGATGGGATCGGCCAGGGCGAGCGCGGAAATCGCATTGAGCGTGTTGAACAGAAAATGCGGCTGCAATTGCACACGCAGCGTGCGCAGTTGCGATTGCGCCAGTTGCGACGCCAGCTCTGCGTTGCGCAGGCGCTCGTCGCGCAGGCGGCGTTGCGACTCCAATCCGCGCAGCACCGCCAGGATCACCCAATAAACCAGCAGGGCGAAATGATAGACATAGGCGAACTCCATGCGCAGGAATGCGCCGAAGGTCGCAGCCGGCATTGGCCCGGATCCGCAGATCGACCAGAAGATCGCCATATGCACCACGACGTGCGCCAGCGCCACGACGAGACTTGCGGGAACGTGCACGGCGACGAAGCGTTGCCAGCCGTGGCCGGCGCTACGGCGGCCCAGGCTGGCGATCAGCGGCACCAACAGCATCCACAGATAGAAATCCGCAGAATTCCAAACGAGTATCCGCGGCCAATGCGCAACGCGGCCCTCGCTGATCGACGACAGCCCGGCGCTCACCGTGTACGACAGCGCGATCAGCGTCCAGAACCCGAGTGTCAGGGCTGGTCCGGTCCATCGTCGTGGCGTTATGCGCGTGGACACTCCATCCTCGTCTTCTATCGACCGTATCGGTGGCGGCCAGTGTGCGGGTGGAGAGCGCCTGGCGAAAAGTGCCTCAAGACCTGGTTCGATGCTGTTTCAACCAGGTATCCAGGCGAAAGCTATGGATGCGCTTGTCCGCGCCGCTGTAGTACAGCGTGGCCAGGTCGGGCGACAAGCGTGACTCGGTGCCGCTCGGGCCGAGCGGTTGCGGCGGCGTCCAGCCACCGGCTTTGGCGAAAGCGATGAACAACGCGCTGTCGCTGCTTGTCGAGGGTGGCCGATCGGAACTGAAGACGATGAAGGACTGGTCGGGCGCCACCGCCGGATCGAAATCCGCGGTGACGCCGTCGCTGAAGCCGAGTGCTTGCGGCGGTTGATAGTGGCCATCCTGGTATGCGCTGCGATAGAGCCGGAAATCGCCGCCGGTCGCATCATGCTTCATGAAATACAGGCTGCCATCGGCCGCCACGGCCGGCGCGAAGATGGAGCTGCCGGCGTTGACGGCATCGGGCAGGCGCTCCGGCACGCTCCAGCCGTGTGCGTTGCGCGCAACCCGCCACAGGTTGCCGCCGCGTCCGGGCCACGATTTGCCGCTGAAGAAACCGTCCAGTGCAACGCCATCTGCATGCGCCGGCCGATTGGAGACGAAGATCAGGAACGAACCATCCGGCGCCATGGCAGGTTCCGTGTCCATCCAGTTTTGCGAAAAGGAAACAGGCGTGGCCGCGGTCCAGTTCGCGCGGCTGCGTTTGGCCATGTAGAGGCGCCGCGCGATGCCGCTGCCACGCGAAAACACTACGGCGTTGCCATCCGGCGTGAAGGCGGGCGACGCATCGTTGTCCTGATTCCAAGGACCATTGGCGGCTGTGTTGGCTTGCTGATGCGCATCCAGCCACGGCGCAAGCGAGAGCTGCCAGATGCGATCGCCATGTTGAACCGCATCCGCGCTTTCGCCAGGCGCCCGCCGATCGCTATAGAAGTAGAGCGTGCGTCCATCCGGACCAAGCTGCGCACCCATCGCGTGCGTGCCGGCGTTCACGGCATCGCCCAGATCCTGCGGTGCGCTCCAGCCCTGCGGCGTAGCGAAGGCAATGGCTAATCGATAAGGCTGCTTCGGCGCGCTCGAAATGCTCACCACCATGAACGACTGATCGGGTGCGATCGCCGGGTCACGAACCTGTAGCGAGGCGTCACCCAACGCGACCTGCGCGGGCGCTTGGTAATGGCCGTTGCGGAACGCCGCGCGTTGCAGGGTCAGGTTATCGCCAGGGCCGCAACCGATGTAATACAGGCTGCCATCGGCGGCGATGCTTGGTGCGAACGTCATGGAGCAGGTGTTCACCGCATCGGGCAATCGAACCGGCTTTCCCCAGCCGCTGCCTGCGCGCGCAACGCGCCAAAGATTCATGCCATGCCCCGGCGTGCGGCGGCCTGCGCGCATTGCATCGATCGGCGCGCCTTCACCCGAGGCAGGGCGATTGGATACAAATATGAGATACGACCCATCCGGCGCCATCGCCGGGTCGAGATCGCGCCAGTGGCCGGAAAACGGCGCCGGATGCGGCGTCGACCACCGCGTGCCAACACGATGCGATTCGAACAGCGTCGAGCCATCACCCAGGCTGCGCATGAAATACACCATAGCGCCGTCGGGCGTGAACGCGGCGGCGCCGTCATCGCCCGTGCCGGAAATGATCCCTGGTGCAAACACGAAGGGCGTGGCCGTGCTGCCTGCAAACGCGGTACCGCTGACGGCAAGCAGAATGGCGAACATCGGCAAGCGACGCATGGGTTTTCCTCGGTCATGGATGGCAAGAGAGTAAGCCGCGCGCGAGGCGTGAGCGCCAATGGCGTGATAAGCGGTGTCATGCCAATGACAAGCGGAGCAAACGCGTGGCCGAGCGGAGCGCCGTATATGCCGGAGCGTTACCGTCGAGCGGATCTTCATAACTGCGCGTGGCAAGGCACTGTGCCGTTGGTCATCCAATGCCACCAATCACAGGTTGGCGTTGCGCGAGATATTTCAGATTGCGTCGGCATCATTCTGGCCTTCAGCTCATTGCTATCCGGCAAGAAATTTGCGTGTACGTCTGCGGCAAACCCCATGGGCGTCTTCCCGCGTGCACGCTTTCGCGGGAATGACGGCCCTAAGGGACACGGCGCTTTTAAGTCCAGCCGTCGACAGCAGAGCACTGAACTGCACCGCGCCACATCTTGTTGCGGATCCGCAAAACCCGTGTCGGGCAGCAGCAAGCGAAAGCCAAGATTCAATGTAGCCAGCCGAGGCTCGCCATTAGTATGATTAATCACATTTTTAAAAATGACGGGGAAGACTGCCATGCACGCAACACGAGCGCTGGTTGTGATGTTGATCGCCATCATCGTCGCAATCGGCGACGTTCATGCGGCAGCGGGCGGGGATTCCATTCATTTCGACAAGGCGGCCAAGGTGTTTCGCCTCGATGCAGCCAAGGTCACCTATGCGTCCGGCGTGGACGACAGGGGACAGCTGCAATCGCTCTATTGGGGCTCGCGCCTCGATGCTTCCGATCGCATCCCGTCCGCTCTCGCATCTGCCAAGGGCGATGCGATTGACGGCGATATGAACCGGGTACGCCAGGAATACAGCGGCTGGGGCGGCGGGCTTTACTACGAACCGGGCGTGAAGATCACTTTTCCCGATGGGAATCGTGACCTGGAACTGCACTATCAATCCTATTCGATCAAGGGCGACACGCTGTACGTCACGCTGAAGGATATCGAACGCGCAATCTTCGTCACGCTTGAGTACGAGATGGACGCGGAGACCGGGATCGTTCGCCGCAGCGCAACGATATCGAATCAAACTGCAACACCCGTGATTATCGAACAAGCCAACGCGGCGACCTGGTTCCTGCCGCGCAGCCGCGACTACACCTTGCGCTTTCTAGCCGGTCGCTGGGCGGGGGAAAACAGCATCAACGAACGCCCGGTGCAACCCGGAAAAACCGTGCTCGAAAGTCGGCGCGGCACGACAGGCATGCAGAACGAGCCATGGTTCGCCGTGCGCCGCAACGATACGAACGAGACGAATGGCCAAGTGTGGTTTGGTGCGCTTGCCTGGAGTGGCTCCTGGCAGATCACGGTCGAGCAGGATCAGGTCGAGCAGGTGCGCATCACCGGCGGTTTCAATCCATTCGACTTCGGCTACAAGCTCGCGGCCGGCGCAAGCTTGAGCACACCAAGTTTCTATGCCGGCGTCACGACAGAGGGACTTGGTGAAGCCTCACGCCTGATGCATCGCCTGGAACTCACGAAAATCCTGCCGCAGGCGCCGGCTCCGCGCGTGCGGCCGGTGCTGTACAACTCGTGGGAGGCGACCGGATTCAAAGTCGATGAGCCCGGCCAGATCGCACTGGCCGAAAAGGCCGCCAGCATCGGCGTCGAGCGTTTCGTCATGGACGACGGCTGGTTTGGTGCACGCAATTCGGACAAGGCCGGCCTTGGCGACTGGGTGGTCAATCAGCAAAAGTTTCCGCACGGATTGAAGCCGCTGATCGACCGCGTACACACGCTCGGCATGGATTTCGGCCTGTGGGTGGAACCTGAGATGGTCAATCCCGACAGCGATCTCTATCGCGCCCACCCGGACTGGGTGTTGCATATGAATGGCCGGCCGCGCAGTGAAGGCCGCAATCAACTGGTGCTGAATCTCGCGCGTGCCGATGTACGTGCGTATGTCTATCACGCACTCGATAAACTGCTGAGCGAAAACGATATCGCGTTTCTCAAATGGGATTACAACCGCAGCTGGTCGGAACCGGGCTGGCCCGAGGTTGCGCCGGACGAGCAGAAGAACGTCTATGTCGACTTCATTCGCAACTACTACGGCATTCTCGAAGAGCTGCGCAAAAATCACCCGAAGGTGGAGATCGAATCATGCTCGAGCGGCGGTGGCCGTATCGATCTTGGTGTGATGCACCTGACCGACGAGGTGTGGACCTCCGACAATACCGATGCCTTCGATCGCCTGCGTATCCAGGATGGCTTCACGCAGGCCTGGACGCCGGCCGTGATGATGGCCTGGGTCACCGATTCGCCGACCTGGGTGAACAACCGCACGCTCTCGCTCGAGTATCGGTTCCTCTCTTCGATGCAAGGCTCGCTTGGCATCGGTGCCGATTTGAACAAATGGCAGCCACAGGATTTCGCCACGGCACGCCGCCTCATCGCCGAGTACAAGGCCATCCGCAAGACGGTGCAACAAGGGAATCTGTATCGTCTCGTCTCGCCGCAGCATGGCAGCGAGCAATCGGCAACCGAAAGCGTCAGTCCTGATCGCGCACACGCCGTGCTGTTCGCCTTCCTGCATTCAAGCACGGAAAACTACCCTTATCCCACCGTGCGCCTGCAGGGCCTCGATGCAAATGGGAAATATCGCATCCGCGCCATCGCCGGCACCTTTGATCCACGCACGCCGCTGGTGGCGAGCGGTGCGTACTGGATGAATGCCGGTATCGACCTGCTGATGCGTGGTGATTTTCAGGCGGGAGCAGTGGCCTTCGATAAGCAATAGATCCATGCATGATGCCAGCTCATGTCCGCTTCGAGCGGAAGCGGACATTCAAAAGAATCGGCAAGCTGACAGGCGTTTCGCTGCTGCTTGAAATCTCCTTCACTGCGTAAAGACTCGCGCTAGAACTACTCATCTCCAGTATTGGATACGGCACTTGGGTGCCGTTTTCCCACATGTATTTTTGGAGAGCAGAAACATGGCAAATACCGAAAACAAACAAGGGCAAGGTAGTGGGCGCGGCTTTGCAAGCATGGACGAGTCCAAACAGCGTGAAGTCGCCAGCGAAGGCGGACGTGCTGCGCACGAAAGCGGGCGTGCCCACGAATTCAGTTCGGAAGAAGCGCGCGAAGCCGGCCGCAAAGGCGGTGATCGCAAGCACATGGAGGACATCGGTCAGAAAGGCGGCGAAAACAGCCGTGGCGGATCAAACGCTGGCGGCAATCGCGGCGGTTCTTCTGAACAGCATGCCGAGGCGGGTCGCCAAAGCCATAAAAACACGTAAATACTAAATATATGCCGGCCCTCTCTCTTCTTGCAGAAGGGAGAGGGCTGGCACGTCCCGCTGGCAAGCGCGTCACGCAATCAAGCAGGAGCGTAGATCAACCTGATCACGTCCGTGACGATTACATCGCTGGCCACGAGGCGAAGGCGCGGCCGAGCACCCGCGAAGAACGGCTTGCCGTGGCCAAGTACGACGGGGTGAACATAGAGCCGATACTCATCGACCAGGCCAAGATCGGTCAGGTTGTGCGCCAAGTCGGGTCCGGCGACTTCGATCTCCCCGGCGTACTCGGCCTTCAATTTCCGTATCACCGCCTCGACGTCATCGGCGACAAGGGTGGCGTTCGGACCGACTGATTTCAGCGAGCGCGACACGACCCATTTCGGTTGGCGTCGCCATGCCGCGGCGTAAGCGTGTTCGTCCGCACCCCAATCAGCATGGTCTTCATCCCAATAGCGCATGACCTCGTATATGCGGCGGCCGTACAGCATGCCCGTCAGATTGCGCACGCGCTCGATGAAGTGACGAAAGAGCGCAGGATCGGGTGGCCCCAATGCCTGGTGGTCGACGTAGCCATCCAGGGACTGGTTCAATTCGAATACGAACTTCGCCATGGAAAATCTCCGCGCGGGGGCTCAGGATACTCCTGTTCAATTTCGACAATTCAAGCTCGCGGCGCTCCGTGGCCCTGTCACGCAAGATCACTGGAGCATGCATGACATGACAAAAACCAAACACTGCATGGATCGAATGATGGTCGGTTCTTATGTTGACCCCAACCTTGTTTTTGCATGGCAAGCAGCGCATTCGCTGGCGCGGAACTCGCCACCCCCTGTCCACGACCGTGGCGGCTTCAGGGTGGATACCCATTCGGAAAAGGAAGTGAAGCGTTGGGTCTTTCCGAAGCTATGTGCTGGGTTGTACGACATCGCACGCGATATCTCGATGCCGCGACACTATCTGAAGCTGTGCGGCACCAATGAAGAACTGCGCAACGCACTTCCGGCGAGATGGGAGATTCAGCCGGAAAATTACTTCATGAAGGCTACCGCGACGCCTGCCGAAACAAATTCCTTGCCGGACGGTTACCGGATGGAAGTTCATCAAGCTGGACCGGTTACGCGTGTGCAGATTGTCGCGCCGGACGGGGAGCTTGCCGCCACCGGTTCTGCGGCGGAAACCATGGATGCCTTCGTTTACGATCGTATCGAAACGGCATCGAATCATCGGCGAAAAGGCTTGGGGATCGCCGTCATGCATGCACTTGCGGCCGCGAGGAAATCCTTCGTTGGTCCGCAGCTCCTGGTTGCGACCGAAGAGGGCCGCAGCTTGTATACACGCCTTGGCTGGACGGTGATCGCCCCGTTCGCTACGGCGACCATTCCGGACGTGGATTTTTGAAGTCGGCAAGGGTATCGGTAAATAAAAAGCCCGCAGGGGGGAAACCTGCGGGCTTGGGTCATCCGTCTTTAGGCTGCTTAGCGAGGAGGGGAGACCCGGCTAAGCGGTGGGACTGATGTCTCACGACATGGATTAACTATACTCATTGGTATATTAATAAAGTGTAATTTGGTGCTCAGGTGGCGAGGATCGGTGCCTGGGTCGGGTCGGTGCGTTGCACGGCGGGGTTGATGTGACGGAAGCGATCGGCGGTGGCGCCTGCTTCCGGGTGACGCTTCATCTCGCCACAGTTACACGCAAGCTGCTTGCCGCATATGAGTCCGTTTTTTTGTAACCATCGGCAAACATATGGCAATTAATCAGTCGATCCAAACTGGAGCGAGCCGATGAAAGCACGATCGATTCTTCTGCTGTGTTTGACGTTGTTGCCGATGGCCGACACCGGCAACGCCGCATCTGCACCACCGCCAGGACACATCACCGGCATCGGCGGAATTTTTTTCAAGGCAAAAGACCCCAAGGCACTCGCTGCGTGGTATCGCGACGTCCTGGGAATGCCGGTAGAAGCCTGGGGCGGCGCGGCCCTTCGCTACGACGCGCCAGGACATCCGCCCGCACTGGCCTGGAATGCGTTTCCGGCGTCGACCCGGTACTTCGCCCCATCGGCAAGCGGCATGATGATCAATTACGCCGTCGACGACCTCGACGCCTTGCTTGCGCGGCTGCATGCCAAGGGCATCGCCGTACTCAAACGTGACGATAGCGATTCGAACGGCCGCTTCGCCTGGATCCTGGATCCGGAAGGCAACAAGATCGAACTGTGGCAACCGAAGCGCTGAGCACGGGCTTTTCGCGCAGGCGCTATCGTTGCGGATGCGAGTGCAATATTCCTCGAGATAGATCCGCCGGCAAGCCCACCGCAGTGACCTGCAATGCAATCGGCCCCGCTGCACTTGGACCTTGAAGTCCATGCCAGTTGTCATCGTCTGTCGGACACAGCGACGACCTGTCGTGGCCAGACATGCAAGCGACGCAGTCGGCGCGATCTACCCGATCCGACTACCGTTGGTCCGACCCTGGGCATAAGGTCCGCTGCCGGCCGAAGCAGACGTGGTTTTCAGGGCGCGATGATCCGTGCATCTTTAACCGGGTAATTTTTCGACGACGCATCTGGATGCCAGCATGCTGCTGAACAGCATTCCGTACCTTCAGAAGGCCATGGCGTTGCTCACTGACACGCGGTGGAACCGTCGTCCTTGTTGACCGAACACCACTTGCTCCTGGCGCGGTTGAAAGTCGGGAACTGGTCGTGCAGCACCTCTTCTGGGTGCTGTTGCTTTATCTCGGTCCAGTGCTCTTTGCGAAACTTTTCTTGATCAGCATCGATCTGCGCGAATTTCGCTTGCTGATCCTGCATCGCTTGTTCTCTGCGGGCCTGATCAGCCGCGTCGTTTGCACGCCGAGCCTCGGCGTCGCGGGCCATTTCCTGTCTGCGCTGTTCTTGGTCGTGAATGACGTTGGCTTGAACGCGCTCCTGGAAGTGGGCGCTAGCGCCGTTTGCAGCAGCGAAGGTTCTGGCTTCATCCAGATGGCCGCTATCGATCATTGCGTTGAGGGTACTAATCATGCGCTCGTGCTTCGCCTGGTCCGCTTCTTCCACCGTTTCCCTGTGCAGCAGCGCGGTTTTTTGGCTAGGGCAGGGCGTATCCCCGTAGGAAACCGTCCCATTCCTGTCTGTGCACTTGTAGATATCTGGCCGTTGAGACCATCAGGGGCAATAGAATGAGAACCCCAAACTTGGCGTGCATGCGCGTTCCCCGAGACGTGCAGTTACAGGAAGTCTAGCAGGCGAACTGAAAATGCGGCGGTCTCACGAATCTAGCTGCCGATTCCGATGTCTAACTGCTGCTCAAGGGAATAAATCCAACTATGAAAGTCCATGCGTTTGATGGCGAAACAGGCGTGTTGCGCGTCGAGCTGCCTGGATTTCCGAACTATGAGGTCTTCAATGTGCCAGTGGAGACCTTCGAGTCGATGCAAAGCGCAGATTCACCAATTGGCTATTTCAATGAACATATTTGGGGAATGAAATTCGAGCACGACTCTCACTGGCCTAGTCTCGAAGCGCTCCTCGGATATATGGGCGAGCACATGTTTTTTGATCCGCCTGTTACCGTTCAAACGGTTCTCGGTGATGGCGACACTCCGCTACATGTGGCTAGTATTTGGGGAGATATAAGCGCAATTGAGTTGCTAATTATGGGCGGAGCGGAGGTCAACGCGCGAGGCGACATGGGTACAACGCCTATATACAACGCCGTGGAATACGAATGGGTCCGTTGCGTTGCACTCCTACTTTCGGCTGGTACGACGATTGACGATCCTAATAGGCTTGGCTTCACCGCTCGTCAAGTCGTCCACATGAACAAGAATCCGACTCTACTGGACATGATTTCGTGAATACTGGTTTGAATGAGGCAAGCAGATCGGCATTCTCATGACGATAAGGCGCCCCTTATCCTGATCGGCGATGCAGCCAAATCGCAGGTAGGGCGAAGACCCTGTTGCGCGATACGTTCCAAATTCAGCCTGGCGTGGATAGCTTGCCCGCCCGCATGGCGGCAATTACGCCGCCGTCGATCAACAGGTCGCTACCGGTGATGAAGCCGGCATCTGGCCCAAGCAGGAACGACGCTGCAACGGCGATCTCGTCCGGTGGAGCTACACGCTTGGATGGCGAGGCATTGACCATGGCGCGGTAGACATCGCCTATCTCGGAGTTCAGCTCGTGCAGAGCCAGTGGCGTGACGATAATGCCGGGGCTGATCGAGTTGACGCGCGCGCCCTTTTCACCCCAGCTGATCGCCGATGCCTGGACGCGAAGATGATTGGCGCGTTTAGCCAACATGTAGGCGACCAACGTATTGGGCACGGCGTCAGCCTTCAGGAATGGCAGGTCGAGCAATTCGTCAGTCGGAGTGAAAGCCAGTGCATGGTCCTGCTCCGAAGGTAGCGCAGGCATCATGTGACCAGCCATGCTGGAAATGATGAGGCCAGATCCGCCCGGCGCGATCACCCTTTCAAATTCATCGAACACCACCGCTGCGCCGTAGAGGTCAACCTCCAGCACCTTACTTATCGGCGCCATGTTGGGTGACAAGCCGGCGGTATTGACCACTTGAGTGACTTTGCCGAGATCGGCGGCTGCTTCGGTCAGGGTGCGGACGGAGGCACGAGAGGTCACATCGACCGCTTGAGCTTCCGCCACATAGCCCGCATCGCGCAACTGCTGCAAGCCGGATTTCAAGACGGTGTCGTTGTGGTCGGCTAAGAGCACCGTTCTACCGAATCCCTGCCGGCGAGCAATCGCCAGGCCGATGCCGCCGGCGCCAATGATGACGATAACGTCGTTACTCATGTTCAACCTCAAAATGGTGAATGAAAATGTCATGAAACCAACTCCGACGCTCCGCTTTCGACCGAACGGAGACATCGGTAGCGGTGTAACCGGCATCGAGGAGAACTTTGGCCGCCGTGTCTGCATTTATCTTGCGAAGATCGGCCAACAAGATGTGCTTGCCGACGCTGACGCGCCTGGCAAACGCTTGGCCAATCGAGCCTGAGCCAATCACTGCGATAACGTCACTCATAGATCCTCCACTAAAACCTGCTGGTTGCCCGATCTAACGATCGCTGACGCCAATGCTCTCGCGGGCATAAAGGCCCGGAGTAAGCGCCAATTCGACAATCAGGTGCGACAAGCTATCGAGCGAGATGTTGTGACCAGAGAACGGCTCGCCCTTGCGAGTGATCTTGTAGTTCACTCCAGGATCGTGCTTGAACCAGCCAGGTCGAAGAATGGTGTATTCCAGATCCGACGCTTCGATCAGTGCTGCGGAATCACGGTACGGGTCAAGGATGCTCCGGTACCGCTCGCCCGGGACCTCGTCATAGATGCCCATTGAGCTGATGAAGATAAGCCGCTTGAGGCCGGTGGCATGCATGGCGGTGATGATGTTCTTCGCCTGTTGCGCCATGGGGCCTGCGAGGTTGGCGTAAACGACGTCCTGGCCTTGCATGGCCGACGTCAGCGCCTCGTCATCCAATACGTCCCCTTCCATCACCTCTGCGCGGGCAGGATCGGGATTTTTCAGCCGCGCTGGTTTGCGAAGGAAGAGTCGCAGCCTGACATCGGTACGGAGAAAGACGGGAATGGTGTTGCGAGCGAGATGGCCGTTCGCACCGAGGATTAGCACATTCGTCATGAGATTCAATTTGCTCTGAAAGAGTCTTCAAGTCGTGCCACCGAGGGTGTTTTCACGTGTGATTGAAGGCACTCAAACGGGTTGGGTGAAGATCACTTCCCGGTCATCTTAAGAGCGGCCTCGGGCAACCTTTCGCCCTGGATTTGGACTTTCAATGCGTCCGTGTTGATCTCAGCAAGATCATCCGCAGTCAAGTTGAGAGCAATGGCGCCAAGATTCTCCTCAAGGCGGTGCAACTTGGTGGTGCCCGGAATGGGTGCGATCCATGGCTTCTGCACCAGAAGCCATGCAAGCGCGACTTGAGCGGGCGTAGCACCTTTGCGATCAGCAACTGATTTCACGACATCGACCAGAGCCATGTTGGCTTTGCGAGCCTCCGGCGAAAAGCGTGGCACGCTGTTTCGGAAGTCGGTCGGGTCGAACTTGGTGTTCTCATCGATCTTGCCGGTCAGGAAGCCGGCGCCCAAGGGACTGAAGGGTACGAAGCCGATGTTCAGTTGTTCGAGTGTCGGCAGCAAATCGACCTCCGGGCCACGCCAGAACAACGAGTACTCGCTCTGAACAGCGGTTACTGGCTGCACAGCATGCGCGTGCCGGATCGTCTGGATCCCGGCCTCTGACAAGCCGAAATGTTTGACCTTGCCTTCCGCAATCAGCTCCTTCACCACGCCCGCGACATCCTCGATGGGCACCTGTGGATCGACACGATGTTGGAAGAGCAGATCGATGTAGTCGGTACGCAGACGTCGAAGGCTGCCATCGACAGCTGCCCTGATATGTTCCGGGCGGCTATTGGTGCCACTGCCGCGTTCGCCGGTCTGGGAATTAATGTCAAAGCCAAACTTCGTCGCGATGACTACCTTGTGGCGCATCGGCGCCAGTGCCTCGCCAACAAGGTCCTCGTTGACGAATGGTCCGTAGGCTTCGGCGGTGTCGAAGAAGGTGACGCCCCGCTCGTAGGCCGCACGGATGAAGGCGATCATGTCCTGCTTGTCCGCCGCTGGGCCATAGGCGGAACTCATACCCATGCAACCGAGCCCAAGTGCGGAAACTTCAAGATTGTCGCTGCCGAGTTTGCGATATTTCATGATCTACTCCGTTTGTTGTTTCAACCATGCATTCACTCGTTCCATCGTCTGCCGCTCCTGGTCCGCCTGCATGACGAAGGCTTTGCCGAGCCGCGCCTTCGGCGCATGGCTGGCGAGAATGGATGCGCTGTTTCCCAATCCGTAACCTCCGTGGGTAACGAAGGGGACCAAGGTCTTTTCAGCCAGGTCGTGCGCCGAGAGAAAAGTGCGAATGAGGGGAGGCGTGGTCTCTCCCCAAATGGGGAATCCCAAATAGACGGTTTCATAGCGCGCCAGGCTGGGAACTGTGGCCTCCAGCGCCGGCTCATAGCCGCTATCGCGCTCCTGTCGTGCCTGCTCGACCGTCGCCAGGTAGTCCTCCGGATACGGTTGGGCCGGCCGGATCTCGAACAAATCAGTGCCAAGCGCGCGATGGATCAGTCCGGCGACAACACGCGTGTTGCCCGAACGGGAGAAATAGGCCACGAGTGCACGCGAATTGGCCTTCTTTACTTCGCCACCGCTTGGCTGACCGGCCAAGCTGATGAGTGGAAGGCTGGCGAGCGCCGCCATCACGGCGCGTCGCGCAGAGTCATATTCAGATGTCATGCCGGTGCCCCGCCAATTAGCGCCCCACCCGCGCCTGCAACGCGGGCGGATAGCGGTCACCCTCGACCTTAATCTCTGCCAGAAGCTTCGCGAGACTGCGCATATCGTCGTCATTGAGCACGATGGCTGCAGCACTGAGGTTCTCGTCCAAGCGGTGCAGCTTGGTCGTACCCGGAATCGGTACGATCCATGGCTTCTGGGCAAGCAGCCAGGCAAGTGCGATTTGCGCGGGCGTCACGCCCTTGTCGTTCGCGATCTGGTTAAGCAAATCCACGAGGGCTTGATTCGCCTGCAGCGCTTCGGGTGAGAAGCGTGGCACGATGCTGCGAAAATCGTTGCTACCGAACGTCGCGTCAGCCCCAATTGCACCGGTCAAGAAACCTTTGCCAAGGGGACTGAAAGGCACAAAGCCAATACCCAGTTCCTCCAATGTCGGCAGGATTTCCTGCTCCGGTTCGCGCCACCAGAGGGAATACTCGCTCTGCAGGGCCGTCACCGGTTGCACGGCGTGTGCGCGGCGGATGGTCTGGACGCCCGCTTCCGACAAGCCAAAGTGTTTGACCTTGCCTTCGGCGATCAAGTCTTTGACGGTGCCCGCGACCTCTTCAATGGGCACGTCAGGATCAACCCGGTGTTGATACAGCAGGTCGATCACGTCGGTGCGAAGGCGCTTGAGCGAACCTTCGACTGCCCATCGAATGTGATCGGGCCGGCTATTGAGGATTTGCTGCTTGCCGTCGTCGCCAAAGGTAAAGCCGAACTTGGTGGCGATTACGACTCGATTGCGCATTGGGGCGAGTGCCTCGCCGACCACCTCTTCGTTGAGGTAGGGCCCATAGACCTCTGCTGTGTCGAAGAGCGTCACGCCGCGGTCCACGGCAGCGCGGATCAGCGATATGGCCGCCTGTTTGTCGGTCGCGGGACCATACCCATGGCTCAGACCCATGCAGCCGAGGCCGATGGCGGAGACTTCAAGTTGGCTGTTGCCGAGTTTGCGGGTTTTCATGGTGTCCTCCATGCAAACAATCTAGGCCCGAAGCATTGCCTGCACTAGATGGCATAATCGGAAAGGGTTCATAACTGGAGTGGATAAATGTCCACGGAAAGCTACGACCAGCTCGCGATCTTCTCGATGGTGGCGCGAGAACGCAGCTTTACTCGCGCGGCGGCCAAGCTCGGCATGTCCCAGCCAGCCCTCAGCCGCACCATGCGCCAGTTGGAGGAACGGCTTGGCGTGCGCCTCCTCGCGCGTACAACCCGTAGCGTGTCCCCGACCGAAGCAGGCGAGCATCTGTTGCGGGTCATCGCCCCGCGATTCGAAGAAATCAATGCTGAGCTGGCCCTGCTCAGCGAATTTCGGGACAAACCAGCAGGAAAATTGCGCATCACGGCCGGCGAGCATCCGGCGATCTCTGTACTGCAGCCGGTGCTCGCGAAGCTCCTGCCTACCCATCCCGATATCCAGATCGAAGTGATCGTGGACTACGGCCTTACCGACATCGTTGCCGAGGGGTATGACGCGGGTGTTCGCTTAGGCGAACAGGTCGCCAAGGACATGATCGCGGTACGTATCGGACCGGACGTACGCATGGCCGTTGTCGGATCACCCGCTTATTTCGATCGGTATCCACGCCCCAAGACGCCGCGTGATCTCCTTCGACACAACTGCATCACGATCCGCTTGCCCACTTACGGCGGCATCTTCCCTTGGGAGTTTGAAAAGAAAGGGGAGGAGCTGAAGGTGCGGGTCGAAGGCCAGCTAGTGTTCAACAACATCGCCATGCGCTTGGACGCCGTGCTCAAGGGACTTGGCCTGGCCTACATGCCCGAGGATCTGGTGCAAGCGTACATCGCGAAAGGCCGATTGATACGCGTGCTTGCAGATTGGTGCCCGCCGTTCTCGGGATACCACCTCTACTATCCAAGCCGGCGGCAGAGCTCACCCGCCTTCGCATTGCTTCGTGATGCCCTGCGTTACTCCGATTGATCGGCGACTCGCTCTCGCCCGGCAGAGTCTCGTAGGTGACCGTCGAGCGCCTGGCTGAGGCGATTGGCAGCGCTTGCATCGCCATGTGTGGCGAGCACCTGCGTTACTTGCTTCAGTTGGGCGGCGGTTAGGCGCAACATCTGGTGATGTTGGCGTTGTGCGAGCGAGACGGCATTATCGTCGGAGCTATTGGGGAACGTCTTTTTCTGGACTCGGGCACGGTGACGCCACTCCTCAAGCGGCTTGAGTCTGCCGGTCGCATATCAAGAATGCGGGGCCCGACCGATGAGCGCCAGGTTCTGATCACGTTAACAACAGACGGCGCGCCCTAGTGTCCGACGCATTTGCCTGTCACAGACGTCGTTCCCCGCGCGACGAGGCTTACCGGGATGGATAGAGACAAGCTGCGCACCGACCTCATCCGACTCCGAACCAACCTCGATGCCCATCGTTGAAGCCGACGAGTCGCTACGCGTTAACTAGATTGCGCTCGCCGCGTTGATTCCCTTCGCATGGTAACGCTCGGCAATGCGACGCATGCGTTCCTCCAGTTTGGGCGTGGCGAAGTCCAGAAACGCACGTAGCTTTAGCGGTTGGTGCTGCTTTGGCGTATGCACGACCTGCACCGCGACCTGCGATGGCGCCCAGTCATTCAATATCGACACCAACGAGCCGTCACGCACGTTATCAGCAACCTGATAAGACAACAGAGAAGCGATGCCTAAGCCAGCAAGCGCGCCGTTGATGACCGCGTCTGCCGTATTGGCCGAATAGCGCGGACGAATCGTGACGTTGAATGTGCCATCAGGCCCTGAGAAAAACCAATCCCGCCCCAGCTCCAAGCCTTCATAGGCAATGCAGTTGTGATCAAGAAGATCCGAAGGCGTTTGCGGTGTGCCGCGTCGACGCAGATAGTCGGGGCTCGCACAGGTCAACCAACGGATCGCGCCAACGCGGCGAGCAATCAGTGAGCTATCGGGTAGGCGGCCAATGCGCACTGCGACATCGACATGATGATCGACAAGATCAATGACGCCATCGGTAAGGACCAGGCGGACAGTGACCTCGGGATAGGCCGCAAGAAACTCTTGAACGATGGGAGCGACATGCAGTTTCCCAAACATGATGGGGGCAGTGACCAGCAGCTCGCCGCGCGGCGCGCGGTACTCCCCCATCGCTGTGCGCTCGGCCTCCGCCAGCTCCTCCAGTACGCGTCGCGCCGACGCGACGAAGGCAGCACCAGCGTCGGTCAACAGCAGCTTGCGGCTTGTGCGCACGACCAACTGCGAACGGAGGTATGCCTCCAGATCCGCCACACGCCGACTAACCGTTGGCAAAGGCAAATTGAGCGATCGCGACGCAGCCGAAAGGCTTCCTCCGTCCACGGCTGCAATGAGCGTCCGCATGGCCTCAAAGCGATCCACAGAACCTTCCAAAAAATGGAATGAAGGTTTCCAACACTACCGTCTACTGCCACTAAATGGAAGGGCCTAAAGTCGCTCCATCAGCCATGAACGTGATCCGGACCGACGACGATGTGCCTTCTCGCCCTCCCTTCCCTCGACGCGACACCCATGCCCACGCAGTCGCTGCTGGTCAAGGTGGGTCGGCAGTTCAAAGCCGTGCCGGCCCTGGTCAGAAGCCTCACCAACCATCCCGCCATTGATGAGGCGTATCTCAGCTACACGGGCTCGCTTGGCAACGGCAATGTCGCTGAAATGCTTATCCGCTTGGCCATCGACCTCACGAAGCAATCTGCCCTAGGAGCGCTGTCCGTCTACGAAGCTTCGAAGAAAGACCATGTGCAGTCGCCCGAGATCACGGGCTAAGCCGCTTAATCACCTCAGTTCAACACCGATTTCTTCTCGTCCGGTGCGCCCAAAAGCACCGGCATCAGGCGGACTCGTCCTCAGCAACGGAGAATTCCAATGTCCATTAAATTCAATACAGTCGACGTAAACGGTCTCAAAGTCTTCTACCGTGAAAGCGGTAGCCCCTCGCATCCCACGGTGCTCCTGCTGCACGGTTTCCCCAGTGCAAGCCACATGTTCCGCGATCTGATTCCGGAGCTGGCCAATCACTACCACGTCATTGCCCCCGACCTGCCTGGCTTTGGCATGACCGAGCAGCGTTCACGCGATGAGTTCGAATACACGTTCGAGAACATCACGGACGTCATCGATCGCTTCACCGAGGTCCTGAACCTCAAGAAATTTGCACTGTACGTTTTCGATTACGGTGCGCCGGTGGGCTTCCGTCTGGCGGTTAGGCATCCCGATCGGATTTCGGCCATCGTGACGCAGAACGGGAATACCTATTTGGAAGGTGTGTCGGAGGCTTTTGCGCCAATACAGGCCTACTGGAACGATCCGAGCCAGGCCAACCGCGACGCGTTGCGTGGCCTGCTGACACCGCAAACGACACTGTTTCAATACACCCATGGCGTGCCGGACGCGAGCCTGGTGTCGCCTGATGGTCGGAACTTGGATGATTTCTATCTCTCGCGTCCAGGCAACGACGAGATTCAGTTGGATCTTCTCTTGAACTACCAGACGAACGTCGCGCTGTACGACACGATCCAAGCCTACCTGCGCAAACATCAACCGCCGGTGCTCGCCATTTGGGGAAAGAACGATCCGTTCTTCATTCCGCCCGGCGCCGAAGCCTTTAAACGTGACGTGCCATCTGCCGAGGTGCGCTTCGTCGATAGCGGGCACTTCGCTCTGGAAACTCACGCCAAGGAAATCGGCCTGACGATGCGCGAGTTCCTTTCCAGGCACGTTGGCTAATAGGTCGTTACTTGGGCACGCCACACGCGCCCAAGTAACCCATACATCGCGGCACCAACCAAAATCCCCTTTTCCTTTTTCTTTTACTGGAGACTCATCATGAACATTCCCACCGACATCGTTCGCAGCTTCTACGCCAACTTGAAAGCCGGCGATGCACCCGGGGCACTTGGCTTGATGGCACCGGATATCGAATGGAACACCATGTGGCATTACAAAGTCATCGGCCGCGGCCCCGAACGCGTCGCGGAAGACCTATTCAAGCCACTGATGGCCGAGTGGTCGAGCTTCGCGTTCGATCCGACCGAATTCATCGCAGCAGGCGACACGGTGGTATCGCTGGGGGTGTTCACCGGCAAGCACGGTGGTACCGGTAAGTCCGCGCGGGCGAACTACAGCCACGTTTGGAATGTAAAGGACGGCAAGATTACACGCTTCCGTCAGTACATCGATACGTTAGCTGTGGCCGAGGCGCGTCGCGCATGAGTGGCATGTCGATCCGCCGATTGCGCATGGGCGGGGTCGCGTTGCGCACCGGCCCGAATGGCGCGACGCGGCTGGGAACATGACGCTGTCTCCGGTGGTAAGGGAAATTCTGAGACCAGGACACATCGGCGCTTCTATCAGGTTCTAGTTTTCTGCTGCCGCTTCGCGGCCCTGCTGTCGGATCAGCGCTTCTTCACGTGCATCATTAATGGACTGGCGAATGCTGTCGAGATCGACCTCGGTTTCATCTGGCTCGAACTCGCCGGTCAGTTCCGTATCGGGTCGCAGCTCGCCGGCCTGGAACAATGCCCACATTTCCTCGCCGTACCACGTATCCAACAGCTCGGGTGCCCACCGTCCAAGATGTGCAGTGAGGTTGTTGACGTCACGCAGTAGCATCGTGCGCGCCGCATTGTTGCCCCCGGCACTGACGACTTGTGGGAAATCGATCACCACCGGCCCGTCCGGACCGATCAATACGTTGTACGCGGACAGATCACCATGAATCAACCCGCAGCACAGCATCAGCACCACCTGCCGCACCAGCACGCGATGGTATTCACGCGCCTGGTCGGCACTGAGTTCAATCTCACCTAGACGTGGCGCAGAGAACCCTTCTGCATCGGTGACCAGTTCCATCACTAGTACGCCGTGGAAATAGCCATAAGGCTCAGGCACACGCACGCCAGCCATGCGTAATTGGTAGAGCGCATCAACCTCGGTGTTCTTCCAGGCCACTTCCTGTTGCTTGCGCCCGTACTTGCTAGCCTTGCCGATCGCACGCGCCTCGCGACTGCCTCGTACCTTGCGACCTTCCTGATACTGCACGCGTTGCTGGAAGCTGCGCTGTGCCATGTCCTTGTAAACCTTCGCGCACCGT